>Ga0316204_10000018_pt1 | contig 791848 bp, 749 predicted proteins | sample 6monrhotite_MG_2_FD_205661 | JGI IMG/M metagenome (GOLD analysis project Ga0316204, IMG submission 205661) | Microbial mat bacterial communities from mineral coupon in-situ incubated in ocean water Damariscotta River, Maine, United States -... | ecosystem: Environmental > Aquatic > Marine >... | reverse complement strand
AATCAATTCCACAGTAATATGGATGAATGTTATTATAAAAATTCATTGAGCTTCTCCTGTTTGGTTTGGTCGCCTTAAGCATACCGAAAACTTGGTCTGCTAGGGAGTAGGCTCAATGAGTATCAAGACGTTCAAAATCCGACGTGCATAAAGCGCACGCGAATTAACTATGCGTTAGTGAAATAAATATGGCCTCAAATTTCAATCAAAGAAGACTACTATCGTTGACATCTTTGGCTGTCATGCTCGGAATAGTTAGTTATTTCGATACTGATACAGCAATGGTAGTGGCATTGCTAGCTGGTATTATTTATACACTGATCTTATGGGCTTCTTTAAATGAAAGGCCTGAAACGAATAAATTCTGGTCTGTATTATTAATACTTGGGATCGCAAATTTTTTTTCTATGTATGCTGCCGCTCCACTTATTCTCATTCCCAAAGCTATTGCAGACTACTTCATGTTCATTTTTCCGAGTTGTGCAGGTGCTGTGGTAACTCTTTTATGTGTGACAAAAATGTGGCATGTTAGTATCATAAAAAAGCGTTGGTACTTGATATTAAGCTTGGTTATTATTTCCTCGGCTTTATTTACGCTAGTAAATATGTACATCAGAAGTAATTATTATAATTATGGTTTTACCGCGATTTTTAATACTGCATTATGGTGGTTTATGTTCAGTCTTGGATTGGTGATACCTTTAAAAATCACTAACCAGTCAAAGCAGTAGATGAACTACTGTTTGAGGCGTTATAAGGCAACGAAATGATTAGGCTTCTTCTACTTTCTATCGTATTGATTTCGCTACCCGTATATTCGGGTCCGCTTGAGCGTACGGAAAATAGTGAACTTGAATTTGTTTTGAATAAACTTGTATGGGCTGGTGAAAGACAGCGATTTGAGAAATACGATTTTCAAGCACGCCTTTACAAAACCTCAAGCATGGACTCATGTGCAATTCTTTACGAATGTAGAGCACTAGAAAAAGTTTATGTTGCGACAACAGAAGCGGATGGAGAAGAAGCACCTGTAATGTCAATCTATCAGCTTCCTGAAGCTCATAAGTGGGAAGTATTGAATTGGGATGAGTCTAAGCCGGAAATAATGCTTAAATCTATAAGTTATCGAAAAGATGGTAGTGAATTTAAACGGGATTATCTTTTAAAATTGACATACATTTCGGCAACCCTTGAAGCCTTATAACAAACCAAGCCAGTTCGCCAGCGAACTGGCAGGACAAATTAACGCGCTGCGCGCTAAAAACAAATTTGCCTCTGCTTAGGGGCGTTAGATTTCAAATATCCCTTGTTTTAATCAAAGTGATAGAATAGTATCACTTTATGAAAGTTGAACTTGTAACCACACTAAAACGTCAGGCAACTAAAATTTTAGCTGAACTGCACGAATCTAAAGAACCAGTTCTTATTACTGAACACGGTCAGCCTTCCGCATACCTGATAGATGTTGAAGATTATAACTTTATGCAAGATCGTATGGTTATACTCGAAGGTCTTGCACGTGGTGAAGAAGCTATTCGGAATAACAATGTTTATTCTCAGTCTGAAGCACGTGAGAAAATGAGTAAATGGCTCAAGTAATTTGGACTGAACCTGCTTTAGCAGATCTCAATGCCATTGCCTCATATATAGCACTAGATAAACTTACAGCAGCTGAACAACTTGTTAAAAAAGCGTTTGATTCTGTTGAGAGATTGGAACAATTTCCAGATTCAGGGAAAACGCCACCTGAGCTTGAGAACACACACTATCAAGAGATTATCGTTGGACCATGTAGAATATTTTTTCGCTACAAAGAACCGAGAGTTTATATCCTACATGTGATGCGCTCCGAACGAAAATTAAGAAAGTATATCATCGACGCTCGTGTCAAAAATGAAACCTAACAAGAAGGTGAAACGTAAGTTTCTTATCAAGTAAACCATCAAGCTCAAACAAATTAGGAAATCAACTTATGAAATACTTACTCATAATCACAACACTGCTTTTAACAGCCTGCGCATCAAAAAACAGCCTCAATCAAACGAGTAACACCAGCGACATTATGCAAATAATTGAACTAGCTGAAGAAAAAGCCCCAGAAGGAGTAGAAGGCCCTTTCACCATGGATATTCTATCTACAGGTCGCCACGGTGATATTTTCTTAAATTCTCAACTGGATTATCGTGATAGAAGAAACCTGACAGTAACAATCAATGAAGAGACAGCTAAAAGACTTTCTGAGGTTTATGGCTCTCCGCCAGAAGTTTATTTTCTAAATAAAAAGGTTAAGATTGATGGTTCGGCATATCGAGCAAAAATTTGGTTCTACGTAAATGATAAACCAACAGAAGAATACTCTTTCCAAACGCGAATATATGTTACTTCGCCAGATCAAATTAAAGTCATCGAATAATAAAAACAAATTTAATCTTTCAAATAAAACATGCCCGGTATCCAACTTTTCTTAAAAACTTTTGTTTGAGCTAAAGAGTTAGCATCTTCATTGATGAATTTAAAAGTATTGGTACCGATAAGAATTATATCCTGATCTGATAATAAAGATTCATTCACTTGATTGCCGTTTAAAAAAGTATGATTGGTACTTTCTAAATCTTTAATTAAATAAATGATAGTGCCGTCTTTTAACTCTTTGGCTTCTAATTTTGCATGCTTTTGGCTAACAGAAGGATCTTCAAGATAGATGTCGTTAGAAACTGAACGACCTAAAGTTAATCCCTTCAGCGTAATTTCAACTTTGCTGAGCACGGTGTTATCAACAAGTTGTACAAGCATAGTCAAAGACATTAGATTCGTTCCAGCAGTTTGATTATTGATAGCCCATGCTAAACAAAAATAACCCGAAAAGGGAGTATTATCTGATGAATCTGTTAGCCATTAGGCATTTAAATGGCTTCGACATCAAAATCATTGCAGGTATAATCTTCCACCTAACAATCAGCCACAGAATAAAATCATGAAAATAGAAAACGATAAAGTCGTACAGTTTAACTATAAAATGTTTGAAACCGATAAGGATCTTATCGAAGAGTCTGACTATTCCGTTCCAATGACCTATTTACACGGACATAACAATATCCTTAAGGGGTTAGAAGCCGCAATGGAAGGCCATCAAGCTGGCGATCAGCTATCGGTTTCCTTGGCACCCAAAGATGCTTATGGCGACGTGCGGGACAACGCCAAGCAAAGAGTTCCGGTTAAACATTTACAAGGAAAAGCCAAAAAGTGGAAAAAAGGAATGATTGCAGTTGTTGATACTGAAAAAGGTCAACAACAAGTGACGGTTGTAAAGATTGGGAAATTTATGGCAACCGTTGATTTTAATCATCCATTTGCCGGCAAGCAACTTACTTTTGATATTAATATTGCGACGGTTAGAGAAGCAACTTTGACGGAAATATCACACGGACATGTCCATGCAGAAGATGGTCACTGTCATTAAAATTGCAAACTAAAACTGTGCTTGATTATTTTTTAACGAAGCACAGTATTTACCCTCCGCAGATTCCACTTTAAAATCCAGCTGGAACCTTTGAGCGAAATTAGAAACAATCTGAATACCTAAACCAAAACTTTGGCTTTGTAAATCGTTGACATCACCTTGTGCATTTATAAATTCAATATTATTTTCATCAATGCTGATAGACAAGAATTTTCCCTTCTCATTCATCGCCGAATGTTGTATCGCATTATTAATTAGGTTGTAAAAAATCAGCTCTAATACAACCGCAGGTATCTTCATAAATAACTGGTTATTACTGACTAGTTGAACTTGCAGATTGTGAGCCGCCAATAAATCTTCTAATTCTGCTATCACTTTTTTTACGCATATTTCAACATTACTAATATCGCTGCACTTTTCATCCGAATTAAGCCATAACAGTGCATTACTTGTACGCTTTATTCTATCTAATGCTTTTAACAAACGCTTAACGGATTCTTGCTCACTTAGTTCTGGGTTATGAGTGGTAATCAATTCCACCGAATGTTCTATCACTTGCAGTGGCGTTCTAACTTCGTGACTCATTCCTTTATTAAAAATAATTTGTTGTTCTAATCCCTTGTTTTTATCCTCGATAGCTTGATGAAGTTGACAAGCAATTGCATTAATATCCGACTCTTCGATATCATCGATTAGTTCTTTTTTTATTTCTTTCCTCCGAAATATGTCCGTTAATTGATAAAAGGGTTTTAACGCATGTTGGGAAAGTTTGTTGGCTATAAAATAAGACAAAAATAAACAGGGAATTAAAATAATGAGTAACAGTAATAATATATCTGAAAAGGCACGGCTGACCATTCCTAGATCGGTGACATCAATAATCAAAACATATAGTCCATTATTCATATAATGATAATGCTTCCCATTAAAACTGAATTCACCAAATAAAGCTTCACTCTCAAAGTGACTCAGTTGAGTATCAACCCTAATCGGCATATCAAATTCCGACAGGTCAGATTTTTTTATTATTGAATCTGGTAATTTTCTTCCTAATGCTAGGCTTTTACTTGCTTGTTGCAACTGCTGATTAAACATCGAATCTTCAATTGAATAAGCGACAACAAAAGTAACGATTGAAAAAATAAAAAACAAGCTAAAGGTGAGGATTGCAATAAGCTTAGTAAGCCTTAGCGAAAGTGTTGGTGCTTGCTTATTTTTTTGTCTGCTTTCTGTCGATTTAATCAAGGTCAAAGCGATACCCCACACTTTTGATTGTTTTAATAAAATCTTGCTTAAAGTGTTTAAACAGTTGCTTTCTTAATTTATAAATATGACTTCTTAACGGGTCACTGTCGGGCGTTAGTTCACCCCATATTTGCTGATGTATTAATTGATTTTTTACAGCGTCAGGCGCTTGCTGAATGAGTGTTTTCAAGATATCAAAACCTACTTGATGCAATTGAATTTTTTGTTGCTCAAACTCAAAAGTGAGCGCAATTTCATCTAACTTAGCCCCTTGATACTCAATCGTATTTTTATTTGGTACATCTGATTTTGCTAGCCCAACATCAATTCGAGCAGACAATTCAGCAAAAGAAAATGGTTTGACCAAATAATCCCACGCGCCTGAATCGAAACCTGCGAGAATATCACTCGTCTCTCCTCGGGCTGACATCATAATAACAGGGATTCTAGCCAGCTTATCTAATAACAATGTACGACAAACATCTAAGCCATCTACAAAGGGTAAATTTATATCCAGCAAAATTAAATCATAGTTAAGCTGTTCAATATGATTAAGTGCTTGCTTTCCATTGTAAGCAAAATCAAGGCAATGCTCTTTAGTTTCAAGGAATTCAGCAATACCTCGTGCTATATCAATATCATCTTCTACGATTAAAATATTAGCCACAAAATCCTCTTATTCTGCTTTTTCAATCAATTTGTATACTTCAGGGACCAGCCACTTATCCAAAGCGATCCAACCGTCTTCAACCTGAAACATGGCTATCACTTGCAAATCGACTTTAGGATCAACCCAAAACGACGTACCGCCCATGCCAGCCCAATAATAACTGCCTTTATTGCGAAGTGTATCAGTATCACTATTTTCTTTCACAGCCATTCCATAACCAAAGCCTGTATCTGGATGTACTCGAGGTAAAAAAGACATATCTAATCCTTGTGTATGAGAAGTTGTCATTCTTTCTACTAGTTGTTCAGACAATAACTTTTTTCCATCAAAGCTTCCTTTGTTTAATAACATGGTAAGAAAATTACTATAATCACTCGCAGTTGACAGCAAACCACCGCCACCTGAGATCAGCACACTTTTCTTAAGGTAATCACTTTTCTTCGCCTTTTCTATAAAAGCTATCTTATCACCATTAAAAGTATGCGCCTCTTCAAAGGTTTTAGCTTCGTACTCATACATATCAACTAATCGTTCATGTTTCTCTTTTGGCACATAGAAGCTAGTATCTTTCATCTTAAGCGGTTCTAATATGTAAGTCTTAAAATACTCATCCAAAGGAATACCGGAAACAGCTTCTATTAAAGCACCTTGTACATCGCTGGAAATACTATATTCCCATTTTTCGCCCGGAACAAACTTAAGATCAATCCCCGAAATATCATCGACTAGATCTTCTAAAGTATTTGAGCGACTCAAGGGGTTTGAAATAAGATAACGAAAATCAGACCAGTTGCTTAAACCTCCACCGTAGCCCATGCCACTGGTATGAGCAAGTAAGTGATGAAGGGTTACTCTTTGCTCCTGACCTTTAAATTCAAAGGGTTCAAAATTTGGTAAATATTTTCGAACATTATCATCAAGCGAAAGTTTACCTTGGTCAACTAGTTGTAATAAAGCAAATGCCGTAATCGGCTTAGTCATAGAAAAAATGCGAAAAATTGCGTCCTCTTTCATCAGCTCTTCTTTTTTAACATTCACTTTACCATGCGCTTTATAGTGAATAATTTCATTCCCTTTTTTTACTAAGACGACAACACCCGGCAGGTTATGCTTTTCCAGTAAGGAATCTAGGTTTTTGGTAAAGCTTACTTCGGCAGCTAAGCCATAAATTGATAACCCAAATCCAAACCCAAACATTAAAATTAGTATTTTTAATCGTGCTTTTATCATCTCTTAACTCCATCCTATAATTGATGAAATTAACAATAACTTATTCACTGTAAACTCAATGTGATTTGCAGCTATTCGAATTAGAATTCCTATTTGCATCTTGGAAAGAAAACAGGCAATCTGGCTTTATCAATTACAAATTAAATCTTATGAAAAACTGATACATAAAAACGCTTATAGGTAATAAAATTTATGAATCTTAATCAAATCACCCTTCCCGTTAAAAATATGGATACAGCAACAAACTTCTATCAAACTCTCGGATTCACCTTAATAGTTGATACCCCTCATTATGCTCGCTTTGAATGTTCCAAAGGCAACTCAACCTTTTCTCTTTCTTTAGATCAGGAAGACTACTCAAACGGAGCAATCATTTATTTTGAGGAAGAAAAACTTGATGAATGGGTTGCAGAATTAAAAAGCAAAGGAATTAAGTTTGAACAAGATCCAAAAGATGAAAGTTATCTTTGGCGTGAAGCGGTTTTGAAAGATCCTTCAGGTAATAAAATTAAACTCTATTGGGCGGGGGAAAATAGACTCAACCCGCCTTGGCGAGTTGAATAAAAACCGATATATTGGAAGCTAGCAGTAAAAGTCAGAAAACTTATGGTCCAATTGTTTGAGTGACTAACTTAATCACCCGCTCCGGTGTGACTGGTTTTAAAACCCAACCATTGGCGCCTGCAGCCCTAGCTTGAGCTTTCTTATCATCAGAAGTTGAAGAGCTAACAATATAGATAGGTACTTCATGGTATTTAGACAATTGACGTAGTTTTTGAGTAAGCTCCAATCCATCCATATTTGGCATCATCATATCGGCCAAAATTAAGGAATAGGTTTTACCTTTTGCCGCGTTATAAGCGATTTCACCATCTTCTGCAAAATCGGTATCATGAGAGGTGGTTGCTAAAATTGCTTTAAACATACTACGGATAGCACGTTGGTCATCGACAACTAATATATTCGCCATTATCTTCTCCTTGTAAATCTATTAATAATTGTAGTAGAGAATATAATAATTCGCCTAAATTAATCCTCAGCCAACCACCGAGCAATATCTTTAGAATAATAAGTTAAAATAGCATCCGTACCAGCTCTTTTAAACCCGACCATCGCTTCTAATACACATTTTTTTTCATCAACCCAGCCATTGCTAGATGCCGCTTTTAGCATCGCGTATTCACCGCTGACATGATATGCCATAACCGGTACTTTGAAATTCTGCTTGGCACGATAGATCACATCCAAATAAGGCATTCCCGGCTTAACCATTACCATGTCTGCTCCCTCTTGTAAGTCGAGTGCAATTTCATGGAAGGCTTCATCGCCGTTCGCAGGGTCCATTTGATAAGTTTTTTTATCCGCCTTACCTAAGTTACCACCCGAGCCAACAGCATCTCTAAATGGGCCATAAAAAGCAGAAGCATATTTTGCCGAATAAGCGAGAATTTTAGTATTCACATAACCGGCATTTTCTAACGCTTCTCGTATCGCACCTATTCGACCATCCATCATGTCTGATGGCGCAACAATATCGACTCCCGCAGCGGCATGACTAAGTGCTTGCTTAACCAAAATTTCGACCGTTATATCATTTAGCACATAACCAGAATCATCAATAATCCCATCTTGTCCATGGATGGTGTATGGGTCTAGAGCAATATCTGTAATAACACCTAGTTCAGGAAATTTCTTTTTAATTGCCTGAACGGCTTGTTGAACCAAACCATTCTCATTGTAAGCTTCTTCTGCTAATAACGATTTTCTAGTTTCCTTAATGACTGGAAAAAGCGCAATTGCAGGAATTCCTAATTCAACGACCTCTTCCAATTCAACTAATAACTTATCTAGACTTTTACGTTGAATTCCCGGCATTGAAACAATATCTTCAACACGACTTTCGTCTTCTAAAACAAATACAGGATAAATTAAATCATCAACTGACAATTTATTTTCTGCCATTAATCTGCGAGAAAAGTCATTCGCTCGCATACGACGAGGCCGTGTAGACGGATAACGATTATTTAAGGTAAATTCAGACATGATAATTCCTAGCGTTTAAACCCAGTCTTTCGGTTTAAGGTAATAATTAGTAAGCTTTTCTTCTTCGCTACCCTGCTCAACTTGATAGTTATATTCCCAGCCAACATCAGAAGGCAAAGACATTAAAATGGATTCAGTTCGACCACCGGTTTGTAATCCAAATAAGGTGCCTCTGTCGTAGACCAAATTAAATTCAACATAACGACCTCGACGAATTTTTTGAAAGGCTTTATGTTGTTCGTTAAAGAGTGTGTCCTTTCGTTTTTCAAAAATAGGAATAATGCCTTTGGTATAATGATCGCCAACACTTTGGGTAAATCTAAAGGCTGTTTCAAAATCGGGAGTGTTGAGATCGTCAAAAAATAATCCTCCGACCCCCCTTGCTTCATTACGATGTTTTATATAAAAATATTCATCGCACCATTTTTTATATTTACCGTATGCTTGATCGCCCAGCGGTTCACAAGCTATTTTTGCATTTTGATGCCAAGCGATACAATCTTCCTCAAAACCATAATAAGGCGTTAAATCAAAACCACCACCAAACCACCAAACAGGATCATGACCTTCTTTTTCCGCAATAAAAAACCTTACATTCATATGTGAAGTTGGTACAAAGGGATTACTTGGATGAATAACTAGAGACACGCCCATCGCTTGGAAATTTCTGCCGGCAAGCTCTGGTCGATGGGCGGTTGCCGAAGCGGGCATTGAATCGCCAAAAACATGAGAAAAATTAACACCGCCTTTTTCTATAATTGAACCATTAGAAATCACTCGAGTTCGACCGCCGCCACCCTGCTCTCTTTTCCATTCATCGGTAATAAAAGATGAATGACCATCAGCTTGTTCTAGCTCACTGCAGATTCGATCTTGCAGATCTAAAAAATATTGTTTAATTTTTTCTACTTGAGGCATCAGTAAAATTGACCTTGTGTTAACTTATAATTATTTGTGTGGATTAGTTTTGCTGATTTGGCAAAAAGCCTTTAGAACGCTTTGACGAGAAATCATTCCAACTAAAACGTCCTTATCGATCACCGGATACATTCTTACTCCGTCTTTTAAGAATCGTTCTGCAACATCAGTAATATTATCACTGGGGTGGACACTTCGAACCCCCTTAGACATTCTATCTTTAACTAGGTCACCATAATCTTGATTATAAACAGCACTTAACACCGTATGAAGGCAATCTTTTTCAGAAAGAAAACCAATCACTCGATTATGTTCATCCACAACCGGCGCTCCAGATAGTCGATATTCTTGAAAAGTTTGAGCCGCTTCAACAATATCGACATCCGGTTTTAATGTAATCATGGCCGAAGCCATATAATCTTTTACTACCAAAGAACTAAGCATTTGTATTACCTCTTTTTTATAATTATTTACAAATTATCTTTTACCACATCAGCCAAGTGTTGAGTCAAACGCTTAACCTGTTCAACATCTTCGCCTTCGATCATTACTCGAATCAGTGGCTCAGTTCCCGATGCACGAAGTAAAACTCTTCCGGTATCAGCCAATTCTGCTTCAACTTCTTTAACCGCGTTTGCAACCACCAAATTTTGCATCGGATCTTGTTTTTGGGAAATTTTAACGTTAATCATAGTCTGTGGGTATTTAGTCATCCCCTGTTTAAGCTCTGCCAAAGACTTATTTTGGCTAACCATTTCCGCCATAATTTGTAACGCAGCGATGATCCCGTCACCGGTGGTATTTTTGTCCAAACAAATAATATGCCCTGACGATTCCCCGCCAAAATTCCATTTATTATCTTTTAATAATTTCATCACATAACGGTCGCCAACATTAGCGCGTAAGAAATCAACGCCATCAGCCTGTAATGCTTTTTCTAAACCTAGGTTAGACATTAACGTACCGACAACGCCACCTTTTAGACTTCCTCTTCTCTGAGCCCCTTTCGCTATAATATAGAGTAACTCATCACCATCAACTACTTCACCTTTGTGATCAACCATAATTAATCGATCAGCATCACCATCTAGGGCTATACCGAGATCCGCACCATTACCAACAACCAATTTAGCAAGTGCATCAATATCAGTAGCACCACAATCTTCATTGATATTTAATCCATCGGGGTGATTAAAAATTGGTTGCACCTCAGCTCCCATTTCTCGAAAAACCTTCGGTCCGATCGAATAGGCAGCACCATTAGCACAATCGATTACTATCTTTAGCCCTTCGAAAGAAAAGCTTGCTGGAATACTCGCCTTACAGAACTCAATATAACGCCCTGCAGCCGTTGAAACTCGCTTTGCCTTACCCAGTTTTTCAGAAGAAACAGTTGTCATCTCTTTATCGAGATACTCTTCAATGGCGTGTTCTATTTCGTCTGGTAATTTTGTTCCCTCTGCTGAGAAAAATTTAATTCCATTATCATAAAATGAATTATGCGATGCCGAAATCACAATTCCAGCAGCCGCTCTAAACGTTCTGGTCAAATAAGCGATACCCGGTGTTGGCATCGGCCCGAGCAGTTGAACGTCCATACCTGCAGCAGCAATTCCAGCTTCCAACGCAGATTCAAACATATAACCTGAAATTCTAGTGTCTTTACCAATCACAATGCGATCGCGAGGGCTTTTACCTAACACTTTTCCCGCTGCCCAACCTAATTTCATTACGAACTCTGGGGTTATTGGATATTCTCCAACTTTTCCCCGTATTCCATCAGTTCCAAAGTATTTCTTAGACATTGATAATCCTTCTTTTTTTTATATTAACTTAGATAATTTTAAACTTTTCATTGCCATAAAAACCTGACGCACATCATTGGTTTCAGCGACATCATGCACTCGGATAATTCTAGCACCTTTTTCCATTGCTATTTGAGCAACCGCTAAACTTCCGGCTAATCGACCTTCGACAGGCTGATTAGTTATTTCTCCAAGCATGGATTTACGCGATAAACCGGCCAAAATAGGTAATTTGAGCTCTGAAAAGTCACCTAAACCATCCAACAACTCTAGATTATGCTCTAAGGTTTTACCAAAACCAAACCCTGGGTCGATGCTAATTAATGCTTTATTTATACCTGCGTTTTGGCAAACTTCCACTCGTTTTTGTAAAAACGCCATCACCTCTTTTACCACATCTTGATATTGAGGTGATTGCTGCATACTTCTTGGTTGCCCTTGCATATGCATTAGACAGACTGGCACTTGAAGTTCAGCAATTGTTGCTAAAGCGCCTTCTTCCTGCAATGCCCTAACATCGTTTACCATTCTCGCACCGGCCTTAACAGCTGCTCTCATAACTTCAGCTTTACTGGTATCAACTGATATCGGAACTCCCAAAGCTTTAACCCGATTAATCACTGGAACGACCCGCTCAATTTCTTGCTGAACACTAACTTCTTTTGATCCAGGCCTGGTGGATTCACCACCTATATCGAAAATATCAACCCCTTCCTTTTGCATTGCAACGGCTCGATGATATGCCTGATCTTCATTGTTATACTGGCTTCCATCAGAAAAGGAATCAGGTGTGATATTCAAAACCCCCATGATTAAGGGAGAAGCTGATTGGTTTTGATAAATCGAATGCACTCTTACTGAGTCCTTCTAATCAGTGGGCGAACAGCTAAATATTAAGTTTACCCTAAACGAACACGAGATCTAGATCAATAGATGTGTGATTTTAACATAGCTGCCACGATTTTAACTGATTCTGATTCTAACAATTGCTATACTTCCACGCATACTAATTCCACAGATAAATCAAGCATGGCTGAACAGCAAACAACTCATTTTGGATTCACTGATGTTCCGGTTGGTAAGAAACAACGAATGGTTGCTGATGTTTTTGATTCTGTTGCCGTCAAATACGATCTAATGAATGATTTGATGTCTGGTGGCATTCATCGTCTATGGAAACGATTTACTATTGAAAAAAGCGGCGTTAGAAAAGGCAACAAAGTATTAGATTTAGCTGGCGGAACGGGCGATCTAGCGGCTTTATTCTCGCCTATTGTTGGTGATAGCGGGCAAATTACTTTAGCTGATATTAATGATTCAATGCTTAAAGTTGGTCGTGATCGACTGATTGATCGGGGACTTATTAACAATATTCAATTTGCTCAAGTTAATGCGGAAGCCCTTCCTTTTGAATCTAACCATTTTGACTGTATTACCATTGCTTTTGGTCTTAGAAATGTCACCGATAAACAGAAAGCGCTTAAATCGATGTATCGAGTACTAAAACCTGGTGGCCGCCTTTTAGTACTAGAATTTTCTAAGCCCACTAGTGAGCTATTAAATCAAGCATATGATAATTATTCGTTTAAATTGCTACCTAAAATTGGAAAACTGGTAACTGGAGACGAAGAAAGTTACCGTTATCTTGCAGAATCGATTCGTATGCATCCTGACCAAGAAACATTAAAGTCGATGTTTGAAAAAGCTGATTTTGAAGACTGTGAGTATCATAACCTCACTGGCGGAATCGTCGCGTTACATCGTGGCTTTAAATACTAAGTCGACCGTCGGAAAATAGTAACCTAACCTTATGCCTTTTAATCAACTTTCAGCCAACGCCATTCAGTCAATCGCTAGACTATTTTTAAAGTTGGATGTTGAATCGGCGAAACAATTAAGCCAATTTGAAGGGAAAAGGGTACAAATTAAAATTGATGATTTGCAGTTAGAATACAATTTTTACTTTTTAGATAATGAACTGTTTGTCTCCGAGATCGCGCATCAATCTATTACGGCATCAATTAATGGTAATCTAAATGATTTTTTATCGGCTCTTGCTGCCGAACACTCATCCGATGCCGTTTTTAAAGGGCAATTAAATTTCACCGGAGATGTAAATACCGCCAAACAATTTCAAACCTTTGCCCAATCATTAAATATCGATTGGCATGAACCCTTGGCGCAATTTTTTGGCGACCCTGTTGGACATACAATAGCGTCCGGTATTACAAAACTATCTGAATGGCTAATTGATACAGGCAAAACGGTTCAAACTGATATTAGTGAATATCTGCAAGAAGAATCCCGAGTCACCCCTAGCGAAAGCGAACAACAGCAGTTTTTCCAACAGGTTGATCAGTTAAGAAGTCGAGCCGACAGACTAAACGCCCGCTTCAACCAGCTAGCTTCAAGCTCCAATAAACTAACTCCCCCACTCAGCTAAATAAGATTACCAAAGATGAAGCGACTACTCATATTAAGAAGAGCTTTTGTTATCAATCGAGTGATGATTCGCTACGGTTTAGATGAATTTTTAGCTCCTACGCCTTTATCAAAATATAGTTTGCTCTTTAAAATCTTTGCTTTAACTGGGAATAAGAAAACATCTCTCGACCGTGGTGAAAGACTAAATTTAGCTCTCACGGAATTAGGTCCTATTTTTGTAAAACTTGGTCAAATGTTATCAACTCGTCGAGATTTATTAGACGATGATTTAGCCTGCTCGCTTGCCAAACTACAAGATGATGTCGAGCCTTTTTCAAGTGAGCAAGCTATTGCAACCATTGAGCAGCAGCTTGGTCAGCCTATTGATGAAATATTTAGCTCTTTCGATTCAACACCTTTGGCTTCGGCATCGGTTGCTCAAGTTCATTCAGCCACCCATTTAAATGGCGATGAAGTGGTAGTAAAAGTCATTCGACCCGGAATAAAACGTAAAATTCTAGCCGATTTAAAATTGTTAAAAGTTCTCGCTGAATGGCTCGAAAGCTACTCAGAAATTGGAAGGCGCATACATCCTGTGCAAATTGTTAGGGATTATCAAGATTCATTATTTAATGAACTCGACCTTCGCATAGAAGCGGCTAATTCGACTCAACTTAAACGAAATTTTGAAAGCTCACAATTACTCTACGTACCCAATATCTACTGGGAAGAATGCCGTAAACGAGTGATGGTGCAAGAAAAAATTTATGGTGTCCCAATTGGCGAAACGGCCACACTTATTGATAAACAAGTGGATATGAAAAAACTGGCTCATCGAGGTGTCGAGATCTTCTTCACTCAGGTATTTAGGGACAGCTATTTTCATGCAGACATGCATCCCGGCAATATCTTCGTCAATTGCGACGATCCACAGAACCCAAGCTATATTGCCATCGATTGTGGAATTATGGGGACACTAAATGAGTCTGATAAACGCTACTTAGCACAAAATTTTGTCGCCTTTTTTAACCGTGATTATCGCCAAATAGCCGAGCTACATGTTCAGTCCGGCTGGGTATCACCTGATACATCAATTGAAGAATTTGAATCCGCTATTCGAACCGCTTGCGAACCCATTTTTGGTAAATCATTAGAAGAAATATCTTTTGGCCACTTTTTAGTACAGTTATTTCAAACAGCAAGACGGTTTGAAATGGAAGTTCAACCTCAGCTCATTTTATTACAAAAAACCCTACTTTATATTGAAGGGCTTGGTCGTCAGCTTTATCCTAAACTTGATTTGTGGGAAACAGCTCAACCATTTTTAAAACAATGGCTCGCCGATACCTATGGCCCAAAGGCGGCATTTGAAAAAATAAAACAAAAAGCTCCTAAATGGTTAGAAGAACTGCCTGATATGCCTGAAAAAATCAGTACTTTTTTATCGGCAAGTAATAAACAATCCAATCAGCAAACATCTTTAATCGAATCGATTGATAATTTGAAAAGCTCTCAACTGAAATCAGGAAGTAGAATTCGTTGGGCAATATTAGGATTAGCCTTTATGCTAGCCAGCCTTAGTTCAAGCCCTGAGTGGCTATCCGAAGAATGGATTAAAAATGTCCTTATGAGCTTGTCCTTAACCAGTTTTGTGGTATCTTTTATCAAGTGACAATATGTTATTTAACAAATAACGCCTTAAACAATGAGCGGTGAAAACAAAATGATGGATGATTGCTTATTTTGTAAGATCATTGATGGCCAAATTCCATCAACCAAAGTTTACGAAGACCAAGATCTTCTGGTATTTAAAGATATCGCTCCAAAAGCAGAGGTGCATTTGCTCGTTATCCCTAAGAAACACATTACTGGATTAAATGATTTGTTACCAGAAGATCATCAACTCATGGGTAAAATGATGTTATTGTTACCTCAATTAGCCAGGGAACAAAATCTTGATGATGGTTTTAGAACGATCATCAATACAGGCAAAGGTGGTGGGCAAGAAGTTTTTCACTTACACATTCATTTATTGGGTGGAAGCAAACCGCTACCCTTTAGTTAATCTTTTAATTTATTTGTATCACCCTATTATTGATTTTTATTACAAAGTAAAAGAGAGAAAATTATGATCAGCATGCCAAGTTTAATAATCATTTTAGTAATTGTTATTTTATTATTCGGAACCAAGCGACTAAAAAGCATCGGTAGTGATTTAGGTGGCGCACTCAAAGGTTTTAAAAGCGCGGTGAAAGATGGTGAAGAAGAAAAAAAAGAAACCATCACTGAAGACTCTAACGATTCTAAAATCATTGAAGGTGAGGTTGTAAAAGAATCGGTTAAAGAAGAAGACAAAGTAGAAAAATAAGGACACTCAAAATGTTTGATATGGGTTTTCTTGAGTTTTTACTTATCGGCATCATAGCACTTATAGTGCTTGGTCCTGAGCGCTTGCCTAAAGCTGCAAGAACAGTTGGTTTATTTATTGGTAAAGCGAAACAAGGTTTCGAATCAATGAAAACCGAAATCGATCGTGAACTCAAGGTTAAGGAGCTTAGAGATCAACTAGCTGAGCAAAAAGCCAAACTTGAACAAGATTTGGATATTGGTTCAGAAATCAGATCTGCAAAAGATGACCTAAATGAAACTGTCAATAGCATTAGTTCTGGTGTCACCTCATTAGGAAGTGAATACATCGACGACAAAGAAAAGCCTTCTGATAAAACCATAGAAACCAATCAACCAGCAAAAACTAGCCAAACAACAGAGACTATTGAGCAATCCGATAATTCTGATTTATCCAATCATAAGAAAACCGAATGAGCAAAACTAGCCAAGACGCATCAACTGAAAAAGATATGCCATTAATCTCGCACCTGCTTGAACTGCGTGACCGACTGCTACGCATGGTATTGTCAGTTATATTAATATTTGTTTGCTTAATTGCATGGGCTAACGATATTTATTTAATTTTATCTGCCCCCTTGCTTGTTCACTTGCCCGATACCTCAAATATGATTGCTACTGATATTATCTCACCCTTTTTGACGCCTTTTAAAATGACCGCCGTTTTATCAGTCTTCATCGCTATGCCGTATATTCTTCACCAAGCATGGGGGTTTGTCTCTCCAGGCCTTTATCGTCACGAAAAACGTTTCGCCTACCCTCTGTTATTTTCAAGTATTGTTTTATTTTATTCTGGTTTAGCTTTTGCCTATTTTGTCGTATTTCCTCTAGCTTGGGCTTTTTTAACAGCGGCAGGCCCCGAAGGCATTCAAGTTTTACCCGATATCAGCAGCTATCTAAATATCGTATTAAAAATGTTCTTTGCATTTGGTATTGCTTTTGAAATTCCAGTAGCGACCATCTTGATGATTTGGTCGGGACTAACCACTGTGGAAAGCTTAAAAGAGAAAAGACCCTATGTAATCGTAGGCGTGTTTGTGATTGGGATGTTGCTGACACCTCCTGATGTTATTTCCCAGATCTTATTAGCTGTGCCCATGTGGGTTCTTTTTGAGCTCGGGTTGATATTTGCAGTTTTCGGGCAAAAAGCCCAAAATGAAAAACCAGAAACAACCGATATTAATAAGGAGAGTTAACTCATGCTAAAACACTTAATTAAGAGCATCATATTTATCATTTTTTTAAGTTATAACAGCACTATTTTTGCCGAGATTCGACTGGATTTTATTAATTGTTCAAGCATAGAAAACAACTCCGAACGTCTAAGCTGTTATGATAAAATTGCATCTGATCACCAATCAGACGGTTCAGTTATATCAAATAAAGTAAATTCAAAACATTCTTCATTTAAGAAAGCAGCTTCCAATAAGTCAGTTAGTAAACCAACCAAGCAAGTATCTAAAAGCAAATTATTAATTGAAAATTCTCAGGCACCATCAGATAAACAAGAACTTGAACCTGTTCATTCTAAAGTTATTGGTTCTTTTAAAGGACTAACTAAAGGGCGTAAACTAAAACTTGAAAATGGACAAGTCTGGAAAGTCGTTAGCAGTGGCGTCAGTTATAAAAAAGTAATCAACCCCAGAATAACTATCAAACTCGGCCTATTTGGTTCTTTCAGCGCAAAGTTTGAAGGTTTAAGTGGGCTAGCCAAAGTAAAAAGAATCAAGTAGCTATTTCGATAATGCTAAAAGTTTACTCTTCACCGCAATTAAAAAAGATAAGAATCCCTGATGGCACTTGAAGCTTTTATTAATCAGTTAGCCGCAAGTTTACTATTGCCGCCAGGGATTAATTTTCTTTTATTCACCCTAGGATACATTTTATTAAAGCGCTCAAAGAAACTCGCTATTAGCTTATTTATTTTTTCTATTGTTAGTCTTTATTTATTAAGTCTTCCTATCATATCCAATAAACTTAATCAAAGCTTATACACTGAAAAAGCTTTGACTCAACAACAAGTAATAGATTTTGCTAATCAAGAAAGAAATGATTTGGCTATCGTCGTACTTTCTGGAGGACGCCTTGATCTAGCACCAGAATATGGAAATATTGATATCGTTAGCGAAAAGACATTACAACGAATCCTCTATGGTGCATGGCTACACAAAAAAACACAGCTACCTATCTTAGTATCGGGTGGCAGTATCTTCGGCGAAGCAACAGCTGAATCCGTGTTAATGAATCAAACTATGTTATCAGCATTTAATATTGCACCAAAATGGGTTGAAGCTAAAAGCAAAAATACTGCTGAAAATGCAAAATTTTCGGCAGAGCTTCTAAAGAATAATCAAATCTCGGAAATTCTGTTAGTTACCCACGCCAATCATATGCAGAGAGCTAAATTAGCCTTTGAAAAAGAGGGAATAAAAGTGACAGCTGCTCCAACGGTAATAAAAACTACAAAAACTCGTTGGGTAGACTATTTTCCAAGTGCTAAATCCATCTATCAAAGCAAACTCGCGCTTCATGAAAAAATTGGAAGTTTCTGGTACTCAGTCAGATACTAATAATTACCTTCCTTTTCGAGCCTATTTATTCTAACAACCTTTAAGACAGCGTTCATTCAGCCAAGCACATTCGAATATCATTCGGAATTTTGCTGTTTATCAGAATTTATTGTAAAATTACTACAGTCTACGCAACAAAATTCAAGCAGATTGTTTTTTAAGCAATATGAGGAAATCCAATGACAATCCCACAAGGCTTTGAAGCCGCAAAAATACTTTCTCCAAAGAGAAATACCACTCACGCTACCAGTATTGACGAACTAGCATTAGAGCAACTAAGCCATTATGGAATTGATAAAAACAGTGATTACGGACAAGCATTAAATGAAACCGTAAAAAGTCTTTACAATGCACAAAGTGATATGTCTCGTTTATGGCAAATTACTAATGAAACAATTAACGATCTCGACAAAAAAGATAAAATCGCCTATTTCAATGCTAAACGGTTTTTATCATTTCAATTAGCAAAAATCCTTGATGGTTTACAAAATCCATTTAGAAAAACAGCTCAAAGTCTGCATGAAAACTCAACGACTCAAATGGCAAAAGGAAGCTATCCTTTATTTGACAATATTACTGCTATTTTTTCTGCAACACCCGTTATTGCAAGAACGGCAACTTACATCTATGCCTGTACCGAATGGGTAGATGACGCATTTCAAGGCAAAGAAATGACTCATCAGATATACTCTCGTTTACTAAACCCCACATCAATATCTTTAGCCAATGCTATTGTTGACCTTGAAGCAGGCCCTTATACGGGCGATTATATGGCTTGGAATTTTAATAGTGGAATGGCTGCAATTGATTCACTTTTATCAAATGTTCTTAATTATGGCGATGTATTACTGGTGTCACGAAACATCTATGGTGGTGTCCACCAATTATTAGTTGACCATTTTGCTAGAAAAGACAAAATGAATATCCAAATTGAGTGGTTTGATGGTTATACCACTGAGGAATTTGAAACTCGCTTTAACGAAATAAAAACTAAGCATGGCGAAAAATTAACTAAAAACAAAATGCATGTATATATTGAGTCTCCCTGTAACCCTCACGGTTATATGCTTGATATTCCAGGAATATGCAAATTCACTCATCAAGCCGGCGATCATTTAGTCATGCTTGATTCTACACTCGCAACACCTGTACTTAATAAGCCATTACAAAGGGAAGACAAAAGCGAAAGACCTGATTATCTAATGCATAGCTATACAAAAGACATTTCAGGTACTGGGGCGGTAACGTCTGGCGTAGTTATTGGTGAAGGTTATCGTATGTTTATTCCAAAAGGCAGTGAAGCAAACGGCCTATCTTGGGAAAAGTGTATGTTTTGGGATGTGTATTATATTAAAGGCGCATTTTTAGCCTCAGATCTTGCTTACGATGTATTAACTGGGATGAAAACCCTCGAACAAAGAATGTTAAAAAAAGTGATTAATACCATTACTTTTGCTAATTTCCTTGCTAGCCATGAAGATTTCCGAGTTAACTCTCATGCAGTAAAGGGCAACGAGAACTATGACCTAAGAGAGAAATGTTTAACCAATGGTATGCCTTGCTCTTTATTTACTGTTGATATGGAACATGCGGGGATTTCTAGAGACATTTTTGCTCGCTTTTTTGATGGTCTAGAACCTGGATTTAGTTTGATGGTGAGTATTGGACAAACCAATAGTATGATTTTATGCCCTGCATTAACTTCGCATTCAGAATTGTCTCCAGCAGCTATGGAGGAAGCTAGAATTTTCCCAACGACAATGCGTATTTCCATGGGGAATGAAAATGTCAAAGACTTGATTGCTGCATTTATTAATTCTGCAAGAACTCACATCGATCCAATCAATCCAGGTTTTACTAGTAAGTTTATGGATAGTGAGAAACTTGATGCAATGGTCGAGGAAGTAACTATCGAGATATACCGAAAAAATCTTGAAAGCTCGCCCAAATTAGCTGATTTATTAGCTAACTAGTGTTTAAATAAGTCACTTTAAATACCAAATTAACTAATGGAAACCCTTAAGGGTAATCATTAGTTGGTTTGGCTATAGGCAACTGTTTTTTATCAAAAACTAGAGTCGAGCTATTATGAAAAAACTAGACCCAACCGATCTTGATATTCTTGCTGAGCTCTATGCGGACTCTCGTATCACTAATAAAGATCTAGCAAAAAAGGTTAATATTGCTCCATCAACTTGTCTAGAAAGGGTCAAACGGTTGCAATCTTCTGGAGCAATAAAATCATTTAGTCTTGATCTTGATTACAAAACGGTCGGTTGTAATATTGAAGCAATGACCGCGATTCGGCTAGGCAAGCACAGCAGCGATATTTTCAATCAGTTCCGGCAAGCATTATTAAACTGCCCTGAAGTTGTTAGAATGTACCATATGGGGGGAGAGAATGATTTCTTATTGCATATTGCGGTAAAAAACACTGAGCATCTGCGAGATTTTATCTTCCATTCAATTACTTCGAGAGACGAAGTCGTTCATATCGAAACAGCGATAATTTATGAACAATTAACGAGTAATAGTCTTCCAGCATTCGACTAATTGTTTTTAGTTTGCAGGCTTAATTTAGGTAAAACAGAACTTCTTCGATGTTCAAAAATTAACGATGTTTCAACGTTTTGTACTTCACTTCTGGAAGTAAACTCTCTAAAAATAAGATTTCGTAAATGAGCCATATTATAGACCGTTAAATGGACATTAAAATCATTTTCTCCCCCCATATGGAAGATCTGAATAACTTCTGGCAATTCCAACAACTCATCCCGTAATTGATCTGCCAAAATTTCTGTATGCTTCACCATTTTAACCGCTGCCATAGCTTCAATATGACCAGATAACTCCTCTAAATCCAGCTCACATTGATAACCTCTGATCACCCCTTGCTTTTTTAATCGCTTCACTCTTTCTTGACAAGTCGAGGTTGCAATATCAACTAATTCAGCAAGATCTTTGTTGGTAATGTCAGCATTTTTGTATAAAGCAGACAATATATCTATATCAATCTTATCAAGTGATTTCATATCAATTCTCAGAAATATTTTATAGGAAAGAATTATGCCGTTTTTAACTAGATATTCAATAGCTATGAAGATAATCACTATATTTTTATTATTATTCAAATAAATAGGCTCAATTAAAAGATCTCTTCCTTTTCTAATCAATTTTCTTGTTAGATTTTGTTAGCAGCTATTTATCCCTAAAGCTAATCGCGGTAAACTTCCAAGACGAATATTATAAAACGCTTATATTTGATTAGTATGGAAAATGTTAAACAAACATTTATTGAATTAGCCATCAAAAGAACGGCTCTCAAGTTTGGTGAATTTACTTTAAAATCCGGTCGAACAAGCCCATATTTCTTTAATGCTGGTTTTTTTAACCAAGGTCAGGATCTAGCAATCCTTGGTGATTGTTACGCGGAAACCTTGCTCCAGGCCAATGCTGAATTTGATATGCTCTTCGGCCCAGCTTATAAGGGAATACCTCTTGGTTGTACAACAGCAGTTTCTTTAGCAAAAAATCATAATTTCAACGTACCCTTTTGCTACAACAGGAAAGAAGCAAAAAATCATGGTGAAGGAGGCAACCTTGTCGGTGCGCCTTTATCTGGCAAAGTCATGATTGTGGATGATGTCATTACAGCCGGAACGGCAATTAGAGAATCAATTGGTTTAATTGAACAAGCAGGCGCAACTCCTGCGGGCGTACTAGTTGCGCTTGATAGGCAAGAAAAAGGAACTGGCGAACTTTCGGCAATCCAAGAAATTGTAAAACAATACAAAATTCCAGTTTATGCTATTATTAATCTTGAGGACTTGCATAACTACCTTAAAGAGCAACAGGATATGCGAGAATACTTATCCGCAGTAACAGCTTATAAGCTCAAGTACGGAGCCTCCAATGTTTAAGTCAAAACAATCATTAAATTGATTTATTAAGGGAAATATGAAAAATTTTTGGTTAATTATTACAATCATTTTTTGTGCTGCGAGCCAGTCGGCCTTCGCTAAGAATTACTATCGCTACAAAAATGCTGATGGCGCAGTCGAAATCAAAGATAAAATAACTAAGGAAATGGAGCTTACTGGCTATGATGTCATCAGTGAGTTAGGCAAATTAATCAAACACGTCAAACCAACTAAAACATTAGCCGAACTAGATGCCGATCGCTTGAAAAAAATCGAAGAAAGAAATAAAGAAATAAAATTCCAACAACAAATCCGACATGATGCCGATCTACTTCGCCAATTTAGCTCAATTGGTGACATTATTCGTAATAGAGACTCTCAGCTACTTGCGCTAGAACAACGTATAAGAATCCAAAATAGCAAGGAAGACCTATTAAAACTCCAACTAGAAGATCAGCAACAACAAGCTGCAACCTACGAACGTTTAGGTCAGAAAGTTGCAAAATCATTGTTAAACGACATTCAAGCTTCACAAGACCAAATTATCAACAATCAACTTAATACGACATTTCTTGAAAAAGAAAAAATTAGGGTCGAACAAAGCTTCCAAAGAGATATTATTCGCTATAAAGATCTAGAAAGCGTAAGGATGGCTTTAAGAAAAGATGCTCGGGAAAAAGAAGGGACTGAACCAGTTATTTATAATTGTCCTGACAGCGAAGCCTGTAAGCGAGCTTGGCAACTTGCCCAAATTTATGCTCGTGATCATGCAACGGGGAAAATTGAAATAATAACCAATTCATTAATCCTGACTAGTCGGCCAGAAACCGCTACGGACATTGCATTATCTTTCTCAAAGATTCCTGCACCAGAAAACAAAATCCAAATAGTTCTTGAGGTTTCTTGCTCTCCAGAAGAAGCAGGTGTAAGTTACTGCAAAACTGAAAAACTCAAACACATTCGAAAAAACTATCTTGAGTATCTGAAATTACGGATGAAGTAATCGCTAGTTAAAATAAGAGATAATACAGTTTAATCTATTCCTCAATACCATTAACAATTAAACGCCATTGAACATCCCATTGATTTAATGGCTCAATTTTAAACTTAGATCTTACATATTGTTGGATACGTCCTTCAATAATGCTTGTCAGCAATTTGGCTATTGCACCGGAATCAATAGGTGACTGAGCATTCTTAACCGCATGATCTCGATGAATTTGTTTTAATTGTAATTCTATTCGATCAAAAATCTGAGAAATTCTATCTTTCAACCTCTGAGTCTCCCCCAATAAAACTTCTCCAGTTAACAATCTACTAATTCCAGGGTTTTTCTGAGAAAAACCTAAAATCAATTGGCTGATCTTATTACACTGTTCGAGAGAGTCCTGAGGTTCAGAAATAATCTGATTAATTCGAGAAAAAATACTTTCTTCAGAAAAGTCTAATAACGATTCATACATTCTTGCTTTACTTGGAAAATGCCTATACAAAGCAGCTTCAGAAACACCCACCTGTTTAGCCAAACGGGCAGTGGTTATTCTTTCCGATAGTTCTTGCTCTAACATCAATGCTAGGTTCTCTAAAATATCTTGTTTTCTATTTTTCTTTTTTTCAGTCATTACCAACCCCTTACTAAGATTAACGATTGAACTCAAAAGCTCTACACTCAATTAATCTTTAAAAATCTAAGTTCAAACTACTATCAACCATCAACATTTGCTGCTTAAAGAGTTGCTTTATATTATTAATGCTTTCTTCACTATCACCTTCAAAACGGATCACCAAATTAGGTGTTGTGTTAGAAGCTCTCACCAAACCCCAACCATGAGCAAATTCAACTCTTACACCATCAATATCAATCAACTTTCCATTTCCAAAAATTCCTTGGTTAGCTAATTTATTAACAAAGTTATGTTTTTTATCATCATCAATTGCTACATTTATCTCAGGGGTTGCCAGACTATTAGGTAATGCAGCAAAAATATCTGCCGATTTCCTGGTGTCTGCTGACAAGATTTCAAGCAATCTTGCGGCGGTGTATAAAGCGTCATCAAAACCATACCAACGCTCTTTAAAGAAAATATGACCGCTGCATTCCCCTGCTAATAAAGCGCCTGTCTCTCGCATTTTTGCTTTCACAAGTGAATGTCCAGTTTTCCACATAATCGGGTGTCCACCATTGCTGGAAATGACCTGAGCAAGATCTCGACTACACTTCACATCGTAAATAATATCGGCGCCTGGATTCCTTGAAAGAACATCCATTGAATAAAGCATCATTTGGCGATCAGCCCAAATAATGTTTCCGTCAGAATCAATCACGCCCAGTCTGTCACCGTCACCATCAAATGCTAAACCTACGTCAGCTTTTTCTGATTTTACTAATTCAATTAATTCCTTTAAGTTTTCAGGCTTGCTGGGATCGGGATGATGGTTCGGAAAATTCCCATCGACTTTACAGTACAAGCCAATCACTTCACATCCTAAAGCTTGCAACAATTGAGGTGCGACTTTTCCAGCGACACCATTACCGCAATCAACAGCCACTTTGAGAGGCTGGGTTAAAGCAACATCACTTGTTATTTGGCTAATATAATCTTGTAAAACAGATGTAGAATCTTGACTGCCTTGCCCTTTAACTAAATTACCGGTATCAATTCGCTTTTTAAGTGCCATAATTTCATCACCTGACAAAGTGTGCCCGCCTATCACTATTTTGAGTCCGTTATAATTTTTAGGATTATGGCTTCCGGTTAAAACAACACCGCTACTAGAGTCTAGATAATGTGTCGCAAAATAAAGTAGAGGTGTAGGCATTTCACCTATATCAATAACATCTCTTCCACTCTCAACGAGACCTTCTATGAGAGCTTCTAACAAGGACGGTCCTGATAAACGTCCATCTCTTGCAACAACAATTCGTTGCTCGCCTCTTTCAAATGCTTCACTTCCAATCGCTCGACCAATTTGCCTAACAATATCTTCATCAAGAGTCTCACCAACAACTCCTCGAATATCATAAGCCCTAAAAATAGATGCTGAAATTTCACCTTTTTTCTGTTTCGACACCTTTTTAGTTTTATTAACTTCCAACGCCGAAGATTTATTTTCCAACGCAGCAATCAAAGAGCCTGAAGGTTCATCGCTTTCAATTGCTGTTGTATCTGATTCTGTCGCTCTGGTTGAAGCTTCATTCTTAGTAGCAACACTAAAACCTTCTCTTGAAATTGTTTGTGACATATCAGTAAAAACCTGCAGTTCATAATCAATGGCTGTAACAGGCTTGTCCGATTGAGAACTATCAAGCAACCAACGAAGAAAACCTGAAGCATCACTACGTACTTTGGTTTGCAGATTTTTCAGCCCAAAGAAACCACCAACAGCAACTAATGATAGAACTAAAATTAGACCACCAAAAAATAACATTAATTCTAATTTAGATGAAAATTTATCAGGATCGGCAGGCCAAAAAGCAATTCTCCATTGAGTTGTATTAAGTCGAGCAATACCTAATGGTTCACCCACTTTATATTGCGCATCTCCCATACTTGTAATTTTTAGATTTTGATTCGCAAAACTTTGCAAAAATTCATAATAGCCCGGCACTAGACGTTCTTTCGGAAGAGCTTTTGAGAAAATGTCAAAACTAACGCCAATTAAAACTACTTTATCGGTATTGTTGATTCTCAATAACACTGCTATGTGCTGGTCAGGCTTACCAGCATTAATTGCTTCATGCATAACTGTATTTCTAGTTTCTAGGCTCCGCATAAGTTGCAACGTTACATTAGTAATCGGAGGTGCTGAATTTAGATCTACGTCGTAAGTCGAAGCATCAAGAATTCTTACCCCATTCACTAAAGGTAAACGACTATTTAACCTCTTTTCAATGAGTTTCATAGCCGTTGGTGACGCTTGTTGAATTTCATCAACCAACTTAGGATCACTTAAAACAGTACGAGTTGACTCTCCAATTGAATCTAATCGGCTCAAAACTAATTCCATATAAGAAGTCATTGTGACATTTACAAATGTTGAATTACGATCGGATGCTGGCTGAACAACCACTAAATAATATTGCACAATCGCAACAAAAATAATAGTTAATACACATAATAAGAGATAAGGTAATGAATAAGAAAGCAAGGTCTTAGACTCTAACTTAGGTACCTTAACTTTTTTCTCTTTTTTAGCTTCTATTTTCACAAATCTTCTCCGAGCAAACGTCGCATAAAATACAATGGTTAGCTTTTATTCGAGTTAATATTTTTTCCAATTTCTTTCATAATTGCTTTAGCAATTGTAACTTTTGGTGCAGCAGACAAATACAACTGACTACCATTTTTTCCAATAATAAGAATTTTATTGTTATCACTGTTAAAACCTATGCTTGTATCGCTGATATCATTGGCGCAAATCATATCAAGGTTTTTATTGATTAGCTTATTGGTAGCAAACTCTTCCAAATTTTGGCTTTCCGCTGCAAAACCAACAACAAATGGACGTTTTTCTTGTGCAGCAACCCACGAAACTATATCAGTGGTTTTCTTTAATGCTATCTGCATATTCTGGTCATTCTTTTTTATCTTATGTTCAGAAAATTTAACCGGCGTATAATCGGCTACAGCCGCGCAACTTATAAATACATCACATCTACTCAATTCATTTTGAACCGCCGCTAACATTTCTGATGCTGAAGTTACGGAAAGACGCTTTACTTTATTTGAAATATCTAACTGCACAGGCCCGGAAATCAAGGTAACATTTGCACCATTTAAAATAGCGGAATTAGCTAATGCGTAACCCATTTTTCCTGAACTATGATTTGATATAAAACGAACTGGATCGATAGCCTCAAGGGTTGGTCCGGCCGTAATTAATATATTTTTTCCTTTTAAATTTAGTTCATTTGCAGATCTGGTATTTGCAGAGTTAGAAATTAAGAGTAACTGTTCAACAATTTCTAATGGCTCTAACATTCGACCCTCACCTACATCACCACAAGCTTGCTCTCCACTAGCAGGTCCCAGAACCATTACATTCCTATCAACTAAACGCTCAATATTTTCTTTAGTCGCTTGATTTGCCCACATTTGTTGATTCATTGCTGGCACTAGCATCAACCGAGCAGAGCTAGCCAATATCAGAGTAGTCAGAAGATCATCAGAAAAGCCCGTTGCGATTTTCGCAATAATATTAGCTGTCGCAGGTGCAACTAAAATGACATCAGCCCACTTAGCAAGCTCAATATGTCCCATTGCTGCTTCTGCTTCTCGATCAAATAACTCATCATGGACTGGATTACCTGAAACAGCCTGCATAGTCATAGGCGTAATAAAATTTTTCGCACCCTGAGTCATCACAACTCGAACATTGAATTGATTTTCTTTTAAACGACGCACTAGATCAGCTGCTTTATAGGCAGCAATACCACCGGTTACACCCAATAAAATATTAAGCGGCTGTTTAACTAGTAATTCTGACAATTTGACGTTCCAAATCCCGAAAATTAATTCGAAAAAATAAAAATCTTACAATCGCCCAGTATAAAAACTATCTGCCTGAAATTAGATAGAACAAGCCTTACAGCCGAACTAATTGCTTACTTACGCATATAATAGCAAACAAAATCCATCATTTCTCACTCTTTTTATAGCAATTTTCCTACAGACGATAAAATCCCCCTAGATTACTATCCACTTGTGATAGGAATCACTTATTTTGATAAAATGAAAGGAATTGATATGTCGTCTCTTAATTCATGGCCTAAAAAAGAAAAACCGCGTGAAAAGCTCATCCAATCAGGTGCTAGCTCCTTGTCCGATTCGGAACTGTTGGCAATATTTCTACGCACAGGAATCGCCGGTAAAAATGTCATCGAACTGGCTAGGGAAATCATTCAACACTTCGGTTCTTTAAAAAACTTATTTTCAGCTTCTGAAGAGGAGTTTTGTCAAATAAAAGGGCTTGGCAGAGCTAAGTTTGTTCAACTTCAAGCCTGCATAGAAATGAGCCAACGCTATCTAAAAGAACAAATCATCAAACAAAATGCGATGGAAAACCCCAACCAAGTAAAAGAATATGTTCAATCTCGCCTAATGAATAAAACTAATGAGGTATTTGCGGCAATATTTTTAGATAACCAACACCATGTTATCGCGTTTGAAGAACTTTTCTTCGGAACCATTAACGCATCATCAGTACACCCTAGAGTCATATTACAAGGTTGCTTAAAGCACAACGCCGCTGCAGTTATTGTCGCACACAATCACCCATCAGGCGTAGCTGAACCAAGCATTTCAGATATTGACATTACAGCAACCATAAAAGCAGCTCTTAACTTAATTGATGTGAGGCTATTGGATCATTTAGTTGTTGCCTCCCATCGAGTAGTTTCATTGGCTGAAAGAGGCCAGATTTAGTTAGCTAGTTCAAACCAGCGAATCAATCTAATTAACGACATTATTGACTGATAAATTACCAGAATGAACCAATTACTAATATTTTGTCTCGTTAGGCACAAAATTCCGTAAATTTGTTGTATTAACAGCCGTATTTTGGTATAAAGTGCGCCCTTTCCGCGACAGGAAGGTAAAGCAGTGGCTAAAAACTGCATTGTCGCCTTGGTATCGAATGCCAAAACAGAATTTTTAGAAATTGTATTAATATAGAATAGTGTAATAAAGAGGCTAATGTCATGTCACGAGTATGTCAGGTTACAGGTAAGAGACCTGTAGCGGGAAACAATGTATCTCACGCAAAAAACCGCACACGTCGTCGTTTTTTGCCAAACCTTCACTCTCACCGTTTTTGGGTAGAAAGTGAAAATCGTTTTGTAAAACTTCGCGTTTCTGCAAAAGGTATGCGCATCATCGATAAGAAAGGTATTGATGCTGTATTAGTATCAATGCGCCAGAACGGCATCAAGGTATAGGGGACTAAATCATGAGAGATAAAATCAAACTAGTTTCATCTGCTGGTACAGGTCATTTCTACACCACAGACAAGAATAAAAGAAGCACGCCTAATAAATTGGAATTCAAAAAGTACGATCCTGTTGTTCGTCAACACGTTATGTACAAAGAAGCAAAAATCAAGTAATTGCTTTTGCGTTAAGTTGTTATTAACTTAACACTGCCAATTTAATTAGCCTCTAAAAAGCCCGGAATTCCCGGGTTTTTTATTGCTTAGTCAAAGCATAAAGTCAAAACTCTGTACAACTTGCTCTTAATATCTTATGTTGTGCTGAAAGCGACATCGCATCTAGCATTGATATTTTTTTTCCCTCAAAATAACAATAACCATCAGTTAATAATGAACAGCTACTTTGATTGCCATTTTCAATCTTACTAACAACTTCTTCTGCAACTTCATCAAGACTCACGGCAAAACGTGTTTGCTGTTTTCTGCATTCAGATAGTATCGCTAGGTACTTTTGGTACCCTTCGCCATAAAGTCCTGAACAACGAAGAATGTGATATTGATCCGCTAGCTGTGGAATTAATTGTTCCGCAGCGAGTAAGCTCTTTCCCTTGTGCGAATGGCTAACGGCTTGAGTTGAAGCCTCAACAATCCCTCGCTCTATTCCATCATAAACTCGGGTGGATGAAATAAATACCAATCGATTTATTTTGAGCTGCCCCGTCAAAACCTGTTGTAAAACACCTTGGAGAATATTAATCCAATCCCAAATATTTTTACTGCTCGGTGAAATGCAAATCACAAGGTGTTCAATTATTAAGTTTTGCGCTTGAAGATTCTGAACTTGAAGGCCATCGTTGGTATTGATCCTAGCAAACACAATTTCTTGATTGATTTTATTAACTATTACTTGTCCCAAGCGGCCCTTGCCTACTTGTACATATTTAATTGACGCTAAATCCATTGAGTTATTTCTGACATTTTGGACAATAGACGGTGGTTCGTTGGCCAATCGTTAATTGTTTAAGACTTGTCTCACATTTAAAACAAGACTCTTGATGACGTCCATAAACATTTAATGTTTGTTGAAAATAACCCGGTTTACCGTCTGCCCCAGTAAAATCTTTTAAGCTACTTCCTCCAGCTTTAATTGCATCAGCTAAAACTTGTTTGATGGTTGCAACAAGTAGTTCCATACGTTTTGATGAAATATTACCGGCAGCTCGTTTAGGGTGAATACCCGATAAAAAAAGTGATTCTTGAGCGTAAATATTACCCACACCGACAACAATATGATTATTCATGATAAATGCCTTAATGGCGGTTTTTCTTCCTTTCGCTTTGCCTTGCAAATAACTCTCGTTAAACGCTTCAGTTAAAGGTTCTACGCCTAACTTAGTCAATAATTGATGCTGTGCTCCCTGTTGATTAAACAAAACACTTCCGAAGCGCCTAGGGTCATTAAAACGAATAACCTTGCCATTCGATAAACAAATATCAACATGGTCATGCTTACCTGGTTGAGATTGTTCAACAATTCTTAAACTTCCAGACATTCCTAAATGAATCATTAAACTCCCTTGGCTGGTGTCCAACAATAAATATTTTGCCCTACGACTAATTTTATCTATCCTCAACCCAGATAATTTTTTGTTAATGTCTTTATCAATAGGCCAACGGAGTTTTTCTTGGCGAACAATAATTTTTTCAATTCGCTGTCCTTTCGCAAATGGAGTAATGCCTCGACAGGTTGTTTCTACTTCTGGGAGTTCAGGCATGATTAATTCTTATCATTAAAAGACTCGTTATTACTTTGCTTTGGTAAAAACTGATATTTGGAAAGATTTTTAACTACCACAGTTCTTTTCTCTGCAATAAAATCAATGATGATCTCGGCATCCCTAGCTTCGGAATTCCTAATACTCACTTTTGTGACCAATGGCAATTCAGTTCCTGTAAAAAAAAGAAGAACCGTTACACCTGATATCCTCTTATCTTGCTTTATATCATCTTGCTGCAAAGGCATTGATAACAATTCTTGCCAACTATCCACTAATGATTTTATTTCATCAGTTGATAACGAAGACTGAGGATAAACACTCCATCCTAACAGCTCGCCAGCAGCCTTATTTTGAGGCTCATAAGTAAGCCGTTGTGTACCAAAATCAATAAGCCTTAATTCCAAGGGTGCAGATACATCTTCTATTTTGTTTTTATCAGGGTCGAGAAAACGTCCGAGCAAGACAAAAGCTAAAATAAGTGCCGAAATAACAATAATAATGACATTAAGCCATTGTTGTTGTTTCATAGACTTACTCACGAGAAGAACTCTCATTTTTTATCTTTGCTTTGCTTCTGAAATGGCCTTTTCTGAACCATTGCAATCCCATAAGACCAATAAAAATAAGCGGGAAGATTAATGAGAATAACCAATTAAAAATGAAATGACTAACTGGACTAAGTTGGATATAACTATCTCTATGTTGGCTATCTGAAATTATCATTTTTTGAGCAGATAACCAGCTAATTAGATTTAAAGAAAACTGTTTGTTGGCATAATTATTAATTGCGGAGTCTGAAAGAAAACTACTATCCCCAAGTACAACAATTCTCTGCTGAATATTTTTATCTTCAATACTAAAACCCAGATTAAAGACCTTTTGTTGTTCACCTTTATCGGAATTAAAAGAAAGCTCTTCCGCGGCATGCTCAGTCTCATTCCAAATTCCCTTATGAGTTTGTAAAATAGGCTCATATAGTTTATTCGATTCCTTCTCATCATCAATATAAAGCCCTACACTCCAAGGAAATGCTAACAAACTATCAATCCCCGTGTTGATCGGATGTGATTCAAATTGATTAACGATTAAAATAGCCGGGTGTGGCGTACCGCTTTGGAAACCTTGCCAATCGATAAGCATACCGTCAGATTTTTTTATCGCTAGGAAGCTACTCAACTTAGCTGGTAACTGATCATCAAATTCACGTAAAACTAGCAAACTACCTCCGTTATTCAGATAGTCCATCAATGCGTCTGTTTCACCATCAAGCCATTTCATTTTTCCAGCAGCAATAACGACAATCTTTGTATTGTGGCTAATTGTTGGATGCTGTTTTAAATTTTGAACTGCAACCGGCCAGCCTAAATCTTTTAGTGACTGATAGAAGCCGGTAACATCTCTTCCAGAACTTCCGAATGGAGATGCCTCCCCATGACCTTCTATAAAAGTGATCCATTGATTTGAACGAGAAGTTAGTTGAACCATTAAATGAGAAATAATCTCTTTTGCAGTTCGATCAAATGGATAACGAGCACTTTGCTGTACCCCTTCAATTTCAACCGTAACAAATTGGTCGACAAATTCTGATTGCGACATTAAAGCCTGGCGATTAGTAAAATTTAAATCTATGTTTTCATTATATTGAGAAATAATATCGACTGCGCGGCGAATCTCATCTTGATTTTCTGCCTCATCAATGACTGCTGTTATTTTAATTGGTTTATCTATCTTGCTAATCGGCTCTACCAAGTTATTATTTAATGAGTTGATTCTAGACTGACTTATATCCCACGGATTTATACTCAAGTTTTTTAGTAATATCATGTTAATTACTAGAATCACCGCAGTAACTATTAGTACATTTTTAAAGACTGATTTATCTGCAAATCGAGTTTTCAACCAAGAAAATAGGAATAGCAAAAAGAAGATTAAAACCCAATTAACAACCGCTATAATTTCTCTAATATCAATTAACCCTTCTCTGATATGAATAAAAAAATCAAGATAGATTGAAATATTAATTTGACTATTTCTTAAATAATCATCAAAAACAAATAAAATCAATAACGAACTCATCGCCATTAACCAAGCCACTAGGATTTTTTTATGCTGAAGCGTAATTGCAAGAATAAAAACACCAAATAAAAGACTCGCCATTAACAATGCTGCGCTGGTACTCAATACCAATTGAAAATCTACTTCACTATTTAACAGTAGAAAAAAACAAACAATTAGGAAGTAAGCTAAAGGTATTAAACTAAATAAAAAAACAACTAGAAAATTAATCCCCATTAATGAGATATCTCTCAGTCCACTATGAATAAATAAACCTTGTTGTCCTTGACTAGAAAAATATGGTTTTATTAATGAAGAAACCAACCCAATTATTATAAGTTGAGCCAATAAAACTAAACCTGACAAAGGTTTTATGATTTCATTAAAAACCGACAACTGGCTAATATTTTGAGATTGGAGATATAAAAAATTTTGATAGCTGAGTGTTAAAAATAGCCCAATTAAAGCAATTAATAATACCAGTGTTATTTGCAGGCTTTTTCTATTAAAAAGCATTTTTATGAGGAGAGAAATAATTTCGTTCATTATTTTTCGCCTACAATAGATGCGGCGACAATAGGTGCACTTAAAGACCTGTTATCGTTAACATCTAAACTTAGTTCCCCACTCGCTAATAGACGAAATAAAGGAATAACTGCTTGCCTTTCAGGTAAAAAGAACTCTATTGGTATTTCTGCCAGCTCTAAACTCTTATTTAATGTTTCTATCTTTGTTTTGGATTCGGACTTTATCGAATAAACAAATTCACCAACCGGCACGACTGACAAGTTACTCTGTTCAAAAATCAACTTCAATTTATCGGGTTCTTCCCTACTCATTAAAATATAATGAGTCTCAACTTCGCCTTTAAAGTGGTAGGCAATTTTTGAATGATGAAATAATATAATTTCATCTGCAACATCGATCGCATGATTGACGTTATGAGTTGAAAAAACACAAAGTTCAATATCATCTAAGGATTTTATATTTTGGTTAAATCGATCTTGCTCTAGCGGGTCGAGACTTTGGCAAGGCTCATCAAAAAATAAAATTTTAGGATTACTCATAAAGGTCTGAGCAATCGCCAATTTCTGTAAGTTGCCTTTTGATAAAGAGCTCATACCACGCTCTAATATATCTTGGATTTCCCACTGACGGCTAACCTGATCAAGTTTATCGATGACGTCTTCTTTTGACAGTCCTTTCAGGCTTGCGCATAAATTAAGATAATCTCTACCTGTCATATCCGATAGAGCTAGCATGGTGTCAGATTGATAACCAAGAATCTTCTTAAATGCGACTTGAGTAGGCAATAAAGTTTGAGCATCAGTCTGATAATGAATACTTCCAGAATCAGGCAAGTTTTCACCAACCAGTAAACGGATAAAAGAGGACTTTCCTGCGCCATTCAAACCAAGTAACGCTATTTTCTTACCTCGGGAAAGATTGAGGTTTAATTGCTCAATTTTTAGATGTTGGCCAAGCCGTTTATTTAAATGACTAATTTCAAGGCAAACATGATTCATTGATTTTTGAGATTCTCTAATTAAGACTGTATGGCTCTAATTCGGACGAAACAACATGATGGCTTTGCATAATAACACGACCAGTATAACGATTCTCGCCAGTTGAAGTAAATTCAAAACGATACTCGCGTATCATCTTCCAGCGTTTCGCTTGATTTTTAGCAAAACTAATTCGATGTAATACAACGCTATGATCTAAAAATTGAACGCCCGCTTCATTACAACGCTTAACGCTAGCACGAAGAGCTAACTGCTTTATTTTTTGAGAATAAGACCAATACCAAGCTAAAAAGGCTAATAACAGCAGTGTAATAACTTTAGACATTAGCAAAAACCTGAACCATCATCATAAAAAAACTCAGTATAAGATAAACTTTAGATACAAAAAAGGCGACCATTTAAAAGTCGCCTTACTACCAATTAATATATTATTAACTATTTCTTTGGGGGCTTCACAACCGTAACTTGAGGAACGCCCGCTTTTTTCGCCTGATCAACCACACTGACCAAAATACCTGTTTTAGCAGCTTCGGCTACTTGCACAATAACAGCCGCTTTAGGTTTTTTAGAACGCTCTGTTTGCACATTGGCTTCAACCGCAGCAACATCTATCAAACGACCACCTATCGAAACATCATCGGTATCACTGATACGAATCAAAATTGGCGAAGTCGGATTTGGTGGAGCTTCAGACTGATTGTTGTTAGGTCGAGTAATTTCGATACCAGCTTCTTTAATAAAAGAGGTAGTTACAATGAAGAAGATCAGCATGATAAATACAATATCAAGCATTGGTGTCATATCAACTTCAGTTTCGTCTTCTATTACTTTTCTATGTTTACGCATTATTTATCCTGTTATTTTTCTACCCAAATCCGGATATTTGCGGATTAGATGGGTTTTATCTTTATAATCGGTAATCTGGCTTACTATAACCATAGCTAAAGCATAAGTCTAGATCAGAATGCGTGATCAGCCCGTATAATCTTGCCCGGTTAACTTCTCATACTTCAAAATGAGCTCATCTTCCGATTCAACATTATTTTCATCATGAGGAATACAGTCTACAGGGCATACCAGCTGGCACTGAGGTTCATCATAGTGACCAACGCATTCAGTACATTTATCTTTATCAATCTCGTAAATCTCTTCGCCCTGATAAATCGCTTCATTCGGGCATTCTGGTTCACAAACATCGCAATTGATACATTCGTCGGTGATAATCAGTGACACTTTTTTGTCTCATTAATCAAGTTTGGCGGTATTGTACAATAGCTTACTAGCAGGGCAAAGATTCTATTAAGCCTTTTGGCTGATTTAAATCAATCAGTGTCTAATTGTGTGAATATTTGCACTCACAATAAATTTACCTGCTTTGATTCATAATTTCAAAATCTTAAGCCTTCCTATTTCAAAGATTTACCAAGCTAAACATTATTTTACATAATATCTCAATTATGTAATTAAAAATCATTCGTAATTAGAAAAACTAAACTAATATTAATAGACAGGAAATTACGGAAGACTATCCATGGCTGAGATAAACAATAATGATATCCTTTTTGCCAAACAACCTATTTTAGATGCAAACAATAACTTATTCGGTTTTGAAATCCTCTATCGAGACAGTTCTGAAAATCGCGCATCTATCGATGATAGAACCATTGCAACAGCGGGACTTCTTATCAACTATTGTGTTGGGCTTATAGAAGGCGCAACAACCCCCTACGTTAAAATCTTTTTAAATATCAATCATCAACTATTAATGTCTGATTATTTTTTTCCGCTTCCCCCAAATCGCATTGTGCTAGAACTACACCCAGATGTAGAAGTCGATGTAGATTTGCTTATTAGAGTTTCCGAGCTAAAAAATATGGGTTATGCATTTGCGATTGATAACTATACCTTTGAGGAACGGTTCGATACATTATTGAGCTTAATTGATTACCTAAAAGTAGATATCACCGCTTTCCCACTTAAAGAAATCAATAGCAACTACGATTCACTGTTAAGGGATCGACTAAAATCAAGTCAAACCAAACCTATAATGGTTGCATCAAAAATTGAAACTGCTGAAGCTTATGTTAGTTGTAATGAACTTAACTTTTCTCTATTTCAAGGGTATTTTTTAGCAAAGCCAAGCATGGAATATGGGAAAAAATTGGAAGGTAACAAACAAAGTGCTCTTAATTTATCTACCGCACTACAAAAAGATGATATTTCTATTCAAGCGGTATGCGATCTTATTAGTCAAGATGTACAACTCAGCTATATAATTTTAAAGGTTGTTAATAGCCCCATTTGTAATCTACCTAGAAAAATAGAAAGTTTATATGAAGGCATTACTTACTTAGGTCTGAAACAAGTAAAACAATGGGCAATGATTTTATCTCTTTCAGGTAAATCAACTGTGCCTAATGCGCTATTAAGGTTATTACTAGAACGCGCAAAAATCTGTGAATTATATTCATTAAAACTAAAGCTAGAAGATTTTGATTCTTATTTCACTATTGGTTTATTTTCCGGCATCGATCTAATTTTACATGTTGATAAAGCTTGGTTACTAGAACAAATTGGGCTTGCCGATAAAGTAACAAATCCAATTCTTAATTTTTCGGGAACCTCTGGGAAAATATTAAAACAAGTTATCGCCCTAGAAGAAGGGCGGCTAGATGAGTTAGAGACGCTTAAACCAAAAGAAAAAACTTTACTCGTCGAATCTTCGGTTGAGGCAGCCAAATGGGTTCATGATTTGGCGCCATTAATTGAATCTTCTAATTAATATTTATGGCTATATTCAAATTATCGCATCAGTTACCAATTAATAATTTACCTATTTTTTCTTGATCAGCGTACCTTCCGTAATTGGTTAATGCTGTCATAACATTTTGGTTAGTCATTAATTCTTGCATTGCAACTTTACCAACTAGCTCGAACCCTTTCTCAACTGCCTGTGGGTTAGACTTATATGCACTTTTTAATTCATTTGGACAGTCAACAGTTAGAAGTCGAGTAATAAGGCTTCCAACATATTCATCACTCTTTTTAATATCATTTGTCTTAGCACTAGAATATGAATTGATTTCCGGGTGTGCTGCGATAGCAAAAAAGATCCACTTCGCGAGACTCTTTCTTTCTTTGCCGTTTAGAGTATCTACTAAACAATTTGCAAATATATCAGTTGGCGTTTGCGCTGAAACAGTTCCGACTGAAACCAAGCACATAGATAGTATTATAACCTTAATAATGCTTTTCATTACTTCTCCTTTTTGATGTACAACATTGATTTTATTCAGTAAAACCATATCAAATGATGAAATAGCTTTACAGCATTTATCCGATTTTAATAAGTTAAGAAGAAAGGTTGCCACGCTATGCTCACAATGACAAGCTGTTTTTTGGTTACTACACTTTGAAAGATAGGATAAGAATATTTATAACTTTGAATTAACGGAAAGGTTTTAGATTCACGCTCTAAGCCGCTAACAAAGAGCGTTAAGTTTATTCTTACTAATCACGAAGAAATCTGCTTCATATCCAACATAAAACCTCTTAGCTGTTTACCAATCACTTCAACGGGATGGTTTCTAAGCGCATCATTCACCAGAATCAATTCTTGGTTATCAACTTGATTATTAGCACTTTGCAAACCTGATCCAAGATCTTCGCTGGTTAATTGGTCAACGTAATCTTGTAACAAGGGTACGGCTGAATGAGTAAATAAATAATTACCATATTCTGCGGTATCAGATATAACCACATTCATTTCGTAAAGTTTATTTCTCGCGATACAGTTTGCGATCAGTGGCGTTTCATGAAGTGATTCATAATAGGCAGACTCTTCAATAATTCCAGCAGAAACCATGGTTTCAAAAGCAAGCTCAACTCCAGCTTTCACCATAGCAACAAGAAAAACCCCTTTATCGTAATATTCTTGCTCGGTAATTTCTTGATCGCAATCAGGGGCTTTTTCAAAAGAAGTTTCTGAGGTTTGTTCTCGCCATTTAAGTAGATCTGAATCATTATTTGCCCAGTCTTTCATCATGGTTTCAGAAAAAACACCTTCAATAATATTATCCATGTGTTTTTCAAATAAAGGTCTTAAAATCACTTTTAATTCTTCTGCCATATTAAAAGCTTTAATTTTTGCAGGGTTAGATAAACGGTCAAGCATATTGGTTACGCCACCATGCTTTAATCCTTCGGTGACGGTTTCCCAGCCATATTGAATCAATTTACGCGCATAGGCGGCATCAACTCCTTGTTTCACTAGTTGTTGATGACCTAATATTGCACCGGTCTGCAACATGCCACATAAAATGGTTTGTTCGCCCATCAGATCTGATTTAACTTCTGCGACAAATGAGGATTCAAGAACACCAGCCCTATCACCACCAGTTGCCGATGCATAAGCTTTGGCAATTTTAAGTCCATCACCTCTTGGATCATTTTCTGGATGTACTGCAATTAAAGTTGGAACGCCAAAACCACGTAAATATTCTTGTCTAACTTCTGTACCTGGACATTTTGGCGCAACCATTATTACAGTAATATCAGGGCGAATTTGCATACCCTCTTCCACAATATTAAAGCCATGAGAATAAGACAAAGTGGCGCCTTCTTGCATCAATGGCATAACCGATTGAATAACCGGCGTATGCTGTTTATCTGGGGTTAAATTTAGAACCAAATCTGCTTGAGGAATTAACTCTTCTAAGGTGCCGACATTAAATTCATTTTCGGTCGCCCATTGCCAAGATTGGCGTTTTTCAGCGATGGCATTTTTTCTCAGCGCAAAGCTAATGTTTAAACCTGAATCCCGCATATTTAAACCTTGATTAAGCCCTTGAGCACCGCAACCAACAATCACAATATTCCAATCTTTAATAAAATTACAGCCATCAACAAACTCTTCTCGTTGCATAAAACGGCATTTTCCCAGTTGAGATAATTTTTCTCTTAAAGGTAATTGATTAAAGTAGTTAGCCATCGTTCGTTCCTGTTAAATAATTAAAATGATTCAATATAAAAAGAATAGTTACGGATATTAAAACCTAAATCTTGTTGCGTAAACTGATATATAGACAACCTTATATTGCATTTTTTGCAATAATCGACCAAAATCCTTTTATGGACACCAAAGCACTCAGAATCTTTCAGCATTTAGCAAGAAATCTACATTTTGCTAAAACAGCCAATACTTTTCATATGAGCCCATCGACTCTAACTCGATTAGTTCAACGTATGGAAGAACAAGTGGGTTGTCAACTATTGTTAAGAGACAACCGAAGCGTCCGGCTCTCTGAAGGCGGTAAGAAGCTATTAGATTACGCCGATCAGCAGCTTGCTCAATGGCAAGCTTTAAAAATTGACATAGATAAGCAAAAAGAACATTTGACCGGAAAGTTACATATCTTTTGTTCAGTCACAGCCTCTTACAGTCACTTACCACCTTTAGTTGACCATTTCAGACAACAGTACACCGACGTTGAGCTAATTATTACAACCGGCGATGCAGCTGATGCAATCAAAAACGTGCAAAATAATAGTGTGGATATCGCCATTGCAGCCAAACCAGAAAAGATCTCAAATAAACTCTATTTTTCGCCTATCGCTGATATTCCGCTATCAGTTATTGCACCGTCTCACTCTAACGAGATAAAAAATCAGTTACGCAAACACCCGATTAACTGGAAAAATATTCCAATTATCTTACCTGATCATGGTCCATCACGAACTCGCTTTGATCGCTGGTTTAATCAAAAACAAGCGGGCAAACCTAATATCTACGCTACGGTTTCAGGACATGAAGCACTAGTTAGTTTGGTAGCCCTAGGTTGTGGTATCGGTATTACTCCTAAAGTTGTTGTTGAAAATAGTCCCGTTAAAAACCGAGTCGAATATATTGATGGATTAGGACAAATAGAACCTTTTGAATTAGGCATTTGCTGTTTAACTTCTCAAACTGATCAGCCTATTGTGCAAGCTTTTTTTGCAACCATAAATACTAACGAGTCTGCTAGAATTCATATTTAATCCCACTAATATAAGCTATATAACTCTAAGTTATAGCCTATCAGCCGTTTATCCTAAAAAGCCCTTGATAGCGATTTTAGACCTATGTTACAAATAACTTAGTTAAACGAAAACCAACTACTCAATTTTTATGAATAATTTTTTTGTTGTGATTATTAGCATTCTCGTCGTGGTGATTATTCGATCGCCCCGGGGGATTTCGTTGTGCTAATAAAAAGATAAACAAATACAACTAACCCCCACTCTGAAAAGACTGGGGGTTTTTTTTAATTTAAAACTTGGTAAAAATTTAGACTAGAAAAAGTAGGCAATAGGGCAATGAGTAGCACGCAAAAACAAACTGGCGCATCACAAACACTAGCGATTTTACAGCAGCTAGGCGTAACAGATATTTTTGGTTATCCTGGCGGAGCCATTATGCCAATGTATGATGCGATCTATTCAAGTAAGATTAATCATTATTTATGTCGCCATGAACAAGGCGCTGCATTTGCGGCAGTGGGTTATGCAAGAGCATCAGGAAAAGTCGGAGTTTGTATGGCAACTTCAGGCCCCGGTGCAACTAACTTAATTACTGGACTTGCCGATGCAATGTCTGACTCAGTTGCTGTTGTTGCGATCACTGGCCAAGTTGCTACCCATGCGATGGGAACTGACGGTTTCCAAGAAGTCGATATTGTCGGATTGAGCCTTGCTTGTACCAAGCACTCATTTCAAATCAGAAAACCTAGCGATTTGCCCAAAGCACTAAGTCAGGCATTTCATATTGCTACCAGTGGACGACCTGGGCCGGTATTAATTGATATACCAAAAGACATTCAAATTTCAGAAGTTAGCAATCACTTTAGCTTAAGTTCAGACGAGCTAGGTATCTTAACTGAAACTTCACAACCTCATAAGTCTTCCGCCCTGTTTGAACAAGCAGCTCAATTGATCGAAAGTTCAGCCCAGCCAGTTTTATATATTGGTGGAGGCGTCGGTATGGCAGATGCCACTGACGAGCTAAAAAGCCTGATGCAAAAATTACAACTTCCCAATCTCGCCACCTTAAAAGGATTGGGAGCAGTGCCTATTAATGAGCCTTATTATTTAGGCATGTTAGGAATGCACGGTTCTCACCAAGCTAATTTAGCGATTCAAGAATGTGATTTAATGTTAGTAATAGGGGCACGTTTTGATGATCGCGCAACAGGAAAACTTAATGAATTTGCTCCCAATGCAAAAGTCATTCACATGGATATCGATCCGGCAGAAATCAATAAACGTCGTATCGCCGATATAATATTGCTGGGTGATTTAAAACTCACTTTACCACAATTAATCTCACATTTATCTGGATTTGATTCAGCCAATAAACAACGTAACGAGTGGCGAAAAAAATGTATTTCAAGAAATAGCCCTTTTGAAACTGAATCAGCTTCTGATAAAGAACCTGAGCCTGAAAAAGAGTCAAAAACTAAAGGCATTATCGCACCTAAATTATTGACTAATTTAAGCCAGTTATTAACAGCAAGTAACTCTGCTTCTGACGACTCTCCGTCAATTAATAATTTTCATGTCACTACCGATGTTGGTCAACATCAAATGTGGGCAGCTCAATATATGAGATTCGGACATCCTGAGCAATTTCTATCGAGTAGTGGCTTAGGAACGATGGGCTTTGGAATTCCAGCAGCGATCGGCGCGCAAATCAGTCATCCAAATGCGCAAGTAATCAGCATTTCCGGTGATGGCTCTTTTATGATGAATGTGCAAGAGCTAGCAACAATCAAGCGGTATCAATTACCAGTAAAAATATTACTCATAGATAACAGTCGCCTCGGATTAGTTAGGCAGTGGCAGCAATTATTTTTTGAACAACGATATAGTGAAACTGATCTATCTGATAACCCTGATTTTGTCATCTTAGCGAAAGCCTTTGATATTAAAGCAACAAAAATCACTCAGCAGAGCGAAGTTTCAAGCGCACTACAACAGATGCTTACCCATCAAGGGCCATATCTATTGCATGTAAAGATAGACGAATTTGAAAATGTTTGGCCATTAGTTCCACCGGAAACCGCAAACGATAAAATGATTCAGAGCATTAATTAATATTAAACTTGATAGGAAAATACCATGTACCAACACACTATTGAAATAGCCGCAAACAACCAGCCAACGGTTTTAGAAAGGTTGTTACAAGTCACTCGATATCGTGGATTTTCTGTTATCAATTTTAGCGTTTTATCAAATACACAAAAACAACAACTTGATATTGAATTAACCGTTCAATCAACGGGCAAACCAATTTCTGAAGAGCTCAATATTCAAAGGCTTTACAATCAATTGAACAAGTTATTTGATATCAAACATGTTAATCTTGTTGCGCTAGTACCACAGCAAAAACAAGCTTAATAGGTAGCATTTTCAAACAATAATTTTTTAAAATCATCAATGATAAGTTAGGAAAATAAAATGGCTAAAGTTAATTCAGATCTCATATGGTTTAATGGCAAATTCGTTGCGTGGAAAGATGCAACTGTCCATGTAATGAGTCACGCTTTACATTATGGTTCGTCAGTGTTTGAAGGAATTCGTGCTTATGACACGCATAAAGGAACGTGTATTTTTCGTCTTGAAGAGCATATCGACCGCTTATTTGATTCGGCAAAAATTTATCGAATGAACATTCCTTATACCAAGGAACAAATTACCCAAGCATGTAAAGATGCCGTTAAAGAAAACGGGTTAAAGTCTGCCTACTTGCGCCCACTTATTTTCTTAGGGGAAGTTGGCATGGGATTACGCCCACCAATCGATGCAGTTGCTGATATCATCATTGCAGCATTTCCTTGGGAAGCTTACCTCGGTGAAGAAGCGATTGAACAAGGTGTTGAAGTGGGTATTTCCAGTTGGAATCGACTTGCACCTAATACAATGCCCACGGCAGCCAAAGCAGGCGGTAATTATTTATCCTCTCAATTGATATCTTGTGAAGCCTCTCGTCATGGTTATGCAGAAGGTATCGCGCTTGATGTGAATAACTTTGTTAGTGAAGGTGCAGGCCAAAATGTCTTTTTAGTTAGAAAAGGGGTTATCTATACACCGCCTGGTAGTGCCTCTATTTTACAAGGCTTGACTAGAGACGCTGTAATCTCCATGGCAAAAGATATGGGTTATCAAGTCTGCGAAGAACAGATTACCCGTGAAGCACTTTATTTAGCAGAAGAAGTCTTTATGACCGGCACCGCAACCGAAGTCGTTCCAGTAAAAAGCGTTGACAAAATTCAAATTGGAATTGGCTCTCGCGGTGCTGTTACCGAAAAGATTCAATCTGCATTTTTTGGTTTGTTTGACGGAACAACCGAAGACAAACATGGATGGTTAGAGTCGGTTGAATAATATTTAACAAATAAATTAATTTAAAAAAAGAGAATGAAACCGTGCCAAAATTAAGATCAGCAACAACCACTCAAGGCAGAAACATGGCAGGTGCTCGCGCATTATGGCGAGCCACTGGAATGAAGGATTCAGATTTTGATAAACCAATTATTGCTGTATCCAACTCTTTCACTCAATTTGTCCCCGGTCATGTTCATTTAAAAGATATGGGACAACTGGTTGCTGGCGCGATAGAAAAAGCCGGCGGTGTTGCAAAAGAGTTTAATACCATTGCTGTGGATGATGGAATTGCAATGGGGCATTCTGGAATGCTTTATAGTTTACCCTCTCGTGATCTAATCGCTGACTCGGTTGAATACATGGTCAACGCTCACTGTGCCGATGCCATTGTGTGTATTTCTAACTGCGACAAAATTACCCCCGGCATGTTGATGGCATCATTGCGCTTAAACATTCCGGTTATTTTTGTTTCCGGTGGCCCAATGGAAGCGGGAAAAACTAAGCTGTCTGATCAAATTATCAAACTTGATCTGGTCGATGCCATGATCAAAGGCGCCGACCCAAGTGTTGGTGATGAAGAGAGTGACCAAATAGAACGCTCAGCTTGTCCCACCTGTGGATCTTGCTCTGGAATGTTTACCGCTAATTCGATGAATTGTTTAGTCGAAGCGCTCGGGCTTGCACTTCCTGGAAATGGTTCAATGCTTGCCACTCATAAAGACCGAGAATCATTATTTCTAAATGCGGGTAAACAAATCGTTTCACTTGCCAAACGATATTATGAAGATGATGATGATTCAGCTTTACCTAGAAATATTGCCAATAAATCCGCCTTTGAAAATGCCATGAGTTTAGACATTGCCATGGGCGGATCGACCAATACTATTTTGCATCTACTCGCAGCCGCTCAAGAAGCTGACATAGATTTTACCATGGATGATATTGACCGACTTTCCAAAAAAGTTCCTCACCTGTGTAAAGTTGCTCCATCAACACCTTTGTATCATATGGAAGATGTGCATCGCGCTGGCGGCGTCATTGCCATTCTTGGAGAGCTTGCAAGAGCAAACTTATTAGATACCGAAGCCAAGAATATTTTTGGCACTTCACTCGCTCAGTTAATTTCAGATTACGATATAACGGTAACAAAAGATCAACAAGTAAAAGACTTTTTCCGAGCTGGCCCTGCAGGCATTCGAACCACTCAAGCCTTTAGCCAAGATTGTCGCTTTGATACTTTAGATGATGACCGTGTCAATGGTTGTATCAGACAATATGAACATGCTTTTTCTAAAGAGGGTGGACTCGCAGTTTTAAGTGGCAATATTGCTGTTGATGGCTGTATTGTTAAAACCGCAGGTGTTGATGACGACAACTTAACCTTTAACGGAAAGGCTCATGTTTTTGAAAGCCAAGATGATGCCGTTAAGGGTATTTTGTCGGGCAGCGTTGTGGCTGGTGAAGTGGTTGTGATTCGTTATGAAGGACCAAAAGGTGGCCCAGGAATGCAAGAAATGCTGTATCCAACAACCTATCTAAAATCCATGGGTTTAGGCAAACAATGCGCGCTAATTACCGATGGTCGTTTTTCAGGTGGGACTTCTGGTTTATCGATTGGTCATATCTCGCCAGAAGCCGCGAGTGGAGGAACCATTGCATTGATTGAAAATGGCGATCCTATCTCTATTGATATTCCTAAGCGAGAAATTAACTTACAAATATCTGATCAAGAATTATCAGTCAGAAAACAAAAAATGATTGATAAAGGATTAGCCGCATGGCAGCCAGAAAATCGAGTTCGGCCAATTAGCTACGCGCTAAAAAACTATGCCATGCTTGCTACAAGTGCCGATAAAGGTGCCGTTAGAAATCGTGAGATTCTTGATCAACCTTATGCCCACCTAGAACCTAATACAGGCTCCCAAACAAATAACCGTTCCGGAACAAAAAAATGACTGCCAATATCGTCGGAGATAATGACTTAGCTGAAAATAAGCTTACAAAAAAAAATGAAGGCTTAGATTATCTACGACGAATTCTACTCGCTCGAGTTTACGATGTTTGCAAAGAAACAGAACTAACTCACATGACAAAATTGTCAGCACAACTTGATCAACAGATTTATCTTAAGCGAGAAGATCAACAGCCTGTTCAATCTTTCAAAATTAGAGGCGCTTATAACAAGTTAGCTAACTTAATTGATGAGCAAGACAAAATTAATAATCAGTTAACCGAAGTGGTGGCAGCATCTGCAGGAAACCATGCTCAAGGTTTAGCTTTAGCGGCTAAGCAATTAAAGTTAAAAGCCACTATTTTTATGCCTATCACCACGCCCGAAATTAAGGTCGAAAATGTCAAACGGTTAGGTGGAAATGTTAAATTGATTGGTAAAAGCTTTGACCGCGCACAAGAAGAATCAGTTATCTATGCCAATAAAAATGGACTGCAACTAATCCACCCTTTTGATGATATCGATGTGATTGCCGGACAAGGAACTATCGCAAAAGAATTATTGCAACAGCAGCCTGATTCCGATGTGATATTTATTCCAGTTGGTGGTGGTGGACTGCTTGCCGGAATGGCAGTTTACATCAAACAACTCTCACCTAATACAAAAATTATTGGCGTTGAAGCTGAAGATTCAGCCTGCTTAAAGGTTGCTTTAGAAAATAAAAGACCTACGGATTTAGATCATGTTGGATTATTTGCTGATGGTGTCGCGGTAAAACGAATTGGTGAAAAAACCTTTGACTTAATTAGTGAGCATTGCGATCAAGTTATCACTGTGAGCAGTGATGAAATTTGCGCGGCTATAAAAGATATATTTGAACAAACAAGAGTTATCGCTGAACCAGCTGGAGCACTCTCTTTAGCTGGAATCAAAAAATACTGTTTGGAAAAATCACCCGACTATTCCACTAATCAAAAAATGGTGGCTATTTTATCAGGAGCCAATATGAGCTTTCATAATTTACGCTACGTTTCTGAAAGATGTGAGTTAGGGGAGAAAAAAGAAGCTGTACTTGCCGTCACTATTCCTGAAGAAAAAGGCAGCTTTAGAAAATTTTGTCAAAGCCTTGATGGACGAGTGATTACTGAATTCAATTACCGTTATTCTGATAAAACCAATTCTAAAAATTCGTCTGACGCTGAAAATAAAGGCGCTCATATTTTTGTTGGTGTTCGATTAGGAAATAAAGAAAATGAACGAGAGCACCTAATTGAAAATCTAACCGAAGCACATTATCAAGTAAATGACTTAACAGATAATGAACTGGCTAAATTACATATTCGCTATATGATCGGTGGCAGTTCAAATAAGTCTTCTTGTGAGCGAATATTCCGATTCCAATTCCCAGAATATCCTGGTGCGTTAGAAAAATTTCTCAACACCTTAGGTGAGTATTGGAACATTTCCTTATTTCATTACCGAAATCATGGCGCTGCATTTGGGCAAGTTTTAGCCGGATTTGAAGTTAACGATGATCAACAACTTGAGTTTTTTAGGCATTTAAAAGAGTTAGGATATGAGTGGCAGGAAGAGACTAATAATTCTGCTTATCAGGCGTTTTTGGGTGAGTGGTAGATAACAACATGTGGTTCACGCAAGCCAACAAAGTACCGCAACAACCAAAAGTCCTATCCAGCCTGGGTGTTTAGCCTTAGTTGCATAAAAAACCAATACACTTCCCGAACACATAGAAAACGCGATTGACTGAATAATAAAATCTGATGTCTCTGCCGTTATTGCAAGTTGTATTAGTATTGCCCCCATTGCAAAGCCAAAAACACTAGCAAGATGCCAAGTAGCCCATAATATACGGACATTTCTTTCCCGAAGAGGCGGAGCCGAAGTGGTGGGAACTAATGAGCCATTCCTTAGTTTTTTGAACACAAGAAACTCACCGAGAATAGAATGAACTAGACCAACGACAATTGACAAAAAACCTGCAGACATTAATAAATAATTCAAAATATTTTCCTTAGCTCACTCTTGAGCACATAGACATATTAGCTAATTTAAGGCAAAGAAAAGCTCAAGCCTCCGACTTTTCCTTTGCCTTCAATGACCTAGTTTGACTCTTTTTATACCTCTTTTTACCCGTTTTTTCCGTCATAGGTCAGATGAAAGAATACCAGGGAGCAGGCATTGCCCAAATTTTTCCATAACATTCAGGTTTCTCTGTTTTTTTATTCGCAGGATTAAGATAAACATCTGAAACAATAACACCCTCTTCATTGTCAAGCCCAGCCAATACGTTTCCATCGGCATCCGTTATTACAGAAAGCCCAGGAAAGCTGCTTTTAAGATGAGGAAGCATCCCCGGCAAATCAGTATCCAAGGGGCCAACTCTATTTGCCATGACATTAGGAACACCCAGTACGCCACTATACAACCCCCTCTATCCAATACCAGACAGGCAGTTTATTATCCTAATAACCTCTTCGTGCTAAGAGCTTTAGCTTGTAAATTAGACAATTTACGAAATGAAAATTTAACACTAATCGCTATTCCTACTATCAACAATCCTAATTCTGTTAAATCTTGGCTCCGTAAATATCTATCCCAACGCTCCGATAATGGCTGATTTAAAAACGCTTCCCAAGGAGTCATCTTATAAAACAAAGCACCTTCGACAGCACCAATCATCATTTCACCAAGAATTATTGCACAGCAAGTCAAGAAACCGGCAAGAAAACCATATTTAAAGTCCAGACCTTTTCCTGCTTCTCTAACGGTATAACCTACAACAGGTCCAACTAAAATATATAAAAAATCTACATTTAACCCTGCAAGATAACCAAACATACCCCAAAGAGATCCACAAATAACAACTGCTACACTTCCTAGAAGTATTGCTGCAATAAAATTCTGCTCATCCTCTAAATTAATTGCTGCCTCAATTAATTTGTCTTCGGATACATGGCTCATAATATATTATTCCCTAGTGAATAAATTCCCAATCAATACTATATCGACAATGGCCTCTATAGACAATTATTCTCAACCACTACTTGACAAACACTACTCGTACAACTAGTATTAATACTACTTATACGAGTAGGCGTGTTTAAATGATCCCTCTAAATACCATTATTAATGATAATTCACCCGAAATCCAAGAGCAGCTACTGATTGATAGCCTCTGTGAATTTGCAAATAACCAACAGCTCACTGACAGTGAAATTAATAACCTTGTCTCTTGGGTGTTACGTTTTACCCGCTTTCATAATCGGCAGCATCCTTCTGGGCTTAGCCATTCAGATATAGAAACTTTTATCTCACTGCTTGCCACTGAACATAACTATGCGCACACAACCCAATTAAAAGCGGTTGAAGCGATTACTTTTTTGTATAAAGATTTCCTTAAAATTGATATTGGCGAACTTAGCTATGTGAAACTGAAAAAACGCCATGGTTTTTTGAACCGTTTTGGAAATAAAACCTGTTTTTCCGTTCTAAATAATATGACTGGTTGTTGTTTGCTGATGTCCAAGCTCGCATTGCTCGGTAATTTAAAACTTCGAGAAGTTGTTAATTTAAAGTTATCAGATATCAATATTAAAGAAAATAACATTAATGTTAGAAAAAATAATGGCGAGATTAAATTTACTCTCAATATTCCCTTTCAAATCATCTTGGATTTACGTATTCAGTTGATGAGAGTTCGTCAGCTAGTTGAGATTAGTCAAACTAAAGAACAAAAAGCCTCGCAGCTAAATTTGCTTGATAAAAAACCAAATAGTCAAAAAAATTCGGATGATGAATACCTTTTTTCTTTAGCAAGTCAATCCAACCTTATTTCACCTTCAAGATCTGATGTGTTAGCGGTTTTAAAAAATGATATTCGAGTTGCTTCGAGACAGCATTTGCGTTTTGCTAAGATACAAAAAAACGTTTCAATGAAAATCTATTCTAATCAAAATAAATCCGATCTAATCAAACCCGATCCTAAATCACAAGTTAGCTTTAATTTCCGAACTCCGGCGCAATTTGAAGATCAAATGAAATTGGGGGCGGCTTAATAAGCACTCGTTAGTCAGTGACATTTAATACAAACCTAGAAGAATAGTTATTTAACTATTTCTATAAACCACATAATCTAAAATTTGCGCCATAAAACCTTTCACTTCAAGCATATGCTCAAGTAAATCTTGAGCAGAGTGGTAATGATAATAAAGTTTTTCTATCGCTTTATCTTCACCCAAACAAGTTACAAATGAAGCCTTATTATTTATCACATCTAAAGAGACCGGTTTACCGAGTAACGAGCTATTACTTGTGAGATCCAGTAAATCATCTTTGATCTGAAAGGCTAAACCTAAATGCTTAGCAAATTGTTTAATATGACCTTTTTCTATATCATTTTCACCTGCTAAAATTGCAGGGATCATGAGAGCCGCCTCAATTGCTAGCCCTGTTTTTAATAGACTCATTTGCTCTAGCTGTTCAATATCTGATGTATTTAAATTTAATTTTAAATCTTGTAACTGACCTTCACATATTGCTTGCGTTGTATTGGCCGCATAGCTGAGCGACTCTAAAACCCGCTGTGGTTCAATCTCCTTTATTTGGCTTTGTACTTCAACGGCGCGCATCATCAAAAACACACCTGCTAATTCCGCAGTTGCTTCACACTGATACTGGGCATGTAAAGAAGCCTTTCCTCGACGTAGATCTGAATTATCTTGCGATGGTTTATCATCAAAAATAATAGATGCAGTATGCATATATTCGAGCAATTTGATGACATTAATACTTTGCTCTGGAGAAAAACCATATCGATCGACACACATAGTATGAGCGAGTACCGAACGTAAACGTTTTCCTCCCGCTAACAGGCTATAGTTGGCAGCATTAATTAAAGTAGATGCCTTTAAGCGAGAATGATTTGAGAGAGATAAATTTTTCTCAATAAACTCTTTTGTTTGATTAAGCTTTGATTTAAATTCTTCGCGTTTTTTGTCTTGCTGAGAAAAATGTTCCGAAATTTCTCGACTAATTAACTTATCAAACCAAGCGACATCATTAGGTTGCATAACTTGTTGATGAATTAACTTATCAAACTCTTTATTACCTGTATTTAGTAAATCCTTTCTTAGCTGCTCATAAGATTCATCGCCAATAGCCCAGCGTAAACTTTTATGAGCATTGATACTGCGCTCTAATAATAACTTTTTACTTTCTGGATTATTTTGATAAACCTCTTTGATCAAATAGAATACAACCGCCCAATAAATTCTATAGGGGTTTGTAATTTTGTTCTCCGATTCTGAGGCACTTCCATTCTTTAAATAATAAGTATAAGGAGTGACATTGTTTTCCTCAAGATCATCAAAAACATCTTTTATGTCATCATTAAACTGGTTGTAGATCCCAAAACAAAATGTTCGATAATCAAAATCTTGGTTACTCTTATCTTCAATAATTTCTCTCGCAATTAAACGACAGCCAGCGGATTTTAATATGACAGGAAGAAATAATTCTTGATCGGTATAACTTCTATCATCTAACTCTCGACTTCTGTCGATATCTTGTGCTTCAAAAAACACAAAGGCTTGTTCAAAAAACTTTCTTGCTTGTGTTGTCGACTGAAGAGAACGAATTAACTTAAACGCTTCTCTTAACTCTCTATAAATAGCTTCCATCTTTGATTGATTTGACTTACTAAATGCAGGACAGTCAACAACCTGGCCATTCAATAGACTTTGTCTAATAGCTTGATTAAATTTCTCTTTATCACTCCCATTTAAAGCCGCCGAAGAGTCTTGCAAATCATCAACCAATGGATAGGTTATGCCGTAGCTAAACCCCAATTTAATGGCATTGCTCAGTTTATCGCTTTTTTCTTTAGCTGAATCTGATTCATCCGAATCCACTAATTGATGCAATACGACCCCAGCAATTATTTTGACCAACTTTCTCATACCGTTGGTTTGATCAATCTCTTCCGGCATAGATTGTTTTACCGAAGATAGCTTATCCATTAACCATTCAAAGGTTGGTTCAATTCCATGTTGTTTCGCTTTTTCAAATAAGAATGCCGTGTCAAAAGTATTATTAGATGCACCATCTGAGCTCGTCTGAGTTTTTATCCATTGATTAACTTTCTTAACCGCTTGTTTAATTTGTTTTTGAACCAACTTATCTGATAAAGATTTGCCGAGATCTCGCATATAAATATAACTAATGCTTTTCTTTAAATACGTTTTTAGTTTCTTTTCTGCATCTAATTTTTCAAGAAAAGTCCAAGTATCAAGGCTTTCATCAAGTTGTTGTTTTCCTTCTAATTCTGAGAGACTGACCAAAGAACTGGTTAATTTGGCATTTAATCTAGTATCTGATTTTGACCATTGTTGATAATCACTTTTTAAACATCCAAGATAATCCTCTGACTGGGTGATCTGTAGAATCTGATTGATATACCAATTGGCCTTCTTTTCGGCTTTAAAATAGGCTTCATTGTCAACAAACTGAGAGGTTACAGCGGATTTATCCGACTTCTGATAATTATTTATTTGGGATAAGTCAATCGCTGAATGGGGGAAACTCGGTGTCAAATTCAAGACTCCATTTAATCTTAGGTGGTTCATTAGGCTCAGATGTTTATCTCCAGCAATAACTATACCATTTATAACTAATTGATAATATTGGGTTTTAATTTTCAGATTTATTATTTTAGAGTATTTATTAAGCTTATTTGCTAAAAGTTAGCCAAATTATTATTTCCTGAGGCTGTTATAATGATTGGCTCTTCTATTTAGGCGCTAACCCCATATCATCTAGTCTTAATAGGATTTCTTCTCTACGACTTCGAGCGACTTCTTGCCAGTGGAGATCTTCTTGCGCGCCAATAATGGCATAAATTGAATTTAACCCAGTCCCTTTTACTTTCTCCTTTAATTCTGCATACAGCTTAAATGGCTCGGCTTTCATAAATTCATCAACTGAATTGATATTAACTTTAGCAAGTATTTCTTCGCTCTTTGGCCCAAAACCTTTTAGGTCTCTTAATCGTAACTTTTTCATTTATATAAAAATTATTTCTTTCTAGGTTTATAAAACTCTTTAACCATTTTAAGTGCCGCTTTATCCGATTCAGAATCACTTTTTTCTAAATTATTAATCAGTAATTGGTAGCGCTCATTATTCAAGGTTTGACCAAATTTAAATTTTGCGGACATCTTATCAATAACAATTTTTAAAACTAATAAGCCTTTAAATTCCTTTTTATATTCTTCTGATTCGAAAGGTTTATATTGTCCCTGTGGCTGAAGTTTCTTCATTAGCGCTGTGAATGAAGCAACAACTTCATCGTAGCAATCTACAATTTCAATATGACCGTCGATAATAATGGATTTAAAAAATGAAGTGGCTGGGCAAGCCAGTCCTTCTTCACTGGTGTAATAGGAAGGAATAATGCTGGCTTCAGAAATAACACTAAATGATGCTTGGTTATTTTGTTTTATAATTTTAATTTTTTTACCTTTCGGCGAGCTATGAAAATAGATTGCGCCATCAAAATAAACGAAATTAACAGGAACGCCATACGGCTTACCATCGTATAAAGACAGAACTCCACAACCTGTGTCGCTGAGAACTTCTTCAATCAAGCCTTGATCTGTTATCTCAAGTGATTTTTTCAGCATCTTTATTTGGCTCTTCGGAAGAAGTGCTGTTTGGCTGCTCTTCAATCAATCCTAAAGATTTAGCGCGCCGTTCCCAATGCCTTCTAGCTAATATTTGCATGTCTTTGGTACTATCAACTTCATCCATAATTTCGAGTCCAAGCAATGTTTCGATAACATCTTCCATCGTTACGATTCCAGAGGTTCCGCCAAATTCATCAACCACTAGCGCTATATGTTCACGTTTTTCGATAAAGCAATTAAATAGATCAGGGATTGGAAAAGACTCTTTAACAACGATTATTTCCCTTTTTAAGCTTGCCAGAGATTCTTGACCTAACTGGTTAATCATACAATCTAGCATTTTGTCTTTTAATACGTAGCCAGTAATATGGTCTTTGGAGTTTTTTTGATAGATAGGCACACGAGAAAAACGAAGCTCTTTATTATTATGGTAAAAGTCGTGTATTGAAGTTTCTTCATTTGCCGCAAGAACCACGGTTCTTGGAGTCATAATATCTTCGGCTTTAACTTCGTTAAATAACAGCAGATTGTTTATAATTGCCGACTCATTTTTTTCAAAAACACCGTGTTTCTCGCCCATTTCTGCCATTGCAAGAAATTCAGATCGGGAAAATACACTTTCGGCATTGTTCTTTTTTAGTTTCCTTGTAATTATTTGACTTACCCATACGATAGGATAAAAAATAGTAATCACAAGCTTTAGTGAAATGACAGTAAATCCTACCAGTTTTTTCCAGTGACTCACACCTAACGTTTTAGGAATGATTTCCGATAAAACTAGAATAGATAAAGTCATAACCGTCGGTACTACGACTGCTGTAATCAGTGGATTTGCATCATGCCAGATCTGAAAAGCCTGCGCTCCAACACCTATCGCGCCAACAGTATGGGCAATAGTATTTAAAGTCAAAATAGCAACTAATGGCTGATCGACATTGGATTTATAAGTCTGGATTAATTGGCCAACTTTACCACCTTCTTGTTGTTTTAACTGCGCATAAGAAGGCGTTATGCTTAACAAAACAGCCTCCCATAGAGAACACAAAAAAGAAAAAATAAGGGATAAAAGGGAAAAAAGAATTAATAAAGTGTACATATATTGAAGTTTGCTTCAACTTTGTTGCTGACGATAGCAATAAGATACGCTAATAGGGTCTAGATTGCCATAAATCTCGTTTACATTATCCATAATCAGAACCCTTTCTTCTCTATTTTAATGCTCAATCGACCTATCATTTACCTATTTCTTGCGAATGCCTCCAATCAGAGTAGTGATCTGCTATGCCTCTAAACAAAGTAATATTCTGTGCCATGTAACTTTCGCCAGCTTCATCTGATTCCATAAACTCTCTATGGGCGGCATTTTTTACAATCACAATCCTTGCTTTTGGGTTAATATAAATATACTGACCATAAACACCAACAGCAAAGAACTCATCATCAGCTTTAGGAGGAAGCCACCATTGATAGCCATATCCAAAAACACTACCATCTTCGGTTTTTGTGGTCGCTCTTGATTCGCCGGTTGGGGCTGACAGACTAGTCGATTGTTCAACCCAAGCAGCTGGAATGATTTGAATATCCCCTCGCTTACCTTTGTTACGAATTAGTTCACCAAATAATGCGTAATCTCTGGTGCGCATATTAAGTCCACCTAAAGCAAAGGCATTACCTTTACCGTCAGTAGTATATTTTGCATCAGCACTCGCACCAATTTTAGACCATAATTTTTCAACAAAATACTCTTGTAGTGTTTTACCGGTGGCAGCCCTAAGTACCATTGAAACCACATGAGTATCAATCGAACAATATTGCCATGCCGTTCCTGGTGGGCGTGCTATATTAATTTGTTCCGCCGCAAACTCATCAAGCGAACCGCCAAGCGCTAGCACTGTACCCATTTGGTTAATGTCAGAGCCTGGATCTAGATAATTCTCATCAAACTCAATTCCGCTCGCCATATTAAGAACATCCCGTAGAGGTACACCATCGTAAGCAGAGCCTTTTAACATTGGGGTATACTTAGTCACCGGGTCATCAATACTTTCTATTTCTCCACTTTCTAAAGCAAGACCTGTTAGAGCCGAAACAAAAGACTTACTCATTGACCAGGAAATACGTAAATCGTCTTTATCTGTTCCCTTGTAATAACCTTCAGAAATAATAATTCCATCTTTAACAACGACTAACGCAGTCGTTTGTAATTCTTCCAACATTGCAGCCGTATTTTTCTCTTTTCCTCTATCAATATAAGTTACTGGCAGAGGTTGTAAATCAATATCCCATTCTTGCTCTTCTCCACTTCGATGTAAGTCAGACGAAAACAAAGCTTCATCCATATGAGAAAAGTTATAAACAATTTTATCCGCGTCAAATAGAGACTTGACATGAATCAAGCGTTCAATGCTTGTCCAGTTGTAGGCAACTAGACCTAATAAAAGAACAACAATACCTGATAGTATTTTTATTATTTTCACTTTTGCCTTTCCTCTTTTAAGTAACCTTTCGAGTTACTAATACTATCACTGGCTCTCTAATCGTGCCATCAAGCCGTTTATTTAACTTCCTAGACTAGCGAAAAATTTCCTTAAGATTATAAGTTACCGAAAAAAATAATAAATTCTTTATTTATCCTTAGCATAAAACTTAGATTTTATTAATTTTGAGTTTTTATCAAATAAAAATGCAACGACACCCGTTGTTGTTGGTTGAGGTGGATCTTTAATATTCGCGAATTCAAAATCGTAGAAATAAATGAACCGACCATCTGGACTTTTATTGATGTTACTCGGCTCACCTAGAGTTATTTTTACCTTTTCTGGTGTAGCAATCCCCGGCTTTAGTGTATTTATAAGACTAGCATCGGTCAAAGTTGTAGCAGACACAACTTGAGCTGCGAATAACCATAATAACGATATAAATATCTTCATCTTGTAGTTCCTTTTCTTTTTTTGTTGTTTCCTAACACCCTAACTCATACATTGCCCATCATGCTAGTATAGATTTCAATAAAGCAGGTGTTAGCTACTCTTAAATGAAGCCAACATTAAATCACGGCAACCATATTATTGTAAATAATTAAGTTGCTTTTATATAATGATAGAAACTGGGGAAGTAATGGTTTAAAACAATAAATGACCATTTTTAAAACTATTTTATAAATACGTTCGTCTATATTCCTAAAGCTCATAATAACTTTCATTCTTTCAAACGAAGAGAACAATTTTCATGACACTGAATCAAAGTAGATCATTTCTACCAATATTTTTTATTCTAATCACGACGGTTTTTACAGATGTCTATCTACATGCAAATGAGAACCTGAATACTACCACAATAGCGACCTTTAAATTTCTTGATAACGAGAATATAAAGTTTGAATCACAAGATAAAAAATTAATTAGAGAGAAAATCAAATCCACAGTTTCAAAAGTGTCTAAATTAATTCCTGAGTTAGCTGACTCAATTAATTTTACCTTATTAATTACCGAACGCGATTTGTCGATTGTCAATGGTGTTTCAGGGAGAGCTGACAAACCAACACAAATAGAAATCATTTTATCCAACAGTTATAAAAATGGGTTAAATGATGCTATTCTAGATGGCTTAGAATTTACATTATTTCATGAGTTACATCATACAGTTAGAGGCTGGACAATTTATGGAAACAAATTTCCAGTAGGTATTGATAATGCCGCGGTTAACGAAGGACTCGCTGATATTTTTGCTTCAACATACACAAATACCAGATCAAATAACTATTCAAAAGACGAAAATTTTGACGCTTGGGTAAAAGAAATTCTGGCGCTTCCTAAGAATGCTAATTATTCCGAATGGATGTTTTCTCACCCCGATGGTAGGAAAGCCATTGGTTATAGAGCGGGATCTTATATTATAGAAAAAGCGATGACGCGGTCTGGTAAAACAATTTTAGAATTAAGTAAAACCTCTGTTGAAGAAATCTATACGTTAGCAGGGTATTAAATACCCACAAACTAACGTATTAATATTTAGAATAGACCTTCGCAAATAATAACAAAATAGAAAAAGTTAATAAAATAAAGAAAACATAACTGCAATCACCATTAATACAGCAAAAGATACTCGCAATATTCTCGCTGACTTTGGCGATTCAAAAACTGGGCGCAGTAAACCACCAAAAACAAGCCAAAGAGTATCAACAATAACGGCAACCATAAAACAAATAGTAGCAGTTACAAAATAACTCAATAAATCCGATTGAAACGGTAAAAGAAACTGTGAAAATATGGCAAGAAACGCAGCATATGCTTTTGGATTAAGTAAATTTAAAATGAAACCATCAGTTAACGTTGGTGGATCTTTCTGAGTTTCATCGGCCGTATCTAATACTGGTGCTCTCGCTATCTTCTGTGCCACATAAACAATATATAGAGCACCTACAACCTGCACGACCATTTTTTCATTAGGAAACACAGCAAATAAGGTCGCTAGTCCAACAGTTGTTCCAAAGATGATAACCACAAGAGCACATAAAATACCAAATAGAAACGGAGTCCCCTTTTTTATTCCGTATGTAGCACCTGTCGCAGCTAATGCCAATGGCGCCGGACCAGGGGAGCCGAGCAGTAAGCCAGTTGCCACGATTAATGAGACTATTGATTCAAACATTCTACATCCCTTTCAGCTAACTAAATATCAGCCTAGCCGCAATCAAAACCAAAATACACCCCATTCCCCAATCAATAAAATGCCCATGTTCTTGGTACCATTTAAGGATTACTTGTCTAGAAAAGCTCCAAGCAACTAAACTAAACCATAGTGCCGCATAAACACAAATCCACACACCATAAAGAGCTTGAATACCAATGGATGTTTTTGAACTAACAGTCGTCGTAAAAATCGCGACAAAAAATAATGTAACTTTAGGATTAAGGACATTAACAACAAAACCTTGTTTAATTGCTTGAGCTGTTGTCATTTCAATATGAGGTTGTTCTGATGAAAGATTACTTTTGACTTTTTTTGATTGAAAGCTTTTAAAAGCAAGCCAAAGAAGATAACTTGCTCCAAGGTATTTAATAGTGATAAAAATAAGATCTGACTTAGCTAAAATAAAAGCCACACCGAGTAAAGTATAAGTAATGTGTACAAGTAAGCCTAAACCTATACCCGTGGCGGTTGCTACCCCAATACTTTTACCACCGCGCAAAGTATTTCTAACGACTACAGCAAAATCCGCACCGGGGCTTGCAACCGCAAACGCATTAACTGTCGCTAATAGTAAAAACTCACTAACCACTGATTTTCCAAGTCTAAATGTTTTACTTAATCGCTATTAGCTAGCTCTTAGCTTCGATTTTAGCCCAGCTATCTCTCAAAGTAACTGTGCGATTAAAGACCAAATTATCGGCATTATGCTCTTTTTGATCGGCACAAAAGTAACCTTCTCGCTCAAATTGAAAAACATCTTCTGGTTGAGCGTCAGCTAATGATAGTTCTACACGCGCATTTTCGATGGTTTGTAAACAATCTGGATTAATAGCTGATAAAAAATCTTCTTTTGATGCAGGGTTAGGTACGTTAAATAAACGGTCATACAAACGAACCGTCGCAATCTTAGAGTGAGATCCAGAAACCCAATGAATAACCCCTTTTGGCTTATAACCTTCAGGGTTTTTTCCTAAGGTATTTTCATCATAACTGCACAAGAGTTCAACAATATTTCCTTGTTCATCAGTCACCATGTCATTACAAGTGATTACGTAAGCATTTCTTAATCGAACAGCTTTACCTAAAACGAGCCGTTTGTACTTTTTATTGGCACTTTCTCTAAAATCATCCTGATCGATAAATAAAGTTTTACTGAAATAAATTTTACGTTTTCCCATCTCTTCTTTTTGAGGATGACAAGGCGCATCGATTTCTTCAACTTTGTCTTGCGGATAATTAGTAATCGTCACTTTTAACGGTTTTAAAACGGCCATTGCTCTTGGAGCATTCTCACCCAAACCTTCGCGCACACTGTTTTCCAACAAACTCATTTCAACTGTATGAACTTTTTTGGTTACGCCCGTTCGAGTTACGAAATCTTTGATTGCCGCAGGTGAATAACCGCGACGGCGCATTCCAGAAATAGTTGGCATTCTTGGATCATCCCAACCATCAACAATTCCTTCAGTGACTAGCTGATTTAATTTTCGCTTGCTGGTAATAGTATGTTCTAAATTTAATCGTGAAAATTCAATCTGCTGAGGATGACAATCAATGCTGATATTATCTAAAAACCAATCATAAAGAGGGCGATGATCTGCAAATTCTAAAGTACAAAGCGAGTGAGTAATCCCCTCAATCGCATCCGAAATACCGTGAGTGAAATCATAGGTCGGATAGATACACCATTTGTCGCCGGTTCGAATATGGTGAGCCTTTTTGATACGATAAATGACCGGATCACGCATATTGATATTTGGTGATGACATATCAATTTTGGCACGTAATGCAAGGGTACCGTCCTCGTACTCGCCCGCTTTCATTTTTCTAAATAAATCATGATTTTCTTCAACAGAGCGATCTCGATAAGGGCTGTTTTTTCCCGGCTCCGTTAAAGTACCTCGATAAGTTCTCATCTCATTGATATTTAGTTCACAAACATAAGCGAGACCTTTTTCAATTAATTCTTCTGCATAGCCATAAAGCTTGTCAAAATAATCTGCAGAATGACGAATTTCACCTTGCCATTCAAAACCTAACCATTGAACATCTTTGGCAATCGCATCAGCATAAGCGGATTCTTCTTTTGCCGGATTAGTATCATCAAACCGTAAATTACATTGTCCTTGGTAATCTTCTGCAATTCCGAAGTTTATACAGATCGATTTTGCATGACCAATATGCAAAAAACCATTCGGCTCAGGTGGAAATCGAGTGATTACACTCGAATGCTTGCCAGATGCTAGATCGGCATCAATGATATTTCTGATAAAATTAGTAGGCTTAACAACCGGATCGTTATTTTCTGCTTTGCTCATGTTTTTCCTTTATCAATGGACAATCCTCAAATAACTTCTAATCACAGCGATAACTGGGTCTGAAGCGAGGGCAATAATAATTCGTATTCGATTTGCTGATTTTACCCTAGATCCAAACAAGGGCGTAGATTTTATTCTATATAATTATGTCGTTATTAACGCTATTTAAGCGAATCATAAGGTAAAATACTTTCAATTAATGCGATTAGCCAAGTACCTCTAGCAAAAATATTGCTAACTCATTGATTTATAGGTGAATAATTAGCCAGTTTACATAGCGCAGAGCTTATCTTGTTGATCAATATCATTAGTCGGCGGACTAAAACTAGCACCTAATTAAAATTTTGCTTAAAATGGTGAGTCATTTTGCATAAACGTCAGTTGAAGTAACTATAACTTGGACAAAATCAATATTATGTTTTTAAGTCGTTTTTATCAAAGCATTGTCACCATTCCATTGAAATTAATGGTTAGTAGCAAATTAGTTCCTGATAACCCCATCCAAGAATTAGAAATCGATCCTAATTCACCTATTTATTATGTTCTTCAACGTCGCTCTACTAGCAGTTTTTTAATGCTAAAGGAAAAAGCCAAACTGTTAAATTTACCTGAGCCAAAGATTCTAAAATCAGAAGATATGCCTGTTGAAAACGGTTCCGTATTTTTCTTACAAACCAAAACAATTTTAGGCTTTGGTGGCAAACCAGTAAAAAAATATCAAAAACTTTTCTGCTCACTTTTAGCCAATCAAGAAAAAGATAAAGAACAAAATCATCAATTAATTCCCTTATCTATTTATTGGGGAAGAAATCCCGGAAAAGAAAACTCATTACTAAAACTAATATTCACTGATACTGAAAGTGCTAACCCTCTCAGAAAGTTTTTCCTGTTTATTTTTCAAGGAAGAAATACTTTTGTAAGAATGACTAAACCGGTAGACCTGCATAAAGTGGTTTTTTCAGATGTTAGTAAAGAAATGCAAGTTACCAAATTGACTCGAACTTTGAGAGTGCATTTTCATCGCTTACGACTCGCTGCTATGGGACCATTAATCACCAACCGAGCTCAAGTCATTACCAATATTGTTTCAAGCACTAATATCAAAGACGCTATTGACAGAGAAACAAAAAGTAAAAACATTCCAGCATCAAAAGCAAAAAAACTTGCTGAAAAATATACTAAAGAAATTGCATCTGCCTACTCCTATAAAGCTGTTCGAGTGATGGAATCAACATTAACTCATTTGTGGAATAAAATTTATGACGGTGTAGTAGTTAAAGATTCTGAAATGGTTCGCGAGCTTGCCTCAACCCATGAAATTATTTATGTGCCGAGCCACCGAAGTCACATTGATTATTTATTGTTATCCTACACACTTTATCACGAAGGATTAGTTCCACCTCACATTGCAGCAGGTATAAATTTAAATTTTTGGCCCGTTGGTCCAATGTTAAGGCGCGGCGGTGCATTTTTTTTACGTAGAAGTTTTGGTGGCAATAAACTTTATACCGCAGTATTTAACGAGTATATTTTTCAGTTAATGGATCGCGGCATTCCTTTAGAATTTTTCCCTGAAGGTGGAAGAAGTAGAACAGGAAGATTGCTGCCGCCAAAAACGGGTCTGCTCGCTATGAGCGTTCAATCTCTTCTTCGAGGCACCCGTAAACCCGTTGCTATTATTCCTGTTTATATTGGCTATGAGAGAATGTTTGAAGGAAAAAGTTATCTCAATGAGCTTAGAGGTGCCGAGAAGAAAAAAGAATCTTTTGGTCAGTTATTAGGGATCAGAAAGACCCTCAAACAAAATTTTGGCAAGGTTTATTTAAACTTTGCAGAACCCATTTTTTTGAATTCTTATTTAGATGAAAAACAACCCAATTGGCATGAGTATCGAGGCCAAGTTGGCGCAAAACCTAACTGGCTAACACCACAAGTTTCTGAGTTGTCTGAACTTATTATGCAACGAATTAATGCTGCAGCCACAGTCAACTCAATCAGCCTAGTCGCATTAATTTTATTATCAACAGAAAGAATAGCGATTGGCAAAAAAGAGTTAGCATCGATGCTCGAATTGCTATTAAAGTTATCAAGAAAATTGCCCTATAGCCCAAAAACTCATGTTCCTGAAGGTGATGCAATAAGTTTGATAGAACAAGCAAAAGAACTAGGAACTATTTTTGAAGTCGATAATCCGATGGGAACGATTATTACTACTGATGAGCAAACCGCTGTATTATTAACCTATTATAGGAATAATATTTTGCATGTATTCATTAGTTACTCGCTTGTTGCCAGCTGCTTTGTTAATAATCAAAACATGGCTAAATCAACATTGATAAAACGTTGCAAAACACTCTTCCCTTTTATTAAACAAGAACTTTTTATACATTGGGATGATGAACAACTTACTGACTACCTTGAACAATCTATCGACCTATTTTGTGATATCGGTTTGTTGACAAAAAAGGATAATCAAATTCACCGTTCCGACGAATCATCCAATGAATTTGAACAACTGATGTGTATTGCTCAAATTGTTAAACCAACGTTATTGCGCTACGGAATTTTGCTAACCTTACTTTCTATACAAGCTGGACACGGAAGAACCAGCCGTAAAGAGCTAGAAAAACATAGTCAGCAGGTTGCTCAAAGGTTGGCTGCACTTTATAGCTTGAACGCCCCCGAATCCTTTGATAAAAACCTATTTAAAACAACCATCAGTGTGTTAAGAAAAGCAGAACTCCTCCAAATAGCTGAAGATAATTCGTTTAATATCGATCCGAAAGTTGAAGTACTTAACAATCAAGTACTTGATAACGTCAATATCGATTCCAAATTGATTATGCAAAAGACCGCAAAATGGGCGAAAAACTATTGGGAAGAAAGCTAATAAGACTTTTTTTAGTACTTTTTGGGCTCAAGGCAACAAAATTAACGACGTTATTCGAATATTCGTCTACTATTAATGCAAAATAACAATTAATTTTGGTCATTAGTAAACGGTGTCTTTAACAACAATAGTCATTAACCAACAATGCTAGTGGTTAGACATATTCATTGCGGCTTAATTCTTTATAAGCTAGTGACTAGGTTTGTTCATTTAATTCTTAAACGATTTCTAACCTATGGAATTTTCCTATTTCCTAGTTTTGTTAGCGCTGAATTTGATGAAGTTCTAAATAATAAAGCCAGTTACAAAACAGAATTTACAAAAACGGCTCCTATTAATATTGCCATTTTACAAGATAACCCTCCTTTCTCATTTGTTCTGCCTAACAAGAATATTACCGGATTACACGTTGATATCTGGAAGCTTTGGTCTAAAGAAACAGGACAAGCAATTACTTTTATTCCTGGTAATTATAGCGAAAATATTCAAGCATTAAAAAATGGTAAAGCAGACTTCCATGCCGGATTATTTATCAATGATAAAAGGAGTGAATGGGCGATTTTTTCATTACCGATCGACCGTATATCCACTGGACTTTTTTTCCATGGTGATAGCAATAAAACATTTTCGATTGAAGAACTAGTAGGGAAAAAAATCGGGGTTGGTAAAGATACCTTTCAAGAAGGCTATTTAAAGAAAAATCATCCAAATATACAAGTCGTCACCTTCTTAGACTCCAAAGAAACAATTAATGCTTTATTGAATAATGAAATTGATGCCATTTTGAGCGAAATCCCTTTTTTAAATGATCAGTTAAGTATGCTTGGGATCTATGGTGCTTTAACTCAGCACCAAACACCTATTTTCTCCAATACTACCCATGCCTTAATTCCCAAAAAAAATAACCATCTATTACCAATGATTAATCAGGGCATTAATATGTTACCCATTGATAAAATCATAAAAATGGAACATAAATGGCTCCCCAGATATCAGGGCTATTTTGAAAGCCTCAATAAATCACTTGTCTCAAGCTTATCCTTGAGCGAACAACATTGGTTATCGCAAAACAATCAATTTAGCATAGCTGTTGACCCTAGCGGAGAACCTCTTGAATTTATTGATGAAGATGGTCATCATGCAGGTATGAGTTCTGATTATGTAGCATACCTTTCAGACAAGTTATCATTAAAAATACATCTATCAAATAACCTAACCTGGGCTAAAGCAATAGAAAAGATCCGACGGCAAGAGATCGATATTTTACCTGCTGTCGCCCACTCTTTAGAAAGAGCGAAATTTATTAATTTTAGTGAACCATATATGAGCTTTCCAAATGTGGTTGCCACGCGAAAAGATGCCGAATACATACAGAACATTGAAGATCTTAAAGGTAAAACTTTAGCCGTTGTCAATGAATATTGGCTTCAAGAGAAGTTTAGCAAAGAACATCCCTATATCGTTATGGTGCCCGTTGCTAACGCTTCTGAAGGGATAAACCTAGTCAACAACCGTGAAGTCTTTGGCTTTATTGATAGCCTTCCAGTTATTTCACATGAGCTTCAGCATAAAGATGGAGTAGACCTCAAAATAGGCATGTACACCAACTACAATATTTCTATCTCATTTGGTATCAGAAAAGGGCTTGAACCATTAGTACCAATCATTAACAAAGCAATAAAATCTATTTCTGATAATGAAAAACGACGCATAACCAATAACTGGCTTGGTTATCAACTTAATGTTGGGACAGATATATTCACGATTATTGTTTGGATTGTGCCTATCATATCAGTATTGCTTGCTATTATTTTTTTCTTATTCCGCTCTAATCATCGAATGCGTATGGATATTAGACGTCTGAAAAATAACTAGTATCGTTCAGTTAAACCACTAAGAGGTAATTCAAGGCATGCCTCTAAACCACCATCGACATGGTTATTAAGCACTATTTCTCCTCCATGCATCTCAGCAATACGTTGAACAATTGCTAAGCCAAGTCCTGAACCTTTACCCCCTCGAGCTTTATCACCTCTAGCAAATGGCTGAAATAATCGCGCTTTATCAAGATCAGCAATTCCGTTTCCATTATCCTTTACCGTTATCAAAAGCTTTTTATCAATAATTTCAGTTGAAACTAAGACTGGTGCTTTTCCATAGCGGAATGCATTTTCAATTAAATTGCTGATCAACCGTTTCATAGCTAAGGGTTTAAATTGAATAGGTTCAACCTCTGACAAATTAGTAGTAATTCCGGAATGTTGCTTTGCCGCGGCATCCGTAACTTGTTGAATCAATTCATTAATATTACCCACCTCCATTTTTTCTTCACTACCAAAACGTACGTAGCTAATAAACTGGTCGATAATATCGTCCATATCTTGAGTGTCATCTATCAAACCTTGCTTTAAATCCTCATCTTGGTCTGATAGAAACTCTACAGATAAGCGAATCCGGGTAATTGGGGTTCTTAGATCATGAGAAATACCTGCTAACAATAATGTCCTGTCTTCTTCTAGTTTATGCACGTCAGCAGCCATCTGATTAAATGCCGAGGTTACTGAAACTAACTCTTGAGGACCTGTCTCTTTCAACTTCCCTGGATAGTCGCCTCGACCAATTTCTCTTGCTGCAAAAGCTAATCGTTTTAACGGCCTATGAAGCTGATGAACCAATAACCAAGCACCCGCTAAACTGAGAAACAATAACATTCCAGAAAATATGATAAATGAAATCGGGGCACTATCATCATATTCAGCAACAGGCATTCTTATCCAATAATCTGGATGATTAGGTTCATTAACCCACAAATAAACCCGATCTGAAATTTCCTCTTTAACAATCGTTCCTTCTCCCAAAAACTCCTTGGCAGCTTCTGTAAAAGCAATATGATCATTCGATTTTTCTAGACCTTTCGGTAGTTCGCCGCCTTTTACCCAGAATAACTCTAACTCCGTTGTTTCAGTAAAACCAACAGATAGATTGCGTGGGATTTTGGTTTCTGAACCCAAATACTGAAGTTTAATTTGATTGCTAACAAGATACATCACCGTTCTATTTTTTCGATCAACGACAAAATATTCAACGGTAAAATAGGAAATTAGGTGACTAATGATCAACAAGGTTGCAATCATTAGGGTGTTTCTTCCAAAAAAACTTTTCGGTAAGACTGAAATACTCAAAGCTGGTTTCTCATAAAATGAGGCGCGTTTAACTGAATAGTAACCTTTTTCTTAAATAGGGTAAAACAAGCTGATAAAATTCAATAAAATGATTTAATTGGATAATGCAGTTAGATCGTTGAGCAATTGAGATTTATCTTTGGACTTTAGTGCACTATGTTCGATAATCCCATATCGTTCAGCTAAAGGTCCGACGATAAAAATACGAGAAGAGTGATCGACTGTATAAAACTCTCCTTCTTCTTTATTAAGAGAATAAACTCCCCCCAAACTTCTAACCAATGGGTCTAAGACCTGCTTGTCACCACTTAATCCAATAAAAGAGTCGTGGAAATGATCAAGGTATTTATCTAGATGCTCGGGGGTGTCTCTCTCAGGATCAACCGTTAAGAAGATAAACTGAAATTTCTGCTGAACATTTGGCTCCATAGAATTATATAACTGCACCATTTGATTGAGTGTATTGGGGCAAACATCTGGGCAATTTGTGTAACCAATAAAAATCAAATTCCAATAATTTTTAAAATCGTTATTAGTAAATTGGGTCTGCTTATGATCAGTTAACGAGAAACCTGCGAGCGGATTTTTTTTAGGATAAATTAATAATGTTTTAAATCGATTATCAATTTTATTGTCCTTTACAAATTTATCCTCGCCTTGCTTATTACCTGATACATCAAGATAATCTTTTAATATAAAACCAGCAATAATTGCGATAACAATAAGAATATAAGGAAGCAGTTTATTCACTTGCTAAACACCTCAAATAAGAAATAACCTAAAATATTTAATTTATTCCAACTAGAAATAAAAATAATGATCAACTAATAATGCAACAAATATTAATAACAAATAATTAATTGAATATTTAAATGTATCCATTGCAATTTTTCTTTCATCACTTAATTTTAATTTAATTGCATAGGCCAGAAATATAATACCCAAAATAGTCGATGAAATAAGGTAGACTAGCCCCGACATACGAGTTAAATAAGGTAACAAACCCGCAAAAAATAATAATATAGTGTAAAGAATTATACTGGTCTTAGTAAAATCAATACCATGAGTAACCGGTAACATAGGGATATCAGCTTTAGCGTATTCATCACGCCTAAAAATAGCTAATGCCCAGAAGTGCGGAGGTGTCCAAACAAATACTATCAACACCAACAACAAAGCATGAGGATGAATATCACCACCATAACCATCAACGGCAGTCCAACCAAGTAAAGGCGGAATCGCACCACTTAAACCACCAATAACAATATTTTGTGGAGTGGCTCTTTTAAGATACATGGTATAAACAAACGCATATCCAACTAAACCGAAAAAAGTTAATATTGCTGTTAACGGATTAATATAGAAATATAGCATCAACATTGAAGAAACAGATAAAATCGAAGCAAAAATAATTGCATTTTTATCTGAAATTTTGCCTGTTGCAATTGGGCGTTTTAGCGTTCGCGCCATAATAGAATCAATCTTTTGATCTACCACATGATTCACAACAGCCGCTCCACCAGCTGCAAACCCAATCCCTATAGTCGAAATAATGAGTATGCTCCAAGGTACCATGCCTGGCGTCGCTAAAAACATTCCAACAACTGCTGTCACTAATATAAGCAATACAACTTTGGGTTTTGTAAGCTCTAGGTAATCTTTCCAAGTAGCTTTTACTAGCGTGTCAACCATTCTAATTACCTACAATTTCTTGCGATTTTATATTCGTCGGCAAGTATAGTTTTGTAATTAACAATCCCATTGCAACAAGCAGTAAAGCACCTACGCCATTGTGAGCGACCGCGTTATATAAAGGTAGTTGGAAAACAATATTAAATATACCAAGCATCACTTGAATAACTAACAAGCCCCCTATTAAGTATCCAAATTTCTTTAAAACCTGACAAGACTTTTGAAAAATTAAACGGTAACTTAACAGTGCTAACACAATCGTAGCCACAATTGCTCCAATACGATGACTAGCATGAATGGCTATTCGTTCTTCGTTCGTTAAAATACCAAACTCATAATTTTCTGCGCCGTGCCCCCAAAGTTTGAAAGCATTGGCAAAATCTCCAGCATCAAACCATCCAGACTGACAAATTGGCAATTCATAACATACGGTAGCGGCATAGTTTGCAGAGGTCCAACCGCCTAAAAGAATTTGGATGAGTAATATGAATGATGCAAAAATCGCAAACGTCCGATATTTTAATTGTTGTTCTAGTCCAATTGATGATTTGAAATTAGTAGCGTAACGAAGCGATAAAGAGGCTAATAACACCAAAGTCGCAAATCCACCTAAAAGGTGCGACATAACAATGCCTGGATGAAGTTTCATGGTAACCGTCCACATCCCCAAGGCCGCTTGAAATATTATTAATATTAATAGGCCAAACGAATGCTTTCTCGCTCGCTTATCCTCATTCTTGAGACTTAACAGCGCAAGTGCTAGAACAAGTAAACCTAATGTTCCAGCAAAATAGCGATGAACCATTTCAGGCCAAGCCTTCGCAAATTCATAAGGTCTTTCAGGGTAAGCTTGATTCGCCTTTTGGATATCTTCCGCTTTAGTTGGAATATGCAAGAAATCATAACAACCCGGCCAGTCAGGACAACCTAATCCGGCGTCTGACAAGCGAGTAAAAGCACCTAACAGCACGACCACCAAGGTAAATGCGGTGGCCGTTATTGCCAATTTTTTAACTAAATCATTATTCATCGCAATACTCAAATTTATCTGTTTCTAATTTTCAAAATAAGCACTTAAAGAATTACCCTAATCGAGCATATTTAAATAAATGTAAGATATCTTTTCTCAGCTTTCTACTTAATAAAGGTGCATCATCTTTATTTTCTATAAATGGGTATTTCATGAAAATATTACCCAATGGGTCGACTAAATAAATATAGTTAGCGGGAAGCTCTAACTTTTTACCGCTATGGCTTTTTTCAATTGGTTTAAGTCCGTTATTAACAAATGAACTAAATGCTTTAGGAAACTCTCCTGTATCCATATCCAGTCCGGTTTCAAAGATTGCTAATTCATTAATTCTGGTTGCCTCTTTGCCCAAACCTATATAAGTTTGATTTACGGTATAGAGGTTTAAAGTAACGCATTCTAGGTCACACTGCTCCATTTGAATAGGCACTATCCACCAGTAAAGGGTTTCAAACTCCTTTCCAGTATAAATATCGCCATTTTCTTTAACTATTTTATAATCTTCGATATCGACCACTTGTTCAGACTCAATCAATTCACCTTGCGCGCCACTAGGGGCTGAAAACCAATTACCAAAATAGGCTGCATAGGCTAGTGCTACAGGAGTAATAAACATCACAAATAAAAGTACTAAGGTTCTACGATTCTTAGAAACATTATTGGTATGCGATTGGTCTTTATTTTCCTCAAAATCCATTACGAATTCCTCAAACAATTATTCGTTATAGCTAACGATTTTATTTAACTTTTTTTATTAAAGCGAACAAGCTCGCAATTAAGAATGCTAACGACAGAGCAAACCATTGAAAAGCATAACCCAAATGTTTTTCTGGAGACATACTCACCCAATCCCAATCGACATTAAAACTACCTACCACATCTTTTTCTAATCGAAGTAAATAAGCTTCAATATGAAGGTTGAAAGCTTCTTCTAATTTTCTCTTAATGTGGGCATCCATAACCGGTATACGAATAATTTTACCATAGTTTTCTATCTCAGCATTTTCGGATAAAACCTGTTGATTAATTTGGTAAATTCTCGACTTAACCTTCCAAAGGTTCGGTGGTAGCTCTATCTTTGGCAGCTCATTTCGATCCGCTTTACCTTCAATCCAACCACGATTAATTAACAGATAACGGTCAGAGCTAACCTCTCTTACTAAATTCAATACATGATATCCGAGATTGCCATTTTGAATTCTATTTTCAACCAAAAAATTAACCGGCTCGGCAAGTTCAACTTCCAAATTGATATAACCAAAATCATCAATAAAGCTCTGATTAACACCGTCTAAACTTGTTAAAGTTGGTAGGTCATTTTTATTTAAGCGTTCTAACCTGATCTGTTTTTCTTGTGCTCGCGAAAGTTGCCAATATCCTAATTCATTCAAGCCTGTTTGCACCAATAAGAATAAGATCAAAAACCAAAAATTAATGGTTAAACGGTACTTCTTAAATTTATATTCTACCGAATGACGCAATAGATCAAACCTACCTAGCAAATTAAGTCCAAGACGCGTATTCTATCATTTTACTTTCGTTCGACCTAGGGGAAACACTAAGTAATGATTATTAAAACTCTGATTATTTTAACTATGCTTGCGATCTTATTTACCTTATTTCGCAGCTTGTATTTTTTAGTCACCGGAAAACCTGATTCCAAGAAAACGGCTAACAGCCTAGGTTGGCGTATCGGTTTATCTATTACTCTTTTTGTATTAATCTTGATTGGCATATTTACCGGATGGATAGAACCTCACGGATTGCCAACTGTCATTCAACCATAAATTGAACACGAAAAAAAACCGAAGTAACAAACTCCGGTTTTTTTTAATTTTTTAGCTATGTGAATAACTAAACTAGATAAACAAATATAAATAGGAATAACCAAACAACGTCAACAAAATGCCAATACCAAGCGCCAGCTTCATAAGCAAAGTGTTGCTCTTTGGTAAAATGACCTTTAGAACAACGAATTGATAATACAATTAAAAATATCGTTCCTAAAGTAACATGAAATCCATGAAATCCTGTCAACATAAAGAAAGTTGAACCATAAATCCCACTACCTAATGTTAACCCCATCTCGTTATATGCGTGATGGTATTCCAAAGCCTGTAACGCTATGAAAATAATACCTAAAACCGCAGTAAGCGTTGTGTAATTTAACAAAGCTTGACGATTGTTATCTTTTAGCGCGTGATGGGCAATGGTCAAAGTCCATGAACTAGTCAATAAGATTGCAGTATTAATTGCAGGTAATCCCCATGCACCCATTCCTGTAGTAGTCGTTCCATCAGGAGTGGTAGTTAAAGGCCATTCAGGAATAAAATTGGGCCATAAAATCGCGTGGGTCTCAAAATTATTACCTTCTCCACCTAACCAAGGAATGATTAGTTGTCTAACGTAAAGTAATGCGCCAAAAAAGGCTGCAAAAAACATCACTTCCGACATGATAAACCACAGCATTCCCTGTTTAAATGATCTGTCCATTTGTGAACTATATAGACCATCCATGGATTCACGGATTACGTCTTTCCACCAACCAAAAACCATGTAGATCATTACAGCAAGGCCTGCCATAAAAACAAAGGCACCCCATCCTGCATCACCGGTATTAACTACATCAGTCGACTGGTGAATAAAACTACCACCGCCAAAGGCAATAAAAAACAAAGCGACAGCGCCAACAATTGGCCAAGGGCTTTGTTCTGGCACGTAGTATTTTTCGTACTTTTCTTCTGTTTCAGTGCTCATTTATATTTCTCCATTTAAGCGAATAAAATCGCTCTACTTGGTCGCCACTGAGCCAGCTTTTGCAGCCTCAGTGATATTAAATAATTGGTAAGACAAAGTTAAACGATGTATATCATCGGGAATATCTGCATCAATATAAAACTTCATTGGCATTTCCACTTCTTCACCAGCCGCTAATGGCTGTTGGTCAAAACAAAAACATTCCGTTTTATTTAAATATAATGCTGCTTGCCCAGGGGCGACACTGGGAACTGTTTGTCCGATCACATCAAGTTTCGAGCGATTTTTTGCATAAAAGCGAACTTCATTCAATTCACCAGGATGCACTTTCATCGACTTGACCATAGACTTAAATTCCCAGGGCATTCCTCGATTGATATTGGTTAAAAATTCAATAGTTATGACCCGTTTTTTATCAATTTTTTCATCTTGATAAAGTGCCTGTCCACGAGTTTTGCCATTAATGCCTGTAATATCACAAAACACGTTATAGAGTGGCACCAGAGCAAAAGCGAACAAAAACATTCCAGCAATAATCGCACCTAATCTTACAATTAGCTTCTTGTTACTATTTGGCATTTGCTCTGTCATTTTAGCTATTTAATTAACCTCTATCGTTTACCTATTTTACTTTTGGTGGAGTATCAAATGTGTGGTATGGCACAGGAGAAGGTAACGCATCCCATTCCAACCCTGTGGCTCCGTCCCACTGCTTTTGCTCTGCTTTTTTACCACTGCGTATTGCCATGATAATTGTCACAAGGAAATATATTTGAGTCAATCCCAAACCAAAAGCACCAATACTTGCCCACATATTAAAATCGGCAAACATCATGTTGTAATCCGGTATTCTTCTTGGCATTCCAGCTAAACCTGTAAAATGCATTGGGAAGAAAGTTAAATTAACAAATACCATGGATAACCAAAAGTGAATTTTACCTGACGTTTCGTTGTACATTCTTCCAGTCCACTTAGGCAACCAGTAATAAACTGCAGCTGTTGTTCCGAAGATGGCGCCTGGGAACAATACATAATGGAAATGAGCAACAACAAAATAAGTATCATGATACTGAAAATCAACAGGAGCCATTGCAAGCATTACCCCAGAGAAACCACCAATCGTAAATAGAATTACAAATGCGATTGAGAATAACATCGGTGTTTCAAAGGTCAATGAACCTTGCCACATAGTTGCAACCCAGTTAAATACCTTCACACCAGTTGGAACAGCTATCAGCATTGTCGCTATCATAAAGAATAACTCTCCAGCTACCGGCATTCCAGTAGTAAACATGTGATGCGCCCATACAATAAATGATAACAATGCAATCGAAGCGGTTGCATAAACCATTGACGAATAACCAAATAATTTCTTCCTAGAAAATGCAGGAATAATTTCTGATACAACACCAAATGCTGGCAATATCATAATATAAACTTCAGGATGACCAAAGAACCAGAATATATGCTGGAACATAACTGGATCACCACCACCAGCAGCGTCAAAGAAAGCAGTGCCAAAATGTCTATCGGTCAACATCATCGTCACTACACCCGCTAATACAGGCATAACCATAATCAATAAAAATGCAGTAATTACCCAAGTCCAAACGAACAATGGCAATTTCATCATTGTCATACCTGGAGCTCGCATATTAAATACGGTAACTATGACGTTAATCGCGCCCATGATAGATGAAATCCCCATCATATGAACACCTAAGATGAAGAAATCAGTACTTGGCGGTCCATAAGTAGTTGATAGAGGAGCATAAAAAGTCCAACCAAAGTTAGGTGCCCCACCTTCCATAAATAAAGATGATAATAAGAGAGTGAAAGCAAAAGGAAGAATCCAAAAACTCCAGTTGTTCATTCTTGGCAGAGCCATATCTGGCGCACCAATCATCATAGGGATTAACCAATTAGCTAAACCAACCATACTTGGCATAACAGCACCAAATACCATAATCAAACCATGCATGGTCGTCATTTGGTTGAAAAAGTTAGGATCCACAAATTGAAGTCCTGGCTGATAGAGCTCGGCACGGATAACCATTGCCATTGCTCCACCAACTAAGAACATAATAAAAGAGAACCATAAATACATCGAACCGATGTCTTTATGATTTGTTGTATATAACCAGCGTTTAATGCCGGTTGGGTGATGATCGCCCATAGTGATCGTCTCCTATTTGTTACCGGCTTTATAAGCCTGAATGTCAGCGGGTTGAACCAAATCGCCAGTATTATTGCCCCAAGCATTTCGCTCATAAGTAATAACAGCAGCAAGTTCAGCATCAGTCAATTGAGAGCCATAACCAGCCATACTAGTTCCTTGCTTACCGTCAACCACAATCTCGATATGTGCATCAATCGCACCTAATGCTATCGGGCTATCTTTTAGAGCAGGAAAAGTTGGTGGAAGACCTAAACCAGATACTTGATGACAAGCCGCACACTTAGCATCATAAGTCGTCTTACCAAGAGCCATTAGCTTATCAAGATCCCAGCTTTGAGCTGCTGCTGCTTCAGCCGCTTTTTCCGCAGCAATTCTTTCAGCATTTTTATCAGAAACCCATTGCTCGAAATCAGGCTTACTTAAAGCTCTGACCACTACCGGCATAAACCCATGATCTTTACCGCAAAGCTCAGTACATTGGCCTCTATAGACACCCGGTGTAAGTACGTTTGTCCATGTTTCATTAATAAATCCAGGAATAGCATCTTTCTTAACAGCTAAGTCTGGAACCCACCATGAATGAATTACATCTGAAGCTGTTAATAGAAAACGAACCTTTGTACCCACTGGAATCACTAGTTCATTATCAACTTCAAGTAGATAGTTAGGATTATTATCAGCCCCACTCTCTTTAAAATTCTCAAACTGCTCTCTAGGTGTACTCAAATTACTGAAAAATTCAATATCATGATCAAGGTACTTATAATGCCATTTCCATTGAGAACCCGTAATTTGGACACTCATTTCAGACTCAGAAGTATCTTCCATTTCTAATAAAAGCTTGACGGCTGGAATGGTCAAATAAATTAATATTAGTATTGGAATAATTGTCCAAACAAACTCTACTTTAGTGCTATGAGAAAAAGTAGCAGGAGTAGGGTGTTTAGATTTACGATGAAAAATAAACGAATAAATCATTGCTCCGAAAACAACGACTGAAATAGCAACCATTACCCAAATAACCAACATATGCAGGTCATAAGCAGCTTGGCTTGTTTCAGTCACTCCGGGGCGCATATTCATTTCAGCAGCTGCCTGTACCACACCACTAAGCATCACGCTTAATAATGAAGTAATTCCAGCAATCAACTTACGTCGAATGGCCATTTAGAGATCTCCATTTTTATTTTAAACGGCTGAGCCGCTTATTGGATTAGAGTGAGAATAAGGAATTTAAGACAGTAAATTCAGAGGAATTAATCAATTCCAGCCAAATACAATATCCATACCCCTCCTTATTGTGATGGAATTATAAGGAACGGTGCAAAGGAATCAAGCAAATTATTCGCTATTTGCAAAGAGTCAAATTGTCACACACTTGATTTAGGACAATAAAATCGATAATTTTAATCCTTTTTGGGGACATATGATGCTATTTGGCTAGTAATTTAGTCCTTTTATTTGTTCTTCGATCGGATAAGTTGGGTAGACTTTCTTAAAGCGAGTTAACTCATTTCTTGCTTGTTCAATTTCACCCTCTCTCATGTGGGTAATAATTTTTCTGGCCCATGCTTCCTTTTCTGGGTAGGTCGCTATAGAAGTTTGAGTTCCAGTATAAAGAAACTCCTGATTAGAGACATTTCCTTCCTCTAGAGTCAATCCATTACCATCCTGTGCTATCGGCGCATCGGTCACGACACCAGGAAGCTCTTCAGGCACACTAAGCTCCGGTAGTTCATGTTTAACTCGTTTTGATTGAGCCATTTTAGCCTCAACATTGACGGAATCTAAGCTCACTTCTATATGAGTTGATTCAGCCTGCGTATCTTCAATAATATAACCTGGGGGCTGCCATAAACTGTTAAATGCAAAAATGCTTAGAGAAAATCCTGTTGCGACATAAAGAGGCAAAGACAAACGACGCCAACCTGAATATCGATAAATTTTAGGTTTAGATTTGACCTTTGAAGAATGGTGCGCTGCTGCAATAATTTGTTTGTCAATTACGCCATCAAGTTGCGGCTCGTCATGCTCAAGAATCATGTTTATTTCTTTAAGATCATTCTCTAAAGCGTCTTCTAATTCTTGCTCTTTAGCTAAATGATTGGTAGATTTTATCTCTTGATTACTCATTTCTTTCAGCTCCTAAAGAATCTTCAAGCATCCCTCTGAGTTTTTTTGTTGCATACCTCAACCGGCTTTTCACTGTTTCTTTTCCACAACCAAGCACTGTTCCAATTTCCTCAAGAGACAACCCCGCATCCAGTTTAAGAAGCAAAGTATTTCGCTGCTCAAAAGGTAATAAAGCAATTTTTTTTCGCAAAATTCGCGCGCGTTCTTGTAGGCTCGATGGTTCTTTAGCGGCAAGGGCATCGCCTAAAACTGTTTTATTAACAATACCCTCTTCGAACTCCGTATCTGATAATCTTTTTTTCTCTTTACGATAAATATCAATAACATGATTTTGTGCAATGCGGTACAAATAAGTCGTAAATAACGCCTTAGGTTGATAATTAAATCGATTATTTATCACCTTAAACCAAATATCTTGAAAGCATTCTTCTGCAACCGCATGGTTAGAAAATTGTCGTAAACAATAGCGAAATAAGCTGCCTTTATGTCGCAGATAAATAATCTTAAATGCTTCAGCATCACCTTTGGCATATTTCAAGATTAATTGTTCATCAGATAATTTTTCTTTCATTTGCCAAGTGAACGTTAAATCTGATTTATTTGCAACGCTTGTCAAAAAAACGCGGTTAATCGGCAAGCCTATTTCCATTTATAATTCCTCAAATTTATCTAATACAAACGCTAAACATCTAATAAAGGGGTCATTTAATAATTGTATTTTGTCATTAAATACGAAATCGTCTCTTTCATCATAAAATATGCCATACTTAGGTCACTTATCGTGATAGTTATACGTCAATTAATTATGCAAAATCTGAAACGACTTCTGATCCAATTATTTACTGTTAGTTTGGTTATAGCCTCCAACTTATCCGCAATGGAAAAAGAGTCGAGTCCCACAGAAACACAAAATGAAAAGGAATCATTGCTACCATTTTCTGTTGCAAATAAAGCTCTAGAACAACACGCGAGCAGTGATGAAATTCACTGGGTAGATGTTAATTCCCAAAAACATCTATTGTTAATACACAATGCTAAAGGAAGAAAAGAAAGGGGGCACGTTTTACTTTTACATGCTCAAGGCGAAAATGCTGACCATTCTAGACTTATTCAGCCACTTGCCAAACAATTAACTCGACTAGGTTGGAAAGTCTTTTCCCCTAATATAGCAGTAGAAGATTACTTTGTAGAAGAAAAAAAACCAGAAAACATTTCCACTCAAAATAATAATTCCGAAAATAAACAAAACAATAACAAAAAGGAAGAGCTAGCAGAAAATCCTAGGGACAATAGCTCGTTATTCTATTTTGAATCAATAGAGAAATATCAAGAATATTACATCAATTTATGTAAAGCTATTTTTGAACAAAGCGAAATTACAAAACGACCCTTAATGATAATTGCTAATCAACATTCTGCCTACTGGAGCATTCCTTGTTTAAATCTTGCTAATGGGATTACACCAATCATTTTTTTACAGCCTGAATTACCGTTAGGAGTTACAAACAATCTTGATGAGCTTTTTTCTCAACAAACTAGCCCCCTTTTCTCTTTTAGAATAAGTAATACTAAAAAAGATCCTTTTACCAAATCATTTGCAAAACGTTTATGGCGAGCAAAATCTCAGCGTTTCAATGTTGGAATGTTACAAACGCAAACGCTAGATAGAGAGAACACAAGTATCGCCAGAACAATTACAGGTTGGATAGAAAAGCAAAGAAAAAAAAACAGATAGGCTACTAATCAAATTCAACTCTTACCATTATTATCATTACTTAGAAAAAAAATTAATCAAATTATTTTTCTAAGTAAAACGCATCTTATAGCCTATTTTTCAATTGAATCCCCTAATATTAAAAAAAACACTCATTTTTTTAACTTATTTCCATTTTTTTTTTGTATTTTTTTGATTCTAGCTATACACTTCGGATTGAACTAACTACATTCAAAATAAAGTGGAGATCACCATGGCCAAACCTGCCTCAAAGAAAAAATCAGTTGCTAAAAAAGCGGCTCCTAAGAAAGCTGTTGCTAAAAAAGCTGCTCCTAAGAAAGCTGTTGCTAAAAAAGCCGCTCCTAAGAAAGCTATTGCTAAAAAAGCCGCTCCTAAGAAAGCTGTTGCTAAAAAAGCCGCTCCTAAGAAAGCTGTTGCTAAAAAAGCCGCTCCTAAGAAAGCTGTTGCTAAAAAAGCCGCTCCTAAGAAAGCTGTTGCTAAAAAAGCCGCTCCTAAAGCAATGGGATTAGACAAATCTATCGCTAACGCTTCTAAAGTTTGCGACAAAGCAAACGCAGGCGTTAAAAAAGCCGAAGCTTCTTTAAAAGCTCTTGTAACTAAAGTTACTGCTGCTGCTAAAGCTGTAGCAACTAAAAAAGCTGCTGCCGCGAAAAAGAAAACTGCTGCAACTAAAAAAGCGGTTGCTTCTGCTGTTTCTGCAAAAGCTAAAGCTACAGCTAAAGCACAAGCTCAAAAAGCAACAGTTAAAGCTGCGAAAGACGCTCAAAAATCAGCCAACGCAATGCTAAAAGCTATGCAAGGCGTAAAAGCTAAGATGGCTGCTTCTGCTAAGAAAGACGCTGCTGCAGTTGCTCGTTTACAAGCTAAGCAAGCAAAAGCTGCTGCTAAATTAGAAGCTAAATTAATTTCTACTGCTGCTAAACCAAAAAAGAAAGCAAAGAAAAAAGCAAAAAAGAAAGTAGCAGTTAAAAAATAATTGCTATTGACTGATAGAAGAATTTTTTCTTCTAATAAAAAAGGAAGCTCAACGCTTCCTTTTTTTATGCCTAATAATTTATCCTTAAGGCTTTAATACTTTATCCAACAAACGATTCATTTCACTCTTTGCATCATTAATACCATAGCCTTTTTGTTGAAATACCGTTTTTCCCTCCATCAAACTTTTAACATAAATAGAACGGTCTTTAATAAGGTGCGCACCTTCTGCATAAAGTTTTAATGCCAACATTCGTTCATCATGCCGCCTGGTATCAACCGCATTAACGCACTTAATGATCCGTTTGTCTCGAATCAGTCGACTGGTTTTGGTTACAGCCTTTAAATCAAGCATACTAGCTCTCATTGGAATTAAAATTGTTTCTTCAGAGGGTAAGTTCTCCAACGAGGGAGGATAATCACAAATAAGAAAATCAACGTTAGGAACAACTTGAGGCATATTAGGGACAACAGTAAAAGGAAGCTGGTTCTCAGAAAAAACATCGACAGCAGATTGCTGTGGGTCAAGATCACAAACAATCACTTTATAGCCAGCATAATAAGCTGCGGCAGCAAAGTTCAATGCCAATGTCGTTTTTCCAACTCCACCTTTAGGGGACCAAAACGCAATGCGTCTCATAAAAGCCATTCCTTTTTAATAGTTACAATATAATAACGTTTAACACGAATAAAACTGGTGTTTTATTTAGCCTACTTTTTGAGCTATAAAACGATTCGTTGGCCTACCATCGTCTAGATATTCCACATCGTCCAGAAAAATATCAAAATCCACAAAAACATTAGCAAGTTCTCCATGTTTGAGTAAAAACCTTGGATTCTTAGGGCTGCCAAACTTTTCGGCTCCTTCTAAAAATGTTTGATAAACAATATAACCATTTTTACCGATTGAGGCCTTTATTTTATCAAGCATTGGCCGATGTAAATATCTAACAAATAAAATAAGGTCAAACTTCAATTTAAGCTCTTCAAGTTCAGAATAGTTTTTTTCCATATCTATCAACTGAGCATTCACAGCTACCTTATTGTTTTTTGCTAAGCTATTTAATTTATCTAAAGCCGTTTGACTATAATCCACGCAGGTCATATCCCACCCTTGACTTGCAAGATAAACACTATCTCTCCCTGCTCCACAAGCAACATCTAGCCCATTTAATTTGGTGGCAGGCTTAGCACAGATCTTACTGAACTCTCTTACAACACTTGCCGGTTGCCACAAAATTTTTGATCTTCCACCAGTATCAAGCTGATGAGAATCTTTTAAATATTGAAAGTTTTCTTTAGATGCTATTATCTTTTTTTCTACCTGATAGCCTTTTTGTGTTAATAAATCCGTCGCTATTAACAACTCTTCAAATTTTCCAAAAAGGGTTAATGGTTGAGACTTGCGAGGAAGCTCATACATTCTTTGTTCAATATCTTTGAAAGGAATATTTGACGAGTTTTTAATATGACACTTAAAAAAATCTTGTTGCAAACGAACATCCAAGATCGCTTTATCACTCAGATCATCAAATTTCATATTAGCTGTTAGTAATAGAATGGCGCAGTTTATCCCAATCGGGATCTCGAATATCACCATCATCATCAATCAAGGGATATCTAATATTGTGTTTTTGACAGAATATTCTTACTTGAGGGTGTAGCCATTCAAAACGCAACTGCTCGCACTTATCATCGCCCAACTGGCGTTGATTATATAAACCCGCCTCCGCTCGTTGCCTTTGCGCTTCGTATAAAATAATTGCGGTAGCTACTGATACATTTAATGATTGAACCATTCCAAGCATTGGAATAATAATGTGCTGGTCGGCCAAATCAGCTGATTTTTGGCTTACGCCAAATTTTTCTGAACCCACTAAAATCGCAGTAGGTTTAGTGTAATCCACCTCTCTAAAATCAACTGCGGTTTCAGAAAAATGAGCCGCCAAAACCTGTTTCCCTTCCGATTTAAGTTGCTCGAAACCTACGTCTAGATTGTCATGAGTGTGAGTAGTCACCCAGCGATTGCTTCCCATCGCTGTGCCATGACATTCACGAATAATACTCTTAGGATAAACTGCGTGAACATCACCAATACCAATCGCATCGCACGTTCTGACAATTGCAGCAAGGTTGTGGGGTTTATGAACTTCATCCATAAAAACAGTAATATCTTTTTGCCGCAAATTTAACAGTTCAATTATTTTTTCATTTCTTGGGTTCTTCAATCTTTTGTTGTCTCTTATCTTTACTTTCTATTTATCGTCAATCTTTCCGTTTAAAGTAATACTTGATCAAGTTATTGGCTTAATTCCATAACAGCATCCATTTCAACCTGCGCACCTTTGGGTAATGCCTTAACTTCAACGGCGGCTCTTGCAGGATAAGGTGAGGAAAAATATTCAGCCATAATTTGATTAACTGTCGGAAAACAAGACAAATCCGTTAAAAATATATTCAGCTTTACAATTTGATTGATATCACCACCTGCAGCAGTCGTAATTGCCGATAGGTTCTTAAACACCTGATGGATTTGCTCAGCAACCTCCTCAGATACAAACGCCATTGTTTCTGGAACTAGAGGAATTTGGCCCGAAATATAGACAGTATTACCACAACGAACAGCTTGAGAATAAGTACCAATTGCCGCCGGTGCATTTTCAGTTTGGATAATTGTTTTAGTCATAACTTACCTTATCGTTATTTATTGTGCTCAACCAATTGAAATAACTTTAATCACGGAGTTTTTTGTCAAAATTTATTAGCGCTTTCGTGAAACCTTAATCACAAAGTCGAACAAACGGATCTTTCTAATCAAGTTTGCTAGCTGTAAGCGACCTTTTAACTCTAGGCCGAAACTAAGCATATTAGTCGAACCATCCAAAGCATCAATATCGACATTGACGATATTAACCCCGTCATCGGCAATTAAATTAGTCACTTTGGCCAGTACACCATGTCGATTCATCACTTCAACTTTAAGCTCGACTCTAAACAACCCTTCAACATTTTTTTCCCATTGAACTGGAACATATTTGTCTAATTTAGTCGAATGTTCAGCGATATTTTTACAGTCTTGTTGATGCAGAATAAATCCGCCACCACTGCTAATGGTTCCAACAATTGAATCACCGGGAATGGGTTGGCAACATTTTGCATATTCAATCATCATCCCTTCAGTTCCTCTAATTGCTAGAGGACGATTACTATCTTGATGTTTTTTAATCGCATCTTCTGGGCTTGGAGAAAGTCTGTGAGCAATAATCACACTTGCGGTTTGACCTAATCCAATCTCAGCTAAAATATCATCAAAGCTTTCTTTGTGAGTTTCTTTGGTAACCTTTTCGAGTATCTTCTTATCTATTATATCGAGTGATTGGTTGCCCAAGGACTTTTCTAATAGACGCCGACCTAAATTAATCGCATCATCTCGTCTTAAATTCTTAATAAAATGACGAATATTTGTCCGTGCTTTACTGGTAATAACAAAACTAAGCCAGCCAGGATTTGGTTTCGCTCCAGGGGCTGTAATAATTTCAACAGTTTGACCATTAAATAGAGTACGCGATAAAGAAACGATTTTTCCATCAACTTTACAGGCAATACAACTATTTCCTACATCCGTATGGATAGCATAAGCAAAATCAACCGATGTGGCATTTTTAGGTAGTTCAATAATACTTCCATTCGGAGTAAAAATATAAACTTCATCTGGAAACAAATCGACCTTCACACTTTCAATAAATTCGATCGAATCACCACTGTTTTTCTGTAACTCCATTAAGTTACTCATCCACTCACGCGCTTTTACTTCGGCACGATTAATATCCGAAGGATTTTTATAAAGCCAGTGTGCAGCAACACCATTTTCCGCCATGTGATCCATTTCAGTGGTTCTAATTTGAACTTCGATATGCAGACCATGCGGACCTTTTAAGGTCGTATGCAAAGATTGATAGCCATTGGCTTTGGGGATCGCAATATAGTCTTTAAAACGGCCGGGGACAGGACGATATAGATTATGCAGCTGACCTAAAATCCGATAACAACAGTCTTCTGTCTCGGTAATCACTCTAAAGCCATAAACATCCATGACTTCGTTAAAAACACCGACCTTTTTTTGCATTTTTTTATAAATACTAAAAACCGATTTTTCTCTTCCACTGATTTCTGATTCAATCCCTTCAGCATTTAATCTTTGTAGGATATTATTAGATATACTATTGATGATTTCTTTACGATTACCACGAGCTTTTCTAACGGATTCTTTTAACACTCGGCACCGCATTGGGTATTTAGCAGCGAACCCCAGATCTTCTAATTCTTGTCTCATGGCAAACATGCCAAGACGATTGGCAATGGGCGCATAAATTTCCATAGTTTCTTTGGCAATACGAGTTCGCTTTTCATTATTAAGCGCGCCCAGAGTTCTCATATTGTGCAAACGGTCTGCAAGCTTGATCAAAACAACTCTCAAGTCTTCAACCATTGCCATCATCATTTTACGGAAATTTTCGGCTTGAGCTTCTTTGCGGGAACGAAATTTAATTTGGGTTAATTTACTAACCCCTTCAACGAGAACAGCTACTCGCTCGCCAAATTGTTCGCTTAACTCTTCTCGTGTTACTTCACAATCTTCAATCACATCGTGCATTAAGGCAGCCATGATTGTTTGTGAGTCGAGATGTAAAGTTGCAAGGATTTTTGCTACGGCAACAGGGTGAGTAATATAAGGGTCGCCGCTGGATCTTAACTGCCCGTCATGAGCATCACGGGCAAAGATGTAGGACTGTTGAATTTTTTCAACCTGCGATGCGTCTAAGTAGCTTTGTAGTTGCTCTTTAAGACCGCTAAATAGATACACATCAGTCTCCTAAGATAATATAGAAAAATAAACTTAGGTTTTATTCTTCAATAAAGTCTTCAATAATTTCTTCTACAGGTGGAGCGCCTAGCTTATCAACGTTTTCAACGGAAACTAGGTTTTCTTCAATTTCTCTCAAAGCAACAACGGTTGGTTTATCATTATCCCAATCAACCATAGCTTCTTTGCCACCAGTTGCTAGTTGTCTTGCTCTTTTGGACGCAACCATAATCAAATCAAATCGATTGCCAATAGCGTCAACTGCGTCTTCTACTGTAACTCTTGCCATTAGTTCTTCCAGCCTGTAAATCAAAATTTATTTACGAATAATGTCGCTCTAAGGCAAACATCCACTCAAAAAGGTCGCATAGTTTACCCTAAATCATGCGCTAGTCCAAAAGATTGCACAACAATTGAGCATGTTTTTCCTTCTGTAGTCTTAATTTTAGCCTTTCTGCCAGAATAATGGCATTTATTTCAGCAACCGCTAGATCAAAATCGTCATTGATCACCAAATAATCGTATTCATCATAATGAGACATTTCGTCAATTGCTGAACTCATTCGCCCCTGAATCACCTCCTTATTATCCTGACCTCGGCCGGTTAAACGATTTTCAAGTTCTTGTTTAGTTGGCGGTAAAATAAAAATAGAGCGACTTTTTGGCAATTGCTGCCTGATCTGGCGCGCGCCTTGCCAATCAATTTCTAAAATAACATCAATTCCTTTAGCCAATTGATCAGCAATCGACGATTTACTAGTCCCATAATTATTTCCAAAAACCTCAGCATGCTCAAAAAAAGCATCGGACTCGACTAATTGATTAAAAGTCGCTAAATCCACAAAATGATAATCAACGCCATCAACCTCCGCCTCTCTTTTAGTTCGAGTTGTATGAGACACTGATGCCTGTACTAAATCCAGTTCAGTAATGACTTGCTTAAGTAAACTTGTTTTTCCTGCGCCAGAAGGTGCAGATACTACAAAAAGATTCGCTTTTTCGTCTTTATTTTCTGTTGTGTTACTCATTAATTTGATATCTCTATTTTCCGTATATTAATTATCGTCTGTTATTCAATATTCTGGATCTGTTCGCGCATTTGTTCAATTAAAACTTTTAACTCAACCGATGCTCCAGTCGTTTTCGCGCTAATTGACTTAGAACCTAGCGTATTTGCTTCACGGTTTAACTCTTGCATCAGGAAATCTAAACGTCTACCGATTGCACCACCTTTTTTAACTAAACGAGCAACTTCTGAAATATGAGCATCTAGTCGGTCGAGCTCTTCATCAACATCAATTTTTTGCGCTATCATCACCATTTCTTGTTCAATTCGAGATTCTTCAAACTCAAGTTTGACCTCTTCGAAACGGTTCAGAATTTTGTCTTTTTGCCATTGAGCAATCGCAGGCATTTCTTCTCGAACGGTTGCAACTTGCTCGCCAATTCCTGTTAATCGAGTTTCGATCATTTTGGCAATACTTTCACCTTCTCTCGCTCGCATATTAATCAACTGATCAATCGCATCATCAAGGCTCTCTAATAATTCCTTTTCGAGCAATTCACTATCAATTTCGGCTTTTTTAATAATGCCCGGCCAAGATAACATCCGAGTTAGATCCGGCTCTTGTGCTATACCAGAAACTTTCTCTAGTGCAGTATGTGATTTTAATAATGAACTGGCTAAATCAGCGTTGATTGACATATCGCTATTATCACTTTGATTCATATCCAAACGTAAGCTGCAATCTAACTTACCGCGATTCAGTTTTTTTCTTAGTTTTTCCCGCAATTTAAATTCAAGATATCGAAATGATTCTGGCAACCTAAAATTAGTTTCTAAAAACCGGCTATTAACGGAACGAATTTCCCACGCGCCATTGCCCCATTCTTTTTCAACGGGTTGTCGGGCAAACGCTGTCATGCTTTTAATCATTGTCATTTCCTTAGTCGAAAGAATTTATCGGAACCGGTACAGGTATTGAATTGTACATTGTGTGGCTAATTATTTGTATATTTGCGATTAAATGAATGCATTTATATTAAATTAGTCCTAATTTGGTTAAAATCAGCCAAAATCATTCTCAATCTCTCGGAGATCTCAATGCGACCAAGTGGCAGAACCAGTAATCAACTGCGTCCAATTCAAATTACTCGCCAATTTACCAATCATGCTGAAGGCTCAGTATTAATCGAAATGGGTGAAACCCGTGTTTTATGCACTGCATCTGTTGAAGAAGGCGTTCCTCGTTTTTTGAAAGGAAAAAAACAAGGCTGGCTAACCGCTGAATATGGCATGTTACCAAGAGCCACTCATACCCGAAATGGACGAGAAGCTAGCCGCGGTAAACAAAGCGGACGCACCCAAGAAATTCAACGTCTTATTGGTCGTTCACTACGCGCGGCCATTGATCTCAATTTATTGGGCGAATACACCATTACTATCGATTGTGATGTTTTACAGGCCGATGGCGGCACTCGCACCGCATCAATTTCCGGCGGTTGTATTGCTCTGGCTGAAGCGGTTAACCACTTAATCCGCAAAAACAAAATCAAAACCAATCCAATGAAACATATGATTGGCGCAGTTTCCGTTGGTATCTACAAAGGTACGCCGGTACTTGATCTAGATTATCCTGAAGATTCAGTTGCTGAAACGGATATGAATATTGTTATGAATGAAGAACATGGATTTATTGAAATTCAAGGAACAGCGGAAGGTGCAACTTTTACTCAAGAAGAAATGGGACAAATGATGACTCTTGGGCATCAAGGAATTAAGGAAATTATTGAAGCTCAAAAAGCGGCTTTAGCGTAAGACGACTACTTTAACCTTTGTTGTTAATAATAACGACAAAGGTTTATTTATTTTTCATAATTTTTTTGTCATAAAGACACTATTCGAGCCTTCCTCTGAATTAACCTACTCTAACGGCCTACCCTTATGATAACTCATTCCCGCAATCAAGGGCTTTGCTTTAGCAATTAACTCTCTCACATCTGCATTCAACAAAGATGCCTGATGATCTTCTTGTGATTGCCAGACTTCAGTGATCAATACCGTATCATCTTCCGATGTTGACAACTGAACAAGGTAAAATTCGCAGGCTTTAATATCAGAAACTAATTGCGAAGCCTTCTGCATAAGCTTAGCAAGTTCATCACCTTTGTCTTTATTGGCTGTCATCACAACTTGCATTCCAAATTTCATCATCAATTACCTGTTTTGATTGTTTTAGTTAACTAGCAATAAAATCATTAGATAGCATCAGCATATTCTTTTGTAAACAAAAGGTAAACTACAAAATAGAATTGTTTACATAAACGAGTCTAATTTATTTTTAAACATTAGCGTATCTTTTTCATAGACCATATTTATTAACAGAGGTTGCTATGAAATCTATTAAAATCAGTTTGTTTTCTTTTGCTATTTTCGTCAGTTTTTTTACTATTATTGCATCAAGTTACGCTCATTCCAATCCCGCGCATCATCCAAAGCATAAACCAAATCCACATGTGATTTTACCAAAACCGATGGAACCACCAAAAATACAACTTGCAATCATACTCGACACTAGCGGCAGCATGGATGGTTTGATTGACCAGACACGAAATCAGTTATGGCAAGTAGTTAATGAGTTCTCGACGGCTAAAAGAAATGGTATCACACCAACATTAGAAGTAGCTTTGTTTGAATATGGCAATGATGAAAATTCTCGTGATACGGGTTTTGTCAGAATGCTTAATAACTTTACCCGAGAATTAGATAAAGTATCCGAAGGGTTATTTTCTTTAACCACCAACGGCGGAAGTGAGTATTGTGGTTTTGCCATTAAAACTGCCGTTCACAGTTTAAACTGGAGTCATTCTGATCGAGATATAAAAATCATCTTTATTGCCGGTAATGAACCCTTTACTCAAGGGCCAGTCAATTATATAGAGGCACTGCGACTAGCGAGCCAACATGGAATTGTGGTCAATACGATTCATGCAGGCGATCATCAAGTTGGAATTGAAACTGGATGGCAGTCCGGTGCGCTAGTGGCAGGCGGTGATTACATGAGCATTGATGCTAATCGAAAAGCGGTTCATATTTTAGCACCTCAAGACAGACGTATCGCTGAACTCAATCTTGAGCTTAATAAAACCTATGTCCCCTACGGAAAACAAGGTCGAGCAAAAGCTGAGCGCCAGTATGAGCAAGATAAAAAAAGTCAGAATATTTCATCGGCTCTTTTAGCCAAACGAGTTCAATCAAAATCATCATCTTATTACAATAATTCTAAATGGGATCTGGTTGATGCAATGAATGACGGTGAAGTTGCAGAAGCTGAATTAGAATCAATGAGTGAAGAGGTTCTGCCAGCACCTATGAAAACAATGTCTGCAAAAGAACGTAAAAACTATGTTTCTGAAAAAGCAAAAGCTCGTAAAAAAATCAAACAACAAATTAAACAGCTTAGCGAATCAAGAGATAAATTTGTTGCTGAAAAGAAACTTGAACAAGTATCACAAGCGCCTGATATGAGTGAAGCCTTAACTCAAGCGATAAAAAAACAAGCTGAAAAGAAAAAATATCAGTTTGAGAAATAGAAACAATGATTGGTAGGAGCTGCGTCCCGCTGCGAATGTTAAGGATTCGCTGCGGGATCATCGTTACGGCAATAATTCTTTATCGTGTTTTACTTCAAATCAAAAAATCGTAATGTTTTTTTAAAAAATCACCGGTCATTTCTGGCTGTTGATAAAAAGCTAAATGGCCATTTTCTGGATACCAGCCTAACTTGATATTTTTATATTCTTCAATCATACCTTTGACCAAATCAGAATAAATAACTTGCTCTTTTAACCCATGTAAAACTAAAACAGGAATTGCTAAATCAATTAGCTGACTTCTCACATCAAACTGCCCAAGTGTTTTTAAATTAATTAAACTCGCTTGAGGATTGCTATAACGCCTGTTGATAATATTGACGATCTCATCTTCAACATGACGGTTTTCATAATAGTCATACTTTTGCTGCTTTTTAAATAACCGAAACCCTTCGTTCATATAATCATCGAGCGCTTTAATAGCTTGTTTGGCTTTTTCTTTAGCGAGATATTTTTCAGCGACAAAAGATGGGTTGGCATCAAGACTTCCACACAAAATTAAACTTGAATCTTTAAGTTGATATTTAGCAATCGTCCCAGAATGAATCATACCGCCTAAAGAATGACCGCATAAAATAGGATTTTCGATTTGATATTCAAGCAACATTTGCTGATTCAAATCAATCAGATCTGCAAAACAATAATCTTCGGTTTCTAAAGGAGAGTCGCCATGCCCCGGCAAATCATAGAAGAAGGTGCTATGGCCTCGTTGCTGAAAAAAATCTAAGACACCTCGTCCGCAAGAACTATTTTGGCTATTACCATGTAAGAAAATAAATGGCCGCTTATCAGGCTCACCCGCAACATAATTGGCGGCAATTGAATCTAGCGAAAAAGGTGATCTTTTCATTCTATAAGTGCGTCTCTAAAATAAATTAATATCTAATACACTTTTATCGAGAATGACTACCATCACAAAGCGGCGAATTTTTAGTTTGCTTACAACCACAAAAGAACACTGTTTTAGTCTCAGTCGCTTTATAAATCACCGGAGAAAAGTCCGTACCACCATGAGAACCATCACAAAATGGCTGCCGCTTACTTTTTCCACAGCTGCACCACATGTAAACTTTTCCCTCTTCAACATCTTCAATAAACGCACTATCACTCGCTCTTACAGGTTTAGTCATGGCTAATCTCCATTTGGGATTTATAAATTGATTTATACCCGCGGGTATATATTTAAGACTAGAGTAATTTTTCTAGAATTGCTTCAAACTTAACTTGGTCTTTAGCAAAATTTCTTATTCCTTCAGCCGTTTTTTCGGTCGCCATTGCATCTTCATTCATCTGCCAGCGGAACTCACTTTCAGTCATTAGCCTAGGGCGTTCCTTAAATTCAGTGGTATCTGATAGTTTTCGAACCACAGTCTCATTTGATTCAGTCAATTCCGCCATCAGCCCAGGACCAATAGTTAAGCGGTCACAACCGGCTAATTCGATAATTTCTTCGGTATTTCTAAAACTCGCCCCCATCACCACTGTCGAGTATTGATGCTGCTTATAATAGTTATAGATAGCAGTAACAGATTTCACTCCAGGATCTTCCGCTGCAGGATAGCTCTCTTTACCGGTAGATTTTTTATACCAATCCAGTATTCGACCAACAAAGGGAGAAATCAAAAAAGCGCCGGCTTCTGCACATGCACGCGCCTGAGAAAAACTAAACAACAGCGTTAAATTACAGTTAATACCTTCCTTTTCTAAAATCTCTGCGGCTCGAATACCTTCCCACGTGGAGGCGATTTTGATTAGGATCCTTGATTTATCAACACCGATTGATTGGTAAAGCTGAATCAACTTTCTCGCTTTAGAAACTGTAGACTCGGTATCAAATGATAAACGAGCATCCACTTCGGTTGAAACTCGTCCTGGAATTATTGAAAGTAGTTTATGACCAATTAATACACTTAAATAATCGCTTGCCTCCATAAGTTGTTTGTCTTTATCGTCAGATCGCTGTTTGGCATATTCAATCGCTTGTGCAATCGTTTGTTCATATTCAGGAAGTGCTATCGCCTGTAAAAGCAAAGAAGGGTTAGTAGTTGCATCTTGCGGAGAAAATTCAGCAATTGCAGTAAAGTTGCCCGTATCTGCAACGACTGTAGTCATTTCTTTTAGTTGTTCAAGTTGGTTTTTCATTAATCCGCTCAATACAATTTAATTGTTATTTGCCTAAAGATTAAAGATACTCGCCGTATCAATCAACTAATTTTGCATAAGTTTTTTAAATAATCTAGCAACCGATACTATTGTACTTATTTTGCGACAATGATACCGTCGAGATAGTTATTTTTGTCCCGGTATAATTCGAACTTGTTTTTTTCGAACAGTTCAAGGAGTAATTTTCATGCTAAAACTTAACAAACTACTAGTCACAACAAGCCTTCTATTAATGTCTCCATTCACTTTAGCAGAAGAAGCGGAAGATAAACGTGACTTTGCAACCACGGAAGTCGCTCCTGGAATCTATATGATTTCAGGTGTTGGCGGTTTTACTGGTGGAAATATTGGTCTTTCTATTGGCGAAGATGGCGTAGTCATGATTGATGACTCAATGCCTCCGTTACTAGACAGAATGAAAAAAGCGATTAAAACAATCACTGATCAGCCAGTCGATTTTTTAATAAATACCCATGTTCATGGTGATCATACTGGCAATAACGAAGCGGTTGGAAAAGATGGCACACGAATCGTCGCGCATGAAAATTTAAGATTGAATATGTTAGAAAAAGGATTAAAAACCAAAGAGGGTACAAAACCAATGCCAAAGGCCGCTCTTCCGGTTATTACCTTTTCTCATGCGATGAATTTTCATCTTAATGGTGAAGATGCCCGAATATTTCATCTTGAAAAAGCTCATACCGATGGCGACGCAGCAATTCATTATCAAAAGGCTAATGTCATTCATGCTGGAGATGTTTTTTTTAATCAGATGTTTCCCTATATTGATTTGAGTAATGGCGGAAACATTGATGGTTATATAAAAGCACAACAAAAAATTATTGCTTTAGCAAATGATGATACAAAAATTATTCCCGGCCATGGAAAGCTCAGTAACAAAAAAGAATTACAGCAAGCAGTTGATATGCTAATCGATGCGAGAAGTTTGATAAACCAACTAATTGCTGATGGCAAAACAGAAGAGGAGGTGGTTAAAGTCAATCCATTAAAAAAATACCATGAGCAATGGAACTGGTCTTTTATAACAACTGAAAGAATGACTCGACAAGTCTATAAAGGATTAGCTAAATAGCTTAATTTAATAACTAAAATAATAGAATTTATCTTTATAAAACCTCCACTGCTTTATTACAACAGTGGAGGAAAAAAACTTGTTCCCTAGCTATCAATAGTCTAAGTAATGGTTATAAAATAATCGTTATACGCTTATTTAAGTGGTAAAGAAACGCTCCAAGAATAATAAACCCTGCGGTTAATAACCAAGATCCCCAGCTAGCCTGAAAAGCAAGCCATAAACAGATCCCGAAAGCGATGGCTGGTATTAACAAACCAAAAGGTAATCGATAAATATCTTTTGCTTGGTCAAATTTCTTGCGGATCACCACCAAGGATGAAAGGCAAATAGCATAGCCGATCATTCTCGCTAGAGAACTAATAATGGCAAGCCAAACAAAACTGCCACTAATTGCAAGCACTAGAGCAAAACCCGCCATAAAATAGATAGAATTGATCGGTACTTGATACTTTTCATCAACTTTAGAGAACCAAGCAGGTAGGCTATTTTCATTAGCCAAGGCATAGGTCATTCGCGGAGCGGCAACAAAAATAGAACTGAGATTACCAAAGATAGAAATACAGGCAACCATTGTCATTATAATAAACCCAGAATTTCCAAATAAGACTGAACTCGCCTGAGAAAGAGGCGCATCTGATTCTGATAAATTATCAACCAAAGATATACTAACTGCTTGAATTAACATATAAAGAATAGTTGTAAAAACCAACGTTTGAATTAACGCTCTAGGAATATCACGAGTCGGATTTTTTGCTTCTCCTGCAGGAATAACGGCTCCTTCAAACCCGATAAAAGCATAAACCAACAGTATCATCGACGAACCGACCGCTTGAGTAGAAAAATCTGAGGTTGAAAATAATGCGTTTAATTCAAGATGAGGTAGCCCCCATAATATAAATATAATTAGCGGTGTCACTTTTAAGAAAGTAATCAGTCCCACAAAACTCATGGCTTTTTTTACGCCATAAATATTTGATCCCGTTAAAATCAATATAGCACAGACAATAATGACTTGATGCCACCAACCTTCAGCCAGAGCTGGCCACAATAAAGTTAAATAGATTGCCAAGGCATTCGCGTTCGCCGCCAAAGCAGTAACTCGCCCAAGATATAAAAGCCAACCAGTTTGAAACGCCACCGCGGGACCAAAAGCTTCATTTGCATAAACGACTGGCCCGCCCGTTCCCCTAAAATAACTAGCCAACATAGAAAAACTTAAAATGACAGTTGCCATTAATAAGCCGCAAATCAAAAACATCCAAGGACTAAAAAGCCCTCCAGCTTCAGCGGCTGCCGCGGGAAGAACAAAAATTCCAGCGCCGATTAGGCCATTGATGGCCAACAGTGAGAATCCGAGGCGACTAATTGATCGTTTTAGCTTTTCTTTTTCCATAAGTTTTCATCATACCTGCTTGATTAATATTCAATAAATGGAAGCTTTTCCAAAACTAAAAGAGCTCTTGATTAGATATTTTTTGAGGTTAATAATTTTAAATATTAACCTCAAGCAACAACCGATTTTATTTTTGACTAAAATCTGAAAAAACCAGATTAAAAGTAACTGGCACTGCAGAACTGATAGACGGAAGCTTGGCAATTTTACGCAATTTTTCAATCCCAACAACCAGATCATACTCTAAGGCATTAATCATAATTGGTTTAATTGAGGTGGCTAAAAAACGTTTCTTAGAGAGTTTAACTATTCTTACTTCAGCAGTAATTTGATTGGCAAAACTATGTAGCGATAGATTCAACTTGACCGAGTCACTATAAAAATCTCCGACTCTCAATTTTTTAAGTTTCTTAAGGTTTAAAACTGAACTGATTCTCGCTTTTTGAAAAGAGTCTATATTAAAAAGCATCGATTTTATCCGTTCATTGCGAACCGGGATATTAGTTTCGACACTGCCTAGCATAACATCTATTGTCATATTTCCTTTATCGTCGATCACACCTTTGATTTCTTTAAAATGATTAACTTCCCCGACGTTATTACTTTTTATAGAAACAAAACTAATTTCTGATTGAGTATTTTTTAACTCCCACTGGGCATAAACATTAGGGGAGAAAATAAAACTAATCATTAAAATCGAATATATCTTCAACATGTTCTTTCCTAAAAAAAAGGCTATTTGATATTAAAGACAATTCTATCTTACTTGTTTATGAGAAATCCAACGTAAAAGTTCATTACCCAACAAATTAATATCGATTGGCTTTGAGATATATCCATTCATGCCAGCCGACATACATTTATCTTTAATGTCATTCATCGCATCAGCAGTCATCGCAATGATAGGTAGCTCAGATAAGCATGCTGTTTTTCGTATTTCTTCCGTTGCTTTGTAGCCATTGAGTACGGGCATCTGCAAATCCATTAATATCAGATCAAAGTGCTTATCTTTCAGCATATCAACTGCCTCAGCACCATGATTAGCAATAGTTACATTTAAGCCCCCTCTTTTTAAAATCTCTGAAGCGACCAGTTGATTCACTCGATTATCTTCAACAAGTAAAATTTCTGCACCATTAATAACCGACAGTCGCTCTTCTAATATTTTGCTAGTTTTACCCCTGAAATTATTTTTAATCAACTCAGGTTCAGCCACTTTAAAAGGAAGGGTTAAGCAGAAATTCGAACCTTCTCCGTACTGACTTTCCATTCGAATACATCCGCCCATCAATTCAACAATCTGCTTACTTATGGCGAGCCCAAGTCCGGTTCCACCAAATCGTCTTGTAATAGAAGTATCAGCCTGATTAAAAGGCTCAAAAAGTTTATCTTTTTGCTCATCTTTAATACCGATACCGGTGTCTCTTATACAAAATTCAACCACAACTAAATCGCTCTCCTTATCTTTCTCTTTAATAGATACAATAATCTCACCTTCTTCGGTAAATTTAATTGCGTTATTGATAAGGTTGGTCATAATTTGACGAAGTTTATGTGGATCACCTATTAGATGACAGCGCATATTTTTTGAACATTGATAAATCAACTTTAGCCCCTTTTCTTGGGCGTAAATATCAAGAATTTCAATCAAATTATTCATCTCGGTATTCATATCAAAGGCTATATTCTCTACTTCCAATTTTCCTGCCTCAATTTTGGAAATATCAAGTATGTGGTTAATCAAACCCAATAGCTCATTTCCCGAGCGCTCTACTTTTTCAATAAAATCACGCTGCTGAAAACCCAGTTCTCCCTGCAAAGCTAAATGGCTAAGGTTAATAATAGCGTTCATCGGTGTTCGCAGTTCATGGCTTACGGATGATAAAAAATAGGACTTTGCTTTATTAGCCCTTTCGGCCTCCGCCTTGGCAATCTTAAGACTTTCTTCAATCGTTTTACGTTGGTAAATTTCTAGAGTTAGTTTTTTTGTTCTTTCCTCGACTAGTTTTTCTAGTTCGGTGTTCAGTTTATCCTTAATCTCGAAAGCTTCTTGACTAAGCAATAGACTAGATAAACCATCACCTAAGCGTCCAACTAAATTTTCGAATAATTTACAATCAGTATCAGAATACCTTTGCGGTGCTTCACAATGATGAATGCCTACGAGCCATGGTTCACCTACGCTTGGATAGACGGCCATCACCAACTGGGATTTTATGTGAAATTGTTTCCGTACACCTTCGATATCAGGAAACGGAAGAGAACGTGAATCAAATTTGATAGCTTCATGATTCTCAAGAGCAACCATGAATACGTTTCGTGCATAATCATTCATTGGAACTTCAACATCTTCAGCCAAAGCACCAGGCCATTCTGGGCGAGTTCGCTCCTTAGGAACATGCCAAGAATGCGCATGCGGATTACAAGGGTAAAGCATCCAAGCCCGATCACAAGAAAAAATACTGAGAAATTCTTCTAGCACCCGATCAAGCATTTCTTTCAGATCCATTGAAAGGACAACAATCTTATTTACCGAGTTAATCGCTTTTAAGATACGCTCATTTTCATGAAGCTTTTCAAGGTGCTGTTTATTATCCTTTTCGAGCAGCCTGACACGATTGCTTAGCTCATTAAGAGTTGATTTGTCAGCACTTTGAAAGCCATTACCCATTGTAGAGCCTAAATAACTTAAAAAGTAATGTATCCCAATATCTCATATCCTTGTATCGTCCTATAACTTTTTCTAAAACGTCCTCTTTTAACTCTCAATGAGACTCATAAAATTAAATACTTTATGGTACTGATATTTACCTACAGCCTAAACTCTTACAGCCATCACATCACAATCAACATCATCTAGAATCTTCTCAATCGTACTACCAATTAAACCTGAGTGATAACTTGTCCCCATCACTAACAGATCAATCGATTCTTTTTTTACTAGTTCTGGTAGGATTTGCTCAGGATAGCCTTCCTCTAAATGGAGATTTTCTTTGGGAAAATTCACTTTAGAAACGCCTTCTTCAAACTTCATTTGATTATCTTTTTCAAGCTGTTCCATATACTGGTCGTAGTTATCTTGTCCCATTGTAAAATCGGCGGGTCCCATCCCAGCCCCCATACCAATTCCAATGTCAGTCCAAAGTTGATAGGCAATTGGATCATAGCAGTGAGCGGCATGCACTTTTGCATCGGTACTTGCTGCAATTTCTCTAGCGGTGCGCAAAATTGAGGGGTCTAACTCTTCAGAATGATCACTACGATTACTTGGGTCAATTGCCGCCATCACATTGCTATATTGGATATCACCCCGAGCCTTAGCAAGAATAATTGGCTTTTTACTGGTTTTTAACAGCTGCCAATCATTGGGAGTGAAAAATATCTTATTAATGGTTGGATGACCGTGGGTAGATTTAATCACCAGATCATAGTTCCCCGATTCTGACTTTTGATTAATTGACTCGTATATTGGTTTTCCCCAAACGATATCATAATCGACTTCAACACCCGCATCACTCGCAGTTTTTACTTGTTCTTCAACCCATTTTCTTTGAGTATTGATATAGCCTTTTTTTGCTGCCGCTAACTGTTCAGGGTCAAAGAAAGTATTCGCTATAAGTCTGCGATTATAAACCACTAAAAACAAAGTTAACGAAGCTTTATATTGATTAGCTAAATAGATGCCTCTAGCTAGGGCTGGCTGAGATTCTTTTGTGGGGTCAATATCGACTAAAATCTTTTTAATTGATGTCATTTTGATGCTCCTCAAATAACTATTAATTGAAGATGCTAATTTCCCAAAGATCGGTGTCTAACTCACTGCTTAAAAAAATGAACAATAACCGAACTTGAAAATACGTCAGCTCCTTGGTTTATTATCAGCCAAAAGCTTATCCTTTGGCTTGACATAAATCAAATGGTTTATCTGCTAAAAAATTAGCTGGTCAGTTTTGAATAGAGCTTTAATAGTTTTTTAGGTAACTCTTGTGCTTTTTTTACCATGATAAAGTTGTCACAACCAAAAATATAAGGCAAATATTGATTGGCATCTTCATCGATAGTGATGCAAAAAGTCTGCAGTCCTTTGTTTCGAGCCTCTGAAATGGCTTTTTTGGTATCTTCAATTCCATAACGACCTTCATATTGATCAATGTCATTTGGTTTTCCGTCTGTTAGGAGCAATAATAACCTTTGCCCTGATGCCTGTTGTAACAATTGTTTTGTTGATTGACGAATAGCTGCGCCCATTCTGGTGTAATAACCCGGCTCAATGGCGTTGATATTCCCTCTAACCGAATCATCTAGTTTTTGTGAAAACTCTTTAATTTGATAATACCTAATATGACCTCGCTTAACTGATGAAAAACCGCTAACCGCATAACTATCACCACTCGCTTCTAATGCTTCGGAAAATAGAAATAATGAATCTCTAATAATATCGATAACCCGAGCTTCATTGTTAACCCATGCATCAGTTGATAAAGATAAATCGGCAAGCAATAAACAACTTAGATCTCGCATATTATGTTGTAAGGATTTAAATAATCCGGGCGTTTGAGTGAGCTGACCGCGTGCAACATCAGTTTCATATCGAATAATATTATCAATATCCAACTCACTTCCATCGGCCTGATTTTTAAACCAATGCTTTTCAGGTTTTAATTGCTCAAATTGTGCCCTTAATCGACGAGACTGTTTCAATAAATGTTGAGGAATAGGTGTTGGCCGAGTTCCTTTGGGTAACAAGATCTTTAACGCACAGTGATCCTGAATAAGTATTTGCTTTTTATAATCCCATTCGGGCAAGAGAATACCGTCTAATACAACCTGATCATCGTAGTCCATAGCAGGAAGATCTAAATCAAATTTCAATCGACTAGACATAGTTTCCGATGAATCAGAAATACTAATCACGTCCATATCATCAGCTGCTTCCTGGGCCGAATCATCATCGCTATCATCAGCAGTTCGGTCTAAGTTCATAAATTCAGACCAGCTAAAATAACTTTCTAAACGAAATGACATTAAACCACTACGACCATCTGGATCATCAACAATCTCACCTTTTCTGCGATGTTTTTCTTTTAGCTTTTTTACCCCGTTCCTTTTTTTATCCTGTTCTTTTTTTACCTTTTTGGCTTTTCTTATTTTTGTGTCTGATATAGGAAAAGGATGCAGCCATAAGGGGACCGGAGGTAATAATAATGGTTCTTTAATATCACCCGCTACTTGCCCCGGATTTTGAAGTGCGCGTTGAATCAATTGCTCATCCTCTTCAAACTCTTCTCGCACATAAGCTTTTTGTTGACGGTATTGAACATGAAGTTCTGACAACTGTTGATAAAGTGGGCGAATTCCTGGATAAGTTTCTAGTGCTTTTATTGTTGCTGTTTGGTTATCCTGAAACCAGTCCTTTTGTTTACCCGATAAGCTTAATAAAACCAGCAACCAAAGATACAGTTTTTGATTAAGTGCTTTACTTGGAAATACGGCTATTTCACTTGGTAAACGAATTGAAACCTCATCTTTCCAAGCAAGTTCGTGCCTATCACCCACATTGGCAAAACGCGCTAGAAATGAGGGTTTAGCTGACCACAAGGTTCGATGAGTCGGTAATATTTGTAAACTCGCATTACCACTGAGTGCATGAAATTGAACAGCAAGCCTGTCTGAAATATCACTTAGACAGACCTTTTCATCAAGAAATCGATGATCCGAATATTTTGAAATTTTGTTATGCCAGATTTTTCCAATATATTCTTCCACCTAATCACTCCTTGATTTTGATTTTCGCTGGGTTTGTTTTTGAAGCTTATTTTTAACATCAAATGATATTGGAATAGCGACTGAATTGGTATCTTGCTCACTTCCAGGTTTCCAACTAAGTACTGTGTTTCCTTTTTGAGCAATATCACAAGCAGTCAAACACTGAGTACATTGAGTACAAGAGAACATTAATCGTTTCATGCCTCTTGGTTTTAATCTCATCGGACAAGCGTGGTCACAATAATTATCACAATTTTTACATTGAGATGAACGACTCTTATCAAAATTAATTGATAAACCTTTTCGATTACCCATCCAAGCCAAACTTTGGAACATACCAAACGCACAACCAAATCGACAAAATAAATGTCGAGCAAATAAAAATTCTAAACTCAAAACAATCGTCGCAGTGGTTATAAAGGTTTTTTTAGCAAAAGTAAGTTCTAGATTAAAAAGTTCTCCATAAACTTCAAACGGATCAATAACATAACCGATTAATACCACAGCCCATAGAAAAGCCATTGAAACAGCTAAAGGTACAACAACAAACCACCACCATTTACTTTTTAAACGAGGACTTCCATCGACTCGAATCTTGGGCAATTCTTTCTTTTCCCATACTGAATACTTGCCTATAGCAAAACTAAGATAATGATTAATCATTTCTACAACACTAAAATGAGGGCATAACCAACCACAATAGAGTCGTCCGTATTTATAAAAAAGAAAAAAACCTCCCGCAAACAATAAAACAATTGGCAGCAAACCATAAAGGAGTAAATTAACGGCTAATTGGCCAAATGGTAATTCCTCACCAATGCCGATCGACCAGTGAAAAGTCAGTAGATAAAAATGCCCTTGATCAAGGTCAAATCGAAACAAATCAAATATAGGCGCAACGCAAAAGAGTATAAAAAAACTCGTCTGTGTGAGCATCCTAAAATTTTGTAATTTACGAGGTTGCATCTTATTAATTAAGTTGAGTTAAATAGTTGATGCTAAAGCTTTAAAGAAATCACTTCGTAAAGTGAATCAATGGTATCTTGGTCATCCGACATAGGTTCTAACATTGCCGCTTTGACCGCTGAGGGTACATCTAAACCAGCCTTAATTAATGTAGCGGCGTAGATTAGTAAACGTGTTGACACTGCTTCTTCCAAATCATGATCTTTTAACTGTCTTAACATCAAAGCCATATCAACTAGACGAGTCGCCATCGTTGTATCAATTCCTGTTTGACGGCATACAACGTCAATTTCTACCTCTGCTGTTGGATAATCAAAACGTAATGAAATAAAACGTTGTTTAGTGGAAGGTTTCATTCCTTTGAGTAGATTTTGATAACCGGGATTATAAGAGACAACCAGCATAAAATCGTCTGGTGCATCAAGTAGTTCACCGGTTCGATCGATCGGCAAAATACGGCGGTCATCAGACAATGGATGTAAAACAACCGTAGTGTCTTTTCTTGCTTCAACAATTTCATCTAAATAACAAATACCACCATCGCGAACGGCTCTGGTTAATGGGCCATCTTGCCAAAAAGTTTGTCCTCCCTCCATTAAATGTCTTCCGACTAAATCTGCAGCAGTTAAATCATCATGGCAGGCAACCGTATATAAAGGTAATTGTAATTTTCTTGCCATATAACTAATGAAACGTGTTTTACCACAACCTGTTGGTCCCTTAATTAAAATAGGAAGTTGGTGATTGAAAGCATGTTCAAAAATTTGAATTTCATTATCTTTAGGTAAATAAAAACATTGGCTGTCTTCAAGATCTAAAGTGACTTTTTTATCCATTGTTATTACCTAAAGTTTATTAATATAGTGTTCTAAAAAGTAAAAAATTCACCACCGAAGGTTCAAGCTTCCATGGTGAATCATTTGGCTTAAATGGTCTAAGCTCTATATATTAGCACTTAGCTTTCAGCTTCTTCATCACCTTTGACAAAGAAACTCCAAACGTAAGTGACTAATCCTACCATAAAGATTACACCTGCAATTGTTCTTAACCAATAGAATATATTTAATTGGTCTTGAACATTCATAAATGATTGACCTTCACCCATTCTCTGTAGCCATACTTGCAGAATGCCAGCACCAGTTAAGAACAGAGTAATGAAAACCATTGAAACACTCATTAACCAGAAAGACCACATTTCAACCACTTGAGCTTTCTGACTATTAGCTTCTCTTCCACGCATAATCGGCATAGCGTAAGAAATAATGGTTAAAACAATCATGACATAAGCACCGTAAAATGCGAGATGTCCATGCGCTGCTGTAATTTGTGAACCATGAGTGTAGTAGTTAACGGGAGCTAGAGTATGCAAAAACCCCCATACACCCGCACCTAAGAATGCTAATACACCAGTACCTAAAGCCCACAACACAGTCGCTTTGTTTGGATGGTCTCTGCGACGCTTATTAACCATGTTAAAAGCAAACAAAGTCATCATAAAAAATGGGATTGGTTCCATTGCCGAGAATATACTACCTATAGGCTGCCAATACTCAGGCGTACCAATAAAGTAGTAATGATGTCCTGTCCCTAAAATACCAGTAATTAACGCCGCCGCAACAATAATGTACAACCACTTATCAATGACTTCGCGATCGATACCGGTGGTCTTAATTAATACGTAAGCCATAATAGCTGCCATAATTAATTCCCATACACCTTCAACCCATAGATGAACAACCCACCACCAGAAAATTTTATCTAAAACTAAGTTTGATGGATTATAAAATGAAAACAAGAACATCACGGCTAAGCCAATTAACCCCGTTAATAAAATAATATTTACTACGGTTTTACGACCACCTAAAATTGTCAGTCCAATGTTATATAAAAAGCCCAGAGCCACCACAACAATACCAATTTTGGTAATGGTTGGTTGTTCTAAAAACTCTCTTCCCATTGTTGGTAATAGATCATTACCGGTAATCTCAGCCAAAGTAGCATAAGGAACAAATAGATAACCTAAAATGGTTAATACACCAGCGGTTAAAAAAGTCCAAAACAGTATGATTGCTAACTTAGGACTATGCAGTTCTCTTTCTGACTCCTCAGGAACTAAATAATAAGCCGCTCCCATAAAACCAAAAAGTAACCAAACAATTAATAAATTGGTATGAACCATTCTTGCTACGTTAAAAGGTATCTCTGGGAATAAGAAATCGCCCCAAACATATTGAAGTCCCATGATGAGACCAAATAATATCTGACCAATAAAAAGTCCAATTGCCGCTATAAAATAAGGCTTAGCGACCAATTGCGATTGATACTTTACTAAAGTTGTCATGATCCCCTCCTACCCTTGAATATTTGGTGGCCAATTAGCGGTATTAATCTCGCTAGTCCACTTTAAAAAATCTGCCATTGCTTCTAACTCTTCTTCGCTCATATTAAATTGTGGCATCGAACGTCTTCCTGGAATTCCATTTACCGGACGACTTTTTATAAATGCTTTAATTGCTTCTTTTGAATTACCAAAACGCTTATAAACATTACCCAACTCAGGCGCGAAATAAGCACCTTCCCCTAAAATGGTATGACAACCGACACAGTTGTAGTCTTCCCATAGCTTCTTTCCTAATGCCACAGATTCGGTAATATTGTGCCTGTTATCGCGCTCTGGTAAACGTTGAACCGTATCAAGTGTTAAACCAAGAAATATCAGGATGAAAAAAACGCTTCCCCCAAAATAAATATTTCTTGCCATGCTTTTTGTGAATTTTTCGTTCATGACCTCTCTCCTAACTTATTTTTTATCCGAGAATATAATGCGCCTATCACATCACAAAATCTTGATCTAAATCAGGATATAGGCCAATAAATAATGATAATAAACCCTAAATATTTTATGGGTAATTAACTCATGTCTTTCCTTTTGTTATTCCAAACATTAATCAATATCTACCAAACAATACGAACTTGTAATGACGCATTCCTTCCACTCGCCGACAATGTTTCAATAAGCGGATCATCAACCACCAACCCATTTACATCTGACCATCTCCAATATCGTTTGTCAGTTAAATTGTATAGGGCTGCTGAAACACTGGTGAAGTCATTTAGTTGATAGTTAACAATCAAATCAAATAACCCATAACCTGGAGTTTTAAATAAACTTTCAGCTGAATCATCTAGATCATCGATATCATTTTTCGCTTGATATAAGGAGTTATGTAATGAAACAGTCCAAGTTTGAGCAGGACTTTGCCAATTAACCCCAAGTAACGCATGATTAGGGTTGATATCATTCAGCGGTTGATTAGTCTCCTTATTTTCTCCTCTACTGAAAAATAAATTCGCATAGGCATTCACCGAATCGCCATCACTAAACAAACCATTGAATTTAGCTTTGTATTGAACTTCCATGCCATATATTTTTGCGCTATCAATATTTTGAGATTGAAATAATATTCGGCCAACAATCGGATTAAACCCGAGGTTAACTTTAGTCTGAATAAAATCCTGGTACTGAGTATAAAAACCTATGACGTTCAAACTAGTATTAACCAACTTGTAACGATAACCTAACTCATAGCCTTTAGAAAATTCTGATTTGAGTTCTGGGTTAGGAATAGCTCTCATATTAAACAATGGAATATCTAAACCAATATTCGCATCCTCAAAAGGTGGTGCTCTAAAGCCTTCAAAATATTGAATAAACCAAGAATCTTCAGAATTTATTTCATGTTGTAAACCAAGCTTTGGTGACAAATTACTTTCTTTAATGCTAACCACTTGAGTTGCTGGATTGTCTTCTAGATAAATAGCGTCAGGACTTGGATTTAGTTCATATTGATCAAATCTCAAAGCTGGAATCAAACTAAAATTTGTTCCTTGTATTTCAATTTCATCATTTAAATAAAGTCCGATCTCTTTCACTACTGATTTAGGAAAATCTCTTACTGGAAATACCTCAGACAAAATACTATTAGTACCAGCACCTGTTGCCAAATTGGTCTGCAAACCGTCTCGAAATTCAGTAACCTTTCTTTCGCTCCATTCCAAACCGTAACCAATCTGGTGATATAAATTTCCACCATCAAAATCGGTATAAAGATTAATCCTCAATCCATCTATTTCTTGAATATACGAGAAGTCACGATTATATAAATAGTTGCTTCCTCGTGAACTTCTAGTCTCTTCCGTCAACTGTAGTGTTTCAGTTTTTTGATTATAAATTGTCGCCACACCACCACTTAACCAACTCTTTTCTAAATCAAAAGTATAGGATAAAGCAATATTCTTTCTTTCCGACTGATCATTGCCTGCTAAATCGGTTGTTCTGGCAAAACGGCCTAACCCAATTAATGAATTAATTTCAGTATCGGATTCCCTTTCAAAATAATCATAACTTAAACTTATTTGTTGATGATCTGATATATCATAATAAAGCTTTATAAGTACCGATCGATTTTCATTATCTTGATAATCTATCGGAATATCACTCGGAGCGTTATTATCAAATTCACTACCTTTTCGGCTATTTAAGTGAATCAATAGGCTTGTCTTATCAAAAGCATAAGCAGAGCTTAATGAAACGGCTTGGCTCGAATCCACTCCATAATATCCAGTTTTGATACCCACATAAAAATCACCATTAGTTTCCTTTAATAGATCAACTGGCTTTTTGGTAATAAAGGAGACGACGCCACCTATAGCATTACTACCGTAAATACTTGACGCTGGCCCTCGTAAAATTTCCACTTGCTGTACCAAATCAGTATCAATAAAATTACGACCCGAATTAGAATAGCTACCTACATCAAATTGGTCAGCTACCGGTATACCATCAATTTCTGTAGCGACTCTATTTCCACCAATGCCTCGAATAGAAAACCCAGTCAGTCCAAACCGACTCCCTGCTCGCTCTACATCTATTCCCGCCTGATAACGAACTAAATCGGCAATATCATGTACTAGCTCTTTATCAATCGTCTCTCTACTAATCACAGATGCAGCACCAAAAACATCCCCTATAGGTCTAGGTTTTTTACCGAGAATAACTATCGTCTCTCCTTGAATATTTCCCTTGTTAACTTCATTTACTATGGGCTCATTTATAGAACCTGTTTCCGACTCTTCAGCTAATAGAGTGAAACTATTAACAAACAAAATAGATGCTAAAATAATGGAATAGCGTGACACCTTTTTTCTCCTAAAATTAGTAACCCTTCAACTAATGACAATCATTATTTTTTTACTTAAACCGGAGGTATTCTATGAAGGATATTAAATAATTAGTTTGATCTTAGTCATCAAATTGAACTATCTAATAAGATCTATTCAACTATCACGATCGCGATCATTTCTGGATGGGGGCCACAGCGATATTCGAAAGTACCAACGGTTGTGAACCTCTTAGTATATGTGTCATTAGGAAACAAATAGTTGGATTCTTTTTCACCATTTTTTTCAAACCAAATGCTATGGTACTGACGTTTTTCATTATTAACCCAACGAACCGTTTGTCCCAATTTTATCTTTAACTTGTTAGGTATAAATTGATACTTTGATATGCTGACATTAGCAACAACTGGTTTAACTATTTCAGCAACAGGTCGATTCTTTATAACAGGCTCACTAACATCATTCGAACGACATGATGTTAGTGAAAGGGAGGTTACAATAAGCACAATTAATAGAGCTATTTTAGTCACTTTATTCTCCAAAATTTAGCTAAAATAGCAATTATCCTTTCTTAATCGGTGGTTATTGTTTTTTAGCATTTAATTCTACTTCTTCGTTATCAAATGCTAGCTTATAACCTAATGAAACATGATGGAAACGTGAATTAGAGTAATCATCATGGATCGCAAAACCAAAGTTATAAACCTGATCTAATTTCAAATCAATGTCTCCATCATTTTCCGAAATTAATCGTCGTTTCATAGACACAGACCATCGGCCAGATTTTAAAACAGCATCGAAGTCTGCACCTTGTCCACCAGTCATATCTCGATGGTCAAGAACATAGCCATCTTCAACACTATTATTACCTGCTTTAAAACGAATAATGTCCATAAAAGTTTCATTATTCATCTCATTAGCAATCTCTCCACTGGTCAATAGCTTATCCCATCCACCACGTTTTTTACCCCGACGACCTTTGATTTCTAATTTACTACGGCTTTCTTTAATATATTTACTAACACCATTAGCAAGATCGAGACGTCCCAGATACTCACTCGCGTCTAAAACAGATTGTTCCGGTGCATCCGGCATATTTTTGGCATCGTGATGGCACGCTCCCCAACAACCAGAACGGTCAGCAAACTCAATCTGATCAGTTGAGAACATAACCGCTAGTTTGACGGGGTTTTCTGGATCCATCTTTCCGCCATCAACAAAACCAACCGGAACATGCTCAGTATCATCCCAACTAAACTTCATATAAAGGTATTCACCATCATGTGTTGATTCAACTTTCACTGGAATACTTCCTCGTTTACCTTCAATAGGTGTCGATTCCGCTTTCTCACCAGTCACCATTTTTTCGCCCATTTCAGCAGTTTCGTTATCATGACAAGTAACACATCGATCGCCGCCTTTACTGAAAGGTCTAGCACCACCATGATCTCTCCCATTTAACACCCACTCTATTGATGTTTCTCCGGGATAAAAAATTGTAATATCTCTTTTTCCTGCAACTTTCCAATTAATATTAGAACTATTACTTTTATCAGAACTAGCGGTTGGGTTATTCTTTACATCATCAGTGTGCTCACTTTTATATTTTGACAGCGCTTCTTGAACTGCCGTTTCAACTCGTTGAGCTTCTTTACTTTCGGCCAATTCTTTTTCTTCTATTAACTTGGCTTTAGCCTCTTCTTCCTGCTTGGCAACAAGCTCTAACCCATCAAGATACATTTGAGGTACCTCTCTTACAAATTTTGGATTGGGTGCTTCAAGTTTTTCTATTTCTTCGTCTGTTAATAGATGACGTACATCGTTATGTGCAATGCCTTTATGGCAATCAATACAAGTTTGTCCCTCTTTGAATGCATTTAGATGTTGTTTTCTAGCTCTTAGCTTCTGGAATTGCGGCGCCATAGATTCAAAGTTGTGACAATTCCTACATTCACGTGAATCTGTTTTCTTCATACTTTTCCACACGCGTTTTGCTAATCTCAAGCGATTTTCTTCAAATTTTTCCGGAGTATCTATAGTCCCTATAGCTTTGTGATAAAGCTCTCCAGTAGCTTCAACCTTTCTTATCATTTTATGCACCCAAGGGTCAGGAACATGACAATCAGAACAACTCGCTCTTACACCCGTTCTATTACTATAGTGGATAGTAGGTTTATATTCTTCGTAAACATTATTTTTCATTTCATGACAGCTAATACAAAATTCCATGGTATTAGTTGCTTCCATTGCGGTATTAAAACCACCCCAAAAAATAATTCCTGCTATAAAGAAAACTGAGCCTGCCGCAACAGTCACCCCCATCACTATTTTCCTTTGAAAAAATTCTTTAATTCTTGATTGTTTTTCTGACATCATGATTGCCTAAAAGTAGGATGATTTAAATATTAAGAGTGAGATAAAGAGGGCACAGCTCATGCTATGCCCACTTAAGACAAGTTAACTAAAACAGTTAAGTTTTATGATTGACTCGGTTATACACATTGAATTTACCTGTTGGAGTTGTAAGGCCTTTGATGCGAGTAATTTCTTTTAAAGATTTTGCATCATAGACAACAATTTCACCTGTCGGATTTTTGTTATCTGTTCTATTCCAAACAGAAACCCAAACTTCGGTTCCGCCTTTGTTAAATTCGATATGAAGTGCCGCTTTACCTTTTTCAGTAGTAACACGGATTGTCTTAACGATTTCATGAGTTTTCTTATCAAAGACTTGCACACTTTGCTGTATTTCTGGCTCAGGATGTTTCAACTGGTCAGCCCAAACATATTGAGAGTTCTCATGTGTTCGGATGAAAGCGCCGGGACCATCTGTTTCAACTTCGTAACAAAGTTTCCAAGCATTATCAGGATGACCAATTGGATCATTACCCCAAACAGAAATAACGCCAACACCTAAATGCGTAGTACCACCGACTGGACCACATTCTGCATCAACCCAGTTAGCACCGGGACCTGGATGAGGTAGCTTATCAACGTCTATCATTTTTTCAAGCTTGCGCTCTTTGGTATCAACGACCACCATTTTGTTTGAAGCATTAGCTGCAATCTGAAAATATCTTCCAGTTGGATCAAAGAATCCGTCGTGTAAGAATTTAGCAGAATCAATTTGATCAATTCGCAAGTTATCAATATCTGAATAATCAACCTGCCACATTTGGCCAAGTTCTTTTGCCGCTACCATAAAGGTTGGCTCATTTGGTGTTGTGTAAATCGCTGCAACTCGTGATTCGTTAACATATTCACCGTCGACATTGACACCGCGAGTGGAGACAACTTTTAATGGCTCAAGTGTTGTAGCATCCATAATAACAAAATGTGGAGGCCAGTAACCGCCGGCAATAACGTATTTTCCATCACCTGATACAGCAATATCTCTAGCATCATAAGCCATTTTAGTTTCAGCAACTAACATTTTGTCTGGCGTTTGCCATAGATCGATTTTGTTAACTTTTCCATCACGACCAATGGTGTACCAAAATCGTCCAACCGCATCCGTCGGCTTATCTGTATGATGATTTTCTAATCCCTTAATAACATGAACCGCATAACCAGTATCTAGGTGTGCAACAATTTTTTTAGTATCACCGTCTACGATTGCCGCTTTTCCGGCATCACGTTCAATAACAACAAAAAAGTTTTCCCAATTAAGCTTATGCATTGGCTTGCTTGGATAATCTTTCAATTCAATAAACTGCTTTGTTGCATCCTTCATCATTTGTAGTGACATTTCTGGTGGAACAGGAGGCTCCATTTGAATATAGGTTGAAACTAATTTGATTTCTTCTTTTGAAAAAATATCATCAAAATTATTCATTCCACCTTCGGTACCAAAAGCGATTATTTTTTCTAATCTTACTTGGCCTTTTTTTAATGTCTCTTTGGGTTCTAGACTTTTACCTGTTGCGCCTTTACGTAAAACACCATGACAACCTGCACAGCGTTGAAAATATAACGTTTTGGCTTTTTCGAATTCGGCTTCAGATAAAGTGGGTTCGGCTGCATTAATATTCATTGCAAAACTAGATGCAAATAATCCAACAGTTAAACCCAATACAGAGAGACCCGCTTTTTTTTTGTTCATAACTCTTTCCCTCGATTAATTTGGAGTGTAATTTGAGTTATTCGGCAAGTTAGTCGTCTAACTCGGCACCGATACTACTCCTACAAATTAGGGATATTATGATCAAGATCAACAAAATTTCCGATCCGTTCCCATAAACTTTTTAGGGGTATTCTTAGCTTACCTACTTCTGTAAAAAAGCGTGACCTAGATCAATATCAATCATCCATTTTAAGTAGAATATTCATCTTGAGTGCGACATATCGTCGCACCCTATTTTCTGTTCGAAGGAAAAAGATGTATCGCACAAAATTTATTTGTATTTTTGTTATTTTTCTAGTCATTTCAAATGCTTCTCTAGCATCCCCCGACTTAATAAACCCTAAATTTTCTAGGGTTATTCAAAATCAATTAATCGAACATTTTCCCAGCAATTCCAAATTTGGAAAATTTGACGAACAAACAACAACTTGGCCGATACAAAAAGGTGAAGAGATTATCGGTTATGCTTTTGAAACAGATTCTTTAGTTTCGATACCTGCTTATTCCGGTAAACCGGTTAATTTAGCTGTCGCAATCAATACTAGCGGAGAATTTAAATTTGCATGGGTAATCGAGCATCACGAACCAATCTTATTAGTAGGTATTCCAGAACAAAAATTAAATGATTTTTCTATGCAATACGTTGGGCATCACGTGTCCGACAGAATTCGGGTTAGTTCAACGGTTAAAGAAAATGAAATCAGTGTAGATGCTGTAACGGGAGCTACGGTTACAGTCATTGTGGTAAACGAAACAATCATGCGCGCAGCCTATAAAGTGGCCGTATCATTAGGGTTAATCCAAGCAAAAGCTGAAGATAGTTTACCTGCGTCTAAAATCAATCAAGATATTTACACTACTCAAGATTGGCAAAACCTTGTTGGCGATGGAACAATCCGGCGCTATCATTTATTACGAGAGGATGTTGATTCTGCATTCAAAGATACTGAGGCCAAAGATATTGACCGAGCTAGCGGAGCACAAAAACAAGACACTTTTATTGATCTCTACTACACCTATTTAAACCCACCAACTTCCGGAAAGAATCTTCTTGGGGACAGCGAATATCAATGGTTAATGAATACCCTTAAACAAGGTGAACACGCCATTGCCGTTATGGCAAATGGACGATATTCATTTCGTGGGAATGGGTTTGTAAGAGGTGGGATTTTTGACCGTATTAGCCTAGCGCATAAAGGTATTGATATAAATTTCCATGATTTAGATTACTACCGATTAAATGACATTTACCCTGCAGGATTTCCAAAATTTGAAGAGATGGCGATCTTTATTGTTCGTGACCAATATAATTTTGACCCAGGGCTCGGATGGGATCTAAATTTACTCGTTCGCCGCCAAGTCGGTCCAATTGAAAGCCTCTTTGTTAGTTTTTCAATGCCTTATCAAACACCTGAAGAGTATATTACAAGACCAACCCTTGAAGAAATTGAAGCGGCTCAACCAAAAGCTTTATGGGTAACTATTTGGCAAGAAAAGTCTTTCCAGCTTACCGTTTTAATTAGCAGTTTGGTATTCCTAATCATCGTTATCTTTTTACAAGACTGGCTAATCCATTATCCAAAATTTTTCCATAATATAAGGCGTATTTATTTAGTTTACACCATTATTTTTATTGGCTGGTATGGGCTTGGTCAATTATCAGTGGTTAATGTTTTTACTTTTATACAAGCCTTATTCAATGATTTTAGCTGGGATCTTTTCTATATGGATCCCTTCTTATTTATTATCTGGGTTTTTACTGCCGCTACGATCTTACTTTGGGGAAGAGGTATTTTTTGCGGTTGGTTATGTCCCTTTGGCGCGCTTCAAGAATTAATTAATGAAGCGGCGCGCAAACTAAAAATTAAGCAATTCGAACTTCCTTTTAGAATTCATGAAAAACTATGGGCTGTTAAGTATCTTATTTTTCTTGCTCTTTTTGGTGTTTCATTAGAATCAATGTCGACTGCCGAAAAGCTTGCTGAAGTAGAACCATTTAAAACTTCGATTATATTTTTCTTTCAACGTGAATGGTGGTTTGTTACCTATGCTGTGGTATTGCTGGTCGTTTCTATATTTACTCGCAAAGTTTACTGTCGATATATCTGCCCTCTTGGTGCTGCGCTTGCCATTCCAACAAAATTACGTTTGTTCGACTGGTTAAAAAGACGAACAGCTTGTGGCGACCCTTGCCAGTTGTGCGCTAAAGAATGTGAAATACAAGCCATTCATCCAAATGGCGAGATTAACGCCAACGAATGCCATCACTGTTTAGATTGCCAAGTAACTTATGTGAATGACGACCGATGTCCACCATTAGTTATAGCGAAGAAAAAAGGAAGAAAACAAAAAAGAAAAATTGGCTCCAGTATTTCCGAAGCTGACCGAATTGAAATTAAAGAATTAGTTGATGCTGAATAGTATTAGGAAAGAGGTAAACAGTATCAATTTAAAAATGAAGTAATGCAGTAAAAGCTGATCCATTTTTAAATGGATTGTTAATAAAACACCAATAATTGGAGTAAGACAATGGATAAAGAAAATAAAACACAACAACAAGAACCTTCAAAAGGCCTTAGCCGTCGGGGGTTTTTAGGCGCATCAGCCGCGAGTGTTGCTGGCGTTGCAGGATTAGGGCTTACAGGTGTTATGACGCCGGCAGAATTTGCTCAAGCAGCCGATAAATCGAGAGCCGCAGCCATGCACCATAATGTAGGTCCCGGTGAGCTTGATGAGTACTATGGCTTCTGGAGTGGCGGTCATTCTGGCGAAGTTAGAATTATTGGTATTCCATCAATGCGTGAATTAATGAGAATTCCGGTATTTAATACTGATTCGGCCACGGGTTGGGGATTAACCGATGAAAGTAAAATCATAAAGGGTGATAGTGCAGACCTTCATTGTGGTGATTCTCATCATCCTCATATGAGTATGACTGATGGCCATTATGACGGTAAGTATGTTTTTATTAACGATAAGTTAAATACTCGCGTTGCGCGTATTCGTTGCGATGTGATGAAAGTTGATAAAATGCTGACTATTCCAAACGTGCAAGCAATTCACGGATTAAGAGTTCAAAAAGTTCCACATACCAAATATGTTTTCTGTAATGGCGAATTCCGCATTCCACAACCGAACGATGGACGCGATCTTAACGATCCATCTAAGTACTTCACCATGTTTAATGTGGTTGATGCAGAAACCATGGAAATGGCTTTTCAAGTAATTGTTGATGGCAATCTAGACAATACCGATGCAGATTACGATGGACGCTTTGCCGCCGCAACTTGTTATAACTCAGAAGAAGGTGTCACTCTTGGTGAAACCATGAGAAACGAACGTGATTGGTTGGTTATCTTTGATATTCTTGCAATCGAAAAATCAGTTAACGCTGGAAAATTCCAAACAATTGGCGATTCTAAAGTACCGGTGGTTGATGGCCGTAAAAAAGCTAATAGTCCGTATACTCGCTACATCCCAGTTCCTAAAAGTCCGCATGGCTGTAATACCTCTCCAGATGGTAAGTACTTTGTTGCTAATGGAAAATTATCTCCGACGGTAACCATTGTTGCTATTAATAAACTACCAGCATTATTTGATGGAAAAATTAAAGAAAGAGATACAGTTGTCGCAGAGCCAGAACTAGGTTTAGGACCATTGCATACCGCCTTTGATGGACGAGGCAATGCTTATACCACCTTGTTTATTGATAGCCAAATTGCTAAATGGAATGTTCAAGATGCGATCCGAGCTTACAACGGCGAAAAAGTTAATTACATTAAGCAAAAACTAGATGTTCATTATCAGCCAGGACACAACCATACAACCATGGGTGAAACACGTGATGCTGATGGAAAATACTTAGTTTCTCTTTGTAAGTTTTCAAAAGATCGTTTCTTACCAGTAGGTCCACTACACGCCGAAAATGATCAATTGATTGATATTTCTGGTGAGGAAATGAAACTGGTCCATGATGGCCCAACCTATGCAGAACCTCATGATTGTATGATTGTTCACCGTAGTAAAGTTAAGCCGAGTAAAATCTGGACCCGCGATGACTCCATCTTTGCACCAACGGTTGCTCAAGCTAAAAAAGATGGTGTGACATTAGAAACCGATAACAAAATCATCCGAAAAGGTAAGAAAGTTCGAGTGTATATGACTTCTATCGCTCCAAGCTTTGGTATGAATGATTTTACCGTCAAACAAGGTGATGAAGTTACGGTTATTGTTACCAATCTTGATCAGGTTGAAGATGTTACTCATGGGTTTGCGGTATGCCAACATGGTGTCAGTATGGAAATAGGCCCTCAAGCAACTTCGTCAATCACTTTTAAAGTGGAAAATGCCGGTGTTTTCTGGTTCTACTGTCATTGGTTCTGTCATGCTCTACATATGGAAATGCGTGGACGTATGATTGTAGAAAAAGCTTAGGTTTTGACATAGGCTTAGACTAATAAACTCTCTCTTCCCTTAGTGGGCAGAGAGAGTTTAATTGAGGTTAACTAGATTGAACAAGCTCACTATTATTTTATTTGGATTATTTGCCATTTGCAGCAAAGCTATTGCTGTATCAATCACTCCGGTAGATGATCTAAATAAGGTAATCCAGCAAGTGATCGCTGGCGAGACGATAACTTTAACCCCTGGCATCTATATTGGCAACTTTACCATTGATAAATCCTTAACAATCAACTGCCAGAAAGGGACTGAAATAAATGGCGAACATCAGCATGATATTTTTCGAGTGAAAGCGCCTAACGTCACCATTAAAAATTGTATTATAAAAAACTGGGGTGATGATTTAACCGAAATGAATGCGGGAATTTTTGCGGAAAAAAACTCAACCAATCTGCTCATCGATAATAACTATTTTTATGGCGATACCTTTGCTATCTGGTTAGATTCAACTCAAAGCTCTGTAATCAGAAACAACCGTATCGAAGGTAATCCAAAAATTAGATCGCAAGATAGAGGTAACGGCATTCATTTATTCAACGTGTCAAATGCGTTAGTAAAAAACAATGAAGTCTGGCACACCAGAGATGGGATTTATATCGATACCAGTAACAACAATCAACTTATCAACAATAAGTTGCATGATCTTCGTTATGGCATTCATTATATGTATTCCTATTCCAATCGAATCGTAGGCAACCACACTTATAATACTCGTACAGGATATGCCTTGATGCAATCCAAGTATTTAACCGTACTCAATAATATTTCAGAAAATGACAAAAACTATGGCATATTAATGAACTATATCGTTCATTCGACCATTAGCGGAAACCAGATTATTAATGCTAAACAACCGCTAGGAGTTGATGGTAAACGTGAAGACTACGGAGCCGAAGGCAAAGGATTTTTTATTTACAATGCACCATTTAATACCTTATCAAATAATTTAGTCACCGAAAGTGATATCGGCATTCATCTAACTGCTGGCTCTGAGGGTAATAAAATATTCGGTAATTATTTTATTAAAAATCGTCGACAGGTAAAGTATGTTGCTAACAGACTGGTTGAATGGTCTTTCGAGAAACAAGGTAATTTCTGGAGCGATTACCAAGGTTGGGACAGAAATTCAGATGGTATAGGTGACGAGGCATTTGAACCCAATGATGGCATTGATAAATTATTGTGGAAATACCCCGCGGCCAATATTCTAATGAATAGTCCAGCAGTACAAACATTACGCTGGGTGCAAAAAGAATTTCCCGTACTAAAATCGCCTGGAATTACCGATAGTTTCCCTAAAATGAAAAACAATTTTGAACAAGAATTAGTTACACAGGCAGAACTAAAATGAGCATTATTCAACTCGAAAATATCAATCATCATTTTGGAAACTTACAAGTTATCGATTCACTTGATTTAAGTTTAGGTCAAAGCGAAGTTTTAGGTTTGTTTGGTCATAATGGTGCAGGCAAAACAACTACCATGAAAATGATATTGGGCTTACTAAAACCTAACCAAGGAAAAATACAAGTCTTTGGTGAAAATCCTTACTCATCCAATTTTAATCATTTTCGTTATCGGATTGGTTTTTTACCGGAGAATGTTTCCTTTTATCAACAATTAACAGGGCTTGAAGTCTTACAGTTTTTTGCCAAACTAAAAAAAGTATCACTCACTCGTTGCAGCCAACTACTAAAACAAGTTGGATTAAGTGAGGCAGCTTCTCGAAAGGTCAAAACCTATTCAAAAGGGATGAAACAGAGGCTCGGACTGGCTCAAGCAATCCTCACCGAACCATCATTGCTTTTATTAGACGAGCCAACGGTAGGACTCGATCCAATTGCTATACAGGAATTCTATGAAATTGTTGACCATCTAAAAAACAATGGTTGTTCAATTATTTTATGCTCTCATGTTCTTCCTGGCGTAGAAAAACACATCGATAAGGTCGCTATTTTATCTCAAGGAAAATTAGCTGCCTTTGGTAGTATTCAAGACCTTAGGAAACAAACACCGCTGCCAACCCAAGTTAATTTTTCTGGATGTTTTGATATTGAAGAGTTATCCCGAAAACTAGAGCACACAATAAAATCCGAAGAAGATGGTCATTTCTCAATTCAAATTAAAGCAGAAAATAAGCTCGATATCGTTAAAACATTGATTGCTCAACCAGGAATTAATAATTTAGATACCTTCCCGCCCAGTTTAGAACAGCTTTATCGTCATTTTGTAGTTGATAAAACGAATAGCTTAGATAAAAAAACAAACCAATTAGCATCTAATAAAGCAAATCAAGATCAATCAATATCAATTTCTAAACAAGATAAAATAATTCAGCAGGGAGAAGCGTCATGAAGTCTGTACTCGCCGTAGCGGAAAAAGAATTCAAAGATGGTTTGCGGAATCGTTGGCTAATTGCTATCACGCTAATTTTCGCTATTATGGCATCTGGTCTTGCTTGGTTTGGTTCTGCTTCCGTTGGCAGTATTGGGTTTAGTTCCGTCGCTAACACCATCACCAGCCTATCGAGTTTAAATGTATTTTTGCTACCCTTAATCGCACTACTATTGTCTTACCATGCGATCGTTGGTGAAGATGAAGACGGTACTTTATTATTATTACTGACCTATCCAATCACCAAGGGAGAGCTTTTATTTGGCAAACTAATTGGTCAAACAAGTATCCTCGCGATTGCTACCATCGTTGGTTTTGGTAGCGCTTGCCTGAGTATTTTATTTTTTGCTGACAACATTATCGCAAGCGAACTTTTTAGCGCTTTTGGACTATTTATTCTTTCTGCTATTTTGTTGGGAATGGTATTTATTTGTCTGTCTTATGTCATTAGTAGTTGGGTTAGTGAAAAGTCAAAAGCGGCGGGATTAGCACTAATTATTTGGTTCTTTTTTGTTTTAATTTACGATATGGGGTTGCTAGGAATTTTAGTTGCAACCGAAGGCCAAGTTCATGCCAATATTTTTCCCTATTTGCTGCTACTCAATCCTACCGATATTTTTAGGTTAATTAATTTAGTGACTTTTGAAACGAATGGTACTGGTTTATTAAGTATCGCAGCAGATCAATCTTTTTCCATCAGTGGCTTACTCATTAGTATGCTAGCTTGGATTGTTTTACCTTTTTTATTAGCTTATTACCGACTACTAAGGCGACCAATTTAATGCTCTTTTCATCTAACAAAGTTCCTCTTTATTTAAAACTATTACTTTTATTAGTCTTAGTTTTCTTTGTTGTGGGTTGTAATGAGACTTATCAGAAAGTTTCTAAACCGCCGGTGACATTTAGCTCTGGTGATGAATGTCATGTTTGCGGAATGATCATTACCAGAATGCCTGGTCCAAAAGGACAGGCAGCGGATAAACGCTCAGAAAATATGAAAAAGTTCTGTTCAACTTTTGATTTAATTTCATGGTATCTACAGCCGGAAAATCAACCCAACGTCACCGATATTTATGTTCACGACATGGCACAAAACGATTGGGATACACCGGACGATACTAAACTTATTCCTGCCCAAGATGCGATTTATGTTTTGGATTCAGAAAAACCTGCCTTTATGGGTAAAACACTTGCGACTTTTAGAAGTAACAGTGATGCTAATTTGTTTATTAAAGAATGGGGTGGTAAGATTTTAAAATTTGAAGAACTAAGTATCGAAAGAATTATGGAGTAACTCTGTAAAGACTATGAATAATAAATTTAGAATTTTTTTCATCATATCCACACTCATGCTCATAATGAGCTGTAGCAAAACACTTGATATTCAGTTAGAAACTGAAGTAACCCTATTTCATAGTGATGGCACTCTAGAACCAACAACTCTCACAGAACAAGATCAAAAATATCGCACTTTAAATAAATGGCTAGCAGAAAACAAAGGTGATTGGCATTTAACTTCAGGGCGTTATCCCGGTGGTATCTATATTAAGTCGGGCAACAATGGCATTCAAATTACAGAAAAGCGAGTCATTATATATAATGCCGCTAAAACCGAACCTGTCGCCTTGTATCTCAAAGAAATTAAGAAAGGTGAGTTGGTACTCCAATAAACGCTCCCCTCTCGGTAGGAGCGCCCGTCTCGGCGCGAAGAATTAACGGACACTCCACTGCAGGGAAAACTAAAAATATCTTTTACTTATTTAATAGAATTGCTGATGCCGACTGAATTCCCGTACTAAATAAGGACGCTTCTTTTAAGTCAGAAGCGTCATGAATAGTAACTAGTATTTTCTCAAGGTTAGTCCTAACTTTGCTAGCAGTTGATTCAGTTGCAAACTCCATCCAGTCCGCTACTAAAAAATCATGCATAAGGCTTTCGTAATCGACTAACTTCGCTATCACTGATGACTCTAATTTTTGTGATTTTGCATGTACGGATTTATTACGGAAACCAATTAGCTCAGGAATAACCTGCCACGGTAAACTGCTATAATCTTGTTTAATTATCAGTTTTTCACAAATTACATTTAACTTTGCTCTTGGTGATAGCTTATCCATATCTACCCAGCTGTTAAATGTAGCCTCACCAATATGGTTTAAAAATGCTTCTAGGGTAAATGCACTGAAGGAAAGAGAAGCTAAAAACATATAATGAGACCCATTTACATCGCTCTTACCTTGTTTCAGAAAAAACCCGGAAGCATTCCAATGCTCTGCAAAGGCCTTATGGTTTCTCGATTTTTCAATCTTAACTTTTGATTTGTTCATATCGAAACTTAATCCTTATTCGTAAATAATTAACAGTCAACCACCTAATAGCCTCTCTCCCATAAAGCCAGCAGTCTTCCACTACAAACTATTATAAAAACAATCTAGTTCCTTAGTAGCACCTATTGTCAATCTTTAATCAAGTCTTCTACAAAGTAAATAAAGAAACATTCGCGGCACGGAGGCACGCTCCTACCAAAAACTAGAGCTTTGTAGGAGCGTCCGTCCCGGCGCGAATCTTAACTCAATCAAACGTTTATAAACCCCTCTAAATACTGAACCGCCTTACCAGAAACAATAATCTTATCCTCCAATACCTGACACTTCAACAAGCCACCCCGTTGTGATGCTTGATAAGCAACTAAACTATTTTTATTTAACTTTTCTGCCCAAAAAGGCGCCAAACCAGCATGAATTGATCCGGTAACGGGATCTTCATTACCGCCATTGGCTGGCCAAAAATACCGTGAAATAAAATCATATTCTTTTGATGCAGCTGTTACCACCACATCATAAGGAGCTAATTTTTTTAATAACTCAAAATCAACTTCAACGGAAGTGACATCCTTTTCATTTTCAAAAATAACAAAGTATGCTTGTTGATTGAGTAATACTTCTTTCGGCGATATTGATAAAGCTTTCAATAGTTCTTGAGGAACGGATTCAACTGAATGAGGTTTCCGACTAGGAAAGCTCATTTCAATATAATTGTCATCGGTTTGACGAACCGTTAGTTCCCCGACAGCTTTTGCACTAAAAGTCAGTTCATTAGTCCGATTGTTTTGTGCAAATAAAACGTAAGCCGTTGCCAAAGTCGCATGACCACAAAAAGCAATTTCTGTCATCGGCGAAAACCAACGAATTTCATATGAGTTATGAGCAATTTTCTTAGCAAAAGCTGTTTCTGATAAATTATTTTCTGTTGCAATGGATTGCATTAAATCATCTGACAACCACTCATCAATAATAATGACTGCCGCGTAATTACCTTTAAACACTGTATCAGTGAAAGCATCGATAAAACTTACTTTTAGCTTCATTTTAAATAAAACCTACTTAGTTGAAAATTCCTAGATTTGATCAAAAGGTAAATGGTCACCTTCATCCCTTTCATAATAAACTGATTGAATAATACCATGACGGTCAATTAAAAAATTCGCAGGCATGGTAGTCATACGGCCTTTAAATAAAAAAGAAATATATCCCATATATAAACCTTTTATTAGGGTTGGAAAACGTAAAAATACGCCTTTAAGCATACCGATAACTGAATACTCAATACCATAGGCTTTATAATATCTATTCTCTTTGTCTGCTAATATGGAAAAAGGCGCTTGATGCCCTTGGGCATGCTGCTTAAGGTTTTCAATCGGCGAATCAAACACCGCAACAATAGTAAATTCATCACTTAGATTTTTTACCTTTTCACCAACTGTAAGTCTCATTTATCTTATCCATGGCTTATTTCCTATTGAATCAGACTTATAGACGACTGAGTGACCAGTTTTGTTTCAGATTAAATTTAAACATCTATTCCACTAAATCAACCTGTTTTTAGTTTTGAAACCAACTTACCTACAAAACATCGGTTCATTATGCTCATAATTGGTCTACTGGTGCTCAACATGTTGGTTATGCTAAAGTATATTTTAGCTAATTGAAAATTAGAATCACTAAATAAGCAATCAATAATATCCTATCAACACAATCATCCACTTTGACTTGAGCTAATAAAGATGACTATTAAAAGTGAACATTTACCACAATTTAATAAACGACGAGACTTTTTTAAACAAATTATTGGCACAGGCAGTATATTCTCGGCATCATTTTTTTCTAGTTCAATACTTTCTAGTCAATTGTTGGCAGATAATTATAACCCAAAAAAAGCTATCACCAACCAATGTAGATTTACAAAATTAGCGCCTGATTTCGTCTATCTTAACAGCGGTACCGAAGGTTCAATGCCAAACTGCGTCCTTGAGAGTCTAAATAAAAACCTAAACCGTTGGGCTAGTGATCCCACCACTTCATACGAAACCGATAATATTTTAAGAAAACAGCAACATTTTCAACGAAGCCAAGTCGCAAAGTTATTTTCTGTTAATAAGGATAATATCTGCCTGACCGACAATACCACTATGGGATTAAATATGGTGCTAATGGGGTTAAGTTTCAGCTCAAAAGACAAAGTAATACTAACCAACCATGAGCATACCGCAATTGTTTCTCCATTAACGGTTCATCAGCAAAAATTAGGATTGAAATTAATAAAAAGAAGTTTCCCTCCAACAAATATTTTAAAGGATATGAATAGTGAGGAATTAATGGAATACCTATTCCCTGATAGCGATAAATTACGTGGCGCTAAAGCCCTTTGTGTCTCTCATGTTTATCCCTCAACAGGCGTTCGTTTTCCGCTTGAAACATTAAGAAAAAAAGCAGAACAACTAAAGATTAAATACCTAATCGTAGATGGTGCACAGGCCTTTGGAATGATCGATACGACTCAAGGCCAAGATGATATAAAACATGCCGATTTTTATGCCTGTCCTGGCCATAAATGGTTAAACGGCCCTCCAAGCACGGGTATTCTTTATATTAAGAATTCTAAAATTAAACCGCCAGAATTTTATCCTATTTTATCTCAGCGAATGGAGAAATATTTACCTGAAGAGTCATCATTCCCTATGGTAGAAGCACTTCAAGTACGTGGTTGCAGTAATACGCCAGGATTTTCAGCTATGTTGACTGCAATAGAATTCCAACAAGAAGTTGGAGGTTCAAAGCTCATCGAAAAACAGCTTTTGACGATGTCCAGTCAAGTAAAAAGCTTCATTCTTTCCGTCTCACCAAAAGCACTAGTTTCTCCTTATAAAGTTGTTACTCTCACTTCTGGATTAACCGTTTTCTTTCCTTTTAATTGGGATACTCCCGAAAAAATTTTTACCGATAAAAGGACCGCTGATTTAGTTGTAGAAACCTTGCTGAAAAAAGACATTCAGATACGTTCAATTGGTTTTTATGACTCAAAAAATGCTGCAGAAAAATCTTATGCTCTTCGTGTATCTACCGCAATATTTACAACTGAACAACATATCGATCGGTTTACTCAATCATTAAAAAATATTCTAAAGACGTTATGATTAACGATAGGTATATACAGATACCTGAACCGAAATATTTATAACAGTTTCGAGCCAAGCGGAATAGATTGGTCAGGTACACATAGAGCAACATGCCCATCACTATTATGAAATCCCGTGACCAAACATTCTGACATAAGCGGACCAATTTGTTTCTTCGGAAAATTAACAACCGCAACAGCTAATTTTCCGATCAACTCATCAGGCTCATATAAAACGGTTATTTGCGCACTGGATTTTTTTATCCCTATCTCTTCACCAAAATCTAGATGAAGTATATAGGCAGGATTTCTTGCTTCTTTAAAAACTTCGGCCTTGATGATTTTTCCTACGCGCAATTCAACTTTAGAAAAATCATCCCATGAAATAGTTTCCATATTTTTCTCCTACACTAACTTATTATTCGACCATTGATTTAATTTTTACCGCTTTCTCAAAATGATCTAACTTGTTTTCCATTATCCACCAACTAGCGGCTTCCATTAATAAGTCGGGATCATCATTTTTGTTTGCAAAAAATGCATAGAATGACAGTCCCACTCCTTCGCCTTTGCTTTCGATTTTTTTATTACAAACTTCGATTATTTTTGTTTTTAAACTATCTCTCATTGTTTACTCTGTATTCGGTATTAAAGTGATTCATGGCTATCAGTTCCCAGCTAGGAATTATTCGGCTAAGGATTTTCTAGCTACACATTTTCATAGTTTGAAACTTCGATAAGATTACCGTCGGGGTCTCTAAAATAAACTGATACAATTTTTCCTAAAGCTCCGGCACGAATCACAGGCCCATCTATTACGGTTACGCTACACGCTGTTAGATGTTCAATTGATTGCTTTATAGGCTGCTTGATTATAAAACATAAATCCGCACTACCCTCTTTTACATTAATAGCCTTTGGCTCAAACTCATTGCCTAAAGAATGTAAGTTTATCTTCTGATTACCAAAAGACAAGGCAACACGCCCCTCACCAAAGACAACTTTTTCCATACCCATTACCGATGTGTAAAAATCGACTGTTTTGTCAATATCTTTAATCGTAAGAACTAGATGATCCAACCTATCTACTTGCATGAGAATTCCTATTCAATCTTTTCTATTATTTTACCTTATTGGAGTCAAGCCTGAACAATATATTCAGATGCTTTCATAGAATGATAGGTCACTCGGTCATAACTCAACTTAACCGGGTTTGGATCTACAATTTCAATTGGAATGGCTCTATTCATTGCAATTTCTAATGCCATTTGAGTAATATTGACACTGAAGGATGTTCCCATAAAGATAATTTTATCCGCGTCAAGCATTCGTTGCTGCGCTGCTTGAATACGATACAGTTCAGTGTAATATTCATCAAAGAGTAAAACATAAGGTTTATATGAATAATCAATTTCTGGGGTTTGATTAATACGGAAAATATCTAACAAAGACTCTTCTAAATTTGCTTCGTCAACCTCATTCCAAGGTGTCGGAAGAAGATCAACAGGCTCACCTTGGGTATGAAACAAGGTCATTTGATCAAGTCGTCCATGGATCGCAATATAATCTTTATTTCCGGCTTTTCCGTCTAGGCCATCAATATTTTGAGTAATTAAATTCTTATCCGATAACCAATGATGGACAACATTCGGACCATGATTTCGGTAAGTTGCAAATCGATGATAATACCATTTTAAAAATTGCACAGGGTTATTTTGATACATTCGGCGAGTCGCCATTTCCTGCGGAGTATAATTTTTACTACCTATCGTCCAGAAACCGTCTTCACCGCGAAAAGTGGGAATTCCGCTTTCTGCACTGACACCTGCGCCAGTAATATAAAGAATCTTATTCATTTATTTCATCGATGGAATACGTAAATTTTCAACCATCTCTTGTACTTCTTTTGGCGGAGGAGGAGAAAGATAGCTGACACTTAATGCCACAGCAAAATTAAGCATCATACCAACACCACCAATTGCTTGAGGAGTAATCCCGAACAACCAATTTTCTTCAATATTTTTTGCAAAAGGTTCAATAAATACCCCTTTAAAATAAATGATGTAGCAGAAGGTAAAGATTAAACCAATGAGCATTCCAGCAATCGCGCCTGTTCGATTAACCCGCTTATTAAAGATACCTAATAGTATTGCAGGAAATAACGATGACGCCGCCAGTCCAAACGCCATAGCGACCGTTTCCGCGACCCAGCCAGGCGGGTTGGCTCCCAAGTAACCAGCAATCACAATTGCCACAGTAATGGCAATCCTTCCATATAATAATTCCTGCTTTTCACTAATGTTAGGTGCAAAAGTACTTTTTAATAAATCATGTGAGATAGACGATGAAATCACTAATAATAAACCTGCAGCGGTCGACAGTGCGGCAGCAATCCCGCCGGCCGCAATCAATGCTATGACCCAAACAGGAAGACCTGCTATTTCAGGGTTAGCCAATACCATAATATCTCTATCAACAAAAAGCTCATTAGCAAAAGGTGCTCCCTCTGAGATCTTACCGTCACTTGGGTTGGTTACCACTCGCTCACCAAATAAACCTCTTTCGGGAGCAAAAACTGGCGTTTTACCTTGCAGAGGATTTCCGTGGGCGTATTGTATTTTTCCATCACCATTGTGATCATACCAAGCTAATAATCCTGAGTTTTCCCAAGTTTTAAACCATTGTGGCATCGCTTGATAGCTTGTTCCTGCGCTAGTCGCTTGTGGAGAACCGCTGCCATTAATTGTTTCTATTAAATTTAACCTGGACATAGTCGCTAGTGCCGGCGCGACCGTGTATAGCAGCGCGATAAACATCAAAGCATAACCAGCGGATTTACGTGCATCGGATACTTTTGGCACGGTAAAAAAACGAACAATCACATGAGGCAGACCAGCAGTTCCAGCCATTAAAGCTAAGGTCAATAGAAATAAATTAAGGGTGCTCATACTGCTTTCTGTATAGGCTGAAAACCCTAGATCCTGAACCACTAGATCTAACTTATCTAACATATAAGTCGACTCATTCACTAGTTGACTGCCGAAACCAATCTGAGGAATCGGACTACCGGTCAATTGCAGAGAAATAAATACTGCAGGGACTGTATAGGCAAAAATTAAAACGCAATATTGAGCCACCTGCGTGTAGGTAATTCCTTTCATTCCACCAAGCACTGAATAGACAAAGACGATTCCCATACCAATTAACAAACCAAGATTAATATCAACTTCCAAGAAACGGGAGAAGACAATGCCAACACCACGCATTTGGCCAGCGATATAGGTAAAAGAAATAAAAATCAAACAAATAACAGCGACAATTCTTGCTGTTTTAGAATAATAGCGCTCGCCAATAAATTCAGGCACCGTAAATTTGCCATATTTTCTTAAATAGGGAGCCAGCAACATAGCAAGTAACACATAACCGCCAGTCCATCCCATAAGATAAACCGAAGCATCGTAACCGGAAAAAGCGATAAGTCCAGCCATTGAAATAAAAGAAGCAGCAGACATCCAATCGGCAGCTGTCGCCATTCCATTTAATAATGGGTGGACATGCCCACCGGCGACATAAAATTCTTTAGTTGAAGCGGCTTTTGCCCAAATAGCAATGGCAATATAGATAGCAAAGGATAACCCGACAAAAAAGAAGGTAGTTGTTTGAAGCTCACTCATAAGTTAATCAATCAGTTGATATTTTTTATCAAGCTGGTTCATACGAAAAATATAATAAAAAATTAATAACAGAAAAGAATAAATTGCGCCTTGTTGAGCAAACCAGAAACCCAATTTAAAACCACCTAACCTAAATTCATTTAACGGTTCAACCAATAGAATTCCAAAACCAAAAGAAACGGTAAACCAAAGGCTAAGACAGACTAAAACCAACTTAATATTATCTTTCCAGTAATCTTTATGATCGAGACTCATATAAACCGTCCTCTTTCTGCTAGTTTTTATAGCTTAAGCTATTAATGGAGTGCAGCTCAAGTCATTGATTCAAAATTTTTCACCCACTCAATAAATTCATCAAAAGGAAGCGGTTTAGAAAAATAATAACCTTGAGCTAAATCACAGTTCAAATATTTAAGCTCTTTAAGTGTGGTTTCATCTTCAACACCTTCGGCAATAACATCTAACTCAAATTGTTTTGCTAATGAAATAATTAAAGCAACAATCTTCTTATCTTGATTATCATCTAATAAATTATCAACAAATGATTTATCAATTTTTATTTCTGTCGCAGGCAAATGTTTAAAATAGGCTAGAGATGAATAGCCTGTGCCAAAATCATCTATCGAAATGCCAATCCCTTTCTCGCGAATTGTTTCAAGTTGGTGCAATGTTGACTTGGCATCTTTTATGATTGCTGTTTCAGTAACTTCAAGAATTAAATTTTTTGTAGCTACATTCCATATTGAAAGTGTATCTTCAATTAAAACAATTAATTCCGTTGTGCCTAGATTGTTTGCAGAAATATTAATAGATAATTTAAATTCAGGTTTAAACTTAATAATACTTGATAGCAGCCTTATTGCTGATTTAATAACCCAATCGGTAATCGCTTTGATTTGCCCTGACTCTTCAGCAACTGGAATAAAATCGTTTGGCCCAACTAGTCCATGTTTAGGATGGTTCCATCGAATAAGAGCCTCAGCACCCAAAATTTGATTATCTTTCAAACTAATTTTAGGCTGCAAATAGAGTTCAAATTGATTGTCGTGTAATGCAATATTAATATCGTTTTTTAGATCCCACTTTTTCCTTAATTGCTGTGAGAAAATAGGCTGATAAAGTGCATAATTCTTATCAGATAGCATTCCTTTTTCTATCGCAATCAGTGCATTGTTATACATAGATTCACCACTAGAAGAATCCCCAGAAATTGCAATACCTATTTGTGATACCAATTGAATGATATCTTGATCAACTTGAATTATACGTTTTAATTCATCGGAAATGCGACTGGCTATAAGCTTAGCATGACCTTGATTAAGTACTTTGGGAATAACCATCAAAAAAGAATCTATAGCGACTTGAACAACTAAATTATGATCTTTGGTAATAGAAACAAGACGAACAAGTAAACGTTTAGACATTGCCTCTAGCGTATAAAAACCGAGATTAACTTCTAGGCTGGAAAAATCCTTCAGCTTAATCAGAGCTAGAGCCATTTGGCGATCGTCTAAATCCGCTGAATTTAGCTGTGACTGGATAAAAGCATAAAGTTTTGACCGTTGAGACCGAGTTTCAATAAGTGACTGCAAAAGCTTTAACCCAACATCAATTCGCTAGGATTGATGCCGTAACTTCCTGGCTCTAGACTTTGCTTAATATTAATTGCTACACCCTCTAACGTTTCCGTAGTTTTGAATAGATCAATCGTTGGGAAATCCTCTAGCATTCTTTTATCTTGATCAAGGATGAGTATAATTTTAGGGCGCAACCGCCTCGTTCGATATTCAGACATAACAACACCTACCTCGCCAGTTGATAATTCAACCATTGAACCTGCAGGGTAAATTCCTAAGGCTTGAATAAAAACCTCAACTAATGGCGCATGAAAGTCAATATTCCGCCATTCATAAAGCTTTTTAACAGCTTCTGCTGGCGATAAGGCCGTCGCATAGCTACGTTTGGTCGATATCGCGTCATAACAATCAACAATTGCAGCAATTCTGCCAAATAAAGGAATATCTTCGCCAACTAATTGATTGGGATAACCTCGACCATTCATTCTCTCATGATGAGTGGCAACCATATCGAGAACATCTTTGGAATCATTGCCACTTTCTATGATCATTTCGAGGCTCAGTCGCACATGATCACGAATCATTTCAAATTCATCGTCACATAGCCTTCCTGGTCGATTCAATAGCGTTTTAGGTAGTTTCAGCTTGCCTATATCTAGTAGAGCAGCACCAATCGCAAGGTTATTCAGCTGACGCTTGTTAAGTCCTAACTGCCGCCCAAAGGCAACCGCTAATACTGAACAACAGAGCGAATGTTGATACATATAGTCATCATTTCTTTTTAATCGAACTAACCACAGCATTGCATCTGGATTTCTTACAACACTTTCCACCATCTGTTTGGTTGATTCTTTAAATGACTTTATATCCAATCGTTGACCACTTTTTAGTCCATTTAAAAAGGCTTGAGTATTAGCCGAAAAAGATTCAAAATGTTTTTTAGCTTGCGGTAATTCTTCCTCCATTGAAAGACTATCAACATAGTTCATTTTATTAATAAACTGCTCGTCATGCTTGCTAAAAGTGGTCGCTTCTTTGTTATCAAGCCCTTTTAGTTCATTTTCAAAAGTTCGCTTGACATCGATATAAACAAACTCGCAATATTTATCGAGTTCTTGTATTTCTTCATAAGCTGTAATCGAAAAACCTTGTAGGGGATAAGGAGTTTCAAGCCAGGGTCTGTCGAGTTCGCAGACATACATCCCGATCTTGAGACTCGATATTTTGACCTTTTCTCGGATGATGTTATTTGACATTAATCACTAGATTTTATTGATATTTCGTTCAAGTATAGCAATATTTTACTTAATACGAATAAAAACTATTTACTTTGCAGCTTAATTTGATTTCCTTGCAAATTAGATAAATGAAACTTACTTCGTTGATAAAATAATGATTTGCCTTCTTAAACCTGGTTCATCCTGCTTGCCATAGCGAATAATAATCTCTTCTTTTTTGTCTCCGTTAAGATCTGCCGCTGATAGCATTGCTCCATTTTGAGGCAATGTGACACGCTGCCATTTGGGTCTAGATTCAAAAAGTTGTTTACTGGCTGATCCTTTGTATATCGCCAACTTTTTCTCGCTTGCTGAAAGAATAAGTTCTTTTAGCCCGTCGCCATTTAAATCGGCAGATAGCAAAACTGGCTGTCCTGTACTGCCAGACGACAAGCTAAACTTTAAATCAACTTCCTCGGAAAACAATGGCTTTTTGTCATAATGATTATCTTGATTAAGGCTAAAAACAAAGACATCTTGATCAATGCTGCCTGATAGTAATGCCCCTATAATTTGCGACACACCAATATCAAATGAAGAAACTAACACCTCTTTTTTGCCATCATCATTCATATCCAACAGTTGTAAATTAGCCAAAGTCCCTTCCGCAACAATTTGAGTATCAGCTTTAGCATTAAAATTTAGAATACCCTCTTGATTTGAACCAAAATAAATATCGTAATGAATACTTTTATCGAGGACGCCGCTACTTTCTGTTTGACGAACCATCAAATCAACAATGTCGTCTCCATTAATATCAATTAAATCTTCAATCATTCGATGTTTAAGCTGACTTTGGTCGATTTGCTTTCCATCTGCAGTCCGCACAAACCACCAAGGAACACCACTCACTTGCATCGGTAATTGCTGCTCATTGGCAATTAAGGAAAACTCTCCAGATTCTAGTTGCTCATATATCACTAGTTTATTTTCTTCGACTAAAATTAAGTCTGTTCTTTGATCAAAGTTAATATCTTGATAAAGAAAATGATTTTCTGAAAAAGAGACCTCTCTTTCATTCATATCTGTTCGAGGCTTTATCGGTAAGCGATTTTCAATAAATTCACCATCCCTTGTTTGTAGAAAGAGACTGGTGTTAGAAAAGTTAGGAATAACAATATCATCTAGACCATCATTATTTAAATCTTTTACTAGCTGTTTTCTAGCAATAAACTGAGGGCTATCTTTAAGATAAATCGATGCCGCCGCCATTAGAGGAATGATCTTCTGTTTTTCTAGGTTTAACAGCGACAATCCCTTAGAATCTAAAAAAAGGAGATTTGCTAAACCTTTTGCATTGGTTAAGAAATCAAAGGCAGCGATATTTGAAGGAATAATCTGTTTTGAGTGCAAAATAAAATTTGATTGCTCATTATTAAAAACATAAAGCGCAGCAATTTTTTCTTTCTTTTCGTTGACACCAAAGATTAGTATTTCTTGATTAGAATCCTCTATGAAATTTTTTGCATAGATAGGATGAGTTACAGTAAAGTCGACTTCAAACTCAATCTGGCTAAAATACTGTTTCTTCTTCTTTTTCGCTTGAATACCAAGGCTAGTAAAAACCAATAGTATTAATATTGTCCATAAACCTAATTTTAATTTCATCCTTCACCAACAAACAAGTTTTCAATCATTGATAGACGCAAATTTGAATTCAAAGTTCCACCGCAGCGAATTATAAAAATGTTGAATTTAATTTTTTACTTTGAAATTGTAAAAGGCGAAAAAGCCTGGCAAGTCGGCATGATCTCTAATCGATTAATATTTACATGTTGAGGCAAGCTAGCACACCAATAAATACTTTCTGCAATATCATCACCTAGTAAAGGCTCGACACCATCGTAGATCTGTTCGGCCTTTTCCTTGTTACCATGAAACCTCACCTCAGAAAACTCCGTATGAGAAAGCCCCGGTTCGATATTAGTCACTCGAACGCCAGTACCACTAAGATCGGCTCTTAAGTTAAGGCTAAATTGCTCAACAAATGCCTTAGTTGCGCCGTAAACATTGGCGCCGGGGTATGGATAAGTTCCAGCAACCGAACCAAGATTAACAATATGTCCAGATTTTTGCGCAACCATCAAAGGTAAAATAGCTCTAGTCATTCGAGTAAGACCTATAATATTGGTTTCAATCATTGTCTGCCAATCAGATAAGTCAGCTTGATGAGCAGGTGATAATCCTAAAGCAAGGCCTGCGTTATTAACCAAAACATCAATATTGCTATTTAGGTTTTTTATAAAAGCAACAAAGGCAGCAATAGATTCCTCGCTAGTCACATCGAGCGAGTAGATTTTACAATGCTCTTTGCCTAGCTCTTGCTGTAATTCACACAATTTATCTTCTCGCCGGGCTGCTGCAATAACCAACCAACCATTAGCGGCAAATTTTTTAGCGCTCGCCAGACCAAAACCAGAGCTTGCACCGGTAATAATAACTAGTTTACGATTATGTGACTGCATACTTACCTCAAACGAAGAAATGGAGAAAATAAACTATGGCAACTTATGCCATTGGGGATATCCAAGGATGTTACCAGAGTTTTAGAAAACTCCTCAAGAAGATTCAATTCGATCCGCAAAAAGATCAGCTATGGCTTGCCGGCGATATGATTAATCGCGGTCCGAATTCTCTGGCCACCATGGAGTACCTCCTTGAACATCAAAATAGCGTCCGTTGCGTGCTAGGTAATCATGATTTACATTTTTTAGCCGTCGCCAATCATTGTCAAAAAATTGGTGACAAAGACACCTTTGGCGACATACTTAATTCAAAACTGCGTGACGAAATCGTTTATTGGTTAACCAAACAACCCCTTGTTATCTATGATAAAAAACTAGATACCTTAATGGTTCATGCAGGCCTACCTTTTTATTGGTCACAAAGACGGGCATTAAAATTCTCAAAAGAAGTCTCACAGGTACTTCAATCACATGCGGCTTATCAATTTTACGTGTCAATGTACGGAAATACGCCCGATTCTTGGAGTAAGAGTCATAGGGGTGTCGACCGGTTAAGATTTATCACCAACGCCTTTACTAGGATGCGTTATTGCTATTTAGATGGTCGATTAGAACTCAAGGTAAAATCCGCCCTCGACAAGCAGCCGGAACATTTAATTCCTTGGTTTGGACTAGAAAACACCCGATATCAAGGCAATATTGTTTTTGGTCACTGGGCATCTCTGCAAGGTTATTCACCCTACCCTAATATTCATGCTCTTGATACAGGCTGTGTGTGGGGAGGAAGATTAACGGCAATGAGACTGGAAGATAATAAGCGGTTTTGGGTTAAGGGTGTGGGCTAATCGACATTAAATATATTCCCATAAGATGACAAAATCCCTATTCACGTCTAAAATATAAAATAATTACAAAACTCGTTAAAATCATAGGGATAGTCGTGAATTTAAAACTAAAATCTAATGCAATACTGCTGCTCATATTTGGCTTATTGCTAACCCCAAATATCTTAGCATCTGACTTTACAACCAAAGAAAAACTGGCTTTTAAAAGTGAGTTCAAATGGTTCTTAGAAAGCGCATTGCATAAAGGAACTGATAACACTGAAAATATACCGCTTTATGATAGGCATTGGGATTATTTTTATAGTGGCGTTGAAGTTGCGGTTGTTGGTAATTACAACGGCAATGCACGAAATGAAATTTTTAGAGACAAAATCGAAGCTGGAGGTTATTTTAGGGGATCTTTTGGTGCAGAATTTCCAGTAGCAAAGCAGCTTGTATTTTCGACAGCTATCGGATTTTTGTATGATGAAATTACTGGTGATTTGACTGATGGTTCTGGTGGAAAAGGCTATGCAGGCTTTACGACAACACAAGTTGACTTTATTGGGTTTTATAACTTCGGTCAACACCGTATTGGTTTAGGTGGAGCCTTTCATTATAACCCTAAGTTTAATTACAAAGAGGTTGGCAGTAACTTTCAAATGCACGGTGTTTATCGTTTTTCTAATGCTCTTGGCGCAACCATTCAATATGACTTTCTAGCAAGTAACAATATCTCTCTCGGAATTCGCTACACTGATATATCTTATGATTTTGATACTGTTAACATCGGTGATTATGTTGCTGGAGAAGGTAATAATGAAATATATAATTGTCTTGCTAGTTGTGATAATTTAATTGATGCTAGCAGTTTTAGTGGTCATATTACCTATCGTTTTTAAGATTTAACTTAATGTCTTCATCTATTTCCGTTTATGCTGGATCAACAGCATTAAAAAAGATACGTGCTGAGGGTTTTCATCAACAGCACTTTAATGCGATGGCTGGAGCTTCTGGTGGACCAAAGTGGTTTACTTTGTTTGGCCTAGATAAGTACATATTTGGTGAATTTTTTAAAGACCGAAAAGAGGTTTTGCACACCATTGGGTCGTCTGCTGGATCTTGGCGACTTTCTTGTTTCGCACAAAATGATCCAGTTGCGACAATTAAACGATTAGCAAAATATTATTCTAATGAATCTTATTCCGACAAGCCGACGCCTGATGAAATTAGTAAACAAGCAAATATATTACTGAATAAAGTTTTAGCCGAGAATGGTGCTCAAGAGATAGCCGAGAACCCATTAATACAAAGCCACTTTATTGTTGCTCGCGCAAAAGGACTTAATCAATCTGAAAACAAACATCTTCAAATGACTGGCTTAGTTGCTGCCGCAGGTGCAAATGCCATTTCTAGAAGGTTATTAAAATATTTTTTTCAACGCTACATATTTTTTAATCAACAAGGAAATCGTCATTTTTCTCAAAGTTATTTTGACTATCAAAATTCAGATACAAAATATCTATCTTTAACTAAAGACAATGTTCATCAAGTTTTGATGGCTTCTGGTGCTATTCCATTAGTATTAAGAGGCATTAAAGATATAACTGGTAGCGACGAAGGCATTTATCGCGACGGCGGTATTATTGATTATCACCTCGATATAAATTTTGGTTCAAAAGGACTGATTCTTTACCCCCACTTTTTTCCAACCATCAAACCGGGTTGGTTCGACAAGGGGTTAAGTTATAGACAGGCCAATCCAGAAAACTTTGAGCGCGTTGTATTAGTTACTCCATCTGAAGAATATGTCGCGAAACTTCCCTATGGAAAAATATCTGACAGAAATGATTTTACTAATTTTGATACTGATACAAGAATTAAATATTGGCAAGAAATTCTAGCTGAAAGTGAACGAATGGCTGAAGATTTTTCTAAACTGGCTGAAAGTGCTATTGGGCTTGATCAAATAAAACCGATAGAATCTATTTTATAAAGCATCTTTTCCTTATGGGAAAACTCCCTTCTAAAATTAGATATCTGAAAAACCACCTGTTCTAACAGGTTAAGTTTACCCGAAAATCGTTAATGATTAATCGGATAAACAAAAATAGAAAAAAACAAGTTAGTTCAATTTAATTTTTTATTTTTCCTGTCTTTACCCTTAGATTTACCCTTCATCTCTTCTAGTTTCTGACGTTGTTCATCGGTCAATAAAGCTTTTACGGCTTGACGGTTTTTATGCCTACTGATCATTAAGTCACTTTTTAATTGAGCGATTTGAAAAGAAATATCTCGTACTGACTGTTCGTCTAATGTATCTGATTTCCTTAAGCCTTTCATTTTCATATGAAGTGCTTTCATCTGTTGGTTCTTTGGCTTGTTGGCCTCCATGCTTTCTTTAATTAATGCTTTTATGCTCGTTTTTTGCTCATCGGTTAAATCTATCTTTGATAAATGACGCATAACTCGTTTCATATTTATCTGAGGTTCACCTTTTTGATGCATCCCCATCTTTTTGTGCTCTTTGTGTTGAGGTCCAGCGGATACTGTTGCTGAAAAACCTACAAAAGAGACAATTAATACAGCACTTGCAAATAGATTACTTAATGGTTGATTTTTCTTCATTTTAATTTCCTCTTACTAAATTGAATGTCTAATTACATTGTTTATAAATATGTTTCTAATGACTAAAATCTTAGGATAAGTGATTAATCCGTTATTATTTAGTTTACGCTTATCTTAGTAAAGTTCACTAAACAAAGTGTAAAGGTTGTGTAAAGGGTAGTTTGAAGATATTTCTATACAATTTCAATGTGCTAAACTTAAACCATGAAAATATTAATCGCAGATGATGATGTAGAGTTATGCGCTTTACTCAAAGAATTTCTTGAGCAAGAAGAAATGCTTCTTGAGCTTGCCCATGATGGACAAAAAGCAATTGAACGATTAAGCGCTGAACACTTTGATCTACTTATTTTAGATGTGATGATGCCTAAGAAAAATGGTTTTGATACATTAAGTGAGCTTAGAAAATTTAGCCAAATACCAGTCATTATGCTAACGGCAAAAGGTGATAAGATTGACCGAATTGTTGGTTTAGAAATGGGGGCTGATGATTATCTACCTAAACCCTGTGACCCCAGAGAGTTAGTCGCACGAATTCGAGCAGTCACAAGACGGACTTATCAATCACCGATAAACACTGCTAATACCGACGTTTTAACACAAGATAATTTAACTTTAAATCCTAACAATCGACAAGTAGTGATTGAAGATGAACAGATAGAGCTAACATCCACAGAATTTGATTGCTTACAGCTGCTATTAGTTAATGCTGGTTCGTTGGTTAGTCGAGAGCTATTAAGTGAAAAAGCACTTGGCAAGAAACTACAATCTTTTGATCGTAGTATCGACATGCACATTAGTAATATCAGAAAAAAACTAGGTCTAAAGGCTGACAATCAAGAAAGGATTAAGACGCTTCGCGGTTGTGGCTATCAATATCTAGTCGACTAAAGTAGTAATATAACTGAGTAAAAATTTGTGACAATGAAAGCATTGAAAATTAAACTTTTTTGGAAGGTTCTGCTTTATTTCTGGCTGGTTTTTACGGCAATATTTTTCTTTACCCTATTTTTTACTTACATCAATAGCGACAGCATTCGTTATCGTAATCTACCTCCTCATATGATGAAGAAATTAGAAAACACTTCACGAAAAATGCGATTTATTTTACGTGAACATGCTCAACTTAATAAAAACCCTCCTCAATTTTTAAATAATGTTTATCTACTTAACGAGAGCCATCTTGACCATTTTGGCAAAGAGATCCCGAGCATGTTGCTAAATCTCGATAAAAGAGTCTTAAAAGAAAGACGGCCTGGCATTGCTTTTAAAAAGCAAACGCTCTATTTCGGTGGAAAAAGACTAAAAACGCCATTACAAACTTATCGTATTTATATTAAACAGCCTTTTTCTTTTTTAAGTCGCGGTTATTTTGGTGAATTTATTCGAGAGTTTGCTATTAATCTTTTTGTATCAACCTTTTTACTCAGTTTTCCATTAAGCTTTTGGTTAGCTTGGTTATTTACTAGACCCATCAAAAAACTACAGACTGCCATTCAAGATTTATCGAATGATCTTAATGATAAAAACAAGTTAATTCAAATATCAAAGCGACGCGATGAATTTGGCGACCTCGCGAAAGATTTCGATCTCATGGCAACTCACTTGAATGAAATTATTAGTTCCAAAACTCGATTGTTGAGTGATGTTTCACATGAACTTAAATCACCCTTAGCTCGATTACAAATAGCTCTTGGGATCGCCAATAGAAAACAACCATTCGAATCTTCTGAACTAGAGCGAATAAAGCTAGAAGCCGACCGAATGAACCAGATGATCACAGGTTTACTGGACTACGCAAAAATCGATAATCAATATGCTAAACCAGAAGAGCAAACATTTAACTTATCTGAACTGCTTGAAATATTAGTTAAGGATGCCGCTTTTGAAGGTCATCAGAATCAAATCAATATTAAAACCGAGCTACAACAAGACATCAATATCACCGCGATCAAGTCATTACTCATTAGCTGTATTGAAAATATTCTAAGAAATGCCATCCGCTATGCAGAAAAAGAAATTAATATTTCATGTTATTGCCAAAATGCTACCAATAATAGCCAAAAGAAGAGCGTAATTATAACGATTAGTGATGATGGGCAAGGCGTTGAAGAAAAACAATTACAAAAGATATTTGATGCCTTTTATCGACCAGAAATGGATCGCTCTCGCCAATCTGGTGGAGTTGGCTTAGGCCTTTCTATCGCACTAAAAGCGATACTTTTACATGATGGAAAAATAAGTGCTCAAAATATCAAACCTCACGGATTAAAAATAACCATTAGCCTTCCTATTTAGAGATTTTTTTTTCCTCAAGATACCTCTCGTTGTTATCGCGTCCTGCGACAATTAGTCGCATGGTTTCCACTATCGTAAGTCTTTAAAATTCATGCTTTAAAATCAATCATTCAAAAAGAGATATCTTGATGAAAAAACTAAAGCTCTCTACGGCCATATTGGTTTCTCTCACATGTAGCAGCGCCATTGCGCAAGAAACTAAAGAGGACCACCGTAAACTGATTATTACAGGCTCACCCATCCAGCAAAAAATTGAGGGTTCAACCTCTCAGTTAGAAGAATATGATAATCAAGCAATTGTTGATGCCGGAGATTTACTCACTCGATTTCCCGGATTTTCAGCAATTAGAGCAGGCGGCCACGGTGTCGACCCAGTATTAAGGGGACAAAGCCAAACTAAAATCAATTTATTACAACATGGCGCTTTTTTACATGGTGCAGGTCCTAATCGAATGGATTCCCCAGGTTCTTATACCGAACCATTTGGCTGGGACGAATTACAAATTATTAAAGGCGTGGAAACACTTGTTTTCGGAGCTGGTGGTCCTGCTGGAACGCTTAATTTTAAACGTTACAAACCTTATTTTAACAACCAAGAAGGTGAAGTAGATATAACCGGAAAACTTATGGCAGCCTACTCTCCTGATTATTATAAACTAGGCGCCGATTTGGCCGTTGGCGGTGATGATGGATATATTCGCTTAATCAGCCAAGTACTTGATCAAGACAGCTATAAAGATGGCGATGAAACAACCACTCGTACCGCCTTTAAAACAACAACCAATACCCTTGTTACCGGCTATACACCGAATGAAACCACTGAGATTCGTTTTTCCTACATGGCTAATCGCGGTGAAGATGCCCTTTTTGCTGGCACCATGATGGACGGCCCAACGACCGATATGGATGCCGCTCAATTATTGTTTTTAGATGGCGATCAACTTTCTAATGACTACAGTGAATATCAAATTTATTGGAATAAAGCACACCATGTGATGGATAACTTTAGTTTAAGAACTCAAACAGCTCCAATGAGAATGTTAACTGAGTCAAACTCGAAAACGAAGGGCGCCAAATTGCTTAAGCGTTGGCAAACAGAGCAAGTTGTTTGGCAAATGAGTGCCGATTGGCAAAATGTCGAGCGTTATGCTGAAAGACGTATGGGAATGATGGGAATTCCAAGCATGGTTCAATCACGAGTTTGGCCTGAGAATAGCCTTGATATAAAAGGGGTTGCCTTTGAAGGGGAATATTCCTTCGATCAATCCAAATATCTAAAAGCGGGTATTCGCTATGATCAAGTAGAAGCTGAAATCACCGCCACCGACATAGCCAGTGATATGTCTTTGTATCAGATCTACTATCCAAAAACTCCAGCAAAATCATCAGAAAGCAATATTAGTGCTTTCTCTCGCTATTATTTTAATCAGCAAGATGCGTTATATTGGGCGGGGTTAAGCAGTACAACTCGAACTGCCGATGCAACTGAAAGATATTTAGGAGCAACTCATAATAACCCGATGATGCGATGGATTGGTAATCCGGGCATTGAACCCGAAAGACATAATCAACTAGAAATTGGTGCAAAATGGCGTTTTGATTCAGGCTGGCATGAGCTTAGTATTTATCACGACCAAGTTGATAACTTTATCTTACGAGACCGAGCACGTGCTCAAACAGGTATTGTTGCAATGGGTATGGCAACCATTTATCGAAATGTTGATGCTTCATTACAAGGCTTTGAATGGGCACTCAATTCATCCTTTGCTGATACTTGGAATTTCTATACAAACCTAGCCTATGTAAAGGGGACAAATAAAGATACGAGCCGACCTCTTTATCAAATTCCACCGGTTGAAGGTCTAATACAAGTGAGTAATCAGGGTGATCTTCTGGCGTATTGGTTTGATCTTAAGTGGGCTCTTTCTCAAGATAACGCAGATGATAACATGATGACAGGCAGTGGTTTAGATGCTGGTCAGTCAGATGGATGGTTCTCTTTTGATGTCAAATTACGATATCAATTGAATAATGACTGGCAATTAAGTACAGGCATCACCAATCTGTTTGATGAAACCTATGCTTACCACGTTAGCCGAGCGAATATGGATCCATTTAACCCAGAAGCAATTTCGGTTAATGAGCCAGGTAGACAGTTTTGGGTATCAATTTTGACCGAGCTTTAAGTTTAATACCCGTATTTCAAATCTAATATTCTAAACTAGAACTGACAGAAACCTACTTTTTACTTGGTAGCTGTCAGTTTAAAGCCCTTCTCCTATTTCTGTCATTCAAGAACTTATTGCCTCCTCTAAGCTAACTAACAATCTGAATCTCTACCCAAAGAGACGGATAATTATTGATATTTAATCTATAATTACCGTTAGTAGCGTATTTTTGTAGTGAAAATGGTTTTGATGAAATTCCCTTTTCGCTCTAAATAAAATAGACGCCCGAATAGGTGAAGTTATGTCTGAACATTTAATTCGACCATATAAAAACTGTGACTCTATTGTTTAGGGAACAGTACAGAAAATTCATTTTACATATAGCATGCTTAACTTTGCTCTACTTTATAGCAGGGTATTTAGGCCTTCTCCTTGCAATTCCTCCCGGCTATTCTACTGCGGTTTCGCCTGCTTCTGGCCTAGCATTAGCCGGACTATTATTATTTAGTAATCGTTTATGGCCTGGGGTCTTCTTAGGTTCATTTCTCGTCAATTTAATCTCTAATCAACAACTCAACAGTGTTATTGGTAACCTCTCTTTTGTTTTTTTATCCATGAGCGTTGCTACGGGAGCCACTTTACAAGCTCTATTAGGGAGTTATTTGATCAGAAAACAAGTTGATATTCGATCGGGGCTACTAACTGCGCAGAGCATTATTCGACTATTGGCTTTCGGTGGGCCAATTAGTTGCCTTATAGCTGCGAGTTGGGGTGTTTCTTCTCTATGGCTTTACAATGTAGTTAGTAGTTCAGAGTTGGCTTATAGCTGGACTGTTTGGTGGGTAGGTGACTCCATTGGAGTATTGTTGATGCTTCCTATAAGCTTTATTTTTTTTGCTCAACCTCAATCTATCTGGCGACAAAGAAGAATGAGCGTCGCCCTACCCATACTGGTTACACTCGTTGCGATCATTAGTGTTTTTGTTAGCTCCAGTCGACAAGAAAATGAAAATATTAAAGCTGAATTTAGCGAACGAGCATATATTTTAGCTGAATCTTTAGAGAAAAAAATCATAACTGATATAGAAGTATTTCATTCTGTTCAAAGTCTATTTATTACTAACAAATCAGTGACTCGCGAACAATTTAAACAATATGTTCAGCTCGCCATGGTAAGAAATACAACCATTCAAGCAATCTCATGGAATCCTGTAATATTGAAAAGTGAGAGAAATGAGTTTGTTTCTATGATGAAAAAAAATGAATTTACTCAATTCGAAATAAAACAAAAAGATCATTTAGACCAGCTTATTTTGGCTCCAGATAAAGAAAAATATGTTGTTGTTTCATATATTGAGCCATTTGAAAATAATGAAAAGGCTTTAGGGTTTGATATCTATTCCGATGAGATACGAAAGAAAGCTATTGATCTATCTACAAATAGTGGGAGAGTTGTTGCTACTGCTCCTATTCAGCTTGTTCAGGAAGAAGAAAGCCAATTTGGGGTACTATTTTTATTCCCTGTTATAAACGATACTCAAACTCCCAATACTAATAATCAAAACAATAACGAAATTAGTGGTTTTGTTGTTGGTGTATTACGTTTAGGCAATCTGTTATCCAAAGTCCTTGTAAAATCACCACTCGATAATATTAATGTGTTTTTAACCGATGTTTCAAATGAAAATAATTTATTACCTTTTGCCTCATTTTCTGTTGTACAAGGCAAACCCCAAAAACTTGTACCACAAGATAATATTCAAGCTAATAAGTGGGATAAAACATTTCAGTTTGCAAATCGCAGTTGGCAATTAAGCATAGAAGCAAATAATGAATATATGATGCAGCATCGCTCTTGGTCTGCATGGGCAGTATTGACCGGAGGGCTTTTATTTTCTTCCTTGCTAGGTATGTTCTTGCTAATTTTATCGGGGCATTCAATTAATGACAAAAAACTAACTGATGAACTGACTAACGAAATTAACAGCAGGAAAAAATACGAAAAAGAACTGGAATTAATGAACCAAAAATTGGGATTATTAGCAACAACCGACCCTTTAACTCAAGTCCATAATAGACGCGCAATCATGGAAATTGGAGCAAAGCTTGACGCTGAGGTAAGACGTTTTTCCGATTCGTATTCCGTCATGATGATCGATGTTGATCACTTCAAAAATGTTAACGATCGTTGGGGGCATGATATCGGTGATATCGTACTCAAAGAAGTAGCAGACAGAATTTCTCAACAACTACGTGAAAGTGATTATTTAGCGCGCTGGGGAGGCGAAGAATTTTTAGTGATCGCTCAACATTCATCAAACGAAGCATCACTAGAACAAGCTAAACGAATTTGTAGGGAAATCAATCGCATCACAATTGATCCAGTTGGAAAAATAAGTATAAGTATTGGAGTAGCAACTCATAAAAATCAAACAATATTTTCTGAACTGGTTAGCTTTGCTGACAAGGCTCTGTATCAAGCAAAAGAGTCAGGAAGAAACCAAGTTGTTTCTAACACTCACTCATAATATCCAATGCTATACCCAATATACGCTCTTAGTCATCACTTTAGCCATGCCCTTCATCATAAACTTAACCGGTGCTGGTAATTCAGCACCACCGGCTTCTAAAGCGATAGTTGCATGATGAAGCTCATCTTCTTTCATTTGTTCAATCACTTCACGGCTTTTTAAGTCTGATGCTGGTAACTGCTCCAAGTGGCTTTCTAAATGCCTAACAACTTGATGCTCTGTTTCGGCAACAAAACCTAAACTCCACTTATCGCCGAGTATTCCTGCGACGGCACCAATCGAAAAAGAACCGGCATACCATAACGGGTTTAGCAAACTAGTGCGGCTATCTAACTGATCGAGTCGATCTGAGCACCATTGTAGATGATCATTTTCTTCTGCAGCCGCTTGCTCCATTTTTTCCCTTACTTCAGGTAGCTTAGCAGTTAACGCCTGCCCTTGATAAAGCGCTTGAGCACAAACTTCACCACAATGATTAATTCGCATTAATCCGGCAGCGTGTTTTTTCTCTTGTTGAGATAAATCTGCTTCATTAATATCTTTAGCCGGATTTTTCCGCTCAGTAACTTGATATCCACCAAATAGAGTCCTCAGCGCGTTATCAGCAACACCAAGACATTTGTCGATAGGGGAAATAGAACGCATAAGTTATGCTTACCTTAAAATATTAGTTGAGGACTTAACAATAATAATGAGCTATTATTCTTGGAATATTGATTTAGTACAATTGTAATTGATTTAATAACTCAGTACAAAGAACACAAATGACGGAACCAATCTATGAGTGGCAAGACTGAACTAAATGACTTACGTCTGTTAGTAAAATCAAAAAATCCAATTATTACCATAGAAACCCATGAAGAAAAAAGAGCGGTTGAGCTTGTCACTCAACTGGCGATTCACTTTAATAAACCGGTATTCGGCTGGGATCGCGTTGATGGGATCACTCGAGTTGACTTGGCTCACGATTTAGTCGAAATTGAAGATAGTAAAGAACCGCTACCAGCTCTCAAACACATCAAATCCCTTGAAAGGCCGGGAATATTTATTCTGTGTGATTTTCATCCCTATTTTGAAAACGAACCTAAAATTGTTCGCTTAGTGAAAGAAATAGCCATCGATCATCATGCCAAAGGCCACACTCTTATTTTTGTTTCCCATCAAATCGATTTACCCGCTGAAGTGAAACGCTTTTCGGCAAAATTTCAATTAGCTCTTCCAAACGAAACTCAATTAGAAAAGCTCGTTCGAGAGGAAGCTAAAAACTGGTCGGATGCGCATAATGGGCAAAAGGTAAAAACCGACTCTGAAACACTACAAAAATTAGTTCGCAATTTAAAAGGGATGACTTACGCAGATGCAAGAACCTTAATCAGAAATGTTATAGGTGATGGCGCCATCACTGAAGAAGAACTACCCCAACTCAACAAAGCAAAGTTTGAATTATTAGATATGGACGGGGTGTTAAGTTTTGAATACGAAACTTCAAAATTCTCCGAAGTTGGTGGATTATTAAATTTAAAGAATTGGTTGAAACAGCGACAAGCCGCTTTTCTTGATAAGGATATACCGCTTGATCCACCCAAAGGATTAATGTTGCTAGGAATACAAGGCGGCGGAAAAAGTCTTGCTGCAAAAGCGGTTGCAGGTATGTGGGGACTTGCTTTGTTAAGATTAGATTTTGGTGCGCTATACAATAAATATCATGGCGAGACAGAAAAAAACCTCCGTGAATCTCTCAAAATGGCAGAATTAATGTCGCCATGTGTACTCTGGTTAGATGAAGTTGAAAAAGGTCTATCCAGTGGCGAAAGCGATGGAGGAACCTCTCAAAGATTGTTAGCAACTCTGTTAACTTGGATGGCTGAAAATACCCATCAAGTATTTATTGTCGCCACCGCCAACGATATTAGTAAATTACCACCGGAACTAATGAGAAAAGGACGACTCGATGAAATATTCTTTGTCGACCTACCTGATCATCAATCAAGGCAAGATATTTTTGATATTCATTTAACAAAGCGAAATCAGAAAGCTGAGAGTTTTGATTTAGCTTTATTAGCCGATGCGAGTGATGGTTTTACCGGATCAGAGATAGAACAAGCGGTTGTCTCTTCACTTTATCGTGCTTATGGTGGCGGTAGTCCAATGACAACAGTTGCTGTTCTTGAAACGATTAAGCAAACAAGACCCTTGTCGGTTGTCATGGCTGAAAAAGTACAAGCACTTAGAGATTGGGCTAAAGACCGAACGGTATTGGCAAATTAACTTAACAAAAAGTCGAAAAATCTGAACTAGTCCAGCTCGCCATTTTCACGTTTAATATTAAGAATATCGGAATGAATTTGAGCTTTTTCTACGCCCTTTTCTAACAGGGCATTATAGACCGCCATTACCATTGGCTCTGAGCCACTGATATAATAATCTTTAGTGCGCAGTTCTTCTTTTGTAGATTTCAAAGCATGTTCATGAGGAAAACCAATCGCCCCTTGCCACGAATCTTCTGTTTCAACAATAACAGGTGTATAGCTAAAATTAGAATAACTATTTTGCCACTCGTTGATAAGTTGATGCTGATAAAGCTCTGTCGAGGTTTGAGCACCTAAAAACAATTCAATCGGACGTTGGATATTTTTTGCAAAAGCACTTTCAATCATACTCTTCATTGGTGAAAAACCTGTTCCTCCAGCAATAATTACTATTGAACGGTTATTATCATTTAAATAACAACTTCCGTAAGCACCTTCAACCTGAAAACTATCAGCCGTTTTAAATAGCTCAACCATCTCTTCCGCTAGCGGGTGTCCTTCTATTAAACGAACATGTAGTTCAATAAATGATTTTTCTTCTGGAGCGCTGGCAATTGAAAGTGGTATGCGTCTATCATTTGACATATGCAAAAGAATATATTGACCGCCTCTGAAATCAAATAACCGATTATTGTCGGGAACAATTCGGATACGATAGATCTCTTGAGTTAACGAGATAATTTCTTTTGTTGTGCAATTAAACTCTTTCATAAATTAGGCTCTTTCATAAAGTAAACACTCTCATAAGCCCAACTCATCCCATATTTTGTCAATTTTTTCTTTTACACCGAGATCCCGTTCAATGGCGAGCCCCCATTCGCGATCTGTTTCACCTTGCCATTTGTTGGTGGCATCAATTCCCATTTTTGAACCTAAACCTGAGGTTGGTGAAGCAAAGTCAAGATAATCAATTGGCGTATTGTCGATTAGCACTGTATCACGAGTTGGGTCAACTCGAGTAGTCATTGCCCAAATCACATCATTCCAATCTCGCGCGTTTACATCATCATCGGTAACTATTACAAATTTAGTGTACATAAACTGACGTAAGAAACTCCACACTCCCATCATGACTCTTTTAGCATGACCAGGGTATTGTTTCTTAATCGTAACAACTGCCATGCGATAAGAACAACCTTCAGGCGGTAAATAAAAATCAACAATTTCGGGATACTGTTTTTGTAATAAAGGAATAAATACTTCGTTGAGTGCCACACCTAAAACTGCGGGTTCATCTGGTGGACGCCCCGTATAAGTTGAATGGTAAATTGGATCTTTTCTGTGAGTGATTTTTTCAATCGTGAACACGGGAAAAGTTTCTACTTCATTATAGTAACCAGTGTGATCACCATAAGGCCCCTCTTCAGCATAATCATCAGGGTAAATAAATCCTTCCAAAACAAATTCTGCAGAAGTTGGCACTTGCAAATCGTTACTTAAACAGCTCGCCACTTTCGTTTTTTCGCCCCGCAAAAGTCCAGCAAAAGCATACTCAGATAATGCATCTGGAATAGGCGTTACAGCAGCTAAAATAGTCGCCGGATCAGCTCCCAAAGCAACACTAATAGGAAAAGGTTCACCAGGATTTTTTTCTTGCCAAGCTTTAAAATCTAACGCGCCACCTCGATGAGATAACCAACGCATAATGACCTTGTTTTTTGCTATGACTTGCTGCCGATAAATACCTAGATTTTGTCGCTTTTTTTCTGGCCCTTGAGTGATAACAAGTCCCCAAGTGATCAGTGGAGCAACATCTCCCGGCCAACAAGTTTGAATTGGCAGTTTAGATAAATCAACATCATTTTTTTCGATTACGAATTCTTGACAAGCCGCTCGTTTAATTTCTTTGGTTGCCATGCTAAGTACTTTTTTAAACAATGGCGCTTTGTCCCAAGCGTCTTTTAACCCCGACGGTGGTTCAGGTTCTTTTAAAAAAGCTAATAGCTTTCCAACTTCTCTTAATTTAGAGACATCATCACAACCCATAGCTGCAGCAACACGTCTTGGAGAACCAAATAAATTAGTTAAAACGGGCGTATCAAATCCAGTAGAGTTTTCAAATAGAAGTGCTGGACCATCGGCTCTTAAAACACGATCGGAAATTTCGGTCATTTCTAGATTAGGATCGACAGGATATTGGATTCGTTTTAGATCACCCTGCTTTTCAAGGTAATCTAGAAACTCTCTTAAGTCGCCGTATTTTACTGATGGGTTAAACATTAATAGTTACTTACCAGAAAAAAATTAAAAAACACTTTCACTACAGAGAATACAGAGGGGTTATCTAATATTTAGCTTTATTCTCTGTGCCTCTGTGGTGGTATTTTTTTGGTTTTATTTCGTTAGATGTTATTTTTTAATATCTAGACTAATTTTTACCACGTTGTTTCATCGAGTTAAAAAACTCATCATTCGTTTTAGTCATGGCAAGTTTATCAATCAAAAATTCCATTGCTTCGGTTTCTTGCATTGGGTGAAGAATTTTTCTTAAGATCCACATTTTTTGAAGCTCTTCAGCCGAAGTGAGTAAGTCTTCTTTTCGCGTTCCACTTCGGTTAAAGTTAATCGCAGGGAATACGCGTTTTTCAGCAATTTTTCGATCAAGATGAAGTTCTAGGTTACCTGTTCCTTTAAATTCTTCGTAAATAACTTCATCCATTTTAGAGCCAGTATCAACCAAGGCCGTGGCAATAATCGTTAAGCTGCCGCCTTCTTCAATATTTCTTGCCGCACCAAAAAAGCGTTTCGGACGCTGAAGTGCATTAGCATCAACACCACCAGTTAAAACCTTACCTGATGAAGGTACAACCGTGTTGTAAGCTCTCGCCAATCGAGTAATTGAGTCTAAAAGAATAATAACGTCTTTTTTGTGCTCAACTAATCGCTTCGCTTTTTCAATAACCATTTCAGCAACTTGAACATGGCGACTGGCAGGTTCGTCAAAGGTTGATGCAACCACTTCGCCTCGGACAGAACGTTCCATCTCCGTGACTTCTTCTGGTCTTTCATCAATTAGCAATACAATTAATAAGCAATCTGGATGGTTTGCAGCGATTGACTGAGCAATATTCTGCATCATCATTGTTTTACCCGCTTTAGGCGGAGATACTAATAATCCACGTTGACCTTTACCGATTGGCGATGCTAAATCAATGATACGGGCAGTGATATCTTCGCTTGAACCATTTCCTCGCTCCATCACCATTCTCTCGTCAGGATGTAACGGCGTTAAGTTTTCAAACAATATTTTGTTTTTAGCATTTTCAGGGCTATCGAAATTAATTTCTCGAATTTTAAGTAACGCAAAATAACGCTCACCATGCTTGGGTGGTCTTATTTTTCCAGAAATGGTATCACCCGTCCGCAAACTAAAACGTCTAATTTGGCTTGGCGAAACATAAATATCGTCAGGCCCAGCTAAGTAAGAAGAATTGGCATTTCTTAAAAAGCCAAAACCATCTGGAAGAATTTCGAGTACTCCGTCGCCAAAAATATCTTCACCACTTTTAGCATGAGCTTTTAATATAGCAAAAACAATGTCTTGCTTGCGCATTCGAGCAACATCATCTAGGCCAGCATCTTTTGCCATTTGAGCGAGTTTTGTAACGGAAAGTAGTTTTATTTCTGATAGGTTCATAGGAGGGTACTTGTTGAGTTAAAATATTTTTGTTAATTAAGAATCTTTTATATAAAAGGAGGCGTTGAAAATTTGTTTACCTATTTTGGGTATTGTTGATCTTATGACCAACCACATACGCAATTTGGAATTATGCATTCGTCCGTCTTTGTGTCATTTTTCGGTTAATTTATCTATTTGTTTTTTATTTTTGAAAATTAAATAAGGCGGAAGGTTGCTAGAAATAAGCAATTGCAAAGAAAAATAGCACTAAATTATACTAATGTCCAGTTTTTCATTGATATAGTGTTTTCATAGATATAGTTTTTCGTAATTATCTGATGATAAACAGAAATAAAGCGCTTAGGCTCCATTGGTTTAAACTGGATTTAAACCAATGGATAAATAGTTTATATATTGCTATCAATAAAAGTCGCTAGCTGGGATTTACTTACCGCGCCAACTTGTTGAGCTTCAACGTTACCATTTTTAACCAGAATTAAAGTTGGTATCCCACGTACGCCATATTGAGGAGCCGTTGCTTGATTTTCATCAATATTTAACTTTGCTACTTTAAGTTTTCCTGCATATTCGCTAGCAAGCTCATCTAAAATAGGCGCAATCATTTTACACGGCCCACACCACTCTGCCCAAAAATCAACTAAAACAGGGATATCTGATTGCAAAACTTCTGCTTCAAAACTGCTATCAGTTAAATGAATAACTTGTTCGCTCATTATTTTTAATCTCCAATCAATATAACTCGAATTGTTTACGAGTTTTCTATTAGTTTCGGTATTGCTTCTTTAGTGCTACTATTTGCTCTCTTAGCAAGACGGACATATAACCGCATAAACTTAGAAATAATGTTTTTTGGTATATTTGCCCTATTTTGCAGCTTGAATGAATAAGTTGCAACCCAGTATGACAAAAAGTCTTGTATTTATTTATAACAATAACTCCGCAGCTAACAATTAGCTCAGCCTAAGGTAATAAACCATATATGGTCACCCACTTATCAGAGACTCGTTTTGAGTCTATGGGCTTACACCCTGACTTATTAAAGTCATTAAAAAAGCTCAATTACGAATTTGCTACACCAATCCAAGCAGAAGCAATTCCATTACTAATTGGCGGTCAGGACGTTGCTGGCCAAGCTCAAACAGGAACAGGTAAGACAAATGCCTTCCTACTCGCTGTACTTAACGAGCTATTGACCTTACCAGAAGTAGAGGATCGCCGTGTAAACGAGCCTCGTGCTTTTATTGTTGCTCCAACGCGAGAACTTGTTATTCAGATTTACGAAGACGCCAAAGTTTTATCGGAATTTACTGACTTAAAAATGCAAGTCGCTTTTGGTGGAGCCGATTACGCAAAACAAAGAGATGCCATTAGTTCAGGAGTTGATGTTTTAATTGGTACTGCAGGTCGCTTAAAAGATTATCTAGACCAAGGTGTTTATAGCTTCTATGCGATTGATTGCGTGGTGTTAGATGAAGCAGATCGAATGTTTGATCTTGGTTTCATAGATGATATTCGTTATTTCTTTAGACAAATGCCAAAACCAAGTGAACGTCTTAATATGCTTTTTTCTGCCACTTTATCTAATCGCGTTAAAGAACTCGCTTATGAGCATATGAACACCCCTACTCATATTCACGTAGAGTCAGACGAAATAACTGCTGACCAAATTGAAGAACTCCTTTATTATCCCAGTAACCAAGAAAAACTACCTCTTTTGGTTGGTTTAATGAAAAAACATCAACCAACAAAATCAATTATATTTACCAATACTAAACGTCAAGCAGAACATGTATGGCTTTGTTTAAAAAGTAATGGTTATCGAGCTGGACTACTAACGGGCGATGTCCAACAAAATAAACGTATGCGCTTATTAGATGAAATAAAAGAGGGCACAATTGAAGCACTCATTGCAACTGATGTAGCCGCTAGAGGCTTGCATATTGACGGGGTTTCTCATGTTTTTAACTTTGATTTACCTGACGATGCTGAAGATTACGTTCATCGAATTGGTAGAACAGCAAGAGCTGGTGCAAGTGGTGTAGCAATTTCTTTCGCTTGTGAAGATGCCGCTTTTAATCTTCCGGCAATAGAAAAATATATTGACCATGCTATTCCCACCGCTGACGTTGAAGCTGAATTACTGCCTGAAATAAAAATCCCCGAACCTAAACGTTCTAGCTATCGTGGGAATCGAAATAGTCGACCCAACCAAGGCAAAAAAAATTATTCTAGAAAAAGATGAATTCAAAAAATAAGTTAGAAGAAAATAGTACCTTATCGGCAGAAGGACTTCGATGCCCTGAGCCAGTGATGATGATCCGTAAAACCATTCGTTCAATGAATGATGGTGAAGTATTAAAAGTTATCGCGGATGACCCTTCCACTAAAAGAGATATCCCTACTTTTTGTGAATTTATGGACCATCAATTATTAAAAAAAGAAATCAATCAAATACCTTATTTCTACTGGATTAAAAAAGGTTCATGCCGTTGAATCCTAGCGATAAATTATTCGGTTCATTATCAGAGCTGTCTACTTCTGATGATAGTTTACCTCCGATAGAAAAATGGAATCCTGAATTTTGTGGTGATATTAATATCGTGATCAAAACCAATGGCGAGTGGTGGCATGAAGGATCTCCAATAAAACGGAAAAATCTTTATACTCTTTTTTCAAGGGTCTTATTAAAAGAGAATAATCAATATTTTTTAATTACACCGGTTGAAAAGCTGGCTATAAAAGTTGAATGGCAACCTTTTGTTATTCAAGATTTTGAACTAATTAAGCATGAAGGAAGTGTTTGCTATTTAATGTTAGATAATTGCGGCAACAAAATTATTCTTAAAAATCCAAACCAATTAGCCATGTCTCGATTTAATGATCTTGATTTGCCCATTATCTGTGTAAGAAGAAACCTCTTCGCATCGTTTAGCCGTAGTTGCTACTATCGTTTAATTGATCAAGCAGAAATTGTTAACGAAAAAGGTTTGCAAACAGCACAAATAACCTCATCGGGAATTGATTTTCCATTAGGCTATTTTTAATAAGTTTTAACCTTATCGAATAAGTAAGATATGAAGATAGTTTTTAATAAAATACCAAAACTTGCTAAATACTTTTATCTAATTGGCTTTGCGGTTCTGTCTTTAGCAATGGGATGCTATTTTTCTGAACAAACCATAATTGATCATTTACTATTACAGCAAGCATTTATTCTTGGTGCCATTATCGTGGCCATAGGATCAGTCATTAATACGATCTACCAACTAAAAAGAAAAAAATAGCGAGGCTTTTATTTTCAATCAGCAAGCTTATATTTAGCCAACAATTCTTGTGCTTGACTCAAACAAAAATCTTTATGATGTACCACCTTTCCTAAAATAACGCCTGCTAGTTTTTCGGCATGGTTATCAAAAAGAATTTCCAAATCCGCGAGTGAATCAATTCCACCATTCGCAAAAATTGGTATCTCAGTTTCTTGTGAAAGTTGATTAATAGTCAAAAGATCTTTATTAGTGACATGCCCCTTTGATGGAACCTCTGTAACCACTAATCCGGCAATACCATCGTCATCTAATTTTTGAGCAAGATCTATTAATTTAAAAGGTGGTTCGCCGCTCCCCATGTAGACATTGCCATGGTGACTATCGACTTCTAACAGAATTTTTTGAGGGTATTCTACACTTAGATCGGAAAGCAGATTCTTTCGTCGAAGAGCTTTACCATTTAACGTTAAATAATCTGTCCCTGCATCCATCCAAATAAAAGCGGAATCAACACTTTTTATTCCACCAATGACCTGAACAAGCATATCAGGATATTGTTGTTTGATGTTTCTTAAAAGGTTTACATTACACGGCTCACCCGCTTCAACCGCATCGACATCTACAAAATGAACCCGCTTAATTCCTTTTGCTTGCCAATTATCAACTGTTTCCATAGGGTCGTCAGTCACTACATGGCTTTGCTCGCCGACACCATGCTTAGTATGAACACTTTTGCCATGTCTGATTTCTAGAATAGGGATCAACTGCATAACAAGTTCCAATATAAGAGACTTAATATTAACTATAGATGAGTTATCTAAAAAGTTAAACAATAATCGAAAGTTTCGGTAATAGTTGCTCGTTTATTAATCAATCGATCTATTAACCAATTTGGAGAATCCCCCCTTTTACTCTAAAATAAGTTATTATCTTTCTATCTTTTACCTCATCATTGATTTTAAGCAATGCAACAATCTCGAACCGTAGCTAAAAACACCAATAAATCAAAAAAAAGCAGTGTCAGAATTATCGGCGGTTCGCTTAGAGGCCGTAAAATTAACTTCACCGAATTTGAAGGACTAAGACCCACGCTGGATCGCGTTCGAGAAACCCTTTTTAATTGGCTTGTCGCCGATATTCATAATGCGGTTTGTTTGGATTTATATGCAGGAAGTGGTGCACTAGGAATTGAAGCCGTTTCACGCGGAGCAAGCTCAGTCACATTGGTTGATGCTAATCGTAAAGTATCGGAAAAACTCAAAGATAATTTAAAAAATTTATCAATTAAAAATGCAAAAGTTGTCAATCAAAAGGCTGAAGAGTTCTTAAATAAAAACGTTCAAAAATTTGATCTAGTTTTTTTAGATCCGCCTTTCGAAAAAGGAATGTTAGATTCGATACTTGAGCAAATAAAACCTCACTTATCTGAAGATGCTTTGGTTTATATTGAACAAGAAAATGCTGATTCAAAAGTTTCTATCGGTGATGAGTGGAAGGTTATTAAATCGAAAGAAACCAGTCGCTTTTGTTATTCGTTGCTATTGTTTAAAGATTAAAGAAATGACAGATCAAATCGTATTAATAATATAATCAATAAGCGCACCAATTTCCCTCTTTGATTCACCACCTAAATTCATTTCAGCTCTAACATTGCTGTTGATATAACTCATATAATCTATATGCCCCAATCCAAAACATTCTTTAACTGATATTAGCCAAAAAAAATAACTACCTGACCCGTCATTTTCTTTCAAGTAATAATTGTATTTTTGTATGAATTCACGAACAGAAATAGCCATGTTTATTAAATGTTTTTAGTGTATCTACCAAATCAAGCTCTTTTGCTTTGCAAACAACACTCTTGCCATTTGTTTTTTTAACCTTAATATCTGCACCGGCATTCAATAATATCTCAACAATTATTGGTCTTTTTAATGCGTAATCAATAGGTGAATTCCCTTGATCATCTAATATATTTACTACTGCATACTTATCCAATAAAATTTCAAGCATCTTTTTATTTCCTAACGAGGAAGCAAAGTGAACACCTCCTCCCCCGACTATATTATTAGAACCTGACCGAGCAAAAATATAATCATCTAACTTGCTATTTGAAATAACCTCATTTAGCAGATCTTCATCTTCCATTATTATGGAAATATCAAATTTATTATAAATAATCGGAGTATCTAGTAATGTACTCAACCCCTTTATTACTATTTTTTTCATCTTCGTTAAAGCGAAATACGCCATGTGTTTTTAGAAAATTTCTACTCTTCAATTCTTCAATCGAATTACCTTCAAGTAACGCATATGTAAAATTTGTCAGCTCTGCTAATGTTTTTTTCTCTACATTACTATTACAAGCGACTAACAATAAAGCAATAAGTAAGATTTTAATAAAATACATACGTTTCCCTAAACAATTAACCCCTATTAACCAAGCACCCAACTTATAGAAATATTGGCTAAAACTATACAAAGTACAAAATTATAATTTAATCTGCTCTAAAAAATCAGGTATCCTTTTTTCCAAATAATACTCCGCACTCCATGGCCACTTACCTTCTACAAATCCAACATGCCCACCATGAGTATTTTTTTCAAGCGTCACATTACTCGGCATTTCTTCCACCTTTGGAAGAACCTCCGGACTCATAAAAGGATCGTCTAACGACTGAATAATTAATGTTGGTATTTTTATGTTTTTAACAAACTGTCGAGAGGAAACTTTTTCATAATAATCCTTTGCGCTTTCAAACCCATGAGCAGGCGCCGTGACCTGTTGATCAAATTTCCAAAAAGAATTCAAGTTTTTAACATCATCTGCTTTAGGTAATGAAACGCTTCCAAATTTTTCTATTTTTTCTCGTGTTTTTATTCTTAATGTTCGCAGCAATGCCATTTCATAGACTTTAGAAAACCCTCGATTAATTTCTGTGGCACAAATATCAAGCATTAAAGGTACAGAGACTGCAGCCGCCGCTTTAATCGAATTATTATCCGACGTCTCGCCTAACCATTTTAATAAAACATTGCCGCCCAACGAATAACCAATCATATAATCGATCTCGATTGATTCTTTTGCTAATCGATCAACCACTGTTTGCAAGTCATGACTAACGCCACTGTGATAACTTTGCAGTAGCCGATTAGGCTCACCACTGCAACTTCTAAAATGCATTACTATAATTTGCCAGTCTTTTTGCTTGGCTGAATCAATCATACCTCTTATATAAGGGGAATTAATTGAGCCTTCTAGACCGTGTAACAAAAATAGCGTTGCTGTATTTTCTTGGTGATAAATATCAAGGTCGATAAAATCACCATCATCCAGTTCTAACCGTTTTCTTTTCATCTCAGGCAATGCCGGTAGGCGCCGGAAAAGACTTCCCCATACGGTTTGTAAATGTCTATTTTTTGCCCACCAAGGAGCAACAAATGAATTGCTAAGAATTGAAGCTTTCATTAACTAATTACCACTGTTCTGCACTTGAGCTTTCCCAATATTTTTTATATCTGATAGGAATTTTATTTGAATCTAAATAATCACCTTCAGCAACTTGAGGATAAAGTTCCGCATAAGATTTAATGAGTGTTCCTTGAACTCGGTGATTGATATGGACCAACGTAAGCTCTTTCGAATTTGACAAACCAACAGCAGCAAGAAGTTCATGTAGGTTATTAATAATTGAAGCGTGGTAATTTGCCACTCGCTTTGATTTGATAGAAACATCCAGTGCTTTATATCTGGCGGGATCTTGGGTCGCAATTCCAGTAGGGCACTTATCTGTATTACAACTACGTGATTGAATACACCCCAAAGCAAACATCATCGCTCTAGCTGCATTAACTGTATCCGCGCCAAGCGCAAGCAGTCTCAATAAATGAAAAGCAGACAGTGATTTTCCAGAGGCTATTATACGAATTTTGTCTCTTAGACCCACACCAGTCAAAGTGTTATTTATAAAAACTAATGCATCTTTTAGTGGCATACCAACGGAATTAGTCAGTTCGATTGGCGCTGCACCAGTTCCACCTTCGCCCCCATCGATAGTGATAAAATCTGGTGTAATGCCTGTTTTCAACATGGCTTTACATATTGCAAAAAACTCCCTTTCTTTTCCAATACAGAGTTTAAAGCCTACAGGTTTACCACCTGATAACTTTCTTAAGCGACTGACAAATTCTAATAAACCAACTGGTGAAGAAAACTCCGTATGAGCTGCCGGAGAAACCACATCGGCTCCCATAGGAACATGGCGTATTTTAGCTATTTCTTCAGTCAACTTAGCAGAAGGAAGAATACCGCCATGACCCGGCTTTGCTCCTTGAGAAAGCTTAATTTCAATCATCTTTACAACATCTTCAGAAACCTTTTCCGTAAAGAGCAATTCATTAAACCCTCCCTTATTATCGCGACAGCCAAAATAACCTGTTCCAATTTGCCATATGATATCGCCACCGTGCTTAAGATGATAAGGACTTAGTCCACCTTCACCAGTATTATGCGCAAAACCACCAAGTTTCGCTCCTAGATTTAAGGCTTCTATGGCTGTTTTACTTAAGGCTCCATAACTCATGGCTGAAATATTAAGCGCGGAGGCAAGATAAGGCTTTTCACAATCCCCTTCACCAAACATAACATTAGAACTGACTTGGTGAACATCTGCTGGTGATAGAGAATGATTAATCCATTCGTATCCATCCCGATAAACATCAAACACCGTACCAAAAGGTCTTGTATCGCGTACCCCTTTTGCCCGCTGGTATACTAGCGTTCTAAACTCTCGGCTTACGGGTGTTCCGTTGATATCTGATTCAACAAAATATTGCTGTATTTCTGGACGAATTGCCTCAAATAAATATCGAATATGGCCAATAACAGGATACAAACGCAAAACGGTATGTTTTTTCTGAATAAGATCATAAAAACCAAGAGCAATAATTGGCAAAATGATTAAAAAAAAATAGATAGCTGCAGGCCAATAAGTCGACCAATAAAGAATCAATAAAACGGAAACCATAGAAAATAAGAAAAAGATGTTTTTAGGCTGCATTACCGTTATTCCTTATTAATAATTTATCAATCAACTCAATGAACAGTCATCAGCAAGGATATTATAGACTTCTCAATAATCTGCAACTTAGAATCAATCGAAAATGCGTCAGCAGCTTATCTTTAAACCTCTATCGCTCACCAACAAAAGTCCTTCTTTTATACAAAAATCATCGGCTTTTTTGCCACAACTGCTAATATTTATGAACAAACTCACAAAAATACCCCATCACAACTTGGCATTAGTGAGAAATTAGTCTAACTTTAACTAAGAACTCATTGTTTTTAGTGCGTTTTTTACGTTCTGGGATTGTAAAATGAGACCTAGTTAGGTAGGCTGTCATTCAGTTTATAAAGAATTTTAAATATTAATCGGGCGTATATCGCCTATCGATATCAAATCACGGGAGATTTTTGTGATGGATTGGCTAAAAAAAGTATCCACACCAGTTAAGAGTTTATACCTGATCGCTACATTTATTGCTATGTCAGTATTAAGTGCATGTGGAAGTTCTGGTGGGGGATTTGGCTCTGACGATCCTGAACCAGGGACTAATATCACAGTAGTTTCAGTTGCTATATCGAGTACAAATATTGACGCAGCAAACCCTGCAACTGTTTCCGCAACAGTGACAAACAATTCTGTTCCTGTATCAGGGATGGTAGTTACTTTTGATAGCTCTTTGGGAGTAATAGATCCTGAAGATGGTACCGCATTAACCGATTCTTCTGGAGTTGCCACCATCACTCTCACTGCTGGAGAAATAGAAGGCGCGGGGCAAATCACTGCAACCGCAAGCACTGGAGAATTTGCTAGTGTTGGATTTACAACAGCTGGCGATGGCGCTTCCAGTTTTATTAATCTGGCTTTGGTCTTACTAAATCCCACTGGAAACCCGACGAATAGTATTAGTGGAGCAAGCCCAGGTACTCTACAAGCAACTTTGACCAATGGTGGAATTGCTTCAGCAGGAGTATTGGTAACATTTGATTTAATAGGCAATGTTGGTCAACTAAATCCTGAGAGCGGAACAGCATTAACGGATACCAATGGTATCGCTTCAATAGTTTTACAATCAGGTTCAACTGAAGGCGCGGGAACTGTTGTTGCTAGCGTTCAAGGCGGAATCAGTCAATCATTAGATTTTGCGGTAAGTATTTCAGCGACTGATGTTGCCATGACTACGCCAATAATCAACCCGGGCAGTATTGGCGCTAACGGTACTGCAACCATTGAAGTTACTATTACTGAAACGACTAATGGTGTTACTTCTCCTTTAAATGAGACTGTTATTGTCCAATTTACTTCAGAGTGTGTGCAACAAGGTAAGGCAACAATAGATACTAACGTGGAAACCATTTCAGGTATCGCAACGGCAACCTATAAAGATCAAGGCTGCGGAATAACTGATACCATTAGCATTAGCTCAACCGTCGGACAAAGTTTATTAACTCAAACTGGAACAATTGAAGTTCAAGCAGCTTCGGCAGGAAGTATTGAATTTATTAGTGCAACTCCAACGAATATAGCCTTAAAAGGAACAGGGGGTTCTGGACGTTCTGAAACTTCAACCGTATTATTTAGAGTCACCGATGTTATTGGTAATCCAGTAGCTAATCGAGAAGTAAACTTTTCATTGACTACTTCAGTTGGCGGCCTTTCAATTAGTTCAAACACCAACGTGACTGATACTAACGGAAACGTTGATGTCATAGTCCAGTCAGGTACTGTTCCAACCCCAGTTAGAGTAGTGGCCTCATTAGCCTCCGACGACACAATTTCAACCGTATCCGATGAGTTGGTTATTTCAACGGGCGTGGCAGATTACAACAGTTTAAGTCTTTCCGCGTCAAACCTAAATCCTGAAGCATGGAGCACCGATGGAGTTACAACGACCATAACAGCGAGAGCATCTGATCACTTTAATAACCCCGTACCAGACGGAACAGCTGTTTCATTTGTCACCGAATTTGGTTCAATTCAACCATCCTGTACTACAACCAACGGTTTTTGTAGCGTTATTTGGACAAGTAGTGCTCCCCGAGTACCACAACCAGCATTCAGGGATCCAGCAGCAATCACACGGCAGTTAGGCGATGTTGATGTCAGTGAGTGTAGTTCAGGCACTAACCTAAACGCAGCAGGTTATCCTTGTTTTTATAGTAACGCGACTAATGCAACAACAACAGATGCTGCATTTTTTGGTGGTCTAGGGCAAGTCTATGGTAATCGAGTGACCATCCGAGCTGCTATTTTAGGGGAGGAAAGCTTTACCGATTCCAACGCTAATGGTCAATACGACGCAGGGGAAGCATTTACTGATTTATCAGAAGCTTTTACTGATGATAATGAAGATAATGTATTCGATGGTAAATTACAAAATGGTGCACCAGCGCTAGGTGCAGCCGATGTAGACGCAAAATGTTATGGCAGCGGCAACACAACTGAATGTTACCAAGTTGGTGGCGATAATGAAGAATTCGTTGATTTCAACAGCAATCAAACCTTTGACCAAGAAAATGGGCTATATAATGGTGTCCTTTGCCCAGTTGAAAGTGAAACTGCAGGTATTTGTAGCCGTCAGTTATTAACGATCTGGAAAAATCTTACAATTTTACAAGCGGGTTCAAATGCTTCTATTTCAATGATTGAAAGAGGTCTTGATGTGACAAACACTGCTAACTATTTTCTAACAACTGCGCTACCTGCAACCGTCACTGCTTACGTAGCGGATCTACACAACGGTTCAATGCCTTCAGGAACAACAATTAGTTTTGAAGCTGGCAATGGAAAAATCGTAGGCCCCTCGGAATGTATTATTGCGAGTACTAGTAGTTTTGGAATTAATAGTTGTACAGTTTCAGTCAACCCTGATACGACTTCAGATGCTGGACCACTAGTAGTATCTGTAACAACTCCCGGCGGGATAACCACCGTAAGATCAATCACCATTACAGACTAACATTTAAGTAATATAAACAAGAAAGGCTCCTTAAGGAGCCTTTCTTGTTTATCGCTAAATTTTTGTTCTACTTATGATATTGCTCACTATGCTGATGAACCGCATCAACATAGGCTTTTACATTCGCTGGATCAATAGTGGGATGAATACCATGACCAAGATTAAACACATGCCCCGCACCTTGTCCAAACTTAGCTAAGATATCAGCAACTTCTATATCAATTCTTTCAGGCGTAGAATACAAGATACACGGATCCATATTACCTTGAAGAGCTACTCGGTTACCAATTCGACTTCTTGCTTGATCAATATCAATCGTCCAGTCAAGTCCAACACAATCCGCTCCAGTATCAGCCATCATTTCTAACCACCCTGCACCACCTTTAGAATAAATAGTGACTGGGATTTGTTGCCCGTCTTTTTGTCGAATCAATCCATCGATGATTTGTTGCATATATTGAAGTGAAAATTCTTGATAATCTCTTGTCGATAATACACCGCCCCAGGTATCAAAAATCATAACCGCATTAGCGCCCGCTTCTATTTGAGCATTGAGGTAATCAGTCACAGATTTAGCCAATATATCAAGTAATTGATGCATAGAAGCTGGCTCAGAAAACATCATGCCTTTCACTTTTCCGAAATTTTTAGTCGCACCACCTTCCACCATATAAGTTGCAAGTGTCCACGGACTGCCAGAAAAACCAATCAAAGGTGTTTCATTTTTTAGTGCTTTACTAATAGTACTAACAGCGTCAGTTACATATTTTAGCTCGCTATGAATATCTGGTACTGCCAGCTTTTTTATATCATTCACTGAATTTATTGGGTTTCTAAAAACCGGTCCTTCACCTGTTATAAAGTGCAAGCCGAGCCCCATAGCATCTGGAATGGTTAAAATATCTGAAAACAAAATAGCCGCATCCAATTCATAACGCCTTAAAGGTTGCAACGTTACCTCACATGCTAATTCCGGATTAGTACATAAAGCCATAAAATTTCCAGCTTCTTCTCGAATTTGTCGATACTCAGGCAAATAACGTCCCGCCTGCCTCATCATCCACACAGGAGTTTTGTCTACTGGCTGGCTAAGAGCTGCCTTAATATAGCGATCATTTTTAAGCATAGGAAAATTATTTAACCTTTAAGAAGTTTAGCGAGATTTTACATGAGCACCACGAATATTGGAACAAAATACAATAATCTCCAAGAAAAACAGATGCTATAAAACAGCTGGATCTGACTATTAGGCTAAAAAAGTCAAAAGAAATTATTGATTTATAGTTTGTTTGAACTCCTGAATTTCGCCGTGAATAATCGCCATTGATTTGATCCAAGGCTTTTCGCTAATACCTTGCTGGCGATAACTGTTTTTTAAGGTTTCTGCAAGTTGGCGATCAACAACAAAATCACTAACAACAATAAACAATATCTTATTCTTATTATGTCGACGATAAATTCTAATTTTCTCATTTGCAGGATGTTTGCTCTTATAATCTTCCGCGGTTTTTAAATGACTAACAACAACCCATTGAAGCACATAAAAATCTGAACTGATTTCCAACAAACTCTTCTCATCTAACGTTAATACCTCTGGTACAGGCTCAATCACCGGTTGCTCAACAATTTTTTCTTTCGGTGAGATATCCTTTTCAACTTTTTTACTTTCTACTTTCTGCTCTTTTATATCAATTGGAAGTGGCTCTTCGATTATTTCTATTTCTGGCTCTTCAACCTTCGCATTATCTTCTGACTGAATCTTTAGTTTTGTCTTAGGTGCGAAATATTTTTCAGTGGTTAATGAACCAACAGGTTGAACTTTTTGAGAACTAAGATCATCTTGACTAGGAGAAGCTGTTTTGGGAGAGACCCATTGATTAACTTCTTGTTGAAAAATTAGCATCGTAATTAAAATAGCGGCTATTAAAAAATATCCTGCTGATTTTAAATAAGATGTTTTTTCTGTTTCTTCTATTTCAACAACTTGACTTGGTGCCTTTTCATCTAACCAACGAGATAGATAGTAATTAATTTCCGCAGGATTACCTTTTGATAACTGCCAGAAGTAATCCAGCTTTTTTTCATCATACAAGGCCTCTATCTTTGACCCCTTATATTGCTCAAAGCTCTCTACAATTAATTTCGTTTCTGACTTTTCAATAGGTTCGAGCTGAAAAACAACGCACATATCTTGATGTTCTTCGAATGTTTTTGTTTTACTGATAAGGCTTGGTAAGGAAAGTTCACCCACAAGAAGAGCAAAGATGACAGATTCATTAAATGCTAGTTGTTCCTGATTTAACCTCAAAATGAAGTCTAAGCATTCAGTTGATAACAAGTGTGCATCATCGATAGTTATCAGAACTTTTTGTGTTAAATCATTTTTAATTCTTTTTTCTAAACTAACATCTGACTTTTGCCAGTTAAGCCCCAACTGCAAGCTAATCGATTTCTCGAGCTGATCATCACTCATTGCTAGACTAGCATCGATTCTTGCGATAAGAACTTCATCTTCTAATCGTGTATGAAGCTCATTTAATAGAAATGATTTCCCAATTCCCTTTTCTGCGACAACAACGGCAACAAGTTGGGAAAAACGAATTTGGTTTTCCAAAGAATCTAACAACTGACTTTTTTGTTGACTAACGTAACTGTTCACCAACATTTCCTTTCAATTAAATTTTTGCTCTTAAAGGGATCATACACTTAATATTAAAGCGATTAATTCATAGTTTCTTTGATAACATCTACCAATAACTGACGGTCATTTTCATCATATAGGACACAATAACCATCTTTAACTAGTACCAAACGAAATGCGTCATTTTGATTCTTTTTGTCTTTTTTCATTGCGCTAATAAATTCATTAATATCCAATTGGGGAATAATCTTTATTGGCAGTTTTAATTGAGCAAATAAGTCACTATATTCTTCCAGTATTTTATTTTTGATAAATCCCTTCCTAACACTCAAGCTTAGCGCCATGAGTATTCCTATAGAAACAGCTTCACCATGTAAATAATAACGGTAATCCGTTAATGTTTCTAATGCATGACCGAAGGTGTGGCCTAAATTGAGAAGAGCACGCTCGCCTTTTTCTTTTTCATCCTTTTCAACAACATTTGCTTTTTTCTGGCAACACAAATAAATAAGCTCTTTTAGAATACCTTGATCTCTCGACAATAATCGATTCGTTTCAGTTTTTAATATTCGGTCAATTTCTAGCTCCCCAAGCAATGCATATTTTACAATTTCACCGAGACCAGATAAGTATTCTCGTTCCGGTAAAGTTTGCAATGTCTTTACATCGATAATAACTGCTGATGGTTGATAAAAAGCGCCAATTAAGTTCTTTCCTTGCTGATGATTAATGGCTGTTTTACCACCCACAGAGGAATCAACTTGAGCCAGCAAACTGGTTGGCACTTGAATTAAGTTCATTCCTCGTTGATAGCTCGCTGCAACAAATCCAGATAGATCACCGATAACCCCGCCACCTAAAGCCAACAAAGTGTCATTTCTTCTAAAACCTTTTTCTACTAAATAATCAATCAGTTGAAAAAAGCTCTCTCGGCTTTTGTAAATTTCACCATCGCGAATAACTAACTGGTAGATATTTTTATTTTTAATGGAAGCACGGATTTTTTCAATATATAGCGGTGCAACAATGTCATTACTCACGATTAAAACATTGTCGCCTGTACAATATGACGACAGAAGTCCAGTATCATCGAGTAATGCACTTCCAATATGAATGGTATATGGGGAATCTTTTAATGATAAATGCAGCTGGTGCATCTTAATCACTAGCCTTCATTTATTTGTTCAGCAATCTTATTAGCAACTGACTTAATCGAATTCTCATTAGTTGCAACAATGACATCTGCAATTTCTCGATATTGCGCATCTCTTTCCTTATGCAAAGCGACTAGTGTAGCCTCTGGATCATTATTGTTTTGTAATAAGGGGCGGCGTTTATCTTTACGAGTTCTTTCAAGCTGTTGCTCTATGGATGTTTCCAAGTAAACAACAATACCTCTACCAGCTAAAAAAGTTCGGTTTTCTGGGGCAACAACTGCTCCACCACCTGTTGCTAATACGATGCCTTGCCTTTGTGATAACTCTTCAATGATATCTTTTTCTCTGACTCTAAAACCGTCCTCGCCTTCAATATCAAAGATCCAGTCAATTGGTGCTCCCGTGCGAGCCTCTATTTCTTGATCAGTATCGATAAACTCCAAATGAAGCAGCTGCGCCAGTTGCTTGCCGATGGTTGTTTTTCCAGCCCCCATAGGGCCAACTAAAAATATGTTTCTTTTGCCTTTCATAAGCTTTATTTTTATATTTTTCCTAGATTAAAAACACAAGAACCCGCAACAGCGGGTTTTGTATAAACCGTACAAAAATTCTATTGAATTGTATCTTTTACTATTTTGGGTGTTACGAACATCAGCAACTCTTGTTTCGCTGTAGAATCAGATGTTGATCTAAATAAAGCACCAATTCCCGGCAAATCTCCAAGTAGTGGAACTTTTGTCACATCACGATTATACCGTTGTTGATATACACCACCTAAAACAATCGTCTCACCATTTTCTACCAGTACTCTCGTCCCAACTTCTCTAGTATTGATCGCTGGACCAAATACCGTATCTTCACCCCGAGTATCCTGATTGATTTTCAAGTCTAGGATTATACGATCATCTGGGGTAATTTGTGGAGTCACCTTAAGACTTAATACTGCTTTTTTGAAAGTAATTGTTGTATTACCCGCCGAACTTGCTTGTAAGTAAGGAATTTGCTCACCAGATTCAATATAGGCTTCATTGTTATTAGTGGTAAAAACACGAGGAGAAGCAATTACTTCACCACGAGATTCACTTTCTAATGCTGAAAGTTCTACATCTAAAATAGTTCCTTCGATTAATCTAGCAAAAGTAAGTCCAATTGTTCCAGCGGCATTGGACACAGGCATATTAACCGATAGCGAGCGATCTTGTGGATCACCGCCAAAATAAAGTGCGTCACTACCTGCTTGGCTACCAGAAACTGCAGCCTGGCTTCCTAAATCAGAAACACCAAACCTAACTCCTAACTCATCAGTGAATCCATTATCCGCAACCACAATTCTTGATTCAATTAGTACTTGTCTAATTGGAATATCCAAACGATTGACCATTTGACGAATAGAATCTAGTTTTTTAGCAGTATCTTGTACCAATAAAGTATTCGTTCTTTCATCTACCGATACACTTCCTCTAGGGCTTAAATAATTAGCACCCTTAGTCAAAATAAGCTCTGACATATTAACCGCTCTAGCATAATTGATTTGAATAAATTCTGACTGTAATGGTGCAAGTTGTTCAATTTGCTTCTCTGTTTGTAGTTGAAGTGCCTCACGAGCAGCAATTTCTTCTGCAGGCGCGATCAACATAACATTGCCAGTTTGTCGCTTATCCAACCCTTTTGTTTTTAGAATTAAATCAAGTGCTTGATCCCAAGGTACCTGATTTAATCTAAGTGCAATTGAACCAGAAACGGTATCACTGGTAATCATATTAATATTAGTAAATTCTGAAAGTATGGTTAATGCGGAACGTACTGGTATAATTTGAAAGTTTAGCGATAAACGCTCACCAGTATAAACGGGGGCTTGTAAACTCTTACGCTCTATTTCTTCTTTGGTTAACGGCTTTAACTCAATAATATAAGAGTTATTCGCTTGATATGCCAAATACTCAAATTCGTTCAATGTGTCAATTGCTAGCCTCACATTATTACCAACTCTGCTAGTCGATATTAATTTTGCAGGGGTTGCAAAATCAACCACGTCAAGCTTTCTTATCAGCTCATCAGCAATTCTTGCATCAACAAAATCAGCTAAAATTGTTCGACCTTCTTTTCTCAGATCAATTCCAAGGTTGGTATTACCCAAATCAATAACAACTCGTCCTTCACCACCTTCACCACGCCTAAAATCAATATTTGTAATATCATTATTATTGTTTTTCTTTGAAGATATTTCTGCTGCATGTGTATTTGCAACCCGAGAATTGTTAGAGCTAGATACTTTAGTTCCGTGCCCAACGGTAACAACCAAATCATTACCATCAATTCGGGTAGCATAAGGCGCCATTTCAACAAGGTTAATCACTAACCTTGTACGTCCACCCGCTTCGACCGCAGTAATGCTGCGGGTAACTCCAACCCCTACATTATGAGTTTTCTTTTGTAGGTTAGTAGAAACACCCGAAAAATCCATCGCTATTCTGGCAGGATTATTAGTTGTAAATTCTCTATAGTCAGGGGGAGGAGAGTCCATACTCACTCGGATTTCGACCTTATCCCCGGGCATCACGTTAAAACCAACGTTGGTAATTTCTGCAGCACCTAACGCCCCAGAAAATACAACAAAAATAAAAGCGAAACACCGTTTCAACTTTTGGCTAGCCATAATGCCTGCTCCTAACTTTTTAAATTTTGCGTTATCCCAAATAATCATAATTACTCCTAGTGCCCACTAGCCTTCGGCAAGCGTCAAATAAACGGATCTTTTTTCCCAACAACCTTTGCTATCGGGCACCAATGTTGATATTTCAATCTGCTGCTCAGAAATTTCTATAATTTGTCCATGATGAATACCTAAAAAATCACCTGATAGTACTTTAACCACATTGCCACTAATTGGCCCAGCAGTCATTCTGATTAAACCCCATTCTTTATCCGGTCTGGTTAAGGTTCCAACCATTTCCATTGAGTCTAAGGAATACCTTTCTAAATCTTCTCTTCGACGATCAGGATCAGGGCGAATCGCTTCATTGCAACCATCGTGAAGTAATTTTAATTGTTGCTCTAACTCTAATTCCATAACAGCAAAAGGGCTTCTCAACGCTGCCGACGAGTAATCGTGAGGCTGATAAACCTTTACATCAGGCATAGGTTCGATTCGGCCAGGCGGTTTAGCTTTGATGGTATCAACCCAGGACTCTAAATCGTCAGTATTTCCACCACAGGAAATTAAGCTCAAACTCACAATGCCTAAAACAAAACTGCGCATAGAAGATTTCAAAAACAAATGCTTATTCATTATTTATCTCCTCCATCAGCTCGATAGGTTTTAGCTTGAACACTCATAATTAATAACTGTTCTCCCGGCGCACTACTCACCTCGCCATCACCCATTTTGATGGTGAAATCGTGCAAAGTTACAATTCTTGGTAAACGGGAGACTCGACTAACAAAGTCAGCGATTTGATGATAGCCACCAGAGACTTGAATCTGAATTGGTTTTTCTGAATAAAATTCGGCATCCTTCTCATCACCAAAGTTGGCCGAAACAATTTCACATCCTGCCCCTGTTGCTGCATAAGAAATCTCATCTAACAATTCCGCCATTTGATCCGCTTTTGGCAATTGCTGCAGTAAAGTTTGGAAGCTATCTTTGATTGTTTGCATTTGACGTTTATAAGCATCTAAGTTGACTGCTTTGGATTGTTTTTTTTCAAAGTCTTTCTTTAAATCAATTTCTTTTCGTTCGATATTAACTAAGTTGTCAGATTGATCACCAATAAATAAATAAAAACCAAGGCCTACAACAATTGAAAAAACAATCGCAGACATTGCTGCTTTCCCAGCTATAGGCCAAGATCCCATATTGGTGAAATCAATATCATTTATATCAAGTTCATTGATTTTATTTAAGTCCATTATTCATCCCCCTCAACTGCGTTAGGTGATGTTATTTTTGATTTCAATTCAAATGCTTTACGTCCACTGCCTGAATCTTTATCATCTTGTATACCATCAAGCTTTGGTTTGGTGATCCATTGTGAGGCAGACAAGTTTCTCATAAAATTAGAAATTCGTGGATTTGATTCTGCAATACCGGTAAAAAGAATGTCATCACCGACTCGTTCTATTTCAACCATGTTCATGCCTTCTGGCATTTTTATAACTATCTCATCAAACAAATGAACAACTTGAGGGCGACTTTTTTGTAAATCTTGGATCAACTCCATCCGATCAACTAATTCTTTTCGCTCCTTTTCTAAAGTTGTAATCTCTTTTATTTTCGTATCTAACTGTCTAATCTGACCTTCTAGATAATTATTACGATTTCTTTGATTTTCAATTTCGGTCTGGTAATAGGAATAAATCAACCCCATAACACCCACACCAAGCACAGCAACCAAGAATAAAATACTGACAAATTGTCTTTGCCTTTCTGCACGCTCTTCTTCACGCCAAGGTAAAAGGTTAATATTAGCCATTAATCAAAACTCCTTAATGCTAAACCGCAGCAATTCACTAAAGACGGAGCGTCGGCACTTAAAGCCTGCGCATTCACCTTTGATGAAAGCGACATATCCGCGAAAGGGTTTGCTATTGAAGCGGTCGTTCCTAATCTCTCTTCAATCATCTCTTCCAACCCATCAATTGCGGCACAACCACCGGCCAAAACAATATGGTCAACCTCGCCATACTGACTTGAGCCATAAAAGAACTGTAATGAGCGACTAACCTGTTGAATAATTGCTTCTTTAAAAGGCTCTAAAACCTCAGGCTCATAATCATCAGGCAAACCACCTTGTTTTTTAGCCATTCCAGCTTCTTCAAAAGATAAGCCATAACGCCGTTGAATTTCTTCGGTCAGTTGAGAGCCACCAAAAGTCTGCTCTCTGGTATAAATTGTATTAAAATCTTCTATCACACTTAAGCTAGTGTTAGTCGCACCAATATCAGCGACGGCAACAATTTGACCTTCGCCTTGATCAGGAAGCTGATTACTTAATAATTTAAACGCTCTTTCTATCGCATAAGCTTCAACATCAACTACTTTTGCGGTTAAACCCGCCAACTCGAGTGCATCAACACGGCTATAAACATTTTCAGAACGAGAAGCCGCAAGTAGTACATCGACTCTATCTGGTACTTTCTCAGAATCACCAATAACTTGAAAATCAAGTGCCACTTCTTCTAACGGGTAAGGAATATACTGATCAGCTTCAACTTCGATTTGGTTTTCCATCTCTTCATCAGACAGATCTTTATCCATTTGAATAATTTTCGTAATAACCGATGAACCAGCCACAGAAACAGCAGCATGCTTAACATTGGTTCCTGAACGAGAAATGACTCTTTTTAGCGCTTCACCGACAACTTCTGGATCACGGATATCTCTATCAGCCATTGCATCTTGAGGGAGAGGTTCTACCGCATAACTTTCTACACGATAACGTGAACCGACTTTGCCTAACTCTATCAACTTGCAAGCTGTCGAGCTTATGTCGATCCCAACTAAGGCTGTCTTTTTTGAGCCGAATAAATTAGCCAGCATAATTTAAAGTTTTCCTATTATTTTATCCAGTTACAGGTGAAAACTATGTTTCACTTTAAATAATAGCTCTAACTATCAGAAATTTCACCTGTTTTTTGTTTTTATGTGTCGAATTTGGCTTTATTTCTACACTTTTCTTTGAGTTTTTGGACTATAAAGCCATTCGCTACTCAAAAATTGTAGTCTTAAATCAACAATTTTTTGCAAATTACTTTTTAAAAGCGTGAATTTAAACCAAAAACAACCCCAAAATGACACAAAACCATGAACTATTTAGTTAAAGCCTCGAACAAATACCGTTATACTTTGTCGATTAAACAACTATGACAAGCTAATTGATAAACTGGTATGAAACGAATCACAAACCTAGCAGCTAAATTTGCCTATACAGTGACCTTGTTCACAATCATGGCAGCGATGGGCTTTATCGGGCTCTATTTAGCCGTTGGCCCTGATTTACCCGAGGTCGAAAGTATTCGAGAAATCCGATTACAAACACCTATGAGCGTTTATTCAAAAGATGGTCAACTAATCAATGAGTTTGGTGATATCAGACGTATACCTATCACCTTAGACCAAGTGCCTAAAGATTTTGTTAATGCTTTATTGTCTACAGAAGATCAGCGCTTTTATGAGCATTCAGGTGTTGATGCACTAGGAGTAATCAGAGCTGCCCTTCGCCTGGCAAAAACGGGAACAAAAAGCCAAGGCGCAAGCACAATTACAATGCTAGTCGCCCGAAACTACTATTTGAGCCGTGAAAAACGATTTTCTCGAAAATTCACTGAAATGTTTGTTGCATGGAAATTAGAATCAGAATTAAGCAAAGACGAAATCTTAGAAATATTTTTAAATAAAATACCTTTTGGTCATCGTTCTGCGGGGCTCGGGGCTGCGGCACAGGTCTATTACGGAAAGCCATTAAATAAACTCAACCTCGCCCAATTAGCGACCTTAGCAGGAATACCAAAAGGTCAATCGGTATTTAATCCCATTAGCAATCCCAAAAAGGCAGGCGAAAGACGCTCTCACGTTTTAGGTAGAATGTTAACCGAAGGACATATTACTCAAGAACAACACGATGAAGCGAATAGCCAGCCGGTAAAAACCACACGCCATGGAGCAAAGATTACAGTTAATGCTCATTATGTTTCGGAAATGGTTCACCAAGAAATCATCAAACGGTATGGGAAAGATGTCGCCTATAGCGATGGTTTAAAAATTTATACTAGCCTAGACCCAACACTACAAAAATATGCCCAAGATGCACTAAGAAGCAGTTTACTAGAATACGATCGCCGTCATGGGTATCGTCCGGTAGAACAACACTATGAAATTGATGCTGCTGTTACACAAGAAGACACGGCTAACTGGATTGGTGATTTTCCTAAAATTGGTGATTTAATTCCAGCTCTAGTAGTAGAAACAAATGAAACAGACGCCAAAGTATTATTTGCTGATGGTACTCATGGAAAAATCATGCTTAAAGACTCTCTTTGGGCAAAAAAGTACATTGACGAAAATCATCGAGAAACAGCGAAATTAACTGACATTTCTCAAATATTTGTTAAAGGTGACGTCATCCGAGTTCTAACAACTAATCGTTTTGAAGAACTGCCGCAGATAATTGAAGATCCTCAGCAAGAAAAAGATTTAAGTTTATCTGACAATCAGCAAGATCCTGGGAATGTTGCCGCAGAAGACATATCCCCATTACCTATCTACTTACTCTCTCAAATACCCGACGTTAATGGTGGCTTCGTGGTTCTTGATCCAAAAAATGGGGGATTACAAGCTCTAGTGGGCGGCTATAACTATAGTAACAGCCAATTTAATATGGCAACACAAGCTAGACGACAGCTAGGTTCAAATATTAAACCTTTTATTTATGCCGCAGCCCTAGAAAAAGGGTTTACCGCCGCTTCTCTAATTAATGATTCTCCTTATATTGAAAATGATGTCTCAGCAGGTAATTTTTGGCGACCAGAAAATGATAGCGGGAAATACCTCGGCCCAACTCGATTGCGAGTCGCGTTAAGTTGGTCGATTAATACTGTTGCGGTAAGGCTTATTAAAAAGTTTGGTTCAAAATACGCCAAACAATATTTGGAAAATATTGGTTTTCCAAGCTCTAGGATGCAACCCTTTCCTGCACTTGCTTTAGGTTCAGCCTCTTTCACTCCGCTGGAAGTTGCAACAAGTTATGCAACCCTTGCCAACGGAGGGTATAAAGTCTTACCTTGGTTTATCGAACGAATTGAAGATAGTAACGGACAAATATTATACCAGCATGAACCCATTCAAGTTTGCCAAGAATGCGAACAGATTCTTGAAGCCAGAAAACAACAAGAGCTTGAACAACAGTTATTAATTGAACAGCAAAATGAATTAACGAGTCTTAGCCATGAAATAAATCAAGAGTTAGCCCTTGAAGAACCAATCAATTCTGAAGTGACACAAGCAAGTATTGAGCAAGAATCAAATGAGGCAAAGGTTGAAGAGCAAGATGCTATTCAAATAGACGGTAGCAAAACAATCTCGAATTTGCCCTTACTACCAATTGCTGAAGATAAAATCGCATCGAGAGTGATTGACGAGCGAATTCGCTTTATTATTGATGATATTTTAAAAGATGTTATTCATCGAGGAACTGCTTGGCGAACTCTTTATAATGCTAAAAGCCCATTGTTAAAAAGAAATGATATTGCGGGAAAAACAGGTACCACTAATGATGTAAAAGATGCCTGGTTTTCTGGTTATAATAACCAATATGTCGCCTCTGCATGGGTAGGATTCCGAGATCATAGTAAAAAGCTGGGCAAAAAAGAATTTGGCGGCCGCGCATCTTTACCTATTTGGCAAAAATTTATGGAAAAAGCACTTGCCGGAAGCAAACAAATGAGCCTTCCACGACCGGATGGAATTGTTGATGTGAAAATTGATCTAGCTAATGGAAAATTGGCCAGTGCCAATAGTAAAAGTTCTGATTTTGAAGTCTTTAGGGTAGAAAAAGCACCCACTGAATATTCAGAAGTAGCTGGAGAGAATGTTTTTGATGTGCTCGACGAAGCTTATGAACAGGCTAAAGAGGAAAGTATCGAAGAAGAATCAGACGATAGCGAAATCGATTTTGATTAACCTTCCCACTTGAACAGTGGAAAGGTTATTTCAGTTTAATTGTTAGAAGGAACCACTCGAACTAACAGGACCACTTGCTGGAGTAGTGACAGAGTTGTTAGCGTCTCCTTGCCAAACCACACTGCCAACGTCACGCTTAATACATTTCCATTCAATGTTACTACTAGCGGGCATATTAGCCACACTACCCGTCCATGTTGGATAACTTGTTGGATCAAGCTTAATTGCATTTGCAGAATTCCAACTACCTAATTCTGGAACACTACCAACAACATACACATTTTGCCCCCAAACCGTTATTCCGTTATTACAAGTGAAATCAACTGTCACTGGGACAACCTCCTCTTTCATTAAAACAACCCCGCCATAAGCAGGAATATTTACATTAGAAATTTGAAAAACTTGATCGCCACCACGACTAGCCCAAGCAGTTCCACTCAAGTTATATTGGAGCCAACTGGTATTTGCGACTTCACGATAATTGCCATCATTGCCATTATTCTATCCGGCTGCTCAACTATGGGAGTAGAACCTTGGGATCGCGATCTATTGGCTAAACCAGAAATGTCTATTAACTCATCTCCTCTCGACCAAGCCATTGATGATCTTATTTATTTCAGTAAAGAAGTCTCCAGTGGCGGAAGAAGTTTTGCAGGAGGCGGATGCAACTAAATAATCAATCAAAAAAAGATAAAACAATGAAGCAAAATAAGAAATGTATTGCCGAAAAGCTCGCTCTGGCAGCAACCGCATTGATTGGTGGAGTTGTTCATGCTCAAGACACCGAATCGGAATGGGATTTATTAGCATCAGTTTTGACCTACGTTGAACCGGATAGAATGAGTGCTGCTGAAGTCATTGTCGCTGGTGGCAAAGATTATAGCGATACTAGCAAATTTAGTTTTAAAGTTATTTTAGATAGTTTAACAGGCGCGTCAGCCAATGGAGCAATCGAGCAAAATACTCCACAAACATTTACTCGCCCATCAGGTAAAAATAACTTTGTAACTAATGCTAATTCAACACCCCATGATGACACCTTTAGAGATACTCGAGGACAAATCAATCTTTCATGGACTGACTCTCAGATGAAAGATACTCGATATACAATAGGTACTAATTTATCCAAAGAATTTGATTACCAATCAATCAGTTTTAATGGTGAAATTGCTCGCGATTTTAATCAGAAAAATTCAACTCTTTCCGCTGGTTTATCTTTTGGTTCCGATCAATATAACCCTCATGGAAAATTCCTGTGGCATTTTCATCAATGGCGATTTTTTACTAGCGATAGCAGCTTTATAGAGCCTCACTTTCGTTTTTATCAACAAAGTGCAGAGGTGACTTATCAGCAGTTAAACTTAATCAAGATGATCCCTATTGGTTTGTTGGTATTGAATTAGTTGAAACCTTAAGTAAAAGCAACTCAGTCATTAAAATTGAACATGGCAATGTGGCGACTAGCGGAACTACTAAGCGCTTTTTGGAATACATAGGTAAGTCTTACGGCCACCTACTAAACCCAAAACCCGGTTATCCAATTGATAATGCTCCTCGCTCTGTTACTGCTTTCGCTGGTAGCTGCGTCCTCGCCGGAAGCTATAGTAGTTTGGCTATGCTTCAAGGCAAAAATGCAGGAAAGTTTCTCAAAGAACAATCAATCAAGTATATTTGTAGTTGGTAATCACTTATAATTCGCTCTGTTTGGATCAACAAAACGAGCTTTAATCTTTCCTTTTAAATATGAGCAATAACACATGAAATACTCTATTGTTAAATTATTATTACTTGCATCTCTTGTTTTGATCATTTTTTTAGTTCTTCAATCCAAAGAAAAGAAAGCCTATAGCCAACAAGAAGTAGAAACTATCTCAAAAACCCTTGGTAGCACCTTTAGCCATAATAGAAATAAAGCTGCTAAAGAAGCAACTAAAGCACATAAACAGACAAAAACAAAAGTAGCCGCTGATCAACAGAGTATTCTTGCAGTAATTTATAAGAAAACAGAGGCTACTTGGTTTTTTAAGGCAAAAAATTCTGTCAAAAATATTAATAAGATAAGTGCGAGTTTTAAGAATTACTTTATTGACCAATTAAAATTTGACCAACAAGAACAACCTATCTTTTCTCATATTCCAGAATCAATGACAACCACCAATCAATCGAATATGCGTGTTGCTACTTTTATTATTGAAGGTGTTGAAATATCCGTTTCTCAATTATCTGGACAGCAAGATACGTTTGCCAATGTTAAACGTTGGATGGGACAAATTGGCTTGGACGATAATGCTCCGATCCACTTAGACTTCCAAGATGATCGAAAAACAATTATTGTGAAGTTACCTAAATAGTCTGAACTCAAATAAATAGGATTTAAATAATAGGAATTCAGAACAAATAATTTAAGTAGCTTTGAAAAGTAGACCTCTAAAAAAAGTGTCTATAACCTAAATAGACATAATAAATATCGGTGTTCACATCACCAAACCCTACTACTTGATTGGTATAAAGTATCGCACCAAAATCAGCATAAATATATTGCTCTTTATTTTGATACTGTAATCGGAAACTTGGTGAAATACTTTGTTGACCTCCCCCGTTTTCATTCTTTCGATCGTCATAACGAAGTTTGGAAGTAAAGCTCAACCCATTGTCCCATCGATGCAGATTCTTTGCGTAAATTGACCAAACATCGGAATTGTTCAAACTTGAAACCCGTAAGCCAATTTGATTTGAGTCTCTTTGACTGTATAAACGAGCAGCATTAAGGTAGAGATTAAAATATAACTGCGCTGAAGAATCTTGTATTTCTGCAACACCTCCAGATGCTGGCGCTCCGGAAAGGTCCATCCAAGTTAAACTTCCACTAATATCAAATCGATCGTTAATTGGTGTGCTTAGTTGAAAGGTTGATGTTTGGCTCTCTAATGTTCTATCGGTTGCCAAGTCAAGAATTTCTTCGTCAGTAATAAATAAGTTTTGTAGCTCTTCTAAACTATCCGCCGGTTGCCCAATTAAGGCATTTCGAGTGCTAATGTATGGGCTTTTTCGCTGATTGAATGATACATGATAACGTGTTTTTTCTGGACTTGTGTAGGAACCAGATAATAGCAAAGCATTCAGTTCTGAGTAAAAAATGTCATAATCAATTAAACCAGTAACAGAGATGCCTTGATTAAAATACTTAAAATCGCCACCCACGGCTTGTCGATCAGTTAACCCGTTAATCGTTTGATTAAGCGCAAATAAGCTGACATCAAGATCTTCAAATAAATTGTCCCAGTCGTAACTCAAACCAACAAATGATCGCTCAGGGTCAAGCGACAATACCTTTGAAGAAGCAACGGGCGAACCCACAACTAAATTAATTTGTTGATCATCATTAATGCCGTACCCAAATAATAATCCATCAAAGCGATTAAAAATTCCTTTACCGCGACTTCTTTGACGACCTAAATCTATTTGATAGGTTTCGTCTTTACTTTTCCAACTGACATTAGCATAACGCAATCGATCGTTAGTTGAATCAGCCTCCTCAGTTAAGTCTTGATAATGTCCACCTGATAACCTTAACTTTAATGAACTATCATCCAACCGGTAATCTCCTCGAACATCGATATCAAATCCTAACAGCGACATAGTTTCTCTGCTTTCTCCGAGATCATTAACTAACTGACTTTGACGATAATCGGTTGATACACTTCCTCTTGTTAGATTTCGATTTTTTTTGCTGATCCGCTTGCCACTTTTAAGTCGTTTTTTTTTGTTGATGTTTTGAATACCAATTAAGGCTGAAAGTCTTTGTTTTACTCGTTCACTATTTTCTGAGTCTGGGTATTCTTTTAGGAATCGTTGATAATATTGTTTGGCAAAAGCGAGTTTATAACTTCGCTCTTTTGCGACTCCCAAAAACTCTAATGCAAATGCTTTTTGTTCATTATCTCCTTGTTTTAAGATCTTATTGAGTAAAGAAACGGCTAAAGAATATTTTTCATCGGTCAGAGCATCTTTAGCTTTATCAACTAACAGTTCAACTGTTTGTTTAGGTTGAAGTTCAATTGGTAAATTATCGATTGCATTAGCTCTTGATATAAATATCAAAAATAATACCAATGAATAGCGAATTAATGATTTCATATTGTTAATCAAAATCCTCATCATTAACCCTATGTTCATTATTTCTAGTTTCTTTTATGGTAGTAAAAGTATTATCCGTATAAATATGACAAGCTCCTGCACAGTCTCTCAATTCAGAAACGGTATAGCGAATTGTTGTTGGGTTTTCCGTTTTCTTATGAGGGTCACTTTCATATTCATTAGCATGACATCCGGCACAGTCGGGTTGATAAGGGTAAGGCCAAGGAATTGTTTCTTGATTCGTAGTATGACAATCATTGCAATCTAAATTCTCTCGATGATCTCCGGGATATGCACCGGAATGAAAATATTCTGAAACAGGTGTCCAATCTTGTACGTTATGACAAACATCACACTCTTGTGTAGTACCAAAATGGCCTGCATCCATTCCAGTCGCAACTGTTCCATTATGACAGCTAGAACAAGATCCCATTACTTGGTTATGATCGACCTGAATAGCAGGTTCCCAAGAAATTGTAGAGTGACAAGCTTCGCAAATTTCTGATGACAAAATATGATTAGTACCTTTTCCTGTCGCCGTATCACCATCATGACAACTGTTACATCCATCTGTAATATCACCATGATCAAAAACTGCTGGCGTCCAAGCAGAAGTTAAATGGCAATTATCACATTCCAAAGTAGTTACAAGATGATCCGGTGTTTTTCCAGTAGCAATGTTTCCATCATGGCAACTGGAACAAACTCCCAAAACTTCCGCATGATCTACATTAGTTTCCGGTGACCAACTATTGGTCGAATGGCATGTTTCACAGTTATCGGTTGTTAAAATATGTTCAAGATTTTTGCCCATCGCAATATTGCCATCATGGCAACTAGAACAGGTTCCTAAAACCTCTGAATGATCAATGCTTGTCGCTGGAGCCCAAAAATTAGTGGTATGGCAAGTTTCACAATTATCACTTGTTAAAAGGTGTTCAAGATGTTTGCCAGTAGCAATACCACCATCATGACAAGTAGAGCAAGAACCTAAGACTTCATTATGATCAGTTTGAATGGCAGGCGCCCAAAAAGTATTAATATGGCAACTCTCACAAGTATTAGTTGTGAGTATATGGGCCGGATTTTTTCCATCAGCAACTGTGCCATTATGGCAACTAAAACAATTGTCACTCGCACCATTATGGTCGAAAATAACTGGTACCCAAGCAAAATTACTATGACAAGCATCACACTCTATCGCAGTTTGTATATGCTCTGGATGTTTTCCCGTTGCTATATTGCCATCATGACAACTAGAACATGAACCCAAAACGTCATTGTGATCCACCTGAAAAGCAGGCTCCCATTCAAAGGGCGTATGACAATTCTCACAGTTATTACTTGTAAAAATATGCTCAGGACTTTTTCCTGTTGCAATATTTCCATCATGACAAGTAGAACAAGAACCACTCACTTGCTCATGATCAACTTGAATTGCTGGCGACCAAATTTCAGTGCTATGGCAAGTCTCACATAAATTAGTTGTTAAGATATGCTGAGGATCTTTACCCGTCGCAATATCGCCATCGTGGCAACTAAAACAAACACCTTCAACTTCGGTATGATCAACTCTAATCGCTGGAGCCCAAGTTTCGGTAGAATGACAAGTATCACAGCGATTACTTGTCAATATATGTGCTGAGTTTTTACCCGAAGCGGTATTACCATCATGACAACTAGAACACTCCCCAGTAACCTCTTGATGATCCATTCTAGGCACAGTTTGCCAGTTGTTATCAATATGACAAGATTGGCAGTTTTGACTAGTTGAGAAATGACTATTGCCAGCACCAGACACAACAATATTATTATGACAGCTTGAACATTCTTGACTAAGACTCTGATGGTCGACTCTAAAAACCGACGACCAGTTTTGTGTGGTATGGCAGTCGGAACATTGGCTACCAGAAATAATATGATTAAATGACTTAGCTGTTGCATCAATTGAACTAGAATCTGCGTGACATAACTCGCATTGATTCGGTGTTCCTTTAAAAACGCCATTTTGGTGACAATCTTGACATTCCAACGCTTGATGTTGCCCATCCAATGGAAAGTTAGTTGCTTGATGATCAAATTGAGCGGCTATAACTCCTTGTGACAAAATTCCGACAAGCATAAACGAAAACACAAAAATACCTGAGGAGAATTGAACAAATCGATTCAACTTAGTTAACTTTATATTCATGCTAATTCCTGTTCAACTCTTGGTTGTTTAATTTGAGCCATACCAAAACACCTTGAAATTAAATAAATTCCAACCTTTGAACTAATCTCAAGAAGCAAGAACTTAAAACACAAGATCTTAAAAATCGAGCTCTTCAAAAGAATCCTCTGTATGACACTGTTGGCATTCCACCCCAAACCCACCATTATGAGTATCATCTTCTCTATGGCAGCTATAACAATCATTGGTTGGCTGTAAAGCTTCCGGCTGATCGCTCGAATGGCATAATTCACATTTTAAATTTTGATGCGCACCATTTAAGGGAAACTTGGTCTGTTGTTGATGATCAAACTGCCAATGACTCCATACCGAAGTGTCATGACAAGCCCCACAACCTTCACCTAATGTCTTTTTATGAATATCATCACTCTGATGACAGCTAATACATTTTTGCGATTCATGAGAAAACTCCGAAGATGAATGACAAGATTCACAGACCAATAATTGGTGAGATGCTGTTAGTGGAAAATCAGTAAAATCATGATTGAATCTAACCGATTTTTGCCAATCATTTTCTGAGTGACAATCACCACATTCTTTACCTAATTTTCCGAAATGAGGGTCATCTACCTTATGACAATCAACACAAGCACGCACCAAGACAAGAACTGTTTTAATATCTTGGCTATTACGCTTTTCTCCTGGTACATGACAGGAATCACAACTTGTTTCTTTATGCTTGCCCAAGAGCTCAAAACCTGTTGAAACCTTATCATGAGTAAAATCTGTTTTATTCCATGATTTTTGATTGTGACAGTCTTGACATTTTTCGCCATTACCCGATTGATGAACATCATCTGCTTTATGGCATGTAATACACTGGGTATTAGGTTTTAGTTCTTCTGCATGACAACTAATACATTTAACTCGTTGTCCTTTAATTTTAAAGTGGCTGTCTTTTAATCGGTAACCAGTTTCCTTAAAATGGTTGTAGGAATCATTTCTCCATTTTTCGGTGGTATGACAATCAACACATTTTTCTCCAAAAACTCCTAAATGTGAATCGTTAGCTAAATGACATGACTGACATTCTCTCTCAACTTCCTTAAACTGATTATCAATATGACATGACTCGCACTCTAGGTTTTTATGCTTACCATCTAATTGAAAATTTGTTTCATCATGATCAAACTGTTCCATACGCCAGGACTCAGTGCTATGACAAGATTCGCATTCGTTGCCAAGTTTTTCTTGGTGGAAATCAACATGACAACTCGAACATTCAAATGCTTTAAAACGATAACCTTTATCAACTGGAAGCTCTAGCAGCTCAGTAGATAAGTTTTCTATTCTATGTTTTTGAGTTCCTTGATTAGTATGACAGCTACTGCATTCTTTATTTTTGTGACTACCATCGAGAGGAAAATTAGTTTTAGCATGTTCAAAATTATCCATGTCTAATCCTGTAATATCAAAATCTCTTCCTTGGTGGTCAGTATGACAAAGATTACAATCTTCCCTTTGTGATTCACTCATCAACCCATGCAAACCATTGTTTAGTTTAATATCTTCATCTACTTTTTCATGACAATCTAAACAAAGAGCCGTTTGATTTGATTTCTCAAAGTGAACATGACAAGACTGACATTTATTTTCTATCTCTTCATGACCTTTGGTAAGATCGCCAGGAGAAAGCAGCATCTGCTTAAGGCTTAATTCGTTATCTTCTGCAGCAATAAGATTTGGGGAAAATAAGAAAGGTAGAATAAATAAAAGACTCAGTGGTACAAAGCTTATCCATTGAGTAATGAAAAAACTCGGTAATCTTGTTGTTTCAATCAATTTTATAATCACTATAAAACGACCTGGTTTACAATCAATCAAAACAGGATTGATTTAGCTCTCAATAAATATGTACCGCAAAAACATGTACAATTCCAGCGATAATCATCATAAAAAATATTGGCAAATGGAAAACATGCCAGATTGAAAATACTCTAGCATAAAGTGCATAATTCGCCATCTTCTTTAATCGGTTAAGCCCCGCTAATAAAGGTTTCATCTCTTGAGTAAAAGCTTTTAATTCAGCCGGATTTTTTAAAATTCTTTTTATCTCCTTTTGACTTCCTAACAATACGTGTCTGTGAATTTTTTTTGCTCGATAATAACCATTTAATGCGATAAAAAAAGGTACATTGTGCCGCACTATATCTTTTTCTATCTCTGATATTTTGTTCTTTGTTGCCACAGCTAATAAATTACCATTCTCGAAAATTGACTTACTCTCTTCAAAAGAATGCTTTAACTCAGAAAACTGGATTTGTTCACCATATAATCCTTTGTGCGTTTTTTGATAAGCATAACGGCCAATCAATCCACTTGAAGAAACTAACAGCATTGAAAATAATGCAATATTGCTGTTTAACGATCCAAGCTGAAAATTACTATGAAATAAGATAAGTACAGGGCCAATAATTCCAAAAATCATGTGCATTTTGAACCAATAGCGAATACTGAACCAATTTCTAGCAAACTTCCAATGTTTGCGAACCGGATAAAGCAACAAAACAAGCATTAGACTGCCGCCAATAATACCCAGTGCGTACCCCCAGCCTTTCTCAGCCGTTAACCAGTATTCATTTCTTTGTTGCCAGCCTATCGCTAATACAGCTACAACTATTAAAGAAAATAATAAGGTCGAAAAATTTCTAAAGATAGCCATTCTTTTCCTATTATCAATCCATCTTAGTAAGCCAGATTTAATCTTGAATCAAATATGTTGCCTGCACATAATGATAATCATCTATATAGTAGCACTATTATTACTTCATACTTTGACCAGCATCTCATTCTTAGATGGGAATCAAAACAAATACTAGGCTACAATTATTAAGTTAATCTTAAGCTTGTATGGCTAAACTTTAATTTTAGTAACCTTAACTTAAGACGAATTAGGAGTAATTAGTGCCTAACTGGTTGTTTGCCGGACTAATTTACGCCAGTCCACTATCAGTAATATTCTTGGTATATTTCTTAAAGAGAAATAGGCATCATAATGTCAGTCAAAACTTGCTCAATACCGCCATTGAAGACGGGCTCACCGAAGCAATTAGCTTACACCCTGTTATTAATCATGCTCTTTGTATTGGCTGCGGCTCATGTGTTGCTGCATGTCCAGAGAAAAATGTATTAGGTCTTATCCATCGCAAGGCTGAGCTAGTCAACCCAACAAACTGCATCGGGCATGGTGCATGTAAATCAGCTTGTCCAGAAGGTGCCATTAAATTGGTTTTTGGTAGTGCTACTCGGGGCGTAGAGATCCCAGATGTTGCACCTAATTATGAAACCTGCGTTCCAGGTATTTTTATTGCCGGTGAACTTGGAGGAATGGGGCTAATAAGAAATGCCATCGAACAAGGAAGACAAGCACTCGATTCAATCGCTAAATTAGTAAAAGAGCCACAATTTTATCAGCCAAAGGTATTAGATTGCTTGATTGTTGGCGCAGGTCCAGCGGGACTAACTGCATCACTTGGCGCAAAAACTCATAATTTGAATTCAATTACCATAGATCAAGACTCTGTTGGCGGAACCATTAGTCACTTCCCTAAAGGAAAGTTGGTTATGACTCAAGCAGCGACAGTGCCCTTAGTTGGGGAAATAAAATTTGGCGAAATTCGTAAAGAAAAATTAATGAAGTTTTGGCTAGAAACGATCAACAAATATCATATAAAAATTCAGCAGAATGAAACCCTTATATCAATTTCTCAAGAGAATGGAAATCTACATAAAGTGGTTACTTCAAAATCTGAATATTTAACAAAAAGTGTTCTTCTTACAATTGGCCGTCGTGGCACACCCCGTCAACTAGGTGTTCCTGGGGAAGAATTAAGCAAAGTCGTATATCGGTTAGTCGATCCTGAACAATATCGAGAACAAAACATTTTAGTAGTTGGTGGAGGAGATAGTTCGATTGAGGCGGCATGTAGCATTGCTGAACTCAATCAGCAAAAATCTGACAAACCAAAAGTTACCCTCTCTTATAGAAAAGATAGTTTTGGCAGAGCAAAAGCTAAAAATCGAGAGCGAATTAAGCAACTTAGTGAGGCGGGTAAATTAAATATTATATTTTCTTCAACGGTCAAATCAATTGAAGAAAAAATTGTCAAACTAGTGATTAATGAACAACCACAAACCATCGATAATCATGCTGTTATTATTTGTGCTGGCGGTATTCTTCCAACTGGTTTATTAAAAAAAATCGGCGTTAAAGTGCAAACAAAATATGGAACCGAATAATGTTGAGCATATTTAGTCGCTTCAAAATATTATTTAGATCGTTTTTAGTCTTACTGCTATTAACAATTAATACTATTGCAGTAAATGCCGATGTTATTCCAACCCAAATCAAACAACAGCTATTACAAGGTCGATTTGAAGAAGCTGCTAACTCTCTTGAGTCACTGGTTTCGGAAAATAATTCAGAGGCAAAATATCAGCTGGCAATTCTATTACTTAATGGGAGAGGTATTACTCAATCAGTCAATCGTGCTGAGTCTTTACTTAAAGAAGCATCTAAAACTTCATCTGATGCAGCTTTTTTGCTGGGATCAATTTATTTCAAAGGTAAACAATTATCGAAAGATAAAGATCTTGCTAAATACTATTTAACACTGGCTTCAAAATCGGGGCACCAACGAGCGAAGAATATGCTCGCTCAAATTGAAGAATCAAGCAGTAAAAATAAACGGATAAAACCTCAGACACAGCGGCTGTTTGAGTTAGCAATAACCAGCGGTAATCTGTCTTTAGTCATTAAGCAATATTTAAAAGGAGCCAATTTAAACGCCTTAGACGACCAAGGCGATACACCACTTATTAAAGCTATGAAGTTAGGTAGAAAAGATGTTGTTCAGTGGCTATTAAAACAGCAAGTCGATTTAACTCAAAAGAATCGGCTAGGTAATACAGCATTACATATTGCAGCAAAATTGGGCGCCATCGAATATATGATTGCAATGAAAAAACAATTAAAACAGATAGACTTTAAAAACACTCAAAAGAAAACACCTCTAATTATTGCAATTATAAATAAACAACAAGCAATGGCGCAGTGGTTAATTAATAATGGTGCAAATACAAAAATAAAAGATTCTTTTGGAAAATCTGCCTTCGGTTACAATCAATCATCCAAATTGGCTCTAGCGATCCCTGTTCACCCTGCTGATCAAACTAGCCAAAATAGAATGATTAGTCAGAAACAAATGCAATACAAAATAAAGCAGTTAAAAGCACAAGCAGCTAATAAGTCAAATCTTTACTACAATTGGCCAATACTCTCCATAGCGATTGCACAAGGTCAAATTGATATTGCAGAGAATCTGATATCTAACGGGCACTCTCCTTGGCAAAAAGGCATCGATAATAGCACGCCAATGAGTCTCATTTTACAAAACGACCATTCAAAACTATTTAACAAGGTGCTTGCTAGACACCCTATTAGAAAAGTAACCAATAAAAACTTAATTGAACATTTATTTATCATCTCTATTGAAAAAAACAAACCTCGATTAATTGAAGAAATCTTATCTAACCAAAGCCAAATTGCAAAAATGGAGATGGTTGAAAAAGGCCTTGAAAAAGCGATAAAAGATCAAAGGGTTAAGTCAGTTAAATATTTATTGTCTTTGAGCAAAGGTTATATAGATAATAACCTATTAACTCTTTCAATATCAGAAACTAAATCAGATATCAGCAAACTCATTGTAAAAAGAGTCAAGGATGTTAACCAACCCGATAATGAAGGGATCACAGCTTTAATTTTAGCAGCCCAAAAACGAAATAGTAAAACGATTATTCATTTACTACAAAATAATGCCAATATTGGTATCAAAGATAAGCAAGGTTTAACCGCATTAATGTGGGCAACAAAACAAAGTTGTTTAAGTTGTGTCAGCGAGCTAATCAAACATGGAGCCAATCCCGAAACAACCTCAAACGTAGGTAATAATAGCTTTATGTTGGCAGCTAAAAAATCTGATGAAATTCTTAAAATGATCATTTCCGAGGAAACTGACTTAACTGTTAGAAACCAGCAGAGTTTAACCGCCCTTATGTTGGCAGTAATAAATGATTGTGCTGATTGTGTAAAAACCCTGATTACTCATGGAGCTAATCCAAAAAGAAGAAATTCTAAAGGACAAGATTCTTTTGATTTAAGTGTTAATAAGCCTGAAATTCTTGCGCTATTATCAAATAACTAGATTATGAATTAAAATTTAATCTTTATGATACCCTGAAATTGATACCAAGCTAAACCACAAAGAAGACTACCAAAAATAACCCAGCCATAATAATCGAGTATCTGTTTCACTAAGATTGTTTCTCTAAAATAGATTAATCCCAGCAAAGAAAAAGCGATTTAACCAATATAAACCCAACTAACTCAACATAAAACAAGTCACTTAACTTTTTACTTATTTTACTTTACTCGAATATTTCACCAGATTGATTAACAAGCAACCTAGAGTTAACTAAACTCAGTATTACGATAAATCAATAAAATTAAGAAAATCTTAAGAAATATTTAAGTTTAAGAGACTATAATATTCTCATACACAAATAAGAAGCCTACCCGGTTGCTTTAATAACTGACTGAGTCAAATCAAATTATCAATGAAAAATTTAATTAAAAACAGCTCTGTTTCTGTATTCTTATATTTTAGTTTTTACGTTATTATCGCTTTAAGCCTTAGCCGCATTGCGCTTGCTCTATGGCAGTTTGATCGCGTCGATGGCACTAGCGGGTGGGTAACTGTTCTATTACAGGGTATGAGAGTCGATTTAGCAACCGTATCGATGCTGCTTTTTATTCCGCTCGTTTATTCATCATTAGTATCCGTTAATCAAATAAAAATTCCATTAGGAAACCGCATTACTCAAATATGGTTAACCCTAATCGCATGCTGTTTTGTGTTCCTAGAATTAGCCACTCCAAGCTTTATTCAGGAATATAACATCCGTCCTAATCGGCTTTTTATCGAATATCTAATTTATCCAAAGGAAGTCTTTGGTATGTTGATTAAAAGCAAGCTGCCTGAACTTATTAATTCAACCATTTTAACTTCTTTAGTCGGTTATCTTACCTGGAAATGGTACGATCATAGGTATAAAAACACTGTCGATCTACCAATGAAATGGCGTCCGATTTTAGCTGTTTTTATGTTGCTATTGGCAATATTGGGCGGACGTTCCACACTAGGACATCGTCCCTTAAACCCTTCAATGGTTTATTTTTCAAATGATCCTATGGTTAACTCTTTAACGCTTAACTCATTTTATTCCGTCCTTTGGTCAGCTAGGCAACTTCTAAAAGAAGAATCATCCAATAGCCTTTATGGTGAAATGGACGAAAATAAAATCTACGATCTGGTTAAGCAATTTAAGGGAGGTTCTCCGGAAGATTTTCTATTACCTGAGATTCCAACCTATACTAAACAACCATCAAGCTATAAAGGCAAACCTAAAAACCTAGTCATCATACTAGAAGAAAGCTTAGGCGCGCGCTTTGTAGGCTCCCTCGGAGGCCTTCCGTTAACACCTTATATCGACCAGTTAAGTAAAGAAAGTTTGTTTTTCACTCGAGCCTTCGCAACCGGAACACGTTCAGTTCGAGGTATTGAAGCCATCACAACCGGTTTTCTACCAACACCTGATAGAGCGGTTGTTAAGCTCGATAAATCACAGAAGAATTTTTTTAGCATTGCTGAATTGTTAAAAAGACAAAATTACCACACCGAATTTATTTACGGTGGAGAAGCTCATTTCGATAATATGAAAAGTTTTTTCCTAGGTAATGGTTTTGATTATATTACCGAACAAAAGGATTATAAAAATCCTAAATTTATGGGCTCGTGGGGTGTTTCTGATGAAGACCTTTTTAACAAAGCAAATGAACGTTTTGAAAGCCTTTCCAAACAGAATAAACAGTTTTTTAGTCTTGTATTTTCCTCTACTAATCACGACCCTTTTGAATATCCCGCTGGACGCATTGAGCAATATGATCAAGAGGAATATACCAGAAACAATGCGATTAAATATTCTGATTGGGCTTTAGGTCAGTTTATCAAACAAGCCAAACAATCGAGTTATTGGAAAAATACGGTGTTTTTGATTATTGCCGATCATGATGCGCGAAGCCAAGGTGTTGATCTGGTTCCAATCAAATCGTTTCATATTCCAGCGCTAATTTTGGCTGATGGATTAATGCCTTATAAAGAAGAACGAATTGTTAGCCAAATCGATATGCCTCCTACATTACTTTCTCTCATTGGAATAGATAATAATAGTCCGATGCTTGGCACAGATCTGACTCAAATAACGGAAGAATATCAAGGGCGAGCATTACTACAAAATGGACAACACTTTGGTTTTTTAACAGAGAATGAAATCAGTATTCTACAACCTCATAAACCAGATCTATCTCTCAGCGTAAACTGGCAAGATTTTTCATTAAACCTACCAAGAAAAACCAAAAAACAGCGAGAAATGATTGCCAAAGCATTAGCTCTTTGGCCGAAACAAGCTTACGATAAACAAGAGTATAAATTACCTAAATTAAATATGAATGAAAACCTTTAATATAAAAAAACTAGCAAAAATGACTGCCATATTAGTTATTCTAGGTTTATCTGCATATAGCGATGCTGATCATGGATCATTCATATTGATGGCTGGATTGCTTCCACATCTGGTATTATCATCAGACAAAAAGTATTAACATAGATTTCTGCTAAAAGAAGCGTTAAAACAGTAGTAAATTATAGTAATGGAGAAAATTGATCAAATCCTACAGTATAAAAGAATTGGTTAATCTTGAACAAAAACTACTCCCTAGTGGGAACGCTAAGGGCTTTTTTGACCAGCAGGATCAATGCTTAGCTCGGCAATTGTCAGAAGACTTTGCTCTCTATGATTGAGGTTTCTTTCTAATACTCAAATTCTTGCAAACAGCTCATCATATTCAAAAGATTTAACTAAATAACCATCGACTCCCGCATCAACCCCTTTTACCTTTTCTGATAATTCATCCCTTGCTGTTAATATCAGTACTCTACATCCTAGCTCCTTTACTTTGATTTTTTTAAGTACTTCAATGCCATCCGTATCGGGAAGCCCTAGATCGAGAATCACAATATCAACCTGCTCATACTCAGCACAAAAAATAGCTTCTTTTCCGCTCGATACCGTTAATAACGAAAAGCCGTCCCTACCTAGAGCCTTGGCTAAACTTTGTGAAAGCTGTTGATCATCCTCTACTAATAAAAGTCTCACCTGTTTTCTTTACTATTAACACTGCAACCAAAAAGTTACCGGCCCGTCATTCGATAAATTAACAGCCATATCAGCACCAAATTTCCCTGTCTGCACCATCGAATATTTTTCTTCTGCTTGTTGGACAAAATAGTTAAATATTTGTTCGCCTTTTTCTGGTGGTGCAGCAGAAGAAAAGCTAGGTCGCATTCCTTTATCAGTACTTGCCGCAAGTGTGAATTGGGGAACCAGTAATAACCCTCCAGTAATATCATTGAGACTTAAATTCATTTTATCATTTTGGTCAGAAAAGATTCGGTAGCCGATAAGTCGCCTTAATAATTTATCGGCATTCGCCAGTTCATCATTTTTTTCGACACCAATTAAAGCAAGAATCCCTTGGTTAATTTGCCCTATGATTTGGTTTTCAACGACAACTTCCGCACTAGTCACTCGCTGAATCAGAGCAATCATGCTTTAACTCCTGGTACATTGATTTAGTCGCTCTAACAAGCGCATCGATAATTCCGTCTTCAGTTGCCGAATGGCCAGCGTCTCGAATAATTCGTATTTCAGCATCTTGCCAAACTGAACCTAATGTCCAAGCATTTTCTACCGGACATAACATATCGTAACGACCATGAATAATAATTCCCGGAATACCTTTTAATTGATGAGCATTTTTTAACAATTGATTTTCCTCTAAAAAACAATTGTTAATAAAATAGTAAGTACTTATTCTTGCCATTCCCATAGCTAAATGGGGGCTAGCAAAGTGATCTTCTAACGCTCGGTTTGGCTCTAGCGTTGCCACCTTCACTTCCCATGATGACCAAGCTTTTGCCGCACCCATTTTTGCTAATTCATTTTGACCGTTAAGCCGCTTATGGAACGCAGAAATAACATCGTCTTTTTCATCGTCTGGAATGGCCTGAGTAAATTCTTGCCAATAATCTGGATAAATTCGGCGCGTACCATATTTATAGAGCCAATCTATATCTTGCTTACGGCCTAAAAAAGTCCCACGCAAGAGAAGCCCTAAAACTTGCTTAGGATGAGCTTGAGCGTAAGCTAATCCAAGCGTCACTCCCCAAGAACCGCCCATGACGACCCACTTATCAATATTAAGTGATTCTCGAATGGCTTCGATATCATCAATTAGGTGCTGAGTTGTATTATTTTCTAACTCCGAATGGGGTGTAGAACGTCCACAACCTCGCTGGTCGATCAAAATCACTCGATATTTTTCAGGATCACTATAACGTCGATGATCGGCACTAGTACCCGCACCGGGACCGCCATGTAATACCACCATAGGTAAACCGTCAATGGAGCCAGATTCTTCATAATAAATCTTATGGCCATCATCGGTTTCAAGAAAGTAGGTTTGATTAGGTTTAATTTCTGGATAAAGGCGTTGCATTCTAGTTTGATCCTTGTTTGGAACATCACTAAAGATTAGCACATTTTTATCGACTTAGAACGGTTTAACTGACGGATTATTGATCCTAATCCTTACTGCTCTTTTTGTCATCCTCTTGCTCTTCAGATTCCATTTTGACATTACCTTCAAGAATGATAACCACACCTTTAGGCACTTTTCTAGGTTCTAATCCTTTAACCTTTCTCACTACATCGAAAGCAATTTGAGCACAATTACGATTAGGATCAATTTTTTCACAACGCTCAAACTCAAGTTTAAGCTCCTCTCCAACCGTTGTTTTCTCAGGAGGAGGAATATAACCCAAAAGCCCCTGCACTACTTGAAGTGGAGATGCTCCCGAGCAGGCTGATAGAAAAAGTGATAGAGAGAGTACGAATGCTTTTTTCATTGTTTAAGTATCTTTTTATTTAGCATGAAATAGATTAGAGGGTGATCTTATCCAATAGTTCAACAGTTAATTTTTTGTACTAACTTGGCAAACTACCCAAGACTTTATTCTAAGGATGCACACCCGTTGCTCTCATAGAAAACTCTACATCCGTCCCATTTTGAGTCACATTGGTCAGTACCATAATAATACCTGTTTCACTGGCAGCATCGTAACTACATAAACCACCTTCCCTACTAGAATCAGCAGTAATTATATTGCGAGCTAACGATTTACCATTGGCATTTCTTTTAACTTGAGCATTAGAAAAATCATCAAACTCAAATACCACACAACCTTGATGTGAAGGATCACCACCCAAAACAATCGGAGTAACAATGATTATAACACTACCATCTTTAGCTACAGAAATATCCGCCTGTTCAAGTACATCAGCGCCGAGTGAAGCAGCATCTAATGCATCAAAAATATTCCCCACAAATTCATAACCGCTACTGATTTGACGCAGTAAAACCAACCTTTCTCGATCCGTGTGCCTTCCAAACAAATCCACAATCAAACAAGAAGCCGCTAAATAAATTTGATTATTATGATTAAATAAAGCTGGTTCGGTAAGAACCGCGCAGTCAGACAGTTCACTAATATTATTAAGGTTGATAGGGGCATTCCAAGCATCCGAAGCTACAAAGGTTCGAGCCCAAACTTCACTGTTATCAGCTAAATTTTCTGCTGTGTTTGAGGTACTTCTCCAAAGTAAAAAATCCGTTCGGTCTTCAACTCCCGGCGTTGTTCCCAATGGTGTAAAGTATTTTAACCAGAGCACTTGCCATTCATTATCGGCTTGTTTAACTAGCGTCGAAACTTCATGAATAGTTAAACCTTGCTCCGCTGAGTCAGGATGAGTTTCTTGCTCTGGCTGATTGATCTCCCGTACAAAACTAAAACTATTGCCGTTATCAATACTTTTGGCTAAATGGGTTCTAACTGCTAAATCAAATACGGCTGGAGATCCAGGATCGCTAATAACTACATTAAGCCAGCTATAGCTCATCCATAAGGTGTTAGTTGACGCATCAAATTCAAGGCTAGGATCACCATAACCTCTAAACGCATCAGTTGAATACTCATTGCCAGAAACAACAATCTCGGGACAAGTTATATCAGGGTTACATAAAAAAATAGTCGGTTGAGGATCTCCGGGAGCTGCTTGAGGCGGAATAATATTGGCAGATCCGCCACCACAGGCAAGAATATTAACAAAAAAGATACAAGTTATTAGTTTTTGGATCGGATGATTTAGCATAGATTTCTCCTACCTATCCGGCCAGTGTAGTTGATTTTAGCTTAATGTAGCATGAATGCGATCAAATAAGGCTAGCACTAAACTCGTTGAAGTACTTATAAAATACATTGCCTTTCTAGTGAATTACTATAACCTAGTTGGACATCCTCGTTTTGTCATTTATCCTCGATAGTTGGCTTAGCGCTCAAATATTGAGGCAAGCTAATTACAAATCTACGCTTATGTTACCAAACTGTTGAGTTTGGAAAAATTGATATTCACCTGTGCACACTGCGCAATAAACAAGAATTTGATGATCCCGAAGGGGTCGCTGAAAAACTAGGTATATGCTCAGCATCCTGGCCTCTTTTTGGGGTGATTTGGCCGTCAAGTTTAGTTCTTGCTCACTTCCTAGTTGATTACCAAACCGGTTCAAAACGAATATTGGAAATAGGATGTGGTATGGCGCTATCGAGTTTATTACTAAATAAACAAGGCGCTGATATTACCGCAACAGACTATCATCCAGAGGTAAAACTATTTTTAAAAAGAAATGCATCGCTTAATGGCGATCAAGCTATCTCCTTTGAGCAAGTCGATTGGAAGAGCGAAAGTGATAATCTCGGCCTTTTTGACCTAATCATTGGCAGCGATCTATTATATGAAGACGACCATATCGGATTACTGGCAAACTTTATTAAAGCCCATTCCAAACCTACCTGCGAAGTAATTATTGTTGATCCTGGGCGCGGAAGAAAAAATAAACTTAGCTTAAAAATGACCGAGTTCGGATTTACGCCTTCTCAACAAAAACCGAGTCATACAGACTACCTTATTCAAGAATTTAAAGGGCATATACTCAAATTTAAGCGCTAACCTCAGCAATAACCCGAATTAGTATTAATACTATATGAGGAAAAGCCACCGTAGGTCGAATTGATTGACGGGCATATTCATTGATTAAGGATATACCACTTAAACGAACCTTATGATATTCACTGTTGAACTGAAAAACACTCTCTTCACTTTTCTCTGAAATATATTTCTCGATCTGTAACAGCCGCGGCTCGATACGCGACTGAAACGTCTTCCAAATTGCATCTTGAAGCCATAACACCATCAATACCAGAAGAACATTAATGCTTATTACGCCCGATATCTCTGCCACAAAAAATACAATAACGCTGAGTAGCTTTATAGAGAGAGAATGCTTCTCATAGCTATCAAATTGATTCTGAAGTAAACACCATTCTGTTTTAAATTCTTTTGTTTCCATTTATTATTCTGACCTTTATAGTATCATTTACCGCCCTAATAATAGGCAAAAATTGTTTGCTTAAATGTTGATAAACTAAAACAGCTGACAGTTTTTTTCTTGTTAATTAACTTATTAGGAATACAAACTATACAGAACTAGACTTGCATTGTTTTTTACGCCAAGCTTTTTTTTCAAATACCGCAGGTTTCAAATCGGTTGTGATAACCTTTGATACTTTTTGTCCACTTTCAACGTCTTGAATCCAAATAGAAATATTTTCACCTTCTAATTTTCTATTCAACATATAACTCTTTCCTGAATCCAGCTTTACTTTAAAAAATACAAATGCCTCCTTCCTAAAAGAAAGCAATTTTGAATCTGATATATTGGCTTCAATCCATAAAGAGTGCTCACCACTTAGATATTGCTTAGGCGTATCCCATCTTGTAGGTCTTTGTCGATAACACATTAAATAAATATACTCTCCAATATCTCGTTGGAAATTCTCAAACCTAAAATGATTTTCCTTTATATCGGTTTTGAAAGGCAAAATACCACAACCCGCTAAAAATAGACTTAAAAAATAAATGAAGAGAAACTTAAAATTTTTCATTTGTTATTTCCTTATAATAGTTAATTGAAATAAACTTTGGTGTCCAAAAATTTATTTCAATCAGCGACGTAACACTGAAATTTTTTCAGACCCCAGATATAGTACCGAATAAAAAAACTATCAGTTTCTGACATCCGTAATCCGTCGAAATAAACCGGAATAGGGCGTTTTATTTTGATAGGGGGCTATTTCAATCAGTTTTCTGCAGCAATAATTCGTTATGTGCGTCCTTAGTAAAAAATTGATGATAAATAAATACAGGAAGAGCCCACCACCCAGCCAATAAGCTAAAAATAACCAATAGCAACTTCTTAGATGTTGTAGTTTTGAAAACCCAAAATGCAATGACAATATTGACTAATGACTGCGCAAAAATTTTCACATACAGTATTTGTAAAATGAAATTTCCTTTCGACATCCCGAATGGTATAGAAGAATTACCACTATCAATAATTGACTTGCTGTATTCCCCTAATATAGGCCCACCAATTGTACTAATTACCAGAGCGCCAGTTAGCCAAACAATTAGTTTTTCAATATTTTTTCGATTCATTTTTTATCGTTCCCTATAATTTATTTAATTGTTATACAACCTATTTCATTCATTGGCAGTAATAAATTCCTTTAAGTCCGATTTAAGGATTCTTTCAAGTTCATAAAAGTTATCTTCTGTTGTTTCTGTAAACAGAAATCCAAAAATGGGATATTCTTTGCAATCAATTTTCCGTAATTCGAGTGGATTTTCAAAATTGGATAATAATAAATCGTAATCAAATGAAGTTATTTTATTACCTTCGATACCTGTAGAGTTGTCCAGAACGACTATGCCGTAGAGCTTTCCTTCTTTATTCTTGAGAATTTCACTCCAATCAGGTCTAGTTTGGGAAAAATAAAGCACATATGGATTGAATCCATAAGCTAAATAAGTCATATCAGCTGTTGTGCACCAGCCACCAAACCTCATTGGGTTAATCTCGATCGGCAATATTGAACCGTCGTGATTACGTCTTATCTCAACATGGACAGGAAAGTTTTTCACATCAGCCCGTTTTCCAACTTCTACTAGAAATTCAGAAAATTGAGTGATATTGCTTTCAATGATTTCTTTTGAAGAAATATAAACACGATCGCTTACATCTTCACTGGAAGAGAAAACGTGTTTGTAAATATTGAGAATGATGGGTTCTCCTGATTCATTATAATATGCGTCAACTGCGAATTCTTCACCTTCAATACAGTGCTCAATGATGAATGAGTTTGCATTAAGAACCTCAGTTGGATATAAATTTTTCGCACTGAGAAGCTCAGATGTAAGAGTTTTTTTTACTTCTTGCCACTCGTTTGGAGCAGTGACTTTATAGACTCCCATGCTAAAAAAACCAACGGTAGGTTTGATAATAAAAGGCATAGGAATACTTTCTACAGACAGATTATCCAATTCATCTAGCTGTATTTCCCTGTAATAGAAATCGGGATACATTGCTTTTATCAAAGTTCTGAATTTTACCTTATTTTTAAATAGATCAATTTTCTGTGGAAGATCGGTAAATGATAAATGTTTAGCTATCCAACCGATTGAATTTTCAGATGTGGTGTAAATTAGGTTATTTACAGAGGATTTAGCTTTTTGAATGGCATCCTCCTCAGTAAGTATATTCGCCCCTTTACTAAAACCGAGTTTTACTGCAATTTCAGTTTTGACAACATTAAAACTGTTTTCTTCAATTGTTTTTTTTAAGAAATCCGAAACAAATGGCTTATCTACAATGATCATTTTTCTACACTCTAATTATTTGCTTGTTTTATAACGCCCTGTTAACAGGCAATAAAATAGTTGGTTAAAATAAGCGACGAAGGAGCAAAAACCAACTGTTTTTTGTTCTTGTTTAATTTCTTGTTATGTTTACAGTTGCACTCTATAGATATTTAGATTTTGCATGAATCCATTGACAACCATAAAGTTAGGAATAGAATTTATCAATTTAGCACCAGATTTTAAAGCAATATTGATGCTAGCATGATTTTGTTCAAGGCACCTAAACTCAACTGATTTAGCACCAGTCTCACTCATAATCTCCAGTAACTTATGGATAATGATTGGTAACCCCATTCCCTTGAGTTGCACTAGATAACCAATACCCCACTTCTGCAACAAAAGAATCAGAACAAACCGATTTAATAGCAAAAATACCACTTACGCTGCCATTGAAGTAGATCTTGAACCAACGAGAGCCATTTAAACCGCTATTTATTCTTTCCGAAGGAGTCTAAACCAAGTAGATCAATGGCTTTCTTTATAAGATCTGCTATTTCGGTACACCCTATAGCCTCCAGAGAGTCAACTATAATTGGGGTGTATTCAACTGACGAATTGTAGAAAAACTGGCTAAACCCTCCGTTATTTACCTCTCGCTCTAATGCTTCAACGGCCAATATAATCATTTCTACTTCTGACATGTCTTTGCCTGAGTCTTTTTTACAATCCAATGCGGACTCAAAAGCCAACACTAACGAATCAATTCGATGTGTCTCTTGTAAATTAATAAGTTCGTCTACACTTTGACCTGCATATTCGTCTAAAAATATATCGCCTTCTTCCAATTTCATCTCCTTACTGAAGATGAGCTTAAATCACAAATTGATTTTGTACACCAACTTTTTCTACGTGATCGAACTGATAATATTAACGGTGTTGAACTGTCTTATGCAATCTAAAAAAATATCCTAACGCGGGCAAAAGCTTAGGGTGGTAGTGGGTTTTTCCAAGCTTAAGAATAAGTACCAATCCTCGAACACTCATTCCAAGAAGTCATCAATTAGAATCGGACGCAGACATAAGGACAGTACAAGAATTACTGGGGCATACTGGTGTACGAACCACCCAAATTTACACCCATGTTTTAAATCGAAATTCTTCTGGTACTTTAAGTCCGTTAGATAAGCTCTAGACTATAAAAAGTTATCAGCCATAAAAAAACGCTCCGAGGAGCGTTCTAATCAATCTTAAACCAGAAGAAGAATTATCTATCTTCTTTTGGAAGACGTCCTGCTCGTTTACGTTCATTCTCTGTTAAGAATTTTTTGCGAATACGAATACTTTGCGGCGTCACTTCAACTAATTCATCGTCATCAATAAACTCTAAACTTTGCTCAAGCGTCATTTTGATTGGTGGAGAAAGCTGAATATTTTCATCAGTTCCAGAGGCTCGGATATTATTTAACTGCTTGCCTTTAATTGGGTTTACCGTCAAATCGTTATCTCTTGAATGGATACCAATTACCATGCCTTCATAAACTTCAACTGCATGGCCAATAAATAATCGGCCGCGATCTTGGAAGTTAAACAATGCATAACCAAGTGCTTTACCCATCGAATTTGAAATCATAACGCCATTGTGACGCTGTGCTAAATGACCTTTAAAGGCTGGGCCATAAGCTTCAAAAGTGTGATAAATAAGCCCTGAACCAGAAGTTGCCGTCATAAATTCTGTTTGAAAACCGATCAAGCCGCGCGAAGGAATGTAAAAATCGATCCTTACTCGACCTGCACCATCAAGCTGCATATCTCGCATTTCCGCTTTTCTTTCACCAAGGCGTTCCATAATGGTTCCTTGATGAGCTTCTTCGATATCAACGGTAACGTTTTCGTAGGGTTCCATCATCACGCCGTCAACTTCTTTCATGATAACTTCTGGTCTTGAAACCGCCATTTCAAACCCTTCTCGACGCATGGTTTCAATTAATACTGAAAGATGTAATTCACCACGACCAGATACTTTAAATTTATCAGCATCATCGAGCTGTTCAACTCTTAGTGCTACATTATGAATGAGTTCTTTTTCAAGTCTTTCTAGAATCTGGCGAGAGGTAACATACTTACCTTCTTTACCAGCAAAAGGCGATGTATTAACCTGAAAAGTCATAGTAACGGTTGGCTCATCAACCGTTAAAGGCGTTAAAGCTTCAACGTTATCAGGATCGCATAAAGTATCCGAGATATTTGGTTCGCCAATACCCGTTATTGCAACGATATCACCAGCGTCTGCCGATTCAACTTCGGTTCGCTCTAATCCCATATAACCGAGTACTTGACCAACTTTAACTTTGCGGGTTTTACCTTCGGTATCAATGCTGATGAGTTGTTGATTCTTTCGGATGCTTCCACGAGAAACACGGCCAACCGCAATCGCACCAACATAACTTGAATAATCAAGTGAAGTCACTTGCATCTGTGTTGGCCCTTCAATTTCAACTTTAGGATGTTCTACATGCTCAACAATCGCTTTAAATAATGGCTCCATATCACCATCTCTGACTGAATCATCTTCCGAAGCGTATCCATTCAGTGCTGATGCATATATCACAGGGAAATCAAGTTGCTCGTCAGTCGCGCCAAGCTTGTCAAACAGATCAAAAATTTGGTCAATAACCCAATCAGGTCGAGCGCCATGACGATCGATTTTGTTAACCACAACAACTGGTTTTAACCCCTGAGCGAATGCTTTTTGAGTGACAAAGCGAGTTTGAGGCATTGGACCATCAACCGCATCAACTAATAACAAAACAGAATCAACCATCGACATTATTCGTTCAACTTCACCACCAAAATCTGCATGTCCTGGGGTATCTACGATATTAATTCGATACTCATTCCATTTAATTGCCGTATTTTTAGATAAGATAGTAATTCCACGTTCTTTTTCAAGATCGTTAGAATCCATGACTCTTTCAGCAGCTTCGCCTCGAGAAACAAGTGTTCCAGACTGCTGTAATAGTTCATCAACAAGGGTGGTTTTACCATGATCGACATGCGCGATAATGGCGATATTTCTTAACTTTTCAATCACTGGCTGAGAGCCTCAAAATGGCGGGAAAAAACAAGCTTAAATTCCCCGATATAAATAAAGGCGCGTATTCTACGCTTTATCAGATAGGAAAGCACCGTTTTTGGTGATTTATTATCCAATATAACGCGAATATCAACGCCTTTGGCTTAGTTTATTTCACGATTAGTTAAAACGCTATCTATCGTGAATGCACCGATTAACTAGATAGTTTTATTTAGCTCTATTCTTTTTCCCTTTAATTAAGCGCTGCTAGTAAAGCTTTTATTTGAGGTTTAACGTGATCTTTGCGAGCTAAACACTGCTGTAAATAATCTTTCGCTTTGGCAAAGTTCTTATCCGCCCCTACAAGTTCACTCAAGCGCGGTTGCAAAAATTCATCTAAGCGGGTTACATTTTTTTTGTGACACTGATTTAAAAAGAAATAAGGGATATAACTTTGATAATTGGTCGGTAAGCCCGATAGTAGTTTGTCAAAGTTCGATTCAAACCAAGGCCATGTCACATTATCAATCTCCTTTTTTCCGATCATTCCAAACAAGAAAGAAGCCTTTTCATTATCACGAATATTTTCGCTTAAACTTAAATTCATCATTTGTTCTGCAATATCAAGCTCCTCCGTTGATATAAGTCCCGAAATTAGATGGTTTCTGAGCGTTCCATCGGTTGACTGATTTAACAATTCAACGAGAGCATCAACAAAAGGTTGCCCAATATCTTGAACAGCAACCGATAAGGCGGTGCCTCTTAATGCAGAGATTAAGACCTCATCATGAATTTTGTTATCGATTTGGTATCCAACATATTGAGTCGCTTTTTCCGTTAACAGCTTTCTATATTCTGGGTCTTTAACAGTGAGAGCCATAAAGCGAACCAATCTAGAGCGTAACTGACTTGCGTCAAGCGGACGTTGCTTATCGAGCGCAGTATTATCATCTAAACCGAGAGATAACGTAATATCTGAATAAAGCCCTTTAGCAATTTGTCGCAATTTATTTTTATCTGTCTCTTCGGAATCATTAATTAGATCACCGAAAGTAGCAAGTCCCGAAACAACCACTTCCCAGGATTCCGAATTTAGTGTCGAAGGAATAACATCAATCAAATCTTGAACAGTCATATTGCCGCCGTCAAATGAGGCTTGCATACTATCAAGTATCGCGTTCGCCTCTCTCGCGTCCATTTTATCTAAATTGGTTAATAACTCTTTCCACCCTTGGCTATCAAAATTAAAACGATAATAACCAGCCGCGTGTTGATTTGGCATCACCCAATCAGCACACCCTGAAATCCGTAATTTAACCTGCTGTTTTTGTTTACTCAAGATTTCGCATTGTTGTTTTATTTCACCGTCAACTTGGTATTTCATACAGGCTGGAATATTCCATAAAGTCTTTTGTTTAAACTCGGTTCCTAATGGCGCATATCTTTTTTGGCTGATATCTAAAACAGATTGCTCATCTTGACAAGATTTAGAAATATCCAACAAAGGAACCCCTGCTTGCTCAACAAAATTACGAAAGGATTTAACCACTTCTTCCGCTCTCGTTGGTTCCAGAACGCTGGCAATGGTTTCAAAAAAATCAATCGCATCAGCATTTTTCCACTGATATTTATCCATATATTTTTGTACACCAAGACGAAAATTTTCCTCGCCCATAAAGCTTTCTACCATAGATAAAACGCCGCCACCTTTACTATAAGTAATGCCGTCAAAAGCGGTAATGATGTCTCCGTTGGAATTAACTGGATTTCTAACCTTGCGAGCAGAGGGTATAGAATCACCGGTCATGGCATTTTTGGAACTGCTAATTAACTGCCGTTTCCATTGTTCGTCTGGCCATTTTCGATGTAACGCTGTTCCAGCCATCCAAGTGGCAAATGCCTCATTTAGCCAAATATCATTCCACCAAACCGGAGTGACTAGATTACCAAACCATTGGTGAGCCAATTCATGTGCATGAATCGATTTATAACGCCGCTTTTGACTGATTGAGGATTGATCATCCAATAATAAAAGCTGTTCTCTATAAGTGATAGCACCCGGATTTTCCATTGCTCCCGCGGCAAAATCAGGAACCGCCAAGATATCCAGCTTTTTGTAAGGGTATTCTGATTGAAAATAATCCTCTAAAGCTTCCACAATTGATTGGGTATTTTCTAACGCATATTTCAGCTTTTCACCTTTACCTTTAGTAGCGATCGCTCTTAAAGGTACCGCACGGTTTCGGATGTTATTGGCGGGCATATCTTGCCATTCAACAATATCAAAATCACCTACAGCGATCGCAAAAAGATAGGTGGGCATAGGTTTGCTAGTATCAAATGTCACTTTTTTCCATCCATCAGCAAGCTGGGTAACTTCTGACTCTGGCGTGTTTCCAATTGCCGCCAGATGGCTGGGAACAATCAGGCTAATATCATATTTGGTTTTAAAACGTGGCTCATCAAAAGAAGGAAAAGCATAACGCGCATAAATCGCCTCCATTTGAGTAAATGCATAATATTTATCTCCATCCTTTACTCGATACAGTCCTTGGAGGTTTTCGTTGAACGGAGCTTGGTAATCAACATCAAGAGTATAGGAACTAGCAGCTATTTCATTTCCTGCGATCACCTTTAACAGACCCTCATGGCTGGTTCTTTCAATTGAGATTTCGTTTTCATTACCTTGAGAATCTTTGAGTGATGCTTTTTTGATGGTGAGATCTTGACCATGAATATAAAAATAATGACTCGGTTTTTTAAGTAATATTTCAATTTGTGCTGAGCCAGAAAAAGTAGGGGATTCAGGATCTAGCTTTATTTCTAGGTTATAAAAAGTCGGCTCAACTAGCTCTGATAATTGACCTAAAGGAATATCATCTGAATTATCTGCTTGCGGAGCTTCAGAAATTTTTTCTTGAACATCCAAACTATCTGCCTTTTCAACGGCTCGGTCTTCAGAGCAGGCAGCGGTTAAAACGAATAAGAATGCAATAAAAGCAAAACGGTTAACTAAATTCATAATTTCCTCAAAATTAACATTACCAATAAATAATTATTGATAGCTAAACTAAATCCAATGGTGATTCAGTAAAACCCGTAGTTTAGCAACAATTAGTAAATAAACTAGTCATTAATTATTTTAGAAACCCGTCCTGCTTACTTAATAGCCCAATATCAAATTTAACAATGATTTACCTTTGCTGTTTGACTACTTTTTGTTGAATAGCGAGCAAATTGCGAACGCTTAAATTTCACATTCAGATTAATCAAATGACGGACTACAAAGCCGTACATAAATCGTCTTATTCCTTTCAAATTAGTTCCTTTTTCTTGAAAAAACTTATCAGGCGAGTCATAAACGCCAAAATCATCATGAATACCCTCTCGTTGAATATAAGTACTCTTGCCTTGCCAGTCTACTTGCGGATCGGCTAAATTTTTTGTCGATACTCCATAACCACTAAAACATCCTTTTATATCAGAATGCTTTTCCTGAATAACCGATAATAACTCTGGATCAATAATAAACCCTTCAAGATTAACCCACTCTCCTTCATGTAAAACCTCTACCCAACTATGAATAATTTTTTGTGGTGTAAGCAGGAGAATATAGGCAGGAATAACGCCTTTTTGTAATGGCTTATCAATAGTAAAGCCGTGAAAACGGCATTCGATATTCAGTCGCCTTAATAACGCCATAAATAACGTCGCTTTAGTATTACATTGCCCGTAACCGTCTTTTAACACTTGGCTAGCAGTCAAATCATCTGACTCGTTGTAACCAAACATGATTTCATCTTTTACAAAGTGATAAGCCGCGCCAATTTTATGATAATCCGATAAACCATCCCATCGCCGATTCAAAACTAGCTGTTCAATGGTTGGATGATTAAAATCTAATATTGGCGTTTTTTCTAAGTATTGCTGTTGATTGATAACTTGTTCTTTCATTACACTTTTCATTAAAAATTCCTCTGCTCTTCTATCTTGTTAATTGTCAGCAAAGGTTAAGGCTTTATTTGAAGCAAAGCTTGAATAAACTGGTTATTGTTTTAATTTGATATTTTTAATCACTAGGCTCGGACTTATTCCAAACATGGATTTAAACACTCGGGAAAAGTGGGCTGAATCGGAGAAGCAAGCCTGTTGAGCACTTGTCGTTAAAGAATGACCAGCAAGTGCGTATTTAATAGCCGCGAGTAAACGGCGCCATAAAACATATTGTCGCCAAGTAATACCAAATTGTTCAGAAAAAAGATGTAAAAACCGACTTTGTGATAAATGTGTTATTTCTGATGCTTCAGCTAAATTAACAGATTCCCAATCAGCGGTAGACTCCACCTGGTCAAACCAACGGGTTAGTTTCTGCAGACGCGGTTCAATATGTCTTTCTAAACAAATATTAGCATCCAACAAACTCAAAACTTGATCAAGGATATTCAAATTAAATTCATTTTCTAAAATCGTCGAAACAATTTTCTTTCTAAGATTGCTGGATAACGAATGGAAACTATCAGGCTGGAGGTAAGTATTTGATAACCTTTCAGCGAGGTGACTTTCAGCTTCGATCAACAGAACTAAACAGCGATTACTTTGAATTTTATGAGGTATATTAGGCGCAATAATTATTGCTGAAGAAATAACTAGCTTATTCTCCACAAAAAATTGATGTGAATCCGGCGTACCATCAAGGCTAACCACAATTTGCAAAGCATGATGCTGATGACTATCCTGTTGAAACGAGGATCCATCGATAGCAATGATTCCAGCCTTTTGAAGTAGTTTTATTTGTTGGTTCATAGAATGATTTGATGGCCAAACGATATTTGTTAACTAACTATATCCTGTCACTTGTTATTAATCCAACCACTATAGAATTTTCACCAGCTTACATTTGATATTTACAATTCTTGCTTACTTATTGATTGACCCAATAAGACTCGGTACACTCACTTTCACTCCTTTAGTTTAACGATTTATGAACCATGAAAATTGATCTAGATTCAATCAGAGTATTAGATACCGTGGTTCAACAAGGCAGCTTTTCAGGCGCATCAAAAGTACTTCATCGCGCCCAATCCGCAGTAAGTTATCAAATTAGAAAATTAGAAAATAATTTGAATATCACTATTTTTGACCGAAGCGAATATCGTGCAGTTCTCACAGAAGAAGGAAAAGCCATATTAAGTGAAGGCAAACGATTACTGGCTCAAGCTGAGCATATTGAACAGATGGCTGCTCAACTAAATCAAGAATGGGAGCCTAGTTTTGAAGTCGTTGTCGATGGTATTTTAGAGATATCGCCCATCATGGGAATCATTAAGTCTCTTATTAACGAAGATATCCCAACAAAAATATCTTTAACTATGGAATATTTGGGTGGCGTTCAACATCGTTTTGATCAAAACAAAGCCGACTTAATGTTAGTCAAAGAATATCAAACAAGTACTCAACTTTTATCTCACCCGCTCACTCAAGTTGAATGCCTATTATGCGTCAGCCATCTTCACCCACTTGCCAAATTGAAGAATATCGATCTTAATACCTTGCAGCAATATATTGAACTCAGCGTGCATGATTCAAGTGGGCAGGAACTTTATTCGGTTGAACATATGCATTTTGGCGGCGAACGAATGTTTTATTTGAGCGATTTCATGAGTAAAAAACAGGCCGTTGTACAAGGGATAGGATTTGGTTGGATGCCCTATTATTTAGTCGAAAAAGAATTGAAATCAGGTCAGTTAGTTGAAGTGGACTACCAACATGGTTCCCGCTTTAGTTTTACCCCGAACTTGGTTTGGCATGCGGAAAAACCACTCGGAAAAACAGGTCAAAAATTTATTGATAAGCTCCTAGCACCTACCTAGCACCTATTATGCCCCGCTAATTGCTAGCACTATTCAGCAATACACACTTGATTTCGCCCACCATTTTTCGCTCGGTACAATGCTTCATCAGCCCGTTTCATCCAGCTTGTGCTTGATTCATCTTGTTTATATTCAGCAACACCTAGCGAAATTGTCACAGGATTATCAGGAACTAACGCATGGTTCTCGACTAAAATTCTCAACTGTTCAGCTAACTTTTGAGTCGCTTTTAGCTTCATATCCAATGGGACAATTACAAATTCTTCACCCCCAAATCGGTACAATGTATCAGTTGAGCGAATCCGCCCTTCTATAATTCGTGCAATTTGAACCAGTATTTGGTCACCCACGATATGGCCATGATCATCATTAATTAGCTTAAAATTATCAATATCGATCATTATCAAAGAAAGAATCGAAGAACGACGAGCTTGCTTGGTAACCAGCTCCGATAATTTAGCATCTAATGCTCTTCTATTTCCTACTCCCGTTAAAGAATCTTTAATCGCAAGCTGAGTGAGTTTGTTATGTTTTTCTTCAATGTTTTTAGAATAAAAATATCCAAACATACTTGTCATTAAAATCGTTGCAAAAATAGCAGATAACTCCAGAGCAGGAACATCACCATACAAAATAGAAATCATCAAAACCAAATTCAATATCGAAATAAAAATGGCCCACCTGCTTGGTAATAAGTAGTAGGTTGCAACAATCGCAGGGTAAACCCAATAAATATTATGGACTCCCTTGATATAAACACTCACAACTGCGGCTGTAAGAGTAAACAAAGACATGAAAATGCCAGGCAGAGCTGCCTTATTGGTTATCCAGACATAAACAAAAATGAATACCATGCTAATGCCAATGAATAAATCAACACCTGCTATCAACCATTCACTTCTCATAAACCTAAGAACGGAAAAAGAAGAAACAGTAATCGCAGCAAGCGCAGAAAGTATAAGAATTAAGTATTCTTGATTGGTGCGCTTCATAACTGGCACTATCCCTAGATATAACTTTGTTTGATTTTCGACCTATTCTATACGAAACAACATACTTTCTACAAACATTGTTATTGCAGCAATGCTGATCTTTCCTAATTTAAGTAAAAGGCTAAACTTACCTCCAACAAAAGAAGTATTTTCATATATAATTCTTGCCAACCTGAACCAATCAAATGACTAAAATATGTCTATTAAGCATTGCATTATTCACGGCTTAAAATCATCAGCAAATAACCAGACTGTTGAATTGCATCTAAGAGAAGAGGAATTAGCTCCTGAAGATGCGGTCGTTTCGCTTTTTACTCAACTCAAACAATCTCTGCAAAGAAGTGCTACTAGACAGTATGGATTATTTGACCCAGAACAAACCGATAATCCTATGCCTAGCTGGCTTGCCAAGTTTGAAAAAGAGGAGTTAGGATTTGTCTCTGCAACTGGAAGAATAATGGAGCAACTAAAATTAGTACTAGCAGATTTTGATGAACCCCTGCCCGCGCATGTTTTGTTTGTTGTCGAAGAGTTAATGGAACATCAATATCTATATCTATTCTGGGTTAATCATTCCGAAGCGCAATATATCGACTCTCAACTTGATGTAGAAAACCTCAACTATATCAATAGTGGAAAGATGAGCTATGTTTTAAAACTCGATTTCTCACAATGGGCAATCAAAGACTGGCAGCAATATCTAACCATGCAGACTAGTCGAGGTAATGCTAATTTGTCTCATGCTTTTATGCGTTTTAGTGGGTTTATATCGGGAGTTAATCTGCAACAACAAACTAGCGAGTTTTTGGAAATTGTTGATCAATACACTGAAACTCTGGATAAAGAGGAAAGTAACCCAACAAAGAATGCCATCGTTAATTATTGTGTTGAGCAAGATATGCGAGGTAATCCAATTAATTTTGACTCTCTGTCACAAGTTCTAAACGAAAGCGAACCCAATAAATTCTCCAGCTTTGTCAGTGACAACCAAGAATCGCCGGTTGAAGAAATTTATGCCCATAGAAATAGCCTTAAAAAATACGTACGCTTTTATGGTCGAGAGAAAGACCTTAGCATTAGCTTTTCATCAGATAGAATGGAAGACAATATCGTTTTTAATCCGGAAAATGGCAGTCTAACCTTTAAACAAGTCCCTAAGTCGTTGCAGGCTCAGCTGGCAAACTATTTAAAAAAGCACCAACAATAGGCAGTCATTTAAGTTTCATTTTTAAGCAATGCTTTAGACTACTTGAAAAAATGCAATTCGTACCCAAATTGAAACGATAGCTTTTTAAATCCAAAACACATATAAATCTAGGTTGGTCAGAAATTAGTTACCCTAATTTGTGACTGACTAAACCTAGAAATCTAATTGGAGTCAATCTTGGAACAATATCGCGGAACCACCATATTGTCTGTTCGCCGTAACGGTAAAGTTGTTATTGGCGGTGATGGACAAGTCTCAATGGGCAATACGGTAATGAAAGGTAATGCTCGTAAAGTTCGTCGCTTATACCACAATCAGGTAATCGCCGGCTTTGCTGGCGGTACAGCTGATGCTTTTACCTTATTTGAACGTTTTGAAGCAAAACTGGAAAAATACCAAGGCAAACTCATGCGATCTGCCGTTGAACTAGCCAAAGATTGGCGAACGGACAGAATGCTTCGTAAATTAGAAGCCTTGCTTGCAGTAGCCGATCATGAGCATTCATTAATTATTACTGGAAATGGTGATGTTATTGAACCTGAAGACAGTTTAATGGCAATCGGTTCTGGTGGTCCATTTGCCCAATCAGCGGCTCGAGCACTGTTAGACAAAACAGACCTAGACGCCAGAGAAATCGTTGAAGCAGGTTTAAAAATTGCCGGTGATATTTGTGTTTATACCAATCACAATAACACCATCGAAGAATTAGATTGTAAGTAACCCTTTATCGGAATTAATAAAATGTCACAAATGACCCCTCGTGAAATCGTTCATGAATTAGACAAACATATTATCGGCCAAAACGATGCAAAAAAATCGGTTGCCATCGCACTTAGAAATCGCTGGCGACGAATGCAAGTAGATGGCGATCTACGAAATGAAATAACCCCAAAAAATATCTTAATGATAGGCCCAACTGGTGTTGGCAAAACTGAAATCGCGCGTCGTCTCGCCAAGCTTGCTAATGCTCCTTTTATAAAAATAGAAGCCACTAAGTTTACCGAAGTTGGTTATGTGGGTCGTGATGTTGATTCTATCATCCGAGATTTGGTCGATTCTTCGTTTAAAATGTTACGCGAACAAGAACATAAAAAAGTTCAAATGCGTGCTCAAGAAGCTGCCGAAGAGCGTATATTGGATGTGCTCATCCCACCAGCCAGAAGCTTTGAAAATGAACCTGGACATAAAGATGATTCCGCAGCGAGACAAATGTTCCGCAAGAAATTACGCGAAGGCACTTTAGATGACCAAGAAATTGAAATCAATCTAACTGGCCCGAGCGTTGGTATAGAAATTATGGCTCCTCCCGGAATGGAGGATATGACCAACCAGCTTCAAGATATGCTACAAAGTTCTGCGCCAAGTAAATCTAAAAAACGAAAAATGCGGATCAAAAATGCATTTAAGCTACTAACCGAAGAAGAAGCAGAAAAATTGGTTAATAAAGACGAGCTAAAAACCAAGGCTGTTGAAGCGGTAGAAAATAACGGAATTGTCTTTTTAGATGAAATTGATAAAGTATGTAAGGGTGACCGAGGAAGCAGCGGCGAAGTATCACGCGAAGGTGTGCAAAGAGATTTATTACCTTTGGTCGAAGGTTGTACTGTTTCGACTAAGTATGGAATGATCAAAACTGATCATATTCTATTTGTTGCATCCGGCGCATTTCATTTATCTAAGCCATCAGATCTTATTCCTGAATTACAAGGCCGATTACCCATTCGAGTTGAACTGAGCTCGCTCACGGCTGATGACTTTAAAAGAATTTTAACTGAGCCGGATGCCGCTCTGACTAAACAATATGTCGCGCTAATGGCTACCGAAGAGCAGGAAGTTGAATTTACTGAAGATGCGATTGAAACTCTCGCAGAAGTCGCTTGGCAAGTGAACGAAACAACCGAAAATATTGGAGCAAGACGCTTACATACAGTGATGGAAAAACTGATGGAAGAGATTTCTTTCACCGCTTCAGATCCGAGTGAGAAGCTAATCGTTGATGCTGATTATGTAAAAAAGCAACTCGGTGAGCTTGCACAAGATGAAGATCTAACACGTTTTATTCTATAACGTTATTTATCTTTTTATCGATTTCTACAAACAAAAACTGCGTCAATGACGCAGTTTTTTTATGCTCAGAGAAAAATCTGATTTTCTAGTTTACAGAAAGATTCCTTTTAGCATAAAGAAGAAAATCATCGACAAAACCGCACCTGCGGGTAAAGTAACCACCCAAGAAACAGCGATGTTTTTCAGCACGCCTAAATTAAGTGCCGCAATCCCTCTCGCCATTCCAACCCCTAAAACAGCTCCAACCAAAGTATGAGTAGTTGAAACTGGAATTCCTGTACCAGATGCGATAACAACCGTTGTGGCAGCCGCTAACTCAGCAGCAAAACCACGACTTGGTGTTAATTCAGTGATCTTTTTACCAATCGTTTTCATAACTGGCGCACCAAAAAATGCAAGGCCAAGTACGATACCACCACCACCAAGTAATAATATCCATGTCGGTAATACTGACTTAGCCCCAATCACACCCCCACTTTCAACAACACTGACAACAGCTGCGAGCGGACCAATCGCATTTGCAACATCATTAGAGCCATGGGCAAATGCCATACCACAAGCAGTCACAACCATTAACACAGCGAAAACTCTTTCAACGCTAGCATAATGAAATTCTTTATCAGAACTCTCATCGATTTTTAAGCGACTAATATAAATTTTCCCAAGTACTAATATGACCAAGCCAAAACCTACCGCAGCAATTAAAGACTCACCAAACGACAAATCAACACCCACATGTTTAAGGCCTTTTAATACAGTAACCAAGGCAATCATAAACCCAGCTAAGAACATATAAATAGGGACATAGCGTTTTGCATTTTTGAGTGGGTTTTCGGTATCTAAAATCAGCTTTTGTACACTAATAAACAACAAAAAAGCCATAGTTCCAGCTAACACAGGAGAAACAACCCAACTGGCCACTATCGATCCGACTTTAGACCATTGAACAACATCCATCCCTATTCCAACCGCGGCAAAACCAACAATTGCACCAACAATAGAATGGGTAGTAGAAACAGGCCAGCCAAAATAAGATGCTATAACCAACCAAATGCCTGCCGCTAACAAGGATGCCATCATTCCAAATACTAGTAGTTCCGGGGTATCCACCATAGTGGAAGCATCTATAATACCTTTTCTAATTGTTGAAGTGACCTCACCTCCTGCAAGATAAGCCCCTGCAAATTCAAAAATCATCGCTATAAAAATAGCTTGCTTAACGGTTAAAGCTTTTGCTCCAACAGATGTTCCCATTGCATTAGCAACATCATTTGCGCCAATCCCAAAAGCCATTAACAAACCAAACACTGCGGCTAAACCAATTAAAATCAGTTGATATTCAGTAAAAAAATCCAACATTTTGCTACTCTCTAATTATTTTATTTATTTGTATGTAATTTACTGGCTAACGCTTATCTAGCCAACAATAGCTCTAGGCGAGAACCCACTTGTTGAGAGTTATCAGCTAAATCCCCAACCCACTCAATTACCTTATAGAAAAACATTACATCAACGGCAGGTAAATTTTCTTCTAGGTCAAATAACTGTTGGCGCATCTTAATTTGTAAAACATCGACATCATTTTCAATTTGGTCAAGCTCTGTAATCATTTCTTCAACAATTACAACTTCTCTCCCCTTAAAACCTGATTCAAGTAATTCATCAAGCTGCCTGATAGCTTTTCCTGCTTGTTTTGTGGCATCGATACTTCGACTCAGATAGCTTTTAAGATTGTCTCTAATAGCTTCAGGAAAGATCATTTTACGTCCAGTCACTAGCCCAGCAATATCTTTTGCTTTATTCGCTATTTTATCTTGTGAAGCTAATAGATTTAAAAGATCGATTCGAGGAACGGGCATAAATAGGCCTTTTGGAAGATTTAATCTAAGAGCCTTTTTAAGCTCATCAGCCTCATTTTCTAACCCACGAATTCTTTTTTGTAATATCAACATTTCTTCCCAATCTTCAGCAAAAACTGCTTCGAAAAATGTAGGAAGGAGGTCAACACACTCTTCAACCTTTTGCATATGAATTTGCATTGGTTTCATTGGTGATTCAGCAAATAAATCAAGAATTGGATTCATATTGTCATCTTCTGGTCATATATTGAAAGTTAAGAATCTTAAGTGCTCGTGAGAAATTAGTCCAGCAAATTAATTCTTATAAAAGAGAATTTATGATCTAAAACAACTAGACCTTATGAATAGAGTTTGATAACAAATAGATAAAATAATACTGAGGCACGAAGGTGTTAAGGAGCAAGTCGCTCAATACTCCAACCACCCCCAGTTTTTATTGAATAAGCAAAGCTGTCATGCAACCGAGCTCCGCCACCTTGCCAAAACTCAAAACGGGTTGGTTTGATTAAATAGCCCCCCCAAAAGTCCGGTACTGGAATTTTTCCATCGGTAAATTTTGCTTTCATTTGTTCAAAAGCGCTATTTAAGAGCTTCCTAGAGCTAATCGGCTGGCTTTGTTTTGATGCCCAAGCAGCTAGTTGACTACTTTTAGGTCGCGATGAAAAATAAACAATATTTTCAGCTACTGACATTTTTTCAGCAATACCTTGAATTTTAACTTGTCTTTCAAGAGGTAACCAGCCAAAGTGAATACTTACTTTATTATTAAGTTCTATATCTAAAGCTTTCCGGCTTTTTAAATTTGTATAAAAAACCAACCCTTTTTTATCTAGGTTTTTAAGTAGAACCACTCGTTGACTCGGCTGTCCAAACTGATCAACCGTCGAAAGCGTCATAGCGGTAGAATCAATTAGTTCAACTTTTGCCGCTTGAGAAAGCCATTGTTCCAATTGAACAACCGGATTAATGTCTAGCTCACTACGGGATAAGCCTTGCTTTAGATATTCTCGTCTGACATCTTCTAAATTCATAGCTGAATTATCTTCAAATAAAAAAAGGCCACTAGAAAGTGGCCTTCATTATCATTTCTAGGGCTGTGATGCTGGCCCACCAATTTTACTATCAACTTGCTCATCCGCTTTTTTAGTTGATTGATTTTTTGGTTCTTCATCATCTTCAATCTCATCCCAACCTTTCGGAGGGCTAGGAGGCTTACCATCCATAATTTCATCAATTTGACTAGCATCAATGGTCTCATATTTCATTAAAGCTTTAGCCATGGCTTCAAGCTTGTCTCGATTACCATGCAAGATCTTCTCAGCTCGATCAAAGTTTTTCGAGATTAAAGATTTAACTTCATCATCGATAATTTTTGCCGTGTCATCTGAAACGTGTTTAGTTTGTGTGACTGAACGACCAAGGAATACTTCACCTTCATCTTCGGCATACATTAACGGCCCAAGTTTCTCAGAAAATCCCCATTGGGTAATCATATTACGAGCAATCGAGGTTGCTACTTTAATATCGTTAGATGCCCCAGTGGTCACTTTCTCCGCACCATTTAACATTTCTTCGGCAATTCTTCCGCCATAAAGAATCGATAAACGACTTTCCAAGTATTCTTTAGTATGACTGTAACGATCTTTTTCCGGCAACTGCATGGTTACCCCTAGTGCACGACCGCGAGGAATGATCGTTACTTTATAAACAGGGTCAGAGCTAGGTGTTAACATACCAACAACAGCGTGGCCTGCTTCATGCCATGCGGTGTTAAGTTTCTCTTCTTCATCCATCACCATGGAACGACGTTCGGCACCCATCAGAATTTTATCTTTGGCTTTTTCAAAAAATTCTTGGTCAACCGTTCGAGCACTGGCTTTAGCGGCAAATAAAGCAGCTTCATTCACTAGATTAGCTAAATCCGCGCCAGAAAACCCTGGCGTTCCACGGGCGATAACACCCGGTTTTACATCATCTCCTAAAGGTACTTTTCGCATGTGAACTTTTAAGATTTGTTCACGACCTTTAATATCAGGTAAACCAACTGTTACTTGACGGTCAAATCGTCCTGGCCTTAATAGAGCAGGGTCGAGCACATCAGGGCGGTTAGTTGCGGCAATAATAATGACGCCTTCGTCACCATCGAATCCATCCATTTCTACCAACAATTGGTTTAAAGTTTGTTCTCTTTCATCGTGACCACCGCCTAATCCAGCGCCACGATGACGACCGACCGCGTCAATCTCATCAATAAAAATAATACAGGGTGCTTGTTTTTTCGCTTCTGCGAACATATCTCTAACACGTGATGCACCAACACCAACAAACATTTCAACAAAATCTGAGCCAGAAATAGTAAAAAATGGAACTTTCGCTTCACCTGAAATGGCTTTAGCTAATAAAGTTTTACCGGTTCCTGGGGGGCCTACCATCAAAATACCACGTGGTATTTTGCCACCTAATTTTTGAAATTTGGCCGGTTCTTTTAGAAAGTCGACCAATTCTGAAACTTCTTCTTTTGCTTCTTCACACCCTGCGACATCTGCAAAAGTGGTTTTAATTTGATCTTCACTTAATAATTTTGCTTTGCTTTTACCAAAGCTCATCGCACCGCCTTTACCGCCACCTTGCATTTGCCGCATAAAGAAAATCCATACTGCTACCAATAGCAGTATCGGCCCAAACTGGAAAAAAATGGTATATAACAAGCTATTACCCTTTTCTTCTTCACCAGAAAATAAAATACCATTGTCTAACGCTTTATTAGTTAAAGCCTCACTCCCACCTAGAGGAATATTGGTGGTTACTTTATCGCCATTATTCATTTCCGCTTCAGCTTTTAACATCGCGACTTTGACACTTTTAACCTTTCCACGCTCAATATCCTTCATCAATTGAGAATACTCAATCTCACCGGATTTTTGTTTTGCGGTATCAAAATTATTAAAAGTCATTACCAGCACAAAGCCGATGGCTAGCCAAAGAAAAAGGTGTTTAGTTGTATCGTTCAAAGGATTGTCCTCGTATTCCTATGTTTTCTATCCATATATTTGTATACAGATATTTTAATCTATATCGTCAGCATGCCTCAGTAAATGAGTATTAATCGACGACTTAAAGTGTATCGCAATATTTCAATCAATATTGATCTATTGAACTTAAAACCAAGTTCAATACTATTTGAAACTAGTTTTTTAGACCTTCCGCAAGAATATAGACTTCTCTAGAGCGCGCTCTAGAAGCCTTTGGTTTACGTGTCTTTACTTGTTTAAAAGTACTTCTGACGAGCTTTAAATACTCTTCAAAACCACTTCCTTGAAAAACTTTAACAAGAAATCGTCCATTTTTATTCAAGGTTTGTTCGGCAAAATCTAAAGCTAGTTCTACCAAATACATGGAAGCAGGCTGATCGATTGAGTCTACCCCGCTTATATTGGGTGCCATATCGGATAAAACAAGGTCTACCGGATTATTTTCTAGTTGATTTAGTATTGATTGTAATACCTCATCCTCTCTAAAATCTCCCTGTATAAAAGTCACACCATCTAGAAAGTCCATCGGTAGGATATCAGTCGCTATAATGTTTCCTTTTCCGGCAATTTTTTTGGCTGCAAATTCAGACCATCCACCGGGAGCAGCACCGAGATCGACGATATTAAGACCAGACTTTAACAGCCCATCTTTTTCATCCATTTCCTTTAATTTGTAAACAGCTCTTGAACGAACACCATCTTCTTGCGACATTTTGACATAGGGATCATCAAAATGCTCTTTTAACCAACCTTTACTACTTTTGCTTTTTGCCACTTTTATACACCTTGAAGCGATTAATCTTTAAATAAAACGACCAATGATCCTATTTCAATCGCCTAATTTTCAATAATACAATATTTAGTGTCTTAGATTCAGACAAAAAGTGCTAAAATGCGCGAAATTATTGAATTGTTAGAATCAAAAGCATGAGTAAATTATCAAATTCCCAAATTAGACACTTGAAAGGCCTAGCCCATAACCTAAAACCAGTGGTTATGATTGGCGATAAAGGGCTTTCACAAACCGTTATGGATGAAATCAAAATCGCATTAGACAGCCACGAATTGATTAAAATTAATATACGAGCTGAAGATCGAGAAAACAGAAACACCATCATTGAGAAAATCATTAACAAAACACAATCAACCAAGGTTCAAACGATTGGTGGCAAATTGGTCATATACAAACAAAGCAAAGAGCCTAAAGTTGCTATCCCCAAAAAATAAATATTAATGTTCAATCGATGAAATAAACCAATGGATAGAAGAAGCTACTCATTCCTGCTTTACCTATTATCGCCATTGATTTGGTTATACTTTCTCCAACGGGGTTACAAAGACTCTCGTTATCTAAAAAATTTAAAACAACGACTAGGGTTATTTGACTCTAATGTTGCCACAAATGGTCTGCATATTCATTGTGCTTCAATGGGAGAAACACTTGCTGCAGCACCACTAATTATACAATTCGTAAAAAAATACCCAGATCTTGCAATCACAATTAGTTCTACTACTCCGACCGGAAAAGCTGAAGCTTTAAAGCTCATCAAAAAACTCAACCAAACCAATATTCAGCATTGTTATTTACCGATTGACTGGAGCGGCTCTTGTAAACGGTTTATTAAAAGAATCCAGCCAAAACTCACTATTTTAATGGAAACTGAACTTTGGCCTAATTTGTTAAATGAGTTATCTAAAGAGCAAATACCCGTTCTATTAGCTAACGCTAGAATGTCTGAATCATCTCTAAAAAAGTACCTGAAATATCCTAAACTAAGCAGCGAAATTTTTTCTAATATTTCAATAATAGCCGCTCAATATGAATCAGACGGCTTAAATTTCCAAACCCTTGGCGCTGATAAAGATAGAGTGAAATTAACAGGCAATATAAAATTCGATATCCAAATTAGTGCTAAATTAATCGAACAGCAAAAAAGACTCAAACAAGATTGGACTCACAACAGGCCTTGTTGGATTGCGGCAAGCATTCATCCTGGTGAGTTTGATTTTATCTTAAATAGCCATATGAGATTGCTTAAAAAGATACCTAACTTGTTACTAATTGGCGTGCCAAGACACCCTGAACGATTCGATGATTTTAAAAAAGCCTGTCAACATCATCAACTAAATTATATTAGTCGAACTGATAACCAGCTACCAACAGATGACCACTCCGTAATTGTGGGCGATACCATGGGTGAACTCTTATTATTTTATGGTGTCGCAGATATCGCTTTTATTGGGGGTAGTTTGATCCCAAGAGGTGGGCACAACCCCATAGAAGCCGCGGCCTGCAGGTTACCTGTAATAATCGGCGATAGCTACTTTAATTTTTCAGATGTCACTTTTAAAATGCAACAGGATAATTCATTGGAGAGAATATTCAACGAAAATGATTTAACTGACATTATTAAAAAAACTCTGTCAGATCCAAAATTATTGAATGAAAAATCTGAAGCTTCAAGAAAAGTATTAGAATCCAATAAGGGAGCCGTTGAGAAGATTATCCAACATGCTTCTCAGCTGATAAATTAATCTATTTTCTCAAAATAGACTAAGGTTTTTCCATTTTAGAGTGATACCCATTAAGCAAATAATTCCAACAATTTTTATCAAAATAAAAATTTGAGAGTTGTTGTTTTTCTTTTAAAAATGACCGTTTTAATCGCTCAATATTTTGCATTCTCCAAATATCTTTAATAACCCTTCTTTCACATCGATCAAAGTCTATTAACCAGAACTTATCAGTATCATTTAGCATTATGTTATGTGCATTTAGATCGGCATGATAAATCCCGGCTAAGTGAAATTTAGCTATTAATACCCCAATTTTTGACCATTGAACCTCATTAAGCTCTTGCTTAGTCAGGTGGGCAACTAAGTCCTTTCCGCCAATTTTTTCCATTAGCAGATCAGCTCGATAAAATAAGCCAATTCTATCAATTCTTGCCGCGATAGGTTTAGGAACCGGAAGTTGGGATTCTATCATCCAATTTAACAATCGAAGCTCTCGATAGGGTCGAGTATTAGTTAAGCCAGTAAACACAAATAAATCACGTGTTATCTTGGAAACCATCCCACCACGATAATAGTGGCGCAAAACCCAAGATTGCTCTGAAATATCGCTAGATGGTTGAACAAACCAAGTAATATGTCGACCTTTAGATTGACCGATAACAGCATCATCCTGTTGCCAAAATTCAGGGGTAAACCAATCATTAGTTAGCAAACTAAAGATCTTCGAATCACCATCAAAAGATAGCAAAATTGATTTTCCATCAGCTTTAAGTTTAATTTTATCAGCTTCTAAAATTGACAAATGTTAGTACCTAGGATCTATAAACTGTCCGAATTTTACATGAATGCAGTAATGAATGGCTATTCTAATATTATTTGCTTAAGTAACTTTATAAAAACGAAGGATAAATAGGCAGTATAAGAATTGGCATTCAGTAAAAATCTGTACCATACTAATTTCTATAATAAAAACAATACCCTCGAGCAATTGCGGTTTTATGACAAGTCAGATTAAAGTTTTGCCTATTTGGAGTCGTTATCAATGGAAATGAATCTTAAAAGTAGAAGCGACTATAAAGAACGTGAAATCCTTGAGCTAAGGAAAAAACTAGCTACCCAAATTGATGGCGCAGAGAAGTCTCAAAAGCTTCAACAAGCACTTTTTAAAATTTCAGAATTAGCATCTGGAGCGGAAGATCTCAATTCTTTTTACCAATCTATCCACAATATTATCTCTCAACTTCTGTATGCCGATAATTTTTATATTGCCTTAACCAATCAAGACAATAACCGGCTGGAGTTAGTCTATTTTGTTGATGCCTATGATGAAGGCGGCATTGAAAACCTAACACTTAGCAATAAATCTTTATCAAGCCACGCATTTAACATGAAGAAAAGCTCTTTATTTAATGGAAAGGAAATACGACAACTTGAAAAAAAAGGACTAATATCTCGACAAGGAACTGCAGCTCATTCTTGGCTTGGAGCGCCTCTCATACTCGGTGGGAAGCCAATTGGCATCATTGTTATTCAAAGTTACAATCCAGATATTACTTATGATCCTTGGCATTCGGAGCTACTTGAATATATTTCACAACAACTCGCTATCACTTTTCAACGTAAAAGCGCTAGAGAGGAATTAGAATTCCAAATTGAAGAACGAACTGAAAAGTTAAAACGTGAAATAGAGGAACATAAGAAAAGCCAAGAAACGCAATCAGCACTATACCAAATAGCCAACTTAGCAAGTGCTGAAATACCACTTTCAGATTTCTACCAAGAAATTCACCAAATCGTTGGTTCGTTGATCTATTCCGAAAATTTTTATATTGCCCTTAAGGACTCTAACAAGGACACCATTAATGTCGTTTACTATGTTGACACAGTAGATAGCTTAGATCTGGAATCTATTTCAGCACTTCCGATGGAGTCTTTAAAAAACTCTATTACTGTCTATGTAATGAACTCGGGAAAATCCTTATTAGTGTCCGAATCAGAAATGGAAGAATTAACTCTAAAAGCAGGGCTAGAAGTTATTGGAGAGGAAACAAAATCTTGGCTTGGAATCCCATTAATTATCGAAGGCAATGTTATTGGCGTAATGACAATACAAAGTTACATCCCTGAAATTTCCTTTACTCAAGATGATAAGGATGTCATGCAGTTTGTTGGTCAACATGTGGCTTCCGCTATCGAGCGAAAAAAGAGCAAAGACTACTTACACTTTTTAGTAGAAAAAAGAACCTGCGAACTAACCGAAACTAATAACCAACTAGAGCATCAGATCGTCCAGCGAAAAAAATCCGAGGAATTGCAAACTGCTCTTTATAAAATATCTAAAACTCCTCAGAAATGCAAAACCACACAAGAGCTATATATAAAACTTCATCGAATAATCTCCCACTTAATGCATGCTAAAAATCTTCGTATAGCACTTATTGACGAAAAAAATGAGCACCTAATTTTTGACTACATAGTTGATGAATACGATCTAGAATTTCCAAGAATAATTTCTTTTGGTAACTCTATTGCTAGCTACGTCTATCGGCGACGAGAAACGGTTCATCTAAATTACTCAGAGTTAGCAGAATTAGAAAAGCAAGGGGAATTAAAAATCGTCGGTAAACACCCCCATAATTGGGTTGGAGTTCCATTAATGGTTGGCGATAGCTTATTTGGTATATTAATTTTACAAAGCTACGATGAAGAATATACTTATAACAAACAAGATATTGATATTCTTAACTTTGTATCTACCAATATTGCAGAGGCTCTAGAAAGAAAAAAGGCAGATACACATCTTCAAGATGCATACCGTTCACTTGCCGAAAAATCAAAAAAAGCAGAAGCCGCAAACGAAGCGAAATCGTCTTTTCTCGCAACTATGAGCCACGAGATAAGAACACCAATGAACGGCATTCTTGGAATGTTATCCCTTCTTTCCGATACAAGTCTAGGCGAAGCTCAGCAAGACTACGTTAATAAGATTTCTATTTCGGCTAACTCGTTACTCGGTATAATTAATGATATTTTAGACTTCTCAAAAATAGAAGAAGGGAAACTAGAGCTTGAATCGATAGAATTTGATTTAGTCGAAACTCTCGATAATCTAGTTGATATTTTTTCCGCATCTATTATAGAAAAAAGCCTTGTTTTAAATATTGATATCGCACCAAATGTCAGCTCCGTACTAATTGGCGACCCTTTACGACTATCTCAAATACTCATTAATTTAGTTGGCAACGCAATAAAATTCACCTCTGAAGGCATCATCTCTATTATTATTAATACCGAGAAAGAAGGTTATTTATCCTTTCAAGTCAAAGATACCGGCATAGGTATTAAAGACGAACAAGTCGAGAAAGTTTTTGATTCTTTTTCTCAAGCTGACGGAACAACCACTCGTAATTTTGGCGGTTCTGGGTTAGGACTAACCATCTGTTTAAAACTAGTTTCAATGATGGGTGGCGAACTAAAAGTTTGCAGTGAATTCGGCGTCGGTAGCTGCTTTTCATTTGATATTAAGTTAGTTCCAATCTCACTAAATAGTGAATGTACCAAAAAATTTGATGGGGTCAATATAGCTTTACTCTCTAATAACAAACTTCAATCAGAATCATGGGGAAATTTTTGTAAAAGACACCAGCTACCTTTGGTTATTTTACATTCAGAGGATTTCGAGTCAAATAGTGAAAACTTAACTTATCGGCTTAAAAATACTACCCACCTCTTTCTTGATGATGAGATCGCTCAAAGTAAAGGATACAACAAGTTGAAACCCTTATTTTCTCAATCTCAAAATAGCTTTATCTTGTGCCAACCATCCGCTAATTTATACCAGCAATCAAAAATATTTAAAAATATTCCTTTAATCGGCAAACCAACAAAGATGAAAATCATTCTGGAGCTACTCGGTAAAAATGGAACAAACATTGCAGCCAGTAAGAGAGCGGAGTCAAAAAAATCAAGGTTAAGGAAAAAGATAATTGGTAAAAACATACTACTAGCTGAAGATAATATTATTAACCAACAGGTCGCAAGAGAAATACTCCAACAAGCTGGCGCGATAGTCACAATTGTTGAAAATGGTTCATTAGCCGTCACGGCCTGTAAAGAACACCAATTTGATATGATTTTAATGGATATGCAAATGCCTGTTATGGATGGATATCAAGCATCTGAAATTATTCGACGTGAAAACTCCAATGATCAACTACCTATTATTGCAATGACTGCAAATGTGATGAAGGGAGATAGAGAAAAGTGCTTAGAGCACGGCATGAATAATTACCTTGGTAAACCAATTAATAGAGCAAAACTCTTTGAAGTAATTGAGAAATATTTTTAATTTGTACCCTGCACTAACAAACTTTGTTAATCGCTAAATTAGTAGTTTTTTGTACTCCTATACATTTAGCGGTATAGTTGCCTTAACATTTCCCGAAATAATAGTATTTGAATATAAAGAAAAACCTATAGTCGCGATAAAACTCTTTTCAAACAACTTTAATAATAATCAACAAGTGTCGAGGGAGATAAAATGAATCACTCCGAGGATAAACAAGCAAATAACATAAAAACAGAAGAGCTACCTTTTGTTGCAGCTTGTAATAAACTACCAATACTTGCAGCTAAAGAATGGCTTTCATTGGGATGGCAAGACTTTAGAAAGACTCAAAGGTTAAGTCTCACTATTGGTGCAGCCTTTATTGTTGTGAGTTATATTTTAGCTATTTTAAGTTGGCAATGGGGCGGAGCTGTTTTGCTTTTTAGTCTTTTATCAGGGTTCGTATTTGTTGCGCCAATCTTAGCATTGGGTCTGTACTCAATAAGCTGCCAGTTGAACTCTGGGTTTGAGCCCAAGCTGATGTATTCATTTAGAGAAGGGAAACGCCACATGAGTAATGTCGCCATTTTTTCTCTATTACTACTGATTATTTTACTTGTCTGGGTAAGAGCAGGATCAGCAATACACATATTTTTTCCCTTGAGCAAAGACCCCCACCTCTCAGAAATGATTACCTTTTTTGCGGTTGGAAGCGCTGTAGGATCTGTTTTCGCTTTTATTGTTTTTTGCGCCGCTGCTTTTTCATTGCCAATGATGATGGATCGAAAAACTGATGCTATAACAGCTGTATTAAGTAGTGTCAGTGCGGTTAGAAAAAATAAAGCCGCATGTTTTATTTGGGCTAGTGTGATTTTTCTTTGTGCTGTACTCAATATAGTCACAGGGTTCCTAAGCATGCTAATCACAATGCCTTTACTCGGTTACGCAACATGGCATGGATACAAACAAACCATAATCGCTGACAAATGGCCAAAAAACCGAAAATATAATGTGGGTAATCCGGGAGTATAATTAATCCAATTCTAACCAAAAGACTGGAGTTTTACTTTAATTAAAACAGTAAAACTCCAAATTTATAGGTAATCAACTACCAATGTTTTTATCTAAAAAATCAACTATTTTTTTGTATACTAACAATCGATTATTTTCATCATAATAACCATGACCTTCATTACTCAACAGTAGCCACTCATAATTTTTATTGATTTTATCAAACGCTCTTTTCAGGGATTCAACTTGTGTTATCGGTGCGCGGCTATCTTTAGCACCATGAATTAACAATATTTCAGCTTTGATTTTGTCTACATTAAATGCCGGAGAACGGTCTTTTTGATCTTGTAAGTTATCGCCTAAAACCTCACTTAAATAGGCTAATCCACTTTTTCGTTCCGAAATATCTCCTTCTTTAAACATCATCGGTAAATCATAAACGCCCATTCCGCCTATCGCACATTTATATAAGTCTGGATTTCTGATCGTCCCCATTAATGCCGCGTATCCACCGTAGCTTGAACCATAAATGCATACACGTTTAGGATCCGCTATACCCTTTTCAATTATAGATAATGTCGCATCTGTAATATCATCTTGCATAGTGGTTCCCCAGTTGCCATAACCAGCCTCTTCAAATGCTTTACCAAAACCACTACTCCCCCTAAAATTCACTTGCAAGACTCCGTACCCCTGATTGGCTAACAGCTGAACTTCCCAATTATACCCCCAGAAATCCCTAACACCATGAGGCCCGCCATGAGGAAGAACAACCAATGATAAGTTCTTTGATTTGCCTTTCGGTAAAGTCAAATAGCCTCGAATCATTTTTCCATCTCTAGCAACAACTTCAATTGTTTTAGTTTTGGCTAAAAGCTCAGGGTCAAGATGATCGGCCTTACTTACTAAGTAATCAGCATTTAAAGTATCACTCTCAAAAAGATAATAGTCGCCAGGGTTAACGTCTGAATAAACAAAGGCGATTGCTTGCTTACCATCATCGGTTGCACTTGTAAGAATTACATCACTTCCTTTAAATGCCTTCATTAACTTTTTATGCAATTTAGCTTTAGGGCTCGTTTTATCAATATAATGATATTTAGGTAACGCTAAATCAGTGCCAACTGCAACGATTTGTTTGCCAGAAAAACCCTTTATAAAAAGTGACATATCAACCGTTTTATCATGAAATACCTGTTCTGCTATTTGCTCTTTTATATTGTAGACATACAGAGCTCTCGTACCGCTACCAACATTTGCAGACAAGTAAACTTTTTGATTATCGCCAGTGAAACTTAGCAAATTTATGTCTTTACCTTCAAAATTTTCTAAACGTACTTTTTGCCATTTTTTTGATGCATCTTCCTTATAGAAAATAACTTGCTCATTTGAGTTATTGGTTCCAATTGAAAATCGTACATCACCTCTATTATCACTTATTGCTTTTGCATGAGGTTTAGGAAGGGTATCTACTTTCCGCTTTTTTCCTGAATAAACATTTAGTTTATAAACAACAGGAATTGCATTAGGATTTGAAATCCAAACATTACTCTTTTCACGCCAAGGATAAAAAGCAATCAATATGTTCTTTTCATCATGACTCAAAAAATCAATTATTCTCTGATGCCCATATGCATTTTTCCTCTTTTTTATATTTGTTCCTATTTGCTTTTCTCCAGAAGTATATCCAAATACCATATCGTGCCTCGTCCCATCAGCATTTACGCCTATAAGCTCTCCATTATCAAATCTTGTTTTATCCCAAGAATAACTCTCTGTAACCGTATACAAAATACGCTCATTGTTAACCCAATAGACCTTACCAACCGATTTGCCCACACCTCGTACTCTAATTGCACTAATTGGCTTTCTAGTCGTTTTGTCAAGAATACCAATAACATCTCCATCCTTTTTATGAAAAACCATAGAAAGGTATTTTCCACTCGGTGATATTTGAACCTCCCTTGGTGACGGCTGTTTGACAAAATCCTCTATCTTAAATTTTTGAGTTGCAGACAGGTAGCCATTAAATGTGCCAACCAACAAAGCTCCTAAAATAAATATTCTTTTAAACATTTCCCTTATCCTTATTATTATAATTTGTAGTTAAACCCTCATTAACTGTGTGAGTTTACATCAAATATAGTTGTTTTTTAAGTTCTCAATTTACAAAAAACGTTTAATCTGTAATTCATTATCTGTGTCTATTGTCCAATAGTGATCTTGTCTTTTTTACCGTACAATAAAACTTTCAATAAAAACATAACAAAACGATTAATGCTTTCATCCATCACCCACCCAAAAACTATTTGCATTCTCCGACTATCAGCAATAGGCGATGTTTGCCATGCTGTTGCAACGGTGCAAGCGATCCAAACTAGACATCCCCAGACAAAAATCACCTGGATTATTGGTAAAGTAGAAGCTTTGCTTTTGCAAAATTTACCAAATATTGAATTTATTATTTTTGATAAAACAGCGGGATTAAAAGGCTACCAAGATCTTAGAAAGCGATTAAGCGGCCGAAGTTTTGATATTCTTTTGCATATGCAAGTTGCATTTAGAGCAAGCTTGGTTGCTCTTTGTGTTCGCGCGAAAGAAAAATGGGGGTTCGATAAATCTAGGGCTAAAGAAGGTCAGTGGTTGTTTACTAATCACCAAATAACTCCTCAATTTGAGCCCCATGTTGTCGATGGTTTCTGGGGTTTTGCTCAAGCAATTGGGGTTTCAAGTGATTTAACGCCTGTCTGGAACATGCCTATCACCAATGAAGATAGAAAATGGTGTTTAGAACAAACAGACTCGAAAGCTTATATTGTAATATCACCTGCAGCGAGCAAAGCCGAACGTAATTGGTTACCTGAAAACTATGCGGCAATTGCTGATTATGCAATGGAAAAAGATCTAAAGGTGATCTTATCTGGTGGTTCAACAGAAATGGAAAAACGACTAGGCGAAAACATATTGAAAGCCTCCCAATCATCAATAACTAATTTAATCGGCAAAACCACTTTAACTCAGTTACTTGCCTTACTCACTAATGCAAAATTAGTTCTTGCGCCAGATTCAGGCCCTGCCCATATGGCAACCACCGTTAATACACCAGTGATTGGCTTATATGCTCATAGCAACCCAAAGCGTACGGGGCCTTATCATTCGCAAGATTCAATCGCTTCAGTTTATGAGTCATTGCTTATTAAACAAACCGGAAAAACTATCCACGAAAACCCTTGGGGTAAACGGGTCAAAGGCGAGAACTTAATGAAATTAATTTCGGTTGAATCGGTAATTGAAAAGTTTGACTGGTTGATTAAAAAATAATATCTCTGCTAATTCTTAATAAATAGTTGATCATCCCTGTCAACTATTTTGCTAATAAATTTTATTTCCCTTATAATCCCACTTCGACCTGAGGGGCGGTTATAAGATTTATATCTTACACCTGAGATTTGTACCCTTTGAACCTGATCCGGCTAATTCCGGCGTAGGGACAGGTGGTAAGTTTACTTACTAATCAATATCTAAAACTTATCTTCTTGACCTTCGTCTTTTCGGATCACTAATATTTTCTAGTTTTGCATTTTGCAATGCTTATTTAATTCGTTTGGTGATTATTAAAATGAAGTTTTTGCTATATCCGTTTTCAATTATTCTTATCTTTGTTAGTCTTCTCTCTTTTGACGTCTCCTCAGAGGCTAAAGCTGAAAAACAACAAAAAGAATCCTTATTAATTGTAACTGCCGAACTGGAAGATAAAAGTGTTCTTGAGCTTCCTAGCAGTATTACTTTAATTGACGAATCAATCATTCAAAAAAGAAACGCTCAACAATTAACGGACTTGCTGAATCTCGCTCCAAATGTCAATTTTGCGACCGGTGCATCAAGAGGTCGCTTTATCCAAATTCGTGGAATTGGCGAACGCAGCGAATTTGTAGAGCCCGTTAATTATTCTGTCGGTATAGTTTTAGATGGGATTGATTTGACAGGTATTTCCAACGCAGCCACAACTTTGGATTTACAACAGGTCGAAATTCTTAGAGGTCCTCAAGGAACGCTTTACGGCGCTAATGGACTGGCAGGATTAATTAATTTAGTTTCTAACAAACCAACTGATGAATTTTATACAAAAATATCAGCATCAGTTGAAAGTTTTTCTGGTCAAAACTTATCCGCTGTTGTCAGTGATACTGTTAATGATAGTTTTTCTTATCGACTTGCCGTTAAAAAATTTACTAGTGATGGATTTATCAATAATCAATATTTAAACCGTCAAGACACTAACAATCTTGATGAACTAAGTGTACGAGGAAAATTAGTTTATCAACCCAGTGACGATTTAATGCTCACCACTAATTTATTTTTTGCTGATATAGATAACGGATACGATGCATTTAGCTTGGATTCAAACCGCAGTACCCTTTCGGATGAACCGGGGCACGACAAACAAAAAACCAATGCTCTATCTATCAATATGGACTGGGAGATTAATCAACAATATCGACTTGAAACCGTTATTAGTCATGCTAATTCTGAACTCGAATATGGATATGATGAAGATTGGAGTAATCCAACAATTTGTGATTCGACTGCTTGTGATTTTTCAATTTTTGGATATGATTGGTGGTATTCATCTTTTGATAACTACGCTAGAAATAACGACAACACTAGTTTAGATATTAAATTACATTCTTCAGATCAGAATCAAGACTTTAACTGGGTTGCTGGATTTTATCTGAGAGACCAACAAATTTCTTTAAACCGAAGCTATACTTACGCGGATAACTTTAATAGCCAATTTGATACAACCAACATCGCCTTCTATGGTCAAATAAATCATTCGTTTTCTAGCAAACTTAATCTATCAACTGGGTTACGAATAGAACAAAGAGACGCTGATTATTTCGATAACTCTGATGCTCAATTTAATCCTTCGGAAAATCTATGGGGTGGTCGCTTATCGCTTGAATATCAATATCATAATAATACAATGATTTACGGATTAATTTCACGTGGATATAAAGCAGGAGGAGTCAACACTAGTGCCGATATTCCTGAAATCAATCGAATATTTAAAACTGAAACTATGTGGAATTACGAAGCCGGAATTAAGGGAACATGGTTAGAAGACACCTTGGTATTTCAAGCCTCTATATTTTACCAAGACAGAAAAGACATTCAGACCAAAGAGTCACTGGTCCGTTCGATTGAATCAGGACTAATGATTCAGCAAGGAGGGCTTGCCCCATACAGCTTTACCGATCTAACCGGAAATGCTGCTTCAGGTGTCAGTTATGGAATTGAAATCGAAACCCGATGGCAAGCGCAAGAAGATCTTCAATTCTATTTAAACTTAGGCGTTCTAGAAACTAACTACACCGAATTTGTTAGTTATAACCATGTTAAAGCTGATCTAAATGCTATACCACCGACACCTGTCGATCTCAGTGGTCGCTCTCTTGCACACGCGCCGCGATATCAAACCAGCTTAGGAACTGATTATTTCATTTCCAATCAATGGTCAATCAATTTAGAAGTTGAATCAAAAAATGATTTCTATTTTTCTGATCGGCATGATCAGCAATCAAAAGCTTATCAACTTATTAACTTACGGTTGATTTATCAACAAGATGACTGGCGTTTACAGTTTTACGCAAATAATATAACAGATAGAGAAGTTCAAACTCGTGCTTTTGGCAGTTTTGGAAATGATCCTAGGAACTTCTATACTACCGAGCCTTATTACCAACTCGGATCACCAAGAGTCATTGGTGTTTCACTGACAACTGAATTCTATTAATAATCTAGATTTACTAAAATAGAAGTTCGCAAAATGATTTTATGAATGATTTCCTTCAACAGTTTGTTCAACAACTTATAGCAACCTCTCTATTAGAGTGGTTAGCTGTATTGCTAGCAATTGGTTACTTACTATTAGCAATCAAAGAAAGTCTTTGGTGTTGGCCGGCGGCTTTTTTTAGTACAGGAATTTATATTTATCTGTTTTTTGATGCTAATCTTTATATGGAATCATTTCTTAATTTCTATTATTTGATCATGGCTATTTACGGTTTTAAACAATGGAATAACAAAGGTGATTCTGAGAAAGAAAAGGCCATCATAGTTTGGCCTATGCAAAAACATTTATTATTTGTATTTATTGCTGCAGGTTTGGTTTTTTTGTCTTATTCTTTATTATCAAATTATACCGATCAAGATTTTGCTTTGTTAGATTCTTTTACAACTTGGTTTGCCATTTTAGCGACATATATGTTGACCCAAAAAGTATTAGAAAACTGGCTCTATTGGATACTCATCAACGCAGCTGCAATCTATATTTATCTTGCAAAAGGGTTCGCTTTAACCGCTGTGTTATTCTTTAGTTATATTCTATTAGCTGTTATCGGGTGGAGAACTTGGAAGAAGCACTATGAACAGCAAACCCGTCAGCCCTCCTAGCTGGTGGAAACACTCAGTTGGATCATGGAACCAGCTGATCAATTACTTTAATAGTATAAACCTCTTTGATAAGAGTAAGCTAACTTGTCAAGATAATTGGCTTTCAATATCAGAAGGTCAATCGAATACAAATTACCAACTAAAAACATGCAATAATGATTTTTTTGTTCAGATAATCAATTCCAACAATTACCCCCTCTTACCCTCACTTGAGACAATTAAAACTTTCTATCAGAATTTTTCTGATTCAAAAGTATCTCCCTGGCTAGTTGATTGTCATTTAGCAACTGATAATCTTAGAATCTACTCTTGGTTTGAAAAAGATATATCTGATCTAACATTATTTGATAATTCTTGTTTTTTTAAAACACTACTCCATTTTTTAGTTAACCTACATCAAATTTCCAATTGTGAGGGTACAAGCATTGTAACTATAGATATAAACAAATATTTATCAGATTATAAACAACAAGCTTCAATTATCTCGCCTGACAAACAAGAAGAAATTGAAATACTTTATAAATCAGCTATTCAATATAGCTCGGAATTTAAAGCCTCCCGCCTTTGCCACAATGATTTAAGTTATGGAAATTTATTATGGAATTCAAAACAGAATCTAAAAATTATTGATTGGGAATATGCTTGTTTCGGTGATCCTGTGATGGACTTAGCTAATTTAATATTGAACTGTCAATTAAACGAAAAACAAGAATCATTGTTAATACAAAGCTACTCTCAAGCTTCCAATAATGTGATTGATAAAAACAAACTCTCTAATATGAAACAACTTTGCCAAATCATTTCTAAGCTTTGGCTTATAGCTCAAAATTAGTCTTATAAAAAAATTCAACTTATTTTGCAACATTTTCTGCCTTTAATTCATCTATAGTTATAACAAGCACAATAAAAAGAGAGGTCTCTAGATGAAAAGCTCAAATTATTTGCGCCGAGGAAAACGGAAGCACCACCGATCGATTATTGATGATTCGAGTCACTTTTCTAACAAGGATCAAATAGCTGGCAAAGATACTCTAGCGAGTATCATGGATGTCACAGTCACAAGTGTTGAGCGTTGGATTAGAGATGGAATGCCCGTGGAGCAACGAGGAAACCAAACCCAAGATTGGATTTTTAACTTAAACCAGGTGAAAAAATGGAAAGTTAAGAGTTTTTAGTTGTAGACGATTCGTTTTAGATCGTCAATTTCAAATCATCAAATATCGATCTAATAATTTATTCACCTATAGGCTCTGGGTCTATTTCTGGCTCAGTTTCTAATACATCTTCGATCGTTGTATCAGCTTCTTCAATTTCCGTTTCAATCTCGCTTTCACTCCCGGCATCATTATCTTCTGTTTCGGTAGCTGCGGCTTCAATAGCTTGGGCTTCAATATCTATCTCGCCAGCTTCGGCTTCATCATCTATTTGAGGAGGGCTGTCAGCGCCTATTGGCGCATCAACACCTACACCAACAATTTCACCATCGGGTTGTTCACCTTGAACAATAATCACTTCAACTCGCCGATTAGTCGCTCGCCCTTCCAAAGTAGAATTATCGGCTATCGGCTTAGTATCAGCATATCCAGTAATCACAAAACGACTTTTATCTAACCGACCACTTTTTAGCAATTCTCGAGTAACCGAACCCGCTCTACCCCCCGAAAGTTCCCAATTGGAATGAAAGTATTCATTATCAATCGGTAAATTATCAGTATGCCCTGCAACACGTATCTCCCCTTCTGTATCCGCTAAAATTAATTCGATTTTTCCAATAACAGGTAAAAATTGCTCTTCTATAGTGTCAGATGCCGAAGCAAATGAACCTTTCTCTCGGATCCGAATAACCACATAAGAACTTTTAGCAAGAAGCTCTACCTGTCCATCTAATATTTCAGAAGACATTTTCATCGCAATTTCTTGAGCCAGAGCTTCCGCAGCCTCTGCAGCTTCTTTTTCAGCTTTGGCTGCTTGCTGTGCTTCTTTAATTATTTCAGCGTCGCTTTTTTCCTCTTTAGCTACTTCTTTGTTATCATCGGGGGCTAAACTTTTATCGTTATCAGTACCTTCACCAGTTTCTAGCCCCTTCCCCTCATCGGGCTCATCATCAGATTCATCAAACTCAACGGTTTCTTTAGTAATATCAATAGTTTGTTGCATAACGGCTTCAATAACCGTTGGTTGGGGTTTACCTGGGGAAAATTCTTTTGCGATGATACTTGTTCCTTTTGGAATATCGCGCACACGAACTTTATCTTGCACACCGAAAGCCATATTCATTGATCCAGCTATTTGTTTAAACTTTAAAACATCCATTTCAGCGAAAGATAACAATAATACAAAGAAGCACATTAACAATGCCATTAGGTCGGCAAATGTTCCCATATAGGCAGGTAAACCCTCGGGGGGGCAGTCACATTCAGCTTCGTCACTCATCTCTTAATCTTCGGCCGTTGGACGCTTACCTTCTTTAAGGTAACCATGTAACACTTGTTCAATAACTCGTGGATTTTGTCCAGCTTGAATACCGAGTAAACCGTCAATCATTAAAGTTCTGGATAGGGTGTCTTCTTTGTCACGCATATTTAATTTGGAAGCTATTGGAATACCAACCATATTAGCCATAATTGCACCATACAAGGTTGTTAAAAGAGCTACCGCCATTGCTGGACCGATCGATTTTGGGTCATCCATATTAGACAACATTGCGACTAATCCAATCAAAGTCCCTATCATTCCCATTGCTGGCGCAACATCCGCCATTGTTTTAAATACCGAAGCAGCTTGAGTATGCCGTTCCTTAGCCATCCTAACCTCTTTTTCTAGGATATTTTTGACGACATCGCCATCATGCCCATCGACTAATAAACCTATTCCTTTAGTTAAAAACTCATCCTCTATTTCCGCTCCTTCTAAGGCAAGTAAGCCGCTTTTCCGAGCCATGTCAGCAAGTTCAACAATTTGAGTAATTAACTCTTCATTATCCGTTGGTTTGAAGTTGAGAACCTTCATTCCCGCATTAGCAGCTCCCAGAAAATCACCAAGGGAATAGGTCATCATCACAACAAAGTGAGTACCAACGACTACAATTAGTATTGAGGGCGCGTCAATAAAGGTAAGTACTGAACCACCTAAAATCATAGCCATGACGACCATGGCAATTGCACCAATCAATCCAACGAGAGTACCTAAGTCCAAACCGACGTTCCTCTATTTATTAATAACCTGTTAAGCTTCTAATATGAGTAGAAGCAATATCCTCTATTCAAAGGATAGGCAAGATTTCTAACAATTCCAGTTAAGCCTTCACTTTATTGATAAAAATAAGCAAAGAATTCCTTTCGCAGTCAAAATGCGAGACAATACGCTATTCATTTTGGCAAACTCAATCGATTTATAGTAGCAACTTTTATGAACAGCAAAAAAAAACCAACCTTTGAATCTCAAATAGAAGCACTTGAAACAATCGTTAACAGTCTTGAAAATGGCGATCTTTCATTAAACGATTCTCTTACTCAATTCGAAAAGGGTGTCAAGCTAACAAAAGATTGTCAAAGTATGCTAAATCAAGCCGAACAAAAAGTCATGTTATTAAGCGAAAATAACAACCAATTAGAAGAGTTTGAACAAAAATAATCATGCCTCATAGTGATTTCCTAAAAAAGGTTCAAAATCGAACAGAACAACAGCTTGATTTGATTCTTCCTAGTGCTGAGACCGCCCCTAAAAGGCTACATCAAGCAATGCGTTATTCTGCACTTAATCCAGGTAAAAGAATTAGGCCTGCTCTAGTTTATGCTACTGGGGAAATGTTAGCTGCTTCAGAAGAAAACTTAAATATACCTGCAATGGCGGTCGAATTGATCCATGCCTATTCTTTGATACACGACGACCTGCCTTGCATGGATGATGATCACTTAAGGCGCGGCATTCCAACCTGTCATATTCATTTTGATGAAGCTACTGCAGTATTAGCTGGAGATGCACTACAAACTCTGGCGTTTGAGTTACTATCTAACCAAACCCAATCAACGCTCGCAGATTACAAGCAACTACAAATGATTAGCACCCTCTCTCAAGCCAGCGGCTCTTTAGGTATGGGTGGAGGTCAAGCGATAGATTTAATGATGACCGACAATCAAGCAGATTTGGTCACGCTTGAGTCAATGCATCGAATGAAAACCGGTGCGCTAATCGATGCCTCAGTTAAGTTAGGCTTTTTAGCGAGCGATTGTGAAGATCAGGTCATACTAACTCATTTAAATACATACAGCCGTTGCTTAGGACTAGCCTTTCAAATAAAAGATGATATTCTAGACATTGAAGGGGATACTGAAACCTTAGGAAAACCGCAAGGCTCTGATTTAGACAAAAACAAATCAACCTTTCCTGCTCTTCTGGGTTTAGATGGAGCAAAGCAACGCGCAAAAGAGCTAGTTGATCAAAGTCTTGATGCTTTAGAAAAAATTCCATTAAATAGCAACAGGCTAGCTGACTTTGCTAGTTATATTGTAACAAGAGAACATTAACCTAGCGGACGAATTAACCAATGCTATGTGATCCAAAAAAATATCCGTTATTAGCCAATATTGATCTGCCCAAAGATTTAAGGGAGCTTGAAAAAGATCAATTACAGGCGCTAAATGACGAGCTTCGACAGTTTCTTATCAATAGCATTGCTCATTGCGGTGGGCATTTTGCCGCTGGCTTGGGAACTGTAGAGCTAACGGTCGCACTGCATTATCTATTTGACACACCCAAAGACAAAATCATTTGGGATGTAGGTCATCAAGCTTATCCACACAAGGTACTCACCGGAAGAAAAGAGAATCTCCGTTCAATTAGACAGACTAATGGACTTCATCCATTTCCTAGTCGTTATGAGAGTGAGTATGATGCTTTTGGCGTTGGTCACTCTAGCACTTCAATTAGTGCCGCTTTAGGCATGGCTGTGGCCGCAAAACTAAAAGGTGATGATAGTCGTTTTGTTGCAGTCATTGGTGACGGTGCTATGACCGCTGGAATGGCATTCGAAGCACTTAACCATGCCGCTGATTTAGATGTTAATTTAACCGTTATATTAAACGACAATGATATGTCAATTTCAGAAAATGTTGGTGGACTAAACAACTATCTTGCCAAAGTGTTATCTGGAAAATTCTACTCCGGGATAAAAGAGGGCGGCAAAAAAGTATTACAAAATATGCCAAAGATCTCTAACTGGGCGCATCGTGTAGAAGAACATATGAAAGGCATGGTATTGCCAGGAACTTTATTTGAAGAGTTAGGTTTTAACTATATCGGTCCAATTGACGGCCATGATTTACCAACCTTGCTAACAACCATCGGCAATATTAAAAACCTCACAGGCCCTCAATTACTGCATGTAGTTACTACTAAAGGTAAAGGTTTTTCGCCAGCAGAAAAAGACCCGATTGCCTACCATGCTGTGCCAATTTTTAACCCCGATGACGATAGCCTTCCGGCTAGCAAAAAGAAAATCACCTATTCCAATGTTTTTGGAAGTTGGTTATGCGACATGGCAGCAAAAGATGAAAAATTAGTGGGTATTACTCCCGCTATGAGAGAAGGCTCAGATCTCATCGCTTTTTCGAGAAGCTACAAAGAGCGATACTTTGATGTTGGTATAGCCGAGCAACATGCTGTTACCTTAGCCGCAGGAATGGCGTGCGAAGGCCTGAAGCCTGTTTGCGCAATTTATAGCTCATTTTTACAACGCGGTTATGATCAACTAATTCATGACGTTGCCCTACAAGAGCTCGATGTGTTATTTGCTATTGACCGAAGCGGATTGGTTGGTGGCGACGGGGCGACCCATCACGGAAGTTTTGATTTAAGTTATTTACGCTGTATCCCTAATATTATTATTATGACGCCGAGTGACGAAAAAGAATGTCGATTGATGTTAACAACTGGCTTTGAACATAAAGGTTGCACTGCGATTCGTTATCCTCGCGGTGCAGGTACTGGTGTTGATGCCGGAAACGATTTAGAAACGATTGAAATAGGTAAAGGTATTGTTCGAAGAGAAGGTAAAAAAATTGCTTTATTGGCCTTTGGAAGTTTAGTTTCAACGGCAGCAATTGTGGCTGAAGAAATTGATGCAACTCTCGTTGATATGCGATTTGTAAAACCCTTAGATGAACAATTAATTATTAAGCTAAGTAAAACTCATTCACAGTTTATTACGCTAGAAGAAAATTCAATCTCTGGTGGTGCCGGTAGCGCTATATCAGAATTTTTAGCTACTAAAAATATTCAAATGGCAATTAAACACCTAGGTATTCAAGATGAATTCATCGAACATGGCGATCACAATGACTTACTTCACAAATGCGGTTTAGATGTTGAAGGAATAAAAAAACAAATAGGTCTTAATTAAATGCAACAACTTATCAATAATCGCGATTTAAAATTTCAACTTTATGAACTCGTCGATATTGAAAGACTGTTTAAGCGAAAAAAATTTGAAGAACATAATCCTGAAGTCTTTGATGCGGTTCTAGAAACCGCGGAAAAAATCGCATTAAAATATTTTTTGCCTCACAATCAACAAGCGGATCAAAATGAGCCGAGATTTGTTAATGGCAAGGTGGAAATGATCCCCGAAGTTAAACAAGCTTTCGATGCGTATCGCGAGGCAGGTTTTATTGCCGCAGGCATGGATTATGATTTAGAAGGAATGCAGTTACCTTTTTTAATTACACTTGCCGCACTCGGATATTTTACCTCAGCAAATCCGTCGACTACAGGCTATGGATTTCTCACTACCGGCGCTGCCAATTTAATTAATACCTTTGCTAGCGAAGAACAAAAACAAACCTTTTTACCTCCGATGTTAAAAGGTGATTTTTCTGGAACCATGGCATTAACTGAACCGAATGCCGGTTCATCACTTTCAGATATAGTGACTCAAGCAACGCCACAAGATGATGGCAGTTATAAAATAAAAGGGCAAAAGATTTTTATTTCTGGTGGCGATCATCAACTAACCGATAACATTATTCATTTAGTTCTAGCAAAAATAAAAGATGCTCCCGCAGGCGTTAAAGGAATCTCTTTATTTATCGTTCCTAAGTTTAGGCTGGATAAAAATAATCAAGCTGCGGAATCAAACGATGTTAATTTATCTGGCTTGTTTCATAAAATGGGGTACAGAGGAACAACTTCAACAATTCTCAGTTTTGGTGAAAATGATAATTGTACTGGCTATCTAATTGGCGAACCTCATAATGGCTTAAAGTATATGTTTCACATGATGAATGAAGCTCGATTATTAGTTGGTTTCGGCGCGATCGCGATTGGCTATCGAGGCTATTTGGAATCATTAGCCTATGCGAAAGAGCGGCCTCAAGGTAGACATCCCACTGAAAAGAATCCCTCCTCGTCTCAAATTAATATTATTGAGCATGCGGACGTTAAACGAATGTTACTCACTCAAAAATCCTTTGTAGAAGGTGGACTGAGTTTATGTTTTTATTCTGCTTGCTTAGTCGACGATTCTGAAACCGCCACTGGCGAAGAACAAAGCAACGCAAAATTATTACTAGATTTATTAATGCCTGTTGTTAAAGCCTGTAATTCTGATTACGGCCTTAAAGCAAATAAGCTAGCGATACAAATTCTTGGAGGATCGGGGTATACCAACGAATACCCCGTAGAGCAATGTTATCGAGATAATCGTTTAAATCCCATCCATGAAGGAACCAATGGTATTCAAGCATTAGACTTATTAGGTAGAAAAATTTGGCAAAATAATAGCCTTGGATTAAAACTATTATCAGAAAAAATATCGCAAGATATTCAGCGAGCAAGTCATTTGGAACAATCAGAAAAATTTGCTAGAAAAATTGCTGATGCTCTAACAGCCAGCCATCAAGTGACTCAAAAACTTGGCGAGTCAATGGCAAAACATGGTGCTAATAAAACTCTTGCCAATGCCAGTTGTTATCTGTCTATGATGGGTAAGCTTGTTTATGCTTGGATGTGGCTGCGGCAATCAATTGTCTCCGAAGCTGCACTTCAAAATTTAGAAGGCCAAGAAGGTCAGCAAGAAATCAATTTTTATCGAGGTAAACTTCAAGCAGCACAATATTTTATACAATGGGAATTACCAAAACTTTATCATGATGCTGAAATATTAAAATCCTTAGATGATACCTGTATAATCATGCAAGAAGATTGGTTTTAATTTAGTTTTAACAAGTTACTTATAAAATCACCTGGAAATAAAAAATGAATCTTAATTTAGAAAATAAAAATGCACTGGTTTGTGGAAGCTCTCAAGGAATGGGAAAAGCTATTGCTGTTCAGCTTGCAAAAATGGGTGCGAATGTAACATTATTTGCTAGAAACTTAGACACTCTCAATCACGTAAAACAAGAACTAGCGAATAATGGATCACAAGAACACTTTGCGATTTGTGCTGACTTTAGCGATACAGAGGCCGTTGCTCGCGCATTAGATTCACAATTAACAGTCGTGCCAAACTATAGTATTTTAATTAACAATACCGGCGGTCCAGCACCAGGGCCAGCCAATACATCAGAAAGCTCAGCATTTATCGCAGCCTTTAATCAACATTTAATCAATAACCATCAAATCGCACAGAAATTACTTCCCGGAATGAAAACATCGGGCTACGGTCGAATCATCAACGTTATTTCAACCAGCGTTAAACAACCTTTACCTAACCTTGGTGTTTCTAATACTGTCCGAGGAGCCGTCGCAAGTTGGGCAAAAACCATGGCAAATGAACTAGGCGAATTTGGGATAACCGTCAACAATGTTTTACCCGGAGCAACCAATACTGCGCGCTTGGATGCGATAATAAAAAACAAAGCGGCAAAAAAGGGATTATCCATTGAGGATACAGAAAAAGAAGAGAAATCAATTATTCCATTAAAGCGTTTTGGTGAAGCTGAAGAATTTGCCGATGCTTGCGCTTTTTTAGCCTCGCCTTCAGCAGGATATATTACCGGTGTTAGCTTGCCTGTCGATGGTGGAAGAACTAGTTGTTTATAACAGTTTAGCTTGGCGAGATAAAAGATGCAGAAAATTCAAAATTATATCGGTGGTGAGTTAGTTTCTCCTGTTAATAATCAATACCTTGATAATTTTGAACCTGCGACGGGAAAAATTTATTCTCTTACGCCTGAATCAGATAGTAACGATCTTGAATTGGCCGTTAAAGCTGCAGAAAAAGTTCAAGATGATTGGGCTGATATGAGCAGCGAAGCACGATCAATTTTACTGACTAAACTTGCCGATGCAATTGAAGCGGCCAGCGAAGAGTTAGCCAAAGCGGAAGCCATAGATAATGGTAAACCAATCGCTTTTGCTAGAGCAGTTGATAGCTATCGTAGCGCTGCGAATATTCGATTTTTTGCTCATGCTGCCACTCAGTTTTCCAGCGAATGTCATGATATGGGTTCGGTCGGCGTTAACTATACTCTGCGCCAACCTATCGGCATTGTCGGCTGTATTTCTCCATGGAATTTGCCGCTTTATTTATTTACATGGAAAATTGCTCCGGCGCTCGCCAGTGGTAACTGTGTAATCACAAAACCCTCAGAAGTTACTCCTATGACCGCCTATATTTTTTCTCGGTTATGTATCGAAGTTGGTATACCAAAGGGTGTGATCAATATTCTCCATGGTAGCGGCCCTTCAATTGGTTCGCCCTTGGTTGAGCATCCAAAAATTAAAGCCATTAGTTTTACTGGTGGAAGCGCAACAGGAAGAGCGATTGCTAGTAAAATCGCACCTATGTTAAAAAAATTCTCACTTGAGCTTGGTGGCAAAAACCCAACCTTAGTTTTTGCTGATTCGTGCAATTCTGATTCTGATTTAGAAAAAACCGTCAGCGAAATTGCTCGATCAGCATTTTCTAATCAAGGTCAGATCTGTTTATGTGGCTCTAGAATTTATATAGAGCGATCAATCTATGATCAATTTAAAACCGCCTTTGTTAAAAAGATCAATCAATTAAGAATTGGCGACCCATTAGAAGAAGATACCCAGCACGGCGCATTAGTTTCAAAGGCTCATCGTGATAAAGTTTATTCTTATATTCAATTAGCAAAAGAAGAAGGTGGAAAAATACTAACCGGTGGAAATAAGGTTACTATCGACGGCCGCTGTGAACAGGGTTATTTTATTGAGCCAACCGTTATCGAAGGGTTATCTTCAGAATGCCGAGTCAATCAAGAAGAAATCTTTGGCCCCGTTTGTACCATACAACCATTTGACTCAGAGGAAGAAGTCTTAGCAAAAGCCAACGGAACCGAATATGGTTTAGCCACATCCATTTGGAGTAAAGATATTTCACGATGTCATCGACTATCGACTCAGTTAGATTTCGGAATTGTTTGGATTAACTCTTGGTTATTACGTGATTTAAGAACCCCTTTTGGGGGAATGAAATCTTCAGGCATGGGGCGTGAAGGTGGATTAGAAGCCATGAGATTTTTTACTGAACCTAAGAATGTTTGTATTAAGTATTAACCACTAAAATTATTTTTATCTGCTGATGTATAGCCAGATGTACAAATTAATATTATCTTTTAAGATAAATCACTTTGCTTCTTGTTTATCCTTGTCAATTCATATAAATTCAAATCATAGTCATTCAATTTAAATAGGTTCAATATGGATTTATCTCACTTTTCAGGTAGTTGCCTTTGCGGTAAAGTTAAATATTCAATTGATGCAGAAGTTGATAATTTTTATTTTTGTCATTGCCAACAATGTCGAAAATTAACCGGTGGCCCTCTTGCCTCAAATATTCAACTCAAACCAACCGATGTTAATTGGCTTTCAGGTGAAGATAATATCAAGCGTTTTGATTACCCTGGTGAAAGGGCATTTACAAAAGCATTTTGTAAAGACTGCGGCTCTGCACTTCCATATATTAACGAAGCTGGTACCGCATTAGTTATTCCCGCAGGCTCGCTTGACCATGATCCAAAAATAATGCCCCAAGAAAATATTTTTTGGGGTGATAAAGCTGAGTGGTTTGAAGCTGGAGTAGATGCTGAAAAACATAGTGGGTTTTAAGAATTAGTCCAATTCCTAAGAACTGAAGAGGGCAAATATTTGCACATCCCAAAGTCCAATCAAGAAACAAATATTTCGACTCTTCATTCTTTAATGAAAGAAAATCCCTTTGCGGCATGGACAACAGTTTCAGAGGGTAAGATAACAGTTAATCATATACCTTTAGTGCTGGATGAAAAACAAGGTGAATTTGGAACATTAAAAGGTCATATTGCTCGCGCTAATCCGATATGGAAAGGTTTTTCTAAAGAGTTAGAATCTGTAGTTGCCTTTCAAGGCGATCATGCCTACATAACACCCTCTTGGTATCAGGCAAAAAAAGATCATGGCAAAGTCGTTCCCACATGGAATTATGCGGTAGTACACGCGTACGGTAATCCAAATATCATAGAAGATCATAAATGGTTATTAGCGCATGTAAATGAACTAAGCAATATACACGAAGCCAATCAAAAACAACCTTGGAAAGTATCGGATGCTCCAGATGAATATATCGATAAATTGGTTAAAGCGATTGTAGGAATTGAGATCCCAATTAATCGACTCGAAGGGAAAATGAAGTTAGGACAAAATCGTTCAAAAGCTGATCAGTTGGGGATGATTGAGGGATTAGGTAATGAAGATAATTCTCAGGCTAAGGGATTATCAAATAAGTTAAGCGAGCATATTCATAAAACTGAATCTAGATAAAGCCCCTTAAAAAGTATAAAGAAATTACCTGATAAATTATTTAAATAAAGGTTAAGGTATTAATGTTTAACAACAAAGAAAAAGAACAGCTGCTAAATTTAAAAGGCGTTGGCCCAACTGTTATAAAACGATTTGAAGAAATTGGGATTAGTTCGTTTGAAGATTTGAAACAGTTCAATGCTGATGAAATTGCCGAGCGAGTTGCTCAAATGCTTCGAACCACTTGTTGGAAAAATAGCCCTCAAGCTAAGGCGGCAATTAGTGCTGCAATTGAGCTGGCTAAAAAAGAATAGTAGCGCTGGGAACAATAAATTGAAAATTAAAATTGACGACCTATCTGGGGAAGATGTTGCTAACCTTCTCCAAGAACATATTAATGATATGAAAAGTATTTCACCGCCTGAAAGTAAGCATGCACTCGATTTAAATGGTTTACGTCAACCTGAAATTACTTTTTGGGCTGTATGGGATGATAAGGCGTTAGCTGGTTGCGGAGCTATTAAAGAGTTAGATGATCGTCATGGCGAAATTAAATCTATGCGTACTTCATCATTGCATAAAAAACGAGGAGTCGCCTCATTAGTTCTCAAGCATCTTTTAGAAGAAGCCAAAAAGAGAGGTTATCGCCGTCTTAGTTTGGAAACCGGATCGATGCCATTTTTTGAACCGGCTCGAAGTTTATATTCTAAATATGGATTTAAATACTGTGAGCCATTTGCGGATTATAAAGAAGATCCGAACAGTCTTTTTATGACGATAGAGTTATAAACTTATTTCTAGATTCTTGATCTTCCGGCCAATCTTTTCGTAATTCAGCTAAAAGTATATTGCGACGTTATTTTTTATAACCTCTGACTTTGATTTCCCAGATTAAATTGGTTTCTTTATTCTGCTAACGGCCAGAAGCGTATCAAATACCAGACAGGCACTTTACAGCCATTCTCTCACAAATATATCCAACAATCTCCTACAAAACATCCCTACCTAACGGCTAGAATATTGTGTTTAATCAGAGCAAAATAACGGAATCAATTAATTCATGGATGAATAACATGACCATTGCTCGAAAGAATATTGTCGACTCTGAAACTCCTGGCTTTTATCACTGTACTAACCGTTGTGTTAGACGAACTTTTCTATGTGGCATTGATGAATTAACCGGACATAATTATTCACACCGAAAAGATTGGTTAGAAGCTCGTATGTTTGAACTTTGCAATATCTTCTCAGTTGAAATTTATGCCTATGCCATCTTAGATAATCACTATCATATCGTTTTGCATCTTGACCCACTTGCCCCCTTAAGTTGGAGTAAAGATGAAGTGGCTGAGCGGTGGTTATGTGCTTTTAGTGGTACAGGCAATCCTCAATTTGCCAAGCAGCGAGAATTAAAGAAACAAGCCATTATCGCGGATAAAGCGAAAATCAAACTCTATCGAGAGCGTTTAGGCAGTTTGTCTTGGTTTATGAGCCGATTAAATGAGCCACTTGCTAAACAAAGTAATCAAGAAGACCATTGTACGGGAAGTTTTTGGCAAGGACGTTATTCAGCCCAAGCGTTACTGGATGAAGCAGCCGTATTGTCTTGTATGGCTTATGTGGATTTAAATCCAGTTAGAGCAAAAATCACTGACAAGCTGGAAGAATCACATCATACGTCTATCAAGAAACGATTGGATGAGATAAAGCAAATTGACCCAATCAAAGTTCAAGAAAATCTTGATACAGCCATCACCGCCATTTCCAATCAATTAAACAGCAAGAAACTGTCCATATCGACCAAGAGCTATATTGAACTCGTTGAATGGACGGGAAAAAATATTGTTCATCCCAATAAAGCGTCAATGCCACAAAATATATCTTTCTGTTTAAAACAACTCAACCTGCAACAAAACCATTGGCTGAAACAGTTAGAAAACTTCGAACAACACTATTGTCATGTGGTTGGTCCGATAGAACTGATTAAAGCAAAAGCTAAACAACTAAAGCTAAGATGCATGAAAGGCGCTTCAGCTGCGAAGCTTTTGTATGAGAAAAGTAGTTAACTCACTTCCAGACTTTAAATTAGTTCCCTCTTTTGACACATTCTAACTCTAGAAGAATTTCGAGTGGCTGAATATTGTCATTTCGGATAAATACTTTACTACAATACACTGTTCCCAGAATATCTATCCGTTATCTTTCAAGGTTGTAACTGTTTGTTGACGCGTTCGGCTTTTTAGTGGCTTTTGAAAAGTGGCTGTCTTTTATAGTTTGTTTTATAGTTGTTTTATAGTTTATAGTTTCTTTTATAGTTTTTATTGGCTTAGCTCACTACGCATTAATGACATTAACTGGTTTTTTGCGGCAAGATATTTTGGTGTGTCTAACACTTCTGGTTTTAATACTTCGTACGTTTGAACTATGGCATTGTAGGTAGGCTCCCCGGCTAAAATAAGCGCTCGATAGTATTGTTCCAAAAATACTTGATGTTCTAATCTATTGGTAGTGACATATTTATCCAACGCTGCTAGAAGATCAGAATAAGCAGCTTTACGTTCATTGTGTAGATCTTTGATCCGTGCAGTTTGTACATCAATTTGTTTTTCTTTTAGTCTATTTTCGGATCTGTACTTTTCGAGACAATAGTTTGCCACTTGGGTAATTAGCACACCACCGAGGGCACCTATTAATGCGTAGTAAGCTGGGTTCATAGTGTATGTTTAACGCTTACTCTATGCAGCAACCGAGGTTAAGAAACACCATTTTGATGCATAGAATTTATTTTTTGTTGAATATCAACAGTCTACAGCTATTTTAGAAATCTTCAAGCGTATTTATATGAGTCTAGACTCATATAATAGTCAAACTCATCTAAAGATATTCTATAAATATCAACCTGTTACCTTATATCGACTGGAGTGGTAATAACATATTTTCGATCTAGAGCTACTTATACACTAGTGTTTGGAGACCTTTTCTATAGAGATCCATTCGTGCAGAACATTGGCTATTGAAACGTCCACTTTAAGATAATTAGAGACACTTATTGCTAGCTTAAGTTGAACTCTGATTCACCTATAGCCATACCAGATCAAAAATATATACAAAAACCTTAACCCATATTCATCCTAACTACGCTCCTAAAAAGAAGCATCCTTATGATCATCAGACCAATCCTTCCTCAACTCAGCCAACTGTTTCCGATATGAATCAACATCACCATAATCAAAATATTTATCGGTACGTTTGTGCTGCCATAAATGATGTTCTGCATGTTTTATTGGACACCAATATTGCTCGGTGCAAGAAAATATTTCTCTGGCATAAGCAATCACACCATTTCCATACCCACAATAAATACAATTTAATTTTTCTATCGCATTAAGGTAGGCTAAATGCTGGTGGTCAACAACAATATATCGACTTCGATTTACAATTGGAATTTTATAAACTCTAAAACAAATATGTTGATAAATTGTAACCGTCAAATCAAGTAAAGCAATGGGAAACACCATGCCATAAATAATTGGTGCAGTTAAAATAGTGGATAATTTTGCGTTGACTAAATAGCTTAGCCAACCAACTTTACTTTTTCGATGAAATTGCTTAATGGTATTATCAAAAATAACTTTACCCGCTTCAATACTATACTGAAATTGTTTACGTTTCTTCTCAAATAGTTCTTCTAATGTTTTTTCAATATCTTGCTGAGTCTGACGTAATTTTTCGATGAGTTGCTCTAAGTGCTTTTGTTCAGACATGGTTATCTCCTGAAGTCGATACCCTTCAGTCTAACATAATCACTTTATTACAGTTGATGACAAGTTAAAGATCGAGCTTGTATACACTAGTTTATTTAGCCAAAAAAACCATTATTTAATCAAATAGCTAATTTTCTTACGTTAAAAATATTATTTTTTCTATAATATCAATAAGTTACAAGAGGCATATATCTTGCTAACTTGTTTAGATTGAATAATAAATAGTTAAATGCACCACCCAAATATCTGTGGTACCTTTAACAACAGCTCTATAAAGCAGATACAAGGAAAATTATAATGGCCGTAAAAATAGAAGATCGACCAATAGAAACTGTTAGAGAAGAAGTAATTGATCAATTAATCATGAATTATAGTCAAGGCGAAATATCGATTGAAGCCTTTGAGCGAAGGCTCGATAGCGCGATGGAAAGCAATGATCCTCATGCACTAGTTGAATTAGTTGCCGATTTAGAATTAGAAGTCGATAAAGAATATATTGAAAAGAAAAAAGAAGAACTTAACAGCGTTTACGATCCAAGCGATCCAAAAGATTTAGACTATGTGGTTAATGTGTTCTCGGGAAGCAGTCGTAGCGGTGCATGGCGAGTTGCTAAAGAAACCCGAATTTTTGGCCTTTTTAGCGGTACCGATATTGATCTAAGTGAAGCTCAATTAACCCATAAAACAGTTCATATAAAAGTTTATAGTTTATTTAGTGGCGTTGATATTTACGTTCCCGAAAATGTTAATGTTATGTCAAAAGCATTTTGCGTTTTTGGTGGTATTGATAACAATACTCAATCAACCGTTGATAGAAATGCTCCCACCATTGTTATTGAAGGTTTTGCTATTTTTAGTGGTATTGATATAAAAATAAAGCGTACATTGAAAGAAAAATTTGTTCAGTTTGCCGATGAAATGAAAAATCTTTTTACCTAAACTTTAATAAATTAGTCACGCCAATTATTCATCACGGTTATTAGGAAGAATAATCGTGACTTTTAAACCGCCATTTGTTCGATTGGCTATCATGATTTTTCCACCATGCGCTTCAACAATTTCACGACATAAAGGTAAACCTAAACCCGTTCCTTCAGATTTAGTTGAATAAAATGGCAATAAAGCATTACTGAGATTCGTTTCACTCATCCCTTTGCCTCGATCTTTTATCTGGATTTCAAAACTACTAACTGACGTTTTCAGAGATAAAATGACTTCTTCTTCGTTTTCAGAGCTTTCATTGACAGAATTTTTTTGACTCGCTTCATGTGAATTTTTGATCAAGTTGATTAAAACTTGTTGTACTTGTGCTGGGTCACAATAGATTGGTGATTCATCTATTTTACATTCAAGTTTAAAGCTTGCTATATGTTGTAAATTAGAAAGAAAATCGTAACTTTGAATTAACTGACATTGTGGACTTGGTAATCGAGCAAACTTTGCATAACCTTCAATAAAAGATTTGAGGTAAAGCGCTCGCTCTCCCATGGTGGAAAAAATATTTGCTAGCTTTTCTTCCTGTTGTCTTTTACTTATCAGTTCTCCAGAATGTGCCAATGAAGTAATTGGAGCCAATGAATTATTTAATTCGTGGCTAATTAGCCTAATAACTTTTTTCCAAGTATTAACTTCCTGACGATTAATTTCTTTGGTCAAACTTTTGAATAAGTAAAGGTGGTGTTTCCGACCATTTAACAGAAATCGATTTTGAGTCAAATGGTAGGTTTGAGTGTCATTTTTTTGAGGAACTGTAAATAGCCCACTCAGGCCTGATTCAACGGATTGAGAAAAAGGTTTTGGTTTACTCTCTAATAGCTTATTAAGTTTTAATCCATTAATAGGCCTTCCAGAATTAACTAGTTTTTTTGCGGCGCTATTACTGTAAATAATTGCACCTGAATTATCAATCAAAATTAATGCTAAAGGTGTCGTCTGAATAACCGTATCAAGCAGCAGTTCACGTTGATAAAGGTTCAATCTTTCATCTCTAAGAACCGAACCAACTTTATTATAAACTTCAATCAAATCTCCCAATTCATCATTGCGTATTTTGGCCAAAGAAACGCTAAAATCATTATCTAGAAAATTATGAAATCCATCGTTGAGCGCGCTTAAAACTCTATTAACTGGATTCATGTAAAGGTGAATCAAAAAAATAGCAGAAGGAATAATAATGACGGCAGATATCAATCCGGCTAGGACGGGATCATCAAGCCAATAATTAAACAATCCCATAGCTACCAGCATAAGGCAAATAAGAATCACCACAAAAAGGGTGAGTTGAGCTTCTAGACTTAGTTTTATTTTCAAAGGCGAAGTTTTACTCTGTATTGTTTATTTATCATTCTAGCAGAAGTATCGTTTAGATTAACTGGTCTAGTATATCGACTAATAGACGTAGATTGCTATTTAAAACCGATTCAGTTTGAATCTCTTGGGAGATTATACTTATCCATTCGTCTATAGAGAGATTGACGACTCAAGCCTAATTCTCTCGCTGTTTGTGAAATATTATTATGGTTTTTATTTAAAGTAGTGAATAATTTTTCTCTATCTGGCTCACAAAAATTTTGCCTATTTTTTATGTGTTTATTTGAGCCTGCTAATCCTAAATCTTTCGCTTTAATATGTCGGTTCGCCGCAAGCAAACTGGCTCTTTTTATTACATTTTCGAGCTCTCTAACATTACCCGGCCATAAATGATTTTGCAAAAGAATTTCTGCGCCATTTGATAAGGTAGTGCCTTCCGGCATGAAATGCAGTGCAAGCGGCAAAATATCGTCTACTCGCTCCGCTAAGGCAGCCACCTTAATTTCTATCACATTTAATCGATAATATAAGTCTTCTCGAAATTTACCCTGTTTAATATCGTCAAGCAAATTAGCATTAGTCGCACTAATAACACGAACATTCACTTTTTGTGTTTCAGAACTACCTAAACGTTCAAATTCTCCAGTTTGTAAAACTCGCAATAATTTCACTTGACCAGACAAAGGTAAATTTCCGATTTCATCCAAAAACAAAGTTCCACCATCAGCTGCTTCAAACCTACCGGTACGTCTTTTTTGAGCACCTGTATAGGCGCCTGCTTCAGCTCCAAAGAGCTCGGCTTCGAGTAAATCCATTGGCAATGCACCAACATTAACGCGAATAAAAGGCTTATCCTTTACTGATGAATTAGCTTGAACCGTTTCAGCCACCTTTTCTTTACCACAGCCATTTGGCCCGGTGATAAGAACAGGAATATCAGCATGCGCCACTTGGGTCGCAACGGTCATGGTTTGCAACATTGATGGACTATTAAAAATAGCTCCACATAAATCGTAATCTCGAGCAAGTGACTGAGCAAGGTTTGATTTTTGACTCAGCATCGAATTGGTTTGGTTTCGTAGCTGACCTAGTTCAATTAAATTATTCACCGTAGCCATTAGCTTAATATCATCCCACGGCTTGGTTAGATAGTCGCTTGCTCCTGCTCGAACTAACTCAACGGCTGTTTCTATACTTCCCCAAGCCGTTAATAAAATGATCGGTAAATCCGGGTGCTGATTATGGATCTGTTTAAACAGCTTTATTCCTTCTTCTCCTGAGGTTGTATCCTCAGTAAAGTTCATATCTTGAATAACTAAATCAACTTGGTTTGATTGAATAAATCGAAGACCTTCTTGCGGAGTAATAGCATGCAATGTCTTGATATTATAGATAGAAAACAACACTTCCAGTGCAGTCGCAATACCTTTATTGTCATCTATTACTAGAATTTGGTTCATTGTAATTATGTTTTCCTTAAATCTTAATAGGCAGTTTAATCGACTCAGAAAAATATTTCTATCAGCAGTTTAAAGTGAATTTTCAATACTTCTTATTAGATAGTCCGAATCGATATAAAATATATCTATATATTTCCGAATAAGTTTTGTCGCTATATACTTTGTGTCGCAATCGCTGGTGAAACTTTTGATGCTCTTAAAGCGGGCAACCAAACAGCTGCAATTCCAACAACATACATCAATAAACATCCAACTGGAATTAATGACCAATTGAAAGCAGAAATCTCAAATTTTTCTGCCAAAAATATATTAAAAGCAAATGTCATTAAAGCACCAACCAACAAACCAAATGAAGTTATTAATAAATTTTCGATTAGAAAATATCTCAAAATATCAGTCTTAGTTGCACCAAGTGCTCGACGTGTTCCAATCTGTTTTATTCGTTGATTGACATTAAAGCTCACAATACCAACAATTCCAAGTGCGGTAATTACAACAAGAAGAAGAATAACAACCCATAAAATATTTGTCATAGCAGCATCTCCAGAATAGCTTCTATCGCTATGCTCTCTAACACTTCTAACCGAAAAAATTACTCGCTCTGGGTTTCTCTTTATTAATAGATCTTCAACTTCACCTAATAAACGAGTTGCCGCTTCTTTACTTTCAGTTCTAATTAAAATTCTGCTGAAAGAACTAAGTCGTACAAAAGGAGTAAAGAGGCTATCCTCAAAAATTGAACTATGGACCCAAGCACCCGACATCTTCTCAACGATTCCTATTACTGTCACTTGTACACCGCCGCCAAGAAACACCTGTTTACCTAACGCATTTTTTTCAGGGTACAGTTTTTTTGCCAGCGACTGAGTAATAATCGCAGACTTAATATCTGGTGTAGCCGAAGTATAAGCAACTTCCTCTTCAGTAAAGTTTTTACCTTCTATTAACTTAACTCCAAGCGTATTAATTAGATGACTATCTCCATGATAGAAACCAGCACCATGGTTTTCAAAATTATCATATTTCTCTTGCGATGACGCAACAGAACCTGAATCTCCATTACCCGTCAGTGGAACTTGATTAAGGGCAACAGCATCTACAACTTCTGGTAAGCTTCTTAAGAGTTCAATATCTGCTCGGATATTACTTTCAATATCATAATTTTTTCCAAATGCATTAATATTAAGCGCAACCAGATGCTCCTCAGGAAGACCGCTATCACGGCTCATCATTTCAATTCTTTTTTGAATAATGCTAGTGGAATTAACCACAACGGCAAAAGTAATAGCAATCTGCAAGATAATCAATAGTGTGCTGCTTTTGTGCCTAATTAATGCACTTAGTATCGGTTTAATTTCAAACATCATTTTCTCCTATTGAATCTTCAAATAAACAGATGGATTAGTTCTACAAATCAACCATGCGGGATAGAGCCCGGCCAATAAACTAGATCCCAATGCAATTCCGATAGCAGCAAGGATCAATGTCATGTCCATGTGAACTAACTGGCTATAAGAAGAATAAAGTGTTTTTACACCGAGCAATCCGAGCTGACCCAAACATAGCCCCAAGATCCCCCCCATTGCGCCGATTAATGAAACATCAACTAAGTGTTGAAAGAATATTTCTCTACGGCTCGCGCCTAAAGCCCGCCTAACGCCAACTTCTGGAGCACGATTTAAAAATTTGGCTAATAACAAACCAATCGTATTAATCATACAAACCGCTAGGAACATAAAAGAAAGTCCAACTAAAATTGAATTATCACTCGATACTACTTGGTTTTCTTTCATCCATTCGATGACATTCTTTAGTGATACCCCTGCTTTTTCATGCTGAAAACGACCGATTTTTTGTTGCTCGACTATGTAGCCATTAAGCCACTCAATGTAGCTATCCTTTGTATCGCTATCATTAAATTCGACCCAGTACTGATTCCACATAATTTCCGAAGCCAGTTTATCTTGATAATTATTAATTGTTTCTGTTCGCCAGCCATTATTATTCCCCCAGCTTGGTATTTCATGAACCGGCAATAATGAGAACGGTACAAAAATCATTTCACTTTCGTTAAAGCTCCCATTGTTCAAGTCGTAATAACGTGGTGCTGGCTGCCAATGATCAATAATTCCAATAACCGTATAAACGACCGAACTAAGGTTGATTTGACGACCAACGCTATTCTCGCCATTAAACATGCGTTCATTCAATTCTTTACCTATCACCACCACATTCTTGCCATTAGTATCGACACTCTTATCCCATACAGAACCATTAATAAAAGGGATATTAAACATCTCAAAAAAATCGCTGTCGATAGCTCTTGCTGACTGCAGAAACGGGGCTTGATCAATCGATTCTGGAATAACTGAAAATCCAGTGGCTAAACTTCTTGTTTTTTTATGAGGAATATCGGAACGATGAATATTCATCGCATCTTGGTAGGTTATTTGATAAGGAAATTCGTCAGTTGTTCGACTGTTCGATTGTCCCTTACCGTAGGTATAAAGCTGAACATGGTAAAGTTCATGACTCTTACTCGGGATTGGGTCTTTGTCCATCATATAGTTAACCGTCAAAACGGTCATACTCACGCCAATACCTAAACCGATCGCAACGATCATCAGTGTCGTCAACATGGGCGTTCTTTTAATGCTCAACCAAGACAATTTTAGATAATATGAAAACATGAATAACTCCTATGCTTCTGAAACATCAAGTACTGGTTCAAGTTGCTGATAGTCACTTACTTGCCCATCTACAATATGAATATTACGTTGTGCCCGACGAGCCAGTTCGGCATCATGAGTCACCATAATAATCGTGGTACCCTGTTGATTGATTTCTTCTAACAATTGCATCACCTGACGCGCCATTAACGAATCTAAATTACCTGTCGGCTCATCAGCTAATAAAAATAATGGCTCTCCCGCTAAGGCTCTTGCGATCGCAACACGTTGTTGCTGTCCACCTGATAATTGCGAAGGTAAGTGTTTCATTCTTGCAGAAAGTCCAACGCGCTCAAGTGCGTTTTCAATTCGTCGCTTTCTTTCTTTAGCACTAAACCCCCGATATCTTAGTGGGACATCAACGTTATCGAATAAGTTAAGATCAGGGATCAAATTAAAACTTTGAAAAATAAACCCGATTTTTTCATTTCGTAATTTTGAACGTTGATTATCATTAAGTTGACTGACATCCTTTCCATCCAATAGATAGCTACCACTATTAAATGTCTCTAGCATTCCGGTAATATTTAGAAAGGTTGTTTTTCCCGAACCAGAAGGACCTGTTACCGCAACAAATTCACCTTCATTAACTTCAAGATTAAAATCTCTTAATGCGTGAGTTTCTACCAAGTCGGTTCTGAATATCTTCTTAATATTATTCATTTTTAACATCTGAATGATCCTTTATTTAAATAATTTTTTGGTTTTTTGAGTTTTAATTTAGGTTTAAGATTTTTGCATCTTCAACAAAATCCGTATTTGAAATAATGACTTTTTGACCTAACTCTATACCGGATAGAACTTCAATTTTTTCGATACTTCTTGCGCCTAATCGAATATCCGTCAAAGTTGCAATGTCGTTATTTACAACAAAAGCTTTTAATCCAGCATGGTGTTGTACAAATGATCCTCTCGGTAAATATAAAACGTTATCTTTTTGTTCAAGAATAACTCGACTGGTTACTCGCTGATTTTGCTTGATTCCAGGAGGCGGATTTACCGAAAAAGCAACTCGACCTTTAATGACATTGTTAGTGACCTCTGGTGAAATACTCACAATCGAAGCTTCGTATTCTTTGCTGTTATAATTTACTTTGACAGGCATTCCAATTCCTATGGTATCGGTATAAGATTCTGGAATATCAATTTCCACCTGAAAAGCAGATAAATCAACAATGGTTAATAAAGCTTGATTCAAATCCACTGCTGACTTTTGTTCTACCGACCAAGAACCGACAATTCCAGAAACTGGCGCAAGTATGTCAAGTTCTTTTACTAACCTTTCAGTATTTTCTACTAACAACTTATATTGATTTAATTCAGACTCTTTTGTTTTTAATTCAAAAGATAAGTTTTCTTGTTCTAACTCATCTTGTTCGATCGCAAAATCATATTTCAATTGAGAGCTTTTAAGCTCGTCAATCGCCTTCTCATAATCTAACTGACTCAGAGCTTGAATTTTGACTGATTTCTCAGCTCGACGCATTTCTCTATGGGCGGCATCAAGTACGACTTTTTCTAGTTGAATTTGTTGCCGATTTTGAATTCGAGCTTGCTTAGTTGAAATTTTTTGCCTTTCTAGTTCAATTTGTAAACTCTCTAATGTTGAACGCTCTTGTTGTAAACGGTTTGTTAAAGAGGGGCTACTCACAACCGCAACAATATCTCCTTTTTGAACGAGTTGACCAGGATTGCTCAGCAAAGTAACTGTTCCCAAAGCAGGAGCGTAAAGTTTTGGGCTGTTTGCTGCAATGATATTGCCTTGAAGTGAAACATCGCGAATAAATTCACCTTGCTCAACCGTTGCGACTCTAACTCGAGAATAACTGACGGAACGATCGGTTGACGACCAATCAGAAATGCTGGGATATGTTAATAAACTAAGAGCAATCATAGCAATACTAATGCTAATAAGTACCCAAGGCCTACGACTTTTCGAGTTAGATAAAATAACATCTTGCGATGAAGTATCTTTGATCATTGATTTACTCTTCCAATTAATTTTCATATTTAATATAGCGAAAACTATGCCAAGAAAGTAAAAGAGTGTAACCTCTTGAAATATAGGGATTATTTATATTGGAAGAAAAGATATTTGAATGCTTGGTTAACTGGACACTGTCCGCCTCACCAATTCGGACACATGTGGACAGTTGTTTGTTTCGACGAATACATCAGTAGAAAGTCATCTAAATATTGCTCAACGAAAAATGCAAAAACGGCTAACCCTTTACAAAAAACGTATACAATTCAATATTTTTCATCAATCTAGCTTCACTTTCTATTCGGTTTTCTTTTCAAAGAAATATAGCGTAGAGTATTGTTAAATAATTCCTTTGCTCAAAGAAAGGATCGCGACCAATGAACGATAAAATAACAACAAAAGCGTCAATGGGTTTTTGGCGTACTTGGGGATTAATCGTAGGAATGATTATTGGCTCCGGTATTTTTATGTTGCCTGCGCTACTCGCACCTTATGGCGTTTTGGGTTTAGTTAGTATATTAATTACCGCCGGAGGTACTTTTTTAATTGCCCTAATGTTAGGCCGTCTTACCAAAGCAATACCAAAAGTTGGCGGTTTTTATGCCTATACCCGTGAAGGACTGGGCGACTTTACTGCATTTCTTTCGGTTTGGGGCTATTCCATATCAATTTGGGCAGCTATTCCAGCTGTCGCAATTGCTTGTATTGGATATCTCAACGTATTTATCCCAGGAATTTCTTCAAGTACCATAGGTTCATTTGTCGCTGGCTTGGTTATTATCTGGGCAATTGTTTTATTAAATATAAAAGGTGTACGAGAAGCCAGTATCTTCCAACTAATTACCTCACTATTAAAAATAGTACCGCTATTATTTATCGCCGTGATTGGTGTCGGCCATTTTACACCTGAAGCAATTCCTGTTAGCAACCCAACAGATGGGAATATCTTTAGCGCGCTTACAGCGGCAAGTATTTTGACCATGTGGGCTTTTGTTGGAGTTGAAAGCGGAACCATTCCCGCAGAGGATGTTGTTGAGCCAGAAAAAACTATCCCAAAAGCACTCTTTTGGAGCGTTTTAACCGTGACTGCTGTTTATTTTTTCGCAACGCTTGGTGTCATGTTATTAGTACCCGCTTCTGAATTAGCCGTTTCTACAAGTCCCTTATCTGATGCAGCAGTTCGTATTATCGGCCCTTTAGGTGAGAAAATAATTGCCTTTGGTGCAATAGTTGCGATGATTAGTGCGATCAATGCTTTGGTTTTATGTGGTGCGCAATTACCAATGGCTGCCGCTAGGGATAAGCTCTTTCCAATCGCGTTTGCTCGAATGAGTAAAACTCAGACACCTATTTTTTCTCTCTATTTTGTTGGAATTCTTTCGACAATATTTTTACTAATGAATACTTCTAAAAGCTTGATGGGTGCTTTTCAATTTTTAATTATGCTGTCAACCTTATCGGTCTTAATTCCTTACGCTTTTTCAGCGGTATCAGAAATGGTGTTACTAAAGCGAGTAGGAGGCAAACAACAAGGTAAAACTTTTGCACTAGCGATGGCAGCCTTCATTTATACCCTATGGGTTATTATTGGTTCAGGAGCCGAAACAGTTATGTGGGGGTTTATTTTATTACTTATGGGTATGCCAATTTATGCTTGGTTGCATATTCATAATGAAGAAGAGTGAACTTAGATATTCGTTAATTTTAAAGAATAATTGCACTTTAATTTTATGATAAGATGCTGACACTTTTTGAACCGGGTTCTATCTAATCATGCTAAATATCGTTCTATTTGAACCAGAAATTCCACCCAACACCGGTAATATTATTAGACTCTGTGCAAACACTGGCTATCAATTACATGTGATTGAACCTTGTGGTTTTGATCTAGATGATAAACGGCTTAGAAGAGCGGGATTAGACTACCATGAATTTGCCACACTCAAGATCCATAAAAATTATGAAGCCTTTTTAGAAAAGGAAACACCAACGAAACTATATGCTTGTTCAACTAAAGGAACTAAACAACATACAGAAGCAAATTACTCTAAAGATGACTATTTAATGTTTGGTCCCGAAACAAGAGGTTTGCCATCTGATATTTTAGATAACTTACCCCATGAAAATATTTTGCGCTTACCTATGGTTGAAAATAGCCGGAGTTTAAATTTATCTAATAGCGTTGCGATATTTATTTATGAGTCTTGGCGGCAGTTAGGGTTTGAGGGGAGTCGATGAGACATTCAAACATTTCTCTTTTATAGAGCATTTCGCAACACTTCGCTTTCTTGCGACTGTTTTTTACTCCTGCAAAAACAGCATACCATCCATCCTTGGATATAAGTTACTTTTAAAAAGCCTCAACCAAAAGTAGGCGCTCTTAGGCGAAAGTAACCAAAAATGCTTTTTGTTGAATCTAGCTAGATAAGCATACCTATAATATTTTTCGATACCTTTAGTTTCCTATTACACCCAAAATGGCTCATTGGGCGAAAAAAGACTCGCTTTGCTTAAACAAGTTTTTTCGCGTATCCAATGCTCCATGAATTTTACAATTTCGCTAGAAGCCACAGGGCAAAACCCTATCAAAGTAGTTCAGATTTCAAAACAAACTAATTTTATTAAAGGCGATTATCTATATAAAACAACATATATTTTATGTTTTACATAAAATATATGTTGACTAACATCAAACTGAAATATATAGTCTGACACATGAGTATAAGAATAAACATCGATATAGAAATGGCTCGTAAGAAAATTTCATTGACTGTATTGTCAAAGAGAGTCGGTATTTCTATGACTAATTTATCCCTTCTAAAAACAGGGAAAGTAAAAGGAATTCGTTTTAATACTTTATCTGCTATTTGCGAAGTATTGGACTGTCAGCCTGGCGATATTCTTGAATATATTGCTGATGAAGATGCTAACTAAATTTATATCTAAAGGAATTTGTAATGAAGTCTATAGACTATTTATACCCCGCTATCGCAGCGATTGCTGTAACTATTTTGTCCCCACTTTATTGGATTGTCGAATTCTCTAAATACTTTGATTCCAGCAATCAAAATTATTCAGTAGAAAATCTTTTTGCTTCGGATATGAGCTTGTCTAGTTTCATTTTTTTATTCATCGGATTGCTAACAATTTATATTTACTATGGATTAATTCGATTGCTCCATGACCACTACTACTACAAAAAGGTAGATGTCATTCTAATGATATTGATCCTTATATCTATAATTCTCTATTTTGGCACTTTTCTATTAGAAGCTATTTCTTTCTGGAGCGGAAAAGATATTAACGGTTCCATATTTTCTTTGCTCTGGATTTCATGTTTGATCGCATTTGGGATTATGGATATATTGTTAGCCATTGTTCTCTTAAAAGACAGTAAAAAACTATCAAGTTTAATTAAGGGATTTGCGATAGTTAGTCTAGCACTCGGTATCATAGAAATTACGGTGATGTTTTCTTTTATCGCTATATTCTTATTTCCCGTAGCTACGGCTTTGCTCGCAATGATTTTTTTGCGGAAACCAGAAACAATAGAAATTGTTTGACCCATAAAGTTTGAAAATAGAAAAAAGGAGATTAATCTAGACTAGCTCCTCTTCCCCAGAGGGAACGCCAAGGGGTTTTTCGTTCTTCAGCTCTTGGAAAAAGTGACTCGTAGGAAAGCGTAGCGCTACGAAATATTCTTATGAACTGACTAAAAACCTTCGCGCCGAGACGGACGCTCCTACCCATGTAAGTTTCTATTTTATAGGTAGGAGCGGCCTCTGTGCCGCGAAGGTTTTAACAAAGTAAACTACTCAGCTTTAGCCGCAATACATTCTACTTCCAATCTAGCTCCCAAACCTAAACCATTTGCCCCAAATGCACTTCTAGCGGGATAAGGTTTAGAAAAATAAGTAACATAAATTTCATTAAATGTTTGCCATTCAGAAATATCTGCCAACATAACTGTACATTTCACAACGTCTTTCATTGAATAGCCGTAGGTTATTAAAGTTTGTTTGATGTTATCCATGGTTTGTTGAGCTTCTGCTTTTAATCCACCCTTAACAAGTTTTCCTGTTTGAGTATCAACGCCGAGCTGACCAGAAAGAAATAATAAGTTGCCAACTCTAACAGCTTCCGAAAAAGGTAAATTTTTTGTGCCTGGTTGCTCGTTAGCTAAAAACTCTATGTCGGGTGAACTATCCTTGGCGTTAACAAAAGTAACAGTAAGAATAGTGGTTATGATTAAGATAAGGAATTTCATGTTTTATTTCTCCTAGCATTGACTAGCATTTACTCCCACTCATCCTCAAATTCATTTTCCAGATGATGCAAATGTCGGTCAAGTTTGTTTAGTAAATGATGTAGTTGTTCTTTTTCTTCAGTTGAAAAACATGATTCGATTTGGTCACCGGTTTCAATTCGTTTAGGTGTAATTTGATCATGAAAATCTGCGCCTTTTTGAGTCAAATAGATTAGAACTTTTCGACGGTCTTTTTTTGAGTTTCGGGTAGCAACAAAATCCAATTCTTTTAATACTTTAACCCCTCGAGTAACGGTTGCGGCATCGGTTCTTAATGCTTCTGCCACATGACTGTTAGTTAAACCTCCGTAAGCCCCCAAAACAGATATCACTCGCCATTCTCGTTCACCAATTGGTACACCGGTTTGTAGTATTAAATCAGAAAGCTTATGCCCTGCTTGTGACATTTGAGCGGCTAATCGATACATCCGATAGGGCAAAAAAGATTGCAGGTCGAGAGTCGATGAAACTTTTCCTGCGGCAACGGCAATTTTCTTTTTTTGTTCAGTTGAATTATCCATACTTTCTCACTTCAATAAGTTCTGTTCGCCAATTTTATTTCTCATCAAAATAAAGGATCATTTCTCCAGCATCACAATGACAATGTTTTTCCGGTAAACAAACCACACAACGATAACCAGCATAACTATCTTCAAGCCATCGATCAGGATATGTTTTGAGCAATTTTCCGCCACAACCAATAAAATATTTATACGCCGCATTGCCTGGACTTTGCATCCATGTATGGCAAATACCGCCTTTGGCACCTTGTTTTTTTGCCGCCTTGATTGATTCTCGCAACATTGTTTTTGCGACACCCTTGCCCCGATAGTCAGAATCAACCGTGCTACTTTTAAAATAACAAAGCTGCTCGATGGGCAATTTCCATAAATCGGCAGAGCACCATTCATCAATTTCCCATTTACCGGCCGCATAGGTTAATCGGAATCCTACAACTCTGTCTTGATCGAGCATTACGAAACTGCAGTTAATACCCTTTATTAAACTTTTATTATAAATTTTAGTGATAATTTCGTTGGTTAAATATGCATCACCATGAACTTCATTTCCCAAAACAATAACTCGCTGGAAATATTCAGGTGTAAGCGGAACAATTGTTAAATTATGATTCATTGCGATCCTTAAAGTGAGAAGTAAACTAAACATCTGTTGTTTCTTCTAATGGGTTATTTTGCCATAATCAGCCCTTCTTGATCCAATCTCAAATCAATTAAGGCATTATTAGATCATGTACGACCCATTAAAACATCAATCTCCGGGAACCAACCAGCCTTATCCTAATAGTTATTGGGCAGATAACTCTGGCAAACCACCAGAGAACTTAGGCGCTATTAATTCAGATATTGATGTGGATGTAGCAATTATTGGTAGTGGCTATACAGGCTTATCTTGCGCGCTTCATTTAGCTAAAGAGCATAATATTCAAGCGCATATCGTTGAAGCTAATCAAACCGCATGGGGTTGTAGTGGTAGAAACGCCGGTTTTATCCTTAAATCAACAGGAAGAAAGCCTTATTCTGAAATGCTTAAACAATGGGGAAAACAAATCACCCACGGTATTTATGATGAAGTTTGTGAAGGGGTGGATACGGTTAGTCAACTGATTCAAACTGGAATTGATTGTGATGCACAGTCTAAAGGCTACTTGCGGGTGGCTCACAAACCCTCAATGATAAAATCGCTTCACCAACAATCAAAACTGCTTAAAGAAGAATTTAACTATTCCACGGAAATACTAACAAGAGAAGCGATCCGTGCCGATTATTTTAATAGTCAAGATGCCTTTGCCGCGATTCGATTTGATGACTGTTATGGGATCAATCCTTTAAAACTTGCCTGGGGCTACCAAAAAATAGCACAAGATGCTGGGGTTAAAATTCACACAGGCTCGCCCGTTATTCATTGGGAAGAAACACCTCAGAAAAAGCAAACCTTGAGAACTCCCAATGGTGTTATTACTGCCAACAAGGTGGTGATTGCATCTAACGGCTATACCCCTAAACAATTTCATTTATCGGTGGATAATCGTACCTTACCAGTATTGTCGCAAATTATTGTGACTGAGCCGTTAACAGATCAACAGTTAGCGGAAACAAACTTTGTTACCGATAATGTCGTAATGGATACCCGTGCACTAAAATATTATTTTAGAAAGCTACCAGATAACCGCATACTGTTTGGCGGTCGAGGCGCAATATCTGGAAAAGATGCAGACAACCCTTATTTTGCCAATCGATTATTAAATGTATTACGTAAGAGCTTTCCTCCACTCCATTCAATCAATCTCGATTATTCTTGGTCCGGTTGGATCAGTATTTCACTAGACGACCTCCCCCATATCTGTCAGGCTGATAGTCATGGGAAGGTTTTCTATAGTGCTGGCTATTGCGGTAATGGTGTTTCGTTTGCAGTACAAGCTGGTAAGAGGCTTGCTCAAAGGGTTGCAGGTGTAGAGGTTCCCACTCTCCCATTTTACACTAAAGAATTACCTAAATTTCCTTTTGCTAAATTCCGGCGATTAGGGCAATGGGGTTATTTTCATTATGGTATGGTTAAGGATCGGTGGTTATAAATACCTATAGGGAATTCTAAAATATATAAATAGAGTTGAATTTACTTCGAATAAGCGGTAAAACTGATTTTAGATTTTAATCGTCCAATTAAAAGCAGAGACATATGACAAAATTTTTACTTGCTAGCTTTACAGTTATCTTTTTTCTTAGTTTGAATGCTACAGCCCAAACATCTGAAGAAAAGAAACCATCAGCCCGAACACTTGATCAAGCCGGCGTATATATTCTCGATGGCCTTAGTGCGTTATCTATCATTAAAAAATGTGGTATTGAAACCCGTGATTTAACACGTTATTGGAATCCAACCGAACAGCAAATTCAATTAATTGATAAAAAGTTAAATACCGAACTAGAAAAACAAGGATTTAAACTTGATCCAGTAGAAACTCACAAACAGTATGTCGCTGCAGAAACCGCTAATGGAGAAGAGTATGTCTATACTTTCATCTACCCATCACAAAAAAAATCAGTTTATTTTGAATTGGAAAATACTGCTGTGATTTGTAATCGTGAAGATAAACTAAGTATAAGAGTTGAATTTGATTTACAAACTTTTAAGTTTACTTTTTACGATAAGGTGATTGTTCCACCTAAGAAGAAGGATGAAAAATAGATTTATAAAAATTGCTTATTACTATTTTTTTCTAGCAGTGACTAAAAATCATCTAGATCAATATTGAACTCTGATAAAACCTCTCTTGTTTGCAACCGCTTTTGCCCGGCCGACACAGCCATGACCTTTGCAACTACTTCTAAAATTTCACCTTTCACAATTCCATTCTTTTTTGCTTGCTTCAAATAATAAGCCGTACAAGGCTTACAACTCATGGCAATAGCAGATGCAAGACCAACAAGCACCTCGGTTTTCGTATCTAGGAATTCATTAGAATGTGTTGATTCATAAAAATGATCATAACTTTCTTGTTGCTCTTTAGTTAGCATTTATACCCTCCAAGCAAGAGTGGACGCTTACTCTTTTTTAGCTCGATGCCCAGGTTTTGCTAGAATTTCTAAGTAGAAGGATTCTAGGCCTTGCTTTTCGGCATCATCAATATGTTTATTAATACTCGAAAGATGTATTGATTCCGCACTCATTTCGTTGACACCGTATCGGCAATCAAAATCCCAATAATCCGCACCATCTTTTAACGGCTTATTTCTTTCTCTTTTAAGATACTTTTTGACCTCATGTTTAATCGCCTCAACCAGACGAGGTAATTTAATTTTGGCATGAGTCAAAGCAAATGTTTTTTTCATAATCAATTATCTTCTATTAAATATGTGTCTAGTTTATCTGAATTCGCCCAACTATTCCGGTTTAACTGGTTGAAGCGAACGAATACTTTCAAGGGGCACGATCAGTGTGTTTTTCTTTTGATGATTATATAAAAACACATAGTTAATGGAAGTTCCCAAAAGAGAGTGCTGATCTGAACTGTTAACAGTCGCATCAGCATCCAGTAAAATCAGCTCTTGCTTGTTTTTCAAGATCATTTCGGCTTTGTTCTTAGAGTGCAAACCAATAAACATATAGAAGTAAATAGTCAAAATTACGAATGCCGTCCACCAAAAAGAACGAGCCCCTTTAAAGCCTGCAATATAAGGTATAAATTTAAAAAAACCTTTATCAAATTTTCTCTCTAACCAAGCGCTAAAAGGAGCCTGAATATAAACGATAGTCCAAACTAAAAGCACCATACTGAATGCTCCTGCAACCATCAACATCACCATTGGGTCTTTTATCCCAGCGACCAAAATATCCGTCACTTCCAGATAGACCGTAACTTTCAGGTCAAAATGAGCATAAAAAGTTATTAAATAGATAAATCCAGCTATCGCAATAGTGGCGTAGACTAAAAAAACCGTTAGTCCTGGATGGGTGGAAACAAAACGAAATATATCCGTAAGATTTACTTTTGGTCGAAACTTGTCTAAATCTGCTTTGTTGTTCATATGAAGTTTCTCAATGATAAGTAAACCGATTGTAGCCTAGGTCATTTGGTGCATACAAGCTCAACCAAAAATATACAGCTATTATGAATTCTTTCTATCGTCCATTTGTTTAAGGATAGACAAGTGCACTCTCTAACAAATTAGTTTTTGATAAATTTCTATCCGATGAATTAGTTAATCAAACCCAAGTTAACTTTAGGCCAAATATTCACTCCTTCCACCTCTCTCAATCTATTAAACTCACGTTCTAATTTCTCTTTTCCAATTAATTTAGCTTGAAACATTGGACCACCTTTATGACGAGGAAAGCCATAACCATGTAACCAAATCACATCAATATCCGAAGCACGTTGAACGATCCCATCCTTAAGTAGTTGTAAGCCTTCCGATATCAACGCGTATAAAGCTCTTTGTACAATATCTTCATCGGTGAAAGTTTGCTGTTTAATGTTAAGCTGGTTGGCTTGATTTAAGATCAATTCAGCAACGCTCGAATCAGCAACCGGTTTTCCATTTTCATCATAATGATAATAGCCTGAACCGGTTTTTCTACCGTATCTTCCTTTTTTATACATCAGTTCCGATGGTTTGAAATACCCCTTATCAAACTCTGGAAAGGGCTGGGAACTTCTTGCATGATAGCCGATATCAATCCCAGACATATCCGCGACAGCTAAAGGCCCCATTGCCATCCCCCAACGGGTTAATGCGTTATCAACTTGCTGAACAGTCGCACCTTCTAACAACATCTGCTGAATTTCTCTGCCGTAACGGGTGTACATTCGGTTGCCAGCAAAACCAAAACAAACGCCGACAAGTACCGAGGTTTTTTTCAACTTTTTAGCGACAGACATTGCCGTAACAATTGCCTGATCTGATGATTTTTTAGTTTTAACAATTTCAAGCAGTTTCATGATATTTGCAGGACTAAAAAAATGCATCCCGACCATTTGTTCTGGACGAGTAATGACAGAAGCAATTTCATCAATATCTAGATAAGAAGTGTTGGTTGCTAATATACAATTAGCTTTACAGATTAAGTCTAATTTAGAAAAAATTTCTTTTTTTACATTCATATTTTCAAAAACGGCTTCAATCACTAGGTCACAATCATTGAGTGATTGATAATCGATCGCTAACGAAAGTTTGTTTAAATAGGAATCTACTTGCTGCTGAGTCATTCTTCCTCTTTTCAAATTAGAAGAAAAATTTGATTCAATACGCTTTTTTCCAGCGTCTAAAGCTTCATGATGTTGTTCAATTAATACCACTTCAAAATCAGATGATAAAAAGGCTGTTGCGATACCTGATCCCATGGTACCACCACCTATAATACCCACTTTTTTTATTTTTAGTGGCTCTTCTTTTATTCCCGTTTTAGCAGCTAATCTTTCAGCGCCAAATGCAAACCTAAGCGCTGCTGATTGTTCTGAATCTCGCAGCTTAATAAATTCTTCTCTTTCAAGAGCCATCCCCAAATTAATATCAGTGTCTGTCGTTCTATCCATTATTTGAGCCGCTACTAAAGGGGCATTTTTTCCTCTCGCTTTTTTCTTAATTGATTCTATAGTGATTGGCCAATTATCAACATCATCAATAACCTTGTTTTTGCCTAACGGTCTAGTCGTTAATAAATTTTGTTCGATTAATTCTTTAGCGAATGAGAAGGTAGCCTTGTTTATATCTTCGCCCGCATCAATAATTCGATCGAATAAAGGTGAGTCGGCAAAGTCACTAACATTGTAATGTTTTCCACTAGTGATCATTTCCAAAGATTTTTTAGTTCCGATTATTCTTGGTAATCTTTGTGTTCCACCAGCGCCGGGGATTAATCCTAAATTAACTTCTGGCAAGCCAAACTTTGTCGACTTAAGAGCAACGCGATAATGACAGGCAAGTGCCACCTCAAAACCCCCACCGAGCATCGTTCCATAAAGGCTCGAAATAACTGGTTTACTGCTCGCTTCAATTCTATTTACCACATCAGGTAAATGCGGCTCTAATGGTTCTTTACCAAACTCTTTTATATCAGCGCCTGCAATAAAAGTTTTTCCAACACAGCAAATAATAATGGCTTTAACCGAATCATCAGAATCAAATTTTTCAAGCCCATCAACAATGCCTTGTCTAACTGATTGAGATAAAGCGTTAACCGGCGGATAATTAATTTCAATGAAACCAATTGAACCGTCATTTCTTAGACTAACAGGGGATGTATTCATAGTTTTAAATGTCTCAAGCAAGATGTCTATTAAGATCGTTTTTATGTACGAAATCGATCATCAAACTCAAAAGATGCTTTTGGTAAACATCCATCCGAGTTTATTAGTGAGTTTACAATATAACTCTGGGATTGTTTAGATAATAACCTATATAACGCTTTAGTTAAAAAATGCGCTTTATAACCAGACCAGTCTTCCGGTAACATACTGCTAGACAGTTCATTATCTTTTAGAATAATTCGACGATAGTCGTGAATAAGAAGCAATCGAATAATAAAAGCTTGCTCAGCTGAAATATTTTCTTTCTTAATTAAATCATATTGCTTTTGATAAGTATTAATGAATTGTGTGTAATAATCACTAAGCTGATTCAGTTGCCACTTTTGATAGACTTGTTTTTTTAATACTTTTAACGAATTTTTATCCACTGTTTCAGCTGAGAAGACGATAACTGAGTTTTCTAAGTTTAGTTCTATTAATGTCGCATTTAGTGAATCTTTATCACCAAAAGGGTGAGCATAAACTCCGGTGGCTAAAGATGAAAATCCCAACCATTTTAACTGTCGTTTAAATTGAACTAATTGAGCATCTTCAACGAAGCTTGGGATAACAATCAACCAGCGATCATCATCATGCTTTCTTTCTGGTGAATAAATTCGACGAGCTGCTTTAGTATAATGGTTATTGGCATTTTCTGTTAATGAATAATAACTCTTTCGACCAATTTTTTTTACCTGTAGCCAATCATCTTTTACTAAGCGGAAAACCGATGTCCTAACTAATCTTTCCGAATAACCTAGGGAAGATAATGCTTCGATTAGGCTACCCATCCAAACCCATTGCCCATGTTGTGATATCACATCACCAAACACTGTCACCAAAAAGGTTTTACAACTAATATTACTTTCTTCTACCCGGTTAGCTATAAACTGCTTAATTTCGATCATTTTTGCTAACTAAAATCAAAATCTATTTCAACATCATCACTAACAGGGTGAGATTGACAGGTTAAAATCATTCCATCTTCAACTTCTTGCTCGGAAAGCGAATGATTTAAATCCATTTCTACCTTACCTTTTACAACCTTTGCTTTACAAGTCGCACATACGCCACCTTTACAAGAATAAGGTAAATCTGCACCTTCAGCCATTGCAGCATCAAGAATATTAATACCACCTTTTTCTAACTGAAGTTTAGTTTTTCTACCCGCAACCTTTACCGATACATTGGCCAAAGCTTCTCCATATTTTTCCGCACGCTTAGCCTGAGTTTTCTCTGCTTGTTCTTCGGCAGATCCTGAGAAAAATAGTTCGTAATGAATCTTTGATTCGTCAAAGCCCCAAAACTCAAATGCTTCTGCGATTTTTAGTGTCATTTCTTCTGGACCACAAACAAAAATTTCGTCAAAGGATTTAATTGAAATAAGTTTGTTTTTATCTAAATCAATAATCTTTTGTGGTGAAATTCGACCATTTAGAATTTCAGAATCATTCTCTTGATTAGTTAAACAATTAATCCATTGAAACCGATCAATAAATTTATTTTTTAGAAAACTCAATCGATCTTTAAACATCATTAAAGGCACACTTTTATTACCATAAACGAGTGTGATCATAGCCTTAGGTTCATGAGATAGAATAGTTTCTATATGCGATAGCATTGGAGTAATACCACTACCAACTGCAATTAAAAAATAATGCTTTTGAGATTGTGCTGATAGCTCACTATAAAAATTCCCTTGGGGCGGCATTACATCGATGCTAATTCCAGCCTTTAATTCCTGATTGGCATAGTTTGAAAATACACCATTTTCAATGGCTTTAATTCCAACTTGAAGCGAATCAGTGTCAATACCATTAGTTACTACGCCATGACATATTGAGTAAGAACGCCTTACTTCCTGGCCGTCGATATTCGCCTTTAAAGTTAAATGCTGGCCTTGTTTAAAAGTAAATGTTTCTTTCAAGTTTTCAGGCAGGTTAAATTGAATCGCTACGGCATCTTTAGTTAATCGTTCAACTTGATTGATTGTTAATGAAAAAAATTCTGTACTCATATGTTAAAACCTTTAGCTGTTTTTAAAAATGCTTGAAATAATCAAATGTTTCTGAACAATCATTACACTGACAAAGTGACTTACAGGCAGTCGAGCCAAACTGACTAATCACCTTAGTATTCTCACTATTACAAATTGGACATTCAATTCGATCATTTTCGTCAGGTGGTGCAATATTCATGCTTCTTAATTGCTGTTTTCCTTGCGGAGAAATCATCTGTGTTGACCAAGCTGGAGAAAGCACGACTTTTACAACGACCTTTTCGTATCCAGCCTTATTCATTTCTGTTTTTATATCGGAATTAATCGTATCGACAGCAGGACAACCACTGTAAGTTAAAGTGACAGAAATTTTCCAAGTATCATCAACCAGTTCTATATCCTGTAATATACCGAGATCCCAAATGGTTAAACTTGGCAGTTCAGGATCATACACCTTATCTAAAACATCCCAGACTTTTTCATAAGGTGAGTTATTTCTATGCGCTCTACGTTTGGCAAATTCTGGAGAATAGGTTGGAATAATATCTGTTTTCATTTCCCTCTCCCTAACCCTCTTCCAGAGGGAGAGGGGACGACAAAATATGTGAAAAATTAACCACTACCATTTTAGTCCTGGGTAAGCACGTTGCAAATATTGCATTTCACTTAGCATATGGCCTAAAAACTCAGTATGAACACCATCTCGACCACCACTTATTTTTACTTGGCTATCCGCAAAATCGATATCTGATTTTGCTAAAAAAGCTTGTACATATTGATCCCATTCGGCCTTAATATTTTCTCTATCGATGGCAATACCTTGATCAACTAATTGCTTTTCCCAGTCGGCCATTAAAAAGAGCTCTCCAACAAAACTTTCTAGCTCAGTTAACGCCTCTAGAATTCGAGTGCGACTCTCTTCTGTTCCTTGAGCTAATTGAGTAATCCATGGTTCACTTCTTTTTAAATGATATCGACTTTCTTTAATCGACTTAGCGGCTATTGCTGCGACAGTTTCATCAGTCGATTTACATAGCTCTTGCAAATATTGGCAATTGTAGACATCCACAAAGAACTGACGAAGCATGGTAAAAGCAAAATCATTGATCGGTAGTTCGTGGATCAATAAATTAGTATATTCTCGCTCGTTACGTGTGTAAGCAATATCATCTTCTGTCCGATTTTTTCCTTCAATATCAGCGGCATATTGGTAAAACATTCTGGCTCTTCCAATATAATCCAATGCAACATTTGAAAGCGCTAAATCTTCTTCTAAATAAGGCCCATTACTGCACCATTCACTCAGACGATGACTTAATACAACGGCATCATCTCCGAGTCCAACTAAAAAGCGATATAAGTTTTCTTGATCTTGATTCATGATTAAACGTCTCTCAATAACTCATTTCAATTACATGTTGTTAACAGCTTCTGGCAAAACATAATGCGTTGCATGCCGATAATCTTTATCATCCATCGGATCAATAAAATTATCTAAATCAGTATCCTGTGATGCTGTAATATCTGTCGCTTTTACAACCCAAACACTCACGCCTTCAGAGCGGCGCAAATAACAATCTCTAGCGTACATTAATGCATGTTCTGGACTTTCTGCATGTAAACTCCCAACGTGCTTATGGTCAAGTCCACGAGCGGAACGAATAAACACTTCGTAAACGGCTAAATGTTCTTGGTTAATTTTTTCATCTTGATTCGTCATAATTTTCTCTCTTTTTCTTAAGTTCCCTCTCCCTCTGGAAGCACCCATAAAGAGGGGCATACTAATGGTTAGGGAGAGGCATATCAGTATTTATGCGGCACTTTCAGCTTTATTCGCTTGTTGTTTTTCTCGGTAAACTCTCACTGCTTCTCTTACCCACTCACCGTCTTTATGCGCTTTAACATGGTGTTTAATGCGTTGATGATTACAAGGTCCATTTCCGTTAATCACTTGATAGAATTCTTCCCAGTTAATTTCACCAGAATCATATTGACCTTTTTCTTCATTCCACTTTATTTTGGGGTCAGGCATATCCAAGCCCAAAACTTCAATTTGAGGAACCGTTTGATCAATAAATCGTTGACGCAAAGTATCATTAGATTCTCTTTTGATTTTCCACTGCATCGACTTTCCTGAATGAGCAGATTCAGAATCGTGTGGTCCAAACATCATCAATGATGGCCACCAAAAACGATTAAGTGCATCTTGCGCCATGGCTTTTTGCTCAGGACTGCCTTTTGCCATTTCATAGATTAATTCATAACCTTGACGTTGATGGAAACTTTCTTCTTTACAGATTCTGATCATGGCTCTTGAATAAGGACCATAAGAGGTTCGCTGTAACGCAATTTGATTAACAATGGCTGCGCCATCAACTAACCAGCCAATCGCGCCAATATCCGCCCAAGTTAAGCTAGGGTAATTAAAAATCGACGCGTATTTAGCCTTACGAGTTTGTAACGCCTCGATCATTTCACTACGAGAAATACCCAGCGTTTCAGTGGCACTATATAAATAAAGTCCATGTCCACCTTCATCTTGAACTTTAGCCAATAAAATCGCTTTACGCCTTAAACTTGGCGCTCTGGTTATCCAATTGCCTTCAGGCTGCATCCCTATCACTTCAGAATGAGCATGTTGAGACATTTGACGGATTAAATTCTTACGATAATCATCCGGCATCCAATCAGTTGGTTCAATTTTTTGTTCGTTGGCTATACGACGATCAAATTCGATCTGCTTTTCAGCATCAGTAACGCTTTGCATAGGGCTGTGCTCCAATCTAAACTATCCAGACATGATACCAATTAAATAGAATTTCTCCAATAAATGTATCATTTTAATTTGTGTATAGATTGAAGTTTATCTATGAAGCAAGAAAGAAGCGGTGTTTCCACCGCAAAATAGGAAAATGACTAGGCTCGCTCAATCACCATTGCAATGCCCTGACCAACACCAATACACATGGTACAGAGTGCATATCGACCACCTGTTCTTTCTAATTGATAAGCAGCCGTTGTGACGAGTCTTGCACCACTCATTCCTAAAGGATGACCAAGCGCAATTGCGCCACCGTTGGGATTAACCCGAGGATCATCATCGGCTAAGCCTAGCTCTCTGGTAACCGCCAAGCCTTGAGCAGCAAAAGCTTCATTAAGCTCGATAACATCTATTTGTTCTAGTTCTAATTCAGCCATTTTAAGTACTTTACGAGAAGCTTCAACCGGTCCGTAGCCCATAATTCTTGGTTCTAATCCGGAAGTTGCCATCCCAAGTATTCTTGCGATCGGTTTAAGTTTCTGTTTTTCTACTTGTTCTTCTGAAGCGAGCAGCAAAGCACATGCACCATCATTGATTCCTGATGCATTTCCAGCGGTGACCGTTCCATTTTTTTTAAATGGAGTCGCCAGTTTTGCTAGCCCTTCTAATGTACTTGGACGAGGATGTTCATCCACCGAAAACTCTTTACTCTCCTTACGGTTTACTTTAACTGTTACTGAGATAATTTCTTGCTCAAAAATACCTGCCTGCTGTGCTGCCTGAGCTTTTTCTTGAGTTCGACAGGCAAACTTATCCTGATCTTCACGGCTAATATTAAATTGTTCTGCGACATTTTCGGCGGTCTCCGGCATACTATCAACGCCATATTGCTCGGCGAGCTTTTTATTAACAAAACGCCAACCCATAGTTGTATCATATATTTCAGCTTTACGAGAAAAAGCTGATTCCGCTTTAGGCATAACAAAAGGCGCACGCGACATCTGCTCAACACCGCCAGCAATGACCATTGATAGCTCACCACAAGCAATTGCTCTCGCTGCTGTACCAATCGTATCCATCCCTGAACCGCATAAACGATTAATTGTCATTGCCGGTACTGACTGAGGAAGGCCGGCTAATAAACCACTCATACGCGCCACATTGCGATTATCTTCACCGGCCTGATTAGCACAGCCATAATAAAGATCATCAACTTCTTCCCAGTTAACCTGAGAATTCCTATCCATCAAAGCTTTGATAGGAATTGCGCCTAAGTCATCAGCGCGAACACCGGATAAAGAGCCGCCAAAACGACCGATAGGTGTTCTGATTGCATCACATATATATACTCTATTCATTATTAAAACCTTTTAAAGATTATTCACCACGGAGGCACAGAGAGCACGGAGAAAGAATCTTGTGCTGAAGACCTTTTGGAGATTCTCTTTTGATTAATTATTTAGTATTCGTTTTAAGCCTTGTTTCAATATTGGCACGTTAAAGTTAATTAACAGTCCATACCTGATATTTGCTAGTTTTAAATAAGTTAGTAGTTGAGCTTCATGTATTGCTTCCAGTCTAGCGCACGATTTTAACTCCACTATAACTTGATCGTTCACTAAAAGATCAAGCCTATAGCTGGAATCTAGATCAATTCCTTTGTACTTTATTGGTAGTTCAACCTGTTTGACTACCTTAAAACCTGCATCCTTTAACTCGTAAAACATACATTCTTCATAAGAACTTTCTAACAATCCTGGTCCAAGTATTTTATGAACTTCAATAGCCGCACCAATTATCCCTTCCGTTATTTTTCCCTCTATTAACATAAGCTCCTCCGTGCTCTCTGTGCCTCCGTGGTGAGATTCTTTTATCTATTTTCCTTTAAACTTAGGTTCTCGTTTTTCTATAAACGCTGCAACACCCTCTTTGTAGTCATGGCTTCGACCTAGGTGCTGCATGGCTTTTCTTTCTCTTTCGAGCTGCTCATTTAAACTGTAATCAAAAGAAGTGTGTACTAACTCTTTTATATTGGCTAATGCTTCTGTTGGTTGAGTTGCTAAATAACTGGATAACTTATTTGCTTCTTCCATTAAGTTCTCGTCATCAACGACTTGATAGATCAGACCCCACTGTTCGGCTTGCTCGGCTTTAAGTTTGTTGCCTAACATTGCCAGTGCCTTTGCGCGAGGCAGACCTAATGCACGAGTAAAATGCCAAGAGCTTCCAGAGTCAGGGACTAAACCTACTTTGGCAAAAGATAGAATAAAAGATGCCGAACGAGCTGCAATTACAATATCGCAGGCCATCACTAAACTGGCTCCTGCACCTGCAGCGACACCATTGAGGGCACAAATTACCGGCATTTTCAGATTGGTTATTCTGCGGATTAATGGATTATAAAACTTCTCGACAGACATGCCTAAATCCGGCGCTTGACCGTCTGCACTAACGGCGCGGTCATTCAGATCTTGACCTGCACAAAAACCTCGTCCTGAACCGGTTAATAACAAACAACGTGTTTCACCGTCGGTGACAATATTGTCCAAAGCCGTTTGAAGCTCTTCATGCATTTGCACGTTAAAACTATTGAGTTTATCAGGACGGTTTAAGGTCAGCTTAGCCACGCCGTTGGACTTTTTTAAAACAATCGTTTGGTACATACCCATGCCTCATTTATAATTTAGAAAGAATTTTACCACGGAGGCACGGAGTTAGCGGAGAAAAATATTGTTTAAACTTAATTTGAATAATTAAACAAGCCGATTAAAGATTGCCGTGCTTTGCTCGCAATGACAAAAAGTTGAGATTTTTAATTTAGCTTATTCTGTTTTCTCCGCTAACTCCGTGTCTCCGTGGTGAACATGTTTTTATCTTACTTAGGAAATTATCATGCCTATTTATGCTTTAGAAGATTATATCCCGGTTGTTAAAGCCAATTGTTACATTCACCCAAGTGCAGAAATTATTGGTGATGTCATTATTGAGGAAAACTGTTTTATTGGCCCTGGGGCAGTTTTGCGCGGCGATTTTGGCAGAATTTATGTCGGGCACCACAGCAATATTCAAGATACTTGCGTATTACATAGTTTCCCTGATAAAGATTGTCATTTGGAACCCTATAGTCATATTGGCCACGGTGCGGTTTTACATGGCTGTCGAATTGGAAAGCATTCGTTAGTTGGTATGAATGCAGTGGTAATGGATGATTCTAAAATAGGCGCAGAGTCTTTTGTGGCGGCAAGCTCATTTGTTCGAGCGGGTTTTCAATGTGAGCCGAGATCCATGGTAATGGGAATACCTGCCAAGGTGGTAAGAAAAGTAACCGATGAAGAATTTGGTTGGAAGAAAGTCGGAACTCAAGAATATGTTGAATTAGGAAAAAGATGTACTGATACTATTAGAGAAATAGAGCCGTTGACTGAGGAGCAGGAAAATAGGCCAAGATTTCAAGATTCACATCATAAACCTAAAGATTAAAAGACTATTCACCACGGAGGCACAGAAGACACGGAGAAAAGATTAATATTTAAAATGGTGGTTTGAGGTTCCCGTTTTTATATTCTTTCAATACTATTTCAGCTGAAAAGCCTTCGAATGAATCTTCCTTAGATATATGCTCCAAAACTAATAAAGCCATTTTGTTATCATACTTCGCTAACAGTTGACTTGCAGCCCATGACGAGATTATCGAACTTTTATGCTCTAACAATTTGCGAAATGCCTCCATACCCAATGGATGATTTTCAAGTTTTAGATACATTGATTTCATAAGATCATAAAACTCATGATCACGATCTGAAGTTCCATCTCCTTTGTCGATTGCAGCGTTGCAAAATGTATCAATATATCGTCCGACTATATCCATATTTTATCCCTAATAAATAATATAAATTTCTTTCTCCGTGTCCTCTGTGCCTCCGTGGTGAATTCTTTTAATTCTTTTTCCTTTCAACTAAGGTCAAGATATCATATATCGCCACAGGCTCATCATGCTGGTTAGTCACTTCCACTGCCCATGCAACTATTCCAGTATCATATTTTTCATCGGGCTTTTTAGTCTTTTTAATTTTTCGTTTTGCGGTCAAATGAACTTGAATAGTATCACCAATTCCTACCGGCTCAACAAAGCGTAAATTATCAATTCCGTAGTTTGCAATCACCGGCCCTTGCCCGGGATCGACGAACATTCCTGCTGCTGCCGAGATCACAAAATACCCATGCGCAACCCTTTTTTCAAAGAATGAATCTTTAGCGGCTATTTCATCAAAATGGGCGTAAAAATGATCGCCTGATAAACAACCAAAATTAACGATGTCGGCTTCGGTCACGGTTCGCCTATGAGTCGTTAAAGACTCACCTATTTCTAATTCTTCAAAATATTTTCTAAACGGATGAACGCGGTCTGTTTTTGTTTTTGCACCTTTGGTGTATTGATTGGTGATCGCCATAATCGAAGTCGGTGAACCTTGAATCGCGGTTCTTTGCATATAATGTTTTATTGCTCTTACGCCACCTAATTCTTCACCGCCACCAGCACGACCTGGACCACCATGAACGAGGCTAGCTAACGGCGAACCATGCCCGGTTGATTCTCTTGCACATTCGGCATCTAACACCAACATCCGACCATGATGTGATGCACTGGCAAGAATAATATCTCTGGCGCATTCAGGACTTTTGGTAATCACAGATCCCGCCAAACTTCCTTTACCCATTTTGGCTAATTGGATTGCTTGTTCAATACCATCGTAAGACATTAATGTACTAACAGGACCAAAGGCTTCGACTTCGTGGGGAGTGATATTTTTAAACGCATCATCACAACGTAAAAGCGTCGGTGCCATAAACGCCCCTTGGTTTTTATCGATGCCGACTAGTTGATAATCATCCATTCCATTTAATAGAGTTTCACTTCCAACCATTAATTTTTCGACGGCTGATAACACATCCTCTCTTTGTGGTTTTCCTACCAATGCGCCCATACGAGTTTCTTTTTGAGATGGGTCGCCTATCGCTGTTCCTTGTAGTCTTTTTACTAAGGCTTCACTGACTGCTTCAGTCATATTGGATGGCACAATAGCTCGGCGAATGGCAGTACATTTTTGACCAGCTTTTGTGGTCATCTCTCTTGCGACTTCTTTGATATAAAGATCAAACTCTGGATCATCAGCGGAAACATCTGGCGCTAAGATACAACAGTTAAGGGAATCGGCTTCCATAGTAAACGGAACACTTTTGGCAATAATGTTTGGATGACTTTTGAGTTTTTGCCCGGTTGAAGCAGAACCGGTAAAAGTCACAATATCTTGCTCATTAACATGATCTAAAATATCGCCGACACTGCCGCAAATTAATTGCACTGTACCTTTCGGCAAGATCTCAGATTCAACAATCGCTTTGACAACTACTTCTGTTAAATAACAACTGACAGTTCCCGGTTTAACAATCACAGGAACACCAGCAATAATACTTGGAGTTATTTTTTCTAGCATTCCCCATACAGGGAAGTTGAACGCATTAATATGCAGCGAAACACCTTCTTTTGAAGTAAGTATGTGCTGACCAACAAAGGTGCCGTTAGCTGATAACGGTTCTACCGACCCCTCAACCGCAAAGGTATCATTATTAAGTTCTCGGCGCGCAATACCGGTGTAGCTAAACATGGTGCCGATACCACCTTCAATATCGACCCAAGAATCGGCTTTGGTTGCGCCTGTCATGTAGGAAATACGATAAAACTCTTCTTTACGATCAAGGAGATATTTAGCCAATAACTTTATTTTTTCGGCGCGGTCATGAATCGTTAATTTGCGAAGCTCTGGCGCAGCAACACTACGACCGTAATCTAAAATTTGATCAAATCCTGAATCAAGGGAATGAACTTCACCAATGACTTGATCATTGACTGAATTGACACAAGTGTCGACTCGCCCATTACCACTACACCATTCGCCTTTGACATAACTTTGTATTTTCATATTCTTCACCTTGCGGTCTAACTACCAACTTGATCGTTAGCTTTCTGTTTTGATACATATTTGGAGTATAAAAAGCATTTTACGTAACACTATTACCTAAAGCAATCAGCTATTCAGAGACAGCTTGAAATTTAGATTAACCACATTCAAACACTTTAATTACTAGGGATAATGCAACCACCTTTATCATCAACACCCTACAAGCTTGACAAGCTGTAAACACACCGCTATACTTTACACTATGTCAAGTTAATTTCTACTCTTCTGTAAAATATGAAAAACTCAAAAGTGCTTAAAACGATATTATTTATCTCTGGTTTAATAGCAGTAGGAGTTGGAGGGGGTATTCTTTTTATGCCTGTCGCTTTCCATGCAACAACTGGAATCGATCTTGGTGCTAACGCTAGCTTGTTAAGTGAGGTTAGAGCCCCAGGTGGTGCATTATTGACAAGTGGAATCTTGATAATGCTTGGCGCTTTCATTAAAAAGCTAACCTTTACCGCAACCCTTGTATCTGCTTTATTCTATCTATCCTATGGATTATCACGAATATTAAGCATGCTCCTTGACGGAATGCCGGCTGATGAACTTGTTCAGGCGACTATTTTAGAAATGATTATTGGATTATTGTGTTTATTTGCGCTGGTTAAATATCGAGAGAGCGCAAAAATTGATTTGTGAACTCTTCATTACTTGAAAAAATAACTAAAGCCAGCGACTATTATTTATATTTCAGCTAGCTTATCTCTAAATTCAAATACAATGGGGTACTTTTTACTAGTATCTATTTCAAAACCTTCTATTTCTAATAACAAACCGTGACCTTCTACACCATCCGGGAATTTACTAATAAGTTCGCCTTTTTTCTTTATAACACGCCAATAACAAATAGGTTTTTCCTCTTTTGATAAGATTAGTAGCGCTTTATTTATACTCGCCGGACAAGCGGTTTGAACGTTAAAATCAAAAGCCAGTTTTTCCTTTATTTGCTCAAGTGTATATAGCTTTCCTTTAGGGATTTGTTCGACTATCTGTTTTACGGTTTTAATTGATGGCTTAACCATTTTTCCAGAGCAACCAAAGAACTTTTCCATAGTCTTTGGTATAACGACAATTTCATCTTCTTCCATATTGTTCTCCTATGTTTTTTCTATAAATAGCAAACCTGTTTAAATTCTTTCTTGCTTTATACATCAATTACGGGTAATAATTTTTTAGTTCTAAAATAAATAATTATCGCAAACAAAACCTCTACGAAACTTCCAGCAATAACTCCAGTGATAAATGACGCATTAAATAAAATACAAAGAGCACCGATAGCAATTAACACCAATCCCAAAACCCAATAAATTGATAATCCATATAGGGTTGAGAAAACCAAATAACGACCCCCAATTGTTAGTAGCATTATCGGGTAAAATAAATCAGCTTGTAATTTCGCTACAGTAAAAGCCAGAAATAATCCGATAAATAATAAGCCCAAACTTTCTATCGCAAGTTTAGCTAGAGGATTTTTTGAATGGTGTTTTGCTGGGCGTTTAAGTAATTTAGAAAATAACATGCTCAAAGGATGGATTAGCATTCCACCAAAAAACAAGGCTAACATGCTTTCCCATTGGGACGAATAAATGGCTACGCTTGCAGCAATAGCCCAAATTAATCCAGATGCTAATACACCAGTTGCACCACCGTGATAAGCATAATTCATATCTTGTTGAGCTTTTGCCAATTCCATAATAAAGTCCTTATTAATTACTTCTTAATATTCAATTCATATGACTTCAAAAGGTTACCACTGAATAATTAGAATCAGCAACTCGAAGATAGCCTTCTTTGGTAACCATTAATATCTAATTACAAATAACAGGCTTTATCGACTGTAGGTATTTTATATAATTGATTACTTATTTTCCCTTACGAAATATTGCCAGGCTGATAAATTTTAAGTTTTAATAATTAAGACCCTATTAGTTATTACTTTGAACCTTAAAAACATACAACGACCAAGTATTGCAACATACAATCTCCAAAACCAAATATAGCTTCTAACACAACAATCCTCCATCAACAGGTAAATTAATACCGGTAATATAAGAAGCTTCATCAGATGCTAAAAATAGAAAGGCTGGCGCAATTTCTTCCGGTTGAGCCATTCGGGCCATTGGAATCATGGGTAAAATAGCGTTAAGCATTTTTTCATTTTTAGTGAGTGCAGAGGCAAATTTTGTGTCGGTTAGTCCCGGTAATACCGCATTAACTCTGATTCCGTATCGTGCCGTTTCTTTTGCCATTGATGCTGTCATTGAAATAACTGCCGCTTTGGTAATTGAATAGATACCTTGCATTGGACCCGGGATTACACCATTAATTGAGGCCGTATTAATGATGCTACCTCCGCCATTTTTCTTCATGATTTGTGCAACCATTTGGCTAATCATTAGATAGCCTTTAATATTCACATCAATGGTTTTATCAATCATAGATTCAGGGGTATCAATCAACTCACCAAAAAATGGATTGGTAGCTGCGTTATTAACAAGCACATCAATTTTATCGAATTTAGCGGTTAAATTTTCTAATAGAGCCTGGACAGATTCTGAATTGCCAATATGACATGCCATTCCTATCACGCCACCAGAATGCCCTTCTTGATTGATTGATTCTGCAAGTTCATCTAGGGACTCTTGTCGGCGGCTAGAGATAATGACTTGAGCGCCTTGGCTAGCAAAAAGCCTTGCTACTGCTTCACCAATTCCCCGACTGGCTCCCGTAACTAATGCGACTTTTCCTTGTAGGTTAAATGGTGAGTTCTTCATATTCTAATTCCTCTTAATTTCTCGTAGTGTTTAAATTGTTGTTCGGCTGAGCTTATCAGTATATTGACTAGTTGACCGAAATCTTTGAATTTAGGGTTGTCCGTTTGTCCGTGATAAAAACGAAAATATATTTGTTGTGCGATAACAGCCAATCGGAATAAACCGAATACATAATAGGGAATCAAGTTTACATTTTGAATATTTCTTTTTTGACAATAAGAATCAAAAATTTGTTGGCGAGTCATCATGCCTGAAAGGTGGGTTGGCATCATTCTTATCGCCTGTAAGCTATCAGGATCAGACTTTTCAACCCAATAGGCGAGTGAGCAACCTAGATCTAATAGAGAGTCACCCAAGGTTGTCATTTCCCAATCTAAAACACCAATAATTTTTTCTGGTTGATTTTTATCGAGAATCAAATTATCAAACTTATAATCATTATGAACCAATGAATGTAATCCTGAATCAAAGGGTAAGTTTTCTTTTAACCAATGATAGACCTTATCACTGGATGCTACGTCATGAGTTTTTGCTTTTATAAAACGTGATTGCCAACCTTCTAGCTGTCGTTCAACGTAGCCTTGTGGTTTTCCAAGAGAGGCAAGATCGACCTGATTAATATCAATCTGATGTAGTTCGACTAGGCCATCAATAAAATTCTCGCACAGTTTATGTTGTTGCTCATCACTCATTTCTAGCGGAAGTTTCTGATCAATACCTAAGCCATCTATTTGTTGCATAATGAAGAAGTTATCGCCAATGACTGAAGTGTCTTCACAAAGTAAAATCGGCTTGGGTGATAATGAATAGAACTTTCCAATTTTGGTTAGTACGTCATGTTCTCTTACCATGTCATGAGCCGACTTTGCTTTGCTTCCTTTAGGAGGGCGTCTTAGAATGATTGATTCAAGGTTATTAGAAAGTTGGTAAGTAAGATTAGAAGAGCCGCCTGGAAACTGTGAAATATGAAGTGTTTTTTCTTTCATAAAATCAGGTAGGTAGTTAAATAAATAATTGACTAAGTTTTCAATCGGCAGCTCATCAGATTTTCGGGAGTTTTGAGTTGCTTCTATTTCGCTTAAATCAAAATGTTTCGAGTCAGCATTCATTCTAGCTTCTCCAAATAATCAGCAATCACTTTTTCTATAAATTTAATATAGCCTTCACAATCAATTTTATTTTGTTGGTATTTAGAATGTTTAACATACCAGTTTTGCAGTAAGCTTTTGATCATCATACTGGCTAAAAAGGGATCGGTTTTAATAAAGATATTTTCTTGCTCACCTTGTTGAATAATTTTTCCCAATAATTTTTCAGATTTTATTTCATTATTTTTTGCGAGTTGTTTAACTGATCGGCTTAGATGCTTGCTTTCCATAAATGCGAAAAAGAACCAAGGTTGTAGACATTCGGTAATAAATATATGGCCTCTTACCAATTTATTAAGTTGCTCTTTACAAGAACCTTGCTGTTCAAGCTGTTCACCAATACATAAATCAAACATGTGTGGTAAAAATTGATGGATCATTTCAGCTAACTGGCCTTTACTGCCGATATAAGCATACAAGCTTCCCATACTCATTCCGGTTTCATTACTGAGATCTCTCAAGCTCATTAAAGAAAAGCCTTTTTGATTAGAAAGCTTAAAAGTCGCTTTGATAATGGTTTTTAATTTTTCGGTCGCGACTTTTTCTTTTTGTACTCGAACTTTATCTTTATGAAGATGATAAAAAGCCTGCCAAATTTGCGAATTGCTAATTGGAACGCTTGACTTAAAAAGGGCGAAATCATTTTCGCCTTGCCATGAACTCATTACAAAGGCCTTTGTTAATCGGTTTATTTGAGTAGATTTCTAGCGACAACCATTTTGTGCACTTCATCAGGACCATCGTAAATTCGGGCAGCTCTTTCATGACGATAAAAATAGGCTAAAATTTTATCATCAGTCATTCCTAAGCCGCCGAGACTTTGTAATGCTTTGTCGACGACACGTTGCATCACATTGGCAGTGTGATATTTGATCATTGAAACTTCATTTTTTGCCGATTCAAACCCTATGTTTTCTATCTTCCAAGCAGTTTGTAATACTAAGGTTCTAGCGGCTTCGATTTCGGCTGCTGATTCGGCAACCCAGTTCTGAATAGCTTGCATGTCGGATAAAGTATTTCTTGAACTTATCTTACGAACTTTCACATAATCGATCATTTCATTGAGTGAACGACGACAGATCCCGAGCCATCGCATGCAGTGATGAATTCTTCCCGGCCCTAGGCGCTCTTGAGCGAGAGCAAAACCGCTACCGACTTCTCCAATCAAATTGGATTCTGGCACTCGGCAATTTTCAAAAGCAATTTCAGCATGAGAATAATAGCCTGAACCTGTTTCACCCATAATTGAAATGTTTCTGACAAATTTATAACCGGGATTATCAGTAGGAACAATAATCATGCTGGCCTTTTTGTGCTTTTGTTCATTAGGATCAGTTACTACCATCGCAATACAAAACTGTGCACCGTCTGCTGATGATGTAAACCATTTTTTTCCATTGAGTACCCATTCGCCATTTTCTAATACTGCGGTGGCTTCGAGTAAAGTTGGATTTGAACCGGCTGTGTCTGGCTCGGTCATTCCAAAACAACTGCGGATATCGCCGTTAGCGAGAGGTTGCATCCATTGTGTTTTTTGCTCACTGGAACCAAATTTATGTAGCAGTTCTATATTGCCTGCATCCGGTGCTTGGCAGCCAAAGGTATAATGTCCAAGAGGCGATTGACCTAACACTTCAGAAATTAATCCAAGCTGCATCAAGCTTCGTCCACATCCGCCAATTTCAGCTGGAATATGAGGCGCCCATAAGCCCATTGATTTTACTTCTTGCCTGAGCTCTTTAAGGCGAGCCTCGACTTCAAAAAAATCTGAGTAAATAATATCCCGTTCAATAGGGATCAGTTTTTGATTAACAAATTGTTGAATTTTTTCGAGTTGCTCGGCAATCCAATCGGGGGTTTCAAAATTCATTCGTTGTTTCCTTTTTTTAAGTCCAGATTTTTTAACCCAGACTTTTTTAAAATCAGATTAATTACTTTCTGGTAATCAAGTGCTTTTGTTTTTTTATTAATAAGGGTGTTATGTTATTAAAGCTTAATAGTTTAGCTTCGATTTTTTGCTTGTAATCGGTATTTTCTGTTAATGGCTGAATAATTATTTCAGTTACACTGGCATTATTAATCGTTAGGTTCATATCCATAAAGGTTTGATTATCAAAACCTAAAATGGATTGCATCGTTACCGATATTAAACCTCCAGAAGTGACAAGGGCGATCCGTTGATCAGAGTCATGGTCGCTTTTTATTTGGTTCAACATGACTAATATTCGTTGCTTGAAACTATTCCAAGATTCAAATGGGCAATTAGCGTCTTGCTGCCAGATATTTATCAGTTCGCGGAATATTAGTTCAAAATTTTCTTGTTGGTTAAACCAAGCTTGTTTTGCATTGATTATTTGATGGTATTGATTCGATGCTTCGGCAAGTTTAGGTAAATAATAGCTAAGTAAGTGATCACTATTAAATTCATTAACGCCAGGATTTAATATTAATTCATCTGAAAAACCACATGCCTTTGCCATAATTTGTGCAGTTTCTGTTTGACGAGACATTTCCCCATGAATAATTTTGTCAAATTCAATATTATGTTCAAGGAAGTATTCCCCCAAAGCCGAAGCCTGTTGACGGCCGATATCGGAAAGTAAATCGTAGTTTTTAGCACCAAAGCTAGCTTGACCATGGCGAATTAGGGTGATTTTACTCATAGAGGTATCGTAACTATTTCCTGAGGATTGATAAATCCAACTTATTGACTGTAAGGAACCATACTCTAGTTAGCTGTCAAATGTCAATAACGAGCGAGCGTTCGTTTTATTTTTGTGGCAAATGGTGTAGTATGGTCGCAATGTAAAATTCTATGAGTTAATTGATAGTAACTGGAGAGTTAAATGTTAGGCCGATTCAATAACAAAAGAGTTCTAGTGACTGGTGGTGCAAGTGGTCTAGGTAAAGCGATTGTTGAACAATTTGCAGAGCTAGGTTGGAAAATTGCGGTAGTTGATATCAATATTCAAGGCGCAGAAGAGGTTGCATCAGAAGCTAATAACAAAGGTGCGGAAGCTATCGCACTCTACTGTGATATCGGTAAGGATGAAGATTTTGTAACGATTGCTTCAAATATTAAAGAAAAGTGGGGTGGTTTGGATATTATTATCAATAATGCCGGAATAGCCACTACTGGCATGATGGCAGACTGTACTCCAGAGCAGTGGGATCGTGCCATTAACTTAAATTTAAACAGTGTTTTTAGAGGTTGTCATTATTGGATGCCTTTATTGCCCGAAAATGGTCCAGGCCATGTTGTGAATACTGCTTCTTTTGCAGGTATAGCTCAAGCCCCTGCGATGATGTCATACAATGTCAGTAAAGCAGGCGTAATAGCCTTAAGCGAAACCTTGCGTGCAGAGATGGGGCATTTAAATATTGGCGTGTCAGTAGTCTGTCCCGCGTTTTTTAAAACCAACCTATTAGACTCTATGTCGCCAACCGATGAAGGTGTTAAACCTTTGGTAAAAAAATGGATGGATAACTCAAAAATTTCTGCTGCTGATGTGGCAAATGACGTCATCGATGGCATTGAAAAAAATAAGCTGATGGTGATTAGTCATGATTACGCGAGAAAAGCCTATCGATTGAAACGCTTTTTTCCAAAATATTATATGAATCAGTTAATCAAGAAGGTTCCTCAAATCCTTGCGAGCAAGAATAAAAACTAATTAAACCAAATCCATTTGGAGAAATAAATTGAATCAAACAACTAAACAAATAATGATCTACGGCGCAAATGGTTATACCGGAGAGTTGATTGCAAAGGAAGCCATTGAAAAAGGTTATCAGCCAATTCTTGCAGGAAGAAATCAGCCACAGATTGAAAAATTGGCAGAAGAGTTAAACCTAACCGCTAGAGTTTTTCCTCTAACTTTTGAAAATCAAATTATTGAAAACTTAAATGATATTCACCTTGTGATTCATTGTGCAGGACCTTTTTCATCAACTGCAGAACCGATGATGAAAGCTTGTATAAAAAGTCAAACACACTACACAGATATCACTGGAGAAATTGGAGTTTTTGAACTCGCTCAATCTCTTAATCAACAAGCTAAAGAAGCCGGGATCGTTATTTGTCCCGGTGTTGGCTTTGATGTGATCCCGACCGACTGTTTAGCCAGTTTGCTTAAAGAAAAAATGCCGGATGCGGCACATCTCGCTTTAGGGTTTGATTCAGGCAGTAGCATGAGTCCGGGTACTGCAAAAACCTCCATCGAAGGTGTAGCAAGTGGTGGACGTATCCGTAAAGATGGCGTTATCACTCAAGTTCCATTGGCTTATAAAGAACGCCAAATTGATTTTGGAAATGGGACTAAGAACGCGGTGACTATTCCTTGGGGAGATGTTTCAACCGCTTATCATTCTACGGGCATCCCAAATATTGAAGTCTATATTCCCATTTCGCCAAAGGGCGCAAAAAACATGCGTAAGATGAATTGGTTTCGATGGTTGGTGAAATTTAAATTCGTCCAAAATAAAATGAAAGAACAAATCGCAAAAACAGCGAAAGGCCCCAATGAATCTCAGCGCGAAAAATTAAGAACCTTTTTATGGGGGGAAGTTTCAAATGACTCAGGTGAAAAACTAGTTGGTAGGATTGAAACTTGTAATGGTTACCAGTTAACTTATATTGCTGCCGTAGAAGTCGCTAAATTTTTATTAGAAAATGATCTTGAAGGTGGTACTTACACACCTTCTAAGTTGATTGATAATCAGTTGATTTTTAAGATTCCTACTACTGGAAAAGTTAATTTCGAATAATGATTTTTAATTAATTTGGAGGAGCGTAGCTGCAACATGCTCCCAATGATAATTTGATTCTAGATGAAACTCTACTATTCTGTCATTTGATAGTTATCGGCACTATATTCACTTTTAAAACCTGAACTAATTGATAAGGCTTTACTGAAAATTTCTTTAGCATTATTTGTCTCGCCACTCGTTAAGTGCCCCCATGCCAAGCTGTCATAAGCTTGTGGCGCGGTAGGAAAAACAGCAACCAAAGTTTCAAACATATCGATTGCTTTTAAATAGTCTTTGTCTTCAAGAAGAGCCATGCCTACTTCATTAATGACACGCCCCTTAAATAGGGTATAACCAGCTTTATCATATTCAGCAGAAAAATTATTAGTGAAATAAACTTTGCCTTTGTTTGAATACATTTGATAAGTGAAAACTTGCTCGTTCATTCGAGGTGGAGAATACTTTCCTTCTCGTACAAATTGAAAAATACGTCCAGATATTAATTCGGCGACTAATCGATCGGAATTTGAAAGCACAATTATTTCGGTTCCTGATCTAAAGTCTATTTCAACGGCAGAGCTAATCCCAACACCGCCACCAAAGGCATGCCAAGAGTCTTTTGGATCACCGAATAATTTCTTAAAGGTTTTTAGACTTGCTGGTGAAAGTATAAAGCTGCTGTTAAACAACGCATAATAGAAATGAGAGGTATCATAAACGTCAGTTTCAATACCGCCGGCTGGATCAGCATGTTCAGTAACACCTACAAATTTTTGTTTGCCTTGATAGTTATATGAATATCGTTTCGAAAGGTTTGTGATATCTTTGTTGCGAGCAAAATGAGTATTTTTAAGCTTGAGAAGATTAAAAATATTTTCTTCTAAGAGAGTAGAATAACTTTTTCCTGTGATTTTTTCTAAAATCGCACCGAGAACAACATAACCGTAGTTAGAATAGCGATGATCGGTTCCTGGATCAAATAATAGCGGAGATTTTTTTAGTAAACCAAGTTTTTTCTCTATGGTATCAAAAGCCATTCGATCGGCGTTGTATTCGATAGTGAAGATATCGGCAAAACCTGATTGATGCGAAAGCAGTTGAGAAACACTGATTTTATCAGCAATATCTTTTGGGAAACCTAAATCAAAATGACTGAGCTTATCTTCTAATTTGATATTGCCTTTTTCTACTTGTTGTAAAATCAAAACAGCGGTGTAATTTTTAATAATTGAACCAAGATTATATTTTGTATTTAATTGGTTAGGTGTTTTATTGGCAAGATCAGAAAACCCGAAAGCTTTTTCATAAATAGTTGTTCCATCTTTAATGACTAATACTGTTCCGTTAAACCAGCCCATGTCAGTATAAGATTGAGATATTTTATCTACTTCTGTGATTATTGATTCATTATTAATTGATATGTTCGAGGCATTAACAATATTCATCGTAATTAACGGTAAAGTTAAAAAAACGATTAAAGTGAATTTGTTTTTGATATTGTTTAACATAGGAAAAATTCCATTTTTGGTGTCTGTTGGGCTCTAACAATATTAAGCAGCTAAACTTCCTCTTATTTTGTTAGGGAAGCATTATAAAGTTCTAGTGATAGAATACGACAACAAATATGTAATAAAGTTTGACTGGGTTGTTAGTCATAAGTGACTAATGAAGAATAAAATTTTATTTCGCCTGCTTCTTCCATAGCTTCTTCACTCATATCCATCACAGAAAAAAATTCATGGCAAGCGGGGTGGTTTAGCTCTTTTTCTATAACTTCTTCGGCATCTTTTTGACTCCGGAACTGTACGATCTCCATGTATTCACCATCTCCTATTCGTATTAATTCTCGGCGAATGATGCCCTTTTCTTTTCCAGCAAAATCTAATTGAAATTTCTGTGAAGCTTCAATGAGCTCTGATTCGGTCTTATCCGAAGCTAGTTTTATTGGTGCCATTATAGTAATGGGGTAATTCATTGATTAAGTCCTGTGGTTGATTATTCAAAAAACGGACTATATAACAGCGCTACTGACAGCCTTATGTCAGTAGGATATTCTAGCGATTACAGTGCCGTGATCTATCCTTATATTATTTCGAGCTATTAAGTAGCGTAAGAAAGTATAAAGCGGTATATTTGCGCCTTACCAGCTTGTTGAGAAATATATATGTCTCTTTTATCAGACTCTAATATCACAGAACAACGCTCTCTCGATTCAATCCCTAACGCACCCGATAGAAACAAACCGATTGGTTTCTTATTGCGTCTGTCAAAAGCTTTACATACCTACGGGCTTCCAGCTTATGAGTTAGAGCAAACAATGAATGGTTGTGCAGAAGCCATGGGGTACGGCATTCAATGTATGTCACTTCCTACATCGGTGAGTCTTACGATATTACCTCCCGATGGTGAGCCTAAAACTTATCTAATCAGAATTTCGCCAGGTGAAGTTAATATTGACCGCTTGCGAAAAACGACTCAAGTGGCGCAGCATGTCATCAATGGGGAATTGAATTCCGAAGAGGGTGCAAATAGACTAAAAAAAATTGCGGCGACTGAGCCTGATTATTCGAGTTGGATTATTGTCTTGGCGTTTGGTGTGGTTTCGGCTTGTATCGCCCGCATTTTTTCCGGCGGCGTTAATGAAATGATCTTTTCCGGATTAATTGGGATTATGGTCGGTATGATAGCCGTTGCTTCAAAAACTCGGCCGATGCTTGATCATTTATTACCAACCATTTGTGCTTTTGTTGCAACCTTTATGACTTTGTTTATCAATCATTGGTTTCATATTGAGATCATCACTTCAGTGGTTATTATTTCTGGATTAATAATATTACTTCCGGGCTTATCTTTGACTATAGCGTTGGCAGAATTGGCAACTCAAAACTTAGTTTCTGGCACGGCTCGTCTATCTGGAACCGTCACGGTATTTATTCAACTGGCATTTGGTAGCGCATTAGCGGTAGAGCTATCCAAGCGACTTGGTTTTGTTATTAGCGAAGCGGCTGTTATGCCCGTTGAGCCTTGGAGTGTATGGCTTGCCGCGGGGATTGCGTCTTTAGCGCTGGTGCCATTATTTTCTGCGCGAGTTAAAGATTTTGGATGGTTTTTATTGGCTGCTTTGAGCGCGTTTACAACGGTACATTTTGCGACGGATGCTTTTGGTCCATCTTTAGGTGCATTTATCGGTGCGATCACTGTTGGCATTATTGCTAAGCTCGTTACTCGATTTTTTGATATTCCTGGAGCCATGATTATGATGCCCGGATTTATTATTTTGGTACCTGGAACCGTTGGTTTTAGAAGTATATTGGCATTGGTAGAAAAAGATGTATTAGCAGGTGTTGAAACCGCTTTTGAAGTCGCGGTAATAGGCATTTCGTTAGTCGCAGGTTTTTTATTATCCTCACTTGTACCATTACCAAAAGATGCTTCTAAAGATCAATATTAATCATTCTTTTCTGACTGGGAGAATTTTATGTGTCGTTGGATGGCTTATAAAGGAAAATCAGTTTATCTAGATGAGTGGATTTTAAACAGCGAACACTCACTGATTGACCAAAGCAAATCGGCCGATATGACTAAATATGAAGTCAATGGCGATGGATTTGGTGTTGGATGGTATGGTCAAAAATTAGAACCCGGTTTATTTAGAAGTATTAGACCCGCTTGGAACAATGCTAATTTAAAAAGCTTGGCAACTCATGTTTCTTCTCCATTATTTTTAGCTCACGTTCGAGCGGCCACCGGAACACCAATTCAAGAAACCAATAGCCACCCTTTCCAATATAAAAATTGGTTGATGGTACATAATGGACTAGTTCATGAATTCGGGCTTGTTAAAAAAGAAATCTTAGAGAATATTAATGCGGATTATTTTCCTCATATCTGTGGTTCAACGGATTCAGAACTTCTATTTTATTTGTTGTTAACTAATGGACTACAACAAAATATTGATTCTGCAGTTGCCCAAACGATTCAACAAATAGAATCAATAGCAGATAAGCATCAAATTAAACCTGCATTAAGAATGACCCTAGGAATAAGCGATGGTGAATCTTTATGGGCGGTTCGTTATTCCTCTCATGCAAATTCGTCCACTTTATTTTATTCAATGGAACAAGATGAAGATCAATCCCATGTGTTAGTTGTTTCTGAGCCTTTGGATAGTTGTGATCGATGTTGGACACCTGTTGAAGAAAATACCATTATGCATTTTGATAAAGATAATAATATTGATGTTTCGATGATCAATTATTTTTCAGCAACATAGTTTAGTGAAAAATAATATTGTCAAATTTGAAAAAGAACTGACAGGTTTGTTCAATAGAGACTTATATTTATATACAGCAAGGTTAAGAAATGAACAATGATTAAAAACATTAATGTTAATGAAGCAGATTTTATTAGATTCAATAAATTTGTAATAAATAGGTTGTCAAAATCGAAAGTTGCAACTACTACAGATAAATTAAAGCATCTTGCTTTGTGGTTTATCATCGGTTTGGCATTAACAGCAATGTTTCGAGGTAATGCCAATAGCATTTTTTATTTTCATTGGCAAACAGGGCTGTTTACAGCAATTCCATTTGTTCTTTTTATTGCTTTTATAATTTTTAATTCAAAAAGATTAGAGAAAAAGCTATTGCCAAATTCAAATGGATTAATGCTTGGAGATAAAGAGCTAAAATTTTGTGATTCAGGAATTACCGATACTTCTTCTTTGGGATATTCTTTTTACAAATGGAAAGCTGTACGTGAGGTTGTTATCAATGATGGAGATCTGTACATATTTTTGGACAAGACATTAGCGGAAATCATCCCTTATTCTTCGTTTTCCGACGCCAATGAAATTGATCAGCTAGTCTGTTTTATAGAAGAGAGAAGCTGTAACAAACAGTCGCAAACGAACTAAAAGGTAGTACGAGTAGATGAAAAAAACAATTCAAAATCATCTACTGATAACCTTAGGCTGGTTCTTTGTTATCCTAGGTATTATTGGAATAGCACTTCCCGTACTCCCTACCACCCCATTTTTAATTGTTGCTTTAGCATTCTTCTCAAAAAGCTCACCGCGATTTCATCAAATGTTATTAAACAACAAATGGTTTGGTCCAGGATTAAAGCAATGGGAAGAGACAAAAACTTTATCTCGGAAAACCAAACGCAAAGCGACCTTATTAATAACCATTACCTTTGCCGTATCGATAGCCATTTTATATGAAAGGATTTATCTTCAATTGATGTTAGTTAGTTTTGCAACCATTCTGTTATTTTTTATTTGGCGAATTAAAGAATAATACTGTGTTCAACGGTAGGAGCGCGCGTTTGTGCCGTGAATTTTATTCAAGGTTAATCTTATAGATTTTGAGAATAACTACAAAGTAAGTAATTTCTACACCTTAAGATTTTTAATCAACAACGACTGAGTAAATTGCGGTCTTAAATAAAAGCCTCTTGGAAGCGTTTGTGAGGGGTTACCTGACTCATCAACTGAACTAGTTAATACTCTTGAATTAGCTGCTTTAGGTCGAACTTGTAGAATTTGTCCCATTCTTGCGTTTAACTGGTGAACTTTTCCTAATGACACCAACTCCATGGCATTTTCCCAATCGGATTTTAATGCGGCTTCTTCAGCTTCATCCATTTGCCAGAAAAATGGGGTAGCTATTCTTGAGTTGCTTAATGGCTCGCCGCTAATTTTAGCAATCGGTATCCATAAGACATGTTTGAGCTTTTTGTAAACAGGGCTCTCTCGCCATTGAACGCCGAGTTTGTTATTGATATCAACTACGCAGACGTAGGTTGATTCTTGGACTTTACCGGTGTAATCAATTGGCAGTGTTTTTAGTTCGACATCTATTAACGAAAAATCCGGTTTTGACAGGTTACCTGCATCAGCACCCAAGCATTGCTCTAAAAATTGACCTTGCCAGCCTTTTTTAGTTTTTAGGCTTTCAGGAAGTTTTACCCCACTTATTTGAGCAAGCTCGCCAATGCTTTTGCCTGCCAATTGCGCCGCTCGGGTAGATAACTCATCAATTGTTGAGGGGGGGGAAATCATTAATTAGTACTTGAATCATTATTTGAGATGAAAGGTAAATTTTATCGGTTAGCGCAAAATTATGCCAAAGAAATTTGCTGAATTTGTCATTGTGTGGTTGAATGAGATAAAGAAGTTTAAAATTTGGTATTCATAAGTGATTGATTCAGAGGGCTTTAGAGCCAATGTCGGCATCATTGTATGCAACGACTTTGGTAACCTGCTCTGGACCAGGCGCATAGGACAAAATTCTTGGCAGTTCGCACAAGGCGGTGTAGATTCGGGAGAATCTGCGGAACAAGCGTTATATCGTGAACTGACAGAAGAATTAGGTTTAACTAAGAAAGACGTTAGAATATTAGGCTCTACGAAAGAGTGGCTAAAATACCGCTTACCTAATCGCTATATTCGTCAAGGCAGTAAACCTCTGTGCATTGGTCAAAAGCAGAAGTGGTTCATGCTTCGTTTAACGAGTAATGAATCGGCAATACATTTTGACGCGACCGGTCATCCAGAGTTCGACCATTTTATGTGGGTCAATTACTGGTATCCATTGCGTCAAGTCATCGCATTCAAAAGAGAAGTTTATCGTCAGGCTTTAGTTGAGCTAATGCCCTGTGTGATGGAACAGCAAGCTCGTCAAAGAAAAAAGCGCAAGAGAACTCATCGTTCTCATAAAAGGAAAGAGGAAAGCTAAAATTCAACGTCTTTTGTCTATCGTTTTGTATATAGACAAAAGAAGGGGGCAGTTGATTGTTTGACAAACTAGAAAGAATTACTCAAGCAGTAACGCTTGCTGATAACCGGCAGCAAGTGCTTGAGTTAATTGTAGATAGAGTTTGTTGTGAATTGCAGGTTGAAGTTTGTTCAATTTTTTTAGCTGATCACGATCGTGACCAGTTTATTTTAAAGGCGACCCAAGGGCTTAACCCAGAAAGCGTTAACCGGCTCCATATAGGCTTTAATGAAGGTCTTGTTGGGTTGGTTGGACAACGAGGTGGACCTGTTCATCTCAAATCTGCAGATTCTCATCCGGCATTTCATTATGTTGAAGAAGTCCAAGAAGATGACTTTTCTGCCTACTTGGGTGTTCCAATCATTTATCAACGACGTGTTCTTGGAGTTTTGTCAATCCAACAAAGAGACGCACGACAGTTTGAGTTAGATGAAGAAACATTCTTAATTACCTTAGCGACCCAAATTTCCTCGGTTTTATCTAATACTGAAACAGATCTATTGATTGATGAGAGTGAGCAACATCGACCTGTAAGATGTATTCATGGTATTCCCGCATCAAATGGTGTTGCGGTTGGCATTGCTAAGGTTATATTACCTAGCTTAGATATTACCCGAGTTCCCCAGCGTGGCGTTGAGAACATTGATGATGAAATTAATAAGTTAAGAAAAGCGGTTAAACGCACTCATATTCAATTAGAAAAGATGTCCAATCGAATGAAGGGACTCGTATCAGAACAAGAGAGATCGCTATTTGATGCCTATCAACAAATTTTGGGCTCTGAAGGGCTGGAAAAAGAAATAGAGGAAAAGATCAAATCAGGTAATTGGGCTCCCTTTGCACTAAAAATGGTAATAAAAGAGCATCTGAAAGCCTTTCGATCAATGGAAGATCCTTATCTAAAAGAACGAGCAAATGATATTGAAGACCTTGCTAACCGGGTGCTTGGTAATTTATTACGCAGAGAATCTAGAAAGTTAGAGCCTCAAGCAGGTACTATTCTTGTCGCGGAAAGTATAACTGCTTCCATGATTGCAGAACTGCCACTTGATAAAATAAGTGCCGTTATTTCAATCACCGGTTCATCCACTTCCCATGCGGCTATACTGGCAAAGGCTTTAGGTTTGCCCGCTATTATGGGTTTAGAACCATGTCAGATTAGTCGATTAGATGGCAAGAATATGATTGTTGATGCCTACAATGGGCAAATCTTTGTTTCCCCTGATTTGGCTTCGATTAATCATTATGAAAAGCTGGTTAACGACGAATTAAGGTTTTTTAAAGAGTTAGAAAAAGATCAATCACTTCCTAATACTTGTAAAGATGGGACTTCTATCGCTCTTCTAGTGAATTCAAGTCATCCGATTGATTTGGAAAAGGCTCAGAAATCAGGAGCCGATGGCATTGGCTTATATCGCACAGAAATACCCTTTATGCGGGAACAGCAGTTTCCATCGGAAGAAACTCAAGTTCAAATTTATAAAAATATACTCAAAGGTTTCGATGGTATGCCAGTTACCATTCGAACCTTGGATATTGGAGGCGATAAGCAACTTCCCTATTTTAAAATCAATGAAGACAATCCCTTTCTTGGTTGGCGAGGTGTGCGGATAACACTCGATCACCCAGAAATATTTTTGGTACAACTAAGAGCAATATTCAAAGCAAGTATCGGCATAAAAAATTTAAAAATAGCCATCCCAATGATTGCAACTATCGATGAGTTAGATGAAAGTTTTCGTTTAATTCATCAGGCATTTGAAGAAATAGAAACTGAAATAAAGGATAAAGAAAGAAAATTATATCCACCTAAAATCGGGATTATCCTCGAAGTGCCATCGACCATATTTCAACTACAACAAATTATTAAACGAGTTGATTTTATCTCAATAGGAACCAATGATTTAATCCAATATCTATTGGCGGTTGATAGAAATAACCAAAAATTAAGAAACTTATATAGCCACTTTCAGCCAGCGGTACTGCAAGTTCTAAAGCTTGTTGTTGAACAATGTCAATCTAGCGAGATTGAACTTCAGATCTGTGGTGAAATGGCATCCGATCCTTTGGCGGCAATCATATTAATCGGATTTGGCTATCGAGGTTTAAGTATGTCTGCTGGCAGTCTCTCTCGAGTAAAAAGAGCGATTAGTCGGTTTAGCATTGTCGAGATGGAAGCTCTTGCACACAAAGTAATTACTTACGAAACAGAAGCCAAAGTAAAAAGTGTATTATTAAAAGCGATGGAAGAAAAAGGGCTTGGCGGATTGGTTAGAGCTGGAAACTAGTGGAAATCTGGTTAATATTTGCTGTTACTGGTTTGTTGGCGGGCTTTATGGCTGGTTTGCTGGGAATTGGTGGCGGTTTTATTGTTGTCCCATTATTACTGCTTGTTTTGCCCCATATCGATATTGATGCTCAGCTAATAACTCATTTTTCAATTGGCACTTCACTTGCCTGCATCGCCCTTACCTCTATTTCCTCCAGTTATTCACATCATCGTAAGCAAGCAGTATTATGGAATTTAATGGGGTCGATTGTACCGGGGCTAATTTTGGGGGCGTTATTAGGTTCAGTTTTAGCAGGTATTATTGAAGGCCAAGTTCTGGTGCTCTTTTTTGTCGCAGGTGCATTGTTCACAGCGGTTTATTTATTATCAGGCCACCAAACAAAACATATCAGTGGTAATACTAGTGGTCTTTTGTATTTCCTGTATGCAAAGTTTACCGGTATTGTTTCGGCATTGATCGGCATTGGTGGCGGCTCCGTTTTGGTTCCATTTTTAGTTTATCGTGGTCAATCAATGGTGAAATCCGTCGGCACTGCAGCGGCTTGTGGGTTTCCTATTGCATTATTTGGTGCGGCTGGCTTTATTTATTCTGGTTGGGCTGCAACTGAGGCGGTGGAATATTCTTCAGGCTATGTTTATTGGCCAGCATTTTTGGGAATTGTTATTTTTTCAACACTCAGCGCACCATTTGGTGCAAAGCTAGCCCATTTTATTAGTGAGAAAAGACTAAAGCAGGTGTTTGCAGTATTTTTGATTTTCACCAGTGGACAAATCATTTATAGTCAATGGTTTTCTACAACCACATAAGTTAGCTAATGGAATTTCCTCAGATAGATCCAGTCATTTTTCAGATTTACGGACCCATTGGACTTAATTGGTACGGGTTAATGTATCTTGCAGGTTTTGCCGGCGCTTGGTATTTAGGCGTAACCCGTTCAAAGTTAGCAAATAGTCCGTTTAACGCTGAGCAAGTCAGTGATTTTTTATTTTATGCGTTTATTGGTGTAATTGTAGGCGGTCGACTCGGTTATGTATTGTTTTATAGCTTCGGCTCTTTTATAGAAGACCCATTATATCTGTTTAGGATTTACGATGGTGGTATGTCATTTCATGGAGGACTCTTGGGTGTTGGAGTATCTTTTTGGTATTTTGCCCGAAAATCGAATAAGCCTTTTGCCACTGTGGCTGACTTCTTTGTACCTATGGCACCAATCGGATTGGCAACAGGACGTTTTGGAAATTTCATTAATGGCGAATTATGGGGAAAAGCAACGGATGTTGAATCGGTTCCGTGGGCGATGATTTTCCCCAACGCAGGTGATGTTTATCGTCATCCTTCTCAGCTGTACGAATGTGCACTAGAGGGAGTTGTTCTGTTTTTTATCTTGTATTATTACAGTAAAAAACCTCGCCCAGCCATGTCTGTAACGGGACTCTTTCTTGCGGGTTATGGCGTATTTCGATTTATCATCGAATATTACCGAGAACCAGATGCTCATTTAAAAGAAATGGCTGAGTATATTTCTATGGGGCAATTGTTATCTTTGCCCATGATATTAGCCGGACTTGGTTTGATGATTTGGGCTTACAAAAAAGATATCACTAAAAATAGTTAACATAATTAGAATAGGAAAATCGCGATGAAACAATATTTAGAAATGATGCAGCATGTATTGGATAATGGCGAAGATAAAGGCGATCGCACAGGCACCGGCACACGCAGTGTTTTTGGTTATCAAATGCGCTTTGATCTGCAAAAAGGATTTCCTCTAGTCACCACAAAAAAACTTCATTTACGTTCGATTATGATTGAGCTGTTATGGTTTTTAAATGGTGATACCAATATCAAATATTTAAAAGATAACGGCGTAAAAATCTGGGACGAATGGGCAGATGAAAATGGCGACCTTGGTCCTGTTTATGGCGAACAATGGCGAAGTTGGAAAAAACCTGACGGAACAACCATCGATCAAATGACTAATGTGATTGATACAATAAAAAATAACCCTAATAGTCGTCGAATCATGGTGGTCGCTTATAACCCCGGTGTCGCCGATGAAATGGCTTTGCCGCCTTGTCATTCTTTATTTCAGTTTTATGTTGCTAATGGAAAACTTTCTTGTCAGCTATATCAACGCAGTTGTGATATCTTTTTGGGTGTCCCTTTTAATATCGCGTCTTATGCACTTCTTACTCATATGATTGCTCAACAATGCGATCTAGAGGTTGGTGAATTTATTTGGACGGGCGGTGACGTGCATCTTTACTCGAATCATTTTGAACAAGCGAAAGAGCAATTATCTCGAGATACTTTGCCTCTCCCTCAATTAAGAATAAATAAAAAACCGGACGATTTATTTAGTTATGAATATGAAGATTTTGAAATTGTCGGATATGAAGCGCACCCTAGTATCAAAGCGCCGATAGCGGTTTAACTTATTATGACGAAAAAACCTATCATCTCTTTAGTCTGCGCCATGGCAAATAATCGAGTTATCGGTAAAGACAACAAAATGCCTTGGCATTTACCGGCGGATTTACAACACTTTAAATCCGTGACTATGGCCAAACCGATTGTGATGGGTCGTAAAACTTATGAATCAATTGGGCGACCTTTGCCCGGACGGCAGAACGTGATCATCAGCCGAAATTCTGAGTACCAAGTTGATGGCGCTGATGTGGTTGACTCAATTGAGTCAGCATTGGAGCTATTATCAAACAATGATGAGGTAATGATCATCGGTGGTGGATTTTTATATTCTCAAATGATTGATCTGGCCGATAAGTTATATTTAACTTTTATTGATTTAGATGTTGATGGTGATACCTATTTTCCAGAATATGAACACCTAAATTTACAAGAAGAATCAAGAGAGCCGCGGTTAAGTGATGAAAAAAACCCACACAATTATCAATTTGTGAACTTTCAAGTAAATCGATAAAAATGAGTCCATATGATGAAAATAATATTTCTATTGTTTCTAATGATTTCTTTTTCTGTTTCTGGTGAAGAAATTACTAATGAATCTTTTAAAGGAAAATGGTGTGGGAAGTGGGATAATATTTATTCAACCTGCATTATAATTAACAATGTTGAGTCTGGATCGATAGCCAAATATCAATGGCAAGAGCAACCTCACGGAAAGTTTAAAAAAAGTAAAAAAGCCATTAAGAGAATCAATAAAAACACCTTAAAAATAGATAATATTTGGTTTGTAATCGACGAGACAAACTTAGAGCGAGCCTATGCCACAGGCATTTTCAGAATACAAAGCCGATTTACCCGTTTAGAAAAAGAGCTTGTTGATACAAACTAAATACATAAACATAAAGAATGAAACCAATTATTAATAATTGACTATAATCTATATTAATTAAACCTTTTGGAATCGATAAAGTGCGCAAAAATTTACCTGTTACTGAAAAAAATATTCCACTAAGTAATGAAACCAATATTTTCTCTGTCACTAACTTAAAGGGACAAATCAAATATACCAACCAGACGTTTATTGATATAGCGGGTTTCTCACAAGAAGAACTAGAAAACCAACCGCATAATATAATACGCCATCCATTTATGCCCTCAGCCGCATTTAAAACAATGTGGGGGAGACTTAAATCCGGTAATTCCTGGATGGGGCTAGTAAAAAATAGAACAAAGGCTGGTGATCATTATTGGGTCGATGCCTATGCAACTCCAATTATGGGGGTTGATGATAAACCTACAGAATATCAATCAGTTAGAGTAAAACCAGAAAATGCATATGTTGATAGAGCGAATCAAATTTATAGTGAATTAAATGCTGGAAAGAAAAACAAAAAAATTGGAGATTCAAAACTTAGGTTGTCGACAAAATGGATAATGCTGTTAAGTATTCCTTTAATAGCATTGATAAGCTTTTTACTGCTTAGTTCAGATATGCCTCCTATCTACCTGATCAGCGTCGGAGCCGTTGCATTAATTGTTCAATCTTTGTTAGCTATATTTTTATTTAACCCCTTTAATCAATTGGTAAATGAATCTTATAAAAAATATAGCGATCCATTGGCTAGATACATATATACGGGGCGTTCAGACGATTTAGGGCAGATCATGCTTCAACTTAAACAAGTTGATACAGAAGGTGGTGCCATCATTGGACGTATTTCTGAAGATTGTCAGCAAATGATGAGCGGTATAACTCAGCTTAATACAAATGTTCAACAAAACGTTACCTCTTTACGTTCTCTATATGAGGACAATGAGCTGGTTGCAACAGCTACTGAGCAGATGTCAGCAAGTGTTCAAGAAGTCGCATCTAATATACAAAATACCTCTAAAGCCGCTGAGCTAGCCAATAAAAATGCTATCAATACAGGTTTATCGGTTAAAAAGACAGTTGACTCTATTAAGGAGCTATCTGAAGAGATAAACAATTCGTCACAAGTGATTCAGCAACTAGGGCAAGATAGTGAAAATATTAATGGCATGGTTGATGTTATTAAAAGTGTTGCTGAGCAAACCAATTTATTGGCATTGAATGCCGCGATCGAGGCTGCAAGAGCGGGAGATCAAGGTAGAGGGTTTGCAGTGGTAGCGGATGAAGTGAGAACTTTAGCCAATCGAACTCATGAGTCAACGGAAGAAATTATGCAAATGGTAGGAAAACTTCGAGATGCCGCTCAACAAGCAGTATCTTCGATGGAACTTGCTTCTAAGAAAACCGATGAAACAGTTGATAATATTGGGGAAGTGTCTTCGACTATTGACACCATTGTTGACTCGATAGACAGTATTTCTCAAATGAGTGTTCAAATCGCCACGGCCTCTGACGAACAATCTTCGGTAGCACATTCGATTAGTGAGAATGTAACCAATATTAAATACAAATCAGGCGAGATTCTTAGTACTTCAGAAAATAATGAACGAGTTTCTAGCCAAGTATTTACCACATCCTCCAACCTTTATGAACTATCACGACAGTTTTGGAAGAAGAAAAGAAAACAGAACTAGTAATAGGTTAACCAATTGATAAGAGAGAGGTTTAGTTTCCTTCTTTGTTAATGATTTATTTAGAGTGTTATCAAAGCGCGGATAATTTTTTTGCCGCTTCAATTAAAGTATCTTCATTCTTAGCAAAACAGAGTCGAATAACTTTGCTATTAGGGTTTGTTTGGTAAAACGGACTTAAAGGTATTGTTGCCACTCCGATTTCTTTGGTTAACCAATTGCAAAATTCTCGATCAGGCAAATCTGAGATTTCACTATAATCCATTAACAAAAAATAAGTTCCTTTAGAGGGAAGCACTTTAAATCTCGAATGACTCAGAGCCTTTGATAGCAAATCTCTTTTAGTCTGATAAAAAGATGATAGCTGATTAATGTGGTCGCTATCTTCTGATAACATTTCAGCGATCCCAACTTGAAAAGGGGTTGGACTACAAAAGGTAACGTATTGATGAAGTTTTCGGAATTCTTGAGTGAATGCCGCTGGTGCGACACAGTAACCCATCTTCCAACCAGTACAGTGAAATGTTTTACCAAAACTTGAAATTACAAAGCTTCGCTCAAATAATTCCGGATATCGAAGGACGCTTTCATGTCGCTGACCATCAAACGTAATAAATTCATAAACTTCATCGCTGATTAAATATAAATGATTGTCTAAAACAAGTTTTTGTAAACTTAGTATATCTTGCTGATTGAGCAATGTTCCCGTTGGATTATGTGGCGTGTTAATAACGATAGCTTTGGTCTTGCTATTAATCTTTTGTGCAACTAATTGCCAATCAATTGAATAATTTGGTGCAAGTAGTGGAATATGAATACATTTTCCGCCAGCAAGCTCAACCGCAGGCTCATAGGAATCGTAAGCGGGATCAAAGATAATAACTTCATCATCGGCGACCACAATTGATTGAATAGCAACAAACAAAGCTTCTGTTGCTCCAGAAGTAACAGTAATCGTACTGGCGGGGTCAACAGAGAAATCGTATTGCTTTTTGATTAACTTGGCTATTTCAGTCAACAGATCTGGCGAACCGGGAGAGGGAGAATATTGGTTTTTATTTTGATTAATCGCGCGGTTAACAGCGTTTTTTAGAAACTCCGGAGCCTCAAATTCGGGAAAACCTTGAGATAGATTTATCGCGCCAGTTTGAACGGCTAATCCCGACATCTCTGTAAAAATACTGGTACCCACATTGGGTAATTTTGATTCTAATGCTGCTTTTAACATGGTATCTTCTCTTAAACTTGTAAAAGTTTCTTACGTTTGATTAAAGTTTACAGGCTTACGATATGCTAATCTAGAGTTACAATTATTGTTGGAGGGCATATTAATGTCAGGTCAAGGTTCAGGCGGTAACGTAATTGCCGCGCTTTGTAGTTTTTTTATACCGGGTTTAGGTCAATTATTGCAAGGTCGTTTGTTAAAGGCGATTGTAATGTTTTTATTGTCAGGGATCTTGTGGTTTTTTCTGCTAGGTTGGATTATTCATCTCTGGTCTATTATCGACGCGGCACTTTTTAAACCATCGTCAAATAGTTAGTTTTATCCTGACATAACCCTGTCAGTAGAGAGTCTGTAAAATTCTTCTTCAAATATGAATATTTCAATATGAGGAAGAACGATGATTAAGCTATATACTTTTGGTGAAAAATTTGGGGTGGCTGATCCAAGCCCTTTTGTATTAAAAGTTGACGCCTATTTACGAATGGCGGGTATTGATTTTGAAAATATCAATCGACCGGATAATCTTAGTAAAGCACCAAAAGGTAAGCTGCCATTTATTATTGATGGTAATAAAACCATTGCTGATTCACAGGCAATTATTGAATATATAAAAACTAATCCCGACAACGACTTAGATAGACTCCTTTCAGATGAGCAAAGGGCAATCGCTTACCTCATTACTAAATCCTTAGATGAGAACCTGTATTTTGTATTGGTTTATTCCCGCTGGTTTAGAGATGATACTTGGTCGTTATTAAAAGACGCCTTTTTTTCCCAGCTACCCTTCCCAATAAGACATATTGTTCCAACAATTGTTAGAAAACAGGTGGTCAAAGGGTTAAAAGGACAAGGTATAGCTCGTCATAACAACAAAGAGATACAACATATACTTCATTGCTCTCTCAAGTCTTTGAGTGATTTGTTAGGTTCAAAAAGATACTTTTTCGGTGATAATCCGAGCTCATTAGACAGCGCAGCATTTGGCTTTTTAGCGGAACTTATTTTAGTCAATATTGATAACCCGTTTAATAGTATTGCTAAGAGCTATCCTTCATTGGTTAGTTATTGTCAAAATATTCAAGCTAAGTACTATTCTGACTTTTAACAATATTCCAAATGATATTCTTGATGATTGATTTGAGCGGTTGTATACCGCTCTGATGTTTTTGTGAGCGCACGACTGCTAGCTATTTAGCCAAACTTCTTCAGCCCAATGCCAAACATCATCCCAACGCTCTTCGACAAGCTCACCCTCTTGCCAAAGTGAAACTTCTCCCTCTTGGTTAACGCAATAGTAATCACCACCAACTTGGCAAAGCACCATAAGCTCTCTTGACAAACCGTTTGCCCAAGCGTTAGCGGTAACTTCTGGCAAGTGAGTATGAGCTCCGGGGTCGGCAACAGTGACAGGCTCTAAGCTTCCATAGATTACATCGCTTACTTGAAGAAGAAATGATTTCATTTCTCTAGGGATAGGTAATAGAATTTCTTCTTCAACAACAACCAAATCATCTTCAGATGGCAGTTCTAAATAAGAAGCCGTAGTAATAGCTGATTCTCTCAACTGATCAACGATATCTTCCATTTATTGTAGGTTCTCTCTTTCATTGCTATCTAAAAGTTCAGATTCGACAGGTTTTTGCTGAAATGAATACCAAGCAGCCAATTTCTCAATTAGCTCTTCTAAACCTAGCTTACTCGTTGCAGAAAACACTTGACTAGTTATGCTTTCAGAGATACGAGCGAGCCGCTTATTTGCCGTTAATAAGGCTGTCTTTCTTGCACCGCTTTTAAGCTTATCTGCTTTACTCAGAACTACATGAACAGGGATGTTAGCAGTCACCGCCCACTGAACCATTTGTTTATCAGTTTCTTTAAGAGGATGTCTAATATCCATAAAAACCACTAGAGCTTTAAGACATTTCCGATCTTGTAGATACAAACTCAAGGTTTTCTGCCATTGAGCTTTTTGGTCTTTAGAAACCTTTGCAAAACCATAACCGGGCAAATCAGTTAATCGGTTTGATTCGTCAATCATAAAGAGATTGATCAGCTGAGTTCGGCCGGGAGTTTTGCTGGTTTTCGCTAAGCTTTTCTGATCAGTAATGGCGTTTAATGCGGTAGATTTTCCGGCATTAGATCGTCCTGCAAGCGCAACTTCAACACCTGTATCTAGAGGAAGCTGATTAAGCTTAGCTGCGCCCATAAGGTATCGAGCGATTCTAAACGGATTTTCAATAATTTTTGTCATTATTTGTGGATATTCTAATATTATTTGTCTATATCTAATCTACTAGGAAAAGATTAGTGATTAGGTATATAATTCACGCATTCCTTTGAACGGTCGTTAAGTATAAAGAGATTGATTGTTTTAAGGCAAGTTTAAATCGACTTGATTGTTAATTTTAATTTTAACACCTACTAAATCAATATTATTGCAAAGGTAAAATAATGAAAAAAATCATAGGCTTAGCTATCGCCTTCTTGTTTTCTGGCAGTATTGCTGCTGGTGATGTATCTAAGGGGCAGGCAAAAACAGCAACTTGTACTGGTTGTCATGCCGCTGACGGAAATAGCGCTTTGGCTGTAAACCCAAAATTGGCTGGTCAAGTAGAAGGCTACTTAATTAAGCAACTTAAAGACTTTAAAACCAAAGCTCGAGACAATGCAATTATGGCTCCTATGGCTGCTATGTTGAGTGATGAGGATATTGAAAACGTTGCTGCTTATTATGCATCGCAAAAAGTTCAACATGCTGCGGTTGCAAAAAAATATATTGATATCGCAGAAAAAATCTATCGTGGTGGTGATTCAGATAGAGATATTCCGGCGTGTATCGCATGTCATGGTGCAAAAGGTGAAGGTATGTCAGCAGCGGCTTTTCCTGCTGTTGGTGGACAACATCCTGAGTATACGAAAGCTACCCTAAAAGCCTTTAGAAGTGGTGCTCGTGATAATGATGCAAACGGTGTTATGCGAGATATCACAGCTAAGATGAGCGATGAGCAGATTGAAGCGCTTTCTTTTTATCTTGCTGGATTGCACTAATCAGCTATCGAATAATCTGATCCAAAAGCGACTTAATGTCGCTTTTTTTATCTTTTTAAAATGACAATATGAATAATCAATTGGTAAATTTTAAATCTTTTATTTTTGGTCTATTGGCTATTTGTAGTATTTTGCCTGTGGTGAATAGCTCTTTTGCACAACAGGTTGATGAAGCTTATCTACTGGGGACTGATTACGAACTAGTTGATAAGCCAAATATTGATCAAATGGTTCAGGTTTCTGAACTTGAAAGTATTAGCAATATTGAAATTTTTTATTGGTACGGTTGCGAAGCCTGTTTTCAAGTGGAGGCGGCAATAGAAGGTTATTTAGCTAAAAAATCTGATTTAAGTTTGCGTCGTACCCCTTTAATTATAAGGAGCAGCTGGCGAGAGCAAGCCTATCTACAAGCGATGATGGAGCAACTGTCAGAAACTGAAAATTTGCCTTCAACAATGGATATCTATCGACAATGCTTATCTGACTGTAGTATTTTCTCTAAATTCGAATCCTCTCAAAAATGGTTGCTTAGTCATTTAGAAGAACCTTCTCAAGAGGGAATTGACTCAGCAATTGTTTGGCAGGCTGAAAAAAACTACCGAAAAAGAGCAGATTTATTTTCAATTCGCCAAGTTCCGACTATTATTATCAATGAAACCTATAAAGTTGATGCTAATCAAGCTGGAACATCCAAGCGTTTGGTGGAAATTATTGATTTTCTACTAATCAAATAATTGGAAGATAAAGGATATATAAATCTCTTTTTCTGTGACATTCCATTTTTCTAGATTGTATTAGCCTCAACAATATAATAATCAATGCTATTCTTGATAGCTAACGGGTAATTGGTTCAATATATTGTTATGACAGAACTCTCAAAAGATACTGACTCAGATAATTTAGATCAAAAAATCGAATTATTACTCGATGAATGTGCCAATCTTAAACGAAGCATCTCTAGATTAAGTTTTGTAGGTATGGGAACCAGCAAAGCCCTTGATGAAGAGCTAGCAGCGTTAAGATCAATTATCAAAAAAGAAGGTGATATTAAGACAATCCAAGCTTCGATTGATAAAATAAGTGGGTTATTGAGAAGGTTAGACGATAAACCTGATGAGAAGGTTGATGAACTAACCGATAAGCTAGATTTATTAACCATTTTACTTAAGAAAGAACTACCAAAGAACTTAAAAAAAGAGCTTAAACAAGTTCAAAAAAAATCTAAAGCCGAAACAGGTGCAGAAATTGTTCGCTCCATAGCTAACACAATCGAATCTTATATTTCCGAAATAGAATCCCATACCCTAGAAAACAATCAAACTAAACCAGTAGAAAAAAAACAGGGCTTCTTTGCTTCACTATTTTCAAGAAAGAAAGGAAAAAGCAACCTAGAATCAGACACCAGGTTTAAGGAAAACAAAGTTGATAAAGTTATTGACCATCATCTTCCACAAACTGTTCGAGATTCCCTGCAGCATTTAATTGATCAATTATCCAGTATGGATGGTTACTCCCAAATTGCGGATCTATTAAATAAAGAAATTGATAAAATAAATAAAATTGAGCAATTGTCATCTATTTTAGAAATGATCACCGGTGCCTTTGTTGAAATTTCTGATCAAGAACATGTTCAGTTTGAAAAGTTCTTAAAAACGTTAAATAGTCGAATCGTGCGAGTTAATGACTTTATTAGCCAAACTCTACAGTTTAGCAAACAAACTAATAAAGACAGCAAACAACTTAACCTAGATCTAAATGATAATTTATCGGGCATGAGAACCAGCTTGTCTAGTTCAGAAAATTTAGACGATGCCAAGGTTGCAGTATTTAATCACATGGATCTAATTGTTTCTCAAGTTAATCAATACTGTGTTAAGCAACAAACTAATAGTGATGTACTCGTCTCGCAAATGGATAAGCTAACTGAGCAATTAAGAGCCACTGAAGATGAAGCTTCTCGTTTAAAAGATGATTTAGCTGAACAACGTGTTAGAGCTCAAACCGATCCTTTAACTAACTTACCAAATCGTTATTCATATAATGAGCGGTTAACTCAAGAATATAATCGTTGGCGCCGTTATCGTCACGCACTAACTTTAGTAATTTGTGATATTGATTTATTTAAAAATGTAAATGATATTCATGGACATGCTTTTGGTGATCAAGTATTAAAAGAAGTTGGCGCTTTTTTATCTGCAGGTATAAGAGAATCTGATTTTGTAGCACGATATGGTGGTGAAGAATTTGTTATACTATTGCCGGAAACCGGAATTGTTGATGCAACCAGAGCGATGAATAAAATGCGGTCAGGAATTTCAAAACTAGAAATTAAAAAAGAAAATGTCGCTATTCCAATCTCCATGTCGTTTGGTGTATCAGAATTTGATAATGACGATACGACTAATGCGGTATTTGAAAGATCCGACAAGGCACTTTATCGGGCAAAAGAAAAAGGTAGAAATCGTGTTTGCTGTCAACGTGGAAAGAGTTCATAATAGACTTTAACAGCCTCTCTATTTTCTTATAAAGCAACCTCTCTGCTATGTTAATTTCGACCAAGCAAAACACACATACTCTGTGGCAACAGAAACAAGACTTATTTGACCAATTAGGCCTTTTAGCAAACCTCTCAATCTTTGATGAGCCACAAGAAAAAGAGGCCTTAAAAACAAAGCTTTTAGAGTTCATTTATTCTCATTCATTTGATCCGATTTACGGCGGACTATTAATTAATAGAGAAAATAATGGTCATAAAGAAACCCTTACTAAATACTATAAACCACTGCTTATTAATCTTTATCTGCATGAAATATTTATGGCGGCAGATCAAGTGTTTTATGATGGAGAATTAAACCATCAAGGTAGATTGATTTTTAGATATTTAATTGCACGATTAGAAAATAAAGAGATTGAATTTGATCGTTATGATGAAATAAAGAATATCGATAATTATTTTTCTTATGAGCAAATCAACAACCAACTTAATGATAAAGAAAAAAAGTTATTTATTGCATTAATATCAGAGGACAAACATTCTGATAATGGCTACCTATTTTGCTACAAGCGCTCTCTAAAAGAAGCCTCTAACTCTATCAATATGGAATATAAACAAGCGCAGATTTTAGACTTCTCTATTAAGGAAAAACTAAAAGCGATTGAAGATAAAGAGAACTCATCAACGAAAATAAAAATACAAGATAGTTTCTCAACCAAATGTGAATTAATTATTTCTCTGGTAAGTCATGGGCTATCAGAGTTTAATAAAAAACAAGAAAAATTATTATTTAATTTGTTTGAAGGTTTATATATAGAAATTAAGGAAGATAATAACTATAAAAAACTGATCGATCTTATTACATCAGGGATTTATTTATTGCAGCTTAATTTTGACCTCAAAATACTTTCTAAGCTTGATAAGTTAATTATTGTTTTTTATAAAAATAACAATGTAAGTGAGAAGAGTAATAGAGACAATCTTCGCATAGCATTGTTAGATCAGTTCATAACAGAGTTATCAAGCAGGAACATTTTGCCAAATAACTTTAATAACATGGATGCAAAAACCAATAAAAAATTAGACAGGGTATTTGAACTTATCTTTTTAGATAAAAACCAGGTGGACACCGCATCTAAATTAGTTGAGATGAGATCTAAATATAACCCTTATCGATTAATCTATTTAACCTCAACTCGGGATAAGGATAACTAGAAATATTATTAACGAGTTATCATTAAACAAAGTACTTTTAACTAAAATAGTTGTGTTGGATAGTTGTGCTTATCCCGAGTTGAGGTTATTTAGTTTAATCAGCAAAACGATTAATCAACGCCTTTCTTACTGGTTCGGGCACAAATTCAGAAATATCACCATCTAGCGAAGCCACCTCTCTAACAAGCGTTGATGAAATAAAAGAATACTTCTCAGAAGGTGTCAAAAATAGGCTTTCGAGTTCTGGCGATAGATGTCGGTTCATATTTGCGAGTTGGAACTCGTATTCGAAATCAGATACCGCACGTAATCCTCTTAAAAGGGCATTCGCCTCTTTCTCTTTTGCTAAGTTAACCAATAGTCCGCTAAAACCACATACTTGAACATTTCCAAGGTTTGAAATCGACTCTTCAACCAGCCTGATGCGAGTTTTTACATCAAATAAAGGGTTTTTACCATGACTTTCTGCCACAGCGACAATGACTTGATCAAATAGTCGAGCGGCTCTTTGAATCAGATCTAAATGCCCATAGGTAATTGGATCAAAAGTGCCCGGATAAAGAACTCTGTTAGTCATAATCAATCCTTCAGGTTGACAATATTTCATCAGAAAATATGTTCGCTTATCAAATTATATCATTGAGCGAGTATATTATTTTGAATTTTTTGGTACTCGATAAGCTCTATCGCAGCTGTTAGAACTATCACGCTCTAATTTAATTTTAATTGATCTTAAAGTCATGTTGGGTAGATCCGTCATAATATCTGTTTCAAGAGATACAGTTATAGGAAACCCTTTGCATTCTTCTTTTTGTTTAACTAATAGTTTTTGAACTGAAACCGGTGAAGAAGCTCCTACGATTTCTTTCTCACTAAAACTCAATAGCTTTTGTTCAAGATCCAAAACACTAAGAGTCTTATAAACACCTCTGATCTCTTCCATGATCTGAATATCTTCCGAGCTAGTTATTGTGCCACTAAACTCGATTTTTTTAATATTCCCATTTCTAGCACTGATGGTTAGCTTATACCATTTCATCGGATCACTTGGATCTTGATAGAGACAGTCACGATAATTGGAGGATGGAACGACCGTATTTCTGCGCTTTGTTTCAGCCGTATCAGTTTGTTTACAGCGAATTTTAGATTTTTGAGATGCGATGCTAGTGTCTACTTGAGCGATAGTATCTTTTAAGGATATTCCTAAAATCCTGAAGGAATCGATTTGGTTTATGGCTAATTGATTTGCATGAAGGCTAGAAGATAGCCAAAAAATCAAAGACAAGAATGAATAAGCGATACATTTTTTCATTTTATTTTCCCTAAATAGCTAGCCATGTAATCAAATCATTCAACTAATATATGATTTATAACTCTTTCATAATAACAAAAATGGAATAAAGTTTATCAAATTATTTCAGGTATTATCATTTAATTATTTATGGAACTTTAATTGAATAGTGTGGGGAAAAGGCTCTTTCACCACTATTTAGTTGCGTCTATATATTTAATAAACTACTAAATTTTCCCAAATTTTTCAGTTGAAATAAAACAGTTTTAATTGCATCATTAAAATACTCATTCAGGTTTGCCCTTCAACCTATTAATAATTATAAATACATTACTGTAAACTACCAGAGTAAAACTCCATGAGGCAGTTTTTACAAACGATAAAAGACGCGCTAAGAGATTTAGCACCTATCGTTTTGGTTGTTGTTTTTTTTCAATTAGCTGTTTTACAGCAGCCTTTTCCAGAACCCGGCAAAATCTTGGTTGGGCTTGTTGCGGTAGTTGTTGGTTTAGCACTGTTTATTCAAGGTCTTGAGCTGAGCCTTTTTCCTTTGGGTGAAAGTATGGCTGGGGCACTGATGCGTAAGGGGAATCTTGCTTGGCTGCTTTTCTTTGCCTTTGCTTTGGGATTTGGAACAACAGTTGCCGAACCTGCTCTTATCGCAGTATCAAATGAAGCTGCACGGATTAGTGCTACTGCGGGTGTAATTCCAAACTCATCAGAAGCTCAATCCGACTATGCTTTTGGACTTCGTATGACAGTTGCTGTTTCGGTTGGTGCGTCTTTGCTTGTAGGGGTTATTCGTATCCTTAAGGGTTGGCCAATACACTACATCATTATTGGTGGTTACTTGGTAATTGTTGGGTTAACCCAATTTTCCCCACAAGAAATCATTGGTGTTGCCTATGATAGTGGAGGCGTTACCACTTCAACTATCACTGTACCATTGGTGACCGCGCTTGGAATAGGATTATCAACGGTTATTAAAGGAAGAAATCCGATGATTGATGGTTTTGGATTAATTGCTTTAGCAAGCCTTTTCCCTATCGCTTTTGTATTGCTGTATGGAATGGTGTTTTAGTAATGTCTGAATTATTAACCACCATATTGATGACTTTTCTTTCTACCATTAGAGATATAGCACCAATTGCTTTGTTGTTGGTGTTTTTCCAGTTATTTGTATTAAGGGAAAAAATTGCACATCTAAAACGAATCCTAGTGGGTTTTATCTATGTTGTTTCGGGGTTAGCATTATTTTTGATTGGGCTAGATCAAGCGCTATTTCCTATCGGTGAAATCATGGCAACTCAACTTACCGACCCTGCTTTCATAACAGGAACGGCAAGTTCAGAACTTGATACAGCAAATACAAGCCCTATACCCCAAGAGATTTTGTGGTGGCAATATTATTGGGTTTACTTGTTTGCTTTCGCTATCGGTTTTTCAACCACTATTGCAGAGCCCTCGTTAATAGCTGTTTCAATGAAAGCCAATGAAGCATCAGGTGGTGCGTTAAACCCTTGGGGACTTAGGATTGCTGTTGCATTTGGAGTGGCGATCAGTATTGCTCTAGGCGCTTTCAGAATAATTACAGGTACTTCTTTAGCTTACTATATGATGGTAGGTTATTTATTAGTGATTATTCAGACTATATTTGCTCCAAAAATGATTGTGCCTCTTGCCTATGATAGTGGCGGAGTGACCACATCAACCGTAACCGTGCCCTTGGTTACTGCGTTAGGGTTGGGATTAGCTAGCACAGTCCCCGGCCGAAGTCCGCTAATTGATGGATTCGGGTTAATCGCGTTAGCAAGTTTGTTCCCAATGATAACGGTTATGGCTTATGCGCAAATATCCCGCTTTAAAGGAGCAGATCAATAAAATGAATCAAATTAAGTTACATCTACGATGGAGTTAACATCATGAAATTTAAATTAGTCATTGCCATGGTTGAAGATGAAAGAACCGAAAAAATAATTGAGAAAGCTCGAGAAATGGGAGCCACCGGAGCAACTGTTATTACCAGTGCTAGGGGTGAAGGAATGAAACCCGCCAAAACATTCTTTGGTTTGACTCTTGAAGGCCAGGTGGATGTTTTATTCTTTATTGTGGAAGAGCATCTAAGTCGTTCTGTTGTAGAAGGCATTGCAAAAGTCGGAGAGTTTGGTACCAAAAAAGGAGCCGGTGTGGCGCTTCAGTTAGATATAGAAGATGCAATTGGGCTAGATTCACAATTTAACGCAATTAAAGAAGAAATAGAGGAGCGGTTATGAGCGAGATAAAATATATCCCTGTCAGTGAGATTATGAATCCAAATATCAAAATGGTTGAGGGATTAAGTAGTGTTGCTGAGGCTATGGCGATGATGCGTGATGGAAAAAATGATTCTCTCGTCGTCGATAAGCGAGATGAGCAAGATGAATACGGCTTGATTTCTATTCGAGACTTATCGGCTAAAGTTATTGTACCCGATGTAGCGCCTGAGCGAGTGAGCGCTTACCAAGTGATGACTAAACCTGTGCTAAGTGTCGAATCGGATATGAATATTCGCTATGCCATACGTTTGTTAACACGATTTAAAATTTCCAGAGCATTAGTTTTGAAAGGCGGTAAAGCCGTTGGTATTGTTGCTCTGCGTGACATGGTGTTGCGTTACCACGAATAGGCCGATCTTTTTTTATATTCTTAGTAATAAACATAGTTGCTATCTATTTTCCATATAGATCAAGTTGAATAAGCCTGACCTAGGTTTTTCTTTAGTACTGCTCAACAATAGAAATCAATCCGCTATAGTAAATTTTTAGGAAAAAACCATAAATCAAAATAAATTCAAACAAGTGTTTGAATTTTGCTGGTAACTAGCTATAATCACTCTCAACAAATCCCATTAAAACCTGTGAAATTCCCAGTTTTTGTTTCTATTAAGACTAAACTTTCTCTAGGTCACGATAATTTACGGAGCAAACCATGATATATGAAGGTCAATCACTTCGCTGTGAAATGCTGGATAACGGCATTGCGGAAGTCATCTTTGATAACCAAAACGAGTCAATTAATAAGTTTGATAAAGCAACACTTGCTGAGTTAAGCCAAGTGGTTGACGCACTTAATTCAAATCAAGATGTAAGAGGTGTTATTGTCACTAGTGCCAAAGGTGTATTTATTGTGGGTGCTGATATCACAGAATTTTTGGCGATGTTTAAAGAATCCCGTGAGCAGATGATTAAATGGTGTGAAGAAGCCAATGCAATATTTAGCGGTTTTGAAGATCTACCCTTCCCGACTCTAGTTGCAATCAATGGTTTTGCGCTTGGTGGTGGAATGGAAATGGCGTTATCTTGTGATTTTAGAATTGCTTCACCTGCAGCTCGTGTGGGTTTACCAGAAACACAACTTGGAATTATTCCTGGCTTTGGTGGAACAACTCGTCTTCCTCGTTTAATTGGTGCAGATAATGCGATTGAATGGATTGCAACGGCAAAACCACAAAAACCAGATGCAGCACAAAAAGTGGGTGCGATTGATGCGGTGGTTACGCCAGAAGCGTTAAAAGATATAGCAATACAAATGATAACGGATGCAGCCGATGGCAAGCTTGACTGGAAAAGTCGTCGAGCGGAAAAACAAGCACCATTAAAGTTAAATAAATTAGAAAGTATGATGTCATTTAATGTGGCAAAAGGCGTAGTTGGCGCAAAAGCATTGCCTCATTATCCTGCTCCGATGGAAGCGATTCGTGTGATTGAAGAAAGCGCTCGTTTGTCTCGCGACGAAGCTTTAAAAATTGAACATGATGGTTTTGTAAATGTTTGCCAGACTTCACAAGCACGTGCGATGGTGCAAATCTTCTTAAGTGACCAACTATTAAAAAGCAAAGCTAAGAAAGCTGCGAAAACAGCGACTAAATTAGTCAAGCAAGCGGCTGTTTTGGGTGCAGGAATTATGGGCGGCGGTATCGCTTATCAATCGGCTAGCAAAGGCATTCCGGTGGTGATGAAAGACATCAACCAACCGGCGCTTGATCTAGGTATGAATGAAGCAATCAAGATTCTTAGTAAAGGGGTAAAACTGGGTAAATTACCTGCCGAAAAAATGGCAAAAGTCGTTGCCATGATCACTCCTTCACTTGATTATTCAGCGGTTAAAAATGCTGACTTAGTAGTCGAGGCGGTTGTTGAAAACCCTAAAGTGAAAGATATCGTTCTTCAGGAAGTTGAAGGAATCATTGCTGAAGATGCGATTTTAACCTCAAATACTTCAACCATCTCAATCGATTTATTAGCAACTAACCTAAAACGCCCAGAAAACTTCTGTGGAATGCACTTTTTCAACCCAGTACACAAAATGCCTTTGGTTGAAGTTATTCGTGGTGAAAAATCATCCGATGAAACAGTTGCAGCAACCGTTGCTTATGCTAGTGCGATGGGAAAATCTGCAGTGGTAGTAAAAGATTGTCCGGGATTTTTTGTTAACCGTGTACTTTTCCCATACTTCCGCGGGTTTAGTTTATTGATGAATGAAGGTGCAGATTTCCGTCAAATCGATAAAGTGATGACTAAGTTTGGCTGGCCGATGGGCCCAGCTTACTTGTTAGATGTGGTTGGTATTGATACGGCTTATCATTGTGCTGATGTTCTTGCCGAGGGTTTCCCTGAAAGAATGGCAACGATTGAGGGAGATGTGGTTGCAAAATTGTTTGATGACAAGAAATTTGGACAAAAAACGGGGACTGGATTCTACGCTTATGGGGTTGATAAAAGAGGCCGACCGAAAAAAGATTTTGTTGAAGATGTTTTTAGCTTAATAGGTACGCCGTCTAAAGAATATGAAACACAAGAAATTATCGAGCGAATGATGCTTCCACTTATTTTTGAAGTGGCAAGATGTTTAGATGAAGGTATTGTAGCCACAGCAGAAGAAGCGGATATGGCGTTACTTTACGGAATAGGTTTCCCTCCATTTAGAGGTGGCGCATTAAAATATGCTGACGAAATTGGTTTAGACAAGATTATTACAATGGCCGAAAAGTATCAGTCCTTAGGTGTGAGTTACCAGGTGCCTGAAAGTTTTAGCCAAATGGCAGCTAATAACCAAACATTTTATAACGCTTAAACCTGTTGGTAACTAAAGAATTCGGAGAAATTAAAATGAAAGATGTTGTCATAGTAGATGCAATCAGAAGTCCAATGGGACGTTCAAAAGGTGGAATGTTTAGAAACACTCGAGCAGAAGAATTAAGTGCTCGTTTAATCCAAGCACTTTTAGATAGAAACTCTGCGCTTGATCCAGCCGAAGTAGAAGATGTAATTTGGGGATGTGTCCAACAAACATTAGAACAAGGATTTAATATCGCTAAAACCGCGTCATTATTTACTAGTTTACCGCATTCGGTGGCGGGTCAAACCATCAATCGATTATGTGGCTCCTCCATGCAATCAATTCATACTGCTACTCAAGCAATTCAAACAGGTAACGGTGATGTCTTTATCGTTGGTGGTGTAGAGCATATGGGACATGTGCCTATGATGCACGGTGTTGATTTTGCACCTCAAATTGCCAAGCATGCAGCAAAAGGGTCAGGCATGATGGGTCTTACTGCAGAATTACTCGGTAAAATGCATGGTTTTGATCGTCAAACTCAAGATCTATTTGCCTATAATTCTCATCAAAGAGCGCATGCAGCAACAACCAGTGGCGCATTTGATAAAGAGATATTAGCAATGGAAGGACATGATTCTAACGGTGCGCTTAAGATGTTTGATTATGATGAAGTTATACGTCCGGAAACAAGTCTTGAAGGTTTAGCAAGTCTTCGTCCAGTATTTGATCCTCGTGGAACAGTAACAGCTGGAAATGCCTCTGCATTATCCGATGGCGCATCTGCAATGTTGGTAATGAGTGCTGATAGAGCATCGGAGCTTGGTTTAACACCGCTGGCTAAAGTTCGCAGTATGGGCGTTGCAGGTTGTGACCCAGCGATTATGGGATATGGGCCTGTTCCTGCAGTTAAGAAAGCCCTAAAACGTGCTGGTCTTAACGCATCTGATATTGATTTGTGGGAGCTGAACGAAGCGTTTGCCGCGCAAGCATTACCTGTTCTGAAAGACATAGGAATTATCGATGTGATGGATGAAAAGGTTAATCTTAATGGTGGCGCTATTGCTCTTGGTCATCCGCTAGGGTGTTCCGGTACTCGAATTAGTGGAACACTACTGAGATTAATGGAAAGCAAAGATGCAACTTTAGGTGTAGCGACTATGTGTATTGGTCTTGGGCAAGGAATTGCGACGGTGTTTGAACGAGTTTAAGCTAAAATACTTTATATTTGCTAGCAAGCCGCTTAAATTTCTAAGCGGCTTTTTTGTTGGTGTTAGTTTTTTAAGATAGCTTCTATTGCTTGAGCCACTTGGATAACTTTACCATCTTCTTTTGACAATCCAATGATCGATAAACCAATTGGTAAATGATGCACCTTTCCCATAGGTAAAGTTAAATAAGGGTAGCCCGAAGCAGCAGAAAAAGTTGAATAACCTCCTGTGTATTTGCCGCCGTTAATCTGGTCGATTGACCATGCAGGCCCTAAAGTTGGTGAAATAATAATATCGAGATTATTTTCTTCAACTAACCTTTCTAGTTCTTCTTTTGTCGTCTTTTTAACTCTTTTTAAAGCTGCTAGATATTCAGGATCCGTTAAAGGGCCTTTTGCTTGTGCTTTAATAAAAATTTCCTGTTTGAAATAAGGCATTTCTTGATCGGCATGAGTGCGATTAAATTCAATTAGCTTTTCAAGCGTTAGCTGATTAAGCCCATTGGGTAGTTTACTAAGGTAATCGTTAATATCATGTTTAAATTCATAAAGTAAAACGCTATAACCGTCTTTTCCAAACCCATCATGTTTTGTGGTTTTTAAATCAGGAACAAGAACGGCTCCACTTTGTTTTAGTTTCTCAATCGCTTGAGTGTAAACCGCTTCAACACCTTCATGAGGCTTTACTCGCGATTCTAACAATCCAATTCTCAGGCCTTTTAGCTTCTTATTATTTATTGAATCTAGATACTTGTCTTGATAATTAAATTTTAAAGAGGTGGTGGCAGAATCATTTTTATCTTCACCTTGCATTGCCGCTAACATAATCGCCGCATCAGTGACTGATTTTGTCATTGGACCTGCGGTATCTTGAGAATGAGCCAAAGGAACGACACCATAACGACTCACCAATCCAAGCGTAGGTTTAATACCCACGATGCCAGTTGCTGCTGAAGGACAAGTAATTGAACCATCGGTTTCTGTGCCAACGGCTGCGACGGCCAAATTTCCCGCAACAGCTGCCGCTGAGCCCGAACTTGAACCGCAAGGCGAACGATTAAGATCGAGAGGGTTGCGAGTTTGTCCGCCGATGCCACTCCAGCCAGAAGAAGACCGTTCCGATCTAAAGTTTGCCCATTCACTCAAGTTGGTTTTGGCTAAAATAATTGCGCCTGAATCCTTTAAATTTTTTACCAGTGTCGCATCTTTCTTAGTATGGTTATCTTTGAGAGCCAAAGAACCTGCTGTTGTCGGCATAGTTTCGGTTTCAATATTATCTTTAACGACTACAGGAATACCATGTAAAAGCCCTCTAACCTTTCCTGAGGCGCGCTCTTGATCGAGGGATTTTGCAAGCGATAGAGCTTTTGGATTAACAGCAATAATTGCTTTTAATTTTGGGTTATTGGTTTTAATTTGATGTAAATAAAAGCGTGTCAGCTCTTCAGAAGATAGTTTGCCATCCCGCATATAAGATTGAAGCTGTAAAATATTTGACTGGTTGGTGATTTGATTAATCTCTGCAATGCGAGATTCATCCAGAGTTTTACTTTGTGCCGCTAATGGGTAAAAGATAACAATCGATAGAAGAAAGATGGTATTTTTCATAATTAAAGCTCGCTCAGTAAAAATTATAATTCAATTGACGAGCCTAAGCTTTATTCTTCTAGTTCAATTAAACTGTCAGCATCATCATCGTAGCTAAAAGCACCCAGTAACGTGAGATATTCATCGCTCTCAACACCTGAAGTTTTAGCACTATATTCATAGTCAAACAATAACACAAGCCAAGTTATTTCCAACATGTCTTTCTTTTTGGCTTTACTCATTAAGGTATCGATATAGGAGGTTGAAAAAGAACATTCGCCTACGACGTCACTGATAGGCCTTGTTCCTTCAACCGCGCCATTGGTTTCCATTTCTTCCGGTCTAAAATAACGCATTTTAAAATTGTTTGACCAAGAGTTTCGTGCACGAGTATTATTTTTACTAAAAGACTCTTCAAAATAATCATCTGGAATGTCTTCGTAAGGATGTTTTGAAGCCCAAATAGAAACCTTGTTCTTCTTAGCAAAAAGATAACCTTTGTCAGTACTTGTTGATGCTATGCTCATCTATTATTTCCTAGTAATTTAATAGGCTAAAATTTGGAAAATTTTTAACCGCTTTTCAGCGGTAATTTTTACGTCGATCATTTGTTCTAGCTAAAGAGATCGGAGCCATATGTACATGATTAGCAAAACTTTGACCTGCCTGTGAGTACATATTAAAAATGGTGCATACTCCCAATTCTTTGAGAGTGTCTTCTTCATCTTTGTAACGAGCTGTCGCAGCAATTTTTCCTTTATATCCGCTTTGTTTTAGTTGTTCAATAACATCTATATTAGATTGTAAATTTGGTAAGGTAATCATAACTAAATCGATGACATGATCTCTATTTATATTATCCCAAAAATCCGGATCGCTAGGATCACCCCGGAGAACATTTCGACCAAGGTCGTGATGATATTTAATAATTTCGCCGGCAACATCTATTCCTATAACTGTTTTTCCATGTAATTCCTCCATTTTGTCATAAGCGCCAGCGCCCACACGACCCATACCAAAAATGGCAATCTTGGCACAATGAGTATCTAACAATTGATCGTCATTTAAACGAGTTTCTGATTGGAAAGATAACCAGAACTTTCTATATTGACTATAAATTTTGTTATCTTGACGGTTAAGCGGCGCTGAAATTATAAATGAAATAGATAAAGCAATAGCTATGATGACTAGCCATTCGCCTGAAATCCAACCGCTACTAACCCCAATGGCTGCAACGATTAATCCGAATTCGCTATAATTAGTCAGGTTAATTGTGGCAATCAGAGAAGTCCGAGCACGTAAATTAAATCGAGTCATTAGGGCAAAAAACATCGCTGATTTAATGAACATAAATGGAACCAATAAACTGCCTATCAACAGTGTTTCTATGGTTAATTGACCAGACATTCCAATGGTTAAAAAGAAGCCAACTAAAAATAGATCTTTGAAACTGAGCATCGCCTTGGCCATTTCTTTTGCTTTTGGATGCGTGGAAATAAGAACTCCCATAAATAGTGCACCTAGATCATCTTTTACTCCCCCTAACTCAAATAGCTCAGCGCCGCCAAGGGCCAGAACAAGCGCGTATAAAATAAGTAGTTCTCCATGACCGGCATGTTGCAAAATTTTGTGAAAAATAGGTCGCATTGGAATTAATAAAAACAGTAACAAAGCCCAATGGCTAGGAATTTTTCCGCTGGAGGCTGCTAAAAATATAACGGCAGCCAAATCTTGCATAACCAAGATCCCTATTGCGATGCGGCCATGCAAAGAGTTCATGTCACCTTTTTCTTCTAAAACTTTGACCACAAATACAGTACTTGAAAAACTTAACGCAAATGCAACCATTAATGAGAATTTGAGATCAAGCTCGGAGAATAAAGGAATATTGAACTGAGAAAGTCCAAAAATTGCGGCTCCAAATAGGCCGACCACCAAAGAGATATGAATTAAAGTGACTGACCATACGTGAGGTTTGATTAGGACTTTTGGTTTTAGTTTTAAACCAACCGCAAAGAGTAATAAAGTGATCCCTAGATCGGCGAGCTTTTGCAGCGTTTCGCCACTGGTAAAGCCAAAATAATTTAACACAAACCCTGTAACTAAAAAGCCGACCATCGGAGGAAGGTTAACAAGTCTGGCTAAAAAGCCGAATAGAAAAGCGAGTACTATCCAAGTAACGTCCCCTAATGCTATAGCTACCCATTCAAAATCCATTATTTACCTCAAAAAGCATCTACTTCTCTTTCCAGCCTATTAGTTGATTAATCAGAATTATACTAAGTTCGGAATTATAAGCCCTAAGTATAGTTGAAGCCTACCGGCAGAGACGATAATTTGTGGTAATATTGAGTTTAAATTAGCTATTTTACTTGAGAGAAATATGAAAATAATATTTACCTTTTTAATTGCTTCACTTGCTTTAGTTGGTTGTAATAAAGACAGTGCTCCTCAAGAACAAGATAAAAAGCCTGCTGCAGTCGGAGCAGATTTGATTTCTAAAGACTCTTTAACCAATCATATAAAAATATTGGCATCTGATGAGTTTGGTGGTCGTGCGCCAGCGACTCCCGGTGAAATATTAACCATTAATTACTTACAAGATGAATTTACTAAAGCGGGAGCTGTTGCGGGTAATAATGGAAGCTTTTTTCAGAAAGTGCCACTTGCATCAGTGGAAGCAATTAATAATCCTAGTTTGATTATTTCAGGCAAAGAAGGTGCAGTTGTTGATCTTAAATATAGAGATGATCAAGTTGTTTGGACAAGGCAACAGGTAGATGGTGCGTCAATCGATGCCAGCGAACTAGTATTTGTTGGTTACGGAATTAATGCGCCTGAAAGAGACTGGAATGATTATCAAGGTGTCGATGTGAAAGGAAAAACTGTGGTGATGCTAGTCAATGATCCAGGTTACGCCACCCAAGACATTAATATTTTTAATGGCAATGCTATGACTTATTATGGTCGTTGGGATTACAAATTAGATGAAGCAGGAAGACAGGGTGCCGCCGCCGCTATTATCATTCATGATACTAAGCCAGCCTCTTATGGATGGTCAACCGTTAGCGCAAGCTGGACCGGACCGCAGTTTGATATGGTTCGAGCAGATGCAAGTGCAGGACTAGTTTCAATTGAAGGCTGGGTTACCAAAGATGTGGCGACTTCTTTGTTTGAAAAAGCAAAGCTAAACATCGATAAAATGTATGAGATGGCTAAAACAAAAGGATTTAAAGCGGTTGAAATGAATCTGACCGCATCAGTATCCGTTGAAAACAAACTCAATTTCATTGAGTCAAACAATGTTGTTGCTATGATCGAAGGTAGTGAGTCACCGGAAGAAGTTATGATTTATATGGCACATTGGGATCATTTAGGTACTGACGATAGTATCGAAGGCGATGGCATATACAATGGTGCTTTAGACAACGCAACAGGTACTTCAGGCTTAATTGAATTAGTTAAAGCCTTTGCTTCAGAAAAACCAAAACGAACCGTCGCATTTATCGCCGTTACTGCTGAAGAACAAGGGTTACTTGGTTCAGCATATTATGCAGCTCATCCCGTTTTTCCTCTGGAAAAAACCGTCGCAGGAATCAACATGGATGGACTTAATACTTTTGGACCAACTAAAGATGTAACGATTATCGGCTTTGGAATGAGTGAAATAGAAAATTACATAGAGAAACATGCTAAAAGCCAAGGAAGACATTTAGTCGCAGATGGCGAAGCTGAAAAAGGTTATTTTTATCGTTCAGATCATTTTGAACTTTCTAAATTAGGTGTACCTATGTCTTATCCAAAGCCTGGATATGAACATATCGTAAAAGGAACAGAATACGGGTTTTTAAAGCGACAAGAATATACTAAAAGCCATTATCATGGACCTTCCGATGAGTATAGTGAAGATTGGGATCTCAGTGGCGCTGTGCAAGATCTACAGCTGTATTATATGGTTGGAAAAGATATTTCTAATGGTAACGATTGGCCGAAGTGGAATGAAGGGACAGAATTTAAAGCAGCAAGAGATACGCAGATGGCAAACAAGAAATAAAAATTGCATTTTCGTCTTTTTAATCTAATATGACGCTTCAAAATTTAAAATAATTATTATGGAGTGATAATGCTTTTTTCAATAATAAAAAAAATAAACCTCATCATTTTGTGTGTGGCTCTTTCTAATATTCTTGGTTGCGGTGGTGGCTCGCCAACACCACCTCCGCCGCCACCTCCTACAACTCCTCCACCTCCACCAGAACCTTTATTTAGTTTAGTGCTACGTCAGAAAACATCTTGTGATCCAAAGGCGTTGTTACCTAACACAACTGTTCTCGTTTACGATGATTCACCGATGCTCAATTACAACACTCCCTTTACCACTTATACGACCGATGCAAATGGTAAGCTTGAGTTAGATCTACCATCAGATAGCAAAATTTCCTTTTCTATTATTGCTGAAACACCTAATTCAGGTACTAAGGTTTATAGTTTTAATGAGCTCGATGTGGATAACTATGATTTAACTGTTCTTTTTTACCATGAAAGTACATTAGAAGAAGCTTGTGCTTGTCAAACAGTTGAATTTGATGCAAGTGTGGATATAGTGACTAATTTTAGTGGCATACCTATTCCTGAACTTCGGTGGGGAGTTGGTCTTAAGGGGCATAGCTTATCGAGTGCGTCCTCCGATATGATTAGTTTTACAAATGTTGAATTGTGTGGAGGGCAGACTGAATATCCAGCAACAGTTAGATTTTCTGATAATGAAGAAAATACTTATTACGGCTTTAAAGAACCAAGCCAAGATTTAACCGCTCCCGTTAATATTGGATCAGTAGCTGTCGAGGTAATTAAACCTATTAAAGAAGAAGCCTACGGTATAAGTAGTTATATGGACTATAAAGGGTTCCATTATTTTAGTTCATATACTGGGCTTGAGTCTTCTACCTATAAAATATTTCCGGATTTTACCTTGGCAAAACATGGTTTTAGACTATCGGCTAGTATACCAAGCACTTACAATCAGGAAGTGACTAATTCGGGAATTTATATTGATGGGTCTAAGGTTATTCAAGAACAGTCGAATGACGGTTTAATAGATTGGGCTCCAGCATTTTCTCTTGCATCTTATATAAATATGGAAGTAGATGACTTAACGAGATTAATCACTATTAGTAGCGATGAGATTGATGATGAAAGTAACATAAACTATAGCTATAGCCGTTTCAAACTCCCTTCGGGTCAACGAGTTAGATGGTACGTATATTCACCCACTAGTGTTACTGTGAGTTTACCTTTAGTGACGGACGAGGTTGAGGTTATATTAATCGAAGCTGAATTAGAATTTAGGCTTTCTTCATTAATTAAGGTTAATAACGTTAATGGCTATCGCGAAGCCCTAATAAATCGAAGGTTTAACGACAAAGTAAGTGGTGTAAACTCCTATCAAGCTTCAGAAAGTAGTATAGAATTGTTTTACTTGAATTCAAATGTGTCAAATAGCAATAAGGTACAAAGTAAAATTAATAATTTTGTTAATAGAAATTCGAGTGAAACTTATGATATCTATTATAAATAGTAGTGTGACTTTTTGAAAATATATCAAATCTATACCCACAACCAACTCAGGAATTTCACTTATATTCTTGAGTTGAATGACTGTTCTGCAATCGTCATTGATCCGTGGGATGAGCAAGTTATTTCATCAGCTTTGGATGAAAAAAAGTTATCTTTAAAAGCAATCATTAATACTCATGAGCATTGGGATCATACTCAAGGAAATAACGCTCTAGTTGAAAAATATCAATGTGAAGTGTGGGCGCATGAAAATGGTAAAGGAAAAATTCCTGGGTTAACTGATTGTTTAAAAGCCGATCAAATTATTCCTCTTGATCAAGAGCACCAATTACGAGTACTTGACACGCCCGGTCATACCTTTGCGCACCTTTGTTTTATTGTCGAAAAAAATAATCAACCGCTGGCAGTGTTTACTGGCGATACCTTGTTTAATGCGGGTGTTGGTCATTGCCGAGGGGGCGGAGATGAAGAGGTTTTGTATAAAACGATTAGTGAACAATTTCAAACGTTAGAGGATAATATTATCGTTTATCCAGGGCATGATTATTTAGAAAATAATTTACGTTTCACCCTAAAATTTGAACCATCCAATGATAAAGCTAAAGAATGGCTAATAAAAGTGGAATCAGATAACTATCAGCCAGGTTCACTGCAAACGAACATTGGTGATGAGAAAAACTTCAATACCTTTATGCGATTAGATAACTCAGAAATAATTTCTAATTTAGCCATTAAAAACATCAGTCCGAAAAATGTTTTTATGACGCTGCGTGCACATAGGGATAAATGGTAGTTTACAAATAAAGAATTCTTAACCGAAGGTAACGCTATGTCAATTTTTGATATTCAGTCGGATGAACATCTAATCATAAAACAAAAAGATCACTGTTTATTGATGATGTTCAATCGTGCAGAAAAGTACAATGCCTTTAGCCCCGAAATGTACCATCAATTAGCCAAAGCTTATTATCGAATTCAAAGCGATGAATCTATTCGGTGTGGTCTTGTGTTAGCTATGGGTGATCATTTTACTGCGGGATTAGAGTTAGAAAAATGGGCGCCGATATTCGCTTCTGGAAAAGCGCCAAAGCTTGAAGCAGGTGAGCTAGACCCTTTTGGTGTTCAAGGTGAACGACTAACTAAACCAATTGTTATCGCAACCCAAGGCATTTGTTTTACTGTCGGCCTAGAGTTATCACTTAATGCGGATATACGTCTTGCTACACCAGAAGCTCGATTTGCACAGGTGGAAGTTAAAAGAGGTATTTTCCCTTGCGGCGGAGCCACTGTTCGTTTGCAAAAAGAAATTGGTTGGGGTAACGCACAAAGATATCTGATGACTGGTGATGAGTTTAGCGGTCAAGAGGCTTATCGAATGGGATTGGTTCAGCAGTTAGAAGAAAAAGATAACTTGCATCAAGCCGCTTTGGATATTGTAGAAAAGATTAGTAAAGCCGCTCCTTTAGGCGTTCAAGCGAGTTTAACCTCTTCAAGAAAAGCCATGCTACAAGGAGAAAATGCGGCACTTGATTGTTTATTTGAATCACTTGTTCCGGTGATGAAAAGTGACGATGCTAAAGAAGGTGTAGAATCATTTTTACAACGGCGAGAAGCTGAATTTAAAGGTAAATAATTTAATCTTTTAACGGTTTAGTTTTTTGACTTAGTAGTTTTTAGAAAAAGTCATTCGGTGAGATTGATAGTCACTAAACAGTATTTAATTCCATCTTGAATTTGCGTTTTATCACAGTTATTTATTGTTTGTTGATCAGCTAAATAGGTGAGCTTACCTTCATCTGTGAGACGCTGAATATAAAACAAATAATAGTCCTCAAAATGTTTAATTATATCTGCTTTAATCCCACCTTCCAGAAATTTAGAGGTTAAATAAAAGTGAAATTGTGGGTGCCCTTCTTCAGCCCAAGAAAGGTACAAATACTTCCCATTCTCTGAAAATTCTATAGAGCCAAATGTTTGCCCATAACTTTTCTGACTGCCCAACAAAAAAAGATAACCCTCCTCATCTCTTTTATAGAAAACAACATCATCAAAAGGCCCATATTGGCTTTCGGTTTCTACACTACATAGTTGATTATTGTTGTTGGGAATTGCTATGCAGTTTAGTTCTAATTGTTGCTCATATTTAATTGTCTGGGTTTCTCTATCTTTTGATTCATTCGGCTGAGCGTTAAATTTCGATACATAAGTACATGAAGAAATAAAGGCACAAAGAATAATAAATATTATATTCTTCATAAAGAGGGATTATTTTCACCAAAAGAATAAGAAATAGCTCGACTGATATCCGCCATTGTTCGACCGCTTTGTTGTTGCCAGTCATTAAATGTTGCTTGAACTAATTTAAGATCTCTTTGCGAATTTGGGTGTCTATCAACAAGCCCTTGCCTAATCAAATAACTAGATACATCACGAGTTAATAAAAAAGTATCTTTATTCATAGTTCGCAAAAAATAAGGCCCAGTATTTCCACCTAAACGGCTGCCATGCTTTTTTAGATAAAGCCAAAGCTGAGTGATTTCTTGCACCGGCCAGTCGGCAATAAATTGACCAAAATTTCCATGTTTATCAGATATTTCTTTAACAAAAAACGCATTGTCTCTAACCGATTTAACTTTAGTAAAGTTACGAATAATCCGTGTGTCTTGAGCCATTCGTTCGATTTGTTCATCACTGGCAAGTTCTAATTTGTAGGGCTCAAAGCCCCAAAAAACTTCTTCAAAACCATCCCATTTATTTTCAACCACACGCCAAACAAATCCCGACTGAAATATCTTTTTTGTCATTTCGGCTAAAAAATCCCGATCGGGGGTTTTCGACAAGTTTTTATATTTGGATTCTTGTTGTAAGAGTAATTCCAATGATTTTTTACCACCTTTTCGTTCAGCGGCTCGTTGATAAATATCTGTAAATAATTCCATCAAAATAGTCTCATAATCTTTACCTAATTCTTTATCTTTAATATATGAGGAGCGATTTGGTTTTCAGTTAGCTTCATTTCTTTTTTTAACCAATCTAAAAAGAGAATAATTTTTTCATTCTCAAAATTAGTTTCTGGCGCTACAGCGTAAAAACTAAACTCCCGGAACGCGTAATCAGTTGCATATACCAGCTCGCCAGATTCAATTAGGTCGACAACTAAACTTAATCTTTGTAGGCACAGACCTTGACCATTTCGCGCCGCTTCAACACCTAACGAACCATCGGTTAATAAAAGCGTTTCCTGGGGGGTTTGGTTACATACTTGATAGTACTTTTTAAAGGCTTCCATTGACTCTTTAACGGTGCAAGAGGTACCAATAATAGCCGGTATTTTGAGAAAATCTTCTTGTGTGATTATTCCATTTGTTACTAGTTTAGGATGACAGACTAGTACAACAGGATCGTTGAGTAAGAACTCGCTTTTTAGATCCGGGTAGTTACCTGTGCCGTAACGAATTGAAATATCTTGAGGGTGCAGCTCAGAATCTAAAATTTCAATTGATGTATCAATACTAATAGAAAGATTAGGATGTACTTGATTGAATTTAGCCAATCGTTTAATCAACCAGTTGGTTGCATAAGAAGGGATGGTCGATAGATTTAATCGGTTTGGATGAGGATCGGAAGCGATTGCATTAATACCTTCTTGAATATTGATAAAAGCCGTTTGAATAAATGGAAATAACCGTTTGGCTTTATGGGTTAGGGTAATTTTTTGATGACCTCTGTGGAATAGCTTTACTTTTAGAGTTGACTCTAAGTTCCTTATTTGTTGGCTAATAGCAGCTTCGCTTACATGTAGCTTTTCGGCGGCTAATTTAAAGCTAGTGAGCTTTGCGGCCCAATAGAAATACCTTAAAGCATTAACCGGAATGGGGTAACTATTAATTAACTGATTATCCATTTTTAAAACTATAACATAAGAAAAACTTAAGCGTTATTCAATTTTTATCGTTTGTCAGAATTTCTGATCATTATTATATTTGCACCTCGTTCAAGTGAGAGCTTTAGATAAGTTCTCATGATTTAATAAAGGTGAATAGCAATGAAAACATTCTTAAAAAGTATCTATCTAGCTGTATTTATAGGCTATGTCTCTAGTGGAGCCGTGGTAATGGCAGAAACTTCTTCAAGTTATAGTTTTAATAAACTGTCGAGTTCTCTATGTGAAAAGGTTAAAAATAACCAGTTAATTAAGTTTAGAAGAGCTTTAACTAAAGCAAGGGCACACATAAGGAATATTTATCCAGATGTTAAGTGTGACGGTCAGTCTCTTTTATCTTTGGCTATGGAAAACCAGTCAGATTCAATTGTTGAATATCTAAAATTAAAGGCTAAAACAGAGGGTGAGTTGGTTCAAAAGCAACTTGTTTCAGTCAATTAGTGAATCAATAAGATAGTTCGGTAGTACCTTTGGGAGGCGAAATCCTCCCTTTTTTATCGATCTTATTTTTTAGTATAAAAACCGTTAAAAATATTCTTCCAGGTTTTTCCGCTATCAGAAGTGACATCCCAAACTTGGTTCACTCGCCCATCTTTCAGCAAAGTCCAAGTAATACGATTAATACCATCAGATAAAACCATGGAACCATTTTTAAACTCACCATTAAGGTATAGGGGGTTACCTTGGTTATCAATCCATGTTTGATGCCATTTTTTTGTTTTGGCATCATAAAAATTGATGCTGTTTCCGGTAAATCCGCCAGCGGTTGTATATCTTTCATGAATCGAGCAGCCATCATTTGATAAAGTGATTGAGCTTTCTGAGGCTGGTGTTTTTTGATTAGGTGAGGTGACCTCCCATTCGCCAAGCCAAAAATCGAAAGCGCGGTATTCTTCAGTGCTGCAAGGTTTTGGTTGGTTGGCCGAATATGCGAGATTACAAAAGACGGCTATGGTTAATAGCGTAATGGTTTTAATGTAATTCTTCATTTTCATATTGAGCTCTTTTTGATGGTTTAACATTTACTCTTCATTCAAATGCAAAAACAAAACTTTATCGATAAAGCTTTGCCATGTTTTATTTGGTTGCCAGATTAGTGTTAAATCTTTTTCGGCAATATTTTTATCAATTCCTAACTGAGTTACGCGGTAGAGATATACAAAAGTCGATGCCCGCATATTCAGCTGGCAATGAACAAAGACATTATCGCCTTTGTAGCTTTTCATTAATTCAACAAAACGTTCAAAATCTTGTAGGCTAGGCTCATTCCAGTCAACTTCAATTTGCTGATAACTTATCCCCAGTGATTTTACATGGGAGCGTTCTTTATTTTGTTCACCGGGTATTAGGTTGATGACATGTTTAAAGCCGTATTGTTGAATATATTGATAGCTATCCAATTCAATCGCGCCAGCACTCGCAAGATCTTTAGATACAAAATGAAAGTTGTTTATTTTTGCTAGCGATTCCATTAAATCAGAAGCGTAGCTTATGGAGGTAGTGATAAATAACAATACCGCTAGGAATATAGTTTTCATAAAATTGATCCATTTTTACGATTGATAGATAAGGTTATAGGATCGATTTGGGTTTTGCTAGCCGGTGGATTAGTTTGAATGTAACAAAAGTATAATAGAGGTCGGTGGTGCTTTATTTGATGTTTAGATATTGGTCATGTCGATATAATCGCAAAATGTCGACGCGTTGTAAGGTCATGTCGATGCTATGAACATGAGCAAATATTATTGATAGATAATCCACAAAAGTATACATATCAGTGTTAATATGTATAGATAATTAGAAAAACTATATATATCAAAGGTTGAAAGTATAGTTTTTCCAAAAATCTATCAAATTGGCTTGTTGATGATTTATATCAAAAATAAGACAGAATAAGTTTAATAAGGCTTAACAATGAATACCCAATCAAAAACATTGGATAATTTACCTTTAAATGCGCCAGAGCAATTTGAATCCGTCAAAGTCTTGAAAAAAGTAGCGATTGCCCATCGGTATCTTGCTGAGTTAAAAGGGATCTCTGCTAGCATTCCAAATGAAGCGATTTTAATCAGTACCTTAACACTGCAAGAAGCGAAACATAGCTCGGAAATAGAAAATATCATCACCACACACGATGAGTTATACAAAGCAGGCTTGTTTGAAGAACCTAGTGCCAATCCTGCAGCCAAGGAGGTGCAAGATTATGCAACGGCTTTACAGCATGGGTTTATTCAGGTGCGTAAGAACAAGCTAATCCGCTTAACTGATATTTTAGCAATCCAGCAAACGATGGAAAGAAACAATGCCGGATTAAGAAAAGTTCCAGGTACGGGATTAAAAAATACGCGAACTGGCGAAATAATATACATGCCTCCTCAAGATGCGAATGAGATTGTGACGCTAATGGATAACTTGGTGGAATACATTAATGATGATTCGTTATGTGAGTTAGATCCTTTGATTAAAATGGCGATTATTCATCACCAATTTGAGAGTATTCATCCTTTTTATGATGGAAATGGTCGTACAGGAAGAATCATTAATATCCTGTATTTAGTCGCACAAGACTTACTTGAACTGCCTGTGCTTTATTTGAGTAGTTATATCATTCAAAACAAAGAGGAATATTACAGCCAGCTACAACAAGCGAGGGAAGTTAATGATTGGCGTCCTTGGTTGCTATATATGTTAGATGGCGTCGAAAAAACAGCAAAAAATACAATTGCATTAATTGGAGAAATTAAGCTTTTAATGCAAAGCTATAAAGTTAGGATGCGTACTGAATTACCAAAAATTTATCGTCAAGAGTTACTTAATAATCTATTTAGTCACCCTTATACAAAAATCGATTTTGTTATGAGGGATTTAGGTGTTAGTAGAATCACTGCAACAAAGTATTTGGAGTTGTTGGTTGAGCATGGTTTTTTAGTGAAAGAAAAAGTCGGCAGGGTTAATTTTTATATCAATAAACCGCTGTTTGAACTCTTTACTGCTCCATAAGGTATTAGTAGTAAAAAATAAATATGCCAAACTTGTGTATCAAATTAGCCTTAATATCATACGTAAAATCATTTGTGTATGAGCTTTGATACACAAACGATCTTTCGTATCAAATAACCAGGCTAATCATAAACTAAGAGTAATTAACGTGAGTAAATAACGGATTAATAATGGCGCTTTTTAACGATAAGATAATCAAAAAATATACTAATGATATAAAGGAAATTCCAGAAGAGCATTTATCTGTCATTGAACAATGGGGTTCACAAATTAAGAATGGTTTCCCACCATTAGCTGAGGCTGCTTAATTCTACAGAATGCATCTATTAAAAATGGGAGGATTACCTAGTGATAAATAAAAATACCGCTAGGAATATAGTTTTCATAAAATTGATCCATTTTTACAATGGATGTTGTTGTGGTTTTGTGTATCACAGAGAGTAGGAAAGTATACTAAAAAAGACTCTTATTTTAATTTGAGGCTTAAAATGAAATAAGAAAATTGAACTAAAGGTTCTTATCAGACATTGTTAGTAGAGTATTTAAAAGAATGGCTATAGGCAGAGTATCTTTTTAGTCCTCACTGACCCCTACTATTATTCATGTATCGAGACGTTTACTAAGGGCTGAGTATCCTTTTCAAGAGCTTTAGTGAGTATTTCTGTTACTACTTTTTCAGTGTCTGTATATTTAGCAACTAAATCAGAAGCAATATGATTTAAATCTTTAACTGGAATTGTTATTGCTCTTCCCGTAGAGTTTTTTCGTTTACCTTTTGATAAGAAAAATATTTGATACTTCGTAGGTGCTACGCCTTCGAATGAGTCTATATGAAGTTTTTTATCTGACTCTTCATCCCAGCAAATTGAATCACCATGTAAATCAATGGCTAAACTTTTCGCGTAAGGTTCAATAAATACAACTCTTTTTATCCCCGCAGCCACAATGTGTCTTGCGCAATTGTGGCAGGGAAAAGTGGTTGTGAAAATAGTAGTGTCTTTAGAACTACACCTTATAGATCTTGCAAGGGAGGTAATCGCATCCATTTCAGCATGTATGGCTCTAGAATACTCTATCAATGAACCAATAGGTGTATTTTCTGCAATACTTTTTATTAACTCCTCAGATTTAGCCGGCTCTAAATTTCCTTCTTGTTCTAAAATGTTTTTTATCTTATTTTTTAATTTATTAATATGTTCAGTATTGTGACATTTTGATCCATGGTTAATACATCGATGATCATTTTCTCCGTCTTCAATAGTATATAATCCACCGCTATATTTGGGCACATCATTTCTTCCTACAGCTAACACATTTCCATCATCGTCACATATTGCCGCTCCAACTTGCCTAGACAAACAGGCCGAACGTAATGAAGAAGAATAAGCAGTATACATACCAACCTCATCTTTAGTTGGTGTGATGCCATTTACTCCGTGCATTAATGAAATAAACCTATCAATATTTACTTTTAAGGTAGGTAGGTTTTTAGAGGTATTAGATAAAAAATAATCAGAGAATGATAAAGTTTTTTCTAATTGTTGACCTGATTTTATTTCTTGATGTCGATCATCTTCAATTAGTTTTATAGCTTTTGATCTGCTTATGTCGATATCTTTGAGCTTTTTTAATTTTTCTGTTTCAGTAGTTAATATTCCGATTTGATAAAAAATATTTTTGTAGACCGTACTTAGCAATTTTGATTCTTCAGGGTGTTTTAACTGATCAATAATAAATGCGGTATGTTGAGAAATTGCCAGTTCATCCGCTTCTTCTTGAGTTGAATGGTTTCCGCGCCAAACAGCGATCTCTCTTACTGCTAATTGAGCACCAATATCACTACCAAATAGATCGCGCAATTCATTTCCTAATACTTGCAGTTTAGAAATACGTTCGTAATTATCTAAAGAGTTTGTGGGTAAGTTAGATTTCAGATCTTTTAAAGAGCTACAATCAGTAATAATTGATTTCATAAGATCGCTGATGCGAATATCTATTACGTTGTACCCTGCAGAGGTTAATTGTTCTTTTAGCGTATGTTTTATTTGCTTAATACCGCAGCCTATCGGGCCGGAAAGAGCTATAACTAGTTCCTTAGATAATCGAGATGAAAGGGTCTCGCCAAGGGTTTTTGTAGTATGATTCGGTAGTGCATTATTTGTTGGTAGAGAACGTGCGGTATTAGCCATTCTTTGAGTCCTTTCTGTGCCTTTTTGGTGCCCTTACCAGTTTAACTTCTCAGCGCTTTTTATTATGCTTGCAATGACTTGTTGTCGATTCTCAAGAGATCGTTGATCCTTATAACTATCAAAATCAACCGCATTGTTTGGCTTAAAGGTAGGGCTGGTATGGTTTGCGTTAATGCTATTCCTGACTTCATTCTCACTATTGTAATTGTTAATTGAATTTGACATATTTGTATCCTCGAACTTTCCTTAGAGGTAGTTAGAAAATAGCATTAATTTGAGGTTTTCGCTATTTTTTATTTGTGTATTTACTTGTTGGCCGGCCACTAAGGTACGAAATTGCACTTTGTAAACTTAAAAATATATTCTATTCAACAAAAAAGGCCTAGCCGAAGCTAAGCCTTTAAATAATGGTGGCCCGGAACAGAATTGAACTGTTGACACAAGGATTTTCAGTCCTCTGCTCTACCAACTGAGCTACCAGGCCACTGGTTTTGTACTTCTTGATTCAACCCAAGTAATCTCGGTATCCTCAAGAGCGCGCTATTAAACTAGGATCAGGATTTAATGTCAAGTAGGATATGGGGTTTTTGTAAGAAATTTATATAAAGCTATAAAGATCACCCTGTCACTCTAGTTATACAAGACTTTATTCTGGGACATATCCTTCAATTTGATCGTAATCCCCACCAAATAGAAACTTTTCCATCTCGCTTTTTAAATACTGCCGGCTTTCAGCGTCGGCTAGACTTAGGTGTTTTTCGTTAATCAGCATGGTTTGATGCTTCATCCATAACTGCCAAGCTTCGTTAGAGATATTATCGAGGATTCGCTGACCTAGCTCTCCAGGAACTGGCGCAAATCCCATTGGCGCGGCTTCTTTTTGTAATTTTTGGCAAAAAACCATAATTGATACCTAAAAAATGAATCTCTAATAATAATATCGATAAGCTATTTAAGATTAAACTGCTTGTACAAAAACGTCTTAATCGGTGTTGGTAAAGCTAACTCATCAAGTTGACTGATATTATGCCATGCAAGTTGGGAGTTATCTTCTAGTCTTTGCAAATTTAATTCTGTCAAATTAGTCAAATCAACATTATGAACCACCTTCGCTTCTAGATGAAAATGACTAAAGGTGTGCTTGAAATGATCAATAGCATTTATGTGTTCGCATTCATCTAGTTTGTTATTCTCAAGCTCGGGCAAGCTCCATAATCCACCCCAGATCCCACTCGGTGGTCGCTTAATAAGTTGAATTTGGTTTCGTTCATTGGTTATCAGGTGTAGTGTTGCTTGTTTGGTTGGGATTACTTTTCTAGGTTTGCGATGAGGATATTCTGTCGTTTTGTTATGCAAGTATGCAGCGCAATCCGTCGATAGTGGGCACTCGCTGCACCGTGGTTTAGCCCGATTACAAATATCAGCCCCTAAATCCATCATTGCTTGGTTAAAACCACCGGTTTGCTTATCGGGCGTGTATTGCCTCGAAAGCGACCATAGCTCTTTACTGACTTTGCTGGTTCCATACCAACCATCCACTAAAAACACTCTTGCCAATACCCGTTTAACATTACCGTCCAAAATGGCTTCGGGTAAGTCATGGGTTAAAGATAAGATAGCTCCTCCAGTTGATTCACCAATTCCCGGTAGCGAAACAATTGATTCTAAATCTCGAGGAAATTCACCCTGATAGTCTTCTACAACTTGCTTTGCGCAAGCATGTAGATTCCTTGCTCGGGAGTAATAACCAAGACCCGCCCAATGCTGCAATACCCGATCGATATCAGCATTCGCCAAGCTATCAAGGGTTGGAAAGCTCTCCATAAATTTTAAATAATAGGGAATAACAGTTTTAACTTGGGTCTGCTGCAGCATAATTTCCGAAACCCAAACTCGGTAAGCATTTTTGTCTTGCTGCCACGGCAGATCCTTACGCCCTTGTTGGTCATAAAAACTAAGCATTTTTTTTGCGAATTGCTTAGCTGTGATTGTTTTTAGTTGTTTTGTATTCAAGGGTCTTTCGCGGCGGGGACGCGCGATCCTACAATTTTAGGATCTTTCTCCGTGTCCTCTGTGCCTCCGTGGTGAGAGTCTTTTGTTAAATAAGATCGTAATAATAAGGAATAAATATCGATAGAGTGATCCACATGATCAACACTAAAGGCACACCAATTTTAACAAAATCAGAAAAATGATAACCACCGGCATTCATTACCAATAAGTTTGTTTTGTAGGCCATTGGTGTGGCATAACTGAAGTTTGCACCAAATAAAACCGCAATAACAAAAGGTTCTGGTGGAAGACCTAGTTGGTTGGCGACACTGATTGCAATTGGGGTACCGATAACCGCCGCCGCATTATTAGAAACGATATTAGTCAGCACCGCTAATAGCAGCATGAGTGCACTAATAATGAATGCAGGGTGAAGTCCAGAGGTCGAGTATAAAAAGACCTCTGCTAAATAGGCCGCGCCACCGGTTTCAAGTAAGGCTTCACCTAAGGCTAAACTCGCCACGACGATTAATATCACCTGAGTGCTTAAAGATCGCCCAGCATCGACCCAATCTAGACACTTTGTAACTAACAAAAGCAGTACGCCAACTAGCGCAGAAATAGCGATAGGTAAGATACCCATCGCAGCAACGGCAACTATACCAAGCATAATTGCAAGCGCCATAGGGGCCTTTGATGTGTGAGGTAGATCGGTAGTTGCATCCAGAATTAAAAAATCACCTTTCTTTTTCATTTCGGCAATTTTTTCTCTCGCTCCTTGCACCAATAAAATATCGCCAACATGCAGTGAAACACTACCCAGCTTATTAAAAAGATCTATTTCCTTTCCTTCACGGTGAAGCGCCACTGCCACTAGAGAATACTGATCAACAAAACGAATATTTTTAAGTGTCGAACCTGCCAAAGGTGAGCCGGGAGCGACAATGACCTCCACCAGTTGTTGGTCATCGGCAGTGAGAGGATGTTCAGCATCAATTTGCTGCTTGCCAACAAAAAGTTTGGCACCTAAGATTTTTTCATAATCTTTTAGATTTTCGGCAGTGTCAGAAACTCTTACTTTATCGCCAGCGTGCAAGATAACATCAGGCATTGGCATTATACGAATATCAGAGCTAGTACCCGCCCTTTGGATTCTATCAACCTTTAACAAGCCATCGGATCGTTGAATAATATCAGCTAAGGTTTTGCCAACTGAAAAACCGCCATCATCAATCGTTAGATGCGCAGTAAAAATTCGAGGAGCTTCACGGTCAAGAGCAATTTGTCGCTCGGGCAACATTTTTGGAGCGATTAGCCAAAGATAAACAATCGCAACACTACCAGCCACTAACGCAGGAACTGCAAAATCAAAGATTCCCATTCTTGCCATGCCTTGTTCCGCAGCAACGGCTACCACCAAAAGATTAGTGGAGGTTCCTACCGTGGTGGACATACCTCCCACCAGCGTTGCAAATCCCATTGGCATTAATAATCCAGAGGCTGGCGTATTGGTTCTTACCGCAACACTGATTAAAATAGGCAACATTAACACCACAATTGGGGTGTTATTCATAAAAGCAGATAGAACACCCGCCACAATCAAAGTAGCCAAAAGTGAAAATGCAGGGCTTATTCGCCATAACTTGCCTAACATTCGTCCAACAGGTTCAAGAGCGCCTGTTCTAACCAGTCCTTGGCCTGCAATCATTAGTGCGCATACAGCAACTAATGCTTCATGACCAAAACCATAAAAGAACTTAATTGCCTCTAAATGCTCACCTAATTCAGATACAAAGGGAAAAATTTCAAAACCGACCGCTAGAATCATTAATACGCCAAGACAGCTAGATTCAAGCCGAATATCTTCTCTACGGAATAGATAGAGCGCTACAACGGTCAGCAAAAGCACCGCTAAGGCGTGATAATTGGGGATTGAAGGGAACATCTTTCGATTTATATCCAGTTTTTTTAATATCGACAGTTGCTAACGCTATCATTTTTTTTGGATTGGTCAATAGATTATTTTTCATTATTCAAAGTCTTATCCAAGACAAATAGAAGACAAAGCGTCATTTTGCTTGGGATTAGCTGCTCCAGTTGCTATAATCCGCGCCAGCTTTTCACCAGAGAATATTATTAGCTGTGCAGCAATTTCAGCGAAAGATCAGAAGTTTTGTAAGACGAGAAGGCAGAATGACTCCCGGTCAAACCCTTGCTTATGAATCGATGATGCCTACCTACGGTTTTGACTACCAAAAACAGATGCTCAATTTTAATGAGTTATTTGGTAATGATGCACCAGTTAGTATTGAAATTGGTTTTGGCATGGGTGCTTCACTCGCTGAACAGGCAAGAAAAAATCCAGATCGCAATTATATTGGCATAGAAGTTCATCGGCCAGGTGTTGGTTCCTTATTAGTTAAAATGAAAGATTTAGGTTTGACTAATATCCGAGTGATTTCACATGATGCAGTAGAAGTGCTAAATGATATGGTTGCCGACTCATCTATTGAGCTATTGCAGTTATTTTTCCCCGATCCTTGGCATAAAAAACGTCATCATAAGAGACGAATTGTTAATTCTGAATTTGTTCAATTACTGAGAACCAAAATCCAAACAGGTGGCCATCTGCATATGGCGACTGATTGGCAAAACTATGCAGAACAGATGCTTAAAGTAATGCAAGCTAGCGAAGGCTGGCAAAACTGTTCAGAAACCAATGACTATATTCCACAACCTAAAGACAGACCTGTTACTAAATTTCAAAAAAGAGGTGAGGGGTTAGGTCATGGGGTTTGGGATCTGATGTTTGTGCGAGTTTAAAATGAATCCAGCAAATTGGATAAATTTTAACCAAAGTTGAGTAAATCGTTTGCTTAGAGTCTGGGGTTTTGAGAAAATACGCACCTCTCAAAATGTCCCCTTTCAAAGTTTAAATTACTAGGAGTATATATGTCCTCTCGCTTTCAGCTTGCTAACGCAATTCGCGCACTGAGTATGGATGCTATTCAAAAAGCCAATTCCGGTCATCCCGGAGCTCCAATGGGGATGGCTGACATCGCTCAAGTAGTTTGGGGTGACCATTTACAACACAATCCTAGTAATCCCGAATGGGCTAATCGTGACCGATTTGTTTTATCAAACGGCCATGGCTCAATGCTAATTTATTCACTACTTCACTTAACGGGTTATGCACTATCAATTGATGATTTAAAAGATTTCCGTCAATTACATTCAAAAACGCCGGGTCATCCAGAGTTTGGTTATACACCAGGTATAGAAACAACTACCGGGCCTTTAGGTCAAGGTCTTGCCAATGCGGTTGGAATAGCAATCGCAGAAAAAACTTTAGCCGCCCAATTCAATCGTCCTGGTTATGAAGTGGTTGATCATCATACCTATGCTTTTGTTGGTGATGGTTGTTTAATGGAAGGTATTTCTCATGAAGTTTGTTCCTTAGCTGGCACTTTAGGTTTAGGCAAATTGGTTGTGCTTTATGATGACAATGGGATCTCGATTGATGGTGAAGTTGAAGGTTGGTTTACTGATGATACGGTTAAAAGGTTTCAATCTTATGGCTGGCACGTGGTACCAAGTGTTGATGGACATGATCCAGAAGCGATTGAAAAAGCGATGCAGCAGGCAAAAGCAGAAACGAATAAGCCCACTCTAATTTGTTGTAAAACTACCATTGGTTTTGGTTCACCAAACAAAGGTGGTAAAGAAGATTGTCATGGAGCGCCTCTCGGTGATGAAGAAATTAAACTGGTTAGAAAGCAACTTGATTGGCCACATGCGCCATTTGAAATACCTCAAGAGGTTATGGATGGTTGGGATGCACGAGAACAAGGCCACAAACTAGAAAGCGATTGGAATGATCAATTTATAGCTTATACCGAATCATTTCCAGAATTAGCAGCTGAACTGGGTCGTCGTTTAAATGGGCGACTAAATGCTGATTTCGCTTCCTCAGCGAAATCTTATATACAAGCCACACAAGAAGCAGGCGCTAAAATAGCTACTCGTAAAGCTTCACAAAATGCGATTCAAGCTTACGCAGGAAATTTACCAGAGTTTATCGGCGGTTCGGCTGATTTAGCAGGATCGAACCTGACTAAATGGAATGAATCTCAAGTCATTGATGCTTCTGATGCCAGTGGAAACTATATCAACTACGGCGTTCGTGAATTTGGTATGTGCGCGATTATGAACGGTATTCGCTTGCATGGTGGTTTTGTTCCCTTTGGTGGAACATTCTTGATGTTTATGGAATATGCTCGCAATGCAATCCGTATGGCTGCATTAATGAAACAACAAGTTATTTACGTATTTACTCATGATTCTATTGGTCTTGGTGAAGATGGTCCAACTCATCAGCCGGTTGAGCAGATCGCTTCTATGCGTAGCACCCCTAATTTAACTAATTGGCGGCCTTGTGATGCGGTTGAAACTGCAGTTGCTTGGAAAATGGCGATTGAAAATCATACCGGCCCAACGGCAATGATTTTGACTCGTCAAGGTTTACCGACTCAGCCGAGAACTTCGGTACAGTTAAGCCAAATTGAAAAAGGCGCTTATGTGTTATTAGATTGCGAAGGTAATCCTGATTTGACCATCATTGCAACCGGCTCCGAGGTTGCATTGGCCATGCAAGCAGCTGAGAGTTTAAAAGGCTTTAATGTTCGAGTGGTCTCAATGCCAAGTTGTGAGTTATTTGATCAACAAGATTCAGAATACAAAGCGAAAGTATTGCCTTTAACTGGAAAACGAATGGCAATAGAAGCAGGAACTGGTGATCTTTGGTACAAATATGTAGGTCTTGACGGCAAAGTGATTTCAATCGAAAACTTTGGTGAATCAGCCCCTGCCGATCAATTATTTAAAGAATTTGGTTTTACAGTTGATAATGTGGTTGAACAAGCAAACACATTATTAGGTTAAGCCTCTATTGAAAGCTTTGGGCTCTATTTTTTATAGAGCTTAAAAGTGTATTTTATAAATATATTTAATATAGGAAATTGGAATGACAGTTAAAGTAGCAATTAATGGTTATGGTCGTATTGGTCGCATGGTTTTACGAGCAATCTATGAATATAACCGAGAAGATGAAATAAAGGTCGTTGCAATTAATTCATCTCACCCTATCCCAACCAACGTTCATTTAACCAAGTACGATTCAACTCACGGACGTTTTGAAGCGGATGTTACCTGTGATGATACAAATATGTACGTTAATGGTGACAAGATTGCCATGTTAGCGGATCGTAATCCGGAGAACTTACCTTGGGGTGAGCATGATGTGGATATTGTTTTAGAATGTACTGGTCAATTTAAAGATCGCGAAAGCTGTTCTAAACACTTTGTTGGTGGCGCCAAGAAAGTACTTATTTCAGCACCGGGCGAACCTGATATCGATGCAACTGTTGTTTTTGGTGTCAATGATCACGTTATCAAAGCAGAACATACCATTATTTCTAACGCTTCTTGTACCACCAACTGTTTAGCGCCGATTGCAAAAGTTTTACATGAAAAAATTGGTATCCGAAAAGGGCTAATTAATACCATTCATGCTTATACCAACGACCAAATGTTAATTGATAATCAGCATAAAGATTTACACCGTTCTCGAGGCGCAGCTACATCCATTATCCCTACGAAAACCGGCGCAGCAAAAGCTGTTGGTTTAGTCATTCCTGAATTATTGGGACGTATGCATGGGTTTGCTTTACGCGTTCCTACCGCCAATGTATCTATTGTTGATTTAACCTTCGATGCCGAAAGACATACAACTGTTGAAGAAGTGAATGCATTTGTTAAAGAAGCCGCGGACGGAATTGTTTTGGCTTACAATGATGAGCCGTTAGTTTCAATCGACTTTAATCATATCCCCGCATCAGCTACTTTTGACGCCACCCAAACAAGAGTTCATGATGACCTAGTGAAAGTGTTAGTTTGGTATGATAACGAATGGGGCTTTAGTTGCAGAATGATTGACGTTGCACTCGCCATGATGGCAGCAGAATAATTTTAGGAATAAAAAATGTCAGTTTTAAGAATGTCAGATTTAGATCTCGCGGGTAAACGAGTTTTAATACGTGAAGATCTTAACGTGCCTTTTAAAGATGGAAAAATCAGCTCTGATGTCAGAATCAAAGCAGCATTACCAACTATTCAACTTGCGCTAGATAAAGGCGCAAAAGTGATGGTGATGTCTCATCGCGGCCGACCAACGGAAGGTGAGTTTACCCAAGCTGATAGCATGGCGCCGATTGCCGAATATTTACAGACCTTAATTGAAGCACCTGTTTCATTGGCTTCTGATTATTTGTCGGGCGTTAAGGCCAAACAAGGCGAAGTTCTGGTTTTTGAAAATGTTCGCTGCAATAAAGGCGAGAAAGCCAATGACGATGATTTAGCTAAATCTTATGCAAATTTATGTGATGTTTTTGTGATGGATGCTTTTGGCACCGCACATCGTGCGCAGGCTTCAACTCATGGAGTGGCAAAATTTGCAGCTATTGCCTGTGCCGGTCCGTTATTAGCCGGTGAACTAGATGCGTTAGGCAAAGCTTTAGACAATCCAGCAAGACCAATGGTTGCAATTGTTGGTGGCTCGAAAGTTTCAACCAAACTAACTGTTTTAGAATCGTTATCTCAAGTGGTTGATCAATTGATTGTTGGTGGTGGTATTGCCAATACTTTTATTGCTTCTGAAGGTCATGCCGTTGGTAAATCACTAGTCGAAATGGATTTGATTGATGATGCCAAAAAACTTTCTGACGCTGCAATTAAAAATAATGGCGAAATCCCTAAAACAGTTGACGTTGTGGTTGGCAAAGAGTTTTCTGAATCAACTCCGGCAATATTGAAAGATGTATCAGAAGTTTCTGACGATGATATGATTTTTGATATTGGACCAAAAACAACCGATTATCTTTGTGATATTTTAGCGAATGCTGGCACCATTGTTTGGAATGGTCCGGTTGGTGTTTTTGAATTTGAACAGTTCTCAAAAGGGACCGCAAAAATCGCACATGCGATTGCCAATAGTTCAGCATTTTCAATTGCTGGTGGTGGTGATACATTAGCTGCTGTTGATAAGTTTGGCATTAAAGATAAAGTTTCTTATATCTCAACCGGTGGTGGTGCTTTCTTAGAATTTCTAGAAGGAAAAAAACTACCTGCGGTTGAAATTTTGGAGCAGCGAGCTAAATCTTAAAGCTGCATTCCTTATGAAGATGGTTATTAACACAATCATTAAAAATAATTTTTAAACAAACGGAGAAGATAAAATGGCACTTATTTCAATGCGACAATTGTTGGATCATGCTGCAGAATATCAGTACGGAGTTCCTGCGTTTAACGTTAATAATATGGAGCAAATGCGAGCCATTATGGAAGCGGCCGATCAGACCAATAGCCCTGTTATGGTTCAAGGATCTGCCGGTGCTAGAAAATATGCTGGCGCGCCCTTCTTACGTCATTTAATTTTAGCCGCAATTGAAGAATTTCCGCATATTCCTGTTGTTATGCATCAAGATCACGGTACGAGTCCTGCAATCTGTCAACGTTCGATTCAATTAGGTTTTTCATCAGTGATGATGGATGGTTCATTAATGGAAGATGGCAAAACGCCTTCAAGCTATGAATATAATGTCGATGTAACTCGTCGTACCGTAGAAATGGCTCATGCTTGTGGTGTTTCTGTTGAAGGTGAATTAGGTTGTTTAGGTTCACTAGAAACCGGTGAAGCTGGTGAAGAAGATGGTATCGGAGCAGAAGGTAAGTTAACTATGGATCAAATGTTGACTGATCCAGAAGAAGCCGCTGATTTCGTTTCTAAAACGCAAGTTGATGCGTTAGCAATTGCAATAGGAACTTCTCACGGCGCTTATAAATTTACCCGTCCTCCAACGGGCGATGTTTTAGCAATTAGTCGAATCAAAGAAATTCACCAACGATTACCAAATACTCATTTAGTAATGCATGGTTCGTCATCTGTCCCTCAAGAGTGGTTAAAAGTCATTAATGAGTTTGGCGGTGAAATGCCAGAAACTTACGGGGTTCCAGTCGAAGAAATTTGTGAAGGCATTAAGCACGGCGTAAGAAAAGTTAACATAGATACTGATTTACGTTTAGCATCAACAGGTGCAATTCGACGTCATTTAGCAGAAAACACCTCTAACTTTGATCCGAGAAAATTCTTGCAAGCTTCTACTGAAGCAATGAAAGATATTTGTGTTGCTCGTTATGAAGCTTTTGGAACGGCAGGTCAGGCGAGTAAAATTAAACCTATTTCATTAGAAACAATGTTTGAACGTTATGCTAGTGGTGAGTTGGCAGCTAAAGTTAAATAGTTTGATAGGAAGTTATTTGGAAAACAATGGATGTTAGACACCACTCGTGAAATAGAAGTCCCTGAAGGTGTTGAGCTGTCTCTAGCGGTTGCCGGTTTGGTTAGCCGCTCTTTAGCTTTTATGATTGATCTATTAGTTCGATGGACAGGCCTGTTTGTCGTTTCAATGATTTTTTCTTATCTTGGCCATTTTGGTAGTGGCCTTTTCTTGATTTTTGCCTTTTTGGTCGAATGGTTTTACCCGGTTTTATTTGAGGTATTTAATCAAGGCCAAACAATCGGTAAAAAAACAATGGGTATTATGGTAATCAATGATGACGGAACCCCGATTGATTGGTCGTCTTCTATCGTTCGCAATTTATTAAGATTTGCAGATTTTTTACCGGCACTTTTTGGGTTTGGCGTGTTATCCATGTTAATCAATAAAGACTTTAAACGCTTAGGCGATTTGGCTGCTGGTACGCTGGTTGTTCATAAACGAAAAATCAATACCGAAAAATTTTCCATTGATGCTGATGGCCTTTCACCGAAACTTCCCTTAACCCTCGAAGAGCAGAGTGCGATTATTAGTTTTGCTGAACGTAGCAACAAAATGTCAGAAGGACGAACCTTAGAGCTTGCCGGATATCTGAGTCCTTGGCTCAACCATGACAGCAAAAATCCTAATACAAAAAATGATGCACTAACACTTAAGCGAATGGCTAAGTGGTTAAGGGGGCATCGATGAGACAAGAAGAATTTGAAAGCCGATATAACGAGTTATGGAAAAAATTTGAAACCCAAATCAACCTAGCTGAAGCGTTAAGACAAAACAAGCAACAAGGTAAAAGTTCACTAAACGGATTTGCAGATAACTATCGACAACTTTGTTATTGCTTAGCAATTGCCAGAGAACGACATTATAGCCCTTTATTAATCGATCGATTAGAGGCGCTAGCTTTTCGAGGGCATCAATCTTTTTATCAAAAGCGTTTGGGTATTTTTCAAAATATTTATCGTTTTATTTTGTACGGATTTCCTCAAACCGTGCGTCAACAATCTAATTTTGTTTGGACTGCAAGTGGCCTTTTTTATCTCCCATTCGTCCTGGTCTTTTTATTGATGCTTGTTTTTCCCGATATGATCTACATGATTGTTGATCCCATGAAGGTGACTGAGATTGAACACATGTATGATCCAACCGCTGCGCGTTTTGGCACTGAACGAACATCTGATAGTGATTTTTATATGTTTGGTTATTATATAAAAAATAATATTGGCATTGCTTTTCAAACCTTTGCAGGCGGAATTTTATTAACCATCGGCAGTCAATTTTTTCTATTATTTAATGGTTTATTTTTTGGTGCGATTGCTGGCCATATATACAACATTGGCTATTCGGAAACTTTCTTTTCTTTTGTTATCGGTCATGGGGCATTTGAACTAACTGGCATTGTTATTTCTGGAGCAGCCGGTCTTAAGCTCGGGTGGGCAATATTATCCCCGGGGATTTATTCAAGAAAACAAGCACTAGTGAATGCATCTAAATCGGCTATTCAATTGGTTTATGGTGCAATTTTTTTATTATTGATAGCAGCATTTGTTGAAGCTTTTTGGTCTTCCACTCACATGATTTCTGCGGAAACAAAATATTGGGTAGGTTTAGTTTTCTGGCTGGTTGTTTTTGCTTATCTTACTTTACTTGGTCGCGGAAAAGGAAAATCTCCTTTGATCGGTTCAAAAGATGAATCTTGAAACTATCACGGCCAAGATTAGACCTAGAAGAGGTTGGGAAGCAATCGATCTTGGTGTGACCCTAGTTCAAAATCACGCTAAGACACTATATAAAATCTGGTTTGCAATTAGCCTTCCGTTGTTTTTAGTTTTAACGCTAGCGATGAATGCAATGCCAGAAATTATGATTATCGTTTTCTGGTGGCTCAAGCCTATTATGGAAAGGCCTTTATTACACTTTCTGAGCCGAGAGTTATTTGGTGAAAGCCTTTCAGCTAAAGAGTGTATAAAGTCATTCTTTTCGGTGGCTAAGATTCAATGGTTGGCTAGTTTAACTTGGCGTCGCTTTAGCTTTACTCGCTCTTTGGATCTACCTCTTATCCAATTGGAAGGACTTAAAGGTGCTCAACGAGCAAAACGATTAAGAGTTATCCACTCTGGCGATTCTGGAACGGCTGTTTGGCTAACGATTGCTTTTATTTTGGTTGAAACAATTATTTATCTATCTTTAATCACATTAATTTATCTTTTAGTGCCAGAAATCTACTTAGAGCATTTTGATCTTTGGAAATGGCTTACCGCAGAAACTGAGTCTGATTTAATGGCGTTTTTGTTTAATTTTTTAATGTATTTAGGGATTAGCTTAGTTGCTCCTTTTTATGTGGCCTGTGGGTTCGCTCTATATCTTAACCAAAGAACTCATTTAGAAGCATGGGATATTGAGTTAGCTTTTAAACGATTAGCAACCAAACTATCAGAAAAATCGTCTAACTATAAAGTTAGGCTCGCTAGCTATATTCTTCCTTGTTTATTAATTTTTAATTTAGGAATATTTCATTCTAATAAACTTTATGCTGAAGAAATAGAGCCAGACGAAATAACGATTACTAAAGATGAAGGTATTCAGGAAATATTAGAAAATACGAAAGTTGAAAAAACAATCAGCAAAGAAGCTATCGATTTATCCGAACTTGACTTAAATAATCTGACACATGAACAAACAAAGCAGGTAATAACCAATATAAAAAATGGAGAGGACTTTCATCAAAAAGAAATGCAAGAAGATTATGTTTACCGTAACTCAACAGAAGAAGAGGAAGAACCTAAACTTCAACTTTCATCAGGCTGGCTTATTTTTGTAAAAATAATGGCTCTTGTTGTAGAGTTTGCATTGTGGATATTTATCGCTGTTTTAATTATTTTTTTATTGATTAAATATAAAAACCTCGTCTTTAAAGGAATGCCTAATAAGAAAATATCAAAGAAACGTCCAGAAAAATTATTTGGATTAGAGCTTAATACTGAATCACTACCCGAAAAGCCCTGGTTAGTCGCTAAACAATTAATAGAAGAAGATAAGTATAGAGAAGCAACTAGCTTATTGTATCGAGCTTGTATTATTTGGTATATAGATAATAGCGATGCCATCATTAAAGAAGGCTACACTGAACTGGAATGTCTAACCCAGATCTCTAAATATGCCAAAAGCACGAGTCAGAAATATTTACAGCGTTTGACTTTTAATTGGCGAGCTTTGGCTTATGCACATCAAGTTCCGACCAAAGACACCTTAAATAACTTATGTGAGAACTGGTCGAAAAATATGGCTGTAAAAGCGGTTACTCATTTAGATGCAACAACCCAGGCAGCTGGAGTAGAGAATGAAAAATAACTATTTTCTTTCTCTTGCAAGTTGGAGCATCATTATTGTTGCATCATTGATTGCCGGTTATTTATATTGGTTTTATAGCAATTTTGATAAGGTGGTTACTCAAGTTGATATTGGGCCGGTTAAGGAAGTAAGAGTGAATCCGTTTTATGCTGCGGAGAGGTTTTTATCGAAAGTTGGTAAAACAACTTCTAGCCATCGAAATTATTCTTTACTCGATTCTCAACTTGAAACAATTGATACTTTAATTATAGAAAGCACCAGAGTTGGTTTAACGGAAAGCAAAAGAAATTTAATTAATGACTGGTTGAATAATGGAGGGCATATCATTTTACTAGCAACTGAGCTCTATAATGATGATCTTGGCACCAGTCGTGATCTCTTTCTAGATGAGCTAGGCATAAGACTTTATTCCTCAAATGATTATAGTTGGGATGAAGATGACGAATTACGGTTTACTAGTTTAACCTTTGAAGGGACTGAGGTGATCACCAAAATAGAGCTTGGGTATAACTATTATCTTCAAGACGTCAGTGGTGAAGCGACCTATATTGGTGGTAATGAATCATCTGATTTGTTTGCACAATATAAAGTTGGTGAAGGAATGGTCAGTGTTTTAACGGACATGGATATTTGGAAAAACTATTATATCGATGATCATGACCATGCGATGTTTCTCTATCAACTTATTGGAGGTGGACAAACAATTTGGTTTTTATACAATACTAAGCAACCATCGCTATGGTCTTCAATGATAAGTTTAATTCCTATGGTAATCATTTCATTTTTAATAATAATCATGGCAGTTTTATTTTCATCTGGTTGGCGTAAAGGGTCGCCGAAATCAGATGATAAACTTGAGCAGCGGGAAATTATGCAACATATTGAAGCTGCGGGAGAATTTAGCTATCGCAGTGATGATGGCAAAGCTCTATTAAAATCTTTAACCAAATCATTGGATAACAAACTACGCTATTCGATTCACCAATATAGTCGTTTAGATGAAGCCAATAAAAAATTAAAGGTTTCCCAAATGACGAGTATTCCAGAGAAAGATTTGGCTATTATTTGGCAAGATAATGAATTAAATCATGATTCATTTGTTAGCAAGGTACTAATGGTTCAAGAAATAAAAAGAAGATTATAATTACTTATTTCTAATGGTTAAATGTAGAGAGTTAAGCATAAAATTTAATTTCAAAAATAGATGGATAAAAATATGAGTGAAGATAAATTAGATAATCAAGTTGAACAAGAAGATGTTAATACTAGTTCGAATGAGCAAGTGGACCTTGAGAAGGAAAAAACCGAATCGACTGATAGTCTGACAGCTATTCAGAAAGGCCATCTGATTATTCAAAAATTGAGTAAGAATATTAATTCAGCCTTGATAGGACAAGAATCGATTGTAGAAATGACTCTAACCTGTCTTTTTGCCGGCGGTCATCTATTGATCGAAGGTGTACCGGGCTTGGGGAAAACATTACTTGTTCGTTCGATTGCAAAAAGTTTTGCTGGTGATTTTTCAAGAATTCAATTTACACCTGATCTAATGCCGAGTGATGTAACAGGCCATGCGATGTTTGACCAAAAGTCAGAAAAATTTAGGATTAGAAAAGGTCCTGCTTTTACCAATCTACTTTTAGCTGATGAAATTAATCGCGCACCCGCAAAAACACAATCAGCCTTATTAGAAGTAATGCAAGAAAAACATATTACTATCGAGGGTCGTTCTCATGCTGTTAGCGCGCCCTTTATGGTTTTAGCAACTCAAAATCCACTTGAGCAAGAAGGAACTTATCCATTACCAGAAGCAGAGTTAGATCGTTTCTTAATGAATATTTTAATTGATTATCCGAGCGTTGAAGATGAAATTTCTCTAGTAAAAACTATTACTACCGGAACCATTGATGATTCTGTTTTAATGGATGAGCTTAAACCGATTACTTCGGCAAATATTATTATGGATTTGCAAAGACTCGCGGCAAGTATCCGTGTTGACGATTCAATTTTTGATTATGCTGTACGGCTTGTGACGGCGACCAGAGAATGGTCGGGAGTTCAAATGGGTGCGAGCCCAAGAGCATCGATTGCAATAGTTCGAGCAGCTAAAGCTTTAGCATTAGTTAGAGGCAGTGATTTTGTCACTCCTGATGAAATAAAAAGTGTTGCATTAGCGGTTATGCGCCATCGAATTGTGTTATCAGCAGAACTAGAAATTGAAGGTGTTTCAATTGAGCAAGTCATTGCAGATCTGTTAGCCCAAATACCTGCACCTCGACAATAAGAGTGAGTCATTTTTGTTTAATCGATTTAATATAAAAAGCCGATAATATGAAACTAACTCGCTTAAGTTTTTACCTATTATCTGGTTTATTTTTAATTGCTCTTACCGATGCATTTTGGCGACTTTGGGATTATACCTCGGATAAAGGGCGCTTTGATCCTATTACTTCTCAAGATAGCTTGTTATCAAATATTTGGTTAATTTATTTGATTATCTTGATTGCCTTATTAATTATCGATCTAGTTTCTTTTCGAGGTGTAGAAAGAATAAAATTGTCACGAAAACTTTCTACAACATTACCTGTTAATAGTTACAGTGAAGTTGAATTAAAAGTCAGTTTGTCAGATAAAAAAGCGCCAAGCTTGTCTAGAGATTTAGATATTGAAGTGTATGAGCATCTTCCAGAGTCTTGTAGTACAAAAGGGCTGCCAGCTAAAATTCGACTGAGTGATAATCAATCCGTTTCGATTAAATACCAAATAAAATCAATGGAGCGAGGCGATCTCGTTATTCCAAAAAGTGAATTATGGATATTATCTCGATTTGGCTTGCTTAACAAACGAGTTGAGCTCGAATGTGAAAGTATTTCAAAAGTTTATCCAAATTTTCGTTCAATCCATAACTACGTTTTATTAGCAACTGAACAGCGAACACGCCAACTTGGAATTAGGCAAAGGCAAAAACGGGGTGCAGGATTAGATTTTCACCAGTTAAGAGAATATCGAACCGGTGACAGTCTTCGTCAAATTGATTGGCGATCGACCTCTCGATTAAGAAAAATCATATCAAAAGAATATCAACAAGAAAGAGATCAAAATATTATCTTTCTGCTAGATTCTGGTCGTCGAATGCGAACCAAAGATGGCGAACTTTCTCATTTTGACCAAGCACTCAATGCAACTCTACTCGTTTCTCACATTGCTCTTAAACAAGGTGATGCGGTGGGGTTAAAAATATTCGGTGGTGTCGATCGATTTGTACCGCCGAAAAAAGGCCCTTCTACGATTAGCGTCATGCTTAATCAAGTTTATGATGTCCAGCCAGCCAATCGAGCATCAGATGTTATTCGTGCTGCAGAAGAGCTTAATAAGTCATTTAAAAAGCGTTCGCTAATAGTGATCGTATCCAATATTCGAACAGAAGATGAAACCGAGCTCAGTACGGCAGTAAAAATGCTAAAGAAACATCATTTGGTTTTATTAACTAACCTAAAAGAGCAAGCATTAGATGATTGTGTTAATTCTGATCTATTTGATATGAAAGATTCTTTACGTTATGCGCAAACCTCTCATTATTTACAACAGCGAGAAATATTACATCAATCATTAGCTCACAAAGGTGTAATTGCGGTTGATAGTTTGCCAAAACATTTGGCAGTTAATATGGCAAATCAGTATTTTGATATTAAACGCAGTGGAAGACTTTAAGCGACTAGTTCAAACTTGATGTTATTCAACATGAATCTTAATTAGAACTTTCTCACCATCCAGCTTTTCAATTAGCAGAGGCAGTATTTCACCCGATTTTCGAGACATTAGCTTTTTTGCTTTATCAGCCGGGCAACCGGGAATCTCACATCCATCAATAGATAATATCTTTTGTCCTTTTTTTATACCGGCTAAATCTGCTGGTGAATTGGTAGTTACATCTTTTACATTGACTGATTTTAGTTCGGGACTAAAAAAACCAGAAACAGAAACATCAATAGCGAATCCAATGTGGCCTTTTTCTTTAGCATGAATAGAAAATGAAAAGATCGAAATAGTTAAAATTAGTATATTAAAGTAGCGCATTTGAGATTAATTTTCCGTAATGTTGAAATAGGTTGTAGCAATTAGATTAATAGGCTGAAGTGAGACATTATAATTTTGCAATAGTTCCTGATTTCTTGTTTGGATTATTCAAGTCCAATTGCTTGAAAGTTCTGAATTTATATACCAAAATGTTCTGAAGATAAGTATTTATCTTTTTAGGTGGCATGAAAGCTTATTTGTCATAACCATTCAACGACCTGCTTCTTTGTGTCCGGGAAGTTAATAAAAGTATTAAGAGCATGTAAATACTTCCTAGTACTCCACTTCCCCCGGAATTAAAGTCTTTATTTTGAGTATCAATACTAACCAAAACTTCAGAACTATCTTCACCTCCAGCATTATCGCCTATTGTATAGGTGATTGTCACTTCGCCAAGGAAATTATTTGGAGCTGTATAACGTATTTGTTGATTATCTAAAATGGCCAGATTACCTTGTGTGACTGATGCAGCTAGTACAGTTAAATCATCACCATCAACATCATAATCATTACCGAGGACATTAATATCAATACTAATGTCGTTGAGACCAACACTGGCTGAATCTGGTTGGGCAACTGGAGCATCATTAACAGCTATAATGTTAAGATAGATTGTAGCCGAAATAGAGCTCTCATAACTATCTTTTGCAACAAATGTTAATTGATCTGATCCAAAATAATTTTCATCAGGTGTGTATACTAAATTAGGTGTTTCGCCAGTAATGGAACCATGAGATGGGTTTTCTATTAATTCATAAGAAAGTTCATCCTCGTCAGGATCAGTAGCATTTAATATCAAGTTGATGTCTAAATCTTCTTCTAGTTCGATCGAAATGTCTGTTACTACGGGCTCTGAATTGGCTTTTAATTTCAGAACACCAACAACCTGTAGACCAGCAGTATCAGTTGCAGTGATATTAATTTGATGTTCTTCATTTGAACCCAATAATACACGTAGATTACCCCCCTCAACGGTTAAGCCTGGAATTGGATTGTTATTAATAAAGGTGAGCACATCATTAGTATTACGATCATTAAAATATTCCGTTAACTGAATATCAATGGGAATGTTTATGGGGTAAACAATGTAAGGTATTGTTGCAGAAAATTCCGGAGTATATTGAACTTTAAACAATGCTACGTCTCTGTTATCTGTTTTAGAGATTAGGTACTGTCCGTCCTGAGTCAAAACATCACTATAATTATAATCAGTTAGTACAGTGGAAAAATCATTTTCCAAGGCTATTAGATCGTCCTTTATGTTGAAAAGTAATCTATATTTACGTGTATCTGAATAGGCATTTATAAATAACGTCTTGGTATTATTGCTTACTGTAGCGGTTATTCCACTAAGTTTTTCTTCTGAGAAAGGTGGTAATGTATGTGTAAGCTCAAGCCCATTCATGGTTGCACTTAATATTCTAACCCCTGAATATTCAGAAATTAGGTGAAGCCGTTTTTTTTCTGGTTCTTCAAAGATCCAGATTTTCTCCTCAGGAGAAAAGCTGAGTTCTTCGTAACTAAGTTTGCTAAGATATTCGACCGCTTTGTCTTCAGAATTGTACTGAAGCAAATGCATGAATGACTGTGATGGATGTTTTATGACAATTATTCCTTCGACAATATATAAAGAAGATCCAAAAAGTAAATTTATCTCTGAAGGAATTTCATTATGACTTACCATTTCAGCGCAAACTGACAGTTCTTTTGATACATTAAAAACACTTAGCTGTAACTGATTCGCATCGAGAATAAAAACAAGATCACCTGTTGAGTTAAGTGCATAATTTTTGTTATTGATTCTTAATTCAGAAACGGTACAACTTGTTGTAAAAGTATCTCCTTCATATATATGTTTTTTCAGTCCAATATACTCTTCATCTACCACAAATAGCGCATTTTCCTTACTCACTTCAACGTTAATAAAATTACCCAAAGGTCCTGAACTTCTGTATTTTTCTTTGAGTTTAAGTTTTTCATTATTATCGATTGATAGGCCTCGTAGAAAAGGAAAATCACCATCATTACCTTTAATAATATTGGGAATCATGTGAGGGCTAGGAATGACTTCCCCAAGATTGCTCCATTCAGGTTCTATTCGGATACCGCCTGACGGTTTTATTAGGCTTAATTGATTAGGAAATGATGTCCCTTTATCTTCCTGTCGCTTTATTAAAGCATCTTGACCTGGGACAAAAACTATTTTTGAGGGTAATCCATGCTCATAGGCACAATCACAAATTTGTCCAACTTGCCTTATTGGAGCATTATATTTTCCAGTGTATTGGTACATTTGAGATTCAATATCCAGTGAAAAGATATGAGCACCTTCAAAAAGACCACTAATTGCAATCTGCTTAAGATCTTGGCTAACCGCTATGTAGCGCCCAATGCTCTGACCTTTGAAAACATTCTCAGAAATGACTTGTTTGAGTGTTAGTATATCATTAATATATTGAAAAACTAATACGTTGCCTTCACCTACATCATGAGCGAAAATATAATCATCTCTAACAATAACAGAACTAATGGAGCTGGCATCAGCGGAATAAATATCACTACCAGCCAAATGTGTATCTAAAGATATAACTCCAGTATCAGAGAGGTTAAATTGACTTAATATGCCTCGTTCACTATCTTGACCTGACCAAGTAAAGTAAGGGTATGTACCAGTAAAATCCCAATTTTCAACGAGAACATCAGGTGCATTTCCCGTAATAATCTTATTTCCATTTACAGACAGTGATAGTGAATTTGGTGCATAATTGTCGGAAAATTCTTCATTATAAAAAATATTGTCTAACTGAAATGCGCTCTTGTCAGAAGTATTAATACTAAAAAGTAGCCCATTTTTTCCTAAACCTACCAAACGGTTTTTAAAATCATTCATCGCTAAATCAATTATCGGGAGAGTAATTTGCTGCCAAGTTGATTGAGTTAGATCATAATGGGCAATGGGTTTAAACTCTATTTCAATGTTAGAAATATCCAGAACTGTAATATGAGTGTCAGTTAAAATAAGCAGAAATTGTTCGTTATCAAATAACAGCAGTTGGCGAGCGCCTTTAGAGTCAGTTGGTAACCTGTAGGAATGTTGCAAAGAAAGTTCACTTTCTTCAATATTTACGACTGAAACAGCAACTCTATTAGTTGAAGATCCGCTGACAATAAATAGTCTGCTACCATCTTCAGAAACTTCATAATCAACTAAATTAGTAAGTGGATCAGGCAGTAAAACATCCTTTAATTCTAACTCGTTCGCCTCACTCCCAAGGCTCCAAAAAATAAGAAAAGTAAGTATATAAAGAATAGTTTTTTTAGAGTTTAGCATGCGGTTTCAATTTCCCTATTAATTGATATTATTACTCATACTGAGAATACATTTATATATTTGGTAAATCAATTTATTGCAAGATGATTTTGTTAGGGGCGTCACAGGTCATAAATACCCACGACAAAACAATTGCATTTACAACAAACTAATTGAAAAAGCCTTATATGTTGAACTATAATTATTCAAAATAAAAGTATTCTGGATAATTATGAGTAACACCCCATCAGATCAATTTACCTTTGATTGGAAAGAAGTCGCCTATTACATGCTGCTATCGCGGGCAATGGACGATATTGAAGAGCAGCAACTGGTGCCTGCTAAACTTGTTTTTAATCAGTTTTCAGCACGAGGTCATGATCTCGCTCAAATCTTACTTGGTTCAATGTTAACTCATCCTCATGATGGAGCCACTGGTTACTACCGATCACGTCCGTTTGTTCTTTCTTTGGGTTTAGATATTGAGGACGCCGTTGCTTCTCCGATGGCTAAATCTGGCGGTTACAGTGATGGTCGTGACATCGGAGTGGTATGTAATTATCCCAATGTCGAACGCAAAGGTGCGATGCTATTTCCTATGTGTGGCGGTGTCGGCGCGCAATATACACCTATTTCAGGTTGGGCTCAGTCGATTGTTTATAATCGAGAAGAATTAAAAGATGAAACGTATCGAGAAGCGATTGGAGTATCGATGGGCGGGGACTCATCCATGTCGACCAATGGTTTTTGGTCTGCACTCAATATATCTACCACTAATAACTTACCCCACTTATTTTATATTGAAGATAATGGTTACGGAATTTCAGTTCCTCAGGCGGTGCAAACCCCCGGAGGTGATCAAGTCGCTAATCTAACAGCCTATAAAAATCTAAAAATTATTGATGGTGATGGAACTGACCCAGAAATAGCTTCAAAATTGATCAGTCACGCGGTTGAACATGTTCGTTCTGGTGCGGGAACTTGTTTACTACGACTTAAAGTACCTCGATTATGTGGGCATACCTTTCAAGACACTCAAGCCTACAAACCTGAAGCGATGGTTGAAGAAGAAAAAGCTAACGATCCCTTACCTAAGCTCAAGTCTTATCTTCAGAAAAACAAAATATTAAACGAGTCGCAATGGCACCAATTAGCTCAGCAAGCTTATGCTGATGTCTCTAATGCCGTGGAAAAAGCCAAGCTACGTCCCGAACCAGATACCAGCAAGTTAACTCGCTACGTTTACTCAGAAAAAGACAACTCAGGCAAAACTCAAGTGCAGTTGCGAGGAGGTTTGTACGCTGATGATTTTAAATTTCCTATGCCAAATGACAAACCTGCGCCAAAAGGTTCGCGTTTAAATATGCTCACAGCAATCAGAAATGTACTCGATCATGAAATGAGTATAAACCCAAAAGTATTAGTCTTTGGAGAAGATGTTGGCCCAAAAGGCGGAGTACACGCAGCGACCTTGGGGTTAAATCAGAAATATGGTGATAACCGCGTATTTGATACCAGCCTATCAGAAGAAGGCATCATGGGGCGCTCTGTCGGAATGGCGTTAGCCGGATTAATGCCGGTACCAGAAATACAATTTAGAAAATATGCCGAACCAGCCGCGGAGCAAATCAGCGATATTGGTATTATGCGTTGGCGAACCAATAATCAGTTTGCAGCACCAATGGTGGTGAGAATTCCGGGCGGTTTTGCTGGTCGCGGTGACCCTTGGCATTCCATGTGTGATGAAGTGGAATGGGCGCATAAAACAGGCTGGCAGGTTGTTATGCCATCCAACGCGGAAGATGCTGTTGGATTATTACGCTACGCATTAAGAGATAACAACCCAACCATCTTTTTTGAACATCGCTCGTTGCTGGATGGACGTTGGTCAAGAAGACCTTACCCGGGTGACGATTATGTAATCCCGTTTGGGCAGGGAAAAACACTAACAGAAGGTGATAAGCTTACGGTTGTTTGTTGGGGAGCCATGGTAGAGCGGTGTGAGTCTGCCGCGCTAGAAATTGCCAACGGCGTTGAAGTGATTGATTTAAGAACCATCCAACCATGGGATAAAGATCTCGTATTAAAATCGGTTAAGAAAACCGGTCGTTGTTTAATTGTTCATGAAGATAATATGACTGCAGGGTTTGGAGCGGAAATTGCTGCGGTATTAGCTAAAGAAGCTTTTTTTGATTTAGATGCGCCGATAGAAAGAGTGACAATGCCAGATGTGCCTAATCCACATAATATTCATCTAATGAATGCTGCCGTTCCAACGCAAGAAAAAATCAAGCAAGCGATGAGTGATTTGATTGAAATATAAGGAACTTTTACCAAAGTTTGCCCCATAAAATGCGGTGGGTACGGAGAACTTTACACACTTATTAACTGAAAGGTAATAATAATAATGGATAAAGAGAGTAGCTATAGAGTAAATTTTTTGAGTAAACAAAAATGTCACAAATAATCGATATTAAAATTGAAGCGGATCAACTTGAAGGAACGGAAGCAACCTTTTCTGCTTGGCTTGTAAAACAAGGTGAACAAGTAGAACAAGGTCAACCAATAGCCGAATTAGAAACCGATAAAGTGGCAATGGAAGTTTGCGCGGCAGAAAGTGGGGTTATTGGATCGTTGAACGCGAAAGATGGAGATAAAGTTGAACCTGATCAATCGCTTGGAAAAATTTCAGTTGGTGCTGTTTTTAAAGAAACTGAGACTATAGAAGCAACAGGTATAAAAAAAGAAAATATAATGGTTTCAGAAAAAAGAGTGGATTTAAAATTAACAGAAGAAGGCGGCATTTCATCAGAAAGAGATTCAAGCGGCAAGCATTCAATTAGCCCTGCGGTAAGACGGTTATTAAATGAAAATAATTTATCGGTTAGTCAAATTCAAGGTAGCGGTAAGCGGGATAGAGTGACTAGAAATGATGTATTAGAATTTTTGGACTCTAATAAATCAGTTTCAGTTCAGCCAGTAAAAAATAAGTCGACAAAACATCAGTCCGAAATGACTATACCTAGTTCACCTTTTGAGTCTTCTATTCCAACAGCAAGAGCCTTAACAGGCAACATGCAACCTCATAGCAATATGAGAAAATCTATAGCCAGTCATATGGTAAATAGTTTATTAGAAACCTCTCCCCATGTAACCAGTGTATTCGAAATGGATATGGGTAATATTATCGAGCATAGAAAATGGCATAAAAAAGAATATCAAGAATATGGCGTTAAACTAACTTTTACCGCCTATTTTTTATCGGCAATGGCAAAAGCAGTTGCGACAGTTCCACAAGTTAACGCCAAGTTTTATGATAATGCGTTAGAAATTTTTAATGATGTTAATATTGGTGTTGGAACCGCATTAGGTGATGATGGTTTAGTCGTACCGGTTGTTAATCAAGTTCAATCAATGAACCTATTTCAGATCGCCAAAGCATTAAGTATTAATACGGAAAAAGCGCGCACAAGAAATTTAAAACCAAGCGATATGAAAAATGGAACGCTAACCATTTCTAATCATGGGGTCAGTGGAAGCTTGTTTGCAACCCCAATCATTATTAACCAACCTCAAGTGGCAATTTTAGGAATTGGTAAACTAGAAAAACGAGTCGTGGTTGAGCAAGTTGATGGTGTAGACACAATGGTGATTAGACCCAAATGTTATGTATCGCTATCAATTGATCATAGAGCCTTAGATGCACATCAAACTAATTTGTATTTGTCAGAGTTTGTTAGGATTATTGAGGCTTGGGGGAGTTAGAGTCAAGGTATAATTTCCCAACCTTATCATTCTCAATCAACCCACATAAAACCAAACGCCATTAGTGATTTGACAATCAATCGAATCCAAAAGCATATGGGTCACTAAACCAATTCCGATATAGCGGGTTTTTGGAATAAAACAAAGTAACCCGTAAACCACAATTGGAACCACCGTATGCAAAGGATGAAAACCGATACTGCATCGGCTGGGATCATATATCGGGGTGGCCAATAGATGATCAAGATCGACAAACATTGTGGCAATCATAATAAGGTAAGCAACTTTCCATTGCTTACGAAAAAACAGCCCTGTAATTATTGCAGGAACAATAAAATGAAACGCTATATGTAAAATTTTAGATTACTCTTTGATTCAACCAATTCTCGATATCATACCAAGGTTTTGGCTTACAAACATAGTAACCTTGCACCAGATCGCAACCTAAACGTTTTAATTGAAGCAAAGTTTCTTTATCTTCAACACCTTCTGCAATCACGCCAAGTCGTAAATTATGCGCAAGTGCAATGGTTGAATTTATAATGATCGAATCATGATCACTTGATAGCATCTCTTTAACAAACTCTCGGTCAATTTTTAAGAAATTAATTGGCATCCTGCGTAAATAGGAAAGTGAAGAGTAACCGGTTCCAAAATCATCTATCGATAATTGAACACCTAAATTGGATATCTGTTTTAATAATCCAATCGCCGTTTCAGGATCTTGCATCAAAGCCGTTTCTGTAATTTCTAACTCTAACATTCCAGGCTTTACTTGATATTTATCCATGGCCTTTTTGATGTTGCTAACACAACGACCATCAATTAAATTTCTTGCAGACAGGTTAACCGCCACCGGTAACTCATACCCCGCATCAACCCATTTTTTTTGTTGTGCTAATGCTAGCTCAATCACAGCTTGAGTTAAAAAGTGAATCGAATCACTCATTTCTGCCAATGCAATAAATTTATCGGGGTAAAGTAACCCCAGCTCTTTATGTCTCCAGCGAACAAGGGCTTCAAAACCAGCAACTTTATTGGTAGTTAGATCAATTTTAGGTTGGTAATGTAATTCAAGTTGCTGATCTCGAATTCCACTATTTAATTCCGCAATTAAAGATAATCTTTCTGGTGTATGTTTATCATCATTTTGATCATAAACTTTGATGCCACCACCTCTGCTTTTGGCTTCATACATAGCCACATCAGCAGAACGCAATAATTCATGACTATCTTTTCCATCTTCAGGGTATTTAGCAATGCCAACACTAGCATCAATTTCAAGCTTCATAGATTCAATTTCAAACGGTACTCTCAAACAATTTAATAGAACTTCTGAATACGCCAATATTTCTTTTTCTTCATAAACATCATCTATCAGTAAAGTGAACTCATCGCCCCCAAGACGACATAACAGTATATTTTTACCCTCAAATGCTTGGCTTAATCTAGGACCTATTTGCTGCAACAACCTATCACCGATATGGTGACCTAAAGTATCATTAATTTCTTTAAATCGATCGAGATCCAATAACATTAATGCTGCTGATTCATACTCCTTATTAAGACTCTTTTCTTTAAAGGTGGTATGGAAAAATAATCGATTCGACAATCCTGTTAATGAATCATGATGTGCCATAAAATCAAGGTTTTGGATTTGAATAGCACCGGCCAATGACTGTGAAACGGTATTACTAATAATTTGCAATGTTTCTAACTCATCTTTGGTTAAAGTTCGTTTCTCCGGATAACCTAAATTAATACAGCCAAGCTTTTTGCCTTGATATGATAAAGGCACAGCAGCGCCAGAAAGAATATTGCTATCCAAAAGAGCTTTCCTTACCTCAACTGTAATTCGCTCATCTTTCGAAAAGTCAGAACTAATTGTAATTTTATTTTGTTTTAACGAAATACCGGTTAAGCCAACATCTGTATCCAAAATAAGGCTTACTTGAAGAGCCGCTCGGTCAAAACCCTCTGTCGAAACTCGCCTAAGATGACTTCCATCTTCACTCATTAAATAAATCGCAAGATAGGTTGTTCCTGCGATACCTCTTAAAGCCTCGAGTGTTTGATCGGCTATTTCTTGAAAGGTATCGCTACGGTGAAGTTGATTTGACAACTTATTAATACGTTTTAGATTTTCATTTTGCTCAAATAGCTGTTTTCGAGAATATTCAAGTTCTGCTTCTGTTGATTTTCGCCGGCTAATATCTCGAACCGTTGCGAACAAATGATCTTCACCCTCAATTTTGATTGATTTAAGTGTCACTTCAGCAAAAAACAAGGTCTCATCATATTGTTGATGTAACCACTCAAAGGACTGAGTTTCGCCACCAATCGCAGCTTTTATCTTTTCAAGGGCTTTTTCATCAGACTTTCTGCCATCTACCTGAAATTCAGGTGAAAATCGATAAGGGGTTTGTTTAATAATCTGCTCTTTCGTACAACCAAACATCTTCAATGTTGCTGGATTACAGGCTATAAAACGGTCTTTTTTCATCAAAAACATACAATCTTCCGCTTTTTCAAAGACTAAGCGGTAGTGTTCATCTGTAATAAGATTATTGTGATCTTGGCTTTGCATATTGAACTAGGTTTTATTGTATTCCCCCTCAATATAGTTCAATTAGCCAATATTTACTCTAGAGAATCACGTGTTTATTGACCTATCTGTCGGATCAATCACAGAATAGGATTTCGACGTTTAATCAGTAATCGATAAGAACTTTATGCTAGAATCCGCGCCATTAAGAGATTTTATTAAACAAACGCATGATTCGATTTAAACAATTATCCCTTTATCAAGGCAGTCTACCCTTGTTAGAGAAGGTCAATCAAACCCTTTACCCTGATCAAAAGCTCGGTGTAGTGGGCAAAAATGGCTGTGGAAAATCCAGTTTATTTTCAATGCTCAGAAACGAATTACACCCAGAACAAGGAGAACTTGAATTTCCTCCTAAATGGCGCATTAGCATTGCCAAACAAGAAACACCGGCCAGCCCTTTAACAGCCATTGAATACGTTCTTTCTGGTCATTCTGAATATGATGATATTCAGCAATCATTAAAAAATGCAGAACAAAAGGAAGATGGTATTGCCATTGCTGAACAACACGCCAGACTTGATGCGATTGACGGTTGGTCTTTACCTGCTTTAGTTGCAAAAATGCTAACCGGATTAAGTTTTTCAGAAGAGCAAATGAATTCAACGGTAAGTGAATTATCCGGCGGCTGGCGAATGCGTTTGAATTTAGCTCAAGCATTAATCCAACCAGCAGAACTTTTATTACTTGATGAGCCAACCAATCATTTGGATTTAGAAGCGGTGTTATGGCTTGAAAGCTTTTTAAGAAATTACGAGGGAATGCTACTGACGATTTCTCATGATCGAGATTTTTTAGATAGCTTTTGTAGTCATATTCTTCATTTTGAAAACAAAGGTCTAACTTGTTATACCGGTAGCTATTCTCAGTTCGAAAGACAGCGACAAGCAAAACAAGTTTTACAACAAGCAGAATTTGAAAAACAACAAAAAGAAATCGAGCATTTAGAAAGCTTTATTAATCGATTTAAAGCAAAAGCTAGTAAAGCCACCCAGGCACAAAGCCGAGTAAAAGCACTCGATAAAATGGATAAAGTCAGTGCAGTTCAAATTAGACAAAAATTTGGTTTTGAATTCAAAGACATTAACAAGAATATTACTGAACTTATTGATCTGGATAAAGTAAACGCTGGATATGGTGACATCACTATTTTAAATAATGTTGTTATGCGAATTATGGCAGGACAAAGAATTGGCTTGCTTGGCCGAAACGGTGAAGGAAAATCAACCCTCATTAAATTAATTTGTGGTGAACTAGAAAAACAGGCGGGTAACATTTCCCGAAATAAACATTTTAATGCCGGCTATTTTGCCCAACATCAAGTTGAACAGCTTAATATTGATCAATCACCCATCTGGCATATTCAATCATTAGGTGATGGAATTAGCGAACAAGAAGCAAGAAATTTTTTAGGTGGTTTTGCATTTAATGGTGACAAAAGCTTAGATAAGGTGAAAGGCTTTTCTGGGGGTGAAAAAGCACGCTTAGTTTTAGCCATGATCACTTGGCAAGAACCTAATCTATTATTACTTGATGAGCCAACCAACCATTTTGATATTGAAATGAGAGAAGCTTTAGCCTTGGCTCTACAAAATTATGAGGGCGCGGTTATCTTGGTTGCCCATGATAAAAACTTATTAGAAAGTGTGGTTGACGAATTCTGGTTAGTCAATGATGGTCAAGTTTCTGCTTTTAAAGGCGATCTAAACGACTACCAAAAATGGTTGAATGAAAATAAATGGGGTAAAGAAAAAAACAAAGATACAAAGTCTGTCATTAAAAGTGAAGATGCCTCTCAAGAAAGTCAGCTATCACGAAAAGATCAAAAAAGAATTGACGCAGAAATTAGAAAACAAAAAGCACCACTTTCAAATCGCTTAAAAAAGATTGATCAAGAAATGCATAAGCTACAACAAGAACAGAAAAAACTAGAAGACTTGTTAGCATCCAGTGAGATTTATGATGACTCAAATAAAAAGCAATTAACTGATTCTATGCAAAGAACCAATGAAGTGACTCAAGCTTTAGACGATTTAGAAGAAGAGTGGTTAGATATTACAGAACAATTAGAAGCTTTTGGTTAGAAAAATGACTCAAAGAAAAAAACAATTTATTGCCGGCGCTATTTGTCCAGAATGTTCAGACGTTGACTCTCTGGTTCTCTATCAAGAAAGCCAAGATATTGAATGTGTTAGCTGCGGACTAAAGCAAAGCGCTAGTCAACGAGAAGAACAAGTTAATACTAATAATAAAATTAGCTCTAGCCAGACTATAAAGATTACCAATTTAAGTGATTAAAAAATTAATTGTGTCACTGAAACAAAGTTCATTAGCAGCTAACTTATATGTGAAGCAATCACTCTTTGCAAATCATAAACACTAACTTTTTTATTGAACTTTTTAGCTATAGGTTCTGGATCACTGCCTACCCAAATTTTTAACTCCGCATCTAAATCAAATCTTCCAGCGGTTTCAATACTAAACTTGCTAATTTTTGAGTAGGGAATAGATAAGTACTCAACCTTTTTACCAGTTAGTCCTTGTTTATCAACTAAGATTAAACGCTTAGTGGTAAAAATAAAGGTGTCTCTTAATACTCTAAAACCAACTTCTATCGCTTCTGAATCCGCGAGTAACGGTTCGTATTCTTGTTGTAGTTCCTCTGAATCAACTACACCAGCATTACTTAATAAACCAGATAAAAATCCCACAACCTTCTCCTTTGTTTATGACCAATCGCCTAAGGTTAATTATTCTGCCAATCAGCCGTTTATTGTCAATCCAATTGTAAAGGCTTAAGGATCATTATCCAATTTCTACTTATCTAATTTTCTATTTAGCAAGCGCTAATGCATCTTGTCCCCATCCAACCAGTTGATCATTTTTAAAGACTAAAGGCGTGGTCTCGTCTTTGCTAGTTTCACCATCAGAGTGTTCATGTTGAGTTCTGTAAAATAGAATACGGTAATTATCACCATCTTTTGTAAATGCTTCTGAAAAATCGGGAGCGCCTAATTGTTCAAGGATTGATTGACGAGTATCATTGATTTCAAGTTGACTAATCACTGACAGGTTGGTTTTTTGTCGATCTTTCCAATGTTTATTATCATCATGCCAGTCACCTCCACCAACAACAATACATCCACTTAGGCTGACCGATAGAAAGATTGCAATTAAAGTGTTTAGTATTATTTTCATTATTTGATATCTCCGAAATATTACATATCTAATGTTAAAAGATTGATTAGTTTAAGGATTTGTTCCTGAATATAGGCTTAATTGTTTTCTACTTTTATTCTTAATTAATATCAAGATCCTCATATATGAGCAGAAAACGTGCCAATGCTATTAATTTTTACCATACCTAAATGATCTTTAGCAGGAAGCCCCTAAGATTCTGTCAAGGCAGCAAGCAATTAACAAAATAATAATCCTTATAATACACTGACAAAAACTGACTATCTGGTTAATATTGAGCCTATTAAGTTGAATAGATCATAAGTTGGTTAAAATGACTAAAAATACTGCGCCAGAAAAACACGCCCTAGATCAAGCTAAATATCTTGTTTCCTTTATTTCTTTGTTATCTGACAATACTGAGAGTTATGCCAAAGCAGCTGAAGAAATGATGAATGCTGTAAACTCTCAACCAGGGTTTATTACTGCTTATTCAGCCCGCAATGAAAATGGCGTTGGCATTACCAATTCCTACTGGACAGATTTAGAGGCTATTTCAAACTGGAAAGCCGAAACAGCACACCAGAAAATTCAAAAACAAGGAAAGCGAGTTTGGTATGAATGGTATCAAGTGCAAATATCTGAAATCGTCAGAAGCTATGAATAACTAGGAATAAACAATTAAACTCACGCCTAGTTATCCAAACAACTAACCTTCTTCAACTCGGTAACAAGGCACATATTCTCTAGTTGGCAATGTCATTCGTTTATCTTCGACAAAAGCTTCTAACAAACGGCTCAAGGATTCACTAACGCCTTGGCTAGCACGAATAACAAAAGGCCCATGCTCTTTCACCAAGGCAACGCCATTGGGCTTAACGTTACCTGCAACGATACCAGAAAAGGCTTTACGCAAATTTAGCGCTAGTTCATGAACCGGCTGATCATTGGCAAGATTGAGCTCACCCATACTTTGGTGAGTTGGCTCAAACGGCGTTTGCCACTCTTCAGTTACTTTTAAACGCCAGTTAAAATGGAATGAATCGCCATGCTCAATACGATATTCTGTTAAAGTGAGAATGCTCTGCTTGACTAGTTTAGCCACCTGACAAGCATCATCGATAACTATTTGATAGTATTTAGTTGCTTCCTCACCTAAAGTATCCCTAATAAAATGATCCAACTGGTCAAAATAGCTTTTACTCGATTCAGGTCCCGTTAAAATGACCTGCAATGGAAAAGTTTGATTATCTGGATGAAGTAAGATCCCTATCAAATACAACAACTCCTCGGCGGTACCGGCACCACCGGGGAAAATAACAATAGCATGTGACAAACGAACAAAAGCCTCAAGTCTTTTCTCAATATCAGGCAGAATAATCAAGTGATTTACGATTGGATTAGGTGGCTCAGAAGCAATAATGCCTGGCTCAGTAATACCTAAATAGAGTGCTTCGGGATTTCGATTTTTTGCATGAGAAATAGTCGCACCTTTCATTGGGCCTTTCATCACCCCTGGACCACAGCCAGTACAAATATCCAACCCTCTAAGTCCAAACTCATAGCCAACTTTTTTGGTGTATCTATATTCAGCTTCAGGGATAGAATGACCTCCCCAACAAACCACCAAATTAGGGCGGCGACTGGGAAGAACCGTTTCCGCATTACGTAAAATACGAAAGATATAATCGGTAATTTTACTGCCTTTCGACAAATGAGCATTAATATTAGTATTGAATAAATTTGGGCTATAAATCAGATCTCTAACAACTGCGGATAGATGCTCGCGCATTCCTAAAATCATTTCCCCGTCAACAAAAGCTGCCGTTGGAGGGTTAATCAATTCAAATCGAATACCGCGCCTCTGCCAGCTAATATTCACCTCAAAATCCTTATATTTTTCTAGAATCTCTTGGGCATTATCTAGTTCAGATCCACTATTTAAAACAGCCAGAATACAACGCCTAATGAGTTCGTGCTTTTCTCCCTTTGATTGATCAATTAACCAACGCATTTCATTGATAGACATCAATTCTAATGAGCTTTCTGGGCTAATGCTATAAACTGATTTAGACTGGGATTGACTCATATAGTATTCCTTTTACTCATGCGCTCTATTATTAGCGAACTATCATTGGTGAGCATTTGTATTTATTGCTAATTAACTATAGTCTATGTACAAGTATTCCTATTAGCAAATAATTTAATCTTTGATAATAAGATGTAAGTACATAGTGGCTTTCTTATTACTACCATCATAAGGCTATCAATATGACTCAGCACCACAAAATTAATTACGTCGAATTTCCGGCAAAAGATATGTATAAAACTAAGATGTTTTTCGCCGAGGTTTTTGGATGGAAATTTCAAGATTACGGTACTGAATATTGTGCTTTTATGGACGCAGGTATTGATGGCGGTTTTTTTAAATCTAAACTCGTTGCTTCATCGAGACAGGGCGGTGCATTAATTGTTTTTTACAGTGATTCACTTGAAAAATCGGAACAACAAATTCTCCAATCTGGCGGTAGTATTATTGAACCCATTTTTCAATTCCCCGGCGGTAGACGATTCCACTTTGGTGATCCAAATGGTAATGAATTTGCAATTTGGTCAGATAAATAGAAAACTAATCACTTTTTTAAGAAACCTTAATCATTATGATTAAAAAAAATTCTAACCTAATTTCAGTAAACTGGCTAAATCAACATTTGAATGATTCTGATATTATTCTGTTAGATGCAACCATGAAGAAAAAACCTAACGGTGAAAACATTCCCACACCAATGGAAAAGATCATTGGTGCTAAAGCATTTAATTTCGATACTGAAATCTGTGATAAAACAAATTCCTTACCCCACATGATGCCAAGTCCTGAGCAGCTTGAAAATGCCGTTAGAGAACTTGGAATTAATAATCACTCAAAGATCATTATTTATGACGCTATGGGAATTTTTTCTTCACCTAGAGCATGGTGGATGTTTAAAACGATGGGGTTCGATCAAGTTTTTGTTTTAGATGGCGGATTACCAAAATGGGTCAGTGCTGGCTTTCAAACCAGTGACAAATATTCTAACCCAAGACCAAAAGGAAACTTTACCGCTAGTTTTAAACCATCCAATATTTTTAATTCTCAACAAGTCTTAGATATTCTAAAAAATAATAACTTTCAAATTCTCGATGCACGCTCTTATGAACGCTTTATTGCAAAGGAAGCGGAACCTAGAAAAGAATTACGAGGTGGCCATATTCCTAATTCTATTTGTTTACCTTTTACTGAGCTATTGCAAGATGGCTTTCTCAAAGATGCGAAAGAACTCAAATCTATTTTTGATTCGCTAGTGCCTAAACAAACTCTACAACTTGTTTTTTCATGTGGTTCAGGTGTTACTGCTTGTATTCTTGCTCTTGCTGCTGATGAATGTGGTTTTGATAATTATGTAATATATGATGGAAGTTGGAGCGAGTGGGGAGCTGGGAATGATTTTCCGATAGCTACAAAATAAGTTTTTTCAAATATATTTATAATGGTAATTTTATTAACCAGACATAACGGAGCTGTCCATATATGTCTTTTATTGTTTTAGCTAACGCTTTTGTAATTTTCGTGAACTTGTGAACGTATAATTCACAAACTTGTTATGCATTTGGTTCATAGGGAGTTCCTTGGTGAAATTTAAGCTCCCAATTGACTCCTTGTTTACACCAAATTGAGGAACGTCTGGCATACAAAGTGATATTGCCATATGTTGTTTCACTATTGTAAGTTGCCAATACCACATCACTAGAAATTAACTTTAATTTATATTCGTGTAGAGGAAGCACAGTATTAAAATCGCTCACCTCCATTGAAAGAGTGTCTTCAAGATCATAATACTTTCCTGACTGACCAAACTCTTGAAAGTCAATAGCCATTAGCTCTCGCATTCTCTCGATATTAAATCGAGATTCTTTTAGCCAAAGCTCTTCTTCCTGAGCAGTAATTTCTAAATTTTCTTTGTCGGTTAATTCCATGGCAATATTCTTAATAGTGCATAACGTTGATTATGTTCAGTAAAGATACATATACACCCTAGCATTTCCACTGAATAATTATTATTTCTAATAAAATCAATATACTACACAAGCATTTTCATATGCAACTCGCAAAATCGACACTTACTGAACACATACTGATTATCCTTTCCTGAGATAATATCCATTTTTCAATAGGTTAGGTTTAAACTTCAAAAAATATTGGCAACCTATACAGATTTCACCTGACTTAAACCACTTGAATAAGTAGTGTTTTACCTATTCACATACCTCGCCTTAAAGCTACGTCCTTTCATTTTTCCATTAACAATTTTATTTAATGCAGCATTTGCAATGGTTCGTTCAACCGCAACATAAGCTTTTATATCAAACATTTGAATTTTGCCGATTTGATTACCTTGGATTTCACTTTCACCAGTCTGTTTAGATTTAGCCGTTAACGCACCTAAAATATCGCCTGGACGAAGTTTTTGTTTTTTCCCACCGTCAATTTGTAGTGTTGCCATTTTTGCTTTTGGCATTGAATAATCTAAATAGGAGGCCGCTGGTAACTCTTCCATTTTTATACTCTGCTTCATGTAATCTTCTAGCTTGATAATTCGATGAATTTCGTTTTCTGCAATAATGGTACAAGCAATTCCTTTGCTTCCTGCTCGACCTGTTCGACCGATTCGGTGAAGGTGAATTTCTGGGTCTCTTGAAATTTGATAGTTAATCACCGCGTCTAAGTTATCTATATCTAAACCCCTTGCAGCGACATCGGTAGCAACTAAAACAGAAATACTTTTGTTGGCAAACATCACTAAGGTTCTATCTCGATCTTTTTGTTCTAAATCACCATGTAACGCCAGGCAATTAAAACCATAACTCGCCAATTCATCGGCGACAGATTGCGTTTCAACTTTTGTCGTACAAAATATCACGCTGGATTCTGGTTGGTATTTTAACAAAATCAATCTCAAAGCTTTCATTCGTTGGCTGTTATCTGTCACTTGAAAAAAGTGCTGATTAATACTACTGCTATCATGAGTTGATTCAACCTTAACAGTTTCTGGATCTTGCATGATTGAATTTGTAATTGGCTTTATTTGGTCGGGGAAGGTTGCACTGAATAATAAGGTTTGTCTTTTAGCAGGGCAAAGAGAAAAAATCAAATCCAGTGCGGATTGAAATCCCATTTCTAACATTCTATCCGCCTCATCAAGTACCAAGGTGTTTAAGTTATCAAGATTTAACCGTCCTCTATTTAAATGATCTTCGATTCTTCCCGGAGTACCTACAATAATATGCGCTCCATGTTCAAGCGATCCAATTTGTGGGCCTAATGGAACGCCACCACAAAGGGTTAACACTTTAATATTATGAATGCTTCGTGCAAGACGTCTAATTTCTTTAGCGACTTGGTCGGCCAGTTCTCTGGTAGGACATAACACCAATGATTGAACTCGAAATTTTTTAACTTCTAAGTTATGTAATAAGCCCAAGCCAAATGCGGCCGTTTTACCCGAGCCGGTTTTACCTTGAGCGATCACATCTTTACCATCCAAAATAAAAGGCAAACTTTTCGCTTGTATTGGCGTCATGGATTGGTAACCTAACGTCGAAAGGTTATCCAACAATGCAGGGTTCATGTTTAGGGTAGAAAAACTAGTTGTTGTCACTTTTGTTAAACCTAGGTTAATTTTTTAACCATTTATTAGGATTGATTGCTTTACCTTGATGTCTTAGTTCAAAATAAAGTGCAGGTTGTTTTTGTCCGCCACTTTGTCCAAGGGTTGAAATTGCTTCACCCGCTTCGACCCAGTCACCGACATCTTTGTAAAGTGCTTGATTGTATCCGTACAAACTCATATAACCCTTTCCGTGATCAAGAATGAGTAAAAGTCCAAAGCCACGTAACCAGTCAGCGTAAACAACTCGCCCGTGATGAATGGCTTCAACTTCAGACCCTTCTCTGCCGCCAATTAACACACCGGTTGATCGTTGACCTTGATTAGTACTTGCAAATTTTCTTAACTGCTTACCTCTCGTCGGCCATTTAAGTTTTCCCCGAAGGCTTTTAATCCCTTCAAGCGGCTGGGAGAAGTCCATTTCTTCAATGGTCTCTTGAACCGAGTCGATTAACTGTTGAAGTTGCTGCGCGTTTATTTCTAATTCTGTTAACTGATCACTGGTCGAACTAATTTCTTTCGTTAACGATGCGATTAACTTTTCTCGTTTTTTCTTAAGCGATAAAAGCTGTTTTGTTTCTTCTTTTTTTGATTGTTGTAATACTTCTAAACCTTGAATTTCTTTTTGAATTTCCAAATCGACTATTTTTAAGTCTTCTAATGTTTTTTGCAACTCATTAACCTGCTTGCTTCGAGCTTTATTCATATAGTCATAATAAACCAGCATCCTGCCTAATTTTTCTGGGTCTTGCTGATTAAGAAGCAACTGTAAATATTCTTGCTTTCCGTTCATATAAGCAGAACGTAATTGTTCAGCCAGCAATTTTTTCTGTCGACCTTTGTCTTTTTGTAAATTACCTTGTTTATTTTTTAATTGCTTTAGCTGTTTTTCTTTACGCTTTAATTGTGAATTAGTATTACGTAAAATTTTTGAAGCAGTTGCTATTTTTTTTTCAGAGCTACGTAGTTTTTTTACTGCTGAAGACTGCTGTTTTTGCTTGCTGGCTAAATTTGATTGTAATGATTTTATTTTTCCTTTTAACTGTTCAAGTTCTATTTTGGCTGCTTCTTTTTCCTGTTCTATCGATTGCTCGACTGATTGTTCGATTAACGGGTCAGAATCACTCCAACTATTACTTGAAACAATTAGAAGTAAAAAAATGAATATTAATTTCTTCAACTAATACTACTCTACCAATTCCATTAGCGGCGTTCCCGTCATTTGCTCTGGGATAGGTAAACCCGCAATTGATAATAATGATGGTGCTACATCTGACAACACACCACGCTCAGTGGTCGGTTTTGCATTGCGACCTACATAAATAAAAGGAACCAAGAAATTAGTATGTGCGGTATGTGGTTGTCCCGTTTGATGATCGGCCATCTTTTCTGCATTCCCATGGTCAGCGGTAATCATTGCTTCGCCACCATTTTCTTTTAATGCTGTAATAATTCTTGCTAGACATGTATCAAGTGCTTCAATTGCTTTAATGGTTGCATCAAAATTGCCTGTATGTCCCACCATATCAGGATTGGCGAAATTACAAATAATAAAATCGTATTTACCTGTTTCAATTGCTCGAACAAATTTATCCGTTAACAGTGGTGCATTCATTTCTGGTTGTAGATCATAAGTTGCTACCTGTGGTGAAGGAATTAATTCTCTATCTTCACCAATAAAAGGTTTTTCTATCCCGCCGCTGAAAAAGAAAGTTACATGAGCATATTTTTCTGTTTCGGCTATTCGAAGTTGTGTTTTTCCAAGGTCTTGTAAATGTTCACCTAACACTTTATCTAGATGCGCAGGCGCATAAGCGCAGGTTGTTTTTATCGAATCAGCATATTGAGTTAACATGACAAAATCAGCGAGTTCTAATTGAGTGCCTCGATCAAACTCAGTAAATTTTTCATCCACAAAAACTCTTGTGATTTCGCGAGCACGATCAGCACGATAATTCATAAAAATAACCGCGTCGCCATTTTGAACTTGTACTTTGTCACCAATCAATGTTGGTTTTACAAATTCATCATTTTCATCTCGTGCATAGGCGGCATTTAAACCATCCGTTGCATTTTCAGCATGAAAACAATCAGCTGAATCTGAAAATGTTTTGTCCGTTAACATTCGATAAGCTAGTTCCACACGATTCCAGCGTTGATCTCTGTCCATTGCATAATAACGTCCAACTAAACTAGCGATACGTCCTGATCCAAGTTCGCCAAGCTGATCTATCTGGTCAATATACTCTTGAGCACTTCTTGGCGGTGTATCTCGTCCATCTAAAAAAGCATGCAAATAAACTTTTTTCGCCCCTTGTTTTTGTGCCAATAGCATCGCTGCTTTAATGTGATCAATATGGCTATGTACGCCGCCATCAGACAGCAACCCCATAATATGAACCGCTTTATCGGCGGCTACAGCTTTATTAATTGCGTTAGTAATTGCGGGGTTTTGTTGAAACTCTCCATTTTCAATCGCTTTACTTATACGGCTAAAGTCTTGATAAACTACTCGTCCAGAACCTAAATTCAAATGCCCTACTTCAGAGTTACCCATCTGCTGATCCGGCAAACCAACATCCTTTCCTGAGCCAGAAATTAAGGTGTGAGGGTAAGTATTCCAAAGGTGATCCCAAGTGGGCGTTTTGGCTGCCATAATGGCGTTCGATTCGGGATCTTGACTATATCCCCATCCATCAAGAATGATTAACGCAGTAGTTTGTTTTTTCATAGCTGGAATAGCGACGTTTTGCTGAATTATGATTACAAATTATACATTTCAAGCTTGGTGCGGTATATAGCGCCGCACATCATTTGCTGATATTGAATCAGACAAATTTAACATAAAGCCTAATAATCGGTTTTATTGAAATATAAACTCAAAACCAAGCGCATCTGGGTGAGCTTGTTCAGTCTTAAATCCAATATGAACTTCTGAACCCATTGGCATCAACGCCTTATTAGGATCGATATCTAAATAATCTTCTGGCGTAAAGAGCTTGGCTGCTACTTGCTCCCCATTTTGGTTGCTAAACACTATTTTAATCGTTGGATAAGGCTGCTCAAAATCCGCTTCATTGATCAAAAGCACTTTAATATCTAATAAGTTTTCTTGTTCATCATCTGGGGATAACTGACGCTGTAAAAGCTTTATTTTACTAACATCACGTTTTGCTTTCAGTTCACAAGGAAGGTATTCACATACAGATTTAATAGTAGCGCCCCAATTATCGCTCCAAGCTAATGCTTGTCGATTACTCCAAACCTGCTGTAAGCCAACTAGTGTTAAGATAATTAACGTAACAACTATTAATTTTGATTTAATACCAGCCGCTTTTTCTTCAACAACTTCATCAAACTCATCAAGCGGGTCGGGGTCAGAATCTGTTTCTTCCATTTGTTCCGCAAGCTGGTCAGAAAGATCTTCATAATCATTTTTTTCTAACTCATATTCCCTATCTAAACCATACTCCCCATTTAAGTCATCTTCCGAATCTAAATCGACTTCTCTATCTAAATCGACTTCTCTATCTAAATCATGGTTCCCATCTAGATCATTAGTATCTAATGCTTGCTCTTCTAGATACGGTTCATCTAACTCAAAATCATCACTTTCAAGATAGTCATCACCAGTGCCGTCTATATCTTCAAATGGTTCAATATCATCTTCCGAAGCTTGTTCAAAGGAAAGATCATTTTCAATACTGTCTGGTTCTTCATCAAAATCAAACGCTTGATTCTCATAATCGATTTCTGTTAACGGCTCTTGGCGATCCAAATCATCATCAATATCAGAAATTTCTGGGTCGCTATCCTCTAAGTCCGATGCAGACTCTAATTCAGTTTCATCTTCTGATTCAGGCTCGGCTTCTAATTCGGCTTCAACTTCTAATTCAGGCTCACCTTCTAGTTCGGCTTCAACTTCTAATTCAGGTTCACCTTCTAGTTCGGCTTCAACTTCTAATTCAGGTTCATCTTCTAGTTCGGCTTCAAGCTCTGCTTCATACTCTTCTACAAAGTCGCTTTCTATTTCGAACTCTTCAGTTGTGGGATAACTCTCTTCTATGGCTTCTTCTGGCTTTTCTTCATTCACTTGTTCATTCGTTATAGATGTCGAATCAATCGAGCCATCTTCAAATATTTTTTCAGGGTTTGATTTTGTAGAACCAAGCATTGATGCTTTTGAAGTTGCTGAAGGAGAAAGCATATAGTCTGTTGCCTGAAAAATGGCTAAACAAGCACCACAGCGAACCTTCCCATCGGCCATTGATAATAATTTTTCAGTGACTTTAAACGCTGTATTACAAGTTGGGCAACGAGTATATAATGTTTTATTTTCCACTTTTGTCTCTCTCCAATGTTTGCGTTTTGCAAAGCTCGGTCGAAAAATTATCTATTATTATATTTGTAACTAAAACCTAAAAACTAGCTCTATACGATCTTTTTTCCTGATAACCGACTCCATTCTTCCTTAAACACCGGCTGTTCCATATCAAACCATTCAAGATAAGCTTTTCTGGTCACTTCTGCCTGATTATCTAAGATACCAGAAAGCGCGATAAATCCAGTTTCGTTACAATGGCCTGCAATGTTAGCGGACAATTCAACCAATGGTCCTGCAAGTATATTTGCTACAACAATGTCCGTCGATATTTCATCTAACAATGAGGGATAACCAACCACTAACCTTTCATCAAATACATCATTTCGTCGGGCATTTTCTTTGGTAGCTAATATTGCTTGTTCATCAATATCCACGGCATAAACTTTACGTGCTCCTAGTTTTAACGCAGCAATCGCCAAGATCCCCGATCCACAGCCGTAGTCTATTAGTGTTTTACCTTGTAGGTCAATTGAATCTAACCATGATAAACATAAAGCCGTTGTTGGGTGGGTGCCAGTACCAAAGGCTAAACCAGGATCAAGCATTACATTAACTGCATTTTCATCCTCTACTGGCTTCCAACTGGGACATATCCATAACCTTGAACCAAATTTCATCGGCTCAAACCGATCCATCCATTCTCTTTCCCAATCTTTATCTTCTATTTGTTCAAATTTTTCACCTTGTGTTTGACGGGATAGAAGATTCTTGCTCCAGCTCGCCAAAATGATTTGAGTATCAATTTCCGCATCAAACAACATCATCATTTGAACATCTTTCCAAAGAGGTGTTTCACCGGGAGCAGGTTCTAAAATTGGAATATCTTTTGCGTCCATAAGAGTTACCGACAACGCCCCCATTTCAAGCATCGCATCACTAACAGCTTCTACATTTTCTTCTGACGTTGTTAGTTTTAATTGTAACCAGGGCATCAACTTCACCTTTTGATAGACTTATTTTTAGTTATCTTTTACATCTAGCTATAGTTTAGCCAATAAAATATCGAGTGATTCCGAAAGTTGTGACATTTGACTATCTGATAATTCTTTTAACTTTTGCTGCCAAAACATTTGGCTTTCCGACTCTGCGACTTCTAGCCCTTGTATGCCTTTTTGAGTTGGGACTATCCAACGCTGGCGAGCATCTTCTTTCGATTGTGCTCGAATGACCAACCCGCGCTTTTGTAGTTCATCAACAATTTTAGACATTGTCGGCAGGGCTACTTCCTGATATTGCGCTAATTCTTTTAACGTCACTGGATTATGTTGCTTGATCATCCGTAAAACAGTTAGTTTAGCCGCGGAAAGCGACTGGTGAGTATCTGTTTGTTCAAGCTGTCGTAGCTTGCGAGATAATTGGTCAAGTTGTGAGTGAAGTTGCATTAGAAAACACCTAAAGCGATCATTTGATTAGCTAGACTAAGTTATTTTATGCTAAGCCTAGCTAACTTACAACTCTTAATTTAATTAATATTTTTGTGCAAAAATCAAATATGAATACCTGAAGGATTAGTCGCCCTCAACTTTCATCGTTCTTGTGAGTAGCTCTTTCGCCGCTTTTCGAGGATCTTGATTGTTATAAATGATGTTATAGATTGACTGACAAATTGGCATATCAACACCTAGTCGTTCGGCTAGATGATAGACTTCTTTGGTATTTCTCACGCCTTCGACCACCTGACCAATGTCTTTTGCAGCTTGGTCAAGCGATGCGCCTTTTCCTAAAGCTAAACCAAACCGGCGATTTCTAGACTGGTTATCTGTACAGGTTAAAACTAAATCTCCAAGCCCTGCCATTCCAGTAAAAGTTTCGATCTTACCGCCAAGCTTTTCACCCAATCGCATCATTTCAGCTAGTCCACGGGTGATCAAGGCTGTTCTTGCATTCGAACCAAAACCCAAACCATCACTGATTCCGGCTCCAATCGCTACCACATTTTTTATCGCCCCACCAAACTGAACACCCGCTAGATCAGAACTTAAATAAACTCGAAAAGTATCATTAACCAATCGTTTAGTCAGATCGGCAGCAAACTGGCTATCATCAGCAGCCAATGTAATCGCAGTCGGAGAACCAACAGCTAACTCTTTAGCAAAAGTTGGTCCTGATAACACACCTTTTGGGGTCTTTTCTCCAAAGCGTTCAACCACTTGATCTTGCAAAAAATGCCCTGTATCTGGTTCAAGCCCCTTACAAGCCCAAACTATTCTGACATCCCCAGTTTTATATTCTTCTATCTGGGACAAGGTTTGCTGAAAAGCATGGCTAGGAGTAACAATCAGAATGTCAGAAACACCTTCAATGGTTTTTTCAAAGGATTCAAATAGTTCAAGGGATTTAGGTAAAGGAATATCAGGCAAGTATTTATGATTAAAACCTGACTCTCTCATTGATTGGATTTGTTTCCCATTTCGCGCCCAGAGTCGAGTAGGGTTACCATTCTTAGCGAGAAGAATGGCCAGTGCGGTACCAAAAGAACCTGCCCCTAGTACCGCAATTGGATTTGATTGAATATCAATCATTAATCACTATTGAATAGTGGTATCACTGGTATCAGCTGCACCTTCAGATTGAGCTGCTGCTTGAACTTGTTGTAGCTTTTGCATATAAAGAGCTTGGAAATTAACTGGTGCTAATTGAACTGCAGGAAAACCGGTTTTACCAATTAATGAAGCAATGGTTTCTCTAACATAAGGATAAAGAGTATCTGGAGCCATAACGCTTAATGTATGTTGCAGCTGCTCTTCAGTTACATTTTTAACCATAAAAATACCTGCTTGCTGAACTTCTGCCAAAAAGACAGTTTTTTCATCGTTTTCGGCTTTTACAGAAATAGTTAAAATAACTTCGAAGTTATCTTCAGCAAGAGTTCTAGATTTGCTATTCATTTCCATTTTAATTTGAGGCTTATATTCAACAGAAAACATTTCTGGTAAATTTGGTGCTTCAAAAGATATGTCTTTTACATAAATTTTTTGTATTGCAGCTTGTGGTAGGTTTTGTTGTTCTTCGTTTGCTACTGCCGCTTCTGGATTTGTATCTGCTTGATCGGTCATAACTACTGTCTCTTATTTTATATTTTTTGTGAATGTTGCCTAAATCTAAATTTGATTAAGAATTAAGCCTAAATGTTAAATTTTTATATTGTGTACTAGACTAATCAATAATCAGACTAGGTCTATTTCATTAATAAGTCTCTTTATTAAAGTGCCTATTTAACGACTGGTAAATTGTCCCCAACCCAAGAAGTCATGCCGCCCGTGAGTTTATAAACTTGCTGCATACCAGCTTTTTGCAAGGTACTACAAGCCCCCGCGACTGAAATCCCGTTGGTACAAACCATAATGATGGGAGTGTTTTTATATTTTTCAAGCTCTTTCGTACTATCTTTTATTTTTGAAAGCGGAATATTAATCGCTCCATGGATATGGCCTTTATTAAAATCGGCTATAGGGCGTATATCAACCACCACTCCACTTTCTCGATTCACTAAATTAGTCAAGATTTGTGAACTAACTCCTTTAGCGCCTGTTGCCATGATTCGAAACTGGGCAACTCCCAATATTATTGCCACCGTCAACCAAGCAGCAGAAAGTAATAGGTTATCTTGGGCAAACTGCATTAATTCGTTCATTATTATTCCAAACAAGTTTCAATCTAAAAGAGGTTTTCTTATAGTGCTAATCATTTATTAAGAAAGCACCTTTTCATCGCAAAGCGAGAAATAAAGAGGTCGAGTATTATACACAGCATTATTATGGTTATCTAACTAGTTTATGGCTGAAACCTCTTCAATTCCAAAGAAATAGTAAGAATCCTTATCAAGTTGATGGATTTCTCACTAATATCCCGGTCATAAATAACAAACACCCTTGAAAAATCGAAGACATGGTACAATTTATTCAATAACTTATTAACCTTTTATATTGGCTTTATATGCAAGCCATCCGAGATCACCCATATGTTAGACGCTCAAAAAATTGAAGAAATTGCTACAAAATTCAGCCAAAGCATCCCTCCCGGAGCCAAGGCTTTCCAACAAGATATCGAAAATAACTTCAAACAAATCCTTCAATCTGTAGTTGCAAAAATGGATTTGGTTACCCGCGAAGAGTTTGATGTCCAAAAAAAGGTTTTAGCGAGAACTCGCGAAAAAATAGATGTTTTAGAAAAGGCACTTGCTGAAATAGAAGAGCAAAAACGAAATAATTAGTCATTTAAAACTCTATCAACTTCTGATTATAGTGTTTTTCATGGTTGAACATCGATTAGCCAGATATTTATCTAGCTCGTCAATGGGCATCGGCTTTGCAAAATAATAACCTTGCATATAGTCACAGTTTATATTTTTAAGAAATTGCGCTTGAGCTTCTTCTTCGACGCCTTCTGCAACAACCTTAATACCCAATTTGTGAGACAAGGCAATCATGGCTTCCACGATTGATGAATCTCTTCCATCTGCCAAAATATTATCAATAAAAGATTTATCAATTTTTAACACATCAGCGGGGAAGTTTTTTAAATAATTAAGCGAAGAATAACCTTTACCAAAGTCGTCCAATGCGATTGATACTCCAATATCAGCCAGTTCATTCAGTAGGTGATTGTTTCGCTCAACATGTTCAATCATAATATCTTCTGTTAATTCCACTTCTAAACAACCTGCATCAAGTGAGCTTTCTTGAAGAGCTAAGTAAATACTTTGTTTCAAATCACCCAATTTAAAGTGCGAACCTGAAATGTTAATGGCAAAACAGAGCTTTCCATATTTTTCAGTCAATTTCTTAGCGGTAATACAAACTTGACTAATCACCCATTGCTCAACACTAACCATCAATCCCAACTCTTCTAATATGGGAATAAAGTCTGCTGGAGAAACAATACCAATCATTGGATGGTTCCAACGCAGCAAAGCCTCAGCACCTGTTACTTGTTGATTGTCTGCTCGAACCTGAGGTTGAAAATAAATTTCAAATTCCCCTTTTATCATTGCTCGCCGTAGGCTTTTTTCTAATTCGAGTTTAAGTCTTGTTTGCTCATTCAACTCATTGGTAAAAAACTGAAATTTATTTTGACCTATTTCCTTCGCCTTATTTAGCGCAATATCAGCACTTTTCATTAAAGTTTTCGGCTCTAATCCGCACTCTGGGAAATAAGCAATACCGATGCTGGTTGTGACATATAAATCGTGATTTCTAACCTTTATTACTGGCTCAACTGCCAATTGAATTTTTTTAGCAATTAGCGATAATTCATTTTTGCTTTTTGCATCATCCAATAACACAGTAAATTCATCCCCACCAATACGCGCGACAATATCTGCCACCCTTACCGAGCTTTTTATTCTTTTTGCCACTTCTATAAGTAACATATCGCCTATATCGTGCCCTAGGGAATCGTTAGTATATTTAAAACGGTCTAAATTCATAAACAATAAACCGAATGTTGAATGGCGGCGCTTAGCAAGGCTAATCGAATGAGAAAGGTGTTCGTGAAAAAGATAACGGTTTGCCAACCCCGTTAACTGATCATGCGTTGCTAGAAAACTTAATTTAGCTTCAGTATTTCGTCGGCTAATTGCATGACGAATGGTTCTATCAAGTAAAGTAGGAGACAGTTCACAAAGCGGAATACTATCAGAGGCACCCATCGCCATCACTTTATCGTCTAAGAGGCTATCAGTGTGAGAAGAAATTATGATAATCGGTGTAGATTGCTCTAGATTTACAAGATCTTTTATGATTTGAAAATTAGGTGTTTCTTTCGCACTCTGGACAACCAAAATAATATCAAAATGACTATTTAAAAGAATACTGTCATTAAATTCTGGCTGCCAAAATAACTCATAAGCTTGATGCTCCTGAGTTGATAACATATTCTCTATTGAGATAACGTTTTTTTTGCTTTTTTCAAAAAGTAAAACACTAAGCATCATGCTTTCTTTTATTTAACATCCATTATGCAAGTGTAGTCAGAATACTTATTAAATGTAAGGTTATTCACACTATTTAAGTAAGAATTTGTAAATCAACTTGTGGATCAATTTTCCATAAGGGGGAAAGGCAAATTTAGCTGCATAAAAATGACCTCTTTGTAAAATGGGCTTAGCCGCACTAAAAGTTAAGAAACCCTCTTTTGCATGGTAGTGTCCCATTCCAGAAGGGCCGATACCACCAAAAGGCAAATCATCCTGAACCACATGGTAAACAGTATCATTAATACAAACGCCTCCAGAATGAGTCACCTTAACTACATTATCTTGCAGCTCTTTATTATTGCTAAATAGATAAAGGGCTAAAGGTCTTGGACGAGATTTAATTAGATCTATCGCTTCATCAATATTTTTATAAGTCAAAATAGGTAACACTGGTGCAAATATTTCCTGCTGCATAATCTCCATTGACGGGTCAGTATTTATTAACAGCGTCAATGGTTTTGATCGAGGATGTTTTTCACTCATTTTTCCTAGTGATATAAGTTTTCCACCTTTAGCAACCGCATCATCCAACCAAGCTTCAATTCTTGCGAACTGAGCATCATTAATCACTGATGTATAATCACCGCAATCAATGTTTGGATAGAGTTTTATAAATTGTTTTTGGAAACTTTCAATCAAAGAATCCTGCATTGATTCTGGGCACAAAACATAGTCCGGTGCTACGCAAGTTTGGCCAGCATTTAAACATTTCCCATATAACATTCTTTCTACTGCAAAATCGGCAGAAACATCTTCACCAACTAAAGCCGGTGATTTACCTCCCAGCTCCAACGTAACTGGCGTTAAGTTTTTTGCCGCAGCCGCCATTACCAATTTCCCAACTTCCGTTGAACCAGTGAAAATTAGATGATCAAATGGTAAAGATGAAAAATCGGCAGCCATTTTTGCATTACCTTCCACCATCAATACCTCATCTTTTAAAAAGGCCTCTTCGATAATTTCTGCCAATACTCGATTAGCATAAGGAGTGTGTTCGCTCGGCTTTATCATTGCTTTGTTACCTGCAGCTATCGCTGCCACCAAAGGCCCAAAAGACAAAAGAACCGGATAATTCCACGGCGACATAATACCAATCACACCTAAGGGTTGATAAACAACTCGATTAGTTGCCGGTTGATATAACCAAGAAACCTCGCGTTTTTCAGATTTCATCCATTGCCTTAAATGCTTAATCACATGATCAATTGACATCACCACCGGCAAAATATCAGCCAACATTGTTTCATCAACTGAACGATGACCAAAATCAGCAGAAATCGCTTTAGCAAGTTTTTCTTTATGTTTTATAAGCGCTTTTTTTAATGCCATCAGTTGTTGTTTTCTATTTTTTTCTGACGGAAAAGGCTTTTGTGAAAAAGCTTTTTTTTGTATCCCTAATTGCTCTTTCACATCATGAATTGTTATTTGATTATTCAAAGTTTTTTCGGAAATATTATTCATCATCAACTTACCTATTCCATTATCTTAAATGAGATCTTACCAAGCTGTTCAAAATCCGCTTGATAACTGCCCGCACTTGCAGGGATCATTTTTCCTAACGCACCAGTAATTAAAAACTGACCTTTCCGCAAATGATAACCAGATTCTAATCTTTCATTAACTAACCATAATAAAGCCTTCCATTGGTCATTAAGCGCATCCTTACCTTTCCCTTGGTTTACTACTTTTATTTGCTCGTCCAAAGAATGCTCTAAACGAATATTAAGAGTATTTAATGAAAAAGACAGAGGTAGACTAATCGGTTTACCTAATAAGTATCGATTCGATATCGCGTTGGAAGCAATAATATCTAGGCCTGTAATATTGTTTAAATCAACAAAAGCCAAATCGGGCATTTCGATCATAGGCATAACTGATTCTATTTTCTTTTTTAATGTCTCTATATGATCAATTGGGCGATCAATATCTTCAGCCAAAACAAATCCAATCTCCGTCTCTAACATTAACTTTCGATATTCAGAAACTTTTAGTTCATCGATCTTTTTTATATTTCCCTGGCTAAACAACACACCAGAAATAGCATCATCAACATTAAATTTCTTTTGTCCCGCCTCAGAGGTTAGACCCGCTTTATAACCTGCAATTTTATCCCCTGATCCCAAACGTTTTTGCACATACAAATATTGAGCAACTAATGACTGAGTCATCGTTACTTCAGCAACCTCTTTAGAGATATGAGGCAAACCAAGACCTTGAGAAGAAGCCTGATACATATTTTCAGAAAATTCCTTCAGACCTGTCGATTTATTTTCGGCATTTACTGTTGGAACAACCAAAAGAAGGTAGAATAAGGCAAATAGTTTGACCATAAAAAACTCAAAATTCTTATTAATAACAAACTTAAAGATACACAAAGCCCCTATGGATGTCACACCAATTTTAGATAGCTTAAACCAAGCACAGCGCGATGCAGTCACCGCAAAGACGCCAGCATTACTTGTTCTTGCTGGCGCCGGATCAGGCAAAACGCGCGTTTTAGTTCACCGAATTGCGTGGTTAATCGCGATGGAAGATCTATCGCCTCATTCAATTATGGCTGTCACCTTCACAAATAAAGCTGCTCACGAAATGCGTTCAAGAGTAGAAAACCTCCTTGGTCGTTCTAGTAGCAGTATGTGGATCGGAACATTTCATGGTCTCGCACATCGCTTGTTGCGCGCCCATGCTAGAGAAGCTGATTTACCTGAGACTTTTCAAATTCTTGATTCAGACGACCAATTAAGAGTCATAAAACGGGTCATGAAAGAGCTCAATCTCGATGAAAGTGAATGGCCAGCAAAGCAAGCCCAGTGGTTTATTAATCATCAAAAAGATGAAGGCAAACGTCCCTCGGATATTCAACATCGAGGCGATTTATTCACCAGTACTCATACCAAAGTTTATTACCAATACCAGAATGCCTGCCAAGTGGGCGGTTTGGTCGATTTTGCAGAATTATTATTTAAAGCCTATGAATTAATAAGAGACAAAAAACATCTGCGTGAACATTATCAAGAAAGGTTTAAACATTTATTAGTCGATGAATTCCAAGATACCAACGGCATCCAATATGCTTGGATTAGACTTCTCACCTCTAACGACTGCCGCATTTCTATTGTTGGCGACGATGATCAATCAATTTACGGCTGGCGTGGGGCAAAAATCGAGAATATTCAGCGATTCGAAAAAGAATTCTCCGATAACATCATCATCAAATTAGAGCAGAACTACCGATCAACCGGTAATATTCTCAACGCAGCCAATGCAGTTATCGCCAATAACACCGAACGGATGGGGAAAAACCTTTGGACCGATGATAACGAAGGAGAGCCTATATCAGTCTATGCGGCCTTTAACGAACAAGAAGAAGCTCGTTTTATAGCGAGTCGAATTACCGATTGGTATCAACAAGGTAATGCTTATAAAGATTGTGCCATTTTATATCGATCGAATGCTCAATCTCGTGTTCTTGAAGAGTTTTTACTACAAAGACAAATTCCCTACCGTATCTATGGTGGTCTTAAGTTCTTCGAAAGAGCTGAAGTTAAAACAACACTAGCCTATGTTCGGCTGATGTATAACCGCCAAGATGATGCAGCCTTTGAACGAATTGTTAATGTACCAGCGAGAGCAATTGGCCCTAAAAGTGTTGAAATCATTCGTCAACGAGCAAGAGATAATGCTAGTACCCTATGGGAAGCTGCTGAGCAGATTGTTGAAGAAGTAGGTTTAGCACCAAAAGCAACAACTTCTCTGGCCAGTTTTTTATCATTAATTCATCATAATTTCGAGGAGTTCAATGAGTTGCCTTTATCAGAGCAAGTTCAATTAACCATTGAAAGTGCGGGATTAGATCAACTTTATGCAAAAGAAAAAGGTGAAAAAGCACTGGCACGAAAAGAAAACTTGGCGGAACTAGCAAATGCTGCCCGTGAATTTGATTATGATGATTATCCCGATCTTTCACCCATGACCGCATTTTTAGCCCACGCTTCTCTTGAAGCAGGTGATACGCAAGCCGAGCAGTATGAAGATTGTGTACAACTGATGACCCTGCATTCAGCTAAAGGGTTAGAGTTTCCATTAGTATTTATCGCCGGTATGGAAGAAAAACTATTCCCTCATATGATGTCAATGGAAGAACCAGATAAGCTAGAAGAAGAAAGGCGATTAGCCTACGTGGGCATAACTCGCGCGATGAAAAAACTCTACCTAATTTATACTGAAAAACGACGCCTATACGGCAAAGAATCCTATCCTGCAGTTTCCCGCTTTATTCGAGAAATACCAGCAGAACTAAAAGAAGATGTCAGACTCAACAACCAAATCACCCAACCGGTATTTGCTCCAACTCAAAGCAGTAATGAAACCGGTTTTTCATTAGGACAAATGGTGGAACATCCTAAATTTGGAGTAGGGGTTATTTTAAATTGTGAAGGTGATGGATCTCAGGCAAGGGTACAGGTTAACTTTGATAGTGTTGGCGCAAAATGGTTGGTGTTGGCTTATGCTAGGTTGACAGCTTGTTAATAAATTCGCGCCGAGACCGACGATTCTACCAAATTCAGGAAATTATTTGGCGGGTAAGAACGAGCCTCCGTGCCGCGAAAAGCCTGAAAGAACAATTAATTTGAAAGGTGCTTCTCTAACAACAAGAAAACCCAGACAAAAAAAGACCCCAAAACTTTCGTTTTGAGGTCCTACGGAATTTAGCTTGGGGAAACTAAACTCCAATCCCGCATAATAGGAGGGGGTGCGGGAGGTGCATCTTGCACCTATTTAGTAAGACGCAACAAACTAAAAATAGTTGCAGTTATCCTCCCCAATAAATGTAAAAGTTTGTAACCGTTGCTTATCCTTTCGGAGTTCCATAAAGTTGTGCGGCAGGGTTATACATTAACCAAGAAGCCAACACATACTTGTCGTCAGAAACCGGAACACAGCCTCGATGGGTATGAGTAAAGTTAACCGGCGCAAGAACTAAGCTACCTTTAGACGGTTTTACTTTTAAATTTTGATAGAAAAACTCCGTTTCACCACCTTCTTCAATATCATTAAGATAAACCAACCACAACAAGACTCGGTGCAATGATTTTTGACCGGGATCACTCGGGTGTGGGTAATGTTCTGAATGCCAATGATGATACCCTCCCTTTACTTTGGTATATCGCTGGAGGTTAATACTGTCTAATCGAAATATCATTTTAACCATGTTTTCGATCTGTTGATCATCTAGCTGGCTAATATCTTCATAGCTTACGGTACGAATCTGATTAGTTTTAGGATCTTTGAGAGAAGGGGAAATCGCTCCGGTTAATAAAAACGGAAACTCTCTCGCATAATCAACTGTCGCTTTTAAAATAATGTGAGAAAGCTGATTACATTCTGCCTGCCAATCTTTATGTAAGCTAATATAGCAATCAACACTATCCTTTTTACTTTTATCAACACCGGCTCCTGTTCTGCCTGCAGACTTGTCAGGAAAGGATTCGAATTTACTGATGAGATGATCACAATATTCAGGTGATAAGGCGTTTTTAAACTCCATTATAAAGTTAGACATAATCGATCCGCTCCACAGAATTATTTATTTTAGTTGTTTTGTTTGGTCTGTTAATAGATCTTAGCCTAGAAATCAGTTAGATTAAACTAATCAAGAAGATATAAAGAAGGGAATATATGAAAACGTCTATCCTAAACGCGCTTTTTCTCAGCATTTTCTGTTTAATTCAAACCTCTTGCGCTCAACAAAGCCAACCTGTTAAAAAATTAACAAATAAAGAGGAAATTCTAAATATCATTGGGTTAGGCTGTGACAATGACAATCAATGTAAAGTCATTGGCTTTGGTGACGCGCCTTGCGGAGGTTTTTCTAGTTATTTAATCTATTCAGAAAAAGATACTGATGTCACCCTATTAAAAAAAATGGTGAATAAACATAATACCTTGGATAAAATCAAAAACCAGAAACAGGGGATTGTTGGTATTTGCCGGCATATTCCACCACCTACAACTCAATGTGATGCCAATCTATGCGTTTCGACATCAGGCCATAACTTAGCTCTTTAATCTTTTAATTTGATAGGAAGATCAACATGCTGACCATTTTAGCAAAACTTCTAAAAGCGCTTAACTCTGAACAATCAGCTGGACAGTTAGCCATTGCAATCTCTTTATCAGTTATTTTAGGGTTTACCCCCCTACTTTCCTTGCATAACTTTTTTATTATTTTAATTGCACTTTGGTTTAGAGTTAACTTAACCATTTTAATTGTTAGCTATCCTTTATTTGCTTTATTAGGCTTCTTACTTTCTCCATTGTTTGAAGCGATTGGCCTTTCAATATTGCAAATGCCTTCTCTCCACACCATATGGGAATCATTTTTTAATACTTTAATCGGTCGCTGGAGTAATTTCTACTACACCGGAGTAATGGGTTCTCTTTTTATTGGTTTGATTGTAGCGGCAATTCTATTTCCAATAACCCAGTTTTTAATTTTAAGTTATCGTAATAATTTGATGAGCAAAATTGAACAATTTAAAATCATGAAGTTTGTAAAAGCGTCCAAATTCTGGCAAATTTATTCTCAGTGATTAGCAGAAAATATTAACCCAATTAATTAGAAATCAAATAACATTTAAGAAGATATCTTATGAAAATTATTAGATTATGGGGCATAACCGCCTTTTTCGTATTGATGCTTTTAATAGCCGCTATTTGGGTTTTTGCAGCACCGCTTATCATAGAGAGCAGTATTGAAGATATCGGTTCAGAAGCCCTTGGTGCGAAAGTAGAAATTGAAGACATTAATCTAGCCTTATTTCCATTACGGATAGAAATTAATGGTTTACAAGCTACCGATCCAGATCAACCAATGAGAAACTTAATTCAAGCTAAGCAAATTGATTTTGCGTTAGATACTGAATCGTTACTGTGGAAAAAGGTGTTAATTGATGAGTTAACTATGACAGGTGTTCAATTAGCCACTAAACGCACGACAAGTGGTGCACTTGATGGCGGCAGATCAACTGAAAAATTAGCCTCCACAATAACTTCTATTGATTTACCTGAGATGAATGAAGAAGATATCAGAAAGTTAGTTTCTAAGGCCGATTTAATCACGGTAAAACGAATCCAAAAACTAGACCAAACTCAGCAAGAACTACAAACATTCTGGAAATCACGACTCAATAAAGATGACAATAAAAAAAGAATTAATGATCTAAAAATAGAATTTGATCGCCTTTCAAAAAGAGCAAAAGACAACAAAATGAATTTACTCACGGATCGAAAAGCTTGGAAAAAACTAAAAAAGAATATCGATAAAGAGCGTAAAACAATTTCTGATTTAAACACAAAACTAAAACAGGATAAGAAAGATCTTCAACAAGAAATTTCATTAGTTAAACAAGGGCCTCAAGATGATTTAGACGCCATCATGGGAAATATGGGATTAGGAAATGGTGTTGCTGGATTATCCGATAAGTTTTTAGGTCCTCAATTTACACCCTGGATTGAAAAAGCGATTGCAATGACTCAAGGTATGTCAGGCAAATCAAAACCGAACAAGGAGGTTTCATCTTACTCAACTAGCCAAGGTCAGCGAGTTAATTTTAAAGATCAACAAGTATTTCCCGAACTACTGATAAAAAAAATCAACTTAAGTGGAAAAGATAATAGCTGGGAACTTTCAGGACTTGGCAGTAACATCGGCTACTTTCCTTGGTTAATTGGTGAGCCATCCAAGTTAGACATTAATATTTCAGGTAAAGGAAAAGCCAGAGCCAGCATAACAAGTGATTGGCCAAGTGAAAAAGAAATGTTCACAAAAATTAATTCAAATATTTCTCAATGGCAAGTTTCCGATCTAGCGTTAATGCAAACCGATCAAGGAAGCTGGCTAATTAACTCTGGGAAACTAAACTCACAATTACAAGGTAGTCTTACTTTAGAAAAAGTTGATTTAAAATTATCAATTAAGCTCACTCAACCTAACATTACTTCACCAGAAAATTTAACTGGATGGCAAAAAACTTTAGCCGGCAGCTTGAATCAGCAAGAACAATTGTCAATTGATATTATTGCTAGTGGTTCACTTATCGAACCAAAAATAACCATTAAATCAAGTATTGAGAAATTATTTTCTGCAGCTATTGGCGAAAAAATTAAACAGCAAGCAGAAAAGCTTAAAGACAAGTTTTCTCAGCAAATCTCAGCTAAAGTGGGTGACCTTTCAGGTTTAGACGGGAAACTTGGCGACTTTAATCAATGGACAGATGCATTAAAAGACAATGATGATTTATTGAAACAATTGAAGCCTAAGCTATAACTACCTCTGATAGTTATATCATCATGACAACTGTATTCTAAAAAGGAGCCTCCTTGCTCAAAAAAACTCCAACCTCATACTATCGGCAGTACATGCGATAGCGCATACACAAGGGTTAGATCTATTCTACTTAAAATTTGAAAAATCGGAGGTTAAACTTGCTTATCCTAAAAGCAGAAAGTTTTTTAAAGTCTCTATAAAAAAGCAGAAACTGCTATATTGAACAACTTTTGGTTAAGGCTTGATCGTTTTTACAAAGCCCATTTTTTCTAATCATTTAACTTTCTGCAGACACTGATTAACAAGTAAAGTGACTTTTTGGCAATAACTAAATTTATGGGGCTGTTCATGGTCATCTTTTATTTAAAGTAGAGAGTCTTGTTGCTTTATCTACCATTTCGATTTATTTTTAACTTGAAAAATTCGTACTAGGATGCATTATATGAATGACTTTAGCAATCTTCTTACTCAAGCTGATCCTGAACATGCCAAGGCACTTGATGCCATTACCTATGTTGGCACTGATTTTCTTAAACTAGAACATGACGCAATTTTTGAAAGCCAATGGCAGCTCGTTGGTCATATCGAACAATTGTTAAATCCCGGCGACCAAATTGTTGCTCAAGTAGGACGCGTACCAATTGTGGTCGTTCGAAACCAAAATGATCAGCTAAGGGCGTTTCATAATGTTTGCCGGCACCGTGCAGGGCCTTTGGCAACCGAAAACAGAAATAACAAAGTATTGCGCTGTAAATATCATGGTTGGACTTATACACTCGATGGAGAACTTCGCTCAGCACCAGAAATGCAATCAACTCCCAATTTTGATCTATGCCAGCACCACCTTCCCAATGCTTTTGTTGATACATGGCAAGGCTTTGTATTTATTTCTGTTAAAAAGCCGAGCACCTCTTTAGATGAAATATTTTCAGGTATTGTCGAACAAATCAAGCCTATTAACTTAGAGAGAATGACTTTTAGTCATCGAGATGAATACATCATTGATTGTAATTGGAAAGTTTATATGGATAACTATCTAGAAGGTTATCATTTACCTCATGTTCATCCGGGTTTAAGCAAACTCTTAGACTATCGTAGTTATGATACAGAGCTTTTCGAATGGTATAGCTATCAATTTAGCCCGCTAGATAACGCAGAAAATAATAATGCCGATATTTTTTATGGTGAGGGAAGTGCACACTACTACTGTGTATTTCCAAACTTAATGCTCAATATTCTTCCCGGACGCTTGCAAACCAATGTTATTCTTCCTGTTGGACAGGATAAGACCCGAATCATTTTTGATTATTATTATTCCGATATTGAATCTAAACGTACTCAAAAACTGATTAAGCAAGATCAAGAGTTTAGTGATGAAGTACAGCAAGAAGATATTTTAATTTGTGAACAAGTTCAAATAGGGCTTAATTCTGGCAGTTACCAAGCGGGGCGCCTTTGCATGAAACGTGAATCAGCATTACTTCATTTTCAAAACCTAGTACGAAAAACAATTCTTAATAAAATTAGTGAGTAAAAACATGTTTACAAAAGCAATTGTTAGAACCCCTTGCAAAGCACTGATCAATGGGATCACCACCGCTAACCTTGGAAAACCAAATTACGAGAAGGCTCTTGCCCAACATTCAGACTATATTCAAGCTTTAACTGAGAGTGGATTAGAGGTGCATTGCTTAGATCCCGATGAAAATTTTCCTGACTCAACCTTTGTTGAAGACGTTGCATTACTAACTAACCGCTGTGCCATTATTACCAACCCTGGTGCTGCTAGTCGTACCGATGAAATTATCTCAATCAGACCAACCATCGAATGCTTTTATAGCAATATCGAATCGATAAAATATCCCGGAACTGTTGAAGCAGGCGACATTATGATGGTCGGAGATCATTTTTATATTGGCTTATCAGAAAGAACCAACCAATCTGGTGCTGACCAAATGATAACTATTTTACAAAAATATGGAATGGGCGGATCGATTGTCTGTTTGTCTGAAGTATTGCACTTAAAAACAGGATTAGGTTATTTGGAAAACAACATGTTATTAGCCTGTGGTGAATTTTTAACCAAACCCGAATTTCAGAAATACAGTTTATTAGCCGTCCCACCGGAAGAAGCCTACGCAGCAAATAGTGTATGGATTAACGATATAGTTCTAACACCTAAAGGATTCCCCATGACTAAAGGCTTGATAGAAGCTGAAGGTTTTCAAGTGCGAGAAGTTGATGTATCAGAATTTCAAAAAATTGATGGTGGGCTGAGTTGTCTATCTCTCAGGTTTTAGTTTGCTCTTCTCATATTTAATTTTAGATGAGCCCATACTAAATGAAAAAATGGTAATTAAACTAAAAAAATAAGTATTATTCTTTTGCATTGATGGGTAAGTTAATATTCACCTGTGTACCATCCCCTAGCACAGAATGAAGTGTTAGTGATCCACCCAAAGCCTCCGCTAGCCCTCGACTGATGGCTAGCCCCAGTCCCGAACCTTGCTCTGCGCGACTATCACCCGAATTGACTTGCTCAAAGCCTTTAAAAACACGCTCAAGATTTGCCTCGGGAATACCAATACCGGTGTCACTGACAGTAATATTCACTTCACCTTCCACGTTATCTAACTGGATTTGAACGTACCCTTGTGCGGTAAACTTGATCGCGTTGCCAACAACATTAAACAGGATCTGACGTAATCGTGAATGATCACTCACTATTTGAACTTCGGTTAAATAGTTATCAACGACTAAATCAATTCCTTTTTTATCCGCCAACGGCTGACAAACTGAAATCACTTCACTGACCAATGTGGTTAAATTAAACTGACTGAGTTTGGGTGTAAATCGGTCACTTTTAATCTGGGCAAGGTCGAGAATATCGTTGACCACCAAAGCCAGCTGTTCACCTGAAGATTGAATTAACTTAATGGAACTACGCATACTATCCGTCATATTATCACTATCTCCCTGCAACATAACTTCGGATAGTCCGATGATCCCATTAAGGGGTGTTCTCAGCTCGTGGGAGGTGTTGGTCAAAACCCGATCTTTCACTTTATCTAATTCAATTAATTCGTTATTAAGACGCTTTTCACGTAGGAGTTGCTTTTGACTATTGCGGCGGTAAAACCAAAAGAAAATCAATATAAAAAAAGCAACAAAAGCAGCAATCCAGATAATTTGTTGTTGTTTCTGTTGGCCTAATTGAAGCATTAAAATTTGTTGGTCTTTTTGGGATTGACGAAGAGCTTCTTCCGTTTCAGCGACTTGGCGTTCTATTCTTGTTATTTCTCCTAAAGCTTGAACTTTTTCTCCACTAATCTTTGATCTTAGCGTTTTTAATTTTTCTGATATTTCGTAAGCTTCTTTATAATCCTTTTTAAATAAATAAATTTTAATTAGAAGTTCATACCCTTCTGCAAGCTTATAAGAAAATTCTTGCTGTTCAGCAAAAGCAATACCTTGTTTAGCTAAAAACATAGCTTCTTCAATTAGTCGCATGTTATATAGTAATTTAGCTTTACTAAGACTCCCCGCTATTACTAAACCGTTATAACCACTTTCTTTAGCTATCTTAATAATACTGTCGTAAAGATTTAACGCCTTTGAATACTCTTTTTCTTTAACAAGTAATTCTGTTTCAGCTAGATGCATATAAATACCCATGAATACATCCGGAGACTTCCCAAATAGTCTTTTAGATAATTCTATATAATGTTTTGCTTTAGTTAAACCATTCATCAAAAGATATGTATGACTTAACGATATATTGGTATTCAATTCTTTAATTGGACGAGCATCTTTATCAAACAACAATTTCAATTTTAATTGATAATCAAGTGCTTCTTGATGCTTTCCAAGAAGATTATAAACATTAGCAATTGCATTTATTATTCGATAAGAAACATGCTTGTCACCTTCTTTTTTAGAAATAAGTAACGCTTCGTTATAAAGATTAAGAGCCTTATAGTTATCACCTAATAAGTGTAGACAGGTTGCTTGATTGTGTAGCGCTCGGGCATATTCAGTATTTTTCTTTTCAGCTTTAGCTCTTTCTTTTGCTTTTATTGCTAAGGCATAAGCTTCATGATATCTACCTTGATTTATTATATATAGGGTATTCTCATTGAGCTCTTTTATAGATGATGAAACTTTCTCCATAGAGCTAGCATAAAAAGGCAAAAAGGCCAGAATCAGAATAATTCCAATACAAACCTTTTGTCTTTTCATTAATATTACCATTTAGCGCTATTTTTTAACTATGTGAATAGTTCCATGAATAGTGGTTAGTTCGTCGACACCCAGAACCTTTTTTAAATCATCAAATTTCTCGTTAACGACTAAGTCTATATGCTCTTCGGAAACTCCATGCTTCCTCATAGTACCAGCCGCATCTTCTTTGAAGCTTTCTTGCAATTCTGAATCGGTTGAAAGGTTGGTTAAAAAATCTTTTAATTGTTCACTCATATCATTCTCCTTAATAATTTTCTTAATGAATTATGTCTAAATCGACCCTAACCTTATACTAGGGTTTCACAAAAATCGCAAATTGCAATATCATAAATTTGCCAATTTTTCTTAGTTTATTTAAAGGTTAACTCAATTTAGATATGTCTATTCCCCACCGTTTACAAAACCTAACATCTAACTCCAGTGTTTTTAAAGGGGGTATATACAGTGTAGTAATAGTTTTGACTTTTGCACGAATTAAGTCAGAGATGGTTATCTCTTCAATTCTTGGCGGCATGATAGGTAAGGTAGTCGCTTCATAAAGCGTCACCTTATGATCTTTAGGATAATGGTCTAACAAACTCTCTTTTAACATGGACAATCCGTTTTCTGCAGGTTCTAGCTTAGTTAAGGTTTCATCACCCACAACCCCTATCTGCCATAATATTAGAGCCGCATAAACATTAATTTGATGCTTGTAAAACATAAACTGGCTCGCTTCATAGGCTTGGCAACCTAAATCAGCCGGATCAACCCCTAAATCCGCAAACAAACAGTCTTCCGCTGAGATAGCTGGTAGCATTTTGGCTTCAAAACCCTCTTCTTTGGCTTTTTCAATTGAAACATGGGATGGATAAACAAAAACACCTGGATGACCGTAAAAAATAGCACAAACTTTTAATCCTGCTCGAACATCGCTTAAAATAGACTCTACCATCAAATCATAAGCTTCTAACCGATTTGCACCATTTTTACCCGTTTTGGCATCAAAATACAGATCACCTAAATTTTTAATCTTAGTATTTAATTTTTTAATGGTTGATAAACCTAGTGCATCTGGTACAAGCACATGCACAATATCGGCTGTTTCAATTCGATTAATTGATTCTTGTGACAAATGGGCAGGAGTGAGTATTCCTGTACCCACTATAACTAAACTACCTTTTTTCATAATACATCTTCCTTCATTTTACCTAAGTTCCTGAATTAGCCGTTCACATTGATTGGTATTTAACTTTTTTTCTACAAAAGGCTCAAAGTGGTAATAATAACAACCTGCCTTCTGAGCGGCTAAACCATCTGAATCATCTCTATCACCTATATGTAAAACTTGATTAGGTTCTAAATTAAAATCTGCAAATATTTGATTCAACATTTGAGGGTGAGGTTTTGCTCTGTAGCCACCTGAAGGCGAATAGTGCTTTTCAAATAGATTGCCTATTGATAGTTGGTTCGCATCACAATTGCCATTTGTCACGCTAACAATTGTATATTGTTTGCTTATCCGTTTTACTAGCTTAGATATTTTAGCTTCAATTGTTACCCTATTACGATAATGAATAAATAATTCGAAAGCTTGGGATGCAATGTCTAAACCATTGTCTATATTTTCACAACATTGTAATAAAGCTTTCTGTCTTAAATAGCTTAAATTTTCATATTTTGATGATTGATCAGCAGGAAGGTTTTTTTCTGATAAAACTAATTGATCTCGATAATCAATGAATGTCTGATAATCAAAGGATTGGTTTTGTTTTTTAAACTCTGTTGTTAAATATTCTCTACTTTTTTGTTCTGCTAATTGAATAACTGGCGCATTGTCATAAAGCGTATTATCTAAATCAAAACTAATTAATTTAACTTGAGAGTAGGGCACTTATTTTTTCGCCCTCGGATGCGCTTTATCATACACCTCAGCTAATTTTTGGAAATCTAAATGAGTATAAATTTGAGTGGTTGAAATATTAGCATGACCTAACAATTCTTGGACTGCTCTTATATCACCTGAGGATTCCAAAACATGAGTCGCACAAGAATGTCGGAATTTGTGAGGATGCAAGCTGGCATTTAGTCCCACTCGTTTACCCCAATAAGCTAGCCGTATTTGAACACTTCGACTCGAAAGACGTGTTTTTCGCTTGCTGATAAAAAGCGCTTCTTCATCATTAACGCCTAACCAGTTTTGTCTTACAGCAAGCCATTGCTCGATGGCTTGTTTTGCTTTTCGACCAACCGGAACCACTCTTGTTTTGTTTCCTTTACCTGTAATAGTAGCTATTTGTTTGACTAAATTAATATCATTAACATTGCAATCGGTTAGTTCTGCTAATCTAAGACCGCTTGAGTAAAACAACTCGGCGATCGCTTTATCTCTAACGCCAATTTCCTCAGTGACATCAATATTGTTAAGTAGCAAACTGATTTGATCGACATCCATTGTTTTAGGTAAACGTTTTTCTCCTTTCGGTGGGCGTACATTTTTTGCCGGATTAATCGATAAATCATTATTATCAATTAAAAACTGAAAAAAACTCCGACAACTAGATAAAAGCAGCGCAATTGATTTTGCCGATTGCCCTAAACGATGTTGTTTGGCAGAAAGTTGTCTGATATGAATCGGTTTGATTTGAGGCCATTGGTCGACTTTTTCATTATCAAGAAAATCTAACAATTTTTTTAATTGCCGCAGGTAATTTTTACAGGTTAACGGAGAATAATGTTTTTGCTCTAATAATCGTCGTAGGAATTCATCAACCTTTGATCTAAAAAGTTTATTTTCACAAGGTTTTATTAAACTAGGTTCGCTCATAAGGCTTTATAAGCGCACAAACATAGTTAGCAATTAATTCAACAAATAAGGTTCCCATATTAGGATCAAATCGAGATACATCTTTGCTAGCCAATGCAATTAATCCATGTTCACACCCATTACCTAAAGGCACTAAGGCACAAGATTGATAACTATATGACTCTTCGCCAAATAGGGTTTCTTTTGCCGATTGGCCTAAACGACCACACAAAGGCTGACTGTCTGGGAATTGGCAGTTAAGTAACTCTTTAATCTGTTCAGCATTATCGTAAAGAAAAATGGGAGAAGAAACGTCATAGTTGCCAACCAAAATAAGCGCCGCATCATCAAGATCAAACATTTGTTTAAGTCGGTTGATAATATTAGAAGAGAGGGAATCTAAATTCGACGTTCCTACTAACTCCAACATAAACTGATTACAAAGTACCAACAACTTTTCGTTAGCATGAGCTGTTTGCAGAATTTCAATCTGTTGACCTTGCAATTCACTATTTTTATCTCGTAAAGTCTTAACTTGCCGCTCAACTAAAGAAAAGGTTTCTTGCTCCCCGTATTTTAACTCTATGTGAGTTAACAACTCCGGGTTGTCAATAATAAAGCGAGGATGGTCAAGCAAGTATTGTTTGACCTTTGCTTCATCCATCATTTCGTAGAGACGCTCATTTGCCTCGCTAGCTTTACTCGTTTCTAACATTTGTGTCTGAGATAACTTCATACTTCAATATATCCATGGTAAACAAATTCTGCTGGACCAATCATTCTAAGAGGTTGACCTTCACCTTGCCAATCTACATGCAAATGACCTCGCTGAAGAAATACTTTTATTCGTTGTTGCAATTTGTTTTGTAAACGACCAACGACCATGCTGGCACAAGCTCCTGAACCACAAGCTAGAGTTTCGCCTGCACCCCGCTCAAAGACTCTTAAACGAACTTCGGAATCAGAAACGATCTGCATAAATCCGACATTAACACCCTCAGGAAAGAGTTCATGGTTACTAACTTTTGATCCAATAGAATCCACTGAAGCCGTTTCAACATCTTCAACAGATATCACGCAATGAGGATTTCCCATCGAAACCGACCCAAAACTTAAGGTTTGACCATTCAAAGTCATTTCATAATCAACTGATTGCTGATCAATAGCCAGCGGTATATTTTTTGGCTCTAGCTGGGGTACGCCCATATCAACGCTAACCAATCCATTTCTCATTAGCTGTAAATCCATAATTCCATTAATGGTGCTAACTCTAATCTTTTGCTTCCAAGATAAACCCATTTGCCTAACAAACTTAGCCAAACATCGAGCACCATTGCCACATTGACCAACCTCAGTACCATCAGCATTATAAATTCGATAATGAAAATCAACATCTGGTTGAGGAGGCGGTTCTATCACCAACAACTGATCAAATCCGATGCCTGTATGGCGATCTGCAAGCTTTTTAATTTGGTTTTCATTAAAAAAAACATTCTGCGAGACAGCATCAACGACCATAAAGTCATTACCCAAACCATGCATTTTGGCAAAGCTAATCATCATAGTGCAGAGTCCTCTGGATCCTTTTGAAGCTTAGAGGAATGTATCTTGGTTGGTTCAATGGCTTCATCAGACAAGCTAGAAGGTTGAGGTGAGTCTTTTGATGGCTTTTCAGGCAGATAGAGATCACCTTTCGAACCACAAGCTGTCAAAAGCAGGCAAATAACGACCAATAACAACAATCTTGTCAAAAAGAGACCTTTTTAGGTTAAATTAATTACACAGTTGATTTTCAACAATTTTCTTAAGGAAATCAATTTTTTATTACTTTTACTGCGTGTTTGTTTAATCTTCAAAATACTTTTGCTACCTATTGTAAACTGATTTATGCAAAAATGGCATTTTTCGGCTTTACTTGATATTGGAAAAAACAAATAGTGGCAACAAAATTAAACCCTCAATCATCAAAAATAGAAATATGCCCCAATGGCCCAATATTTTCTCGATTTGTGCAAGGTTATTGGCGACTCAATAGTTGGGATATGAATCCTGAACAACGTTTATCATTTCTAAAGCAACATCTTGATTTGGGGATTTCGACGATTGACCATGCGCATATTTATGGCCCTCCATCTTGTGAGGAATTATTTGGCGAGGCATTAAAATTAGCACCATATATCCGCCAAGATATTCAAATTATTTCCAAATGCGGGATTAATTTGGTTAACGAGCTAGATAAGGAAAAATACGTTTCTCATTACAACTCGGATCGTAAAAACATCATACAATCGGTTGAAACCTCATTAAAACGTCTATCAACTGATTATCTTGACACATTATTATTTCACCGCCCTGATTTTTTAATGAATGTTGATGAAATTGCTGAGGTTTTTTCTCAACTAAAACAAAGCGGTAAAGTAAAATTTTTTGGTGTTTCAAACTTTTCTACTAGTCAATTTTCTTTGCTCCAATCAAGACTTGATCATCCATTAATCACCAATCAGGTCGAAATTAATCCAATGAATTTTAATGCCATAGATAATGGCACCCTTGATCAACTACAACAAAAAAGAATCAAACCTATGGCCTGGTCTTGTTTGGCTGGGGGTAAGATATTTACGGAGCAATCTGAACAAGCGCAGCGTCTACGAGATACATTAACAGATATCCAAGAAGAGATAGGCGCCAATTCAATCGACCAAGTAATCTTTGCATGGATATCGAAACTTCCCTCAAACCCTGTAATGATCATCGGAAGCGGAAAAATTGAACGGATAATAACAGCTATTGAATCAGAAAACCTTTTATTAAACAAAGAACAGTGGTATAGAATTTGGGTTGCATCAAAAGGAATTAATGTTCCTTAATTCTTATTCTAAATAGTTACAGCACCCGATTCAGCTTTTTTTCAATCATTTTTTTATATCCAAGTGCTTCAATAATTGAAACTTTTTGATGAATTGCAGACAAATCTATATCAGTTAAAAATATAGGATAATTTGCACCCGACTGCCTCATACTTAACAACTGATTAGCAAGTTTTGAATAAACAGCTTCTCCACCTTCTCGGTAATAAAAGCTGGCATCTGAAGTAAAGAGATCAAAACCAATTTTTGTCGATGAAGAACTAACTGCAATTGCTTGCACTAAAGAAAATTGTTGATATAAATTTGAATCATTAATATCTAATGGTTTTATTCTTAAAGCTTCGCTTGTTGCATTAAAACACTGAAAATAATCAATCGATTCTAATAATCCGTTATTTAACAAATTTCTATTTTGAATTTTGTCGAAGAATTGTTGATAGTGCCCTACAACTTGATCAATGTTAATGTTCTTATGTACCTGAAAATGAATTAAACCATTGGATGATTTAATCACTATTTGAACGAGTGAAGTTGTTTTTTGATACACATAAAACTCTAACGATTCTGTCGGCCGGCGCTTCATAACTGCTTGAATAATTGGTTCAAGTTGTAACAACGGGTCAATATGAAATCTTATCCTTGATTCTATTACTTTATCATTTCGCTTACTCAACCCATCATATAATTTAGTCATTGAATTATATGATTCAAAAGTGACTTGTTCGTAATTAAAATCAATATTCATCCATTGTTTTCCAATCGCTATAATGTATCCATTGGATTGAGTTGAACGACAACTGCTTAACAATAGTTTCTTCCATTTGTTGATTAGTTGATTGACCCGGTCGATTACTTCATCTTTTTGGGATAACCCCCGACAAAAAATTGGAATATCTTCTTTTATATTTAATATTGATTTCTGGTGCTTAATAAAGAAATCAATCCATGCGGTATTTTCTGAATAATGTTCAACCGTAATCTCTCCCCAACTATTTAAAAATAAAATATCAAAATGCTCCGCAAGGTTTATTTTATTATCTGCCCAAGATAAACAGTTAGCATTTTCTACTATACGAAATAAATTTTCTTGCTTGTCTTCAGCTAACGGATCCCTTCGTGTATTAATAAAAACTCCCAGATAAATAGTTTTAGCTTCTTTGTCGAAAGATTCTTTATTTTTTTGCTTAGAGAAATGTCCTAATAGTTTATTTATATCTCTTACCATTTCACCAACAAATTGATGGTTCAAATATTCTCCAACAGGAAGTACATGGCAACGAGTCGCATTTAAAATAACACCATTTACACATCCCCAAACTAAGCATTCAAAAAGAGATTGTGAAGAATAAACCGGCAAGTTTAACGCTGTCTGATTTAATCTAATATGCCCCAAGTACAAATGCCAATTTTCATTACTAGCTTGATGTATTGTCACTTCTGATTCTATAATATTTTTTGCAATTCCGTTATTAACCTTGTCTATTTTTCCATTTCGGCGTTCAAATGCGGCATATAGTTTACGGCCTAGCAGCATCAACTCGTTTTTTGCTAGCTTATCAATCACCCCTTGCACTCGAGCAAAATTAGACAGAAAATGATAGGAGCTTGTTAATTCTCTTACTAAATCTTTACGCTCTTCGGTAACGCGATTAATCGACCATTGAAGACGACTATTTAGATAGTTTAACCTTTCTTCATTCCAACCCCATCCATCAACCAATTGTTTAATCTTTATATATCGCCAGTGAGGCTTCTTTTTTTTAGCCATTGTAATTTTCACATTTGCTTTTAGGTAGAAAGCTCTTCGTAAAAACTCCAACCTTCTAGGGTTATTAACTAATGCTTTTTCAGCAAACCTAAGCATCAACAAATAAGGGTCAAGCTCTTGTTCCACATCACTGCTTTGGTAAACATTCTCTTTTAATTCACTTGATAGAATTCCTGAGCAGGGAAAATTTTTTGCATAAACCTCTAACACTAATAATTTTACTGACGATTTGTAAGGCGATTCTATTGCTTTATATAACTGCCATAATGCTGCGCTAAAATATTCTGCCGCTGGAATTTGTTTAACCTCACCAAAATCTATCCAATCAGCTGAATCAAGATGCTTTTGCTCAATTAAACGCTTAGAATACTGAACATAATCTTGCTCGGTTGGTACAACCCACCATATTGGCCAGCGACCAGCGACCCATACTGCAGTTCTATAAAACTCATCTAACAATAAAAATTTCTGCGTACTGCCACAACTATCTGTTTCTAATTTTTTTGCCCGATTACCGCTAAAATCATCTTGATTAACAAAATAGTAATTAAGCTCAATTCCTACGGTTGCAAACCACAATTTAATTTTTTCTGCTTTATTTTCTAACTTAGTTTGTAGTTTTTCTTCTAATGGTTCCGCAAGGCAAACCCATAAATCTATATCGCTGGAATTAGATTGTCCTAGTGTTCCCATACTTCCCATAAGAAATAGTGAAGAAATTTTATAGGATAGATGGGCTCTCGATTTATAAACAAAACTTTGACTAACTGTTTTCGCAATGCTTTTTTCCACGGGCGTTGGTGTGTAATTAGGCAATCCGCAAGGGGTAAAACTATCAACATACCCCGGAAGCATTGGATGATTAACATGAAACAGCAAAGGAATTAACTTTAAATAATCGGCTTGCATAGGAGACAAGCTTGACTCCATCCTATTAAATCGAGTTTGGCTCAATCTCAAGAATGCATCTCTGGTTTGTTTTAGCTGCTTTTGGTCTATCTCATCAATTGCCACTTAAATCTCTACTTATTTACAACATCGAATGCAAAATGCACCCATTCCATCAGATTCGTACATCTAAAAAGAATTTTGGTATATACTATTGTAGTATGCTTTTTAACACCCTAACCAATAATCTAAAGGGTAAACCCTAAATTTTTAGCAGCAAACATAGTGTTTTATTAAATAGTTTATTTATAAATCAATTCGCGCCGTAGCTCGGGTAGTGATATGCAACTTGAACATTCTGAAATACTTGAATTATCTCCACTTGGGGTAATCATCACCAATACCGATCAGCGTATTGAATGGTGTAATAGCAAATTTCTACAGGATTTTGGACTTCAAAAAATAGATGTGATCAATCAGCTTTACGCTAGCCTTCCAATCGAAGCAGTGGATAATAAAGCACACCTGGTGCAACAATTTGATGATTCAAGCAAATATGCTAAACAATATAGATATTGGCAAGCAATATCAGGCAACAAAACTATTCACTACTTTGCCCTAGTAAGAAATAACGCAACAAAACTTGAGCTACTCCAAGCAGCAAAGTTACCTAAAAGACCTAATTGGGTAGAGTTCTTAGACTATGAGGTCAGCCGTAGCCGCCGTTATAACAATCCTTTAAGCGTATTAAAGCTACAAGTGATTATCGACAATCAACCGCAAGACATTGATGATGAAAGCGTAAATCAAGCGATAAAAGACGCATTGATGGACGAGCTCCGTTGGGCCGATATGATTGGGAATACCAATAAAGGTAGCTTTTTAATGGTGCTCCCTGAAACGCCTTTAAGTGCAATTGAGTTATTAATTCAAAAAATAACGAGTGCCATATCAACCGAAATAAAAGCCTTATCAAAAGATATCAAGCCCCAAATCCTATTTGGTTATTCCGAATGGCAGAAGCATGATGACAGCAATAAGTTATTAACTCGAGCAAGAGTTAATTTAGTCAATGAGCTAGAAAAAACGCTTAATAATTCAAAGAACTAGAATCTCAACTCTCATTTTCAGCCAATTTCTATTCAAGAAATTCTATTTTTGGCCGACAGTATAGGTATAGCGAAGCTATATAGTGCCTATTGTTTTAAGAGCTGAATAGGGGGGTTAGTGATTATTAGACGCATATCTACTCATAAATCTCAACTTGGTACTTTGTTGATCAAAGGGACACATATCAGCCAAAAACAACTTGATATGGCTCTTAGTTATCAAACCGAAAAAAAAATTAAACTTGGCGCCGCTTTACTCGAGCTAAACCTAATTTCACCGCAACAACTGAAATTTACCCTTAAACGGCAAAGTTGGATTAGAGCCGCTGCAGCTGTACTTGCGTTTGCTTTAGCCCCTTTTAACACGGTAATTGCCACCGAAAACCAACAGGTTCAACAAAAAACCTTAAACAATACTCCGTTCCAACAACTATCGGCTCAAGATAATTATCAAAATAACGTTTATTTTTCAGCAGTTGATTTAGATCCTGCATCCAAAGAGTTTTATTATTCTGGTAAAAGTACTGGAAACCTTTCCTTTAGTAAAAGAATATCTGAAAAAACTGGTATTAATCTGAAGATCCTTAGTCCTCACCTTTCGGACGATGGTATTGATGTTACTTATCAATTTGACCCTCAAATTTCTCTATTTAACATTTCAACCTCACCAAAAGAAGTTAATTATTCTGGAAAGCCTTTTGTTAAACGCTATGACAGGAGTTCAAACACAAAACCCGCGGTATTTATGTTAACCCTCAAAGGTAGAAGCCTGTTTGAGAATTCGAGAAATGGTACTAAAATGTGGAGTTTAGACCGAGCAAAAATTGGTGTTCAACGAAAAGCTGTTCTGATGTTTTCTATCACCAAACAATTTTAACTTCTTTTAGTTCTTTAGATTACCAACTAAATCTTTAGCTCCAAGAATTAATCCATCTCTGCTACAATCTGACCTATATCATTATCTAGTCAATTTTGGCTTAAACCTTAAGGAACTAACGTGAAACTATTTCATTTATTTTTTCTAACTCTCTTGTTGTCAGCTTGCCAGCCAAGCGAGGAAATTAAGAAGTCAGAGGCAGCTGAAAAGCAATCTAGCCCAGAACCTAAGACATCATCAGAGAATGAACATGATAAATCCCACAACCATGATCACGACCATGTTCAAGCTCAGAAAGCGATTTTATCGCCATTACTTGAACAACCTTATGAAATAATCGAATCAGACGAAGCTTGTAGTGAACCTGTTGTTATCGAGTTTTTTGCTTATCAATGCCCTCATTGCTATACCCTAGAAAAACACTCTCAAGCCTGGCAAAAAGAAAATAGAGGGAAGGTAAAATTTCAATCGATACCAACTCATTTAGGGAATCAACAATTTGGCCCCTTTATTCTAGTTCATGAAACAGCAAAAGCTCTCGGCTTGCTCGACAAAGTCACTCCGATGTTATTCAAACGCCTACATGAAGAAAAAAAATTATTTTCATCTCAAGGTGAAGCAATTGATTTTTTAGTTTCTGCTGGAGCAAAAAAAGAAAACGCGCTTAAAACAATGGGAGATGAAGAAGCAATAAAAACGGCGATTGATAGTAACTTTCGACTGCTTGCAAAATATAAAATTTCAGGTGTTCCAACCATATTGGTTAATCATCGATATAAATTTGATGTCACTAAAGCGGGTGGGTATGACAAGGTTTTTAAAGTTGTTGATCAAACCTTAAAACTACCTTCTAACTGCAACGCCAAATAAAAACCCTAGGAATAAGTTGGGCTAAAAATCATCTTCGGCTCAACGAACTCTTAACCAAACATCTCAATTGTTGTTTACTAATCTATTCTACTTTTTTCTCTTCAATTGTGTGTTTTAATTTTGAAAGTTGATCGAGCTGAACAAAGGTCAGTATTTGTTTTTTATCAATTTTACGATTAACAATTTCAACCAATTCTTCAAGTGGCATTTTTTTAATTTTTTCTTCTAACTCTAACTCTCTATAAGATTCTTGTAATTTAGTCTGTCGCTCACGTTCTGCTTCTCTAGCACTAATTTCTGCTTGCTCATCTTGCTTTTTAATCTGCAATTCAGTCACTTCCTTTTCAATCATGCGTTGCTTTTTTTGTTCAATGATAGCTAATCGTTTTTCCTTTATTTTAACATTTTCCATCATCTTGCTTTTAGCAATCGCTTCTTCTCTTTTTGCTTCTTCCTTAGCTATCTCAACCGATTGTTGGTTTTTTTCAATAGCTATTTTTTCTTTTTCTAGTGATTGTTGTTCAGTGATTTTTTGCTGTAGTTCCTGGTACATTTCTTTAACCCTTTGTTGAATGTTTTCCAGTTGATAAATTTTATGAAATTCGTTGGACTGACTGATAAACCTTAACTCATTCATTGCAAGTTTCAATAATTTAATATCAAATTTTTGTTTCTTTACTAGGTGCTTCTTAAAATTATCGAGTTTGTGATGGGCATCTGTATACCAATAAACATGTGACAAATCTTCCTCAGGAATAATGAATTGAGAAAAGGTATCTTCTAACCATAACAAACTGATTTCTTTTTCACTTAACTTTAAACGAAGTTCGACTAATGCTAAATTTAATTGGTCAATTTGCTTATAAGTTTTAAACCACCAAGTCACTCCTGGTATTCCAAAGCGATCGACACAGCTCAATAGATAAATAAGCCTTCGCTGTATTTCACCCAAAGCTATCGATACCCGTCGCTTTAATTTGTCAAAATTAGAAGGTTCGCTCACATTCATTCTTATTATATTAACTGTTTGACTTACTTGCTGTTTAATTTAGTATAACCTATTAAGTCGCTTTTTATACTGGTATAAGCTTATTTCAATCATGTTACACAGGAAAGTATAGATGAAACGCTGCGAATGGGTGGGTAATGATCCCATATATTTACAATATCATGATTCGGAATGGGGTGTACCAGTTTACAGCAGTGAACTTTTATTTCAGCATTTGTTGCTTGATGGCGCACAAGCCGGTTTAAGCTGGATAACGGTTCTAAAAAAACGTGAAAACTACCGTGAATTATTTCATCAATTTGATCCTAATAAAATTGCTAAAATGAGCGATGAAGAATTAGAAAAAATACTACTAAATCCAGCAATTATTAGAAACCGTTTAAAAGTGTATGGCTTTCGTAAGAATGCCTTGGCTTATTTGGAAATCAGTAAAACCCAAAGCTTTTCAACCTTTCTATGGGATTTTGTGGGTGGAAAGCCTGTCATAAATCAATGGAAGAAATTAGCTGATATACCAACCAGCACAGAGGAATCCCTTGCTATGTCAAAAGCTCTAAAAAAAGCGGGGTTTACTTTTGTTGGAACCACTATTTGTTATGCTTTTATGCAAGCAGTCGGGATGGTAAATGACCATACAACCGACTGCTTTTGTTATTCGCCTAAATAAAGATATTCACCTAGGTTAGTTTTATCTTAATAGATTAGCTATAGCGGATCTGTCTATTCTTTTATCTTCATATCTAAAGCCAAATCTTTAGCAGCTTTCACCCCCATCATTTCAATCAAGGTCATAGCACTATTTCCACCATCGCCTGACGAGCCCATTTGTACTTCAGGTACCCACTTTTGCTTTTCAACCGCTTCTGAGAAACGATTCATCACTCTTTCATAGGTTTCTAATTTTTGAGATAACGCACCATCCGCTTCCATTACAATACGCTTATAAGCTCCATCACCTTCACCACGTAAAATTTGCTCCTGCTTATATTCTCCCGCAGCCAATTTCTTTTGCTCTGCTTCAAGTTTTTGCTGACGCGCGACTTCGACATTTTGTTGAGCTGCGATGACTGCAACTTCTTTTTTTCGTTGAGCATCAACAACAGCTTGTTCTTTCACGACTTCTTTCTCATATTTAGCGGTCATTACGTTTGCTTTTCCTTGCTCTTCTGAAGTTATAGCATCCTGTTTAGCACGTTCAGCATTTGCTATTGCAGTAATAATCGCCATCGTGGCTTCTCGCTTAGTTGCTATCTGTTGAAGGGTTTTAGGCTCAAAATCCCAATCCGTTATCTGAAAACCATTTACGTCAATGCCATAATCTGCAAGATCGCTATTCAAATGTATTGGTAGACCGTCTTCACCATAACTAATAACGGGAATATTTTTTGAAACCGTTTTTCCTGTACTTTCATCAACGGTTCTCACTTTTTCTAAACGAGTTTGGAACTTACCTTTAGATATCTGCAGACTAGCCCATTGAGTAAAAATGCTACGCTTTTCTGCATAAGCCTCTTCAGAGCTCATTAGTCCAGCCGTTAAGTTCATCCCTTCCTCGGTTATTGATTTAATAAGTTTTTGTGAAACTCCTCGGTTTGATCTAAAAGCTTTATGTAAGTGCAGCATCGTTATTTCATCACTAGGTAATGAAAATCGGGCTTTTCCATAAACCGTACCTGTTCCACCATCTTGATATCGAACAGAAATCCCCTGTTGATCTATAGAAGAATCAACCGCCGCATTTGATTTATCATAATCAAATGTAATTACATCGTTATAAATTTCAGCAGTTCCAAACCATTGAGGGTAGATACCAGGACTAAATTTTACGTAAAGAGTTCCAGTAGGGTATTGCACAACCGTTCTGTGGCCAGCATTGTTTATACCAAAAGCCATAAATAGGACGGCTATTGTCGCAGCAGCCAATAATATAATACCAATCAGTTTTGGGGAGGTTTTAGTCATTTTTATTATCCTTTTGCTAATGTTTTGCTATTCAAAGTTAGCTTATTCATTGATATTCTAAGTCTTTTGACTTAAGTAAGAAAGCAGCTAAAACGCCATTTCAGCGTTACTACTCGATAAAAGTAACAAATAAGACGAATTAATCCTTTTTATATTCCATATTACACTTTCTCCTATTTTTAGTATGATACAGATAGCATTCTATTTACTCAGGTCAAAATCACTATTCAATGACTAAACGCCAAATAAGCATTAACAGGTTTAAAATCCAAGATCGCCCCCCTAAACTTAGTGGTGATCTTGTTGTTGTGGAAGAGCCGCTACAAATATTACTGAAACAAGGAGCGTTATCTGAGGTATTCAGTATCACCTTAAGAACGCCCGGAGACGATAAAGAGTTAATCACCGGTTTGCTGTTTTCGGAACAGATTATCAAAAAAGCCAAAGATATTAATTCATTTTTAAATGAACAGGCCAACAACCGATATCAAGCTAATATTATTACAGTTAATCTATCATCACAGATAAAACTCATTCCTGAAGACATTGTCCGCAATCACCCTAGCTATTCTGGATGTGGGTTTTGTGGCAAAACAAACTTAAAATCATTGGAGCTAAAGCCAATACGTAAGAGCAGACCAACTAAAACTCTATTGAATAACCAGCTGATCACTTCTATTAGAAAGCAGCTAGCAAACCAGCACTTATTTTCTCAAACTGGCGGCTCGCATGTAGCAGGTTTAATCTACGAAAACAAAGGTAAATTAGATTTTGGCAGCTCTGTCTTCTTTGAGGACGTGGGACGTCACAATGCATTAGATAAGCTAATTGGTCACCAACTAATTAATAATGACCTTGGTCAGAGCGGAATCTTGGTTTTATCCGGTAGAATAGGCTTTGAACTTGTGCAAAAAGCCATTATTTCTGGTTACTCAACAATAATAGCTCTGGGCGCGCCAAGCAGCTTGGCAATACAAGCTGCTAAACAATTTAATATTGTACTAATCGGTTTTGCTAAAAATGATAGTTTTAATCTTTATACCGCTGATACGGACTTGATCAAATAAAACACTGCTTTTCTCTTTATTAGGAGATATAAAGCTTTCTACACTTAAAGAGTATTTAATAATGTCGGAAAACCTATCAAAATTATCGTCACGTAAAGGGTTGCCTGAGAATCTATTCGAACAACTAATCCAATCAAAAGGCGCGCCAATTCGCTTAAAAGAGCTCGCGGAAGAGTTTAAAGTTGGGGAAGCTAACATTTATGCGGCGGCCAGTAGTTATGACTTTATTCAAGGTGAAAATGCGAATAAAAAAGCCTATATTTGTAATGGCTCTTCTTGTCTTTGCGCAAACACCCAAAGCGCAGTAAAACAAAAACTATCCAACTACTTAGAGTCTGAAGATATCGGTCATGTGACTTGCTTAGGTCGCTGCCACGAAAACTCATCATTCCAACTAAATGGAAAAAACTACTCTGGCAATGATATTGATCATCTCGAAAGCATTGTTAACCAAACAACCATCTCAAATGAAAACTATCAAGTTTATTCGACTCTATCTAACCCAATTTTAATAGGGGAAACCGACGACGTTAGTGCTTACTATGGTATTTTTCCTCAATTAATAGTAGACAAAACAAAATCTCAAATTCTAGAGGAGGTGATTAATTCTGGATTACGAGGTAGGGGAGGCGCAGGGTTTCCAACAGGTATCAAATGGCAGTCATGCGCTAACGAGATAAGCGATGAAAAATATATTGTTTGTAATGCTGATGAAGGTGATCCCGGCGCTTATTCCGACCGCTATCTGATGGAAAACAATCCCCATGCAATATTGTTTGGGATGTTAATTGCGGGTTATGTCACTGGTGCCAAGTGGGGCATTCTTTATATTAGAGATGAGTACCCCAATTCAGTCGATCAAATACAAGCGGCTATTAATGAATTTCAAAGCCTTCATTTATCCAGTTTTCAATTTAAAATTATTCGTGGTGCAGGAGCCTATATCTGCGGAGAAGAAACGGCTTTACTAAGATCAATTGAAGGGCAAAAACCAATGGTATCGGTACGACCACCGTTTCCGACAACAAAGGGCTTATTTGGCAAGCCAACTGTCGTAAACAACGTGGAAACCTTTGCATCAATTCATTGGATCCTGACCAATTCAGCAGACGCTTTTTCTAAACTCAGTGGAGAAACCTCCAATCAAACAAAATCGACCGGCTCAAAACTTTTATCAATTGATAGTTGTTTTAATAAACCCGGAATCTATGAAGTTGCAATGGGAGAGAGTCTATCGTCCATTATCAAACTGGCGGGCGGTTTTAGTAAGCCTGTTAAGGCGTTACATATAGGAGGACCTCTCGGCGGGATTGTGCCAATCAGCCAAATTTCAAATTTAACCATTGATTTTGAATCTTTTTCTAATTCAGGATTCCTTTTAGGACATGCCAGTATAATTGGTATTCCTGAAAGCTTAAGTATCCCGGAATATGTCGAGCATCTTTTTGATTTTACTGCGGCGGAGTCTTGCGGAAAGTGTTTCCCATGCCGGCTTGGGGCGACCAGAGGTAAGGAAATGTTTAGCGATGCCAATAATAATCTTTCAGTTATCAATCAAGAACTGCTTAATGATTTATTAGAAACTATGGAGAAAGGCTCATTATGTGCGCTAGGAGGAGGCCTACCTCTTCCGATTAAAAACGCATTAATGTATTTTCCAGAAGAGTTCGAAAGACTCTTTGATAAACAAATTCCTATCAAGGAGGTTCGCTAATGAATACTTCCTCAGATCACATCACCGACAAAGTTGCATTTGTAAATGGTCAGCCCCATCAGATTAAATCTGGCGAAACAATTCTCGAATTAGCCAAGAGAGCTGAAATCAAGATCCCTACGCTTTGTGATGACAGCCGCCTAGAAGCTTTTGGCAGTTGTCGGATTTGTTCTGTTGATGTATCACTTACAGCTGACGGGCCAGTAAAGACTATGGCATCTTGCCATACACCTATTTCAGCAGGTATGCATATACAAACTCAATCTGATTCGATACAGAAGCTAAGAAAAAATATTGTTGAACTAGTCCTTACTGATCATCCATTAGATTGCCTTACCTGTGAATCAAATAGAAACTGTGAATTACAAGATGTTGCTGCTGATGTTGGTATTAGAAAAATCAGATACAAAAATGCTGCCGATCATTCTGAATACACAAAAGATACGACCCATCCCTATATGCGCAGCGATCTATCAAAATGTATTAATTGTTATCGATGTGTTAGAGCATGTGACGAAATTCAAGGTGAGCTTGTTTTAGATATTCAGGGAAGAGGCTTCGACAGTAAAATTGTCAAAGGGCAAAATCTCACTTTTGATGAATCTGCTTGTGTGTCTTGTGGTGCATGTGCGCAAACCTGTCCAACCGCTGCAATCAGTGACGTTTTTCAAAGTAAATCTGTCGAAGCCGATGATAAAATTCGTACTATTTGCTCATATTGTGGTGTCGGCTGTAATTTAGAAGTCTCCGTTAAAAATAACAAGATCTTATCCATCAAAGCTCCAAATGAGGCACAAGTTAACGCTGGACATACTTGCTTAAAGGGGCGGTACGCATGGCGTTTTTATAATCACCCTGACCGTCTAACTAGCCCCATGATTAGAAAGAATGGTGTTCTTGAAAAAGCGACATGGGATGAAGCCTATTCTTTTATCACCAACAAGTTTAAAGCATTAAAGAATAGTTACGGAGCAGATTCCATCGCTGGAATTTCTTCATCTCGCTGTACTAATGAAGAAAACTACCTGATGCAAAAGATGATGAGGGTCGCTATTGGTACCAATAATATTGATTGCTGCGCAAGGGTCTGTCACTCACCAACCGCTTATGGAATGCAAAAAGCTTTTGGTACCGGTGCAGCAACTAACTCAATTAAAGATTTGGATAAAACGGAATTTATCATGGTAATTGGCGCTAATCCTACCGCAGCTCACCCTGTAACAGGCGCAAAAATAAAGCAAAAGCTAATGAAAGGTTTGGGGTCGATTGTAATCGATCCGGTCAAAACAGAAATTGCTAAGTACGCTACATACCACTTACAACTAAGACCAGGTACCAATGTCGCCCTTTTAAATATGATGAGTCATTTTATTATTGAAGCCAATTTAGTTGATGAAGAATTTATCTCCAATAGATGCGAAGATTGGGAGCTATTCAAAAATAAAATTCTTGAGATTGACCTGAATACGCTTGAAACAATTACTGGTGTTGACCGCGAACTTGTCAAAGAAGCCTCTTTAGCTTACGCAGGAGCCGAGTCAGCAATGAGCTTTCATGGCTTAGGGGTTACTGAGCACTCTCAAGGTAGCCGTACAGTGATGAATATTGCTAATTTAGCAATGATGACTGGAAATATCGGCAGGGAAGGGGTTGGGGTTAATCCGCTACGTGGTCAAAATAACGTGCAAGGCGCTGCTGATATGGGCTGTCAACCACATCAAGGGGCAGGGTATTTCCCTATTTCCAAAGAAAATAGTAAAAAATATCAAGAACATTACGGAGTAGAAACACCCCTAAATGCAGGCTTAAAAATCCCCGAAATGTTTGATGCTGCGATTTCCGGAAAACTTAAAGCCTTATGGATTATGGGAGAAGATGTCGCACAAACCGATCCTAATCAAAATCATGTACTTAACGCATTAAATAACCTCGATTTATTAATTGTTCAAGAAATTTTTATGTCCGAAACTGCCAAACTCGCTGATGTTGTGCTGCCAGGAACATCCTTTTTAGAAAAATCCGGCACTTTTACCAATGGTGAAAGGCGCATACAGGCTGTCAGGGCTGCCGTAAAACCTTTATCAGGCTGTAAAACCGATGGCCAAATCATGGTGGATATGATCAATTATTTAGGCTATAACCAATTAAGTGCTGATCCAGATATTCTCTTAAAAGAAATATCTAATATTGTTCCTTTCTTTGTAGGAGTTAAATGGACTGAGCTAGAAAAAAATGGGAAGCAGTGGCCGGTAAAAGCTAATGGTGAAGATACTAAAATATTACACATTGATTCATTTACTCGCGGTAAAGGTAAATTTCACTTCTTTGATTGGCAAGAAAGTCCTGAACTTATCGATCATTCAAAGCAATATCCGTTTATTTTAACCACTAGCCGTATTCTAGAGCATTACAACGCGGCAACTATGACTCGCAGAACTGACAACGAACAACTTGTCGATAAAGATATTCTTTTAATTAATGCCGAAGATGCGGCCAATAAAGGTATTAAAAGTGACTCAAAAGTAAAGCTAACAAGTGATAGAGGAGAAATTGAATTGATGGCAAAAACCTCTCCCAAATTGAAGCCTGGAGTATTGTTTACCACTTTCCACTTTCCCGAGCTAATGGTCAACCGAATTACCGGTGATGTATCTGATACAGAAACCTTATGTCCTGAATATAAAGTCGTAGCGGTTGATATTAATCCTGTTTGATTGCCAAATAAATTATAAACCAAAAACAAAAAAACCAGCCGAAGCTGGTTTTTTCTTATTCTAGGATATTACTATCTTAGAATTTGTAGCTTGCTTTCGCATACATGAAACGACCATTGAAACCAAATGGCGATGTCACAGGGTATTTAGCACCCCAACCAGTCGCCCATGGGTTTTCATCTGGGTATTCATCAAACAGATTGTTTGCTCCAAGAGCTAAAGTAACACTCTCACTGAAGTCATAAGAGAATTCAGCATCAATCAGAATAGAATTTCCCGCGTCGATTCTTAAACTTTCAGCATCTAAATGAAGCTCAGTAAATGAACCGTAGTAATTAGCTTTTGTTACTAATCTCCAGTCATCTTGGCTGTAGTTTAAAGAAAGACCTGCACGGTTATTCGGTAGGTTTTGTTCTAACTGAATAATTTTACCTGATCCAACAAACTCCCCTGAAGAGGTTACTTCAGTATCTGTCCAGTTATAAGTAAATGCATACTTAAGTTCGCCAGCACCTAAATCATGAGAGTAGTTAGCTACAAGATCGATACCTCGAGTATTAGTATCGAAATCATTTGTAAAATAACGAATCGCTGATAAGTTGATTGCATCTGGATTACCTGCAGCAACCAAATATGCTCTATCTGCATCATCTAATGCAATATCAGAAGTTTGACTGATTCGCCCTTCAACATCAATATCGAAATAATCGATAGTCATGAAGAAACCTTCATTTTCATAAACAGCACCTAAAGTGAAACTTTGAGACTCTTCTGGTTGAAGAGCTCTACCGCCTAACAATGCACCTGTTTCAGATGTTGGTGGAACTGTTGCGATTTCCTGTAAACCGCCTGATGGACTGAAGCTCGTACTTACATTTTGTACGTTCGACTGACCAATAGTTGGTGCACGGAAACCTGTACTTACAGAGCCACGAACACTAAAGCTATCGTTGATTGAGTACTTTGAAGATAGTTTCCAATCAAATGTTGAGCCAAAATCAGTAAAATCTTCATAACGAGCAGCAAAATCAAACATAAAATCATCAGTAACATATGTTTCTACGTTTACGTATGCACCTTTACTTCGTCTTGAAAATGTTCCAGCAATTCTTGGGTTAAACCCTTGAAAGCCATTAGAACCAATACTAAACCCTTGATTAGCTAAATCTACATCTGTCCCTAAAGTATTAGCGTAAGAAGCTGTATCACCATTAGTGATTTCAAAAGACTCTTCTCTAAACTCAAAACCATAAGACAATAACATTGAGCTCATGTCAGTTTCTAAATCTTTGCTAAAGTCAGCATTAGCTGATTTTTCTAACTGCTTATAAGCACCAGGAGTAAATGACGTAGGTGTCAACGGCCCAAGGTTAGCATTAATTGTATTTCTAATACGGAATTGAGCATGGTTCATACCAACGCTAGCACTAAAATCATACGTTGTGCCACCTTCAAACTCTCCTCGAGTACCCATTGTAAGAGAAGCATCGGTTACATCACCACCAAAGTTAGGGGTAAAGCCACCTGGGAACATCAAGTTAAATGCAAAACAGTTTGCTCCTGGTAGTGCAGCTAAAGCTGCTGCATCAGGAACACCATTAGGAGCGATTGCTACAACTGGACAAGCTGAGTTATCAGCAGCGCCAGGCGTTAAATCAGCTGTTAAGATTGTTGGTGTACCGTCTGGTAATTCTGGCCCACGGAACACGCCTGAACGAGTATTTGGATTACGGAAAAAGAACCCTCCATCAACCTCTCTTTCTGCCCAGTTACCGAACATATAAGCTTCTGAACTGCTATCAAGCTCAAGACCAACATTCATAAACAATTTCATGTCGTCTTTAATTTCCGGCGAACCCCAAATTTGCGCAGCTGGTTCTCTTACAGGAAGCCCAGCAGCTATAAAATTAAGTGCATCAGTACGTTGAACACTTCTGCTAGTCGCATCTTGCTCATTAAATTCAGCACTAAAGTTAGCAAAACCACGATCAGTTAAAGGCATGCCGATATTCGCCGCAAATGTCATTTGATCGCCATCACCTTCCGAGTACTGACCCATTTTAGCTTCAATCATTCCACCGTCAGAATTGTCTTTTAGCACAAAGTTGATTACACCAGCAATCGCATCCGAACCATATTGAGCAGAAGCTCCATCACGTAAAACCTCTACTTGCTTAAGAGCAATCGCTGGAATTACTGAAACATCTGGACCTTGAGCACCATCAGAAATACCACCGCCTAAGAAAGCAATTACTGCTGAACGGTGACGGCGCTTACCATTAACTAAGATTAATGTTGAGTCAGGAGATAAACCACGTAAGTTTGCTGGACGAACCATTGTAGCTGCATCTGAAATTGGCTGTGTACCAATGTTTAAAGATGGAGCAACCTGTGCAAGAAGCGAGGCCATATCGGAAGTACCGTTTGCCATCATTTCTTCTGCAGAAATTACATCTACAGGAACTGGAGAATCACCTACTGAACGAGGAGCAGATCTTGAGCCAACAACAACCATTGTTTGCCCTTCGTCCGCACTTGTTGTCTCTTCTTCAGCATATATAGGAGAAGACGCAGCCGCCATCCCCATTGCTAAAATAAGACTCTTTACTTTAAAATTATTTGTCATGTATTTTTCCTATATTTTCGATAGTTAGTTTAATTCTAATTTTGTACCGCTATTATGCTGTGCACCATGGGCCTTAGCTAACGCCTCTTATTTAATTTTCTATATTTCTATAGGTACAAGCACTCTGTGTTATAAATTATCTACCTATTAATTGCAAGTGTTTATTGAAACCAAGCTCATTGAACAATAGCGAGATTCCATTCTTTACCTCTTGAAAAGCAAGGAAAAATTATAACCTGTTTAGGTATACTTTATTCTTATAAGGTAACCAAAATCAGTTTTATGGAGTTCAACAACTACCCTTAGTTGAAGTTTAATCCTGATATTTGTAGCCCTTGATGTGACCCTTTATAGATAATCCCTTTCGACGGGTAACCTGTAACTTGCTCCAGTTTTGCATCATATTCAGCCAAACGAGCAAAGTCTTCACATAAGCTTTCTGCTTTGCTCTCTAGAACCTTGGCCTGGGTTTCAACATATGCCTCTATATCACTCTCTAGATTCTCCATTCGGAATTCAAAATCTTTTAGTTCTTCATTATCTCCAGAAAATACCGAACCTAAAACTTGACTTAAAATTCGGCCTGAATACTTGCTTATCGCTTTTTCAACTAGTCCTTCGATTTCTTTTTCAAATTCGTTATCAAAAGACTGTTCTAGTTGGTCAGTATTTAAAGAATTTTTATTAATGTTTGCTTTAATTTTTTCTGATAAGGATTCAATGGGTTTAATTAGATCTGTATGAACTTCTTCATCTTCGCCAAAAAAAGAAGTCATCACAAGTGTTGCTGCTTTTACTCCTATTTCGGCACCTTCTACTGCAATTTCTGCAATTTTAGGCAATATTTGGCGGGTTTCTTGCTGAAAAGCTCTATTTGCTTCTCTTTGATCATTATTAAGTGACACATATTTGCCATCAATCGATAATTTATCACCAAAGAAAATAATTTCCCTTTCTCCTTTTTTATTAAACACAATCTGTTCATCAGTAATTTTGATATTGTAATCAAGAGAATAGTCACAGACATTTGAATGAGCTGCTAAGTTCGAACTCGCCAGCAAGATCGCGACAGTAAAGATTATCTTTTTCATTATATTTTCTCCGTTAAGTATTAGGTGTTTTCACCTAAGTCGCTCAAGTGTATGAAAAAGTTCTGTATTTTTAATGTCTGGAATGTAAGAAAGTATGATGTAAATAAAAACACCCCAAAACCTGTTGGTTTTGGGGTGTAATAAAACTCACATAATTCAGTAAAACTATTATTCTACTACTGTTAACTCTTTAAGTGCTTTTTTAATCATTTCTGCCGACTCAAACGATTTATTGTTTAACTTATATTTTTTATTAGCAATAAAAGTAGGTGTACTAGAAACTCGGTAGGTTCTAAGTAATTGTTTTGCTTTACGTATTGAAGCATTCAATGCAAAGGATTTGCTTGCTTTATCAAACTGCCCAGGTTCAACTCCTAAGCCAACAAAAAACCTTTTTAAGTCTTCGTCCTTTAAAAAGTGCTTTTTCTCAACATGAATCATATGAAAAACTTTCGGATGACTTATATCAATAACTTTTAACAACTTTCCTAGATAATAAGCTTTTACATAAATTTCCCATTGAGCATGCCCAAGATCTGTGGGAACAGGAATAACTTTGATATCTGGATTACTTTTCTTAAAGTCGCCAACTATACTTTCCATCGAATAACATGCGCCACAAGCGTAGCTAAAAAACTCTAACACTTCTCTAGTCTTGCTTCCTTTAGGGCTCATAACTTCATAATCAGTTCCCTTGATAAGCGCTCGCATTTCTGCCGCCTGAGTGTTTATTCCAATTAAACCACTAAACACTATTACGAATACCAAACCAATAATTTTTTTCATATATTCCTCTTAATATAAATTAACAACTCATTTTATAATTTATTCCACTGTGACCGATTTCGCCAAATTTCTTGGCTGATCAACATCTGTACCTTTTATCACCGCAACGTGATACGAAAGCAATTGTAATGGAACTGTAAATACAATCGGTGCGACATAATTTCCTTTTACAGAGCAGTGAATTAGCTTAAGGCCTGTATTTTCAACGATATCACTTTCATCATCAGCAAATACATATAGTTGTCCACCTCGCGCTCGCACCTCTTCCATATTAGATTTTAATTTTTCAATAAGTTCATTATTTGGTGCGACCACAACGATTGGCATGTCTTGATCAATAAGCGCAAGCGGACCGTGCTTTAGTTCACCCGCAGCATAGGCTTCAGCATGAATATAAGATATTTCTTTAAGTTTAAGTGCGCCTTCCATAGCTATAGGATATTGCTCTCCACGCCCTAAAAACAAACAATGTTCTTTTTCGCTAAAATCTTCTGCCACTTTCTCAATTAAATTATCTAACTCTAAGGCGTTTATTATATCCGAAGGCAGCTGCCTTAACTGATGAACAACTTCAGATATTTCAGTTTCCGAGAGTGACTGCTTTGTTTGGGCTAAAGCCGTTGATAGCATCAACAAACCCGTTAACTGAGTAGTAAAGGCTTTTGTTGACGCCACCCCAATCTCAGCTCCGGCTCTAGTCATAAATGCCATATCCGACTCCCGAACCAAAGAGGAACCCGGCACATTACAAATCGTTAAGCTTGCTAAAAAGCCTTGCTCTTTTGCAATTCTAAGTGCTGCAAGTGTGTCTGCTGTTTCACCTGATTGAGAAATACTGATAAACAAAGAATTTGGTAAAACTACTGTTTTACGATAACGATATTCACTAGCAATCTCTACCTGACAAGGAATTCCAACCATTGATTCAATCCAATATTTAGCAACCATTGCAGAATGGTAGCTAGTACCACAAGCAATAATCTGGACATACTCAACTTTATTCAACAGTTCAGGCGCTTTATTACCAAAAGATTCAATGATCACTGAATTTGCGTTTAAACGACCTTCTAAGGTGCTATTAATAGAATCTGGCTGCTCATAAATTTCTTTCATCATAAAGTGACGAAATTGTCCTTTATCGCCGGCATCATGTTGAACTGACGATTCTTCAAATTCGCGGCTAACCTCTTTTCCTTCAGGGGACAATATTCGTATTTCTCTACGGGTTACTTCTGCAACTTCACCTTCTTCTAGAAACATAAACTGTCTTGTAACTGGCAAAAGAGCTAATTGATCAGATGCGATAAACATCTCGCCAATCCCTCTTCCTAAAACAAGGGGGCTTCCTGAACGTGCAACAACCAGTCGATCTGGATTTTCAAGCTCCATGACCACCGTTCCATATGCTCCAACAAGCATTTTACTTGCTTTTAGTACGGCTTCAATTAGTGAGTCTGTTGTTTTTCGCTCTCTTTCAATTAAATGTGCCATCACCTCAGTGTCAGTATCAGAAGTAAAAACATAACCTTGTGATTTTAATTCAGATCTTAGAGTTTCATAATTTTCAATAATTCCATTATGAACAACAGCAATTGAATCGTTAGAAAAGTGTGGGTGTGCATTCGTTTCATTCGGTTCGCCATGAGTCGCCCAACGCGTGTGTGCGATACCTATATTGCCGTCAATCGGCGATTCTTCAATGGCTTTTCTTAATTCAGAAACTTTTCCTACTCGACGAACCCTAGATATTTTATTATCTGAAATTACCGCCAGACCCGCAGAATCATAGCCCCTATACTCAAGACGTTTAAGTCCTTCAACTAAGATTTCTGCAATATCCCTTTGTGCAACAGCACCAACAATTCCACACATAAAAATAATACTCCGGTTTATTTTTTCTTCGGTCTATCCCAAGATGGTATTTCTTTTTGCTTAACTCGGCTTATACATAACGCGCCGGCACTAACATCACTTGATACTGTTGTTCCAGCTCCTATAGTTGCGCCTTTTCCTACCCTTACAGGAGCAACTAGTTGAGTATCTGATCCAATAAAAGCGCCTTCTTCAATAATTGTTTTATGCTTATTCGCACCGTCATAATTACAAGTAATAGTGCCAGCACCAACATTTACATTTTTACCAATTTCGGTGTCGCCTATATAAGACAAATGCCCAGCCTTTACCCCTTCGCTCAACTCAGACTTCTTAACCTCAACAAAATTCCCTATATGAGAATTTGTTTTCATGAGTGTTCCTGGTCTTAAACGTGCAAATGGCCCAACGCTACAACGATCCTCAATGACAGAATCTTCTACGATGCTATTGGCTTTAATATGGCTGTTTTCACCAATAGTACAATCCTTTAAACAAACATTAGCATCAATCTTGACTCCCTGCTTTAAAGTGACTCTTCCTTCTATCACACAATTGATATCAATTGTCACCCCAGCTTCACAAGATAAAGTTCCTCTTAAATCGAATCGATTAGGATCCAATAAAGTAACGCCTGCGTCCATTAGCTGGTTAGCTAACTCTCTTTGCCATACTCGCTCTAATTCAGCCAACTGCCTTAAGGTGTTAATTCCTTCAATTTCATATAAATTTACTGGATGGGCTGTTTCAACTTTTTCACCTTCTTTAACCGCCATTTCAATAATGTCTGTTAAATAATACTCTCCTTGAACATTGTCATTATTCAAGTTTAAAATCCATCTCTTTAGCTGACCAGAGTTACAACATAATATTCCGGTGTTAATTTCATTAATCTTTTTTTGCTCTTCAGATGAATCTTTATGCTCCACAATCCCGATCACCAAACCTTGCTCGTTTCTAACAATCCGCCCATACCCTGTTGGATCATGTAAAAAACAGGTCATTAACGCGATGCCTTGAGGGTTTTCTTGATGTAATTGAATGAGTTGTAGGAGTGTATCATGATGTATGAGCGGCACATCACCATACAAAATTAAAGTTGGCGAGTCATCAACAAGACCGGATAAGGCCACCTTTACTGCATGACCAGTTCCCAGCTGTTCTAACTGCTCAGCAAAAGATAGTTTAACCTTGCCACCACTAACGGTACTTCGTACTAGATCTGCTCCATGACCAACAACTAAATGACAATCGGTAGCACCGAGAGATTGGCAGCTATCAATCACATGTTGAACAAGCGGTTTACCAGCTAAACAATGGAGTACTTTGGGAAGATCGGATTTCATCCGGCTGCCTTTTCCGGCAGCAAGAATAATGGTTTGGATATCCATTCTGATAATTATCCGTGAAATTTAATCAAGCAATCATTTTACTTGTAATAGAATAATAGTTAAACAAATTTAAGGTACAAAAAAAGCGCCTTAAGCGCTTTTTTCAAACTACTTCTCAAACAAACTGTTATTTTCCTAATTTCTTACGAATTGATTGCAAAGTTCTTAGTTGAGCAACAGCTTCTGCTAACTCGATAGCCGCTTTAGAATATTCAATTTCTGAGTTTTGATCTGCCATTGCAGCTTCCGCAGCTTCTTTGGCAGCAATTGCAGCTGCCTCATCTACATCTGCAGCTCTGGAAGCAGTATCTGCTAAAATAGTTGTCACATGAGGTTGAACTTCTAACATTCCACCAGAAACATAATAAGTTTCTTCGTTTCCGTCATGATCTTTCACTCTAACCGTTCCGGGCTTTAATGAAGTTAATAAGGGTGCATGACCAGGGCTAATTCCAAGCTCACCGAGCTCACCTGTTGCGACCAACGAATCAACAGAGCCTGAAAAAATAGACTTTTCAGCACTAACGATGTCGAGTTGAAATGTAATTGGCATAATTACTACCCTTTCAGTTCTATATCAAATAATACTTAGATAGATTTAGCTTTTTCTACAACTTCTTCAATGGTTCCGACCATATAGAAAGCTTGCTCAGGTAAGTGATCATATTCACCACTTAAAATACCTTGGAATCCTGCAATCGTATCTTTTAAAGATACATACTTACCTGGCGAGCCAGTAAATACTTCAGCAACAAAGAAAGGCTGAGATAAGAAACGTTGGATTTTACGAGCGCGTGTAACTGTTTGCTTATCTTCTTCTGATAACTCATCCATTCCTAAAATAGCGATGATATCTTTTAATTCTTTATAACGCTGTAATACTGATTGAACACCACGAGCAGTATCATAATGCTCTTGACCAATGACCAAAGGATCAAGTTGGCGCGAAGTTGAATCTAAAGGATCAACAGCAGGGTAGATGCCTAGCTCTGCAATTTGACGAGAAAGTACAACTGTTGCATCCAAATGAGCAAATGTTGTAGCCGGAGATGGATCTGTTAAATCATCCGCTGGTACATAAACCGCTTGAACCGAAGTAATCGAACCAGTTTTAGTAGAAGTAATACGCTCTTGTAACTTACCCATTTCTTCAGCAAGTGTTGGCTGATAACCAACCGCTGATGGCATACGACCTAGTAATGCTGATACTTCTGTTCCCGCTAAGGTATAACGATAAATGTTATCAATAAATAATAATACATCACGGCCTTCATCACGGAATTTTTCCGCCATGGTTAAACCTGTTAAAGCAACACGTAATCTGTTTCCTGGAGGCTCATTCATTTGGCCATAAACCAAAGATACTTTGTCGATTACATTTGAATCCGTCATTTCATGATAGAAATCGTTTCCTTCACGAGTTCTTTCACCAACACCAGCAAATACAGAGAAACCTGAATGCTCAGTCGCAATGTTACGAATAAGTTCCATCATGTTTACTGTTTTACCAACACCAGCACCACCAAACAATCCAACTTTACCACCTTTTGCAAATGGGCAAACTAAATCGATTACTTTGATACCTGTTTCTAGTAACTCGTTTGCAGCGGCTTGATCTTCATAAGAAGGCGCTTCTCGGTGAATAGACATACGCTCTTGCTCACCAATTGGTCCTTTTTCATCAATTGGATTACCTAATACATCCATGATGCGACCCAGCGTTTCTTGGCCAACAGGCACTTGAATCGCAGCACCGGTATTAGTTACTGTCATACCGCGACTCATTCCTTCTGAGGAACCCATTGCGATACAACGAACCACTCCGTCACCTAGTTGCTGTTGTACTTCTAGTACTAACTCACTACCTTCAATATCTAGGGCGTCGTAAACTTTAGGTACGTCAGTTCGTGGAAATTCCACGTCGATGACTGCGCCAATGATCTCAACAATGCTACCGTTACTCATTGTTTATTCCTCTATTTTAGTAAATTTCAAATTTGTTTTTTTGCAAATAATTCTGTTTAAACTGCCGCTGCACCACTGATGATTTCAGAAATCTCTTGGGTGATAGCTGCTTGACGAGCTTTGTTATAAACTAACTGAAGATCATCAATAATATCGCCAGCATTATCAGTCGCAGCTTTCATAGCCACCATTCGAGATGCTTGCTCACAGGCGATATTGTCAACAACACCTTGATAAACCTGCGATTCAATATAACGAACTAAAAGAACGTCTAATATTTCTTTGGCATCTGGCTCGTAAATGTAATCCCAGTGATGTTTTAATTCATCTTCTTCTTGCTTGGCTACTGGTAAAAGCTGACTCACGTCTGGTTGCTGTGTCATCGTATTTACAAACTCATTATTAACTAAATACAAGCGGTCAATTCGACCTTCATCAAACGCATCAAGCATCACTTTAACTGTACCAATCAAGTCAGTAACTGAAGGCCTATCACCTAAGCCTGACGTTTTACCAACAACGTTACCACCAAAGCGATTAAAAAAAGCTGCCGCTTTAGAGCCAACTAAACATAAATCAATTTCTATCTCTTCTTCTTGAAGAGATTTCATTGTTTTGAGTGCTTCTTTAAATAAGTTGGTGTTTAAACCACCACACAAACCACGATCTGTCGAAATAACGATAAACCCGGCTCGTTTTACTTCGCGCTCAATAATGTAAGGATGTTTATACTCGGTATTACCCATCGCTAAATGGCCAATAACACCTCTAATTTTTTGTGCATAGGGTTTTGTTGCTTCCATACGATCTTGTGCTTTACGCATCTTGCTCGCTGCAACCATTTCCATCGCACTAGTAATTTTTTGAGTATTTTTAATACTTCCAATCTTGGTACGAATTTCTTTTCCGACCGCCATAGACTGTTCCCAAAAATTAAGTTAATTGTTATCTCCCCAAACTAAAGAGGGGAGACGTTATTTTACCAAGTCGCTGTTTCTTTAAACTTAGTAATAGCTGCATCTAATTCAGCTTCGATATCCTTATTATAATCACCGGATTCGTTGATCTTATCCATAAGCGCTTTTTCATTACTACTCATGTGATCTTGCATTGCTGCTTCAAAATCGGAGATTTTGTTTAATTCGACTGATTGTAAATGACCTTTTTCGGCAGCAAATAATGAAACTGCCATTTCTGCAACTGACATAGGTGCATATTGATGTTGTTTCATTAATTCTGTTACTCGTTGACCATGCTCTAACTGTTCACGAGTTGCATCATCTAAATCAGATGCAAACTGAGCAAATGCGGCTAATTCACGATATTGAGCAAGTGCTAAACGAACACCACCACCTAATTTCTTAACGATTTTAGTTTGTGCAGCACCACCAACTCGAGATACAGACAAACCTGCATTAACTGCCGGACGAATACCTGCATTAAACAAATCAGTTTCTAAGAAAATTTGACCATCAGTAATCGAAATTACATTGGTTGGTACGAAAGCCGATACATCACCCGCTTGAGTTTCGATGATTGGCAATGCTGTTAAAGAACCTGTTTGGCCTTTTACTTCACCGTTAGTAATTTGCTCTACATGCTCAGCATTGATTCTAGCTGCACGCTCTAATAAACGTGAATGCAAATAGAAAACATCACCTGGATAAGCTTCTCGTCCTGGTGGACGACGTAACAATAGTGAAATTTGACGATATGCCCAAGCTTGCTTAGTTAAATCATCATAAACGATTAATGCGTCTTCGCCTTTATCTCTAAAGTATTCACCCATTGTACAACCGGCAAAAGGTGCGATAAATTGGAGAGCTGCTGAATCAGAAGCAGTCGCTGCAACAACAATGGTGTGAGCCATTGCGCCATGCTCTTCTAATTTACGTACAATGTTAGCAATCGTAGATGCTTTTTGACCAATCGCAACATACACACATTTAATGCCTGTACCTTTTTGGTTAATGATTGCGTCAACTGCTAATGCTGTTTTACCTGTTTGACGGTCACCGATGATTAACTCTCGCTGTCCTCGCCCAACAGGAATCATCGCATCAACAGATTTGTATCCTGTTTGTACTGGTTGATCAACTGACTTACGAGAGATTACACCCGGAGCAACCTTTTCTACCGGAGCATTAATCGCGTTTTCGATTGGGCCTTTTCCGTCGATTGGATTACCTAAAGCATCAACTACTCGTCCAAGCATTGATTCACCCGTTGGTACTTCTAAAATACGACCGGTACATTTTGCTTTTTGACCCTCAACTATATCTGAGTAATCACCAAGAACAACCGCTCCAACGGAGTCTCGCTCAAGGTTAAGAGCCAAACCGAATTTACCGCCCGGTAATTCGATCATCTCACCTTGCATAACCTCTGCAAGACCGTGAATTTTTATAATACCGTCAGATACACTAACGATAGTACCTTCATTTCGAGCTTCAGAAACAACTTCAAAGTCATTTATTCGCTGTCTTATTAATTCACTAATTTCTGATGGATTCAGTTGCATACTCATGCTCAGATTTCCTTTATTAATATACGTCTTATACGTTTAATGTATCTGATAATTTGGCTAGCTTTCCGCGAACCGAACCATCAATCACCAAGTCTTCTGCTTGAATAATCAAGCCACCCAATAGATCTGCGTTTACTTCTACACTTGCTTCTACCTGACGGCCTAATTTGGCTGCCAGCTTTTCTTTAATCTGGGTGATTTGTTTCTCATTTAATTCAGTTGCCGAAGTAATTTGTGCGTCAACCGTTTTTTCAAACTCACTACGCAAGAAATTAAATAATACTTCAACTTCTGCTAAAGCTAATAAACGACCATTTTGAGCCAATAATTTAATAAAATTACTCGCGTTATCATCAAGCCTATCAGCACAAACTTTTAACATAGCTTCACACTGATCATCTTTGGTCAGATGAGGGCTGGTTAGTAGCTCTTGCATTGATTTATCACTAACCACTTGAGATGCAAAGCTTAACATTTCTGACCATTCGGCCAATTGTTTTGCTTCAAGAGCATGCTCAAACGCGGCTTTTGCGTATGGTCTTGCTAATGTGGTTAATTCAGCCATGCTTCACCTACAACTCAGCAACTAAGCTATCGAGAATATCTGCTTGTGCAGATGCATCAATGCTACGTTGTAGAATTTTTTCTGCGCCAGCAACCGCCAAAACAGAAACTTGCTTACGAAGCTCTTCACGTGCACGATGAACCTCTTGCTCAATTTCTGCTTGAGCACCAGCTTTAATCTTATCAGCTTCGCTACGTGCATCATCTTTTGCTGAATCAACAATTTCTGAATGGCGCTTTTTCGCTTGATCAAGTAGTTCAGCTGCTTTTTCTTTAGCTGCACGCATGGTTTCAGCAGCGCTTTTTTGTGCTAATTCCAAATCGTGTTGACTTCTATCAGCAGCGGCTAAACCTTCAGCGATCTTCTCTTGACGCTCAACAATTGCAGCATCAAGTAGTGGCCATATATTTTTCATGGTAAACCAAACAAATACGATCATCGCAATCGTTTGGCCTATCAAAGTTAAATTAAAATCCACGGGTATCTCCTCAAATGTCGGTTAAATTTAAGACTCGAGAGTGATTAACCTGCAGTTACTGCTAAAAATTGCTCTACAAATGGGTTTGCGAAAGTGAAGAATAACGCAATACCAACACCAATCATTGCAACAGCATCCAATAGACCAACTACGATAAACATTTTTACTTGTAGCATTGGTGCTAGTTCTGGTTGGCGCGCTGCGCTTTCTAAGAATTTACCACCTAAAAGCCCCATACCGATACCAACACCTAGTGCGCCAAGACCGATTAAGATAGCTACTGAAATTGCGGTAAAACCGATTACTGTTTCCATTGTTTTCTCCTAGTAAGGATATAGTTAAGATTAAAAGTTAATAATTAATGATCTTCATGGGCTAAGCTGAGGTAAACCACGGTTAGCATCATAAAAATAAAAGCTTGCAAAAAAGTGACTAAAACGTGCAATAACGACCAACCAAAATGCAGTGGCAGCTGATATAAACCCATCATAGCAATCAAAATATAAATCAATTCACCTGCATACATATTACCGAATAGTCGCAGCGATAAAGAAATTGGCTTAGCTAATAGAGCCGCACCTTCGAGAATAAGATTAATTGGGATAGCTGCCCAATGATTAAATGGATTAAGGGTTAGCTCTTTAGTAAACCCGGTAATACCTTTAATTTTGATACTGTAAAAAATAATCAATACAAATACAGACAAAGACATCGCAAAAGTCACGTTAACATCTGTACTAGGAACAATTTTTAAATACGGAATACCCATTAACGCTGCAAGACCAGGGATCCAATCAACAGGAATCAAGTCCATTAGGTTCATCATATAAACCCAAACAAAAATAGTTAGACCTAGAGGAGCAATTAACCGGTTTTTACCATGAAAAGTATCTTTAACATTGGTATCAACAAAATCAATGACTACTTCAATAAATGCTTGGAATTTACTAGGAACGCCAGTTGTCGCTTTTTTTGCTGCTCGTCGGAACATCGCTAAAAAGATAAAACCTAATAATAAAGAGAAAAACATACTATCAACATTGATAGCTGCCATATTTCCTTTACATAAAGTAGGATTTTCGGCGGTATTAAACGCCCAGCCTTCCTGCGTCGGACAAGCCTGAAGGTTTTGAAGATGGTGCTTTATGTAACCGCTACCTGATTCTGCGCTCATAAACTCAATCGTCCCGAAAATTAATGGGTTTTAACTATCACTGGCGCTAACCATTGAAATAGAAGCGCAAGAATATAACCAACTAATACAAACATTTCTGTTCCCGGCAATAAACTAAAAGCAATTGCTATTAGACTTACCGAAATCACAATTTTAACTGTTTCACCTAAATAAAACGCTCGTAAAACCTGTTTATTGGCCTGAGCACCCGACTTAGAAAATACTTTATAAACAAAATAGAGGTTTGATAAAAAGACCGCTATTCCGCCCGATAACAATGAAATTGCTACCTTAAATTCTTTAAACAAACCTAAACTTGCCACAAGGATGATAAGCACCATCTGAATAAGTAACAACTTTTTTGCTTGTTGATGCCCTTGCTTTACTAAGGATTGGCTCATTTTATACTCACTCTAACAAGACCTTCCTAAAACTGGGCTTGAATTGACTTTGTTAATGCAACTAATTAGCTGTATCAACCATCCAAATTCGGCGCAAATTATAGTGATCAAAAACTTTATTAGCAAGCTAAGTCGGACGATAAATGCAAATTATCGTCATTATCATTTACTCTAATAACCTCAAACTACAAATGGACATTGCTGGACAAATAACAGAAGACGACTCTAATATATGTAACCCTTTGTTATTAAATGAAATATTTAACCTTCCTACCTTTTAGGTCAAACAAAAATGTAGCTGGGTATTTATAGCTTAACTTTATTGACCTAGATCAGGTTTTAACTAGTCTAACCACTATTCCAACAGCTTTTGAGAGGCTTCTCCCAAAACATTCCGCTAAATGGGATATGTTTATTACAGACATCCCTAGGTTAATTAGGAATAAGTATGGTATTTATTAAATCCCAATATAAAACACTGCTTTCGATATCGTTAGTGCTGACATTTTCTGCCTGTGGAGGCGGCGGTACGGATGAAGTTGTTCCAGCTGTCGATCCACCTGTTGATATCGCTTCACTTAAAATTGAATTAGGCGAGTCTATTTTTAACGATCAAAACTTATCCGAACCCGCAGGACAATCCTGTGCTGATTGCCATAACTCAGCCGCTGGTTTTGCCGATCCAGCAACAAGCAACCTCGCACCTGTATCCGAGGGCATTGTTGCAGGTCGATTTGGCAATAGAAACGCACCGACCGCCGCTTACGCATCGTTTATTCCTGACTTTCATCTGGATACAAATGAAAATATCTATATTGGCGGCCAGTTTTTAGATGGAAGAGCTTCTGACCTAACAGAGCAAGCCAAAGGCCCGTTTCTTAATGAATTAGAAATGGCTAACACCAGTGAATCAATGGTGATTGATAAAATCAAAGCGGCTTCTTACGCCGATAAGTTTAGAAGTGTGTACGGCAGCGCAAGTTTAGAAGATGTTTCTTCCGCTTTCAATAATGTCGCTGATGCCATAGCCACATTTGAAAACACTGAAATCTTTGCGCCTTTTAGCTCTAAATTTGATGCTTATTTAACAGGAACCGCACAATTAACCGATCAAGAAACTAGAGGGCTTGATCTCTTTCAAAACAAAGCGCTTTGTACCGAATGTCATATTATTCAGGAAGGAAACCAGCCTTTATTTACCAATTTTACTTATAGCAATATCGGTACGCCTGCCAATCCAAACAATCCGTTTTACGGCACAAACCCAAACTTTATTGATATTGGACTAGCGGGTAACCCTAACCTGACGACTGACTCCAGCTTAGAACAAGGGAAATTCAGAGTTCCTACTTTAAGAAATATCGAACTTACCGCCCCTTATTTACATAATGGTGTTTTACAGACTTTAGAGGAGGTGGTTAGTTTTTATAATACCCGTGACAGTAACCAATGTTATGGCGCAAATGCTGAACCTTTAGTTAATTGCTGGCCACTTCCAGAAGTTGATATTAATGTTGATATTGCTTCAATGGGGGATCTATTGCTAACAGAGCAAGAAGAGGCTGACCTAGTTGCTTTTATGAAAACCTTAACGGATGGTTTTTTGAGCAATTAATACTCTAAGGAGCGTTCGTCTCGGCACGAAAATAACTCATTATTTGTGAAACAATAAGTTATCAACTTAAATTCAAGCTCTTTTGACTAATTAATTTTAGGGCATCTCTAAAATTCGCGAATGCCCCAAATCACCATAAGGCCTCTGCACATGTTGTGGAACAATAAATGTCGCTGAATTCGCTCCAGTAAGCCCACTTGGAACGACCATTTCACCTATGACCACAAATGTTTGCAATATGTATTGGCCGCTACTATATGGGTCGGGAGTTAACAGGTTGCTTGATTCCTGCTCGGTTCGCCCTGTTGCTTTTAGCCACGCACGAACATCTTGAGCTGTAGCTCGACGCATTCGACCCTCTCGGACAAGTCGATCTAAACCTTGCTTTCCGTTAGTTGAGGCTATTATTATCGAGTTTTTTTGTATAGAGCGAGATAAGTTGGCTATTACCGATGCTTTTGTTTGCTTATAGATAGGCACACCATTAGCACCAATTGTAACGGTATATGGCTTTTCGGTTTGCTGTTGAATAACTCTTTCTTTAATGTCTTGACTAACAGTGGGGGTAGTTCGAATTTCTGTATACAGGTTTGTCTGCACTATACGCTCAACTTCAGAAAGTGCCGTTTTCTTTTCCTTTGATCCATGCTCTTCATTTTCTGAAGAACCTTTTAACACCGTTTTTTGAAGCTGCTTCAACTTTGTTCCAAGCGTATTATCAATAGTTTTTGAGCGACGAATCTTAGCTGGTTCGTGGTTAATTGACATTGGCTTGACGATAAGATCTCTAATAACTATCTGTGTAGACTGACTAAACTGAAAAAGCCCGACTGCTGTAAAGATTACTGCTGCAAGTACCCAAGAAGATGCACCATAGCTAACCTCAGTATTGTCATAACTAATACTTTCGGATTTTTGAGATTGCGATAAATCCGCTTCAATAACTATGCTATCTTCTTTAGGTGGCATGGGAGCCAACCAGCCAACCAAAAGAAAAGTGACTCCCGCAGCAATGACCGCGAGGATATTTGTAAGTTGACCCAAAGACCCAAAATCGATAACTATAAGCTTAATCGCGGCGGCAACAAGGAGAGCAGCACCAGCAGACCATATCAGTTTGGAATAAATTTTTACTGACCATATCGTCAACCCTGCACCGAGCAATACCCAAAGCAAAGAAATGATTGAAGGCAAGTCCATAGTTAATATATCGGTGATGTCTAGCCTGCCCTCCGGGCCATACATACGCAAAATATTGGTTTGAAGAATCAACCCCAAACTAACGAAACAACTAGTCATTATAAAATCAACTGACCGATGTTGACAACGACGAAGCCAAACAACTCCAATCAAGCTAACAAAACACAACAACTCAAGTGACACAGCCCAAAGGGTTCGTTCTATGTTTACAAGTGTTGAGATGACCAACAGTAAGACAAATACAACACTAAAAATATCAGTAGCGTTTGGCAGCCACTGCGCTCGCACGGTACCAACAAATCGACCGCTTATTAATGCTGTCATTGCAACGAATACCGCAAGAAAACAACCCAGCTGATAAGAATTAATACTGCTATTGTCACCGACCTTAAAAGCCCATAAAGCTGCAACGGCGGGAGCAACCAATACCGCTATAAAACGTGGACCTACAGCTTGATCTTCAGAACAAACTGGACGGATAGATGCCGCTATTAACGCCAGAGTTCCGCCAACCATTGTAAACCATGCAACAAAAGTGGTTAGAATTCCGGTCGTAGACCAAGCCGCTGTTGTTAAGATTGCCATAGCCAATAAGGTTACATTTCGGTCAATGACTCGGATGCGCCTCCCAGGAATCCATAAACCTACCAGCATTAATATCAAGGTCCAATGTACAACAATCGCTAACGTAGCCAGATCCAATCGAATAATTTCGGCACCCAAAACTAGCACCGCCCAAACAATCCCCACAGCCAGCAGTAAAGTATCAAGCGTTTGTCTTATTTTTCGACAAACTATACCCGCACAAATTAGCAGAAAGGCTCCACTCAAACGCTCTACAAAAACACTACCGATTAAACTTTCTGGAATATTAGTAACCGCTGCTAAGCTTAATATATGAATAGCCCCTAACAGCAAGACCAGTCCTGCAAGAATATTATGCAGGCGGCTTACAATAGGCCTCTTCCAAGCCACCAACGCTAACAAAAACATGCTGATCGTTAACAAAAAAAGTTCCCAAGGCAAGTTTTCAAAGCGAGCGGCAAAGCCTGTTACCACGAATAATAAAGCAATCAAACTATGAGCTTCACCCCCACCTTGACGACCAACTCGTAGCACTATGGCTGAAAAAAACCAAATGGCGGCCAATCCTAATAGCTCATTTGAGAGTACATCTCGATTAGGCGCAATATTAAGTGCTGAAAGAGCAACAACCAAAGGAAGCGCCAGCAGATAAACGATATCCAACCGCTTCATCCAATCCGTATGTTTTTGTCGGTTTTCTATAATTGGCATCGCAACATGAAGTGCCGTTAATACAAGCAAAACAGGCAGCATTATCTCGGAATATTGCGGGCTATTAAACTGCTTAGTCCAAGCAAAAAATACTCCGCCGACAAGTGTAAACAAGAAACTAAGGTGAATAAGAGGTCGCCACCCTCGCAGACCAACCATAATAAATGTCAAAAAGCCTGCAGCAATATAGTAACCGTAGACAATTTCTGGCCCAGCAGCCTTTACTGCAAACGCAGGAGCCAAAAATGCACCGACCATAGAAAGCAATGCAAGAGATAATGCACTGCGCGTTATTGAATATACTGCAGCAGCCACTGAAGTAAGCAACAACAACGCTAACCCAACAGGGTTTGATAGGTATTCGAATACTCCGAACGCTCCGTAAGCGGTAAGGTAAGCAACACCAAATCCCGCTCCACCTAAAGCCAGTGAAAGAGGGCGTTTAGCCCTGTCGCTAGGAATAAATATTGAAGCAAGACCCAGTGTAAATGCAATAATAAAACCCATTCCGAGTTTCAACTGTATAGGTACCTCAATATTAATCAAGGCGAAACGCAGTAAAGCTCCAACGCCAACAACAATCAAGACTCCACCAATTTTTACAGGCCAATTACCACCCGTTATCCAAGTGAATAACCCCGTTGGTCGACGTACTTTTAAAGATGTCTTCGAATCAGATTCGATTGCAAAAACAATAAAAAAGGTTGCGGCAACAATTGCGAGAAATATTATAGTAGTCATTATTCAATCCTTTAAAAATTTAGCCATAATTAAATATGGTGATATGTTCCATTTTTGCAAAGCATAACGGGAAAACTTACATCATAAGAGATATTAAAAATCACTTATATTTGGAGTTAAAGTTTACTGCTAATTTGAGTGTTAGTCACTTACAACCAAAAAAGTAGAAATAAATAATACTTTGGGTTTAAACTGATCCCTTAATCAAAACCTTTACTGCTAACTAATTAATGTTCCAATGGTAGGAACTCTCGCTGATCCTTTTCTTTAGCTAATTAGACATTAAATTATGGTAGCATCCTATTTTATTATTTACTGATTCATTAAATAAGATGCCTGCTATTATTCCCTTTATTAGTCAATTACCTGACTCAGAGCAACTCATATGGTTAGATGAATTAAATTCTATTTTGCCAAATGAAACTTTTGATCTCGTTAAAAATATCAATGCATGCGATCGAAACCAATGCGAAATTGCTATTGTCGCCAACCCTTCACAAGATGATCTTAAACTATTTCCCAATCTAAAATGGGTACAAAGCTTATGGGCGGGCGTTGAGAATTTAATTCAGCCAAGTATTGATCAAGACTTCAAACTTGTACGAATGGTTGATCCAACACTGACTGAAACAATGGCAGAAGCGGTTTTAGCATGGAGTTTATATCTTCACCGAAAAATGCCAAGTTACACAATCCAACAAAAAGAAAAAGTTTGGCAACCTCAGCCTTATGTTTTTCCTTGTCAATGTAATATAGGAATATTGGGTTTAGGTGAATTAGGACAGGCAAGCGCAAAACGACTTATCGATAATGGGTTTTCTGTCATGGGTTGGAGTCGAACGAAGAAAAATATTGATGGTTTAAAAACTTTTGACGGTAAAGAAGGGCTGGTTGAAATGTTAAAAATCACTAACATTTTGGTCTGCTTGTTACCCCTCACCAAAGAAACTCGAGGTATGATTGATAATAACTTATTGGCGCAACTACCAAAAGGAGCATCACTAGTTAATTTTGCTAGAGGATCGATAGTTAAAATAGATGATTTAATCAAAACCTTAACCGAAAAAAATTTATATCATGCGGTACTTGATGTGTTCGAAGAAGAGCCTCTCGATCCAAATAGTCCTCTTTGGGACAACCCTAGAATTACTGTGCTCCCTCATATAGCGGCAACAACCAATATTGAAACCGCCACTAAAATTGTTGCCAAAAACATTCTCGATTATCGAAAAACCGGTAAGATAAATTTTGATGTCGATTTGAAAAAAGGTTATTAGATTTTAGTGATATCCATGGTAGAGGCGAGTAATGAGTAAATTTTCGAGTACACCGCATGGTTAAGCAATGTAATTCTCGATAGCAAAAATTATGCTAAATAAAAAAACACTGAAACCAATTAAAGAAATCAGTCCAATTTTAGCGACCACCCAATTTGAAGCAAATCTAAAATCTTCGCTGACAGCTTCTTTCTTTTCATTTACTTGAAACTCGTTTGAAATATATAGGGCTATTCCACTATATATTAGCGGAACTAACATCTTTGGAGTATTTTCAGGTATAAAATATATCGATACACTGAACAATACTAAAAATAAGATCCCACCATAAAAAGTGTTTCTTTCGGCTTCATGAGCAAGCATATTTTTAAAGTTTGATTTTAAATAATAAAGACCTGCCAAAGGTCCACAGAGGTATGAGCCAATAAATATTTGTTTGGGTGAAAATACTGGAACACTATTGGATTTATCTACTTCCAAGGCTTGATTGATTTTTTCGCTTTCGGCAACAAATCTTTCCTTCAAAATGTTTTCTATTTTATTTACCCGTTCAGGCCATTTGTTATGATCAATATGGTCTAGAATGTTCTCAAGCTCGCTATCGCTACATTCTTCATAATTTGGTTCGGACATGGTTTTCCTTTGGTGCATAACAGTAAATTATCACGCGCGATATGCGTAGGGGTGATAATTATTTAACTCTACATTCAACCTTATTTTAAAATCAGAATAAAAAGCTAAAGATCTAACTCAACATCCGATTCTAAACGGGTAGTACAAGTCAAAATATATCCCTGCTTTTTTTCTGAATCTTGTAATCCAATATCATTTTGAGAAACAATTTCGCCGGATATTTTTTTAACCATACATGCACCACAATTTCCTGCTCGACATCCTGTATCAATGATTACGCCTTCCGATTCTAATTTTTCTAATAGGATTTCATTTTCTTCAACGACTATGGTTTTATTCGATTGCTTGAGCGAAAGAGTAAACGGACCAGTTTCTTGAACTGGCTCTTGAGGTGCTTCTTTTAACACTTTTTCTTGTTGTTCTAATTTTGCCTTTTTCTTACCACCCGGATCAAAGGTTTCATCGTGATAATTTTCCATATTAAAATTAAGTGATTCAAGGCAATTTTTAACTTGCTGCATAAACCCATCGGGGCCACAACAAAAAATCACCCGATCATTTAGATCTGTCACCAAATCACTTAAAGAAGTCGTATTAACTCTACCACGTCGACCTAACCAATTTTCTGACAACCCGGGTTGGGTACAATGAACTTCAAGTTGAAAGTTTTTATTCCTAAAGTCAATCAGTGATAGCTCACGTCTAAAAATTATATCCTCGACACTTCTTACCCAATTCAGAAACAAAATGTCTTTACTTGGGTCGGTATCCGTCCAAAAACGCGCCATCGACATCATAGGTGTAATTCCAGAACCGGCTGAAATTAATAAAACTTTTTCTGACGGAATATCAAAACAATTAAACCGTCCAGCAGGACCTCTTAATTCTAGTTCAGACCCTACTGTAATATTTTGATGTAACCATGGAGAAACTGAACCACCTTTTTCTTTTTTTATCGTCAGCTCTAAAATATGAGGGCGGCTAGGGGAGGAGGCAATGGTATAAGATCGATTGTGTTTTTCTCCTTCGATTTCTAACTGAAGCCCTATAAATTGACCTGGCTTAAAATGAAACAACTGCGGAGATTTTGATTGAAATTGGAATATTTTTACGTCTGGGGTTTCTTGAATAACACCAACACAAACCACTTGCGTTTTTCTACTTGACCAAGAGGGAGTATCTTGTAACTGAGATAATTGATTAATTGACATATGATTCATAGACATCTTTTTAATAGACACTGTTATTAAATCTGCTCTACACCCATATGTTTTAACACACCATCAAGCTCATCTAAACTATTATACTGAATAACAATTTTTCCTTTCCCTTTAGCGCCGTGTTGGATCTTTATTGGTGCGCCAACCTTGTCCGAAACCCGACGTTCTAACTGACCAATGTGGGGGTCACCTTTTGATTCAAACTTAGCTTTTTGAGGTGCGCCAGTATTGCGAACTAACTTTTCAGTCTCTCTTACATTTAAACCTTTAGCTACCACAATTCTTGCAACACTAGTTTGCTGATCACTGGTTAAAGATAACAAGGCTCGAGCATGACCCATCTCTAAATCACCTCGCTCTAACATGGTTCGGCAAACTTCAGTCAAAGATAATAACCTTAACAAGTTGGTCACAGTGGTTCGACTTTTACCAACAGCGTCTGCGGTTTGTTGGTGAGTTAATTCAAACTCCTGCATGAGTCGTTGTAAAGCGACGGCTTCTTCCATTGCATTTAAGTCTTCCCGCTGGATATTTTCTATCAAAGCCATTGCAATGGCCGCTTCATCAGGTATCTCTTTGACTAAACAAGGGATTACATCTAATTCTGCAAGTTGTGAGGCTCGCCATCGACGCTCACCGGCAATAATTTCAAATTTATCTTTTCCAATTTCTCTAACAACAATCGGCTGGATAATACCTTGCGCCTTTATAGAACTAGCAAGCTCTTCTAAAGCATCATCAGTCATTATTTTACGAGGCTGATACTGTCCCGGCTGCATAAACTCAATCGGTAGTTTACGTAACTCTCCTTGAGGAGCTTGAGAACTTTCAGGTGTTTCATCTTGCTCATTAGACACGATTTTTTTTGGTTTGCTTAAAAAAGCATCTAAAGGTGAGCGACCCAGTTTTTTCTTCATCTTTATATTCTCTAAATTATTATTCTTTTCAAATGATTGTTCGTTTTCAAACAGTCTTAAACGGTTTCTTTTGCTAGATCTTCCCGCCGAATCATTTCACCAGCTAACCCGAGGTAAGCTTTAGCGCCTCTAGACAATCGATCATACAATAGAGCCGGCAACCCATAACTAGGTGCTTCTGCTAATCGTACATTTCGGGGTATTGCCGTACGGTATACTTTGTCACCAAAATGCTCATGTAATTGATTTGAGACTTCCACCGCTAGCCGGTTTCGTGGGTCATACATGGTTCTTAATAACCCTTCGATGTAAAGATCAGGGTTAACATGCTCTGTAATCTGTTCGATCGTACCTAACAAGGCCTTTAAACCTTCAAGTGCATAATATTCACATTGCATAGGTATCATCACACTATCTGCCGCTACCAATGCATTAACCGTTAAAATACTTAATGAAGGAGGACAATCGATAAAAATATAGTCAAATTCACCTTTTAGCTCTGATAAAGCGTTTTTTAATCGATTTTCTTTATTATCTTCTGATAACAAATAGGCTTCTGCGGAAGCTAAATCTGAATTAGTCGGTAATATATAAATTCCGGCTTGTTCCGCATTGATTAAACATTCTTGGGCTGTTTTTTCACCGAGAAGAACATCTAGCATGTGGAATTCAAGTTCATCCTTGTCGACACCGCAACCGCTCGATGCGTTTCCTTGCGGATCTAAATCAACTAATAAGACTTTTCTTTTGGTAGCAGCGAGTGATGCCGCTATATTAATGCTGCTAGTTGTCTTACCAACACCACCTTTTTGGTTGGTTACTGCTATGATTTTACCCACAAAAACCTCTTTAGAAATCTATTTTACCGGTATTTACTGATCAATCAGTCATTTTTAACCCGTTATTTTTATTCTTTTGTGCACCTTTTAGAGACATTGAACAATCTAAATAGGTGAGTTAATCTATTTTAGTGAACTATTCATTATAGGTTGATCTTTCATTTGATCAATAACAACGAGCCAAACACCTGTTATTAATCCTAATTATTTAGGTTTAAGCTCCACTAAACACCTTTCTGCCGATAATCCCGGCACATCAAGCGAATAATAAGCCACTTGATCAACCATGTTAGCAAGATCGACAACTTCTTGTTTAGAGTATTGCCCCTTCATTGCCAACCAACATCCACCATCAGCTAACAAATGACTTGTTATTGTTATCATATCTACCAATGAAGCAAAAGCTCTAGAAATAACTGCATCAAATTGGAATCGATAGTCTTCTACCCGAGAATGAACCGCTGTAACGTTAGTTAACCCCAATAAATGGATTTGTTGGTGAAGAAAACGAATTTTTTTATTATTACTATCTAACAAAGTAAATTGAACATCTGGCAACATGATTGCCAAAGGTAATCCAGGAAAACCAGCGCCGGTTCCGACATCAATGATATTTTTTTGTTTGATTAGGCGCATCACCGCCAGGCTATCTAACAAATGAAGTGTTAAAGCTTCCGATGGGTCGATAATTGCGGTCAAGTTATAAGTTTTATTCCATTTTAATAACTCTTCTAACAAAGATAATAATTGCTTTTCCTGCTTAGGGCTCGCCTGAATTCCTAAGGTTTGTAATCCATCCGATAACTCTGCGCTAAGGTCGATCATTTAAGAATTTCCCTGACCTTGTGTTAGTTTTTTGTAGTTCTTTTTTTTCAAAGTAATCAATAATAGTGAAATTGCCGCAGGTGTCACACCAGATATTCTAGCTGCTTGTCCAATGGTTTCAGGTTTAACTGTTTGTAGCTTTTGGATGATTTCCGAAGATAGACCCCCAATGACTGAATAATCAATATCAGAAGGTAACACTTGGTTTTGTTGCTTCTTGTTTCGCTCAATTTCATCTTTTTGACGATCGATATAACCTGAGTATTTCGCTTGAATTTCAACTTGCTCTTTGACCGTGTCGTCAACACCTTCTCCAAAACCAGCAATTGCGTCAACCATTCTTGAATAGGTTAATTCAGGCCTTTTTAACAAATCTAGTTGACTATATTCTCTTGATAGCGGCTTTTGAAGTAGTGATGATAATTGAGTCGCGTCATCCGAGCTGGGTTGAATCCAAGTTGATTTTAAACGATTTAGCTCATTTTCAATCGCCAATCGTTTTTCCGATATTTGACGATATCGTTCATCATCAACCAAACCTAATTGGTGAGCTTTTTCAGTCAAACGAAGATCTGCATTATCTTCTCTTAACATTAGTCGGTATTCTGCACGAGAAGTAAACATTCGGTAGGGCTCTTGAGTTCCCCGAGTAATTAAATCATCTATCATCACTCCGATATAAGCTTCTTCTCGACCAGGAGACCAAGCTGGCTTATCTAGCACATTTAAAGCTGCATTTAATCCTGCAATCAAACCTTGAGCTGCAGCTTCTTCATAACCAGTTGTTCCGTTGATCTGTCCCGCAAAAAACAGCTTCTTAATATGTTTAGTTTCTAATGAGCTTTTTAACTCTCTTGGATCAAAATAATCGTATTCAATGGCATAACCGGGTCTCGTAATATGAGCATTTTCAAACCCTTTAATTGATCGAACCAGTTTTAACTGCACATCAAAGGGCAAGCTGGTTGAAATCCCATTTGGGTAAACCTCGTGAGTATTTAACCCTTCTGGCTCAATAAATATTTGATGACTATCTCTTTCAGCAAAACGAACCACTTTATCTTCAATTGAAGGACAATACCGAGGGCCAACCCCCTCAATTTCACCAGTAAACAGCGGAGAACGATCCATTCCCTGATGAATAATCTCATGAGTTTGCTGATTGGTATTGGTTATATAGCAAGGTACTTGTCTTGGGTGGTTAGCCACATTACCCAAAAAAGAGAAAACAGGTGTCGGTTTATCGCCATGCTGTGGCTCTAATTCTGAAAAATCAATACTACGGCTATCAATCCTTGGAGGAGTCCCTGTTTTTAACCTTTGAACGTTAAATGGAAGTTCTCGTAGTTTCTTTGATAAACCCACCGAAGGTGGATCGCCCGCTCGACCACCAGCATAATTAGACTGTCCAATATGAATTTTTCCTGCTAAAAAAGTACCTGCGGTTAAAACCACTGTTTTCGCTGAAAAAATCAGACCCATTTCTGTAATAACACCAGCAACTCTATCATTTTCGATAATTAGATCATCGACCGATTGCTGAAACAATTTAAGGTTTGGTTGGTTTTCAAGGTGTTCTCTAACAAAGTTTTTATATAGGGTTCTATCTGCTTGAGCTCGAGTCGCTCGAACGGCAGGACCTTTACTGGCATTAAGTTTTTTAAAATGAATGCCTGCGTGATCAATCGCTGTTGCCATTAATCCTCCCATCGCATCCACTTCTTTAACTAAATGCCCTTTACCTATCCCCCCAATTGCAGGGTTACAGCTCATTTGTCCAAGAGTTTCAATATTGTGGGTGATTAATAAAGTTTTAGCTTTCATTCTGGCAGATGCAAGCGCGGCTTCTGTTCCAGCGTGACCTCCACCAATTACAATTACATCAAAACTTTCATCAAATAACATTTATAAACGACAGGCCAATAAAAAGGAGGGGGATTTTACCTAAAACTGGGTAAAAAATGAACAAAAATAATCAAAGGGGTAGATGATTAAATAATTCCCCTAAGATAAAAATAGAGAGCTATCGCTCAAAGCTTGTTTAAAAACCGTGAATTTACTCAAATATTACACTAGTCTATAATTCATATATCGCAATTATCAGTGATTGGTTGCTACATTTTAGTCCTGTTTACGTAGGACTTTTGAGTGAATAATGAAAAAATTATTTTTAAAAACGCTTGTTTACCTATTGATTTTATCATCAATCCCTTATTTGTATTTTTTATGGCATGCAAAACAGGGTTTAGATTCTTTTTTAACCTATCACTCATTAGGTGGAGAGTTGACCTATGAATGGATGTTAATTGATTTAGATGGTCAATTTTTTTTATTTGACGCCTCTTTTCATCAAGACCCTCACAACCCCTTATTTACTGCCGACAAGATCAAAATAATCCCAACCAGCATTTTCGACTGGTTAAATGCTAGAGAAAAGGTCATTTATCAAGAATATCCAGTGCGAATAAAAATAGATGTTACAGGCGCAAAAAGCAATCATACCGAAAAACTCTTGTCACTCTTTGGTTTAGATTATTCAGAAGATGTTTTTAATCTTTTTTATCCAAACCAATGTCTCGATGTTGTTGATTATAAATTACCTCTTTTTAATTTTAATTTATCAACTCAATTCAATATTGATCGAACAGCTGATAAAACAGATATTAAGTTTAAATTTAAAAGCCCTTCAATTGCTTCTATAGATGGCAACTTAAAAATCAATAATTTTTCAGAAGCTCGAACTGGTGATAGTTTTGTAAGTGATCTTTCAATTCAACTAAAAGATCTACTTTGGTTTCAACAAAACACATCAAAATGTATTAGTTCAACGTCTCTATCCAGTGAAGAATTTATGCAACTGTTGTCACAAAAACTCTCCGATGAATCTGCAAAAAATGGATTGGTTATTAACAGTAAATCGGTAGAAACAATTGCTAATTTCCTTTATTTACCACAAAAAATTGAGTTTGATTTTAATTTAAAAACAGATAAAAAACTTAGCCAGATTTCCTTTTACCCTATTAACCGCTATCAACAAAAAACAGGACTGGTAATTCAGTTAAATAATCAAGATTTAGGTTTTATTTATGAGCAATCTATCGATACAACCGTTTCAATGGACTTAGCAGAAACGATTACACTAACAAAAGTATTAGAAAAAGAAGCTGAAAAAATGCTACCTGTTGATTCTTCGTTAGAAGAATATTTAGGTTCTAAGATTTTAATTCGATTAAATAATAGAGCAGAAGCGGCTGGTTATTTATCAGAAGTAAATCAGAAAGGTTTAAAAATAAATCAATTTAAATTCAAAGGAAAAACAGTTTTGCCTTATAGTTTTGCTGAGATCGAGTCAATAAAATTACTTAGAGAAAACTAATTAACAACGAATAATATTTAAAACTATTTTCCAATACAAAAACTTGTGAAGATTTTTCCCAAAAGATCATCTGAAGTAAACTCTCCAGTAATTTCATTTAAACAATCTTGAGCTAGCTTTAATTCCTCTGCTAACAACTCCCCAGCAGAAAATTTGTTGAGTTGGTAGAAACCTTGATTAATATGTTTTTCTGCTCTTTGTAACGCATCAATATGGCGACGCCTTGCCATAAAAGTTCCCGATTCTGAGGCATCAAAACCAACACTTTCTTTTAGGTGGTTTTTCAGTAGATCTATTCCTTGACCTGTAGATGCCGACAATTGAATAACTGTCGGTTCAGCTTGATAACTCGCTTTTTCACCCAATAAATCAATTTTATTTTTAATTAACGTAATTGGTGGTAATGCTGAAGTTAAATCAATGTGTTTTTTTATTTCTTGGTTAAGATCAAAGTTTTCATTTTTAGAGGCGTCAACCATTAAGAGAATTCTATCAGCGGTTTCAATTTCTTTAGCCGCTCTTTCTATACCAATTTTTTCAACTAGATCTTTCGCTTCTCTAAGTCCAGCTGTATCCACTATATGAAGAGGTAAACCATCGATATTTATTTGTTCAGATAAAGTATCACGAGTGGTTCCTTCAATGTCCGTTACAATTGCCCGCTCTTTACCTGCTAATTGATTTAATAAGCTGGATTTACCCGCATTTGGTTTACCAGCAATAACTACTTTCATTCCCTCTCTTAACAAACAACCTTGCTCAGCACTTTTTAATAACACAGATAAGAAAGTGGAAATTTTTTCCGTTTGTTCGGTAATTTTATTATCTTTAAGAAAATCGATTTCTTCTTCTGGAAAATCAATTGCCGCTTCAACATAAATTCGCAAATAAACCACTTTTTCTACTAGCTCGTGAACTTTATTCGAAAAATCCCCGGTCAAAGATCGCATTGCACTCTTTGCCGCTTGACGAGAACCGCTATCAATTAAATCAGCGATCGCCTCAGCCTGAGCTAAATCTAACTTATCATTATGAAAGGCTCTTTCTGAAAACTCACCCGGTTTAGCCAAAACGGCTCCACACCCTAGAACAGCCTCCAGCAACATATCCATAATTATAGGACCGCCATGCCCCTGCAGTTCTAAAACATCTTCACCAGTGAAAGAATTAGGCGCATTAAAATAGATTGCTATACCTTGATCAACTAATTGTTGATCAAGGTTCAAAAAAGGAAGGTAGTGAGCATAACGAGGTTTAAGGGTTTGTACTAAAAGTTTTTTAGAAATTTTCTGACATAATGGACCAGAAACTCTAATAATAGCTACCCCACCTTTTCCTGGTGGAGTTGCTATTGCAGCAATTGTCGTCTGTTTATCGTGAGTATGTTTCATATTATCAACCAAATTAAAACTCTACTCTTGTTAGAAATACTCGCCTTTAAGGTTTCTTTTTAGTTTCTTGCTCTTTATTAAATTGATTGGTGATATATAACTGCTGAGCAATTGAAATTAAGTTATTCATTAACCAGTATAAAACTAATCCAGCAGGAAAGAATACAAAAAAGACTGTCATAAATACCGGCATTAATTGCATCATTTTTTGCTGCATTGGATCCATTGTTGGAGACATCGGTTGCATTTTTTGCATTAAATACATACTCGCACCCATTAATAACGGCATCACATAATAAGGATCTTTAACCGACATATCGTCAATCCACAATATAAATGGCGCATGACGTAATTCTACACTTTCCATTAATACCCAATAGAGAGCAATAAATACAGGCATTTGAATTAATAACGGAAAACAACCACCTAAAGGATTCACTTTTTCTTTTTTGTAGAGCTCCATCATTTTCATCGACATTTTTTGTCGATCATCACCATATTGCTCTTTCATTGCGGTCATCTTTGGCTGCAACAATCGCATTTTGGCGAAAGATCGATATTGGGCTCTAGCTAAAGGATAAAGCAGCGTTTTAATAGCAATTGTGACCAAAATGATCGCAAAACCCCAATTAACTGCAAAACCCTGAAAGAAAATCAGTAGGAAAAAAATTGGCTTGCCAATCCACCATAAAAAACCATAATCAACTGTTAACTCTAATCCATCAGCAATTTTTTCTAATGCTGACTGAATTTTTGGACCTACATATAGTTTTGCCGATAGAGTTTTAGTTTCTCCCGGCTCTACCCACTCCCAATCTTGAGTAATTCTAATTTGAGTTAAACCTGCCTTACCTAGATTTTTATTAGAAGTATCAATAGTGTTAGTTGTTTCCGACTGAGGCACCCAAGCGGTTACGAAGTAATGTTGTAAAAGCGCAACCCAACCACCTTTAGTTGATACATTAAGATCTTTTTCTGCTAAATCATCAAAATCATATTTCTCATATTTTTTTTCTGTTGTTGAAAAAGCCGGTCCAACATAAGAACGCATTCCTAAACCTGACACTTCTTGTCCTTCAGCTTCACCTGTATCACGTTTTAAAGCTGTAAACATTCTATTAGCAATTTTATTTTTAGAAGTATTATTAACTACAAATTCAACATCAATTAAATATTGGCCCTTATGAAATGTAAAACGTTTAATGTAGTTTACGCCTTTATCATTTGTCCAAACCAAATCAACCTCTAAAGTATCATCATTAGAGTTCATTAAATATTTGGTTTGTGTTGATTGATAGACAGCTATATTTTTTTTGTAATCAGGCGCACCTTCACCATATAAGCCTGACAAAGCTAAAAACACTCTTCCATTACGGTTTTCTAATATATTAATCGGTTGAGAATCTTTATCGAGAGTTTCTTTGTGATTTAATAACTCTGCAGATACTAAATTACCTCCATTTGGAGAAATCACCACTCTTAAGGTGTCTGTTGTCACTACAATAGGGTTGAGATTTGTTGTTTCTGGTTGAGATACATTTCTGCTCGAACTAGATTCCGGAACCTGAGAAGAAAGATCATCAGATAGGTTTTCTTTCGGATTAGAAGAATCCTCAATATTAACCTTCTCTAGATTTTCCACCTCTTGTGTTGGTTGGTAGTTTTCTAAAGATGTTTCAATCGGTGCTTTAGCTTCTTTTATAGGCGCATGCGCTTCTTGCCATTCTTGATATAACAAAAACGTTAAAAAAACAAAAAGAAGGAATAAAAAAGTTCTTGCTGATTCCATAATAATTAAATCTCTTTAATAGAGTGTTTTTGACAGTTTGAATGGTCTTGTTCAATATCTGGCACTGGATCAATGCCCCCTGGACTCAAAGGTTGGCATCGAGCAATTCTCTTTACCATTAACCAAGATCCCTTCAAACTACCGTGCTTTTTGATTGCTTCTATCGAATAATTTGAACAAGTAGGATAAAAACGACAACTTCCTCCCATTACTAGACTAAGTGTCTTTTGGTATAGTCTAATTAAGGAAATAAGAATTATTTTCATTATATAAGTTAAGATATCTTATTTAGGACATCGTTTGCAAAAACGAGCAAACAAATCATTTCGGTAGCCGATTATATCTGTTTTATTTAACAGGGCAATATCTCTTCGCGTTAATACAACCAAATCAAAATTAGCATATTCTTTTTGTTGTAAACGAAAATGTTCTCGTAACAACCGTTTAATACCATTTCTTTGGCAAGCTAGTTTGATGTTTTTTTTTGCTATTACTAAACCTAAACGAGGGTGACTTAGATTATTTTCTCTAGCTAGTAAGGTAAAAGCTTTATTATTTAATTTAAAAGCTTTATCAAAGACGTGACTGTAATCTTTCTTGTTAAGAAGACGAAACTCTGGTCGAAAACTGTAAGTGTTTGTTTTCACTAATTATTACCAACAAGAGCTTCTAAAACAACTAAAAAAATTGTTTCTTTACGCGCTTAATTTTTTACGGCCTTTTGCTCTACGACGGTTAATAATTATACGACCGTTTTTAGTTGCCATTCTTGCACGAAAACCGTGGCGGCGCTTACGCTTGATATTACTTGGTTGAAATGTACGTTTCATCGGACTTTCCGTTTAAATTTGTTACTAAAGAGCTAAATACAATTTTATTATTTAGCCGACTACCTCAAAGGGGCGCAAATTCTATTGTATAGATATTATACTGTCAATCTGTTTTATTTAATAATTGTCAATAAATTCAGGTTCTGGAAGTGTTTTACAATATAGTTTTTTACCTCTTCTACCATATATAGTGTTATTTCATTCAAATACCTACTAAATCATCCAATACAGTTTATAATCTTGTTTATTTTGTGGATAAAAATATTTAGTGAAATAATCAGTTTTTAATGTTTTTAATAGGTTAAAATCAAAAAACATATAAAACTTGATCTTTTTTTATGTGTTGTTGAGTTTTTTTCTTTTTATTGTTATTAACAAGGTAAAGATTATAATAATTAAAAAAGATCTTATTATAGTAATTATTAAGCAAATAGTATTTATGTGGATAACTACTTTATCTCTAATAAAATCAATAAATAACAAGAAGTATATCTATGTTTAAAAACACTATATAACCTATGTTTTATCACTTAGTAAACATGTATTAATATTCAAATTATATGATTTTATCCATTATTAACAGATTTATACCTCTTTAGTTTTACAATATTATCTTATATGAATGTTTTTTTGTTAAACTGATCGAGTTTTAATCATAGATGTTTTTTATTCTTTATTTCCAATAACCCATTATATATTTATTTTATCTGTGGATTAATTTTTGATTTCGATCTAGAATGTTTTAATCATTCACATTTACTCTTAGTTAGAAATCTAACAAATAACGAGTGTGTTTTTCACATAACCTAAATAAGCAATAAAATAAAAATATATATTAATGTGGACTAACTGCCAAAAACATCTTCAAGATGAACTACCACCAACCGAATTTAGTACTTGGATCAGACCACTGAAAGCTTCGTTTGATACTAAAAATTTATATTTACAAGCCCCTAACCGATTCGTTTTAGATTGGGTTAAAGAAAAATATTTACCTAGAATAAGAGAAATTTTAAATAATGATGACAATAAAAATATTGATATATCTCTTGACATAATCACTAGTAATGCTGTCTTTGAAACACAAACTTCCATTATTGAGCCTAGTAAAAATCTATCAAAGAAAAAACCACCTATACAAAACGACAAAAATAACCAGTTACAAAGAAAAAAAAGTAGTTTAAATAATAACTTCGTTTTTGATAACTTTGTTCAAGGAAAAAGCAATCAACTCGCAATGGCAGCTGCTAAACAAGTTGCTTTAAACCCTGGAACCGCTTACAACCCTTTATTTATTTATGGAGGAGTTGGTCTAGGTAAAACCCATTTAATGCACGCTATTGGTAATGAAATTCTTACAAATAAACCCGATGGTAAAGTCATTTACCTTCATTCGGAACGATTCGTCGCAGATATGGTTAAAGCATTACAAACTAACACAATCGATAATTTTAAAAAATTCTATCGTTCTGTCGATGCCTTACTTATTGATGATATTCAATTTTTTGCTAACAAGGAACGTTCTCAAGAAGAATTCTTCCATACTTTTAATGCCTTACTCGAAGGAAATCAACAGGTTATACTAACTTGTGATCGTTACCCTAAGGAGATCGATGGGGTTGAAGAAAGGTTAAAATCTAGGATGGGTTGGGGATTAACTGTTTTTATTGAACCGCCTGAGTTGGAAACTCGAGTTGCGATATTAATGTCTAAAGCTGAAGAGTCTAAAATTGATTTGCCTCATGAAGTTGCTTTTTTCATTGCAAAACGGATTCGTTCAAATGTCAGGGAATTAGAAGGAGCATTAAAAAGAGTTATTGCCAATGCTCAGTTTACCGGGAAGGAGATAAATGTTGAATTTGTTAAAGATGCTTTAAGAGATTTACTTGCAGCGCAAGATAAACAAGTTAGAATAGAAAATATTCAGAAAACAGTTTCCGAATATTATAAAATTAAAGTTTCTGATTTGTTATCTAAAAGACGAAACCGTTCAATTGCACGACCCAGACAGTTAGCTATGGCGTTATCTAAGGAGCTTACAAATCGAAGTTTACCGGAAATTGGTGAGGCTTTTGGTGGTAAAGATCATACAACGGTTTTACATGCTTGCAGAAAAATAAAATCATTGAAAGAAGAATTACCTGATATAAAAGAAGATTACACTAACTTATTAAGAATATTGTCCAGTTAAGCATTAAATAAATGTTTTAGGGAGCTTTTAACATGAAGTTTACTATTGACCAAAATCAACTTGTATCTCCTCTCCAGCTCGTTTCAGGAGCTGTGGAAAAAAGACAAACCTTGCCTGTACTTGGTAATTTGCTCATTAAGGTAGAAAACGGTCTTTTATCAATTACAGCTACTGATTTAGAAATTGAGATGTCGGTTAATTTGACGCTGGAAGGAGAGTATTTAGAGGGCGATATAACAGTTCCAGCTCGAAAATTGGTTGATATCTGTCGGAGTTTATCTTCAGATAAAGCGATTAATTTTACCCTCGAAGAAAACCGATTAAAGATCCAATCTGGCCGGAACCGTTTTTCTTTATCTACTATAGCAGCGCAAGAATTTCCTAATATTGAAGATACTTTATTCACCACTAAATTTGAAGTTGGTAGCCAATCATTAAAAGAACTTCTTGATAAAACGCAATTCGCTATGGCTCAACAAGATGTTCGTTATTATTTGAATGGTATGTTGTTTGAGTTAGAAGATGATAAATTGTTGACCGTTGCTACTGATGGGCATCGATTGGCTTTATCAAAAATGCAATTAAATCATGTGGTTACAAATGATCTAGTTCAAGCCATCGTGCCAAGAAAAGGTGTTATTGAAGCAGCGAAACTTCTTTCAAGTGTTGATCAAGCTTGTACTGTTGAATTTAATAATAATCATATCCGAATATCGTTAGCTGAATTTATTTTTACCTCTAAATTAGTTGATGGTCGGTTCCCTGATTACGATAAAGTATTACCTAAGAAGGCTGATCGAGTTTTAATTTGCGATAGGGACAATGTTAAAGATGCCTTTTCTCGCGCTTCTATTTTATGTAATGAAAAATTTAGAGGTGTTCGTTTGGTATTAAAGCCGAATAAATTAATGATTCATGCAAATAATCCAGAACAAGAAGAAGCTGAGATTGAACTTGATGTTGAATATTCTGATGCAGAAATGGAGATAGGCTTTAACGTTAGTTATTTGGTTGATGCACTAAATGCTATTAAAACTCCGAATGTTAGATTTAATCTTGGCGATTCTAATAGCAGTGTTTTAATTGAAAGCGCAGAAAATAGCAATAGTTTATATGTTGTTATGCCAATGCGTCTTTAGAATTTATTCGCTAAGTTTCTTTTAATATGTATCTTTCAGAGTTTTCATGCTCTAGTTTCCGTAACTTATCTAATATTAAATTATCTCTTTCTAAAGATATAAATATTATTTATGGTAGTAATGCAGCAGGTAAAAGTAGTTTTTTAGAGGCTGTTTGTTATCTGGTTAGTGGTCGGTCTTTTAGGACTGCAAAACAAAACCTACTTATATCACATGAATTTACTAATTTTACGTTATTTGGTCTATTTTCTAACAATACAAAACTTGGCGTTAGTTATTCTCAGAGCACAAAATCAAAGCGTATCAGACTAGATCAACAAACAATTAAATCACTTTCTTTGGTTGCTGGTTTATACCCAGTACAAGTTCTAAGCCCTGAATCCTATCATTTGATTGATTCCGGTCCGTTAGAAAGAAGGAAGTATATCGATTGGTTATTGTTTCACGTGGAACATTCTTATCAAATTAACTGGACTAGGTTTCATAGGTTATTAAAACAAAGAAACTCGTATTTGCGCAAAGCAGATAGTTTTCCTAACGATGACGAGTTTTTATTGTGGGATTTAGAATATGAAACATCGGCTGAAATTATTAATAAATACAGAAGCGGTATTGTTGAACTTCTCGAACCTAACTTGATAGATGTTTTAAATATTATCGGGTTTGAGTCTACAAAAGATCTTAAAATCTCTTACTACTCTGGTTATACAGGTAAGTTATCTGATAGATTGCGCGATTCTCGTAATCAGGATTTAACTTCTGGTAACACCCTATACGGCCCCCATAAAGCAGAATTAAGAATTAAGATAGGTAAACATCTGGCCAAAGATGTCTTATCTAGAGGGCAAAAGAAATTATTAGTTAATGCTTTGTATTTAGCGCAAACAAAAATTCTCAAACAAGTTACTCAAAAAGATAGTTTATTTATAATAGATGACTTTTCATCAGAGCTGGATGAATGTAATCAAGCCTTATTGATCGATACGTTACGAGCGCAAGATAACGTACAAATAATTTTGTCTTGTTTGCATCCAGACATGATAAAACCTTTCATAAAGGAGTATAATGGGGCAACAATGTTCCACGTGGAACAAGGCATAATCGAAAAGGTTTTAAATTGAATTGTTTAGGCCTATTTATTGAGTAGATGGCAATATAAACATTAAATAATATAAGTTATAAGGAAAAACGTTAACGATGTCAGATAATAAAAAAACTGAACAAAACGAATATGATTCTTCAAGTATCAAAGTTCTTAAAGGGCTTGATGCAGTAAGGAAGCGTCCGGGAATGTATATTGGTGATACTGATGATGGTACCGGTTTGCATCATATGGTTTTTGAAGTTGTTGATAATTCAATTGATGAAGCTCTTGCAGGCCATTGTAATGAAATTAATGTCATTATTCATACTGATAACTCAATCACTGTAACTGACGATGGTAGAGGTGTTCCAGTAGATATTCATGAAGAGGAAGGGGTATCTGCTGCTGAAGTTATTATGACTGTTTTGCATGCTGGTGGAAAGTTTGATGACAATTCTTATAAAGTGTCTGGTGGATTACATGGTGTAGGAATATCGGTAGTAAATGCTTTGTCAGATGAACTTACTTTAACAATTAGAAGAGAAGGGAAGGTACATGAACAGTCCTATGTATTAGGTGAACCACAAGCACCATTGGCAGTTATAGGTGAAACCAAACGAACAGGAACTGATTTACGCTTCCATCCAAGCCCTAAGATTTTTACTGACACTAATTATCATTATGAAATTTTAGCAAAACGCTTAAGAGAGTTATCATTTTTGAACTCAGGTGTTAGCATAAAATTAAAAGATGAAAGAACAGGAAAAGAAGACCATTTTCAATATGAAGGTGGAATCAAAGCTTTCGTCGATTATCTTAATCGATCTAAAACACCAATTAATGACAAAATGTTTAACTTTTCATTTCAAAGAGATGATGGAATCGGGGTAGAGGTAGCAATGCAATGGAATGATAGTTTCCAAGAGAACATCTTTTGTTTTACAAATAACATTCCTCAAAGAGATGGTGGAACTCATTTAGCTGGTTTTAGGGGGGCGCTAACCAGAACCTTAAATACCTATATGGAAAAAGAAGTTGCAAGTAACGCTAAAGGAAAGACCCAAACAACAGGTGATGACGCGAGAGAGGGGTTAACAGCTGTTATATCAGTAAAAGTTCCTGATCCAAAGTTTTCATCTCAAACAAAAGATAAATTAGTTTCGTCAGAAGTTAAAAGTGCGGTTGAGCAAACAATGGGCTCTCAATTATCTGACTATTTATTAGAAAATCCTCAAGAAGCTAAAATCATTGTAAATAAAATGTTGGATGCAGCAAGAGCAAGAGAAGCAGCCCGAAAAGCGCGAGATATGACTCGTAGAAAAGGTGTTTTAGATATAGCAGGACTACCTGGTAAATTGGCTGACTGCCAAGAAAAAGATCCTGCTCAATCAGAACTATATATTGTGGAGGGTGATTCTGCGGGAGGATCGGCAAAACAAGGCCGTAACCGTAAAAACCAAGCTATTTTGCCGTTAAAGGGTAAAATTCTAAATGTTGAAAAAGCTCGTTTTGATAAAATGCTCTCTTCTGTTGAGGTTGGAACACTTATTACTGCATTAGGTTGTGGTATTGGGCGCGATGAGTTTAATGTTGAAAAAACCCGCTACCACCGAATTATTATCATGACAGATGCGGATGTTGATGGTGCACACATAAGGACACTTTTATTAACATTCTTTTATCGTCAAATGTTGGAGTTAGTGGAAAGAGGTTATATTTATATTGCTCAACCACCATTATATAAAGTTAAAAAAGGCAAACAAGAAACCTATGTTAAAGATGATGTGAGTTTGCAAGAATATCTTACGAGTTTAGCTTTAGATGAAGCTTCTTTACATGTTAACTCACAAGCTCCAGCTTTATCTGGTGCAGGGTTAGAAACATTGGTAAAACAGTATCGAGAGGTTCAAGCTGATATTTCTCGGTTGTCTCAGTTGTACGATTATCGTATTTTAAATAGTTTAGTTGATTTACCGAAACTTTTAGTCGAAGAATTAAAAGATTCTGATAAAGTTAATTCTTGGTTAGAGGCTTTGAGAAATGATTTAACTGGTGATGGAAAGGCTGGAGCTACACGTTTTGAACTAAATGTAATTAAAGATGAAGAAAGAAACGAATTTAATCCTCAAATTAATGTGATTCATCATGGAAGCGAAAAGAAATATGTATTAGATAAATCCTTTTTCTCTTCTGGAGAATACAAAAAAATAATTTCTTTAGGTGAAAATACAAATGATTTAATAGAAGTGGGTGCTTACATACAAAGGGGAGGCAAACAACAAGATGTTTCTTCTTTCAAAGAAGCACTTGATTGGTTGATGCATCAATCTAAAAGAGGAATTGCTATCCAGCGGTATAAAGGATTAGGAGAAATGAACCCTGATCAATTATGGGATACAACAATGGATCCTAATGCGCGTCGCATGCTTCAAGTAACAATTGAGGATGTTGTGGCTGCCGATCAATTGTTTTCTACTCTAATGGGGGATGATGTAGAACCTAGAAGAAACTTTATAGAAGCAAACGCATTAGCAGTAGCTAATCTGGACGTATAAACCAGTGGATGTATAAATTACTTGCGCCAATTAATCAAAAACACTATATTAGAAAAAACTAATTTAAAAACAGTACTTATTTGGAGAAAAACAGATGTTAAAGAAAACGGCTTTAGTTTCAAGCTTATTATTATCTCTTTGTTTTGTAGGAGATGTTTCTGCAGCTGATGCAGCTGCTGGAAAAACAAAAGCAGCAAGTTGTATTGGTTGTCATGGAGTGGCAGGTATTAGCATGATACCAACTTACCCTAACCTTGCTGGTCAAAAAGCGGCATATACAATTAAACAACTTAAAGCGTTTAAAGATAAAAGTCGTCCAGATATGATTATGGCTGGAATTGCAGCACCCCTATCTGAAGCTGATATGGCTGATATTGCTGCGTATTATGAGAGTTTAAAGTAATAAAATAAAATGTTATTTTAAAAGCGGCTTCAAAAGAAGCCGTTTTTATTTGTGTCAAAAGTTATCCCAATAAATTAGAAACGAAGCTACTTAAATCATTAAATATAGGTAGATTTTTTGGTAAATTTGATTGTAGAGATGTTTTACGGCCTTTACCTGATAAAACCAACACCGGTTTACAATTAGCATTTAATGCGCAATTAATATCTGATAACGAATCACCAACAAACCAAGTTTCTTCAGGGTTAGCATTAAACAAGGAAATAAGTGTGTTGGCCATACCTGGACTAGGTTTTCTGTCAGGACCTGCGTTGTTTGGGTGGTCTGGACAATATTCTAATGCGTCAATATGACCGCCAACTTTAGCTAGTTCCAGCTCCATTTTTTTATGCATCATTGCAAGAGTGATAGCATCAAAAAAACCTCGTGAAATTCCTGACTGGTTTGTAGCTACTCCAATTTTATAACCAGCTCGGTTTAGTTGAGCAATAGCTTTTAAGCTTGATTGAATAGGAATCCATTCTTCAGGTGTTTTTATATAGTTATCTGAATCAAGATTAATAACGCCATCCCGATCCAGAATAATTAGTTTTTGTTGTTGGTTCATTTTTGTAATAAAGATATATCAGCAATACCAATAAATAAATTTCTTAATTCATTAATGAGAGCTAATCGATTATTTTTTATCGCTTGATCGTCGGTATTAATCATTACATTATCAAAAAATTGATTGACGACATTTTTTAAACTTGCGAGCTTAGATAGAGCTAAACCATAATCACCATTTGAGGTTTTTTCATCCACATAAATTTTGACCGTTTGAATTGTTTCAAAGAGAGCTTTCTCATCTGATTCAAACAAACTTTGATTTATTTGGTTAGCCTCAAAATTTAAATCTGATTTAGATAAAATATTTTTAACTCGTTTATTTGCCTCTGCTAGATCTGCACTTTCAGGTTGTGAGTCGAAAGATTTAACGGCTTCTAAGCGATTGTAAAAATCGGTTGGTCGAGAAATATTTAATGCTTGAACTGCTTTGATTGATTGAGAAGAAAAACCTTTTTCCTGGTACATGGCGAATGTTCGAGCATTAAAGAAAGTGATTAACTCCTGATGAGTATTAATATCAATTTTTACAACAGGATCAGAATTGGTAAAAATATCTATCGACTTAGTAATTAATTGTGATAAATCGAGAGTTAAATTGTTTTCCGTAATTAAGCGTAAAACTCCAAGCGCTGCTCTTCGTAAGGCAAACGGATCTTTTGCTCCGGTCGGTATTTGACCAATTCCAAAAATTCCGACTAAAGTATCCACTCTTTCTGCAAGTGCTAGAATTAAACCTGTTGAAGTTTTGGGTAATTGATCTCCAGAAAAACGAGGCATGTAAATTTCATCCATGGCTTCAGCAACATCTTTATGCTCACCATCTTTGTTTGCATAGTAGCGCCCCATAACCCCTTGAAGGTCGCTAAACTCACCAACCATATCGGTCATTAAATCGCATTTACATAATTCAGCAGCTCTTGCTGCGAGTTCTTTATCTGAATCAAGTTGTTCAGCAATATCAATAGAAAGTGTTTTTATTCTTTGTGTTTTAGCATATAAGCTACCGAGTTTATTTTGAAAGACTATTTTTTTTAATCTTTCAACATAACTCTCAAGCGTATTTTTGCAATCTGAATCATAAAAGAATTTAGCGTCTGCCAATCGAGGGCGAATTACTTTTTCGTTTCCTTCAATGACTGATGCAGGGTTTTTACTGTCAATGTTGGAAACTGTAATGAAGCAGGGTAATAATTCACCTTGGTTATTAATTAAGTGAAAATATTTTTGATGCTCAACCATTGAGGAAATTAAAGCTTCAGAAGGAACTTCTAAAAAACTTACATCAAAATTTCCTAGTAGAGGGACTGGCCATTCAACTAAGGCTGTTACTTCTTCTAATAATTTTTCAGAAATTACTGCAGTGGCGTGTTTCTCTTTAGCTAGTTTTTCTACTTGAATTCGAATTTTTGCCTTACGCTCTTCAAAACAAGCGATAACATTATTTGAAGCAAGTAGTTGTTCGTATTCAGATGCATTATTGATCTCAATCGCACCCGGTGAATGAAAGCGATGACCAAATGTTAAATTGCTAGCCTTTTGGTCGAACAATGTAACCGGTAATATTTCTTTCCCTAATATAGCCAGCACCCAATGAACTGGCCGACTAAATTGAGAGTTTGAGTTGCCCCATCGCATTGCTTTAGGGACGGGTAGTTGAGTAATTGCATTTTTTAAAAGCTCTTGCATTAAGGTTTTTGTTTGTTTCCCTTTTACATCAGCAATATGAGCAAGTCTTTCACCCTTGTCTGTTTTTCTTGTATCTAAATCAGCAACCTCAACGCCATGTGATTTTGCAAAACCAACTGCTGCTGGTTTTGGGTTTCCATTTTGGTCAAAAGCTGCAGCGATAGCGGGACCGAGTTTCTCTACTTGTTTATCTTTTTGTGAAACGTCAAGCTGGACGAAACGAACAGCAAGTCTGCGAGGAGTAGCAAACCATTCACTATCAATAAAAGTTAACTCCAAAGAGTCGAAAGATGATTTTAAACTGTCATGTAAAGAGTGAGCAAGTTTGGTTAAGGCTTTTGGAGGTAATTCTTCGCAACCTAACTCAAACAAAAAATCAAGCTTGTTAGTTTCGGTAGACATTATTTGCTCTCCTTTTTATTTTCTAGTGATTGGCAGATTGGAAAACCAAGCGCTTCTCGAGAACTATAATAAGCTTGAGCAACATCGCGAGATAATGTACGAACGCGTAAAATAAATCTTTGTCTTTCTGTGACAGAAATAGCATGTCTTGCATCAAGTAAATTAAAAACATGAGAAGCTTTTAAAACCATTTCATAAGCGGGTAAAGGTAACCCTTTTTCTATTAATTGTTTGCTTTGAGTTTCGCAATAATCAAAATAGTTGAAAAGATAATCAACATCAGCGCACTCAAAGTTATAGGTTGACTGCTCAACTTCATTTTGATGAAAGACATCTCGATAAGTCACGACACCTTGAGGACCTTCCGTCCATACAAGATCAAAAATACTATCAACACCTTGTAAGTACATGGCTATTCGCTCTAAACCGTAAGTAATTTCACCCATAACTGGTTTGCACTCTAACCCGCCAACTTGTTGAAAATAGGTAAATTGGGTAACTTCCATTCCGTTTAACCAGATCTCCCAACCTAATCCCCATGCACCGAGAGTAGGAGATTCCCAATTGTCTTCAACAAATCTAATATCATGTTCTAAAGGATCTATGCCGAGCATTTTTAGAGAGTCTAAATAAAGCTCTTGAATATCTTTAGGAGAGGGCTTTAATACCACCTGATATTGATAATAGTGTTGTAGTCTATTAGGGTTTTCCCCGTAGCGCCCATCGGTTGGTCGTCTACAAGGTTGTACGTATGCGGCATTCCAGGGCTCTGGGCCAATAGAACGTAAAAATGTTGCAGGATGAAAAGTGCCAGCACCAACTTCTAAATCGTAGGGTTGAAGAATAACGCAACCTCGATCTGACCAAAATTGTTGAAGCTTCATAATCAAACCTTGAAAGGTTTGAGGGGCTCCTTCAATACCCTTTGAAATTTTATTTTCAGGATTAGACAAAACCTAAATCTCCACAGAAATTAGAAGAATAGCTAAGTTATTTTCAATAACCGGTGCCATTTCATAATAATGCGAGATTATATCAACCCTCAAGGGATGATCCTATATTTTATAATAGAAGTTCTAAGGTGAAGAGATATTTTTTAAGCGGATTTCGATAGTGCGGGTTGCTTGAAGAGGGTTACCTATGTTGCATTGACCTTGGCTAGTTATTTGGTAATAGTCTACAGTATTGATAGTTATGTTGTTACAGGTTGTTGTAGCCCGACAGCCATTTAAACCATTGATCGTCATGTTATAAGTTTGATTACCACAAATTCCGATACCGCCAGCAACAGGAAATACAGCAAGAGCTTGGAGGTTTGCTCCTGATTCCGCCGCAAAAAAAGCGCGAGTAGAAATGACCTGTTGAGCAACAGAGACGTTAGATTGGTTATTTATTCTCATTAATGCAGCGGCAAGTAGGCTTACGATAATAATAGCAAATAATAAAAAAGCTAAACTAATCCCTTGCTGCTTACTTGGCATACAAGGTTGTTTATCAAAATAACTTTTGTTTAAATTGTTTTGACTAAGGGACATTTCGGATATGTACCTCATGAAATACATCAAATGATTCATCACTTCCAGGTAACGAACGACCTCGGTTTTGAGAGCGTAAATTGATCTGTAATAAACCCGATCGACTCAAGGTGCCGGATTGATAATTAAAAACGGTGGAGCTGGCAGAAAAATTACTGCCTATCTGTTGTCCACCGTTCGGAGGTCTTTGTTGATTAGCAGTAATTCCGTAGTTAGAATATCTGATCATTTGACCATTAGAATCATTTAAACAAAAAGAAACGGGGGGATTTAACAGATAAAAACGGTTTTGAGGTGATCGTCTAGAAAAATTCGTCGGTGCAGACAGGGTAACGACTGCTTGGTTAGGATCTGTTGCTGATACATCAATCGAAGCGACGTTACCTAAAGTTCCCCCGGCAGAATAAATAGATGCAGCGTTGATTGGCATAATTGCGACTAATGTTGCGCTAGAGGTTGAAAGATTAAAACCAACCACATCAAAACTAGTGATACTTCCGCTTGCTGGTAAGTTTAGGTAAGAAGAAGCGTTTTCAATTGGCATAAATTCAACACAGTGATAATTTCCAGTAGAACCAGTTCTAACACTTTGTGGTAATGCCTCTCTAACTTCTCTAGATATTCGTTCGGTTACCCATTTAGCTGATTGGCTTAAGCGGTTTCGATCTTTTGCATCAATATAGCTATAAACACTATTACTTGTAAGACTTCCTAAAGATATCGCCATAATACCTAAAATAATAATGACAATTACCAGCTCCATAATCGAAAAACCTTGTTGATTGCTTTTGCAGAACTTAGCCATTAAAAATTTCCCTTATATTGGCTAAATACAAAGGTTTCACCTAAAGGTGTTGTAACTGTTACACGAACCATCTTTAAGTCTTGAGCAGATAAACCAAAATCTCCGCCAGCATAATCGACAAAAACATTGACTTCAAAGTTAGCAAAACCGACTCGATCGTTGCCTAATGCATCTTTTGCAGGTTTGTCGCTTAATCCATTATAATCATCAACATCGTCAAATAGCCTTCGATTTGCTTCTTCGGTTGTAATTGCTCCACAAAGAAGAGAGGGATCTTGGTTACACCTTACAGCATTCCCAATAGGAGAGTTTTCGTCAAATCGTTTGTGCATTATTTCTTCTAAATAGGCTTGACCTAGCTGAGCAGCTTTGACTTGGATAACAGGTGAAACAGAGTTACGTTGATTGGGGGCAAAAATACTATAAAAAATAATAATAACAATACTAGTCACAACAATGGTAATAATTAATTCTATTAAGGAGTAGCCAAAGGCTTTCTTTAACGATGTTGGCAAATTATTTAACATCGTTGAATTAACCCACTTACTCTAAAGCAAATATTAACCGTTGTTCCAAGTTGTACACTAATTGTGGTGGCTGTCGTAGAACCCAAACTATTAAAACTAATAGTGGAAGTTGGGGATATTGAAACGGAGGAATCAAAAACCAGTGGAAAATTTAAACCTGCAGCAGAAAAATTGACCCCATCAGCTAATAGGTTAATTTGATTAGATTGGATTGATAAAGAAAAATTTCGTGATGAATCATTCATGCTGAGTTGTTGGGTAAGTTGCCCTGCAGATATTATTTGCTCAACAATGGTATCTTGTTTAAAGGTATCTGAGGATGAGAAGCGAGAAACGACATAACTGCCTAGAATGGCAAGGATGATAACAACAACAATTAATTCTATTAATGTAAAAGCCGCCTGGTTTAGGGGCGGCTTAGGATTGCAGTTCAAAACAACAAGTCAATTAACAACCAGTGATAACGGTTGTAATGACTGGTGGAGTAGTTGCGTCAGCAGCAGCCACATAGGTTACAGTGCAATCTGTTTGTAGTGAAAAAACACCAGAACCATTATCTGTTACTCCTCCCTGTAAATCAATTGCTGCTGAAATTCCCGCTGTAGCTGCAGTAGGGTAGCCAAAAGCTATAGCAACATTGCCTGTTGATACTGCAACAGTTCCAGTAGCCGCTGTTTCTGTACCATTAATCAAAGACTTTGAATAAACTAGAGTAGCAGCGCTTCGGATCGACCCTTCCACACCTCTAATTACTGATGCTCTCGCATCGCTTTGTAAATCAACAAATTTTGGAGCCGCAAAGGTTACCATAATACCAAGAATAACAATAACAACAATCAGTTCTATTAAAGTAAAACCGTTGTTTTTTTGTAATGAGTTTTTCACTTGTATTTCCTCGTTTTTTAAATTTTAAATTGTGTGTTAATTGATTAATTTATGCCTAAAGTTTAGTCTAGTTTTGTTAAATTTCCATAAAAAACATGTGTTTATTCAGTTAATTCGACCTTTCCGGTTAAAGAATGATAACTAAGTTGCATTTTATCAAGGAAAGGCGACCGATAAATACAAGTATTGTTGGAAGTTAATTCCACCCAATAATCATTACCATTCTCAATAATTATTAAATTAGGTTGTAATGGACCTAAAACAAATTGCCATATTTCTTTACAGTGATTAGATGTTTTTGCCTCTTTTTCACCCTTATCATTAATAGACGTTCCAATTGGATAACCTGTTTTATTAAAATCTAACCCTGTTGTTCCATCAACCCATAAATCTAAATATTGTTCATTATTTAATCGAACTAAAAACTTAGAACGCGCCAAGTATATACCGTTTTTAAATGCAGAAGCAGTCAGCGAAAAAGCTTGTTTCCTTAAATTTTTGTGTCCTCCCTCTCGATCCAAAAGAAGGTAACTGACACCTCCTACAATAACCATTAAAAAACCAAAATATAGAAAACCGCTTTTTAAACTGGTTGAGGTTAAACTACTAGCCATTTTTAGCTGCTGAAGTTAATTCCCACATGGGGAGATAGATTGCTAACATCAAGACTAATACAATTGCTCCAATCGCAACAATTAATATTGGTTCGATATTGTCCGATAGCTTTTTAAGATCATAGTCGACTTGCTCTTCGTAAAAGTCAGCGACTTGTTCTAGCATCGTGTCGAGTTGTCCGGTTTCTTCGCCAACAGAAATCATTTGTAAGATCAGTGGTGAAAACATTTTCGTTCGAGTAGCAACTACTAAGATTGATTCGCCTTTTTCGATACCATCTCTCATGTCTAATATTTTTTCTGAAACCCAAGCATTGTCGGCAACTTTTGCAACGATGTTTAAGGTTGTTATTAAAGGCACACCTGAGCGGATCATCATACTAAAGGTGCGAGAAAAACGAGCAAGTAGAGAACGATAAATAATATCTCCAATAATGGGGAATTTGAGCTTTCGTTTATCCCATCGATATTGCCCTTTTGGTGTTTTTATATAAGAAATAACAGCATAAATAGAACCAATACTTCCTATTAGCATATAGGGCCAATAATTAAGAAAGAAGTCACTTGTCGCCATTAATATTCGAGTGGGTAATGGAAGTTCTCCAGCCTTGAAAGCCTGAAACATTTTAGTAAATTCAGGCATAACAAACATGTTAATAATAACAACGGCTAAAATGATTGCGATAGATACAAACATTGGATAGCGAGTTGCACTTTTTATACGTTGTTTTGTTTTTTGTTCCAACTCCAAATAGTTGGCAATTTGTTTAAAGGCGTTTTCTAATTGACCAGAATTTTCACCGACATAGATAAGGCTTATATATAGAGAGGAAAAAATATGATCGTGTTTTTGAAAAGCAGTCGCAAGATTAACACCAGCATTTAGATCGGCATAAATAATTTCTAAAGCCTTCTTTAACACATCTGATTTAGTTGTTTCTAATAAGCCGCTTATTGCGCGGGTTAAAGGAATACCCGCTTTAGTGAGGCTATACATTTGTCGACTAAACATGACTAAATCATTAATATCAACTTTCTTGGATGTAAAAAGTTCACCAACATCAATGTTTGTCCAATTATCTTCTTTTTCTTGCTTAGAAATAGTGACGGTTACGGGAAGCATGCCTCTGGATAATAAATTATCAGCAACAGCTTCTTCAGATACTGCTTCCATTTCGCCTTTGTGGGGTTGGCCATCTTTTTGTCTAGCGTGGTATTGAAAGATAGCCATTAATTGTGCTCACTTATATCTTCAATCGATTCACAAACACGAAGAACTTCTTCGAGACTAGTGATGCCTTGTTTAGCAAGTCCAATCGCTGAAGTCGAAAGGGGAGTAAAGGTGTCGCTAGCATGAGCAAGTTTAACAAATAAACCATAATTTTTAGTTCGAATCGCTTCTAACATTGCTAGATCGGGAATCAGTATTTCAAAAATAGCAGCTCTTCCTTGATACCCTGTGTTATGACATTGGACGCAACCTTTACCTTTTTTCCAATTGGTTTCTTTTACTTCTGGATCAAGAAAACGATCAAGCCAAGTGATTTCTTGTTCATTGGGTTGGTAATCGGAAGAGCAAAACTTACACACTCTTCTAACTAAACGCTGAGCTATAACACCTCGCAAACCGCTAGCAAGCAAATAGGGTTCGGCTCCCATGTCTGATAATCGAACGGCGGCCGATAAACTATCGTTGGTGTGTAAGGTGGATAAGACTAAATGTCCGGTAACAGCTGCGCGCAAACCTATTTCTGCGGTTTCTTGATCACGCATTTCACCAATCAAAATAATATCAGGATCTTGGCGTAAGACAGCCCTTAAAACCTTAGAAAAACTTAAATCAATTTTAGTATTAACTTGCACCTGGTTGACTCGCGAGAGTTTATATTCCACAGGATCTTCAATAGTGATGATCTTTTTTTCAGGCTCATTTAATTCTGATAGTGCGGCATAAAGGGTGGTTGTTTTACCACTACCAGTTGGGCCTGTCACCAAAATTAAACCATGAGGAAAAGATAACAAGGTTCGTATTTCTTTTAACAGTTTTGGTTCAATACCTGTGTGTTCTAATTTTAATAACCCCGAACTTTGATCAAGTAAACGCATAACAACGGATTCGCCGTGTTGGATAGGCATGGTTGATAAACGAATATCGACTTCATGATCCTTAGCTCTTATTCTAAAACGACCATCTTGAGGAACACGTTTTTCAGAAATATCGAGACCACACATTAGTTTGAGGCGAAGAACGAGTGCAGCAATAATTCGGCTTTCTTTAATGATTTGTTCCTGAAGTTGTCCATCAACACGCATTCGTACTCTTAAAACATGGGCATCTGGTTCAATATGAATATCCGAAGCTTTGGATTGAATGGCTTGTTCGAATAAGCTTTGTAAAAATTTTGCGACAGGCGCTTCATCGTTGGAAACATTTTCGTTTAAAGTTGGAAGATCAAAACTGTCCTCTGTTAAGTCCTCTTCTAACGCGCCAGCCAAATCGAGAATTTCATCACCGCTGTGATAAAAAGAATCTATATTGGAAATAATTTCTGACTCTATAGCAACACAGATTTCTAAAGGTTTTGAAAGAGCTTCTTGAAGTTGATCATATTTGGCGAGATCAGTTGGGTCGGCCATCACAACTAAAAAATGGTCAGGTTTTTCATCAATGACTAATGCACGTAATCGTCTAGCGGTCATTTCATTTAATTTATGAATAGCCTGAGTATCAATCTTAAACCCAACTAGATCGATAAATTGAATATTAAGCTGCTCAGCTAAAAGTTGAAGCAGTTGTTTTTCTTCGACATAACCGAGGTTTACTAGCAACTTTCCCAATCGTTGCCGGTTACTTTTTTGTTCTTTAAGGGCATCTTCCAGCTGCTTATTGCTGATGATGTTTTTGTCGACTAATAGGTCGCCTAATCTAACTTTTTTTAACAACATGATTTAACCTTGATTTGCAACCAGTCGCTGCCTAATAAATTGTTTTTGTACTTGGCTAATATTTGGATCATTAAGTGCTACAGTAAAATGAGCAACTGCCAACTTAAAATCTTTGATAGCTTCGTAGGAAATGCCAATTGCCATATTGATGTCTCCTCGATTAGAGTTAGTACTAAGAATTATTTTGTAATGATTAATTGCTTGTTGGTGTTGGTCTAACTTCTGAGCAATGAGCCCTGCGAGTCGATAATTATTATTATCCCAGTTTGTCTTATTGGTTTTATTCATTTGCTGATCAGCAAGAATATAATTTTTAGATGAAAAGTAGTCCCTTGCAGATAAATACAAAAAAGGATCGTACTTGGGTTTTGTGGCAAGAGATTTTTCTAAAATCGCTTTATAAAAGTTCGGATAATCATTCCGTAAAAAATTTAGTGAATTTAACCAAACAGAAGGAACATCAGGGTAGCTTTCTAAAAAAGTATTTAATTTTATAAAGCTAGAGTTGGTATTTGTTTGATTCCAGCTATTAACAAGTGAAGTAAAAGACCTTTCAGCTAGTGTTTTTCTTGAGATTTTTTTTATTGGAGTTGTTTCTATCGTTTCTTCAATTTTGACAAATTCTTTATGAGTCTCTTGAGCCTTCTCTATGGAGTGATGATCTTCAATGGGTATGATTTCTGATTCCGTTTGTTTGATGACCTTTTTATTTACTATAGATGTTATTGGTTCAGGTTGACTTGTTAATTTTTCTGTAAAGCCTGTTAAATCTTGAGATGTATTCACTGGTTTTTCTATAATTTTTTGTTGCGAACTTCTTGTAGAGAGTAAATCATTTGAAATAAAATCCTCTTGCGTAGTTATAGTCTTTTCTGAAAATAGGAACCAGTAGCCAATAAAAATAACTGCAACTAATAATAAAGAAACAAAAATAAGGCTTTTTAAATTTGTCGACTTTTGTTCTGTGGCGATCATTCCTTGAATATGAACAGGTTTTTGTTGATCTTTTTGAAGATCGTTTAGCATTTCGTTAACTAAACTCATATCGTACCCAAAAAGGCAAGGGCTGTTCCACTCATGCTTAACAAAGTAAGAGTTAAAATAGCTTTAAAGTGTTTTACGATAAAGCGATCGACACCATCGGTATCGGCTGCTGCTTTTATCAAATTTAGGATGGAAATGCTGTTCTGTTTTTTGGCATAAGCTAACAATAAAGCTTTGTGACAGATGGTATTAATTAACCGGGGAGTGCCCTTTGAAAAATAATAAGTTAGTAAGGATGTCAATGGGCCAATCTTTACTTTTTTACCAAAACTGACGCAACTAATTCGATGTTTGATGTAGTTAAAAACTTGTGAGGGAGATAGCCTTTTTAGATTGTATGAAAAAGTAATCCTTTGGTTTAGTTGTCGTAGATGGTTTTTATTGAGAGTTTTATTTAGCTCTGGTTGAGCAAATAAAACAATTTGTAGAAGTTTTTGCTGTTCAGTTTCTATATTAGTAAAAAGACGTAAAGCTTCTAGTACTTCATCTGACATAACTTGTGCTTCGTCAATAATTAATACGACTGGGCCATGTTGTTTATTGAGTTTGATTAATTTGTTTTGAATACTTTGAGAAATTTGATCATCTCTGCTGCCTGCTTTAATTCGCAAACCAAGCTCTTTAGCAAGCGTGTAGTGTAAAGATTTAACGGTTAAGTTTGGGTTTGGAATATAAGCAAGCTTTCTGTTTTTTTCAAGCTGCCGAATAAGTACTCGACATAGCATGGTTTTTCCACCACCCACTTCTCCAATGATTTTACAAAAAGCTTCACCACTATTGATTGAAAAAAGTAATACGTTAAGCGCTTCAGTATGTGTATTTGTTTGACAAAAAAGCTCCGTATCTGGCGTGTGACCAAACGGAATTTTTTTCATGGCAAAACGATATAAATACATTTTTAAAATTTATTAAAGCGACTCTTAATGTCATCGAGTTGCTTGTTAGAATTATTTAAATCCACAATGTTAGCTTTTAATAGAATAACGAGTTCACTTTTTATTTGTTTTTGTCTTTTTTGTTTAAAGAGATTACCAAGTACAGGCACATCCCCAAGTAGCGGAGTAGAGTTTATTTCTTCTGTTACGGTGTTTTGCATCAATCCACCGATCACAACAATACGACCACTCTTTGTTCTAACAATACTATCTGACTCTCGAACATTGGTTAGAGCTAAAGGAAGAATAAATTGATCTTCTCCCAAACTAAGTGTTTTTGGTTGATCGGTTACTTCGCTAACAATTGGATGAATGTGAAGAACGATTTCACCCTGAGCGTTAACTTGAGGTGTTACATCTAGTGATATACCTGAGAAAAAAGGCGTTAGAGTAACGTTGGGTGTGGTTGCGGTACTGGTACCGGTAACTGTTGTAGTAGAAATGTCAGTGACAAAAAATTCATCACTGCCTACTTTTATTATAGCTTTTTGATTATTGACTGTTGAAACTCTTGGAGACGAAAGAACTTGAACGTCGCCTTGAGATTGTAAAAGATCAATCGCTGCGCTAAATGAATTGGTTTGATATAACAAAGAAAAAATACCATTAAGAGGGTTTTCTGATACTTCTTGTCTTAATACCTGTCCATTTTGTCCAACGGTATAGACACCTTCGCTGTTTGATACTCCAGAGGAGTTCCAATCAACTGATCCCATTTTCCCCCAATCAATACCTGCTTGAAAGCCATCGTTTAACCGAACTTCTATTACTTTTGCTTCAATGATAACTTGTCTATTTAAGCTATTTTGAGTGGTGCTCAAATATCTTTTTATTAACTCTTGGGTTTGAGGGAGCGACCTTACTACCACAATCCCCGCATGTGGGCTGACGACTACACTTGCTTTTGGTTCATCTTTTACTATCAAATTAAGGCTGCTAGTTAGCTCTTTCCAAAAATCAGTTTTACTACTGGTTTCTACATTACTCGAGTTGGTTTGTTGAACATTGTTTCCGCCGGAAGATTGGTTACCTCCGGAACTGTCAGATGAACGATTGTTTTGTTCGTTTCCACCAGAAACTGATTGTCCGGCTATCCTTGTATTTGAATCGCCACTTCGTACGATATTTAAGTAGTCAAGTGTATAAACTGCCGTTGTTGTTTCGGCTGAAGAGACTAAAAAAAGATTATCTTGCTGTTTAACGGTTACAGGATAAATTTGAGTTAACGCATGTAATACTTCTGAAATAGTGACATTTTTTAGTTGTAGAGAAATTTTTAAATCTAAATCTGGGCTCACAATTAAGTTATATTCTGTTGAATCAACAAGACCCAATAAAAAACTATTGATGTTAACCTCTTTAACTGAAACATCAAACCGCTCTTCAATGATTGTGTTTTTTGGTGGTTCATCAAAAATTATGCTTGATAAAGCTTGTTCAGCAGAAATTTTTTCAGTTGTTTTTGGTTGGTTTTCTTTTTGACTTTCCGTAATAGCATCTACTGCTAATTGGTTTTTCGGCGTTTCTGTTGGAGTAATAGACTGGCAAGAAGATAAGCTGCCAATTAACAGTACTGAGATTATTAACTTTGATATTGGATTATTCATTCTAGTTTTTCTTTTGTTTTTTAAATGGACTAATTAGGGTAAGCTGGCTAGTGCCTTGCTCGTTTTTCAATACGACTTTATTGCTTTTAATAGAGATAATTTTTTTATTACCAAAAAAATCTCCACGACGATAAAGCTTGTCATTAATGATGGCTTGATAATTACCTTTCTTTAAGAAAATAGCGGTTAGTAGTTGTTTGTTATTTTTATTAGAAGTGCTCTTCTTTGTACTAGTAACATTTTGCAGTTTTGGTTTCGTTGGATCCTTGATAGCTTTAGCTATAACTGAAGCATTGGACAGACTAATGATTACAATAATAAACAAATAAAATTTAACCACCTATCCACTCCTCGTTTAAACTTAGGGTAGAAACGATTAGCTTAATTTCAGCTTTTGGGTAAGTATCTACCTTATATTCAAAGCTATCAAATGCGACCTGTTTTTCCATGTTTTCGAGTTTTTCTAGAAATTGATGTGTAGCAGAGAAATTCCCACTTAAAACAATTTGCATTCTATGGCGATATAATTCAACCATATTTTCCTGCTCGCTAACCTTACCATCGGCCGAGTTTTTATCTGAAAGTTTGTTTGTTTCTAGTTTTGATAAAGATTGAAGTTTCAGTTTATTGCTAGAGGTTATAATTGTATTTAATACTTCAGCCATGTCTTCTGGTTGTACAAGATTTAGAGTCTTTTCTTTCAATTGTAACTTGGTTTGCTCTAATTGCTTATCTAAGCTTTCTATCAGTTGATATTTTGGGTCGTTTCGTCTTGAAGATATATGTTGATTTTTTGCTTTTTGTTGCTCAATCAAAGTGTTTTTTTCTTGAGCTATTTTGGTGATTTCGTTGTTAGTTTGTTTAATTGTTTTACCATTATTAACAAACCAAAACATATCAAACAACATGAAAATTATTACTACAGAAGACAGAGTAATCAATAGTCGAGCTCGTAAAGAAAGATCATTAAAGCGCGCAGCATGTTTTTCTAGATCAGCGAGCATTGTTGAATTTCCCATTAGTCATTTGAAAGTTTATCAGTTGTTTATTTTTTTGGTCTCTTTCGATGATCAATTTTTCGAACTGACTGCTTAGTATTTCATTTTTTGCCATTTCACTAATATAGTTAGGAACAGACTCCGCATTAGTTGTTGTTCCGATTAGGCTTATTGACGTTGGCAATAGATTAATTTGAGTCAACCAAAGTGAGTTAGATTTTTGTTTTGAAAGGGCGGCTAAGACGTAACTATATCGAATTGGTTCTATAGGCGCTTTATCGTTAACTTGCAACAAGAGCTTTTGAGAAGATGCAAGCACTTTTTGTTTTCTGACTATAATATTATTGATATTTTCAATAGAGCTTTCATTTCCTAGACTGGCAGACAATTTATTCATTTCATTTTTTAGTGAATCGAGAGATTTTGTTTCTTGTGTTAGTTGTTGATCTAACCCTTGAAGTTCTTTTTGTTGTAATAAGCCATAAAAAACAAATCCAAAGACAAAAATTAGAGCAAGGCTTATAGCAAATTTAAATCCGTATTCTAGTGGTTGAGGTTGGTATTGTGGTAAATAAAAATTGGCTGATTGTTTTGGGGTGTTCGATTTTAAAATTGAGCCGGCTTCAGAGATTGATAAACTATTTAAAGTTTCTTCTGAATCGACATCTTTGCTTGATGAGAGTTTAAGTGAAAAATTTTGAACCGGCAGTTCGGTAATTTGCTCTAGTGAACTAATGGTTTTATCACCAAAAACTTTAGCTGCGTCAACAATTAGAGAATCAACTGGCCGCCTAAAAACTTGGCTAATACAATAATCAAGAGTTCTTTGGGTTTCTAATAGAAAACGGTCGAGCTGTTCTTCTGCATCTGATTCTAAAGAAAATGGGCTATCCTGAGGTTTCGGAAAAAAACGGCCTTTGATATGTCTAGTAAAAGCGAGCTCTTTTCCGATATAAAAATTATAAATTAGACCGTTTTTGTCTTGGTCAATAAATCCTGTAATTTTTTCTGGTTTAAGTTCTTGCGCAAGCGCATTACCCGCGGATAGTTCATCGATCAAAATACTGACAATATTTAGATTGTTTTTGTGTGTTATTTCAAGAAGTTTTTCTATAAGTGCTTTATCTGTGATAACAGCCGATAGTTTTTCAACTCCTTGTTCAGAGTTTGCCGGTTGGTAATGACTAACTAACAATTTATCGAGCGGCTGATCAACTTGATCTTTTACTAACCATTTAATTGCATTATCAAGCTCAACATCTGGTACTTTTGGTGGTTTAATGGCAATTGTTTTGTATAGGCTGCGAGAAAGTAGCCAGTGACAATCTAGCCTTTTTGCCTTAATTTGTTGTAGCCATTGATTGCAAAGGGTGTCAAGCTGATCAAGGGATTGGTATGAAACAAAGCTAGAGTTAATAACTTGAAACTCATTAACGGAGTTTTCTAACAAAAACAGTCGAACATCACTTTCGGTCAGTGAGATTATTACTTTTTGTCTATCGGATTGACTGTTGAGTCCCCAAATCATGTAAATAAGTTGTCCTTAGTAGTGAAGGTTAAAACCTTTAGCCATATTTTATTATTATGCTACAGCAATAAGAGCTGGGTTAACCAAAAGAGTTATTGCTTATTGTAGTAAAAAACCTTACAAAAAGTAGTAAATAATTGAATTAATTGCAAATTTATTAAAAATTTATGTTAAATATCGCTCATTTCGTAAAGTTTAGATAGCTCTGAGTCTGGTTGAGAGAATAAAAGGAAGAAAAACCGCTAATGGTAGAAAGAGGTTTACTGTGAATATTTAAACTAGCAGGCTAATTTTCTAGGAACATTGGCTCTAACTCGGCTATAATTTGCCCAAATTGAAAAAAGTAGGGTAGTTACCCAAATTTTGAGTTTAGGAGATAATTAAGGTGTGTAAGATTAAGTTTATTGGGATCGGTTTTGTTTTATTGTTTGCTGCGAGTCTTTCAGCAGATCACTTTGCGGAGCACTCGGTCGAAGAACGAATCAAACCAAGCGGTAAGGTTTATGTTGAAGGTGATGATGTTCCTGTTTCTAAGCCTGCAGTTGTTGAACCCGTTGCATCGGCGGCAAGAAGCGGTAAAGAGATATATGAAGCAAGCTGTGCAATGTGTCATGCGACTCCAGCAATGGGAGCTCCTGTTTTTGGAAATGCAGAATCTTGGAGTACAAGATTTGCCAAAGGAGAAGAAACATTGATCAATAATGCGATCAATGGAATTAATGGAATGCCTCCAATGGGTACCTGTGCAAGCTGCTCTGAAGATGATATGGCGATTACAGTAAAATATATGATTGAAAATAGTAAATAAAAAAGCCATTTATTTTCTTGAAAAAGGCTGGTTTTCCAGCCTTTTTTATGATCAATTTAGGTACCAAAAGTCACAATGAACTTACCTGATCACAAAAAGTTAACTGTTTTTTATAAGATGGAGCCCGGCTGCCTTGGTCCAGATGGTGTTTCATTGATCGAAGATTATTGCCATTTTGCGCAAAGCAGTATAGAAAAGCTCAATTATTCATTTGCTAATTGGGTGATTGAACCTCGTTATGACAAAAACTTGCCTGAAGTCCAATATAAGATAAATGGTCGAGAGTTGCTTCCTAGTATGGTGGAACGATATCTTGTTTTTTTTGATATAACATTAGATGGTTTTGAAGATTCATTTAATGAAATTTTGACTGAAGCAATAGAAGAGTTTGTGTGTCGGAGTGCTTGAGAACTGTTTTTTAGGCAAGTTGACAATTGTATAATATGACTATTACCAAACTAAATTGTATAAAGACAAACTAACAAATATTTGAAACTGAATAGGCATACACCCACAATAGGTGTCGGTGTTATCTAGAGGTTTGAGATATCAATCTTTTAATATAAAAAGAAGCGGTTTTAAATCAATAAAAATTAGCTTTTAGTCGAATAAATAGATACAAAAGGTAAAAAAAAAGTATAATTCAGCTTGTTATTCAAGAATTTAGCCTATTATTATAATAATTTATTTAATGGTTAGTGATTTGTTCATTTCAAGATAGGTTCAAACAAAATTTTTCACAAACTGATCAAACAAAACGGGAGTTTGGTGTGAAGCCAACAAATATAAAAAATCCTGAAGTTTTTCATAAGGTTGTTGATTGTCAGTACGCTTGTCCTGCACACACACCTGTACCAGAATATATCCGATTAATCGCTGCGGGTCGTTATGACGATGCTTATATGATTAATTGGGAATCTAACGTCTTCCCTGGAGTGCTTGGCCGGGTTTGTGACAGACCTTGTGAACCAGCTTGCCGTCGTGGCAGAGTTGAAGAAGAGCCTGTTGCGATCTGCCGTTTGAAACGAGTTGCGGCTGATAATAAGCAGGATATCTCGGCTAGATTACCGAACATCAAACCCAAAAATGGTAAAAAAGTTGCGTTAGTTGGTGCTGGCCCTGCGTCTTTAACAGTGGCAAGAGGTTTAGCACCACTTGGTTACGATGTTGATTTATATGATGAGCAAGAAGTTGGTGGCGGTTTTATGCGTAGCCAAATACCTTCGTTTCGTTTACCCGAAACAGTATTAGATGAAGAGGTCGGTTATATATTAGATATGGGTGTGAGTACCCACTTTAAGCATTATGTAGATAGTTTAAAGGGGTTGCTTGAAAAAGATTACGATGCGATTTTTGTAGGATCGGGCGCACCTAATGGGCGAGACCTAGCAAAACTACCGGGTCGTCAAGAAGGTGATGATTTGATTCATCTCGGAATTAATTGGCTAGAAAGTGTTGCTTTTGAGCATACAAAATCCATCGGTAAAAAAGTCATTGTTCTTGGTGGCGGTAATACTGCGATGGATTGTTGCCGTACTGCTCGAAGGTTAGGTGGAACTGACGTAAAAGTGGTTGTTCGAAGCCCGAAGGCTGATATGAAAGCATCAGATTGGGAAATTGAAGATGCAATTAGAGAAGATATTCCAATTTTCGAAAATCACACACCAGTCGAATTTGTGGTTGAAAACGGCAAACTAAAAGGAATGAATTTCGATAAAGTTCGTGCTGAATACGATGAAAACGGAAGAAGAAGCTTAATATCGACTGGCGAAGAATTAGTCTTTATGGAAGCGGATGCGGTGCTTATTGCGATTGGGCAAGATAACGCGTTTCCTTGGATAGAAAAAGATATTGGATTAGAGTTCGGTAAATGGGATATGCCTGTAGTTGATGAAAAAACATTTCAATCAACCAATAAAAAAGTCTTTTTTGGTGGTGACGCTGCCTTTGGTCCATCCAATATTATTACTGCAGTTGCACACGGTCATCAAGCAGCTATCTCTATTCATAAATTTTGTACTGGAGAGTCTGTTGAAGATAGACCGGAACCTGGCGCTAACTTAATGAGCCAAAAAATGGGTTTCCATGAATGGACTTATGACAATCAAATTGATCATGATAAACGGCATTTGGTACCTCATGTTGATAAAGAAACGGCTCTTAAAAACCTAAAGTTAGAAGTAGAAGAAGGGTTTGATCAAGATTTAGGTTACGAAGAAGCGATGCGCTGTTTAAATTGTGATGTTCAAACAGTGTTTACTGATAACTTATGTATTGAATGTGATGCTTGTACCGATGTTTGTCCGACTCAATGCATTAATTTTGTTGATAATGGAGAAGAAGAGGACTTAAGAACTCGATTAAATTCTCCGTCTAACAATAAAGATCAAGATTTGTATGTGTCGGGAGATTTGCCGACGACTAGAGTCATGGTCAAAGACGAAAACGTATGTTTGCACTGTGGTTTATGTGCAGAAAGATGCCCAACAGCAGCTTGGGATATGCAAAAATTTAGCTATACAGTGACTAAGGCAGGATAAAAATGCGTCTTGAAGCGATAAACGACTTTGTTATTCGGTTTGCAAATGTTAACGGTACAGGGTCCGCCAGTGCGAATAACATGTTTTCTAAAGCAGTATTCCGAATGGGGGTTCCCGTTAGCCCTAAAAATATTTTTCCTTCTAATATCCAAGGGCTTCCAACTTGGTTTGAGGTGAGGGTTACGGAAAAAGGTTATCTTGGTAGTCGAGGTGATGTTGATTTTGTGGTTGCTATTAATGGTCAAACACTTAAGAAAGATTACGAAACCCTTGTTCCGGGCGGGTATTTTCTTTATGACTCAACTAAAGCGTTGCCGCGAGGGTTACAGAGGGATGATGTTATAGAAATTGGGATTCCTTTGACCCAAATGTGTATCGATAATTATACCAATCCACGCCAAAGACAATTGTTTAAAAATATTATTTATGTAGGTGCATTGGCTTATCTGTTTGATATGGAATTTAGCGTTCTTACCGATATGGTAAAAGATCAATTTGCAAAAAAAGAAAAACTTATTCCGCCAAATATTGGTGCACTAGAGCTTGGTTTTAATTATGCTAAAGAACATTTTAGCGATACTTGTGGATTGTCAGTGTCTCGACGAGATAACGTTGGCGATGCCATTATGATTGATGGAAATAGCGCAACAGGGCTCGGTGCGGTTTATGGCGGAGCAACGGTTTGTGGTTGGTATCCAATTACACCTTCAACTTCAGTCGTAGAAGGCTTTGAAAAATACGCTAAACAATATCGAATTGAAGATGAAACCGGCAAAAATAAATTTGCCTTATTGCAATCTGAAGACGAATTGTCAGCAATTGGAATGACGATTGGTGCAAACTGGATGGGGGCGAGAGCATTTACTGCCACTTCCGGTCCAGGGCTTTCTTTAATGAGTGAGTTTATAGGCTTAGCTTATTTTGCTGAAATCCCCGTTGTTTTGGTTGATGTGCAACGAAGTGGACCAAGTACTGGAATGCCAACTAGAACTCAACAATCTGATGTTATTTCTGCAGCTTACGCATCACACGGTGATACCAAACAAGTTGTGTTGATTCCTTGTGACCCGGCTGACTGTTTTGAAATGACGGCTAGGGCTTTCGATGTTGCTGATCGCTTGCAAACGCCTGTTATTGTCCTATCTGATTTAGATTTGGGAATGAATGATCATATGAGTCGACCATTTAAATGGGATGATAGTCGTGAATATGATCGCGGTAAAGTGCTTACAGCAGAAGACTTAGACAATATGAAAGAGCGCTGGGGTCGGTATAAAGATGTTGATGGTGATGGGATAGGTTATCGAACTTATCCTGGAACACACCCTACCAAAGGTTCTTACTTTACTCGTGGTTCGTCACATGATGATTATTCTGCTTATACTGAAGATAGTGGTATTTATGAAGCCAACATGGAAAGGTTGGTAAGAAAATGGGAAACAGCAAAAGAGGTCGCTCCTCATCCTCAAATAAAATATCGCGATAAAGGTTCTAAGATTGCTGCTATTTTTTACGGAACAACAGCACAAGCAAGCTATGAAGCTTTGGACGGATTAGAAGCCGAAGGCATTAAGGTTAATACTTGCCGTATCAAGTCTTTTCCTTTCCACCCAGATATTGGAGAGTTTATCGAGCAGCATGATACGATTTATGTCATTGAACAAAATCGAGATGCTCAAATGCGAACCTTGTTAATCAATGAATTTAACATTGGAACAAAGCGACTTAAATCGATATTAAATATTGATGGTATGCCAATGAGAGCAAGAAGAATTAAACGAAAAATTGAACGCATGTTAAACGGTGAAAATGTGAGCCCATTTACAACGGCGAACTCTAGTGTTGAAGGGGCAGAATAATGAGTTACTTAAAGTCCACATTCCGTCATCCAGAATCTCCAAAAAACAAGCTTGGTCATACCGAAGCCGTTTACGAAGGAGCTTTGTCTACTCTTTGTGCTGGTTGTGGTCATGATTCAGTGAGCAATTCGATCATTAAAGCATGTTTTGAATTGTCGCTAGAACCTCACCGTATTGCAAAAATGTCGGGAATTGGTTGTTCGTCTAAAACCCCAGCTTACTTTTTAAAAAGCTCACACGGCTTTAACTCCGTTCACGGACGTATGCCGTCGGTAGCCACTGGTGCAAATATGGCTAATAGAGATTTAACTTACATAGGTATTTCCGGCGATGGTGACACAGCATCTATCGGCATGGGTCAGTTTATGCATTTAGTTAGACGAAACCTGAATATGGTCTATATCTGTATGAATAATGGTGTGTATGGATTAACCAAAGGTCAAGATTCTGCTACTGCGGATGTTGGTAGTGCCAGCAAAAAGGGCGTACCAAACATGTATGAGCCAATGGATTTATGTGAATTAGCTATCTCGCTTGGTTCGGGTTATGTTGCGAGAAGCTTTTCTGGTGACAAAGAGCAGTTAGTTCCTTTAATTGAAGGGGCTATTAAACATAACGGTTTTGCACTAATTGACTGTGTCTCTCCTTGTGTCACTTTTAATAATACGCCTCGTTCAACTAAAAGTTACGAGTGGGTGAGAGATCATAAAGAAGCGACAGGAACAGTGGATCTAGTACCGGAAGAGCAAGAAATTATTGTTCAGCAGCCGGATCAAATCCTTGAGAGTATTACGTTACACGATGGGTCGATCTTAAACTTAAGACGTCAGCCAAATTCGCTTGATATTCAAAGTCGCGAGTCTGTTTTAAAATCTCTAGAAGACGCCAGACAAAAACAACAAGTATTAACGGGTCTTTTATATCTTAATACTGATTCTAGTAACACTCATGAGATTATCAACACTTCTGATCAACCACTAAATAGTATGAGTAAAGAAGATTTGTGTCCAGGAAGTGATGTTTTAGAATCGATTAATGCTTCTTTGAGATAATTTTTGCCTATGTCGGCTCTTAAAATAAGCGTTTGTGTTAATGCTGCTACCGGTAGAATGGGGCAGCAAATCGCCCATCAAATTAATCTATCAAAAGAAACAGAATTAACTTCTGCTTTATGTCGTCCTGCGCACCCATACCACCAAAAAATTGTGCGAGGCTCGTCGAATGTTAAATATACGAGCGATTTGTTGCAGGCTATATCTTTATCACAAGTGGTGATTGATTTTAGTTTACCGGTTGTTTCGTTAGCATTATTAGAAAAGGCTGTTGAATTAAAGACGCCCGTATTAATTGGTACAACAGGATTTAGTTCTCAGCAATTAGATAAAATTCAACAAGCAAGTAAAGAGATCCCTCTTCTTATTGCACCTAATACGAGTATTGGCGTAAATGCAACCTTATCCTTGTTAGCACAAGCGGCAAAAATGTTAGGCAAAGAAGCGAATATTGAAATTATTGAAGCACATCATAAGCATAAAATTGATTCTCCATCCGGAACAGCATTAAAGATGGGCGAAATAATTTGTGAATCTATGGGAAGCAGCTTACGTGAAACAGCCGTTTATAATAGAACTGACTCAAAAGCCGGAAGAACTGACGACGAAATTGGTTTTTCTGTTGTTAGAGCGGGCTCTATTATCGGCGATCATAAGGTTATGTTTGCCTTAGAAAATGAAATAATTTCCATCGAACATAAAGCCCAAAGTCGTCAATGTTTTGCAGAAGGTGCGGTCAAAGCAGCAACATGGTTAACTCTGCAAGAAAGTGGTTTGTATTCTATGCAGGACTTTTTGGCTGGCTAGAGAATCATTTTGACGCCAAAACTTAGATCTTGAGATTAAATAAAAATAAAGGCATCCTTGCCCTAGATTCAATCCTTTTACAAATAGACTACTGAGCTGAAGAGGTTAAAGTAATACCTGAAGCAGCTTTAGTACCTCTAATACCAATATGCCATGTTCCAGCACTTGGGTTAGTAAAACTACAAATCTCTTGATTGTTACCAGAAGTTGATCGGCAATCATAACTACGTTTAGATGGTTGAGAAGCATAACTCACATACAAATCAGCATTCCCTGATCCACCAGTTGTAGAAATATCTAATGACGTAGTTCCTGCGGTCACTTCAAATTGGTAATAAACCCAATCACGACGATTAACAGAAATGTTGTTGATCGTTTCAGAATAGCCAGTACTTCCCACTTGATAGGTAGCAGTTAAATTAGCACCTGAGAAGTTAGCTGCTCCGTGAACCATCACGTAATAAGTGCCGCTATTAGTGAAGTCACAGGTTTCGTTATTGCCCGTTAAGAATGGGCTGCAATCAGACACTGATGTTGTTGGAACTTGGTTAAGGCTTACGTACAAATCAGCATCGCCTGTCCCGCCACTCATGGTGAAGGTGACACTTGTTGCGTCAACAGGCACATCGAAAGAGAAAAGTAGCTCTTCCCCCGCGATACCAGACAAGTTAGATTGAGCGATATCTTTAACTAATGGCGTTATTACAACAGGTGCTATCGATAGGGTAACATTTTGAACAGAGGTATCTGATAAACCGCCAGCATCAGTAACCATTAATGAAACCGTGTAAGTTCCTTCAGTAGCGTACTCATAACTTGGATTCGCCTGTGTTGACGTTGAACCGTCACCAAAATCCCAACTCCAATTAGATAAGCTACCCTCAGGGTCGCTACTGTTGCTGGTAAAATCAACCATCAGCTCATTGGCTACATAAGAAAAGCTCGAAGTAGGAGGTTGATTAACCGGTGGGTCGGTCACTGTAACGGTTTGTGAAACAAAACCTGTGGCACCCTCATTATCAGTGACCGTTAAAATTACTGTATAACTGCCAGCAGAAGCATAGGCATGGGAAAGAGAAGCGGATGTAGAAGTGTTTCCATCACCTAAATCCCAACTATAACTCGAAATACTGCCATCTGGATCGCTGCTAGTGTTTCCGTCTAAGTCACAAGTGAGGTCTGTGCAGTTAAAAGTAAAAGATGCCGTTGGCGCTTGATTAACGGGAGGCTGTCCGCTAAAAGATTGCGAAGTGTTTACCTGTCCAGCAGTGTGTGAACCGGCTGAAGACCAAATAAAATCAGAATATTGTGAGCCGCTTCCTGAGAGCTGTAATGAATAACCTATTGGTGTGGTGCTGACTTCACTAACGCCAATATCGGTCGAAACCATTCCATTGGCTGGGCCACCAACTGCAGTGAAGCTTCCTTCATAGCTAATAAATTGAACGGCTACGCCTGAAGCGTTAACCAAGGCTAAACCATCTGGGCTACCATTTTGCATACTTGTAAAAGCAAACTGAAGGGTGCCTAACCCACCTTGTTGATCGGTGATGGTGCCAGATAGATTAACACTTTTGTAGCTTGAGCCGCCATTACCGTTATAGCCAACAACCGACCAGCCGGTTAAGTTTGATCCCGCTGCACCAGCAACTTCTACAAATTCATTAGTATCGGTTCCATCATTGTCGTAATGGAATTCATTGATCCAAACTCCAGAACTTGGAGGAGCGGTTCCTTCATCAGTAGTAATTGAAATTTCATTACTATAACTTGATTGATTGCTAGAGGTATCAACTGCGGCAACCACGTAATAATAAGTTGTCGAGTCAGTTAAATTAGAATCTGTGTAACTTGTACCAATTACTACGCCACTATCCGCTCTAGTATAAGGGCCACTCATATTGGTTGAACGATAAACATGATAGCCAAACAAATCAGATTCGCTATTTGCTACCCAGCTTAAATCGGCACTTTGATTGCCGCCTGTGCCTGACAATCCTGTTGGTACTAATGGTGGTGTAGTATCGCCAGGATCGCCTGAACAAACATTTTCAAACACACAAGCAACCCATTCAGGATGATCAACAAAGGGATTTCGATTACCTTGATAATCAAACACCGTATCATTATGTCGGCGCTCAAGATCGTCGACTGGATCATCTTTATGCCATTGAATTAAAACTGATCTTAGCCCCATATAAGCAACAGAGCCATTCGAACCGGTTTTATGAGATTCCATTAGATTACGATCATCAGTTAGAATCAGATCCGGCTCAGAATAACCAGAAATGCCATGAGTGCCGCCTTCATATCGAACCGCTAAATACATTAATGCTCGAGCGACATTTCCACGACGATCAAGCCAAGTTTCCCACGATCCAGTAGAACCTGCACCAGCAGTCCAATTAGACCAATCACCACCTTGTCCGCCTGTACCCGCGTTAACTTCAGTGATTTTTTCACTGCATCCAGAATCACAATTGGCGTAAGGTTTATTGCTCCGGCTGGAGTTATAGCTGCTATCAGCAATGAACAAATGATGCATATCTGTATAAGGATAATTACTAGCGCCATCATTGGGAAATCCGTAGGATTTTGGCCAGCTATGCTCACGGTTATAGGATGTATTGCCACCACCAACCTTGTTATAACTGGCGTTTTTATAGATTGTGATGACGTTATTTGGGTTGTTGGGATCTTCATCTGCAGTTTCTAAAACATCCCATGTATCAATAGCAGTCGAGGTGTAAGGGATTCTGGTATGGTCATCAATGATGCTATGAAGACTTTGATGGAGGTTTTGAGAGGTTGAAGTATCCGCCTGGTCATAATAACTAGCTGGAACGGCAGCCTGTAAAAAAGGTGTGCTTAAGGATAAATACCCTCCGAGCACAGCAAAAGCAATAGAGGTGTTTATTTTCATTATTATTTCTCTTTATTATTGTTGTACTGGAGCGCTCTCCCTGCGTAACCACGCACGTTAGCTACTCTTCCACACATCAATGTCAGAAGAAATATTTTAAGCAGATGAATTGTATAGTTAGGAAAGAAACAACCCAACAATAAAAGCAAAAATAGCCGAGTTATTTTGAGTTTAATTTGGTTCTGAGATAATTTGTTGGTTTAGTTGGGGGGAAAGGTTGAGTCTAAAGCTCAACCATAGGAATAATAAAGGATTAAGATTGATTGCTAGGGTTAAATTGTCGATCTAGATAGTAATCCACACTGAATATTCGGCCACCACCACTAAAAAATAATGCGATCAACATCACTAAATAGGTGACACCAAACTCGATTCCATTGTTCGCGCTAGTGAGCCCACCTTTTTCAGTTAACCATTCGTAGTTTCCGTGCTCTTGTAAGATCTCTTTAGCAATATCAAGACGTCTCAATGCTTCCTCTGTATTAGCATTAGCGCCCCAACTCATTAAATCATGGGTTGCTTGCCATCCGTTTGGCCAGTGAACTGAAAATATTGCAACCAGCATTGTGATTATTAGAGGGATTGCGATCCACCGAGTAGCTAGCCCAAGTAATAGAAGGATTGCACCAATAACTTCTGTGCCAGTTGCAAGCCCAGCCATTAATGTTGGCATCGGCAAACCTAACCCCCATTCCGAATTACCGAACCACTGGACAATATTTTCGAACCCATCAACTTTGTTCATTCCTGCCACCCAAAATACGGGGAATAAAAATAATCTGAGAGCTAGCGGCCCTAAACCAGACAAAAAAGATTGATTGTTAAAAAGGTAGTGATGAAGTTGATAGTATTTAGTAATTAAGTTCATTATTTTCTCCGTTATGCTTTATCAACTGACGAGAGAGCTCTTCTTTTGTTTCAATATAAAAAAATTAATTACTGCGGGTACCACTGTTGTATAGCATGACGGTCTAAATAAGACAAAGATGTAGCCGCTGGAATATGCTTCTGGTTTCCATCAGCAAGAACAAATATCATAGGGTAATTCATAATTGAGCGTTCATCAAAAGCAGTAAAAAAAGCCTGTTTTTTAGTAAGAACAGAATTGGTAGAGTGGCAATGTTCAACGGCTGATTTAGCAGAATAGCCGATCAATTCCATCTGAGGGTAACAGTCGGTGAGTATTTTATTAATCGGATTTCTTCCATATGGCCAGTATAAGCTGCGATATTCATGTTCGAAGCCTAGGGCATGTCCAAATTCATGCAAAATCAACCGCTTTGCACTGTCTTCATTGATTTGATCGGAAGTTAAATCGAATAAATTCATTGTTGCATCTATTGATCGGTAATCACTATGGTTTCCTAAACGAGAGCCGTTATGTAACCCAAAGCTGATCCGAATGTGGGACTTTGTAGGAGCTGATTTCAAATCTGAGAAAAAGCGAAATGATAGGCTAGTATTTTCCAACCATTGTGGAGCAGTTGTTTTAATTAATTGATGTAGTTTAGGAGAGCCATCAAGAAAAACAACAGTAAGTTGGGCTCCTTTTGGCCATTGTTTGTCTTTTACAAGAACGGCGGAGTTTAGTCGATTTGAGTGTATAGATATAAAAAGCAGAATCAAGCAAAAAACGAATAGATTTTTAAAAACGGATTGCATTTTTTACGATGTTACTCACACAAGTCTGAAGATCCTTAATAAACCAGTATATCCCTACCACTGAAGGTTAGGCTAGGATAAAGCGAGATAATCTTATAAAATAGCCAACACTTTAATTCAAGCAAGTGAATATTCATATGAACCAGCCAATTATCGCTCCATCTATCTTATCAGCAGATTTTGCTCGACTCGGTGAAGAAGTCGAAAATGTTATTGAAGCAGGTGCTGATTGGGTTCATTTTGACGTGATGGATAATCATTATGTTCCAAACTTAACCATTGGACCAATGGTTTGCAGTGCGTTAAGGAAATATGGAATAGCCGCGCCAATTGATGTCCATTTGATGGTAAAGCCGGTTGATCGAATTATCGGCGATTTTGCCGAGGCTGGAGCATCAATCATCACCTTTCATCCAGAAGCCAGTGAACATGTTGATAGAAGTTTGCAGCTGATTAAAGAGTCAGGTTGTCAGGCAGGGCTAGTGATTAATCCAGCGACTAGTTTATCTTGTTTGGAACATGTGATGGATAGGCTTGATGTGATTTTACTAATGTCAGTCAATCCAGGTTTTGGTGGACAGTCGTTTATTCCGCAAACTTTAACTAAGTTATCTCAAGCGAGAGAGTTGATTAAACAAAGCGGGCGAGAGATTCGTTTAGAAGTTGATGGCGGAGTTAAAATTGATAACATTCAAGAAATTGCAAAAGCGGGAGCTGATGCCTTTGTAGCAGGTTCTGCAATCTTTAATACTGGTAACTATAAAGCGACAATTGATGCTATGAGAAATAATATTTCTAAAGCCGGTACAATTTAAGTTAAACAGCAATGTAGGTCACCCTTTAGGGTGACAAGACCAAATTAGGAAATAATCTCGGTGAATGAATCAGCTAATCAAACACCAAAACAAGTTTTAATGATCGATAATTATGATTCGTTTACCTTTAATTTGGTCCATTATTTACAACAATTAGATATAGAAGTCATCGTTAAAAAAAATGATGAATTATCCATTGAACAGATCATCAAATTATCGCCATCCCATATAATCATTTCACCTGGTCCATGCACGCCCAATGAAGCCGGCATATCATTATCTATCATTGATAAACTTAAAGGAACAGTTCCTATCTTAGGAGTTTGTTTAGGTCATCAAGCGATAGGGCAAAGTTTTGACGGGGAAGTCGTTCAAGCATCTAAAATCATGCATGGTAAAACATCTAAAATTTTTCATAATAATCAGGGCGTTTTTAAAGGCTTGCCTCAGGGGTTTAAAGCCACCCGCTATCATTCTTTGATGTTAGATAAAGGCAGCTTACCCGATAGTCTAGAAATTACTGCTTGGACAAATGACAGCCTCGGAAATTTTGAATCGGTTATGGGAATTAAACATAAACAATTTGATATTGAAGGTATTCAGTTCCATCCAGAGTCTGTGTTATCAGAATTTGGATTGGAACTATTGAATCGCTTTATCTCTTCCTACTAAAAATACTCTGCAGTTTTATTTTCTTTATATCCCGCTAAACGGTTTTGAATTTCAGGCAAAAAGGCATTTAAATCTTCTGCTTCTTCAAGCGCTTCTTCTTGGTATTTAACAGCTTTTTTAAATTTGCCTAGTTTAGCGTAAGCGGCTGCTTTAATTTCAAAACGAGTGATTTCATCTGGAAACTGTTTAAATGGCAAGTCGTCTAAAATAGATAATGCTTTTTTGGGATCGGCAATTTTGCTATGTTGGGATGTAGATAGCAGTTTGGAGAGGTTAATACTCGTAATCGGAGACAAGTCTTCGATACCGTTTAGGTAGTCTAAAGCTTTTGATTGAGACTCTAGATCGCTATCTTGGAAATAAACAGAAGCCAATAATTCTTTGGCTTTGGCTTGACCATTTGACGCGGCTCTAGTTAGCCATGCAATGCCTTTAGCTTTATCTTGAATGCAGCCTTTGCCAAAAATTAAACTTTTACCAACTTGATACTGAGAGCTCGGTAGACCGCTACGAGCAGATTTAAAAAATAACTCACTAGGATTTATTTCAACTTCAGGAAGTAATCCTTTTTGCTTCCAAAAAGCGATATTATATTGTGCGTTAGGATCATTAAGTTTTAATTTGCTAATATTATCTTTAATTATATTAGACTTAATTTCCAAAGGGCTTTGTCCGGAAATTCGGAATTCCATAGTGTATATCAGGTTTTTATTTTTTATAGATATACCATTTATGTCATTGGCGGGTTTAAATCGCCAAAGCCTGATTGCTTTTGCGGAAGCCCGTTCAAAAGTATTTTTTGGAAAAGATTCAAGTAATGTTATATTTCTTGGGGTACCTTTGGCATCGAGATCAAATTGGAACTTTACCCAGCCTTGCCGGTTTGTCCTAATTGCTTTTTTTGGAAATTTAGGTTGTACAATATCTAAGGGCTCCGCTTGAAAAGCATGGTCATTTTCAGGTTTGACAAAAGAGGGGTAAAGCGTACCTAATAGGATTTCTGAAGAATATTTATCTGATAATTCTTGATACAAAGCATTAGCTACCTGTTTATCTTTGACGGCAGTCTTCGCACTCTCAAATACACTTTTCATGTGTTCATCAGGATTACCATCTTCCATTGACAATTTAAGCCATGCAAAAGCCCTATTTACATCCTTTTCCACATGTTGACCGTTGAAATACATAACGCCAAGGTTAAACTGAGAGCGTTTTTCACCAGTTTCTGCCATTGATATAAATTCTTTATATGCTTGAGCATAATTCCCGGCGGAATAATTATCTAATGCCGAGTTAAAGTCTGCTTGAACTGGCAGAGTAATAAATAGAAATAAAAAGAAGAGTTTTTTCATAAGGAGTCCCTTTTAGGTAATAATCCAATAATCATTAATACTATCACTAATGAACAGCACAAAAAAGTGAGTTTTATAGTGGGCTATTCATTCAACATAGACAAAAATTCAGTTGAAAAACGATACACATCTCCCGGCCAGCGAGCCGATAAATAATTTCTATCTCTTACTACAAAACCCTTATCTAAATGTTGTTTGCTATCTTTCGCTAGTGGTAGTGGTCCTTTTTCAAATTGGTTTTGATTTTTTAGTACGAATTTGACTTGGTCTTCCACTCTGGTTTCTGGATAAGTTAAATAATAATCTTTTAGCCATAATCGAGTCATATTATAGGCAAGGTTTTCTTGAGTCTTTAATAAACAAGTTGTTTGGTAATCGTAAATAACAGATTGACCCGTTTTAGGATCTAAACTTCTAGCCGCAAGAACAACCCCGTGACAGATGGCGCCTACCGGTTTATTTTGGTTAAAAAAACTGACAATGAGATCTTGTAGAGCTTTAGATTCTAAATATTCTTTTATTGCTTTGTCATGACCGCCGGGAAGAATTAGTCCACTATAATCATCGCTGTTAATGTCTTCATATCTGAGCGGGGAACAAAATTCAGGACTTGATACTAGTTCATTGTATGCATCAAGAGCATCATCTTGAGCGCGTAATGATGATTTCCAAATACCGAGTCCTTCACCCGTCACCATTAATTGATCGGCTTTTGATGGTTTTCCATCAGGCGTAGTAAAAACCACTTCAATACTATTTTCGGATAAAATTTTCCATGGGATAGAGACTTCTGTTGGATCAAACCCATAACTGGGTGTTGGAATTAAAACTTTATTTTTTACTCTCACGCATTACTCCTTCCTGAGCGGTACTAGCAACTAATCTTCCAGATTGGTCATAAAACTCACCAATAACATAACCTCTTTGGTTAGTCGCTGATGGACTTTGAATTTTGTATAACAGCCAATCATCAAATCTAAAATCACGATGAAACCACATGCTATGATCGATTGTTGCCATTTGAAAATTTTGCGATAAAAATGAGACCCCATGTGGCTGGCCGGCAACAGGTAAAAATGCCATATCAGAAGCATAAGCTAACATGTATTTGTGAACCCGAGAATCATCAGGCAATTTGCCTTGAGTTTTCATCCAAACATGACGGACGGGCTCTGATGGTTTTGGGTTGAGGGGATTAAAACCTTCAACCGGTCTTAGATCGATGGGATTTTTTAGCTCAAATCTTTGCGGAATCGCCACGTCATTTTTTTCTGCAAATTCGTGAATAATTTGTCGAGTCGATTTTAAGTTTTCTGGTAATTCGACGTCTGGCATTTTGCTTTGGTGTTCAAATCCTTTTGCTTGTTTATGAAAAGAAGCCGTCATAAAAAAGATTGGCTTACCATGCTGAATGGCTTTCACTCGACGAGTCGAAATACTTCTCCCATCACGCAAATTTTCAACATCATAAATAATAGGGCGAGAGGCATCACCGGGACGTAAAAAATAAGAGTGAAGTGAATGAACCGGTCTTGACTCATCAAGGGTATCTTTGGTGGCTGATAATGCTTGTCCAACAACTTGTCCACCAAAGACTTGAGGCAGGCCTAAGTTTTGGCTATTACCTCGGTAAATGCCTTGCTCAATTTTTTCTAAACTGAGCAGTTCTAATAAATCTTCTAATAAGTGATTGTTTGTCATAATTAATACTCGCTAACTGTTTGGAGTTTTTGTTTGTCGACGCTTTTATTTATCTCCGTTTTTTTACCTACGTAGTTTAGTAAATAAACTAAATTCCCAAGGTCTGATTGCACCGACTAGACTGCAACCTTCTCTTTCGTTAAATGGAAGAGACGAGTCTTGTTTTGCTAGTTCATTAAATTCATTGATTAGCTTTTCAATTTTTCTATGGACTAGTAATATGTTGGAGCGGGAGAGCATAGCACCTGAAAACTGCAGAGATTCTTCTGGTTTAGAAAAATTAGATTGAAAAAACTCTTTTCTAATTTGTTGATTAAATAATTTTTCAATAGCACCATTTTTTCGCCATTTGAAATTTCTAGAGGTTAACAATTTAACTCGGTTTCCCGGCAGCAGATCAATAAACTTAATTCGATCTAAATGAGCTAAAAGTTGAATTCCTTCTAAAGGTTCTATCGAATAATATTCTGCTATTTCATTAAAACTAAAATCATTTAAAAGCATATAGGCGACAAATAACAGTTTTGGTTGTTTAACAAATTCTGCCTCTTGCTCTTCGGTTAATTCAGTAATCTGTGTTTGTTGTTTTTCGGCAGTGTGTATTAAATCAGAAATTTCCATATTTAATAGTCGGCAAATAGTATCGAGCCGCTGTAAAGAAATATTTTCCTCAGAAAACAGTCTTTTGACACTGGCTTCGCTTAGCTCAAGCGCTTGAGCAACATCAACATAGGTCAGGTTTTTTTCTTTAAGACAAGATTTGAGTGTGCCTAGTATTAAACTCGTTTGAGCCATATGAAAAGGATTCCTTTTTAAATAGACATTTGCAGAATAATCTAAAATACTAAAAAGTGCTAGAGCAATTAAACTAGAAGGGCAATTAAACCAAAAGCGTTATAAAAGCTTTTTGACTTCTACCTACCAGTTAGAATAGAGTCGTTCGCTCAGTTCGATTTTGATAATAATTAAGAGTTAGTAAATAAGAATGAAGCTATTAATTATCTATAACCCTAAAGCGGGTAACGGCAGAGCAAAGAGTTTGTTGCCTGAAGTGACGGCCTACTTAAAAGAAAAGCAGTTGGATGCTGATATTTGTTTAACGGAAAGAATGGGTCATGCGGTTGATTTAGCGGCAGAAGCCGATCTGTCTCAATACGATGCAATTATTGCCTCCGGTGGCGATGGCACTCAATTTGAAGTATTAAATGGGTATTTTAAAAATCCATCTAAGCAAAAGCCGCCAATAGGATTAATCCCTAATGGAACCGGCAATGCTTTTATGAAAGAGTTAAAGCTGGTTAAATCTGATTGGAAACGAGCGATTGATATTATTGCTCAAAATAAGCCCAAAGCTTTAGATATAGGACGTTTTACTAGTCAAGGAGAGAGCTATTATTTCTTGAATATCGTTGGAGTGGGGTTTGTCACTAAGGTTGCACAAGCAGCGATACCGCTAAAATGGATGGGAAATGCGGCCTATACCATTGCGACTTTATTGAAGCTGATTAATTTGAAATCTCAACCAACTAAAATTGAGGTTGATGGCAAGCTATTAGAAAGAGATGCGGTTTTTGTGATGGTGGCAAATTCAACCTTTACTGGAACCAGCTTTTTTATTGCACCCAAAGCTAAGTTAGATGATGGGCTGTTGGATATTGTACTACTAAACAAGATATCAAGACTTCGCCTACTAAAATTATTTACTAGTATTTATGACGGTTCTCATATTAACTATCCTGAAGTTGAATATATTCAAGCTAAAAAAATTAAGATTACAGAGCAAAGACCAAGTAAGCTGATTCCTGATGGTGAAATTTTAGGTCAAACGCCCGTTGAGCTTGAATGTTTACCTGCTGCAATTCAGTTTTTGTGGGATCCTAAATTGTAGTTTTTGTAGGTCGCTCTTTAGGGTGACATTGTAAGTAGGGAACTTGTCATCCTAAAGGATGACCTACAGGGAGAAAACCTCTGATCAATATCAACTAAATATAAAGTGGATATTGCTTTTCATAGCCATTAGTCGTACATTGACCCCGCGTAAAATTTTCAAGTAGTACGGTTATTCATCGCCGTCAGCTGTAGAAAGACGTCATAAGAATGAAAACCGTTGTACAGATCGAATGCTCTGTTGGTTAACTATTGACCAAAGAGTGGGCAGCGATTTGAAGATTTCTTTGGGGTTTTTCATTTCAATTTTCAAAATTGCTTTGACGCCCCGTTAATTTAGGGGTTAAGTATGCAAATAGGAATAGTCAAAGAATCGGTTGCTAAAGAATCTCGTGTAGCAGCATCTCCCGCAAGTATTGCTCAATTACTCAAGCTCAATTTTAGTGTTGTTGTCGAATCTGGCGCAGGTACAGCTGCTAGTTATACAGACGCAGCCTATGAAGAAGCGGGTGCTCAAATTATGGCGCGTAAAGATGTTTGGAAGTCAGATATCTTATTTAAGGTCAATCCGCCAAGCAAATCAGAAGTAAGATCAATTAAAACAGGCGCAACTGTAATTGGTTTTTTCTGGCCTGCACAAAATGAAGAATTAATGCAAAAGCTAGCTGATAAAAAAATAAATGTGCTAGCGATGGACTCTGTTCCAAGAATTTCGAGAGCGCAATCAATGGATGCACTAAGCTCCATGGCAAATATTGCCGGTTATCGAGCGGTTGTTGAAGCCTCTCATAATTTTGGTAGCTTTTTCACCGGACAAATTACCGCTGCCGGTAAAGTCCCACCAGCTAAGGTGATGATTATTGGTGCGGGTGTGGCGGGTCTTGCTGCACTTGGTACAGCTGGCAGTTTAGGTGCAATCGTTAGAGCCTTTGATACTCGACCAGAAGTTAAAGAACAAATTGAAAGCATGGGCGCGGAGTTTTTAGAGCTCGATTTTGAAGAAGAAGCTGGTAGTGGCGATGGTTATGCCAAAGTCATGAGTAAAGAGTTTATTGAAGCAGAAATGGCATTATTTGCCGAACAAGCCAAAGAAGTCGATATTATTATTACGACCGCTATGATCCCTGGTAAGCCAGCACCTAAGTTAATCACCAAAGAAATGGTTCAATCCATGAAGCAAGGTAGTGTGGTAGTGGATTTAGCCGCGCTTGGTGGCGGTAACTGTGAGTTAACAGTACAAGATAAGGCGGTAGAAGTTGATGGTGTGACTATCATTGGTTACACCGATATGCCTTCTCGCTTACCAACTCAGGCAAGCCAGCTATATTCCAACAATATCCTTAACTTAGTTAAGTTGCTGTGTCCTGAAAAAGATGGTGAGATTGTTCTTAATTTTGAAGATGAAATTATTAGAAATGTCACGGTGACTAAGGCGGGCGAAATTACTTGGCCACCACCACCGGTAAAAGTCAGCGCAGCACCGGCAGCTAAACCCGCGCCAGTGGTCGCTGTAAAAGCGCCAGAAAAAGAATCGAAAGGCTATGGTAAACATCTAATGATTTTAGGTGGCGGTTTATTATTTGGTTGGCTCTCAACCGTTGCTCCAGCCGAATTTATGCGACATTTTAGTGTGTTTATTCTTGCCTGTTTTATTGGATATTACGTGGTTTGGAATGTCACTCATGCGCTACATACACCCTTGATGAGTGTGACTAACGCCATTAGCGGAATTATTGTGGTAGGCGCTTTACTTCAGGTTTCAAGTTCTAATCAACTCGTCATGTGGATTTCAGCCTTTGCGGTGTTAATCGCCTTTATTAATGTGGTGGGCGGCTTTGTGGTCACCAAACGTATGTTGAAGATGTTCAGGAAGGAGGGCTAGGTCATGAGTTTATTAATGAAGTTAAATATCAGTGAAAGCCTGACCGACAAAGTAAGTAATATGGCGCAATCGGCTGGTGAAAGCCTTGGGTTGGTTGAAAGCAATATGTCCTTAATTAATGGCGCTTACTTTTTTGCCGCGATTTTATTTATTTTTAGTTTGGTTGGTTTAAGCAAGCAAGAATCAGCTGAACATGGTGTTTGGTACGGTATTGTTGGGATGGCGATTGCGCTGATTGCAACCATTGCAAATCCATCGGTAACCAACATTGAAACCATAGTAATCGCAATGGTTATTGGTGGCGCAATTGGTACTTGGTTTGCGCTGCGAGTTGAAATGACTCAAATGCCAGAGCTAGTGGCAATGTTACATAGTTTTGTTGGTTTAGCGGCAGTAGCCGTTGGTTTTAATAGCTTTATAGAACATGAACCTATGACCGGCATTATGATGAATATTCATCTAGTTGAAGTCTTCCTTGGCGTGTTTATTGGCGCAGTTACTTTTACCGGTTCTATCGTGGCATTTGGCAAGCTCAAAGGTATTTTTGATAGTAAATCCTTAATGCTACCTCATCGCCATAAGATGAACCTGATGGCAGGTGTTATTAGTTTTATTTTGATGGTTTATTTTGTTCAACAAGGCGGTCATATGACTTCTTTGTTAATTATGACAGTGATTGCTTTAATCTTCGGTTGGCACATGGTTGCTTCAATCGGTGGTGCGGATATGCCAGTGGTTGTTTCTATGCTGAATTCTTATTCAGGTTGGGCAGCAGCGGCAGCAGGATTCTTGTTAGGTAATGACTTGTTAATTATTACCGGAGCGTTAGTTGGTTCCTCTGGTGCGATATTAAGCTATATCATGTGTAAAGCCATGAATCGTTCGTTTATCAGCGTAATCGCTGGTGGGTTTGGTACTGATGTGGTGGTTAATGCTGACCAAGATTATGGTGAGCATGTTGAAGTTCAAGCCGAAGAAGTGGCAGATATGTTATCTAACGCTAAAACAGTCATCATCACACCTGGATATGGTATGGCGGTAGCGCAAGCGCAATATCCCGTTTATGAAATGACCAAAAAGCTTCGCGATAAAGGTATCGAAGTTCGTTTTGGAATTCATCCGGTTGCTGGACGTTTGCCGGGGCATATGAATGTTCTGTTAGCCGAAGCAAAAGTACCTTATGACATCGTATTAGAAATGGATGAACTAAATGACGACTTTAAAGATACTGATGTGGTGTTGGTTATCGGTGCAAATGATACCGTTAACCCATCTGCGTTAGATGATCCAAATAGTCCTATTGCAGGTATGCCGGTGTTAGAAGTGTGGAATGCTAAAAATGTCATCGTATTTAAGCGTTCAATGAACCCGGGATATGCAGGTGTTCAAAATCCACTTTTCTTTAAAGAAAACACCAGTATGTTGTTTGGTGATGCAAAAGCGAGTGTGGATAATATTGTTAAGGGATTGTAGGGAAAAAATGTAGGTTGGGTTAGCGCAGCGTAACCCAACCATTAACTTAGAGTTCCGTTTCAATCAATATCGTTCCGTTTGAAGTTGAAAAACTTGTTGGGTTCGTTTCTTAACCCAACCTACAGACTAAACATTACATTGGGCTCACTTTTCGATTTATGGAAAAGCGTATATTTAGGGAGAAAAATGCAATATAAATCAATTGTTTTGGTAGATGGTGAAAACCTAGTTCTTCGTTATCAAGAAATGCTAAACGCTGGTGCCACTCCGCGAAAGGGAGTTGTTCACGTTGAGGACACTTTCGTTTGGCATCCTAACATCGTTACAGCATTTGGTGGAAAAGATGTTGTTCGTGTTGGGTATTATACAACTGTCGTTGGGGACGACGGGAAACTAGAGGAAGTAAAAGAATTAATTTCTGAAGCGAAGTTCGAGTGTAAACTATTAAATGGCACAAGCTGGTACGGCACGTTGGTTCCCTATGTATTTAAAAAGAGTAAAAAGGGGGCAAAAACAAAAAGTGTAGATATCAACTTAACTATCGATGCGCTTAGATATACCTATGGTGAATCCGTCGAACAGATAACGCTTGTTTCCGGTGATGGTGATTATATTCCTCTTTTAAGAGAAGTCATGTCAAGAGGTAAGATGATTCAAGCTTTTTCCTTATCTAGCGGTTTAAACAAGGAAATAAAGTTTAATGTTGATGATCTAATTCTTATTGATAACATTTTGTTTAAGAATTCGAGAGAATAAAAATTATTTCAGCCCCGTAGGTTGGGTTAGCACCGCGTAACCCAACAATTAACATTAATACAATTAATAAAACAACCTGTTGGATTCGTTCCTTAACCCAACCAACGAAAAGGATTTTCGTTTATGCAATATCGGCGAGCAAATGTAAAAGGCGGCACTTATTTTTTCACTGTCAATTTGGCAGAAAGAAACAAACCCCTATTAATTGATCATGTTGATATTTTACGCAACGCATTTTCTCGTGTGCAAAAACAACGCTCTTTTAAAATTGATGGTATTGTTATTTTGCCTGATCATATTCATTCAATCTGGACGTTACCGAAAAACGATTTTGATTTTTCGACACGTTGGCGATTAATTAAATCAGGTTTCTCAAAGAAATTACCAAAAACTGAACGAATAAACCAATCAAGACAAAATAAAAAAGAAAGAGGCATCTGGCAGCGTCGATTTTGGGAGCATCAAATTCGAGATGAAAATGATTTTATTCGACATATGGATTACATGTATTACAATCCTGTAAAACATGGTTATGTTAATAATGTAAAAGATTGGCCGCATTCATCATTTCATCGAGATGTTAAAAATGGAATTTATGATGAGGGCTGGGGAAGTGAAGTTGTAGTTAATATTAACACGGGTGAATTTGGATAATTATGTTGGGTTACGCGGGGCTAACCCAACCTACGGCGCTGATAAACGCAGTGAGCATTTGAAAAGATACATGTTCAAATAACGCGGTAGATGATCAAAGGTATCAGATCAACTTGGCAAACAAATAACTGCAAAATAAAGAGTTAGAATTTCAAAAGGAGTATAGAGTTGGATGGAGTAGTTCCAGTATTTATTAGTCTTGTTCTGTTGATAGGAATAATAACTTTCATTGTCAGTATCGTTCTTGTATGGGTTTCATATCGCAGAACATTCAAGACCGACAAAGCGTTTATGATCTCAATGGTGAATGTGGTATTAGCAGCAATTGCATGTGCTTTCGGTTTTTTCCTAATTAATACCGCTGCTGGCTATGACGTTTTGATACTGGCTGGAATTATGATGATAATTTCAATACTGGTTACGATTAGAATTTCGAAGAGATCAGAAACAAAGTGGGTGGAGTAAAGTCTAAAAAAAATTAACAGACCGTCTGGTTAATTACCCAAGGTGAAAAATAAAACTTAAATAATTCGCGCCGAGACGGTCGCTCCTACCAAGGCGGGAAAGGCAATTGTTAGGTAGGTGTGTTCCTCCGTGCCGCGAAAAAAACTAATGGATAAAAGGAAAATAATCACCAATGAAAATAGCACTCCTAATCACAGCATTATTAATATCATTCCAATCAAAATCCAATGGGATCAGTCATTCTACTGGTATAGGACTTCAATACAGTGGAGTGCTGGGTTATCAAATATCTTCCACAACAGAAGAACATAATTTTAGGGGATCGATTGGACTATTTGGAATTGGAGCAGGCTACGATTATTTAGCTACTGATAATTTCTCTATTGGTGTTACTGCTACTTTTATTACTCTTCAGACTGGTTCAATAAATTTTAATTATTATCCCTCCGGGAAAAGTAATAGCGGTTGGCAAATAGGGCTAGACCTTGGTCATATTGCAAACTTGAAATCTAGTGATGATGTTCTTTTTGATAACCATAATGACAACGACTTTCTTTGGGTCAGTATTGGTTATAAATTTTAATGTTTTAATTAAGAGTTACTTTGATAAATAAGAAAAGGTAAAATATGGGAGCAGGATTTTACTTAATGATCGCAGCAAGCATTATAATGTATAGAGTGGCTATTGCTGATAAAAAAACAGGATGGATATGGAGTGGTATTAATCTCTGTATCACCATGCTTATTGGAAAATTATTTGGGCTTACTGTTCTGATTGTGATGGCAGGATTTATTGTAACTTTTTTGGTAATGTTTATCTTCAATATCATATCGCCTAAAAAACCTAATTAGAAGCTATGAAATCAGATAAAAATAAATTTTTAATCCTCGGTGCTATTTGTAGTGCCTTCGCTGCTATTGCTCATTTGGGTTGTATTGTTTTTGGTGGTGATTGGTATCGTTTTTTTGGTGCCGGTGAGCAGATGGCAAGAATGGCTGAGGATGGTCTTTGGTATCCAACAATCGTGACATCAATTCTTGTTCTAATTCTGTCAATCTGGTCACTATATGGCTTGTCTGGTGCAAAAGTTATATTTCGGCTTCCGCTTCTTCGTCTTGGATTGATCGTTATTTCTATAATTTACTTAGTCAGAGGAACGACTTTTGTGATGCTAATGCCAATGTTTCCAGAAAATAGTTTAACCTTTTGGTTAGTGAGCTCCGGTATTTGTTTAACAATTGGAATGTTATATGCGGTAGGTACTTTTCAGTCTTGGGCACAGTTAGCTAACAGAAAAACTAGTGAGTCATTTAGTTAAGGAATTTTTATGCCCAAAACGGTTCATCAGCAAATTTGCAATATTTCATTGGTTGTTGAAAACTATGATGATGCCATTGAGTTCTATACCAAAAAGCTAAGTTTTACATTAGTTGAAGATACTTATTTAGACAATGGGAAACGCTGGGTTCAAGTCTCTCCCCCTAATTCAAATGGGACTAATTTACTGTTGGCCAAAGCTAGTAACGATGAACAAAAACAAGCAGTGGGTAATCAAACGGGAGGGCGGGTATTTCTGTTCCTTCAAACTAATGATTTTTGGCGTGATTATGAGTTAATGAAATCAAATGGTGTTATTTTTAATGAATTACCACGTGTTGAAGAGTATGGTACAGTTGTCGTTTTTCAAGATCTTTATGGTAATAAATGGGATTTATTGCAGTTAGGCAGCGGATCTAAATAACTCAAAAAACATCCACAAGATGCGAGTAAGATAAGAACAAATAAGTTGAGTTACACACTAAAATTGAAGGTGATTAAATGGCAATCTTAATAGTCGGATTAGTTTTATTCTCAATGTCTCACCTGATTCCCTCTTTTCCTAAAATGAGAGAAAATATTATTGGTTGTAGTGGGTTAAAAAGGTACAAGCTTGTATTTAGTTTTGTCTCGCTTATTAGTGTTGTATTGATTGTATATGGTTTTAATATAGCACCAACCTCTTCTCTATATCTCACTCCCGAATCGGGAAACTTGGTAGCAATTATTTTGATGTTTCTTACTACCTATTTATTTATGTCTAACTCTGTCGGTTCGCCGCCGTCTTCGGCTCAGTTTTATACTGCTCATCCGCTTAATTGGGGTGTTATCTTGTGGAGCATAAGCCATTTAGTTTCCAATGGAGATTTAGCCGGTGTGATTATGTTTTCCACTTTTCTATTGATGAGTGTTGTAAGTATTTATTCAGGAAACAGACGAGGAGCTAAACCAAAAAAAGATGCTAGACCACCGGCTTTGCAAGAGCTGGTATTTTTGATAGTTGTTGCAATCGTTTATTCTGTTCTATTATGGGGGCATGGTTATATTGCAGGGCGCCCGGTAGTTGGGTTTTAAGTTAAACGAAACTTTCCATACTTTTTATTTATCTAAGGATCAGATAAGCTAGTGGTGGTGACAGCGGCTATTGGCTTATAGAAACCTAAAATGAACAAGCTGACTATTAATGGTAGAAAGGTTGAGGTGGATGATACCGCAACATTGCTTGATGCCGCTAATAAAGCTGGCGTTCACATTCCCACGCTTTGTTACTATCCCAGCTTACCCTCTCATGCTGTATGTCGAATGTGTCTGGTTAATGTTGAAGGTGAATCCCGACCAGTACCCGCTTGTGTTACCAAGGTGAAAGATGGCGATATTGTAGAGACCGATTCTAAGGATCTAGAGGAATTTCGTAAACTTGATGCTCAGTGGTTATTGGCACGTCACCCAAACGATTGCATGCGCTGTGAAGTTAATGGGTCTTGCAAGTTACAGAGTTTTGTTAGCGAGTATCAATTGGAAGACAGTTGGGAAAAGGTTCCCATGGGATCGGAAAAACATCCTGAGCATCGTCTGACGGATCACACATCGCCGAGTATCTGGCGCGATTTATCAAAATGTATTGAATGCGGCCTGTGTGTAGAAGCCTGTGGCGAGTCGGGACAACAGCAATACGTGATAGGGTTTGCCGAACGTGGTTCAGATCGCTTACCCGTTACCGTTTTCGATCAATCTCTAGCTGACACAAATTGCATTTCTTGCGGTATATGTACCTTGGTGTGCCCTGTAGGTGCTTTGATAGAAACGCCACACTGGCACGATGTTCTGCATACCCTTGATGCACGTAGACGTATATCTGCTGTTCAGGTTGCGCCAGCAACGCGTATTGCAATTAGTGAAGAGTTTGGCATGAAACCTGGTACCGTGAGTACAGGTAGGTTAATTAATGCGTTGCGAGAGCTTGGCTTTGATTATGTTTTTGATACTAATTTTGCAGCGGATTTAACCGTAATGGAAGAAGCAACAGAGCTTCTAACACGTTTAAATAATAAGGGTAATCAGAAACAACTCCCTCTTTTTAATTCCTGTTGTCCGGGATGGGTAAACTGGGTCGAAATTAACCGACCTGATCTTTTGCCTAACCTGAGTACAACAAAATCACCACAGCAAATGCATGGCGCACTTACCAAACGAGGAGCCTTCTCAAGAATGCTTGGTTCAGAGTTTGCTGCCGGGGATGCAGAGCCCTATGCAGTAAGTGTTATGCCTTGTACAGCTAAAAAGGATGAAGCTGTTCGCCCCGATGTTTCAGGTGATATTGATCATGTTGTTACAACTCGCGAACTTGCTAAAATGATCAAGGCTAGGGGAATAGCCTTTAATGCATTGCCGGAAGATGGACATTTCGACCACCCGCTCGGCGAAAGTACAGGTGCTGGACAGATCTTCGGTGCGTCAGGAGGTGTTATGGAGGCAATTATGCGTACTACATCTCACCTTATAGGCGAAGAACATACTCTTCCGCTGGAATGGCACCAGCTTCGTGGCGTAAGTGCGGGAGTAAAAACAGCTGAGATCTCTGGTATAGGTAAGATCGCTATATGTAATGGGATTGCACCAGCTCAAAGAATGCTGGAAACCGAGACATGGCGAGATGAGTATGTTGCCATTGAAGTTATGGCATGTGTCGGTGGTTGTTTGGGGGGTGGCGGTGAACCCAAATCAATGGATTCACTTGTCCTAGAGAAGCGTATGCAGGCAATTTATAATGTGGACAAAAATGCCCCGCGACGACGTTCACATGAAAATCAAGACATACAAAAATTGTATGCGACAGAATTGAAAGAACCAAATTCTGATAAAGCAAAAGTATTGCTTCACACCAGTTATGCTGCGCGAAACTCTAAGCGGTTGCTTTTGATGCGGTTTCTCGATTGTGTCGACAGACGAGATGCTAGCGGCGCGGTCAGCCTGTTTCATCCGGATGCACTGTGGTCAACCGCTTCCCCTTTTGGTGACATTCAGGGCGCGTCGAATATTGAGGCGTTAATCAATACTCAATTACCCCCGCGCAAGTATGGTGTAAGATTTTCTCGGCATAGGATGGAATCCACCGCAGATATTGATGATCTGACGGTCATAACACCTGTTGGTGAGCGATGTAGATTTAGTATAAATCTAGACACCATACACGAAGATGGTCAGTCTCGGATGGTGATTAGAAAACTTGTGCGGGAAGTTCTTTAATCTATTTGTATTATTCTTGATTATCTCGTTGTCGTAAATCAGCATAGATACCTAATCGCGGGTTGCCAGGGTTTTTTCCAATATTGGGTGTAATAATTGCGCGCTCTAAATACACTTAATATAAAGTGACTTCTGAAAAAATAGTTTTATAAAAGGATTTTTAAAATAATGACCCTACTAGAAAATCATGAACCTAAAATATCTACTCTGAATAAAAACACCCCAAAAGATTTTTTCTTAGATTTAGTTATTTATATTACGGTTATGTTTTTAATAAGGGAGGTCTATTTTTCAGAAGTGGGGTTTCTTACTAATGGCCTTTTTTGGTCATTTACAACCTTGATTGTTGCTAGTTGGAGAATGAAAGTACGAGGGGTTACATGGAAAGGGTTGGGGTTAAGTAAACCTAAAAATATTCAAACAACTCTAATCGCTACAGCGGTTATTCTAGTTTCTGTTCCTATAACACTCATTTTTTTTGGAATGATTAAAGGTCATTTACCATTTTTAGTTTCGCCAGATGTTTCGGAAGTCAGTGCTGTAAGTAAGTTTGGCAATCTAAAAGGAAATTGGGCTGCTTTCTTTTCGATTATTTTCTTTGTGTGGATTCAGTCATCGCTAGAAGAAATGTTAGATAGAGGTTTTTTGATGGTTTGGATTGAGCGTTTATTTTCTAGCACTATGTTAGCCACAATTCTTGCGGTCATCATTCAAGCAATGATCTTTGGCTTTAGACATTCAAATGATTTTTCTGAAAGATCAATAACGACTGGTCTTATCGGATTAATTATGGGAATAGCTTATATGGTATTTGGACGAAATTTGTGGGCGTTAATTCTTGCCCATTGTGCGCTAAATACCATATCGATGGTTGGTAGGGTTCTTTGAATCTAGGTTATGTTTTGAGACCTCTACTAGAATAAAATAGTTAAAATAAGGAGCTTTTATGAATACACTACTAATTTTACATTTAAGTTTTGTCGGTATTTGGCTTGGTTGCGTAGTTACCGAAGCTTTGTTTGAGCGCGCCTTATTAGGTACAAGTCGAGAAAACGAATCAATACTAGCATCGTTACATAAGCGAGTTGATTTGTTTGTAGAAATCCCTGCTTTTGTTGGCGTGTTAGTTACAGGGTTAATGATGTTCTCTTCTGCTGCAATGACAACATTAATGATTGTAAAAATTGTACTTGGATCTATTGCGATTGTGGCTAATATTTATTGTGTTCGTTTGGTGTTTTTGCGGGTTGTTTTTTCAAAAGCTGGGAATTGGCAAGCTTTTGAGAGTGCAGATCATATTCAACATAAAGTTGGAGCGATTGTTTTGTTAGGAATTATTGCTGCTTTGGGTGTCGGTTTATCTTTTTAGTGGTACTTCTACTCTGTGGACATTTAAGATAAGGGGGCGTGAATTGAAAAACAACTACCTTTCCCAATCGTACTTTCCACAGTAATCGTACCCCCCATTAAATCAATTAAGTCCTTTGATATATTTAATCCTAAGCCTGTACCCTCAATATTTGAATTTTCTTCCCCTGCTCTATTAAAGGGTTGAAAAGCATTTATTTGTTGCTCAGGAGTTAAGCCCTTCCCTGTATCAGTAATCGAGAGTCGAAGCATATTATTATCAGTGGAAGAGTCAATGCTCACCTTACCATTTTCGCTATTATATTTTATGGCATTAGATAGGATGTTTAATAAAACTTGCTTAAATCGCACTTCATCTACATTGATGTTAATTGAAGTAGTTATTTTGTTATCTATTTGGATAGAATGTTTTTTCACGAGGGGGCTAATCAAATTTAGTGTGTTATTTATAATTTCATTTAAACAGTACTTTTTAATGGATAACGTTATATTTCCAGATTCAATTTTTGACAAATCAAGGATTCCATTTATTAAGGTTAATAAATGATTGCCAGCATTAATGACTTCATGAGAACTCTCTCTGGCTTTTTCGTCCTTCGAATCCAGCTCAATAAGCTGAGAAAATCCAAGAATAGCATTTAATGGTGTGCGTAACTCATGACTCATAGAAGACAAAAAACGGGACTTTGCATTGTCGGCTTTTTCTGCTATTTCTTTAGCAAGAAGATATTCTCTAGTTCGCAGTTCAACTTTTTCTTCTAATATTTTGTTGGTTTGTAGCGCAGCTAGCTCAGACTGTATTAGAGCATTTCCCCATTTTATTGCAAGAATAGCTGTTGTCCAAATGACGAATATTGCCAATCCACGATTAGTAATTACCATCCATAATTCACCACTGACAGGTGAAAAAAAGAAACCGAGTAAGGTTAATATTGTACAAATAATGGCTAAACCAATGACATAGTTCTGATTTTTAAACCAAAGCGAAACGATAATGACCGCAACGTATGGTACGCCTGCGGCCACACCTAGAGGTAATAGAAGGTCAATGGCAAAAATTGTAGCCATTAGGAATAAGCAGATTAGATTGGTAGTTAAATTAGTTGAACTCATATATATACTTGCTCCCTAAAACCAAGTTTAGTTGATATTATTTGTTTTAGTATATAAAACATAATATTAAACAACTGCATTGGGTTGAATTCATAGTTGACGAGAGACAAATAGATTGTCAATTAACGCTTGCTTTAGATAATATGGTACTCCAAAGGTTAAACTAGAATGATATATTTATGCCGCCTCAAAAGCGAGCTGGGAAACAATTGCTGAGGATATACCTCAATATTTAGAGCATCATCGAGATCCATCAAATGAGGATCGAGGAAATATGATCCTTGAATAGTTTTGTTTGGAGGACTTTCAGTCCGAGCACAACCTATGCACTTTCAGTGCATAGTGGTTGAGTTTCAAGTACTATGTTAGCCACAATTTTTGCGGTCATCATTCAAGCAATGATCTTCGGCTTTAGACATTCAAATGATTTTTCTGAAAGATCAATAACGACTGGTCTTATCGGATTAATTATGGGAATAGCTTATATGGTATTTGGACGAAATTTGTGGGCACTAATTCTTGCCCATTGTGCGCTAAATACCATATCGATGGTTAGTAGGGTTCTTTGAATATAAAATACACAGTTATGCATTACGGAGAATAAAGTGGTAATAACCGGAGAATGTTTTTGTGGTGAGGTCAGATATCGCGTAGATGGCTCTTTGCGTGATGCACGCTCTTGTCATTGTTCACGTTGTCGTAAAGCGTTCAGCTCTCAAGCGTCTGCTTATGCACTGGTTGACCCTTTAGAATTTGCATGGGTATCTGGAGAAAGTCTGCTTAAATCTTATGTCGGAGAGCATGGGTTTGGCCTTCAATTTTGTAGCCAGTGTGGCTCAACAATTTGTGGAATTTTTAATAACACGGTTCATGGTGTTACTTTAGGTTGTGTCAATGGCGATCCGAAGGTCAAACTAGAAAGGCATATTTATGTCGGCTCAAAAGCTAGTTGGGAAACTCTTGCTGAAGGTGTTCCTCAGTTTATTGAAGCGGAGGATGACTAACAAAATGCAAACTATTTTAGCATGGACAATGATTATTTTTGGTGGAGCATTGTATTTAGCACAGTTGATTTCTTCGATAAACTTTTCGTTGGCACAAAAGCTCGGTTTACAAGAAAATCCCGACAATACTGATTCATTGTTAATAAGATCTGAAAAGTACGTGGCCTATTGGGATCTTGTTGCACTTATTTGGTTCCCTGTTTCGGGTTTTCTGATGCTTATTAATCATCAATGGTGGCCGATATTCTCTATTTTTGCCGGTGCGATCTATTTAGATGCTGCAGGCAGAGAAGCCTTCAAAAACCTAAGTTTTAAACATCATGGATTAAAAGTTGGAAATCAAAAACAATGGATTTTGTTTTTTGCGACTTATATCTTTATGGCTAGTTTAGCCTTGCTGGTAATCACTCATTCTATGATAGCTTTGCATCCAATGTCGACATAATCAACGATCTATTGGTTGTAGTAACATATTTAGGTTTGTTTGATATATTTTTCACTGGTATTGAGCAACCTAATCAATGTCAAATGAACCTTTCCCCAGTTTCAATCGTCTCTAAGGTAAACAGAATTGAGATAACTTAATGAACCAAGCAGAACAAGACTTATTGGTGTTAACCGCCCAGGACGGAAATCATCGAGCTTTTGGGCTGTTAGTTAAGCTTTATCACAACAAGCTATATGGTTTTGCGTTTAAGTTAACCAGTAATAGAGATGTAGCAAATGATGCGGTTCAAAACGCATGGTTAAAAGCATCAAAAAACCTACGTAAATTAAAAGATCCTAGAGCCTTTAAAAGTTGGATTTATCGTTTAGTGAGATGGTCAGCTTTAGATTTAGTTAAAAAAAGTAATCATGATAAGAAAGTCCTAGAAGAATTTTACAATGAGGACTTTTTCTCTAATGAAATAGAAAATGAATTTGCCAACAGTGGCTTGGCTGAACTTATCGAGAAACTGCCAAATATAGAAAAACAAATTATTCATCTCTTTTATTTAGACGAGCTAACAATAAAAGAACTTTCTATTATCTTAGAGATTCCAGTAGGAACGGTTAAATCACGATTATTCAGAGCTAGAAATTTACTTAAAGAAACAGTGTTATCAACAGGAGAATTATTATGAGTATCGACAAAAAAATAAAGTCAGAATTAGAAGGCAATCTAGACAATTTTGATGAGATTACTGCAGACAATGAAGGCGTTTCTGATTTAATTGTTGGTTCTTTTAAAGGTGGTTTGAAGAACTGGGTAATTGCAGCGAATGTTATTACTATGCTAGTTACCATAGTCATGTTGTGGGTCGGTTATAGGTTCTTTACAACTGAAGTTATTCAACAACAATTATTTTGGGGGATTTGCACAATATTGGCTGTGTTTACTCAGGTAGCTTTAAAACAATGGCTTTGGATGGAAATGAATCGAAGTTCTTTGATGCGAGAAATTAAACGAGTAGAAATCGCAGTTACTAAACTTGCTGAGAGTTGTAATAAGTAAACAGGATAGATTTCCATATGGCTTGAGTTTAGATGATAAAACCAATGAGAATGATATACTATTAAGAATTTATTAGCTTGTTAGTCGGCCGGTTTAGTCTAAGAGGGAGGTTTATGAATTTAATATATACCAACGAAAATCCATTAGCTGTACATTCAGCTAAAAATATTCTTGATATAAAAGGGATAGAATGCTTTTTCAAAAATGAACACACGACAACAATGGGACCTGAATTTGGCACCTCAAATTTACTAGAGTTATGGGTTGCTAATGCTAAAGATTATCAAGTTGCTCGTGAGTTGATAGCAGCGAAAATAGAAAATCCTTCCATCAAAGCTTCTTGGGTATGTAGTGAGTGTAGTGAAGAAAATGAAGGGAATTTTGAATTGTGTTGGAAATGCCAGTCGAATAAAAATATCGATTAACTATGTTAAATATATCAAGTTATTAAATAGTAATTTACCACTTAAGGTCTAACAAACAGATGTACATTGGTGAAGCCTCAAAAAAATCCGGTCTATCAATTAAAGCAATACGTTTCTATGAAGAAATTGGATTAATTAGACGTTTACCTCGCTCAGGGCGTTACCGTGTGTATAGTGAGTCTGATATCGATCTACTTGTATTAATTAAAGAAGCAAAACAGTTAGGGGTAAAATTATCGCAATTAAAAATGGTATTTGTTTATAAAGATGGAAATATTGATTGGTCTAAGATCAAAATTTTTCTGGCAGAGTTAAGGATGCAATTATTATCTAATATCAAGGATTGTGAAAAAAAAGTAGCAATGATTGATGAGTGTTATAAACAAATAAAATTCTAACGCTAATTTTAAGGCTTGACTCTCCCCTTAACGGGAGGCTTTACACTCATTCTCATTCCTTCCTAACCAGAATTAATTATGAGTAAACGTATCTTAGTTATTGCCGGAAACCCAAAACAAAACAGTTTTTCAAATCATCTCGCAAAAATTTATGCCGATGCAGCAGAGCATAATTCTGATCTACGATTGATGTCTCTTTCAGATATGAATTTTAACCCCGATCTAACTTCAGGTTATGATCAAGAACAAGCGCTTGAAGATGCTTTATTAGAATTTCAACGCTCTATTAATTGGGCAAATCATCTTGTACTCGTTACACCTCTTTGGTGGGGGTTTATTCCGGCTAAACTAAAAGGTTTGTTTGACAGAGCCTTTCTTCCAGGTTTTGCTTTTAAATATGAAGAAGGAAAGTCTGTACAGACTAAGCTGCTGATCAACAAAACATCGAGAATTATTATAACGATGGATACACCTCCTTGGTATTACCGATTTGTATTGGGAGCACCAGCGCTAAAACAGCTCAAAACTTCTACTTTAGAGTTTGTTGGATTTAACTCTGTGAAGCATAATTATTTTGGACCCCTCATTAGCTCAACAGACAAGTCTAGAAATGAGTGGATAAAAACAGTCGCTCGCCTAGGTGCAATGGGTCAATAGCAACCAAATTAGAAACTTTCTGACCAAACATCTTGACAAAACGTCAAAAATAGACAAAATGACATCTTTTACGCTTTGTTGAAAAACAAATAGATTAGGTTGAATGATGGAAATTGCTGAAAAAGACGTTTTGTTAAGAGAGTGCGATAAGATAGTGGCAGCTCTGGGGCAGACTTTAGCTCCCTTGGTTGAGGTTGTATTACATGACCTAACACAGCCCGATCATTCAATTATAGCGATTGCTAACAACCTATCTGGGCGTGCTGTTGGAGAGCCGGTGACAGAGATAGGTTTAGCGCGTATTTCAGATCCTAATTATCCTGAAACGTTATTAAATTATCCTAATAGTTTTCCTGATGGCCGCCCTGTGAAAAGCACTTCAATAGGTTTAAAAAACAGCCAAGGCGAATATGTGGCAGCTATATGTCTTAATGTTGATGTCTCAATATTGACTGGAGCTGCAGGTATCTTAAATCAATTTGCTCAAATTTCGGAATCAGTAGTTCAAGAAACATTAAGCTCTCCAAGATTAAAATCAATCAACGATTTATTGAAAGAGTTTGCGATATGCTACAACACCACTCCACACGCCTTAAGTGCCTCTCAAAGAAGAGAAGCCGTCCAGCTTTTATCTGAAAAAGGCTTGATGGATTTAAAACATGCACATGCGGTTGTTGCAGATCTTCTAGGCGTAGCGAGATCGACTATTTACAGTTATTTACCTAAGAAAGAGGTTATAAAATGAAGAAATTAGCCATTACATTTGATGATGTTATTGATGCTGAAAAATGTATTGCAAATAGCATCAATAAAACGCCTGTTCTTACATCTAGCTATGCAAATAAAAAGACTCAAGCAGAGGTGTTTTTTAAATGTGAGAACTTCCAACGTATGGGCGCCTTTAAATTTAGAGGGGCGTTATATGCACTTTCAAAATTTACCCCGGAACAAAAAGCCAATGGTGTGGTTGCTTTTTCGTCTGGAAATCACGCCCAGGCCATTGCATTGGCAGCAAGCTCTTTAGGGATCAAATCGATCATCGTCATGCCAAAAGATGCGCCTAAAATAAAGGTTGAGGCGACTCGTGGTTATGGTGGTGAAATTGTATTTTACGATCGTTACAAAGAAGACCGAGAGGCAATCAGTCATCAATTAGTTAAAGAAAAAAATATGACTTTGATTCCGCCATTTGATCACCCCGATGTTATGGCCGGGCAAGGAACTGTTGCCAAAGAGCTAATTGATGAAGTTGGGGAGCTTGATATGTTATTTGTCCCGCTAGGAGGTGGCGGTTTAATTTCCGGCTGTGCGACAGTTGTTAAGTCGATGTTGCCAAACTGTGCTGTGATAGGTGTTGAACCAGAGGCAGGAAATGATGCTCAGTTGAGCTTTCGAGCAGGTGAAATAAAAAAAATAGATGTGCCAAAAACAATAGCGGATGGGGCGCAAAATCAATTTGTTGGAAAAAATAATTTTCCAGTCATTCAAGAATTGGTTGATGATGTAATCACAGTAAGCGATAAAGAATTAGTTGAAAGCATGAAATTTTTTGCCAGCCGGATGAAAATTGTCGTAGAACCCACTGGTTGTTTAAGTGCTGCTGGGGTGTTTTCAAATAAAATCGATGTCGCGGGAAAACGAATTGGAGCGGTTTTATCGGGAGGCAATGTTGATCTAGCGCATTTTGCTTCTTTGATTCAGGCGGGCGAATAATGCAAGATATTCAATATATTAATTCGCCTTCTTTAGCTTCATCAGTTGGCCATTATAGTCATGCTGTTATTGCAAATGGTTTGGTTTTTTTATCCGGACAACTACCAGTGTCAGCTGATGGCCATAAGGCTGGATCCTTTGAAGAACAAGCACAGCAAATCTTCCAGAATCTAGAAAACGTGCTATCTGAATGTCAGAGTAAAAAAGAATGTTTGGTTCAGGTTAGAGTTTATATAAAGGATATAGAACAATGGCCCAAATTTAATCAACTTTATGCGCAATGGATAGGCGATTATCGACCCGCTCGATGTGTTGTTCCGGTTCCAATTCTGCATTTTGATAGTGAGCTTGAAATTGAAGCTATCGCCCAACAGATTGTTTGATAATGTTAAAGTGAAGTTTTTTAATTTATTAAAAATAGCAGTCTTATCAATAATAATTGTGTTGATCTTATTACAGTATCTGGGGGCTGGATTAGGCTTATTAGCAGGTTTAATTTTTAGCTTAACCTTTGGCAACCCTATTCAAATTTACAGCCAAAAATGGGCTGAATTACTTCTTAAGATAAGTGTTGTCGGCCTGGGTTTTGGACTAGATTTAACAATGTTTTGGGGCACTCTGATAGATAGCGCTTGGTTAACTATTTTTACAATTGTTACTAGTTTGTTTATAGGACTATTATTAGGGCGATTGTTAAGGGTTCATGATAAATTGTCATTCTTGATTGCTAGCGGTTCTGCAATATGTGGAGGCAGTGCGATAGCAGCAATATCTCCCACCATTCAAGCGAAACAAGAACAAACAGTCGTTGCTTTGGCTATTGTTTTTATTCTAAATGGGTTGGCGTTATATCTTTTTCCTATTATCGGGAGTTATTTAGAATTAACTCAACTGCAGTTTGGAACTTGGGCTGCGTTAGCTATTCATGATACAAGTTCGGTTGTAGGAGCAGCCTCCATCTATGGCGAAGAAGCTTTAAAGATTGCTACCATAACTAAACTGATGAGGGCTTTATGGATTATTCCATTGGTATTGGTTGCTTCTTTATATATGAGGAAAGCTCAAGGGGCGCAACAAAATACTACAATAGCAATTCCATATTTTATTTTTCTATTTATATTAGCTTCAGCAGCGACAACCTTTATACCAGTTATTCAAACGTTTAATGCATCATTAGTATCGATTGCAAAGATTTGTTTAGTTGTTAGTTTATTTTTTATGGGGCTAGGATTTTCAAAACAATTATTAAGATCTTTAGATGCTAAACCGGTGATTCAGGCTGCTATTCTGTGGTTAATTATTTCAGTGATTTCATTATTAGTGATTTTGAAAACCTTATAAAAAAGCCAGCAATAATGAGCTGGCTTTTTACAGGTCATTTATCCATGCTTACTGACTGACTTGATTAACCCAACTTTTCATAATTCCAATACTACAACCATGTTTTAAATGGCCATTACCTAAACTTAACTTTTCAACAATTTGCTCACATGAACAACCAGCGGTATCAGTTAAACTAAATGAATCTTTAGCGTTTAACGAATCAAAAATTGTATCACCATCAAGCAATGCAAAGTGGTTTGGTTTTAGACCTTTGCTTGGCGATGTTTCCGGAATAGAGGTTGTCTCACAAAGATCGAGATCATCCGTAATTTCATCATTATCTGAATCTTTTTTGATATAGAGAACTAATCCATCATGATCCGAAGCGCGCATGGTATTTGTTTCATCATCAACAAAGCTTGCAGGAACATCAGCATTGCCTCTGGCAAATTCAAATCCAGATACCAAAGACTCTAAATTGCTTGAGGTTAAAGTATGATCAAGTACTTGTGCGCTTCCAGCAAAAACAAATGAATATTGCTCATCGCTTGCAACACTAGTCACTTGATTAGTTAAGCTTGGATATACAGGGCTAGGCTCCCAAAGTAGATTATCAGATTCAATCGAGGTTCCAGCAATTTGTCCAACCGCATCGACATAACCATCAGTAAATTGATAAGCATTAAAATCACCAGTAACAATCAAGTTAACATCAGGGTTTTCGGTTTGAAGATCTTGAACAATTTGAGCAACAAACTGAGCTTGTGCTAATCGCTTAGCGCGAACACGCTCTCCGCGGCGACGATTATCTACGCCACTTAGAGAACGATTATGAACCACGATGACTTGAACTGGGAAATTGCTGCCATTAGCTGTTTCACGACCTTTAAATAATAAAGGTGGACGATCATTTAATAGCGAGCCATCAAAATCAAGGATTTCGTTTTTGCCAAATTGAATGACTTCATCCATAACAATCGAGCTACGAACCAAGAATCCAACATCAATTCCACCCACATCATTACCTTCTTCAAGATAAGCGGTGTAATTGACAGATGGATCATTAAGTGTAATTTCAGCCGCTAAAGTTTCTAACACTTCTAAGCTTTCAACTTCACTGACAGCAAGAATTTCAGGTGCATCCATAACATTAAGGATGAACTGAGAAATTTTACTTAAACGAATCGCGTATTCTGCCGGATCGACTACTTCATCATCCACATCGGGAGTGTTAACACTATCAAATAATCGGTACAAGTTAAGTGCGCCTACTGTTATTTCGCCAGCTTCTCGCGAGCGTACTTTGGCTTGCAAATCAGGCATTGCACCAACTGTTACGTTGGTAGGCCATACTTGATAATCACCAAAAGAAAAGCCTAAAGGACCCGTTGCCGAAATAGCTTGGCCGGCAAACAATTGCGTGTTAGCTCCGCCTAAGGCGTTCATATCAAGCTCAAAAATTTCAGGGTTACCATCCCAAACAGGCAGTCCAGTTTCTCCTGGATAAGCGATACCTGGCTCGCGGAATGCTCGTTGCGATCCGGCTACTACTGCAGCATCACCAAAACGATCGGAGGCCGCAGAAACGATTCCGTCAAAAGAAACCATCATACCTTCAAAACGTTCCATTTCATTTTCTGGCTGAGGTTGAAATGGAGAAGGTATTGTTTCGTCAAAAATGACAGCCGATGGAAGAGTATTTCCAGAGCTAATGACAGAGGTTAATGCACCACCGGAAAATTCGGTAAAGCCAAAGTATTCGATTATTTGGCCTTCAACATTAACTAGATCGCCAACAGTGACAGGAACATTGTTGCCTGTAAAAACAAAAATGCCATCGGATGTATCTTCATTTAAATCACTTCGTGCTTCCGGTGTTTGTATAAAGAAGCCATTGGTGTCTAATGCAGTCACGACATTATTCAAAGTTCGTACATAACCACCCTCAAACGGAGAGCTCATTCCAGCACCTTGGATTTCAAAAATTTCTGCAGTCGTAACGTTAGTGATTCCGGGGGTTGGTAATTGAGCAATATAGGTTGAAGTATCTATTGCGTTGCCACCATCAGGTACGCGAGCATTTGAATGTGAGTTTTTGTCACCTGCATCATCTTCATTTTTTTGCGCTTGATTTGGTGTAAGAACATCCAGCAAACCAGCAACATTACTGTCATTGGTATCGTAAACAACCGCATCAATCAAACCAAAGCCACTAACATTGGTGTCATTAGGATAATCAACAGCCTTACCAATATGAATCGCTACTGCATCGGCACCGTTTTGAAGACCATTATTGTTAAAGATGATTGAAGGCGCTGGAATAACTGCAGCGTTACCCAAAAGGAAAAATCCTTCTTCATTGGTGGTAAATCCGTCGAGGTCGAACGCTAAATTGTATGAGCGAGAGTCTGAACCGTTGTATAAAACCACAACTAAGCCATCAAGCGAAGTATTTCCAATGCCGCCATCATATAACTCAATAAATTCTAATTTATCACTACCCGCAGTATCTGAATCAACTTCGTTAATCCGAATAGGTGAATCGACAGCCGTTGCAAAACTAAAGCTATAATCACTTTCCATATTGTCTGGTGGATCGTTTGCATCGACATCAGTAACTGAAGCTGCGAAAACGTTAACGGTACAAATTTCGTTATGAACAAAATCCGTGTCTGGATCTAAAGCATAATGCTGAGGGCCTGAATCATAAGTTGCTGTATGTGAACCACTGATACTACAACTAATATCAAACCAGTTAGCAGCTAAGTTAACCGCTTCACTAAAACTAATTGAAATATTACTCGTTAAACCATTAACACCAGTTAAATTTGCAGGTGTTGTTTCAATAATTGATGGGGCATTATCAAGCTGTGGACCGCCACCACCAAATGTTTGATTGGTATTAACCGCATCGTAGGTATTAGCGCTTGCTGCTTCCCAACTAAAATCACTTGCCTGACTACCGACACCAGCAAGTTGTAGCGAATGACCAACCGGTGTACTACTCGACTCCCGAACCCCAATATCGATGCTAGTCATTCCATCGGCAGGACCACCATTTGCTGTGAAAGCTCCTTCATAGCTAATAAACTGAATCACTTGATTCGTAGGGTCAACTAATGCAATACCGTCTGGTCCGCCATTTTGAATGCTGCTTGGAAAAACAGTTAATACACCAAAGCCATCTTGTTGATTAGGGATTAACCCTGACAAATTGGTAGTGTTATATGGTGCTAAGCTACTTGAGCTTCCGTTATATAAAACAATACTCCATCCAGATAAATCAGTCCCTGCGTCTCCAGCAACTTCAATCGCTTCATCGACATCACTTCCGCTATTGTCATAATGAATTTCATTAATAAATACATCAGCTATCGCTATATTGGTTAGACCAATAAATAACGAAATAGCCAATAAGGCTCGTTTAGTTTTAAACATTGATTAGATTCCTTTTTAAGTAAAGAGGGAGTTTTCACGGAGAATTAAATTGAAGAACTAACCGTATAAACCATTCCTATTGTTATTGTTATGAGAATGTAGGTTGTTGAACTAGAACTAGGTAATCTAGCGATGGTTAAACAACACTGATAATTATTATCAACCTAACATACTACCATAGAATGACTAAAAGAGAAGTAACACAAAATAACAGGTTAACAAGAAGGGGATCGAAGCTAATTATTGTTGGAAGAAAGGAGTTGGCTTTGTACACCTTGAGAGTTTATCTTTAAGTGATAAACTCGATTGTATTCTGATTCATCAATTTTTCCATAGGAGTCACCGCCGAGAAAAATAGCTAAATTAGGTGTGGTATTACTATGACCCACAACTAGAATATTACCTTGAGTTTTTAGTAACTCTTTAGAAAATTCTTTAAGTTTTCTGGGATCATAGATTGCGACTTCAATATTAAGTTTGATAGCTAGAGGAATTGCGGTTTCTTTTGTGCGCTTATAATTTGATGAATAAATAGCGGAAATATTTTTATCTATAAGCATCTGAGCGATATTTTCCGCGCGTTTAACGCCTTCTTTGGTAAGAGATGGATTTTTCGTGCCATCTGATTGTTTTTCTGCATGCCTAATAAGGTAAATATCTCTGCTATTATCGATATCAAAAGCAAAGCTTTGAGAAGCAAAAGTCGTTAGGGCTAGTATTAAAATTCCAAGAAAGGTGTTTTTCATAGTATTAATCTCGCACTGATCTTTACAAATAGCATTTTATAATGGAATGTTAACAGCTTTACCTACAAAAACATCTATTTGGATAAATATTGTGCAAAAGAGTTGTTTCATTGATTGCTAAATGTTGAAGAGCAATTTAAAATATGTGAGATTGTTGCGAAAAACCACTATATCTAGTAGAAAGGCAACATACATAGCACAAGTTTATAATCGGTCAAATAAATGGAAAGCAGGCAAAATTATTAATTTTGTTTGGCATGTTGGGACTAATGACAAGAAACGCAAGTATCATTGCTGTCACTAGCGGTAAAGGTGGGGTCGGAAAAACTCACATTTCTGCGAATCTAGGGATATTGCTTACAAAGCAAGGCCGACGCACCTGCGTAATAGACGCCGATTACGGTCTTGCTAATATTAATCTTATTCTTGGTTTACCTGCAGCCAATCAGCCCAAAAACTTATTTGAATCGGATTTTGATATCGAAAGTGTGATGATCAAAACGGAGCAGGGTTTGGATGTTCTTCCTTCTTCTTCAGGCATCAGTCAAAGTGCAACCGCTTCTCCGCCCAGTAAAAAACAGATAGAAGGACTTATTAACAAATTAAAACCCCATTACGATGTGATCTTAATTGATACTTCTGCTGGGATTGATAACACAGTTAAAAACTACCTTTCGGTTTCCGACCATGCGCTACTTATTATTAATTCTGAGCCGACTTCATTAACTGATGGATTTGGTTTAATCAGAAAAATGAAGGATGTTCAGCCCTATTACAACGTGATCATCAATAGAGTGACTAACGCGGCTGCAGCAACAGGAATTTATAAGCGGTTTGCAAGCGCGGTTCGTAAATATATAGGTGCTCAGGTTGGGGCAATTGGTTATATTAGTGAAGATTCTTTTATGTCTGCTGCGGTATTAAGCCAAACGGCAGTTGTTAGTTATAGCCCAAGCTGTTTGGCTAGTCAGTGTTTAAAGCGAATTTCTCGAATGCTGGTACGAAAATTAGCTGAAGAGCATCAGGAACAAAGCACTTCCCCAGAAAAACCTGCGGAAACAATTAACATTCCTCAATCGCCTAGCTTTATTAGAAGCGATGCGGAAATTGATCCTTTTGAAGACTGGGTATCACAACTGGGGCGCTTTCTTGATAATAAAAATTCAACGGACAAAACTAGAACAAGCCGAACTAAGCGTTTGATTAAAGAGCTTGAAGCAATTGCTGAACATGACAGTGAACTATTAGCCGCTCTTGAAGATGTTGTTGTAAACACCAGTATCAAGAATTCTAAATCAATTATGGAGCAAGCAAATATCGCCGATCGTTTGGCTAAAACTCGATTTGTAGAAGAACCTTCATTGGTTGATATTAGTAATCGTCATCAACAAAGAAATAGTGGTGTTGCTAGAGCATTTTCTATTATTTCTAAACTCAAGTAGATTTTAATTCAGATAGATCTTAACGTCACATTTCGAAAGATTGATCTGAAGAGCAAAGGGCTTTTTGTACTGCGATATAGTCATCGAGAGTTTGCCCTTGTTTTGTTTCAAAAGATTGTTTGCTTTCTCTAATTTCCAATATTAAATCGGTACGAAAGACCCTAAAAGCCTGTCTTAATTGGCACCAAGCAACAAGTGTCCAAACCTTTCCCCAATAGTATAAACCAAGAGGCTCAATTTTTCGGGTGGAATGAGAGCCATTGATTGCTTGGTAGTCAACTTCAACAACTTGCTGTTGGTTAATGGCTTGCCTAAGTGCTTCAAATGTTGCCTTATGTTGGTCAGTGACAGAAAAATCGGGAGCGAAGAGTTTTTGGCCATCAATATGCTTTTTTAATTCGGCAGGCAAAACGGCTTCTATTTTATCTAGAGCACTTTGAGCGGATTGAGATAATTGATTACTCGACCAAGTTTTAATCATTCTAACGCCTAGAATTAAGGCTTCTAATTCGTCAGCATTAAACATCATTGGCGGCACATCCAAACTATGACGTAAACAATAGCCTACACCAGCTTCTCCTTCGATAGGAATTCCCGAAAGACTTAAATCTTGAATATCTCGATAGATAGTGCGCTCGGAAACTTCGAGCCGCTCTGCTAAATGGCGAGCTGTGGTAATCCGACGATTACGCAGGATTTGAGTAATTTGAAATAAACGGTCAGCACGTCGCATAGAGACAATTCTTGAGGGATAAACTAACCCTATTCTATCTTGACAGAAACCGATGTTAAAGCAGAAGTTATTTTGTGGTTGCTGCCTCGATTCATCCACTGTATCTTAGAGCCATGTTGAACGAAATGATTATTTGATGAAAAAAGCAACGATATTATCACTCGCATTTTGTGCCGGTTTTTCCATAATGTGTTTTCAACTTGTGGGAGGCCGATTACTTGCACCTTATTTTGGCAGCAGTGTTTATGTTTGGGGAAGCATTATTACTGTGTTTATGTTGGCGCTTTCTGTCGGTTATTTATCAGGCGGGCGGCTTTCTCTTTATCGCCCAAGTTTGCGGAAATATGGTTTTATTTATATTACTGCTGCGATTACGATTATTCCAACAATACTTTATTCTGAAGCGATTATGGATTGGGTCTTTGGTTTAGTTGAAGATCCTCGTTATGGTTCGTTGTTGGCTTCAACGATTCTGTTTTTTATATCGACGCTGATTATGGGTATGATTGCACCCTACTCTGTAAGAATACTAACCGAATCAAAAAACTCATCGGGACATACAGCTGGCTTCTTATACTTTGTTTCCACTTTGGGAAGTGCGATTGGTACGATTATGACGTCATTTTATTTTGTATTATGGTTCGAAATAGATCAGATTTTTTGGTTAACTTTTTCGATAATGTTTATTGCTGGTATGACTGCATTAACAGTTAGTTTCTTTCTCCCTAAAAATGAATCCGATGAGTAATTATAATGCATAGTAGAATAAAAAAAATCATTTTTGTTTTTTGTTTGCTTATTCCTTTTTCCGACATTTTATCAGCAAAAATAATTCATAAAGAGCGTTCAACTTATCGTAATGTTGTTATTACTGAAAAAAAGAACACTCGTTGTATGAGTTTTGAATCAAGAAAAAAATCAATTTCAAATCAAGCCTGTATTAACCTCAAAAACAAAGAGAAATTAGTGTTTGAGTATGCTCGTTCAGTTTTGGTTGGTTTAGCTTATAATCCAAAACCAGAACGAATTTTAATTATTGGTTTGGGGGGTGGGAGTTTGCCAAAAGCTTTTTCAGCCTTGTTACCGGAAACAGAAGTCATATCGGTAGAAATTGATCCAGCGGTAGCTAAACTTGCTCGAAAATATTTTGATTATTCTGAAAGTGACAAAATAAAAACATCGGTTATGGATGGTCGAGTCTACGTTAAGCGCGCATTAAAAAAGCAACAACATTTTGATTGGATTATCTTAGATGCGTTTAATGGTGATTATATACCTGAGCACCTATTAACGATTGAATTTTTAACTGAAGTGAAAAACTTATTAAAACTAGGTGGTCTTTTGTCTGCAAATACCTTTAATGGAAGTAAGCTTTTTGATTATGAATCGGTTACTTACCAAAAAGTTTTTACTGAATTGCGAATATTAAAGTCACCGACAAAAGGTAATCGAGTTATTTTTGCTTGTAACTGCGATAAAATTGATCAAAAACTGCAATGGGATGAACAACTGGCCACTCGATTGGCTCCTCACGGAACTGATCTTAGAATGTTAATTAGTCGATTAAGTGATGAAGTAAATTGGGATACAAGTGTTCAACCTTTAACGGATCAGTTTTCACCTGCAAATTTGTTAATTCAATAAGTGGATTTGGTATAATAAACTATCAGATAATGAATTCTTACTAATGAATAACCAAGAAAAAGGTTCTCAGCCTGCTCCGTTGAAAGGTGTTATAGCGGTTGCTCTAGTTAAATTTATCTATTGGTTACCTCGATCTTTTACGAGTCGATTATCACAATTTATAAACAAACTAGCATTTCAACTATCTTCAAAAAAAAGAAACATTATTCTAACTAATTTAAACATCGCTTTTCCTCATCTAGATCAAAAACAACAAATTGAACTTGCAAAAAAATCAACTAAACATGCCGGTAGCCTTTTACCTGAATTTTTAATTGCTTGGTTTGGTGATCGTCAACAGATAGAAAATGAAATCTCTCAGACTTATAATCGTGAAATAGTTGATCAACTTATTGATAAAGGAAAGCCTGTAATTGTGGTAACGCCTCATATTGGCAATTGGGAATTTCTGGGTCAATGGGTACAAATTTATTTTCCAATGATTGCTCTTTATACTGCTTCAAAAATCCCACAAATGGATCAACTGATTTTGAATGCACGAAGTAAATTTGGTGGACAACATTACTCTACAGATAATAAAGGGATCTTAAATTTATTGCGTAGCTTAAAAAAAGGCAGGTTAATGTTGATATTACCTGACCAAGTGCCTAAACAAGGCGCGGGAATCTTTTCTTCTTTTTTTGGAAAACCAGCCTATACCATGACTTTAGTGAATAAATTTATTCAAAAAACGAATGCCCAATTAGTATTTGCTTACTGTGTTCGAAGAGCAAACAATCAGGGTTTTGAAATAAAGTTTGAATTACCAGAGTTTGATAGTTTTGAAGTCGACCCAGCTATTTTTAATCAAGGAATGAACAATCAAATTGAAACGATTATCAAGCAATATCCAGAGCAATATGTTTGGGATTATAAGCGCTTTAAACAGCAACCAGATGGAAAAAGTTTATATAGTTGAAAGTAAGATTAATGCAGGCAAGCGTCGATATTATCTAACCAAATTGCCGCTTCTTCTTTGCCGGGAATATTAAATAACACCATGCTTACTACCCACTTTAATTGATCTAAGTCGACAGGTTTTGGTGATTCCAGTGCAAGAACGCGGTCGATTACGGCTTCTCGGCTATGGCTATCTAACACGCCAGCTTGTTCCAAGAAATATAAAAAACCTCGACTTTCAACAGAAAAATAAATTAATTCATGGGGGTGAAAAATCCGAATTTGTTGTTGACTGCCTTTTTCGGGAGCAAATGATTCGGAGCTTGCATCCACAAGACCATCTAACCAGTCGAGAGCAAAATCTATTTCATAGGTTTTAAAGCCGACTTCTTTAAGTTCATCGACCAGAGAGTGAGTTTGGTCGATTGCAACAAAGGCTTCATCTTGAAAACGTTCAAAAATGTACTGCAATACATCCATCACTTCAGTTTTCACCTATTGTCCTCAAAAACGATTAAATTTAGAGCCATCAATTTGATCGGTTAGATCCGAGAATAACCGCCAGCGGCGTTAATAATCCAACCATCAAGCTCTAATAATAACAGCTTAGTTGTGACAGATTCTATAGGTAATTGGCTTCTTAACATAATAGTATCTAGGCTAGTTGTTTCATAATCAATCAATTTAAGAAAATCAGCTGTTTCCTCGTTTAGTGTCCGTCTGTTGTCAGCTTGATTGATTTGGGGAATAGGGCGATTGAGTGATGGCAACTCTTCAATGATATCTTGCCATTTTTCGACTAAAGTAGCCCCTTGTCTAATCAATGCATGGCATCCCCGAGCAAGTTCATTGCTTATTGAACCGGGGATAGCAAAAACTTCTCGCGACTCTTCTAGTGCGATCTTTGCGGTGATCAAAGAGCCGCTTTTTTGTGCGGCTTCAACCACTAAAGTGCCTAAAGTTAAACCGGCAATAATTCGGTTACGCCTCGGAAAACAGCCGGCAGTTACTCCTTCGTTTGGAAAACATTCAGAGACAATCAGACCATTTCCAGCAACTAAATGAGCTAGATCTCGATGTCTAGGAGGGTAGACTCTGGTTAAGCCGGTACCTGTGACGGCAATAGTAAAACCCTTTGAGGCAATAGCAGCTCGATGAGCTTCACCATCAATGCCGAGGGCTAAGCCGCTCGTAATGGTTAGTCCTTGTTCAATTAACGATTGGCAAAAATTATGGGTATTGATTACTCCTTGAGGCGTTGGACTTCTACTGCCAACAACCGCGATTTGGGGATTCAATAGGTGCTCAACATTCCCAATAGCAAATAAAAATAAAGGAGGTGTGGCAGTTTGGCTTAATAGAGTTGGATAGTAAGTAGAATTTATAGGGACAACCTGATGCTCTGGCTCTTCCAACCACTCAAAAACGTCATCAAATTGATCAAAATTCATTGTTTGGATCGATGTAATGGAATCTTTTCTTAAACCAGAATCAACCAGTTGAGAGGTTGTAGCTTTGAAAACTGCAGAAGGCGTTTTGAAACGAGAGAGAAGTTTAATTGCGCCGATATCGCCGACGCCTCTAATTTTTTTTATTGCAAAAAGTTGTTTTAAGTCTTGATGATCTACTTGTTTAACCATTTAGCCCCAACTCCTTTTGGGAAGCTTTACCCCTTATTTTAAAGAGGCGTTTTTACATTATCATTTACGTGAATAACGCGAGATGCCTTTAATACTAAAGCAAGACTGACTTTTTCAAAGGTTCTAAAGATCATCAATTGACCAGCTTTTTCATCAGGCAATTTAATTTTTTGTTTATTATTGGTTACACTATCTTTCATTTTTGCAAAAACACTGACATCATCGCTGCTTTTTCGGCGTTCTGTGGCAATTTTGTCAACAATGGTTTTGCCTCGCTGATAGATATCTAGAACATGACCGACTTCCATATGCTCTCTTTCGCCACGATTAATCACAACGATATCAAACTGACCAATCTGTTCTACGCCAGCATAAACAGAAATAATTTGACCACCCTCAAAACCTTGAGGGGCTCTTGGAAAGTATACAGGTCTGATTTGATCGTCATTGGTTGGCCAAACACGGTCACCATTTCTTAATTCTTCAACGGATTTTTTTACTCGAATAACGGAAGGATCACCAGATAAGACTTTCAAGCCTTCGCCTAAGTGGATTGCTTCTGTTCCTAAATATTCACCGGTTTGAGGATCAATATAATTTTCGCCAACTCGAAAGAAAGAGAATGAGTCAGTCTCTTGATTTTCTAACCCTCGCACATAAACCTTATGTTCTTGAGCAGCTAGTAAGCGTTCGCTATCACTACCAACTAGATAAGGTGCACGGTCAAGTTCATTATCATTTAAAACTCTTGCAGAGGTTAAGAAAGGTAAAATAGCATCTAAAGGAATCGTCGTGATTGCTTGATCGGCAGATAACTCTCGAGCATGAGGAGTTAACTTAATCGTACCGTTGGGTAATTTGTCTGATTTAGTGATACGCGGTTTGCCATCAACATAAACTAGCGATAACACATCACCAGGGAAAATAAGGTGAGGATTATCCACTTGTTCGTTGACATGCCATATTTCAGGCCACAACCAAGGTGATTTAAGGAAAGCTTGGGAAATATCCCATAGGGTATCTCCAGGTTGAACTACGTGAAATTCAGGGTGATCTTCGCGTAGTTCTGCCGCAATACTCCAAAAAGAGGCGGCAGCTAAAACAGCTGATATTAGGCTAGTAGTTAGCTTTTTCATTGTCCGTTTCCTTTGCAATTTTGAATAACATTGCATCAATAATAGGCGAAAAATTAAGCATTGGGCATATTCTAGCTCAAAATAAGTCTAAAAACCCAGTATAAACTCAACAAATTTTCCAGTATGATCATAATCTTAGCAGTATTTCTTATGTTTTTACTATAACTTGTGTCACACATTACGATAACTTGCGTTAAACAAAGATAGGTTGAGTCGAAGATATGGCTTTATTAAAAATTCTTGAATACCCAGATCCTAGGTTACGAACCAAAGCAAAACCGATAGCTGACTTTGGCGAAGGGCTGCAAAAACAAATCGATAATATGTTCGAGACTATGTATGCCGCGCCAGGAATTGGATTGGCTGCTACTCAGGTTGATTATCATCACCAAGTGTTTGTACTCGATGTCTCTGAAAATAAAGATGACCCCTTGGTTTTTATAAATCCCGAAATAATTGAGTTACGTGGGGTTGAGGAGATGGAAGAAGGTTGCTTATCTTTTCCGGGGGTATATGCCACTATCGAAAGAGCGGATTCTTTAACTATCAAGGCTCTTGATCGAAAGGGTGAAGCCTTTAAAATGGATGCAGATGAATTACTCGCGGTTTGTATACAGCACGAACTTGATCATTTACAAGGGAAGTTGTTTGTTGACTATTTATCCACACTTAAACGTCAAAGAATTCGCAAAAAACTAGAAAAAGAACATAAAGCAAAGAGCTCTGCGGGAATGTAAATTTTAAGTTAAACGAACCTTTTTCTGCATACCTTTTCTTTATAATAGCCGAGCGGTCATTCTAATATGTCTCACAATCAGCCTTTAAATATAGTCTTTGCTGGAACGCCAGATTTCTCGGCATCCATTCTGGGGGCTTTATTAGAGCAAGGTCATTGTATTTCTGCAGTTTATTGTCAACCTGACCGCCGAGTAGGTAGAGGGAAGAAATTGGCATTAGGTCCAGTAAAAACACTGGCTTTAGAAAACAACATCACTGTTGAACAACCAGTTAGGTTTAATCAGGAACTAGACGAACAAGGGCTAATGCCACTAGAAAAGTTACAGTCTTATCAACCCGATTTAATGATTGTTGTTGCTTATGGGCTTATTTTGCCTGAATCAGTATTGTCTGCTCCTAAATATGGATGCGTTAATATTCATGCTTCATTATTGCCTCGCTGGCGAGGAGCTGCGCCAATTCAGCGAGCGATAGAAACCGGTGATACAGAAACCGGTATCACTATTATGCAAATGGATAAAGGGCTAGATACGGGAAATATGTTATTAAAAAAATCTTGTTCAATACAGCCAACTGATACTGGCTCGATTTTGCATGACCGATTAGCTGATATAGGTTGCGATTTAATTAACCAGTTTTTGGATAGTTTTTCTCAATCTCAAGGCTCTCCTTTAAGTCCCGGAGAAGTTCAAAATGATAGTTTGGCCACCTATGCCCATAAGTTGAGTAAGGCGGAAGCAGAAATTGATTGGAGTGAACCTGCAGTTAATATTGAACGAAAAATTAGAGCATTTAATGCGTGGCCGGTTAGTTATACCTATATCGGCAAGAATAGATTAAGAATTTGGCAAGCATCTTTGTCTGAGGAAAAAATTTCTTATGATCAATCGGGGCAGATTATTCAAGTGGATAAAAATGGAATTGTGGTTGGTTGTGGTGATGGCAGAGCTATTATTATCAAACAATTACAAGCAGATGGCAGTCGAGCTATGAGTGTTGCAGAAATGCTTAACGGTAAGAGTCAATGGTTCCAAGAGAACCCTATTTTAGGAAAATCAGCTCATATAGCTGAGTCTAATTAGTGGAACAGCTTAAACAAAAGTCTTCAGTTTCTTCCAGATTACAAGCGCTTTGGTGGCTTAGTTCGGTTATTAAAGATGGTCGCTCAGTAAACGATGTTTTATCAATAAAACTTAAAAAATCAGCGGATTTATCCGATTTTCCTTTTGCCAAACAGTTACTTTTTGGAAGCCTGCGTTATTTTCATCAGATTAAAGCCATTCTTGATCAATTACTTGAAAAGCAGCTAAAACAAAAAGATTTGGATGTCTATTCGATTTTGATCATAGGCGTGTATCAATTAAGGCATCTTTCAGTGCCTGATCATGCAGCGATTTCCGAAAGTGTAGAGTTAGCAAAAAAGATAAAAAAACCTTGGGCTGCCAGTTTAGTCAACGGGATATTAAGAAATTACCTGCGACAGCTAGAGCAAATCGAAAACAAACTTGCTAAAGCGAAAACTTTTCAGTTTTCCCACCCTAACTGGATCATTAATCAATTAGAGATCGATTGGGGAGAACAATATCAGTCAATCATGGAGCAAAATAACCGACAAGCCCCAATGGTTGTTCGTGTTAATCAAGCAAAAATTTGCCTTGAAGATTATATTCAAGAATTAGAGGGTGTGGGACTAAAAGGGGTAAAACATCCAGTTGCTCAAGATGCGTTAGTTTTAGAAAGTGCTTGTGATGTGCATAAATTGCCGGGATTTGAAACTGGACTGGTTTCGGTTCAAGATGCAGCACCGCAGTTAGTGGTTGAGTTATTAGATTTAGATGAACATACAAACCTAGATGAGCAAACGGATAACCTAAAAGTGCTTGATGGTTGCTCTGCGCCCGGCGGTAAAACAGCTCATATTCTTCAACGTTATCCAGCAGTGGCTTTGACCTCGGTTGAAATGTCAGAAAAACGAATTCAAAAGATTGAACAAACACTTCTAAGATTGGGATTAGATAAACAACCTAATTTCAAATTGCTGTGTTCTGATTTATTAGATTTAGAGCAATGGTGGGATGGAGAGTTATTTGACCGGATATTAATTGATGTACCTTGTTCTGCCAGCGGTGTGATTCGTCGTAATCCTGATATCAAGCTTCATCGTAAGAAACAGGATTTGACTAATATTGTACAACTTCAAGCTGAGATCCTAGGTTCAGCTTGGTCAATATTAAAGCCCGGCGGAAAATTAGTCTATGCAACCTGTTCTATTTTTAAAGATGAAAACGAAAACCAAATCAATAAATTCTTGAGTAACCATGATGCAAAAATCTATCGTCTGAGCAAAAAAATTGATGAAGTATTGTCTGGTCATAGTCAAATTGGATATCAGATTCTACCCGGCGAGTTGCAAATGGATGGTTTTTATCTTTGTGGATTAGAAAAGCCTTTATAAGTAGACTTATTTTTATGCATTTTTGTTGATTTGGGTGTATGGTTAGCCCAACAATAGGTCAATTAAGAGCAAGGTTTTAGCTATTGAATTATGGCTTTAAACACAGACTGCCTTAACTTCTATATTATTTTGAATGTTTAGTAATTTTGAGTATTTAATAACAATGAAGATTATTATATTAGGTGCTGGCCAAGTGGGAGGCACTTTAGCAATCAGTTTAGCGGGTGAGGATAATGATATCACTTTGGTTGATACCAACCCGAAGAAACTGCGTGCTTTGCAAGATCAACTTGATCTAAGAACTGTTGTTGGTTACGGATCTCATCCTCAAATTTTGCGCCAAGCCGGTGCTGAAGATGCCGATATGGTTATTGCTGTTACCAATAGTGATGAAACTAATATGATCGCTTGTCAGGTTGCCTACTCGGTTTTTAATACCCCAACAAAAATTGCTCGAATTCGCTCTCCTGAATACTTAAAAGAAAAGAAGCTTTTTAATGCTGATAATTTGCCAGTTGATGTGGTGATCAGCCCAGAACAATTAGTGGTTAAGCATATTCACCGTTTAATAGAAAATCCGGGCGCTTTGCAAGTAATGGACTTTGCCGAAGGGTTGGTGAGGTTAGTGGCGGTTAAGGCTTATTATGGCGGTTTATTAGTTGGTAATACACTTTCAACGCTGCGCTCTCATATGCCTAATATTGAAGCACGGGTTGCTGCTATTTTTCGTCGTGGTAAAGCAATTATGCCGACCGGTGATACAGTGATAGAAGCCGATGATGAGGTATTTTTTATCGCGGCGAGCAACCATATTCGGCAAATTATGGGTGAGCTGCAAAAGCTAGAAAATCCCTATAAAAAAATAATGATCGCCGGCGGTGGAAATATTGGTCGAGGTTTGGCAAATGCCCTACAGGAAAAATATTTTGTTAAATTGTTAGAAATGGATTCAAAGCGGGCAATGGCTATTAGTGATGAATTAGATGACGCCATTGTGTTACATGCAGATGCAAGCAATCAACAATTATTGATTGATGAAAATATTGATCAGATGGATGTTTTTATTGCAGTCACAAATAAAGATGAAGCTAATATCATGTCAGCAATGCTGGCAAAAAAATTGGGCGCACGTAAAACCATGGTATTAATTAATCGACCAGCCTATACCGATCTACTGCAAGGTAATGAAATAGATATTGCGGTTTCGCCACAGCATACAACAACGAGTAGCCTTCTTACTCATATAAGAAAAGGTGATGTTGCTAATGTATATACTTTGCGCAGAGGAGCGGCAGAAGCAATGGAAGCGGTTGCTCATGGAACTGAAGATACTTCAAAAGTGGTTGGTAAGGCGATTGGAGAAATTGAATTGCCAAAGGGTACAACTATTGGTGCAATTGTAAGGGGTGAAAAAGTGATAATCGCCCATCATAATATTGTGATTCAATCCAATGACCATGTGATTTTGTTCTTAATTGATAAAAAATATGTCAGTGATGTTGAGCGGTTATTCCAAGTCGATCTCACTTTCTTCTAATCAAATAATTAACCTCTAACCATCATTTAACTATGCAAACAAAAGTCATTATTCGAATTCTTGGTATCTTGCTAATGATTTTTAGCCTTGCGATGATACCACCCATTTTTGTTGCCTGGTATTTTGGTGATGGTGGAGGTTTGGCATTTTTTACTGCCTTTGTTGTTAGTTTGCTGGTTGGGTTAACTCTGTTTTTACCAAGAAAAAATGCCAAAGGTGAGCTGCGAACCAGAGATGGGTTTTTAGTAGTTATTCTATTTTGGAGTGTATTAAGTTTTATGGGAGCACTACCGCTTTATCTTGGTGGAATTCCTAATTTTGGCATTGCGGATGCCGTTTTTGAGTCGTTTTCAGGACTGACTACTACTGGGGCAACAGTTATTTCAGGGCTCGATAATTTGCCTCATGCTATTTTGTTTTATCGTCAACAGCTCCAATGGATGGGAGGAATGGGTATTATCGTATTGGCGGTTGCAGTGTTGCCAATGCTAGGAATTGGAGGAATGCAGTTATATCGTGCAGAAACTCCTGGCCCAGTTAAAGACGCTAAATTAACCCCTAGAATTGCAGGAACAGCCAAAGCCTTGTGGTTTATCTATTTTGGTTTGACGGTTATTTGCGCACTTAGTTACTGGGGTGCTGGAATGAGTCTTTTTGATGCGATTGGACATAGTTTTTCGACTATTGCTATTGGCGGGTTTTCCACTCATGATGCAAGTATTGGTTGGTTTGAAAGTACTAATATTGAATTAATTTGTAGTTTATTTATGTTGATTGCAGGGGTTAACTTTTCTCTCCATTTTGTTGCTGTTAGACAGCTGAGTTTGACATCTTATTTTAAAGATACCGAGTTTAAAGTATATATTTCAGTGCTAGCCGTGGTGATTGTTATTTCGATTATTACATTGGTTTATCATCAGTACTACAATTTCTCGGATGCAGTAATAAATTCCATTTTTCATACTATCTCAATAGGAACCACCGCAGGATTTACCACGGATAACTTTACCTTGTGGCCGATCTTTCTACCGATACTTTTACTCTTTGTTAGTTTTATTGGCGGTTGTGCTGGATCTACTGGTGGAGGCATGAAAGTTATTCGTATTTTGTTGTTATTTAAACAAGGTGCTAGAGAAATAAAACGTCTGATTCACCCTAATGCAATTTTTAAAATTAGAATCAGTGGCAATGCGGTACCAGAAAAAGTAGTAGAGTCTGTTTGGGGCTTTTTTGCGACTTACATTGTATTATTTTTTATCTTTATGCTGATTTTGATGGCTGATGGTCATGACCAAGTCACAGCTTATTCTGCGGTTGCGGCATGTATGAATAACCTAGGCCCCGGACTAGGTGATGTCGCTACAAACTACGCCGGGCTCAGTGATGTTTCTAAATGGGTTTTGTCCTTAGCAATGCTTTTTGGACGATTAGAAATTTTTACTCTTTTGGTTCTTTTCTCGCCTGACTTTTGGCGCAGTTAATTTAGAGCTTATTTATGCCTAATCAGTTAAAGCGACAAAATAACGAAATTCAATCACCTTGTATCAGCAATTGTTGCCTTGATGAACATGATATTTGTTTAGGGTGTTTTAGGCATGTCGATGAAATTACCGGTTGGCATACTGCTGATTCAAACAGGCGTTTAGAGGTTCTAAATAATTGTAAAAAGCGCCGAGAAAGTCGCTAACAGTCCAACAGTGTCAAATAATTTCTTCAATTCAAATTCGAATCATCAGGAAATTAATGCTCATTCCTAGTAGTTTTGGTATAGTTCTCCGCTTGAAATTGAAAACATCTATTAAAAAGAATAATAATTAGAAAGTCCAACCAAACTAAAAATTAGAAATAAATAGGATAACTCTATGACCAGTTTAATCACCTTGTTAGGAATGCTAACCCTGCTTTGCGTGGCTTATTTTAGTTCTAAGCACCGAAAAAACGTAAACTTTAGAACGGTAGGCGGTGCGTTTGGATTACAAGTGCTAATTGGTGTTCTGGTTCTTTATTATCCTGCGGGCAAAGAGATCTTAGTCAGTGTTTCTAATGGCGTTTCTCATATCATTGGTTTTGCTAATGCGGGGATCGATTTTTTATTTGGAAGTTTGGTTGCTGAAAGTAATGGTTTTATCTTTGCTCTTTATGTTTTGCCGATAATTGTCTTTTTCTCCTCACTTGTAGCGGTTCTTTATTATCTAGGCATTATGACTTGGGTAATTAAAGTATTCGGTGGCGGATTACAAAAGCTTTTAGGAACCTCTCAACCGGAATCATTTTCTGCGGCAGCTAATGTTTTTGTTGGCCAAACTGAAGCACCGCTAGTTGTTCGACCTTTTATTTCCAAAATGACTCAATCTGAGCTTTTTGCGGTGATGGTAGGCGGACTTTCAACGGTTGCTGGAACCGTTATGGTGGGGTATGTAGCGATTGGCATCGAGCTTAAATATCTAATTGCAGCTAGCTTTATGGCGGCTCCCGGCGGTTTTTTAATGGCAAAATTAATGGTGCCAGAAACTGAAACGCCAAATGACACGCTAGAAGAAGTTGAAGAAGATGATGATGACAAACCGGTTAATGTGATTGATGCAGCGGCTGGTGGTGCGGCGAGCGGAATGAAGCTTGCGTTAAATGTTGGTGCGATGTTGTTAGCTTTTGTTGCTTTGATTGCTATGCTAAATGGTTTGATTGGTGGCATTGGTGGCGCGCTTGGTCATCCGGAATTAACGGTACAACAAATTTTAGGGCATGTGTTTGCTCCTGTCGCATGGTTGCTTGGAATTCCTTGGAGTGAAGCGACTCAGGCGGGGAGCTTTATTGGGCAAAAATTAGTGGTTAATGAGTTTGTAGCCTATTTAGATTTTATTAATTATCGCGATCAATTAAGCGAATACACTCAGGTTGTTGTTACTTTTGCTTTGTGTGGGTTTGCTAACCTTTCTTCGATAGCCATTATTCTTGGTGGGTTGGGAGGAATGGCGCCAAATCGTCGTAAGGATATTGCTCGTTTAGGTTTAAGAGCGGTTATGGCGGGTTCGATGGCTAACTTTATGAGCGCAGCTATTGCAGGGTTTTTGATGTCGATAGCGTAAGCTGTTAGCGGTTCGATTAAAAAGCCAGCGATTGCTGGCTTTTTAATTGGCTATTCCTTAGTAAATAATTATTTAAAATTTAAAGTATTGTTTCTTTGTTTTGCTGCTTCAAGAATAATCTTGGAGGCTTTGTTATCAGCTTCATTTTCATTTGAAACTTCTAATTCGGGCACTTGAGTTGGTCGTCTATTTTTATCAAAAGCCACCAGATTAAAATACGCACTGACACACTTTTCGAGTCGATCTTCTCCGGTATCTTTAAAAGCCTCTGCTTTAACCATCATGGAGGTGTTTCCAACTGAAACCACCTTTGCGGTTGTTTTGATGTTATCGCCGACCATAAATGGTTTGGCAAAATGAACTGCCTCCACGGTGACGGTTGATACATCTAATTGAGAATAACGCTTGGCAGCCATAGCCGCAGTTGTATCCATGATAGCAAGCAAATCACCACCAAACATATTGCCATTGGGATTGGCTTGGTTAGGAAATACCATTGTCCAGTTTTGGATTTCTTCGGCTTTTTTGGTTGTTCTTTTGGTGCTCATGGTTTTTGTGATTTGGTTTAGGTTGGAGCCATTGTAGTGTTAGTTGGTTTATTTTTATCGATCTGGGTCAACTAATTTGTAAGTCAGCCTTGTTTTAAAGCTTGTTAGACACGTTGTATTTTATTTATTGAGTGCTTAATAGAGCCTTAAGATTTGGGAAATCATGGGATTAATGTCAAATATTGACAATATTGGACATTGCTTTATTATTTAGAACATAAGGAGGCAACTAGTCTATGAACGTAAATCTAAGTCCAATATTTGAAGTCTATATTCGTAAACAGTTAGAAGAAGGAAAATATAACAATGCGAGCGAAGTTGTTCGTGAGGCGTTGAGAATGAAGATGCAACAAGATGAAATATATAATACAAAGCTAGATGCTTTGCGTTCGGCGATTATCGTGGGTGAACAGAGTGGAGAATTGTCAGCGTATAACATGGAAGATATAATCAATGAAGCCAAGCAAGAAGCATCGCTCTAAAATTGAAATAGAAGGTTCGACCTAAGGCGAGGGAGGATATTAAGAAAATATGGTTCTACTCCTTTAAAAACTGGGGTGAAAAGCAAGCGGCTTTATATATTAATGTGATTGATCAAGTGATCGTTTCTTTAGAAAGTCACCCCGAAAAAGGTCTTTCTATTGATTGATTATGTGAGGAAAAGTTATCGGCTTATTCATTGTCAAAAGCATTTTATTATTTACCGGATAGGCAGATCAAATATTGAAATAGTTAGGATTCTTGGTGAAAAAATGGATGTTGAGAGTCATTTATAAGAATGTGGCCTTTAATGTTCAAAACTTTCAATAAAATGATTTAGTTCAGAAACAGATTTAATATGGTAAAAAAGTTTTCCATCTGCCAGTTTCTCTATTCTTTCTAACAACTTGTCATTCCAGAAGTTTGGACAGATTTTGAGAACTTTATAGCTTTGTATTGTGCCTTTTGTTATTGAGCAGCTATCTGGCCAACCCTGAGGGGTTTTAAATAAACCTTTAAAAAATCGTTTCGTTACCCACCAATAATGGACAATGTAAGGTAGATCAATGTAGATAAGTGTATCTGCCGTTTGAAGTCTGATGTAAAAAGATTCAATGCCACCCAGCCCGTCGATTATCCAGTTATCTTCTGACAAAATTCTTTTATGGGCATTTTCATAAGTATCGGAATCGACCTTTTTTCCGTTTTTTTGGTATTCAATTGAATCTAGTGGATATAGTTTGATTCCTGTGGATAAGGCGAGTTTTTTGCTTAAGGTGGATTTTCCGCCACCGGGTTTACCAAAAACAGCTATTTTTTTCATTGTGAGAGTCCCTTTTCGTTTATCTTGCTCAAATATTATTAGATTTAGATTATAGTGATTTAACGAGCAGTTATAGATTTGGGAATTAATTTAGTTTGTTTTATGGCGAGAGTCTAATAATTTTATGTTGCATAGTTTGTTTGATGGGGGTGTAGTTTAAAAGTCAAAATCGTTTCGTAGCGCTATGCTTGCCTACGACTATTTTTTGCTCCTGCAAAAACAGCATACCATCTATCCTTGGATATAAGTTACTTTTTCCTAGAGCTTGAACCAAAAGTAGGTGCTCTTAGGCGAAAGTAACGAAAAAAGCCCTTAGCGTTCCCACTGGGGAGTTGATCTAAGGAATATCAGATAAAGGTCTCAGCCTCTGGCACCAAACTACCAACTCTGCAAAATTTGAGAAGGAATGTTCAGGCTTATCTGCTTTTCCAAAACCATATTCCACTAAACCAAAAGCTATTCCGGCTTCCTTAGAAGAGTTTTGATCTCCCTTTGTATCACCAATATAAATGGGATTGTTTAGAGAATTTTTCAGGCACATTTTTTTAATCATATTCGCTTTTGAAACACCAGAACTGCCATGACAATCATAATCTAAAAAATATGGTCGCAGTTTGTAATTATTCCAAAAAGACTCAAGATACCAAGATTGGCAGTTACTAATTAGAAAAAGCGGAGTTTCATTTGAAAGCTGGGTTATACCATCGGTTACACCTTTATATAAATTGCCACCAAGATTCGTAACGTGTTGCTTTTCTTCGCTATCTATAATGCGAGCAAGCTGGTGAAAGTCGAGATCTTCAGAACCAGAAAAGAGAGTCGAGACACATTCGTGGAATGGCAATCCAGAGACACTTCGAATATCATCAGGAGTAACAGCATAGCCATCTATTTTTAAGTCACGTAAGGCTTTATTCCAACCTTTGGCACATGCTTCAGAGGCATCCCACAGGGTTCCGTCAAGATCAAAAATTATTGAATCGTACATTTCCATTTATCGGTTATTAGAGGATTATCCTGTAATTGTATAAGCCTATTCTAACATTCAGCTTTCTCTAAAACTGTCCATATTTAAATCAAAAGCTTACAGTATTCCCAATACATTTCAATAAAATGTTTATCGTCCTTTGGCTAGATAGGGAGTGATCATCAAATCCACCAACATATCTAAATGACAAGAATTTGGTATTCATTTATACTCGGTGGTTACTGAAAATCAGGGGATTGATATGACTGAACTAATACAACAAAAAGAAAAACTTTCAACTCGCATGCTCGCTTCTGTTGAGCGAATAGGCAACAAGCTTCCCGATCCGGCGGTATTATTTATCGGATTATTATTTATCGTTTGGGTTTTATCTTGGATGTTATCTTATGTAACCTTCGATTTAATTGACCCGAGAACTGGTGAAGCGGTTGTTATTAACAATCTATTGTCTGGTTCGGCTATTACTGAATTTCTATCCGTGATGGTGACTAACTTCTCTCATTTTCATCCGGTTGGTGTTGTTTTGGTGGCAATGTTGGGTATTGGTGTGGCTGAGCATACTGGTTTTATCAATTCTGGATTACGGGCATTGCTTGCGGTTACGGCTAAATGGTTATTAACCCCTATGATCATTTTGGTTGGAATCGTGAGCCATACAGCGGTTGATGCGGGTTATGTATTAGTTATTCCATTAGGTGGAATTATTTTTTATACGGCTGGTCGCCATCCACTTGCGGGAATTGCAGCGGCTTTTGCTGGGGTTTCGGGCGGTTTTTCAGCTAACTTTGTACCTTCTTCTCTTGATCCGCTATTACAAGGTTTGTCGCAAGCGGGCGCGCAGATTATTGACCCTACGGTTGTATTAAATCCACTTAATAACTACTTCTTTACTGCGGCATCTTCTATTTTGATTATCGCTTTAGGTTGGTACATCACCGAAAAAGTGGTTGAGCCTCGATTAAAAGGAACAGAGGTTGATGGAGATACCGATGATTTGCCAACCATGCAAGCACTTGAGCCTCATGAAAGAAAAGGTCTTAGAGCTGCTGGTATCTCATTCTTGATTGGTGTGATTGTGATGGTTGTAACATCTCTACCAGTTGATTCTGTTTGGCGTGATTCCGCTGGAGAGTTAGCAACCGGTGCTGCGCCTATGATGCGTTCGATTGTATCGCTAATTTTCTTAATGTTTATCATTCCTGGATTAGTTTACGGTATTTTTGCCGGAACGGTTAAAAGTTCGAAAGATATGATTGAAGGCATGACTAAATCCATGCATCAGATGTCTTATTATTTAGTGATCATGTTTTTTATCGCTCAGTTTGTTTATGCTTTTGGTCAGTCAAATCTTGGCGTATTATTAGCACTTAAAGGTGCGGCAGGTCTGCAAGCCTTGGCGATGCCATCTTATTTAACCATTGTTGGAATCGTGTTCTTAACAGCCTTTATCAATATCTTTGTTGGGTCGGCGAGTGGTAAATGGGGACTTCTTGCACCTATTTTCATCCCGATGTTAATGCAGTTAGGTATTTCAGCAGATTTAACTCAAGCGGCTTACCGTGTGGGAGATTCAAGCACTAATATCATTACTCCGTTAATGCCTTATTTTCCGCTAGTAGTGGTTTATTGTCAGCGTTATGTGAAGAATACAGGGATTGGTACAGTAACGGCGATGATGCTGCCTTATTCGATTAGCTTTCTGGTTATTTGGACAATCTTCTTATTAGGCTATGCATTTTTGGAAATTCCATTAGGGATTGGTTCTAGTTACGTTTACCCATAAGCGTTATTATTATTTAAGGAGAAATAAAAGAATGGAAGTCAATCTTACAATGCTTGGTCAAGTGATGTTTGTTTGGATTTTTTTACAAACGGCATTAATCTATCACTTGGCTCAGAGAAAGACTCAAACACCAGTAATAGCAACAGTTATAGGATTTTTGTTATCACTGTTGCCGCCAATTGGATTAATTTATCTGGTTGTTTTAGTGTTGAAAAATGATATAAAAACAAAACCAGAGAAAAAAGAAGCGGTGGCGTAGGTCAACGAAATGATGGGAATTTATGCCAATATTTGAGCAAGATGGTTTTACCTTAATTGATGTCAGCCATAAGGTAGAAGATGGGATGCTGACCTATAAAGGGTTGCCAGCACCTATTATTTGCGATTATCTCACTCGTGAAGCCTCTAAGAGTCATTATGCTGAAGGAACAAGCTTTCAAATCGGCGTAGTGACCCTTTGTTCGAATACCGGAACCTATGTGGATGTGCCGTTTCATCGATATCAAGATGGTGAAGATCTTTCAGAAGTTTCGTTAGCTAAATTGGCCAATTTAGATGCGGTTAAAGTGACTTTAGAAGAGGGGGTTCAGAAGATTACCTCGGAGCATCTTCAAGGTTTTGAGATTGCAGGTAAAGCCGTCCTGTTTGAAACCAACTGGAGTCGTCATTGGGGAACCGACCAATACTTTGAAAATCACCCATATGTGACCGAAGAAACCGCAATTTTATTAAGAGACAAGGGGGCGGTGTTTGTAGGGATTGATAGTTATAATATTGATGATCTAAGTCGTGATACTCGCCCTTGCCATTCTACTTTGTTAAAAGCGGGCATCCCTATTTGTGAACACATGGCTTATCTAAGTGAGCTGCCAGATAATGGATTTCGCTTCTTTGCGGTTCCTGTAAAAATGAAAGGGATGGGGACTTTTCCTGTAAGAGCCTTCGGACTGGTAAAGAACTAGAACAAAGCACTATCTATACAACTAGTGTTTTTTGTTATAGAATCAGCTAAACCTTTTTAATAACTCTCTGCACTCATGCTTCTATCCATAGACATTCGCAACTTTGCCATTATCAAATCGCTACAACTGGATTGGTTATCAGGTATGAGTGTGATTACCGGTGAAACCGGTGCGGGTAAATCGATTGTGATTGACGCATTAGGCTTAACCCTCGGTGAGCGAGCCGAACAATCGGTTATTGGAGTGGCAGCTAATCAAGCGGAGGTCAGTGCCGTATTTGCAGTTTCTCAAAAATCACCGGCTTATCTGTGGCTGGAAGAGAACGATCTTCAGGAATATAATGGTTTACAAGAAGAGTCTGATAGCAAACAGACTGAATGCATTTTACGCCGGGTGATTGTTAAAGGGGGACGCTCTAAATGTTATATCAATGGCCGCACAGCGACTCAGTCTCAGCTTAAAACATTGGGCAGTTTCTTGGTTGATATTCATGGCCAACATGCTCATCAAAGTCTATTAAAAAACAAAGAACAATTGAGCCTATTAGATCGTTTTGCTAATCACGCTGATTTAATTAGCAATGTAGCCTTAGCTTACAAGCAATTAGCAGAAATTAAAGAACGTAAAACTCAGCTTGAAAAAGAAAAACAAAGCCGCGATGCAAAGAGAGAATTATTAACTTATCAGGTGGAAGAGTTAACCTTAGCAAATCCTGAACAAACCACTTTGGATAACCTTGAAGTCGAGCATAAAAAAGCGGCGACCTCACAAGATCGCTTACAAATCACACAAGAAGCTATTCATGATTTGAGTGAAGGCGATTCAGTTTCAAGTATTGATCTGTTAAGAAAAAGCATGGCTCAAGTGAGCAAATTGTTAACCTTTGATCCATCACTTCATGGTATTGCAGAAACTTTGAGCGATGCCGAGGCTTTGTTAACGGATGCAAGCCATGAATTGGTAGAGTACCGAGATAGCCTTAATTGCGATCCTGAGCAGCTTTTACAACTTGATCAACAACTCTCACAGTTTCATGATTTGGCTCGAAAACATCATATCTCGTTACCGGAGTTGCCTGCTCATTTTGCTGAATTGCAAAAGGAATTGAGCTCTATTCAGTCGGATGATGCTGCATTAGATAAGATTCAAAGTGAATATCTTGATGCGGAAAAAACCTACCTATGTCAGGCAAAATTATTGACCGCTAGTCGAACTAAAACCGCGCGCCATTTAGAAAAATTAGTCACCGAAAAAATCCAACCTCTAGCGATGGAAGGAGGGCAGTTTTTAATTCAAATTAAAAGCAAAGATCATTTTTCTGCTTTAGGGATGGAAGAGATTGAATATTTAGTTTCTGCTAATCCCGGTCAACCACTTCAAGCACTTAATAAAGTGGCTTCTGGTGGAGAGCTTTCTCGTATTAGTCTGGCTATTTCGGCGATTACGTCTGAACATCAATTAGTTCCTTGTATTATTTTTGATGAAGTGGATGTTGGTATTGGTGGCGCAACAGCCGAGACAGTCGGCAAGCTATTAAAACAGTTAGCAAAAGAAAGGCAAATTTTATGTGTCACCCATCAACCTCAGGTAGCCTCTTGTGGTGATCAACACCTTGTTGCCAGCAAAACAAAAGATCTAGAAAGTGAAATAACCACCACTCATATTAAACGATTAAACCAATCTGAACGGATTGAAGAAGTCGCTCGAATGTTGGGTGGAAAAATAATTTCTGAAAAAACAATTTCTCACGCGACTGAAATGTTGAGCCAAAGCTAAATGCTGGATCAAAATTAAATGTTAGTCAGAATCCAATTGGTACTTGTTTGCCTTATTCTATTGTTTGGTTGCGGTAAAAACCAACTACCTAAGTTACCAGGTGATGCAACGATTCTCGCTTTTGGTGATAGCTTAACTCAAGGTGTTGGGGTTAAAGTTGATCAGAGTTATCCAACTATTCTAGCTGAGCTAACCAGCCTACAAGTAATTAACTCTGGTGTTTCTGGAGAAATGACAGCCGACGGATTAGCTCGTTTACAAAAAATACTAGAAACTCAACAGCCTGATTTGATTGTCTTACTTGAAGGCGGTAATGATATATTAAGAAATCATTCCTTTAGTCAAATAAAAAATAATCTGGCCAGAATGATCTTGTTAGCAAAGGAAAATAATATTCCAGTTATTTTAATTGGAGTACCGCAAAAGAAGCTTTTCTCAAGTGTTGCTCCCTTTTATCGAGAATTAGCGGATGAATTTCAATTAGTATTTGATGATGAAACGATTGGGGGTTTGATGAGAGATTCATCCATGAAGTCTGATTCGGTTCATTTTAATCAGCAAGGATATAGAAAATTGGCAGAAAATATCTACCAATTGATTGTTGATCATGGCGGGCTTTAAAGCTCTGGAAATACAGATACCCAAAGAAGTCCAGATTATAAGTTTGCAGTAAAAGCGGCTTCTATTCTTTGTGCAAAAATTTCAGCACTTTCGAAACCGATAGCCCTTAATCGTTTATCTTCATAACCATTTTTATCGAAGAATAAAATACTTGGTAAGCCAACCACGCCAAAATGCTTCATTAATGCTTTGTCTTCAGTATCATTTGCTGTTACATCAGCTTGAATCAAGATCGTGTTTGAAAGTGCTGAAACCACTAACGGATCTGGAAAGACTTTTTCTTCAAATTCATAGCAAGCAGTACAACTTTCTGCAAAAAAATCAAACATTACTGATTTACCTGCAGCATTTGCTTCAGCGACTTGTCTTTGGACATCTGCAATAGTTTTAACCCGTAAAAAGTGCTCTTTTTTGGCTTGATTTTGGTAAGTAGTATTAGGAGAGGTGGATAAAGATAACCCTTTTAGAGGTTTCAATAATTGTCCATTACCCATAGCCGCACCAATTAATAACAGCAAGCCGTAAGCAAAAATAACTAACCCTAAACCTTTCCATAATTTTGCGACATTGCTTTCAACGGTTGAAAGCGCGCCCATGTAAGTAGCGGTAACAATTAATAACACCGACCACAAAATCATATTCAAAGTATCAGGAATAATATGTTTAGTAATATAAAGAGCCATCGCAATCATGCCGACGCCAAAAGCCGCTTTTACAGCGTTCATCCAGCCGCCAGCTTTAGGTAATAATTTTCCTCCACCAACGCCAACTAATAGTAGCGGAATACCCATTCCGACCGCCAAAGAATAAAGTGCAACACCGCCCAACACTGCATCACCGGTTTGAGCCATATAAAGCAATACACCGGCAACTGGTACGGTTACACAAGGAGAAACAACCAATGCGGAAAGTGCACCCATGATGCCGGCACCCGCTAAGGTTCCACCTTCTTGCTCGTTGGATAAATTGGATAATTTGTTTCGCATTCTGGATGGTAGCTGTAGTTCGTAAAAGCCAAACATCGATAAAGATAAAAGTAAAAAAATTACCGCTACCGGGATCACAAACCAAGGCGATTGAAGCGTATTACTATTAATGTCAACACCAAAGAACTGACCGGCACCACCAACAAAAAATCCAATTGCAGCAAAAGGAATTGCCATTGATTGGGTATAGGTTAAAGATAATAGGAATGATCGACGAGTCGTTATTTCTTTACCTTGACCCACAATAATGCTGGATAAAATGGGAACCATTGGTAATACGCAGGGAGTAAAAGCTAATCCAATACCTAACAAAACCATGTAGAAAACCACTTGAAATAAACTTTTGTTTTCAAGGAAATTAGATACTTTTTGCTGCTCGGGAACAAAAGTGCTTTTGGTTTGATTAGTATTAGTTGTAGGTTCTGATTCTGTTTTGGCCCCAGGCGCAGTATTGCTTTTTACAAGGGGTGATACATTTGAACTTGAAAGTGAAAAGAGTTTTTCTTCTGGTGGATAACAAAGCCCAGGTGCGCACCCTTGAAACTCGACACTAAACTCAAAGTTTTTTTGATGAGCTTGAAAAGGAATACTGATTTCAAGGTTCTTATAATAAACCTCAACATTACCGAGGTATTCATCGACCTTTTTAATCCCGTCAGGAATGTACACTTCACCTAAAGTTGCACCTTTCGCATTAAAGAAAAAACGACTGCGATACAAGTAATAATCATCGACAACCTCAAATTTAACGATAATTTCTTCATCAACAATTTCAGTTGTCAGTTGAAAGGCGTCATCAACATTAAGAAATTCTGATTGACCACCAAACAATTTAGATAAATCGGCTTTCTCCTGAGCTTGAGTTAATGGACTGTTAATTAAGAAAAGCCCCAGAAACAAGCTGAAGATTGGCGCGACTATATTTTTTGTTGAAAACAATTTGTTCATTAAAAATCTCTTATATGATCTGAATGATGGTTATTCAGATTGTTGCTATTAAGTCTATTGGTTACTTTTAGTTTTTAAATAATAGAGCTTATTTAAGCAAAATTATAAACGGCATTTATTAAAATAAAATGATATCTGCCTTTATGACTCAAGAATGTGAAATATGTTGCACACTCTATCGATAGTTTATTGGCTTTCGTCTAAATCTGCCCATTTAATGCAAGATGACCCTTCTAGCGTTGCAGCATTTTGTGTATTAACCGTACGCTCTAGCCATTGGTGGGCATTATAGTTTGACTCTAAAGCCGTTAATCCAATACTGACAGTCATTGGATTATCTTGGTGCTGTAAATGAAATGTTAGCTCAGAGAATTGCATTTGCACCTTTTTCATAATGCTAATCCAATCGGATTTTTTGCCTGAGGTTAGAATAATACCAATTTTTCCGCCATCAAGATGACCAATAATATCGGTCTTTCTCAAACGTTGATTTAACAATAATGCTAGTTGTTTAATCGCACTGTTAATAAAAGAGAAATGGGCATTGGCGGCAAGTTCTTCCCAGTCATCTAAATGAAGCACTGCAAGGGCAATTGATGAAGGCGTTCTGCTCATTCGAGCGGTTTCAATCGCTATAATTTGTTTAAACTTATCACTATAAGGTAAATTGGTATCTGGATTAACTTCAATCTGAGGTGCTAACTCGCGGAATCTTTGAGTGTATAGGTTAGCCATAAACATCAACTGCTCTTTTTGCACCGGCTTGACAATAAAAGCAGTGCCGCCGGACATTAACGCTTGATTTTGTTTAGTTTTACTCTCTTCCGCAGACAAAAAGATGATAGGTAAATGAACATATCGAGGAAGCTGGCGAATCATTTGAGTTAGTTCTATTCCCGAAGATTCCGGCATTTGCATATCCATTAAAATACATTCTGGATCAAAACCTCTTAATGCTTCCAAAAACACATTTGGATCGTTAATAACTAACGTTTCAAAATGACCTTTACTAAGTACCTTTTGATAATATCGAGCCTGCGCTTTAGAGTCTTCCATTACCAATACCCGACGAGGACTGTCTGCTTGTGGCTGGTATAGGCGTTCTATTTGCTCATAAATTGTGGAGATTGATACCGGTTTGACGATAAAACCTGTTGCGCGATTGCGAATGGCTTTTGCGCGATTTTCTTGATTATCTTCATCAGCAATAAAAATTAGATGTGGATGGATTTGTTCAACAGCTGCGTCATCCAACACATTCAGTGGCTCTGCTAATTCTAAAGGGGCTATAACAATGCTACCTTCGTCTTGCTTTGCTTCTTCTAGCGCTGCTTCAAGACTATTATTGACGCTACATTCGAGACCCATCGATTCAAATTGACTACAGATCTCTAGCTCACCATCAATTCTTGGTTCACCATCGGCAGTTGAGGTCGCTAATTCGTTCGCAGAATTATCATTGGAGACAAAAATTAATTTTCCCTTATCAGTGTATAAGCCAAAAGGAATAGGTTCATCTTCTTCTGTTTCGATTTCTTGGCGGGGTGAATCGCCGCTAATGTTTGGTTCTGCTGCTTGAGTGCTTTCCGCTTTTTGCGGTTTAACTCCCAACTCTAGTTTTTCAGAATGTTCGATCAGTCTTTTAGAAAGGCGCTTTAGCAGCGGTTTTTGTGAATCAACGGAAGCATCATTCATCGATAATTGTTTAGTGAGCTTATTTAGAAGTCTTGCGGTTGAATCATATCCTTGTAGGATGCAGGCTTCTCTTGTTTTAGTTGCTTGCGATAATAATGCCTTTACCCGCAAAGGATCTACCCTTTGTTCAATCATGTCGGTTAATAATCTTGCAAACTGTTTTAGTTTGATGGGTGTACGACGCAAAAACTGGCGCTGAACTTCATGTGAAATTTGGTTGTTATCGCTAAATCTACTGGTCATATTAAATATTTAAACCCTTTAAGTACATTTGTATTTTTATATCGGCAAACAGTTTCAGGCCAATCAAATTCTGCTAGGAAGGTATTGCGTCCTTGTTATATCAAAAGAAAGCGAAAGAAGCGAATAATCCCATTTTGTCACAACAATTAACAAAGCAACTGACTAACCAGATAAAAGTCTAGTCACTTCTGTTTCCTCATGGGTGTACAATATGCCATCATTATCGTCACAAAGTGCTATTTGACTAGAGAAAACCTATGTTTAGAATTCTTGTTACCCTATTTATTTTAGTCCCAATTATAGAAATTGCGGTATTTATTCAAATTGGAGAAGTGGTTGGTTTGAGCTGGACACTAATCATTGTGGTGTTAACAGCCATTTTGGGTGTTAACTTGTTAAAACAGCAAGGCTTTAAAGCGTGGAGAGATATCCAATTGAGCATGGCACAAGGCAATATGCCTGCTGTGGAAATGGCTGCGGCAGCTCAACTGTTATTTGCCGGTGGATTATTATTAACGCCGGGTTTTGTGACGGATATTGTAGGGTTTTCTTTAATGGTGCCTTCTGTCCGCACCTATTTGGCAAAAAAGCTAATCGCCAGAGGATCTTTTTCGACAACTACTTTCTATTCAAACGTTTCTAGTTCTTATCAAACACACAACCATCAACAAGGTGGACGAACTATCGATGGTGAGTTTGAAGAAAATGGAGAGTTTAAAGATAAGACTAAGATTGAAGAGAAAAAGTCTGAGACTAAATAGGTAGACAAACAATGAAATTTTTACACTCTATGATTAGAACCAATTCGCCAGAAGCATCAATTGAATTTTATACTAAAGGTCTTGGGTTAAAGTTGATCCGAGAGCATAAAGTTGAAGCAGGAAGGTTTACCCTATATTTTATTGGAGAAAATGAAGATTCGCCAATGGTTGAACTGACCTATAATTGGGATGAAAGAGTTTATACTGGCGGAGACCAATTCGGGCATTTAGCCTATGCAGTTGATAATATTTACCAAACTTGTGAGAAATTGATGTCAATGGGAGTGACAATTAATCGTCCGCCTCGTGATGGATATATGGCATTTGTTAAAGATCCGAATAATATTTCAATTGAATTATTACAGGTAGGAGAAAGGCTTGCAGCCTGTGAGCCTTGGATCAGCATGGAAAATAACGGAAGTTGGTAGAGCTTTCATAAACTCGGAATGTGTGGGCGGTTAAAATCTGGCTAACAGCTAGTATCGCCGGACAAACTACGGTTTAAATTATTTATTCAAGTTTAACGGTGGTTTAATTGTTGTAAATCAATATAAAAGTACATAATTAGTGTTCTAATTTAAAACTAAGCTGGGTATAATCGCGTCCAAGCTGCTATTAGCAAATCTGATACTAATAGTCTTAAAATATTAGTACTTTAGACGGAAATACTTAAGATGGGCAAACAAACACCTTTTTACCAAAGTCATCTTGATTCAAATGCCAAAATTGTAGATTTTGGTGGTTGGGATATGCCGCTACATTACGGCTCTCAGATGGACGAACATCATTTCGTTCGAGAAGATGCCGGAATGTTCGATGTGTCTCACATGACGGTTGTTGATGTGAAAGGAGAACAGGCAAAAGATTATCTTCAATATCTATTAGCTAACGATGTTGCTAAGTTAACCGAATCAGGGAAAGCGCTTTATACCGGAATGTTAAACCAAGCGGGTGGTGTTGTTGATGACTTGATCGCTTATTTTGTTGATGAAAAAAACTATCGTCTTGTAGTCAATGCTTCCACAAGAGAAAAAGATCTTGCTTGGATGACTGAGCAAGCAACCAATTTTGCGGTAACAATCGAAGAAAACAACCAATTTGCGATGTTGGCGGTTCAAGGGCCGAACGCCATTGCTAAAACAAACCAAATATTATCGCCAGCTCAACAACAAGCCGTTGAAGGCATGTCCGTATTTTTTGCAGCGGATTGTGAAGGTTATTTTATCGCGCGTACTGGCTACACTGGGGAAGATGGTTACGAAATTATGGTACCTGCAGATCAGGCTGAAGAGTTCTGGTGTAAATTATTAAATGTGGGAGTTAAGCCTTGTGGTTTAGGCGCTAGAGATACTTTGCGTTTAGAAGCGGGTATGAACCTATACGGTAATGAAATGGATGAAACTGTTTTACCATTAGAAGCCAATATGGGCTGGACCATTGCTTGGCAGCCGGAAGAAAGAGATTTTATCGGCAAAGAAGCGTTATTAGCGGCAAAAGAAGCGGGCATTCAGAATAAAATGGTTGGTCTTGTTCTTGAAGGAAAAGGCGTTATCCGAGCTGGTATGAAAGTGGTGATTGAAGGTGTTGGTGAAGGGTTCACTACCAGCGGTACTATGTCTCCAACGTTAAAAAAGAGTATTGGTATTGCAAGAGTTCCAAAAGCAATTGGTGAAACCGCCATGTTAGAAATTCGAGGTAAGCTGGTACCAGCAAAAGTAGTTAAAGCCAGTTTTGTTCGTATGGGCAAAGCTTTGGTGTAAAATGCAACGGAAATAGTTGTTGATGGTTCAATTAATTTAAAGAAAAATTTTAAAAGTGGGGTAATTAAGATGAGCAATGTTCCAAGTGATTTAAAATATATTAGTTCTCACGAATGGGTAAGATTAGAAGACGATGGCACAGTCACCATCGGCATTACTGACCATGCTCAAGAATTATTAGGTGACGTGGTTTATGTTGAATTGCCTGATATTGATAGTGAAGTAGCATTAGAAGATGAAATAGCCGTTGTAGAATCAGTGAAAGCAGCATCAGATATTTATGCGCCGCTATCAGGAACAATCATTGAAGTGAATGAAGATCTAGAAGACGCACCAGAAATTATTAATAGTTCGCCTTATGATGATGGTTGGATGTTTAAAATGCAGCCTTCAGAATTGTCCGAGTTAGATGGATTAATCGACGCGGAAACTTATCAAAACGAGATTGAAGACTAAGCTCGACCACGCGTTAACTGAAGCTGAAGCCTCAACTGTTGTGTTGAGGCTTTTTTGGTTTTAGTCATACGGGTATAAAACTTATTCAAGAGAAAGATAATGAAAACAAACCTTAATCAACTGCATAACCAGCAAGAATTTTCCGAGCGCCACATTGGTCCTGACGATCAAGAAATTCAGGCCATGTTAAATGAGTTAGGGATTGACGATCTGGATGAATTATTGGTTCAAACGATCCCTAATAAAATTCGTTTAGACGCCGAATTAAATATTCCGACGGCGAGAACGGAGCAACAAGCACTTGAAGATATTGCAAAAATCGCCAAAGAAAATCAAGTTTGTACTAACTACATTGGCATGGGTTATTACCCAACCATTACCCCAAAAGTGATTCTTAGGAACGTGCTAGAAAATCCCGGCTGGTATACAGCTTACACACCTTACCAACCTGAAATTGCCCAAGGTCGCTTAGAAGCAATTGTCACCTATCAACAAATGACCATGGATTTAACAGGAATGGAATTGGCCAGCGCGTCTTTGTTAGACGAAGCAACTGCTGCAGCCGAAGCTATGGCAATGGCAAAGCGTGTGTCTAAAAATAAAAAATCCAACCAATTTTTTGTAGACGAAAATGCTTTTCCTCAAACCATTGATGTTATCAAAACGAGAGCAGAACATTATGGATTTGAATTAATTCTTGGTGACGCTAATCAAGCTACTGAGCATGATGTGTTTGGTGCTTTTATTCAATATACCAGTCGTCAAGGAGAAGTAGTTGACCTGGAACCAATCATCGCTAAGTTACAATCTAATAAAATCATTGTTGCTGTGGCAGCAGATATTATGAGTTTGGTGCTATTAAAATCGCCAGGTGAATTAGGTGCAGATATTGTATTGGGATCATCGCAACGATTTGGTGTGCCAATGGGTTTTGGTGGACCGCACGCTGCATTTTTTGCAACCCGAGAAAAGTTTAAACGTGCCATGCCAGGAAGAATAATCGGGGTGTCAGTTGATGCGAATCAGAGACCGGCACTTCGAATGGCAATGCAAACTCGCGAACAACATATTAGACGAGAGAAAGCCACTTCTAACATTTGTACGGCACAAGTTTTGTTAGCAAATATAGCCGCTTTTTATGCGGTTTATCATGGCGCAGAAGGATTAAAACGGATCGCTGCTCGTATTAATCGTTACACAGCTATTCTTGCTTTTGCACTAAAAGAAAAAGGAATTAAAATTTGTAATCAAAGCTATTTCGATACCTTAACTTTCGAGTCGGGTAATAATTTTGATGAAGTAATGGTGCGTGCAACTGAAGCATCAATTAATTTACGAATTGATGGCAATGGAACGCTTGGCGTAACAATTGATGAGACAGTGACCGATGCCGATATTATTTCCTTAGTATCTGTAATTACCGGTGACGCATCTGATCTCAAGCTTTCAACATTAGATGCTCAAGTATCTGAAAAACTATCCTACCCAGAATCATTAAAAAGAACCTCTGAATTTTTACAACATAGCGTCTTTAATACTCATCATTCTGAAACAGAAATGTTGCGCTATTTAAAACATTTAGAAAATAAAGATCTTTCATTAACCCATTCAATGATTGCCTTAGGTAGTTGTACTATGAAGTTAAATGCTACCTCAGAAATGCTTCCGATCAGCTGGCCAGAGTTCGCAAATATTCATCCATTTTCGCCAAGCTCTCAAACAAAAGGTTATCAAAAATTAACTGCTGATCTAGAAGCTTGGTTAGCAGAAATAACAGGCTACGATGCGGTGTCTTTGCAGCCAAATTCTGGCGCACAAGGTGAGTATGCGGGATTGGTTGCCATCCAAAAATATCATCAATCAAGAAATGAAAATCATAGAAATATTTGTCTAATTCCAAGTTCAGCACACGGTACTAATCCAGCTAGTGCGCAAATGGCAAATATGAAAGTGGTGATTGTTAAATGTGATGACAATGGTAATGTTGATTTTGAAGATCTAACAAATAAGGCTGAAGAAGTTTCAGAAAATTTATCTTGTTTAATGATTACTTATCCTTCAACTCATGGTGTATTCGAAGAATCTATTAAAGATATTTGTGCTGTTATTCATAAGCACGGCGGTCAAGTTTACATGGACGGCGCTAACATGAACGCGCAAGTGGGAGTTACATCGCCGGGTTTAATGGGCTCAGATGTTTCTCATTTAAATTTACATAAGACTTTTGCTATTCCACATGGTGGCGGTGGTCCAGGTGTTGGTCCGATAGGTGTCAAGGCTCATTTAGAAGCCTTTTTACCAAATCATTCAGTGGCTAAAATCCCAGGTGTTAATGAAGACAACGGCGCGGTATCTGCTGCGCCCTTTGGAAGTGCCGGTGTATTACCAATTACTTGGATGTATTTAGCTATGCTTGGCAAAGAAGGAGCAACGGACTCGACTAAAGTTGCTCTATTAAATGCAAATTATTTGACAAAAAGACTAAGCGAACATTATCCGATTTTATATCGTGGAAGAAATGATAAAGTTGCTCATGAATGTATTGTTGATCTACGCCCAATAAAAGCAGAAACAGGTATTACCGAAGTTGATTTTGCTAAACGATTAATGGACTACGGTTTTCACGCGCCGACCATGTCATTTCCAGTTGCTGGAACTTTTATGATCGAGCCAACAGAAAGTGAATCCTTAGCGGAAATTAATCGTTTTATTAATGCGATGATTGCAATTAAAGCAGAAACAGAAAAAGTTAAATCTGGTGAATGGCAAGCAGATAATAATCCGCTAACCAATGCACCACACACCCAAGTTGATCTATTAGATTGGAATAAACCCTATTCAATTAAAGAGGGGATTTTTCCAGTGACTGGACAAGAAAACCATAAGTTTTGGCCAAGTGTTAATCGAATTGATGATGTCTACGGTGATAGAAATTTAATGTGCAGTTGTCCTGCGCCTGATGAGTATGTTTAATTAACTTTAATAAGGGATATATGAATAATAACAAATGGTACAAAAAGCCAGAGATGATAGTCGCATTTTCAGCACTCTTCATTAGTTTAGTTACAACGGTAGTGGGAATTTATTCGGCATATATCGATCGCACTTATGCTCGCGCTTCGGTTTGGCCTACGCTTGAAATTTTTATAAATTACGATGATGAAATGTTTAATTATCAAGTTGTAAATAATGGTAACGGTCCTGCTTTAATTAAATATTCTGTGGTTCAATATAAATCTAAGCCTATTAAATACTGGAAAGATATTCCTAAATTTTCAGAAATTGTCCAATCTCATCTTAGTACTAGAATACTGTCTTCACAAACTAGTGTTTACCCCTTGTCCTATAAAGGAGAAGCGCCAGAAGCTTTTTTAAAAGCAAACGAGTTTATAAAAATTGAACTATGTTACTGTTCTATTTATGACGAGTGTTGGCTAGTTGATAAAGCTAATTCCCCAAAGGCTGTGGATAGCTGTTTAGTAGACCAAGCTACTGCATTTTTGCAATAGCCCGTTAACAATGAATTCGCGCCGAGACGGACGCTCCTACAAGAGGTGGAAGATCATTTTTTTGTAGGAGCGAGCCTCTGCGCCGCGAAATGTTTAGCTTAAAAAATAGATAACTCTTATGGAAATAACTTTAATTCGACATGGAAAACCCACTTCGGCAGACAACCCCGTTCTGACAGCTGCAGAATATACTCAATGGATTAGACGTTATAACGCATCAGATGTATCTGAAAATAGTCGACCAGAGAATAAGTACGAAGGGTATAACTCTAGTTTTGTTATATCTAGCGATCTTAAGCGTGCGATTCATTCAACCCAGATCTATACTGATGCATTACCAGAAGCGACCTTTCCATTGTTTAGAGAAATGGAAATCCCTCGATACAAATTCCCTTTCCGATTAAAAGCTTGGACTTGGGTTTATCTTTGCCGTGCTTGTTGGATGCTAGGTCTAAATGGTTCTTTTGAGTCTTATAAAGAAGCCAGAAATCGATCAGAATTAGCCGCTGTAAAGCTAACCGAATTGGCTAAAGAAAAAGGAAAGGTCATTTTGTTTGGTCATGGTTATATGAATCTTCATATAAGAAAAGTGCTGATTAAAAATGGCTGGAAGTTGAAGACAAAAAGTAATGAGTTTTGGGGTGTGACGAGTTTGGAGCAATGATTCCAATAGAAGTACTTCTATTATCAATTTTCCTCGAAAAAAGTAAAACTAAAGCAGCTTAACTTCTTCAATATTAAATCTTTTGATAACGCCCTACCTATTGTTCTAATAAAAAGAACTATTATTTGATAATCCCACTGTTTATTGCATTTAGTTCAACAAGTAAACTTTGTTTATCTTGTCAGATATTGCAACTCATCTCGCATTTTATTACTTACTAACAATTTTACTAAGGAGCGAACAAATGAATAAATTACAAACTATAGCTGCACCTGTTGGACGATTATTTCTAGCAGCGATTTTCGTGATTGCAGGGTTACAAAAAATCCCCGTCTATGCTGGAACCCAGGGCTATATGGAGGCTATGGGTGTGCCGGGAGCGTTATTGTCATTGGTGATCATACTGGAAGTGGTTGGTGGTTTAATGATTATTTTGGGTTGGAAAACCCGGCTAGCGGCTCTTGCCTTAGCGGGTTTTAGTATTATGTCCGCGTTGTTGTTCCATGCTGATTTTGCTGATCAAATGCATCAGATTATGTTTATGAAAAACTTTGCTTTAGCTGGCGCTTTTTTACTAGTGTTTGCACAAGGCTCTGGATCATACTCGCTAGATAACCGTAAAAGTAATCTTTTAGGGGAATAAAATGGGTTTATTAGTTGAGGGTAAATGGCATACGGATTGGTACGATACAAAATCAACCAATGGAAAGTTTGCCAGAAAAGATTCCCATTTTCGCAATTGGGTGACTAGAGATGGTAAAGCAGGAGTTACTGGTCAAGGTGGTTTCAAAGCTGAAGCGGGGCGATATCATCTTTATGTTTCATTGGCTTGTCCTTGGGCGCATCGCACGTTAATTTTTAGAGCGATAAAAGGTTTAGAAGAAATGATTTCGGTTTCTGTCGTAAACTCTTACATGGTAGACGAAGGTTGGACCTTTAAGCCGGGCAGAGGAGTGATTCCTGACAGCATTAACCATAAAGCTCGGATGCATGAAATTTATACCCTAGCAATGCCTGATTACACCGGACGAGTTACGGTTCCAGTATTATGGGATAAACAAAATAACACCATTGTTAGTAATGAGTCAGCTGACATAATTCGTATGTTTAATAGTGCGTTTGATGAGGTTGGTGCAAAACCTGGCGATTATTATCCGCAAGCATTGCGTCATGAGATCGATGAAATTAATGAGCTGGTTTATCATAATATTAATAACGGTGTGTATCGAGCAGGTTTTGCTACGACCCAAGAAGCATACGATAGCGCGGTGGCAGATGTATTTGAAGTGTTAGAGCAATTGGAGGAGCAATTAACTTCTCAGAGATATCTAGTAGGAAATCAAATAACGGAAGCTGATTGGCGTTTGTTCACTACTTTAGTAAGGTTTGATGCCGTTTATGTTGGTCATTTTAAATGTAATAAAAAGCGTATTGAGGATTATCCAGCATTATCAAATTACCTGCGCGATTTGTACCAACAAGGTGATATTAAAACTACCGTCGATATCGATTACATTAAAGCGCATTACTATGAATCGCATGAAACGATTAATCCAACTCGAATTATTCCGAAGGGACCAGATCTCAATTTTGAGCGGAAGCATGATCGGGCTCACAATAGAGCGTCTTTATGTAAAACCTGAATCACTTTAAATGTGAAAGTTGACAATAACACCAACCTGACGTAAGGTAGTTTTGTTGAGATGATTCCCTTTAGTGATTGTCTTGGCTTTAATTTATAACTAGAAAAAGGAATAAGAGAACATGCCGTTTTTAAAGTATCTAGTCGCACTGATCCTTGGGTGCTCTGTAGCATTCGATTCTATGGGTTTTCAAAGCACTAAACAGAGTGCGGGTAGCTGGAATTTAGTTTATTCCCACGATAAATCGGGTCAGGTGTTATCTGGTACCAAACAAGCACTGATTGAAGCGGTGAGAGCAGGTAAATTGGTAAGAATATATTGGGCTAGTGGTCGTGTTGAGCATTTAATTGATGCTCACTTTATCACAATTTTTGGAGATGAAGTTTTTGCTCAGATAAGCATTCAAGGCCAAAAACCAAGTATGGATCCTCCAACGATTGAGCTACGAGATGCTCCTTGGCATGCTATATTTAGTACTAATGGAGAAAGGGCTGTTAAATGGTATATTAAGTAGGATAAAAATAACTAGAGAAATTTAATGTCTATCATTAGCCTTTTACCAGTCAACATACTTCAACTTATATTTTGCGTGCAGTGTCTGTTTTCTATAGTGATATTACTTCCTCAAAAAAATAATCGATACTTGATATATTTGCTAGCTGCATCGGCAGCCTTGATGCTCTTCAACTTGTTAGAGGAGTTAAAAGTCAGCCATGATTTTTATTTGGTTACTCCAAGTTTCTCTCTTATTTTTGGTCCGCTATTCTATTTTTTAGTTCGTCAACTTGCACTGAACGAGTTAACAGATAAATCAACTCAGCTTTATCATTTTGTTCCTGCGCTATTGAGCTTGTTCTTAACCGAACAGGTTCAGTTAGTTCTCGCTTTGGGAACCATTAGCCAAGTTATATATTTTATTCTCTCTTTGAATCTACTAAAACTCTATAAAAAGGCAATCTTTGAAACTCAGTCAGATGCATTGTCTTTACAACTTGATTGGTTAAGAAACTTCGTAATTTCTATGATTTTGATTTCTTTAATTGATTTAATACGTCTTAATTTACAGCCCATGCTGAGTTTGTATGTTGCTCATATTTGGTATTTTAGTATGCAGTTACTCTATTATCTTTTGATAAGTTACTTAGTGATTCAGGCAATTAAAAACCCAACGAGGTTTACGGGTTTACAACATTATTTGGAACAACAAGAACATAGCTTAAACAAGCAGCTAAATGCTAAAAGTGTTTTCTCTGAACTGGATCAAATCATTACTGATGAAAAACTATATCGACAACCAAGACTTGCCCTAAGTGATTTAGCCGAGCGGACAGGATTATCGTTAAAAGATATTTCTTGGGCAATCAATGAAGGCTGCCAGTTAAGTTTTTGTGATTACATTAATGGTTATCGTGTTGAAGAAATTAAAGCTAATTTAGCGGGTGAGAAAGAAGTTAACCTTTTAAAAATTGGGATGGATGCAGGGTTTAACTCAAAATCTAGCTTTAATAAAAGTTTTAAAAATCAAACCAATATGACTCCCAGCGAATATTTAAAGAGTATCAAATCATGATTTAGGGCGTGTTTAGCGGGGTGTTTTGAGAAAATTCTTTTTTTATTCATTAAAGGAAAGCCTCATGCGCTCTAAGCTTATTAGTTCTTTTATTATATTATTTAGTATTTTTGTTTCTGAAAAATCTGTATTAGCGTCAAATGACCATACGTTACTCATTCGACACGCCAACATAGTTGATATTGCTAATAATCGGATTCGAGAAAATCAATTTGTTTATATTGTTGGTGATAAGATCCAGCAGATATCATCAACAAAACCAGAAACTTCACCTGACAGCAAAATAATAGATGGCAAGGGTAAATACCTGATGCCAGGATTGATCGATATGCATGTTCATGTCATGCAGGAAGCAGATGTGTATCAGTTGCTACGTTATGGCATTACCACCGCAAGAGTTATGTATGGCTGGCCGCAAACGCTTGAGTATCGAGATAAAATACAGAAGGGGCAATTATTAGGTCCTGATTTAGTCGTTGCATCACCAATAATTAATCAGAAGTCTAAATACGTGAGTTCTTTTATTCATCAATTTGTTGAATCGCCAAACCAAGCTAGAGAGCTAGTTACAGAATATGCGGAACAAGGCTATGATTTGATCAAAACTTATGACGGCTTACAGCCAGAAGTGTTCAATGAAATTTCAAAAGCGGCAAAAGAAAATAGCCTGCCCATTGCGGGGCATCCGAGTTTTTATTTGAGTATTGATAATTATATTGCTGCAAAACCTCAAACTATTGAGCATATAGAAATGCTTTATCAAGCATCATTAGATTATTCAAGGGATGCATCATTATTGAAAAAACTAGCTAAAAAATTAGCTTTTCATCAGATACCTGTAACAACGACATTGGTGGTTTATGATAATTTAGCGAGAATGGCTGTAGAAAAACAGGCATTTATTGATAGCTTACCAGTTGATTACATTCATCCCTTCATAAAAAAACATGAACAGGGTAGCGTTGAATTTATTACAAACCTTGAAAAGCCTCAAGAATGGCGCAGTAAAGCTGATTATTTAGGATATATGGCAAAAGTTTTGGAACAAAATAATGTACCTTTGGTGATTGGTTCTGATGGTGGTGTTGGATACACCATTAATGGTATAAGTACAATTGATGAGATGGAATTGCTAGCAAGGTATGGATTACCAATAGATAGTATATTACGAGCGGCAACTATTACGCCGGCGATCGCATTAAATAAAAAAAACGAAGTTGGTGTAATTGATACTGGCTATAAAGCAAATTTAATTTTACTTGAATCCGATCCAAGGAAAGATCTGTCCGTGTTGCGTCATCCGGTTGCCGTGATAAAGTCGGGAGTTTTTATTGATCAACAAAAACTAATTGAACTTGATACTAAATCAAAGCAGCATATGGGATGGTTTAATATCTATTGGAATTTGCTTTGGGGACTTAATTAAATAAGAGAATCTTATGATGAAGAAAACCTTAATGTCCTGGAGTAGCGGTAAAGATAGTGCTTGGGCATTGTATCAACTACAAAAAAATCCAGAGATCGAACTGGTTGGTTTGTTTTGCACCGTTAATCGAGAGTTTGATCGGGTTGCTATGCATGGTGTGCGGATTGATTTGTTAAAAGAGCAAGCAAAAAGTATTGGTCTTCCCTTACAAATTATTGAAATCCCTAATCCGTGTAGTAATGAGATTTATGAAAAGATAATGGGTGAGTTTACTAGAAAATGCATCGAAGAAAAGATTGATCACTTTGCATTTGGTGATTTGTTTTTGAAAGATGTCCGGCAATATCGAGAAGATAAGTTAAAGGGTACAGGAATAAAACCTATCTTTCCGATTTGGGGAATTCCTACTCCAGAGTTATCAAAAAAGATGATAGCTAGCGGTTTAAGGACGGTTATTACTTGTATCGATCCTAAACAAATACCAGAAAATTTTATAGGTAAAGAGTTTGATTACAATTTTTTAGATAGCTTACCTAATAGTGTTGATCCTTGCGGAGAAAATGGCGAGTTTCATAGCTTTGTTTTTGACGGACCAATGTTTAAGAATAAAATAGAAATACAGCTTGGCGAAATTGTTGATCGTGATGGCTTTGTATTTGCTGATATTAAAAAAATTGATAATTAATACTTCTGAAACCTATTAAATGCATCGCTAAAGTGGCACTCTTCTCTATAGAGAATTTATGTTCGAAGGAAAACCAATGAAACCTCTTTTTATATTTATATCTTTGTTTGTTTTTTTATTTGTTTCGATGCCTATTTATTCAAAGGCCATTGGCGACCACCCAGCCGCTGTTGTCGAGCTTACAATAGAATCACATGGAAAACGGATGTCGGGCTTTTCTTATTTAACCGCCGGTGAAGGCTCTCACCCAACCATTTTATTATTGCATGGTTATCCGGGAAATGAAAAGAATTTAGATGTCGCACAAGCAATGCGAAGTAAAGGCTGGAATGTCGTGTTTTTTCATTATCGAGGTTCATGGGGTAGCGAAGGAGAGTTTTCTTTTCGAGGTGCCGAGCAAGATGTTCAAGTTGTTTTGGATTATATGATGAAAGAAGAAAACGCTTCTAGGCTGCGTATTGATCCCAATCAAATATCGATTGTGGGACATAGTATGGGTGGTCATATGGCGATTGCCGGTATTTTAGATAGTCCTTCGGTTAAGTGCTCCGTTGCTTATGATGGTGTTAATTTAGGCGCAAAAGGTGTCGGGTTTATTAATGATCCCGATACGGAGATAAACTGGTCAAAATATGGTGACTCCTTGTTTATGTTAAAAGGCTGGTCAGGAAAAAAATCTAAAGAGGAAGTGACTCAGCACGCCGTAGAATTCGATTTAGTTAGACGTGCTGACAAAATTAATGGTCGTCCTGTTATGCTGATTGCCGCGAATACAAAAGTGATACCGATTGAATTGCATATCAAACCATTATTTAAAGCCTTGAAGGCGACAAAGAAAAGCCAAGTGTTCTATAAAACGATTGAAGATGATCATAGTTTTTCTTCCTCTAGAGAGGAATTAATCAATACGACAGCTAAATTTTTAAATAGTCACTGTAAAGATTAATTAAGTTAATAGAGAAGTCAGTTAATTTTAGTTTGGCTTGTTGAAATTTCTGCGAGCCAGTTCTACTTTACTCCAAATCATACATTCTTCTACATGATCGTTGATTAATCCCATCGCTTGAAGAAATGCATAAGCGGTTGTTGGTCCAATAAACTTCCAACCTCTTTTCTTTAGTTCTTTAGATAAAGCAACTGATTCTTCAGAGGTTGATGTACTTTGAGGTTCATGATGTTTTGACGCATTGGGTTGATAGCGCCAAATGAATGCAGCAAGAGAACCTTCTTGCAGGACTATTTTTTGTGCTTGTTTAGCATTATTGATGACAGCATCAATTTTACCTTTATGGCGAACGATTCCTTGATTATTAAGAAGTCGATCAATATCTCTTTGACTATAGCGTGCTATCTTATTAAAGTTAAACTTATCAAAAGCCTCGCGAAAGTTCTCTCGTTTAACCAGGATAGTGCGCCAGCTTAAACCTGATTGAAAGCTCTCTAAACTTAATTTTTCGAATAACCGATAGTCGTCATCAACAGGAAAGCCCCATTCAGTATCATGGTAGTTGAGGAATTCAGGTGCTGAGGCGCACCATCTACAACGTGCTTGTCCATCAGGTCCCTTAAGTGTTTTACTCATCCTTTTTCCTTTAATCTAGCAAAAAGCTTAGTCGTTCATCTGCTTTTTTAGGACTGATTTCTAGAATTTCCGCAGTGACAATCTCTTCTACAACAAAAGGATCTTGAGTAACCCTCTCTTGTAGATCATTGAACGAAGTATTATGCGCCAAGATCCCACCGCCTAAATTTGGCTGAAGACTACCCACTAATAAAAATACACCATCATCAAATCCACGTTTGATCCATTCATTATGGGCTGGCATGAATTGTCCGGCTTGGCTTTTGTTAGTCGAAAATTTAAGTTGTACAAAGAACATAGTTGATTAATTTCCTAAATGAATGGATTAAAATAAGGTTTATGCTTTTAAACTTTGCTGGCAAGATATTAGCCAATCGCACATATGTTTCACTTCTTGATTGATAAAGACCTCATCTTGGAACGCATTTGCGAGTGTTGCTACTCCTTGGCTTCGAGCAAGCAAATGCATAGCTAACTTGTTTGAATCTGTCTTGCAGCCTAGATCTTCAAATTGTTTACATAACCAGTCTCGAAATAGCTCAAATAGTTTGTTCGATTCAGGTTTGGATGCGTGATTTAGTTTGGTGAGTTCGGTCGATAAAGTGCCGACTGGACACCCATAAAGTTTAATCTTGGTCTGATTCATAATTAATATATGGATAAAACTCGTTATTCGGTCGATAGGTGTTTTCCCGTTACTTTCCCATTGCTCTAACATTTTTTGGGTATTAGTGAGGCGAAGGTTGATAACCGCGTCGAGAATTTCGTCTTTGGATTTAAAGTGATAGTAAAAATTACCGCGAGAAATTTTTACCTTATCAGCAATATCTGAAAAAGATGTGTGTTGAAAGCCCTGCTGATAAAATAATTGATCAGCTGACTCAACAATGTAATCACGGGTTGTTAGTTTTTTCGGCATGTTAGTTTTAGCCCATTAAAAACTAGGACTGTTGTCCTACGACCTGTATACTTTAGGATGGTCATCCTAATTTGTCAAGGAGTAAGCTTGTTACTAACGCCATTTAGTAGTTTATGCTAGTCTTATAGCAAGGCATGAAAGGGTATAGGCATGATGGAATCACAAATGTTGCTTTCAAAAAGTTGGACTTCTTGTCCAAACCAATTATCTGATATTCGCAAGAATATGACAGATGTTTGCAAGCAATTATCTTTTTCAGAAAAAGATATTAACGCTATCGTACTTGCAATTGATGAAGCCTGTACCAATATTATCCGCTACGCCTACAATGAATGTAGAAATGGTGAGATCCAGATTAGTGTTACAGCTAATCAGCAACAAGTTATTTTTAGACTCCATGACTTTGCAAAACATGTTTCAAAAGATTGTCTCGAGTTGAAACCAACCCCTGCTCTTAAGCCGGGAGGTTTAGGGGTTTTGTTGATGCAAGAGGTTATGGATTCAGTTGAGTTTATCCATACAGATGCATGTAAAGGCAATATATTAGAAATGAAAAAAGACTTACCCAAGGAGAAAATTTGATATGAGTTTTGATTGTTCTGACCATTTGCATTACAAGGTGTTGCATTTGACGGGTGAGATAGATTTATCCAATTCGTCAGAAGTTAGGCGTTGTTTGTTAGATATTATTAATCAGGGTAACTCGGTGATTGTTGATTTTTCTGGGTTAACTTATATCGATTCTTCAGGAATGGCAACCCTTGTTGAAGGTCTCAATACAGCAAATAAAAAAAATGTGTCCTTGATGATTGCTGCTGCTAATGGAGCACCTTTACAAGTATTGGAATTAACCCGTTTAAACCAAGTCTTTAGATTAGTAGATTTAGTATCAGACGTTAAAGAATGAATATGAATGCCAAAGAATCATCCGCTCTGATAGATGTTAAGAGTTTGAAAAGTGGTTATGGTGACCGTGATATTTTGCATGATATTAACTTGTCTGTTAATGCCGGTGAGATCTTGGTAATCATGGGTGGTAGTGGTTCAGGAAAAAGTACCTTATTAAGAAATATGTTGGGGTTAAAAAAACCATCAGAAGGACAGATCTTAATCGATGGAATGGATTTATGTCATACCAACAAATCTGAATTATTAAAATTAAGACGTTCGATGGGGGTGGCTTTTCAAGGTGGCGCATTATTGAGTTCGTTAAGTGTGGGGGAGAATATAAAACTCCCTCTACGACAGCATACTAATTTGGATGAGAACACTATCAATATTATGATGCGGCTTAAATTAGAATTAATGAATTTAGCTGGTTATGAAGATCTTATGCCGTCAGAATTATCGGGGGGTATGCTAAAGAGAGCTGGTCTTGCCCGTGCCGTTATTATGGACCCTAAAATTTTGTTTTTTGATGAACCATCGGCAGGTTTAGATCCAGTCACATCCGTAGAGCTAGATCAGTTGATATTAAAGTTGCGAAAAGCAATGAATATGACGATTGTTGTGGTGACTCACGAATTAGAAAGTGCCTTTACGATTGCCGATCGAATTGCTGTTTTGTTTGATGGAGAGTTGGTGACTACTGGAACGGTTGGTGAAATAAAAACATGTACAGATGAAAGAGTTGTTAATTTAATTAACAGAAGCCCCCGAGAAGTACAAATTGATGCGGATAAATATTTATCGCGATTAACGAAAGGAGCAAAATAAAATGTTTGCTCTTATTGAAAAGTTGGGCGCATCGACTATAAATCGATTTGAAGAAGTTGGTCGGCTAAGTGTTTTTTTATATCACACGATTTTAGGTCTATTTAGCAGACCTTTTGGTTTTCAAGACTTATTAAAACAAATTGTTTTTATTGGTGCGCGGTCAATGCCAATTATTTTGTTATCTGGATTATTTACAGGAATGGTTTTAGCGCTTGGCTTTTACGATGTTTTATCTAGGCTAGGTTCTGTTGATTTGATGGGGTCTGCGGTAGCTTTAAGTATAATTCAACAGTTAGGACCTGTGATGACCGCTTTAATGGTGATAGCTAGAGTTGGCTCGTCGACTTGTGCTGAAATCGCTATTATGAGAAATGAGCAACAATTTGATGCACTAACCTGCATGGCTATTAATCCCTATCGATATGTGATGGCTCCAAGATTGTTAGCAACAATTATTTCTGTACCTTTATTAACAGCTGTTTTTAATTTAGTAGGAATTTTGGGTGGTTACATAGTAGGGGTTTATATTAAAGGGTTAAGCGGCACAGCCTATATGCAAACAATTTTTGATCGAGTTGTTTGGTCAGATGTCAATATGAGTAATGTTAAATCAATTATTTTCTCAGTAATTATTATTTGGATTGCTATGGGTAAAGGTTATTTTGTTCACTTAGAAAAAGGTGTTGCTGGAGCCGAAGCTGTTGGTCGAGTAACAACAAAGGCTGTGGTAGCAAGTGCTATTGTTATGCTGTTTGCAAATTTTATTACTAGTTCATTTCTGATTTAAGGAGTTTCATAACTCATGAAAAAATTATCATTAGAATTTATTGTTGGTTTATTTTTGTTAACTGGAATATCAGTGATCACCTACCTTTCAGTGGTAGTAGCAGGTGTATCTAGTTTTGGTTCAGATGGATATAGACTGATGGCTAAGTTTGAAAACTCGTCTGGGTTAAAGCGAGGTGCGGTGATTGAAATTGCTGGAGTAAAGGTTGGCCAAGTAGAAAGTATTAGTCTTGATTCAGAAACGCAGGAATCAGTTGTTTGGCTAGAGGTAGGTATCGATGTAGAGATCCAAGACGATGCCGTTGCTTCAATTCGCACTGCAGGCATTATAGGTGATAAATTTATTAAAATATCAGTCGGCGGCGGCGATCCTCTTTCTGATGGCGACGAAATTATCGAAACAGAGCCTGCGATTAGCATAGAAGAATTAGTTAGCAAATATATGTTTGATACTTAAAGTAACATTTTGGTTGAATCTTTATCTAGTAAGTTGGATTAAAATACTTAATAAACAGAATGGACAAATGCTTCTTTCTAGAGGATATGAATAATGAAAAGAATACTTACCACCAACTTAATTCTATTATTGTCTTTTTCAGCGACAATTTTTGCTAGCACACCAACGAAATCGTTAAAGTTAGCAGTTGATCAACTGATAGCGGTTGCCGCCGATAAAACCATTGATGATATCGCAAAAAAAACCAAACTTAGTGCAATCATACAAGCTGAAGTTGATTTTGAGGCAGTGTCAAAGCGGGTGGTATCTAAGTCGTGGAAAAAAGCGACTGATGAGCAAAAAAAACAATTTAAAACTCAATTCAAAGCAATTATGGTTGATACTTATTTTGTTTTATTAAAAAACTATTCAAATGAAGAAGTAGTATTTTCTAAAGAACAAATTAAGAAAGACAAATATGCCATTGTCGATACCCAAATCATTTCGGAAAATAAGAAAATTCCAGTAAGATACCGACTTATTAAAGTCAATGACACTTGGAAGATCTATGATTTTATCCCTGAAGGTGTTTCCCTAATAAACTCCTACAAAAATAACTATGTACCTATTTTAAAAAAAGACGGTGTACAAGGCTTGCTAGAGCAAATGGTAAAAACTACGGATAAAAAATCAAAGAGTTAACCACGAATGGATTTATTAGCAAAACTTAGTTGTGATAGGGCTTATAGCAACCCCTTAGCCGTTTTGCTCGATGTTGTAAAAACGGAGCTTGAGTCATTTAAGTTGGCGATGATCAGTTCTCACAAATTATCACCTGGCACCTTTCAAGTGACAGGGTTTTGTAATGAACATTATTGCCCTGTTTATACCGCCGAAGAAATGCTGAATGGTAGCCCGAACTTCCCCATCTTAGAAGGTGAATTTGTCGAAAGTTGGAAGACTGGTGCCGTAGCCTTTAAGATCTCTTGTGGCACTTGTCCCGATTTATTTCAAGGAGAACTAAAGTATTTTGGTGAGGCGTTAGTAATACCCATTTGGATTGGGGGACGGGCGGAAAGATGGATCGTTTTAGTCGATTTTCAATCTAAAGGTACGAATCTTGACTTAGTAAAGTTATCGCTTTTGTTAAATTATGCGCTGACTAATATTTTACGCTCCGAACAAAAACGGCAACTTGATAAAGCTCGGCTTTGGATTGATCATGAACTAAAGGAAATTTCTCGGCTTCAATCTCTTTTATTGCCAAAGAAAGATTTAAAAATTGCAGGTACAGAGCTCGCTTTTCGATTTAAAGCTTTCAAGGATGCTGGAGGTGATTACCTCGACTTATTCCAATTACCTTCACCAGAAACTAACCCTAAGGCCATCCGCTGGGGAGGAATGATTGCTGATGTCACAGGGCATGGCCCAAGTGCTGCGGTAGAGGCGGCAATGGTTGATGCGATTTTAAGAACTTTTCCCGGCAGTGATGGTTCAACTCCTGCTGACGCAATTAACTATTTAAATAAACATTTTTTTACTCGTCGAGATAGAGGTAAGTTTGTTACCGCGATGCTTTTCTCTTATTTAAGTGACACTCGAGCACTAAAGTATGTATCCGCTGGTCATCCTAATGGATATATAAAGAGAGGCTCAGAGATTATTCAACTTGACCAATCAAAGGGTATCCCTATTGGTGTTCTTCAGGATTATCAGTGGGAATATCAAGAATTTATTATGCAAAAAGATGATATTTTATTTATTTATACAGATGTTGTTCTGGAGACACGTGATCCAAAAGGTGAAGAGTTTGGTAACGATAGACTTCATCAAGTTATTCTCGAATCTCCTGCATGTCCACATAGACTAATTGAAAAAGTAGAGAATGTACTGTTTGAATTTAATGGCCAACAAGAACTTAAAGATGATCTGACCTTGTCAGCCATTAAAGTTTTATAAACGCCTTTAAATTTGAAGGCGTTAATTAATCCTATATTAAGGTTTTCTGAATTTTAAAGTAAAGCGGTCGGTATTTCCGGTAACGCTCTTTCGGCCAACTTCGTACCTTAGTTCATCATCTGGTCGGTAGTGTAGATTAGAATAATCTTCTAAGACAAATCCAGCATCTTGAATTTCTTTAATCGCTAAAACAGGATCAAATCGACGACCATTTTCATTGTCGAGTCCTTGCATATGACGACGAGTATGATCGATAACACCATATATCCCACCTGATTTAAGCGCTTTAAAGGCAGCATCATTCATTCTCTTGCGGCCTGTTTCGTTAAAATTGTGATAGTTTCTAAAAGTTAATACCATATCGATATTGGTTTCGCCTAAGTCAAATTTATCTAGCGAATAAAAACGGTCACCTTTTTCTTTACGAATGTTTGAATTATCATTAATGATATTTAAAAACTCCATTCCATCTTTGCCAATTAAATCTTTAGAGACTCTGCTCGTCCCAATTGCGACAGAAAACTCACCATCTTTTGACAGCACTTGAGCTAAAAGCTTTGAATACCAACCGCCTCCAGGCAATAACTCAATGACTTTCATATTTGAGCGCAACCCAAAAAACTCTAAAGTCTGTATTGGTTTGCGATTTCGATCTCGCATAATTTCTTTTTCAGAGCGTAATTCAGATTTCATTGCTTTTTTAAGGCTTTCTTCAACCGTAGAAAAACTTGAATCAGCGGCAAAAACACTATTAGTTATTAAAATTAAAAGGGAAATTGTAAAGAGGATACTTTTCATGGTTATCTCCTGAATGCCATAAATGAATAAAGGTGTTTAATTCTATCTGTTTTATAAGTTACAAGGCAAAAAAAAGGGCACATCCAATAGGAAATACCCTTAATTTTGACTAGGTTTAAAACCTAAGTCATATAGCTTTTAAATTAAAGAGCTACGATGTTTTCAGCTTGAGGGCCTTTTTGACCTTGAGTTACAGTGAACTCAACTTTTTGACCTTCAGCAAGAGTTTTGAAACCAGAACCAGTGATTGCACTGAAATGTGCAAAAACGTCTGGGCCATTTTCTTGCTCGATGAAACCAAAACCTTTAGATTCGTTGAACCATTTTACTGTACCAGTAGTAGTATCAGACATGTGTGTATCCTATTTTTAAAAAGTAATTTAAGTCTTATTTATCAACACGATAAACAAAGACGGTTTTGCTGGAAGTGGTGCGATTACTTATGAAAAACAGAACGAAGGACCAAAGGTGAATCATCTAAATTTTGTGCATAAATATAAAACGTACTTTCTAGCTGAGTGAATTATATACCCTATCAGTCAGTAGTCAAATTTTTTACCTTATAAATCCGTTATTTAAGCTAGATTTACCGATAACAGTGCAATTTGTCCCACGATCTTGGGTAAGGAAGGAAAAAATTGATAATTTTCAGTTAAAAACGTTGAAACTGAGTAACTTAACCCCATAAACAGAGCAATATTTAAAAAATAGGTTAAATAGTTGCTTCTATTACCTATTTGTTTAGCCTGAGGAGCATTTGAAATGAGTAATAATGAGGATATTAATCCATCGGAAGAGCAGCTTGATGAGAGCGTAGCCAACACAGAAGCGAGTGAAGAAAAAGAATTGTCTTTTGAAGATCAGGTTGTTGCATTAAGCGAACAGTTAGATTCAGCACTTAAACAAGCAGATTTACATAAAGATACAGCATTGAGAGCTAAAGCAGAGACCGACAATATTCGTCGTCGTGCAGAACGAGAAGTCAGTAATGCAAGTAAGTTTGCGCTTGAACGTTTTGCCAAAGAAATTCTGGGTGTGGTTGATAGTCTAGAAAAAGCCTTAGAACAAACCGCAGAGGGCGATGCTCAATCAGCAATGTATGAGGGGATCGAGTTAACTTACAAGTTGCTACTTGGAACCTTAAATAAATTTTCAATTGAACAAATTTCACCACTAGGTGAAAGCTTTGACCCAGGATTGCATGAAGCGATGGTAATGCAAGAGAGTGATGAACATGAACCAAATAGCGTGATGATGGTGATTCAATCTGGTTATCAATTAAATGGTCGTTTAATTCGTCCGGCTAGAGTGATTGTTGCAAAGGGAAAAACTGCCTCAATTGATGAAAAAGCTTAATAAATATCGGTGCAAGTAAAATTAAATACTTGTGTGTACAAAAAATAGTCATTGGAGTGCTTGAATTAAGCTTATCAGCCCCCAAATAAATGGCAACGAACAAACTTTAACTAAACAAATTTAAACAACAGACTGCTGAAACATATTCGACAATTATAGCGGGAACTATTTTAACAGAATCACTTTAGCAGGCAGTTATTAGGAGAATTAAGATGGGCAAAATTATTGGTATAGATTTAGGTACAACCAACTCTTGTGTTGCAGTACTTGATGGTAAAGACTCTCGAGTTATCGAAAATGCTGAAGGTACCAGAACAACGCCGTCAATCGTGGCTTATGCTGAAGACGGTGAAGTATTAGTTGGTCAATCAGCTAAGCGTCAAGCGGTAACCAATCCTACAAATACGCTTTTTGCGATTAAGCGATTAATTGGTCGTCAATTTAGTGACGATGTGGTTCAAAAAGATATCAGCATGGTGCCTTACAAAATTATAAAGGCTGACAATGGTGATGCATGGGTAGAAGGTAACGGTAAAAGCATGGCACCACCACAAGTGAGTGCCGAAGTTCTTAAAAAAATGAAGAAAACAGCTGAAGATTTTCTTGGTGAAACAGTCACCGAAGCGGTTGTAACGGTTCCTGCCTACTTTAATGATTCTCAACGTCAAGCGACTAAAGATGCTGGAAAAATAGCAGGATTAGAAGTTAAGCGTATTATCAATGAGCCAACGGCTGCTGCGCTTGCTTACGGAATGGACAAAGGTAAAGGCGACAAAACGATTGCAGTTTATGATTTAGGTGGTGGTACTTTTGATATCTCTATCATCGAAATTGCAGAAGTAGAAGGCGAGCATACTTTTGAGGTATTAGCGACTAACGGTGATACTTTCTTAGGTGGTGAAGATTTTGATATGCGCATAATTGAATTCTTAGTTGATGAATTCAAAAAAGATAGCGGCATTGATTTAAATAATGACCCTCTTGCATTACAGCGTTTAAAAGAAGCGGGCGAAAAAGCAAAAGTAGAGCTTTCTTCAAGTACTCAAACAGATGTGAATTTACCTTACATCACTGCTGATGCAACAGGTCCAAAACATTTAAACATTAAATTAACTCGTGCGAAATTAGAGTCATTAGTCGATGAATTAGTTGAGCGTACATTAGCACCATTAAAAATGGCGATAAAAGATGCTGGACTGAATGTTTCTGACATTGACGATGTTATCTTGGTTGGTGGTCAAACACGTATGCCTAAAGTACAAGAAGTGGTTACCGAATTTTTTGGTAAAGAGCCAAGAAAAGATGTTAACCCTGATGAAGCAGTTGCAATGGGCGCGTCAATTCAAGGTGCGGTACTTGCGGGTGATGTAACAGATGTATTGTTATTAGATGTTACTCCATTATCTTTAGGTATTGAGACAATGGGCGGCGTAATGACTAACTTGATTGACAAGAATACGACTATTCCGACTAAAGCGAATCAGGTTTTCTCTACTGCTGAAGATAACCAATCTGCCGTAACTGTTCACGTTTGTCAGGGTGAACGAAAAATGGCTGCTCAAAACAAATCATTAGGTAAATTTGATTTACAAGATATCCCGCCGGCAGCACGTGGCACGCCTCAAATTGAAGTTAACTTTGATATTGATGCCAATGGTATCTTAAACGTAACAGCAAAAGATAAAGCGACAGGAAAAGAGCAATCAATTGTAATTAAAGCCTCTTCTGGTTTATCAGATGATGAAGTGGAGCAAATGATTCGTGATGCAGAAGCTCATGCAGAAGAAGATAAGAAATTCCAAGAAATGGTTGAAGTACGTAACCAAGCGGATGGCCTTATCCATGCAACTAAGAAAACAATGGGCGAAGAAAATGTGACCTTTGAAGACGGTGAAAAAGAAGCGATTGAACAAGCAATCACCGATCTTGAAGAAGCATTAAAAGGTGACAACAAGGATGAAATCGTTGCTAAGACAGAAACATTAACGACAGCTTCACAAAAAATGGCTGAGCGTATGTATGCTGCTGCGCAAGCACAAGCAGAAGGCGCACAAGGTCAAGAACAAGCTCAAGCAGATGATTCAGCAAATGCGGATGATGATGTTGTTGATGCAGAGTTTGAAGAAGTTAAAGACGATAAAAAATAATCGTTGAAGATAGGTTCTGAGTAGCGAATGAGTTATTCAAAATAAAGGAATAGGCAACGCGGGGACTTACCCCGCGTTGCTGTATATAGCCTATTTTGATTCCTTTTCCAAAAGTAAGAGATGTAAGGAAAAAGTAGATTGCTTTTCTGTTTAAAGTAAATCAGTCGCTTTCTCCTTAGCCTCTATTCTGAATGAATGGTTTACAGAGAAAATTGATATGTCGAAAAAAGATTATTACGAAGTACTTGGTGTTGATAAGTCAGCCGATGAAAAAGAGCTAAAAAAAGCTTATCGTCGTTTGGCTATGAAATACCATCCCGACAGAAATCCTGACTCTAAAGAAGCAGAAGAAAGTTTTAAAGATGCAAAAGAAGCATACGAAATATTAAACGATCCGCAAAAAAGACAGGCCTACGATCAATATGGTCATGCTGGTGTTGACCCAAGCCAAGGTGGATTTGGTCATAGCGCAGGTGCGGGTAACTTTAGTGATATTTTTGGTGATGTTTTTGGCGATATTTTTGGCGGCGGAGGCGCTGCGGGTGCGCGTGGTGGAAGGCAGCGTCAAAGACGCGGCTCTGACTTGCAATACAATATGGAAATGTCGCTAGAAGAAGCGGTTAAGGGTATTAAGAAAACCATCAAAATTCCAACCTATGTTGCTTGTGAACCTTGTAGCGGAAGTGGTGCAAAAAAAGGCTCGAGTTCAACCAGTTGTGATACCTGTAAAGGTGTTGGTCAAGTTCGAATGCAACAAGGTTTCTTTTCTGTACAACAAACTTGTCCCAGTTGTCATGGTCAAGGAACGGTTATAAAAGATCCTTGTTCTAGCTGTTCTGGTCAAGGTCGTGTTCGAAAAGAAAAAACTTTATCAGTAAAAATTCCTGCCGGTGTTGATACTGGTGATCGCATTCGTTTAACTGGCGAAGGTGAAGCAGGTGGTCCAGGCGCTGTGGCAGGCGATTTGTATGTTCAAGTTCATGTTAGAGATCATGCTATCTTTGACCGAGACGGTGATAACCTTTATTGCGAGATGCCCATTAGTTATGCGTCTGCTTGTTTAGGTGGCGAGCTTGAAGTTCCTACACTAGACGGTAAAGTAAAATTAAAAGTTCCAGCGGAAACTCAGACTGGTCGAATGTTTAGAATGCGCGGAAAAGGCATTAGCCCAATGCGTGGTGGAATGCGCGGCGATCTTTTATGTCGAGTCGTTATTGAAACGCCGGTTAATTTAAACAAAGAACAAAAAGCCAAATTAAAAGAGTTTGATGATTATTTAGGTGGCAGTAAAAAACAACATAATCCTAAATCAAATAATTGGTGGAATGGTGTTAAAACTTTCTGGGATGAGATGACTAATTAGTTTAATGTTCTTATTAGATAACGATTTACACCGTTATCTAATTTCTTTTTCAATACCGTAAATATCATCATCAATTGATTCTACTCTCGCTTCAAAAATTGCACGAGCGTCATGAAGTCCACGATTATAATAATATGCTCCTATTTCCTTAGAAAAAAAATCTAAAAGAAACTCAGCATCAAATTGTCCAATTTCTTGCTCCATTTCTCTATCGAAATAGGATTGAAGTTTTTCAACCATAGATTCTTTTTCTTGATTGGTGAACTCTATTTTAGACATTTACTACATAATTCCTTGAGGTATATAACGCCGCAATTTGCTGAAGGCAAATGATGGGCGGGTTTTGGCCCAGCATTTGACTTTCAGTAACATTGCTTTGTTAGAGATTTTCTTTGTGAATAATAGGTTGCTCTATTCATTTGAAACATTTTGATCTTTGTTTAATTTTGCTTCTCTTTTAGTTCGAGAAAGTTTTACTTTCTCTGGCATTATAAAAATATACATGAGAAGTTTTGAAATGAAGTCATGTGTTTCTGTCGCATCTTCTTCATTAACTTCCTTTAAGTTGTCCTTGTCAGGGTGTGCGCCCCAATTACCTAAAATTCGAATTTGATGTGCCCAATCTTTTATATCTGGAGGTAAGCTATCTAATGACTCAATTTGTTTTATTAAATCAAGCTTGTGGCTTGCACCAATAATGACAAGTGAACTTTGAAGAGCGCGACGAAACATTGCGCAACTGGCGCGATATGCGCCTATAGACTGACATTTCAAGGCTTCTTGGTAATCCGACAGTACTTCTTCAGGAATTAATTCCTTTTCTTCTCTATTAAGTTCCTCATCAAGAGTTGGGGGGAACTTTTCTTCCCAACCAGCGGCTTTTAAATTTGTCTCATTACTATATTGGTTCTGCTCAAATTTAAAGGTTTTAAGTAGTATTTTTCTGCATGGCTTGCACCGAAAGGTGATATAGAATTCCACATCACCATTTCTATACTGATGATAATCATTCCATAGTTGTTCAATATGAACCTTAGCACCACAATGCGGACACTGATCTATAAGATCAACGACATGCTCATTCATTGCTTCCTTGGCTTCTTTTAATTTCATGATCATCTCGAATGTATTTTTAGCTCTAACGCTTATTTAATGCAGCAAACGCCACGAACTCTCACCAAAATGGTGCACTACATATTTATTTCTCATTGAATCAACAGGTTACAGGCAGTTTCAGCAGATCACAAGTGTTATTAGTCCGTTTTACTGAAGATAATTTTCAATCCCAGATTGAGATAGCCCAATAAATACAGCTAGTTATTCGCATTTGTATGCGCACTAATAACGGAGGCTTGACTAGCACTACTTACATAAGGACATAGTGCTAATAAAATGAAACTAGCATTATTTCGGTTGATGATGTTGCGTAAGACTTATACAATTTAAGAGCAAACTAATACCAAGCCAATTGAGTTTCTTCAATACGATTACCAATAATATCTAACCATTGATTGGCAACTTTTATCGGAATATATTGCATTTGTATTTGCGCAGAGGCTAAATAGATTTTTAGTGTTGCTAGATCATGTCTTTCTTGAATCGGAGATTGTATCACTTCCGCTCTTTGTACCTTGTATAAAGGAAAAACCATATGACGAAAACCAAATAACCCTCGCTCAAATTTCGCATAACCATCTTTCATACCAAAACGATAGGCTTTCCACCTTTTAATCACTAGCGGAAACATGACCAAAGTAAAAACTAAAGGAATAACTAAGAACCACCATTTGTCGCTGGTAAGATAGAGTGGTAAACAGATCGCAAGTGCAGGAAGAATGATCTTTAATATAAGCGTCTTGTTCACATAACGACGACTAATTCCTTGGGTTTCAATATCATTAGGTGCATCAACAAATACATTCTTTTGTAATGCCAGGGTTTCTTCATCCGTTCTTGCCGGTATAACAAACAGACTCTTTCTATTATTGGGTGTATTTTGGGACGATGAAACTTGTCCTAGGGTGATGTTAATTATTTTAAGCCAACGACCAATAAAATTTGATTGAGTAATCATGGTTTGAATTTTTTGCAGCTTTAATGATTCCTCGTAATTAGTTAACAAACCACTTGAGCGTTTTAGCATTTTGTTGCTGGATGTCGCTTGGTTATTCTCAAGTGTTAATTGGTAATTATAGTAACGCACAATCGCCCCTATAATTGAAAAACTAAACATAAGAATAATGGCGGTTAGAATGATCCCGATAATGATGATTGCGTCAGCGCCAATGCCACCACCTAAAAATTCTTCTAGTTTTAAAAAGTTTTCTTTATTAACCGAATCTTCAACATGATTTTCTAACAGCGGAAAAAGAGGCGCGAGAATCGCAAAAAACCAAAATACACCATTACTTGAAACGCCGTATTTAACTAAATCCTTTAGTGATGCTTGGGTTAAAACATTTGCTTCAGTTTCAATAGTTGGCTCATTATCTTCAAGCTTGTTGCTCGATTTTTCTTTTTGTTGCAGCACTTGGTTTCTAAGATATTCGGCAAAGGCTCTGGTTATTCCCGCTAGATCTGCTTCGTTTCCTTTTGCGCCAGCGGTTTCTATTTGCAAGGTCACAAGGTTAAAAGGTTTGAAATAAAGCGGTTGTAAGATATTGATATTTTGGATTCTATCAAACTGGATAACACGATGATTCTTTTTAAAAACGCCGTCATTAATCAGAACCTTATTTCCATCTCGTTTAAATTTGAAAAACCAATATTGAAGAAAAGAGCTAATTAAAATAAAAGCTAAAAAAGCAGCGACAATTGAAAGTGTTAGCCATAGTTTGTTATCAGAGCTAAAAATAACAATCCCTAGCGGTGCGAGCGCTGTGACACCATCTTTTAATATGGCGCCAATAATTTTTCCAATAAAAAATAAAACAGATAACGGGGAAAGTCGCTGCCAATCATCGAGCTGTTGATCAAATGAAGGTTCAGTCACTCTTAATACCTACAGGCACTGTTTCTTCACTTATTTCTGACATAACCTCTTCAGTTTTTTCTTCTTGGTTTTTTTGAGCAGCCTCTTGAAGAACCACTTGCTCAATTTTATCGGCCTTGTTAGATAATTCTTGCTCGGCGTCAAACTCATTTTTAGTAACACGAAGAATTTCCGCTCTAAGAGATTCGGCAACTTGGCTTAATAAACCCGATATTTTTAAATCTGATGCAGCTCCACCAGCAGTAAAAAACTTAATAGTAGCGATTTGGTATTTTCTTTCAATTGGCCCATGAGAAATATCGATGTGTTGAATACGAGAAAAACTCAAAGCGGTTTGTTTTTTCCACCAAAGCCCTTCCTTATATAAAATATCAAATTCTCCGATAAAATAACCACAAGCTTTTGCTGAGTAATAGCCATAAAAAGCCGAAAGAATAGAAACCATAGCTATGGCAGGTAAGATGAAACTAGGTAAATTGACTTTTTTAACGAATAAATTAAGTGCTAATAAAACCACAAAAATAATCGCCCAGCCGATAAAATGGCTAAAAGCATTGACCTTTGGATAATCAGGGGATAGATCTTCGAAAACAATAGAATTTAAGCGAGAGGTTTTGTCTTCGGAGAGTTCGCCATCTTGAGGAACTTGCTGCTCTTGAGAGGACTGTTTTTCTAGAGCCTGCTTTTGCTGTGCTCGCTCTTCAAGTGTTTGATCGGTATCCGAAGTTGTTGTCATTATCCAGTCCTATTTCTATTTGTTGCTTTGAACATTCTATCCTAACGAATGAAAAAATGATAAATTCAAATGTATGAAAATACTACTACTTACGAATAATGATTTGGCTAGTCAGCTAGCAGCTAACTTATTATTACCTAAATTATCGCAACATCAACTACTGATTGGCATGTCAGATAAGGTTGGTGGCAATCAGAAACGACCTCAAGCATTAATCGATTTATCTCAATATGAGCGAGATAAAATGAAGAGTGAGTTTGTGTTTAATGGTTTAAAAGTAAAACCAATCAAAGAATTAGCTCAACAGTATAAAGTGCAAATAGATAGTTTGAATGATATTAATCTATCAACAGGCTTTCAACGAGTCAAAGATTATGCCCCGGATCTGATTTTATCGATTCGGTTTGGAAAAATACTCCAGCAGCCCATCATTGATATCCCAAAGCTAGGCGTTATTAATTTACATTCTGGCTTATTACCCGACTACCAAGGTGTTATGGCAAGTTTTTGGGCAATGCTGAATGGCGAACAGAATATAGGAAGCTGTCTTCATTATATATCTGATAAACAAATCGATTCTGGAGAGATTATTCAGCAAAGCAGTATTCCTATAAATACTGAAAAAAGCTATCTTGAAAATGTATTGAAGCTTTATTTCTCAGGGTGCGAAATGATGATTGATGCAGTAGAAAAAATCACTTATGGGAATGCATTATCCTCAGAACAACAAGATGGAAAAGCAAGCTATTATGGTTTTCCAAGTGAAAACGATCTGGCTGAATTTTTTAGTAAAGGTTTTCGTCTATTTGATCAACCTTCATTGAGCAAACTAAATTTTTCCCATCGAATAGCAAAGCAACAAGATATTCCCGCAATTATTAAATTGATGCAAGATTCAATAGAATTTAATATGAAACCTTTTCTTTCAACGGAAGAAATAGAAGCCGCAAAGGAAACTATGGGCGTTGATCAAACATTAATTCAAGATCAAACTTATTTTGTGATTGAAGCTGAGCAGAAAGGTCAAAAAGTTATGGTTGGCTGTGGTGGTTGGGGAAAGCGAAAAACTCTTTATGGCGGTGACCATACTATCGGCCGAGATGATACATTAAGTGATCCAACTAAAGATCCTGCACGTATTAGAGCTATGTACACCCATCCCAATTGGATTCGACAAGGGATTGGTAAGCTACTCATTGATTTGGGTGAAGAGGCTGCGCGTGAGGCAGGATTTAAAACGATTGAATTAGGAGCAACCATTGCAGGTGAGCCTTTGTATATCGTGCGCGGATATAAAGAGATTAATCGAGAGACAACAATTTCTGCCAATGGCGCGGAGAATGTAGTGATCAGGATGAAGAAATTATTAGATGTGTATTAACTTCAACCAGCCTTAAATTTATAGGTTTCATCACAATAATCTGCTACTAAATCCCACACGTCAATTTTAATAGGTGCAGGGGCATTTTTAATACTAGATGAAGTAAGTAACAAATTTAAAATCATTAAGAATATCAGAACTCTCAATGATGCATCCTTGCCATATAACACCTCTTAGTGGGTTGTTATATACCGGTTACTTTTAACTTCTTACCTTGCTTTTCTATCAAATAAACTGAAAGACTAAAAACAACTGCTATTGCAATAAATGCAGATTCATTTGGTAAAAAGCCTAAACTCATAGGGATTCTTGCAAGTGCAGCAGCAAGTACACCAGCATAAGCATACGACATGAAATAGTAATGATTAATTAACCAATTTTCATTTGGTTTTTTGGTCGCATAATAATAACCGAAAAGTACCCAGACTAAGTTCCATAATGCTAGGGCTTGAAAAAAAGTAAATCCATATTTAGGCCATAGAGCAAATGCGGTAACATTTACTAAAACCATGCTCGCAATAAATAATTTACCTAGCCAAGAATGAAGCAGGTCGCCTTTCTTGCGAGCTAAAACTATAGCTCCACTTAGAGTGGCTGTAATAGCAAGAGTAACGTGAGTTAATGATATAAAATCCATATCCTATCCTTAGGTAAATAACGCCTCAAACAATAGTTCATCATCTATTGCTTTGAATGGTTAAATCATTTCTCATAATGGTAACGACAAGAGATGACAGTAAGCTGATTATCATCAACCGCGTACACTAACCTGTTTGATTCATCGATTCTTCGAGACCAAAAACCGGATAAATTCTCTTTCAGAGGTTCAGGTTTTCCAATTCCTTCAAAAGGACTACGTTGACAATCAACAAGTAATTTATTAATTCGTTTCAGTGTTTTCTTATCCTGACCTTGCCAATAGACATAATCCGACCAAGCCTCCCTAGTCCAAGCCAACGTTTCAATCATCAGTTAACTCATGATTTTCAACTTTGCCAGAACGGTATTGTCCAATTGATTTAGCTAAGTGCGATGCATTAGCAGAACTTTGTAACAAATGCACTGTTTCCATTAGTCCATTAAACGAATCAAGTGACATAACAACGGCATCATCTGCATCTCTTCGTGAGATCACAGTATAATCAATATCTTCAACCACTTGATCTAAAACACTTTTTAAGTGGTTTCGCGCTTCAGAAAAATTTACTACTCTCATAGGAATACTCTCTTGTACCATATATAAGACAAGTATAACTTGTTCAATAAATTGTGCAAGTATAGATTTCAAGATTTAACTACATATCATATGGATTTAAGCGGAGTATGACCGCTACTGAACTCCCATTCAATCCAAAATATGTAGATTAATCAACAGGTTAGTTTTTGAGAGTTTTATTGCTGCTTGTGAAGATTACGCCACTTGCATCAACATTCTTTCTAACCTTCGATAACTCAGCGCTTCAGCCAAATGCCCTTGCTTAACTTGTTCGCTTTTCTCTAAATCAGCAATGGTTCGAGAAACCCTTAAAATTCGATGATAGGCACGGGCTGAGAATTTAAGTTTTTCTAAAACGGCTAAAATAAAATCTTCAGCACCTTTCTCGAAATTAATAGCTGTTTCTAGCTCTTTAGGATTAAGAAAGGAATTACATTTCCCTCGTTGATTGATTTGGTGTTGCATGGCTTCAATCACTCTTTTTCTTACAGTTTCAGAAGATTCTGAGCTAGTATCGGGAATGTTTCTTAACTCTTCTTGAGTCATAGAGGGTACGTCCACATGCATATCTATTCGATCAATAAATGGGCCGGATAATTTAAGTAGGTAACGTCTAATTCGATCGGAGGTACATCGGCAAACCCCTCTTGGATTTCCAAAATGACCGCAGGGACATGGGTTCATTGCTGCGAGGAATTGGAATTTAGCCGGATATTCGGCTCGTCTGGTGGCGCGAGAAATAGTGACTGTTCCCGACTCAAGCGGTTCTCTTAAAACCTCCAAAACTCGTCTTTCAAATTCTGGTAGCTCATCTAAAAATAAAACACCATGATGCGCGAGTGAAATTTCACCCGGTTTTGGGTTGCTTCCACCACCAACCATTGCAGCTGCAGAGGCCGTGTGATGCGGGCTGCGAAAAGGGCGACGTTTCCAATATTGAGTATCGAGTCCGTGATCGCTCACTGAGGTTATTGCAGCTGATTCAATTGCCTCTTGTTCACTGAGTTCTGGTAGAATTCCAGCTAATCTTGTGGCTAACATAGTTTTGCCTGTTCCCGGCGGGCCAATGAAAAGAAGGTTATGTCGGCCCGCGGCGGCCACTTCTAACGCTCGTTTTGCAGCATACTGACCTTTAACTTCTAATAAATCAGGTTGTTTAATAAGAGAAGTTTCTACCTTTCTTTCAATCGGCTTTAAATCCAGATCTCTTTGTCCTTGAAGATAAGCACAGATTTGCAGCAAATGATTGCCGCCTACAGCGTGTTCAGCACCAACCAATTGAGCTTCGGCTAGATTTTGATCAGGAATAACCAATTTTCGATCGTTCTTTTTGGCAGATAGTACAGCAGGTAATATTCCATTAACCTTTCTTAGTTCGCCGGAAAGCGCTAGCTCTCCCATAAACTCATACTGCAAAATATCATCGACGTTAAGCTGTCCGGTGGCAGATAAAATTCCGAGAGCAATAGGTAAATCAAATCGGCCACCATCTTTTGGTAAATCAGCAGGTGCTAGGTTGATGGTTATTCGGCGGGTCGGAAATTCAAAATTTGAATTGATCAAAGCACTCCTAACTCGATCTTTACTTTCTTTGACAGCAGCTTCGGGAAGGCCAACAATTGCCATGGAAGGAAGGCCGTTTGATAAATGGGTTTCAACGGTGACTAATGGGGCTTCGATACCTACGCCCGCACGAGTGTAAATAATAGATAAAGACATAACCAATCCTTGGTTTTTAATAGCAGGGGTGTGAAGAAATGATACTACTAGAGACTGGGTTCTTTTGGTAAGCAGCTAAAATGGATTTTCAATGTGAGTGATTTACTATTATCATGTTGAGAGATTTGCCTTTGGGCTAGTTAACAAGAACAATAATTTGAGATAAAAATAATGATAAAAACCAGTGCTGATTTTTTTAGTCGATTAATGCAACGATGGCTGCCCGATGCCTTTTTGATTGCGGTTATTTTAACCGCTGTTGTATTTCTATCCGGTGTGTTTTTTGAAAATCAATCAGCGAACCAAATGGCGGATCATTGGGGTAATGGTTTTTGGAAGTTGTTGTCTTTTTCAATGCAGATGGTATTAATTTTAGTTCTTGGCAGTATTGTTGCAATCAGTAAGCCTGTTAAGCGGTTTTTAAAATCTGTAGCAAAGCTTGCTAAAACACCAGCTCAAGCAATTATATTAGTGACTTTAGTTTCCATGTTAGCCGCTTGGATTAATTGGGGTTTTGGTTTGGTGGTTGGCGCGTTAGTGGCGAGAGAAGTAGCATCGATTGTTAAAGGTATCCATTTCCCACTATTAATAGCCTCAGGTTATAGCGGAATGCTGGTTTGGCACAGCGGCTTGTCTGGTTCGATTCCTTTAAAAGTCGCCTCAACGGGTACCGATGCTTTAAGTTTGTTGATGGACGGAAAAATCATTACTTTGGCGGAAACGATTTTTGCTTGGCAAAATGTCGCAATTATTATTGCGTTAGCTATATCTTTACCGATTGTTAATATTCTAATGATGCCAGATAAAGAGCATCGCGTTGAGTTTGATAAAAAACCAATAGAGGAAGTTGAAATCAATGTTGCCGAGTTAAGTCCTGCAGAAAGGTTAGAACATTATCCAATCATTAATTTGATGTTAGTCACTATTGGTGTGTTCTTTTTGTTTGGTTATTTTTCCTCAGGAAAAGGGATGAGTCTAAACACCATCAATTTGTGTTTGCTGTTAGCGGGACTTGCGCTTCATTTGAACCCCTATAACTATCTAAAAGCCATGCGTGAAACTATTGGAAGTAGCAGTGGGATTATTCTTCAGTTTCCACTTTATGCAGGAATTATGGGAATGATGGTCGAATCGGGACTTGCCGCCTCTATGTCAGAATGGTTTGTTGAGATCTCAACCAAAGAATCTTTTCCTGTTTTTACCTTTTTAAGTGCTGGTATTGTTAATTTTTTTGTTCCTTCTGGCGGAGGTCAATGGGCTGTTCAAGCTCCGATAGTCATTCCGGCAGCGATTGAATTAGGTGTTCCGATCAATCAAGCGGCGATGGCGGTTGCTTGGGGTGATTCTTGGACTAATCTCATTCAACCCTTTTGGGCGTTACCTCTACTTGCGATAGCTGGATTGAATCTCAGACAAATCATGGGTTATTGCACGGTGTTACTCATTTGGTCTGGTGTATTAATTATGTCGATGATTTATTTTCTTTATTAACGGCACTCTTTCGCCACTGAACGAGTCCAATAACTGACAAAATAAGAAACACAAAATAGAGTGCTGCTGTTGGTTGTAAGTCTTTAACAATAAATAATCCAATCGCTAAAATATCCACAACAATCCATAAATACCAATTTTCGAGGTGTTTTCTGGCGAGTAAAAATTGAGCCAGCATACTCAAAACGGCAATAGCTCCGTCCCAATAAGGGAAAGAGGCATTTGTTAGTTGCCCCATGGCATAACTCCATAAAACCCAAAAGACTAGTGCAATGGCTAGATACCCTTGAAAGCGCTTGGCCGAAAGAGGATTAACAACCACTTTGCCATCTTCAGATTTTCCTTTTAGCCAATAATATAAGCCATAAAACTGAAAAAAGAAGAAGTAGATTTGTAAAATAGCATCGCTGTATAGCTGATATTCATAGAAAATCTTGGCATATAAGGAAACCATGATAATGCCAAAGGGATAATTCCAGATCGATCGGCGTACAACTAATGTCACATTGATCAAGCCGCAAACAACGGCTGTTATTTCAATTGGCCGTGAGCCAACCATTTGAATTAAGAAATCTAACATCTTGTTTGAAAGTTAATTAGGATTGAAGATGCGAATCATAATAACACAGTAAAATAAGCTCTGTTTTCCCGCTATATCAGTGGTTAATTGACAGATCCCTGCTATTCTTAAAAGGTAGGAGAAAATTATATAGGATGGTTCGTAAATATGATTCGTGGTGTTATTTTAAGTTTTTTGATTGTAAGTTTGTTATCCTTTGATGCGCAATCGAATAATAAAAATATTTTCGATTTGGCTGAACCCTATTTTGAGTCAATTGGCGATGAAGATTCTTTACCTTTATGTTGCACTGCTATACGTCAAGATAAACAAGGTTTTGTTTGGATTGGAAGTCAAAAAGGCTTAGTTAGGTACGATGGCTATAAATTAACCTCATTTTTGCATTCAAAAGAAGACCCTAATTCGATAGCAGGAAATTACATTCTGTCTTTATTTGAGGCCAGCGATGGAAGAATTTGGGTTGGTACGGTGACTAGTGGTGTATCTGTCTATGATCCAGTCACTAATCAGTTCACTAGTTATCGACATAATCCAGATGACAAAAATAGTTTAAGCCATAACCGAGTCTTTTCTATAGCAGAAGATAAAGCAGGAAACTTATGGTTTGCTACAAGGGGAGGTTTAGATCTTTTTGAGGAGAAAAAAGCGAGCTTCACCCATTATACTTTTGATGAAAAAAACACTGCTAGTTTAAGTGATAATACGGTACACAGCTTACTTTATGATAAAGATGGCTCTCTATGGGTGGGAACTAATAAGGGCTTAGATAAGTTTGAACCAGAAAGCCAGTCCTTCAAAAGAGTCTCGCAAGTTTCTGAAGAAATAAATAAATTAACCAATCGCGGTGTAACCAGCCTTTTTCAAGCAGTTGATGGAAAAATTTGGGTCGGTACCAAAGCTAACGGTGTGGTTTGGCTTAATCCGCAAGATGAAAGTCTAAACAGAATCACTAGTAATCTTGTTTCGATCAAAAATACTAAACAAGTACGCATAAAATCGATAACACAACCAGTTAACAGTGAAATTTGGGTAGGTAGCTTTGGTGATGGTGTGTATGTTCTTGATTCTAAAAACGGTCAATTAATTAAACATTTCCAACATGACCCTGCTGTTGCCAGCAGTATCAATTTTAACCATATTGGAGAGCTTTGGCATGGTGATGATGGTCTTGTTTGGATTGCTACTTGGGGTGGCGGTTTAAACCGATATAACCCTGCTAATGCAGCACTGAGAGTGATTAGACAGAGCCCTAATCGTAAGGTTGGTTTAAAACATCCTGATGTCAGCTCGATACTAGAGCTTAACAATGGTGATATTTGGTTGGGAAGCCACGGAAGTGGTATTCAGATAGTTAATCCAAAAGAAGAAAAGGTCACCCTAATTGAGGTGCAGGCAAATACAGGTGATGGTTTAACCGACGGTTTTATTACCGGCCTTATGCAGTCTAATGATGGTGATGTTTGGATAGGTAGTCGAAAAGGACTACAAAGATTTGATATGGATACTAAGAGTTTCACTCATTACACAACAAAAGATGGCTTGCCCGATAATTATATTAGAAAAATGGTGGCAAATGATGAGTCAAGTTTTTGGGTAGCGACCGATACCGGATTGGTTTTATTTAATTTAGCTAATAACTTAATTGAAAGTCCTATTGAGAAAGATTCAGTACACAAAGATTTATCAGTTGAAACCATATCCTCTTTAGTTCTCCAACAGGATGGATCTTTGTGGATAGGTTCTTCAAATGGAGTATTCCTATTACCGGCTAAACAAACAAAGCTAGTTAGGTTTTTACCTAACAAAGAGGATGCTAATTCACTCTCTCATCATTCAATTACTGGTTTAATGATTGATAGAGATCAAAAGCTATGGGTTGATACGACTCTAGGGCTAGAAAAATTGGTTTCTTGGGACGGTGTGACAGCAAAATTTGAATCAATTAATAGACTAATGGGGCGCGAGCGTGTTGATACAGGTGGAAATATTCAAGAAGATTATTTAGGGCGTGTTTGGAGCCAATCGGCGATGATAGACTTAAAGAATTTAACCTTCATCAACCTAGGTAAATCTGATGGTGTTGATCTAGGAACCTTTTGGATTAATGCTTATGAAAAAACAATTGATGGACACTTATTGTATGGTGGCTCCCAAGGATTACTGGTTATTAAGCCGGAAATTTATGAGAAATGGAACTATAAACCTTCAGTTATTGTGAGTGATATAAAGGTCGAAGGGAAGCAGCAATCTAATCATTTGAGCGAGTTAATTTTACAACCTTTAACTAAAAGTTTTTCGGTGGAGTTTTCAAGTTCGGACCTCTCTGATCCGAGTAAAACACGTTATGCTTATTATTTAGAAGGTTATGATAACGATTGGATAGAAACTGAATCAAGTCACAGGGTGCTTAATTACACTAATCTAGATCCTGGTGATTATTCTTTGATTATTAAAACTTCAAATCGTTTAGGTGAATGGAGTGATAAGGAGTATCGGTTAGCGATTACTCAGTTACCAGCTTGGTTTGAAACCTTATGGTTTAAATTCTTGACAGTTGTTTTATCGTTATTACTTGTTTTAGTTATCGTAAAATATCGCGTTCGAAATTTGAAAAAACAACGACAGGAATTAAGAGAGCAAGTATCAGAAAGAACCAAGGAATTAGAAGTTAAAAACCAAGAACTAAAGAAAGTTGTTAATCACCTTGAAGAAGTTAATTTAACTGATCAATCAACAAATGCTTATAATCGACGGTTTATAAATAAATTCATTGAACAAGATTTATCAAAGCTTAAAAGAGAACATAAGAAAGACAAAAATGATGGTCAATTATCTTTTGGTTTCTTAATTATTGATATTGATCATTTTAAATATGTTAATGATGCTTATGGTCACGGTGCGGGAGATGAAGTTCTTAGACAATTTGTGAAAATTTTACGTAGCACTTGCCGAGAATCTGATTGGGTTGTACGTTGGGGAGGTGAAGAATTTTTGATTGTTGCTCGATATGTAAACAAAGACGAAATTTCCCAACTTGCCGAAAGAATAGTTAATAACATAGAAGCACATCGTTTTGAATTAGGGAATGGCCAACAGATTCAAAGAACTTGTTCAATCGGTACTTCCTCATACCCTTTTATAAAAGAAAATATTGACGCCTTGACTTGGGAGCAGACTCTAAACTTGGCTGATTTGGCTATGTATATAGCTAAAAATAATGGTCGAAATTTATGGGTGAGCTTGACAGAAAAAAACATTAAAAACCCTGAAATGTTTTATCAGTCGGCGATAAAAAATATATGTGTTGAGCTAGATAATGGTTCAGTTGAGCTTGATTCATTGGCAAAGGAAAAAGTCTTAAAATGCATAAAAAATCAAATGGATTCTTTCACCCGAAAGGGAAACTGATCTTGAAATAGTGAGAGTGTTAATTGATTAGATAATGAAGATTAGGAGGGCAATACACCTTTGATCGAGTCTTTAATAGAATTAACAACAGAGCGAATGCATTCCGTTCTCGCATAATTGGGTCTAATTAATAATGAGATTTCTCTATAAGGTTTTGGGTCTTGAAAACTAATGTATTTAATGGACTGGTTTGCTGGTGTATTGATAGTAGATAATTCCGGCAACATAGTAATTCCTCTTTTACTTGATACCATATATCGCAGAGTTTCTAGGCTTGTAGCATTAAATTGATGATCTTCATCGGCACCTGCTGAAAAACAATAACCGAGCGTTTGATCTCTTAGACAGTGACCATCTTCTAATGTAAGCAAAAGCTGCCCATTTAGATCTTCAAGCTTAACGTTCGGTTTTTTTGAAAGCGGATGACCGGGATAAAGGGCTAAGATTAACGGCTCGTTAAAAAGGTGATATCTATCAAATGCTGTCATATTTTCTAGCCAAGGTAGAATGATAAAATCTAATTTCCCTTGGTTAAGATCGTTAAGCAAAGTGTTGGTTTTGTTTTCATGTAAATAAAAATTAATCTTGGGTAGCTGCTTATTTAAATTTTCCATTATATGAGGCAATAAATACGGCGCGATGGTTGGGATCAAACCAACATGAAGATCGCCTGCCATTGGATCAAGTAATGCTTTGGCTGATTCCTCAAAGTCGTTTGCTGCCATAAGTACTCGTCTAGCTAGCTTAACAAGCTCTTCACCAGAAGGGGTGAGCATTACATTTCTTCTATGACGCTCAATTAATTGAAGATTTAATTGTTCTTCAAGTTTCATTATTTGTCCACTAAGCGTTGGCTGGCTAACACAACAAGCTTCTGCAGCTTTACTAAAGTGGCGATATTTAGCAATAGCATCTAAGTACTCTAGATCGCGGATTTTAATCATAGATGAAATCTATTTAATATATCAATATAAACGATTTTATCTATAGGCTGTGGGTTTGTATACTCTTTTCTCAAATCTTCCAGATTAGTTAACAGAATAGTGAGGTTTAATTCATGAAAAATGTCGATTTAACAACATCAAGCGGTGCTCCAGTTGCAGATGATAATAACAGCATAAGTGTAGGCTCGAGAGGTCCTTTAACCTACGATAATCATTATTTATTTGAGAAATTAGCACATTTTAATCGAGAGAGAATTCCTGAGCGAGTTGTTCATGCAAGAGGCACTGGTGCTTATGGTACTTTTACTCTAAATAAAGATATGAGGGAATATACTATTGCAACCTTTCTTCAAAATATAGGTGATGAAACAGAGGTTTTTGTCAGGTTTTCAACGGTTGGAGGAGGGCAAGATTCTAGTGATTATGCGCGAGATCCAAGAGGGTTTGCAGTCAAGTTTTATACTCCACAAGGAAACTTTGATTTAGTGGGTAATAACACACCAGTTTTTTTCTTAAATGATCCGATTAATTTTCCTGATTTTGTTCATTCCCAAAAGAAAGATCCAAGAAATAATATTCCGAATCCTGCACGTATGTTTGAGTTTTGGGCTAATCACCCGCAATCATTACACCAAATGACAATATTAATGTCTGACCGAGGAATTCCTTCATCACTTAGGCATATGCATGGTTTTGGCTCACATACCCTTAGTTTTTGGAATGATCAAGGTGAGCGGGTTTGGGTTAAGTGGCACCTTAAAAGTAACCAAGGAATAAAGACTTTAACGAATGACGAAGCTGCGACTATGTCTCCTTTTGGCGCACAGAAAGATTTGATTGAATCCATTGATAACGGAAACTATCCTAGTTGGAGTGTGAAACTACAAATAATGACCGAGAAAGAGGCGAATAATTATAAATTGAACCCGTTTGATTTAACCAAGGTTTGGCCGCATAAGGATTTTCCTTTAATTGAAATTGGCCAGTTAGAATTAAATCGAAATGTCGATAATTATTTTTCAGAAACCGAACAAGCCGCTTTCGCTCCTAGTAATCTTGTACCAGGAATTGGCGCATCACCGGATAAAATGCTGCAAGCTAGGTTATTAGCCTATCAGGATGCTCATCGTTATAGAGTTGGTGCAAATGCTAATCAAATTCCGGTTAATGCGCCCCGCTGTCCAGTTAATCATTATCAACGAGATGGTGCTTTTTCGGGTATGTGTCCTGCGTTTGGTAAGAATAACAATCAGGGAGGCGGAATTAATTTTTATCCTAATGATCAGGTTAAAAGCGGAGCAGCTACACCAAATAGCCATTTAATGGCTCCGGTAATGCCGGTGTTGGAAGATGCTTGGATTGGCCACCATGATCAGTCAGATGAAGATTACTTTAGTCAGGCTGGTGATCTATATCGATTAATGAATGAATCACAAAAACAGCAGTTGGTTGATAATATTGTGGGTGGGCTTTCTCAAGCAACCTTGTCGGTACAAGAAAGAATGCTTAAGCAATTTTTAAGTGCTGATCCTGATTACGGAAAAAGAATAAAAGAAGCATTAATTGTTGTTTAGATATTGGAATAAATAACTCATTGAAAGAGTATTTGAGATAGAATAACATCCTTTCTATTTATGAAATAGCTAAGGGTGTTTATGCAAAATATTTTGGAATTTATTCAAGAACTGCAGTCTCAAAGTAACACATCAATTATTTCTAACCCTTATTTGAGCAATAGTGTTGCAGAAAACTTACGCATTTATTTAGATGCAATGTTAAGAATTAGGGGGAAGCGTATTCTTCTTGTGGGTGAAGCACCAGGGTACAAAGGTTGTAAAATAACAGGGATCCCTTTTACCAGTGGCGATGTATTTGAAACGGTTGAACATCCTTTTTTGAAAAAAATCAAAAAGAAAATAAAGTTAGAAAATATAGAAAAAGAAAATACGGCATCAATCGTTTGGCGTTATTTGGCAGAGAAAAAAATAACGCCATTATTCTGGAATTCCTTTCCTTATCATCCTCATCCGAAAGATGATGAAAATAAAAACCGAGCGCCTAATCGTCAAGAAATTGATCTAGGGGTTGTTTATCTAATAGCTCTGAATCAATTATTTAAACCAAAGGTAATAGCAGGTATAGGAAATGCGGGGGTTAAATGTGCTAAGTTAGCTTTTCCGGAGACAAAGGTTATTTATATTCGTCATCCCTCGTTTGGTGGTAAAACAGATTTTATTAAAGGTATGGATTCAATTATCGATTAGAAAACTAATTATTCCTTCTCAAATTTAGGTAATAGGTTTGCAGATACCAAATCTTCCGATCCTTTATCTAAAAGCAAAGGTTTATGTGATCTTTCAGGATGAACAACAAACTCTAACCCTTGGCGATAACATTCCATAGCAAGCTCGTAATCGTCTAATTTTTCAAGAGTGCTAGCCATCATAAAAAAAGCTTCAGCATTAGGTTCTGATCTTAAGCTTCTTTCAAAATAGAACCTTGCTTTTCCCCATAATGAGATATTGAATGCGAGCTTTCCAAGAGCCAAATAGATTGCGTTTGGTGCTTGTTGGTGACCATTGAACCATGATTCTAAAAATGAAAACTGTTTATTTCCATTAGTGCTTTTTATATCAGCAAATAGCAAAATGGTTTCTTTATTAGGTGCTTTTTTAAATAAAGGTTTTAGCATTTTCTCGGCAACATCCATTTGTTCGAATTCCAGTAGTAGTTTTGTATAACATAAAATATTCTGGTTGTTTTTGCGGCTAGAATTAGGAAGTTTTAACCAAGCATTATTTAATGATTCAAGTTCACCTGTAACTGATTTTTTTTGTAGGATTCCTGATACACAGGAAACTTCCAATGTTTCTAACAGATTGATAGGAAATACCTTTTGCTTCTTTAGCGCTGGTAACAATTCAATGATAGCATCCCAGTCTTGAAGCTTTTGATAGGTCTTACAAAGTAACTTAAGAATAAAAGGGTGATTGGGCGTTTTCAATTTTAATTCATTTAAAGTCGCTAAAGCTTGTTCGTATTGCTGATTATCTAGTTGAAGTTGAGCTTGGGTTAGGCCGATAGCGACATCAGCGCTAGGTTCAGCCTTATGTGCTAATCTAAGGTAGGTATCTCTTCTATCTTCTGCATCTTGATGTTGAGCAGATTGAGCAGCGATTAAATAATTAATCAGTTTTGTATCTGAATTTTTTGCGGCATTAATCATGGTATTTTCAGATTGTTTCCATCGACCCTCCACGAAAGCTAACATACCTTTTATGGTTTGCTTTCTTGCTTTTCGCCAATGACGTTCTCCCTGCCATCCTTTCATTTTATTTGCACTAGAGATTAGCGAGCGCAAAAACATTCCAATCAAAAAAAGTACTGATAGCAGTAATAATAATAATGAAACAGCAATCCAAAGACGCATTTCATAACTGGTTTTGTCATAAGCAATAATAACAAACCCCGGAAGGTTTTTTATCCATGAGCCGCCAAACGCACCAACAACAATGGCGATAAGTAGAGCAATTTTCCACTTCATGGTTGATTCTCCGTTTCGGGAGTTATTTTCTCAAGTTCAGGTGCAGGTTCAGGTTTTATAATATCCTGTTGGCTTGGAATTTCCTCTTTATTAAGTTTATGACTAGAGTTACTTAAAAGAGAGCTTTCTAACCAGCGATAGAGTTGTTGTTGGCTGATTTGATCAAGTGCCATTTTTGCATTTAATTCATTAGGGTAGCGGGTTTCAACTGGCATTGTTTTCAATTGATTTAGTTGCTCAACAACGGCGGTTGTTTTTTCATCTTGTTTAAAAAATGTTTCAATCCATAAAGTAGCATTGGCAATATTTAATCGATAGAGCTGTTCGTTACTTTTAGCTAAAGCAATTTGAGATTGTTGAAGTGCGAGTTGAACATTATTAACTAAATTCACTCTTTGGTCATCTTTCATTAAGGGCTTAACTGGTTCACTATGATCTTTTATTACGACAAAATCTTTTAGAAACTTTTGATAAATTTCATTTAGATCAAAACCCTCTTTTTTTATTATTGGCTCAGAGAGTTTTTCTTTTAAAGGTTGAAATTGAAGTGCAATAATTTCTAACTCAGGGATCTGTTGAATAAAGGCATTTAATGTTAAAGACATACCGGTAACATCAGGTTCAAGAATTAAATTAAGATCAGAAAGATCTTTAGCAATCCCTTCTCGAATGGGTAATAAACTATTATCTGCAATCTCAATAATTCTGCTATCAGCTGTTCTTAACAATTGAATGGCGGTGACTTTATCCTTTTGTAAGCTTAATTGAAGTTGGGCAGTTTTTATTAAATAAGCTGCTTCGGCTAACATCCAGTCTTGTTTTTGGCGACCAGATAAGGCTTTTATTTTTTCTTGGGTAGAAAGCAGGGACTCGGCTAATTGTTGATTTTTTGCAGCGAATTGATTGAGCTGAATTTGGGTTTGATTAATCGCTTGTTGTGATGATTGAAAAGCATTCTTTGATTGTTCAATTGATTGACTTTGTTGTTGAATTTTAGAATCAACTTTGCTTTGTAGCTCATCCCAATTTTTTTGAAAAACTTGTTGTTGGTATACACTCCAACTGGATGCCAAGATAGCGATGATGACTAGTAAAACTGTAATGCTGGGTAATAGCCAACCCTTTTTTGATTTCTTAGCCTGCATTTTAGGTAGTGGTTTAGCATTAAATAGATCAGCAGGTGAGGTTTTGCTATCCTTTGACGATTCAGTGATAACTTTTGTTTCTTTGGACGGTTTTTTAGGTGAAGAGTCTCGATCATCCGATTTGTTTGTATCGTTAGTTTCATCAGCCATAATTACCGCATCCTAAGTTTGTTCTTGAATAATATGTTGTACAGTCTTAATCAACTGTTGATCACTTGCATCCTGTGATTGAGCAACGACTTTAAAGTTCAGTTTTTTTGCTTGTATCGCAATTCTATCACTGCTGACAATAATTCGGCAGCCTTGAGGTTGTTTTTCTAGGATCCGCCATAGATTAGTCAGTGCTTGAAGGCTTGTAATTAGCCAACAAGGGTTGGCTTGATGATAACAAAGAGCCTGTCTTTGAGATTCTAAATTCGGCAGTTTACGTTGATAGACCACTAGTTCAGTCACTTTTGCGCCAGCTTGAATTAAGCAATTTTTAAGTTTTTCTCGCCCGCCTAAGCCCTTAACAATTAACCAGTTTTGATTTTCTATAGCTTGAAACTGAGGCAATGCAAGCAAACCTTCAGTGTTCATTTGTTGAGGATGGATGACTTTTGAGTGATGTTCATTTTCATTAAGCTCGTCACTTAAAATGGCTGCGGTTTGCTCACCAATGGCATAAAGAGGGCAAGATAGAAGTTGGTTCCAAATGTTTTTACTGAGAGAGTCTTTAGCGTAATTAACAGCGTTTCCACTGATAAAAATAACACCATCGTAGGTTGGAGATAATTCAAATGAATCTTCAGAATAATCGAGAATTTGAATTAACGGACAATGAATAATATTTATCGAGTTTTCTAGACTGGATAGCTTAGCGAGATTATCGACTAAGCTGCCGACTCGATTATTGGGACGAGTGACAATAAATTGGATTGGTTTTGATAAAGTCATGGATCACCCAATAAAGGCTATCATTCGAAATATCACGGGCTTAAATCACTATTCATCACTGAGAGCACTAAGAATCTCCCCTGCGCCAGAATCCAAGAGCTTTTCTGCAAGCTGTATACCGAGTTTTTCGGCATCTTCAACTTTGCCTTCAATTTTGTGTTGAATAATCAAAGAGCCATCAATTTTTCCGACCAAACCTTCAATACCAATTTGATCATCAGAAATAATCGAATAAACACCGATTGGAACCTGACAGCCCCCTTGGAGATGATGATTAACGGCACGTTCGGCTTTTACCCGATATGCAGTTGTTGAATGATTTAATGGGGCGAGATAATTAAGAACTCGAGTATCATCAGTCCGACATTCTATTCCGACAGCACCTTGTCCACCGGCAGGTAGCATCCAATCAGACTCTATTTCATGAGCAATTCGGTCATGTAAGCCGAGTCGTTTTAATCCAGCGGCAGCAAGAATAATGGCATCATATTGGCCTTCGTCTAATTTTGATAAACGAGTTCCAACATTGCCGCGTAAATCGAGGATGGTTAAATCAGGTCTTTTGGCCATTAATTGACATTGGCGACGTAGGCTACAAGTTCCTACCTTTGCCCCTTGTGGTAAATCCTCTAATCGTTTGTAAGTGTTCGATACAAATGCATCACGGGGATCTTCACGCTCACAAATCACGCTTAAACCAAGCCCTTCTGGGAATTCCATCGGCACATCTTTCATTGAATGAACGGCGATATCGGCGCGTTTTTCTAACATTGCATGTTCTAGCTCTTTAACAAAGAGCCCTTTACCGCCAATTTTTGCCAGTGGTGTATCGAGGATCTTGTCGCCGCGGGTAACCATTGGCACTAGCTCAACAGTTAGATCACTATGAAGTTTTTCTAGTTCAGCTTTTACAAACTCAGCCTGCCATAGTGCAAGTGGACTTTGGCGAGTTGCTATTCGTAGAATATCGCTCATGGATTTACCTTAGGGAGAGATAGAGTTAAGTTGTAATTTAGACTGGGATTCTAACACTTCTCGAGGAATAAGAAAAAATTTGAGAGGCTTTTTGTTAAAGATAAACCGGCTTTCACCGATCTATCTATTGTCTGCTAATTTATCGTGCAGCTCGACTATTCATCGAAGAGTTTCGACTGCTATCCTTAAATTGAGCAGTATCACGCATTCCATTGGTATGACACCAACCTGTTTTATGGCCTTTGTTAACGCCTCCAGATAGTTGCCCAGCCCATTTTTCAGTAGTCCCATCTTCAGGGTCGTCCAAAAATAAATCGGTTGCTAGATGGCAGTAATCATATCGCCACCATTTATCGGTAAAAGAGGTTGTATAATAATCGACTTTAGCGCGAGCCCAGCTAGGGATGGTTGATAACCAGTTGGCGGCACCACTATAAGTTAAGTCAGTATTTACACCACAACCAACACCAAAAACATCACCTAGAGCTGCTAAATTACCAGCCAAAGCTGTACCTTGATAGGGTGTTCCCACAGATTGAATGAGTTGACCGCCGGTAGCATTATCTAGCCCAGTCCAGTATCGAGAGTACATGTGTAATGCCGCTGCACCACCTTGGCTGTGAGCAACTATACCGTAGGAATTATAAGGGGAACCAAAGGATATTATTCTTTGAGCAAAATTATCATGACTACGGTTCTGATTGTAATCTTGAAATTCTGTAGAGTTGGTAAAATTACTTGTATTCCAGACCTTATCAGAGCAGTATCCATGAACCAATAAAAGCTTGCTTCCAGAACCAGAAGTGTAGGATAGCGGGCTGATACTTGTGGGAGCATTACCTACCAACATTGCAGGAAGGATTGCATTACCATTAGTATTTGAAGAAACATTGCTAGCACTTAATGTGCTAAGGCTTAGTGATAGGTTTAATGTTAATTCTTTCTTTTCGGCAATAGGAACGCTACTTGTTCCATTTTGTAACCTTATTGATTTTAGTGAGTAAGGAGCCTGTAAACCATTTCGTTTTAACCAACGATTATCAACGGATAATTGAAGATTTGTTTGGTTATCAATACTGACTGGAGATACTAGCCCACCAATCCAAACTGCTGATTGCGGCAGACCTTTTTTTGACGTTCCCCATATTTCTGCAGATAAATAGACAGGATCGGAGGCGTGTAGCTGAGTTACAGGAATTGAAACTAGGCTTGTCGAGCTATTTATCTGTTTTAAGCCAGCTTTTTTATTTGTAAACTGAAAAGAGGCTGCTTCAACAGGATAAAGATCAGTTGTGGTTCTAGAAAAATGAACCCCATCAGGACGAATACCTTCAACTTGAACTTGGCTGGTGTAGATACCAATTTCGTCGGTAGGTATTTTAGCGGAAAATAATCCGTCACCGGCTAACCGATCGCCATTCATACCATCATCTTTTAGAGTGATAGAAAATCGTTTTTTGCTTGGCGTAACAACATCAACAAAGGCGCGATTAATACTCGTTTGAAGAGCTTGACTTTTGCTCGGTTTTTGTGAATTTGAACCAAGGTTATTGGTATCAATCATATAGGCGACGATATTTATATCCTTATCTTTTATAGTGAAGTTATTATCAAGATAAGAATACAATTTGAATTGCTTATCACCTTTAAACATCAAATAGCCTTCCGTTATCGATGCAGTGTTATTCGAGTCATTAATTGAACCATTGGTTTGCTTATTTTGTTTACTTAACTTTATTTGCCAGGTTCCTTCGCTTGATGCTGGCAAAGAAATACTTTTACCTTTGAATTTTTGTCCTCCGATCTGAATATCTTTGGCTATGACAATGTTGTTTTGATTCTTGGTTTCGTCTATAAGCAAACTACCGTTTGGAGAGGTAGCCGTTATTTTCCAATTTTCAGCATTTGGACTTAAAAAAATCAAAGGATTATCAGTCTTGCCATCAAAATAGATATTTTTGGTAACGACCTTGATGCTAGAGGAGTTACTCGCATTTTGTATTTTCCCTTCGATGGCTTTTATTGGAAGCATCGTTGAGTGACTTAATAATCCTTTGCTTTCAGGGTTAGCTAGTTTTTGTTTACCCATATTATCTGGCGGTACTGCAACATGTTTAGGCTGTGCGGAATATACAGCGTTCATATTTAATAACGCGACAAACGGGAGTAATAAGACTTTCTTTTTCATTGATTAACCTACCTTTTATTATTGTTATTTAAACTAGAGGGTATAGGACTAATACTAAATTTAGAGCACAGATGAACTGTGTTTAAAAATCTAGTTTCTCTACTTTATTGGATTTGGATAATTGAGTCTATAGGTTTGAAAGGTGTTGATAAAAATTAGTTAGTTTTTATTATTAGATTGAGATATTACAGCTTATTAATCAACTTTTTAACTTCTGTTAAATGTCGACGACTAATCTCTAACTTTTTCTCATCATCTCCAAGTATCACAAATGAATGCCCTTGAGCATCACGATGAATTCCTTTGATAAATTTTTTAGCTACAATTGCGTTTCGGTGAATACGAACAAAACTTTCGGAAAATTCGCTTTGTAGTTCTTTTAGGGTATCTTCGATAATAGTTTCGCCATCTAAATATCTGACAGTGACATATTTTAGTTCGGCTTGAAAATAGATAATATTTTTAACGGGGACCAGCTTTATATTGCCACTAATTTTAGCCGTAATATTAGTTCTCCCTTCGTGCTGAGATTTTACCGCATTTAATTGAGCGCTATTCAGTGAGCGGGCTTTTTCGATGGCTTTTAGTAGATCTTTTGCACGAACAGGTTTTAGCAAATAACCGATTGCATTAACATTAAATGCATCGAGTGCATATTCGTCATAAGCGGTGGTGAAAATAATTGCAGGCGGTTCGTCGATTTTAGAAATATGTTGAGCGGCTTCTAGTCCGTCCATTCCCGGCATTCTTATATCCATCAAAATAACATCAGGCTTTTCAGTCTGGCATGCATCTATGGCTTGCATTCCATTATTTGCAGTTCGAATTGACTCCACTAGTTCAATCTCGGAAAGAAGTAGCTTCATTCTTTGTTGCGCGAGTGGTTCATCATCAACAACTAATAGTTTCATAGTTTTTCCTTTATTCAATCTAAAAGCTTTCAGGTTGCGAATCGTTTGTACGGCTAACAGGGATTTTCATTGTGACTTGGTATTCTGTTTCTAAATTCTTTCGCTGTAAACTTGCTTGACCGTTAAATAATACATCTAATCGCTGGTTAATGTTATCGAGCGCAATACCATGGCCTTTATGCTTGCTTTCAACAAGTTTTGGATTGCTAACTTGGATAACCAATAATTGATCGTGGATGCTTACATTAATTTTGACGGTTCCGCCATCAGGAAGCATTTGTATACCATGGTAAACCGCGTTTTCTAATAAGGGTTGAACTGAAAGCGGTGGCACAAGGATCTGTAAAGCTTCATCGTTAATTTGCCAGTCGACAGACAATCGGTCACCCAATCGAATACCTTCGATAGATAAATAACGTTTACCGTTTTCAAGCTCGACTTCTAATGGAATGAGTTCGCTGCTGGCATCAAGGGTTGCTCTTATTAAGTCGCTTAGATCTTCAATAGCGGTTTCTGCTTTTTTGGGATCGATTTGGGTTAGGCTGGCGATAACATTCATACTGTTAAACAAAAAATGAGGTCTTATTCGGGCTTGTAGTGCTTCTAGTCGAGCAGAAGATTCTAAAGCAATTTGTTTTCGGTATTGTTGCTGTAAATAAAAATATCTAAGCAAAACGGAACCGATCAAACCGGAAACAATCATATTTTTGGTAAAAAATAAATATTGAGCTTGTTCGCTCAAATTAATTTCCATACCGTAATAAAATTTCACGGCGATAGAACTGTAGATGAAAGTAGCATTTAGAATTATTAAAAGACTAATCATTCCTGCGTAAATATCTTTTAGCCGAGCGAGTAATGGCCGAAGAAAGCAAAGGATACCTACAGAACTTAAACTTATCGTTTGCAAAGATAAAGAATAAAGTCCGAGTATTTGCCACAGGTTGGAATTATTTTGGATGATTAATAAAGTGAATATAACCGCTAATAATTCTCCAATGAGCACGACCATTAATACCGATTGAACTCGGCAAAAATCAGGTAGGAAAAACTCTGGTAGTATTCTTTTGTCCACGGGTTATCGATCTCAAAAAGCTATGTAAATCAACATCGGCTATCTTCAGTATAGTTTGTCATATTAGCTAAATAGATAAATTTGCAAATTATTGGATTAAACTGAGGGCTTGTTATCATTAATTAGCAATTGATAACCTATTGATTTATTATAGCTTATTCCTTAAAAAATTCTTTCCAGTTGTGTAGAGCATACTAAATGTCATCGGCAAATTTGAAAAGTCATTATCGTACTTGTAACTTATGTGAGGCGATGTGTGGATTAAAAATTCAAGTAAGCGGTGATAAAGTCATATCAATTAAGGGGGATAAGCAAGATCCCTTAAGTCACGGACATATCTGTCCTAAGGCGGTTGCACTGCAAGATTTGTATACTGATACAGATCGTTTGACTATGCCCGTTAAAAAAACAGATCAGGGATGGCAAACTATTTCATGGAAAGAAGCATTTAAGTTGGTCGCTCGTCGAATTGATTTGATCCAAACAGAACATGGTCGAGATGCAGTTGGTGTGTATCAAGGAAATCCCACGGTGCATAACCTTGAAGCTATGGTTTACGGTTCAGCTTTTTTCCGTCAACTTGGTACTAAAAATCGCTATACGGCGACATCAGTTGATCAATTACCTCACCACTTAGCTTCTATTTTAATGTTTGGTCACCCTTTATTAATCCCTATTCCAGATATTGATCGAACAGAGCATATGATTATTTTGGGGGCTAATCCGGTCGTTTCAAACGGCAGTATGATGACAGTGCCAAATGTAAAAAAACGACTGAAAGCGATTCAACAACGAGGTGGAAAGGTTGTTACTATCGACCCCAGAAAGACAGAAACCGCAATGCTAGCGGATCAACATCTGTTTATTCGACCCGGTAGTGATGCATTTTTATTATTGGCAATGATTAATCACTTGTTTAGTCAGCAACTGATTAATTGTGATGCTATCAAAGGTTATTTGGATCAATTTGACATGATTCAGGAACTGGTTGAGGCTTACACGCCGGAGGCTGTTGCTGAACAAGTTGAGATAAATGCTGATGAAATCAAATCCTTAGTTGAGAACTTTTGTGCAGCTGAAAGTGCAGTTTTATATGCTCGTATAGGTGTTTCTACTCACGAATTTGGCTCCGTTGTTATGTGGTTGGTTAATTTATTTAATATTTTAACTGGAAATTTCGATAGAGCCGGCGGTGTGATGTTTACCAAGCCCGCAATTGACTTAATCAGTGATAAAAAGCGAACCACAAAACAATTCGCCCGATATCGCAGTCGCGTTAAAGGTTACCCTGAAACTGTCGGTGAATTTCCGGTGGCTACTCTTGCCGATGAAATTCTAACGCCAGGAAAAGGCCAAATCAAAGCGATGATCGTCGCTGCGGGTAATCCATTATTATCGACACCCAATAATGCTCGACTCACTAAAGCCTTTGAACAGTTGGATTTTATGTTAAGTATCGATTTTTATATTAATGAGACCAGCAAACATGCTGATGTAATTTTGCCGCCTCCGACACCGCTAGAAAGAGATCACTACGATCTAGTGTTTAATCATCTGGCAGTGAGAAATTATGCTAAATACTCATTAGCTCTTTTTAAAAAGAAAAAAGGTAGCCTTTCAGAATCAGAGATTTATCGAAGGTTAATTAAATTAACAGCTAATAAAGACTTTAGCTCTAAAATTATAGCAAAGCTAGCTGTTATGAAGTGGTTGGGTTTAAAGGGAATTATAGATAAAGCCCTAAAAAAAGGAGTTTATGGCAAAAGTGCGGGTAAGCTAAATTTAAAAAAATTACTTAAACAGCCTCACGGATTAGATTTAGGGGCGCTCGAACCTTGTTGTCCACAAAGATTAAAAACAGACAATAAAAAAGTCCAGCTAGCACCTCAAGAGTTTGTAAAAGATTTAGCGCGAGTAAAATCTAGTTTTGAATCTATACGAAAGTCATCTGAAAATAACTCAGGTTTTCCTTTTAAGTTAATTGGTAGACGTGATCCACGTACCTGCAACTCTTGGATGCATAATAGTTATCGATTAGTTAAAGGAAAGCCAGCGTGTCTTGCTCATATGAATCCAAAGGATGCGGAAAAGTTAGCTATCCAAGATGGTGCATTAATTAGAGTGGCTTCGCGCGTTGGCGAAATCAGTTTACCTGTTGAATTAACGGATAATATTTTGTCTGGTGTGATATCTGTTCCTCATGGTTGGGGGCACGGTATTAGTGATACTCAAATTAGCATCGCTAACGCACACCCTGGCGTTAGCATTAATCAAATAACAGATGAAAGATTTATTGACCAACTATCGGGGAATACGGCACTAAATGGAGTACCGGTACGAATTTATCCACATGGAAACTAAGTGCTTAGTTATCTGTTTTAGGTAGATTTTTGAATAAAATTCAATGCGTTATAATAAAATGAGATTGGTTCTCACTTGCATCTAAAAGGCAGCTCACATAGAATGGTTAAGGATTGTCTGATACATGACAGCTTGTATCTTAGGATGAGATATTTTACTTTAGTGATAATAATATGACAGCTAACATTTCTTTTAGAATAGAAAATGACATTTTAATGTGTTTTGTGACCGGTGAGCGCAACAGTCGTAGTGTTTTAGAATATTGGCAGAAGTTGATCAACAAATGTCACCAAGAAGATATTCATTTAGTTCAATTAACTATCGCTTTAAGGGGGAAATTTAACCCCGTTGACGCGATAGAGTCCTACCAGTCAATTATTGAGATGATCAAGCCCACCAATTTAAGAGTTGCTTGTGTTGATCTAAACCACTTATCAGCTTCTGATACTCAATTATCTTGTAAAATGGGGTTTATACAGGGGATTGATGTCAGTTTTTTTGATTCTGAAGATGCTGCCAGAGATTGGTTAGTCGAAGGTTTAACTAATGATTCTGAAGATATCGAAAAGTCAGCCTAATGGATAGTTTTTACTGGTTCGATTTTGAAACTTTTGGCGTTAATCCGGGTAAAGATAAACCAAGTCAGTTTGCTGGAATTCGTACCGATTTAGATTTTAATATTATTGATGAACCGCTTAATATTTACTGCAAACCTTCTAACGATTTTATTCCCCACCCTGAAGCATGCTTAATTACCGGAATTACTCCACAACAAGCATTAGAAAAAGGTTTATCCGAAAAAGATTTTTTTAGAGAAATTCACCTTCAGATTTCAACGCCTAATACCTGTACGCTAGGATATAACAATATTCGATTTGACGACGAAGTGATTCGTCATGGGTTTTACCGAAATTTTTATGATGCCTATGCACGAGAGTGGCAAAATGGAAATTCTCGCTGGGATATTATTGATCTATTAAGAATGACCCATGCACTGCGTCCAGAGGGAATTAATTGGCCGGCTAATGATGAGGGTGTTGTGAGTTTTCGATTAGAGCTTTTAAGTAAAGCCAATGGTATTGAACATGAAGATGCACATGATGCGTTATCCGATGTTTATGCCACCATCAATATGGCGAAGTTAGTCAAACAAAAACAGCCTAAACTTTATAGCTATTTATTAGGGCTAAAAGATAAACGTTCAGTCATGGCTGAAATTGATGTTATTAATCACAAACCTTTTGTTCATTGTTCGGCGATGTTAGGTAATCAGCATCAGTACACAGGGGTTATGATGCCTTTGATGATGCATCCATCCAATAAAAACAGCGTGATTTGTATCGATTTAACTCGTTCTTTGGATGGCATTGATCAACTCACAGCCGAAGGTATTAGTCAGCGAATTTTTACTCGAAATGACGATTTACCAGAAGGTGTTGAACGATTAGCGATTAAAGAAGTTCATTATAATAAGTGCCCTGCAGTTGCGCCCCTTGGTGTGTTAAATAGTGAAGTTCAACAGCGTTTAGGGATCGATCTGCAAGAATGTTTACAACGAGCAGATTCACTCAAATCAATCATCAAGGATTTCCAGAAAAAACTCACTAAGGTTTATACAGAAAATAAGTTTGAAAAAATCACCAATCCAGACCATGCGCTTTATTCCGGCGGATTTTTTGGCAATGCTGACAAACATAAGATGGAACAAATCAGATCTTCTTCATGGCAGGATCTATCAGATTCTAATTTCCAATTTACTGATCATCGGTTAGAAGAATTGCTATTTAGATATCGAGCAAGAAATGCGGTTGATACGCTTAATCCATCAGAGCTAGAAAGGTGGGATCGTTATCGCCAAGAAGCTATGACCGATCCACAAGCAGGATCGACCTTAGTTTATTCCGAGTTTGTAGAAGTTATGAAGAATTTAAGAAATGATCCAAGTCGAGATCAGCAATTGCTTAATCAATTAGAACAATATGTTGGTGGGGTTATGGTTGAGATAAAGAAAAATTAGCTTTCTTACCCCACTAACGCCAATAATACCCCAGCTGCAACAGCTGATCCTAATACTCCAGCAACATTCGGCCCCATAGCGTGCATCAACAAGAAGTTATGAGGGTTTGATTCTAACCCTAGCTTATTAACGACTCGTGCAGCCATTGGAACTGCTGAAACTCCAGCGGCACCAATCAATGGATTAATCGGATCTTTTGAAAGCATGTTCATTAATTTAGCCATCAATAACCCTGTTGCTGTACCAATAGAAAAGGCTACGGCACCAAGCGCTAAAATACCTAATGTTTCCACATTAAGAAAACTTTCTGCACTGAGTTTTGAACCAACACCTAAGCCTAAGAAAATTGTGACAATATTGATGAGTTCATTTTGTGAGGTGGAGCTTAGCCTTTCAACGACTCCCGATTCTTTCATTAAATTACCAAAACAAAACATTCCAACTAGAGGAGTGGCGGTAGGTAAGAAGAAAATGGTCAAAAGCAATACGGCTAACGGAAAGATGATTTTTTCGACCTTTGTGACATGGCGTAATTGAGCCATTTCAATTTTTCGTTCATCTTCAGTCGTTAAAGCTCGCATAATTGGCGGTTGAATGATTGGAACGAGTGCCATGTAAGAATAAGCTGCTACAGCAATTGCGCCTAAAAGCTCGGGAGCTAATTTGGAGGCTAAGAATATAGCCGTCGGTCCATCGGCACCGCCAATAATGGCAATCGCGGCGGCATCTTGGATCGAAAACTCAATCCCGGGAACAGCGTTAAGAGCAATCGCACCAAACAAAGTAGCAAAAATACCAAATTGAGCGGCCGCTCCTAGTAGCAACATCTTGGGGTTTGCGATCAATGCACCAAAGTCAGTCATTGCACCAACACCCATAAAGATAATTAAAGGAAATATTCCGGTATCAATTCCGACGTAATAAATGTAATGCAGTAAACCGCCTGCGTCTGTGAATCCTGCAATGGGAATATTAGTTAAGATCGCGCCAAAGCCAATAGGGACAAGCAGTAGCGGTTCAAATTTCTTAGCAATTGCCAGATAGAGTAATCCAGTACCTACCAGCATCATAATGATCTGGCCTAATTGAAAGTTAGCTAATCCGGTGGAGTGCCAAAGCGTATTTAATAATTCCATAGTGGTTTCAGATCCCGGTTAACTTAAAGTGATTAATGCTTGACCAACTTGAACACTATCGCCTTCTTTTATGTTTAATGCCGCAATGGTTCCGGCTTCGGTCGAGCGAATTTCAGTCTCCATTTTCATTGCTTCCATAATAATAACCACATCTCCAGCGGCTACTTGGTCGCCAATATTCACTTTTATTTTAAAAATATTGCCAGCAAGAGGTGCATTAACACTGACTTGAGCCGAGTTAGTCGTAGCTTGTGTCGCGGGCTGATCATTTGAAGAAATATTGCTAATTTCACCAGAGGGTGCAACTTCGACTTGATAGACTTTTCCGTCAACTTTTACCGAATAATTTTCAATGCTTGATACGTTTGAGGGTTGGTTCGATGCTACGCTAGATTGGGGTTGAACTTGGTTGCTCGCTTTGTGTGGAGCTGGCTCAAAAGCTTCGGGGTTGTTTCTATTTTCTAAAAACTTCAACCCAATTTGAGGAAACAGAGCATAGGTCAAAACGTCGTCAATGAGATCATCTGCGAGAGAAATGTCCTTTTCCTTCGCTATTTTGGTTAATTGCTTGGTTAAGGTTTCAACTTCTGGTGACAATAAGTCTGCTGGACGACAGGTGATGACTTCTCCACCATCAAGAACCTTTTGCTGTAACGCTTTATTTACAGGGGCGGCTGTCATGCCGTATTCACCTTTTAATACTCCAGCCGTTTCTTTGGTAATGGATTTATAACGCTCGCCAGTCAATACATTCAGCACAGCTTGCGTGCCGACAATTTGAGATGTTGGTGTGACTAAGGGAATATAGCCAAGATCTTTACGTACTTTAGGGATCTCCGTTAGAACTTCATCTAATTTATCGGCAGCACCTTGTTCTTTTAACTGACTTTCCATATTGGTAAGCATTCCACCGGGAACTTGTGCAATTAAGATTCGTGCGTCAATTCCTTTTAGACTACCTTCAAATTGTGCGTATTTTTCTCGGATCTCACGAAAGTAAGTGGCTACTTCCACAAGTTTGTTAAGATCGATACCGGTATCTCTAGGCGTATCTTCCACAATAGAAACTAAGGTTTCAGTTGGTGAATGGCCGTAGGTCATACTCATCGAGGAAATAGCAGAATCGATGACATCAATATCGGCATCAATGGCTTTCATATGGGTAGCAACACTTAGCCCCGTTGTTGCATGGCAGTGAAGTGCAATTGGAAGAGAAACGGTTTCTTTTAGCTTAGCGATTAGCTCCGAAGCAACGTATGGCTTTAATAGTCCAGCCATATCTTTGATACAGAGAGAATGCGCGCCCATATCTTCCAGTTGTTTTGCCATAGTTAGCCAACCCTCAAGAGTATGCACTGGGCTAACCGTGTAGCTTAAAGTTCCTTGAGCATGAGCACCAACTTTAACGGCAGCTTTTATTGAGCTTTGCATATTGCGTACATCGTTCATCGCATCAAAAATTCGGAACACATCTACGCCATTGGTATGAGCGCGTTCAACAAATTTTTCGACTAGGTCGTCGGCATAATGACGGTAACCTAGAATATTTTGTCCACGAAATAGCATTTGCTGTTTGGTTTTAGGCATGGCTTTTTTTAGTTTTCGAATTCTCTCCCAAGGATCTTCACCTAGATAGCGAATGCAAGAGTCAAATGTTGCACCACCCCAAGATTCAATTGACCAAAAACCGACTTCATCCAATATTGGCGCGATAGGAAGCATGTCCTCAATTCGCATTCGAGTAGCAAGTAATGATTGGTGAGCATCTCTTAATACAAGCTCGGTAATACCTAGAGGCTTTGGCTGAGTAGGGTTTGTCATACTAAGTTTTCCTTGAAAATCTGATGAGTTATTCTTCTTTTATTCGTTTATTACGGTATTGGGTAACTGCTGCAGAAATAGCTGCAACCACCGCTGTAGGGTGTTGTTGACCAGCGTTAGCAGTATTGACTGTCTGCTTAGGGATTGGGTCAGGGTATCGTGTAGCAAGTGGTGCAATAAGGGTTTTGATTGCAATTATGAGTAGACTCAAAAAGGCAAAAACAAAACACATACCAACAGCCATTAAGGTTGCGGCTTGATAAAATACTTCTGCGGATGTTTGCACAATTTTTACCTAGGCTAAATTAAATGAGCAGCATAATCCTATCTGCCCTATAAAATCAAATATCAATTGATGAATACGTAATCAATTTGTTGCTTATATTAGCTACTTTCTAAGAACAACTTGTGTTTCTAGATCAATAATTCTAGAGGGAGGTTGTTGGCAACATGAACCACTGATGATTTTATCTACTTTTAGCAACATTTTATTTCTAATGTCGGAAACTTTAGTAGACGTAGGTTTAGTGTTGAGATTACAGCTCGTTGAAACAATCGGTTTGCCAAATGCCTGGCATAATTTTTTAGCGGTTGGGTTAGTTGCAATTCTAATAGCAAGCTTATTATGAGCGCCAGAAAGTAGGGGAGAGGTTGTAGATGCTTTATTTAGTAGCCATGTGGTGGCGCGATCATTTTTTCGATTTATTTGTTTAACTTGTTCTTTTGATAGAGGTTTTAGTAAAGGTTGGGCTTGTTGAATATCACTGACAAGGAGAATTAACCCTTTGCTATGGCAGCGATTTTTAATAGTTAATATTTTTGAAATGGCAGCTAAATTATAGGGATCACAACCTAAACCGAAAACAGATTCAGTGGGGTAAGCAATTACCCCACCGGATTTTAATGTCTTGATGGCATTTCTTAATTGCCAATTAGTCATTGGAGCAACAATTGAGTTTGTTATTCAAAGCTTCTGTCCCCAGCCAAGTTTACTTCTTAGCACTTCAAAATAATCATAATCAAGTGGGTGAACAAGGCGCATTTCAATGGGGTATTGTTTGATTTGAATTCTATCACCCGGCCGTAATGAAATAATCACCTGACCATCACAACTAAGTTGAGGGTTATGAGGATTGGTTTCAGAAATAACAATATCAATCACTTTTTGCTTATTAACGGCAATAGGGCGACTGGTTAAAGTGTGTGGAAACATGGGAACCAGTACGATGGTGTCGGTTTGAGGCGCAAGTATTGGCCCACCACCTGATAGTGAATAAGCTGTCGACCCTGTAGGTGTAGAAATGATTAAACCGTCAGATCGCTGGCTATATACAAACTGTCTATCCATATAAAGTTCGAACTGGATCATTCTTGCAATTTCACCAGGGTAAAGCACTACATCATTAACTGCATTTGAAGATCCGATGGACTTATCCTCTCTGAATACTTCGGCAAATAATAAAAATCTGTTTTCGAGAGTGTATTGACCTTCCAAAATAGGTGGGACACGAGTATCAACTTCCGTTGGTCTAATATCGGTGAGAAAACCCAGATGACCACGATTAATTCCTAACATTGGAATTTGGCTATCAATTAGTTCGCGCGCAGTCTTTAACATGCTGCCATCACCACCAACAACAATCACTAAGTCGCAACTATTACCAATTTCATTAAAACGAATTTTTTTGGCATTGCCGGTTGGAAAATCATATTCTTCAGATACTGGTAAAAAGACTTCCAGTCCAAGGTTTGCAATTTGTTCGCACAATACATCGACGGTTTCTTGAGCGGCTTGGCTTCCCGGCTTTCCAACCAGAGCTATTTTCTTGAATGCTTTAGGGTGAGGCATAATTTGTCCATAAGGTTTAGGGTCTGTTGATCTTTATCTCGATCCATTGAAATTAATGGATTAACCCCAATAAAGAAGAGTGAAACCTTTATCTTGAAAATTATTAATTACTTATCCACCAGTATAATCAATATGGAAATTTTTTTCTTATTGATTATCAAGGATATAGTGACATTATAATAGAAATATAACCAAAATAAGAATTACTCTATGAAAGAACGTGATTTAATTTTAATGAAGTCTCTGATTGAATCCTATGTAAAACAGGGCACACCGATTGGTTCAAAGGCTTTATTACGTTCGTCACATCTTTCTGTTAGCCCTGCTACCGTGCGTAATATCATGGCAGATTTGGAGCGACAAGGGCTATTACTTTCACCCCACACATCTGCTGGACGTATACCAACGACTCAGGGTTTGCGAATTTTTGTTGACCAACTGATCAAAGTTCGTACCTTGCGTTCAGATGTTGTTGCTCATGTTAGAAAAAACTTAAATCCGGAACAAGAAACTAAAGCGCTTCTGGGTAATGCATCTAATCTTCTATCAGATATGACTAAGATGGCGAGCCTTGTCCAAATTCCCTGCGCGCCTGTTAATCGATTACAACATATCGACTTTGTGCCTTTGTCGGATAAACGGCTATTGGTGGTGATGGTATTAGAAAATGATGAAATCCAGAATCGGGTGATCTTAGTTGATCGTGATTACCAGCGAGAAGAGCTAGGTCAAATGGCCAATTTTCTAAATCAGCAATTAGCAGGAAAGGATATCAACAGTGCAAGAAATGAGTTATTTGGAGAACTGCTAAAAGATAAACAGGAGTTAGATGGGTTACTGCAGCGGGCAATTGATTTCGCAGAAAAGGGACTAGATCAATCGGCCAATCTTGCTAATACAACCAGCGAGGAGTTTCATCTATCAGGACAAACTAATTTGGTTTCAATGGCGTCTCTTGGTCAGCTAGACAATATTGAACAAGTTTTTGGAGCTTTTAAACAAAAACAGCAAATAATGAGTCTGCTTGATCAATCATTAGCTGCAAAAGGCGTTAAAATTTTTATCGGCGAAGAATCCGGTAGTCAAGGTTTAAGCGGTTGTAGTATTGTTTCTGCGCCATACAAACAGAATGGAAAATCAATCGGAGCACTCGCCGTTGTTGGTCCTACTCGAATGCAATACGATAAGGTGATACCAATTGTCGATGTTACCGCCAAAATGCTATCTTCTGCGTTGGACTATAAGGTTAGTTAATTTTATAGTTCTTCTATATTTTTTTTAATTTATTCCTCAAAACTGCCAATTCCTTCCTATTTTCTCAAGATAGAGAGATATTTATCATTAATCTTAAGATATCTCGACTAAAATAAAGTAAGTTAATCATGCTTAGCACTTTTGTAGGCTGATTTAGTCGATCAAAGCTCCTTATTTAAGTTAAGTCTTTAGATCCAAATATAACAATAAAAAAATAACACGACTAGAAGCAAAATTAGATAATGCAGACTCAATATTTGCCTATTACAAAGTCCGGCTGGTTTTATCTCTGGCTTTGCTTAGTTGCGCTAGCTCTTTTTGTTAATCATTCAGGTGTATTTAAAAAAATTGAATTAACTAATTTAAATCTTTGGAACAATGCTGTTTCTGAAGATGTCGCGCGATCAAAATTGACGAGGATTATTGACATTAATTTTGATAAGACGGGTTTTAATAAAATACAAAAACTAGCTAAAAAATATCCTAATGCAACATTTGGATTTATTGGTAATTACACAAAAGAATTTTTAGATCAAATTTCAAATCAAAAAATGAATAGTGCTCCAATCGATGCTGTATTTTTTTCACGAAACTATTCATCTGTATCCAAGGTTCATAACCCTGACAATCAGTTTTCTTATTTTATTCATCAAGCTGAAAAAATAAATTGGATGACATCGGCTTCACACAGTTTTTCTGTTCAACCAAACATTTTAGAAAATGAATTTTACACTTTGTGGCGAGAAGGCGAGCATTTATACCCTACATTTATTAGTCAATTAATTATTCAAAATTTGACCAAGTCATCGGGAACCGTCCCAAGTGTCAGCTTTGAGTTCTTCTCCGAAAATAATTTGGTGGTTGATGACAAAAAACACATGTTTAGTTTTGATTCTTCTATTTATATACTAGCGAATCAAAATAAAGCATCGACTTTTGAAAATATATTAAAAACTAATTCTGATTTAAATATAATTCTAATCGATGATCTTTCATTTGAAGAAGGCGAAGTAATCGCAAAAGCCATAGATGATTTATTAATAAATCATTATTTAGTTAAAAATGGATTTAGTGTTATTTTAAACGGAATAAGTTTATTAGTATTTTTATTTATTATCTTACAAATAGGAAGGCTGAAACTCGAATCTCAAACAATGATTGTCGTTGGTTTAATTATTTCGCTGGTATGTGTTCAGTTAGTGTTTATGAAATTTTCATTGTGGTTTCCTATTCATTTAATCATATTGCTAATTTTTATTAGTTGGATTATTCAAATAGGTTATTGGAAAGAGCGGTTTTATTTTTCTCAGCATCCAGAAATGACAGGATATGAAGAGTTTAAAGGAAAAAATATAGAAGCTAACATCAATTTTGATTCACCTAAAAATTTTTTATCTGATGTAAATGAAATTGAAGACGATGTTATGCAACAAACGCTTGTTATCGATAAAAATAACACAGCTGGAAGGTTATTAACCAACACATTACTAAAAGTTGAAAGCTTTGGACGATATCAAGTTGAAGGTATATTAGGAAAAGGTGCAATGGGTGTTGTGTACCAAGGGGTCGATCCAAAAATACACAGACACGTTGCTATTAAAACATTGCAACTCAGTGAAGACCTTGATGACCGATCTTTAAAAGAAAATAAAGAGCGTTTTTTTCGTGAAGCAGAAACTGCGGGTAATTTGAGTCATGCAAATATAGTGACTATTTATGATGTAGGGGAGCAAGTTCACGCAAATTCTAGTAGCTTGCTCGGTTATATTGCAATGGATTTGTTAACTGGTGCACCTCTCTCAGAATATGTACATGAAGATAAATTATTACCTCCTGTATTAGTTTTTCAATTGATGATTCAAATGGCAGATGCATTGGATTATGCGCACCAAAAAAATGTAATCCATCGAGATATAAAACCAGCTAATATTATTTATGATGATGAGATACAAAGAGGTACATTAACGGATTTTGGTATTGCTTATATGTCTGATCATAGCAAAACTAAAACCGGTACCATTATGGGTAGCCCATATTATATGTCGCCAGAACAAGTCATCGGAAAAAAAGTTGATGCCCGCAGTGATATCTTTAGTTTAGGTGTAACTTTCTACCAGCTACTTAGTGGGCATTTGCCTTTTGTGGGAGAATCAATCGCAAGTGTTGCTTACCATATTACTAAAACTAAGCATAAATCTGTTAGTCATTGGAATAGTAAGCTTCCTTCGAGCGCCACACGAATTTGTAATAAAGCAATGCAAAAAGATGTGAATAAGCGCTACCAAGATATGCAGCAGTTTAAACAAGCCCTTATTAATGCATTAAAAAGGGATTTTAAAAAGTTGCCACTGTCATGAAAATAGAATTTCAATCAATCTCCGATCAAGGATCTGTAAGACCAAATAATGAAGATGCAATCAAAGGTGGCATTGTCAATAATGGTGAATTAATCTGGATGGTTATTGCTGATGGAATGGGTGGCCATTTAGCGGGTGAGGTTGCGAGTAAAATACTAGTTGATGAAATTGAACAATCTATTATAAATGTTACTGACTTGCCTAATGAAGACTGGTTATGTTTTATGGAAATCACTCTAAACCGGGCGAACAATAAAATATTTAACATGGCAGAAAAAGACATAACAAAAAAAGGAATGGGAACCACTGCTGTAGTAACCATTTTGTATCAAGGTCAATGTTATATCAGCTGGGTTGGCGATTCTCGATGTTATTTATACCAGCCTAATAAGACAGCAGAAAACCAACTTATACAATTAACTAAAGATCACAGTATGGTGCAGGCATTAGTTGATAAAGGGGCAATTTCCGAACAGGAAGCTAAAACTGCAACCAATAAAAACATGTTAACTAAAGCGATTGGAATAAAAAGAGGGATAAAGGTTGATACGATTAGAGCAACCGTTTATCCAGAAAATGTTTTATTTTTATCAACAGATGGTTTACATGACAGCCTTAATCACCAAGAATTACTAGTTTCAATAAAAAAAATTGCTGATGGTATTGATATGGAAAAAGCGTTAATTGATCTAGCTATTCGGTCAGGCAGCAGAGACAACATTACTTTTGGTAGTATATTAATTCGTTCTCTTTGAAAATTGAAATCAATAAATTTAAGCATAAATGGAAGATAAAAAATGGCACATTTAGAATTATTAGTTGAAGATGTAATTATTAACAAATGGGAACTCAATGATGAAGTAATTATTCTTGGTCGAGCAAAAGATTGTGACATTCAAATTGATGACCAGTCTGTTAGCTCTAAACATGCACGGGTTGTGGCGGAAGATGACGAGTATCTGCAAGGAAATAGGAACTATTATATAGAAGATCTAAAAAGCACCAATGGTACTGAGCTAAATGGTCAGCCAGCGTTAAAAGAGAAGTTGTCTGATGGTGACTTATTAAAAATTGGCTTTACTCAGTTCAGATTTATTGAAAACCAAAGTGATGACTTAGATCAAACAGCTGTTATTATTCAAAATGATTAACAAAAAAGCTTTAGGGAATATTTTAAGTGGTTGTTCGTTAACCCGAGAGTAAGTTTTCTTAGTAATGTCTTGATTTATTGGCTCAAATTGGGCTTACTAAGTAAGAATTTTTATTAAAACCATTTTTATAATAAGTGAGGGAAAAGATATGGAAGCTGGATATATCGCACTCGCCATTCTTGGCGCTATGATTGTACTCATTTTCATGGGGGCAAAAACTGTACCTCAAGGCTTTGAGTTTACAATTGAACGTTTTGGTAAATACACCAAGAGCTTACGTCCAGGGTTTAACTGGATTACACCAATTATTGAACAAGTTGGTGCCAAAGTGAATATGATGGAGCAGGTTCTGGATATTCCAGAGCAGCAAGTTATTTCACAAGATAACGCAACAGTCACCATTGATGCCGTTTGTTTTTACCAAATCGTAAGCTCTGCACAAGCTATGTATGAAGTTAATGATTTAGAAAGGGCGATGCAGAACTTAGTAACAACCAACATGAGAACGGTGTTAGGTTCAATGGATTTGGATGAAATGTTATCAAAACGTGATTCAATTAATGCAAAAATTCTTGGCATTGTTGATGAAGCTACAAACCCTTGGGGCGTTAAAATCACTCGAATTGAGATTAAAGATATTTTGCCACCTAAAGATTTAGTTCAAGCAATGGCACAACAAATGAAAGCCGAGCGTATCAAACGAGCCAACATACTGGAGGCTGAAGGATTCAAGCAATCGGCGATATTAAAAGCTGAAGGTGAAAAAGAAGCCGAAATTCGTCAAGCAGAAGGGCAGAGACAAGCAGCTTTCTTAGAGGCTGAAGCGAGAGAAAGACAAGCGGAAGCAGAAGCAAATGCAACCAACATGGTTTCTAAAGCGATTGCTAGCGGTGATATTCAGGCTATTAATTATTTTGTGTCGCAAAAGTATATTGAAGCTTTGACTGAGATTGGTAAAGGCGAAAATTCTAAGCTGGTTATGATACCGCTAGAAGCTAGTTCGGTTATTGGTTCGATTGCTGGCATTGCTGAATTAGCTAAGTCTGCTGGTATTGGTAAATAGAAGGAAATAATTATGTTAGATAATTTAGTTTATTGGCATTGGATCGTATTTGGTTTTATTTTGCTTATTTTGGAAATGTTAGCACCCGGCGCAATCTTAATGTGGTTCGGTGCCGGCGCTTTACTAGTTGGTGGACTTTTATTCTTGTTTCCTGACATGGGATGGGAATGGCAAGTATTAATTTTTGCGGTAGTTTCTTTAGCAAGTATTTTTGCTTGGAAAAAGCTGCGCAAAGATAACCCCGATGATAATACTGAATCTGGAACACTTAACCAAAGAGGCAAAGCATTAATTGGACGTCGAGTTCCTTTGGTCGAAGCAATTGTCAATGGTGTAGGTAGAGTTCAAATTGACGATACCTTTTGGCGGGTTGAAGGACCTGACTTAGCAGAGTCTGTTTTAGTTAAGGTGGTTAACTCTGATGGCGCAACGCTAGAGGTTGAAGAAGCCTGAGCTACTACAAATATGACTTTCTATAAAATGGCTCATTGAGCCATCTTTCTTGCTTATTCTTTTGCTAAATTTCTATGATTTGGACTATTTCTAGGTATAATTCGTTATTAACTAATTTCAAAATAATCTACCAAGGTTATCTCAGTTTATGTTTCGTAATATAGTCGGCGCAATTGCTTTTCTACTTCATGTGATTAATACGCTTTTTTGGGTACTGCCGATCTTCTTTTTCGCATTTCTTAAAGCTATTTTACCGATTAATATTTTAAAAAAATGGTTTGATTTAGGGTTAAATGGTTCGGCATCTAATTGGATTTCATGTAACGAATTTATTATTAACTCAACCAAACAAATTCAATGGGATGTTGACCTACCGGATAATTTGTCGACCGATGATTGGTATTTGGTTATGGCAAATCACCAGAGCTGGGTCGATATTCTGGTATTGCAAAATGTATTCAATCGTAAAATACCCTTTCTAAAATTCTTTTTAAAACAGCAATTGATTTGGGTGCCTGTTTTAGGGCTTGCTTGGTGGGCACTTGATTTTCCATTTATGAGGCGTTATTCAAAATCATATATTAAAAAAAATCCTCACAAAAAAGGTAAAGATTTTGAAACGACCCAAAAAGCTTGTGAGAAATTTAAAACGATCCCTATTTCAATTATGAACTTTTCTGAAGGGACTCGTTTTACCCAAGAGAAACATGACAATCAAAACTCTTCTTTTAAGCATCTTCTAAAGCCTAAGGCCGGTGGAATAGGTTATGTCTTAACCTTGATGGGTGATGAAATTACTAAGGTGTTAGATGTTACTATTGATTATCCAAAGCACCACTCGCCAACATTCTGGGATTTAATGACAGGAAATTTGGATCATATTATTGTGAAAGCTAAATTAATCGATATCCCAAAAGAAGTGCAAGGAAGTTACATTGAAAGTGCTGAGCAGCGTAAAAAAGTTCATCAATGGGTTAATGAGTTATGGAATGAAAAAGATCAAGAACTTGATAAAATTAGGCAAAATGAAAATTAGAAAGGCCTATAAACTGCCAATCCAAAAATACTTATGACGCACAACAAGGCGATAGAAAATGAAATTGTTTTTATCCGTTTAGTTTTACCTCGCTTTAAAGCAAACATCCCCGCCACAATATAGCCCAACAACAGAACCACTTTTGCACCTAACCAGCCTTGATAAAATGGGTATAACCCGCTTTGCACGGATAAATAAATAGCTGCAGCTAATAAAATCGTATCATTAATATGCGGGATAATTTTGCTGAGTTTATGCAGGGCGAGAGGGTTGTGTTTAAACGCCCACCAAGCTCTAAGACAGAATCCACAAATAGAAATTACAGCAGTAATAATATGGATCTGCTTAATAATTAAGTAGTTCTCCATTACATATTAGCCTCCATTCCGGTGACCTTCCATAGAATATCGCCCTTAAATTGATTGGTTAAATCTAATCGACATTGATCAATTTGCTCGCTGGCTATTTCGACAGAAACTAAAATTTTTGATTGGTAATCCATTTGCAAATTATTATGCTGATAGTTTTTAAGAGTGTATTCACAATCTTTTATTTGATGATAGTCGATTTCAAATACTAGTGATTCGTAATCGATCTTTTCTTTTATAGTTAAGGTTTCAAGAGCTAGTTTTACACCTCCACCGTAGGCTCTGGCAAGTCCACCTGTACCCAATTTAGTACCGCCAAAATAGCGCGTACAAACGGCGACAATATCACCTATCCCAGAATGTTGTAATACATGTAACATGGGTTTCCCGGCGGTTCCTGAAGGTTCACCATCATCGCTACAACCAATTAAAGTCGTCGATTGAGGATTTCCCACAATATAAGCCCAACAATGGTGATTGGCTTCAGGGGAGGTCTGATTCATTTCTTTGATGAAGGCTTTGGCGGACTCTGCAGTATTAGCATTCCTTATGCGGGTGATAAATTGACTATTTTTTATCACCTCTTCAACATCAAGTGGAGCCGCCGGAATATTATAACTGGGCAAAGGCGTCCCTAGTCATGTTTAGAATGCCATCTTTTTGAATAACAATATCATCTTCAATTCTAATTCCGCCGTAGGGCATAAAGGATTCAATTTTATTCCAATTAAATGCTTGAGCATGTTGGCCTTTTCGTTGTTCTCTTAATAAAGAATCAATAAAGTAGAGCCCTGGCTCAATTGTAAAAGCCATACTTTCTTCCATTTTTCGAGTGCTTCTTAAAAATGGATGGTTCGATGGAGGAGGGTTAGCTGTACCGCTGCTATCTAAAAATTGACCACCAACATCATGAACCTGAAGCCCGATTAAATGCCCTAACCCGTGAGGGTAAAAAGTACCAGAAATCCCAGTCTCTAACATTGCTTCGGCAGACATATCAACAAAACCAAACTGCTTAATAATTTCGCTAATCTGTAAGTGAGCATTAATATGCAAATCAACATAAGCCTGACCGGTTTTAATTGAATTAATACAGGCAAGCTGCATTTCATCCATGGCATTAATTAAATCGGCAAATTCGTCCTGCTGATAAGAGTAAGTTCGGGTGATATCTGAATGATAACCATTGACTGAAACGCCGGCATCAATCAAAAAAGACTTAAGTGAGCTTGGTGGTTTAGCTTCACATTCAGTGTAATGCAAAATGGAAGCGTGTTGATTTAATGCGATAATATTCCCATAAGGCATTTGGTGTTCCATCATGCCAGACGCCTTTAGATAGGCAAGATGGATTTGTTGTTCGCTCTCGTCATTTCTAAAAGCAGTTTCTGCTGCTTTGTGTGCAAGGGCAGCAATGTTGTTGGCTTGTTGCATTGACTCGATTTCATAATCACTTTTATAAGCTCGTTGCCAAAAAATGGCATTAATTAACTTATCCGGATTAGACAATGCTTTATCGAGCTTTTCGGTCAATCGAGTCTGTTCGCCCAATATGGCCACTCTATCGCTATTTTCAGGAAAATACTCAAGTGCTTGCTCAAATTGAGTGATGACTTGAATGTCAAAATATTCTGGCCAAAAACCGCTTGGGTCGGATGGCGGTGTATGCCAAAAATCGACCGGTTGGTAATAAACTAGAGTCGGTTTACCGGAAAGCCCTATCACTAAATAACTGTCAGCCATTTCCGTTAATGGCAAATAGGTTCTAAACAAAAAACTCGATTTAAACGGATAGTTCATATCATCTAAATAAATACCGACAGGAACGCCTGACGGCACCACCAAATAATCTAAGCCGTTATCATGCATTAATTGGCGATGGCGTTTGAGTAAGTCAGAAAGGTGAGTTGAATAATTTGATGAAAAGTTAGACATGAGGGATGTTTTTTTATTTAGTGGATATAAGGCGATTGTAACTGGACTTGGCTTGCTAAGTCAGTAAAAAATAGAAAATCTGTAGGGGAATTAAGAAAAACCTCAAAACAATGACTGTAATGAGGCTTTGCTGAATGGAATTTTAATTAGAAGCTATAAGTTGCTTTAGCATACATAAAACGCCCTTGCCCACTGTGGATTGTATTAACAAACCCTGTGAATTCATGGTGACTAAAAGGAGGTTCTTCATTAAACAAATTTGTTGCACCAAATGATAGAACAGTATTTTCAATTCCTTGGTAGTTTAAAACAAAATCAACCGTGGTCATTGAGTCGATGGTTTTGTCACCAAACCCAGAGTTAGCATCTCCCTTAAATTCATCAATAAAGTTAATTGCTACATTTGCGCTTAAATCATCTTGACTCCAGCTAGAGGCAAAAGTCCAACGCATTTCAGGTTGTTCAAAGTCACCTTCAGATAAACTGACGCGTTGGCCACCCCCAGTAGCAGGACGAAGTTCTTCAAACTCTAATACCCAGTTTAAAATGTATGAGAAATCAAAGTCACCCATTTCTGTTTGCATTTTGTATTGGATATCAAAATCTAAACCAGATGTGTTTAAGTCACCAATATTTTGAAATGAATCAAAAACCCGAACAACTTCCCCAGGATCGCTAGGGTTGGCTGTTGGTAAACGTTGTACAACGCTTGGGTCACCACCAAAATTAGTGAAAACAAATTGAGTATCAGAGTCAATAATATTTTCAATTTCGTAGTCATAGTAGTCAACGCCAACGCTTAAATCATCAGAGATTTGATAAATCATACCTAAATTACTACTGGTCGACTCTTCTGCTCCAAGGTCTGGGTTTCCTTCAAAAACAGCGGTGTATTCTTGAGGCTCACAAGCCCGGTTAACATTGCCTACTGCATTACATCGAACAGTATCAACAAGATTAGGTGATTCGTCTGTACGTCCCAGCCCTATTTGATGTAAAGATGGTGCACGGAAAGCCGTACCGATCGATCCTCTTAATACAATGCTGTCTGAAGCCTTCCACTTAAAGGCTACTTTTGGATTGGTTGTCGTACCAAAATCACTATAGTCTTCATAACGAACAGCAACTTGAACTTCAAAATCTTCCATTAAAGGAATTGCCATTTCTGCAAATACAGAAGTATTGTCCCTGTTACCATTTGCTTGAGTTGCTTCGGTACCAAATACATCACCTCTAAGGAATTGATCATCAGGATTATCGCTGATGCTTTCTTCACGATGTTCAATACCCACGCCCAGCATTAAAGGACCGTGCTCCATTTCTGTTAAAGCACCTGAAATTTTCCCATCAAGCGCGCGGTTTGTTGATTGTCCAACTCGAGTAGTGGTTGTCTCTATGTAATCCAATGCTTCTTGAGTATTGCTAGAAGGCTCAAAGGGATTCCATAGACCGCTATCGATTGCTTCTTGGATTCGTCTCGAATTTGGAAAACCATCAACCCCTCTTTCTATCGAATGACTTTTGATATAACTCGCTGCTAATTCCCAATCCCATTCGTTAATTTGACCATTAATTCCTGCAATTGCGCGGTAGTAGTTAGTATCAGCAACTTTCTTTCTATTACCTATATCAACGGTTCGACGGCGCATCGTCAAATCTTCTTGATAAAACGGGTGGGCTGCATCATTTGCAAATGGGTGATTAACATTATTACCTGACATAAATAGTTCGTTAAAACTAGGGCTACCTGCACCTTTAATGACTGAGCTAGAATTCTGTCCGTTAAGCTCGATAAAAACCGCCATATCATCAGAAATTTCATAATTTCCCATATAGTTAAAGCTGAATCGTTCAGCTGATGGAACCATAGACATGTGAGGTGCGTAATCGTAGCGACATAAAGTACCGACAATATCAGCTGCGGCACAAACATCATTGCCGAAAGTGTCAGGCATTCTGTTGGTTGGGTCGGATGCTAAAGCGATGGTTCCCGGAATACCTGATGAACTTCTAAAGTCGACAGCATCTGGGTCGTTAGGATTTAGACCGGCTTGATTTGCCGATTTCGCATAATCTCTATCTGCGTATAAGATTTCATCGCGCTTAAAATAATCAAGGATAAAGGTATGACTAGTTTTGCCATCAGAGTTACCCCAAATTAGACTAAAATTTTGTTCGTCACCACCTCCATCAGCCGTACTACCAACTTTTCCTGAAATTTCCATTCCATTAAAATCATTTTTCAGAATGATATTGATAACACCGGCAATCGCATCTGAACCATAAGTTGCAGAGGCTCCATCTTTCAGGATATCTACTCGCTCAATAGCCGCTAGAGGAATATTATTTATATCAACAAATGCTGTATCAATACCTTTCGCAAAAGGAGAAACGGAAACGCGTCGACCATTAATTAGGATTAAGGTAGAGTCAGCACCAAGCCCTCGCAATGAGACACTTGAACCGCCGTTTGCCGTGTCATCACTTGAGTTTCCTTGAGTAGAAAATGTCCCTTGACCAGAAATTGGAAGCTTTGTGAATAAGCTGATAATGTCTGTAACGCCTGTATTTTGAATATCTTCAGCGCTTAAAGATGTCACTGGAGAGGGGCCTTCCATATCACCTCTTTTAATATGCGAACCAGTTATGGTCATTTTGTGTCCATCTTCATCTTCCGCAGCAATTGCGGAAAATGGTAGTGCTAGCGCGCTGGCTAATGCCAGAGTAATAAGTTTTTTTGGATATATCGTTTCGCTATTCATGAATTGAATTTCCTTTTTTCGATTGTTCTAGTTTAAATTTAAACGGCCATGTACATAAACAAGTGGATGAATTGATCTTTAAAGAAGAGAGAATGTCATCCGCTGACAACTATTTGATACAGCATAGAATAAGTTGCATTATGAACTTACTTTATATCAAGAGTTGGAAGACTTAGGCAAACGAATATCAATTAATTTGAACTGAAAAATAATGAGTTGTCGTGTAAACCTATATGGTTAGCTAAAAAAGAACAAAAAACAACTAATTGATAAAGGTAACAAGGTGTGATTGATGTAAGTTCTTGGTGCGTCGCACAAAGGTTTATTATCAAAGAATTCTAACCTATTTTTTGGCTTCAAAAACCCTTCGTTTTTCAATCGCTAAAGGAGTAATTTCATCTTCTAATGTTTTGAGCTTACCCAGCATAAAAAAGACTTCAGCCATCATAAAAAACGGACCAATTAAGAGTTGGTTTAAATCATCAACAAAAGCTGGTTTGGCTTTTTCATAATGATGTCCTACAAATTGAAATATCCATGCAATCACAAAAACGATGAGCGCAATCCATCCAGAATTTTCCATTTGTGATACATAATGGGCAAAATAAAAAGTGGGGAACATAAACAGAACTTGGCCGATGGCGAGTTTAATATGCAACATAAAATAATAAATCAGAATACCAATAAAGATCGGCATAGCTATTGTTGCAGATATTCCGCTCTGGCCAAAAACATAAGGTAGTTCCACAAGGTTTAGCCAAACCATTAGTGCCCAAATAATGGCAGGTACACCGACAAAATGGGTCATGATATTTTTTTTACTGAGATGGACGCTTTTATAGGTAGATAGTTGTTCGACTGCGGATTTCATGAGCTGTCTCGAGATTGTTATTGTTGATTTTAGACGTTAGGGTACATAATCCAAGAGAGACAGGCAACTTGGAAAATGGTTTATTGTAACTAGATCGTTTTTAATAGCTGTAACTATTTGATCTGATTAAATATTATTGCCCAGAAAAAATAGGGTGTACTTTAAGTGAATAAATATAACTAATCTACTAACTGATATTCATCTTTTAAGACTTTCAAAATCTCAGCTTTTGGGTTTTCAGAAATAACGATTTTCTCACCAATAATTTTTTCTGCGATATCAATATAGGTTTTTGAAACCTTCATTAATATTTCGTCAGGCAAAGGATTATCAGCAGCCAATGCTGTTCGTTCGGTCATTCGAGATTTATTGGTTAGAATGTCTGGTTCAGGAAAGTGGTTTAAGAGATCTTGTCTGAAACCCTCTTTGGAGTTCTCTACCACTTTCCCACCTCTATAAGCCGCGCCATCCCAAATTCTTGACGAGTCAGGCGTTCCAACTTCATCCATATAGATCAGTTTATCTTGCCCTTGTTTGTCGGTAACGTAACCAAACTCAAACTTAGTATCAATAAAGATCTGGTCAATACTTTCTAGTGAATTACTGATTAATTCAAAACCTTCTTGCAAAAGTTTTTCGTAAAGTTCAATATCCTGTTTGGACTTAAAATTAAAAGCTTGGTAATTATCTTCAATATTCTGCCGAGTGATATTCACATCATCGGCTTCGGGTACGCCAGGAATTCCTTTTAATATTCCTTTGGTTGACGGAGTCATTAGTAGTTCAGTTAGTTTTTGATCTTTTTGTAGACCTTCAGCAATTTTGATTCCACAAAACTCTCTTTCACCCTTTTCATAAGATCGCCACATAGAACCAGTTAAATATTGACGACAAATTGCTTCGATCATAACGGGTTTAGCCTTTTGAACAATCCAGACGAGTGGGTGGGGAATATCAAGAATATGACTGTCAGCTAAACCTTGTTCTTTAAACAGTTTAAACCAATAGTTAGAAATAGCGTTAAGAGCAGCGCCTTTACCGGGAACGCCTTTCATACCGCTCTGACTGTGCCAAATACATTCAAAAGCTGAGATACGGTCACTAATAACCAAGATGGCTAATGGTGAGTCATCTGCTACATCGTAGCCTTTTTGCTGTATCAAGCGTTTGCTATCGGCCCCTGATAGCCAATATACAGAGCGAACTTTCCCGCTGTGTACAGGTTGGTCGGTTCTGATTGGCAAATCGTCGTTAACGGCTAAAACTCTATCTGCAAGGTTCATTACTTACCTATTTTCTTAAAAGATTAATGGTTTGTGATTAGAGCTCAATCATCTCAAAATCTTCTTTGCCAACGCCACAATCAGGGCAGAGCCAATCTTCAGGTACATCTTGCCACTTTGTTCCGGGGGCTATTCCGTCTTCTGGCCAGCCTTTTTCTTCGTCATAAATCCATCCACAAACGATACATTCCCACTTCTTCATATTGGCATTCTATTCTTGTTAATCAGTTTGAAGTGCAGCATTTTACTACATGGAGAGTTATTTTGAACAAAAATCGTAAAATATTCGATTCGAGTTGCAGCGTATTTGATATACTCCGCGCTAAATAATTTTACCTTAATGAGTATTTATTTGAAGGCTGAACCTTTAGCTCTGTTGACCGAAGAAGGTAGTTTAACTGAATTGATTGGGTGCTTAATGGGGCAAACACCCGTTTTGAAGTGTCTTTTTCAGGAAAAACATTGCGCTACCCCATTTGAAAATCGATTGTTGAAGCTATCATCAACGGAGCTTGCCCATATTCGAGAAATCTCGATGGGAAGTGACACTCAAGATTGGATGTTTGCTAGGACAGTGATTCCGCTGGGGACGCTTAGAAGTGAGGCAAAGCAGCTGTCAAAACTTGGAAGCGTTCCTATTGGCCAAGTTCTGTTTGGTCAGTTAAAAGCCAAGCGAGTTGATATGAAGTTAACTCAAATTTTTGCCCAGAACATCGCTATGGCTGATAAAAAAGGAATAGAGCAGTTTGATATCCCAGATAATTTTGCTTTATGGCACAGATGTTCTGTTTTTGAAATCGTAACAGGACCATTATTAATTAACGAAATATTTTTACCTGACTGTCCCGTTTATGACGCCGAATAAGAAAAATAAAGTCAGCGTACTTGATGTGATTAGATACTCTCTAAGGCGCATCGCTAACAACTTGAAATTACTCAATCCTCGTCAGCATTTAAGCCCTTTGTGGCAGCACCGGTTGAAGCAATATGGCTTGCTGATGCGAGTTGATAAACCGATCGGTAGTTTATTGTTATTTTGGCCAACCATGTGGGCTTTGTGGTTAGCGTCCGAAGGTACTCCAAAAATTCTTCATATTGTTATTTTTACTTGTGGCGTATTTTTGATGCGCTCTGCAGGTTGCGTTATCAATGATTACGCTGATCGTAATATTGATGGTAATGTTAAAAGAACCAGTAAGCGGCCATTAGCGGTTAGAACAGTGACTGAAAAGGAAGCTTTGATGCTTTTTATTGTACTGGCATTATGTGCATTTATTTTAGTGTTAATGCTTAATCAATTATCGATTATTTTATCCTTTGTCGCGTTAGCTATTGCGACTGTTTATCCTTTTATGAAAAGAGTGACTTATTTCCCACAAGTGATTTTAGGAATGGCATTTTCGATGTCGATCCCCATGGCCTTTGCTGCCGTTCAAGATGAAATACCGATGACCGCTTGGCTTCTCTATATTGCTAATTTATTGTGGGTTTTAGCTTATGATACGCTTTATGGAATGGTCGACAAAAAAGACGATTTAAAGATAGGCGTTAAATCAACTGCGATATTTTTTGGTGAAGCTGATCTTCAAATTACGGGAATTGTCCAGGGTATGTTTATTTTTGGGATGCTGCTTGTTGGTGGTCAGTTTGGATTAAACTATTTTTTCTATATTAGTGTCCTTATTTCTGCAGCGTTAATTACTTGGCAGATTTATTATTGCCGACGTAGAGAGGCAGACAAGTGTTTTAAAGCGTTTCTAAATAATAATTGGGTAGGAATGGTTCTTTTTGTCGGTATCTTAATTGCTCAGTTAACCGCATAATGTTTAAGATGATTAACTGATTGGGAGAGCTTTATTGGGTAGTAAAATATTAGTTGCTGAAGATGATTTTGCCAACCAACAAGTCGCTTTATTATTTTTAAAAAAATTAGGCTATGAAGTTGATATTGCAGAGAATGGTGCCAAGGCTTTCGAGCTAGCTCAAAGCAACTCTTATCAACTAATATTAATGGATTGCCAAATGCCAATCCTCAATGGTTTTGAAGCGACAAAAAAAATTAGAAATATACCGGGAATCAATCAAACGACTCCGATCGTTGCTTTGACAGCAAACCTCGTCGAAGGAATTAATCAAAAATGTATTGAAAGCGGAATGAATGATGTTTTAAATAAACCAATAAAAATGGATCTTCTAGGGCGTATCGTTGAGCAATGGATAGAGAAAGGTTCGAATGACTAAGCCGATTAGGTTCAGGATGAGCAATTAACTTAACCATTCTATTTTTAACTTTGTACCCTAACGTTTTACTTATCGCTGTTTATGCTACGACATTTGGGCGGTAAAAATGTATTTTTAAGATCCATCCCTTCACAACTCCATTTATAATCACCGGACTTAGATAGCTTTGGTATAAAAGCTATCCGAGTGTCAGCGATTAATTCAGGCTTTTTAAAAATAAGATGGTAAGCCCCCTCGTTAGCAATCACTAGATGGTAGTTTTCGGTGAGAAGTTTTTCTTCATCAACGCCTGCTCTTTGAAGCGTATTTGGCCAATAGCCCGTTTTAGAAGCATGCTCGGTGATTGAGTTTTGAACATGACTTGTTTCTTCAATCGCTTGATGAACTTTCGCTCTTATTGTGTAGTCTTGATAGGCTGGAATGGCAATTGCCGCAAGAATTCCACCAATGGGTATGAGCAGCACTAAAAAGACGATTGCTATAATACCGCCAACAGACATTCCTGAACCAGGGTTATCACTGGCAGTTTTAATCTGATTAGGCTCATATCTTGCGTTCACTACCAAGGTTCCGGCAACCATATCGTGCAATGCTTGTTTCCTTGCGGTAAAAGCCGCTAACAAATAACCAATCAAAAACGTGAGTTGAGTAATAAAAGCAGAGAAATGTCGTCCAGTCGCTTGACCAAAACCAAGTGGTTGCCCGTTGATGTTAGTGACTTTAATTCCCATGAGTTTCTTACCAAAGGTTGCTTGCAAGGATGAGCTTTCCATTAGTGAAAAATAGAGCCACCAACCGGGATAATAAGCTAAATAAATTCCAAAAACAGCCAAGAAGTTCTCGGGATTATTCGGGGTTAAAGTAAATATTGAACCGCCAAATAATAGAACGACTAAAACAAATGCAATCATGTAGAGTATGACATCAACAAAATATGCAATAAATCGTTTCCAAAATCCTGCAAAAGCAAAATTAGAAACCAATGCGGCATCAGATTGACTTGATGGAGTCTGATATGGGGTTTCAGAAACCATTAAACTGGCACCGCAATTTACACAAAAGCGAGCGTTTGAGGCATTTGGAGTATTACAAGAAGCACAATTAAAAGAACTCATAATCTTATTTTTATTCTAATTTATAAAGGCAGACAAAAATTCTTGCATAGAAACTTATTTGATTCAACTAGGCAGAGGTGAATTTTAATGCGATGAATCACATTTTTGCCCTATTTCATCATTTTTTCTCTCCTATTCTTCCCTAAATGAAACAGAACAAGATCGATAATTGTTTTTTATTTTAGAGGGAATGAAAAATGATAAAAGCAAATACCATTAAATATCTTTCAATTACATTTATTTTGATCGTGGCCAATATAACGCTTTCAATGATAAAAAGCCAAATTAACGAACGTTCGAATAATCGCTTCCATGCACAAAAATCAATTGAAAAAAGTTGGACCGGAGACCAGACAATACTCGCTTCAGTTTTAACTGTGCCTTATCAAAAGAAAGTCATAACACGAGTTTTTGATAAAGAGCTAGATAAATATGTTGAAAAAATAAAATGGATTAAAAAATCAATATTTTTATTGCCAAAAGATTTAACATTATCAGCTAAGTTAAGCCACCAAACGCTTGCTAAAGGTATTTATCAAGTCCCTGTATATAATTCAGAACTTCTGATTGATGGAATATTTGACCTTGAAAAAATAGAAAGCCTGGCGAAAAATTCGCAAGTGAAAATAATGGATAGTGCCTATCTTTCATTTGGTATCAGCGATTCACGAGGGGTTTCTGGTAGTCCCATGCTGTGGATTAATCAACAAGACAACCAAGTTTTCTCTGGTTCAAAGCTAGAGTTTTTTCCATCAGGTTTCCATGGAAAAATTTCAATTAAAGATAAAAAGGAAGCTTTTGATTTTAAGGTTAAAGTTCAAGTTAAAGGCATGGGTAGAATAAGTTTTGTTGCTACCGGAAATGAAAATAAAATATCAGTTAATTCCAACTGGCCACACCCGAGTTTTAATGGTGCATTTTTACCAACTAATCGAGAAATTAGTGATGCAGGCTATTCTGCTCAATGGAAAACTGGAATATTTTCAACCAATATAGAAAATACTATCGAACAGTGTTTTAAAGATCAATGTACCGATCTTTATGATTCGTCTTTTGGTGTCAATCATATTCAATCCGTTGATATCTATTTAAAAAGCTTACGCTCGGTAAAATATGGTTTATTAGTGGTGATCATTACCTTTACCATTTTTGTACTTTACGAAGTTTTAAACAAGAATATTCGCATACATCCGATTTCATATTTATTAACCGGAATGGCGCTAGCGATATTTTTCTTATTACTTGTAGCTCTTTCCGAACATATCTCGTTTGCATTATCTTATTGGATTTCATCAATTGCTTGCTCCGGCTTAATTGCCTACTACGTTCGTTATCTTAGTCATTCAATTAGACACGGTACAAGTGTTTTAGTGTTACTAAATAGCTTTTATTTAATATTGTTTTTTATTATTCGATCAGAAGATCATGCATTGCTCTCGGGAAGCATTCTATTGTTTGTATTACTTGCAACTGTTATTGCTGTGACTAAACGAGTTGATTGGTATCAGATGGGAAAAAAAGAATAGGTATTGTTTGAACAGACTAAAAGTTATATAAAACTTTTAGTCTGTTCAATTATTTAATGTTAAACCTTATGTTGAACCAAGGATCATTTTGTTAAATAAGTTTCAAAAAATAACATTACGGCTTGTTGATAAATATCTCTATTTTCTTTTTTGCGATAGCCATGACCCTCATTCATAGCATTCATATACCAAACAGTATTTCCCGCCTCCTGCAGTGATTTTACAATTTGTTCGGCTTCAGTAACGGGAACTCTCGGATCATTTTGTCCTTGTACCACGAACATCGGAATTTTTATTTTATCAACATGATTGTTGGGGCTGATGCTTTCAAGAAAATTACGCATTTTTTCGATCCGCTCATCACCATATTCGACACGGCGAAGATCTCTTCGATAAGATTTAGTATTCTTCAAAAAAGTAACAAAGTTAGAAATACCAACAATGTCAACGGCCGCCGCTAGTCTATCACTGTAATGGACAGAGCTTGCTAGAACCATATAACCACCATAACTTCCACCATATACGGCAACACGATTTTGATCCAGATCCGGTTGAGTGGCTATCCAATCAAGTAGTGCACCAATATCCTTTACTGAGTCTTCTCGTTTATAGCCGTTATCGAGAGAAAGAAATTCTTTTCCATAACCAGCAGAGCCGCGAACGTTTGGTGCGATGACAACCGCATCAAGTTTATCCATCCATAATTGATAGTCACTTCTAAAAGATGGGCGAAATTGTCCCTCAGGTCCACCATGAATAGAAATGATAACTGGATGAGGTCCTTTAGTTTTTGGTTTGTAAACAAAGGCAGGTATCTTGCGGTCATCAAAGGATTTAAATCGAATTAACTCAGGGCTAGAAAAAGTCGCTGTGTTTAAGCCGCCAACTTCACTATAAGTCCAGCGAGTTAGATCACCATGTTCTAGAGAATCTCCTTTTAAATCTAAAACAAAACTATCACTGGGTGATTGCGAGGTATTTAATGTTAATGCTAATTGTTTTCCATCCGGACTAAACTCTAATCCACCAACTAAACCAATAGGTAAGTTATTTAATTTTTTATATTTAAAGGTTTTAGTATCCATTAAATAAACCACGTTAATGCCGTCTTCATTTGCCGAAAATGCCGCTAAAGATTTATTTTTATTAATAGCAAAACTACTCACATCCCATTTTAAATCAGAAGTGATAATAGTTGGTTTGTCACTCTTTAAACTTTGAAAAGCTAATTGTTGAAATTCACTAAATTGATTAGTAATTAAAAAGAACCCGCTATTACCTTTATTGAACTCAAGGGCGAAATTAGATGATGCTTTTTTATCGCTTCCAGCAAGCATTTTTTGAGTGCCGGACTCGATATCAACTAGATGTATCCGAGAATCGCTAGCGCTTATATATTGAACAACCAGCAACTGTTTGCTATCACTCGTCCAAGCCGAAGGCCCCCACCAAGAACCATCTGTCGATTTAAGAATTATTCGCGCATCTCCTGGACCATTAGGATCCATCATCCAAATATCATTAGATTTACCATTTCTTTTGGTACTTTGGTAAGCAAGATGTTTACCATCTGGGCTCCAATTAATCGCACCATTGCGAGATTCGCCATCGGTCAACATTTTGCTAGAGCCGGTATTGGTGTCTAACAAAAATATTTGTGCATACTCGCTACCACCTGCATCCATTGTAAAAGCTAAAACATCGCTGTTTGGTTGTTTTGAAATACCGCCAATAGGCTCTTTAAAAAAAGTTAACTGCTTTCTAGCGCCACCAGCCTGTTCGACCTTATGAATCTGGCTGACATCACCAAAACGAGTAGAAATATAAATACTCTTTCCATCGTTACTCCAGCCTCTAAAAGGTGCAGAACGGATATTTTGATATTGATTGAGTGCATCAACTGTGGCTTGGGGTATTTCCGGGATATTTTGTAATATTAAATTACCGTTATTAAGCGTTCTTTCCTTTGATATGGCAAAGCTGCTTCCCAATGTTAGGAGTATTAAGACAAACAAATTTAAATATGTTTTCATTGTAAGATCCATTATGTTGTATGAAATAGGTAATTGAATTAATGTGTAAATTTAGGTTGTTAGGTATATCATAATTTTCCAAAGTATTCACCTTAGCGGACAATTTCTTCTCCAGGTCTTGTCTTCTTGAAATTATTTGTCTTAGCCCCTTTATCCAAACGCATCACATTTTTATAAACAACGCGATGCAAACAAATATCAACCAATGTGGTTGAGTTAGGTTTTAATACTTTTTCTAACAAGTCTTTTGATGCAGCAATTTCACAAGGTAAATAATGGACAAACCCTTGATCTGGGCGTGGTAAAATTTTAAACCCTAATCGTTCGGCACCTTTTGTTGTCTCTCTGATTACCTTGCCATTTTTATCGATAACCTTGTCGCTTCCTGTCATGATATCGTGATTAAAATAATAGGTAATTGATTCCGGATTGATTTTATTTCTTTGTCGATCAACAAAAAAACCGTGAGGCAGAAGGTTTGGATCGCTGGTCTTTCCTGCAGTTAATATGAGATCAAAATCTTTTATTGGATATCCTTCTTGGTCGTGTACTCGAAAAATGACCATTGAGTATTTGTCTCTAATAAAATGAGTATCAGGCAACAATAAATGGTCAACGGTTTCTAATCTTTGTTTGATTTGAACTTGTTGGGTTTCTTTTTCAAATTGAATAACCAGCTTATTATAGTCTGTTTTTGTATTGACTTTAATACAAGCCAAAATTGAATCGATAGTCTCTTGGCTTTTTTTATCGGAGCTCCCTTTTTTAACACTTCTCATGATTCCCATATCGCTGCCAGAATGAGATTTATTAGGGATGATTTTTAATGCTGTTTTAGGGGCTTGGTGAAAATCGGTTAATTTAAGTTTTGGTGCTTTCCAATGAGGTTCATATCTTTTGTTATTTTTATTTTCAACAGGAGTCTGCTGAACTAACTGAATATATCGTCCATGGAGGTTTGCTGCTGCAACTCTAACCACGCCATCTGAGCCGCTTTCTCCGGTATAAGTATTTAAATTGTCATAGATAGCATGATCAATACTTTGCCCTGTTAAAACAAAAGGAAAAATCCCTTTTACGCCGATTTGTTTATCTTGAGTAGCGAGCCATTGAGTATTTAATTGCCAGCTACCTTCACTACCAAGCTCTAACCAATCTAAAACACCTTGGCCTGGCTCTACACCGCCGAACCAGGACTTCATTCTGCTTAGTCGGCCTTTACCTAATTGGGCAAGTGCGGAGCCATAATTAGCGGGCGCTAACATGATCAAATGGCTCATTGGACATATGCTACTTTTACTTTGATTCAAATAGAAACGATGCCACCAGTCTCTAACAACAGGACCGCCGGTAGAATGAGTAATACAAACAAAACGGATATTATTTTTAATAAATGAAGATAGTTGGTCGTGAACGGCTGATTGAAACGCAAGAGAAATATCGGGTACGCGAACTTCATCATGAAAACTAATGTAACGACCCAAAAAGATTTCTTTGATTGAAGCATCTAACCCAGAAGCCGCAGCTTCGGCTTTTAGTCTTTTTGGTAAGCCGCCGTAAGTATCTGTATTGGTAACACTCCAACCATGAACAAAGACTAAAACGATTTTTTTATTAGGCATTTAGAACTCCTTTTCTTATTTTTTAATGATTATGTAAAATCATCATAACCTATTTAAGGGGTTTATTGGAGTCGATTTATAATCTCAAACGGTTGCCGAAAAGAAACAAACTCAAGCCTAGCATGACAAACATCGCGCCAATCGCTAGTTTAGTGGTAATGATTTCACCATTAAAAACAACACCAATTGCGACTGCTGTTACCGGCGTCATTAGCATAATTAGAGCAACGCTACTTGCGGCGAGTTTTTGTAAGATATAAAAGTAGCTTACAAATCCAATTAATGATCCAAAAACACCCAAATAGATGATTGCCCATAAGGATCGAGTTTTCCACTCTGAAATAATTAGCGTACCATCCATAAAAAACCAAGCTAAGGTAAAAAATGGCAAGGTCAATATCAAAGCTCCCACAGTCGTTGAAAGAGGGTGAATAACAATCTTAACGCTTTTGACTAACACGCTGCTTAAGCAAAAAAAGAATACTGCCACCACTAAGTAAATAATTCCAATCAGGCTATTTGGATTAAGGCCTAGGCTGTCAAAACAAACTAATGTAAGTCCAAATAATGCTATAATGATGGCAATTTTTTTTATTCGAGTAAACCGTTCCTCGCCAAGAATTCTGCTAGCTAATAAACTAGCAATTATAGGTGACAAGCCAAATACTAATGAGATTGTTCCTGAGGATAAATAGCTAGCAGACATATAGACCAGTAATAACCCGCAAAAAATTCCCATAGCCGAATAGGCATACAATTTATAGGCTGTTGGATTTCTTGGTAGATCTATTTTACGGATGTAGATAATGATTAATCCCAGAACTGCCGCGATTAACATTCTTAACAATACCGCCATAGACGGATGCACAGACTCACTACTCCACACGATCCCCAATGGGGTCGTTGAAGAAATAATGACTGTCATTATGTAGGCTGTAAGAACCGAACCTTTCATTTGAATTCAGCTTTATTAGTATTTGAATTTTACAAGGTGCAATAGTACCTTGAGTTGGCCAATAGTGATAATGTGTTTGGTTATAAGGGAATATTAAATATCAGTATTTTAACAAAGAGTGATAGCTTAAAAGCTAACCTACAATGAAACTTCATCTATTTTGTAGGTCGGCCTTCAGGCTGAATTTTCTAATTAAAAATTAAATGCTTCACATTGGGCAAATACTTCTCAAATGATCCTGTATTAAAAGCAACTACCTTATCACCTGAGGCAATCATTTTGTTTTCTAAAGCTTGATCAAGTGCTGCGATAGTTGCTGCTCCCTCAGGACAAATCCAAATGCCGTACTCTTTGTAAATATCGGTTAAGTTATTTTCGATTGAATTTTCATCAACTTTAATCGCCATACCACCACTTTTTTTAATAATATCTAACACTTTAAAATGTCCCACGCCACCCGGCACATTTAATCCCGTTGCTATTGTTTCTCCAGCATCAGCCATAGTGGTATCAGTTTGATTGTCTATATAGGCATTAACAACGGGCGCGGTATTTTCTGCTTGTACCGAAATAATTTTTGGACGTTTACTATCAATTAATCCGAGAGTCTCTAATTCATCAAAGGCTTTCCACATGCCTAAAATCCCTGTTCCTCCGCCGGTTGGATAAAGTACAACATCCGGTAGTTTCCATTGCTCGGTTTTTCCGTCTTTAGGTTCTGCTAATTCATAACCCAAAGTCTTCTTACCATCAATTCGCCAGCCGGGCTCTTGAAAAGTCGCCATATTAAAATAGCCTTGTGAAAGATATTTTTCTTTCATTAATCCACCGGCTTCTTTTATGGTTCCTTGAACTAATTCGATATCAATATCATCGCGCATTTTAGCCAGCGCAGAAACACGGCCTAAAATAGGCATAGGCGTATCGTCAGGCATAATTATCACTGATTCCATTCCGGCGCTTATGGCGTATTCAGCAAGTGAATCACCGGCGTTTCCTTGAGTGGGTACAACGACCTTTTTGATTCCGAAATGGTTCGCCATTGAAATCGCCATACTCATTCCGCGATCTTTAAAACTGCCGGTAGGATTTGCGCCCCAACCTTTATGAGGTTGACCTTCATCTTTTAGATAAAGAGCAAATTGGTGTTGTTTGGCAAGAGGGTGATTCTGAAGATAAATTTCTGGGGTATAACCTTCACCTAACGAAATAATATCTTTTTGGTCATTGTCATCATTAATATCTAAACCAAGTAATGAACCAAATCGCCACATGGATTTAATTTCTGGTCGATACCATTCAAAGTTGGGTTTATCCTTTTTGATTTGTTCAACATCAATAATTAGTTCAAGCGGTCGGTTGTCAATCGGACATAAATTCATTAGTTGATCCTGTGGGTATTCTGCGCCACAGTCTGAACATTTAAGGTTTTTAATATAGCTCATGATGACTCCAATTAATTATTTTTGTTTACGGGTTAAAGTATTTCGACCCCAACCTAAAAGTATCGCCGCTTCTGCTTTTTTTCCCGCAGATAACTCTAATGCATTTTTTATTAGTAGTTGTTCTATTTCTTGTTGAATTTTAACTAAAATAGTTTCATCACCGTCACTAAAACGATTTTTTAAATGATTGGATAATAATTTCTGCCATTGGTTATCAGCGACTTTTGTTCCGCTTGAGGAAAGTTCATTTGGTAGATCATTCGGGGTTATAAACTGACTATTCGCCATAACAGAAAGCCAGCGACAGGTATTTTCTAATTGTCTGACATTCCCGGGCCAGTCAAATAGTTTCATCTTATCAAGTGCTTCTTGAGATATTTGGATTTTAGGCTCATTAAGTTCATCAGCTATTTTACTCAGAAAAAAATCGGCGAGTAGTAAAATATCGTCCGCTCTTTCTCTTAATGGAGGAAGCTCTAGCGGGATCACATTGAGTCGATGATAAAGATCTTCGCGGAATTCACCTTGTTCAACTTTTTCTAATAAATTTTGATGAGTAGCCGCCACAATTCTGACATTAACCGATATTGGGTGAATCGATCCAATTCGATAAAAAGTGCCTTCCGATAAAACCCGTAAAAGACGTGTCTGAGTTTCCAATGGCATATCACCAATTTCATCTAGAAAAAGTGTTCCTTCATCGGCTTGTTCAAAGCGACCAAGGGATCTTCCCGACGCGCCAGTAAATGCCCCTTTTTCGTGACCAAATAATTCTGATTCAATTAGATCTTTCGGGATTGCTGCCATGTTGAGGGCAATAAATGGTTTATTTTTTCGAGGACTATGCTGATGAAGTGCATGAGCGACTAATTCTTTTCCTGTTCCGGATTCACCCTTGATTAAAACACTCACATGAGAATTAGAAAGTCGTCCGATTGCTCGGTATAGATTCTGCATACTGGGCGCTTCACCAATAATCGAAAACTTATTAATCGGTGTCGATTTATTTTTATCGTCATTATTTTGCTTAGGTGTTAAAGCTCGCTCAACAATTTCATTCACTTCATCTAGATCAAAGGGTTTTGGCAAGTACTCAAATGCCCCTTTTGTGTAAGCGGTTACCGCGCTGTCTAAGTCGGAGTGAGCGGTCATAATGACTACCGGCAAATCGGGGAAGTTTTCTTGGCAATAGTTGAGTAACTCAATGCCGGAAGTGCCGGGCATTCTGACATCAGAAATGACTAGATCAAACTTTTCTGACTTTAAAAATTTAATCGCATCATCTGCGTCATTTGATTGAGTCACTTTTAGGCTGAGATCTTCTAAGGCTTCATTGAGCACCCAACGAATACTGTCATCATCATCGATCAATAAAACTTTTTTATTACTAAATAGCTTGTTCATAATTTTCTCAATTTGAAATAATTAAAGCGGCAAGTAAACACTAAATCGTGTTGGTTTTTTTGCTTGCTCTAATTCTATAATTCCCTTGTGTCGTTGCACTAAACTTTGCGCAATACTTAAGCCTAATCCACTCGATTCTTTGCCGCTAATGGTTGGAAAGAAAATATCATTAACAAGGTCTTCAGAAATTCCAATACCATTATCTTCAATATCAATTTTTATAACCTGCCTATATTGAGATTGACCAATGGTATGTTGATGCAGCATACGGGTTCGTAAAGTTAGCTGTTTTTGTCCGCTTTTCTCTATTGTCTGATTAAGTGCTTCGGCAGAATTCTTAATTAAATTTAATAAGGCCTGCTGTATTTGGTTTGGTGCAACTAAAATTTCAGGAAGACTCGGATCATAATCTTTAACAACGGTTATTGAATCGTTAACTTGTAGCAAAACTAATTCGAGTGCTTGCTCAATTACAAGGTGAGGATTAACTAGTTGCGGCGTTTCTGGCTTAGACGAAATAAGTAATCGATCCACTAATGCGCCCAAACGATCAGCTTCTCTAATAATTATTTGTGAGTATTTGTCAGAAAAACCATCCGGCAGCTTTCTTTCTAATAATTGGGCTGCTCCTTTAATGCCACCCAGCGGATTTTTAATTTCATGAGCTAGGTTTCTGATCAGGTGTTCACTTACCCGACTTTGTTGTTGTATCTGTAGATCTTTGCGGATGTTTTGTTGGTGAGTGCTAGTTTGTAGCTCTAACAATAAATCATCCGTCGTTTCAATTTGGCAGGGCGTGACCATTAGGTTAGTTCGGATATTACCGGTTGCCACTCGCAGTTCGACATCTTCGATAAATCCAGACTGTTCTTGCTCTCTAAAAGTATTGAGTGTCGAAGGGCTAAGTTCACCCATCACTAGCTCAAAGAAGTTCTCTTGCTCCATTTGGCGGCTAGAAAACCCAAGTAACTGTTCCGCTGCGGGATTAAGCGCGCGGATATTTGATTGATCATCTAATAAGATTAAAGCAGTGCTCAGTAGATTAATATTGAGTTTTGAGTTTATAGGCCTATCCAAAACAAGTGCTCTTTTAAAAGAGAATAAGATATTGTATAGTATTTTTTAGTGCGTCGCACGAAATTGGTGCGTTTTGTACAGATCAAAAAGGTATTAAAATAGAGTTTTGGGCTATAGATGAACTTTAATGAATGAAAACATAAAGATAAAATGTCTACATTAGGTTAGAATCTACTAACTAATTGATAAATAAGAGCAAATATAGTCAGGCTTGTTTTTGGTGAATGGAATCTTTGTAAAATGCTTAAAAAAATATTAGAAAACAATTTGGTAAATTTAAAGCCATCTGAAATTGATCGATATATTTATCGAATTATGCCAATACATCGGTTATTTGAGATTTTTAAAAGCCATGAAATCTCCTTAGTGAGCCCGGAAAAATGGGATGATCCTTTTGAGAATCTAATTATAAAAAATGAAATTGAAAAAGCAAGAAACTATTTCCTAAATTCAAATCCTACAGAAGAAGGAGTTTTTAATGTTTTTTATAGCCATAAGGTTGCAGCTCAATGTTGGACATTACATAAAGAAACAGATGCGATGTGGCGGATATATTCTCAAGATACTCAAGGAGTAAAAGTGAAATGCTCTATACGAAATCTGCTTAAATCACTTCTTGAAAGTAATCCAGAAAGCGTTTCAAATTTTTTGTTTCTTGGAAAAGTAAAATACTTAACTAAAACAAATGTTTTATCTTTTTTACAATCCAACTTATATGGCATAACAGGGTTAGATTCCGCAAAAACACTTCTAATAAAGCGAAAAGAGTTTAAGCATGAATCAGAAGTCCGATTGATTTATACATATGGAAATCAAAAAATAAAGAAGTTGAAAATTGACCCTTTCGATGTATTTGATGAGATCGTCTTTGATCCAAGGTTAAATAGTAATATTTATAATGCTTTTTCGAAGTCAGTAATTGAAGCAGGATTTAGGAAAAAGGTTACGAAATCATTAATGTATCAACTGTAAAAAAACATATCTAATAATTAACTGTACATATAACTGTTTGTGTTGAGTTCGTTCCTTAACCCAACCTACGAACTAAGCATTAGGCACTAACTATGGAATTCACTCAAATTTTTCAATTTTTGGTATTGTTAGTGCTTCTACTTGTACCCATTTTTACATATCGACTCTTCAGGAAATATTTTAGGGGGCTTTCTGGATTTGTACTTACCGTAGTAGTATCTGCGCTAATAATGAGTTTTGTTGTAATAGTTCGATGGCTAGGTTATGACTGGTACCTCGAACAACAAATAGCACCACTGGATCGAAACAGTGATGGTTTTTGGACTCTCGACGAGGAGGCTACTTGGACAGAGCAGGATTTCAAAAATATGAGCATATACATCGGAGATGGGGGAGGAAATGTTTTTGCTATATTTATTTATCCTGCTTTTTCTCTGCTGTATTCTACTTTAATAGTTTCACTTTATTGGTTAGTTAACCTAATCCAATTTAAGCGAACAGAAAACGCCTAACCAATCGCAGTTTTATAACAGCATTTATCTTTACTTAATAAGGCATCCAAATGATTCCTGAAATAATACAAAAATGGCATACAGTCGTAGAAACAAAAAACATCAATTTGTTGGATGAGATTCTTGCTGATGATGCAAAGCTATATTCACCAGTGGTTCACACGGTTCAGGAAGGAAAACAAATCACCAAGATGTACTTAATGGGTGCAGCAATGACACTTGGCAATGATTCTTTTAAGTATGTGCGTGAAGTTTATGATGATGGTTTTGCTTTGTTGGAGTTCGAAACTGAATTGAATGGAATATTTGTCAATGGCGTGGATATGATTTCTTGGAATTCAGATAATAAAATTACTGATTTTAAAGTAATGATCCGCCCTCTTAAGGCTGTGAATGCGGTTCATCAAGTTATGGGTGAAGCCCTTGCTAAAATGGATCAGTCTTGACCGCTATTAATATTAAAGACCTATCCGAAAAGCAAGTCACCTGCGCAAATTGTCGAGCTTGCTGCTGTCGTTTAGAAGTCATGATTATTTCCGACACTGGTGTTCCTGAGGAACATATTGCCCTCGATAAATGGGGCGGTGAAACAATGTTACGTTTAGAAGATGGTTGGTGCTCCGCTTTAGATCGTGAGACTTCTAAGTGTTCTATTTACGAAAATCGCCCTTGGATTTGTAGAGAATTTGAAATGGGTTCATATGAATGTCGTAACGAAAGGGCCGCATAGATGGTATTTATCGTATGAATAAAGATCAACCCAATAATCCTATGCATGGTGTTAAACTTGAGGCAGTCGTAACCAAGTTAGTCGATTATTACAGCTGGAAAGGCTTGTCTCAAAAAATTGATATCAACTGTTTTAAGAGTGATCCATCTATTAAATCATCATTAAAGTTTTTACGTAAAACTCCATGGGCGAGAGATAAGGTCGAGAGTTTATATCTCTCAACATTTGAAAAGAAAGTTGATTGAAGTGATTCTTTAAAGGTTTTTAAAAGTATAGGCAAAGACCTATATATTTAATTTAAAATAAGTGCGTTAGACATAAATAATAAATGGAGTTTTTAGCTATGAGTTGGTTTCGTAACTTATTTGGTGGTGACAAAGGTGTTTTGGGTCATAAAGATGTAACCACAGTCGATATACATGGCAAACAATTACGTTGCCAAGTTTGTAAGCATCGTTATTTTTGGCGACATGATGTAATGCTAAATACAAGAGCCGCCACTTTCCTCGATCTAGATTGGATGAATCGTGATGCAGTTTGCGCTGTGTGTGATAGTTGCGGTTATATGCATTGGTTCATTCCGCCCGCTGAGGTACCTGAAGAGAGCGAAGAACCATCACATGCCTAATTTTGATATGCTAACTTCCACTTAGGATTATATTTATTCCGAAAAATGTTTATTATTTACAAAAATCCGTTACATTGTATCAGTTCAATTACCCATCAAAGGCTCTAAAAGCTGTATTGTCGACCCTATTACAATGTATAAATAACTTCGAAAAAGGGAGAGCAACAATGAAAGTATCAAGCCCACTATGGGTTTTCGTTCCACTAATAGCAGCCATCATTAGTGGATGTAGCGAACCTGCTAGCCAAAATATAGAAGCTGAAGCTGCGACAATAGCCGTCACACAGGCAAAAAAAGTCCCACTTAAACAATACTCTGCCGAAGATTTCTTTAAAACGACTACGGTGTTTGGATCTTCGATCAATCATGATGGAACCGCTGCACTTGTTTCCAGTGATCAATCCGGTGTATTTAACGCATACAAATACCCACTAGATGGTAGTGCACCAACTCAATTAACCGACTCAACAACAGATACCAATTATGGGGTGAGTTGGTTTCCAAAAGATCAACGAATTCTCTATACCGCTGATCAGGGTGGTAATGAGCTTAACCATCTATTTGTTCGAGAAATCGATGGCTCAGTTAAAGATCTAACGCCGGGCGAAAACTTAAAAGCGATGTTTGCTGGTTGGTTAGAGGATGATAGTGGCTTTTTTGTTGCAACTAATGAGCGCGACCCAAAAGCGTTTGATGTCTATCGTTATTCCGCTAAAGATTATCAAAGAGAGGTGGCGTTTTTGAATAATGAAAACCTTTCACTTGGAGAAATCAGTCCCAATGGTCGATGGTTAACTCTCACCAAAAACGTAAGTAACTCTGATTCAGATATCTACCTAGTTGACCTCACTAGTAAGGACAAAGCCGCCCTGCTAATCACCAAACATCTGGGTAATGTGAGGCATGAAACATATACATTTACACCCGATAGTTCCAAACTCATTTATGCGACGAATGAATTCGGCGAGTTTAATCAAGCATGGAGCATGAACCTTGCTGATAAAATTAAGTCAGTTTTCTATCAAGCCAGCTGGGACGTATCATTTATCTATTTCTCTGATGATGGTAAATATCGAGTAGCAGGGATTAATGAAGATGGCCAAACACGAATTGATATTACCGAAATGAGTTCAGGCAACAGTATTGCTTTACCGGAATTACCTCAAGGTGATTTACGAGGTGTTAATTTTTCGAGCGATAGCAAGCAGATGGTTTTTTACATTAATTCAGATACCTCACCATCTAACTTATTTAGCTATCAAATTGGAAGTGCTTCTGCAAAACGGTTAACTAATACATTGAATACAGACATGGATGAATCTTATTTGGTGGCCAGTGAAGTGAAACGATTTAAAAGTTTCGACGAATTGGAAGTTCCTGGTATTTTGTATAGACCTAAAATGGCAACTGCCGAAACTAAAGTACCTGCACTAATTTGGGTTCACGGTGGACCTGGCGGTCAATCACGTAAAGGTTACCGAGCAGCTATTCAACATTTAGTGAATCAAGGTTATGCGATTTTTGCGGTGAACAATCGTGGTTCTTCTGGATACGGTAAAACATTTTTCCATCTTGATGATAAAAAGCACGGTGAGGATGATTTACAAGATATCGTCTATGGCAAAAAATACCTGCAAACCTTGAGCTGGATTGATGGTGATAAAATCGGCATTATTGGTGGTAGTTATGGGGGTTACATGACCATGGCTGGTATGGCATTTACCGATGAATTTAGTGTGGGAATTAATATCTTTGGTGTGACTAATTGGCAACGAACTTTAAAGAGCATTCCACCATGGTGGGAAGCGTTCAAAAAATCCCTTTATGACGAAATGGGTGATCCAGAAACTGATGCTGATCGACACTATGCCATCTCGCCATTGTTTCATGCCGATAAAATAAAGAATCCGGTATTAATTGTTCAAGGTGCAAATGATCCTAGAGTCCTTCAAGTTGAGAGTGATGAAATGGTGGAAGCTATCAGAAAAAATGGTGTCGAAGTAGAATACGTTTTATTCCCAGATGAAGGCCATGGATTCCGTAAAAAAGCGAATCGAATTACAGCTTCTAAAGCCTATGTGGAATTTTTGAATAAGCATCTTAAATAAAAACAAAGAATTTTACTATTGTCATGTCATTTGCTTGTAGGCTGGGTTTCATTCTTTAACCCAGCCTAGAGCATTCGCACCGAGACGGATGTTCCTACATATGTTGGAAAGGTTTTGTCTTGGTAGAGCCTCTGCGCCGCGAAAGACTTTAATATATAAAAAACCTACTCCGAAAAACGTTTATTGATTCGTTTGTAAGTCTCTTTGAGCTCTTCACCGATAATCTTTGCTTTGACCATGGCTTCATGAGAGTTTTCTTTGGTAGTGTCGGCTATTTCACTCGCTTTAGCTTTGACTATAGTCCATTGTTTTTCTGCTTTTTTAAATTCATCCTTTGCCTCCATAGAAGCCAGATGAAGTTTCAAATTAATTTCGTCTCGTTCAACTTTGAGTTTCTCCACTAAATGCTCAAATTCTTGTTTCATGTCCATGATGCACCTCGTTTTTTCACTATAAAAATAAGCCTAGAAAAATACCTAATAAAACTTTCTCTCCTGTTGAGTATTTAAACATTATGCTAATCATCAGTCATTGATACAGATCAGCTGAGTAGGAATTAGGGCTTTCGCGCCGAGACGGGTGCTCCTACAGATATGAATAGAACGAACCTTTCCACCGCGAAAAGCTTTGAAAAAATATATTACAGAAAAATAGATTATAGGAAATAACTACTCGGTAAATATATCGACAGGATCTTCATTTCTATCTAGCACTAGATAACGAGAGAGATCTTGACCGCTCATTAGATCGTTAACCATTTTATTGAGGATCGGGTCGGCTTCTTCTGGAGTTGGCATTTCATCATTCTCGCCAGCAAGACCTGCGATAAACATCATATCCCATTCAGTACTAATCGAATCGGCTTCAAGGACAAAGTCCTCAAAAGTAGTAATTTCATCAGGTGTTTTGTCAACGCAAATCACTGGTGTAATTGTTCCCGCCATGCCTTTTTCTTTATCGTCAGTTTCGATTTCTGATTTAGCTAGCATGATTAGAAGCCGTTGAGGTTGGTCTTGAGCTTCGGCTGCGTCCACCATCTTCTTGAAGTTTGAAGACATAATAATTCTCTGTTTGATTGTAAATGATATTAAGGCGCGATTGTATCAGGAATACCGGTCTTTCGTTAGTTAGCGAATGATGGATTTATTGATCTGGCTCAGCGAACCTGCGTAAAATACTAGCAAGAGTCCAATCAGTATTTAATTCTAAACAAGTTGATCAAATAATGCAGTCAAACATTAAGTCTATTATTCTGAAGTCACTCAAGGCGCAAGATATCGTCTATCAGGAAAAGATTCAGACTCTATGGAGTGGTTATGGCGAAATTGCTCGTTATAAGGTGACTGGTGGTATTCAATCAAGTGTTGTTTTAAAACATGTGAAGCTCCCAGAGGAAAAAAATCATCCTAGGGGATGGAATACTGATATATCTCATCAGAGAAAAATAAAATCCTATCAAGTGGAGTCCGCTTGGTATCAAGAGTTAGCACAAAAATGTGATGAGACTTGCCGAGTTCCGAAATGCTATGCTGTTGAAGAGAGCGCTGTTGAAAAGAGTAATGCTGAATTCATAATCCTTTTAGAAGATTTGGATAGTGCCGGATATCCGGTTCGTAAACAGACGGTGAATATTGAGGAAATGGGATCCTGCCTAAAATGGTTAGCAAACTTCCATGTTACTTTTTTAACAGAAGATAAGAAGAAGCAATCTAATAATAATCTATGTTCTGAAAATAAACTCTGGCCGATTGGCACTTATTGGCATTTAGACACTCGGCCTGATGAATTGAAAGCGTTAGATGATATAGCGCTTAAGAGTGCTGCCAGTGAGATTGATAAAAAACTGAATCAATGTCGCTTTCGAACTTTAGTGCACGGTGATGCCAAGCTAGCAAATTTTTGTTTTTCAAAAGATAGTCTGTCTGTATCAGCCGTTGATTTTCAATACATCGGTGGCGGTTGTGGCATGAAAGACGTCGCCTACTTTATTGGTAGTTGTCTTTATGAAGAAGATTGTGAAAAATATGAAAAAGAGTTACTCGATATTTATTTCTCTGAGCTGGAGAAGTCGATATCAATTCATCAACAATTTGTCGACTTTAACGAGCTCGAAAAAGAATGGCGAAATATGTATTCCTACGCTTGGACTGATTTTCATCGGTTTATAAAAGGGTGGAGCCCCGGACATTGGAAAATTCATGGCTATAGTGAACGGATTGCAAGAGAAGTGATTGCTAGTCTAAAAAGCTAAGAGGCCAGAACCAGGAACTGAGAAATAACTAATGAAACTCACTAAAACAAATTTGATGGAGCTTTCAAAGATCGCTAAACAGGCCGCGTTAAAAGCAGGAAAAATGATAGAAGGATTTATTTCTTCTGATCCGACTAGAGAAAAGCTTGAGGTCAAAAATAAAAAGACAGGTTCGAGTAAAGCATCTCAAGTGGTGACTGAAGTTGATCTTAAAAGTGAAAAAATAATTTTAGATATTATCAAGCCGACACTTCAAGAATTTGATTTGGCGTTGTTGAGTGAAGAATCAATCGACGATCAATCTCGTTTCGACAAAGACTATTTTTGGTGTATTGACCCTCTGGATGGAACTTTAGCTTTTACCGAATCAAAGCCGGGCTTCTCAGTCTCAATTGCACTAGTTTCAAAAGAAGGAGTTTCTCAAATTGGCGTGGTTTATGACCCCTCGAGTCAAACCTTATATTCAGCCGTTAAAGGCAATGGGACATTCAAAAATGACCAGCTATTTCAGAAAAATAATTCTTTAAAGAAAAAACAAAATAGTTTAACCCTTATTGCCGAAGCTAATTTAGTCAATAGCCCTGCGTTTAGAAATATTATCGACGAATTAAAACGAGTTTCCAATACCTACTTCTGGTCCAAAGTTGAAATAGTAGAAGGTGGTGGAGCGGTTATCAATGCATGTCAGGTGATTGATAATTCTCCCGCGGTCTATTTTAAATTATCTAAAGCACATCAAGGTGGCGGAAGTGTTTGGGATTTTGCTGCGACCAGTTGTATATTAAATGAATTAAATGGCGTTGTTAGTGATGTGTTTGGTAATCCGTTAGATTTAAATAAAAAGGGAGATGCTTTTATGAATCAACATGGTGTGATTTATGCCAGCGATAAAAATATCTCAACCGAAATGATTAGAATAATTCAAGAAGTTATAAAATAGAAATAATGCTTGGATAAAAGCAAAACTATTCAGCTTCAACCCCCAGCAAGAAAGTTAAAGGTACATCCAGTCGTGCGCTCCATGATTTTTCAGAATGATCGGCACCTTTATAAAAACGAGTGCTCCATGATTTCGAGGAATAACCTTTTTCAGTCATAATTTTATCCGCTCTTTTTTGTAATGGCGGATAGAGTGAATCTAAAGTTTGATCCCCGTAGTCAAAGTAGATTTTATGATTTTCAGGTGGTGGTAAATATTCTTTTAAGTAATCAAAAAGAGCTTCTGGGTAAGGGTTGTTATCGCCATTCCCCATTCCAATCCAGTGTGTTGATAGACAAGCCGCTCCGCCAAACACGTCAGGGTATTCACTAATTGCATAGATCGAAATCAATCCACCCATACTTGATCCCATGATAAAGGTATTTTCAGCTTTGGTTAACACTGAATAATTTGAATCAATATAGGGTTTAAGTTCTTTAACAAGAAACCAAAGATAATGATCTGAAAAAACGTTGGTTGCAGCTATCGCTTCTTTTTTATTTTTATAGAGGTTAAATAGCGCCTGAGGTTTATTTTGAACCAGCTTTTCCATGGCTTTTTGAGGAAAATATTCGCTATGACGATTTTTGGGAGAGTTATCAATTGCTACAACAATAAAGGGTTTAACTTTTCCTTCTGCCATCAATTCTCCGGCAACTTCATCAACGCGCCATTCTTGTTTGTTCCATGTGGTTGTCGCGTCAAATAACATTTGACCATCATGCATATAAAGGACATTGTATTTTTGTTTGGTTGAATAACCTTCAGGCATCCATATTTGGATGCGTCTGTTTTGAATATACTTAGATGGGATATTCTCTAGGGTGTCGATTTTTCCTGAAGACAGGTTTACTGTAAAAGCCTTAGACGGGAAGATTAAAAATACAAACAGAAATAAGATTACTTTATTGCGCATTATAAAAATCCCTCTAAAACTTCACACTAGTACAAAATACGACTTTTAATTGTCCCTTTGATTTGTTTAAGTCCGACAAAGGCTTCTTGGCTAGAGGTTTGATCGATATCAGTTACCACATAACCAACATCTTTATTTGTTTGCAGATATTGCGATGAAATATTTACTCCAGTAGCAGAAAAGACATCATTGATTTTGGCCAAAATTCCCGGTTCATTATGATGAATATGGCAAATTCGGTGTTTTCCATCAAGCTCTGGTAGTCCAACTTCGGGAAAATTTACCGAGGAGAGTGTTGAGCCATTATTGCTGTATTTAATCAGTTTTTCGCTCACTTCGATGCCAATATTTACTTGAGCTTCTTTGGTGCTTCCGCCGATATGCGGCGTTAAGATAGTGTTATCAAATTTACGTAATGGCGAGATAAATTCTTCTTGATTTGATTTTGGCTCGATCGGGAATACATCAATCGCGGCTCCTGCGACTTTTCCACTTTCTAAACCATCAGTTAGTGCATCAATATCAACTACGGTTCCTCTTGATGCATTGACCAAAATTGCGCCATCTTTGAGATGATTAAAAGCAGTTTGATCCATCATGTTTTGAGTTTGCTCAGTTTCTGGTACATGAAAAGTAACCACATCAGAAGTTTCCAGTAGTTTTTGGTAGCTGCTAGCTGGTCTTGAATTGCCCAATGATAATTGTTTTTCAATATCAAAAAACTGAACTCTCATTCCTAGGTTTTCAGCCAAAATACCGATTTGAGTACCAATATGACCGTAACCGACAATACCTAGTATCTTTCCTCTGGTTTCAAAAGAATTAGTCGCTGATTTATTCCATTCTCCTCTATGTGCAGCGGCATTTTTAGCGGGTACACCTCTTAATAATAGAATGATCTCTGCTAACACTAGTTCTGCAACACTACGAGTATTAGCAAATGGCGCATTAAAAACGGGAATACCTTTGCGAGTTGTTGCCTCTAAATCGACTTGGTTAGTACCGATACAAAAACAACCAATTGCTGAGAGCTTAGGGGCGCATTCTAGTAGCTCTTGGGTAACTTGGGTACGAGAGCGTATACCTAAAAAATGAGCGTCGGATAGAAGGTTTTCCAGCTCCTGTTTAGGTAAGGATTTGGCGGCAGTGAATATATTACTGTAACCATCATTGCGGAATATTTCTTCCGCGCTCGGGTGGATCCCTTCAAGCAAAACAATTTTAATATTTTTTTTAGCAAAAGATGTGTTTGTATTTGGCACGGTATTTTCCTGAGTGGGAATGATATAACAGCAAAAGAATAAGAAAAAATGAGGGAAATGGCTAGTGATTTAATCGCTAAAGACAGGTTTTCTCCATATTCTTTGGTAATAAGCTAGACTAGATTGGCCTATAATATGACAAGAGCACAATAAAAATGGCTAATTTGTCATAAAGCAGTCATATTTTGAATAGAAACTACCAACCTACAAAATACTTTGTAAATGGTTATTGATTATGTCGTCAAAAATTATGCTAGTAGAAGATGAGCAGCCGATCAGGGAAATGTTGCGATACTCTTTGGAAAAACAAGATTATTTGGTTATTGAAGCTGAAAGCGGTCAGCAGGCTCGTGAGATTCTGATGACCAATCGCCCAGATTTGTTGGTGGTTGATTGGATGATGCCCGGTGAGTCGGGTGTTGATTTTGTAAAACGAATTAAAAAAGACCAAATCTTGTCAGAAATTCCAGTCATGATGTTGACTGCTAGAGTTGAAGAAATGGACAAGGTAAAAGGTTTAGATAGTGGGGCTGATGATTACATGACTAAGCCGGTCGCTATTAAAGAATTTCAAGCGAGAGTCAAAGCACTTCTACGCCGCTCAAATAAAGAAGCTGACAATCAAATTATTGAAATTGCAGGCATAAAAATAAACTTAGCCACACATCAATTATCGATTGATGGCAAACTTGCATCCGCAGGAAGTTCAGAATTCAATTTGCTTAAGTTTTTTGTTACCCACAAAAATAAGGTTTATTCTCGTTCCCAATTATTAGATTTTGTGTGGGGTCAAGGTGTTTATTTAGAAGAAAGAACCGTTGACGTACATATGTTAAGATTGCGCAAAATATTAAAACCTTTTAATAAGCATAACCATATAGTTACTGTAAGAGGCATGGGTTACATGTTTTCTGACGGTAATATTGAATAGAGCCTTTTGATGAAAACAGCTTGGTCAGTAGAGTTCACAAGAATTCTGATAACATTAATATCGACTATTCTGTTTGGGTTGGTATCTGGGCAATGGACTCTATCAGTTGTTATTCATAGCAGTTTATATATTGGCTGGAATGTTGTTCAACTAAGAGCATTTGAACGATGGATTCGAAAAGGAGCGCCATCTTCTAGTGCACCCAACGCCAGCGGAATTTGGGAATTAATTGTTCGACATATTCACCGTACTCAAAAAGCCAACAAAGATCGTAAAAAACAACTCTCAAAATTAGCGAGTCATTATCACGCGGTGATGTCGGCTCTGCCTGATGCCACCATTGTTTTAAATGATAATTTAGAAATTGAGTGGGCAAATAAAACATCTCAGAAAATTTTAGGGGTTGACCCTAATCGAGATGCAGGACATAAGTTAAGCAATATAGTGAGAGATAACAATTTACAACTTCTGTTGGACAGTAAAGAAGCTAAGGATGAATTAGAAATGGTATCGCCAATTGATCCACTACAAACATTAGCGATAAAAAAAGTTCAATATGGAAAAGAAAAAACCTTACTGACTGCTAGAGATATTAGTCAGCGAATAGCTTTACAGAAATTAAGAAAAGCTTTTATCTCTAATGCGTCTCATGAATTAAGAACGCCATTAACGGTTATTTCTGGTTATCTAGAGATGCTAGATATTGATGAGGATTTGCCTTCTTCAATGAAAAAAATTGTTAATAATGCTCATCTTCAGGCGGTCAGAATGGATAAAATCCTAGACGATCTTTTGGTGCTGTCAAAACTGGAAGAAAAGGGGTATTCCGAAGATAGTGGAGATACCGTTGATGTACCTTCGTTACTCAATCGTTTAGTTTTAGACTTTCAAAAAACAAAAGCTAAAGACACTCACAATATTGAACTAATTGTTCAGCAGGATTTATTGGTAAAAGTGGTAGAAACGGAGTTTTATAGTTTATGTCAAAACCTAATTAGTAATGCGGTAAAATACTCATCGCAAGGAACATTAATTAAAGTTTGCTGGTCATTAAACGATGAAGGAAGGGCTTGCCTAAAAGTGATTGATAATGGTGAAGGAATTGCACCCGAAAATATTTCTCGAATTACTGAAAGATTTTATCGCGCTAACGTCAACCGAGTTCGTAAAGTTGGCGGAACTGGTTTAGGTTTGTCTATTGTTAAACATATTCTTGAAAACTATGGCGGTTATCTTGATATTCAAAGTGAACTTTCAGTAGGTTCTACTTTCACTGCTTGTTTTCCTCGTAATAGGATTGAAAAAACTTAAGTCTATATGCAAGAACTTTATGCAACCATTGATCTAGGATCAAATAGCTTTCATATGCTAACGGCTGCGCTCGAATATAATGAAATAAAAATCCTAGATTCTGTTTCTGAAAAAGTTATGCTCGCCGAAGGGTTAAGTAAAGATAGTGGTATTACGCAAGAAGCACAACAACGAGGACTTGAGTGCATTGATCGATTTGCACAACGCTTACAAAGCATTCCGAGAGAAAATATTCGTATTGTCGGAACTAATACTTTAAGAGCAGCCGCTAACGCCCAGGCCTTTGTAAGTCAGTTAGAAGATAGACTTAGCGGCATTCCAATTGAGGTTATTTCTGGCATCGAAGAGGCTCGCCTAATCTATCTGGGAGTTAGTCATACTTGGAGCAGTTTGAGCCAACAAACCAACCATCTAGTGATGGATATTGGCGGAGGTTCGACGGAATTTATTATTGGAAAAAAATTCAAATTAAAAGAAGCTGAAAGTTTAAGAATGGGCTGTGTTGCTTATCGCCGTTTTTTCCCTCAAGATGAAATTAATAAAGATTATTTTGCTAAAGCAGAAAGAGCTGCGGAGATTGAACTTGCTAATATTGTAAGAGATTTTAAGCCTAAATTTTGGACAAATGTTGTAGGCTCTGCTGGAACTTTTAAGGCAATTGAGAACTTGTGTATTTCACAAGGTTTTACTCAAGAAGGTATTACTCAGGAGGCGCTTGGAAAGGTCAAACAACAACTTTTGTCATTTTCTACGATGGATAAGGTTGAATTAGATGGATTAAAAGAACTTCGCAAAAAAACGATTGTACCGGGTATTGCCATTGCGGTGGCGATATTTAAGTTATTTAAAATTGAAGTCATGCATATTTCTCGCGGTGGTTTGAGGGAAGGGATATTATATGATTTGATTGGTCGTCATACTGCTGAAGATATACGCGAAAGAAGTATCAATGCTATTAGCAAGCGGTATGGGCAATATGCTTCGCGAATAAAATTAAATTTTTCTATTCTAGAATCTTTGGTTAAGAATTTTTCTGAGGATTCAAGTATTGAGTTTACGGATGAAAATAAACAGTTTATGCGTTGGGCATCTAGTTGTAGTCAGATCGGGCTTGCAATTAGCCATACTCAATATCAAAATCACAGTGCTTATTTAATTCGAAATAGTGAACTAAACGGTTTTACGTTAAAGGAAAGAGCGCTTCTTGCCGCCATTGTGAGAAACCATCGTAGAAAAATCCGTCCTTATTTATTTGAAGAGTTAGCTTTACAGCCTCATTTAATTGCTTCAATGATGGCTATTGTTTTTATTATTCGGTTAGTTTTTATTGTTAGCCAAAATGGTAAAAAAAATCGCTGTAAAGATCTCAAACTGAAAATAAATAATAAGCAAATGACGATTTTATTTAGTCAAAAATGGGTTGATGATAACCGTCTTATTTATGATTCAATTATAAACGAACAGCTTTATTGGCAAGCTGCCGGATTTGAGTTGACCATCGTAATTCATTAAAAAGAAACAACTTTTCTATTTCATCTTACGGTTTAATATTTATGTCATTTAATCGTCATTAATTGTAATTTTTCTGACATCTAACGCCTTTACTCTATCGTGGATTTTAAATAAAACTAATTTTCCGAGTGGAGTATTCTATGAAATTTAACCAATTGTTATCGGTTAGTGCCGTTGCCGCTATATTTGCGCTATCTGGCTGTGGTGGTGGAGACATAAACATTAATGAAGGTGATGAAGTGGTTCAGCCGCCAGCACCAAACAATCCGCCGCCAGCAACCGGTTTCCAATGCCCGAGTTTTGCTAAAAAAATTGATGCTATCGGCAGCTATTCAGATGTTTGCGAAGTGTCTGGAACCTTAACCTCTGATGCAACCTTTACCAATGATGCGCTTTGGGTGTTGAGTGGTCGAGTTGCGGTTGGTAATGATCGCGCAGATTCAGCGATATTAACCATTGAGCCTGGTACAAATATTATTGGTCGTTCTGGCGATGATTTTTTAGTGGTTCGTCGAGATTCTTCAATCCAGGCAAATGGCAACCTTTCTTCTCCTATTACGATGACTTCATTCGAAGATATTACCGGTGGAGAAACGGCTATTGGTCAATGGGGTGGTTTAGTCCTTTTAGGTAACGCACCATCTAATCTTTGCGACGCTAATGGTGATAATGTTGCTGATGCTGCTGAGCTAGCGGCGTGTAGTATCAATGCCGAAGGTGATGCGGGGTTATATGGTGGTGACAATCCTAACGATAACTCCGGTTCTTTAGAGTATGTGATTGTAAAGCAAGCAGGTAAAGCGCTAGGTTCGGGTGATGAGCTTAATGGAATTACTTTTGCTGGTATTGGTGATGCAACCAATGTTGATTACATTCAGGTTCATGAAAATCTTGATGATGGTGTTGAATTTTTCGGTGGAACGGTTAATGTAAAACATGTTGTTTTAACTAGTAACGGTGATGATGCGTTTGATTGGTCCTTTGGTTGGACTGGTAAAGCGCAATATGTTTACGTTCAATCAAATGATATTGCAGGTAATCGAGGAATTGAAGGCGACAATGGAGAAGCTTTTCCTGCGGCAACACCTCAAACAAAACCTATCGTGTCTAACTTTACTATCGTGGGTGGAAACGTTCCTAGCTCAAGTTCAGAAGGTATTTTATTACGTCACGGTACTGCCGGTAACTTACATAATATGGTCGTAACGGGTCCAACTGGCATGGGCGAATGTTTGGAAGTCGATAGCTTCCCAGAAACACGAGCTAACGCTGCTAACGGCGAACTGACAATGACACATTCTGTTATTGCTTGTGATAACGGCGAAAACTTTAAAGGTAGCGCAACGGATACCCAAACAACGGAAGAGTGGTTTTTAGCCCAACAAGGCAACAATGCTTTTGCAAACTCATCTTCGCTTGAGATGGGAGTTAATGGTTACATGCCAACAGCTGCTTCGCCATTGTTAGCAAGTGGACTAGACGCATCTACCCTTGATAGCTTTTTTGACTCAGTTGATTACATCGGAGCATTTGATGGCACTAATGACTGGACGGAAGGTTGGGCGGTTGGTGTTAAAGGTGGATTCCCTGCTGATATCCAAAATGCTTTGGAGCAAGGTTTAGCATCTGATGCCTCATCAGAATTTCCAGAAATTACAGACAAGCCAGTTTATCGAATTGCTAATGGAACAACCTTTGTTGACGACGTTACCTTTACTAATAATGCTCATTGGATTTTAAATGGTCGTACGGCCGTTGGTAATGACAGAGCTAACAGTGCAACACTTTACATTCAGCAAGGTACGACAGTTATTGGTGAAAGTGGAGATGATTTCTTAGTAGTTCGTAGAAGCTCAAAAATTGAAGCGGTTGGCAGTAAAGGTGCACCAATTATTATGACTTCTATTCAAGATATGACTGGCCAAGAAACAGCGATTGGTCAATGGGGAGGATTAGTTTTACTAGGTAATGCCCCTTCTAATCTTTGTGATGCAAATGGTGACGATATCGCTGATGCAGCTGAATTAGAGGCTTGTAGTATTAATGCCGAAGGTGATGCCGGACTTTATGGTGGTGACGATCCTGCTGATAATTCAGGTAGCTTAAAGTTTGTTGTCGTTAAGCAAGCAGGTAAAGCTTTGGGTTCAGGTGATGAACTCAACGGTATTTCTTTTGCCGGTGTTGGGAATAGCACTAAAGTTGACTTCATCCAAGTACATGAAAACCTTGACGATGGTGTTGAGTTCTTTGGCGGTACAGTTAACGTTAGTCACGTTGTATTAACTGGTAACGGTGATGATAGTTTTGATTGGTCATTTGGTTGGACTGGTCGAGCTCAGTTTATCTATGTGCAACATAACGATACTTTGGCTAACCGAGGATTTGAAGCAGACAATGGTGAAGCATTCCCTGCGGCTACTCCTTTAACTAATCCGATTGTTAGTAACGTAACAATTCGTGGTGCGAACGCTCCAGGAAGTGATTCAGAAGGTGTTTTACTTCGACATGGGACAGCTGGACGATTACATAACTTTGTGATTACTGGTCCTGCGGGAATGGGCGAATGTCTAGAGGTGGATAGCTTTGCTGAAACAAGAGCTAATGCCGCTAGTGGTGATTTAATCATGACTCATTCGACGGTTGCTTGTGAGAACGGTGAAAACTTTAAAGGTAGTGCAACAGATACTCAAACAACAGAAGAATGGTTCTTGGCACAAGCTGGAAATAGTGCGTTCGATAATTCAGAAGCGCTCAACCTTTTAGCCGACGGATTTACACCTCAAGCAGGTTCACCATTATTAGCGAACGGCGCGGATGTTTCAGATGTTTATTCTGATGCTTGGTTCCGTTCTACTGACTATATCGGAGCGTTTGATGGAGAATCTAACTGGATGGAAGGTTGGACCGTTGGTGTTAATACCGGAATTCCACAAGATATTGTTGCAGCTGATCTTCAAGGGTTAGCAACCGATGCGTCAGCGGAATTTGCAGCGATTACTGACAAGCCAGTTTTTAAACTAGATGCTGATGTTGTTTTTACCTCAGATGTTGTATTAACAAATGACAAGCATTGGGTTCTAAAAGGTAGAACGGCTGTCGGTGAAGATAATGCGAGCAATGCGACGCTTTATATCGAACCAGGAACAACTTTAATTGGCGAAACCGGTGAAGATTTCTTAGTCGCTCGTCGTGGTTCAAAAATTGAAGCATTAGGAAGTGCATCTTCTCCGATCACAATGACTTCTATTCAAGATATGACTGGTCAGGCGATAGCCGTTGGTCAATGGGGAGGTTTGGTTCTTTTAGGAAACGCGCCTTCTAACCTTTGTGATGGAAATGGTGACAATATTGCTGATCCGACTGAGCTTGCTAATTGTGGAATAAGTGCTGAAGGTGATGCTGGACTGTATGGCGGTGATGACGTTGCAGATAACTCTGGAACACTTCGTTATGTGGTTGTTAAGTATGCTGGTAAGGCTTTGGGGTCAGGTGATGAGCTCAATGGTATTTCGTTTGCTGGTGTAGGAAATGGAACTAACGTTGATTATATTCAAGTGCATATGAACCTTGATGATGGTGTCGAATTTTTTGGTGGCACGGTTGACGTAAGACATCTTGTTTTAACTGCTAACGGTGATGATTCTTTCGATTGGTCATTTGGATGGACAGGGCGTGCGCAGTATGTGCTAGTTAAGCATGATGCAGCATTTGTTAATCGTGGAATTGAAGGTGATAACGGTGAAGCTTTTCCTGCGGCGACTCCATTAACTACCCCAACTATTGCAAACTTTACAATTATCGGTGCAAACAATAGTAATTCTGAAGGTATTTTATTAAGGCATGGTACTGCAGGATTATTGTACAACATGCTTGTGACTGGGCCGGCGGGTATGGGTGAGTGTTTAGAAGTAGATAGTTTTGTTGAGACACGAGCAAACGCTGAGTCAGGTGCTCTATTAATAGAAAATAGTGTTATCGCTTGTGAAAATGGTGAGAACTTTAAAGGTAATGCAACAGATGCTTTAACAACTGAAGCTTGGTTCTTAGGTCAAACAGGTAATAGTGTTGCGGCCAGTATGGCGGATGTGGTTGCTGGATACGAAACTGTTTCTACTGCAACAACGGCAGATATGAATGCGATTGACAGTTGGTTTGATAATCCTTCATTTGTTGGCGCAGTTGGTGCGGATAAAGATTGGACAGCGGGCTGGGTAACAGTTGGTCTTTAGTAACAGTTCTTGTTGGAGTAACTAATGAAACAGTCATTGAAATATTATCAGTTAAAAAAATCTTTTTCTGCGGTTAGTTTCGCGCTTTTAGCAGGGTTTTCTTCGGCAGTAATAGCCGAAGAAGAGCCAGCAGAAGACGCAGAAGTTGAGTTGGAAGAAGTTGTGGTTACCGGAAGTCGATTACAAGGCAGCGCGCAGGCAGTATTAGACGAAAGAAAAAATCAGGCATTTGTTGCTGATATTTTAGGTGCCGATCAAATTTCTCGAACCGGCGATAGCGATGCCGCGTCAGCCTTAAGACGAGTAACCGGTCTTACTTTGGTTGATGGGAAATATATTTATATTAGAGGTCTGGGTGAAAGATATTCGAGCACCTTGCTGAATGGATCATCAGTACCTAGTCCTGATCCAACTCGTTCAGTTTTGCCTCTGGATTTATTTCCATCAAGTATTATTGAAAGCTTGAATGTTCAAAAATCTTATTCTCCTGCACTACCGGCTCATTTTGCCGGAGGAAATGTTGATATTCGAACTAAGTCGATACCGAATGAACGAATATTTAAAGTTGGTGGGAAGCTTGGTTTTAATTTCGATAATGAGGATTCTGTTTGGTATGACGGTGGCAAAGATGATCGTATGGGAAGCGATGATGGCACTCGTGCGATGTCGTCATTTTTACAAACTAGTTTAGCTAGCGGCGGCATTAATAATTTATCTGCTCAGGAATCTGTCGAGATCTTAAGCTCACTTAATCGAAGTATTGATTCAACGAAAAAATCGACTGATCCCGATTATGGATTTAACGCCACTTATGGTGACAAAATTGATTTTGATAGCGGCTCCCGAGTAGGGTTTTTAGCCAGTATTTCCTATCGCAACGAGTGGAATGTTGCCAATGAAAGAAATGTTAATAATTTAGCAAGTTCTGGTGGCGAAATCAAAGTGAATGAATTTGCTGATGGTCAATCGACAGAGCATCAAGTAAAACTGAGCGGAATGTTGAACCTAGGTTTTGATTTTAGTCCAGATCATCGATTTGAACTTAATAATATTTTCTTAAGCGATACCAAAGATCGTTTACGTGACCGACAATTTGAAAATACTAACACTATCAATGAGGAAGATGAGTCTCGACGTAAGGTTGATATTGTTTATGAAGAAAGAGAGCTTATTTCTCACCAACTAAAAGGACAGCACAATTTTCCCGATTGGTATAATTTTGGTGGAGATTGGTACGTTTCTAAAAGTGAAACAAAAAGGGACGCACCAGGTGCTTTTGAAACAACCTTTCGAATTGATCGAGCAGATGGTGTTTCAACATCTCAGCTAGCCAGAGATATTAATACTGTTTACGGCTTTCAATCCTTGCAAGATGATGTGACTAACTATGGATTTAATATATCTTTGCCAATTTATCAAGATGGATGGAGTGTCGAGTTAAAAGCTGGAGCAGATTTTGTTGAGAAAAGTCGTGATGCAAATAATGTAGGGATCGTTGTGCAAACCTTCTCGATCCCTTCCCAATATTTATCGGGCGATAACTACGGGCAGATACTTTCGGATTCCAACTTGTCCCAGCAAGACTTTTCAGTTCGCTTAGATGACTCGACCTCTAATGGGGATAAGTATAAAGCGGCGACCTTGATTGATGCCTATTACTTTTTGGCTGATTTTGATTTGAGCGCTAATTGGCGAGTAACTGGGGGAGTCAGGTACGAAGATTTTAGACAAGTCTCTGTTCCCTTTCAGCCTCATTCACCTTTCTTTGCCGGTGGTAATGAATCAATTTCGAACTTACCATTATTGGAGGATGAGTTGTTTCCATCAATTGCTGCGACTTACATTGTTGATAGTCAAATGCAGTTTCGATTTAACTATAGTGAAACGACCATACGACCAGACTTTCGAGATGTTTCGACTAGCTTTTATATTGATCCCTTAACTGAATTTTTAGTCAGAGGCTCTACTTCTTTGCAAAGTTCTTCAGTTGACAATGTGGACTTTAGATGGGAGTGGTATCTAGAGACTGGCGAGAACTTGTCGGTTGCTCTTTTCTGGAAAGATATTTTAAATCCAATTGAACAAGTTGAATTACCTAGTGCAACAGAAGGTGCTCCACAATTATTAACAGCTAATGCCAGCGACGGACAGCTATATGGCGTTGAAATTGAGTTTTTGAAAGATTTGTCTTTTATTAATGATGATCTGGCAAACTATTTTGTCACCGGTAATTTTACTTATTCTGATTCTGAGGTGAGTATTTGTTCCTCGGTAGGTAGTGATAATTGCTTGTTCGAAGATCAATTAAAGGAAGCACTTAACACTCAAGAGAGCGTGACGTCGGTAATAACAAACAATTCTAGAAGATTGATTGGTCATTCTGAATGGGTTGTTAATTTACAGGTGGGCTGGGATGCACTTAATAACGAACATACTGCGACCATGGTTTACAATGTGTTTGGTCCAAGAGTGATTGTTCCAGGTGTTAGTGGTTTTGAAGATGCAGAAGAAGAATCATTCCATTCACTTGATTTTATTTATACTTGGTACCCAAGTTATGACACCACATTAAAGGTGCAACTAAAAAATATTTTGGGCGAAGATAAAACGATTAAGCAGGAAGGTATTGATATTCTTAGCAAAACAGTTGGAACGGAAATAGGTTTTCAGTTGACTACTAATTTCTAATTTTAATTTCTTAATTCAAGTCATTTTAATCAATAGGGTTTCTTTCTGGAGGCCCTATTTTTTACCCCTAGAATAACGGTTTATCCCTCCCATATATAAGGCTTGGTAACAAACCAATAATAAACCAGTAACCTTAGTGTCATAAATATGTAAAAAACTTGTCACAAAGCAGCCGTAGAATTCCCTGATTAATAGCACTATCTCAATTGAGGGAAATACTCATGAAAAAATCCTATGGTTACGCTCTTGTAATCAGTCTTTTATTACCTATGTCGGTGGTTATCGCAGACGATCTTAAGCAGGTTGTTGAAAAAAGCAGCGCGATCAATGAGTCAGCAGTTAAATCTCAAACGAAAGTTGATAGCTTAGCAGAGCAAATTCAGAATAAGTTGCAACAGTTTAAAGCGATCAATAAAGAAACAGAGGGGCTTAAAGTTTATAACGCCCAAATGAATCGCCAAATCGAGAATCAATTACTTGAAATGAATCGTTTGGCTGAATCTATGGATCAGGTCACGGTTATCGAACGTCAAATTACGCCACTAATGCTAAGAATGATTTCCGGACTTGAAGAGTTTGTAAAGCTTGATATTCCCTTTTTGCCAGAAGAGCGTAGCTCTCGTATTACTGGGCTAAAAGAAATGATGGACCGATCGGACGTTGCTGTATCTGAAAAATTTCGTCGCGTGTTAGAAGCTTATCAAGTTGAAGTGGACTATGGACGGACAATTGAGTCTTATGCAGCTAATGCCGACATCAATGGGCAAGCCCAAGAAGTTAACTATTTACGTATCGGTCGAGTCGCTTTGGTTTATCAGAGCCGCGACAGGCAAAATATGGGTATATGGGATCAACAATCAAAAAAGTGGGATGCGTTAGATGACAGCTATCGAAGCCAAATTACTAAAGGACTTAGAATGGCACAAAAGCAGCTAGCTCCCGATATGATCATCGTCCCCGTTACAGCTGCAAAATCAGAATAACTCGGTTAAATCAGGAATCAATATCATGAATCAAAATCGAAAAATCAATCAATTAAGCCGGTTATCTGTTGGCATTATTATTTCAACATTATTTTCCTTTTCAACAATTGCTGCTGAAGTATCAATTAATTTGGATGATTTAATCTCTAAGTTAAAGGAAGGCGAATATCAGCAATCTCAAGAAAATAAAGTTAGAGAAAAAGAATTTATTAGTCGCAAAAATGAACAACAGAAATTACTTGCTCAAGCGGTTGTACAGAGAGATGAACAAACACAAACATCTGATCGACTAGAAACCTCTTTTGAAGAAAATGAACTACGAATTGGCGATCTTGATGACGCGCTGAATAAACGACTTGGTTCATTAAAAGAATTATTTGGTGTTTTACAACAGGTGTCCGGTGATATCAGTGGTAAGTTTAGTAGTTCTATTATTTCAGCTGAATATCCCAACCGAGCAGAGTTTTTTGATAGTTTGGCGATGAAAATGGGATCATCTTCCAATCTTGCATCTATCGAAGAAATTGAAAAGGTTTGGTATGAACTAGCAAGAGAAATGAATGAGTCTGGAAAGATAAAATCGTTTGAAAAAGAAGTGACCCAGGCAGATGGAAATAAAATCACTAAGCAAGTAACTCGTGTGGGTACTTTTAACCTAGTGTCTGAAGGTGTTTATCTTGAATGGTTAAACGCAACTAATACAATTGCGGAGCTGGTTCGTCAACCAAGTACTCGTTTCATGGATACGATTGGAGAATTGGAAAATACTAAAGATGGGTTTACACCTTTTGCGCTTGATCCAACGGGTGGAAGCATTTTGGGATTGTTAGTCCAAGCCCCAGATAATATTGAGCGTGTTGAGCAAGGGGGTACGGTTGGTTATGTCATTTTGGTTCTAGGCTTGTTTGCATTCTTGTTATCGGCAGAAAGATACATCTCGCTGTTTTTAACTGAGAGAAAAGTTAAGAAGCAATTAAAGTCAAAAGAAATCAAAGATGATAATCCACTTGGCCGAGTCCTGATGGTTAAGGAAAAACATGCTGATATAGCTTCAGATATCTTGGAGCTAAAACTAAGTAAGGCGATCTTAAAAGAGATGCCAGGAATAACTAAAGGAATTACTTTTGTGAAAATTATTTCCGTAGTTGCTCCTCTTCTAGGGCTGTTAGGAACAGTGACTGGAATGATCAATACTTTCCAAGCAATTACCTTATTTGGAACCGGTGATCCTAAGTTAATGGCTGGTGGGATTTCGCAAGCATTGGTGACAACCGTACTTGGTCTTGTTGTCGCCATTCCAACAGTGATGTTATTTACTTGGCTTAATACTCGAAGTAAAAGTATTTTGCATATATTACAAGAGCAAGCTGCGGGTTTGATTGCTGAAAGAGCTGAGCAGGAGAGCAAATAGTGCCTTCAATTAATGAAGCCATTGATATGATCCGCGAGTTTCTTGAAACTGGCGGAGTCGTTTTAAATTATATTGGCGTTTTAATTTTTATCATGTGGATTTTAATTCTTGAAAGAATTTTCTATTTAAAATTATCTTATAAAGGTTATAAAAAATCCATAGTTAAAGATTGGTACGCACGTGATGATCGAAATTCTTGGAATGCTGAGCAAATAAGAATAGCGATAATTTCCAGAGCCCAACAGTCGTTAAACCAGTCGCTTCCAACTATACAAGCTTTTGTTGCATTATGCCCTTTGCTTGGATTACTTGGAACGGTAACAGGAATGATAGAAGTCTTTGATGTGATGGCCATTTCTGGAAGTGGCAATGCGCGTTCAATGGCGTCGGGTGTTTCTAAAGCGACGATTCCCACAATGGCTGGGATGGTTGGGGCACTGTCTGGTGTGTTTGCTTCTACTTGGCTTAAAAGATCGGCTTCTAGAGAAGTAGAACTTTTAGAAGATAAATTATTGTTAGATCATTAGGCGATACAGCCTAAGAAAAAATTGAGGTAATGTGCCATGAGAGCACCTTTTGCAAAACTTCTTGAAGAAGAAGAGACTGAAATCAATATGACGCCTATGTTGGACGTTGTATTCATCATGTTGATCTTTTTTATTGTGACAGCCTCTTTTGTAAAAGAAGCAGGTATTGACGTCAATCGACCGCAAGCCGCAACCGCTGTTAAAAAAGAAAGAGCTAACATATTGATTGCGATTAGTGACAAGGGTGAAATTTGGATCAATAAGCGACGAATTGATGTTAGAGCGGTTCAAGCAAATGTTCAAAGGCTTCATGCTGAAAACCCGCAAGGAACCGTCGTTATTCAAGCCGATAAAAAAGCCACCACTGATGTACTAATAAAAGTCATGGATGGTGCTCGGGCGGCGGGTGTATTTGATGTATCTATTGCCGCTCAAGAGATGTAAAGATCAATGAATCGTTACATATATGCAATATTGCTTGCTTTCACCATTACTGCAGCTCTCTTTCTGGGGATGAGGTATTTGATTGTCGGTGGCGAGGGTGCAATGAGTGATGCGCCTCAAGGTAGAGTTATCGATTTTGTTCGTTTAAAAAAGGATGACAACCTCCAAACCAAAAAACGGAAACCTAAGAAGCCGCCAAAACCTGAAGAAGAACCACCTCCTATGGAGCAGCCTCCAATGGAATCTCAAGATTTAGTTTCTGATACTAACGCTATTGGTTTTAGTGCAGATTTATCTATGGACACTGGATTGTCGAATGGCTTAGCGCTTGAGTCAGGTGACGGGGAATATTTGCCGATCGTTAAAGTCGCTCCAATTTATCCGAGGCGAGCCTTGTCGAGAGGTATTCAAGGTTATGTCATTGTTGAATTTATAGTGACCAAACAGGGAAGCGTTAGAAACCCAGTTGTGGTGGAAGCTAAGCCAGAAGGGATTTTTGATCAAGCGGCTAAAGATGCAGCGTTAAAATTCAAATATAAGCCAAGAGTTATTGATGGCGTTGCAACTGAAGTTGCCGGCGTACAAAATAAAATAACTTTTAAAATGAACTAGATTGAAAAAAGAGGAAATTCAAATGAAAATTTTTCATGATCTTTTGAAATTATTTATAGTCTGCAATTTGCTATTTCCTAGTTTGTTGCTTAGCCCGTTATTCCACTTTGAGAAATCGGTTGATTATCAATCAGGTATCTATTTGGGTGCTGCTGAAGAGCAAAGAAAAACTAGAAAAACGCCTGCCATGCGAGAAAGGATTTATAGCCAACTAGCAAGAGCCCAAAAGCTTGCAGATGAAAAACAAGTAGACGAAGGTTTAGCTGTTCTTGATAGAGTAAAGACTCGGATCGAGCAACTTAATTCCTATGAAAAAGCGATGTTATGGAATTTTTATGGTTTTATTTATTATGGTAAAGATGATTCTGTTGCTGCGATCAAAGCGTTTGAAAAGGTTGTTGAACAAAAAAACATTCCGGAATCATTAGAGCTGTCAACGCTTTTTAGCCTTGCACAATTAAATATGGTTTCAGAGAATTATGATAAGACGGTCGATTACTTAAACCAATGGTCTAAGACAAAAGCTGAAGAACTTAATGATAATGGGTTGGTTTTGTCAGCAAGTGCCTATTATGCTAAAAAAGAATACCAACAAGCCTTGGCACCTATCTCGCGTGTCGTTGAAAAATCGTTTGAAAACAAAAAAATCCCCAAAGAAAATTGGTTAGTTCTAAAACGTGCCCTTCATTATGAATTAAAGCAAACCAAGGATATGGTAATTGTTTCTGAGCAATTAGTTCGTCATTATTCTAAAGATAAATACTGGATTGAGTTAGCCAATATGTATGGAGAAACGGAACAGACAGTTAAGCAACTAGCAGTAATGGAAGCGGCTCATCAGCAAGGTTTTGTAACTAAACGTTCCGATATTCAGTCTCTCGCTCAATTATATTTTATGGCGGGAGCGCCCTATAAAGCAGCACAATTATTAAGTAAAAGCATTAAAGATGGTGTTGTTTTAGAGAATATAAAAATATTAAATTACTTAGCTCAAGCTTGGACAAGTGCAAAACAATTAGAAAAAGCTGTCCCAGTTCTTAAGCGAGCGGCTTACATGAGTAAAAGCGGTAACTTAAATGCTAGGTTAGCCGAAACGTATTTAGAGTTAGAAAAATGGGATGAGGCAATTTCTTCGGCCATCGAGGCTAAGAAAAAAGGTGATTTAGATAATCCAGGAAATATGGATATCGCAATAGGTATAGCCTACTTTAATTTAAATAAATTTTCTTTAGCAATTGAGAGCTTTAAATTTGCGTCAAAGGAAAAACGTCAAAAGAAAATGGCTGATCAATGGCTAAAATATACAGAAAGAGAAAAGCATAAGAATGAGCAACTTCAAATTCAAATGGATTCGGTTGGGAGTTAGTATCGAGAATAGTAAGCTTCGAACTATAAATCATCTGTAGGAGTTTCACTCGAAAAATAAATTTTTATCCACTCATATAGCTTAGTTGATGACAACTCATTAAAATTGATGCTCTTAAATTTATCATCAGGATCTTTGTTTCTATAAGAGAATTGATATTGAATGTCCGTTGGTTGTTCATCATGCAATATGATAATGATTCGCTTATTGGTTTTTAAACAATCAATGGTCATCGCATCAGCGGGTATTCCTACGCCTCTCATTCCTTGATTTATTCCAACTATTGGATTTATATGTTCAAATTCAAGCTGAATACGGGTGTGAGATTCGGTTACGATATCGGATAGTTTAGCTAATAATGGATGTGTCAATTGTTAACCTTTCCTAATTAAGAATGTATTTTACTTGAGAATATCATGCTGTTCGTTATCTAGAACATTACCTATGTTCCCATTATAACGGCTTCTATAGGTCGATAGTATGTCTTCTTAATAAATATTTCTATCCTCGTTAGTCTTTCAAAAGTATCGCCTAAGAAGAGTATTTCATAAAAGTGTCAATTAACTGAAACTTATTAGTAACAAACCCTATTTAGTATCACGTTTGAAAATTAATACAACAAACGGGAAACCTAAATGAACAAATTAAAATTTAATCTAGTATCAATGGCAGTGGCTTCCTCATTGTCTCTGACTGCTATTGCAGCCGAACTAGAAATAGAAAAATCAGAAACTGAAGAAACAATTGAAGAGATTACTGTTATTGGTAAGAGCGTATCCTACGCTAACAATGTTACTAAAGAAGAAATGTTTAAGCAGCAATCAAATTTAACAAGCGCGCTTGCCGTTATCGACAACCTTCCTGGGGTACTAATAAACGAAGGTGATACTTTCGGATCGGACGATTGGTCGACTACCGTTTCTATTAGAGGTTTCCAGTTGAGCTTAGACCAACAACAAATTGGTATTACTATTGATGGGATTGCCAACGGTAATTCCAACTATGGTGGCGGTGCTAAAGCAAACCGTTATATTGATACCGAAAATCTAAAAACTGTTGAAGTTTCACAAGGAACAGCAGATATCGCTTCACGGTCTAATGAAGCTCTAGGAGGAAGCCTTAACTTCACTACGATTGACCCTGAAATGGAAGAGTCTTCAACTTTCAGTTATTCACAAGGAAGTTTTAATGCACAAAAATATTTTGTACGTTACCAAACCGGCGAAATTGCACCAAATACTTATGCTTGGGCCAGCTTTTCATCCAGTTCTAACTCTGATTGGGTTGAGCAAAGTGCTGAAAATGTACGTGATCATTTTGCATTAAAGTTTGTATCTGAAATAAAAGATATTTCTTTAACCGGCTATTATTCTTGGGATGATACGCATGAAGATAATTATCAACGAGTGTCAATGGGACAGTTTGAACAGAACCCAGAATGGGATCGATTAACCGGTGAATGGACAGGTGTCCCTTACGTTGACCAATTGTATCGTAAAGGTTGGTCTACATTGCGTGAGAATGTTTTTGCCTATCTAAAAGCAGATTTTACGATTGGGAAAGTTGATTTCTCAACTAATGTATATGTGCATAACAATGAAGGTAGAGGAGATTGGGTTCCGCCTTATTTAGTTGATGTTAATGATGACGGATCAGGAAATCCACACTCGGAATTAAATCACAATACAACTAATTCGGGTGGTGATTTTTTAGGGCGAATTTTCTTTGTGGATGCTAACGGAAACTCTTTGGCTCCTTTAGCAAATTGTAATAGCTCAATTATTTTTCCATACGGTGGCTCGAGTTCAGAATTTGATCCCTCTTGTTATCAAGCTGGGGCAATCCCTGTTGGGTCTTTCAGGAATACTCATTATCAAAAAGAGCGAACTGGATTTAATCTTGATTTTGAATGGAAAGATAGTTTTGCAGGCCTAGAAAATACTTTACGCGGTGGGTTGTGGCTTGAGAATTATAATCGAGAAGAAAGTCGAGATTGGCATAAAATCATTGATTCACGCGTTGGCTATGAATTTGACTATATCCCTTATTGGATTCAGTACGATAGGGAATATCCAGTAGACACAACGATGTTATATCTTGAAAACACCATCAAAAATGATTTTATTTCGGCAAGAGTAGGCATTAAACAATTCTTGGTTGACCTAGAGCGACAAGATAAATTCTCTAATACCAGTATGAGTATTTCTTCAGACTCTGATGTGCTTCTTTCGGCCGGATTGGTTGCACAATTACCAATTGAAGGTTTAGAGGTTTTTGCTGGATATGCTGAGAATTTTGCTTCTGTGAAAGATGAAGTGTTAGAAAGAGATGCGTCTACATTAACAACTATAGAACCAGAAACAGCCGAAAATATCGACTTGGGATTGAGATACTTTTCTCAAATTTTGGATGCTAGCATTAACTATTATCAAATTGATTTCGATAATCGATTAACCTTTATTGCTCCAGATTCTCCTGATGGTATTGATTTTTTGATTGGAACTAACGGTAGTTATGTCAATACGGGTGGCATTGAATCGAGTGGTATTGAAGCCTCTATTAATTATTATCCGACTAACGAATTTTCTCTTTACTTAGCCTATACAGCTAACGATTCTCAGTACGTTGATGGAAGCGTTGGATTTCCTTCAGGAAATACCGTGTTTGGTTCAGTTGAAGATATGTTGGTTTTATCTGCTGATTGGAAAAAAGATCAACACTTCGCTGGTATATCTACTAAATGGGTTGGTGAGCGTTGGTTAAACTCTAACAATACACAGAGACTTGACGATTATAACGTTGCAGATTTTTATATTGGTACGCAGTTAGATAATATTGCAAATATAAAAAACCTAGAATTTAGATTGACTGTTAATAATCTTTTTGATGAAGACTATTTAGGTGGCGTTGCTGGGCAATCTGCTTGGATTGGTGCTCCACGTACAACCACACTTAATTTTACAGCCACTTTTTAATTCCCCGACAACTTGTCATGTTGTTACCTTTGGTGGGCTTGTCCCACCTTTTTTTAATTTTTTAGGAGAAGGAAATGTATAAATTTATCCTATTTGTTTTTCTTTTATTTCCCCAATTGTCAATGTGTGCCGATAATTTGGTGTTGATAACAATTGATGGTGTTAGATGGCAGGAGGTTTTTTCAGGTATTGACAAAGATTTAATGAAACATCCAGAGTTCAGTAAAAAATCTAAACAGTTAGAGAAAAGATTTTGGTCAGAGAATGAAAGCAAGCGCGTAGAAAAATTAATGCCTTTTATCTCAAAGAAAATTGCAGAACAGGGTTCAATGATTGGTGATAGGCGAAACGGATCTTACATGTCGGTGAGTAATCCATGGTACTTCTCTTACCCAGGTTATAGTGAGATATTTACAGGTGTAGTTAATGAAAGTATTAATAGCAATAAGGCGATTAATAACCCTCAAATTAACTTTTTAGAGTGGTTAAATAGGCAACCAAAATATGGGAGTAAATTGGCTGTTTTTGGTAGTTGGGATCTTTATCCTTATATTTTTAATTCCGACCGCAGCAAATTGCATGTCAATTCGGGGTTTACTCCAGCTAAGGGATATCCTTTAACTAATGAAGCTCTTTTACTAAACCAACTACAGGAAGAAATCCCATCGCCTTGGCATAATGTGAGGCATGATTCATTCACTTATCGCTACGCAATGGACTATTTACAAGTTGTTAAACCTAAAGTGATAGTGATTGCTTTTGGGGAAACGGACGATTTTGCCCATGAAGGGAAATATGATGAATATATAATGGCGATAAATCGAACTGATAAGATGATAGCTAGTCTATGGAAAATAATTCAATCTACCGAGGGTTATGCAAATAATACTCACCTTGTTATCACGACTGACCATGGAAGAGGCGGAACGATAAGTGATTGGAAGCATCATGCTTCAGTAGAAGCGACAAAAGGCTATCTAAATGGGTTAAAGAAATTTCCACAGGGTATTATTGGATCGGAAAACACTTGGTTAGCGGCTATTGGCCCAAAGATTAAATCACAAGGACTACTTAAGTCAAACAAGGAATTTAAGCATGTACAAATAGCTTCAACAGTATTGAGACTATTGCAAGAAGACCCATTAGAATTTCAAAAAGAAGGCGGTTTAGTTATAGAAGAACTAATACAGATAGAAATTGGTTTAGGCGTTTCTAGATAATTGAGTCTTGGATGTAATCAACAAGTCATAAATATGAAACAAATATGTCACATTGTCATAAATGTGTCATAAAGCAACCTTATTATGCCTCCAAATCAAAAACTGACCGCTTCGGCTGTTAAATACTTTAAATTGAAGTTTTTTGGAGAATAGTATGAATATATTGAAACCTACCCTAATTTCACTGGCTTTATCTAGCTTTATAGTTCCTTCTATTGTTTCTGCCGATGATAATTGGGTAGATGTATACGGCAAAATTATGCTGACACTTGATCGTGTAAATGAAGACAATTCTGATGAGCAGTGGGAATTGAACAGTAATGCAACGCGTTTTGGCGTTAAAGGGTTTGGTGATTCAGGGATCGATGGAGTTGAAGTCTTTTATACCATGGAATGGGCAGTTGATATTACGGATGAGAGCAAAGAGAAAAATATAAGTTCGCGTAGCCAATATGTTGGTTTAAGAGGTGGTTTTGGCGAAATTTTAGCCGGTCGTAACGATACGCCAACTAAAACAATGGGTAAAAAAGTCGACCTATTTAATGATTTTCAAATGGAATTTAAGACCAGTTTTAACGGCGAAAAACGAATGAGTGACATTATTCAATATACAACACCTAAAATGGGAGGTCTTAAAGCGGTCATTGCGTTAGTTCCTGGAGAAAGTACCGGTACTAACGATGGATTGGCTGATGGTACATCTATCGCTGTTGAGTATAAAGCGGGCGATTTCGTTTTTGGTGCATCTTTTGATGATGGCATAGAAGGTGAAAATGTTGAATTAGCGAGAGCCGTTGTTAGATATAGCAATGATGACTGGAAACTTGGTTTGATGTATCAAGATACTGACAACAATGGCGTTACAGCCGACGGCATGGTACTTAGTACTCAATATAAAATTAATAAACATTACTTGAAGCTTCAGCTAGTAGAGTCTGACGTGTGGGAAGCTGGTGTGAGTTCTAAGGTAAAATATAAGTCTCAACAAATATTAGGTTGGGATTATAAAGCAGGAAAAAAGACGACTTTTGTTAGTTATTTAAGCTTTAGTGAAGATGGTGACTCAGGTGATAAAGATACTGTATTTGGTTTAGGAATTGTTCAAAAATTCTAGTCATAAACTAGTCACATTGCTGTAATAAACTCTTTTCAAATCGAGGAGTATCTTGCGAAATAACGAGTAGTAAGATGATTTTCGATTAAAAATTAAGTTTAATAAACATTTTAATTAGGTCTACTGTTATTAACGGTAGAACTTGAAAATCTATTGAGGAATCACTCATGAAAAAATTAACACTCGCTTTAGCTTTAGTTGCTACGAGTTCAACCGTTGTTGCTGCGGGTAGAGATACCATCAACGTAGTTGGATCTTCAACTGTATATCCTTTTACCACAGTTGTTGCGGAACGCTTCGGAAAATCAACAGATTTTAAAACGCCAAAGATTGAATCAACAGGAACCGGTGGTGGAATGAAATTATTTTGTTCGGGTGTTGGAGTTGATACGCCTGATATGAGTAATGCATCGCGTCGGATTAAAAAAACAGAAGTTGAGATGTGTGCTAAAAATGGTGTAAAAGGAATAACTGAAGTTTTGATAGGTTATGATGGAATTGTTGTTGCTAACTCAAAAACTAAAAAGCAGGTAAATATCTCTAGAAAAGAACTTTTTTTAGCTTTAGCAAAAGAAATTCCAGCTAAAGATGGCAGTGAAACACTTATTGCAAACCCTTATAAAAAATGGAACGAAATAAATCCAACATTACCAGCCACAAAAATTGAAGTGCTTGGGCCTCCTCCTACGTCCGGAACTCGTGACGCTTTTGCGGAGCTAGTGCTTGAAGGTGGTTGCAAGAAATACTCATGGATTAAAGCTCTAAAAAAGACAGATAAGAAAAAATATAAAAATATTTGTCATGCTGTGAGAGAAGATCATGTTTATATTGAAGCTGGTGAAAATGATAATTTGATCGTACAAAAATTAACGGCAAACCCTAATGCTTTTGGTATTTTCGGATTTAGTTTTTTAGATCAAAATTCCGATAAATTACAAGGTTCAAAAATTGATGGTAACTCTCCAACTTTTGAAGGTATTTCAGACGGTAGTTATGTAGTTTCTCGTCCTTTATACTTTTATGTAAAGAGTGCACATGCTGGGAAAATTCCTGGAATTATGGAGTTTCTAAAAGAGTTTACAAGTGAAAACGCTATGGGAGAAGAAGGATACTTAACAGATAAAGGTTTGATTCCTTTGGGTGAAGAAAAATTAGACGAAATGCGTAAGTCAGTTCTGTCGCTAACAAAGTTAAAGCTTTAATCAAGTACTTATTTTGGGTTGGAGGCAACTGTTTATTGTTGCCTCTTTTTTATTTTTATAGTTCGAAAAAGATTGGTAGTTTAGGTTAATTTAAATGAATTCTTCGACATTGATATTTGTCATTGCTTTTTTAGCACTGTTTAGCTATTGGTTTGCTATTCAGCGCGCTGTAAAAATTGCTGGCGGTAAAGCAAAAGTTAAAAATCTAACATCTTTGCCTAATCAGTTTGGGACTTTAACAGCATTATGGTGTGGACTACCCGCATTAGTCACATTGTTTTTATGGAGTGTATTTGAATCAAGTGTTATTGAATCGATGTTGCTGGGAGTTCTTCCTCAAGAAGTTAGCTTATTAACCCAAAACCAGTTAAGTCTTTATTTGAATGATATTCAAGTGTTCGCTGCCTCATTAGTACATGAAGGAGTGATCCATAATGATGAACAACAAATTAAATATCAAGCGGCAAAATATTTGGTTGAAACAAGAGAAAGTGCTTCGTTATATAAAAGCTTATTGGTTTTATTAGTTGCTATTACAAGTGTTGGTTACCTTGTTAGTCAGTTTAGTGTGGAGTTCCGAGCGCGAGTCAAAATGGAAAGAATCGTTGGTGGAATATTATGGTTTTGTTCTGGTGTTGCTCTTCTAACAACTATTGGTATTGTTTTTTCAGTCTTATTTGAATCAATTCAATTCTTTAGTGCTGTACCTCCGTGGGAATTTTTGTTTGGTACGGAGTGGAGCCCCCAAATCGCTATGCGAACTGATCAGGTTGGTGGTTCAGGTGCTTTTGGTGCTATCCCGTTATTTGCAGGAACCTTATTAATTACCTTAATTGCAATGATTCTTTCAATACCTACAGGCTTGATGATTGCGATCTATTTATCTCAATATGCGTCAGAAAGACTACGCTCTATTGCCAAGCCAATGCTAGAGATTTTGGCGGGTGTTCCTACAGTTGTTTATGGCTTTTTTGCCGCTTTAACCGTTGCTCCTTTAATTAGAGACTCTGGTGAATGGTTAGGTTTAAGTGTCGCTTCTGAGAGTGCATTAGCTGCAGGACTTGTTATGGGAATCATGATTATTCCTTTTATTTCGTCTTTGTCAGATGATGCGATTAATGCCGTGCCAACACCTTTAAAGGAAGGTTCTCTAGGCATGGGAGCAACTAAGTCTGAAACAATAAAAAAGGTTCTTTTGCCTGCGGCACTGCCCGGAATTGTTGGTGCAATCTTACTAGCTTTATCTCGAGCGATTGGTGAGACAATGATTGTTGTAATGGCCGCTGGAATGGCTGCTAACTTAACAGCTAACCCACTGGATTCGGTAACCACTGTAACAGTACAAATTGTTACCTTGTTAACCGGCGATCAAGAATTTGATAGTCCGAAAACATTGGCCGCTTTCGCGCTTGGTTTGATGTTATTTGTGACAACCTTGGCTCTTAACATAATCGCTCTAAAAGTCGTGAGGAAATATCGTGAACAATACGATTAATTCTAATTCAATAAGCAATAATGAATCTAGCCTAGTGACAGAAAAAATCACTGCTAGTTTAAAGCAACGTCATCGCAAAGAAATGAGATTCCGCTGGTTAGGGCGTATGGCTGTTGGGCTTGGTTTCTTCTTAGTAGTTTCTTTAATTGGCGATATTATTTATAAAGCGACCCCTGCTTTTCATATGCATTGGGTTAAAATGGATATAAATTATGATCAAGAATTGCTTGGAGTTACTGATGCCAGTGGTGAAAGCCTAAAGGAAGCAAACTTTCGGAAAACGCTAAGGCGATCTATCTATCAAGCGTTTCCTGAAGTGACTGCAAGAAAAGATAAAAGAAAATTGTTTAGTTTATTTAGCACCAATGCTGAGTTTACTATTGAAGAATATCTACTAGAAAATAATAGTTCACTAAATAAAATTGAAAGTGTTTGGCTAAGATTTGATGATGATATTGATAGCTATTTAAAAGATGACCCTGTTTTAGGTCAAGCAGGTTCAAGAGTTGATGAAAACCAAGCGATATGGGTAAAATCTTTAATTGAATCGGGCAAAGTTGAAAAACGATTTAATATTGATTTTTTCACAAATGGTGATTCAAGAGAGCCGGAGCTTGCAGGAGTAAAGGGTGCCTTCACAGGAACTATTCTTACTATGTTGGTGACTTTAGTTTTGTCTTTTCCTTTAGGTGTTGCAGCCGCTCTTTACTTGGAAGAGTTTGCACCAAAAAATCGCTGGACGGATATTATTGAAGTCAATATTAATAACCTGGCCGCAGTTCCTTCGATTATTTTTGGTTTATTGGGTTTAGCGGTCATTATTAATATCTTTGGATTGCCACGTTCGGCTCCACTTGTTGGTGGTATAGTATTATCGCTGATGACCTTGCCGACTATTATTATTGCAAGCAGAGCATCCATTAAAGCCGTTCCTCCATCAATTAGAGAAGCAGCTTTGGGCGTTGGTGCATCAAAAATGCAGACAGCTTTTGGGCATGTTTTACCGATGGCAATGCCAGGCATATTGACCGGTACAATTATTGGCATGGCACAAGCGCTAGGTGAAACAGCACCATTATTAATGATAGGAATGGTGGCATTTATTGTTGATGTTCCGGCAGGTATTACTGATGCCGCAACGGTTTTACCGGTGCAAATATTTTTATGGGCTGATAGTCCAGAAAGAGCTTTTCTAGCAAAAACTTCAGCAGCTATATTAGTATTGCTAAGTTTCTTGTTTGTTATGAATATCAGTGCAGCATTGTTAAGAAATAAATTTGAAAAAAAAGTAGGTTGATAAAATGGTAGATATTTCTTCATCAGAAAGTTTGCTTTCTGAAGATACAAAAATTAATGGAACCGTCGGAAATTGTTTTTCTGATAACGCCAAAATGTCGTTAAGAAACGTGAATGTTTTTTATGATGAAAAGCAGGCAATTAATGATGTCAGTTTAGATCTTGCTCGCCATCAAGTGACAGCATTGATCGGCCCTTCTGGTTGTGGAAAATCAACCTTCTTGCGATGTATGAATCGAATGAACGATACGATCCCAATTTGTAGGGTTGAAGGTCAGCTAACATTAGACGGCGAAGATATTTACGCAAAGAAAATGGATCCTGTTTTATTAAGAGCGAGAGTTGGAATGGTTTTTCAAAAACCAAATCCTTTTCCAAAATCGATTTACGAGAATGTTGCCTATGGACCAAAAATTCATGGTTTGTCTTCAAACAAGGCTGAGCTTGATGAAATTGTGATCACTAGTTTGCAACGAGCTGGTTTGTTTAATGAAGTGAAAGATCGACTTGATGCGCCAGGTACAAGTTTATCTGGAGGGCAGCAGCAGCGTTTGTGTATTGCTAGAACCATTGCTGTAAGTCCCGAAGTTATTTTGATGGACGAGCCAGCTTCTGCACTTGATCCAATCGCGACAGCAGTCATCGAAGAATTAATTGATGAGCTAAAAGAAAAATATACAATTGCAATAGTCACTCACTCAATGCAACAAGCAGCGCGGATTTCTCAAACAACCGCTTATTTTCATATGGGACAGTTGGTTGAAATGGGCGAAACAGCGCAAATTTTTACTAATCCGACACATAAATTGACAGAAAATTATATTACAGGGCGTTTTGGTTAAGAAATTGTTTATCTAAATAGTTAAACAGATAACTTTGATACTTAAACAGATTAAGAGGAACATAAAATGGAAAACGATCTTCATCTATCACAACATATTTCTAAGCGCTTTAACCAAGAGCTAGAAGAAGTGCGCAATCAAGTTTTAAAGATGGGCGGTTTGGTCGAACAGCAGGTGGCGGATGGCTTAGTTGCATTATTAGAAGCCGACACTAAAATGGCGCAGCAAGTTATAGATAATGATGCAATGGTTAATAAAATGGAAGTTGATATTGATGAAACCTGCACAGAGATACTTGCCAGAAGACAGCCTGCAGCAAGCGATCTGCGTTTAATGGTCAGTATCATCAAAACAATCACTGATTTAGAAAGAATTGGTGATGAAGCAGAGAAATTAGGTGTCAATGCACTTAAACTTTCTAGCAATGAAGCGGGAGCGCGAGAATTTATTGAACTTCAGCATTTAGGTGAAAGTGTTAAAAAAATGCTAAACCGTTCGTTGAATGCCTACGCCAGAATGGATGTCGACGAAGCATTAGATATTATTCAAAGTGACAAAAAAATTAATAAAGAGTTTGATAATATTTCACGTTTGTTAGTGATTAAAATGATGGAAGATCCTAGAGAAATAAAAAATGCGCTTAGAATCTCATGGTGTGCGAGAGCTTTAGAGCGCATTGGTGATCATACTAAAAACATTTGTGAATACATCGTTTACTTGGTTAAAGGAAAAGATGTTCGTCATACCAGCTTAGATAAAATAAGAAAACAGATCGAAAGTTAGTAATCGAATTGTTTGGTAATTAGTTTTACTCCGTTGATTGAATAAATTCGAAACTAAAGGAAATATCAACGGTTTTATTAAGCATTAAAGCGGCAGAGCAATATTTTTCAATAGAAAGCTGGCAAGCTCTTTCGATGGCAGGTAAAGGTATATCGTTTCCGGTAACAAGGTAATGAGCGTGAATTTTGGTGAAAACTGCCGGTGTTGTTTCGGCTCTTTCAGCATCGAGCTCACATTGGCAATCTGTGATTTGATGTCGACCTTTTTCAAGAATCATAACCACATCGATAGAAGAGCAGCCGCCAATTGCTGCCAGTATAAGCTGCATGGGTGATGGAGCATTTCCTTCTCCGTCCATATTAATTGTGTAACCTTGTTCTGTTGTAGCGATAAAACTGCGCTTTTGCTGCCATTGAGTGGAGATTTTCATAGATTGCTTCCTGTAAACAGTTAGGGTTGAAATTCGGCTTGATTATGCTTGTATATTGAATATATCATTAAAATTCCTAGTGAGGTAAACTAGCGTATTATTTGCCAGAAATTTCCGGCATCTAAACGATAAAAACAATAAGCAATCAAGTTGCCAATCACATCTGTAAGCTAATATGTTGTTCTTGAAGCTGTGGTTTTAACGGAAATAACAATTTAATACTAAACAGGTAATACTTATGGCTATTATTAAAGAACCCGTTGTTCTACCTTATAATATCAAACAAGACCCAACCCTCGAATGGTTTGTTGCTCAATGCCACAAACGTCGTTATTCGGCAAAAACAACTATTATTTTTGCTGGTGATAAACCTGAAACGCTTTATTTTATTATTAAAGGCTCAGTGTCAGTCCTAATCGAAGATGATGATGGAAAAGAGTTAGTACTTGCTTACCTTAACTCAGGTGACTTTTTTGGTGAAATGGGTTTGTTTGATGGAGAGAACAATCGAAGTGCTTGGGTTCGAGCAAAAGCTGAAACCGATTTGGCTGAAATTAGTTACGCTAGATTTCAAGCGCTTACCAAAGAAAAGCCTGAAATCATGTTTAAACTCGCTGAGCAAATGTCGCTCAGATTGAGAAAAACCAGCCGTAAAGTTGGCGATTTAGCCTTTATGGACGTTACTGGACGAGTTGCAAGAGCATTACTTGATTTAGCTAAAGAGCCCGATGCAATCACTCACCCTGATGGAATGCAAATTAAAGTCACTCGCCAAGAGCTTGGAAGAATTGTTGGTTGTTCTAGAGAAATGGTTGGCCGGGTACTGAAGGTTCTAGAAGAGCAAGAGCATATTCATGTGAAAGGCAAAACAATGGTTATTTTTGGAACTAGGTAGTTAGTATTCCAATAATCTTTTAACTTAGGATACCAAAAAAGTTTTAGCTTTTTTAGTACCCTAAGTTATACTAATTGTTCTTTCTAATATCAGCTAGTCAATAAACCTTTTAATTCTTCAAAACTATTTTCCATTTCAATCGATAAATCTTGTTTATTAACACAATTTTCTAATTCGATAGGCAGTGGCAAATTCAGCCCAAGAATTTCATCAACTGATTCTTTAAATTTAGCGGGATGGGCTGTCCCCAGAAAAATCCCCACTTCTTCATTTGTAAGGCTGTTATTTAATCCTTGATAGGCGACAGCTGCGTGGGGTTCGCTGATGTAGTTTTTATTATTTAATTCAAGCATGGTTTGTTTAGTTTGTTCTTCATCGACCGACTCTCCTCGCAACAGCGCTTTATCAAATTGACTGGATTCGATCATGTATTCAATCCGAGGCCAGTTATTTGGCTGACTAACATCCATTGCATTAGAAAGTGTGGCAATGGTTTCTTTGGGCAACCATTCTCCGGTTTCTAAATATCTTGGAACCGTATCGTTCGCATTGGTGGTGGCGATAAATCGTTTAATAGGAAGTCCAAGTAACTTAGCGATAATTCCTGCAGTAAGGTTACCAAAATTTCCACTGGGTACAGAGATAACCGCTTGCTCTCTTTTTTCTTTTGGAAGTTGTGCGATTGCATCAAAGTAATAACAAACTTGAGCGAGTAAACGACTTATATTAATCGAATTTGCCGAGTTTAAACCAACTTGCTTCACTAAGGCGCGATCATCAAAGCTTTGTTTGACCAGTTGTTGGCAATCATCGAATGTTCCATTGATTGCAACTGTTCTAATATTTCCACCTAAAGTAGTGAACATTTTTTCTTGTAGCTCACTAATTTTTCCTTTTGGATACAAAATAACAACTTCAATATTATCAATACCATAAAAAGCATGAGCAACCGCTGCTCCGGTGTCGCCAGAGGTTGCGGTTAAAATAGTGATTTTTTCACCATTTGAAAAACACTTAAGACAACTAGCCATAAAAGTAGCGCCAAAGTCTTTAAAGGCGAGTGTTGGGCCATGAAATAATTCAAGGCAATAGGTGTTTTCTGTAACATTTTTTAATTTTGCAGGAAAAGCAAAAGTTCGCTCTACCACATCAAGTAGCTGTTCATCAGATAAGTTTTCTTCGACAAAAGGTTTTAATATTTTGAAGTTCCTTTGGATAACAGGAAGTTCTAAAAGTTCATCAATGTTATTGTCAGCGGAACCATCATATCCAGTAAACTTTTTTGGAAAAAATAAACCCTGATTCTCACCAAGCCCCGTTCTTACGGCGGTAGAAAAATCAACAACTTGAGATTCTTTGCGTAGATTATAAAACTTCATTCGTATTAACCTGTTTGAATTGTTTATTTTTGATGATGCTCGTTAAAGTGAGACTCTTCTTGCACCTTGAGTATCGACCTTACAAATATGAGTAAAACTTCTTTCTGTTTGGCTGTAAGTCGAGCTAAAAATTTGTTTTGCTTTTTCTGCGGTTTCTAAATTATCACAGACAGCAAAAACTGTCGGCCCAGAACCGGATATTCCGACAGATAAACAGCTGTTAGCGAGTAGTTGTTCTTTCGTTTGTTGAAAATTATTTAATAGTGATTTTCGGTATGGTTCAGCGATAATATCTTTTAATAATTCAAATGCTTGTTTCTTATCTTGGCGGTGACTGGCATCAATAAATCCTGCTAGTAATCGAGCCGAATCAATGACGTCTTTAATGGGATATTCTTTAGGTAAAATTTCTCTTGCCATGCGTGTGCTGACTTTTATATCCGGGTAAGAAATGACCCAGTAACATTCTTCAAAAACAGGGACCGACTGGCTGATAGAATCTTCTAGGCCAATCATCAATTGTAACCCGCCAAGATAACAAGGGGCGACATTATCATAATGAACACCGCCGCTGATTTGACCTTCAAGTTTTCCCATCATGGCTAATAGTTGATTCTGCTGAAACGGCATGTCATAAAATTCATTGAGTGCCATCAATCCAGCGACAACAGAACAAGCACTTGAGCCCATTCCGCTACAGATAGGAATGTCTTTAATGAGAGTCAGTTGTACTGCTTGTATTTTGCCACCAATTTTTTCATATTGTTGATTAAACTCAATCAAGCAATGCCAAATGATATTCTCTTCTTTGTTTTCCGGTAAAATAGACTGATAGCTGCCTTTGCAATTTAGGTGATTTTGGTCATCATTACTTGGGCTAATTTGTACTATATCGCCAAGCAGTTGACCATCAATAGGGTTGACCGCTAAGCCGAGGTTATCAAAACCCACGCTGACATTTCCAATTGATACCGGAGCAAATACGCTGATTACAAGATTTTCTTGATCCAAATTAAGGCTCACTTATATTTATTCTCTATCCCAAACTAAGGTACGTAGTATATCAGCAAACATACCAGCGGCGGTGACTGAAGCTCCAGCCCCGTAACCTCTAATAACGTAGGGTACAGGTTGATAAAACTTGGTGTGAATAGCCAGCGCATTTTCACCACCCTGAATATTAAATAGCGGATGTTGACTATCAACTGACTCAATTTTTACTTCACAGCAATCATCACTAATTTTTGCGACATACTTTAAAACTTGATGGTTAGATTCAGCGGCATCCACTTTTTCTTTGATAGATGCATCTAAACTGGGCAGCTTTTCCATAAATTCATCGCCATCGCCAATCTGAGCAAGCTCATCAGAAATCACTGATTGCAATTTTATATCTTCTAGCTCCAAATTCAAACCTGCTTCTCGTGCGATAATCAAAACTTTTCTAGCGACATCTAAACCAGATAGGTCTTCTGCCGGATTGGGTTCAGTAAAACCAAGATCTCTAGCTTTTTTTGTAGCCTCTGATAATGAAAGTCCATTATGTAGTTCGCCAAAAATATAAGACAAGGAGCCAGATAAAATACCTTCAAAAGCGATTAGCTGATCGCCTGCACCAAGTAGGTTTTGTAGATTGTCGATTACTGGCAAACCAGCAGCAACATTAGTTTCATATAAGAATCGGCGTTTATTCTTTTGGGCGGTTGTACGTAATTTTTGGTAATAGTCCATTGAACCAGTATTTGCTTTTTTGTTGGCTGCAACGACATGATAGTTAGCATTAAGGTAATCAGCATAACTCATGGCGATTGACTCATTACTGGTGGCATCAATGATAACGGGATTAATCAAGTGATTTTCTTCGACAAAGTGGTTCAGTCGTTCGAGTGAAAAAACATCCTTTGAGTTGGATAATTGAGTTTGCCAATCTTGATCAAGTTGGATTCCATTGCTATCAAGTAGCAATTTTTTACTGGAAGCCACCCCATAAACATTCAGCTCAATATTTCGCCCAAGCAAGAAGGCCTGTTGTTGCTTGATTTGTCCGAGTAATTCTTTTCCAACGGTTCCGCAACCGATAACAAAAGCATCAATATTAGAGCGCTTTGAAAATAGGTTTCGATGACATATTTGAACCGCATCGTCAGTTCGTTGACCGCGAATGACCGCTGAAATACTTCTTTCAGATGAGTCTTGAGCAATAGCAATAATATTGACTGCCGCTTGAGAAAGCGAGGTAAAGAACTTAGCGGCAATCCCTTTTTGCTTTTGCATATTATCGCCAACCATTGAAATAACTGATAAACCACGGTTAACAGTAATTGGTTCAAGTAATAAATTACGGATTTCCAGCTCAAATTCTTGGTTTAAACATTCCTCTGCCGCAGCCGCTTGTTCTGATGCGACACAAAAACTGATCCGATAAGCGGCGGATGACTGACTGATCAAAATCACAGGTAAGTTAGCTCGACTAATGGCCGAAAAAATTCGACTAGTCATTCCAACCTTTCCTTTCATCCCTGGTCCAGAAACATCAATCATAGCGACGTGACTTAAACTGGTAATGGCTTTTACGCTGGTATCATGTGAGGACTCTTGTGAAATAAGTGTTCCTTCTCGTGATGGTGCTAAAGAGTTTTTTATTAAGCAGGGAATATTACTGAGGCTTAATGGGACGATGGTTTTTGGATGTAAAATCTTTGCGCCAAAATAACTTAATTCAATCGCTTCGTTAAAGCTCATTTTCCTAATTAACTGTGCTTCTGCGACCAATCTTGGATCGGCGTTATAAACACCGTCAACATCTGTCCAGATTTCACAAACTTTTGCTTGAGCGCAAACAGCAAGTATCGCTGCCGAGTAATCTGATCCATTTCTACCAAGGGTAATCGTTTGTCCGGCAGGAGAAATACCAACAAATCCAGGCATTAAGGCAATTGATTTTAGCGAAGAATAATGTTGATTGAATTGCTCTTTTGATAATGGAATATCTGCAATCGAATCGCCTGATTGGTTTTCAGCGACTAAAAACTTCTTTGGGGAAATTAAAGAAACTTCGTGTCCGAGATTATCTAAGATCCAACTTAAAAATAAAATACTGATTCTCTCTCCAAGCGTAAGAATTTGAGCAGCCGTTTGCTCAGGGCAGTGACCTAAAAGTTTAGCGCCTTCCAACAACTGAGCGAGTCGTTCGAATTCGCCTTGGACAGATGCATCGAGCTTGTTAACACTTGAGGCTTCATGATTTACTAACTGTAAATAAAGCTCTTGATTGATCCCCTGCAACCTTTGAATGAGCTGATTAACTATTTCGCTGTAATCGTTTTTTGCTTCAACGGCCTCCACTAAAGAAACTAATAGATTGGTCACACCTTGGGGTGCTGATAACACAACACTAATACTAGATTGAGTATTTTCATTGATAACGATATCAGCAACACTCAGAAATTTTCCAGCATTTGCCAACGAAGAACCACCAAACTTTAGAACTTTCATCTTATTATTCTCAATTAGTCTTTTTAAAAAGTGAATCTAAAAAAAAGCCCGTGAATCTTGTTAGAGTCACGGGCTTTTTAGAAAATATTTCTGTCAACCAATGACTCTCCAAGGAGTCGTTGTAATCTCGGTAGAGGTTGAGCCAATGCTTGTACCAATAATTAGAACACTGCTACAAAGCCTGAGCATTGTTGTTCGGTTTTTTATTATTGCTTCTAACATCGTTATCTTACCGCTCATTTTACTTTTGTTGACCTATATTGCGTCCTACTCTGAGCCTTTATTGATTTTTTGTCAATTGTGTTTGAGAAGTATTGATATAGTTTATTGTTATATAGTTAACCCCCTGATTTGCAAGAACAATAGTTTTTGCGGCGAACAATAATAGAGCTAAAAATTATTGATCTTTATCATTAGTACCTGTAACTTACTGATAACTATTAAAAAAAGGGAATTCAGTTAAACACTCGTTTGAACATTAATGAGATTTACTGTATTCAATCAGCTGTTAAAATTACAAGGAGGGAAGATGAAAATACTAAAACTATTAATATTCAGCAGCGTTATATCTGGTTGTACGACATTCAATTACACTTCAAGTCATTCTTATTGGGAGCACCCCAAAAAAGGCGATTCCTTTGAGGATTATCAGGCATGCAAGAATGATAATATCGATAATGAATTGAAAACCAATCAATGTATGAATGAAAAAGGTTGGAATTACGTTACAAAATCAGGACTGCCGCATACCTAACTGGTACTGTAAATGGATAACAATTTTAACCAGTCGGTGCTGGGGATAGCTTATTTTTTGCGCCTACGTTGCAAAAATTAAGCAGCCCCAGACCTCAACATTCTAATTCTTAATTTTTATTAACGTCCGCTTGTGGTCGTTTCCCGACCGCAATCAAAGAATCTAAAACGTCCACTTGTAAGCGGAACGATTCATTATTTTAAACTTATGGTTGAAAAATTCAGTTTTCACTTTTAAGTCATCCAAATATGAAAAGTCGTCTCTAATAGATCGAAAAGTTATATCCTGTTGACCCTCCTCCTAAAAGCCTCTAAATTCAACCTATGAACACAAGACAACTAACAATAATTTTATCTCTCATTCTCCTCCAGGTCTTTCTGGTGGGATAAGTGTGAATGAGTAATAAGCAAGAACACTAAAACCCGCCACATGGCGGGTTTTTTTATGGCTGTAAATATTTAATAAGTGGGTAAATGATTATGAATAATCAAACAGAAACAACTAAAGCAGATAACGAGAATACTTCTAAACAAAGCGTTGATGATTCTAAACAACTGCTTAAAGAGCAACTAATGACGCCAAAACATAACATTGTTGATGTATTTGAATTTGAACCGGTAGGATTTATGAGTAAAGGTCGGTGGTAGCAACATTATTTGATAAAGTTTGGCAGTCTCACTTAGTTTCAAAAGAAACCACAGAAACGCCTGCGATTCTTTATATTGATACCCATCTGATCCATGAAGTGACTTCTCCTCAAGCGTTTCAAATGCTAAGAGAGAAAAAGCTGCCTTTACGACGTCCAGATAAAACCTTTGCGACTTGTGATCATTCGACTCCTACGACTAAAGCGAATGAAAAAGGTGAGTTTATTTTTTTTGGTGAACAAGAAAAAAATCAGGTTGAGCAGTTAAAACAAAACTGTAAAGAATTTTCGGTTCCTCTATTTGAATTAGGCAATAAAAAACAAGGGATCGTCCATGTTATTGGTCCCGAGCTCGGAATTACTCAGCCGGGAAAAACCATTGTTTGTGGTGATAGTCATACCAGTACGCATGGTGCATTTGGCGCGTTAGCTTTTGGCATTGGTACTAGTGAAGTTGGGTATACCTTTGCCACTCAATGTATTCCACAACGTAAACCTAAAACCTTTGGCATAGAAATTAATGGCAAATTGGGAAAAGGCGTTTCTGCCAAAGATGTGATTTTAGCGATTATCGAACAAATTGGAATAGGCGGTGCAACCGGTCATGTGATTGAATATTTTGGTTCGACTGTTCGAAACTTTTCAATGGATGAAAGAATGACCGTTTGTAATATGTCGATCGAAGCGGGTGCTCGTGCGGGAATGATTGCCCCAGATGAAATAACCTTCAGTTATTTAAAAGGTCGAGAATATTCTCCGAAGGATGAGGCATGGGATAAAGCAGTAGAAGAATGGAGTCAACTATTTACAGATGATGGTGCAACCTTTGACCAACATATCAAAATTGATGCTAGTCAAATAGAACCAATGATTACTTATGGAACAAACCCGCAAATGGGGATCAAAATTGGCGAAACTATTCCGATTAAAAATGAATCACAAGCACTTGAGTATATGGGTTTTGAAGAACAAGAATCTTTATTAGGTAAAGCGGTTGATGTGGTCTTTATCGGAAGTTGTACTAATTCAAGAATTAGTGATTTGCGAGATGCCGCGAGTGTATTTAAAGATCGTAAAATTGCCGATCATGTAAGAACTTTAATTGTTCCCGGGTCGCATGAAATAAAACAACAGGCTGAAGATGAAGGAATTGCACAAATATTTGTTGATGCTGGTGCTGAATGGCGCGAACCGGGATGCTCCATGTGTTTAGGTATGAATGGCGATCTGATTCAAGATAAACAGATTTGTGTGAGTACCAGCAATCGAAATTTTGAAGGTCGACAAGGCAAAGGTGGACGAACCATGTTAGCAAGTCCGGTTACTGCTGCCGCCGCCGCTGTGAACGGAAAAATTGTTGACCCACGAATCTTTTTTACCAGTTAAATAATTAACAAACCGAATTACTTAGTGAATTAAATAACAATGAATAAATTCGAAAAATTAATAACGAAAGCGGCAGTCATTGATATTGAAAATATCGATACTGATCAAATTATTGGATCTGATTTTTTAAAAATCACTGATAAACAAGGATTAGGAAAACATTTATTTTCCGATTGGCGTTATTTTTCCGATGGTCAGGAAAAACCCGACTTCGTACTTAATCAAGATGATTGCAAAGAGGCTCAGGTCTTAGTTGCGGGCGATAATTTTGGTTGTGGCTCGTCACGAGAACATGCGCCATGGGCTTTGTTAGATTATGGTATTCGGGTTGTCATCAGTTTTTCGATTGCTGATATTTTTTCTAATAATGCAATAAAAAATGGTTTGTTACCCATCGAGTTAAATGAACAACAGCATCAGTTTTTACTTACAAAAAATGCCTCTAAGATTGAAATCGATTTGGTTAATCAAACAATTTCATGTGAACAAGAAGTTATTAATTTTGAAATCGAACCCTTTGCAAAATACTGCTTGTTAAATGGTATCGAGCAACTTGATTTTTTAGTTAGTCAATTAGCACAAATAGAAAATTACGAGAAAACAATCAATGAATTTTAAAATAGCCAGTTTACCGGGCGACGGTATTGGTCCAGAAGTCGCACAAGCGGTTAAAGCGGTACTCGATACTATTGGTCAAAAGTTTACACATCAATTTGAGGTTAGTGAATATCTAATTGGTGGAGCAGCTATCGATCAAACAGGGTCAGCTCTTCCTGATGAAACGTTAACCGCCTGTAAAAATGCCGATGCGGTTTTTTTAGCCGCTATTGGTGGACCAAAATGGGATCAATCGGATATTCGTCCAGAACAAGGTTTATTAAAGTTACGCTCGGAATTAGCTGTTTATGCAAACATTCGACCATTAATCATGTTTCCACAATTAGAATCAGCTTCGCCTTTAAAGCCTGAAATTTTAGCCGGCACCGATTTTATTATTGTTCGAGAATTAACCGGCGGAATTTACTTTGGAAAAAAAGATCGACAAAACATTTCAACGCCAAATGAGTACGCCACTGATGAATGCCGATATTCAGTAGAAGAAGTTGAAAGGATCGCTCGAATCGCCTTTGATTTAGCAAAACAGAGAAATAATAAATTAACATCGGTTGATAAAGCTAATGTACTCGAAACATCTAAACTATGGCGAGAAGTGGTTTCAAGAATTGGTCAAACAGAATATCCAGAAGTAGAACTTCATCATCAATTAGTTGATTCATGTGCGATGAAATTAATCCAATCACCTTCCGAGTTTGATGTGATCCTAACGGAGAATATGTTTGGTGATATTTTGTCGGACGAAGCAAGTGTATTGGCTGGTTCGATGGGGCTTTTAGCCTCATCTTCGGTAGGTAATAAGTATGGTTTATTCGAACCGATCCATGGTTCCGCGCCGGATATTGCGGGTCAAGGAATTGCCAATCCTTATGCTTCAATTTTAAGTATCGCCATGATGCTACGTTGGCTAAAGTTGATGGATGAAGCGGATTTAGTGGAACAAGCGGTTTCCAATGCGATTGATAAAGGTTTGCTAACGGCGGATTTAACATCCAATCAAAGTATTTCAACTGATGAAGCGATTAAAGCCGTTGTTGCAGAAATTAATAATTAGCTTTTTGTTGATTGATAAAAAATAGAATGAGTGGTTAAGGTAATGAGCAATAATAACAATGTAATCATTTTTGATACAACTCTGCGGGATGGCGAGCAAGCATTACAGGCCAGTCTAACCACTAGAGAAAAGCTCAATATTGCATTTGCCCTAGAAAGATTAGGTGTTGATGTGATTGAAGCAGGATTTCCTGTTTCCTCTCCAGGTGATTTTAATTCAGTCAATACAATAGCGAGAGAAATAAAAAATAGTCGAATCGCAGGTTTAGCGCGAGCAATGGATAAAGATATTGATGCAGCGGGAGAGGCGCTTAAAGTAGCTGAACAATTTCGAATTCATACTTTTATAGCCACCTCTGATATTCATATTAAAAGCAAACTGCGTAAAGATTTTGATCAAGTGGTTGATATGGCTGTAAGAGCGGTTAAGCGAGCAAGAAATTATACGGATGATGTGGAATTTTCTTGTGAAGATGCTGGGCGAACGCCGATTGATCATTTATGCAAAATGGTGGAAGAGACCATTAAAGCGGGTGCGACAACTATTAATATACCTGATACGGTTGGTTATACTCTGCCGTCAGAATTTGGGCAAATTATAGAAGCTTTATATCAGCGGGTTCCAAATATTGATCAAGCAATTATTTCTGTCCATTGTCACGATGATTTAGGCTTGTCGGTAGCAAATTCTATCTCGGCCGTTCAAGCAGGCGCGCGTCAGATAGAATGTACGATTAACGGAATAGGTGAGCGAGCGGGTAATTGTTCGTTAGAAGAAGTGGTTATGATTTTAAATACCCGTAAAGATCAGTTAGGCTTGATTACTAATATCAATCCAAAAGAAATACATCGAACCAGTCAGCTGGTCGCAAATTTATGCAATATGCCCATCCAATCCAATAAGGCGATTGTCGGGAGTAATGCGTTTAGCCATTCTTCTGGTATTCATCAGGACGGCGTATTAAAAAGTCAAAATACTTACGAGATCATGACGCCTGAAACGATTGGGCTAACGGCTAATAAGTTGAATTTAACCTCTCGATCCGGTCGACATGTTATAAAACATCACTTAAAAGAGTTAGGTTATGAAGAATCTGATTATGATTTAGATAAATTGTATGAAAGATTTTTAGAAGTAGCGGATAAAAAGGGACAAGTGTTTGACTATGATTTGGAAGCGTTAGTTTTCTTTACCAATTTAGACGATGAAAAAGATTTTTATACTTTAGAAACTCTATCAGTACAGCTAGGCACAGAAAGTACCGCTACAGCCACCGTTGGATTACGTTGTGGGGATAAAGTCATCACTGAAGCGGCGATTGGTAATGGTCCGGTTAATTCAATTTGTAGTTGTATAAGTCGAATTACAGGTTATGAAATTGATATAAAAGATTTTAAAGTGGTTTCTACTTCCCAAGGAACTGATGCACTAGGACAAGTAAATATTGTTGCTGATTGCAAAATGGGTGGAGAGCAGAATAAAACCCAAACTTTTCACGGAATGGGATTAGCAACCGATATCATTCGCTCGTCTGCCAGAGCTTTGGTTCATCTTACGAATGATATCTATCGTTCAGAGGAAGTGGCTAAATTGCGAGAGGGTTAGTACTCTTTTTTAATAAAAACGAAAGTTAGAAAATCTATTTTTCTAACTCAAGGATAACGATTTCCTTTTTAGTTGAGGCTATCAGTGACAAAAGAAGATTATTGTTATCTTCATTAATATCATTTAGATCTGATATTGGAACCGTCAACTTAATAAGTTTTGTCCATTTACTTGTTTCTATTTCATAACGCCAAATAAAGTTTTCTTGATCTAATAAAAGTAACTTATTTTTGTAATAGAAAAATCGAGTTTTCAAACGAGATAATGTTGGTAGATCTAAATTTTCTTCATTCCCATCAATTAAATTAATTAGTTGACCGTTGGCTTTTTTAATATATACCGAACCGTCTTTAGATATTTGAGCCCAATGAGTCGAACCTTGATAATACCTTCGATATTTTTTATTTTTAATATTAAATAGAATTAATTCGTTTTCACCTTCTCTTACGATATTTAAAAGAAGTTCATGTTTGCCAATTCGTTGATAGATTTTATCAACTAAAAAAGGTGTGGGTGTTAAGTGTAATTCACCATCTAAATTTAGAAGGTAGAGTTGACTATTCGCTACAACAAAAATCAGTTTACCATCGTTGGACCAGATATAAGATTGAATAGTTAAATCTGTACTGAAGAGAGTCAATTGAGATACATCATTATCCTCGCCTAACCAGATTTGTTCGTGGCCGCTTCGTTTGGAAATAAACGCAATTTTGCTTCCATTGGGTTGATACTGAGCTTCGTGATCACTAAGGGTTGAACGAAAAACAATTTCTATTTCCTGTTTGCTTTGTTTTTCAGAAATCTTAATTGGCACTTGAGTTGATTGGTTTAAATCATTTAAATTCATCTGTATTTCTCCTAAATCTAAATCAAAGGTTCCCATTGAGGCGACTATTTTTGTCCCAGAAGAATTAATTATGGGCTCCCATATATCTTGAATACTCGATAATTTTTGAAGAGATACGTCGCCGTTTAATAAGATTCTTACTAGTGCGTTATCAACCGCGGCAATTAGGAAATCACCATTTGGATGCCAACTGACATTCCAATGAGTGTAACCTTGTAATTCTGGTGGTAAATTTAGCTTAATTCTTTCAATAGACTTGGTTGTTGGGTCGATTAATAAAAGTCGACTAGTGCGGGATGAATCGAATTGCATAATAGCAACTTTATTTAATCTTTTCGAATAGCTAATAGAGCTAATTAAATACCCATCTTCATTGTTGAGTTTTGTAGAGCTGTTTTTTTGAAAATATTCTTTTGGAGAATAAATAGTCGCCAATTTTGAATTAGTAATATTCATGGATATTAGTGACTCTTCGGTCTCATTTTTGGCCAAAAATAATATATTGTTGTTATCTAGCCAAAGTGCAGCCCTGTAACTTAAATTACCACACGATAAAATTTGCTCAGTTGCTTGTGGGCTTCCTTTTGCTAGTAGGAACGAAATCCTACTTATATCTCTGCAGTCCACTATCTTCCCAGGTTCTTTGCATTGGCTTCTATTTGAAAAAATCAGATGTTGCCCATCAGGTGACCAAGACGGAGTACCGTATATACTAAAATCTTTAGTTAACAATATCTCCTTGTTAGAGCTTAACTCCTTTGCCCAAATTTGATTTTTGCACTCCCCAGAATATCGTTGAAATGCAACGTAAAGACCATCGGGGGAGAAGCTTGGTGAGAACTCTCTTTGGTCAGTGGTTGTTAACGGCGCTACCTTCACAATCTTGAGAGGGTTATGATAGATGGTTGTATTTAACCAAAGGGTTGTAATGATTATTCCAATTAAAATAACCAAAAGGCTTATCAACCAATAATTAGCAGAATAAGGTTTTGTTGCTAAACTTTGTTGTTGGTTATACTTTGAATCAATTTTCTGTTTTTCTTCTAACCAATCAACTTCGACTAATAGGCTGTATCCAACCTTCGGATGAGTCGCAATAACCCGCTGTTCTTTGGCATTGTCCTGAAATACCTTTCTTAATTTAGCAATACACCGCTGCAAGGCATTTGGTGCTACATGAACATCGGGCCAAATTCGGTCTAGTAATATTTTATGAGAAACAACTTCACCTTGATGTTCCGCCAAAATTCGCAGAACTTGTAAAACCTTTGGTTCGATTGACACAACTTCCTGTAGCAAGATAATTTGTGACCGTTCCATATCGATGCGGTATGAGCCAACTTGAAATTGTTTTTTCTGACTTGTTTCCATGTTTTAAATCAAAACCTGAGCGAATAGCAGTAAAATTATACCTTTTATTAACAACCCGGCAACTCGTTCGTAACCATTTAAATCCTCTATTAGACAGTTCATCAGCAAAACATCAGCTTTTTATCAGTTCGCTTGTGTCGTTTATACAGCTCTTTATTAACACAATAGAGCCTCAAAAAAAGTTATCGCCGACAAGATTAACTATTTAATGAAGCAGAAAACTATGAAGACATCAGTTGTCATATTAATGCTATTAAGCTAGCCAAAAAATAGGTCTAACAATCTAAATCATTTATATAGGAATATTTATTACATGAAAAACTTAATTATTATTTTTTCTTTACTAATCATAAGCACCACTCCAGTGATCGCTAACTCACCAGATAGCCTGACGCCATATAAAATTAAAGAGAACATTTACCTGTTATACGGAAATGTTGGCATTGTCATCGGTGATGATTATGTCTTGCTGGTAGACTCTTGGTTAGGCCATTATCAAAAAAACTCAAATCAAGAATTAATGGATGCAATAAAAAAAATTACTGATAAACCGGTTAAATATGTGATTAACACTCATTCACATGGTGACCATAGCGGTGGAAATAAGTACTTTGTTGAGCAAGGTGCAACAGTCATTACACATCAAAATGCACTCTATAGTCCTTATATACCTAAATCCGGCCAGCCACCGCATATTTTAAGATTTAATAAGCAGTTGCATCTTGGTATAGGTAATGAGCGGATAAAAATTGAGCATATTAAAGCTCATACTTTTGATGATGCTCTCATTTTCCTAGAAGAGAGCAATGTGCTTTTTGTGGGAGATAACTTGAAAACTAACGGTTGGGTTGGTCTCGGTGTTTACGGAAAAGAAAGCTTCGAACATTGGATTGATAAAGCATTATCTCTGATGGATGATAAAACTTTAGTCATTCCAGGTCACGGTATTACCCCTTTTAATCGAGAGCAGCTAATAAGCTATCAACAATCCGTTAATAAATGGATAAATCATATTATGAAGAAACACCAGAAGGGGTTATCTGCTAAACAGATTTCGAAAGACCCAACGAGTTATCGTTTAAAGCGAAAGTTTATATTGGATGAAATTGATGAACAAAGTTTTAATTTGTCGTATCAAGAATACGATGCTGAACAAGTATCAGAGATTATTGAATTGGAAGTTAAACCATCCATTCAACTCAAAGAGTCACAGCTAATGGATTATGTTGGTAGCTATTATTTTGAAGATAAAAATAATATTGATATCTTAGTTGATAATGGCAAACTATTAGCTAAACAGAGAGACAAGTTCTTTAGTTACTTACTTCCTATATCTAAAGACACATTCAAAATGACTACAACGAACGGTGATGAAGTATTAAAATTTCATCGAGATTCAAATTCAGCCCAAGAAATTAGCGGCCTCACACCAATAATTCCAAAACATAGTCATTATCGCTCACTTATTACGGGGCGGTGGCATAAGATTGTGAAAGACTAAGTAGTTTTAAGGAAGCTTTTTGGACTTGAGCCTTTTCCCTAAACCCAGTATGCTCTTGCTTTCTTTTCAAATGATGGCCCAACACTATGTTTAAGCGAAGTATATTATCTAGCCTTTTATTGTTATCAGTCAGTTGTGGAATAGCAGCTAATGAAGCTGAGCATCTTGCGGGGTTAATTGATAAGGTTGAGCCAAAGGTGATTGATTGGCGGCGTCATTTTCATGCCAATCCTGAATTATCTAATCGAGAGTTTGAAACCGCTAAGGTGATTGCTAAACATCTTGAAGCTTTAGGTATGGAAGTACAAACCGGTGTGGCACATACCGGTGTTGTTGGTGTATTAAGAGGCGGATTACCCGGTAAAGTGGTGGCTCTTAGAGCCGATATGGACGCCCTACCGGTGACCGAATCAGTGGATCTACCATTCGCTTCTAAAGTTAAATCGACTTATGCAGGCCAAAATGTTGGTGTGATGCATGCCTGTGGTCATGATACTCACGTGGCTATTTTGATGGGTGTGGCTGAAGTGCTGAGTAAAGTCAAAGATAGCATTCCTGGAACAGTTAAATTCATATTCCAACCAGCGGAAGAAGGTGCGCCAGAAGGTGAAGAAGGTGGTGCTGAGTTAATGGTTAAAGAAGGCGTACTTAAATCGCCCGATGTCGATGCGATATTTGGATTACATATTAGCTCTAAGACGCCGGTTGGTACACTGAGTTACCGACATGGTGGCATTATGGCCAGTGTTGATGATTTCAGAATTCGTGTACACGGCAAACAAGTTCACGGATCTACGCCTTGGAATGGTGTTGACCCAATAGTCGTTTCAGCTCAAATTATAAATAGTTTGCAAACAATCGTTTCTAGGCAAATGCCGCTAACTAAACAGGCAGCAGTCGTTACCATTGGTAGTATTCATGGGGGGGTAAGGTCGAATATTATTCCATCCCAAGTTGAATTGATTGGAACTATTCGGGCGTTAGATGAAGATATGCGAAAAAATATCCACGCAAAGATTAGAAAAATTGCCACCAATGTTGCTGCTAGTATGGATGCGACAGTTGATATTGATATTCCAATGGCAAGCTCTTACCCAGTCACTTATAACACGCCTGCACTTGTTGACTATATGCTACCAACCATGGTTAGACAGGCTGGTGAGGGTAATGTTGTATCAATTGATGCAATTACTGGTGCGGAAGATTTCTCGTTTTTTGCTAATGAAGTTCCTGGTTTCTTTTTCTTTCTTGGTGGAATGTCAAAAGATATAAAACAGGAAGATGCGCCAGCTCATCATACACCAGAATTTTACATTGATGAAAGTGGTATGAAATTGGGTGTTAAAACCTTGTCTAATATGGCACTGGATTATCTAAAAAATAAATAAGCTCGAGTAATAAACAATGAAAGACTTTGATGCCAGTTGGCAGGCTTTTTTAAAGAGTGGAGATTTTCTTGGTTTTTCTCGTGAGTGGGAAAATGGAATTTCTGAGAGTAAATTGTTTAAATTGCCGAACGGACTTTCTGCAACATTGTTTGATACAGGCATATTACAAATTAAGCCGAAACAAGCCAGTCAAATTTTTGTTCTAATTTCTAGCGGGATTCACGGTAATGAAACCGCACCGATGGAAATTATGCAGCAAATGGTAGATAAAATCTGGAATGGCCAATTAACAGTTAATGTTAATTTAATGTTAATCATTGGCCATCCGCCAGCGATCAATATTGGTAAACGTTTTTTGCACCAAAATCTGAACCGATTATTTTCCAAAAAACATTTAGAAAGCTCGACCCAAGATTACGAAACACAGCGCGCACAAATAATAGAATCTTCAGTCACTCAGTTTTTCTGCAAAAAAAATCCAACGAAAACTTATTACCATTTTGATTTACATACCGCCATTCGCCCATCAGAGTATGAAAAATTTGTGCTTTACCCATTTCTTCATGATAAACCTTGGGACTTAGAGCATATTTCTTTTTTTGGTGGTTCGGATATTACTACGGTATTGCTCGGCAATCATCCGGCCGGAACATTTAGCTACTTTACTAGCAATGAGTTTGATGCTTTATCTGCCACTGTGGAGTTAGGTAAAGTAAAACCTTTCGGTGAAAATGAGATGAAAAAATTTGAAGGTATTTATCAAAACCTTTGTCGACTGATTGAAAATAAACCAGTTAAGAAAAAAGAATTTAGCAATGATATTTATAAGGTTTTTAAGGTCAAACAGGAAATCATTAAAGCAAATTCTGAGTTTAATTTATTACTAGAAGATGATGTAAAAAACTTTACCGCCTTTAAAAAAGGAACACTTCTCGCTTCCGATGGAAAAGATGAAAATTACTTTGTAGAAGAAGATGATGAGTCAATCGTTTTCCCAAATAATAATGTGCCAGTTGGTCAACGAGTAGGCGTATTGTTAGAATCCATTAATTTATAAGCTTTGTCTGGTTAAAGACTTTTTAAGTTATACAATCGGTTAAATTAAAAATACTAAAATTGATAAAAGGTAATTCAAATTATGAATAAGACTAAAGTTGCTATTATTGGTGGTGCTGGTTACGGTGCTGCCGAAATATTACGCCATATGCTAGTACGCCACGATGTAGAAGTATTACGTGTTTCAAGTAAAGATTATATTGGTCAATCAGTGAGTCAGGTCCATCGAAATTTACCGGGTTACGATGATATTAAAATGCAGGACATTAGCCCAAGAGAATGTGTTGAAGGCGCTGATATTGTATTTCTTGCAATGCCTCATATTATTACGGCTAAAGTTGCTATGGAATTATTTGATCTTGATGTAAAAATCATCGATCTTTCTGGTGATTTTAGACTTGAAAATTTACAAGATTATATTCGAGATTATGCACCGGAACATCCTTGTGCGGAGCGATTAGGAACCTTTGTCTACGGTATGCCAGAACTTAATAGTGAAGCAATTAAATCGGCCAAACATATTGCAAGTCCTGGCTGCTTTGCTACCGGAATTGCAATGGGTTTATTACCTTTAGCGAAAGCTGGATTACTTGAAGACACAAATGTTCGAACCGTTGCAATGACAGGTTCATCGGGATCGGGCGTCAAGCCACAAGCGGGAACTCATCATGCGGTTCGAGTAAATAATTTAAAAGCTTATAAAGCGCTTCATCATCAACATCGCGCAGAAATAGTGCAAACTTTATCTAATGCGGGAGCATCAAAAATATCTCTTGATTTTGTTCCGGTATCAGCACCTTTAGTTCGCGGGATATTATCGGTATCTCAACTTGATTTGGCCGAAGGACAAGATCAAGCATCAATACAATCTTTGTATGAAAACTATTATGCCGATCATCTTTTAACTAATGTTAGACCAAAGGGAGCTGCGGCAGAAGTTGTAGCGGTATCTGGGACAGCAAGAGTAGAAATTAGTATCGAAACTCGAATTGATGAAGATACTGGAAAGCGAACTTTATGTATTACCAGTGCAATTGATAATTTGATCAAAGGTGGCGCAGGACAAGCGGTTCAAAGCTTTAATCTGATGACCGGAAAGCCTGCACACTTTGGTTTAGATAATCCGGGACTTTGGCCGTAAATATTCTTAGATCAAGGTTAATACTTTTATGAATCAAGCAGCAGAACAAAAAATAGCGGTGATTAAAGTTGGTGGCGATGTACTGCTCGATCCACAAGAAAGTACTGGCCTAGCCAATAACATTGCTGATCTACGCTCGAAGGGTTGGTCAATTGTGGTTCTTCATGGTGGAGGACCACAAGTTAATCGACTACAAACCTACCATGGTTTAACTGCTAATAAAGTCGCTGGTCGCAGGATTACATCGGAGAAAGATCTGCAAGTTGTAAAGCAAGCTATAGCGGGTGAAGTAAATGTTAATTTGGTATCTGAATTAACCAAACAATCACTCCCAGCATTTGGCTGTCATGGGGCGTCTGGTGGATTGATTAAAGCAAAAAAAAGGCCACCAGTCATTGTTAGTGGCGGTGGTGACAAACCAATTGATTTTGGTGAAGTTGGTGATGTTATGGAAATTAATTCAGAACTATTATTAGGCCTACTGGATTTAAATGTTATTCCTGTAATTGCCACTTTAGGTATCGATGATAATGGACGAATATTTAATATCAACGCGGATACAACGGTTGTACAAATAGCTAAATCACTAAAAGCAAAGTTATTACTATTGACCACTCAAGTAGGCGGTGTTTTTAAGGATCTAAATGATCCTAACAGTAGAATAAAAGAAGTTAATCCTGTTCAAGCAAAAAGATTAATAGAAGAAGGTATTATTCAGGGCGGAATGATACCAAAAATTGAAGAAGCAATGACTTTATTATCTGAAGGTGTGGAAATTATTGCGATTGTTTCAGGTAAATATCAAGGCGCATTTATTTCGGTGGCTAATGGAACAGGGCAGTTCGGTACACGCATCCTAGAAGATTTACCTAAAGACAAAAAATAATTAATCTTTCTGGAGATTCAAGCGATAAGCGAATAGAATTTTTGTTAAAAATCTTTCATATCATATAGAAATGGAAGCGTTTTTCTAATCTTACAAACCTCTAAAAGATTAATTTCAGTTAGAATATATTCTTGTTTATTATCGCCTTTTGAAAGGGATTCTCCTGATGGAGAACATACTAGTGAGGCGCCGCCGTATTCAAGGTTGTTACCATCTTTACCTATCCGATTAACACCAACAACAAAACATTGATTTTCAATCGCTCTTGCTTTCAGTAAGTTTTCCCAATGCATTTGTCTAGCAACAGGCCAATTAGCAATTACTATAATGATTTCCACTTGTTTTGCTATTTTCCTGAATAACTCTGGAAATCTTAAGTCGTAACAAATAAAGCTTGTTGCAGGATGATTTTCTAAATCAAAAATAACAGGGTCTTTCCCACTAGAATAGACTTTATTTTCGCCTGCATATGAGTAGGGATAGTTTTTGACATAGCGTGATTTTATTTCACCACTTTTATTAACAAAAAAGGCAATATTTTCATCCTTCTCCTTATGTCTCTCTACAAAACCAGCAATCAAATTTATTTCATATTCTTTTGCAAGTTGACAGAGAAATATTGATGTCTCACCCTTGGCAGGTTCCGTTGTAATATTAGAGTTCATTGAAAACCCTGTATTAAACATCTCTGGAAATATTATCAAATCACAATGGTCTTTCTTTGCTTTCTTTACAAAAAGTCTAGCCCTTTCAAAGTTAGCAGATTTATTTTCCCAACAAATATTAAGTTGAATGCTAGCGATTTTCATTTCGTTTTGTTTTTCTAAATTGGTCTTTGATTGGCTTGACTAGATACAGACAGAGTCCGACCCAAATGAAGATAAAACTTAATAGTTGAGCTGATGAAAGAGGCTCATTATAAAGTTGTGTTGCCAAAACAAAAGTAATTGAAGGCGCAATAAATTGGATAAAACCAATGCCACTTAAAGGCATCTTCTTCGCTGCAGTTGCAAATAAAATTAATGGCACAGCGGTAATAATTCCTCCCGCTACTAACAGCCAATCTGTGGAGATTGAATGATTTAAAAACAGTGTGCTTGAATCATTTAGTGTCCACAAAATATAACCAGCGGAAAGAGGTAAAGCTAGGCTTGTTTCGACCAAAAAACCATTAAGCGAATCAACCTGTAACTGCTTTTTTATAAAGCCATAAATCGCAAAACTAGTTGCCAAACTTAGAGCTATCCAAGGGATCTCACCATAATTAAATATCTGGTTAGCAACACCTAAAACAACAAAAGCGACGGCTCCCCATTGAAGTTTATTTAATCGTTCGCCAAGCAAAATAACACCCATAACAATCGACATAATCGGATTAATAAAATAACCTAAACTGGTGTCCAAAATGTGGTCGTTAGTCACAGCCCATGTAAATATAAACCAGTTAACAGAAATAAGCAGGGTACTAATGATCAGGCCTAACAGTAAACGGGTATTCTTTAATATTGATAAAACGGCTATTCGTTTTTTTATCATCAACATTAATAAAAGTGTGATCGGAATACTCCATGCCACTCGATGAGCAAGGATCTCAAGTGCGCTAACATGATCGAGCGCTTTAAAATAAATCGGCGCGAGTCCCCACCAAATAAAGGCAGAAAAACCGAACAACCAGCCGGATAAATCAGGTTTAGAATTCATGAAAGAAAATCTCTTTGGGTTAAGTTTTTGGAGGGTCTTAACCCATAATGTAAGTGCCAGTTCCTAGCGCAATTAAGGTATCCTTTTCATTATGCAGTTCCATTCTTACCACAGCAACTTTGCTGCCACTTCGTAATAGTCTCGCTTTGGCGTAAAAGGATTCACCCCGCCCAGGTCTTACGTAATCAACTCTAATATCAATCGTGCCAATTCGAGAGAGTTTTTTGCTCAGTTCTTGCTCGTCAGCGTCCGGATACTTTTCCATCATGCCGACCGCCGCCATTGCACCACCAACCACATCGAGAGCCGTAGCTGTTACGCCACCATGAAGAATCTTTTGTACAAAGTTACCAATGAGTTCAGGTTTGTTATCAAAGCTAATTCGGCAGCCTTCGGAGGTTAAATGGTCAAACTTAAAACCGATGACATTGTGAAATGGAACATGATTGCTAAATACTTCAGCCAGACGGCTAAGTAATGCTTGTCGTTTTTCGTCTTGAGTCATAATTGATACCATTTGCAATGAATAACAATCAAAAACTGTTAAATTCACTATTTGCGGTCAAATATACTATCTAGTTGGCGCATTCTAACTAATAATTTTGCATTGCACCACAAAATTAATTCTAGTAAGTGTTTATATTTCAGTTAGTTATATAAATATCCTATTAATTAGCCTAATGGCAGGCAAATTGCATTTTATTAACCAACTAATTTTCTCTGTTATTTCAGATGTTTATGCGAGTTGTCCCATGATAAAGTCCACTTGCACAGGAGATTTATGAGCCTAAAATTAATACGTCAAATTTGTATGATTTTCTTACCTATTTTATTGGTAGCCTCAAGTCTATCCTATTTTGTTGTTTTTAAGACTCAGTGGAGTGAGTGGTTTTACATTATTAGCCTTACCGCCAATATTGGTTACTTCACAAATTATATTGCCATCAAGATGTTATTTAGACCCTACCAAAAGACAGCCTTCGGTCGACAAGGTCTGATCCCAAGAAACCAGAAAAAGTTAGCTAGTTCTTTATCAGAAGCCTTAACTGAAAATTTTCTTTCACAAGATTTATGGCGAGAGTATTTGTTTAAATCGGATGTGGTTAATAAGGTGATAGCAGAGGCAAAAGCCGGCTCAAAAAACTGGCTATTAGAGGAAAAGAATGAAGTATTGCTTCTCAACTTTCTTATTGATTATCTGCAAAAAAATGAATTACCAATTAATCAAACGATGAAAGGATTTCAATCCGAGCTGATTGAGAGTTTATCCGATCAATTTGATGCTAACAAATTGCTCACACAAGGTTTTGATTGGCTAGAAACACAATTTGCTGAAAATCCTGCTCAAATGAACAATATGATCGAGCCGATCATAAGAAGTGTTGCTGAGAACATTCCGCAAATAGCAGAGAGTCTGGTTGATGCTTTGGATTCTCATATCGAAGATCAAGATACCATCAAGCGTGGATTTGCGAAAATGGCAAGATGGTCAACGGACTTTACTGCGGAGGATGTTAAGAGATATTTATTTAGAATGGTCGCTAGTTTTGAATTTAGAGAGACGTTATTCAATGGATTACAAAACTTATTGAGTGAATATAAAAATAAACCAGAATTGCTTAGCATGGGTGTGGAACAAAACATTTCCAATTTAATTGATGCCAAACTAGATGATATTAATTGGGTTGAATTATTAATTAATAAACTAGAAGATCAATCAGAGGGTCGATTGGATAAAAAAATAGATATACAAAAGATTCTAATTTCCATTCATCAAATTGCTTTCGATAAAGTTGAACATGAAATTTCAAATGGACCATTGCATACTTGGATTGTTGATGAGTTAGTTTCTATGATTGAAAAGTTAGAGCTAAGAGAAACAGTAAAACAAAAAGCTGGTGAGTTTTCTCCAAAGAAAATGGAAATTATTTTTCAAACCATGATTAGTGAACAGTTGGTTTTTATTGAGTTATTAGGTGCGGTTCTTGGTGGGCTTTCTGGGTTGGCATTAATTGATATTAGAGCTTTTTCTGGTTTGGCATTGGTATTGGCGAGTTATTATTTATTGGATGGGGTTTTTACTTCTAGAAGATCTTTTGATGTTAGCCGTTCAGATTGAATTAGATTCTTGTTACCTTTTAATTGAGCTTAATATAATATAGAGGATCTAGCTTAACAGGAATTTAGCATGAATATACCAATTTTAGCCGCCGGTTTGTTATCCCTTTTTGCCTTTGTCGTTCACGCCTTTGTTGGTGATAAAGAATACAAGCAATTAAATCCAAACAGTTCTGTCAGTGACAAAATTCAAGAGATTTGGGTTCAAGGGCGATCAGCATGGCACTGGTTGAGTGTTGACCTACTATTGTCAGGTGTTTTGTTGATTCTTATATCGACCACCGAATTGATTAAGGCAAAATCCGAGATATCATTTTTGTTAGCTATTTATTTTCTTATTTGTGGCTTAGTTTGGCTTGGTACGATCTTATTTTCGAAACAAAGCAATAAACAGTTTTTAGCTTTGGGGCAATGGATATTTTGTTTTGTAATGAGCGGGTTGATTTATTTTGGAATTTGAGTGAATGTGCAGACAGCTTGTTCATTCACAATACGTAAAAAACGTTTCGGGTTCACTTTATTTTTGCTGTATAAGCCCCAGATCTATATAGGCGATTATATAGCCATATTCTTTGTCACTAATTGTTCCTAACTGATGTAACTCTTTTGCTAGAGCATGAGACCAATCTTTACCTTCGGGAGGTTTCGGAATACTTGTATCCAAAGTTAATAATGATTTATCTAAAACATCATGACCTTTTTCCGTTGCTTTTTTGGCACAATAACTAAGAATATATTCGACAGCATATTTATCAACAGATGGTTGCCATGTGTATTCTGTTTCGCAGGCAGTTCTAAGATTACCCTCTTTGGTCATATATTGTAGACGCCCTTGAGTACATGCGGATAAAATTAATAAGACTAAAGTTAGGAAAATTGTTTTCAATTTAATGTCCTTGCATAAATTATTAATGGAGGAATTATAAGCTCTCAAAAAAGCTCCTATCTATCCAAAGATTTACTTAATCGCTTCACTTGCTCTTTATATTTAGAATATTCTTCATCTTGTTGGTTGGCATTAGCGAGGGCATTACGATAGTTCTTAACTGCCAATGTTAACTTGTCTTGTTTCTCTGCAACATCACCGAGAATTGACCATAGTTTATGGGATGCAGGATAAACTTCTACCGCTTGTTGGTATAATTTTTCCGCTTTGGCGAAAGCACTGTTCTTTATATAAAAATTACCATACAAATGATACCAACCTTCCGAGGTTGTTTTTGAGGGCATATATTCTCCCATTTCTTTTTCAAACTCTTGAAATAGCTCCCATTCATTTGCTTGTGCGGCATGACGAAACATACTAAATTTGGCTTGCTCTCCAACCTTGGTGCTTATTTGATAGCGTGCGCCTCGTTTTTGGTAATAGGCTTTTATCGCCGAAATCCCACCAAACTCTTGGATTTCATCAACCGAATAAAAGGTGATATCCGGATAGTCTGAAAAATACCACTCAAGGCCATTACTAAAGCTATCCAGGGGCGTTGTCTGATGATTGTATTTTTCGGACAGGTTATATCGTGACTTGATACCTATTTTTTCATGTTGTTGAAACAACTTGTCTAACCTTTGATGATTATTGGTCGCATGTGTTTCCGTTTCGCCCAATGACAAGTAGAAGTAGTTATTTAGATTTTCACTTTTACTCAATAATTCAGACGTTCTACTTATTCTATTTTTGGTAAAAGTAGGCGAGCTAGCTAAAAAATAACCTTCAATCAAGTTTGGTCGTTTACTAAATAAATCTAAACCAAATCCCGCCGCAAATTGCCAACCAAAAAACATCCGAGTTTTATTGGTTGGATAATTTTTATCAATGTAGGGGATAATTTTTTTTTCAAATAGTTCGATAGTATCGTTGGTATTAGTACCATACAAATTATAACGACCTCTAGGTACATCATCTAGCTTTTCAGTATTTAGGCCAACTACTATGAACTTCGGGCTGGCATTGACTCGATTTCTTAGACTTTTTTGAAATGCGATGGCACTGTGAAAATAATGCTGCCCATCCATAACATAGATTGTGGGATATCTTTGGTCTGTCTTTCCAATACCATCGGGAATATAAATATCAATGGAAAGGTGGTCATTGATTGAGACGCTGTATATTTCCTTAACCCTTTCGATTTTTTCACCAAGAGTTGTAGTTGATGCCTGTGATTTATCTGAATAGATCAAACAAGCTGCTGTGATAAAAACTACAATCAGCCAATTTGTTTTATTTAATATGTTCAATATTCTAGTCCCTATTTCAAAATCGAATATTATCTGTGTGGTTCACATAGAAGTATCTAAGATAATTTGAAGATGGAATTTATTATAATTTATAGATAGACACAATAGGAGGGGTAAGCTGATTTGTAACAAGAATTAACAAACCATGAGTTTTAATAATAGATAAGTTTAGCTCTAGTAAAAAAGGTCTATTATTTTCGGCCAGTAATTTTATAGTAGAAATTTCTTAATAAAGAAAACAGCAAATATATGACGAAAAAAGAAAAAGTTAAAATCCATCCTAATTTACTTGATGAACCAAATGAAAGCTCGCCCCTTTGCTCAATGATTTCTGTGGGTTCAATCTCAAAATAATTAATTCCTAAAACAATCAATACCGTACCAATAATGACAGCAATAAGAAGAAAAAACACTGATGAAAATTTGTTTGAAGGGTTCATTGTTATTTACTCGTTAAGATCTTCATAAAAAACAGCGGTACCATACACCATTAACTCAGCCGAACCCGCTGCAATTTGCGAAGTAGAAAATCTGATACTGACAATCGCATTACCACCAAGCTCTCTGGCATCGTCCATCATTCTATCCAAAACTTGTTCACGACTTTCAGCTAAAAGTTTTGTATATTCGTGAATTTCGCCGCCAACAATTCCCCGAAATTTAGCTAAAATATCATGACCAATATGGCGCGCACGAATACTGCTGCCTCTGACTAATCCCAAATGTCTAACAATCTTTTTTCCATAAATATGATCACTACTAGAAAGCACAACTTTTCTCATATTTTCACCCGTTTGTATTTATCATTCTTAGAAACGATCATTCGCTGTCTTAATACGCTGAATAATAAAAACAAACTGCCTAAGCATAACAATCCAATTGACGCCTTAACTAATAAACCAATCGCGGCATTAATAAAGACCGAATACATAATGAAGGCCACCAAAATAACTGATGCAATCGCTATCATTGCAAAGCCGAACATTCTAGATGCTTGAGTCACTGGCTCTTTAAAGAGTTTATCGAGATGTTCTAATTCATTATCATGAAGACTTAGCGATTGTATTTCCTGCCGCATAACCAGCATTTCATCATGCAGATCTTTATATTCTGAATCACTATCAAGAAGTAACATCACTTTTTGAGCTTCTTGCTGAGTAAGCTCACCATCTAAATAACCAGACAATAATTCGTATTTACTGTTTAACATACTTTGTTTTTGGATAGACAAGCTATCAATTGAAACCTCGACTCGTTCGCCTGCGGGCTGTTGTTGGGTTGCTTTTTGCGGTTCTTCGTCAATCATTGCTGACCTCCTAATGAAACGCCCTTATCAATCAGGATTTCTCTTAATGCCATTCTTGCTCGATGTAAGCGCGACATAACCGAACCTTTTGCAATATCTAATATCTTAGCAATATCTTCATAGCTAAAGTTGTGATAATCGCGGAGCAAGACAATTTCTTTTTGATTCATATTAAGTTGATCCAGTGCCTGCTCGATGGTTTCTTTAAGCTGTAATTGCTGCAACGATCTGTCGGGCTCACTATTTAGTGGAGCTTGAGTGTGATATTCCTCATGTTCTACATGGGGTAATCGTTTCTTTCGCCTTAATATATCAATCGACTTGTTGCGTACCACGGTAAATAGCCAAGGCTTAAATTCAGGATGATCAAGCTCTGGAGCATTGGAGTGATTAAGTCCCTTTTCTATCGAGGTTTGAACCACTTCTAGCGCATCATCTGGGTTATTGAGTAGCCGTAAAGCGAGCGAATAAGCCTGCCTACGGCACTGTTCGAATTCTTCCGACACCTGCATGGTGTAATCCTTTATTGTTGTTTTGATTGGGCGACCAAAGGAAATTGTCTGCCTAGCTTTATCTGAAATCATTATTGTCTGAAACCATCAAATTCTACGCTAATTAAGGGATAATTTGTATGCCGTTGTTGTATAACGACTCTTTTTTAACAATATTCCCAATACACTCCCAAATATTCATTTATTTTCGCGCTATTATTTTAATCTTTACATTGCGGCTCTTTACATCCTTCACTTAAGCTGATTAAAATAGACACAAGATCGCTGACTTATGGCTAATAAATGCTATTTACCGCCCCAATAAAAACCTCTCTCAATATATTTGCTAGCCAAACAGGCTGCAAGTTCATCTTAAATTAGCCAATTTTATTCTACTTTGGTACTTGTGTTATTCTCATTATGAATAACCGTTTCAATCTTTATTTTTCAATCTTGGGTTAAACAATCAAACCTGCTCAGCTTTATAGAAAATATAAGATATTTTAAATATTTAAGAGAAAACCTATGCAACCAGACGATTCTAAAATTAGCACTAATAAAGCCCCAGCCCCTGTGGGTTTGTATCCACATGCTAGAAAAGTAGGGGATTTATTATTTTTATCGGGTGTCGGTCCAAGGCAAGCAGGAACAACCGTGATACCTGGTGTTACCCTCAATGATGATGGAACAATAAAAAAATATGACATTGAAGCTCAATGTCGAAGTGTTTTTGATAATGTTCGGACAATTTTAGAAGCTTCAGGTTCCAGTTGGATGGATCTCGTTGATGTCACGGTTTTTCTAACCAATATGGCTGATGATTTTAAAATTTATAATAAAGTTTATGCAGAATATTTTGCGGATAACCAACCTTGCCGAACGACTGTAGAAATCAACTGCTTGCCAACACCGATTGCCATCGAATTGAAGTGTGTCGCAACGGTTAATAAATAACTTTGTAATCAATAAGATTTTGATAAAGATTAATCTGGAGGAAAACTAATATGAGCGCACCGATGCAAGTTCTTAAGTTCCAAAAATGGATTGATGAAAATCGAGATAAATTAAAACCACCTGTCTGCAATAAGGAAGTTTATCGTGATGGCGATATGATTATCATGGTCGTTGGGGGGCCTAATGGCCGTAAGGATTTTCATTACAATGAAGGCCCTGAATTTTTCTATCAGCTCGAAGGCGAGTTGCTACTAAGAACACAACAAGAAAATGGCATTGTCGAATATAAACTTGGAGCAGGAGATATATTTTTATTACCGCCTAAAGTGCCCCATTCACCGGTACGTTTTGAAAATTCGATTGGTTTAGTGATTGAACAAATTCGCCGTCCTGAAGAAACAGATGCACTCATGTGGTTTTGTGAAAAGTGTAACCATAAACTCTATGAAGAGTTTTTTCCGCTAAAAGATATTGAAAATGATTTTGGCGCCGTTTTCAACCGGTTTTTAACCAGCGAAGAACTTCGAACCTGTAATAGCTGTGGACATGTCATGCCACATAATAAATATGAATTTGATTAAAGGTTAACCTTACGATGCTAACAATTGATATCCACACTCATATCTTGCCGAAGAATTGGCCTGACCTAAAGGAAAAATATGGTTATGGTGGTTGGATACATCTTGATCATCATAAATGCGGTTGCGCTCGAATGATGAAAGAAGATCATTTTTTTCGTGAAATCGACTCAAACTGCTGGGATGCCGAAGTACGCATGAAAGAATGCGATCAGCATAAGGTTGATGTACAAGTGTTATCAACCGTACCCGTTATGTTTAGTTATTGGGCTAAGCCGTTAGACGCACTCGATATTTCAAAACTACTTAACGATCATATTGCCGGGATCTGTGACCAATATCCTAGCCGTTTTGCTGGACTTGGAACCATTCCTTTGCAATCTCCTGACTTGGCGATTAAAGAACTTGAAAGATGTGTTAATGATTTGGGGCTTTCCGGTGTTCAGATTGGCTCCCATGTTAACGATTGGAATTTAAATGCGCCTGAATTATTTGCGGTATTTGAAGCAGCACAAGATCTAGGTGCATCAGTATTTGTTCATCCGTGGGATATGATGGGCAAAGAACAAATGAAAGACTATTGGCTACCTTGGCTAGTGGGTATGCCAGCAGAAACTTCATTGGCTATGTGTTCAATGATCTTTGGTGGTGTTTTTGAAAAGCTGCCTGATCTAAAGGTCGCTTTCGCTCACGGCGGCGGCTCCTTTCCATCAACCATTGGAAGAATAGAGCATGGCTTTAATTGTCGTCCCGATCTAGTTGCCGTTGATAATAATATTAATCCCCGCGAATACCTTAAGAAAATCTATTTAGATACATTGGTTCATGACGCGCCAATGCTTAATTATTTAATTGAATTAATGGGTGCCGATAGATTGGCTTTAGGAACCGACTATCCTTTTCCTTTAGGTGAACTAGAGCCCGGTAAATTAATTAATCAAACTATTATAGATAAAAATATTCGCGAAAGATTATTAAATGGCACTGCTTTGGAGTGGTTGGGATTAGATAAAAAAAGATTTGAAGTATAAATCTTTTTTTAGAAGACTCTATTAATAAATAATATTAGAAAAAAATTATGAAAATAAATTTAACAGTCGATCAAATAAATTATTACGCTGATTTAAGCGATGGAAAAAACATTGCCATTACCTTATTACCCAATGGTGATCAACCTAGTCATTTTGGTGCGCCTGCATGTACCAGCGAAACATTAGTGGCTGGCAGCTTTATTGGTGATACCAAACGAGGAGGAAGTTGTAATGCCAATCAGTTAACAATGATTCCGCATTGTAATGGTACTCATACAGAATCGATCTCCCATATAGTGAATCAATTAAAGCCGGTTTATCAAGCAATCGAAACGTCTCTTTTTCCTAGCGTATTAATGAGTATTCAACCGGTTAAAGCGAAAAATACCAATGAAACCTACAAGCCGCATTTTGATCCAGAAAATCATGTGATAACAAAAAATCAATTACTCGAATTGCTGGCTCATTTTTCAGATGAGCAATTGCAAGGTTTAGTAGTTCGAACTTTGCCGAATAATACGGATAAAAAAAATCGAATTTACAACCAAGAAAACTATCCCACCTACTTTACTAATGATGCTATGGAATATCTTATTGAAAGAAAGGTTCAACATTTGCTAGTTGATTTTCCTTCGGTTGATAAAATGTATGACGATGGAATGCTTAGTAATCACCGGTTATTCTGGGATGTAAAATTAGGGAGCAAGGACCTTAGCGGTGCATGTAAAACTAATAAAACAATCACCGAAATGATTTTTGTAAAAGATCATATTAAAGATGGTTTTTATTTATGCAACCTACAAGTGCCAAGAATTGAAACAGATGCAGTCCCATCACAACCATTACTTTATCCATTAAACAAAATTTAATTTTAGAATAGGCAATTTATGCAATACCAAAACACTTTAGAATTTGCTAAAACAATGGATCAAAATGACCCAGTTGCAAACATAAGAAAAGAATTTTCCATTCCAAAAACAACTGATGGCAAAGATGAAATTTACCTATGCGGAAACTCCTTGGGTTTACAACCAAAATTGGCTGCAGAATACGTCAAGCGAGAACTCACTCAATGGGCTGAACAAGGTGTTAAAGGTCATTTTAGCGGCGATTTTCCTTGGATGCCTTATCATGAATTTTTAGCTGAAGGTTTTGCAGAATTGGTTGGAGCGAATAAAAATGAAGTGGTTTCAATGAACACTTTAACTGCCAATCTGCATTTTATGATGGTGTCATTTTATCAACCGACAAAAAAAAGATTTAAAATTTTGATTGAAGACCATGCTTTTCCTTCCGATCATTACGCGGTTGAATCACAGATTAAATTTCATGGATATAATCCTGAAGAAGCAATGCTTTTAGTTAAACCAAGAGAAGGCGAGGAAGCCATCCGAAAAGAGGATTTAATTGATCTGATAGAAAAAGAAGGGGATTCAATCGCTTTAGTGATGTTGCCTGGTGTCCAATATTACACGGGACAAGTTTTTGACATGGAAACAATTACTCGTATGGCGCAAGATAAGGGCTGCAAAGTTGGATTTGATCTCGCTCATGCCGCGGGAAATATCCCTATGAAATTACATGATTGGAATGTTGATTTTGCCTGCTGGTGTACCTATAAATATCTTAATTCCGGCCCTGGTTCGGTAGCTGGCTGTTTTGTTCATGAAAAGCATCATGATATCGAAAGCCTACCTCGCTTTGCCGGCTGGTGGGGACATGATAAACAATCTCGATTTAAAATGGAAAATAACTTTAAACCAATGAAGTCTGCCGAAGCTTGGCAACTTTCCAATCCTCCTGTTCTTTCTCTTGCGGCTATTCGTGGTTCTTTAGACACAATAAAAAAAGCAGGCGGTATCAAAATTCTAAGAGAAAAAGCTACTAAGTTATCTGGCTATATGCGGTTTTTACTTGAAACTGAATTAGCGGACAAAGTCGATATTCTAACCCCTAGCAATATTGATGAATCAGGCAGTCAACTCTCATTGGCTATCAGATTAAATTCCGACGACTCACCAGAACTTGGCAAACAAATCTTTGATGCGATTGAAAATAGAGGTGTCGTTGGTGATTGGCGCTACCCTAATGTTATTCGTGTCGCGCCTGTTCCTCAGTACAATTCTTTTCAAGATGTATTTCACTTTGTCGAAATATTAACCTCCGAAATCAACAATCAACGAGGCAATAAATGAAGCAGTCAAATAATAACTCGGATCAAAAAATTACCTTAATTGGAGCTGGACTGGTTGGCTCACTTTTAGCAGTTCTGCTCGCTAAACGAGGGTTTAGAGTCGAAATCTTTGAACGTCGAGCTGATATGCGTAAACAAGCAATGAGTGCGGGACGTTCAATTAATCTAGCGCTGGCCAATAGAGGAATTTATCCGCTAGAGCAAGCAGGGTTAATGGATAAGGTCACGCCAATATTAACCACTATGAAAGGACGAATGGTTCATGATCTTGATGGTAATGAAAATTTTCAAAGTTATGGCCAACGTCCCGAGGAAGTCATCTATTCGGTATCCCGGGGGGATCTTAATAAAATTTGTTTGGATGCTGCAGAAAAAACAGGTTTAGTTAGCATGCATTTTGAACAAAAATGTGAGTCTGTCGATTTTAATGAAAATAAAATACAGCTGCTTAACGAACAAACTGGAGAAATCAGCGAGCACTATTTTAAACAACTCATTGGAACTGATGGCAGTGCTTCAGAAGTTAGGGATGCCATCCATAAAATAGAATCAACTCAACACGACTTATTACAACTTGGTCATAGTTATAAAGAACTTTGTATTCCAGCCGGAAATAATGGCGAATTTCAGATCGATGCCAATTCATTACATATATGGCCACGCGGTGGTTTTATGTTGATAGCGCTTCCCAATGAAGATGCATCATTTACGATTACTCTGTTTATGCCTAATGAAGGTGAAATTAGTTTTGAAACCATTAATACTGAAGAAAAGGTAAAAGACTTTTTCCAAACCTATTTTGAAGATGCATCTAACATGATGCCTGATTTGTTGACTGATTTTTTTGAGAACCCAACAGGACATTTAGCCACTGTTAAATGCGCGCCATGGCACTATCAAGACAAAGCCTTATTACTGGGTGATGCCGCTCATGCCGTCGTACCTTTTCATGGTCAAGGAATGAACTGTGGATTTGAAGATGCTTTAGATTTAATTGAAACGATGGAAAAATCGGATGCTAACGAATTAGATTGGGAAAAAATATTCTCTCAAGTTGATCACAATAGAAAAGCCAATGGGGATGCGATTGCAGATATGGCGATAGAAAACTATATTACCATGCGAGATTCAGTTAATGATGAAAAATTTCTATTAAGAAACAAGCTGGCCTTCGAATTAGAAAATAAATACCCAAACTATTTTTGTCCTAGATATTCAATGGTTATGTTTCATCGATTGCCTTATGCAGAAGCGAAAAAAAGAGGGGCTATACAGGAAAAAATATTAATTGAATTAACTGACAATGTTACCTCCATTGAAGAAGTGAACTTCGCTTTAGCTAGAGAGCTTATTGAGAAAAATTTAAGACCGGTTATATTAAACCCTTAACAATTATTTCCAACATTTTTAATTTGAACTCTAATTTTATTTGACAAATTATAATTGGAGTGTATTATTGCGCCAGATTTTCAACAACTGATTGAAAATAAATATCTAGCTAATAACGATTAGCAGAAAAATATGAGGAGTTACTAAATGAAATTAATTAAATACCTGGAAAATAAAAAATAACCTTCTCATGCTTATGCTCGGAAGGAAATTGAATACCTTTCGAGTCAGATAAAGTCTTTTAAAAAAGCCCTGACTGGATACGCCGTCAGGGCTTTTTTCGTTTGGTATTCTTGATAATAAATAAAATGTTGCCATTGTTAAAAATGGCACAAAGGATACAGTCATGCCTGTAAAAATTGAATTAAATAAGAATGCAAAAAATGGAATTAAACCTGTGAAAATTTTTACAAGTGATGTTGGTAATATGGCACTCACTCAGTTAAAAAATCTTTCTCAGCTGCCATTTATCCATTCGCACATCGCAGCAATGCCAGATGTGCATGCCGGAATTGGTGCAACGATTGGCTCAGTTATTCCAACTGATGGGGCAATTATTCCAGCAGCTGTTGGTGTCGATATTGGATGTGGAATGAACGCTGTTAGGCTTTCGATAAAAGCTTATCAACTGCCAACCAATCTAAAACCAATTCGGCTGGCGATTGAACGAACAGTTCCTGTTGGAGCTTCTGCACACAAAATGATATCAGTAAGGGATAAAAGCTTACGTAAATTACAGCAAGGTATTGACCATCTGTTTGATAGCCACCCACAGCTATTAAAAATGATGAAAAAACCTCGCCAAACGTGGGCTCAACAAATGGGAACACTCGGAAGTGGTAATCATTTTATTGAACTCTGTATTGATGAGAATCAAGATGTTTGGATCATGTTGCATTCTGGAAGCAGAGGTATTGGAAATGCCATTGGACGTTATTTTATTAGTAAAGCAAAGAAAGACATGCAAGGTCATATGCATAATTTACCTGATCGTGACCTGTCATATTTTTCGGAAGGTTGTGCTAATTTTAATGATTATATGGACGCCGTGGAATGGGCTCAGAATTATGCATTTTTTAATCGTCTAGAAATGATGGAATTGGTTGTAAGAGCAATTAAACTTCTTTTACCAGCTTTCCAATTAACGAAAGAAGCGATTAACTGTCATCATAATTATGTACAAAAAGAGGAACATTACGGGAAGAATGTTTATGTCACAAGAAAGGGAGCGATTAGTGCTCAACAAGGAGAGCTTGGAATTATTCCCGGTAGCATGGGAACAAATTCTTATATTGTGAGTGGTAAAGGAAAAGCTGAATCTTTCTGTTCATGTGCTCATGGTGCTGGAAGAAGTATGACAAGAACTGCTGCACACAAAAGATTTAGGCGAACAGATATGGAAGAACAAACAAAGGGAATTGAATGCCGTAAAGATAGTGGCGTTATAGATGAAATTCCAGCGGCTTATAAAGATATTAATGTGGTAATGGAAAATCAATCTGACTTAATAGATATCGTTCATCAATTAAGACAAGTTGTTTGTGTTAAAGGCTGAGGGGTGAATAAGGTGAAATTTATAAACCTCCCATTTATTTTTTATTAACTGGAGAAAGCAATGAGACTAAAAATCGGTTTTATTAAACAACAATTACTTTTATTTGAAGAAATAAGGAATACCTATTATGGAAATAAATTTATTAAAGGAGGCTATCGAATGCTTGAGTGATCAACGCCGTCTTGTTCATTATCATGATGACCAATACGCGTTATATTTATTACAACAGTATTGTTTAAAGCAAGAAGGTTTAATACAAACCAGCTTAAAACATAATTGTTTAGATAAAGCAGAACAAGCGAGTATTTCAATATCTGACTTAAAATCGACACAATTTGCAAAACTATTGCAGCGACCTAAAGTAAAACAGTTATTTGCTGGTTTTGGTGATGGAAAAATCGCCGCTAAAGGTTTGCAAGACATCATTACTGACAATTATAAAAGTTATGTAATTACCTTGTCGCGATGGGGCTGTATAGAAAATTATAGTTGGAATCAAACTTCGGTTCCTGGTGCAAACTTAGTCATGCAATTGAATTTAACCAACCAACATGATCAATATTTGTTGGATTTGAAAATCGATGCTTCGCCCTTTAAGTATCGTTATCATCCGATTCATCGAACTAAGAGTTCACTCTCTTGGGCGAGGATTGATTTTGATCTCGACACGGGGGAAGCTTTGATTGAAGAGATTCAAAATGACTGGTTGAGGCGCGCGTCTACACACTTTAAGTGGGCAAAAAGAGCTTTACTAAATGGGCAAGATTCTTATTATATGAGAAGTGAGAAATATTCAGCTGGGAAAATGCTTGAGTATACCAAAGACCTTTTAGATAAGTATCAAAAATGCTGGCACGAAACAACATTGTTTTATGCCATTAAATTAATCAGAGAAGAGCTTGGAATTAAAAATATTTTTTATCACAGTTTTGAAACAGGAGCCGTACTAAAAAATATGGGAGATTGGTTGCCACCAAGATCTTTATATACCGATCTACCAAAGCAATTTTGCTTTAGTCGGTCAAAACAAGGGCCAGAGTTTATTGTTAACAACCCTAAGATAAAAAGGAAGTTAAAGAAGCTTAAAAATACTCACTGGTTTCAATTAAATTTATAAACTTAACAAGAGGAAAAATTATGCCTAAAGGTAAGAAAAAACGAAATCGTCAAATGACATCGATTGCCGTAGCGCCACGAAACCCTTATACCAATCATCCATTGATGAGAAAAGGTGGCGTTCATCAAAAATCAAAATCTGCTGAACGATCTCAGACTCGTCGCGAAGTTAAACAAATGGCTCGCGACTGGTCAAAATTAAGCTCTAAAAATTTTTATTTTTCAGTTCAATTTTCCATGACAATATTTAAACTTTTCTCCCGAACCACAGTAACAAGGACTATTCCTGTTAACAGGTGTACCATCGTTTATTTTTTCTACAGTATTATCTTCTAATCTAGAATCAAAACCTGCAAGTTCAGTATTTAGAGATGGCTCTAATACACAATAAAGTAGCATTTCCGTAAGTGACGCGCCGTTAGAAATTAATAAACCTGCTTTTAATTGATTAACTTCATTAAATATTCTTTGCCGTAATTCATTATAACTTTCCCATCCGGCTTCTTCTGCGTTAAACAAAGACCATAACCTTCTCCAATCTTTACTAAGTTTAGCAAGAATAGTTTTTACTTGAAGAATTTCTTCCGGATTATTGCTTTCGACCGAGACAAGCTCATCAATTACCTCATAAATACATCCATCCATTTCTCCCGGGGACATAACTAAAGGCATATTATAACGCTCACATAAAATACTAACATTCTTATTAAGTTCATATCTTATTCTTTCTACAACCTGAGATTCCCAGTTTTCAGTATTACTATATACCTCTGCTTTTGAAACCATTTCCCAAAATGCGCTTGAGCCAGCAGTATCAATTACCAGGTGCACTCTATTCGTTTTTCCATTATTTTCTACTTTATGGTACTTCCAGGCATCAAATATCCAGGTATCTCCAGCTTCCATATGGATATTCTTATTTTCACATTGAAATAAAACATCACTATCTGTAATGATAGGAATATGGATACGAACTCTCTTTTGCCAATGATAGCTGGTATCAGAATGCATCGGCACTTCACAACCAGGAGATAGACGCATTAAACGGGAACGACCAAATACTTCACCAAAAGAAGCTATCACTTGCATCAAGTAGGGGGATTGTCGAAGAGCTATTGTAGGTTTAATTTCGCCACAAAATTTGTTATTAATTTCTCCATTTACTGACAATAATGGAATTGATGAATTGCCTTCAAATCCATCGGGATGAGGAACCCAATCTTTTTCGGAATATTTTAAAACTTCCTCTGATAGTTTTTTAACATCAAAAGTGTAAGGAAGCCTAATGAATTCGTAAGGTAACTTCATTTTTTTACTCTTTTATTTCTAGTGATTCAATATGATAGCACTCCTTAAGTTTACGGACTTATTAAATTAGCGACATTATTTTTGAAAAAACTTACTTTATAAAAATTAATCAGTTTTATAAATTGTTTGGTTGTCATTAATTAACTCATCCAACCAGTTTAAGAAGCAGTAAAATTGTATTCCCATCAACAATCCCTTAATACCCTAAAAAATAACGAATAGGTGCTAACAATATGTATGCAGAAATTATTGGTTGGGGGAAATGTGTTCCTCCTGCGGTTCTGACCAATGACGATATAGCTTCATTTATGGATACCTCTGACGAATGGATTTATTCACGAACAGGTATCAAACAGCGTCATGTTAGTCACGTTCCTTGTTCTGAAATGGCGCGAGTAGCGAGTGAGCGGGCTCTTGCATGTGCAGGAATCGACGCTACAGAATTAGATTTAGTGATTTTAGGCAGTACCACACCTAACGAAGTCATTTCTAATAGTGCGAGTATATTCGTTAAATGTTGCAACCGACATGATTAAAGCCGGTTCGATCGAAACTGCATTAGTTATCGGCATGGAAAAAGCTTCTCGGTTTATGGATTGGGGGCGGCGTGATTCGTCATGTTAATTATTGATATCAGCGAACCAATCACTATTAAATCCGCAACCCAGGATTCAAAAACTTTAGATGCAGCATCCGCCACAATAGGCTATATCAAATTACCTAATTCTAAACTAATGCCATTTTTAGTTGCTTCTAATTATCCTAGAAGTTCCGTATCTTTCTCTAAATAAAAAGAGCCCTAACAATAATAACATAATAGAAAATCTATCCAATGAACCGCCTCCTTTCTTTTCTGGGCTAGGTGGTGGTGGCCTGTTAAGCACGGTACTCGAAGCTAAATTACTCCAAGGCGAGCTATAATTAGTGGAATTAGCACTTACACGAAACTCATAAGTTGAACCTTCTTGCAAGTCTACCGCCGTCCAACTCGTCACGTTAACTTCAGTAGTTTGTATTTCAGTCCAAGTATCAGTACCCGAGCCCCTTTGTTGCAGAACAAACTCTATAGCTGACGTCTCAAGCAATTCTAGCCACTCAACTGATTCATTAGTCCAACTTAAATCTATCGAGTCATACGTAGGGTTCTCGGTACTAAGAACTGGTGCCGGTATATATGTTAGTACTACTGTTGCTGGAGCAGATGTTGATTCATTGTTATCACGAACTGTATAAGTAAAAGAATCAGTCTGAACAAAGTTTCCATTTGGTGTATAAGTAACTTCGCCACCAGAGTGAATATTTACTTGACCGAGTTGTGGCTGAGTCACAATCTCAATTGAATCTGGATTAACTTCACCGTCAAAATCTGTATCATTATCCGTGATACTAAAACGAAAATCTGAAAGGTTAGGTAAAATAATAGTGTCGTCTTCCGCTATAGGATCTTCGTTAGTTTTTACTATATTACTCCAAGAAGAACTATGATCAACAGAAGCTGCTCGCACACGGAACTCATAAGCCGATCCTTCTAGTAGGTTTGTGACAGACAAACTAGCCACATTGGCATAGGTCGTTTGAATATCAACCCAAGTATTAGAGTTCCATTCTTTTTGTTGGATTATGAATTCCATTTCAAGTGATTCATCAGTCCAAATGAGATCAATTGAGGTCTCTGTTTGATCGCTAACACTAAGAACTGGAGCTGGAATGGAAATAGGGGCGGTAAGAGAATAATACCTAAGAGAATCATCTACTTGGGCAATCAATTTTTCACTTGTCGAGTTATACCCGCTTATTCGAGTATTGGTGGGCATTGTTAATACTTGACGCCTTAAGTTAACGTCATAAATAATATTTTCGCCGAAAGCAAAACGCCCATCAGTTGAGGTTGAGTAAATAATTTCTCCAATACCCCAGATAGTACTAAGGTTCGGGTCTAATGCAACACCCGCCCAAAATATCCGAGAACCATCTTCTGAGAGGATGACGTTTCTAGAACCATAGTAACTAGAAATTTCTTGAGGACGAACCTCAACTAAGTTAGTGAAAACATCTCCGCTAGTGTCAAACTTAATGATTGCTGCGCCGGAAGAGTTGTTTTCACCATGATAATAATAACGACCTGTTGGATCAAACGCTCCTCCGCCTTCACGGACAAAAGCAGCATTGAGTTCAGTTTCAGTCTTGGTATTAAAAATACTGATATCAATCCATTGATCTTGTTCTTCAATTACCAATCGCTCTGAAACACCAGCAGCTACACGGTATACATCTCCTTGAGAATAACCTGTTGCACCAGCAGGCTGGAATGCAATATTCTTTGTATGTTCGAAAGTATTTTTATCAATCGAAAGAAGGTTGCCGCTTTTCCAATTGGTTACATAGATAAGATTATCAGCATAGTGAATGGTAAAGTCAGTAACGGATGATCCTACAGGTATTACACGCTCGATTTGCTCAATAGTTGAGTCAATCTCTAACAAGTAAGCTTTTGGAATTACATTATTGGAATCTTCGCTAATTGCATAGACCTTTGAGGAATCTCGGTCACTACGAATATGTGTAATATTAAGTGGGTCGACTTGAAATCTGACAGGTATTTGCAGTTCTCCTTGTTCGTTGCTGAGAGTGATAGACGAATTGTGGATTCCCGTCGACAGATTGGTTGAATCAAGATGTACATTAAGCGTTGACGGGGTTGACCCCATACTTTCACTAAATGTTACCCATGAATCAGCTGTTGATACACTCCAAGAAATGCCAGATTCTGCAGAATCTAGCTGAATATCGACTTGGTAATCAGAGTGTCCAGCAACAGTTTGTACATCAATTTCATTTTTATCGAGTGCTATATTCGAAACGGTGAAGGAGTAAACTATTCCTGTTTCAGGGCCTTGAGCGGTTACAGGATCTATTCGCCAAAAATATTGAGTTCCGTTGGACAATGCTTGTAGTATGGCAAAACTTGTACCGCTAACGCGGCCAATGTAGCATGAGGACGAATGATCGGCGGTCGCAATAGCGTCTTGATCTGCACATAGATATACGTCATATTGGTCGATTCCTGCCAAAGGTGCCCACGTCAAAGCGTCTGGTGAATTTACAACTGCGCCGTCTTGTGGACTCAATGATCGCCCCATTAACTCAAGACCAATTTCATCTATTAAATTGACGACATTGAGCGTACGGTCAGAAGAATTAAAATAAACAAAACGGGAAAAATCAGACGTGAAGGCTTGAGCCTTAGTGTAAGTATATCCCGAACCTCCTGTACTGCCGCCAGGTATTGTATACAATTCGATACCTGTTTCGTACTCATAAAGTTTATTTCCAGTTGCTACAACGCTTCCATTCGGGTTCATTGACCAAATAGCAGAAGGAAATATACGATCTAGGTTGTCTGTGTTTGATGGTTCAGTGGAAATTGTTTTCATAACGGCAATTTGATCGTCATCGGTTATCAATACTGGCGCTTCGAAAGGATCTCGGCTAAAACTTGAAAGATTAGTTTCTTTGACGAAATTGACAGTACCATCACTACTAATAACATACTGTCCGATTTTGGGAGAATGTGAACCCGCTGACCAACCATACTGTGGCATTGCAACTATTCCACTTTTATCACTTGTAACAGCGAAATCCATAAAACCCATAGAACCACTAAAAATACGAGACTGTATAACTTCACTAGTGGATCTTTTGAGTACATGAAGTGTTGGTGCCCAAGAGCCATCAGTATAATAGATGACATCATCAGGGCCTAAATCTATATTTGCGGTTGTATCATCAGCGTCTCCCCAAGCACTATAAACAGGAAGATTTATGGTTTCTTTGGAAGAAAAGTTCTCCAAATCTATAATATCGATGCTTTTATCTACACTGTTTACGACGAGCAGTTCGCTGCTTTCATCATTAATAACAAAGTCAGTCGGACTTTTACCTACAGTAAGACATGAGATGAAAGTTTCTTGGATTGGATCATAGGCAATAATGCTGCCACGGTTTATACCATCACGCTGTATTCCATAGGTTATGGAACGAAGAGGATCATCAAGTAAGCGATAAATCTCTAGAGGCGGTACAATTGAATGGATGAAAAGCTCAGTAATTTTTTCTCCATCATCGACGGATATCGTTGCGGTGTATGAAGCAATTAAATTTTCAGTTGAAAAGGAAACTTCAATACGATCTAACTCACTGTTTACAGATGGAATTGCCCAATCAGAATCAGAGCTGACCGCGATCAATGATTCATCATAAGAAGCTTCATCTAATATATAAGGAATACTAATGGGCACGTGATTACATGTTGGAGCAATGACTATTTCGATCTGGTTTTGATTGAAGGTGATCCCAGCAAAGGCTGGCATACTCACCACAAAGAACACCAATAAAGATAAAAAAGGATATGGTTTGTTTCTCATTTCTTAAGTTCCCAAGTAATTGAAAGGAGGCTTTTCATACTGCCCCATTGATTCCTGTTTCTGAATAAATTGATCGTTTGAATAAGTAGTTTAGGTGAGTTATGACACTTCTAGTCCCTTATCATGGTGTAGACTTTTTTTATTTATTCTATCAAAATATAAACTCATGCTCTACTACAATAATATAAAAAATATTTATCAAAAATTTTAGCGTCTCATTTGGAGCTGTTTAAGATATTTTTGAATATCTGGAGCCAGCATTTTCTCTTCTATCTAGAGTACTCGTACTTTCTTTTGAGTGAATTAATATCTGAAATTTAAATAAGCAAAGTCATTTGTAATACCTAAGGTTATCGCATAAAATCTTGTTCATTAGAGAATAAAAAAGCGAGATTAATATGTTTGCAGAAATTATTGGTTGGGGGAAATGTGTTCCTCCTGCGGTTCTGACCAATGACGATATAGCTTCATTTATGGATACCTCTGACGAATGGATTTATTCACGAACAGGTATCAAACAGCGTCATGTTAGTCACGTTCCTTGTTCTGAAATGGCGCGAGTAGCGAGTGAGCGGGCTCTTGCATGTGCAGGAATCGACGCTACAGAATTAGATTTAGTGATTTTAGGCAGTACCACACCTAACGAAGTCATTCCTAATAGTGCGAGTATAGTTGTCAATGAAATTGGTGCGACCAATGCGACCGGATTTGATCTCAATTCAGCTTGTACCAGCTTTTTATATTCGTTAAATGTTGCAACCGACATGATTAAAGCCGGTTCGATCGAAACTGCACTAGTTATCGGCATGGAAAAAGCCTCTCGGTTTATGGATTGGGGGCGGCGTGATTCGGCAGTTTTATTTGGTGATGGCGGCGGCGCGGTTGTACTAAGAGCCACAAGAAATGAGTTAGGATTACTTGATGCCAAACTAAATATCGTGCCGAATACCCGTGAGATGATTCATATTCCTAATTGGGGAATGGATGTTCCTAACGATAAATTAAAAGACGTTTATTACTCTATCAACTTCATGGGACAAGATATCTTTAAAAACGCAGTAAGAGGCATGAATGATGCCTGTGATGCGGTTTTGCAAAGAACGGGATTTGCTAAAGAAGATATTGACTTTTTTGTGCCTCATCAGGCTAATGTAAGAATTATTCAAACCCTTGCGCACCGAATGAAGTTTGATATGGAAAATGTGATGGTGTGTGTTGATAAATACGCCAACACTTCGGCGGGAACCATTCCGATTGCCTTGTGTGATGCACTTGATACAGGACGAATCAAGCCAGGTATGAGCCTGTTAACGGCATCATTTGGCGCGGGCTTAACTTGTGGTGCAGGGTTAATTCGATGGGGAGATCGCGTTACACCTATCGCGGAATCGGATGCACAGCTTCCTCCTTGCAACCAAACTGCGCTGGAGATAATTCAGCCAGCGATTGATGGAGCAAAAGAGCATTACAAAGATCAAATAGAGGGATAATTAATTTTATCCCTTGAGCTGGTTTTATAAAAACTTATAAATACAGGCTATCGCTAAGATAATATTTGAGCTTAAGCCGCCTACAAAACAAAGCGTTCTAATGCCACCAGCAACCTTACCAACGCCACTATAATAAACAACCCAAAATAAAACTCTAAAGAAAACATGAATTATGGCTAGCCAGTTAACTAATGCTGGTTTAACGCCAATCACTATTGCTATTAGTAAGACAAAACCAAATGCAGGAAGGCTTTCAACAGAGTTTGAATGAGTACGTAGCACTCGAAAACTAAGCAGACGGTGATCGCCGCTGAGAGGCATTCCGGGTGCTTGTTCTTGTTTTAAAAATGCCAGGGGTGCGGTCAATAGATTCTGAATCAGAACCGATAAACATAACAAACTCAAAGCTAACAAAGCTTGTTTATAGGCCAGTAATTGTGGGATCACTTCAATAATGGATTGCACTTTTATATCACCAATAATATTAATTTAGACTTTCATTCTTACATAAACTTATATATGTTAAAGAACATATTTAGCTTTTTTGGAAAACCTGATGCCATATTCCAGTGAACACAAGCAACAAGTTAGAGCAAAAGTTATTGAATCAGCCAGGATTTTGTTTAATCGGCATGGTTTTGAAGACGTTACCATTGATCAAGTAATGAAATTTGCAGGGCTGACGCGCGGCGGTTTTTACAACCATTTTAAAAGTAAAGATGCGCTTTATGATGAGGCTGTTTCCAGCTTTTTGATGGGGCGAGGTGCTGAGTGGCGGGCAAAAGCTGGCGTGGATACTAGTAGTCCAACACCAGAGATGGCGCGCCAAATGATATTAGGCTACCTTTCAAGTGAGCACCTAGAAGATATAGATGGACAATGTCCTCTGATTGCGCTTCCTTCGGATATAGCTAGATCCAATCCCAATGTTCAATCTGCCTACCAAAGGCTGTTAGAAGCCATGGTTTCTTTATTTGAACAAAGCTTAGATAAAAACAGTGAAGAAGCTAGGCAAAAGGCACTTTCACTCGCGGCACTATGTGTTGGCGGAATGATTTTAGCGAGAACACTACCAAATTCAGATTTGGCTAATGAAGTACAAACTGCCGCAAGGGCCACAGCCAATCAAATTACTCAAAATTAAAAGTGATTCCTTTCTAAGAAGAAAGACATAAGGAAATAATATTTCTAGAATTTGAATACAATTTTTAACATCTCTCTCCAAATGATTAACAGCATTATTTTCCACTTAATCATAAGATAAGATTATCAGCTTAAACTCATGGAGATCATTGTGAAACACATCCCTTTTCTATTTTTTATTTTGTCGCTACTTGGATGCAGTAGTAGTCAAAGTCCCGAACCTGAATCACCTGTCCCTGGCGATAATTCGATACTTGTAAAAGCTTCTGGGCTTTCTGAACCAGTCACTTTATTTGAGTCAATTTCCAAGCAAACGCATACGATAGAGAATGATGGTAATCATGAAATTACTTTACCTGGAAATCAAAGTATTTATAATTTATCAATCATCGACAGTCCACAACAGTATTGTGATCTTAACTATGATTTAGATCTAATCTGCCAAGCAGATGCCTGCACTACGGAATATAGCCCCGTTTGTGCTAAAAAACCATTAGCTGGACTAACTTGTGTAACAGAACCTTGTGAAACCGACCGTTATTTAACTTTTGGAAATAGATGTGAAGCTTTCGCAGCTAACGCTTGGATTGCTCTAGACTCTATATGTGAAGGACTAGAAGACCAAGTGGCTTACCATCAAAAGCCTATTTATGTGACAAATTTTGCGTTACTTGATATTTATGTTGACCCTTATAACATCATTGAAAAAAATATCGATGGTGATAGTTTGACGATAAAATTTGAAGTTTCTGGCGGCTGTGGCAGTCATCGCTTTACTTTGTATGCGAATGATGTCTTCTTAGAATCCTTTCCAGTCCAACAAACTAGTGTAATTGGTTACTATGCGAATGATGAGTGTGATTCAATTATTCAAATTGAAGAGACTTTTGATTTATTACCCATTAAGGAAGTTTATCAACGAACTTATCCTAGCGCGATTGGTGAACAAAGTGTGATTTTAAATGGTTTGGGAACATATACTTTTATTATCGAATAGTCTGAATAATAGATGCTAAATCAAGAAATCTAACAAACACAACTAGCCTGATTAAATGGAGGTTAATATAACAATTAAGCTAAAACTAATTTGTAACAAGAGTTAACATACTCCTAGGCTCTATAAAAACGATCAGCTCTTTATGCTAGTATGCGTGGCGATTAAGAGCTCTATCATTGAGATATCTTTGATATCTCATTAACCCGTTAAGTAACTAGGAGTTATTTTGAGAAGTATAAAAAAATCTATTATTCTAGTCTCTATGGCCGCCATTCTCAGCAGTTGTGGCCAACAAGAGTCAAACCAACCTGTAGCTGCAAAAACATCACCGATAAAAGAAGCGGTAGTTGCTTCAGTTAGCGAATCAGAAGCCGCCAATGCACTTTTTGAAACTATCTTCACTGAAGGTGTGATGCGAAGCCCTATTTATCAATCTTATCTTGGTATTAAGCAAGATCAGGATAAATGGGATGATTTTTCAGAAGCCAGAGCTCAAGAAGATCTTGAAATTACGAGAGCTAATTTAGCTAAAGTTAAAGCGATAGATATCACTCAATTAGATCCTCAAACTAAAGTCAGCTGGGATTTAATGAAGCAAAATTTGGAAAATGAGATCGCTGATTTTAAGTGGCGTTTCCATAACTATCCGTTAAACCAAATGTTTGGTATTCATTCTCAGGTTCCTTCGTTATTGATTAACCAGCATGAAATTACAAATGTTACCGATGCCGAAGCTTATATTTCGAGATTAAATGGGATCTTGCCATTGTTTGATCAAGTGATTGAAGGGATCAACACCCGAGCAGAAAAAGGCATAATTGCTCCTAAGTTTGTTTATCCTTATGTAATTAGTGATAGCGAGAATATCGTCAAAGGTGCACCCTTTACGGAAGGTGAAGCAAGTACCTTATTATCTGATTTTAATAAAAAACTTAGTAGGCTAGACATTGATGATTTTGAAAAAGAGCGATTAACTAACGAAGCAATCGCGGCACTTAAAGGTAATGTTAAGCAGGGTTATGACAATCTAATCAAAGCGGTTGAAATTATTGCGGCTAAGGCCAATACCGAAGATGGTGTTTGGAAGTTTCCAGACGGTGAAGCCTTCTATAATAACGCACTTGCCAGAACAACGACCACCGACTTAACCGCTGATCAAATCCACCAAATTGGTTTAGATGAAGTTGCGCGTATTCATGAAGAAATGCGCGTGATTATGAAAAAAGTTAATTTCAAAGGTGATCTCGCAGCGTTTTTCGAATTTATGCGCCATGACCCTCAGTTTTACTATGAAGAGTCAGAAGAGGGTAAAGCAAAATATTTATCCGAAGCAACTGCATTAATCGATACTATGAAAACTCGTTTAGACGAGCTCTTTATTGCTAAACCTAAAGCTGATTTAACAGTTAAGGCTGTAGAAGCATTTAGAGAAAAGTCAGCAGGAAAGGCTTTCTATCAGCGTCCGTCAATGGATGGAACACGTCCCGGTATTTATTATGCTAACTTATATCGAATGAGTGACATGCCTGTTTATCAAATGGAAGCACTTGCTTACCATGAAGGCATTCCAGGACACCATATGCAATTAGCAATCAGCCAAGAATTAAAAGGTGTACCAAAGTTTAGAAAATTTGGAAGAGTCACTGCTTATACTGAAGGTTGGGGACTTTATTCTGAGTTTTTACCTAAAGAAATTGGTATGTATAGCGACCCCTATTCTGATTTTGGCCGCTTAGCCATGGAACTTTGGAGGGCTTGCCGTTTAGTGGTTGATACAGGTATTCATTCAATGAAATGGACCCGCGAGCAAGGGGTTGAATATTATGTAACCAATACGCCTAATCCTCAGCCAGATGCGGTTAAAATGGTTGAACGTCATATCGTTATGGCATCACAAGCAACTGCTTATAAAATTGGAATGATCAAAATTATCGAGCTAAGAGAAAAAGCCAAAACGGAATTAGCAGAAAAGTTTGATATACGAGAATTCCATGAAGTGGTGTTAAAAAATGGCCCAGTACCTCTAAATGTTTTAAGCCAATATATTGATCAATATATCGCTAGCAAACGGGGTTAAGTATTAACCCTTTTTGTATTTAAGATATTCTTCAATGTGATAGTATTCCTCCAACAGAAGTTGGAGGAATTATGAATTTCACAGGTACCAAAGATTACATCGCGACAGACGAGCTACAACTAGCCGTTAATGCTGCAAAAACTCTCGAACGACCACTACTTATTAAAGGTGAACCAGGCACTGGGAAAACAATGCTTGCAGAAGAAGTCGCCTCGGCTCTTAATATGAAACTTGTTCAATGGCATATCAAATCAACCACCAAAGCTCATCAGGGACTCTACGAATACGACGCAGTTTCTCGTTTACGAGATTCTCAGCTTGGCAATGAAAAAGTTCACAACATTGCTAACTACATTAAAAAAGGTAAACTTTGGGAAGCTTTTGCTTCCGATGAACAAGTGGTTTTATTGATTGATGAAATCGATAAGGCCGACATAGAATTCCCGAATGATTTATTACAAGAATTAGATAAAATGGAATTCTTTGTTTACGAAACGGGAGAAACTATTAAGGCGCAAAATCGTCCGATTATTATCATCACGAGTAATAATGAAAAAGAACTACCGGATGCTTTTTTAAGACGCTGTTTTTTCCATTACATCAATTTTCCCGATCGGGAAACCATGAAGCAGATCATTGAAGTTCATCATCCAAAAATAAAAACGAATCTACTGTCAGAAGCATTAGACATATTTTTTAAGGTTCGTGATGTTCCGGGTTTAAAAAAGAAGCCTTCAACTTCGGAATTAATTGATTGGTTAAAGTTATTATTAGCGGACGATATTCCTGAAGAGATATTAAAAGCTAACGATTCTTCGAATGCTATTCCTCCTCTGTACGGTGCATTATTAAAAAATGAGCAAGATGTTCATCTGTTGGAAAAACTTGCTTTTATGATCCGTAGAGAAAGTCGGTAAAGCAATGGGGTTTAGATATTTTTCAGACTGTAGGTCGCCCTTCAGGGTGACAAATTGCTTATTTGATAGCCTAAAGGCTAACCTACATCTAACTCGGCTGAATAAATATGCTTATTAATTTTTTCTATTTATTAAAGCAATCAGGCTTGCCGGTTTCAATCAAAGAACTACTGGTACTACTTGACGCTCTAGAAAAGCGGTTAGCATTTTGTAATATCAACGAGTTCTATCAACTTTCTCGTTTATGTTTAATTAAAGATGAAAAACATTTTGATAAATACGATCGTGCTTTTGCTGCTTATTTTAAAGATCTAGAAAAATTTGAAGATATTCTAGAAGCTCTAATCCCTGAAGATTGGCTTCGCGCTGAATTCTTGAAAAATTTATCTGATGAAGAGAAAGAAAAAATTGAATCCTTAGGTGGGTTAGAAAAACTATTAGAAGCGTTTAAAGAGAGATTAGAAGAACAAAAAGAGCGACATGCCGGCGGAAATAAATGGATCGGAACTGGCGGTACATCACCTTTTGGCCATAGTGGCTATCATCCAGAGGGAATTAGAGTTGGCGGTCAAAGTCGAAATAAAAGTGCCGTTAAAGTATGGGAAAAGCGTCAATTTAAAGATCTCGATGATTCAATAGAGTTAGGCACTAGAAATTTAAAAGTAGCGTTAAGAAAATTACGGAAATTTGCCAGAAGCGGTGCAGAAGATGAATTAGATCTGGATAATACCATCAGTAGCACTGCAAAAAATGCTGGCATGCTTGATATAAAAATGGTTCCAGAAAGGCACAACGCTGTAAAGGTATTAATCTTTTTTGATGTTGGTGGATCAATGGACCCATATGTCAAAACTTGTGAAGAACTTTTCTCTGCTTGTAAAACAGAATTTAAACATCTTGAATATTATTACTTTCATAACTTTATTTATGACAGTGTATGGAAAGATAACAACAGACGTTATACTGAAAAAACACTTTTATCGGAAGTATTAAGAACCTATTCTAAAGACTATAAAGTGATATTTGTTGGTGATGCTTCAATGGCAAGTTATGAGATCACTCATCGTGGTGGGAGTGTTGAATACATGAATGAAGAAGCAGGCTATCTTTGGATGCAACGATTAAAAGAAATTTTTACCCATGTTATTTGGCTTAATCCCGTTGAAGAGCGATATTGGAATTATACTCAGAGTATTGGTATGGTTAAGCAGTTGGTTGAAGATCAAATGTTTCCTCTATCCTTAAAAGGATTAGAGAGTGGGATTAAGGCCTTGAGCTAATTAGGTTATAAAAAAGAGGGTGTTATGAAGCGAAACTTATTAATTAACTTTCCCCGCGCTCTAGGGCTTATATTGATTTTTGTATCCTTCAATAGTCTCAGTGAAAACTTCACAACAAAATTAGTCAAAGCTGCAATAGAAAGAAGCAATCATCAAATTACTTATGATGGAACTTATCATTCAATTACCTACCCCGGTGGCGACGTGCCAAGTAATATTGGTGTATGCACTGATGTAGTAATAAGAAGTTATCGTACTCTTGGAATCGACCTTCAAAAACTCGTCCATGAAGATATGAAGGATAATTTTGATCTTTATCCGTCAAAACGAATTTGGGGTTTAAATAAAACCGATAGAAACATTGACCATCGACGTGTTCCCAATCTACAAGTTTTTTTCTCTCGTAATGGTGAGAGCTTACCTATTAGCCAGAATAAAGATGATTATCAAGCTGGTGATATCGTTAGTTGGATGCTTCCAGGAAATTTACCTCATATTGGAATTGTAGTAGATAAAAAACTCTCCGAAGATGGAAACCCTTTAATCGTCCACAACATTGGTCGTGGCCCCAAAATTGATGACGTTCTTTTTAGGTATAAAATTACCGGACATTATAGATATATAGAGAATTAGTATGAAAATTCGAGAAGCTAATAAAAATGATTTTGATAAAATATGGCCTATCTTTCATGAGATAGTGAGAACAGGTGAAACCTACGGTTTTGCAACTGATACCAACAAAGAACAAGCTTTTACAATTTGGATGGAAGCCCCGAGAAGAACTTATGTATTTGAAGAAAATGGCGAAATACTCGGAACCTACTATTTAAAAACTAACCAAGCCGGACCAGGAAATCATGTTTGTAATTGTGGTTATATGGTTTCTTCAAATGCAAGAGGGCGAGGCCTTGCTACTTCGATGTGTGAACACTCACAAGAAATAGCAAAAAGTCTAGGCTATAAAGCCATGCAGTTTAATTTTGTTGCAGCTAGCAACATTGGAGCGATAAAGCTTTGGAGTAAATTAGGTTTCGAATCGGTGGGCTGCATTCCCAAAGCATTTAATCATCCGTCACAAGGTTTTGTTGATGCGTTAGTCATGTATAAATGGTTTTAATTAAATTTTTAATCTAAAAAATAAAATTAGTCCTTGAAATAATTAAATACTAGCCATATATAAAAGACACGAGAGAAAACAATTAAAACCGGTTTTATAGTTTCTTTTCTAATTAACTTTTTGAAACGATGTTTCAATTCGAGGAGATACTACTATGAACATTACACCTTGGCATTCACTAAGAAACTTTGATGATTTCTTTTCAAGCCTTAATCATTCTATTGCAAAAAGTACCACACAAGAAAAAATGTTTTCTTCCGACTGGATTCCGTCCGTTGATATTACTGAAGATAAAGAAAAATTTTTAATTAAAGCTGAACTTCCAGAAGTTAATAAAGAAGATATTAAAGTCAGTGTTGATAAAAATATTTTGACGATTAGTGGTGAAAGACAAGCAGAGGTTAGAGATGAAAAGGAGCATCGTATTGAACGTTCGTACGGTAGTTTTAGTCGAAGTTTTTCTTTACCAGAAAATATTGATGCAACAAGTATTCATGCAGAAAACAAAAGCGGCATGTTGTATTTAAGTATTCCAAAAGCTGAAGTTAAAGAAAAATTAACTCAAATCGATATACATTAATTTAATCAATCAGACATGTAGGACTCTGTCCAGCATGTCTGATTTTTTTAATGATTTTGTCTTAGTGAGAATGAGGCGTAATCTCTTAACTTCAAAAACATTAATGACTATATTTATTAAGAATTGTTTCGTATTCACCAGATTTTTTAATAGAAGCGAGCGCTTTATTAAACGCCTCTACCATTTCATCGTTAACACTGACTCTACTAAACATGATAGAAACGTCCCCACTATGTACTGAAATGGGCGAAGCGACTATTTGACCTGTTAAGCCTTTTCGTTTTATGGTGTAGCCAGCGACAAATGGATCTTCTAAAAAGCCATCAATTTGATTCTGAATCAAATTATAATAATTCACTTCAGTAATTGGAACGCTGATTATTTGCTCAGAGAAATTAAGATTATCTTGAATGTCAGAAACGGCGTCACCATAAATATAATCTTCGGTAACACCTAATCTAAACTTCTTTTCTAGGAGTTGAATTAAAGTAGTACCATTTAGATCTTGGTTCGTCTCTGGGTTGACATAAAGCACAAAAGATTCATGTCGATAGGGTTCAGAGAAATAGGCAAACTCTTCTCTCGAATTTGTTTTACTTGCACCACCTAACAAATCTATTGAACCACTTCTGATTCCTTTGAGTAGATTCATCCAATCATTTTGAACAAATTTAATAGAGCAATTCACTTCTTTTGCCATACTGTTAATCAAATCAATTTCAAGCCCTCTTACTTGATTATCAGGGGTTAAATATTGGTAGGGTTCCCAAGGATCCCATCCCATGGTTAATTCGCAAGGTGGTTCAGCGGGTTTTGCTTCTTTTTCAACTTTTGCTACTTGAGGAATTGGTTTATCTACTGGCTCTGCAGGTTTTTCTCCGCAAGAAACTAGTAATAAAATCGTGAGTGTAAAAACTAGATAAAAAAATACTTTTTTCATTGTCAATATCTCCCAGTTGTAACGACACTTTTATTATGTGGAAAACTGAATTCCGACAGATTTGGAGTCTACAACGTCTAAGATACTGCAACAGTTTTAAGAGTATACACTTGCTTTTTGTGAAATGTCGATAATTACATCTTAAACTTATTTTTTGATTTATGCGAGGATCTGGATCAATGGTTTACAGATAAAAAGTATAAAAAAAGGCGCATTAAGCGCCTTCAGTCTTTAATATTAAACAGGTTAAGACATAGAGTTTTTTAATTTTTTCATCGCATTTTTTTCTAATTGACGAATTCGTTCTGCAGAAACACTGTATTTTTCAGCAAGCTCTTGCAAAGTACTTTTATCATCATGCAACCAGCGAGCAGTTAAGATATCTTGGCTTCTTTCATCTAAAGTTTTGAGTGCGTTCATCAATTTTTGTTGGTGATGATCTTGCCAGTTTTCTGCTTCAAATGCTTCAGCAGGATCACTGTTTGCGCTTTCTAAGTAGGCCGCTGGAGCAAAGCTTGTTTCATCATCTGCATCAGAGGGCAAATCAAAAGCGGTGTCTCTAGAGTTTAAACGACTTTCCATTCGGCGTACTTCAATTTCTGCAACGCCTAAATCTTCAGCAACGGCTTTAATTTCATCATTAGTCAGCCAGTTTTGAGATTTTTTTGCGCTTCTTAAATTAAAGAATAGTTTTCGTTGTGCTTTAGTGGTCGCTACTTTCACTACGCGCCAGTTTTTTAATACAAATTCATGAATTTCGGCCTTTATCCAGTGAACAGCAAAAGAAATCAAACGCACGCCAACTTCTGGATCGAAGCGTTTAACTGCTTTCATAAGACCAACATTACCTTCTTGAATCAAGTCAGCTTGTGGTAGGCCATATCCGCTATAGCTCCGTGCTATATGAGCAACAAAGCGTAAATGGGACATGATAAGGCCTCTAACAGCATCTAAATCACCTGATTCTTTATATTGTATAGCTAATGCTCGCTCATCTTCTGCTGAAAGCACAGGAATAGCATGGATAGCGGTTACATAAGATTCAATATTGCCCTGAGGAACCAATAAGTTAGGTGTTTGTATATTTGATATATCTTTATTCATAATCATTCTCCTATCACCAAGTTCTCAAGCCTTAATTAAACAGTGTGAAAGATTATTAAAATCACACTTTCTGGCTATATGTTGGAACTTTAGTTATTCAATACCGACTAGTTTAGCACTCTATCAACAAGAGTGCTAATTTTTTTAGCACTTTCACCATGAGAGTGCTAAAAAAAACAAAAGTTTCCTTAAGAAACAGTTTGTTACAAAGGTCACCAAGAAATCGAAACCTTATTTCTTCCAGTATGCTTACTCTCATATAATGCCGTATCAGCTTGTTTAAATAATTGGTTTGTTTCCTCATGAGGTTGTAACCTAGCTAATCCGATACTGATGGTAAGACGAACCGTTTGCTCTTCAAATACCCAAGATAGTGCCGAAATTGATTGCTTAATTCTTTGAGCAATCAATAGAGCGTCTTGCTTATTTGTGGCGGACAATAATGCAGCAAATTCTTCTCCCCCCCATCGTGCAGCAAAATCATTTATCCGCAAGGTCGATTCTATTCGTTTTCCAACATCAATTAGAATCATGTCACCAAAATCATGCCCATATTGGTCATTGATTTGCTTAAAGTGGTCAATATCGAGCAATGCTAAAACTAGTGGAAGGTTTGCTCGTTTACATCGGTTGATCTCTTTATTCAGCAATTCATCAAATGCACGTCTATTGGCTAGACCTGTTAGAGGGTCGGTTCGAGAAATGGCCTCTAACTGGCGGTTTTTTAATGCAAGCTCTTTGGTTCGTTTATCGACTATATTCTCTAGCTCAGAATTAAGTATTTTTAATTCTGTTGCTAATTTGGCAGAGTTGGTGAGTGAATTCCAATATCGATTAGAGGTCATCATAGTTTGAGCAGCAATAAAAACTAACATACCAAGAGCGGAGATAGAAACAATAGAATAATATTGAAATAGCTGAAATAGAATAATATCTGAAGCAACGGCGAGTAATAATATGAAACCACTAAAAAGAGTTATTCGTACTTCATATTTAGATTTCTCTGAACCGAAAATTAAATACCCAATGAGAACTATTGTCGTGATAAGAATTGTGGGCCGATAAAACAACCCATAAATTTGAACTAGGTAAAGTGGTTTTAAAATAAATAAAACAATCCCTACCATTGAAATAGAATACACAAAAATAGGTATCCATTTGGGGATTATTTTTGGGAAGGTTGCCTGAAAATAGCCGTAACCAAATATAAGCCCAAAGAAGAAGGTTCCCCAGCCAAAGGCGGCATCGTAGCTAGAAGTCAGCGCGGGAAAAAGAGCGCTCAGAACCCCAGCCTGTATAATTTGTCTCAGAACAATCGAAAAAGCCATGCCGGCTAACATCAATGTTGCTAATCCAGTATGGCGAATAAAATAAAGATAAAGGTTGACAATAAAAAAGCCAAAGAGCACCGTAGCAATGATCATGGTAATATTTTTAAGTGATTGATCACTTCTTAGAATTTCTTGAGAAGAACCGAGTATTAGTGCTTCTTCAATTCCCCCATGAAATGATTCTGAATTGTTAACAATTAACACTAATTCGGACACCTTACCTAGAGGCGGCAAATAGACGATTGGGATGCTCATCAAAACTTCAGTTTTTTGGGAAAGTTCGGTATTTCCAGAGTCATATAGAAGGGTTTGTTCACCTAGTTCATTGATAAGAATTAGTTTTCTCGCCATTCTTGAGCGCTTTAAATTAATTGCAAGGTCGCCAGTCGGCTCAGAAAGAATAATTTTATTTCTATAAACGGCTCGCCCCAAAAAATGGAGTTTTGGTTGGTGCGTACGCCAGTTGCCGGGAACCGAGGCCAATCCTGAGTAGCTCTCTTTATTATCTAGCGACTCATATTCGATAGACCAAGAGCCCGATAAAATAATTGGTGATCTTCCATTCCAACATCTTAAATCGGTTACGCCTTGAATGACGGGATTACTTTTACATTGGTTGATATTTTCTGCAGAAAGCTTCTGGATTGAGGTGAAAAAGATAATCAATACAACAACTGTTAATAAAAGGTTGTCAGCTAGGTATCTAAGTGAGTGCGGAATATTGTTAATTTTACTCATAGAATAGTTCACAGCCCGAGTGAATTAAATTATCGCAATATGAGAACTAAATATAGTGCTAGATCTAAAAAAACACCAGTTGATGAAGGGTATTTTTACTTTGGCTCAATTTGCCTAATATGACGCCCCACACTTAACCAAGAACCAAGCAGACCTAGAAGGCAGCTAACAGCTATTAATTGAAGGCTTTGGATGAAATTTAGCCCGGAAACCTTAAATTGGCTTTGATAGGAACTTGCAAGTTCAGCGACGGGGCTCTCTAGCCAAAATAATGAAACTTCTAAAATTAGCCAACACAAAATACCAGCCAATAATCCGTACCAAAATCCAGTATACAAAAAAGGACGACGTATGAAAGCATCTGTAGCCCCTATTAATTTAATGACCTCTATTTCCTCTCGTCTATTTTGTACCGATAATCGGATGGTATTACCAACGATTAATAAAACGGCGATACCTAATGCAAGTCCCAAGGCAGCTGCTAACTTTTCTGCCAAATTTAGCAGCGCAAATAACCGTTTAACCCAATCTAAATCGAGCTTGGCTTTATCAACATGATCTAATTGCTCAAATTGGGCGAGTAATTTCTCCGAAGCGGCAGGGTCGGTATAGCCTTCAGCTGGCTGTACTACAAGCGTTGGAGGTAAAGGGTTGCTTTCAAGCTCTGCAATAGCTTCTGAAAAGCCTGAACTTGTACCGAAATCGGCTAGAGCTTTTGCGGGATGAATTGTTTCAACGGTTTCAACAGCCAGGTTTTGCCTAATTTGATTGGCGAGTTCATTGGTTTTGTTTTCTGAAAGACCTACTGTAAGAAAAAGTGATATGCGACTCGCACCATCCCAACTTTGCGATAAATGCTTACCATTATCGAGCATAATCTGAAGTCCGGCAGGTAGTGCCAATGCGATAGCAATAACCAGCGCAGTCATACTGTTAGAAAATGGATTACTCAGAATATCTTTAATCCCTCGACCAGCTTCTAACTTATGCAGTCGAATTAACATTTTTAAACGAGATGTTAAACTTGCTCCTTGGTTTAAGCTGGCTCCTGAGGCTCTATCATTACTCATGCTTCATCCTCATCATAGGCAGAAAATGACTCAAATCGTTCAGGAGTTTGCTCAACATTCAAGGTTTCATCGGTTTGATCTTGAACCAAGCGGCCTTCTTTCATAACCAATGTGCGGTAATGCATTTGAGCGAGTAGACTTAAATCATGCGAAGCAATTAATAGACTCACGCCAACTTGATTAAATTGTTCAAACAATTTCATGATTTCTGCTGAGAGCTCAGGATCGAGATTACCAGTTGGCTCATCGGCTAGTAAAAGAGGCGGCTTGTTAACCACCGCCCTTGCGATACCAACTCGCTGCTGTTCACCACCGGATAACATAATCGGTGTATTTTTTTCTTTAGATAACAAACCAACTTTATCTAAAGCGGCTCGAACGCGACGACCGATTTCTCGGTGATCATAGCCTGCAATCATTAATGGTAGTGCGACATTATCAAAAACACTGCGATCAAAAAGCAGTCGATGATCTTGGAAAATCATTCCAATATCTCGTCTAACAGAAGGGATTTGTCTTCGCTTTATCTTGTTTAAGTTTTTACCATTAATAATGACTTGTCCAGAGGTTGCTCTTTCCATCAAACAAATTAGTTTGAGCATGGTACTTTTTCCCGCACCCGAATGCCCTGTCAAAAAGGCCATTTCGCCAGCAGCAATATCCAGATCCACATTACGCAGAGCGTCTTGTCCGTTTGGGTAGCGTTTGGATACTTGAGCAAATTGAATCATTGGGAGTCTCAGATACCAGTTAATAACAGAAAGCGTTTATTATTATTTTTTTAGTCAAACAATGCATCAATATACTGCTTTGCATTGAATGATCTCAAGTCTTCTTTTGCTTCGCCAACACCTATGTATCTAATTGGCAGTTTTAATTTATCGGCCAAAGCAAAGATAACACCGCCCTTAGCGGTACCGTCTAACTTGGTGATAGTCACACTATCTAAATCGACAACTTTATTAAACTCAACCGCTTGAACAAGCGCATTTTGTCCGGTTCCAGCATCGACAACTAACATGACTTCATGTGGTGCGCTGGCGTCGATTTTTCCCATAACGCGCTTAATTTTTCCAAGCTCGTCCATTAGGTTACTTTTGTTATGGAGTCGTCCTGCGGTATCGGCAATAATGATATCAATATTTCGCGCTTTACCTCTTTCAACGGCATCAAAAATAACTGATGCGCTATCGGCGCCAGTATGCTGCGCAACAACCGGTACATTATTTCGCTCGCCCCACGTTTTAAGTTGTTCAACGGCGGCGGCTCTAAAAGTATCACCAGCCGCAAGCATCACGCTTTTGCCTTCTGCAATAAATTGATGAGCAAGTTTTCCGATAGTCGTAGTTTTACCGACGCCGTTGACTCCCACCATCAAAATAACAAAGGGTTGATGCTCACCAGAAATATTCAATGGCTCTTGAACCGGCTCAATAATTTCAAGTAGATAGGTTTTTAGTCGTGCTACCAGTGCTTCGGTATCTTTTAATTCTTTTCTAGCTGCTTGCGCTGTCAGCTCACTAATAATCCGGTCGGTGGTCTCAACGCCAACGTCGGCCATTAATAATAAAGTTTCAACTTCTTCTAAAATATCATCGTCAATTTCTTTTTGACCTAAAACAATATTGGCGAGACCTTCAGAAAATTGCGAGCGTGTTTTGGCCAGTCCCGATTTTAAACGTTGAAACAAAGATTGGGTGGAGGGCTGGGCTTCTTCACTTGAAACACTCGTCTGTTGCGGCAGATCAGATTCTGAAATTTGATTAGATTGATCCTTTTCAGGATCGCTATCTGTTTGTTCTTTATTGCCAAACCAGCCAAATAGGCCGGATTTTTTTGTTGGTTTTTCAGTCATTAAATCTATTTCTGCTTAGGGCTTAAAAATCTAGTGACATGCTACCATTTTATTGGCGGACAAACTATTCAGATGTGGGTAATTAATAACGAGAGTCTAAGGGCTATATTGCTTTTTATGAGTTGTAAATTGAATTGAATCTATTTAAAGCGAGCTAAAGTCTCAGGTTTAACTACATCTAATAATTAGATGGATATTAATCAAAGATTATCCTTTTATTGGTTGTTAATTGTCGATATGCTACCGACTAATTGAGTTTACCTACCAACTTTAGGGGGTTTATATGCCTTTTTACATCCAGCGGGGAGAAATCCCAAATAAGCGACATATCACATTTAAAAAGCCTAATGGTGAATTGTATCGAGAAGAATTATTTTCTACTCACGGTTTTGCCAACATTTACTCGAATAAATACCATCATAATATGCCGAGTAAAGTGGTAAGAGATGAGCCTTATTCGCTTAATCATGGTGAAGAGTGGAAAGATACTATCTTACAGAACTATAAAGTCCACACTAAGCGTATAGATGGAACCGGTAATTTTTTTACTGCTAGAAAAAAGACTTTATTTAACAGTGATTGTGCGATTTATTCTGCCAAGGTAACGGAGCCCACTGAAGATTTTTACCGAAACGCCTACGCCGATGAAGTGATTTTTGTTCATGAAGGAACCGGTACTTTATATTCTGAATACGGAACGCTAGAAATAAAGCGATGGGATTATCTGGTTATTCCAAGAGGAACCACTTACCAGCTTAAGTTTGATAGTTACGACAATGTTCGATTATTTATTACCGAATCATTTTCGATGGTTAGTATTCCAAAACATTACCGTAGCGAGTCGGGACAAATGTTAGAAACTGCGCCCTATTGTGAAAGAGATATCAGACAGCCAGACCTCCAAGAGGCAATTGTCGAAAAAGGTGAGTTTTCTTTAATTATTAAATATGGTGATACTTACCAAAAAACTATTCTGGAATGGCACCCCTATGATCTAGTTGGATGGGATGGTGCGGTTTATCCTTGGGCATTTAATATTGATGATTACGCCCCGATTGTTGGAAAAATACATTTGCCGCCTTCGATTCATTTATTGTTCACCGCGCATAATTTTGTGATCTGTAATTTTGTGCCGCGCTTGTATGATTTCCACCCTGAGTCGATCCCAGCGCCTTATTACCATTCAAATATTGATAGCGATGAAGTTCTTTATTATGTTCATGGTGATTTTATGAGCCGAACTGGAATAGAAGAGGGTTCATTAACTTTCCATCGTAAAGGTGTTCCTCATGGACCGCAACCAGGTAAAACTGAAGACTCGGTTGGAAAAACAGAAACTTATGAATATGCGGTAATGGTTGATACTTTTGCGCCATTACAAGTTACCGAACATTTCCAGCAATGCATGGAAGGCGGATATAACCAAAGCTGGTTAGAAGAATAAAGTTAAGTAAGTCGAATTTAAGTAAAAAATTTAGAATTAAGCGGAGAATGAGAATGTCAGAAACAAACAATGCAAATCCATTAGGATTAACCGGTATTGAATTTACCGAGTTCGCATCACCAGAAAATAGTTTTATGGGTGATGTTTTTAAGGAGTTCGGTTTTTCAAAGTTAAAATCTTTTAAGGGAAAAGATATTACCTATTACCGTCAAAATGGAATCCACTTTCTTCTAAACGGAGAAAAAGCAGGATTTACTGCTGATTTTGTAAAAGCTCATGGTCCAGCGATTTCTTCAATGGGCTGGCGAGTAAAAGATGCCAATCAAGCATTTGAAACGGCGGTTTCTCGTGGAGCCAAACCTGCGGATGAGCAAGCTAAAGATTTGCCTTACCCAGCGATTTACGGTATCGGTGATAGCTTGATTTATTTCGTTGATCGATATGAAGGTGATAATACGATTTGGGATACCGATTTTGAAGATCTTGCGGAACAAGATATTGTGCAAGATAAAGGTTTTTTAGCCATCGACCATCTAACCAATAATGTTTATAAAGGGACGATGCAACAATGGGCAGACTTTTATAAAGATGTATTTGGTTTTACTGATGTCCGTTATTTCGATATTAAAGGTGAAAAAACGGCACTTATTTCTTATGCGCTTCAAAGTCCTTGTGGAAATTTTTGTATTCCAATTAATGAAGGTAAAGATGATAATAATAATCAAATCGATGAATATCTAGATATGTACAATGGTCCGGGTGTTCAGCATTTAGCTTTTTTATCCAAAGACCTAGTAAAATCTTGTGACCTGCTTGATCCTGCAAAAATTGATACGTTAGATATTGGCGATGATTATTATGAATCTGTTTTTGAGCGAGTGCCTTTTGTAAAAGAAGATAAAGAGCGTATTAAAGCTCATCAAATCCTTGTTGATAGCCAAGCAGATAATACTTATTTATTACAAATTTTCACCAAGAATTTATTTGGTCCAATCTTTATCGAATTGATCCAAAGAGAAGGTGACAAAGGTTTTGGTGAAGGTAATTTCCAAGCCTTGTTTGATTCGATTGAAAGAGATCAGGAAAAGCGAGGGGTTTTGTAATCGTTTGGGTTTTGTATAAATGTATAGAAGTAGAGCAGTTTTATACTGCTCTTTTTTTGCGTAAAAATTAGTCCGTAGGTTGGGTTGAGCAATGAAACCCAACAATCTATATAATCGATAATTCAGATTGTTCAATTTATATTTATTCAACCAATGTTGTTGGGTTACGCGAAGCTAACCGAACCAACCCAACCTACTGGGCTAAAGCGGACATTTGCTGTTTTTGCCTCCGAGACAGATTTTTTAAAAGCATCATGGTATTAATATACTTTAAGTAAAGTAGGTGAATCCCTTAAGTTTATTTAGTAACTCATAAAAAGTTAGTTGAACTTATCTAAAACAATTTGTCCAATTTAGTATAAATCCATGGTACGTATAAAAACTATTTTATAAAACCATACAGCCATTGAGATGATTAAATGGATAGTAAGTCTTAAAATACCGTTATTTTTTCCATGCTAGATAAATGATAACAATCCGTTCTTTTATATTATTGCTATAAACAACCCACATGAAAACAATTTTTTTAGATGATGCTCCAAGTGGTGTTTTCTTAAATATAAAGACTTCACAATTATTATCTGAGGAAATCTACGAAAATGGAATTCCTTTTTGCCCATCACCAAAGTTATTTTTCATTGCGACCATTATCTCTTTTATTGTTCATACTTTTTTAGTTTATATTTTATCTGAGTATTCCATGTTTACAAATCGAGAACCTAACTTTGTATCTGAAGAGTCTAAATCAATTACAGTAACAATGGCCTATGAAGTTAGTAAATTAATTGAGCCAAATCATCATATAGTAATGACTCAAAAATTAAAAACCAAGATAAATAACCACAAGATTGAAATAAAAAACAGCATTAAATCCGACAATAAAAACGATTACAGATTAACACATGAATTGGTTAATAAACCTATTAAAAAAGAAGAGATAAAACAAATCATTTTGAGGGATATATTAGACAACGTATCTTCATATTTTGAAAATGAGAGTAATGATTCACCCCCAACATCTAAAAAATTCATCACTATGAATCCTAAATTACGACAAAAAATATTTGAACAGTCCAAAAGTAATAGAAATCGTAAAAATATAGATGAATTTCGTGATTATCAAGGTAATAATCGATACTTTGAATATAAGTCTACAGGAGGAACTTCTATGGTTCGTATAAAGGGCAAGTGTTTTATCATACCTAATGATGATCCATTTTCACATGAACCAAAAGTGTGGTTAAATCTAGGTAGTTGTGGAAATAAAAGGAAGCTTAATTTCAATAGATGATTTAGCCCGTAGGTTAAGTTGAGTAACGAAACCCAACAATTTACTTAATCCATAATTCAGATTGTTCAATTAAAATTTGTATTGTACCCAACCTACAGGGCTATCCAAAACATTCGTGTTAAGAGGTTATTTATTTGCTCGTGAATTAGCGCCTTCAACTAAACGCTTTGTTTTAACAATTGCGCGAGTATGAGTTCCAACACCCGCTTTTCCCGCTGGGTCATATAAAGTAACATTGAATTTATAGAGTTTTCCTTCCATCGATTCAAACTCGGCAATGACTTTAACTTCGGCATTGTTTGGTGTTGCAGCTAAATGGGTGATGTTTACATCAACGCCAACAGACAATTCTTCATCGGATAACAAAGGTCTCATTAATCGAGCCGCAGCAAGTTCCATAAGAGCAATCATTCTGGAAGTGGCTAGAACCTCTGGAAAATCATCTTGAGGATCGAATGAAAGTGATTTAGCTAAATCCGATGTTTTTACTTGGTAGCTTAATTCAAGTTTATTTCCAATTTCCATATTAACTCCTAACACTATAAATATATTTGAGCTTGTACTTATTTATGATAATAAATAGACATCATATCTAAATTTTTTAGCGACTATTTCATGACTTGGTTTTTTGTTGGCTAAACAGGGAGCGCCTTTAGGTCGTTTAACTACAACTCGTTTAACTTTCTTTTGTAGTGAATTAATTAATAACTCATCTGCATCGGGATCTTCACCAGCGATTAATTTAAATAAGCGCATTTCTTTTTTTACTAAGGCTGATTTTTTTCTTTCTGGAAACATTGGGTCAAGATATATCACATCGATATCTTCTGCTTTATTACTTTCTGGAATACAACTGTCATCTGAAAGACTATTATTTTGAAATAAACTAATTCTATCTGAAACTTCTTTTTTAAAATCACTGTTTTCTTTTAAACGAGTTAATGCATTATTAAGAAGATGATAGATTGCAAAGTTTCTTTCTTGCATCACGACTCTACAACCAAGCATCGCCATAATGAGTGAGTCACGTCCCATTCCTGCGGTTGCATCAAGAACATTTGGACGATAGTGGGGTTTACAGCCTATAGCTTTTGCAACCACTTCGTTGGACTTGCTCACTTTTATGGCTCTTTGAGCAACTTCACCTTGAGAAAGATCAAATTTTAATATATTTGGTTTACCGTCTAACAATAAGTGCAAAACCAGCTGATCATTTTCATAATCAAAAACCGCATTGTTGGATGTTAATTTTTCAAGAGGTAGCACGGAATCTAAGTTTAGCTCAGTGGCTAAATATTTAGAAACCGCTGCAAATTTAACAATCAATGATGGGTTCCTGAACTGACAATCCCTGAATGCCTAAGTAATGCATCGACCGTTGGTTTTCTTCCTCTAAAGGCGGAAAATAATTCCATCGGATCGGCTGAGCCACCTTTTTCTAAAATATTAACTAAAAATTCTTTACCGGTTGTTTGATTCATGACGCCATCTTCTTCAAATTTAGAAAAAGCATCGGCAGATAAAACTTCTGCCCATTTATAGCTGTAATAGCCTGCGGAATAACCGCCAGCAAAAATATGAGAAAAGCCATTTTGAAAACGATTAAATTGAGGTGGTTTTGCGACAGACACTTCTTCTCGGGTTTGATCTAAAATTGTTTGAATCTCTGACGATGAAAGTCCATTGGTGTTATGAATTCGCATATCAAATAAAGAGAATTCAATTTGTCTCACCATTGCCATTGCTGATTGAAAGTTTTTAGCGGCAATTAATTTATCCAACATATCTTTTGGTAAAGGTTCGCCGGTATCAACATGAGCACTTAGTTTGGTGATAACCTCAGGTTGATAACAAAAATTCTCCATGAATTGACTAGGAAGCTCAACGGCATCCCAAGGTACATTTGAGATCCCAGAAGCGGACAATTCATCAACTTTAGTTAACATATGATGTATGCCATGACCGAACTCATGAAACAGGGTGACCACTTCATCATGAGTCAAAAGAGCAGGTTGTGATTTTATGGGTGGCGCAAAATTACAAGTCAGATATGCAATTGGCGTTTGAGTATTATTCTCATCTAATTTAAACCGACTTTGATAATGATCCATCCACGCACCGCCTCGTTTATGCTGTCGAGCATAGAGGTCGAGGTAAAATTCTGCGACTAGCTTTTGACCCTGCTTGATTTGGTAATGTTTAACATCCGGGTGCCAAGTGTTGGAATCTTCTATGGTATTAAAAGTAACACTAAACAAATGTTCTGTTAATTCAAATAACCCCGTGATCACTTTATCTACAACAAAATAAGGTCGAAGCTCGGATTGAGAAATTTGGAAGTTTTGTTGTTTTAATTTTTCACTAAAATAAGCAACATCCCAAACTTGTAATTCTTTTACACCTTGAGTAGCAGCAAAATCTGATAAAGCAGCATATTCTTCTTTCGCTTGTTTCCTCGATGACTTATTTAAATCCATTAAAAAATCGAGCACTTTCTGAGGGCTCTCTGCCATTTTGCTTTCGAGCGATAAGTTCGCATAAGTATCAAAACCTAATAATTGGGCTTTATCGTATTTGAGATTTAGCAGTTCTTGCATGATTTGACTGTTATCAAACTGTTTATTTTCCGATTGATCTGAAGCTCTAGTTGAGTAAGCAGTGTAAACTTCTTGGCGTAATTCACGGCTGTCAGCGTAGGTCATAATAGCCAAATAACTAGGAATTTCTAAAGTCACCAAATAATTTTGTTGCTCTCTAATCTCTGCATTAGCCGCCATCATTGATAATTCAGTTTCTGGTAAACCGGCTAAGTCGTTTTTATCTGAGATTGGCTTTGTCCATGCCATGGTCGCATCCATCACATTTTGTTCATATTTGGATGATAGTTCGGCTAGACGTTTTTGAATATTGCTATAGGTCTTTTGATCTTCGTTGTTGAGGTGTAAACCGGATAATTTAAAACCAATTAAAGAGTCTTTAAGAATATGCACTTGAGTGTCGGTTAGCTTTAGAGTCTCTCTTGCATCATATAAGGCTTTGGTTGCCTGATACAAGCCCTTGTTTTGCCCTATAGCGGTTGAGTAATCAGTCAGCAGAGCCAAGGCTTCATCATATGCCTGACGTAATTCATCGCTATTACAAACGCTATTCAGATGAGAGACGGGAGACCAAGCTTTTCCCATTCGATCTTCTAAGATTTCTAAAGGCAGCATAAAGTTTTGCCAACTAATATTGGATTCATTACACTGACTGATTATTTGCTCAATTTGCTGATTATTTTCCCGAATGACTTGTGAAATCGCCGGTACGACATCTTGCGGCTGAATCGAATCAATCTTTTCGATAGGATTTTGTAATAATAGGGGGTTAGTTATAGTCATAGTTAAATAGTTATTTGCTTGAAATAAGGGCACACTGAGTATATACAATTACAATCAATGGATCATTGAATTTAAATAGGAATCCAAATGTCAGATACTAATAAAGAGTTCGATTATGACTACGTTGCCATTGGTGGCGGTAGTGGCGGAATAGGTTCTGTTAATCGAGCCGCAATGCATGGCCAAAAGTGTGCCATTATAGAAGCTAAAGCCCTTGGTGGAACCTGCGTTAATGTTGGTTGTGTACCAAAGAAAGTGATGTGGTTTGCTGGACAAGTCGCTGATGCCTTTAAATACGCACCCGATTATGGGTTTGATTTTGAAATCAAATCGCACCATTGGCAAACCTTGATAGACAATCGAGAAGCCTACATCAGCCGAATTCATTCATCTTACGATAATGTGCTTGGCAAAAATAAAGTCGATGTGATCAAAGGCTGGGGAACCTTAGTCGATAAACATACGATTAAAGTCGGTGAGCGATTAATTCGAGCAAAAAGAATATTAATTGCAACTGGTGGCGAACCTTCAATTCCTGAAATTCCAGGCAAAGAGCATATCTTAGATTCTGATGGTTTTTTTGCGATGAAAAGCCAACCTAAAAAAGTGGTTATTGTTGGTGCGGGTTATATAGCGGTTGAACTAGCCGGATTACTTAATGCGTTAGGTAGTGAAACTCATCTAGTGGTACGTAAAGCTGATCCTCTTCGAGAATTTGATGATATGGTTCAAGAAACTTTGGTTGAGCAGATGGAGCATGAAAAGATCACCATTCATCGTCATACCCATATTTCAAAAATCACCAAAAACAGCGCAAACCAATTTGAAATTGAAACCAATGCTGGCTCTCAAATTCCAGATGTTGACGCGGTGATTTATGCGATTGGTCGAGCACCTATTACCGCAGGTATTGGAATAGAGAATATTGGAATAGAACTTGATGCTCGCGGTTATATTATTACCGACGAATATCAAAACACCAATATTGATAGTATTTTTGCCGTTGGTGATAATACTGGGCGCGCTCAATTAACGCCGGTTGCCGTTGCGGCAGGAAGACGCTTATCTGAACGATTGTTTAATGGTAAAACCAATGAAAAACTAGACTATGAAAATATCCCGACAGTGGTGTTTTCTCATCCTGCGATTGGAACTATTGGGCTAACTGAAAAAGAAGCACGGAAAAAACATGGCAAAGCCGTTAAAGTTTATACCTCCAGCTTTACTGCTATGTACACCGCGATCACAAAACACCGTCAACCGACCAAAATGAAATTAGTTTGTGTAGGTGAAGAAGAAAAGGTGATTGGCATTCATATTATTGGTTTAGGTGCGGATGAAATGCTGCAAGGTTTTGCCGTGGCAGTTAAAATGGGCGCGACTAAAGCTGATTTTGATAATACTGTTGCGATTCATCCGACTTCGTCTGAAGAATTGGTGACTATGTAAGTCATCAGTTTTGCTAAAAAAGAAACTAATTAAATCCATCAAACTTAAACCCAGAAATAATAATATGAGCCTTAGAACTTTTGAAAATCATCACCCACAAATTGGCGAAAGAGTCTTTGTTGATGAAACTGCTCTTGTTATTGGGCAAGTATCTATCGGTGATGATACATCGATTTGGCCAATGACTGTTGTTAGAGGTGATGTGCATTCGATTTCTATTGGCGCCAGAACCAGTGTGCAAGATGGCAGCGTTTTACATGTGACTCATGCAGGACCTTATCAACCAGAAGGTCACAGTTTAGTAATTGGTAATGATGTGACTATCGGTCATAAAGCAACCATTCATGGATGTATCATTGAGGATTGTTGTTTGATTGGAATGGGGGCGGTGGTGATGGATGGGGCCATTATTCACTCTCAAGTTATTTTGGCTGCGAATAGTTTAGTTCCTCCTGGTAAAGAGTTGGAAAGTGGTTTTCTTTGGGTTGGTTCGCCGGTTAAGAAAATTCGTCCTCTTACGGATAAAGAAAAAGCTTTTTTTAAGTATTCGGCGGGGAATTATGTGAAGTTGAAAGAGCGGCATATAGTGGGGTAGATTTTTCCTTTTTTTAAGAGCGTTTCGTAGCGCTTTGCTTGCCTACGAGTTACTTTTGAAAAGCCTCAAAAGTAACCAAAAATGCTTTTCGTTGAATCTAGCTAGTTTAGGTGTTTTTGTACATTATCCTATAATTTTAATCTCCTTGTATGCTGTAGCCGAATCATTGGGCGAAAAAAACTCGCTATGCTCAAACATGTTTTTCGCTTATCCATGCTCCATGAATTGCAAAGCCCGCTAGAAGCCACTGGGCAAAACCCTAAACCATATCAAATCAGTTGCGATATCAATACGGACTAAGGAAGGTAAACGCAAATGAAAAAAAATAAGTTAAATTGTTAGATAAACCGCGCTGCCCAGTGCGAACGTTAGGGCTTTTTTCGTTAGTTTTTCAGCTCTTGGAAAAAGTAACTCGTAGGCAAGCAAAGCGCTACGAAACGCCCTTAAAAAAATTAAACTTTAATACAAGGCAAAACCCCATGCCAAATCTCAAAAGACTTGGCCGCCTGTCCCACTAACATTCCATACCCATCAGAAACTCTGTCAAAACCCTTTGATTTAAAATAGCTCAATGTTTCCTCAGCACGATCAGAATAATTTAGATCATAAATAAAAGCATCTTTTTTTAGAAATGGAATGGTGGCTTCAAGCAATATTTGATTAAACTCACTAATTGCAACGATGACACCGTCAAATTGTTTGTCTGTTTTTGAGTCAAAATTTTCTATTGTTCCAATGCTAGAAAATTGAGAAATAACAGAATGTATTTTTTCCTGACTTCGGTTATTAAGAGTAACGTTAGATTGATTCGACAATAGTGCATAGATAACAGAAAGCGAAGCACCACCGGCACCAATGACTAAAATATTTCTATTTCTAACTTGATAACCCAATCGTTCTAAATCTAAAAATAAACCTTCTCCATCAGTGGTATCACCAATAATATTTCCGTTTTGATCGAGTGATAAAGTATTCACTGATTGACAAACTTTAGAGGCTTCAGTTAATTGATCAGCGATCCCTATGACTTGTTGTTTAAAAGGCAAAGTAACATTAAGTCCTACCCCTGCCTTTCCTCCTTTAGCAAAGAATTCCTTTATAAATGGTTCAACATCGTCTTTTGTTAATAGGTATTTATTGTATTGCAAATTAACTTGGGTTTGATTGGCAAAGCTAGAATGAATTTTAGGAGAAAGGCTATGTTCAATAGGATTTCCGATCACTCCACAGAGCACGGGAAGTGAATTATTAATTTCTGATTCAGTTGTCATTGATTGATTGTATTCAGGGTCAATAAAACTAGTTAGGAAGATTGCTTCGAGAAAATTTATACTTGTACATCATTGATTCAGCGTGATTCATTAAATCGGTACTGTTAATACCATCTTGAGGGAAATTAGCGGTTCCTATATTAAATGTAAAGCCATAAGGGTATTGGCTAATAGCCGCTTTTTTATCCATTACTTCTTGCAGCCGATTGATCAAATCATCAAGCGCCAAATCGTTAGTATAATCATCTAATAAAACCGCAAAATTATCCTCACCAATGCGAGCAACAATATCGGTATCTCTAAAAAAACTTTGCAAACGTTGTGAGAAATGAACCAAACAAGATTCACTCACTTGAGAGCCAAATTTATTTTCTATATCTCCTAAATTCTGCAAGCTAACATATAAAACCCAAAGTTGAGATTGATGTCTACGGGCACTTCTGACTGATTTAGATAAATGTTCAGAAAAACCAATATGGTTAACTAGTTTGGTTAGGGGATCTCTAATGATATCGTAATTTTCTTTCGCTGATGCAAGTGATTTTGCTGGTTGTTGTTGAGCAATGATCTCTATACCTGAAAATTCTTGATTATTATATTTTGCAGAACCAGTAACATCAGCTTTCAAGGTAGATAAATCTTTACAGCGAAAGTTGGCCTCTAATTTTGCAGGTTCGCCTTTAGCCTGAACAATTTCTGCTAGCGCATGAGCTTGTTCTTCTGCACTGATATAAAGTTCAGATAATGAAGTACCAATTAACTCGGCAGCACTAAAACCTAATAAAGAAGCGGTATGATTTGAAACGCGGGTGATGTTTCCTGAATTATCGGTACGAAAATAGATACCTGGTAAATTTTCGATTAATTGCTGCAATTCTTTTTCAGATTCTCTCACCGCTTGATTAAGCACTTGCTCAACTGCCTTTTTACGGACATTTGCGATTTGAAACAGACCACCTTTGGCATCAATAAAATGCTGACTACTAATTTCAATCGGTGTATTTGAACCTGAAATGTGAGCAACCACAAGATGGTATTTGGGATGATTGGAGTCCATCTGTTTTTTTATTGTTGGCGTTTTGAGACGAGTGACTGATGACGTGTCAGAAGACTCTTCAAATGTTAAAGGAACATTTTGTGGGTAAATGAAACTATCGAATGGTTGACCGATAAGATCCTTTTTTTGACAGCCCGTTAATCGACAAAATGCTTCATTAACTAGTTTAAAACATCGTTTTTCAACTACGAATGCGCCTTCACTTAAAGTATCAATCAATGCTTGATAAAAAGCAGTGTCAAATTGTTTTATTTGACGAGGCTCAGCACCATTGTTTGCAAAATCATTCATAGTAGGGTTAATCGGTTATTATTTGACCATATTCGCATGAACACATCAGAATTCATAGCTCAATGTAAGATTTTCAATCAACAATTCAGCTTTTTAATGTATCTCTACAGATACTCAACAGAAGCTATTTCATAGTCAACTTCGCCACCCGGCGCAGTCACTACCACATCATCTCCGGCAGATTTTCCAATCAAAGCTCTTGCGATTGGAGAATTTACCGATATTTTATTTTTTTTCACATCCGCTTCATCGTCACCAACTATCTGATAAGTGACTTCTTGGTCGGTATCCATATTGATAATGGTGACCGTCGTACCAAAAATAATTTTTCCTGTTTGTGGCAAAGCGGCAATATCTATAATTTGAGCAGAACCTAACTTTCCTTCAATATCTTGGATTCGCCCTTCAATAAAGCCTTGTTGTTCTCTAGCCGCATGATATTCCGCGTTTTCTTTTAAATCGCCGTGTTCGCGTGCTTCTGCAATTGCTGCAACCACTCTTGGTCTTTGAATTTGCTTTAAATCTTTTAATTCATCTAATAGCGCATCTGCGCCTTGCTTAGTCATTGGTGTTGTTTGCATTTTTACTTTCCTTTCACTGGCCTTGCTCAGTGTTCCTTCTATTACAATATAGTGATTACTTAAATTACGTCTGTTACTCGCTCGTGTAGTTCTTGAACGGTAACAACTTTTTGTCTTGTTTGATGTTGGACTGCTTTTGCTGTGGCAAATCCTGCGGCCAAAGTCGTAGTATAAGCTACTTTGTGCTGAAGTGCCGAACGACGTATCATATATGAGTCCGCTACGGCCTGTTTTCCCTCGGTAGTGTTTACAATATAATCGATTTCATCATTCTTAATCATATCAACTAAATGTGGACGACCTTCAAAAACCTTGTTGACACGTTGGCAAAAGATACCTTCTTTTATCAAGGATTTTGCAGTACCGCCAGTTGCATAAATTTCGAAGCCAACTTCAACTAATGCCCTTGCAGTTTCGGCAAGCTTAACCTTATCGCTATCTTTAACACTCAAAATGGCTTTACCACCACGAGGTGCTTGTGAACCACCTCCTAACTGAGCTTTGTAATAAGCTTCACCAAAAGTATCACCAACCCCCATTGCTTCTCCAGTTGATTTCATTTCAGGCCCTAAAATAGGATCCGCTCCGGGGAATTTATTGAATGGAAATACTGGCTCTTTAACTGTGAAAAAATCCGATGTGACCGGTTGGGTATAACCTTGTTCAATCAGTGATTTTCCTGCCATTACGCTAGCGGCGATTTTTGCCAGTGGTCTACCGGTAGCCTTTGATACAAATGGAACGGTTCTTGAGGCTCTTGGGTTAACTTCGAGAACGTAAATATCATCGCCTTGAATCGCAAATTGAGTATTCATTAAGCCACACACTTGAAGCTCTTTGGCCATGAGCTCGATTTGGTCTTTTAGTCGACCTTGCATTTCCTGGCTCAAACTATGAGGAGGAATACAACAGGCTGAATCACCAGAATGAATTCCTGCTTGCTCTATATGCTCCATGATGCCGCCCATTAAAGTCGTTTCACCATCAAAAATAGCATCAATATCGACTTCGATAGCATCGTTCAAGAAACGATCAAGTAGTACGGGGGATTCATTCGAAACTGAAACAGCTTCAGACATATAACGTCTTAGTTCATCGGCATTAAATACGATTTCCATCGCGCGGCCACCTAATACATAGGAAGGTCTCACAACTAACGGATAACCAATTTCATCCGCAAGACGAACGCCATCTTCAATATTTCTAGCGGTACGATTAGGTGGTTGTTTCAAGCCTAAACGCTCAATGGAACGTTGGAATCTTTCTCTATCTTCTGAGCGATCAATCGCATCTGGTGATGTTCCAATAATAGGCACTCCAGCCGCTTCTAGATCTTTAGCAAGCTTTAATGGAGTTTGACCGCCATATTGAACAATCACACCTTTAGGTTTTTCTTTGGCGACGATTTCTAGCACATCTTCCAGAGTGATAGGTTCAAAGTAAAGTCGATCGGAGGTATCGTAATCCGTTGAAACAGTTTCTGGGTTACAGTTAACCATAATGGTTTCATAGCCATCATCGCGCATCGCAAAAGCCGCATGAACACAACAATAGTCAAATTCAATCCCTTGTCCAATACGATTTGGTCCGCCACCAATGATCATGATTTTTTCTCGATCAGTTGGTGCCGCTTCACACTCATCTTCGTAAGTTGAATAAAGATAAGCAGTGTCGGTTGAAAATTCTGCCGCGCAAGTATCAACACGTTTATAAACAGGATGTAGATCTAAGTTATGACGAAGCTTTCGGATTTCTTTTTCATTAATATGCATCAAAGTGGACAAACGTCTATCAGAGAAACCTTTCCGTTTCATTTCTCTTAATATATCTCGATTAACATCGCCCAAGCTCAAGGTAGAAAAGCTTTTTTCTAGGGTAATGAGTTGTTCAATTTGGACTAAAAACCAAGGGTCAATATTGGTGAGTTGGAAAACTTCTTCTACCGAATAGTTTTGTCTAAAGGCATCCGCGACGTAAAAAATTCTCTCACAACTTGGCACCTGCAGATTATGGCGTAGTTTTTCTTTCCAATGAACGTCGTCGGTTTTTAGCATCGGGTCAAAACCATCAGCACCAATCTCTAGGCCTCTTAATGCTTTTTGCATCGATTCTTGGAAAGTTCGACCAATCGCCATCACTTCTCCAACCGACTTCATTTGAGTGGTCAAAGTCGCATCGCTATTGGGGAATTTTTCAAAGTTAAATCGAGGAATTTTGGTAACCACATAATCGATACTTGGCTCAAAAGAGGCCGGTGTGCGCCCACCAGTAATATCATTACTAAGCTCATCAAGGGTATAACCAACCGCTAGCTTGGCGGCAATTTTAGCAATAGGAAAACCAGTTGCTTTAGAGGCTAGAGCTGAAGAGCGAGATACCCGAGGGTTCATTTCAATAACAATTAATCGTCCATCTTTTGGATTAACCGCAAATTGCACATTGGAGCCACCAGTTTCAACACCAATTTCACGTAGTACCGCCAAGGAGGCATTTCTCATGATTTGATATTCTTTATCAGTAAGCGTTTGAGCCGGGGCTACGGTAATAGAATCTCCGGTATGAACTCCCATCGGATCAAGATTTTCAATTGCGCAGATAATAATACAGTTATCTTTATTGTCTCGAACCACTTCCATCTCATATTCTTTCCAGCCGATTAACGACTCATCAATTAGAAGCTCTGTGGTTGGAGAAAGATCTAATCCACGGGTACATATCTCATCAAATTCTTCACGGTTATAAGCTATCCCTCCACCGGTTCCGCCCATGGTAAACGAAGGTCTGATAATACAAGGGAAACCAACTTGCTCTTGAACTTTACGTGCTTCATCTATCGAATGGGCAATATCTGCTTTAGCCATATCCAAACCAATTTTTCGCATGGCGTCAGCGAATTTTTCTCTATCTTCTGCTTTATCAATCGCTTCTCGGTTTGCGCCAATCATTTCAACATTGTGGATCTTTAGTACTCCACGTGACGCTAAATCGAGTGCGCAGTTAAGAGCGGTTTGTCCGCCCATTGTTGGTAAGATTGCATCCGGCTTTTCTTTTTCGATTATTTTAGCAACAACTTCCCAATGAATTGGTTCGATATAGGTTGCGTCGGCCATTTCTGGGTCGGTCATAATGGTTGCAGGGTTAGAATTAACCAAAATAACGCGGTAACCTTCTTCCCTCAGAGCCTTACATGCTTGGGCTCCAGAATAATCAAATTCACAAGCTTGTCCGATAATGATTGGACCAGCACCTAAGATAAGAATGCTTTTTATGTCAGTACGTTTTGGCATTGATAATTACCGCTATTAAATTTTTAAACTATTAACTGCCTTGCTTATAAATAAACAGGCGTACTATTTTTACTAAGAAACTATCCCTTAGCTTTTTTTATTAAATCTATAAAATGGTCAAACAGTGGAGCTGCATCATGAGGCCCCGGGCTAGCTTCTGGATGTCCTTGAAAGCCAAAGGCTGATTTTTCTGTGTGTTCAATTCCTTGTAGGCTGCCATCAAATAGAGATTTGTGGGTTACCTTAATATAAGCCGGTAACGAATCTTCATCAACAGCAAACCCATGATTTTGACTGGTAATTAAAACAGTTTTGTTTTTTAAGTTTTCCACAGGATGGTTCGCGCCGTGATGACCAAATTTCATCTTGACGGTTTTAGCACCTGAGGCAATGGCTAATAGTTGATGGCCTAAACAGATCCCAAAGATTGGGATGTCGGTTTGTAAAAAATCTTGGATTGCGCTAATCGCGTAATCACAAGGTTCTGGATCACCAGGACCATTAGATAAAAATATCCCATCAGGTTTTAAATCTAAAACTTCTTTTGATGGTGTTTGAGCGGGAACAACAGTCAACCGACAACCGCGGTCAGCTAACATTCTAAGGATGTTCTTTTTGACTCCAAAATCATAAGCAACTACATGAAATTCTTGCTCATCACTTTGCTCAGAATAGCCAGAAGCTAAATCCCAACTAGTTTGTTGCCATTGATAAGAATCTTTGGCACAAACTTCTTTGGCAAGGTCGAGACCTTTTAGACCTGAGAATTTTTTTGCTTTTTCAAGCGCTAAATTGACTGTGTCTTCCTTGTTACATTCTTCACCAGCGATAATACAACCAGCAAGAGCGCCTTTAGTTCTTAAGATTCGAGTAAGTTTTCTGGTGTCTATATCCGCAATCGCTTGAACATTATTTTCAGTCAAATAATCTTGTAGTGATTGAGTATTACGCCAATTACTCTCAACAATTGGTAAATCTCTAATAATTAGACCAGCCGCCCAAATATTATCCGATTCAACATCTTCAGGATTAGTTCCGGTACTACCTATGTGAGGGTAAGTTAAGGTGACCATTTGTTTAGCATAAGAAGGGTCGGTTAAGATTTCTTGATAACCGGTCATTGCAGTATTAAAAACTACTTCTGCGATCGATACACCGTCGGCACCGATAGATTGACCATGAAAAACGCTACCATCTTCCAGAACAAGAATCGCTGGACTTGAATGGGTGAAGCCAAAATTAGCGGGTAAGGACAAAACAACCTCCGATTAAAACTAAACTCTTTTAGCTAGGTTCAAAAAAGCGGAAAAGGTTGTAACACCGCTTCCGCTTATAAGTATTTTCTATGAGTTTTAAGCCCTTCTGGCAAAACTGGCCTATTTTACGCGATTTAAGCTGTTTATGTCTATTGTTGGGGATTAAATAAAAGCAAAATAATTGATTTTTTTACCTATATTGATGCGGTTAATTATAAGCTGTTCAAAAGTCCGACAGATTTTTACCGATTTACAGGTTCAGTTATCTAGCCATCAATTATTTGGATATTTAGTTCTTTGTTAGTTTTTCTGACAATGTAGTTGCTGCTCTTGCGCTCATCGCATAAATAGTTAACTGAGGATTAACCCCAAGACTGGTGGGAAAGACAGAACCATCAATGATACTTAACCCTTCTAACTGATGATGGTAGTGATCGTTATTGACCACCGAGGATTTAGGATCGCTACCTAGCGGTGCTCCCCCCATTAGATGCGCGGTTAGTATTTTGGCTCTTAGTTCTTTTAGCGGAAGTTGTTCAAGCATCTGTTGGGCTTTTTTCCATGAATCGACAAATACTGCGTCTCGATGCATTGGGATTACTTTTTTAGCTCCGGCGGCAAATTGCACTTCCATCATGACTTGATAAGATTTCTTAAAACCTGCCCATAAAAGCTCAGTAATCGGATAATCGAGAACAGGATATAAATTATTATCTAACTTAACTTCACCACCTTGGCTTTGCTCATGAAATCCATCTCTTAACAGTGCAAGTGTTGCGTTGGTTTTAGGTAACTCAGAAAATACCTGAGCATGTTTTTCACCGAAACCGTTAAGCATCGTTGAGGTTAAAACGGGGTGCATTGGAGGGACTTCTAATTTGAAGCCGATTTGTTTTTCATCAGGCCATAAGAATTGATCACTATAAACAGATTGAGGTGCGCCAGAAAAAGGATGGATAGCTTGATCATAAATAGCAGCGGTAACATTAACCGGATGAATAAATGTGCGTTTGCCTACTAGGTTATAAGGATCGGGAGTTTTCGACCGAAGCATTATGGCAGGCGTGCCGATTGCGCCAGCACTTAATATCACATGTTTGGCTTTTATCGTGCCACCATTAAGGTTTCTTAATTGTCCTTGATTATTAATCAACCTAAGTTCCACACCGGAAACCTTATCGTCACTAAAAATTAATTTTTCGACTCGCACACGACTAATTAAAGTCGCTTGATGATCGAGAGCAGTTGGTATGGTTGAAACGAGCATCGATTGCTTGGCATTAATCGGGCAACCCATTCCACAATAACCTAAATTAGCACATCCACTGACGTTTCTAGGAATGATCTTTGATTCCCAACCAAGCGCGGTTAAACCATCTTGCAGCATTTGATTGTTCGGATTGGGTGGAACCGGCCAAGTATGAATATTGAGCCTTTTTTCAACCCACTCAAACCAAGGCGTCATCTGCTCAGTTGATAGACCTTGAACATTGTGCTCTTTTTGCCAGTGATTTAAGGTTTGGGTTGGCGTTCTAAAGCTTGATGTCCAATTAACAGTGGTTGACCCACCCACTGCGCGGCCTTGCATAATACTAATAGCTTTGTCTGCAGTTTTTCGGGCGGCGGACTCTTGGTATAAATCGGGATAGGCTTCTTTTTCTAACATATTAAAATGATCAGAATGCCTGAGCGGTCCTTCCTCTATCATAATAACCTTTAGGCCTGACTTACTGAGGATTTCTGCGCTAATTCCGCCGCCTGCGCCGGTTCCTACAATCACCACATCAGCTTCTAGGTTCAGACTTTGTTCGGTTTGCGAACCATCTATTAAAGACCAGTTCTTGCTGACAAGATTTTCTGTGGAATAAGGATTGTTAGTGCTGTTAGTCATTATTAAGCCTGTTACGATTTATCCGTTTTGATTAAACCAGTTATTAAAACAATTTAGGTGGGCCGGTATAACCAATTTGTTTCCAGTGTTCAGGTTCCGCATAATAATGCCCGATGACTAGCTGCTTTAACCCTTGATAACCAACTTGGAGTAATTCTAAATAGCTATTGCGCCAATCATTCAAAAACTCGATTAATTGCGCTGCATTGGCTGTTCGCCATGAAGCCCAAACACCCGTTAATATCACTCGCCCTAACTTATTGGCAAGCAAGTCAAATAACTCTCGTAACTCTTTTTGAGTTTGTAAGGATAATAATTGAATCCCAGAATCCATACTTTGAATTACTTGAGTAAGCTGCTTACTTGATAATTGAGTGCCCGCTAAAATAACAGGAATGATAGCGAGTAAAACCGACAAGTCTTGGTGATCAAAAAAGGTTAAATCAAGTTCGGAGATCTTATTTTGGACTTCATCAAAAGGAATTTGAGAATAGAGCAACGAACCCGTAGTGACTGCGCCGCCAGTGATCAGGGAATATTTTAATAATGAGCGCCTTTTCATATTAAATAACCTTGCTAACAAAGCTCGATTAATAGAGCTTAAAAAGATAGTCTTATTTCAAGTTGCTTTAGGCTATATAAACACAAAACCGTGAATTATCCAAAAGATGTTAAAAAACTAAATTAGATCTGATTTAAGTTAGCTATTCTTGTTAGTGACGTGGGCTAAAAACTCTTGCGCTTCGATTTTGTAGTCTGTAGTCTATTAATTTAATAATAAACGATATATGACGCACCCTTTCGATGAGACTTAAAAGCGTTTGCTGCACAGCGAGTAAGTGCTATACATACAAAGGGAACAATGTGCGGAATTTCATTATAAGCATTGCTTCATTACACATTTAGTAGGATATAAACATGGCCAAAGGCATTATTAAACGTTACGACTTCCGCAAAGGCTTCGGCTTTATTGCCGACGACAAAACAGGCGAAGACTTCTTCTTCCACAAAAGTGAATGGCAAGGCGATGGCCCCATCCGCAAAGGTTTAGCTGTTAAGTTCTCCTATAAAGACTCAGACAAAGGCCCTCAGGCTGAGTCTGTTATCCCTTTAGATGGTGGCAGCAACAAACCAGCTTCTTTAGAAGATCGCGTAGCGTCTCTAGAAAGCTCTGTGGGCACATGGAAAGTTTTGAGCTTTTTAGCTCTTGCTGGTGTTATTGCTCTAGCGGTGGAGAGGTTCGTACTGTAAGTACTGACTTCCAACAAAAAGGCCAGTATTAATTCCCTCTTTCAATGGCTCTGTCTTGGTATTTATATTATCCGGCTTTATTTGAGACGTTATGCTATTAGATAACTAGAATAATAGAGGCTATTGATATAAAGATGGGACTTACAAATAAAGAACTAGAAGAAGAGTGTGGATGTGAAATCCTTTCAATACATAATTGCGAAGAAAATCACTTACCCGAACATCTTCGTATTTTACATGTCGAATTAGATAAAGTGGACTCTCAGCAGCCGTGGGAGTTTTTTAGCCTATGGTTTGCGAATAAGTTGGACGTTGCTGCTGGGGAAGCAGAGGAAGTTGGAGAGCTGATGAATCTGTCATCTGTGAAAATAAACTACTGTCCTTTTTGTGGAGAGAGTCTGGCAGATGACAAGGGAAATTAGCATTTGCTCACTTGAATACTGAATGAAGCGTCATGTATCTCCATCATATAGGAATAAACAATTATGATTCGTCCTTTTCATTTATCTTTTGTTGTACCAGATAAGGAAGTCGCTCGATCTTTTTATATTGAGGTTTTAGGCTGTTCAATAGGTCGAGATAATGAAACTTGGTTTGATATATTATTTTTTGGTCATCAACTAACAATCCACCAAGCGTCTGAAACAAATCCAGCATTTAAAATAAATCATTTCGGTCCAATTTTAAATAAAAAAGAATGGTTAGATGTAATACAAAAATGTGAAGGCAATAATGTAGAAGTTATTTTATCGCCTAAGATAAAAAATAAAGACAAAGAAGATGAGTCGGGAAAGTTTATAGTCAAAGATCCAAGTGGAAATATTATTGAATTTAAATATTACTCTGATTTCAATAAAACAGTAGGTTAGATATGGAATATCGAATAGTACCCTTAAGAGAAGATTTTTTGCATAAGGTTAGAAATGCAGGAATTGATGATCAAAATCAACCAGTAGAAGTTCTATTTGCTAAAGGTGGCGAACCATGTAGAGATGTACTTCGTGGTGCTAAATCGAATGAAAAATTAATATTGGCGAGCTATTGTCCATTTACAAAATCAGGCCCCTATAAAGAATACGGCCCCGTTTTTGTTCTTGAAGACTCGAATAACGAAAAATTTGAAGAATCGAAATTACCTTTACCTACTGGATCTGAACAAGATTACTTAGGACATACATTCGTACTAAAAGCTTACAACAAAGATGAACGAATACTGGATGCAAAGTTAACTAATCCTGACGAAGCTGAATTAGTTCTAAAGAAATTTTTTGCCAATGAAAATGTTAGCTTTGTATTAGCAAGGTATGCAGCCTATGGTTGTTACAGTTTTCGTGTTGAACGGGCGAAATAGTTAGCAATTGAAAAATAACAACTTCCAGTTATGAATGTTAGGATTAAAAACAAAAACTAAATTATGCATCCACTTAAAATAATATTCAAAAATCAGTTTTCGCTACTGATGTTTAAAAATTTTAAACCAAATTTAGCCGAGCATGGAAATTGGTATTTATTGTTTGGTTTATGTACGGCTTGGTTTGCGGGGATGGGGCGATATTGGGATAATCCTAGAGCAGAGTTGTGGCAATACTTAGGTCTTGGTTCAGTTGTCTATTGTTTTTTTCTTGCTGCGATAGTGTTTGTGATTCTATATCCTTTAAAACCAAATAATTGGTCATACAAAAATGTTCTAATTTTTATTTCTTTAACTTCTCTACCTGCTTTTTTATATGCAATACCCGTCGAAAGATTTACAAGTCTTGAGTTAGCTCAATTGTTAAATGTGATATTTTTAGTGATTGTCGCTTTGTGGAGAGTCATTCTATTTGTCTTGTATCTAAAAAGATCAACAGGCCTTTCGGGGTTACAAATATTTGTTGGCGCATTTCTTCCGATTGTATTAATTATTAATGTTCTCAGTTTTTTAAATTTGGAACATGTGGTTTTTCGTTTAATGGCAGGGCTTACAGAAGGTGAAAAATCAGGAAATGATTTGGCATACCAAGTACTCATATTAATTACTGTTTTATCTTATGTTCTGCTACCATTTTTAGTCGCCATGTATGGTTGGTTTGTTTATAAAATAAAGAGTACAAATAAGATCTAGTTTCACTAAGGTTCTCTGTAATTGACGCTATGTTTGAAATTCGACTTAAATGAATTTTGAATAGGGATAGCTCGGGGTAAGATGCGAAACTATTCTAATTGATGATGTAAACGGCGATTAATATTAAAAACCTATCTGAAAATGAAATCAGCTGTTCAAATGGTCGGGCTTGCTGCTGCCGTTTAGTGGTCATGCTTATCACCGAAACAGGTATCCCTGACGAGCATATCGCTCTTGATGAATGGGGCGGTGAAACGATGTTGCGTTTAGAGGACGGTTGGTGCTCAGCTTTAGATCGTGAGACTTCCATGTGTTCTATTTATAAAAATCGCCCTTGGATTTGTAGAGAATTCGAAATGGGTTCATATGAATGTTGTAATGAAAGAGCAGTAAAGGAGGTAGCTTCCCCCTTTTTACTAACTTACCCTAATCCGCCTCTTGCTTTTGCATTGGCGCGACGGCTTTTCCCATTTGCAATAAACTCGGCAAAAAGATAAGAGTAAATACCGTACTAACACTCATACCACCCACAATGACCGCAGCAATTCCTCGATATAGCTCTGCGCCTGCACCAGGAATCAGTAGTAATGGCAACATCCCACAAATACTTGTAAGGGTACTCATTAAAATAGGTCTTAATCTAAGACGAACGGCTTGTCTAACTGCACTTTTTCGATCGAGGCCTTCTTGCTCCCCCATTCTTGTTTGATAAACTAAAAGGATCGCATTATTTACGACGAGTCCTAGCAAAATAATAAAACCAATCATGGTCAAAAGATCGAGCGGTTGGAAAATTACGAGATTTGTCAGTTGCAACACTCCTAATCCACCTACCGTAGCTAATGGAATAGTGAGAACAACGAGTAGGCTATCTTTGAAAGAGCGGAATAAAGCCGACATCAGCAGATATAAAATAATAAGCGCTAATAAAAAGCTCTGGCTCATATTAGCGAGCGCTTGAGTTAAGGCTTTGGCGCTACCGCGATAAGCGACACTGCCGTTGTCGGTTAAGTTAGCCAAAATAGCCGGCTCGGCTTGTTCTTTAATTAAGATGATAGCCTCTTCAAGACTAATATTATCTGGTGGCGTGACTTCTAAGGTGATGGTTCGTTTTCGGTCGACTCGTCTAATTGAACTTGGGCCTGCGGTTCTGACAATATCGACTATCTCGCCAATGGGTTGAATCCCTGCTTGAGGTGTGTAAAAAGGAATTGCCGCCAGTTCTTCAGGTGTTTCCCAATCAGTCGATCTTAAAAAGACATTAAGCCGCTTTTGACCATTAAAGTAATCCCCCACATAAAGCCCGGAACCCAGCGAGCGTGATATGGCTGCAACCTGTTGCCTTGTCCAACCAGCCTCGGCAACTTTTCGTTCATTGGGGATCAGTCTTAACTCCGGCTCGGCTAATGTTAACCCCGGTGAAGGTTGAATTCTTGCTCCCGGCAACGCTTGAGAAATAGCACCATAACCAACTTGAGCGGCTTTTAATATTTCATCAACTTGATTTCCTTGAATGTCGATATCAATTCGACGACCTCCCCCCAAGTTCTGAAATAATTGGGCTTGAGACGCAAATGCCATGGTGTCAGGAAAGCCTCTTAACAGTTCGTTATTAACAACATCGACAACTGCTTGGATATCATCAGGGTTTTCTGCTCGTCCTCCCATAAAACCAAAATTACCAAAAAAGCCCATCCATGTATGACGAATCTTAGGTTGTTTTTCACCACTTAGATAAGGCATCAATCGGCTATTAATTTCATCACTCATTTCAAATCGTGCTGCAGGGTAACTTAATCCTGGTGGCGGCATAATAAAGGCTCGAAACTGGTTTTGGTTTCCTTTTGGTAAATAGTCGACTTTAGGGAAAATTAACCAACTACCTAAAAAGGATACTGCCATTAAGCCAAAGACCCAGCGATAACGTTTTTTGGGTGAATCCGTCACTTTCATCACGCCATTGGTAATATTTTCCCACCAAGCCTCATGGGGATCTTGTTCACTGACTTGGCTGAGAAATTTTCTCGCTGCGGTTGGTAAAACGGTCACCGCTATAAGAAGTGAAGCTACGATTGCGACTGCTATGGTAATAGCTAGATCGGCAAATAGCTGGCCTGATACTTCTTCTAAAAATGCTATTGGTAAAAAGATTGCTACAGTTGTTGCAGTAGATGCCAGTAACGCTCCCCATACCTGAGTCGCACCTTTAAACGAAGCTTCGTGGGGTGTTTTACCATTTTCTCTTAATCGAACGATATTTTCCAAAACAACAATCGCCGCATCGAGTACCATACCAACAGCAAAAGCCAAGCCTGCCATAGAAATAATATTAAGGCTTCGCCCAGAGGCGTACATAACGATTAAGGTGACAATAATCGAGACAGGGATTGCTACTGCGACAATTAAGGTTGCTTGAAACTTTCTGAGAAACCACCAAAGAACGGCAATTGCCAAAAGAATGCCTAACATCAGGTTATTTTGTACCAAACTCATTGAACGTTCGATATAAACTGATTCATCATACATTTGGATTAAATGTAGCCCAGCTTTTTTAAGTGGTCCTTCATTAAGCTCTTTGACTGCTGCTTTTAGCCCGTCCATCACTTCGATGACATTAACACCTTGCTCTGCTTGAGCATTCATTGCAATGGCCGGCTCGCCATCCAAAGTTAATATTCCGGTGCGATCTTGTAATCGCATTTCTATATCAGCAACATCACCTAATAAGATCGGTTTTCCATCACGCCATTCAAGCACCATATTTTTAAGTGAACCAGCAGCATATTTACCAGCAAACCTTAGAGTGAATTTGCGGCGACCGACTTCATTAAAACCACCAGAAGAATCGGCATTGCTACTAAATGTAGCCGCAAGTGCTGGAATATTTAATCCTAGTGCCGCAGCTTTGTAGGGGTTAAAAGTAATTCTAAGTTCTGACTGTAAACCACCAAAAGCATTGGTTTGGGATATTCCACCAACTCGTTCGATCCGCGTTTGTACCACTTCCTCAACAAAATCCTGATAGCTGACAATATCTCTGTTATTACCCTCTAAGGGTTTTAAAGCAAACCATGCAATTGCAGTAAAGGCACTACCTCCGCCAACGCTAATAACCGGCTCGGTTGCATCTGGTGGATAACTAGGTACTTGATTGAGGGCATTCATCACATCGATTAAGGCTCTTTCTAAGTTAATGCCTGTTTGATATCTTAGAGTGATGTTTCCACTTCCTTGACTAGAAGTTGATTCAAGAGTGGTAAGCCCTTGTAAACCTTTTAACACGTCTTCCTGACGTTCAATGATTTCTGCTTCCATTTCTTCCGGTGCGGCCGCTCGCCAATTGGTTGATATGGTTATCATCGGTTGACTAACATCTGGTGTCAGTTGAACAGGCAATTTGAAATAACTAATTGCGCCAAATAGAGTCGCTAAAAGAATTGCAACCACGACTGCTGTAGGATTTTTTAGTGCTGCATTTGTAAGAGTCATAGGTTATTCAATCGCTAAATGAAATATGTAATTGTTGTTTTAAAAAAAATTACTGTTTACCAGATATTAGGTCATCATTGGGTTTAATAAAAACACTTTGGCCGGGCTGTAGTCTTTCTGCACCGCGAATAATAATTTTATCGCCTTCTTTGACATCACCAATGATTTCAATTAATTCACCGGCGCCAATTCCGACCGAGACTTTTAGTTGTTCCGCTTTGTTATCCGGATTCACCCTAAAAACAGTCATTCCATCGCGGCGTAAAACTAGTGCATCTCTTGGAATGGCAATCACTTCTTTTTTGTCTCCATTAGCAACCGCAGCTTTTAAACTTAACCCAACCGGCCAATTAAAATCAGACAGATCTAACCTGACTTCCATTAAATGAGAACGACTATCAGCCACAGGGATAATTGCTTTGATAGGAGCCATACCCTGGCCGAGCGAAGATTCAACCGCTAATGAACCTGTTTGAGTTAAAAAAGGGTAGCTTTCTAGAGGGGAAAAAATCGATGCTTCAAGGTTATCACTTTCAACCAAACGAATAATTGCAGTGCCTGCATTGATATATTCACCTTGATTTCGTAACCGCTGGGCAACCACGCCATCAAAAGGCGCTTTTAATTTGGTGTAGATCAATTGTTGTTCAATTTGAGCTAAACGAGACTTTGCAGAGGCTAAATCACCCTTGGCAATATCTCGCTGAGAAATGGTTTCATCTAGATCAGTAATGGTTGATAAATTGCGCTTCGCGAGAGTTGATTTACGCTTTACTTCCGATTCTAAATAACTTAATCGTGAGTGAGCATTTTGTACATTAGCCTTGGACTCTCGGCTTTGAAGCTCAATTAGAGTATCGTCAATTTCAGCGATGATACTGCCTTTTTTGACCTTTTCACCAAGCTCCGACAAGCTAACCAGCCGTCCAGATACTTCTGCGGCAATTTGTGAATTATTACGACTAACCACTGTGCCGGATACCCAAGCAATCGGAGACAAGGACTTTAATTCAGCAATCGCGACATTAACATTAGCCGGAGGCATTTCACGAGCAGATAGGTTAGTTTGCAATGAAGCTAAAAAAATCAAACCCAATACTCCATGGAAATGATTTTTCGATATTTTTTTATTTGTAACTCGCATCCTTTTTACGACTCCAGAAGTGGTCTTGATGGTAGCTGTAGAGACATTCCCCAATAACGTCTAATAATAAGCTTAATAGCAGAATTTAGCGAAATAAAAAATGCAACAAAATGATTTTTTATCAAGCGAGCAATGCTGAGCTTTAAGTTGCTCGTTTAGAGGTACATGATGTTTAGGTTACAAGTTTTTAACTAAACTAAAAGCTCCTCGAATTTGTCCTAAAGAATAACCCATCGCTGAATCTTCTGGATAATGTTGTTTAATCACATTCTTTACATTGGGGGCAACTGACTTTCCGTGGCAGTTAAGGCAAATAGCCTCAACGCTTTGCGCCTTCATAAATCTAAATTTATTGTTAGTAATTTCAGAATATGTGATTGTCGATGGTGACTCTCCTTGTATTTGGCGCTGATTAAATTGTTGAAGAATTTTTTCCTCAGAATCATTTGGAACCGCGTTGTTGTTTCTAGGCTTTAAACTAACTCGTTTTATATTCCAGTCTGTTTGCTCGCTAAGTTCACGGGCTATTTTTGGTGCTTCGACAGAGCAGATATTAACAGCCTGCTCTAATCCGCCAGATTGAATCGCTTTTTTTAATTGAGGTTTTAATGAACCAGCAAATTTTTTAACAATGCCCATGGCTTCTGATTCTAGATTTGCTTTGTTGGTTATTTCTTCAGCTGTTGCGTGAATACTAGCGACCAACAAAAACAATATAAGAAAAAGGGAGTGGTTTACAAGGTTAGACTTCTTGTTGTTAATCAAACTCATTGCAGGCATTATTATTTCCCTTAAATATAAATTATTATTTGGTTTTTCTTCCTATTAGATTGCCTTATTTTAGCTTTGTACACAAGCGAGTTTCGGTAGAATTTTGTATCTAATTTATTTATGTATTGCCTTAGAAATACATGTGTTGTTAGACTGAAGCTTCTTGAATATAAATCAAGATAAAAATAATAAAAACATTGTAGGAGTGAGCCGCTAATGGATACAGACGTATACAAAACACCAGAGTCAGAAATTGTTGCCGATAATAATGAATCGTTAGAATTTTATGTTGTTTCACCTAAAAAGTTTTTAGTCCTTCAGCTAATTACAGTAGGGCTTTATTCTATTTATTGGTTTTATAAGCACTGGGCATTATATAAGACTAAGCACAATGAAGATATTTGGCCCGTTATGAGAGGCATTTTTCAGATATTTTTTGCTCACTCATTATTTGAGGCTTTTAAAATTAGAGCAAAAGAAATGAAAAATAATCTGAGCTGGTCAGCTTCGTGGATGGCGACTCTATTTGTTATATTGTCAATAATTTCTGCCGTTGCTGATAGGATGTCGTATAAGGAAATAGGTTCACCTTATTCAGATTTAATTAGCTTAATATTATTGCCGATTGTTACTTGGATTCTATTTAAAGCTCAAAAGGTAGCGAATATTGCCTGTAATGATCCAAATGGTGAATCCAATGCTAATTTCACGGGACTTAATGCATTATGGATCGTGGTGGGAGGGTGTTTTTGGTTGGTTGCCCTTTTTGGTTACTACGTCATTTATGCAGGAATTGAATAACTCCTAGAAAAAGAAAAACCGCCAAGAGGCGGTTTTTTGAGGTTCTCACTGAATCTTTCACTAGTGTGGATGATGGAACTCAACGCTCCCCCTCAGAATCATCCATGAGAACCGCTAGCTCTTTCGGGATAGGCATCGGTTTAACAGGGCTAACATTAGCACCACCAGTATTACCAACAGGAACCCAAATCCGCGAAAAAATAATGGAAGCAATTATCCGCATAATTTGACCAAATATTTCCCTAAAGTCGTTACGCTTTAAACCCACTCTTAGCATCCACCAGTGGCTGTAGGTATGAGCTCTAATCGAACGTTGCCCTAGGATATGAGCATTTTCTAAATGTTTAAAAGCTTTCAAATAACTTTGTTGCCAATAGTTGTCTATCGCTAATTTCATTTCATTTTTAAAGGCTTGTTTTTGTTTCGACTTCATTATTTATTACTCTGTTAGTTAATAATAATATTGCTTCCAACTTTTACGGGCTGATATATTTCGTTAAAATTTTTTTCGAATTCTAAGATGACTTGGTCACTTGAATCATGCCCACCTAAAGCCATGACGCCGAGATTTAAAGATTTTAATTTTTGAATATCATTTTGAATATCCGATTGAGTTATCGTTGAGAAAGGGCCTTTACCTGATGCAAAAATACGTTGGGCATTCATATTTAAGATTTTTAACCGTCCATTAGGAACAGGGTAGTGCAAATCACCGACAACACCATAAATGGGTTGTTTAAAAATATCTTTGGCTCGTTTAATTATTTTGTCCAAAGTTTGGTGGCCACAACCAACAACTAGAACAATCCCTTTTTCTTTCACATTGATTGCGAGAGCTTGTTCATCAATCCAACCCATGAATAATTTTCTTGGAATTGTGCCTGTTGTTGCTACAGCATCAACTAGTTTTAATGGGGTGGGTGTATGTGATACCGCAAGGTTGGGATAGGTCATTGGCACTGGAGTAAATACTTTTTTGCCTTCAAGGTTTACTTGAGTGGTATCGATAGAAAAAGAATTGAGCTTGCTCCATTGGCTCCCTCCCACATGATCAAAATGATTATGAGATATGAAAATAGTATCAATATCAGATAGCTGGATATTTAATTTTCGCATGTTATGCAGCAAGGGTGATGGTGATTGATTGAGCGTATTTTGCCCGAGATCAAATAAAATCGTATTCTTGTCTGTTTTTATTAAATAAGAAACACCTAACTCAGTAGCTAAATTGATATTATCGCTATGCCAATTGACTAAGGGCATAATTGATAAGGATTCTGTCGTCCCTAAGTTGTTGAGCTTTTGAGGTTTATAGGCCGTAAACAATTGTTCGGCCTTTTTTACTTCTGGTTTATGCCAAAACTCTAGGTAACCTACTAGAGAAAGTAGTAATACAAATATAAATATCAACGAAAATAAACCGAATTTGATCAATAACTTCATACTAAATAGTGATTCAATTAAAATTAATGAAACCTAATTCTAAGCTTAAAAATAGATGATTACTTGAATAAACTGGCTATCTATGGAATATATTGATTTTTAGAGTTTGATATAAACTCGGTCGTTTTTGTCAATTAGTTGATAAATCAATAGATACAAATTTATCCCTTCGAGCTGCTTTTCTTGCCAGACTATAATGGACACAAAAAAGCCAGAACACCTCATAAAAATTGGTTATTCTGGCTCTTGTTGATTCTCACTGAACTTTGTACTGGTGCGAATGGAGAGACTCGAACTCTCACAACCTAAGTTACTGCCCCCTCAAGGCAGCGCGTCTACCAATTCCGCCACATCCGCAATTAAACTTTTAAACCCTTCAACAGGTTTAGAGGTAAATCAAACCGCTCTTATAGAGGCAGGTTATCGCTGTCTTTCTTTGGCTCGTCTTCTGTAGCTGCAGTTTCTGCATCGGTTTTAACTGCTTCTACTTCTTTTTCGACTGGCGGTAATTCGGCTTCTAAACCTGAACTTTGCGAATCGGTAGGAAGTTGAGATTCAATGCTTTTTTGCTCTACCGCTGGTGCTTCGTCAAATATTTCATCAACGACAACTTCCGGTGCAGAATTTATATAACTAATACTCAACGCAGTAGCGAAAAATAATATCGCTAAAATAGTTGTAGTTTTAGTTAATGCATTACCGGAACCGGCCGCACCAAAAACAGTGTTTGCACCACCAGCACCGAAAGAAGCACCCATTTCTGCACCTTTTCCTTGCTGAAGTAAAATAATTCCAACCAAAGCGATTGAAACGACTAGATAGATAATTAATATTGTTTCTTGCATTTTTTTATCCTGCTGCAGAATAAATCTTTAAAAAATCTTCGGCGTTTAGAGAAGCGCCCCCGATTAAACCACCATCAATGTCTGGTTGTGCCAACAGTTCATCGGCATTTCCAGCATTCATGCTACCACCATATAAAATTTGTAAATTTGTTGCTATCTTTTCATCTTGTTTAGCAAACCAAGCTCTTAATTGTTGATGAACCTGTTGAGCTTGCTCTGGCGTTGCCGTTTGCCCCGTTCCGATAGCCCATATTGGTTCATAGGCGACAACTGCATTACTGAAAGCTTGTATTCCAACCTTATTTACAACGGCTTCGCATTGAGAAAACAAAACTTCTAAGGTTTTATCTTGCTCGCGTTGTTCTAAGGTTTCGCCAATACATAGTATGGGCGTTATTTCGTGTTTTAAAGCCGCTTCAAATTTTAATGCGACTCGAGAATCATCATCTGCGAACATTTGACGACGCTCAGAATGACCAACCAATACATAATCAACTTGATAATCATTCAACATACTCATACTGATCTCACCGGTATAAGCACCATTATCTTGCCAGTGCCCATCTTGAGCACCAATTACGACTCTGCTATGAATCACTAATTTGCTGATATCCCCAAGGTGAATACTGGGTACGCAAATAAGGAGCTGAGCATTGTCTGAACCAACAGAAGAGGCGACCACGTGGCTCGCTAACTGGATTGCTTGCGAGCGATTGGAGTTCATTTTCCAATTTCCAGCAATCAGCTTTTTTCTTGAGAGGTTCATCTTACTTTTACCACCTTAACTTTTTATCACAATAACTTTTATAATCATAACATTAAGTAAAAGTTGTGGCACACGAAAAAGGGCGCAAATATTACCTGACTGGTAGGTTAGATTCAACTGATTTATTAGGCTTTACCGAGAATTTGCGCGCTGTTTGTAAGTGTTTCACGAGGTTGGCTTATAAATCGCTTAAAATCTTCCTCATTCAGAGGTTTAGAAAAGTGATACCCTTGTATGTCGTCGCAAAAATTAGTTCTTAAAAACTCAAGCTGTTGCTCTGTTTCAACGCCTTCGGCAATGACCTCTAATCGAAGACTTTTTGCCATTGAGATAATCGCCATCGTAATCGCCGTATCATCGGTATCAACCACTAATTCATCGACAAAAGTTTGATCAATTTTAAGTGCGTCCAATGGGAATCGGCGCAAATAAGAGAGTGAAGAGTAACCGGTACCAAAATCATCGATAGCGATACGTACTTGCATCTCCTTGATTTTTTCAAGAACTTCAATGGCTTTGTTGACGTCTCTCATTAACATGCTTTCAGTAATTTCAACTTCTAAATACTTTGGAGGAATTTTATATCGACGTAAGGTTTCCGCAATGTGTGAAGCAAAGTCGGGTTGTTTAAATTGCATGGCGGATAAGTTGACCGCAATACGTACCTTGTACCCTTCGTTTAAACAGCTCGATAAGACTCGGCAGGCATTTTCCATCACCCAATCACCAATTTCCTTAATTAATCCGGTACTTTCTGCAATTGGAATAAACTCCACCGGACTGATTGTGCCTAAAATTGGGCTATTCCACCTTATTAGTGCTTCTGCGCCACTAATTTGGTTATTGGTTAAACTCAGTTGTGGTTGAAAGACCAAGTAAAACTCGTTGTTTTTAGCCGCTCCACGTAATGCATTGGCTATTTGATGTCGTCTATTGGCAACTTGGTTAAGGTCGGATTGATAAAATTCATAGGTATTTCGTCCGACTTCTTTTGCTTTATACATGGCTGCGTCGGCAGCTTTCATCAATGAATCGACGTCCGTTCCATCGGTTGGATACATACATACGCCAATACTGACGGTGGTATTTACTTCGTAATTTGACAATTTAAAGGGTTCTTCGAAAGAGTCCACAATTTTCTCGACGACATCAATCACATTTTCATTGTTTTTAATGTGATTAAGGATAATAACAAACTCATCGCCGCCTAATCTTGCTAGCGTATCTTCGGATCGAATTTTTTCTAACAGTCTTTGGCTAGTTGCCTTTAGCAATTGATCACCGACAGCGTGCCCTAGTGAGTCATTAACATCTTTGAAGTGGTCTAAGTCTAAAAAGAGTACGGCAACGGATGTATTCGCTCTTGATGCACTTTTTAAAGCGTATTTAATACGATCCATGCATAAGGCGCGATTTGGTAGTTGAGTTAAGGAATCATAGTTAGCTAGGTGTTGCAGATCTTTGACGGCTCTTTCTAGGCGGCGCCTATTCTGCTGAAGTGCGTCGTTGGCGTTATCGCGCTCCCTTTGATTTTCTTCAACTGTTTCGAGCATTAAATTGATTGAACGAGCTAAGGAACCAATTTCATCATCACCATAACGAGGAACCCGAATGGAGTAGTTTCCACTTTGGCTGACTTCTCGACTTAATTTATCTAACTGTACAAGGCGCTCTGAAATGCTTTTTTGCATTCTTGAGGCGACTAAATAAATTAGGGCGAATAATACCAGTAGAACAATTGAGCTTGATAACGTAAAGGTAGCAATTTTTTCATCAAAACTTTTTTTGGAAATCTTTAAGTAGACAACTCCAAGCATTTCATCTTCGTGATCGATTAATTGCCAAATATGAAGATAGTCAGTACCCCAATAAACCTCATTTGTTGCTTTAAATTCAACATCACTAATGTAGTTGGAGCCGCTGTTATCTTTGACAGCTATTTTTTGACCGATTGCATCAAATAAGGCGGCGTTGGAATTACTATCAAATACTGCGCTATTTAGAAGGGTAGAAGCAGCTTCAGGATTTTTTAGGCGGACAATTTTTTCTGCGTTATCCGCCAGTAAGTAAGCTTGCGATAGAGAATCTTTGATCATTGCAATCTTATTATTGTTATAAAAATTGACTCCAATAACCAACACCCCCAAAATGAGAGAAACAGCGCAAATAGAGATAATTATCGCCAAGAGTTGGTTTTTTATTGAGCTTCGCCAAAAATTCATTATCTAAAAGCTATACAAATTGGTGGTCGGTTGATTGATTTCATTTCTCATTATTTTGTTGTTTGAGCTGAATCTAAAAGTTCAAAAAACTGTTCGGAACAGCTAAAGTTAATTGCAACGCCTAAAATTATTTGTAGCCTAATTGTAGAGAATTAGGTGAGTAATTGCTGATAAAATTTACACTCTATCTGTCATAAAGGATTAAAATAGCATCTCTTTGCATAAGAATAGTAGAAATAGCGTAAAATATTCAATTAAATCTAGAAATAATTACCTTTTTTTACTGGTCAAATATCCAGCACTCCCCGTATAATACGCGCGCTCAAAATGCAGGCTATTGACCGTTTTGAACGGATTGTTTTACGCATTTTTTAATGCCATCAACTATAGTATTTGATAAATACCAAAATTAACCACTGAAAACTTCTATGATTAAAATAACTAAAGGTTTGGATCTTCCCATTACTGGGAGTCCACAACAATCAATATCTGACGGTCCGCCAGTTACCGAAGTCGCTTTGCTAGGTGAAGATTACCTTGGAATGAAAGCTTCCATGTATATCCGTCTTGGTCACGAAGTCAAATGTGGTGATACGCTTTGGATCGATAAAAAGAACGAGGGTGTTAAATATACCGCTCCGGCGAGTGGAACTATTAAGGCGATTAACCGAGGAGCTAAAAGAAAACTATTGTCGGTGGTGATTGAAGTCAAAGGTGATGAATATGTTGAGTTTGATACATATCCTGCCGAACAACTTGATCAGCTAACTCGCCAACAGGTTGTTGATAATTTAGTTAGTTCGGGACTTTGGACTGCTTTAAGAACTCGTCCTATGAGTAAAATACCAAAAATAACCGATTACCCCTGCGCTATTTTTGTTTCCGCGATGGACACTAATCCTCTAGCAGCCGATCCAATGGTGGTGATTTCAGAAAAGAGTGAAGCGTTTAATCAGGGGCTTAGTGTTTTAAAGCACCTTACCAAAGGTGAGCTTTTTGTTTGCTATGATGGAAAAAAAGTGCTGGATATTGAAAAAAATGATGTCGCGAATTACCAGGCCTTTTCTGGTGTTCATCCAGCAGGTAACGTCGGTACACATATTCATTTTTTAAAGCCTGTTAACGCACAACGCACGGCTTGGCATCTAGGTTATCAGGATGTGATTGCGGTTGGTGAATTATTTACAACTGGCCGATTAAATAGTCAGCGAGTTATTTCAGTCGCTGGACCTTTAGTAAAAAAGCCTCGTTTAGTTCGTACCACCCAAGGTGCAAATATTTCTCAGCTATTAGAAAATGAAGTGACGCCCAGTGATGAGCGAGTGATTTCCGGTTCCGTTTTTAATGGGCATATTGCAGTTCATAATCGTGACTATTTAGGTCGTTATCATAATCAAGTTAGTGTACTGGTAGAAGGTCGAGATAAGGAGCTTTTTGGATGGATACATTTAGGAACAAAGAAGTTCTCGGTTACTCGAGCATTTATTTCTCATCTCAATAAAAACAAACAGTTTGATATGAGTACATCAACTCACGGTAGCGAAAGAGCAATTATGCCAATCGGCAGTTATGAAAGAGTGATGCCGTGGGATATCTTACCAACTCAATTATTAAGATCTCTAGTGGTCGGTGATACTGATACCGCTCAAGAGCTTGGTTGTTTAGAGTTTGATGAAGAAGATCTTGCCTTATGTACATTCGCTTGTCCCGGTAAATACGAATACGGTCCAATCCTACGCGATCTGCTGACAACCATTGAGAAGGAAGGCTAATGAAAAGTTTACGCGAATATATTGACCATCTTGAGCCGCATTTTGAGAAAGGTGGTAAATACGAAAAATGGTACGCGCTCTACGAAGCAACTACCACCATTTTATACACACCCGGTCATGTGACTAGAAGCGCTTCTCATGTTAGAGATAGTATCGATTTAAAACGAATTATGATTTTTGTTTGGGCCTGTACTTTTCCTGCAATGTTTTGGGGAATGTACAATGTCGGATTTCACACTGTCGATGCAATGGCTGCCACTGGAGTGACTAAGCTTGACGATTGGCACGGTTGGATGATGGATCTGTTTGGCGCAGAATATTCTAAAGATGTTCTTAGCTCAATGTTTATTGGCGCACTTTATTTTGTACCAATTTATGCCACTGCTTTTATTGTTGGTGGGTTTTGGGAGGTTTTATTTGCCTCAGTGAGAGGACATGAAATAAACGAAGGCTTTTTTGTTACTTCAATTTTGTTTGCACTTATTTTACCGCCAGACATTCCTTTGTGGCAGGTGGCCCTAGGAATTAGCTTTGGTGTGGTAATTGCGAAAGAAGTCTTTGGTGGAACCGGCAAGAATTTCCTAAATCCTGCATTGGCTGGAAGAGCCTTTCTATTTTTTGCTTATCCAACGGATATGTCCGGTGAAGTTTGGAATGTTGTTGATGGTTACTCTGGTGCGACTCCCCTAGCTGCTGCCGCTTTGGCCGTTCCAGGTGAAATAAAATATGTGATTGATCAAAGTTGGTGGGATTCGTTTTACGGTTTTGTTCCCGGTTCAATTGGCGAAGTATCAACCCTAATGATTTTAATTGGTGGCTTGATGTTAACCTACTTCCGAATAGCTTCTATGCGAATTATTTTGGGTGTGTTTTTTGGCATGGTAATTACCTCATTATTATTTAACTGGATTGGCAGTGATACCAACCCCCTGTTTGCAATGCCTTGGTATTGGCATTTAGTCACTGGTGGATTTGCATTTGGTATGATGTTTATGGCGACTGATCCGGTGTCGGCGTCTCTTACCCATAAAGGTAAGTTATATTTCGGTCTGTTAATTGGTGTGATGTGCGTACTAATTCGAGTCGTTAACCCAGCTTATCCAGAAGGAATGATGCTGGCTATTTTATTTGCTAATTTATTTGCACCGCTGATTGATCATCTTGTTGTTCAATCTAACATTAAGCGGAGGGCTAAACGTTATGCCAACTAGGAACGAATCCTTCGGGAAAACTATTTTTGTTGCAGTAGCACTCTGCTTAGTTTGCTCAATAGTGGTATCAAGTGCCGCGGTTTTTCTAAAGGAAAAACAACTTACTAATGCATCACTGGATAAAAAACGCAATATATTAGTTGCTGCAAACTTATTAAAAGAAGATACCGATATTGAAGCGGCCTTTGCCAATATTGAGCAAAAATTTGTCGAGCTTTCAACGGGAAAATTTGTCACGCTTGAAAACCCTGAAAGCTTTAACCAAAGACAAGCAGCCAAAGTAAAATCTTCTAGTGTTGCGATTGAAAAAGATCCAGCCCGTATCGCAAGACGTTCGAAAATAGCCGCTGTTTATTTGGTTCGCGACCAACAACAGCCGGATCAAATTGAGACGATTATTTTACCTTTTCATGGTAAAGGTTTATTTTCAACTATGTATGGTTTTATCGCGCTTAAATCAGATAAGCAGACAATTGTCGGACTTAAGTTTTATGAACAGGGTGAAACGCCTGGTCTAGGCGGTGAGGTTGAAAATCCTAATTGGCTTTCAATATGGAATGGTAAAAAATTAATGGAAGATGGTAAACCTGTTCTTAAAATAGTAAAAGGTGTTGCTAAAAATGAATTTGAAGTTGATGGTTTATCTGGCGCAACGATGACCACTCGTGGAATACAAAATATGATTGATTATTGGTTAAGTGACCAAGCTTTTGGTCTTTTCCTTTCTACTTTAGATGTCAACCAACCGGTTGTAAATAAGGAGGGTGCTTAGCATGGCGATTGATAAGCAAGAACTGAAAAGCGTTATTGTTAAACCTATTTTTGATAACAACCCAATTGCTTTACAAGTTCTAGGTGTTTGTAGCGCGCTTGCGGTAACCAGTAAACTAGAAACAGCCCTAGTTATGTGTTTGGCACTAACGGTTGTCATCGCTTTTTCAAATATGTTGATTAGCTTAATTAGAACCCAAATACCATCAAGCATTCGTATTATTGCCCAGATGACGGTTATTGCGTCATTGGTTATTCTGGTTGATCAGTTACTTAAAGCTTATGCCTTTGAGACGGCTAAACAGATGTCGGTTTTTGTTGGATTGATTATTACTAACTGTATCGTTATGGGGCGGGCGGAAGCTTACGCGATGAAAAATGGCCCGGTTATGAGCTTTTTTGATGGTATCGGAAATGGTTTAGGTTACTCGGTTATTTTGATAGCGGTTGCGGTTATTCGTGAGCTTTTTGGTTCGGGAACTATATTAGGTTATACCATTTTTGAATCAGTTAACAATGGTGGTTGGTATCAACCAAATGGGTTGTTATTGTTGCCTCCGAGTGCATTTTTTATTATCGGCTTGTTAATATGGGCGATCAGAGCTTGGAAGCCAGAACAAGTTGAGGAGAATAACTAATGGAACATTATATTAGTTTATTTATTCGTTCAGTCTTTGTTGAAAATATGGCACTGTCATTCTTCTTGGGGATGTGTACTTTTCTTGCGGTTTCCAAAAAAGTACAAACAGCTTTTGGTTTAGGGATTGCGGTTGTGGTGGTTCAAATGGTGACCGTTCCGGTTAATAATTTGCTCTATACCTATTTATTAAAAGATGGCGCACTTGCGTGGGCGGGAATGCCTGATACTGATCTAAGTTTTTTAGGATTGATTGTGTTTATTGGTGTTATTGCGGCAATCGTACAAATTTTAGAAATGGTTTTAGATAAATTTTTTCCAGCTCTTTATCAAGCGCTTGGTATTTTCTTGCCATTAATTACCGTTAACTGTGCGATCTTGGGTGGCACTTTATTTATGGTTGAAGGCGACTATACCTTTACCGAATCTGTCGTTTATGGTGCAGGTAGTGGTGTTGGTTGGGCTTTTGCGATTGTTGCATTGGCTGGCATAAGAGAAAAAATGAAATATAGCGACGTACCAGAAGGTCTTAGAGGGCTTGGTATTACTTTTATTACAGTTGGCTTAATGGCATTAGCGTTCATGTCATTCTCCGGCGTTCAACTTTAATAAAAAGGATTTAGATTATGTTTGAAACAATTATTGTTGGCGTTTCCATGTTTACCTTGGTGATTTTAGCCTTGGTATTAATTATTTTATCGGCAAAAGCGAGCCTTGTTAGTAGTGGTGCGGTTAGGATTGGCGTTAACGGTGAAGAAGATAAAGCTATTACTACTAAAGCAGGCGGAAAATTATTAGGTGCGCTTGCTGATGTTGGCGTTTTTGTTCCGTCGGCCTGTGGTGGTGGTGGTACTTGTGGTCAATGTAAATGCAAAGTTAACTCTGGTGGCGGTTCGCTATTACCGACAGAAGAAAGTCATATTAATAAGCGAGAAGCACGTGATGGTTATCGTTTGTCTTGCCAAGTCAGTGTTAAGCAAGATATGGAAATTGAACTTCCTGAAGAAGTTTTTGGCGTACAAAAATGGGAATGTGAAGTTATCTCCAATGATAATAAAGCGACATTCATTAAAGAGCTTAAACTTAAATTACCAGAAGGCGAAAGTGTTCCATTTAGAGCCGGCGGTTACATTCAGATTGAGTGTCCTCCTTATAAACTAAGTTATAAAGAATTTGATATTGATAAAGAATACCATCCTGATTGGGATCATTTTAAGATTTGGGATGTGGTTTCAGAAGTGAAAGAAAATGTCACTCGTGCCTATTCAATGGCTAACTACCCCGGTGAAGAAGGAATTATCATGTTGAATGTGAGGATCGCTTCGCCGCCTCCTAGAAATATGAGTTTGCCTGCAGGGAAAATGTCATCCTATATATTTAATTTGAAAGCTGGTGATAAAGTGACCATTTCTGGACCTTATGGTGAATTTTTTGCCAAAGAAACTCAAAACGAAATGGTCTTTATTGGTGGCGGTGCGGGTATGGCTCCAATGCGTTCTCATATTTTTGATCAATTAAAACGATTGAGCACTGATCGAAAAATTACCTTTTGGTATGGTGCTAGAAGTAAGCGCGAAATGTTTTACGTAGAAGATTATGATCAGCTTGCTAAAGATAATGAAAATTTTGAATGGCATGTCGCTCTTTCTGACCCCATGCCAGAAGACAATTGGGATGGTTATACTGGTTTTATTCATAACGTATTGCATGATGAATATTTGAAATATCATGAAGCGCCAGAAGATTGTGAATATTATATGTGTGGTCCGCCTATGATGAATTCAGCGGTTATTCAAATGCTGGAAGATTTAGGTGTAGAAAGAGATAATATCTTCCTTGATGATTTTGGTGGGTAAAGCTTTTTAGCTGGCAGAATACCGCGCTCGCATTGGTAGGGCGGTTTTCACCAATTTGTACTTTTAGCCTGAAACCCAAAAGGAGTATTAACTTTGTTCAGTAGAGCTCTCTCCAGCATTCTACTTATTCTTTTACTGGTTGCATGTAAGCCGAGCCCCAAATATGTACGTCTAAATGGTTTTACCATGGGAACCAGTTACCAAATTACCCTGTTATCGACTCCAGAAAAAGCCAACCAACTTCATCAACAAGTCGAAGCACGCCTTAAAGAAATTAACCAATTGATGTCCACTTACATTGATGATTCTGAACTTTCCATTTTTAATCGTTCATTGAGTCTTGATTGCCAAGCTGTTTCAAATGAAACTTATTGGGTCGTAAAAAATTCCTTAAATATTAGTGAGCAGACACAAGGGAAGTTTGATGTGACAATTAGTCCGTTAATCGCCGAATGGGGGTTTGATAAAAAACAGACAGATAATCTTATACCGAGCCAAGAAACAATCAATAAACTATTAGCTGAAGTAGGTTATAACAATATTGTTTTGGGAGATGCCTGTATAAAAAAGAAACTACCCCATTTATCAATTAATCTATCGGCAATTGCAAAAGGTTATGGGGTTGATCAAATTGCAGAGCTATTACAGAATAATGAGATCTCTGATTACCTAGTAGATATTGGTGGAGAGACTGCATCAAAAGGTGTTAACCCTCAATCTGTTTCTTGGCGGTTGGCAATTGAAGCGCCCATCGAGCAACATCGAAAGATACAGCAGGTTTTTACTCCGTTGGGATTAGGTGTGGCAACTTCCGGTGATTATAGAAATTATTTTGAGAAAAATGGTGTACGTTATTCTCATACAATCGATCCCTCTAATGGGAAACCCGTTAGGCATAAACTTGCTTCCGTTACGGTCTTGCATCCACAAACAATGCTAGCCGATGCTTATGCTACCGCCTTTACCGTTATGGGAGAAAAATTGAGTTTAGATTTTGCCAATAAAAATAGGATACCCGTTTATCTGTTAGTAAAAACCGAATCGGGTTTTAAAACTATCTACTCAGAGACTTTTGCTAAACATTTGATACTAGCGGATAATGCTCGTTAGAGGTTTATATCAGTTAACGGATATAATATAAATTATGGAAATATTTCTACTTACTTTTCTGATCATGTTAATTGTCGTTACTATTATGGCAATTGGTTATATTTTTCAGAAAAAGAAAATTAAAGGAAGCTGTGGCGGAATTTCAGAGCTTGGACTTGAGAAAGTTTGTGACTGTGATGAACCTTGTGATAAACGAAAAGAGTTGCTTAAAAGGCTCGAAGAGCAACGAAAAGAAGAAAGTGACATTAATGCCATCGATGTCAAAAATATTTAACTGCTAACAAATCATCAAAGAGAAGATATATGGCTAGCCAATTAGAATCTTCATCAGCTACTTCCAATCTTGAAAATATTAGAATTCTTAATCGTGTTCGGCTGATTGCGATTAATGCACAGTTAGTATTAATCCTCTTTGCTGTTTTCTATTTAGATATAAAATTACCTTTGTTATGGCTAGGAGGCTTAATCGCAATAGAAGTTCTTTTTGAATTGTATTGTGTTTATTTAGTTAAAAAAGGACAGTCGGTTAGTTCAATAGAATTATCTTTGCATATTACAATCGACTCGTTGATTGTTGCAGGTTTAATTTATTTTACTGGTGGCGCAAATAACCCTTTTATCTATATTCTATTATTGTCGGTGGCACTCGGCTCTTTTATGTTGGCTGCTCGTTATCTTTTGTTTATTACCACACTGGAGTTGAGTCTTTACTCTTTGCTTAATATCTATCAAAGACCTTTGGAACTTGGTGAATCCAGTCCGCTGGCTTCATTCCATTTGCATCTAGCTGGCATGTGGGTGAATTTTATTTTAACCGTAATTTTAATTTCAATTTTTGGATTGTTGACTCGGCGAGCAATGATGAAACAAGAAAAAAGAATTCAAAGCATGCGAGAAAAACATTTACAAGATGAACAGATTTTAGGGTTAGGTATTATGTCTGCTAGTGCGGCTCACGAGCTAGGTACACCTCTGTCAACCATGGCTATTATTGTTGATGATTTAAGGCATTCTGATGATACTCAAGATCTTGTGCAAGATATGACATTGTTGAATGAACAAATTATTAAGTGTAAAAAAATTATTGGCGGGTTAAATGATAAAAGCCGTCACGCAAAACAACAATTAATAGAGCAGCAGAACGATAATGAAGGAATTCAATCGACAAATCTAATTGAACAATTGAATAGAACGATTGAAAACTGGTTAGTTTATCGACCACAAATAAAAGTTGAACAAACAATAGATGATTCTATTTTATCAAAGGGTTTAAGAATTTCTATCAGCTTAGAGCAAGCGATCACCAATCTTTTGGATAATGCTGCAGATGCGAGTATTGAAAATGATAAAGATATAGTCGAAATTTCAGTCTATTTAGATGAGGCTAACTCGTTGATTATTGATCTTTTGGATTTCGGTAGTGGTATCCCAGAAACCAAAAAATCGCTGGGAATACAAATACAAGATACCAATAAACAAGATGGGCTTGGTTGGGGGGTATTCCTTTCAAATGTGAGTATTGAACGAGCAGGAGGTCGCGTTCAACTGTTGGAAAATAAAAACGGTGGCACCTTAACTCGAATTATTTTTTCTGAGAAAAAAGAAAATGATGGTTAATGATATTACAAAAAATATTGTCATTATTGATGATGACGAAACTTATCGCCGAGTGTTATCTAGAAGCTTAGTTAAATTGGGATGTGTAGTAAAAGAGTTTCATGATCCCTCGTCAGCGTTAGTTTATATTTCTGAACAAGATAGGGTCACTATTTTATTGGATCTGAAGTTAGAACATGATTCAGGCCTACGTTGGATCGAAAAAATTCGGGCAGAAAATTCTATTTGCAAGATTCTTTTGTTGACGGGGTACGCCAGTATATCAACAGCCGTTGAAGCCATTAAATTGGGTGCGGACGATTATCTAGCAAAGCCAATTACCGCAAGGGAAATATTGAGCCACCTTGGTCAATCTCAGACCGGTGAAGAAACTGTCATTAGTGACAAACCTATGTCGGTCGAAAGGTTAGAGTGGGAGCATATTCAAAAAGTTTTACTTGATCATGATGGTAATGTATCTGCCTCTGCAAGAGCTTTAGGAATGCACCGAAGAACATTGCAGAGGAAGTTAGCTAAAAAACCTGCAAGAAATTAAATTAACGTCGGAATATTATGCTGTTATTTTTGTTAAATCCATATAAACCAAAACAAGGTGACCACAATGACTGATCAAAATATTGATATCGGTAAAATTGAATGGTGTGATCTGACCGTTGATAATGCTAGTCAGGTAAAAGATTTTTACTCTCAAATAGTTGGCTGGGAATCAGAGGATGTTTCTATGGATGATTACGATGATTACAACATCAACCTGCCCAATACAAAGGAAACCATTGCAGGGATTTGCCATGCCAAAGGAAGCAACAAAAACCTACCTGCGCAATGGCTAATGTATGTTCGAGTAAAAGACGTTACAAAAAGCGCAGAAGATTGTGAGAATTTAGGTGGCAAAGTAATCAATGGACCTAAAAAGATGGGCGAGGGACTCTTTTGTGTTATTCAAGATCCTGCTGGCGCTGTTTTGGCTCTTATTTCCGATTAGCTGAATTTGAATCTTGCAATAGTTTGGTTCTTTTTTTTGCTAGTTTCAATATTGTTAAGGCGCAAATTGCCATGATGCTAATTCCAACGCCCAGCATGATATTTACGATACTAGGATCGTTAAGTAGTGGATGAAAAGCATTACCATTAGCGACAAATTTTGCATACCCCCCAAGCCCTACAAGTATAAAGCCAGGTGTTTCGGCAAGCGCGACTAAAGTAATTTTTTTCTGAATACTCTCGGCTGTTTCTGTCTGATCTCTACGCATTTGGTTTTTTTATTCGGAATTAGTAATAATTATTAGATAATATCACATAAAGGCATAAACAATAAAAGCCCCAAACATCGAAGCAAAAACACCACCAATGCGCCCCATAGTTTTGACTTGAGATAACGCCCAAACCATAAGTGTTTTAAATCGTGCACGACCGATAAAAGTTAAAAATAGTGCCGCAACAATTGATATCCAACCAATAATTTCAATAGCTAGTGAAAATTTAGAGCTCCCTGCTTGATAAATTAGACAGATCCCGAGTGCTAATCGTATAACTACAGCTATTATCTGTAGTCCTAGTTTATTAATATTTTTTCGTAGTAGACTAAAAACGATTTCAGGATTGATTAAGATAACGAGGCCAGTGATGGTGGTAAGCAAACCGAATATTTGAATAAAAAGAGTCATATTTCTCCCTCTAGTGACTTATTAATTCTACCAGATTGCACTATTTGAGATGAATTAACAACTTTAAGAAATTAATGTATTCGTATAAATTAGCATGAGAGTAGATTATATCCGCTTGTAAACCAGTTTGGTCATAATAAATTAACAAGGCTTAGCTGAAAGGATATAGTGATCCTATTCTTTTCTATCTTTCCCTAATTATAAAAATGAAACACCTATTAGTCAGCTTAATTTCTCTATTAATCTTAACACCTATTGTTAATGCCAAGCCTGATTGTAGTTCGATCAAAGGTGAATGGGTTAATGAAAAAGGATCGCTAATGCTTTTAGAAAAAATAGATTATAAAACTGGACAAATTAGCGGTAGTTACCGATCATCAAGTGGTACAGAAGGACAAAAATTTCCTCTGATAGGCTGGATTAATCGATTGCCAGTTATTGAAGGTAAAGACAATGCGCTAGTGATTTCGATGACAGTGCGGTGGGGAAAATATGGCAGTATCACTTCTTGGATAGGAACCTGCATGAGTTCTAAAAATGGTGACTATATTGAAACCCTATGGAATTTAGCCAGATCTAATTCTGATTATGTTTGGGATCATATTATTACTAATAAAGCGGTTTTTAAACCGAGAGGTTAGATGGGTTAGCTGATTTTTAAATGAATTTCTACGGCATCTCTTTCTTTTTTGGTCATACCATTTACCACCAACATAAAAGAATTATCGATCATTCTCTCGATTTCTCCTTGCGGAATTGATCCATCTAAAATAATGGTATTCCAATGTTTTTTATTCATGTGATAACCAGGAATAACCGCTTCGAAGATATCGCGTAAAACAAAGGCTTCTTCAGGATCACACTTTAAGTTCATCCACCAATCAAGATTACCTTTATCATCGCCTTTCCCCATTTTGCCAATAGATAAAGTAGCAAACATTTTATTTTTCACTTTAAATATTGAAACTTCGGGACCAAAAGGAAAAGATTCGACACTAAAGGGTTTATCCTGTAGATATTTTTTAGCAGTTATATGATCCATCGTAAACCCCTACAAAGTGAAATTAAAAGTGATTGACCCAGTTTACATAAATGTTTCAACTAATAGTACAATAGATACAAATTGATTTAAACAAGACAATTAGTGCTATCAATGCAAAATATCGAACAACTGCCAGAATTTCTGACCGCCACAGGTTATAGCTATCTGTTGATATTTGCCGCAGAATTTGGCGATAAAAGTCAATTAGTCTGTATGGCTTTAGCGGCTAGGTATAGAAGCCTGCCGGTTCTGCTTGGCGCAATATCAGCTTTTATGGGGTTAAATACGCTTGCGGTTATTTTTGGTGTGACTTTATCTAATTGGGTTCCCGATGTGGTTATTTCTTCGGTGGTTGCAGCAATGTTTTTAGCTTTTGGTTTTCACGCTTTAACTTCTGTCCACGATTCGAATGATGAAGAGCTGAATATTAATCGTGCTAGCCATAGTGTTTTTGTTTCAACCTTTTTACTGATTACTTTAGCTGAACTAGGTGATAAAACTCAATTGGCAGTTGTTGCGCTTAGTAGTACCAATATTCCATTAGCTATTTGGTTGGGTTCCACACTGGCTCTTATAAGCACAAGTGTACTTGGTGTCTGGGCGGGAAAAAGTTTATTGAAAAAAATATCCATTAATATTTTGCATCGTATTAGCGGCGTGATTTTTATATTATTGGCCACTTTCGCAATCTATAAAACCTATGGTTTATTAATTGAATAATTAGGATATAAGATGGATCAAGATTCACTAAAACATTGGCAACACGAACATAACTTTTCTTCTATTAATGAAAAAGGAGAAAGGCGAACCAAGTACGTTCTTATTCTTACTGCAATTACGATGGTGGTTGAAATTGTCGCAGGAACAATCTTTGGTTCTATGGCTTTGCTGGCAGACGGTTGGCACATGGGGACTCATGTAGCCGCTTTTTTAATAACGATTTATGCCTATCGATTTGCACGCAAACACCAAAATAACCCAGACTATGCCTTTGGTACTGGAAAAGTTGGAGTCTTAGGCGGCTTTACAAGTGCCATTGCTTTAGCCATTGTTGCATTGATGATGCTAGTGGAATCGGTTCACCGAATAATCGAACCTACAAACATACAGTTTAATGCTGCAATTGCCGTCGCCGTTATTGGACTAATTGTAAATATAGTGAGTGCTTTTATATTAAAAGATCATCATGACCACTCTCACAGCCATTCGCATCATCATGAACATTCCCATGATCTTGACAATGAACATCACGATCACAATCTTCAAGCGGCTTATATGCATGTATTGGCGGATGCTTTAACTTCGTTACTGGCTATTATCGCATTATTAGCGGGGAAATATTTTGGCTGGAATTGGCTCGATCCAATGATGGGTGTCGTCGGTGCGATTATAATTACTCGTTGGTCATATGGATTGATCAAACAGACTAGTCCAATATTACTTGATGCAAGTATAGAGCAGAGCTATAAATTGGCAATTGAGGATAAAATAGAAAAGGATTCTGATAATCGAGTTGTTGATCTTCATATATGGAAAGTCAGTGCTAATCACTATGCGATCATTATTTCATTAGTGACTTTAGAGCCAAAAGAAGTCCGTCATTATAAATCGTTATTATCCGAATTTGATAAATTGTCTCATATTACGGTTGAAGTAAATAAGGGTCTAAACGGATAATAGCCTACCAAATAGCTGGATTCACTTGATAAAAATTCTGTAGCTGAGCATAAAGTTTAGAATGTTGTTTTTTCATCTCGTTTGGACGTTCAAAAAATACCTCACTTGCGACAGCAAAAAATTCAGCAGGGTTCGTTGCGCCATAATGATCAAGCAAGGATCTTTCGCCTCGACGGGCTTCGGCTTGTAAGTTTTTAAATTCTTTAGATAATACTTCGGACCAGCATTGATTAGAGGTTCGCTTTAAAAAAGGCGCACCATTTGCAATCCCAGTTTCTTGATCAAGTTGGTGAGCAAATTCATGGATCACGACATTATGGCCATCATTAAAAACAACTGCACCTTGCTTACTATGTTTCCAAGATAATACCACTTTGCCTAATTCCCAAGACTCTCCACTTAATACTCTGGGCTTACTTTGCAAGATACCCGCAGCATCACGAGATTCATGTTTAGTCACAAAAGCTTCTGGATAAACATAAATTGATTTTAGTTTTGGATAATAGTTAGTTTTTCTATTAAGTAGCAGCAGACAAGCTTGAGCTGCAATCGTAACTCTTATTTCATCATTAATTTCTACTCCTTCAAAGCCATGAAACTCTTTCTCATTAAGAAAAACTAAAACATGTTGTTTTAATTGCAATTGAAGATCTGCTGGCATGGAATAAAAGTAAGGAATATTTCTTTTAAGAATATAGCGCCATTCTTTCGGAAAAGGCCGTGTCTTGATCTTGTCTCGTTTGAGCTTAACTAAAAAGGGCTTAAATAAGATGTATGCAATCAGTAGAGATACAACCAAACTAATAATTAGAATTGGGGACATTAATAAACTCAGTAAAAGGGTAGAATTTAATGATTGTGATTAATTGGCTGACTTTCAAGAGTCCTATTGATTTGTCTTTTGGTCATAGTCATGTAGTTTTTAAATATGAGAACTCTCGTTATTAGGGTAGCGGTAATCTTCTTTCATAGGTAGTACTAAGTTTTAACTATACTCAAAGCTTGACTTATGAACAAACCTGACGTAAGGTAGGTGTATGAAAAATACTACCGATACACGTACTGCCATCCTTGATGTGGCTCAAGATATGATTCAACGTCAATCGATTAGTGGCGTTAGTTTTCAAGAGCTGGCCAATCGAATTGGCATTAAAAAAGGTAGTATGTATTATCATTTTGAATCTAAAGATAGCTTGTCTATCACCATATTAGAGCGAGCTATTTTTGATCTTAAAGCAACCTTTAATCGGGGTAAAACAAAAACGCCAACTTTACAACTGGATTATTTTTTTGCCATATTTGCCGATTTTTTGGGGGTAGGTGAAAAAATTTGTCCGGGTGGTGCTTTTGCTGGTGAATGGGAAAATCTGTCTCCATCAGTACAAGCTAAAGCCCAAAAACTAATTCAAGTTCAAATAGAAGGGGTTAGTAAAATATTATCTCAAGGAATTGAAGCTGGAGAGTTTGATTCACAAGGTCAATCAGCTGAAGAACTTGCTCGCTGGGTGATATCCTGCATACAGGGATCGTTAATTACCTGCCGTGTTATGGGCAACACAAAAGCTTTTGATACAGTCGTTACTATAGTACGAAAATACTTAGGTCTAAGTCGCTAAATTTTTTTAATAATGTAATCTACCTGACGTCAGGTGGTTAAAAGGGAAGAAAGAGGAAAACAAATGAATCTAGCACTAATAAGTTTCCGGTTTGGAAATCAACTAACTAGCCTTTTTGCTCCTTCATGGACAGCAAAACGAGCGCTTAATAAGTTTTTAACTCCGCGAAAATTTATTCAAAAACCGTGGGAAATAGAAGCAGAATCATTAGGTATTCGATTTAATCTTAACCAACAAATAAGTGCAGTTCGTTGGCAACCAAACTCTGATAAATCGATCAGTAAAAAGGTGTTATTAGTTCATGGGTGGGAAAGTCGAGCGACTCAGATGTATTCACTGGTACCTACGTTATTAAAGTTAAACTATCAAGTGGTGGCGGTTGATATGCCAGGACATGGGAAATCTGAAGGCATAATCTCTGATGCTGATAAGTTTGCTGAAGCTGTCGTTCTAGCCCAAGAGAAGCTAGGAAAATTTGATGTTATTATTGGTCATTCAATGGGAGCAGGTGCAGCTGCTATTGCGCTTTCTCGCGGTATCGATTGTGGAAAATTAGTATTAATATCGGGCCCATCCTCTGTAGAGAACGTGATAAGACGTTTTTCAAGTTTTATTGGATTAAATTCAAACGCGATTAATTGGTTTATAGAGCATTGTACTGAGCAAGTCGGCGTAGCACCTTCAGTGTTAGATTCAACACGTCTGCTGTCTATTGTCGAAACTCCTACCTTAATTATTCACGATAAAGATGACGTTGAAGTGCCTATCACCGAATCGAAGCGCTTATTGCCTGTGTTTTCAAATTGCGAGTTATTTATCACCGAAGGGCTGGGGCATAGGCGGATATTAAAATCTGAGCAAACGCTACAAAAAATAACAGACTTTTTAACTAATTCGCAGGTTATGGCTTAACGTATAATCGGTCATATTCCAGTAACAACAAAGGAAAGTAATTAATGAACTCACTAAGATTTTTATTACTTGCTAGTCTATTCACATTCTCCACTTTAACAATCTCTGATCCGTTAAAAGGACTAAAAAACAGCAGAAGTTATGTCTGTCCACCTTGTGTGCATGTAGATAAGATATTTGAGTCTGAAGAATTTAAACATGATGGGCAGTGTCATGTATGTGGAATGAACCTTATTGAAAAAAACTTACTAGAGGGCAACAAAATTGATATCCATGATGGCAGTGGAAATTTTCTAATCAATGGAGGAATAAATAATGAATCGAAAGAGATTACCGTTTTTTATCATAAACCAAAATCATTTAATTTAGATACAAAAATATTAATTGTATTACCCGGTGCAGGAAGAAATGCCTGGGATTATCGTGATAGTTGGATTAAAGCTTCCGAACATTACAATATTTTAATTCTGTCTCCCTTCTATTCAGCTTATGAGTATGATTATTCGTCTTACCATTTAGGAGGAATGGTTAGTTCAATTACTTTTAACAATCTTCCTAAATCAACAAATGGAAAGTCAATAACCAAATTTAAGCTAAGAGATGAAGATATTGTTTTAGGGGAAAATACGGCATCTAAGTCATGGATATATAACGACTTAGATAGGGTTTTTGATATTGCTATTGAAGTAACGGGACTTAAGCAAACAGGCTACGATATATTCGGCCATTCAGCAGGTGCTCAAATATTACATAGAATGGTAATGTTTTATCCACAATCTAAAGCTATAAATATTATTGCGGCGAACTCCGGTACTTATACTATACCTAGTCAAGAATTTAATTTTCCATACGGGTTAAGAACAACTAATTTTAGTAAAACTAGAATTAGTCATGGTTTTAAATCACATCTAATTTTAATGCTAGGTGAACTCGATAACGAAAACGAAATCAGGGGGAAGATGTTGCACACACCAACAGCAGATCAACAAGGCATTAGTCGGATTGATAGAGGAAAGTGTTTTTATAGCAAAGCCAAAAAGCTGGCTCAGCAAGCAGGTGTAGTTTTTAACTGGGAAATAGAAGTTGTTGAGGGAGTTGGTCATGAGTATAAGAAAATGGGAAGGGCAGCAGCGGAGAAATTATATGGGAGGCCGTAGTTTTATATAATGGTTATTGTTGATTTCACAGTAAGGAGTCATGGTGGATATTCCACAACATACCAAAAAGTTATTTCCTATCAACTAGTAAATTCGTTATTAATAGCAGGTTGGCATTTAAATGTGTCATTATTAAATACATCTAGTTTTTTGGAGAAAAAAAGTGTCACAAACACAAGGTCATGTACAAGAGCCACAATACTTGCGCTCTCAGGTGGTAGCCCAACAAGTCGAACAAAGAAATAAGTTATCAATTAGTTTGAGCAAGCTCGTTGTTTTATCCTTCCATTCATATATCTATTATTTTTCATTCTCTCGTCGTTATCCATATTCCTATTTTAGGGTCTAATTATTTTATTTTTTCTATAAATAAAATTCATTTTCTGAAGAAACGCCCAACTTTGATATTAGCAATTCAAAATAGAACTGCCATTAATAATTAAATAGAGAGTAAAAATGAAACCCAACCCGTTAGTCGGTATTGACCAAGTTGATAATATAAATATCGCATCACAAAAAATTTTATTAACGCCAAGGCAGCTTAAAGAGTTATTGCCATTACCCCAATCAAGTGCAGGGTTTATAGCATCATCACGCCAAGTTATTGCCAATATATTAAATAGAAAAGATAAGCGCAAATTGGTGATCGTAGGCCCTTGTTCAATCCATGATATTAAGTCAGCTAAGGAGTATGCATTAAAACTAAAAAAACTGCATGAGGACTTATCTGACGAACTTTATATTGTAATGCGGGTTTACTTTGAGAAACCGAGAACAACGGTTGGTTGGAAAGGTTTAATTAATGATCCTCATTTAAATAATAGTTTTGATGTTGAGCAAGGTTTAAAAACGGCAAGAGAATTATTGCTTTGGTTAGCGGAGCTAAAAATTCCTACCGCTACTGAAATGCTTGATCCAATTAGTCCACAATATTTATCAGAATTAATTTCTTGGACAGCGATTGGTGCACGAACTAGCGAATCTCAAACTCATCGAGAAATGGCAAGTGGTTTGTCAATGCCAATTGGTTTTAAAAATGGCACTAGCGGTTCTTCTGGAGCGGCGCTTAATGCAATGAAGTCTGCAGCCAGTGGCCATAATTTTATGGGAATCAATCAGCAGGGACAAGTTACTCTTTTGAAAACGCGGGGTAATAAAAATGGTCACGTTATTTTGCGAGGCGGAAACAAACCAAATTATCATCCAGAAGATATTGCTGAATATGAGCTAAGGCTTGAGAAAGCGAATTTGCCTGCAAATATCATGGTTGATTGTAGTCATGGAAATAGTAATAAAGATCATAACCAGCAACCCTTAGTGCTCGATAATGTCGTCCAGCAAATAGTGAATGGGAATCAGTCAATTATTGGATTTATGCTCGAAAGCCATCTAAATGAAGGTAATCAAAAAATTTCTGATAATTTATCTTCATTAGCTTATGGTGTTTCGATCACAGATGCTTGTATCGATTGGCCGACTACAGAGAAAACTTTGCGAACCACATCTAATCAACTGAAAAAAATGGAAGACGACGACTATCTACTTAGTAATGGAATAACCTTTTAACAGGAAGTTTTTTATTAGAGAATATATAAAGTGTTGTTAACAACACTTTATATATCAGTATCAAATTCAAAGATATCACTAAGTTCAAGAATATTCTCACTAGTCATGATTTCTTTTATAAGCGTTGAAGATAGTTTTTTATGGCAACTCAATAATCCTATGAAATGACTATCCTGATGTTTTGCCGCACTACGCATAGCATGCTCAGTAAGCATTAAAATATTCTCCCATTTGAAACCTTCATCATCATTGTTGTGCATGGGAATCAATGAATAACCTATGGCAATTTTGGGTACTTGGCTTAACGAAGTATTATGTTCTAATTCTTTACTAGAATTGATTATTTGACTAATCATATCTGACATATCATTTTTAGATTTAACAAACGACAATAGAGCAATTTCGGTTTTACTCCACCTAGCAATTAAATAGAAATCTTCCATCTGGTTTAATTTATTACCTAACACCTTGATAAGCTTATCTGATTGAGATTCTTCGCAATTTTTTAATTGAATAATTGAACAAAAAAGTTTCTGCTTTATGTCATCGGACTGTTCCTTTCTGCCATCTAACCAAGCAAGACTGATCAATAATTGTTCGGTAAAAAAGGTTTGATTATAAAGCCCCGTAGCGAGATCGATACCGCTACTATGTTGATGTTCATTAAGCTGGTTTTTTAGGGTTTGGTTGTTTTGTTTTAGTTCTAAGGTTTTAGTTTTAATTTTTTCAGAAACTTGTTTTTGGAATAAATCTTGATTTGCTATTCGTCTTGCCTGTGAGCGGATAAAGACAATTAGTAGAACACAAAAAATGCAAGTGTAGATAATAAAAGCCCACCAAGAAACCCAAGGTGCTGGCTCAATAATAACTTCTAAATTAATTGATTCATCACTCCAAACGCCGTCATTATTACTGCCTTTAACTTTGAAAATATATTTGCCTGATGGGAGGTTTGTATAGGTGGCACGATTAAGGTTTCCGATTTGAATCCAGTCATGATCAAATCCTTCTAACTTGTATTGATATTGATTTAGATTCGGTTGCGCATAGTCCAATGCGGCAAATTCAAAGGTCAAGAAATAATCTTTATGAGTAAAGGCTACACGCTTTAATTGGGACAAAGGAGTATCAAATAGCAAAGGATTATTTTCGCTCATAATTTGAGTTAATAAAACTCTTGGAATATGCTCATTAACCGATATTTCTGGAGGGTAAAAGGCTGATATTCCATTTAAACCGCCAATGTATATTCGATTATCGCTTGCCTTTAATATAGCTCCTTGCATAAATTCATTATGATGAATGCTATCTGACAAATTGTAATGAGTAAAAATCTCTTTTTTAGGATCTAAACGACTTACACCTTTATTAGTACTGACCCAAATATTGCCTAATTCATCTTCCGTCACGCCATTTATAGTGCTGCTGGGTAGTCCTGACTGAATAGAATAATTCGTGAATTTAGACTTTCCTTGACGCCTATCTTCCGGTTCCCAACGAATTAATCCCATACCTTGAGTTCCTATCCAAAATCGTCCGCTCCTATCTTGCATTACTGACCAAGTTGTATCACTTTGTAACGAATTGGGATCATTCTTAGATGATTTAAAAGTAACAAAATCATCTGTGTTCTTATCTAATCGCGAAAGGCCTCCTCCATCAGTTGCTAACCAAATATATCCTTCGTCATCTTCAAAAATCTGATATACATCATTACTTGAAAGGCTATTGGAATTTTTAGGTTGATTTTTATAATGCTTAAATGAATTAGATTCTTTCAGATACCGATTTAAACCTGCGCCATAGGTAGAAATCCAAATTTCTCCTTTACTATCCTCGAAGATATCGGTAATACCATTAGCTGAGATTGAGGAAAAACTATTTTCAGAATAACTAAAAGTATCTAGAGTATTAAGCTCTTGATCAAATAGACGAACGCCTTTTGTTGCAGAACCAACCCATAATCTGTTTTCACTATCCACCATAAGAGCTGTAAGACGCGAATCATGCAAATCAAAATTTTTCAAATTGGCCTTTGATACACGAGATATTTCTAATGTTTTTGAATCAACAACATTTAAGCCTCCACCAAATGTAGCAACATATACCTTCTTTTGATAGTTTTCCGCAAAATCTAGGATCGTGTTGTTAGATAAGCTGCTAAGATTTTCGCTTATGTGTTGATATTGAACAAATTTGGCGTCGACAGGGCTCCATAAATTTATACCTGAAAGTGTACCAATCCAGATTAATCCACTTCGGTCTTCAAAAATATCTAAAACTCTATTATGGGTTAGGCTATATTTTTGAGAGGGAAGATTAATGATTCGAGTAAATGTTTCATTGTTAGGGTTAAATAAATTAATGCCTTTGTCTGTCGCAATCCACAGGTTTGCATTTGAATCTTCAAAAACCTTAAATACCCGATTATTTGATAATGAACTATCGTTGTTTTGCTCAAATTGGAAGCGTTTAAAACTCGAAGGTCGCTCATTAAAACGATTTAACCCTCCTCCCCGTGTACCAACCCAAACTTGCCCTTTTTGGTCTTCCGCAATACTTCTAATACGGTCATTAGAAAGACTCAAATTATCATTCTGGATACTTAGAAATTGTCTAAGTATCGAATCTCCTTTTTCTTTTACCCATACGCCATCACCATCACCTCCGACCCATAGTCTTTTTCTAGTATCTTCAAAAATTACCCGTATATCCGAATTGTTTAATTTGAAGAAAAGGTTTGAACGCTCTACCTTATAATTATCTTTGGGTGAATTAATTTGAAAAATTCCATCCCCATCTGTACCTATTAGGAGCCGGCCTTCGCTATCCTTAAATAGGGTATTTAGTCTCAAAACAACTTTATTAGTTTCAGAAATAATTTGTATTCTTTCAAACTGTTGCGCTGCTTCATTAAATAAGTTCAAGCCATTGCTTGTAGCCACCCAAATATTTTTGCTCGAATCTTCGACAATATCTCTAATTACATCACCTGAAAGACTCTGTTCATCAGCTGCATCATGTCTAAAATGCTCAAACTTTCGCCCATCATACCTATTTAGGCCTTCTTGGGTACCCACCCAAATAAAACCATTTGAGTCTTGAAATATTTTGCTAACAGATTTTTGTGAAAGCCCATTCTCAGTCGATAAGTGTTTAAAGTTTTTTACGTTTATATTAGATGTATTTGCAATGTTGCTGGACATACTAAGAACAGCAATGAGAAGCATGTAACTCAATTTGTTTTTCATTCTTAAAGTCTTCACGTTATATAAGAAATATAAAAAAGCCGTGAGAGTCACGGCTTCAAATGTTAGTACACTGATTGAATTGTAAGCCTACTCTTGTTCAACCCAAATATTAGCAGCTACTGGCGTATCACTAGAGTTGTTCCAAATTGTTGCGTTGTTCCAAATTGTTGCATTGTTCCAGATTGTTGCGTTGTTCCAAATTGTTGCATTGTTCCAAATTGTTGCATTGTTCCAAATTGTTGCGTTGTTCCAAATTGTTGCGTTGTTCCAAATTGTTGCGTTGTTCCAAATTGTTGCATCACTCCAGAAATATCCCATAGTTTGATCAGTTGTTCCATCCCAATAGGAATTTTCTAGATCATAAATATAATACTCTCCCTCTTCATTTATCATTGTTAGACCAGAATAATGTTCTTCATTATTCAGATCTTTGTCGATATTTAATCCAAGATTAGCACAGCCAGAAGCCGTACTGAAAACCGCTGAATATGCATCAATCTGGCCTGCGCCCTGTTGAAATGGTGTATAAGCCCAGGTTCCATCTTCATTTCTTGCTGGCTTTGCGCTATTCATGATTTTGCACTTTACATCGTCAGGCGTTAGCCCGGGTTGTTGACTTAACATGAGAGCAACTAACCCACTAACCGCACCAGCTGATTGAGAGGTTCCTGACATCTGGAAATATTTACCACCATCATGATATTCAGGACGAGATTGAGCTAAGTCAGTTTTATTTTCCATAAGACCCATTAAATGACCACCGGGAGCAACAACGTCAGGTTTAACAAACCTTTCGTAAGTAGGACCACTAGATGAAAAAGTAGCAAGTCTATCATCAGAAAAATCATTTGGAGTATAGTTGTCAGTCACAGAACCTACGGTAATTACATAAGGTACATTTCCTGGAACGCCGACACCCATAGGACTATTGCCTCGATTTCCAGCAGATGTTACTACCACTACGCCCGCTTGCCATGCTTTCATCACTGCCTGATTTAAAGGATCAACCCAGTACAATGATTTAGGCTCAGTACTAAAAGAGAGGTTAAGCACTCTGATATTGTAACTATCCTTGTAAGTAACCGCCCACTCTATTCCTCTAATAACATCAGCATATCGGCCTTGACCAAATTCATCGAAAGCCTTTACGTTAATTAAACGAGCGTTGGGAGCCATCCCATAAAATCGACCAGCAGCATCCCGTTCGCTGTTAACAGCAATACTGGTTACGTGAGATCCATGACCGCTTTCATCGGTGTTGCTCATTGAGGTCTTATTGTTAATCGCATCATAAGTTCCGTAGACTCTGTGTCGGCCATAGGCATCTTGTCTTAGTCCATTTAATGATTTAAATCCGGTATCAACAACAGCGATAGTTACTCCGTCACCAAAAATATAAGAATCATGTAATAGGTGAGCATTACTCATTTGTGTGGCAGACGCTTGGGAGTAGTTAATCCTTTGTCCCCATGCCACTCCAGCAGATTCAACTTGATAATTTTCGGAAATGGTTAAATCCTTATCTGATAGCCTAGCAACCTGTTGCTTGGTTAAATTTGCTGCAACGCCATTAATAATATCAAGCTGGTGAGTTATTTTTCCGCCTACTTGATTAATATAAGATGTACTGTTGTTTCCTTGAACTAAGTAACTAGTAGTGACTGGTTGTTGGTCAACCATCAACAAAAAAATCAGAGTTGTTGACGCTAGTAATAAAAAGAATTTGCTTGTTGTTTTTTTGAACGAAAGTTTTTTCACTGAGAGCTCCTAATTACACTTTCATCGTTTAGTTTTAATCTCAAAGAGAGAACTAAGGTTAGAAAGAGCAAAATCATTATTGATTTATCTTATTGAAAAACAATGGATTTATTCTTATTCGGGTTGTTTTTACAATTTGAATTAGTTCGATTCTATAAGAAAATTAAAAAATTAGCACGTTTTTTGTACGATCTCTAATATATTTTATCAGTATGCCAGAATGTCCCAAACGATTAGTTTAAACCAAATTAGGGTGTTTAAATTTGCATTTGATAATGGTTTCCTTGATGATTGCGCTCCTTCAATCAACAAACCTTGTATGAAAATATAGAATATGCCCAAGCTCTCAAAAATCAATATTATCGGCACTTTCGTTTTTTTGTCTTTTGTGTTTATTTATTTATTTCCATCTTTTGACGAAGAGTTTATTCGATATTTTTCTTTGCGGATTTCTCAAAGTATATTGTTGTTATTGTTGATTGCAGCAATAGTAATAAAATTAGCCTATATAAAAGGAAGGTTTGATTCTCTCTTTTTATATTTTATTGGTACCGCCTTTTTTTCTTCATTTTTACTATCCATTTATAGATTATTCTTTTGGGGCGTGACACCAGAAGCCAGTCAAGACTTTATATTTAACCTAAATCATTTCATATTTTATGCATTAATAATTACGGCTATAGAAATAAAGAGTTTTTCTACTGCAGAAAAATTTCTAGATCAACGAAGCTTTATTACATCCTTAAGCATTTTATTATTTTTGATAGGAACCTTTACTTTTTTAATATTAGTACCTGCTAAATTTGGTACTCAAGGAAATTTACGGGGAACATTCTTTTTTTATATTTTGATGGATAGTTATTTGGTTCTCCGATGGTGGCATCTTTCAATTCAGTCGAAATCACAATCAAAGAAAGGATTTTTTCTTATAGGTTTAGCTTTTTTAAATTGGATTGTTGCCGATCTTCTGGAATACTCTATCTTAAGTGATATAAATCAGTTAACTCAACCTTGGTTAGATTGGCTTTGGTATACACCTTACTTTTTATGTTTTATCGGGATCAATTCAATAATTTTCTTGGATCAGCATAGCCGAGACAGGGAATCATTCAAACGTTATCATGTTTTAAATAGCCCCCTATTTTTTCTTGGTTTCATAGGTATATTATTTGTTATTGAAGCAAATTTTAACCCCTTGGATGAATCAGAGGTAATGCAGCCGATACAAATTATATGGTTCTTGCTGACATTAATATTAGCGGCTTTTCAAACCATCGAATTATTTGATACTAATAAGCGTCGAAAAAATGAGATAAAAAGATTACACAAGTTGAACGAGTCCATTACTCAAAAACTTGTTCATAGCGCACAGAATGTGGAAAAGCAAATCTCTACCAATCAGATGATTTTAGATACTATCAGCAATCCGATTTTTACTTTACATTTTGATGGAAAAATAATCAGCTGCAATAAGGCAACGACTAATTTATTGGGGTATGTCGAACAGGATCTAATTAACCATAATTTTATTGAATTGGTTCCGGAAGCTGAAGAACTTTATCGATTTTTTGATTATCAAAGTTATCGTCAGCAATTAATGAAGAATAATAAGGGATTAGAATTGGAATCTCAGATAATTACCAAAAACAAGGCGCAGGTTTCGTTTCATGTCACAATTTCAAAAAGCTTAGACCTGACTAGTGATATTTTAATTGTTTCGCTAGCCGATATACGTAAACAAAAACTTGCAGAGCAACAGCTTCATCATTTAAAAGACGAATTTACTGCCAATATTTCCCATGAGTTGAGAACGCCCCTTACGATTGTAAACGGGGTTATCGAATCAATGCTTGCTTCTCATACGGATGAAGAATCTTTAGAGCAATTATTGACTGCTAAGCGAAATAATTTGAGATTGATTTATATGGTTGATCAATTGCTCGATCTTTCAAGAGTCACATCAGATGCATTACCAATTACTGATTTAGATGTTGGTGAGCCGGTCAGAATGATTTGTCAGTCTTATTCTGTAATCGCTAGTGACAGAAATATTGATTACGCTTTTTCCATTTGTAGCCCTTTACATATTAATGGAAATCAACAAGCACTTGAAAACATTCTCTACAATCTGATATCAAATGCTTTCAAATATACGCATGAAAATGGGAAGATTAATATTGAGGTCTCTGAGGAGGGAGAACATTATCGATTAGTCGTTGAAGATTCTGGAATAGGTATTTCTAAGCAAGAACAAGGAAAAATATTTGACCGCTTTCAAAGATCGGAAACTGACAGCCACCATTCGATTCCTGGAGTAGGCATTGGTTTAGCTTTGGTAAAAGATTTAGTTGATTCCATGAATTGGAAAATAGATTTGCATTCGAGTTTAAACGAGGGTTCTAAATTTACTGTTACCCTTAATAAATCGGTTGGGAGATGCATAGAAGTGAATCCGATCCCAAATTCTTTAGTAGGCTCAGAAAAGTTCTCAGTGCAAGAGTCTCAAATTCCACAAGTGATGGAGGCCTCAAATACACTTAAATCTAAATATTTGGTTTTAATTATTGAAGATAATATCGACATGCAGCGATATCTAGAAAAAATTCTAGAACCATATCACCAATGTTTAATAGCAAGTGATGGTAATCAAGGGTTAAGTTTAGCAGAGGAGTATTTGCCTGATGTTATTATTTCAGATGTAATGATGCCCGGTATTGACGGGTTTGAAGTTTTAACAAGATTAAAACAACAATCATTTACATCACATATCCCTGTCATTATGTTAACCGCAAAAACAGACAAAAAAAGCAAGATTAAGGGACTATTAGCTGAAGCAGATGATTATTTAACCAAGCCTTTTGACGCCGATGAACTCGTTCTTAAAATTAATAATTTATTAAAAGTCCGCAAAGAATTACAAAAAAAATATGAATCTCAGTGGAATACGACTGGCCAAAATGAACCGGAAGCTAAAAAACTGATTGAGAATCCATTTTTATTGGCAGTAAACGATATATTTGAAGTTAATTTCTCTGAACCAAGCTTTTCTATGAGCCAACTAGCTAGCCAGTTAGCTATGAGCGAAAGACAACTTCAAAGAAAAGTTAAGGCGTTAGTTGATATTAGCCCCTTAGAATTGTTAAAAAGATTCCGCTTAGAAAAATCTAAACCACAATTAAAGGAAGATATACAAATCGGTTTAGTCGCTCAATCTTGTGGTTTTTCATCTCAGACCTATTTTGGTCGTTGTTTTAAAGAGTATTATGGAATGACGCCTAAAGCATTTCAAAAAAAGATCAGTAACTAATTTATTGATTGTTTTTGTCAGTTGAAAGTACAAAGTGTCGAAATTTTACGAATTATAGTCGTTTTTGTACTATCAATAGATTTGCTCCCCTTCAATAATAAAACTTCGGTAAAAGAGTTTTGTAAGTTCTTTTTCCGTTTTCATATCAATAATAACAATGCCTTAACTTCATTTCTTATTGATGCTGTATTGTTTGAATAAATATTCTCAATAAGAAATTAACAGGAGAAAATGACTAATGAAAAAATCACTAATTGCAAGCTCTGTCGCGATTGTCCTTTCAGGTAGCGCACTTGCTGGGCAACCAACTAACACAAATAATAACGACATTATGAATATTCATAATCAATGTATCGTTCGTCTGCATGATGGTATTAAGAAAGAAAGTGTAACCGGTTTAGCAAATGCGATGGCTATTCGAGGAGAAACATCGATTAAGCATATCTATAAGAATTCAATAAAGGGTTTTACTATAAACATGCCGTGTCATGCAGCAACTAGGGCTTTTGGCGATGATAGCAACATACAATCAATGACGCCAGATAGTATTATCTCTATTAGCAAAGGCAAACCTGGAAGTGGAGGAGGTGGTGGCCAACAAGTCTCTTATGGAACTGCTAGAGTCGGAGGACCTATTGATGGTACTGGCAATACAGCTTGGGTTATTGACTCAGGTGTTGACCTTGACCATCCCGATCTGAATGTCGATTCTAGTAGAGGTTTTACTTCTATCAGCCGTGGTGGAATGGATGACCAAAATGGTCATGGCACTCATGTAGCAGGAACTATCGGAGCTATTGATAATAGTATCGGAGCGCTGGGTGTAGCACCTAATACCACTATTGTGCCAGTAAGGGTACTAGATCGCAGAGGTTCAGGTTCAACTTCAGGTGTCATTGCTGGAGTTGATTTCGTAGGCGCAAATGCGAGTGCTGGAGATTGTGCCAATATGAGTCTGGGTGGTGGTGTTAGTCAGGTATTAGACGATGCAGTAGTTGCTGCTTCGCAAGCTTCTGGTGCATTTTTCGTTTTAGCTGCTGGTAATGATGGTGATGATGCAAATAATCATTCGCCAGCTAGGGCAAATGGTAATAAAGTATGGACGATTTCTGCGATTGATTCCAATGACAATATGCCCTCTTGGTCAAATTATGGAAACCCTCCGGTCGATTACGCTGCACCAGGAGTTGGTATTTTTTCATTATGGAAAAGTGGAGGTACAAATACTATTTCTGGAACTTCAATGGCCGCGCCTCATGCCTGTGCCGTTCTTATGATGACAAATGGAAATGCGAGTTCTCATGGTGCAGCAGGTAACGATCCTGACGGTAGTGCTGATCCAATTATTCATCTTTGATTGAATAACAGATAAACTTAGATAGATATCAAAGCCAAACGAATAACTTGTTTGGCTTTTTTATGTTTATTTTGAAATGTTTCAATTTGTAACAGCCAATCGTAAAAAGTGTTCGTTTTTAATAAAAAAAGCCTGTTTTTCGACAAAAATGTCGTTCCAAGTCGAATTTTGGTCGTTCCTCTACTATCGATATAGCCTGTAGTTAGTCAATAATCAGTGTTCACAATGGAACGTCACCGCAACAAAAATAATAAGCGGCCTTAGCTAGAAAAAAAATAATAAATTCTAGGATAGTTAATATTGGCAATCATTGAAATTTCATTTTTCTTAATGATTGTTATAAAAAATCAATAACACTCACAATAATTTGAAGGAGTACCACTCGATGGTTTCAAGAATTACAAAATTATCAGCAGCAACCCTATTAGCGCTTGGCGCAGCGGGTTCGGCGATTGCTGAAGATAGTCGTTATGTTATCCAAATAGATAACAACGGAAAAGGCATTGTTAAAGCATTGGCTGCTCAAGCTGGTGGCGAAATACATATTGATGGTAATGGTTTTATTGCTGCTACTTTCCAAGGAAAAAGTTTAGCTGATGTTAAAGGCATCATGAATAATCCGCACGTTACTGCTGTAGAAGATGATTTACGCCGTTACCCAAGTGGGATATACAATGATGATGCTGGCGACCCTACAGCGATGCAGCTAACACCTTATGCAATCTACCAGTCTCAAGCAGACCAAGTGACTCTTCAATCGGGTCAGAAAGTTTGTATTATCGATTCAGGTTTAGATCAATCAAGTACTGATTTCAACTGGGGTGCAATTACTGGTGATAACGATCCAGGAACGGGTAACTGGTTTGAGCACGGAGGGCCTCATGGTACTCACGTTGCTGGAACCGTTGGTGCAGCGGATAATGGTTACGGAGTTGTCGGTATGGCTCCTGGTGTTCCAATGCATATCATTAAAGTATTTAATGAAGCAGGTTGGGGTTACTCTTCTGATTTAGCTCACGCAGCTGATTTATGTACTCAGGCTGGTTCAAATATTATCACTATGAGTTTAGGTGGTGGTGGTGCGAACAGCGCCGAAGAAAATGCTTTTAATACTTTTTCAAACAATGGTGGTTTAGTATTAGCTGCAGCGGGTAATGACGGAAATAGCGTTCGCTCATACCCTGCAGGCTATAAATCAGTCATGATGATTGGTGCTAACGATAACGATAACAATATAGCGACTTTCTCTCAATTTCCTTCTGATACAGTAACAAGTGGTCGTGGTAAAAATGCAACTACAGAAACTCATGATGGTTATGGCGTTGAAGTAACTGTTGGTGGTGTTGCAACTCTGTCAACATATCCAGCAGGATTAGCAACTTTATCAACATTAGTAGCCGATGGTGCAGGTTTTGCCTCTTCTTCTATGGAAAACACAGGCTCAGCTTCTGCGGCAACTTATTTTATGGGCACTGCTGAAGCAACAGACGCTGGCGCAAATGGTAAGGTTTGTGTGATTGACCGTGGTGTGATTTCTTTCCATGATAAAGTTCTAAATTGTGAAAATTCTGGTGGCGTTGGTGCGGTTGTAATTAACAATGAACCTGGAATGTTATACGGAACACTTGGTACTCCAAATAGCACAACAATTCCTGCGGTTGGCGCAGCCCAAGAAGATCGTGCTGGTATCGTAGCAGCAGCGAGTATTGACTTGTCAGTTAGTGCTAGTGATTATGGCTACATGGATGGAACCTCTATGGCAACTCCGGGCGCTGCGGGTATCGCTGCTTTAATCTGGTCTAATAATCCTAACTGTACCGGTGAAGAAGTACGTACTGCAATGAAAGCAACGGCTGACGATCAAGGCGCTGCGGGAAGAGATGACTACTTCGGTTACGGAATAGCAAAAGCACAAGCGGCCAACGCTTATTTAGCGGCTTCTTCATGTGGTGGTGCACCAGCTAATTTCCCACCAGTAGCTTCATTTAGCTATAATTGTACTCTTTTAGCTTGTTCATTCGATGGTAGTGCAAGTTCAGATAGCGATGGAACGATTGCTTCTTATAGCTGGAACTTCGGTGATGGAAATAGCGCATCAGTAGCATCTCCTTCTCATACTTATGCGGCAAATGGAAGTTACACTGCAACATTAACGGTTACTGATAATGAAGGTGCAAGCCACAGTTCTAGTCAAACCGTTGCAGTTTCTGATGGAACTGAGCCACCGCCAGCGGATATCACTTTGTCAGGTTTCCGTTCAAGTGGAGATCGTAACGCTACTTTAAACTGGAGTGGTGCTACGGGTGCTAATGTTGATATCTATGTAAATGGTAATTTTAATAATACTACTGCAAATGATGGTTCTATTACTTTCAATGTTAACAAAAGAACTAGCTACACTTTCGAAGTATGTGAAGAAGGTTCAACAACTAGTTGTTCTAACTCTATAACGCTGTAACTTTAAGTTTTATAATAATTATAAAATACAGCAGTTTACTTTACGGGCCTTTTGGCCCGTTTTTTTTGCGCCAATGTTTATAAGTCAGTTAGAATAGAATTTTTATTCTCCAAGCATTCCTTTATGCAAACATTACTCGTTATTGGTTATGTATGGCCAGAACCCAACTCATCTGCTGCTGGCTCTCACATGCTCTCGATTCTTCGTTTATTCAAACGAAAATCATGGCGAGTTATTTTTGCCACACCTGCGCAAAAAACGGACTTTATGTTCGATTTAACTTCAGAATCCATTGAATCAATCGGCATCAAAATTAACGATTCAAGTTTTGATTCATATATAAAAAAATTACAACCAACAGCGGTATTATTTGACAGATTTATGATGGAAGAACAATTTGGTTGGCGAGTTGCTGAAAACTGTCCGAAAGCGATAAGAATTTTAGATACCGAAGATTTACAATCTTTGCGGGGGGCAAGGCAAGTGGCTCATAAGGAGAAGCGTGATTTTTCTAACAATGACCTATTGTCTGATCTTGCGAAAAGAGAAATTGCGAGTATTTATCGTTGCGACTTATCTTTGATTATTTCTGATTTCGAAATTAAATTGCTAACGGATTATTTTAATATTGATCATGAACTACTGGTTCATATTCCATTTATGGTTGATCTAGACTCTATCAGTCAAGACACGCCAAGTTTTGAGCAAAGAAGTCATTTTGTCACTATTGGAAATTTAAGACATGCCCCAAACTGGGACTCAGTGCTTTATTTACAAACAATTTGGCCTCTAATTAGAAAACAAATACCAGATGCTGAACTTCATATTTATGGCGCCTACACGCCTCCGAAAGCAACGGCGCTAAATAACCCGAAAATAGGTTTTTTAATCAAAGATCGAGCAAAAGAGGTTAATCAAGTTATGGCAAACGCGCGAATTTGCCTGTCACCGTTGCGGTTTGGTGCGGGAATAAAAGGTAAGTTTATCGATGCGATGAGAATGAATACTCCGAGTGTAACAACCGATATTGGCTCGGAAGGTATGATGGCCGGCGAATCTTGGCCGGGATTAATTGGCAATAATTCAGAAGAAATAGCCCAGCAAGCCGTTATGCTCTATCGTGATAAAACTTTGTGGGAGCAAAAAAGTAGTCAGTGTCATCAATTGTTGAAGAGCGTTTATTGCAAAGAGATTATTGGTGATCGTCTTTTTCAGCGAGTAGACAGTTTAATTGATAACTCAGATACTCATAGAGCGAAAAACTTTATCGGACAGATGCTAAATCACCATACCATAAGAAGCACAAAGTTTATGGCTAAGTGGATTGAAGAAAAGAATAAAATGAGAAAATAGCCTGTGGCGGTTTTATCTAACTAACCTCAATTCGGGATAAGCATAACTAGAAATATTATTAATATTAATGAGTTATCATTAAACAAAGTACTTTTAACTAACAGAGCAGTGCCAATGTTAATGTTAATGGCAATGCAACTATTTTAGTGGTTATCAAGGCAAGTTTGTGCAGTAATAACTGGTTATTGGAAACAAACTTAACACGGAGAACCGCTAAAATAGTTGTGTTGGATAGTTGTGCTTATCCCGAATTGAGGTTAACTAGATAAATTACCGTTATCAGAAGAATTGGCTTCTTCAACAGCCAATTCAAATAGTTTCGCTTCCTTAGTAAATGCATAATAGGCTTGAATGACAGAAAGTATTAGACCTCTTGTTCCTGACAGTATGCGCCGTTTAAATATTAGCTCTTGAATAAAAACCAAGGGAAAAATAAGCATTAGCTTTAAATACGAAAAGCGTTTTCCTTTTTGAAATTTTTCTTTTGCTTTTAAAGATGAATACTGGTTTTTCTTATCAGTAAGAATGCTAATGCTTGAATACCCGTAATGAAGAAGACTCTCTTTAACAAAAAGGCTTTCTCCTTTAGTGGTCGCTCGTTCATGAACTAGGCGGGTGAGATCAAAATATGCTTTAGATTTTTTATAGAAGCGAGTGTGTCTAGGTATGCGACTCCATGAGGACAATTTTTCACCTATGAAAATATCATTCCTCAAACATCGTAAGCTCGAATAGCGAGAATCCGCCATAACCTCGTTAAAACAACTTAACAGTTCAGAACTAACTTCTTCATCAGCATCAAGGTTTAAGACCCACTCATTGGAACATAACTCCATCGCAAATTGTTTTTGTTTAGCGTATCCCGGCCAGTCATTATGGATAGGCTTAATTCCAAAGGATTTAATAATATCTAATGTGCCATCCGTACTGCCGGAATCTACCACAATGACTTCATCAGCAAACTGGACACTTTTTAGTGCTCTTGCGATATTTTTTTCTTCATTAAGCGTAATTATAAAAACACTAATCGGTAGTTTAGACATATTTCCGAGCCCACTTTTTAAGAAGCGCAACTATAGCATAAAATCGATATTATACTTCCACAGTCCAAGATTCATGCTTATCTATAAAAATTGGTAGTAATTGAGCTCTTTTCGTAACTTTAGATTTCGTATAAGGTTTAATGGCTTTTTCTTTGGAGGGTCGTACTTTCCAGATAATAACGCTTCTACTTCAGAAAGTACTCGCTGAGAAGACTTGCCATCGTTATAGGGGTGAAATTGTTCAACACTTTTACAAATGTTATCTTGATTAATTAAAGGGTTATTTAATACTTCTAGAATTTTCACTTCAAGTTCTTCTAGAGTTGTTACGTTAATAAGATCTAGTTCATCTTTTTCTGTTTGATAGGTAATGACTGGCTTTAGTTGAGTTAAAAATTCGTAAATAATTGATGATGTATCGCAAATCATTAAATCTGATTTCTCAAAGCTTTCAATAAGTTCAGTAGATTCGATAAAAGTAACGTTATTACGTTTTATCGAACGATATTTTGTTAGTGTTTCTTTGTTCATTTTTGGATGAAGTGTGATAAACCAGTCAAAGTCGTATGTCTCCATCATTTTTGTTAGTAATGGAAATAATTGTTCTGCTTTTGAAAATCTTGGGCTAAATGTTGAGGCAAAGAAAATAGTTTTACGTTTGCTTTGTTGTTCTAAATTGTTTGATTTAAATAAAGGGTCTAATTTTGTCCAACCAGTTTCTGCGACATTAAAGAATTGGTACTTATTTTTTAGCGTATTAAATTTTTCTGTAGAAGAGGGGCCTTGAGTACAATAGAGGTCAAACATTCCTCGAATAATATAGTGATAAAGCTGACCATTCTTCTTCTTCTTGGTGCTTGGTAACCCGTGGAAAACTTGAACTTTTAAACCAGGGATGAACGATGGAACCACATTTCCAGGGACAAATACTGCGTCTGGATTGTAATTGACGACGTCGGCTATATTATCAAGTTTTTTTTCCTGAGCATTTAATAAGTTATAAGTTAACTCTTTGCCATACAAAAACCACCGAACTTGGTGTCCTTGGGATAAAATTAAATCCTGTAATGGGCGAAGCACAGCAAAGCTATAATCTTGTGATATAAAAAATAAAAATTTTCTTACTGGGTAATTATTAGTAACAGTTATGTTGGTATCTATTCTTAAGTTTAGTAATTGAGCCATTCCTTGAAGCGCAATTTCAAGCCCGCCAATTGCCTGCTGATCTTTCATTCTATTTAGAATGGGTAGATAAATAGCTTTATCAAGAAGTTGCGTAGCATTGTATAAGATGTCTTCTTCTTCAGCTTTAGCATCTATAACTAGCTTCATACTTGCACAGGCGGAAAGTCTTGCAGGTTGATCTTTAGTAACAGCAACGGCCACACTTGGTTTTCGCAATTCAATCGTTTGTAAGAGAGTATCGCCAGCACTAATTACTCGTCCCTTAGCTGAAATAAGTAGTTTAGAAAATTCGGAATAAGGTAAATGATGTATGCAGGTAACAGAAGTATTTTCTGGCAGCTTATGAGGATAGTTAATTCCAAATACCATTACACAAGGAATTTTTGTTTTTTTCATAAGTGATTCTGCAGCACGATAAAGAATATCAGCAATAAGTTGTTCGTTTTTGAGGTGATTGCCTGAGCCGGCACTAAATAGAAAGAATTTATTTTTAACTAACCCATATTTTTGTAACAAAGCCTCGTAATTATTAGAAGATATTTTTGGTAATATAGCGCCTATATTTTGTGGTAAATTTTTTCTAGCGAACTTGAGTTTTAATTTCTCCATCATGCTTAAAGGTGGGATCGTATAATCAGGTTGAACTACCCAATGCAGGTCATAGTAGAATATACGGCTTAACTTTAATCCTCGAGCTCTTTTCTTTCTATGTTGTGATAAAAAAATCACTTTGCAACCCATAGATTTAGCATACTTAAATTGACTAGCTCTTCCTGAACAATCAAATATAACTAGATCAGGACGTAGTTCTTCAATAACTTGTTTAACCTTAGGCGTATCTTTTGTTGCAGAGTACTCGCTTAAATGAGTTGAAAAAGGACAGTTTTCGGCATAACAAACATATCGATTTAAAATAAAATGGATGTCCGCTGTGGGATATCTCTTTTTGAATTCTTCGGCCAGAATTAATGAACGATAGTATTCACCTGAACCTGATGGAGATGAAACGGGAATAAATAATATTCGAGGCGCATTGGTGATCATAGTGAATATGCAGACATAAAAAAAGTTGACCTTATATCAGTTTGACTATTGTTAGTTAATATTAAGAGCATGTTACAATTCAAGCAAAAATTGCTATAGCGAATGAAAGCTAAACTGAGGTAAGCATGAAGTTGCGACACCATTTATTAACACTTTGCATAATCCTTTCCTTTGACTTACTGGCTGCCCCATGGGTAGAGGTTGATGATATCGGGCTACGCGCTGATATTCAACTGTTAGCTGATACAGGGGTTATTAATATTCCGGTATCAACTTATCCACTAATGTGGGCAAGTGTTGCACAGAGCATTGAAAATACCGATCCTCAAGAACTAACTGAAATGCAGCAAGTCGCTTATTCTCGTATCAAACGAAAGTTAGCGACTGCAACCAATTCGAGTATCCAATCAACACTAGAAGTTGATCTAAATACTAATGATCGTCGTTTTAGCTCATTCGGGAATAAGGCTAGTGAAAAACAAAGAGCCGCGATTTCTTTGGAGAAAATTTCTTCAAATTGGGCTGGAAAAATTAATATAAATTACAGTAACTCAAATACTTCTTTTGTGGATAATGCTGGTATAAATTTAGATGGTAGCTATCTAGCCTATAAACTGGATAATTGGGTAATCAGTCTTGCAAGTCTTGATCAGTGGTGGGGACCTGGGCTTGATACTAGCCTTATTATGTCAAACAACAGTCGTCCCTTGCCTGCACTTTCTATTAGGCGAAATACTTCTATACCCTTCGAATCACCCATATTAAATTGGATAGGTCCTTGGACGTTTTCTGCTCAAATGGCGCAACTTGAAAATGAACGATTTATTCCGGATGCTAGAATTTGGAGTAGTCGAGCTACATTTAAGCCTTATAGAAAAATTGAAATTGGTCTTGCTTGGTCTTATCAATGGGCAGGTGAAGGACAGCCTAGTTCTTTTGAACAGTTTTTTAATGGGTTAGTTGGAGAAACAGAGTGCGTTAACGGTGCGTCCAGCTGTGACGAAGCACTACAAACAAAATTAGGTAATCAATTAGCAGGTTTTGATGCACGTTGGTCCGATTCAATTAATGGGATTCCTTATGCCCTTTATGCACAAACGATCGGTGAAGATAGCCCAAGTCCAGGAACTTTACAAATCTCGGATAAATCCTTTTTATATGGTATTGAAACTCAGTTCAACTTCCAACAACAGCAAATATTAGCAAATATTGAATATTCTGATACTCAAGCTAATTGTGGTGCTAGGGGAGATACCACTCAAGATTGTTTTTATGAGCATGGCTTATACAAATCAGGTTACCGGTATTATCGTCGAAGTATAGGTTCAACATACGATAATGATGCTAAAAGCTTAGTTTTCACCTTATTTGGACAACAAATCAATGGTAATAGCTGGCAACTAAAATTGCGAAATCTTAATTTAAATACCAATAACCGCGACCGCTATCCAAATGACCCTGAATTAGGTAATAGTGTTTCAAAGATAGCCCTACAAGTTGACCAAATCGAATTCCAGTATCAATTTAATTTATTTAACGGAAGACTTTCGGTAGGCGGATTATTAAGTAATGAAAGACATGAGCAACAAAAAGAAAATGATTTCGATGTGTTTTTAAAATATAGTTACTTTATTAATTGAGAAACGTTTATTAAAAAACAATAAAATATCTAATCGTCAAAATCCATCAATTGGTTGAAACAATGCCTGCCAGTCTTCAGGTGTTAATTTCATTGTATCAAGTGATTCTTGATCATATAAACCTTGGGCTAATTGGTTTTTCTGTTGTTGCATTTGTTGAATTTTTTCTTCAACCGTACCTTTAGTGATCAGTTTATAGACAAAAACGGGCTTATCTTGCCCTATTCGATAAGCTCTATCATTAGCCTGTTGTTCGGCTGCGGGGTTCCACCAAGGGTCATAATGGATTACGGTATCTGCAGCAGTTAAATTAAGTCCAACGCCTCCAGCTTTAAGGCTAATAAGGAAAATAGGAACCTTACCTTCTTGGAACTCTTTAACCATTTCGCCACGTTGTTTTGTTTTCCCCGTTAACATCAAGTAGGGCAATGAGAGTTTGTCTAATTCATCTGCAATGATATCTAACATACTGGTGAAAGATGAAAATAAAAGCACTCGCCGGCCTTGTTCAACCATCACCGGAAGTCTCGCTTTTAACCAAGATATCTTACCGGATGAATTTATTTTTTGCGCAGAATCAAGTTTAATCAAATTAGAATGGCAACAAACTTGGCGAAGTTTTAGCAATGCGTTACCAATTAAAAATTGATTGCGATTATTGGTTTCAAAATTTAATGCTTTACTCACCTGCTCAATCATCGAACTTCTTATGGTTTCATAAAGGTCGGCTTGGGATTCCTCGAGCTCGATTAACGTTACCATTTCAGTTTTACTAGGGAGCTCTTTTGCTACTTCATTTTTGGTACGCCTTAGCATCAAAGGAGCAACTCGTTTAGCTAAAAGGGTTTGCCGTAAATAGTCTTGATTTTTTTCAATTGGTTGTCGATAGAGCTGATTGAATTGATATTCACTCCCTAAGAAATTAGGCATTAAAAATTGAAATAAAGACCAAAGTTCGCCCAAATGATTTTCCATTGGTGTACCGGTTAAGCAAAGGCGGTGGTTTGAACGAAGGTCATTAACTGCCGATGTTATTTTACTTCGAGTATTTTTAATCACTTGCGCTTCATCAAGAATCACTATGTGAAATCGAAGTTTTTGTAATTTGTTGATGTCGCGTAAAATTAAACCGTAACTGGTTACGACTAGATCTTTTGAGGAGATTTTACCAAATAGGTTTTTTCGATTTGCTCCAGAGTAGCGCATAAAATTTAACGACGGGGCAAATTTAAATGCCTCTTGTTGCCAGTTAGAAAGTAAACTTGTAGGCGCGATGACTAAACATGGATTCTTTAAACGACCTGCTTTCTTTTCTACTAGAATATGAGCGATGGTTTGAATCGTTTTTCCTAGGCCCATATCATCAGCTAAAATTCCTCCGAGGTGATGCTTGTGAATAAACTGTAACCAATTTAAACCGATTTGTTGGTAGTCTCTTAATTCTCCTATCAGTTCTCTCGGAGCATCAACATCTCTAATTCCTTTATCTTTAGAAAGTCTTTTAGCCTTTTTAGCAAGTTGTTTGCCGCTCTCCCAACTGATCGGTTTAACTAAATCCTTTTTACCTGACTTTTTACTTAGTTCTAATAAAGGAATTAACCGCCCAAATTGATTATTAGGAAGCTTTAATCGACTATTTTCATTGAGACTTCTTTCTTGGTTAAGTTCAACAAAAGAAGAAAATATTGAATAAACCCGGTCTTTCTTAAGAGAAAGAGTTTCACCGGTATCAAGTTTTATTTGTAATTCAGAATTATCGGAGTCTTGATTAAAATCTAATTCACCTCGATGAATTAATGACACAATGTAGGGCATTAAATTAATTGACTGTCCGTTTACCTTAACCCCTACCTCTAGTTCAAACCAATCGAAATCGAGAGCAGTTTCTTGATTCGAATTTTCAGGAATTGGGTCAATTTCTAAGCTTAATTGTTGCTGTGAGAAATCTGGCTGCTTTGGCTTTTTAGAAGGCTTTAACTTAGCATCGTTTCCTTGACGAATATCGACATACCATTCTTGACTTGAAACCTGATTCAGTCGAAAGCCTTTTTCTATTTCAATTTTCCAACCAAGACTGAGTAACCCATTTAATATAGGTAACATGTGGCTTAAATTCCCATCGAACTCGCGATCGCCAAAATGAAAGGCTTCAATAAGTGGAATATCATATTTTGCTTCTAGTACTGGTAGATTTTCAATTTGCAATAAATAGTCAGAGATAGTTTCACTAAATTCTTTGCGAGCTTCTCTTTCAACAATTAAAGGCAACAGGTTTTTTAATGAAAATTCTTTACCATTGACTAAAAATGATAACTTGGCAACATCATAGGAATGAATCGTTTCTTTACGCCAAGGAACAGAACTTTCAGTGCTGGTAATTTTTAACACAGGTTTTACATCAAAACTTCGTTTATTCATCAATTGAGGAAATAACTTATTATTTTTTTCTGCGGCCTCACCAAAGACTTCAATAATGGAATTGGTTTTTAAATCGAGAAAATAGTTTTCACTTATTTTTTCTAAAGATACAGATTCTCCCTGACGCCAGAAATTTGGATTACGTGATGTCAGCACAATTGGTGGTCGATGACAGGATTGCCAAAAGAGACGATCGGTTAGGGTGAGAGCTTTAATGACCTTATTGGCTTTAATGTCAAGAGTAATTTCTAATTGGTTAGACTCTAATTTAGCGGTTTGGTTTGATTTTGTAGAAGAAAACACACAACCGATTTCATTTGATAAGAAGCATAAAATTTGTTGATCTGCCAAACTAAAAAATTTAGTTTTTTTGTTTCCTTTTAATTCGGCATCAATGGCATCTTGAATATTAATAGGGCCTTTTATTTGATACTCAGATTTTTTGGTTAAATAGGCTTTATGAACTTCAATTAACCAACGTCCATCGACATTATTTAATAGGTAGACAACTCGATGCCTTGCCATTTTTGGAAAAGGTTCAAATTTCTGACTCGCTAACCATCTTCTAATATAGCTTTTGCCTGCAGTATATTTTAAGTGTTGGTTGGTTGGAGGTGGCAATCGATGTAAACGGGTTTTTGACTCAATTGCTAGTGCGGCTAAATGCTCACAGGGGAAATTCTTTTCCGCGTTGTCGTGAGCTTTTTTGCTTACTTCAGGGCTATCTTCACAACTACAACTACCGACTGATTCTGAAAGAGGCCAATAGAGAACTTGTTTAGTAAATTGACCATCACAAAGACAGGTGCCTTTGACATATTTTTCATCTTTTATGTGTTGCCAGTTAACTAGGTTTTCTTCTTTGAGGATAGTTAAACCATCCATGAGCTTCTTTTCGGAGAAAAAATTAGTCAGATGATCGACGGGACCTTTATATGCCAGTGGTCTGTTGATCATAAATTGAGCCTACATACAATTTGAATTTATTATAAGCCGACCAGTTTAGCAAAGATTGATAGCCAATTGAAATAGATTTAAGTTCGATTTGAGATACTTTTGAAAATAACCGTTAACTTTGCTGAGTAATCTTGCTGTTCCAGAGAAGAAAGGGCTAACAATTAACCTGATATTAGTCATATATCGGTTATTTGACCGTAATCAAGCGACGCGTTAACGGGCGGCTAAATTGACTTGTTAGCATTACTTTGGCGTAACATGGATATACCAAGCCAGACAAACCACACAATTTGAGTGATACCAAAAATTTCGGTGAAGACTTCATCGGGGTATATTGTCGCAATACCGGAAACTCCTACAATTAGACCAAGGTAATTCAGTCCTCGCGAGAATTCTTCCGCTTTTAAAGCAGCTATACTAATCAACAGTACCCAAAGTCCACCAACCAGCTCGTTTCCTCCCCCAAGGCTTTCGATTAGCACTGAAATCATTCTCCACATATCAAAAGCTTTCTCGGAGGATAAATCCATCAGGTTAATTGCATGTGAAAGTCCAATATTTGCCAACATACCACTTGCAATGACGAGAACAACCCAAACAATGCCGAAGACAGACCCCACTTTAACAATTGGATCATTTGTTAGTTTTAGTTTCTCATATAAGCCAACAACAAGAACAGCTAGAAAAATTCCAAACACTGCATACATCAAAAAATAAATCATTGAAAATACAAACTGATTTTCAGCCAAATATGCCATTTTTTCTGATGCAGTACCTTCGGAGGGATATTCCCAAAAAGCGCCAAAATACACAAAGGCAACAATATAAATCAATGCCTCAAAAATAGCTGAAACGCCTGCAACTTTTTGTAGATTATTCATTGAAACTATCCCGTTTTATTCGAAATGCTAACGTTAAAACTTGGTGTGTGTTTTTTGCATCACTAACATTAATTGGTTACATACCGACAGCAACTAAAGGTTCGATATGATTCTGCGGGCGATTTGCCGATAAATCATGAACAGACTGTAAGTTTAACCAAAACTCAGGAGTTGTACTTAGCGCCTCGGATAATAACCAAGCGGTTTCGGGAGTGATACCGCGCTTTCCACGTACTATTTCATTGATTCTCTGTACCGGTACACTAATATGAGCTGCTAAAGCTCTTTGTGTAAGCTCAAGAGGCTCTAGGAATTCTCTAAGTAAGATAATTCCAGGATGTGTAGATATTCTATTTGAAGGAATCATAAGTCACCTGTTTTAAATTAATGATAATCCACAATTTGGACATCATGAGCTGAATTTGTCTCCCAGCGAAAAACTATTCTCCATTGCGAATTGATACGAATGCTATGATAGCCTCGTAATTCACCTCTTAAAGGCTCAAGTCGATTCCCCGGAGGGGAACGAAGATCAACTAAATTCTGGGCAGCATTTAGTACATCAAGCTTTTGAATAGCAATTTCATGAATTTGGTTAGGAAGCGAACGAACATAACGGCTAGATACGCCATGAAAAAGATCGGTTGTTACCTTGTTTCCAAATGATGTAATCATGGCTTATTATATCGAATACACGGTATCCATGCAACATCAATGTGACTTTGAGATTATGTAACGCCCCAATAAGCGGAAAATAACGGTTGGCTATAATCACGAAGCGATGGCCAACTGTTATTTTCCGTTTGATTGGCTTGTTATGTTGTATACCCCCAAGATTTATTCTTATCACCATAACTAATACAGGTGGTTTGAATAAAAAGGAAGTACATCATTATAAGTGCATTTTCTGTGTAAATAGGATCAAAAAAGCCTATTATCGTGAAAACAACGGCTAAAGTTAAAAACAATAACTTAAGCCAAACTTGAATTTTCCGTGAACCTACTCCCCAAGCCCATAATCTAAACCACCAAGGCTGTGTTTTCCAATGTTCTGATTTTTTATCTATCACTTTAATTTCCTCTGTTAGTTTTGATGTATCAACTTCAAATACAGAGGCGAGAGATTTAAGAGTTTCAAGACTGGCACTTTGACCACTTTCAACACGTTGAATTGTTCTTAAACTGAGACCACTAAACGCTGCAACTTGCTCTTGTGACCAATTTTTTTCTGCTCTTAATTTTTTAACTATCATTAATAATTCCTCGCTACTCTGAGCGATAACAATGTCATTTTTTTTGGGATGTCGGTGACGTAATACACCCGACAGGATGCCGACAGAAATTGATTAAGCAACATAACGTCCGCAGTGAGCGGCAGAATGGAGCGGCGTGAGGCTTGTGCTAGTAAAGCACAAATGAAACGCCGCGGAATTCTGTCCGGCTCTACTGCGCTTGATACTCATTGAGCCTACTCCCTAGCAGACCAAGTTTTCGGTATGCTTAAGGCGACCAAACCAAACAGGAGAAGCTCAATGAATTTTTATAATAACATTCATCCATATTACTGTGGAATTGATT